>BNJT01002428.1_pt1 | contig 1072579 bp, 2064 predicted proteins | sample 8540491 | NCBI WGS metagenome assembly BNJT01 (sample SAMD00202455, study PRJDB9452) | human saliva metagenome | host: Homo sapiens | reverse complement strand
CGCTATTAACTCAATTTTTGATTAATCAAGTTAAATAACCAAAAACTGGCACACGTTGCACCTTTAAATCGATTACTCTGCTAGTTCCGGTTTGCTCGTGTGCCATTAGTTCCTGACCCACATCATCAAGCAAACTTAAATAACGTTCATATTGTTTCAACATATCGGCGATCAATTCATCTTGATCCATATATTGAACATCGTAACCGACTCGTCCATCAAAGAAATAAGTGTAAGGCTCATAAGTAACATTGTGTTGAATGTGCGGTAGATTTTTCATCGTTAATTAATTGCTCTGATACTGCGCCCAACAGATTTAATACCATACATAAAAATCTCGCATTGATTCTTTATGAATTACCAATTCCAAAGCTGGCTCTTCTTGTTCAAATAATGTATTGATTTCTACACTTAAATTATATTTTCCTGTTAATTCTTGACGTAATTCTCGCATAGCGGGTAACGCCGTATTTTTAAGAAAACGTAAAATATCTTTCTCTTGCGTTTAGTTCATCATTTGCTCTAAATGTGATTTCCATTTATCGCCGCTCCAGAAAAATGCTAGTTGGATTGACTTTTAGTAGAAAAATATTTTTATCCGCAATTAAGCCTTTCCATAAACTAAAACACATTACCAACATCAATAAAGCAAAGGCAAGGCAACAATTAATGTCATTGTTTGTAAATTAGCTAGTCCACCAGATTGCATAAGAACAATCGCGACAACTGACATCAAAGTTCCCCACATTATCGCTTGCCATGCAGGCGAAAGCTAAACTTTTATCACGAGATGCAATGTTATTTAACACATAAAATGCCTGAATCTGCTGAAGTGATAAAAACACAATGAAATCACTAATAAACTCACAAAAGCCCGTTACTGTTGGCAAAGGCAGATAATTTAAAAATTTAAATAATAAAAATTTCTGGAGAAGAAATGAATTCGCCAAGCTCGCCCGCAGCAATACCATCATTTAGCCATACTGCTGTATTACCAAAAACAGTAAACCATAAAATACCAAATAAACTTGGAATAACTAATACGCCAAAAATAAATTCACGGATAGTTCGTCCTTTAGAAATACGGGCAATAAATAGCCCCACAAACGGAGCCCAAGAACACCACCAAGCCCAATAAAGCACAGTCCATCCACTAAACCAGCTAGTATGTTCTTGTTCATAAGCATAAGTTTTTTAAAAGCTAAGCTGTACTAAATTGCTGAAATAATTACCAATATTGTCGCTAAATGCAGATAAAGGTATAACGTCAGTCTGACAATTAAAAACAAAGAGAAGCAAACCAAATGCTAAAGTTAAGTTAATTTCACTTAATATTTTCACGCCTTTTTCCAACACCAGAAATGGCAGAAAACATCGCTAAACACATCACCACAACAATAACGCCAACTTGTAAAGCAAAGCTGTTCTGACTTATCCAACCTATTTGTTCAAGCCCTGCACCAAGCTGTGATGAACTGAAACCTATATGGTAATAATCCCAAATAATGTGGCAAGTAACGCCATAACATCAATTGCATCACCGATTTTTGCCATTAATACGATCTTTTAATAAAGGATAAAAACAAGAGCGCAACGCTAAAGGTAATTTTATAACGAAACCCAAAATAAGCTAATGCTAAAGCAATGGTGCCATATACTGCCCAAAGCGTGAATGCCCCAGTGGAACAGGGTGTGAAGTAAAGCTTCTTGTTGTTTATGTTCGGCTGAACCCGTTGTAATGTCAGAAAGATAATGGGTTAGTGGTTCTGCTACGCCAAAAAAACATCAGCCCAACCCCATTCCAGCGGCAAATAACATCGCAAGCCAAGATAAGAAACTAAATTCAGGTTCTTCTTCATCCTGCCCTAGTTTTTATATTGCCAAGACTACTTACTGATAAAAATTAATAAAAATCCTAAAAACACTGAAAAAGTGAGAACATAAAACCAACTAAAATTGGCAAAAATGCTAGTTTTAGCTTGATTCAATAATGCTTGCGTTTGTGCTGGGAGAATTAAAATCATCGTCATAAAGTAACAACACAAAAAATAATGTAACGCCAATTACCAAAGGATTAAATGACGTTCGCTTTTGCCATAAATTGAAATAAAGACAAACTTTTCCCCTTAACGATTAAGTGAATAAATTAAAAATAGATTTAATAAACATTGCCTAGAGGCAAAAGTGTGTAATGGAACCACTACAAATGACAGCACATAGAAGTGCGATTTTTGAAGGAAACGTTCAGTAGGAATTGAAGGCTTGTTTCTAAAAAGCTGAGTACATAATAACAAAAATGTAGTTATTATTTCAAATTAATGAAGATTTGTTTAAAAGTGCGGTAAACAATCAAATATTTTTCTTATATAATTTTCTAAAATAAATCTTGATAAAAGAAGGTAGGGATGAACTTTATTATTAATAAAAACCGCACTTGGAGAAAAACAAAGTGCGGTCATTTTTACTACATCACCGACACCGCTTTAATTTGAACATAGACATCTTGCCCAATAGAAAAACGCAGTTCATTTTTGCGCCCATTTACTGATACTTGCCCAAATCTTATGCCCTTCCACCAGCACAGCAATATCAACTCGAGCATCTTGTATCTCAATTTGTGCAACTTGGCCACGTAAAATATTACGAATGCTTGTTTGTTCTGGCTTTTTGCAGTGTGATAGAAACATCTGAACTATAAATACAAACTCGCACTCGCTCGCCTACATTTGCAGGCGCTTGATGAATCCAAAGTGCTTGTTCGCCTAAGGAAAGTGCGGTCATTTTATAAGGAGGATTATGCAAATGAACGGGCAAGGCAAGTACACTACTCTGTTCGCTTTCCCTTTCCAAGGGGCAAAAAAATAGGACTATTCCAAATTTTTCTACGCTGTCATAGGCTTTTCACAATGCCGTTTTCCATCAACACAACGCGATCAGCTAAACGCAACAGTTCGTCAAGCTATGTGTAACATATAAAATCGGGATATTAATTTCTTTTAGAAAGACGTTCCAAATATTGCATTAGCTCGCGTTTGCGAGGGAACATCAAGGGCTGAAAGTGGTTCGTCCATCAGTAAAAATATCAGGATCAGTCAGCAGTGCCCGCCCGATTGCCACGTTGTTTCTCTCCGCCAGAAAGCGTAAGCGGATAACGCTTTAATAAGTGAGTAATCCCGAGCAGATCGACAATATAGTTAAAAATCATCTTGCGATACGTTTTTCATGCCATAGCGCAAATTACCTTTCACAGTGTAGTGAGGAAATAAACGCGCATCTTGGAATACATAGCCAATTTTACGCAAGTGGGTCGGCAATGATTCTTGGCTTTCCATATCCACTAAAGTGCGGTCATTTAAACGGATGAATCCTTCGTCTGGTTGTATCAAAGCCACTGACGAGATTAATCAGCGATGTTTTGCCTGAGCCAGACAAACCGAAAAATTGCGGTTACGCCTTGATCTGGCACTTGTATGTTCAGCTTGCAAGGCAAGTTGCCCGAGCTGTTTTTCACATTAATCTGCAACATTTCCTTGTCCTAATTTTTCTGCATTCGCTTGCTCAACCACTCTGACAATAGCAAAGAAATCAATGAAAGAATGATAGCAAATAAACATAAGCGAGCAGTTTGTTCTTCTGCTCCTGGTGTTTGAATAAAAGAATACATCACAAGTGGAATCGTTTTGAGTTTCACCTGCAATGTTCGATACAAAGGTTATAGTCGCACTAAATTCCCCTAATGATCGTGCAAAACCAAGCACGAGCCCAGCTAAAACCCCTGGTAAAAGAAAGTGGCAAGGTTATTGTAAAAATACACGCCAAGCGGAAGCACCGAGTGTTTGCTGCTGCTTGCTCAATTTAATATCAATATTTTCTAAAGAAAGTCGAATCGCACGAACAACCAATGGAAAGGCAACCACTGCAGAGGAAAGCACCGCACCTTTCCAACTAAAACCAAAAGATAAGCCAAACCACTGATATAAATACTTGCCAATGAAACCATTGCGCCCCATTGCTACAAGCAATAGATAACCGATAACCACAGGGTGGCAACACTAAAGGCAAATGAATCACGCCAGTAATCAGGGGATTTGCCATAGAAGTTTTTGCGCGCTAAGAGCCACGCGACAAAAATGGCTAAAGGTAAACTCAAAGCATGGAACTAACAGCGACACTCAGAGCTTAAATTAATCGCTGATATTTCCATTGGAGTCAGATTGAAAAATAAAAAAATTTGGGTAAGCAAAATGAATCCTTATCTGAATAGCCTCTCTTTAAATCCCTTTTATATGAGAATATCCCACATTGATGAGAGGTAAGATGCTCTATAATAACAAAAGGGCAGAAATATCCGCCCTTCAGTGACTATTAAGATTCTATCTTATTTTGCAGAGAAACCATACCCTACAAGCACTTTCTTCGCTGCATCTGATTCTAAATATTTCAAGAAATCGCGAGAATCCGCATTATCATGATCTTTCAAAATAGAAACGGGGTAAACAACGGGTTTATGGCTATCCGCAGGGAAAACCGCAACAGTTTTAACTTGTTGACTAATTTTTGCATCAGTGCTGTACACAATACCATAAGGTGCTTCTGCACGTTCAACTAAAGCTAATGCGCCACGCACATCTTTTGCACGCGCTAAACGATCTTGTACTTTATCCCATAAACTTAATTTAGTTAATGCTTCTTCTGCGTATTGACCAGCAGGCACGTGCGCAGGATCGCCAACAGATAAATAGCTATCTTTTAATGCATTGATCCATTCACCTTTAGCAATATCCACAGAATTTACCGCACTTTTTGCTGGTGCGATTAATACTAAATCATTACCCACTAAAACTTTTTCGGTTTCTTTTACGGTTAAATCTTTTTCAGAAAGATATTTCATCCATTTATTGCTTGCAGATACAAAAATATCCGCTGGCGCGCCTTCTTCAACTTGTTTTGCTAAAGTTGAAGAAGAAGCGAAAGAAAAACACTACTTCATTTTTTTCGGATTTTTGTTTTTGCGTAATCTTTTTGCAACTTGTTGTAAAGCATCTGTCATTGAAGCAGCTGCAAATACAGTCACTTTAGCGGATGCCGCAAAAGAAAAGCCTAATCCTGCGATTAAAAGTGCGGTTGAAATTTTTAGTTAATTTTTTTCATGAATCATCTCCTATGATTGAACGTTATTTACTTAATTATATATTGAAATAAATAACAATCATATAGCAAAAGAAAAAAATTATTTAGTAAAATATATAACGCTTATACTTACTTAGGACCGCAAAAATGAAAAATACCGAAATTTTACTCACCATTAAACTTCAACAAGCACTTTTTATCGATCCAAAAACGAGTTCGTTTACTCAAAGAAATTCAACAATGCGGTTCGATTAATCAAGCTGCGAAAAATGCAAAAAGTGAGCTATAAAAGTGCGTGGGATCATTTTAGAAGCCATGAATAAAAATCAGTCCTCGCCCATTGCTTGAACGAAATACAGGTGGAAAAAATGGCGGAGGTACGGCGCTTACTACTTATGCCGAGCGTTTGCTCCAGCTCTACGATTTATTAGAACGTACGCAAGAACACGCTTTTCATATCCTACAAGATGAATCTGTGCCATTAGATAGTTTGCTCACGGCAACTGCACGTTTTTTTCTTTACAAAGTAGCGCTCGCAATCAATTTTTTTGGGCGAGTGGCACAACAACGAATCATTGACTCTCGTTGTGTTGTGGATGTGAATGTGCAAGGATTACCAACGCCGTTGCAAGTTTCTATTACCACAAAAAGCTCGGCTCGTTTGAAACTCATCACGGAAAAAGAAGTTATGCTGATGTTCAAAAGCGCCTTGGGTGAAAAATCGAGTGAAACAAACCACTAGAAAAATCAATCTAATCAGTTTCCTGTAAATATCAAATCACTAAATGAAGAAGAAGCCATCCTTCAATTTGCTGAAAGCGATATTGAATTTTGTGCCACGGTCCACCACCCAAATCAATGGCAAATCGGACAACAAGTTTGGATTCACATTGATCAAGAAACAAATTATTTTAGCGACACTAGGTTAATCCCAAAGTGCGGTAAACATTGGAAGAACATTTTTAATCTCATAAAAACAGGCTTGATGCCTGTTTTTTTCTTATCGAAATAAACCCCAAAAACTAATTAGAAAGGTTTTTACAATCAGCGTAATTCCATCCACACGTTCAACTTCAATTAATGCCCCTGACTGTAAGATTACCACCTTGAATTCGCCAAGTTGTATCACCAAACGCGCCTCGACCAATTCCATTCGCGCCAACTTCCTGAACAATACCTTGTTTACCAAGTAAGGCATGATCGCGTTGATTTAATGTTGAATGCGATTGATCATGGCGATCTTTAGCATGTTGATATTTCCACCAAATCACAGAAAGTATACAAGCTAATAGCGAATAAAAAAATAGCAAGTGAGGCAAGAGAAAGGCTTGGAAAAAGAAATTGTACAAATGCCGTCACTAAAGCCGCTAAGCCCCACCATAGCAAAAATATCCCTGGTGTAAGCACTTCACCAATAAGCAAAATAAAGCCTAAAAATCAGCCAGTGCCAAAGTGTCCAATTTATTAACCAATCCACCATAGATTCTCCTATTTGTTGTAAGGGACTTTTTATTACAAAAGTGGGTGATAAACGATTAAAAATCACCGCACTTTATCTAAATTAAGATTTTTATCTCCCTTTAATAACTCAGCAATACCTGCAACAGAACCAATTAAATTGCCCGCTTCTAATGGCATAAGCACGACTTTACTATTTCCTGAACTACCGATTTCTTTCAATGCTTCCGTGTATTTTTGTGCAATAAAGTAGTTAATCGCTTTGGTATCACCACTGGTAATTGCTTCTGATACCATTTGTGTTGCTTTTGCTTCAGCTTCGCAGCACGTTCTCTTGCTTCAGCTTGTAAAAAGGCTTCTTGTCGCTCCCCTTCTGCTTTTTAGAATTCTAGCTTGTTTTTTTCACCTTCAGCACGGAGAATCTGAGCTTGGCGAATCCCTTCAGCCTCTAATACTTCAGCACGTTTATTTCGTTCCGCTTTCATTTGAGCATTCATAGAATCAATCAATTCACGAGGCGGACGAACATCACGAATTTCAATACGCGTTACTTTAATCCCCCATGGATTTGTGGCTTCATCCACAATAGCCAATAATCGACTATTAATAGAATCACGTTGGGAAAGCATTTCATCAAGCTCCATCGAGCCAAGCACGGTTCGAATATTTGTCATCGTTAAATTGATGATAGCTTGTTCCAAATGGTTCACTTCATAAGCAGCGCTTCGGGCATCAATCACTTGTACAAAACAAACCGCATCAATAGAAACATTGGCGTTATCTTTAGAAATCACTTCTTGGGAAGGAATGTCTAAAACTTGTTCCATCATATTAATTTTACGACCAATACGATCAACAAAAGGCACCACTAAATTTAACCCAGGCATTAATGTTCGTGTAACGACCGAAACGTTCGATTGTCCAGTTATAGCCTTTGTGGTACGGTTTTCACTGTAGAAAAACAAAATTAATGCGACTAATATCACAAAAATTAATGTAGAAATAGCAAATCCATCAAGCATATTTTTCTCCTTTAGTGGATAGATTGTATAAAAAGTCTATCAAATCCACCCGCACTTTTATAGCCTATTTTGTATAAAAATTAAGGCACTTTTGCTACCACTGCATAGCCTTCAATTAAACCTTCCACTTCATAAGAAGCATTCGCGGTAATGAAAAGCTGCCTCACCTTGTTTCAAAGAAAGTGCAGTCGTTTCTGAGCGTAGATTTAACTGCCCCATTCATCACCAATAAAATACTCACACTTTGTGCTTTTAAATGATGAGTTTCACCACATTCATATTGAATATTTTGCAAAAGCGAAATCTTTTGCTGGCGTAGCATAAGTAAATATACGCGTGTCTTGAGGTGCAGATGGGATAATTTTAGGGCTCTACTTCACGACAATCGACAATTTTTAAGCAATTCTGGAATATCAACATATTTAGGGCGTTAAACCACCTCGAATCACATTATCTGAACAAAGCCATCAGTTCAATATTTTGCCCACGCAAATAAGCGTGCGGAATGCCAGCATCTTGGTAAATTCCCTCGCCTTTTTGAGGTACACAATATTAAACAAATAGAAAGCAGATTAAACCAGCATCTAATTTATCTAAAGAAATATTCATCGCATCAATGGTGTAAAGCACCCAATAATCTGGATTAGTTAAATCCAGACTATTAGCCCTCATAAGCAGCTTGATTTCGCCAACAGAATTGGGGAAAGCCATTGGTGTAGCTGAGCTTGTTCTGATTGCATAATATCGGCATAGAAAGCATGTAAATCTTGTTTCATGCAATGCAAAGCGGGGACTAAAGATGATCGTGCCTCTAAAGTTTCGATAATATCCGATTTATTTTTAAAACCATGCAACAACCAGAAATCAGATAAAGCAATCATCATTTCAGGTTTATGATTGTTATCTTTGTAAGTACGTGTTGATGCTTTTAACATCAATGCCTTTTCGCATTTTTCTTCCGCAAAGCCTATTTCAGCTTGCGTTTTTGTTGGATGAAGTTGAATGGAAAGAGGTTGGCGACATCAAGAATTTTTTTAATAAATAGGGTAATTCATCACCAAAACTTGCTCGGCTTTGTACACCAAGTGCGGTAGGATTTTTTGTAAAAATTCAGTAAGTAACAAATTTTTACCATCAACTTCAATGGTTGAAGGCGCAGAATGATGTGCGCCCAACCACCATTCAGCATAATATTGATTTTTCTTCCGCAGGAATATTTCAGTAATTGAGGAATATATTGATGCCCTCCCCATACGTAATTTTGGAGTGAGGCCCAGTAAGTTTATAGATCATTTTTAATTTTTCCTTGAATCCTATCTACACCACAGTTTTTATTTACATAAATAAAAATCCGCACAAAGGCGGACTTTTTTTATCGTAAAAGAAATTATTTAGTTAGACTTTAATACCACTGACTCTCCAGCAACCACTTCACCTGATTTTTTTCACGATGCAAGAAATTTCATCCATATTGGAAATAACAACGGGTGTTAATACAGATTTTGCTTTTGATTCTAATAAAGGAAGATCAAATTCAATCACGGTGTCACCGCGCTTAACAGATTGACCTTCTTGCGCAATACGAGTAAAAGCCTTCGCCTTTCAACTCAACGGTATCAATACCAAAAGTGTACAAATAATTCTACACCTTCTTTTGATTCCATTGAGAAAAGCATGATTGGTTTCAAAAATTTTTACCAATCACACCATCCACTGGCGCAACGATTTTTGTTACCGGTAGGACGAATAGCAACACCATCACCCACGATTTTTCAGAGAAAACCACATCGGGAACATCTTCAATATTTACAATCTCACCAGAGATAGGTGCATAAATTTCAACTTCCACAGATTTGTTTTCTTTTGAACCGAATAACTTGTCAAATAAGCCCATTTTAATCTCCTATCCATTCATAGATGGCTGTTATTTTTAACGTAAAATCAAAACAATTTTGTTTAATTTAATGCATTTTCCGCCAAAAATTCTTCGATTAACTGCTCAATTTCCAAAAGCGGTCGGTTTTTGTAATGCGGCATTAGCAAGTGCTTTTGCATCTTGAAATTCACATTACGGATTAATTTTTAATTCGAGGTACAGAAATAGCACTCATACTAAATTCATCTAATCCCATACCAAGTAACAATAAAGTTGCACGTTCATCACCAGCTAATTCACCGCACATTCCCGTCCATTTGCCCTCTGCATGAGAAGCATCAATCACTTGTTTTAATTAAACCAAGCACAGATGGCTGCATCGGATTATAAAGATGGAAATTAACTCATTGCCTCGATCCACTGCTAAAGTATATTGGGTTAAATCGTTAGTACCGATACTGAAGAAATCTACTTCTTTTGCTAAGAATCTTGCATTTACAGCAGCGGATGGCGTTTCAACCATGACACCAACTTGGATATTCTCATCAAAAGCTTTGCCTTCTGCACGTAATTCCGCTTTTAATGTTTCAATAACCGTTTTTAATTCTCGAACTTCTTCTACGGAAATAATCATCGGGAACATCACAGCCAATTTACCAAATGCTGAAGCACGCAACACCGCGCGTAATTGTGCATTTAAAAATTTCACGGCGATCTAACGCAATGCGAATCGCACGCCATCCCTAAGAATGGATTCATTTCTTTTGGTAAATCTAAATATGGAGCTCTTTATCGCCACCAATATCCATAGTACGAAGCACGGTTAAACGTCCATTCATTGCTTCTACGACTTCTTTGTAGGCGATGAATTGTTCTTCTTCCGTCGGAAGCTGTTCACGATCCATAAATAAAAATTCAGTTCGGTATAAACCAATACCTTCTGCACCATTACGATCTGCCCCTTCACAATCACGGATTGTCCCGATATTCGCGACGACATCAACCTTGATGTCCATCCAATGTGATGGCTGGAAGATCTTTTAATTTAGCTAACTCTGCTTTTTCCTAGAAATTTTAGCTTCAAGTGTTTTTAATTCATCAATCTGAGATTGTGTTGGATTGATATAAACGTGATTATTTATGGCATCTAAAATTAAGTAATCACCTGTATTAACCAATTCGGTCACATTATTTGTGCCTACAATCGCTGGTAATTCTAAAGAACGAGCCATAATAGAAGTATGAGAGGTTCTACCACCAATATCAGTGACAACCCTAATACTTTTTCAAGATTAAGTTGAGCAGTTTCTGAAGGAGTCAAATCATAAGCAACAAGAATTGATTCTTCTTGAATATCGCCAAGATCTACTATGTACATGCCCAAAAATATTTTTAATTAAACGGTTACCAATATCACGAATATCGCCAGCACGCTCTTTCAAATATTCATCATCGATCTCCGACAACATTGTGACTTGTTGATCAATAATTTTTGCTCGCTGCAACTGCGGCATTGACTTTATTTGAACGAAGATAATCAGAAATTTCTTCTTCTAATTCTTCATCCTCGAGAATCATCAAGTGACCTTCAAAGATTTGCAGCTTTTTCTTCACCTAAAAGAAACTAATGCGCGCTCTCTGATTGAATTAAGTTGTTCCACCGCCAATGCACGACCTTCATCAAAAATCGAGCGACTTCTGCATCAATTTGATCATCAGTAATTTTGCGTATCAAGAACAATCTTTTCTTCTTTAAGAACAAGTGCCTTACCAAAGGGCAGATACCTGGGGATGCGAGAATGCCAGAAATCATAGATACCTTCCGAAATAATTAAAAAGGGATAGATAAACAATAGCCATAAAATTTCTCAATTTTATGGCTAAGTCAGTATATTCTAAGGTTGGAATTAAAGCAACTAAATGGTCTACAGCCTGTTGCTCATCTTCACCTTCTGCAGAAATGGTAATTACTAGTTCCCTGTGTTAACCCTAATGTTTGTAGCTTAAACAAACTTTTTGCACTTTGCGCTCTTACCGACAGACGTTACTGTGATATCAGAAGAAAATGCTTTTCGCTTCTTTCTCAAATTGTGCTGCTGGACGAGTGTGTAAACCGTTTGGCGCGGTGATTTCAACATCTTTTGAGTACATAATGCTACCTCTCTACTAATTAATGGGTTAAAAATAGAAAACTAGGAAGTTGCCCTAGTATCCTTTTTTTCAAAAAGCAAAATAATCAAGAATAAACACTAAAAAGCTAATTAAATCATAAAAAGATAAATAGTTTATTTTACACATAGTGAGCAATCGTTAAACAGCTGAAAAATGACGTTGTGATTTTGTTTCACTTAAACTTTCAATTAATCGATGATAATTATCACTAACGAACAGGCGAAATTTTCCCTTGCTCCACTCCGCTTTCACGTAACGCACATCCCTGGATCGCTCAAATGTTTACAATCACGGAATTTACACGTTCCCAAAACATACTGAAATTCTCGATAGCCTTTTGTGATTTGCTCAGCATCTAAATGCCAAAGCCCAAATTCTCTAATTCCTGGCGAATCAATTAAATTACCACCTTGTGGCAAATGATAAAGACGCGATGAAGTCGTCGTATGCTGCCCTAAGCCTGATGTTTCACTCACATCACCGACTTGAGCGTTTACGCTAGGCAAAATATGATTAATTAAACTCGATTTACCGACACCAGATTGCCCAACAAAAATCGCCGTGCCTTGTGCCAAAAAGTGCGGTTAATCTTTTCCATATTTTCACCGCTCTTTGCTGAAATCATTAAAAATTTCACAGCCAATATCTTGGTAGAATTTTTAAGTTGTTCTTCAATTTCTTGACGCTGTTCTTGTGACAATAAATCCACTTTATTCAAAACAATGAGAGGCGTGATACCCGCAATTTCACACACCACAAGATAACGATCGATAATATTTAAGGAAAGCGTTGGCAACACCGCTGATACAATAATAATACGATCAACATTCGCCGCAATGGGTTTCAAAACCATCATAATAGTCAGGGACAGGGAAATTTCATCTTTTCTCGAGGGTGAATGCCTCCAATCACGCCACTCACACCTTGTAATTGTTCATTGCCTTTACGCCAAACGACTTTATCTCCCACCACCAAACTCGACAAAGGTACGACGCAAATTACAACGATAAATTTCGCCTTGTTCATTTCGACATCAGCATGAATCGAATAACGCGTTACCACAACACCTTCTTGTGATTCTCCAAGCATTTCATCTGACTATTCAATCTCTTTTTCTTATGGCGATGTAATGTTTTCCGCATTATTCGATTAATTCTTCTGGTTTGGTTTTGAGTTAATTTACGTTTAGCCATAAAAAGTGCAGTCGTTTTTCCCTTGTTTTTGGTAAAATGAAAAAAATTTTTTGCATAGGGATACCTGATATTATGTCATTCGATAAACAAAAATCTTATTTGGATTGATTTAGAAATGACCAGGTTTAGATCCGGAAAAAGAACGTATTATTGAAATTGCGACTATTGTGACAGATAAAAATTTAAATATTTTGGCAGAGGCCCAGTATTGCTGTTCATCAGTCTGATGAATTACTCAATAAAATGAATGATTGGTGCCAAAAACACATAGTGAAAACGGCGAATTGAACGCGTAAAAGCCAGCAAACTTACCGAACGTGCAGCAGAATTACAAACCTTAGACTTTTTAAAAATGGGTGCCAAAGGTGCGTCGCCAATTTGCGGTAACAGTATTGCCCAAGATAAACGCTTCTTAGTGAAATATATGCCTGATTTAGCCGATTATCTTTTCATTATCGCCATTTAGACGTGAGCACATTAAAAAGAACTTGCCGCACGTTGGAAACCTGAAATTTTTAGAAGGCTTTTTAAAAAAGAGAAATACGCATTTGGCGCTAGATGACATTCGAGAATCGATTAAAGAGCTAGCTTATTATCGCGAACATTTCATGAAATTAGATTGACGAAAACTTCAACAAAAGAAATTTCTTTTTATGAAATTGCCCTTGCAAAGCCCTAAAAATATTTGTATAATGCGGGCCTCATTCACTGATGTGAACTGCAGGGAATAGCTCAGTTGGTAGAGCACAACCCTTGCCAGGGTTGGGGTCGAGTTCAGACCTCGTTTCCGCTCAATTTCACATTATAAAAGCATTGTGCGGGGAATAGCTCAGTTGGTAGGCACGACCTTGCCAAGGTCGGGGTCGCGAGTTCGAAACCTCGTTTCCCGCTCAAATTTTCAATCCCTAGCCAAAGGCTGGGGATTTTTCTATCTACAAAAACTAGATCACCAAAACTGTTAAAGTGCGAGTGAATTTTCTCAAAAATAAAAACTGGCAGTTTAATAACACAAGCCTTTATTTTTATGCTTTCTTCAACCGTTTTGCGCGACGTTTCATTCTTCTGACCCAACGGTAATTCGCCATAGCACGTAATTGAATAGACATAAAGGAAAAATAAAATGAAAAAGCCAACAAACATCGCCCACTCATTCACATAATAAATTTCCCTAAAATACCGATAGTTGCACAAACTGCCGAAACAAACGTAATCAATAAAAAGGCTTGTCTTGATGTCAAACCCGCTCTCACCATTAAATGATGAACATGTAAACGATCTGGGCGGAATGGGCTTTTCACCTTTGCGTACTCGGCGATAAATAATCGCAACCATATCAATCAAAAGGAGTCGCAATAATCCAAAGTGCGGTTACTGGATTCATCGGACGCACTTTTCCTTGCGTACTCAATAACAAAATCCAAAATAATGGTAAAGCCAATTCATGTACTCCCCGCATCTCCCATAAACACCTATATTTCGGTCCAAATGGAATCCCTAGATTTAGCATCAACATAGGTAAAATCGACGCAATTAAAGAAGCAAAACTCCAATGCGCCCATATCCATTTTGCCCATCTCGCAGTACATCAAGAAACCAATCGCGGCAAAGAGAACGCAAGAAAGCCCACCGAGCAATCCATCAATACGTCAAATCATATTAAAGCCATTAATAAACGCCAAAGGCAAACTGCAATAATCAAACCAAAACCAACAACGCAACACAAACAATTAAAGATGATCCACACAAACATCCCAAAGACGACATTAAACCCAGAGCTTTAATCCCCCAAAAAACAACAAACACACAAAACCCAACAAAAAAACAAAAACAACAAAAAAAACCACAACCAAACACACCACAAAAACAAACCACAAAACAACAACCAAAACACCCCCAACCAACAATCCAATTTTATTTTGCAATTGACGCACAAAATCAATATTAAAATCCGCCAAAAAAAACAAACCCACAAACCCAAAATTGTAAAGGATAACATAAAGGCAAATCTACCTAGAAACATATTTTTCAAGAACCACACCCTTTTCCACGTCAACACCCGTATTTTTGCCAGAAAATGCGGTCCCAAATCGACACGCACTTTTTACTCTTATCCTTTATTTCCACCAGTGGTATCCTACACCACCGCCCGCATTAACATCAAGCTTTGGCTGGCCGATACTCGCACTCCAATTTAATCTCAATTTTGTTATTGGTTAAACGTCTGCCGTAACCGACCGCCACGCGTGTTCTCGCTTTATAAGTGCCTACTGCCACAGAAACCGCAGACTCCCCAACAAAATTTCCCCTGCAGAAAGCAATCGCTGTTGCTGCAATCCCTGCCCGCAAATCTTTTGTCTCATTTTTGCATATTGCGATCGAGTTGTTGAATAGATTGCTGATCTTTGCGGATTTGCGCTTTCAAGCTATCATGTTCAGTGCACGAAGCTGTTGTAACTTCTACTTTACTTCGCTCCGCCACCTAACATCTCAGCAAATTCAGTTTCACGGATTTGCCAGTGCCTAGGTAATTTTTCCAGCTTTCATAAGCAGATTTTACCAAAGTCAGCGCCTTTTTCGCCTATGGTCACCTTTAGCACCTTTCAATTGAGGTTAAGAATTCCTCTTCGGTTTGCACTTGATTACCATCTTTCGCTTTCCACGAGATCGTAAGCTTAGATTTACCGTCAACACCATTTGTACCATTTGTACCTTCCATTGAAGCTAAGAATTCCTCTTCGGTTTTACCTTGATTTGCCATACTTTCGCTTTCCAGGCATCATAGGCAGATTTTACCGTCAGCACCTTTTTCGCCTTGGTCACAACTGTAGCACCTTTTAATTGAGGTTACAGATTCCTCTTCGGTTTTACCTTGATTACCACCTTTCGCTTTCCAGGCATCATAAAGCGGATTTCACCGTCAGCACCTTCACCCACCACCAAAAAACCCCACCAACCACCACCCAAACAACAAAAACCACCAACCACAACCAAAAAAAACCCACCACCACCCCCACACAAACAAACCCACACCTTTTTCACCTTGGTCACCTTTTAGCACCTTTTTAATTGAGGTTAAGAATTCCTCTCTCGGTTTTTACCTTGATTGCCCATCTTTCGCTTTCCATAAGGAATCGGGGCAACGGATTTACCGTCAACACCATTTGTACCCATTTGTAGCCTTTTAAGTGAAGTTAAGAATTCCTCTCTCGGTTTGCACCTGATTGCCATCTTTCGCTTTCCAGGCATCATAAAGCAGATTTACCGTCAGCACCTCGCCTGTGGTCGCTTTTAGCACGCTGATGAGGTTAAGAATTCCTCTTCGGTTTTACCTTGATTACCATCTTCGCTTTCCATGAGATCGTAGCAGAGTTTACCGTCAACACCATTTGTACCATTTGTACCTTTAAGTGAGTTAAGAATTCCTCTTCGGTTTTACCTTGATTGCCATCTTTCGCTTTCCAGGCATCAGAGCAGATTTACCGTCAGCACCTTTTCGCCTTGGTCACCTTTAGCGCCTTTAATTGAGGTTAAGAATTCCTCTTCGGTTTTACCTTGATTACCATCTTTCGCTTTCCATGAGATCGTAGCAGATTTACCGTCAACACCATTTGTACCATTTGGCCATATTTCAAAATGAAGTTAACCATTCAACTTCAGCTACCTTGATACCCAAAATCAATCGCTTTCAAGCATCATAAGCAGATGCACCGTCAGCACCTTTTTCGCCTTGGTCACCTTTTTAGCACCTTTAGTGAGCTAGAGTTTCCTCTTCGGTTTTACCTTGATTGCCATCTTTCGCTTTCAGGGCATCTTGGCAGATTTACCGTCAGCACCTTGCACCGCCTTGGTCATATTTACTTTTCTTCAAGGTGAAGTTAAATTCCTCTTCGGTTTTACCTTGGTTGCCTGCTTTCGGAAGGCATCATAAGCAGATTTACCGTCAGCACCTTTTTCGCCTCGTCACCTTTTAGCACCTTTAATTGAGGTTGGAATTCCTCTTCGGTTTTCACCTCGATTACCATCACTCGCTTTCCATAAGATCGTAAGCATGAGTTTACCTGTCAACACCATTTTGTACCTTTAAGTGAAATTAAGAATTCCTCTTCGGTTTTACTTTGATTGCCATCTTTCGCTTCTTTCTCCAGGCATCATAAGCAGATTTACCGTCAGCGCCTTTATCACCTTTTCGCCTTTCAATTCAGGCATTTGCTTAATGGTTTCTTTTATTCAATGAAACAACAACGGTTTTCCGTCTTTGATCTTTCTGTTTTCAAACGCTTCAATTGCGCATAAAGTTTTGTACATTTTAAGAATTATCTTCTGGTGAAAATTGTTTTACCTCGCTTTTTAAAACACCATCATCAGCGCGAGTGAAACTGTTTTATCGCCCTCTCCCAATGTGTAACGCCAGTAAAACTTGGAGATTTCAACGTATCTAATACGCAATACTCCAGCGTCGTTAAATGTCACTAAATTATCGAAGTGTACTCTAGCTTTATTAGCATCGTTATAAACTAAATCACTTCTTTGCCTTGAATCTGGCAGTGTCACTGCCAATTTCTTTTGTCAATTAGTTTATCTTTGGTACTATCTGCTTGATCTTTCATCATAATCATCTGCAACGCCAAATGTTAAACCTGCGTAATGATCACCTGAGCAACATTTACTGCATCGGTGTCTTCCGTACTCTGCGGCAACGCTAATAATCTGACGTGTTTCACCATGTTGTGTATCACGCCAGAAATGCAGCACCTAACATGCCTCCTTCAAGTAGAGCGAATTTTATCCACTTGTTTCTTATTTGTCTAGTTCTTTTCTCTCTCCGCTATTTTCTTGTCTATTCTGTGTAATTTTGTTTTCAACAACGCCTAACCCAGTTGTATTATGCTCGTAGTTGTTTCTTTTATCTTCTAATTGTATGAAAGTTCAGCTTGAAGTTCATTAATTTTCTCTCCAGCGAGAAATTTCTCCAGTAACTCTATCTATTTCAGTTTTTATATCTCCAAGAGACTCCCATTTTTAGTATTTATTTCTACGAAAAATCGCAACCAATCGTATCTATAGAATTCGATTACTTACAGAATCAAATCTCAAAAGCAACCGAGGTTTCAATGTTAGAAGAGGAGCTTGTCGACTGACACACACTGTTTACTGCATTTTCTTTAGAAGAGGCTCCTGCTACCGATTGACACACTGTTTACGGCATTTGCTTTAGCTGCAAAAACGATGGCTAATGCTCCCTCTTGTTTAGGCTTTCTTGCTGCACGGGTCCTAATGCTGTAGTAGCCTTTGAAGCTAGTAGTTTCACTTTGAACACCCAAAGCAACTGAATAATCCAAATCCAGTCGTTTTATCAAAATTATTAGCCATACGGCCAATAGAAGTATTATTAATTTCCTTAATATTTTTACCTGAATTCTATCTCAAGGGCGACATTATTATTACCACTTTCACCGGAAAGACTAGAATTAAAACCAATCTCGATATGCATGATCTCCTTTTATGCCTTTTCCCGCAGTATTACCATAAGCTAAATTATTATGTCCTGAAGCATTGTGAGCCAGCAGAATAACCTATATAAACATTGATGGAGTCCTTACTATTTCTCACTAGCACCATAACCTTATGTTTCCAATCTGCCTATCTCCAGATGAACCTTTTCCAGCATTTTTCACCGATTGAAATACTATTATCTATATTTGCTAATGCGCCATCGCCAATAGCAATTGAGACCAGATTTTTCGCGCCATCATTATTAACATTACTTTCTTCCGATGTGTTATCGAGTTTCACACTGTATATATTTAATTTTTGTGTTTTTAGTATTAATTTCTTGTTTTAAAGTATCAATATCTTGTTTTAACTGCTCAATCTCAGAGTCAGCTTGGCAAAACTGTTTGTTGGAAAATAAGAGAACGGAAGCCTGCTGCTAAGGCAGGCAGGCAGGCAGGCAGGCAGGCAGGCAGGCAGGCAGGCAGGCAGGCAGATGATGCATCTGAGCACTTGTAGCTTGCAACGTCTTGATTCTTAGATTTTCCTTTGCTACATTCAGATGCAACTTGGGTGACATTTGAGGTTCCAGCGATTCCACACGACTTTATAAATATTATTCGCCTCAAACTCACAGTATTTAAGGTTAAAGTACAACAGTTATGAGCAAAACAATACAAAACTCGTTGTACACCTCACAAACCGAAAAACTATCTTATTTGTATCACACACATCAATCAAATCGAAAACAAGAAAAGTAGGCCGTTGGATGGCTATTCTTTATATTCATTAGAGAGTATAACACTCACCTAATTCGCTGAATAATAACACTAGTTCAATTTTTCCCTTTCCTCTCTTGCAAGTGCTTTCGCCCAAATTGGCTCCGTCAAAATAAAAAGTCCTCGGCTTTCTCGCCCACAGTGGTAATTTTCGCATTCAATAAAATTGAGATTTAGCTCACTAAAAATCTGGCTCACTTGCGCTAATAACCCCGGGTTTATCCAACGCAACCAGTTCCATTTCAGTATGCTCTTTTTGTTTTCGTGTAAAAACGTACGTCGGTTTTGTACAGTGAAGTGTTGAAGCTGACGATTCGGCGCAATAGAAAGTGCGGGTAATTTTTCACTGAAGCGCTAATGTTGGGGCTTGCTCTAGTTCTCGGCGACGATCAAATTCCACTAATTCACCGTTAAGTTCCGTGATGATAAAGCTATCAAAAACATAACCATCTTGTGTCGTAATAATCTGCGCATCATGGATACTGAGATTTTTGCGCCAATGGTACTCACGACTTTATTAAATAAGTGCGGTTGATCTTGGCAATAAATAAATACTGTCCGTGCCGCCAAGTGAAGAGCGATTAGCTAATTTTCACTAATAATGCCCTCAGCGAAATCCACCAGTAAAACTTGTATGCCACGCGATTTGTTTTGGCGTATTACGCACAAAAATAATCTTCAGGACAACGAGCCCATAATTGCTCAATCAAGATTGGTGCAATATCGGAATAATCCTGCGTTAAAAATTTGTTGTGCAAGTTTTCGGTTTTCTTCCGATTTTTCTGAGTAATCAAGCGATTCTTACATGCCTTGATGCAAATTGCTGTTCAGTAAATTCATATAAAGAGGCAAAAAGCGAACGTTTCCAGCTATTCGCAAATTACCATTGGTTGCACAAATATCCGCCACCGTTAAACAGGTGAGATAATCTAATCGAACTTGATTTTGCACGGCTTCCCGCAAAATTCATGACGACTTCGGGATCATGAGATATCACGGCGTTGCGCCGTAATTGACATCAGCAAAATGGGATTGACTAGCCAAGCAAGGGTATCAATTTCTCGACGATCTAAACCTATGTAATTGCGCAAAAGTCGGCCACATCCACAGCACCAAGTTCTGCGTGATCGCCGCCCCGCCCTTTTTGCAATATCGTGGAACAACGCCGCAATATAAAAGCAAAGTGCGGTCAGAAAGTTGGCTAAAAATTCGATGAGCAATAGGATGTTCTTGCGCACTTTCCTGTGACAGAAACTTTCAATTTCAACATCACGCGCAGTAGCTCACTCCACCGTATAAATATGAAATGAAATCAAATTGCATTAAGCCCTCAATGGCTTGCCATTGCGGAAGATACATGCAGTTAATACGCCATATTGGTGCATCGGCACAAACGTCACTTAATCGTGCATTAGGTTGATTAAACAAACGTAGAAATTTTTCCCGAGCAGCAGGAATCTCACATAATTTTGTGAGTAGTTGATTCTAAGGAAATTTGTAATTGACGCAAAGTATCAGAATGAATATTAGCCTGTTCGTACTGCGTTAAATAAAAAGAATAAATCTAAAATTCGCTCAGTTTTTCTTGAAAAACACGGCTATTACGTCAAAACATAAGCATTGGTTAATCGGTTGAAAATCATCGTCTAACTGATGAATCACGGTAGCCTGATTTGATGAAAGCTACATATTTCTCGATAATGCTGAATCAGCAAATTACTAATCAGCGAAATTGAGTGCAGTAGCTTGGACATTTCATCATCCACGGCGTGATTGCCTCCCCTCGGAAAACCCAACAATTCACTGACTTTAATTTGACGATCAAACAACAGACGATTATCGTAACGTTTCAAAATCAAAATGCAAAGCGAACCGCACTTTAAAATAAAAAGCACGACTTTCTTGTAGTTGCTGATATTCTTGAGGATAAATAAAACCACTTTTGTAAAATGGCCTCAAGAGTCAAGTGCCCCTGAATGGCGCAACGCCACCCAATACAACAAATGCAAATCACGCAAAGCCACCTGGGCTGTACTTAATATCTGGCTCAAGGTTATAAGCCGTATTGTGGTAACGCTGATAACGTTCTATTTGCTTTCTTGCACTCTGGCATTATCTTCTTTTCGACCAAAAATCAGCACGTTTTTACCAATTCGTTTAGCGCATCAAAGTGCGGTCCGATTTGCAAGAAATCTAGCTTCTAATAAATTGGTGGCAATCGTAATATCTTGTTTTTCCTTCCGATTCGCATTGTTCTGCAGGTTCTGAACGCTATGTCCCACCTCAAAGCCACAATCCCATAAAAATTGGATAAATTGGGTGATTTTTCTCAATTTCTGCTAGGTATTTTGCTCGACCAAAAATTAAAAATCTACGATCTGACAAAGGAAACATCTCACGCCGTCCACTAACCGCCCACCGCAATTAAAAGCAAATCCCTGTTGTTCACTTAATCCCTATTTCATGCCAAAGTTGAATCAATAAGGCATGCATAAAATCACTGCGATTTTCAATAAGCTCAAAAATGGAATAACGAGAAAAATTCTCGAAGCTCAAATTGCTTGAGATTTTTCTCGCTCAATTTTGACCGCACTTGGTGTTAAGGAGAAGATAGTGTCGGAGAAAAACAGCATATTAATTGCCTTTTGTTGGATTGAAGTCGTTTTATTATAAGAGAAAATAAAAAGGGCATATATCACGCCCTTATCTTATAATTTTATGCCAATTACACATTCACCATAATCCGCGAAATTCGACCTTCCGCAATTTCTTCATCGCGGATAGTCATCTACTTCACAACCAGCTTTCCGTGACACATGTTGATGTTCTATTGTAGCTGAATGGCTACGATCTTGGTTTTTACTGTCCAACCATCTCCCATCACGTCACTTTTTTGCCCGCGTTAATCATTGGCTCAATCGTAAACACCATGCCTCGGTTTTAAAATCACACCACCATCATCTGCGTAATAATGCAATACTTGAGGTTCGCAGTGAAATTCAGTACCGACACCATGTCACAATATTCACGCACAACACTGAAAGTTTGACTTTCTGTATATTTTTGCACAGCTTTTGCCTACTTTCATTTTAAAACGAATACCTGGTTTTACTGTGCGCAATCCCACGTATAAGGCTTCCTGTGCCGCTTCCACTAACTTTTACTACGAATATTCGTTTCACCGCCCACAATATACATTTTTGAGTTATCGCCAAAATAACCGTCTTTAATCACCGTGACATCAATATTCACTATATCGCCATTTTTAAGCACTTTATCGTCACTTGAATACCGTGACAGACAGCTTCGTTACTGGAAATACAAGTAGATTTTGGGAAACCGTGATAATTCAAACAAGCAGGGAATAACCTTTTGTTCATTTACCACATATATTCATGGCAAATGCGATCAAGCTCGCCTGTGGTTACTCCTGCTTTTACGTAAGGTTCAATCATCACCAGCACATCCGAAGCCAATTTGCAGGCCTCACGTAGTTTTACAATTTCTTTTTCTGTTCTAATTGGAATAGCCATTTTATTTCACCTTTTTGATTTTGCCAGATTATAGCACGATTTCTAGAGGAAAAACTGGATTTCACACTTGAATGGAGTAAATGGTTGTAGATAATAACGGAATTCAAATTTTCGAGGGAAGCGAAATAATTATGACAGATAACATTACAGTACCATTGACATTTACCGATGCAGCAGCGAATAAAGTAAAAATTTAATCAGCGAAGAAAATACTAATTTGAAATTACGCGTGTATATCACGGGTGGTGGCTGTAGCGGTTTCCAATATGGTTTTACTTTTTGATGAAAAAGTGAATGAAGGCGATTTAACGATTGAAAAATCAGGGGTTCAACTTGTGATTGACCCAATGAGTTTACAGTATTTAATCGGTGGTACCGTCGATTACACAGAAGGTTTGAGAAGGTTCACGCTTTACTGTAAATAATCCAAATGCTACCAGCACTTGTGGCTGTGGTTCATCCTTTAGTATCTAAGATGGATTTTCAATTTACACATTATCAAGGCAATGTATCCGTAAAATGTTCGATGGAACACATTGCTCTTGCTAACTGGTTCATCACTGAAGTGCGGTCAAATCCAAAAGCGATTTTTGACCGCACTTACTGTGCAATCACTCTCTGAAAAATCAAGAAAAGATTTTAATCGGCGCAGAATATACATTGTTTTTAGATGCTGATGAAGTAATGGTACGAGCGAATAATCTCGCCATTGAAACCGATGAAATTTTTGGAAGACGATTTTCATTATTATGATGAAGAAAGCATTGCTTTTTGTGGCACGCAAGATTTTATCCATTTCCTCGAAGCTTATGTTGATTTTATCTCTTAACCGACTATGACCATCGAAAACGTTCAAAAATCCCGAAGAAAAACACCTAAAAAACGCCGTTCTTTCAAAAAGCTTTCTATTAAAAAGTAGCGTTTAGTGGTGCGGTATTAACCGTATTTTTATGGCGGATATTTAGATTGGCAAATCCGTTCAAAAATGGATGGACAAATTTGGCGTTTGCCCGCTGAAGTGTATAGCCGTATTGAAAGTGTGAAAATTTCAGATAATCTTGCTTTCGATGAAGTAATTCAAATTTTATTAGATAACGAATATCGCCAAACGACCATGGTAGCCGCACCAGGCGATTTCAAATTAGAAGATGATACCATTGTGGTTCTTCGTCGCGCTTTCCTTTTTCCTGATAAACCAGAGCCGCAACAGGTTTTACGCTTTACGTTTTGCCGATAACAAACTTAATCGAATTGAAGATCTCGTTTCCGTAAAAGCAATCGATGAATTTCGCCTTGCGCCAAAATTGATTGCAATGTTGGAATCTGATAATGAAGATCGCCTTGCAATTCCTTTACAAAAATTACCCGCGCTTATTGATTGATGCCTTAATCTTTAACGGAAGATCGCCGTTTTTATGATCATCACGGTATAAATCCCAGTGGGGATTATACGACGCATTAATTACCAATATTCGTGCAGGGACAAACGGTACAAGGTGGGGAGTACGCTCACTCAACAACTCGTGAAAAATTTATTTTTATCAAGTGAACGTACGATCACACGTAAAGCGAACGAAGCCTTAATGTCATTACTATTAGATTGGCGTTATGATAAAAATCGTATTCTCGAAACCTATCTTAATGAAATTTATCTCCGGACAAAATGGCGATACGCAAATTCACGGTTTTGAATTAGCCAGCCAATTCTATTTTGGTCGTTCGATTCGTGAAATTAGCTTGAATCAAATTGCACTTTTTAGTCGGATGGTCAAAGGTCCTTCACTTTATAATCATTGCGTAATCCTCAGAATGCCTTAGAGCGTCGTAATGTTGTTTTAAAGCTCATGCTTGAACATAAAATGATCGGTGATGAACTTTACCAATTATTAAGCCAACGACCTTTAGGTGTTCAACAAAAAGGACAAATATCCCGTAAATATCCGTCATTTATTCAGACTTTACAGGCGGATTTACGTCGTGAACTAGACGAACATAAAATATCCAGTTTACTTTGGCGCACGGATTTTCACCACAATGGATTTAAAAACAACAAGCCCTAAGCAGAAAAATGCAGTGGTGAATACAGTTTCCATAACTACAACTGAAAACTAAAAATCCATATTTAGAAGGCGCCATGATTGTTGCGGATTACCGTGTGGGGTGAAATTCGTGCGGTAGTGGTGGTTTGCAAACGCAATATGCAGGCTTTAATCGTGCATTAATGGCAAAAACGTCAGATTGGTTCTTTAGTCAAAACCATCAATGTATTTGACCGCACTTTCTAATCCAGAACAGTTCCGTTTAAATACCCACATTAATAACCAGCCAATTACGATTAATGTTAAAGGTAGCCCGCCGTGGCAGCTCGCAATTATGACAAAAATATAGTGGTTCTGTGATGTTAATGGATGCCTTAGCTCGTTCTTTAAATATTCTGACTGTGAATATTGGGATGAAAGTGGGCTTGAGCAAAGTCACTTGATACACAAAAAAGCGATGGGATGGGATAATGTAGAAATTCCAAAAAGTGCCCGCTATGTTACTCGGCGCTTATACTATCTCACCTTATGATGTAACTAAACTTTATCAAACTATTGCGAATCAAGGTGGACGGATTGAGATCACAACCGTCGATACCATTGCGGATCGCCAAGGAAATATCATTTATCAACATGATAAAACCGCAAAACAAGTGGTGCCGCAAGAAGCCGCATTCCAAACGTTATTTGCGATGCAACAAACTGTTGAACGTGGTACTGCTCGTAGCTTGCAAAAATGATTACGCGGATTTACGTTTAGCGGTAAAACAGGGACAACAAATGATGCGCGTGATACTTGGTTTGTGGGGATCGATGGAAAAATATCAGCACGGTTTGGCTTGGTCGCGATGATAATGGTGAAACAAAACTCACTGGCGCATCGGGTGCATTACAAATTTATAAAGATTATTTAAGCCATACTTATATTGAAAAAATTGAAGCTAAATAAACCAGCGAATATGAAATGGGTTGGTATTACCCAACATGGCAGCTGGGATTGTGACAGCAATCGAGTAATCCCAGTCTGGGTGAATAATGGGCAGAATTTCTGCGGAGGCACATCAACGACTTATCCATCGCCAGCTACTCCACCAGCTGAAACTGAAATTGCTCCTCGACAAGAAAGCGTCTGGGATGTATTGGATAAACCCAAATCCACCCGCACAATAATTAATCACGGTATATTTCTAATAGTAAGCAAATATTTTGAAGCAAAAACTACACATCCCTGAAATTTCAGGGGATATTCTTTAAAATAGCAAACGTTTGCTTTAAAAAGTGCGGTACAATACGCACCAGTTTTTACTTTCATACAGGTGCAAAACGATGACACAACAACTCCCTACTCTAAGTCTATCTATTCAGGTAAAGTACGTGATCTCTATGAAATCGATGATAAACGTATGATAATGGTTGCTTCTGACCGCTTATCTGCGTTTGATGTTATTTTAGATGATCCTATTCCACGAAAAGGCGAAATCCTGACTCAAATATCCAATTTTTGGTTTAACAAACTTGCTTACATTATGCCGAATCATTTCACTGGCGAGAGTGTTTATGATGTGTTACCAAAAAGAAGAAGCCGATTTAATCAAAGATCGCGCTGTAGTGTGTAAACGTTTGAATCCATTAAAATTGAATCTATCGTACGTGGCTATTTAACTGGCAGTGGTTTAAAAGATTACAAACAAACTGGAACCATCTGCGGATTAAAATTACCCGAAGAGCTTAGTTGAAGCCAGTAAATTACCAGAACCTATTTTTCACCCCATCAAGTAAAGAAGCCGTTGGCAATCATGATATAAATATCAGCTATGCAGAATGTGAAAAACTCATCGGAGCTGATTTAGCCGCACAAGTAAAAGAAAAAGCTATCGCACTTTATACTGCTGCTGCAGAATATGCACTGACTAAAGGCATTATTATTTTGCGACACAAAATTTGAATTTGGTTTAGATGAAAATGGCACGCTCACCTTAATGGATGAGGTATTAACACCAGACTCTAGTCGTTTTTGGTCTATCGATACTTATCAAGAAGGGATTAATCCTCCATCATTCGATAAACAATTTGTACGCGATTGGTTAGAAAAATAGCGGGTGGAATAAACAAAGCGCCAGCACCGAAAGTGCAGAAAATATTATTCAGAAAAACTGTTGATAAATATCAGGAAGCGCTGGATTTATTAACAAAATAGAGATCAAAATCCCTGCTATTTATAGCAGGGGATTTTTTTATGCATAGATGACAACTAAAGATTTTTCAGCCTTAATACATAAAGGCTGAGACAAACATAAAAAGTGCGGTTATATTTAAGTGACTTTTTATTCAAATAAAAATGATTAATTATTCAATCTAAATTATAAACAAGGAAAAGATATGTCAAATACAATTCTACAACATTTACCTGAAGGACAAAAAGTCGGTATCGCGTTTTCTGGTGGCTTAGACACCAGCGCTGCATTACTTTGGATGCGTCAAAAAGGTGCAGTACCTTATGCATACACCGCCAATTTAGGCCAACCTGACGAAGATGATTACAGCGCAATCCCTAAAAAAGCGATGGCGTATGGTGCAGAAAATGCGCGATTAATTGATTGTCGTGCTCAGCTTGCTTATGAAGGTATTGCGGCAATTCAATGCGGTGCATTCCATATTTCTACAGGCGGAATTCCTTACTTCAATACGACTCCACTTGGTCGCGCAGTAACTGGCACAATGCTTGTTGCGGCAATGAAAGAAGATGATGTGAATATTTGGGGGATGGCTCTACATTCAAAGGTAATGACATCGAACGTTTCTATCGTTATGGTTTATTAACAAACCCGAAATTTAAAAATCTATAAACCTTGGTTAGATACGCAATTTATTGAAGAACTTGGTGGCCCGTTTGAAATGTCTCATTTCTTATCGAAAATGGTTTTGACTACAAAAATGTCCGTTGAAAAAGCCTACTCGACCGATTCCAATATGCTGGGTGCAACCCATGAAGCAAAAGACTTAGAGCAATTAAGCACAGGCATGAAAATTGTTAAACCAATTATGGGTGTAGCATTTTGGGATGACAATGTAGAAATTAAACCTGAAAACAGTAACCGTCACGTTTTGAAGAAGGCGTCCCAGTCACATTAAACGGCAAACATTTTTGATAATGCAGTTGATATTATTCTAGAAAAGCAAATCGTATCGGTGGTCGTCATGGTTTAGGGATGTCTGACCAAATCGAAAATCGTATTATTGAAGCAAAATCTCGTGGTATTTATGAAGCGCCAGGGATGGCATTATTGCATATCGCTTACGAACGTTTAATAACAGGTATTCACAATGAAGATACCATTGAACAATATCGTATTAATGGCATCCGTTTAGGCCGTTTGTTATACCAAGGTCGTTGGTTTGATCCACAAGCATTAATGCTGCGTGAAACAGCACAACGTTGGGTGGCAAAAAGCAATTACAGGGTACAGTAACACTTGAACTTCGTCGTGGTAACGACTTCACTATCTTAAATACCGAATCGCCTAACTTAACCTACGAAGCTAGAGCGTTTAAGTATGGAAAAAGTGGAAGATGCACCATTTGATCCAATTGATCGTCATCGGTCAATTAACTATGCGTAATTTAGATGTATCAGACACCGAGGTAAAACTTAGTATCTATGCACAAACAGGTTTATTAAGCGCAATTAAAGATTCAGTATTGCCACAATTAGAGAAATAAGATAAAAGCGGTGAAACTGACCGCACTTTTCAGCTTATAAAAATGGCTACTTCATGTAGCCATTTTTGCCCGAATATTCAACAACTTAAAATTGGTTGAAAAAGAAGCATTTTTATTGAACAATTTTCTCCGACAATGCTGCGAATTGCTTCTTTTCTCACTTCCGTAAGTTTCACTTTCACAATATCACCAATTTTTGTAAATACGCTCACCTTTAATATAAAGGGCAATCCTCATCGGAATTCACCTGCATTTCTTCTTTATTATTATGTAAAGTTGAAGCAGGTATAAACATTGAGGCGCCATTTTCTAATAATTGCACACGTAATCCACCACGCATCACATCTTGTACTTCCGCCTCAAATTCGGCATTCGATTCAACTCTTATCAACAAGATAACGGCAATATAACCAATCCGCAAATATCACGTTCTACTAGGCGATTTTGGCGACGAGCCTCTTGTAAACGAGCCAGCACTTCATCTTGTGGCTTATTACAAGCTTGTTGTGTCAATACAGCTTTAATTAAACGATGGTTCACCATATCAGAATATTTACGAATTGGTGATGTCCATGTCGCATACCCTTCTAAACCAAGACCAAAGTGCGGTGCTAATTCTGATTTAAATTCAGCGAAAGTTAAATAACGACGTAAACGGAATTCTAAGTAGTCGCCTTCTATCGGTTTCAATATCATGGCGCATTTGGCAACAACCGTTTAATGTTGCCAAATTTTCTACCGAATAACGCTCAGCAAGTTCAGCTTGATTTTTGTTCATTGGCTAAATTTGCCATTAAGAAATTGTGTGCATTCTCTAAGAATTTTTATCAAAACCGCTATGCGTATTGAAAATACCAGTCTGATGCATGCTCTGCTAAAAATTGCGCGGCACAAATGTTAGCAATAATCATCGATTCTTCGACAATTTGATTGGCTATACGACGATATTCAGCTTTGATTTCGCCACTTTGCCATTTTCAGCGAGCACAAAAGAATAATCCGGTTTTTCTTTTTAAATAACAAAGAATGAGTCTTACGCCATTGAATACGTGCTGCAAATTGATGTAACCAATTAATTTGCTGTGCAATTTCTGAAGTTTCGCGCCATGCGATATCTGCCTGTTCTAACTAATCCGAGCACTTTTGTTGTAAGCCAATTTCGCTTTTAGATTGAACATAAGCCGAAAACAAAATGCGGTTTTAGCCGTGGATATGTACCTACAAGATCCGTTTCAATGTAACACACTAACGCAGGACGAGTTTCATTTGCCATTAATGAACATAATTCATCAGGATAATTCACGTGGTAGACATTGGAATGTTAAAGCCTGGAAATAATTGTGAAACAACGCTGTTTTCGCATCTTTTTCAATTTGAGAATCTAACGAGATATAAGCGGTTGGATCGGCAATCGCAACAACTAATTTCCAACCTGTTTGTTCACCATTTTGTTCGATAGGCTCAATATATAAGGCATCGTCCATATCCATCGTGCTTTCTGAGTCAATTGTCACAAAATGAAGTGCGGTCAGATCTTCACGGGTTTGTTGATCTCAACATTTTCACAACTCTCAGCGCCTTGCACAGAATAACGAGATTGCTCATGACGTGCCAATGTTACCCACCAAGGGGCAAATCTCATCGTCAGCGCGGCAAATAAATTGATTAATAGTGGCATAGAAAAACGATCATCACGTAATGGGTGCGTTTTTAAATTCGCGACGACCCAATCGCCTTCTTGTAATTCTTCTTTAACTGATTTAGCTTGTTGTGCGCCAATGGGTTGGTTGATACTGGATGATCCACCAAAAGTTGCAATTTCTTGTCTTTATTGAACCGCACTTTTGCAATGAAACGTGTCAACATTGGCTCAATTAAGGATTCCGGCTCGGCTTGTTCTTATCGCCTTGCTTTTCAATGGTGGCTTTGATTTTGTCACCGTGCATCACCTTTTTCATTGAAGGCGGCGCGATGAAATAGGTTTTCTTATCGCACTCTAAAAACCATAGGCTTTATCTGATGCTTTTTACCACGCCTTCTACATGCCTTTGCTGTCGCGGATTTGTTGCTTAAGTTGTGCGAGTAATGGATTATCTTGGAACATAGTTATATTTTAAAAAGAGAAAAAGGCAGACCGAAAAGCCTGCCTAAAAAGAATGTAAGAAAAATTATTCTTCGCCTAATTCGCCCATTGCGGTGATGCTGAAACCTGCATCTACGTGAACGATTTCACCGGTAATACCCGATGCTAAATCAGAGCATAAAAATGCCGCTGAGTTACCCACATCTTCGATAGTCACAGTGCGACGTAATGCAGCGGTTTTCTCAAAAGGTAGAAAGCATTTTCTTGAAGTTTTTAATGCCTGATGCTGCTAAAGTGCGGATTGGACCACAGAGATCGCATTCACACGAATACCGTCTTTACCTAAATCAACAGCCATCACGCGAGTTGCAGCTTTCAAGAGACGCTTTTCGCTAAACACACTGACGTTGTAGTTAGGAATTGCGCGTTCTGCACCTAAATAAGAAAGCGTTAATAACGCTGCATTTGTATTTAAGTAAGGACGTGCTGCTTGTGCCAGCAACGAAAACTGAATGCACTGATGTCGTGAGCGATACGGTAGCTCTTCACGAGTCGCTGCGTTTACGTAATCACCATCTAATTGATCGGCTGGTGCGAATGCGATAGCGTGTACGAAACCATCAAATTTGTCCCAACGTTTATTTAATTTCTGCAAAGCAATTTTGAATGCTTTCATCAGTTGCAACATCTAAAGGAGCACGATATCAGAACCAAATTTCTTTAGCAAATTTTCTACGCGCGGTTGTAATTTATCGTTTAAATAAGTGAAAGCAAGTTCTGCACCTTGTTCTTTCATTGATTTTATGATCCTGTAAGCGATAGAACGATTGCTTGCAAGACCGGTTACTAAAATGCGTTTACCTGTTAAGAAACGCATAATTTTTCCTATATTGTTAGCGTAAAAACTTGCGTAGTATAAGCGAAAAATTTGTTTTTGTACAAAAGCAGACCAATTTTCTAAGAAAACCAACCGCACTTTTATTTTACAAATTCGTTTGAGCAAAAACCTACAAAATCAAAGCGAAAATAGCCCACATTTTTAATTGAATGAAGAAGAAACAATGAGTTATCCATTAGAAGAAGTTAATAAACGTCGCACTTTTGCGATTATTTCCCACCCTGATGCAGGTAAAACAACCATCACCGAAAAAGTACTTTTATACGGAAATGCGATTCAAACTGCAGGTTCTGTAAAAGGCAAGGGCTCAACTGCGCATGCCATCCGACTGGATGGAAATGGAAAAACAACGTGGGATTTCGATTACCACTTCTGTGATGCAATTTCCTTATAACGATTGTTTGGTGAACTTACTTGATACACCCTGGGCACGAAGATTTCTCTGAAGATACTTACCGCACTTTAACTCGCTGTGGATAGCTGCCTAATGGTTATCGACTCAGCAAAAGGGGTTGAGGAACGTACACCAAACTAATGGAAGTAACTCCCGCTTACGTGATACGCCAATCATCACCTTCATGAACAAACTCGACCGCGATATTCGCGATCCGATGGAAATTGTTAGATGAAGTGGAAAATATTCTGAAAATTCGTTGTGCGCCAATTACATGGCCGATTGGTTGCGGAAAAATTATTTAAAGGCTGTTTATCATATCGCTAAAGATGAAACCTATCTTTATCAATCTGGTCAAAGGCTCAACCATTCAAGAAGTTCGCATTGTCAAAGGTTTAAATAGCCCAGAATTAGATGCTGCTGTTGGAGATGATTTAGCACAACAACTTCGCGACGAATTGGAATTAGTGCAAGGCGCAAGTAACGAATTTGAACATGATGCCTTTATTAAAGGTGAACTGACACCAGCATTTTTCGGGACAGCATTAGGTAACTTTGGTGTGGATCATTTCCTGATGGTTTTGAACACAATGGCACCAAAACCACAATCTCGTCAAGCAGATACAAGAACGGTCGAAAGTTCAGAAGATTCTCTGGTTTCGTATTTAAAAATTCAAAGCTAACATGGATCCAAAAACACTGTGACCGAGTTGCCTTTATGCGTGTTGTTTCAGGCAAATATGAAAAAGGCATGAAGCTCAAACACGTTCGTATCGGCAAAGATGTGGTGATTTCTGATGCCTTAACCTTTATGGCGGCGACCGTGCTCACGCCGAAGAAGCTTACGCTGGCGATATTATTGGCTTCATAATCATGGTACATGATCCAAATTGGCGATACCTTTTACGCAAGGTGAAACCTTGAAATTTACCGGTATTCCAAACTTTGCGCCTGAGCTATTCCGCCGTATTCGCTTAAGAGATCCACTCAAACAAAAACAATTACTTAAAGGTTTAGTACAACTTTCAGAAGAAGGTGCTGTTCAGGTATTCCGCCCATTAATGAACAACGATTTAATCGTGGGAGCGGTAGGTGTCTTACAGTTTGATGCGGTGGTTTCGTCTAAAAACTGAATATAACGTAGAAGCAATTTATGAAAATGTGAACGTTGCTAACTGCACGCTGGTGGAATGTACCGATGCGATTCGAAGAATTTAAACGCAAAAATGAGCAAAATTTGGCTTTAGATGGTGGTATAACTTCAACCTATATTGCGCCAACAATGGTAAATCTGAATTTAGCCTCAAGAACGTTATCCTGATGTCTTTTTACAAAACTCGTGAACATTGTAACATAGGGTGCGGTGAAATTTCACCGCACTTTTCTCAGAAAAAGCGAGAAATTTAATTCAACGCTTTTCTTTTATTTAGAGACTTTTTCTTGTCTTAATCGCCAAAGTTGATAAACATTCACACGCAGCTAAAATGCATTTAATAGTGCAACTGGATAAGCGGCGATCATTACGCTGCCGAATCACAACAAAATTTGCACCAATGCTGTTTCACTATGCGTAAATGTGCGATAGATCGAACAAAAACGATACTGCAACAGGTTGCGATATAGCCCAATAATTCAACTAAATTCAATTCCATAATTCTGTTCTCTTCGATTAAAAGAAATAAAAACAGGCGCCAAGATAAGATTTTTATAAGGGAAAAGATCAGAGCAAACGATTGCAGATAAAAATTAGTTTTACCTTACAAAGACAAAGGTATTTTTATCATCATGCAGCAAATAAAAAGCCGGGACGAGTGCACACATCTAAAATCTTGGAAAGCTTATCCAATTTGGGGAATTAGATAACATTAGCTCGCTCAACCTGCACTTTGTCACGCTAAATAGCAATCCTAGGACGATCGTACCATGAGACAATAAAAGAATTTAATAAAACGAGGTTCTCATCTTTTTGTAATAACTCAGAATTCCACTTTCTACCATTCTAGAAATTGGATTAATTATAAAACTATAAAAGTAACTTTAGATTCAGAGAGGATTCTGGATGAAAGTTATGATTTTATTCTGAAACAAAGACAAGTTGTACTAAAACCATATGAAAAAGCGTGCCAACCGCAATAGATAGAAACATATTTTCTTCCAGAAATGCAACCCTAGCACCACTATGCCCTGCAAGAAAATCAGGGATACCATGATGACCAGTTAGAAACATCAATATACTCATAGCAATAAACTACAAGCATGCAAACATAGCTGGAGGTAAAACTTTCCCAAGATAGCAGATATATTGTGCCAGGACGATTAGCTGGGAAGACATGGCAATAAGCGCGTAACTGCACAGTAAGTACACAAATTCCAATCGTCATAATCTGGTTCGTGAGTGTCATTTTAGTGGCAATTCCAATTTTTGTGTCTAATTTAGGCCCACGTACAGTTAGTTAGAATTAACCGAGATACCAATTAATGTTGGAATTAAGAAATATTCTTTTGCCTCACAATCAGTAAAAAGCCAATGCAATCCCCTAAACCCAATAGAGAGCTCATAGATTTTTCCTTTATCCATTTTCTGCAAAAATGACTAAGAAAAGAGCGGTCATCGAGACTTTACACCTTTTAAATCAAAAGGTAAAAACGAGAGCCAAACAAGTTACCAATTGCCGCAACCACCCAATAAATATGCAAATATAAGCTGACAAAAACATATACCAACCTTTATCTAAGTGGGTGGAGTTTTTGCCATATAATTTAGAGAAAAGATTCATCTACAAAGGGTGGTAATTAAATACCAACGTTTATGACCAATGTGTACGCCATATTTTTCTAACATTGATATGCCATAGAAAATCTGACGAGTACTGATCATCAAGGTAATTAATAAACACACTGATTGGAGAAAAAGGTGGGATAAGTGCTCCAGCGGCAATAAACTCAACTGAACCGGCATAAATAAAGTAAAGCCATCAAAAGTAGGATATAAAAATCCGAAACCTAGTGCCTTCATATAAAATACCGTATGCCACACCAAGAAATAGAAAATCCTGCAATCATCGGCGCACTATAAGGAAAAAGGCAGCTTTAGCTGCTGCACTAATCAGGTGAGGCTGCTGATTTGTTGAGAAAAATTCATTTTATTACTTCTATAAATCTAAAACAGATAGCCCTGGTAAAAGTTGAAAAACTTTGAGCTTTTACAGTTTTGATAAAAATCTTCTAAATAAGGAAGGATTCATCTTCTTTGCGAATAGCCGCATATAGATTTAGCTATATAAACCTTCTTTCTGTGACTTTTTCTTGCCACAACATAACCCTTTTCCAAATAAGGCAAACGCAGCCCAATAAGGATAGTCGCAATGCCGACGGCTCGCCACTAATTGAATCATAGCAATAGTCAATTCAGTTGTGCGGCGAGTAGGATTAATACCTTTTGGTTTAAGCACTTTACGCAATGAATCTAACATATCATCAGGAACTGGGTAAGTTACCCAGGTTTTCATCAACAAAATCTTCCGCGTCCCAAATGTCTTTTCTGCTAAAGGGTGATCTTTTGAGCAAATGCCAACCATCTCATAAGAAAAAGGAGCGGTTTAAAATTACATCATCATTATGCTCGATTTCTGATACTATCGCCCAATCTGCTCGGTAGAAAGCAATAAACCAACAGGATCCGTATGAAAACCAGATACAATATCCAACTAGCTCCCCCAATGCCGACGAAATTCGTCCATAGCAGGCATTAACCAATCAAAACAAGTATGACATTCCACAGCAATTCTCAGCTGACCAGCATCACCATGTTTAACTTGAGCAAGATCACGTTCAGCATCGACAACTTTTTGGCATCACGTCATTAGCAAGACGAATTAAAACGTTCTCCCGCGAAGTAAAACGAAGTGGATTACTTTTACGCTCAAAACAAAAGGTAAAGTCAAACTGTTCTTCTATTAATTTAATTTGGTGAGAAAAGACTGATTGGGTTAAATATACTCGCTTTTGCTGCCAAAGAAACGCTCCTGTCTCTTTTAAAGGCCAATAAAGTTTTAAAGATGTCTAAATTCTAGAAGGTTGGTTTCATTAAAATATTCATACAAATATAGAAATTAGATGATAGATATAATACCTTAAAATAGAAATATTCGAATTAATATCTATAGAAGATCAAAAACCCCAGTAGTTCAACTGGGGTTCTTCTATTTTATTAATCTAAATTCGTAGTTGTGTAACCTGGCGTGCTCTACTCTCACATGGGGATCACACTACCATCGGCATTACAGCGTTTCACTTCTGAGTTCGGTAGCTGGTGTCAGGTGGTTCCACCACTATCGCCGCCAGGATAATTCTTTGATACTCATCTCTCTTTTATCTTTCCTACTTACGTCTCTGACCTTTCACTCGTTCTTATTGGCACATAGCTGAATCTGATTTTCTTTCTATTGAGTCTTCTATATTGACTTTTCTTTTATTTAGTCTTTTACTCATTTCCGCTCTACTTTTTATTTGCTTCGCTTTTCATCTCTTACTTGCTTAGCTCCAAAAAACACTTGAGCGTTGTATAGTTAAGCCTCTCGGGCAATTAGTATGCGTTAGCTCAATGGCTCACATCACTTACACACCGCACCTATCTACGTCTTGGTCTTAAACAACACAGATTTTATCGTCTGGGAGAACTCATCTCTTGGCAAGTTTCGTGCTTAGATGCTTTCGGCACTTATCTCTTCCGCACTTAGCTACCGGCAATGCGTCTGGCGACACAACGGAACGCCAGTGGTGCGTCCACTCCGGTCCTCTCGTACTAAAGGGCAGCCCCAACCAATTCCTCCAACGCCCACGGCAGATAGGGGACCGAACTGTCTCGACGTTTGCTCAAAACCCAGCTCGCGTACCACTTTAAATGGCGAACAGCCATGCCCTTGGGACCTACTTTCAGCCCCAGGATGTGATGAGCCGACATCGAGGGTGCCAAAACACCGCCGTCGATATGAACTCTTGGGCGGTATCAGCCTGTTATCCCCGGAGTACCTTTTTATCCGTTGAGCGATGGCCCTTCCATCTCAGAACCACCGGATCACTATGACTCACTTTTCGTACCTGCTCGACTTGTCTGTCTCGCAGTTAAGCTTGCTTATACCATTGCACTAACCTACGATGTCCGACCGTGATTAGCAAACCTTCGTGCCCTCCGTTACTCTTTGGGAGGAGACCGCCCCAATCAAACTACCCACCAGACACTGTCCGAGACCAAGCGTCTCCGCAATCTTCGTTAGAACATCAAACGTTGAAAGGGTGGTATTTCAAGGACGACTCCATACAATACTGGCGTATCATCTTCAAAGTCTCCCACCTATCCTCACACATCAAAATTCAATGTTCAGTGCCGAGCTTTAGTAAAGGTTCACGGGGTCTTTCCGTCTAGCCGCGGGTGCACCGCATCTTCACGGCGATTTCAATTTCACTGAGTCTCGGGTGGAGACAGCCTGGCCATCATTATGCCATTCGTGCAGGTCGGAACTTACCCGACAAGGAATTTCTGCTACCTTAGGACCGTTATAGTTACGGCCGCCGTTTACTGGGGCTCTCGATCAGGAGCTTCTCTCGATTTTGCACCAATCACCAACTTCCAGCACCGGGCAGGCATCACCCCATACGTCCACTTTCGTGTTTTGCAGAGTGCTGTGTTTTTTAATAAACAGTTGCAGCCAGCTGGTATCTTCGACCGGTTCAACCTTCAGGGGCTAAGCCCTTTCACAATCCTACGCCGGCGCACCTTCTCCCGAAGTTACGGTGCTATTTTGCCTAGTTCCTTCACCCGAGTTCTCTCAAGCGCCTGAGTATTCTCTACCTGACCACCTGTGTCGGTTTTCAGTACGGTTTAGTAAAACCTGTCAGCTTAGTGGCTTTTCCTGGAAGTGTGGTATCGGTTACTTCAGCTCCGTAGAGCCCTCGTCATCATCTCCAGTGTTTAGAGAAGTCCGGATTTGCCTAAACTTCCCACCTACCAGCTTAAACGCACATATCCAACAGTGCGATAACCTAACCTACCCGTCCCCACATCGCAGCTTTTTATCCAAGTACAGGAATACTAACCTGTTTCCATCGACTACGCTTTCTCAGCCTCGCCAGGGGCCGACTCACCCCGCCCCGATTAACGTTGGACAGGAACCCTTGGTCTTCCGGCGAACGGGTTTTTCACCCAGTTTTATCGTTACTTATGTCAGCATTCGCACTTCTGATACGTCCAGCATGCTTCTCGATACACCTTCATCCGCTTACACAACGCTCCCCTCACCCAACAGACTTACGTCTGATGCCGCAGCTTCGGTGCTATATTTGAGCCCGTTACATCTTCCGCGCAGGCCGACTCGACTAGTGAGCTATTACGCTTTCTTTAAATGATGGCTGCTTCAAGCCAACATCCTAGCTGTCTAAGCCTTCCCACTTCGTTTCCCGCTAATATAGACTTTGGGACCTTAGCTGGCGGTCTGGGTTGTTTCTCCACGACGGACGTTAGCACCCGCCGTGTGTCTCCTGAGTATCACTCTTTGGTATTCGTAGTTTGCATCGGGTTGGTAATCCGGGATGGACCTAGCCGAAACAGTGCTCTACCCCAAAGGTGTCCGCTCAAGGCTCTACCTAAATAGATTTCGGGGAGAACCAGCTATCTCCCGGTTTTTGATTGGCCTTTCACCCCAGCCACAAGTCATCCGCTAATTTTTCAACATTAGTCGGTTCGGTCCTCCAGTTAGTGTTACCCAACCTTCAACCTGCCCGATGGCTGAGATCACGGGTTTCGGGTCTATACCTCTGCAACTAGACGCCCAGTTAAGACTCGGTTTCCCTTCGGCTCCCCTATATCGTTAACCTCGCTACAAAAATATAAGTCGCTCGACCCATTATATTAAAAGGTACGCAGTCACCCTTTTCAGGCTCCACTGCTTGTACGTACAAGGTTTCGGAGTTCTATTTCACTCCCTCACCGGGGTTCTTTCGCCTTTCCTTCACAGTACTGGTTCACCATCGGTCAATCAGGAGTATTTAGCCTTGGAGGATGGTCCCCCATCTTCAAACAGGATATCACGTGTCCCGCCCTACTTCTCGTTAACTTAGTACCACAGCCTGGATGTCGAGTACGGGGCTATCACACCTGTGTCGCTAAGCTTCACAGCTTATTCCTCATCTCTGCTGTTATCATTAACAGGCTCTCTTCGCGTTTCGCTCGCCGCTACTGACGAAATCTCGGTTGATTTCTTTTCCTCGGGGTACTTAGATGTTTCCAGTTCTCCCGGTTTGCCTCACTTACCTATGGATTCAGTAAGTGATAGTAGATTCCTTTCATCTACTGGGTTTCATTCGGATATCTTGATTAAACGCCTCTTATCGACTCATCCAAGCTTTTTCGCAGATTAGCACGTCCTTCTTCGCCTCTGATTGCCCGAGGCATCCACCTTGTACGCTTAGTCACTTAACTATACAACCTCAAGTGCTTTTCAACTCACTATAAAATAGATATCATGACTCTGACACGCACATTTCGATGCGTCATTCATTCAACTAAACACTTGATTGCTTTTGTTCAATCAAGATTTTATGCAAAACAGGTTTGCTATTTCAAGTTTTCCTTCTCTCAGTTTTCCCTACTTTCTCTCGCGTTTTTGCCTCACTCAGACTTTCTCTCGAAAATCTCATTTGTTTTCAACTTGTTTCCAATTTTTAAAGAACAGTATAAATAATCTAACAAAGCTATATCGTTTAGATTGGCTGTGACTTTCTTCCACGAGTCTTAATTTAGTTTAACGCCGATGAGTGGTGAATAAAGGGCGATCGATCCTGACGCCTGCCTGCAAGGCAGGCGCCTCCCCAGCGGCTACATCATCATCATTACACCTTTACATCTCACTCTAGAGTGGTGAGTCTTGGATCAACAGTGTCGCTTTTACAGCTGGTGCGTAATATTTCCAATCTGCTTATTTGTCTGCAACTATCAGTCAATCTGTGTGAGCACTCGCTGTCTCTTGTCTTTTGGTAAGGAGGTGATCCAACCGCAGGTTCCCTACGGTTACCTTGTTACGACTTCACCCCAGTCATGAATCATACCGTGGTAAACGCCCTCCCGAAAGGTTAAGCTATCTACTTCTGGTACAACCCACTCCCATGGTGTGACGGGCGGTGTGTGCAGGCCCGAACGTATTCTACCGCGACATTCTGATTCGCGATTACTAGCGATTCCGACTTCATGGAGTCGAGGTTGCAGACTCTAATCCGGACTTAGACGTACTTTCTGAGATTCGCTCCACCTCGCAGCTTTCGCCACCCTCTGTATACGCCATTGTGGCACGTGTGTAGCCCTACTCGTGAGGGCCATGATGACTTGACGTCATCCCCACCTTCCTCCAGTTTATCACTGGCAGTCTCCTTTGAGTTCCGACCAAATCGCTGGCAACAAAGGATAAAGGGTTGCGCTCGTTGCGGGACTTAACCCAACATTTCACAACACGAGCTGACGACAGCCATGCAGCACCTGTCTCATGGTTCCCGAAGGCACTCCCGTATCTCTACAGGATTCCATGGATGTCAAGAGTAGGTAAGGTTCTTCGCGTTGCATCGAATTAAACCACATGCTCCACCGCTTGTGCGGGCCCCGTCAATTCATTTGAGTTTTAACCTTGCGGCCGTACTCCCCAGGCGGTCGATTTATCACGTTAACTACGGGCACCAAGCTTTAAAGCCCAATCCCCAAATCGACAGCGTTTACAGCGTGGACTACCAGGGTATCTAATCCTGTTTGCTCCCACGCTTTCGCACATGAGCGTCAGTACATTCCCAAGGGGCTGCCTTCGCCTTCGGTATTCCCTCCACATCTCACGCATTTCACCGCTACACGTGGAATTCTACCCCTCCCTAAAGTACTCTAGTTACCCAGTCTGAAATGCAATTCCCAGGTTAAGCCGGGGCTTTCACACTCACTTAAATAACCGCCTGCGTGCCCTTTACGCCCAGTTATTCCGATTAACGCTCGCACCCTCCGTATTACCGCGGCTGCTGGCACGGAGTTAGCCGGTGCTTCTTCTGTATTTAACGTCAATGAAGTGTACTGCTATTAACACATCCCTTCCTCAATACCGAAAAGAACTTTTACAAACCCGAAGGCCTTCTTCATTCACGCGGCATGGCTGCGTCAGGGTTCCCCATTGCGCAATATTCCCCACTGCTGCCTCCCGTAGGAGTCTGGACCGTGTCTCCAGTTCAGTGTGGCTGGTCATCCTCTCCAGACCAGCTTAGAGATCGTCAGGCTTGGTAGGCCTTTACCCCACCAACTACCTAATCCCACTTGGGCTCATCTTATGGCATGCGGCCTTGCGGTCCCGCACTGATCTTTCGATATCTACGCGGTAGTAGCTACAGTTTCCCGTAGTTATCCCTCCATAAGCCAGATTCGAGCATTACTCACCCGTCCGCCACTCGTCAGCAAGAAAGCAAGCTTTCTCCTGCTACCGTCTCGACTTGCATGTGTTAAGCCTGCCGCCAGCGTTCAATCTGAGCCATGATCAAACTCTTCAATTCAAGTTCAATCGCTCAATATACTGCTGACATAAAAATGTCACTACTTAAAAAGTATAATGAATTTCTAGTTAGCACCTATTAAGACTTCAAAATTAAAAATATTTTTTTAAAACAAGTCAATCAACAAGTGCCCACACAGATTGTCTGATATATTGTTAAAGAGCACAACGACGCACTTGTAAACTTAAATATTTCACAACAGTGCGTCGTTGTGTAGCGGTGCATTATAGGGATTTTGAAAAACCCTTTGCAAGTACTTTTTGTAAAAATATTTAAAAATGATCTTTTAGATAAAGTTAATACAAAAAGGTCTATTTGACATCAATTTTAGTCTATTTTTATTACATCTAAAAGATTCAAATCCCCATAGGTGTAAGCTAAATTGAGATTCTTCTAGGAAAATGTGCAGTACAAAACATTTGATTATGTTTTTCACCTTTAGCACGTACACTTTTTACCATCGAGCAAATATTTTTATCCGCTTAGCAATCGCTGCTCAGGATCCATAAAATATTTAATTTGTGGTAAAGCACAACTGAATTTCATCTTTGATGAGTGGAAAATGAGTACAACCTAAAACTAATGTATCCAAATCTGCCATGTCTGCCCACGGAGATAACTCATCTTTTAAAGCTAATTATATCAACGGAATGACCACGAATTTTTGCTCCGCAATTTCTACTAATTTTGTCGTTCCCAATCTCTCCACAACACAATCCTGCGCAAAATTTGTCAATCAAATCATCGACATAATGACGTTTTACCGTACCTTTTTGTAGCTAATAAACCTATATGTTTTGTCTTTGTCATTTCTGATGCAGGTTTAATAGCTGGGTACAGTCCCAATAATAGGGAATATCAAACGCAGCTCGCAAAGGCGGAAGCACTACTGTACTCGCTGTATTACAAGCTATCACGATTGCATCTAATGGATAACGTTTGATTAATCAGTTGGCAAACCGCTAAAGTGCGGTGAATAATGCTTTCTTCTTCTCGTTCTGAATAAAGGGAAACCTGCCATTATCAAAACAATAGAGATAATGCCAATTTGGTAATAACTTTCTAGCTTCACGATTATACGCTAAACCCACCCACTCCAGAGTCAGTACAGTTGGGCGTTTTTCTTTTTATCCATTTAAAACTCTTTGAAAATTGACCGCACTTTTAAGCGTTAGAGTAAATCTCTTTATTATTTAACCAACGACAGAATCAAACTTTCTGCTGAATCTGGGTATTTTTGGATAAGTGATTTGGCATAAAAATTGCACTGTTGGTATCATTTTTCTATCTCGCATTAAATTTGCTACTCTCAATTCAGCAATGCCCGTTTGTTTTAGTTCCCAACACTTCGCCAGAGCCCACGAATTTCTAAATCTTTTTCGAAATAACAAACCCATCTTGGCTATCTCGTAGCACTCTGCAAACGTTTTTGCGAAACTTTACCTAGCGGAGGTTTATACATTAGTACACAAAAGAAGCCGTACTGCCTCGACCGACGCGCCCTCGTAACTGATGAAGTTGCGATAAAACCCTAAACGCTCTGCGTTTTCGATAATCATCAAACTCGCATTCGGAACATCAACACCTACCTCTATTACTGTCGTTGCTACCAATAAATCCAATTCTGCATTTTTAAAACGCATCATGACATCTTGTTTTTCTTTGTGGTTTCATCCGACCATGCACTAACCCAATATTTAACATAGGTAATGCTTTCGTTAAATCTTCCCAAATCGCCTCTGCAGCTTGAGCTTCTAAAACCTCTGATTCATCAATTAACGTACACACACCCAATAGGCTTGGCGTTTTTTCATTAACACAAGAGTTTTTACACGCATCACAATTTCAGCTCGACGTTCCTCAGAAACTACCACTGTTGTTATCGGCGTACGGCCTGGAGGCAATTCATCAATAATTGATGTATCCAAATCTGCATAGACGGTCATTGCCAACGTTCTTGGAATGGGCGTGGCCGTCATAATTAACTGATGGGGATAAAATCCTGCTTTTTCGCCTTTCTCACGCAACATTAATCGTTGATGCACCCCAAAACGGTGTTGTTCATCAATAATCACCAATGCTAGAGTCGGAAAAACTCGACTTCTTCTTGGAATAAAGCATGCGTCCCCACCACCATTTGCACGGCACCAGTTTTAATTTTTCAAGCTCTGCTTGTCTTGATTTTCCTTTTACTTTACCAGCTAACCAACCAACTTCAATACCGAAAGGCTCAAAACCAACGTCGGAAATTATTCGCATGCTGTTCTGCTAGTATTTCTGTTGGCGCCATTAAGGCGACTTGTTTGCCGTTATCAATTGCCGTTAAAGCAGCCAATGCGGCAACCAATGTTTTTCCCGAGCCGACATCCCCTTGCACTAAGCGCATCATCGGATAATCCTTTGATAAGATCTTGTTCAATATCCGACGACTCGCTTTTGTGCATTAGTTGGTTGAAATGGCAAGCTGGCTAAAAATCGCTGTTTTAAATCTGTTTGATAATGTGGCGGTAAGGCAGAAAATTTCTGTGTTCCTAACCGCACTTTTTGCATAGCTAAATTATGTGCCAGAAGCTCTTCAAAGATTAAGCGTTGTTGCGCAGGGATGCTTACCTTGCTCTAACATTTCTAATGAAATGTCTGGCGGCGGACGATGCAATAATCGCAATGCCTCTTTTTAAGCTATATTGATGTGGATTAAATTCATTAGGCAAAATTTCTGCAATCTGAACTTTGTCGAGTAATGCCAAAAGCCTGATCCGTTAATTTTCGCTAATGAATTTTGTTTTAGCCCTTCCGTCGTGGAATAAATCGGCGTTAGCGTTTCTTCCAATACAATGAGGCGCATTATCTCGCACAATTTGATATTCTGGATGATGAATTTCTGGCATGTGACGCCCGTTTCACTTCTCAAAGGCCTTTACTCGCTTTACCTACTTGAAAACTATTACGCATTCCCGCATTAAAAATTGACGTAACATAATTTTCGATGTGCCGTCTGACAAACTAACCGATACAGAATCGGGCGACGGCCAAAAAGTCACTTCCTGAGTTTGTACAATTCCTTCAATGGTAAAATATTGTTCAGGGGCGAAGATTAGCGATTGACGTAATTCGCGTACGATCTTCACTAGCGAATAGGTAAATGAAAGAGTAAATCTTGCAGGTTATGAATGCCGATTTTAGCCAGTTTATTAGAAATGGCCGCACCAACACCAGAGAGGCTGGTCAAAGGTACGGCATCGAGAAGTTCAAGACTCATAGCTCATTAATATTGCGTTTGACATTAACAACGCCAGTAATACCTTTAATGCGATGAACGATATTGGCAAGGTGTTTGATATCTTTTACACAAACCTGCAAAATCACAAGCAATAAATTGTTCTCTAATTCTTCCGTCCAAATATTTTTGAAGACTGCTTTCGCTCGCAGAAATTGCGGGTCATTAAACTAAGCAAGGCATTCTGCTCATTCAATATTTCTATTTGTAATTCTGCCTCAAAAATTCGCCGCACTTTTGAACGTTATCCCATTTAGCCAACGATTGGCGACAAGCATTTTTCAAACTTGCACAATGTTGATGGTGTACCACTACTGTGTTTTCTTGTGTACAACATCCCACAATAGGATCACCTGGGATCGGATGGCAACATTGAGCAAATTGTGTTTTACCCACTTGCATTGGTGCAATAGTGAGTATTTTTGATTCAAATTCAAAATTCTGAGTATTAGAAGACTCTAACGGCACGCCCACAAATTGATGCGCAATGCAGTGGCAGACTGATTGCCTAAACCAATTTCTCGTAATAATTCATCTAAAAGAAAAAGCGCTAAAGCATCTAATACTGTTCTAATTTGTTGAATAGAAAAATCACCTAAATTATGAGGCTGTAATGCTGCATTAAGTTCAACTTCACCTAATTTCACCGCATCCTCTTCGCAACGCTGTTTGAGATAATGGCGAATCCGTGTTTTCTCACGAGCAGTTACCACGAAATTTAACCATACGGCTTCAGGATGCGCATTTGGATCGGTGATAATATTTACCGTTTGCCCAGACTCAAGAGCTTGCGAAAGCGGGTAAGGTTTATGCTCAACGGTTACGCCAACACAAGTATTCCCCACATCTGAATGCACGGCATAAGCAAAATCTACTGCCGTTGCGCCCATTGGCAATTCAACAATTCGACCTTTTGGCGTAAAAACATAAATTTCTTTAGGGAAAAACTCTGATTTTACATTCTCAATAAACTCAAACGAATTACCTACACTTTGTTGAATTTCGACCAAACTTTTGCAACCAACGTTGTGCGCGGATTTGCGCGAGTTGTACTATCGTTTTTACCATTTCTTTATAAACCCAATGCGCCGTAATGCCCATTTCGGCGACTTGATTCCATATCCTCAGTATGGATATGAACTTCTACAGGAACACCTTTCGGCCCAATCATTGAAGTTTGCAAAGATTGATAGCCATTTGCTTTAGGTACAACAATATAATCCTTTTACTCGGCCAGGGCGTGGCTTATAAAGGTTATGCATTTGCCCAAAAACGCGATAACAATCATCCACATTTTTACAATCACACGGAACGCATAAATATCCATAATAAGTGGAATTCTTGATCCTTTATGCGCATTTTTGATGAATCTTGTAAAGGTGTTTTCACGTCCCCACACTCGGGCAAAAATGCCTGCGTTTTTCTAACGCACTTTAATCTCTTGTGAAATACGTTCGATTAAATCTTGTCGATTACTACGCGCCACATCAATGAGTTTTTCAACACCTCATAACGATGTGGATGCATTGCTGAAAAAGATAAGTCTTCTAATTCATTTTTTGATATGCTCAATACCTAAACGATGAGCAAGCGGACAATAGATTTTCAAGCGTTTCTTTCGCAATACGGCGAGCGTTTATCTGGTCGTAACGAGACCGAGCGTGCGCATATTATGCGTGCGGTCAGCAACGATTAACACAACGCGAGATATCACGCGTCATCGCCAAAAATCATTTTTACGAAAATTCTCGACTTGTGCTTCTTGGCGAGTACGAAATTTCAACTTATCGAGTTTTGATACACCATCCACAATTTCAGCCACACTGGCACCGAACTCTTCTTTCAGTTGTTCTTCCGTATAAGGTGTATCTTCAATAACATCGTGCAAAAGCGCAGCCATTACCGCTTCGTGATCTAAATGTAGTTGAGCAATAATGGAGGCTACTGCAACAGGATGGGTAATGTAAGGTTCGCCACTGGAGCGAAATTGTCCTTCATGCGCATCTCTTGCAATCACAAACGCACGCTTGATGAGTTCAATTTTATCTGCGGGCAAAGTACCGCTTGAATAATTCGATCTAAATCCGCAAACAGTTCCAAAGGAGACCTACTTATTATTGAAAGAAAGTGCGGTTAAAAATATCGTGATTTTTACCGCACTTTTTAAAAGAATACTCTGTAATTAATGCAACAGCTGCTTCTTCTGTTTCTTGCACTTTAGCCATTTCTTGGAATTCTTGTGCATCCATAATATCTTGATTAATCAAACCTTTTTCGATTTCACGCAATGCGATTACTGTTGGTTTGTCATTATCTTCTGGCACTAACGGCGCACTTTGGTTAAATTGTAATTGTCTTGCACGACGCGCAGCCGTTAAAATTAAATCAAAACGGTTACCTAATTTTTCTACCATCTTGCACAGTAGCACGAGCCATAATTTACTCGATTTGTCAAAAATTACTCTATTGAAAGGGCGTTATAATACTCAATTTCGCCCTATTTTGCTAGTAACTGTTGAATTAACATTGCATTTTGTTTTTGTTGATAATCTTTTGTTAAGCGTTCCGATTGCAAAATACTTTGTAAATCTTTTAATGCTTTCTCAAAATCATCATTCACAATGACATAATCATATTCGTCATAATGCAGAAATTTCACTTATCGCTTTTGACATTCGTTCAGTGATAACCTCTTCACTATCTTGCCCACGACCAATTAAACGACGTTCTAACTCAGGCAATGAAGGCGGTAAAATAAAAATGCTTTTTACCGAAGGCACTTTTTACTGGATTTGTTGAGCACCCTGCTAATCAATATCTAAAAATACGTCAATGCCTTTTACTAAATTTTCTTCAATCGCAGGTAAAGGGGTTCCATAATAATTGCCACCAAAAACTTTGGCATATTCTAGAAATAAATCTTGCTCAATGAGTGATTCAAACTCTTCTTTTTGATACAAAAATAATAGTGTACCCTTCAACTTCACCGGACGTGGGGCACGAGGTCGTATGTGACACAGAAACCATTTTTGAGTTGAACTATCTGATGCCAATAACGCAGAAATTAATGAAGATTTTCCTGCGCCACTTGGTGCAGATAAAATATAAAGATTACCTTGAGACATAGAATATTTAACCTTCTCTAACAATTTCAGTCTATTATGCAGATTTCTCTATAAAAAAATCATCAAAAAGTGCAGTGATTTTTACGGTACTTTTCATTCTAATGATGATTTGATATGAATCACAAAAAAGTAGTAGGGTTTATAGTTTTATAAAAATGCTCGTGCTATACTCTGTGCGCTGTCTTACTGAGTGAGCAGTATTACTCAAAGCAAACAGATTTGTTTGAACTTAAATAAAAAGGTGAAAATCTTATAGCAATTAAAATTGGTATCAATGGTTTCAGCCGTATCCGGCCGTATCGTATTCCGTGCAGCACAACACCGTGATGACATCGAAGTTGTCAAAGTATTAACGACTTAATCGACGTTGAATACATGAGCTTATATGTTGAAATATGATTCAACTCACGGTCGTTTCGACGGCACTGTTGAAGTGAAAGATGGTAACTTAGTGGTTAATGGTAAAACTATCCGTGTAACTGCAGAACGTGATCCAGCAAACTTAAACTGGGGTGCAATCGGTGTTGATATCGCTGTTGAAGCGACTGGTTTATTCTTAACTGATGAAACTGCTCGTAAACACATCACTGCGGGCGCGAAAAAGTTGTATTAACTGGCCCATCTAAAGATGCAACCCCTATGTTCGTTCGTGGTGTAAACTTCAACGCATACGCAGGTCAAGATATCGTTTCTAACGCATCTTGTACAACAAACTGTTTAGCTCCTTTAGCACGTGTTGTTCATGAAACTTTCGGTATCAAAGATGGTTTAATGACCACTGTTCACGCAACAACTGCAACTCAAACTGTGGATGGCCCATCAGCTAAAGACTGGCGCGGTGGCCGCGGTGCATCTACAAAACATCATTCCATCTTCAACAGGTGCAGCGAAAGCAGTAGGTAAAGTCTTACCTGCATTAAACGGTAAATTAACTGGTATGGCTTTCCGTGTTCCAACTCAAAAGCGTATCTGTTGTTGACTTAACTGTTAACCTTGAAAAACCAGCTTCTTACGATGCAATCAAACAAGCAATCAAAGACGCTGCTGAAGGTAAAACTTTCAATGGTGAGTTAAAAAGGCGTATTAGGTTACACTGAAGATGCTGTTGTTTCTACTGACTTCAACGGCTGTACTTTAACTTCTGTATTTGATGCAGACGCGGGTATCGCATTAACTGATTCTTTCGTTAAATTAGTATCTTGGTACGATAACGAAACTGGTTACTCAAACAAAGTATTAGACTTAGTAGCTCACATTTACAACTACAAAGGCTAATTAAAACTTTGAAAATTAACCGCTCTTCGGAGCGGTTTTTAATACCTAAAATTTAGTTTACGATCTAAAAAATGAACAATGGATCACTAAAAAAATAATTTAAAACAATCAATATTCTTCTAGCTTTTATTCCTATTTAAGATTATATTAGCGCACAAACCGTTCGCTCAATGAAAATCAAAAATAGGGTTAATATGAATCTCGATCTCCATTTTGTTCATCGTATTCAACAACAAGCCAAAACTCGTGCAAATATGACCGCACTTCGCTATAAAGAACACGGCTTGTGGAGAGACATCTCTTGGAAAAATTTTTCAAAGACAACTCAATCAACTTTCTCGTGCATTGCTTGCTCACAGTATTGGCGTGCAAGATAAAATCGCTATTTTTCGCCCATAATATGGAACGTTGGACAATCGCTGACATTGCGACCTTACAAATTCGAGCAATCACAGTACCTATTTACGCAACCAATACAGCCCAGCAAGCAGAATTTATCCTAAATCACGCCGATGTAAAAATTCTATTCGTGGGCGATCAAGAGCAATACGATCAAGCATTGAAATTGCTCATCATTGTCCATAATTACAAAAATCGTGGCAATGAAATCTACCATTCAATTACAACAAGATCCTCTTTCTTGCACTTGGGAAAGTTTTATTGAGACAGGTTCAAACGCCCAACAGAAATGAGACTAACCCAACGATTAAACCAAAAACAATTTTCGGATTTATTTACGATTATTTATACCTCAGGTACTACTGGAGAGCCTAAAGGTGTTATGTTAGATTACGCTAATCTCGCTCACCAATTAGAAAGCTCCATGATCTTTCACTTAATGTGACAGATCAGGATATTTCACTTTCTTTCTTACCGTTCTCTCATATTTTTGAACGGGCATGGGCGGCTTATATTCTTCATAGGGGTGCAATACTTTGCTATTTAGAAGACACCAATCAAGTGCGGTCAGCTTTAACAGAAATTCGCCCTAACCTTAATGTGTGCCGTCCACGTTTTTACGAAAAATTTATGCTGCCGTGTTGGATAAAGTTCAAAAAGCCCCAAAACTTCGCCAAATAATGTTTCATTGGGCAATTTCCGTAGGGACAAAAAACATTTTGATTTACGAGCGAATAACAAAAGCTATTCCGTTCTTATTGAAAAACAATTTTGCTTTGGCGGATAAATTAGTGCTCTCAAAACTTCGCCAATTATTGGGTGGGTCGTATAAAAAAATGATGCCTTGCGGAGGAGCTAAATTAGAACCGGCTATAGGGCTATTTTTCCATGCTATTGGTATCAACATCAAATTAGGCTATGGCATGACAGAAACAACTGCGACCGTTTCTTGCTGGCATGATTTCCAATTTAACCCGAATTCAATCAGCACACTGATGCCAAAAGCGGAAGTGAAAATTGGGAAAATAATGAAATCCTCGTGCGTGGTGGAATGGTGATGAAAAGGCTAATACAAGAAGCCAGAAGAAACGGCTCAAGCCTTCACAGAAGATGGTTTCTTAAAAACTGGCGATGCGGGAGAATTTGACGAACAAGGCAATTTATTTATTACCGATCGTATTAAAGAATTAATGAAAACCTCAAACGGCAAATATATCGCGCCGCAATATATCGAAAAGCAAAATCGGTAAAGACAAATTTATCGAACAAATTACGATCATCGCCGATGCGAAAAATATGTCTGCACTTATTGTGCCTTGCTTTGATAGTTTGGAAGAGTACGCTAAACAGATCAATATTAAATATCACGACCGTTTAGAATTATTAAAAATTCTGAAATTCTGAAAAATGTTTGAGCAGCGTATTAATGCAGTACAAAAAGAATTGGCTCATTTCGAGCAAGTATTCACGCTCCTTTCTCAAGCATTCAGCATCAAATTGGGTGAAATTACACCAACATTAAAATTACGTAGAAAAGTGATTTTAGAACGTTATCGTAAGCAAATTGAAGATATGTATAATTCAAAAGAATCAAAAAATTCATAACTAAAAGGCTCTCGTTTGAGAGCCTTTTTCTCTAATTATTCAGGAAATTTTTCTTCTCAAAATTAATGCTAGCCCATCTTCATTATTGGTCGTGGTGACTACATTTTGCAGCTTGTTTAATTTCATCAGGTGCATTTCCCATTGCCACCCCAAGCCCCGCATGTTCTAGCATATCCAAATCATTAAAGTTATCACCAAACGCAATCACTTCATGGGTTTGTACGCCAAAATAATCTTCCAAAAAACGAACCGCACTTCCTTTTGGTAGCACTCTTATGCATCACCTCTAAAAAATTAGCATGGGAACGACAAATACTCAGATGTGGAAATTTTTCCTTTAAAAATAATTTCAATCTCAATGATTTCTTGATGCTTCCCCAATAATTTGAATTTTATGTGGCGAACGTGTCGCTACTTCATCGAAAGGATGAATCTCAATTTTGGTGACGTTGCGTTCATAAAATCACCCATTTATTTTCTACGTCGCGAGCATGGCAATCATTATTTGTATAATAATTCACGCCAAGCAAAGGATGATCCGCCAAAAACGATATTAATATCTAAAAATATCTTTTGGATCAATTTGTACGCTATAAATTGGTTCAAGATGTTGATTCAAAATAAGCGCACCACTAAATGCAACAAGCACATTATTCGTTTCAAGCTGTTTCCAATAGGGCAAAAAATACCTAAAGGAGAACGCGCCGAAATTGGCACAAAAGGAATACCATTCGCCGTTAAACGCTTAATTGCTGCAACAGTTCGAGGGAAATGGTATGTTGAGAGGTTAATAAAGGTGCCATCAAAATCACTAAATACCGCTTTATACATCATTACTCCGAATAAAGATTATTTCTCTGCTAGATAAGGATCATCAAAGCCTAATCCTTGCATAATTTGGGTTTCTAAACTTTCCATTTCTTCAGCTTCATCGTCTTCAATATGATCATAACCGAGTAAATGTAAAGCAACCATGACGACCATATGCGCTCAATGCGCCATTAATGGTTTCTCTTGTTCTGCGGCTTCTCGCTCCACAACTTGACGACAAATAACGAGGATCCTAACAATGGCAACTCCACCTCATCAGGGCATTCAAATGGAAATGAAAGCACGTTAGTAGGGCGATCCTTGCCACGATAAGTTAAATTTAATTCATGGCTTTCGGCTTCATCCACAATACGAACCGTCATTTCAACTTCATCCCCTTCTGGTTGAACCGCAGCTGTTGCCCACTGCACAATCTGTTCTTCTGTTGGCAAACTCTCTATATTTTCTGTGGCAATTTGCAGATCAACGAATATACTTCCCATTTCACTCTCCTAAATTCTTTTTCAATTTCTGACCGCTCTTTTTCACGTTCAGCTTTACGAAGCTCCGCTAATTCTTTTCGACGAATTTCATCTTGCACTTCCCATTCTTCGTATGCTTGCACGACTTTAGCCACCACCGGATGGCGCACAATATCTTTGCTATCAAAAATAGTTAAAACTTAATTCTGGTACTTTTCCAACACTTCAATAGCATGGCGTAAACCAGATTTTTGTGCTACGAGGTAAGTCAATTTGCGTAATATCGCCCGTAATCACGGCTTTAGAATTAAAACCAATACGGGTTAAAAACATTTTTCATTTGCTCAACTGTCGTATTTTGGCTTTCATCTAAAATAATAAAACTATCATTAAGTGTACGCCCACGCATATAAGCCAAAGGCGCAATTTCAATAACATTACGTTCCATTAATTTTGCACACGCTCAAAAACCTAACATTTCAAACAAAGCATCATAAAGCGGGCGTAAATAAGGTTCGATTTTCTGACCTAAATCCCCTGGTAAAAAAACCTAGCTTTTCGCCCGCCTCCACCGCAGGGCGAGTAAGTAAAACGCGACGAATTTCTTGACGCTCTAAGGCTTCAACTGCTGCAGCAACCGCTAAGAATGTTTTTCCCCCGTTCCTGCCGGGCCAATACCAAAACTAATATCGTGAGTTAAAATATTATGCAAATATTGAACTTGATTTTTCGCCTCGAGGTTTAATCACACCTCGTTTAGTTTTAATCGTTGTACTGAAAAACTATTATTTTTCAGCACGGTTCAGTTCAACTTGAGATAGCATGCGACTTTCTTGTAAAAGCCATATGCACATCTTCCAAATCTAACTCTTTCACTTTACCTTTTACGGGCGCAGTTTCAACATATAAATCTTGGATTAATTTCACCGCACTTTTTATCAATTTTGCATGATGAGGTTTTGGATCCTCTTCCACTGTATCAATATTAAAAAGTGAAATTATGACGAGCAATGACAAGATTAAATTCTTTTTCGATAAGTTTTAGATGATCATCAAATGCACCGCATAAAAGATTGCAAACGGGCGTTATCTTGAGGTTCGAGGTAAATGAAAGCATGAGGGATACTAAGCTAGTGAAAATTGCGGTTATTCTAGCGTAATTACCACTTCATGGGAAATAATCATCACTTTGTTTACCTCATATCCCATCTATAATATGCAGTCTTAATTATGTTACAAAGCTAGATATATTATGACCAGAATATAACCCTTACGACGAACTTAGATACTACTCAAAACCCTTTTTCTTATACTAGCATTGCGCGTTTTGGAAGGAAATGCAACATTATGGGGATTAACGCCAGCACTCAAAGGTGCTAAAAGTATTAGAATTGGGTTCTTCTTTTTGGTGGAAACTTAATTTCTCAAGCGGTTTATTATCCAGATACTGAATTTATGGCATTGATTTAGCAGATAGTCAAATTACTCAAGGTAATGAAATCATTAAATCAATGGGATTAACAAACGTTCGTTTAGAAACAAAAATATTCTCGATATTACGTCTGAATGTGGCGTGTTTGACTACATCATCGTACATAGCATTTATTCTTGGGTACCTGATAATGTCAAAAGATAAAATTCTTGAAGTTTGCCGTGAAAATTTAACGCCAAACGGTATTGCTTATATTTCTTACAATACCTATCCGGGTTGGAAAAAGCCGAAGTTGCACGAGATATGATGCTCTATGCCAATAAATACACTCAGAATTTACCGCTTTCTGAGCAAACTCGTCGTGGGTAAAGCCGTTGTTCAGTTATTTCTCTGATGCAATTAAATCGATTGAGTCTGGAAAATACGAAATCAAAATGTAGAATTGCAAAACTTTTGATACTATTCAAAATCAAAGATGACCATTATATTGCGCATAGAATATCTCGAATATCACAACCACCCTCTATTTAAATCAATTTGTGGATAGCCTAGATCAACATCAATTGAAAGCTTATATTGGTGATACAAGTTTTCAACTTTCATATACTTTCTTGGATGCCACACACATCTAAGAACATGATCAATCAATTATCTGAAACAGATTATGTCGCACGTGAGACAATGCCTCGATTATCTTTACGATGTGGCATTTAGAAGAAGCTTTGTTATGTCATGCTAATTTACAAGATAAAATTAACCGTACTGAGAAATCATTGATATAAAGCATTATTAGATAAATTAACCTTTATTGATCAAAGTAAAGAAAATAATCTCAGCCATATATTTAATAATCAAGACGTTGCATAAAATTACTTGAACACTTTATCTATCAAGTGGGTCAGTCACTATTCAAATCATTAACTGATTACGTATGCTGAACATACAGAAGTGAAAATCTACTAAAAGAATCAAATTTATTCTTCTGTATTACTAGCTATAGTTCTTAGGCTATATCAATGTTTTCTTACACCATATCAAACATATACATTTGAAGATAACAAAACCTATATGCCAAAACGCTTTTACTCAATATTCTCAAGCTTTGTTAGAGAGGTGCAAATCAATATATAGGAGCTGGCAATATGTATAACTGCGGAATTGAAGATTTTGAAATGAAACTACATATTTATATGATGTCTCAAATGGAAAACACCGACCACTAAAAGCGGTCCTCAATGCGTCACTCAAAGCATATTTAATTGAAAATGAGCTATAAAGAATATGAACAACGATAAACTCATTGATGAAGAGATTTGATTGTTCTGGATTATGTGATGCTATCTGTAAAACATTTAGCTAACTTAGGTTACATTCAACCAACCACACTATAAGTAAAAATTCAAAGCAATCAATATATTGAAGGAGAACTAATCGCTCTCCTTTTTATTTTGCTATAAATAAAAATTGAGAATTATTTGCATTTAAATAAATTTAGAAATAGAATAAAGGTCATTCAGGCTTAATTAAAACATTCATTCTCATAAAACAAGGAGTTTTCAATGACATTCAAATCTTTCAAAATTGCGACACTCGCTGCCGCACTTACATTCTCAGCAAGTAGCTTTGCCGACATTACCGTTTACAACGGCCAACATAAAGAAGCTGCAAAAGCCGTAGCTGATGCATTTACGCAAGAAACTGGCATCAAAGTTACTTTAAATAGCGCTAAAAAGCGAACAGTTAGCTGGTCAACTTAAAGAAGAAGGCGATAAAAAGCCCAGCCGATGTATTCTATTCAGAACAAACATCTCCATTTGCCGCACTTTCTGAAGCGGGTTTATTAGAACCACTTTCAGCTAATACTATCAAACAAACCTCTCACCAAGGTGTACCAGTAGCGCCTAAAAAAAGATTGGATCGCATTAAGTGGTCGTTCTCGTGTTGTAGTTTATGATCATACTAAATTATCTGAAAAAAAGATATGGAAAAAAATCAGTGCTTGATTACGCGACACCAAAATGGAAAGATAAAAATCGGTTATGTACCAACCTCTGGCGCATTCTTAGAACAAGTTGTAGCTATTGTTAAACTAAAAAGGCGATAAAGTTGCGCTTAATTGGTTAAAAGGCTTAAAAGAAAATGGTAAACTTTACGCGAAAAAAACAGTGTTGCATTACAAGCTGTTGAAAAATGGCAGAAGTGCCTGCTGCTTTAATTAATAACTACTACTGGTATGCTTTTAGCAAAAGAAAAAAAGGCACAGAAAAACTTAAAAAACTCGCTTGTACTTTATTCGTCATAAAGACCCTGGTGCGTTAGTCACTTACTCAGGTGCTGCAATCTTAAAATCATCTAAAAAATAAAGAAGAAGCGAAAAAAATTCGTAGACTTCTTAGCAAGCAAAAAAAGGTCAAGAAGCCTTTAGTTGCTGTACGTGCAGAATATCCATTACGTACAGATGTGACTTCGCCATTCAATATGGAACCTTATGCTAAATTGCAAGCGCCGGTAGTGTCAGCAACTACTGCTAAAGATAAAGAACAAGCAAATAAGTTAATTGAAGAAGCTGGTTTAAAATAAGCCCGCTAACGTTGCAACTGTATTTTTCACCAAAAGTGAAGATACAGTTGCCACATATCAAAGGACTATCTTTTGACCCGAACGCCCCCACTTTGGCTCACCATCATTATTTTACTTATTGGTTTACCGCTCTTATTACCATTTCTATATATTCTTTTCCGTGCGATTGAAGTCGGATTGAGATCGTACCCTTGAGCTTCTTATTCGCCCGAGAATGGCGGAATTACTGAGCAACACAATGCTTCTCATGGTCTGCGTAACCATTGGTTCCATTTTTCTCGGTACTCTTTGTGCATTTTTACTTGAACGCTATCGTTTTTTTCGGTAAATCATTTTTTTGAAGTGGCGATGAGTTTGCCGCTTTGTATTCCAGCCTTTGTGAGTTGTTTTACTTGGATCAGCCTAACCTTTCGAGTAGAAGGTTTTTGGGGAACGATTGGCATCATGACATTAAGTTCTTTCCCACTCGCTTACTTGCCTATTTCTGCTACACTTAAACGACTTGACCGCTCCCTTGAAGAAGTAAGCCTTTCATTAGGAAAAAAAGCCAAACTTACACCTTTTGGCACGCAATTTTCCCACAATTAAAACCAGCAATCGGTAGTAGTTTATTGCTAATAGCATTACATATGCTGGTAGATTTTTGGTGCGGTTTCTATTTTGAATTACCAAACATTCACCACTGCTATTTTCCAAGAATATGAAATGTCTTTTAATAACAGCACCGCAGCACTACTTTCCGCTGTATTAATGGCAATTTGTAGCATTATTGTGCTGGGAGAAACATTCTTCCGCGGTAAACAAACACTTTACAACAGTGGGAAAGGCGTTACTCGTCCTTATCCAGTAAAAACACTTTCCTTTGGCAAACAATGTTTAACCTTCGGATTTTTCTCTACCATATTCATCTTAAGCATTGGCGTGCCTGTGATTATGTTAATTTACTGGCTTATTGTGGGAACTTCACTCGAAAGTGCGGGTGATTTTTTTCAGAATTTTTATCGGCATTCAGTAATTCATTTATCATTTCAGGCTTAGGCGCACTGCTTACCGTAGTTTGTGCTTTTGCCATTGGTTTGGGCAGCTGTACGCTATCGTAGCAAATTAACCGTTTGGATTGATCGATTACCTTACCTATTACACGCCGTACCTGGCTTAGTTATCGCATTATCGCTGATCTGACTTTACGATCAACTATGCCAACAGCTTATATCAAACCTTTTTAGTTATTATCGTAGCTTACTTTATGCTCTATTTACCAATGGCACAAACCACACTTAGAGCCTCACTTGAGCAACTATCTGATAATATTGAGAAAGTCGGACAAAGCCTAGGACGAAGTCCATTCTATATTTTCCGGACTTTTAACATTACCCTGCAATGCTACCAGGCATTGCGGCGGCATCTCTCTAGTATTTTTGAATTTAATGAAAGAGCTTACTGCAACACTTTTTGCTCACGCCAAACGACATCAAAACTCTTTCTATTGCCGTTTGGGAATATACCAGTGATGCACAATACGCTGCGGCAACGCCTTATGCCTTAATGCTCGTTCTCTTTTCAGGGATTCCTGTGTTTTTATTGAAAAAAATATGCATTCAAATAAAATGATAAATAATCCTTTATTAACCGTTAAAAAAATCTCAATAAATTTTTTTAATGAAACAAACAAGTTCTTCACGATATTTCCTTTTACCTTGCAACGAGGTGAAATCCTCTTTTGCTTGGCGCTTCTGGTTGTGGAAAAAAACAACGTTATTACGCGCAATCGCAGGATTTGAACAACCCAATACGAGGCGAAATTTGGCTAAAAGAGCGGTTAATTTTTGGCGAGAATTCTAATGTGCCAACGCAACAACGCCATCTAGGTTATGTGGTACAAGAGGGCGTGCTGTTCCCTCACTTAAATGTCTATCGCAACATTGCTTACGGATTGGGGAATGGAAAAGGAAAAACGGATGAAGAGAAAAATGCGGATTGAGCAGGCAATGCAACTCACTGGAATTAGTGAACTGGCGGAACGTTTTCCTCACCAACTGTCAGGCGGACAACAACAACGTGTGGCTCTTGCGCGAGCACTAGCGCCGAATCCCGAACTAATTTTTATTAGACGAACCTTTTGGTGCCTTAGATGAACATCTTCGCCAACAAATTCGTCACGATATGCTAAAAAGCACTGCGTCAAAGTGGGGCATCTGCGATTTTTCGTCACCCATGATCGTGATGAAGCATTACGTTATGCGGATAAAATCGCGGTTATCCAACAAGGAAAAAAATTTTACAAATCGACACGCCTCGTACACTTTTATTGGTCGCCTAATCATATTGAAACCGCAAGTTTTTATTGGTGACAACATCGTGCTGTCGGCAAATCTGATTGATGAAAACACAGCTCAATGCCAATTAGGGTAATATTCCTGTAAAAAAACAAATCAATCTCGCTGAAACAAGGTAAGATTTTTGCTTCGTCCAGAACAATTTAGCCTGTTTAAAAACATCAGAAAATCCAACCGCACTTTTTCAAAGGGCAAGTAAAACAAAATCGAATTTAAAGGGAAAATTACCACTATTCAAATTGAAATTAATGGCTACACAATATGGATTGAGAACATCATTTTCCCCTGATTTATCTACTGGCGATGAACTGCCAATTTATTTGCATGGGAAAAGGGCTTTTTACGCCTAAAGAAATAAAAGCCTTATCTTCACGATAAGACTTTATTCTTAAACAATATATTCAGAAAAAAATTTGTTCAAGATTTGATATTAAACAGTCTGCCCCTAAAAATATTTTTCCCCTTTCCATGCCTGTTGCAAAATGTCTGGAGAAAATTTCTGGCTTGCCAATTCAGCTAACGGCAAATAACTGATATGCCAAGGCTCCCGCCCCACTTTCTTATTGGACTGCATATTCATAAAAAGGCAAAGCAAAATCAAAAGTGCGGTAAATTTTCGGTAAGAAATTCACTCAATTCAAAAGAAATAGCCGCCTTTTTCATATTCCCAAGGCTCCAGTTGTAAAGATTGACCTTGTGGCAAAAGATCAGGGATCGAAAATATCCACTTCCGTTCCCCAATGATGACGGCTAGCCCCTGGCAATGCAGACCAACGTAAAATCGCCTGACATTTTTGCCAGTCATCTAATTGGCTCAAATCTAATGCTTTGCCTGCGTCATCATGGACTTTTCGCTCGCCCTTAAATTTGCTGTTCCAAATAAGCTGTTGCCTTTCAAAATCACGAAAACTACTCGCTGGCTGTAAATTAAAGCCATTTTTTGCCGCACTTTGTTGCAACCCTTGAAATGCGCTCACCGCTTGTGTTTGCAAAAAAATGATTTGATGAATGAGTTGTGGGTAAATTGACTAAATGCTCACGGGACTTTCCTGTAAGCATTTCTGGCGTTAATTTCATTTTAGCTATCCAATAAATTCACTAACATTTTGTGATAAATTTCACCGCACTTTCCAAGATCTTCAACACTGACACATTCATTTACTTTATGAATTGTTGCGTTAAGCGGACCAAATTCCACTACTTCAGCGCCCATCAATGCAATAAAACGACCATCTGACGTGCCACCACCTGTTTCAGCCTTTGGCGTTATGCCTGTGATTTCCTCAATAGAGGAGGTTATCGAATCTAATAATTTACCTGGTTTTTGTTAAAAAAATGGTTTACCTGATAAATTCCATTCAATACGATATTTCAAATTATATTTTTTTCTAGCATTTCAGCTACTTTTTTTGTAATGATTTCATCTGTTACTTCTGTGCAATAACGCAAATTGAACTGAATATATAACTCGCCTGGAATCACATTATTACTTCCAGTCCCCGCATGAATATTAGCAATTTGTGAGGCTTGTTGGAGGGAAAAAAACTCATTACCTTCATCCCATTGGTAAGTCGTTAATTCTTGCAAAAATGGCGCTGCTTTATGGATTGGGTTTTTCGGCTAAATGCGGATATGCCACGTGCCCTTGAATCCCCTGAACATAAAGATTTCCTGTAATTGAGCCGCGGCGACCATTTTTACAACATCGCCTAAGTTTTTAGCACTCGATGGCTCGCCAACCATACAATAAAGTAATTTTTTTCATCACGCGCCATTAAAGTCTCAACCACGCGTACAGTACCATCTTTTTGCAGCAGCCTCTTCATCAGACGTAATCAATAATGCAATTGTGCCTTTATGATTAGGATTTGATTTTACATATTCTTCTGCCGCCACAATCATTGCAGCAAGGGAGCCTTTCATATCCGCTGCACCACGACCATAAAGCATGCCATCAATAATCTCAGCAGAAAAACGGCGAATACGACCATTGATTTTTCATCGCCTGTAGGCACAACATCCGTATGCCCGGCAAAAGCAATCACAGGCTCACCCGCTCCGTGCTTTTGCCCACAAATTCAGCGTATCATTAAAAGGCATCCATTCAATTTGAAAAACCTAACTTTTTCTAAACGTTCTGCAATAATTTTGCTGACAACCTTCGTCATTAGGGGCTAATAGATGGGCGACGAATTAAATCTTGCGCCAACGAAATCACTTTTTCTCTCATAAAAAAACTCCTAAGAAAACTAACCGCACTTTAAGCAAAAACAGCCTGATATTCCTTTTTCATTAAAAACCAATTAATGCCTTCCCATCTTGTAAAAATAATTGGGCGTTTAATTAAGGTTGGATTTTCCTCCAACACGGAAAGTGCGGTGGTTTTTATCAAGAGAATTTTCTAACTTGTTCATCCAAATTACGCCAAGTTGTACTACGTTTATTCACCAACACATCCCAACCAAATTTAGCTTCTGCTTGGACTAAAAAAATTCGAATCTAAACCATCAACACGGTAGTCATGAAGTTTGTGTTCAATATTGTGATCCGCCAGCCATTTCAATGCTTTTTTTCACTGTATCGCAATTTTTGATGCCATATACTATTAGCATAATATCCCCTAATCTTTCATTTGTTGTTTTAATAAATTTACTATATCTCTTTAAAGTTTCTAATTCATTTTCTCTTTGTTTCAATAATTCATCTTTATGTTTTAATTCTAACTTTAATTTTTCTACTTCTAACTCAGCTGCTTGATTACCATAATAGTTATTACGAAAATGATTTTTGATTATTTTTCTCCACCAACTAAAAATAACGCCGCTATCATGGGTAGATACCAAATCCAAAAAGATCTATTTGTAGGACTGATGCGATCTGTTTCAATTTATGAAGGCTTATATTCGTTTCACCTCTTTCAATTTTTGCATATCCAGCCACAGACATATTCATTCTTTCAGCCATTTCCTCTTGAGACCATTGATTTAACTCTCTGAATAATCTTACTTTCTCATTAACGCTCATTTTAGACCTCATATTTTTGTCAAGTAACAAATAGTATAGAACATCATTACAACAACTATCTTTTGCATAATATCCATAAAAATTATAATTTCTAAGAATATACACCGCATGAAGATTTTTAACCTAAAGTCAATTTAGTGTCGTGTTTTATTCATACTACGTTTAATTTACATTGGAGTATATATGAAAAAATTGTAATGATTTTATTAGCAACATTTGCTTTAGGTACATTTTCATCTTTTTGCTAACGCAGGAAGATGTGATCATTATTGGCAAACCGCAAAAGATGGCTCAGTCTGTGGAGATCGTGCCGCTGATCGTCGCCCAGGAGGACAATAAAAAAAGAAAAAGACTACATTTATCTTATTTACAACTAAGTGATGAAAATAAGTTAGGGTGGTGAAATAAATAAAAATAATCTATTCAAAAATAGATTGAAACTAAAAAAACGCCTTGGAACTACACCAAGGCGTTTATTTATTATGCCAACAACTTATTGATACGTTTAATAAACGCAGCTGGATTTTTCCAAAGATCCGCGCTCTGCTAACATAGCTTGTTCGAGCAACAATTCCACCCAATCAGCAAATTCAGTTTCATCTGCAATATCAGCCACTTTTTCACTAAATGGTGTTCTGGATTCAGTTCAAAAGGTGTATTTTTACTTCTGGTACAGGTTGCCCTGCAGCGGCAAACAATTTCGCCATTTGCGTCGTCATTTGATCATTATCCGTAGAAACCACCGCTGGTGTATCCGTTAAATTGTGAGTTAAACGTACCGTTTTTCACCCGTTCGCCAAGCAAGTTTTTCACACGCTCAATAAAACTACCAAAGGCTTCATCTTGTTGTTTTTGTGTTTCAGATTCTTTGATCTGCTAAATCGCCTAAATCCAAATCTGCTTTCGTGATACTTTGTAATGGTTTTACCATCGAATTCAGTTAAATAGCTTAACATCCATTCATCAATGTGGTCGGAAAGCAATAAAACCTCAATGCCTTTTTTTATTGAATAATTCCAAGTGCGGGCTATTTTTTTCGCTGCAACATAACTATCCGCTGTAATGTAATAGATAGCTTTTTGCCCCTCTTTCATACGCGAGATGTAATCTTCTAAAGAGACGGTTTGCTCGCTGCTATCATGATGTGTTGAAGCAAAACGCAATAACTTCTGCAACAGTTTCTTTGTTAGCAAAAATCTTCTGCAGGACCTTCTTTTCAAGACTAAACCAAACTCTTTCCAGAATTGAAGATATTTTTTTCTGCATCATCTTTTGCTAATTTTTTTCTAGCATTTGTAATGAACGCTTAGTTAATGCTTTGCGTAATGCCGCAGTAATTTTATTATCTTGCAAAAATTTCACGAGATACATTTAATGGCAAGTCATTGCTATCGATTAAACCACGCATAAAAACGTAGATAATTCGGCATAAATTGCTCAGCATCATCCATAATAAATACACGTTGAACATAAAGTTTTTAAGCCGTGTTTATGTTCGCGATTAAATAAATCCCAAGGTGCTTTAGCTGGCACATAAAAGCAAACTAGTATATGCTTGATTTCCTTCAACTTTGTTATGCGCCCAAGTCACAGGATCAGCAAAAATCATGGCTTAAGTGTTTATAAAAACTCTTTTGTATTCCTCATCGGAAACATCATTTTTAGAACGCGTCCAAAGTGCATCGGATTTATTAATTTTCTCCCATTTTTCACCGCACTCTTTGCCTTCATCATCGTATTCTTTCGTTAGCATTTCCACTGGCAGGCCAATATGGTCAGAATATTTACCGATAATTTCACGTAAACGCCATTCGTTTAAAAAATTCTTTTTCATCTTCACGTAAATGTAAAATCACATCTGTGCCGCGGGATTTTTTTCTCAATATCCGCCACAGAATATTCGCCTTCGCCCGCAGATTCCCCAAAGCACACCTTTATCAATTACCTCACCTGCCGCACGGGTTTTTCACCGTCACTTTATCGGCAACGATAAACGCCGAATAGAAACCCACACCAAATTGCCCAATAAGCTGGCTATTTTTTTGCTTGATCTTGGCCAAGCGCGGTTAAAAAAATTCTTTTTGTTCCTGATTTTTGCAATCGTACCTAAATGATCGATGACTTGCTCACGGGTCATACCAATGCCGTTATCGCTAATTGTGATAGTGCCTTTATCTGCATCAAAGCTAACGCGCACACGCAAGTCGCCATCGCCTTCATATAAAGCAGGGTTGGAAAGTGCTTTAAAGCGTAATTTATCTGCTGCATCAGAGGCATTAGAAATTAATTCACGTAAGAAAAATTTCTTTGTTGGAATACAAAAGAATGAATCATTAATTGGAGTAGTTGTTTGACTTCAGATTGAAAGCCGCGAGTTTCTTGATTTTTGTGACATAATTTTTTTCCTTCATAAAGATAAAAATTGAACGTCACAGATATAAGAATAAAAAGAAAGATTTCAAGGGGAAAAAGCAAAGTGCGGTGAATTTTCACCACACTTTTTATCAGAGCTAACATCAATTACTCTTTTCTTTCCTTCACATTTTCAACCCAGCGTTCTATTAATCGTTTCGCTTCTTGCTCCGAACCAAATTTGATGAAATCAATATCAAGTAATTTAAGTTTTGCCGGCTCTGAAAGATGTGGATGCGCTTTGGCATGAATATTTGTTGGCAATTGGTAAGAATCTGCCTCACGCCAATGAATTTCTTGGGCTTCAGCAGAAAGCACAAAAATCAACAAAGTGTTTAGCATTATCTAAATTTCGTCCATTTTTAATGATACTGACTGCCCCTAACGTATAGCCTGTGCCTTCGCAAGGTAAAGCACCAATAACTGGCGCACCTTTATCCTTTTTCACGCACATAAGTATGCATAAAACCAATATCAACCGCGGCTGCGCCTGTAGAAATATTAGCCGTTGCTAATCCAGTTTTTCGTGTATTGAGCAATGTTTTTGTCAAGTTCTTTCAAATAAGCAAAAGGCTTTATCTTCGCCCATAATTTCAATTAAAGTTGTAAGAATAGTGTAGCCAGTGCCCGATACTCGAGGATCTGGATATTGAATTAACCCTTTAAATTCTGGTTTTAATAAATCAGCATAACATTGAGGTTTCGCGATATTTTTCAGCTAGCAGTTTTTCGTTCATCCCAATGCCAAGCTCCATAAGATAAATAATCGATGTGGTATCGCCACGTTGTTCAGTGAGCTTTTTAAATTGAGGCATAATTTCTTTTTGCAGAGGCGAACGGTAAGTTTCTAACAAACCGGCATCTCTAGCCTGAAAGTGCGGTTCCAATGTACCACCATACCACACATCTGCTTGTGGGTTTTTCTTTTTCGGCTTTGATTTTGCCTAATACAGTCCCAGTGCTATTACGCACAAACTGAGTGTCCACATTATATTTTTTTGCTAAAAGCGTGAGCGACTTTTTCCTAAGTGGTGTTTTGGACGCTGCAATACAGCACTAATTTGCCTTCTGCTTGAGCAGGGGTTGATAAACTTAATCCTAATAAGCCGCAACCAAGCATGCTGGAAAGTGCGGTCAATTTAAAAAGAATTTTTTTAAAAGAAAAAGAGAGTGTCATGATGCATCCTTACTTATATGAATACAGAAAAAAAGTAAGTCAGCCCTTTAAGTAAGAAGGAGAGATTAGTTTCCTACGCCAGTGCTAACTGTTTCAGGTTCACGGGTATTTTCTCAGCGATGTCCGCACCCCGACTAACCGCGAATCAATATAAGTTGTAATACTATTTTTGTAAAGTCGGATAAGTTTATGATTTTCTTGATTGTGATATAAAAATTAGACTTATAATTCCTGTAAATTTGAACAGATAAAAAATTTCATCATGGATATTTCTGAATTACTTGACGGACTTAACGATAAACAACGCGAAGCCGTAGCAGCCCCTCTTGGTAATCACTTAGTGCTAGCTGGTGCAGGCTCTGGCAAAACGCGTGTATTGACGCACCGTATCGCTTGGTTAATTGCGGTAGAAAATATTTCTGAAGGCAGCATTATGGCAGTAACGTTTACCAATAAAGCAGCCGCAGAAATGCGCCATCGTATTCAATCTACTCTTGCTAAACACGCACAGCATCAATTATTTGGTATGTGGATTGGCACCTTCCACAGTATTGCTCATCGTTTATTGCGAGCCCATCATTTAGATGTAGGGATTGCCACAAGATTTCCAAATTCTGGATTCAGAAGATCAACTTCGTTTAATTAAACGGTTATTAAAATTACATAATTTTTGATGAAAAAGCCTTTTCCACCCAAACAGGCTTGTTGGTACATCAATAACAAAAAAAGATGAAGGCTTGCGACCAAACGACATTGAAGATTTTAATGATCGCCAAGAACGTGAATGGATTAAAAATTTATAAGATCTATCAAGATACTTGCGATCGCGCAGGATTGGTCGATTTTGCTGAATTATTAATTCAGGGCCTATGAATTATTTGAGAAAAAAACCATTAATTTTGCAACGTTATCAACAACGTTTTCAGCATATTTTTGGTGGATGAATTTCAAGACACCAATAAAATTCAATATAAATGGATCAAAAATTCTCGCGGGAGAAACAGGCAAAGTCATGATCGTAGGGCGATGATGATCAATCTATTTATGGCTGGCGTGGCGCACAAATAGAAAAATATTCAAAAATTCTTGAAAGATTTCAAAGCCGAAACAATTCGCCTTGAACAAAACTATCGTTCTACCGCCAATATTCTAAACAGTGCAAATGAATTAATTGCAAACAATAGTGATCGTCTTGGTAAAAATTTATGGACAGAGGGGTGAAAAAAAGGCGATCCTGTGGGCATCTATGCTGCCTTTTAATGAATTGGACGAAGCAAAAATTTGTTGCTTCACAAATTCAGGATTGGGTAGAACATGGCGGAAAAAACTTGATGATTGTGCTGTACTTTATCGTAGTAATAGCCAATCACGTGTTATTGAAGAAGCCTTAATTCGTTGTCAAATTCCATATCGTATTTATGGCGGTATGCGTTTCTTCGAACGCCAAGAAATTAAAAGATACTTTAGCCTATCTTCGTTTGATTAATAATCGTCAAGATGATGCAGCTTTTGAGCGTGTAATTAATACGCCAACCCGTGGCATTGGCGACCGCACTTTAGATATATTGCGTAACTTAACACGGGAACGCCAAATTACCTTATGGCAAGCAGTGCAAGTCGCAACACAAGAAAAATATGTTGGCTGGACGAGCCTCAACAGCGTTATTGCGTTTCCAGGAATTAATTAATTCACTACAACTTGATACCGCAGAAATGCCGCTTTTCGCACAAACTGATTTTGTGATTAAACATTCCGGTTTATATGAAATGTATAAACAAGAAAAAAAGGTGAAAAAGGCGAAGTGCGGATTGAAAAACTTGGAAGAATTAGTTACCGCAACCCGTGAATTCATCAAAGCCTGATGATGCAGAAGATATGACGGAGCTCACCGCCTTTTTAACTCATGCCTCTTTAGAAGCAGGTGAAGAACAAGCTTCTCCGCATCAATCTTGTGTAGAAATGATGACATTACACTCCGCTAAAGGCTTAGAATTTCCGCGTGTATTTATGGTGGGCGTAGAAGAAGGTTTATTCCCAAGCTTCCGTTCTTTTGAGGAACCTGGGCGTTTAGAAGAAGAACGTCGTTTAGCTTATGTGGGCATTACTCGCGCGAAGAAAAAACTGACCATCTCTTATGCGGAAAGCCGTAGATTATATGCCAAAGAAGAACGCCATTTACCATCACGCTTTTATTGCGGAATTACCACGAGAATGTATCCAAGAAATTCGTTTACGAGGAACTGTCACACGCGCAATGAATCTAGCAAAAGTCGGTTCATTGTCTAGTACCAGTGCGGTCGAAAATGAATGGAAAAATGGGTCAAAAAGTCAAACATGAAAAAAATTCGGTTTTGGCACAGTCATTAATGTTGAAGGCTCAGATAACAATACTCGCCTCCAAATTGCCTTCCAAGCGCAAGGCATTAAATGGCTCATTGCACATTTGGCAAAACTGGAAAAAGTGCGGTAGAATCCAAGAGAGTTTTACTTCTACCGATTAATTTCTTTGAAAAAGTGCGGTGAATTTTAACTGCACTTTTTTTGTATTTGAGTGATTGAATGTTTAAATTTTTCTTCAAACGTATCTTAATGGTAATTCCAACCTTTTATTGCCATTACTTTTATCACGTTTGCCCTTGTGCATTTTATTCCTGGCGATCCAGTTGAAATAATGATGGGTGAACGTGGCTTAACACCTGAAATACATCAACAAATGATGCATCAATTAGGATTAGATCTTCCTTTGCATGAACAATATTTTTAATTATATTGCTAAAGTGCTACAAAGGTGATTTTTGGGGCATCATTCCGCACTCAACAACCTGTTCTTAGTGAATTTTTTTACGCTCTTTCCTGCTACCGCTGAATTAGCATTTTTTTGCGTTATTTTTGGTCGTTATTAGGCGGCGTTATTTTTAGGCACAATTGCCGCAGTAAAAAGACAGTTGGATTTCTCACACAGTTACAGCTGCATCTCTCACTGGTTATTCTATGCCAATTTTTCTGGTGGGGATTGATTTTTAATTTTATACGTTTCACCACAACTCGGTTTACCGCAAGGTGGTCGTTTAGATAATGAATTTTTGGATCGATACACCGACAGGATTTATGCTCATTGACAGCTGGCTTTTCTGGTATGTCTGGTGCCTTCGAAAATGCGGTTAAATCGTTAATTCTTCCTGCAATCGTCCTAGGGCACAGTTCCTCTCGCCATTATTACTCGTATGACACGATCTGCGATGTTGGAAGTGTTAGGTGAAGATTACATTCTGCACAGCAAAAAGCAAAAAGGCCTAAGTTATACTCGAATCGTCATTGTTCATGCATTGCGTAATGCGTTAATTCCTGTTGTCACTGTGGTCGGATTAATCGTTGGTCAATTGCTTTCCGGTGCAGTTCTCACAGAAACCATTTTCTCTTGGCCGGGGATTGGGAAAATGGATTATTGATGCTATTCAAGCCCGTGATTATCCAGTGTTGCAAGGTTCTGTACTGATTATTGCGACGATTATTATTGTGGTGAATTTAACTGTTGATTTACTTTTACGGCGTGGTCAATCCGCGTATCCGTCATTAATTGTAGGGAGAAATTATGTCTGACACGCCTTCAACTTTCGCGCCAAAAAAACGCCCTTGCAAGAATTTTGGTTTTACTTCAAACAAAAACCGAGGCGCGCTAATCGGTTTAACCTTTATTGTGATTGTTGCCTTAATCAGCATTTTCGCGCCTTATATTGCGCCTTTTGATCCAACAGAACAAAAATCGTACCGCACTTTTACTGCCTCCCGCTTGGTATGAAGGCGGCAATCCTGCCTATCTACTCGGAACAGATGATATTGGGCGAGATATCCTTTCTCGCATCATTTACGGAACGCGAATTTCCGTCTTTGCGGGATTTGTTATCGTATTGCTATCCTGCGCCTTTGGTACTAGTCTTGGCTTGATTTCTGGCTATTATGGCGGTGTGCTAGATACAATTATTATTCGCCTAATTGATATTATGCTCGCGATTCCAAACTTACTTTTGACGATTGTGGTCGTCTCTATTTTAGAGCCATCACTCGCCAATGCCACTTTAGCGATCGCCGTTGTATCGATTCCTAGCTATGTGCGTTTAACTCGAGCAGCGGTGATGAATGAAAAAAATCGTGATTATGTCACCTCCTCTAAAGTTGCTGGTGCAGGCGTTCTTCGCCTCATGTTTATTGTGATTTTTACCCAACTGTTTAGCGCCCTTGATTGTGCAAATGACGATGGGGATTTCCAATGCGATCTTAGAACTCGCGACACTTGGTTTCTTAGGGCATTGGTGCAAAAACCACCAACACCTGAGCTTGGCACAATGCTTTCAGAAGCTCGTGGTTTTATGCAAGCCGCAAACTGGTTGGTTACAATTCCTGGCTTAGTTATTTTATCTTTTAGTACTCGCCTTTAACTTAATGGGTGATGGCTTGCGTGATGCACTTGATCCAAAAAACTCAAACAATAGGAAAAACAGAATGGCATTATTAGACGTAAAAAGAACTTTCTGTTCACTTTGGCGATAAAAAAATACGCCATTTAAAGCAGTGGATCGCATCAGCTATCAAGTCGCACAAGGCGAAGTGCTTGGCATTGTGGGAGAATCGGGGTCAGGGAAATCTGTGAGTTCTCTCGCAATTATGGGGCTAATTGATCATCCAGGACGTGTATCGGCAGAATCCTTGCAATTTGAAAAATACCAATTTACTCACTTTAGAAAGTAAAGCTAAACGCCAGCTTATTGGTGCTGATGTTGCGATGATTTTCCAAGATCCGATGACAAGCTTGAATCCTGCTTATAGCGTCGGTTTCCAAATTATGGAGGCGTTAAAAACTCATGAAGGCGGTACAAAAAAAGGCAAGAAAAGACCGCACTTTAGAGCTTTTTAAGATTGGTCGGTATCCCAGATCCTGAATCTCGAATTGATGTTTATCCTCATCAACTTTCTGGCGGAATGAGTCAGCGTGTGATGATTGCGATGGCAATTGCTTGTAGACCTAAATTATTGATTGCTGACGAGCCAACTACTGCGCTAGATGTCACTATTCAAGCACAAATTATGGAACTCTTACTCGAATTGCAGAAAAAAAGAATGCATGTCGCTGATTTTTGATTACCCATGATCTTGCGCTTGTTGCTGAAGCTGCAGATCGAATTATCGTGATGTATGCGGGACAAATCGTTGAAGAAGGCACTGCAAAAGATATTTTTCCGCGAGCCAAAACATCCTTACACTCAGGCCTTGTTACGTTCATTACCTGAATTTGCAGAAGGAAAAATCTCGCTTAGAGTCATTACAAGGTGTGGTACCTGGAAAATACGATCGTCCAATAGGGTGCTTATTAAATCCTCGCTGTCCTTATGCAACCGAATATTGTCGCCAAGTCGAACCTCAATTGCATCATATCGGTTCACGTAAAGTAAAAATGCCATACTCCACTGAACGATCAAGGCAATCCAGTTGAATATCAAGGAGCTTAATAATGACGAATGAAGTAAAAAGAAAATGCGCCATTATTAAATGCGATTGAGCTTAAAAATATTACCCTGTAAAAAAAGGCTTGTTTGCAAAAACCACAGCAAGTAAAAAGCCTTAGATGGTGTCTCTTTTTCAGCTTGAACGAGGTAAAACTTTAGCTGTCGTGGGGGAATCAGGTTGTGGTAAAATCAACGCTAGGGCGTTTGCTAACCATGATTGAACAACCAACTGAAGGCGAACTTTATTACAAAGGGCATAATTTTTTTAGAAAATGATCCTGAAACAAAAGGCGCTACGTCGTAAAAATTCAAATTGTTTTCCAAAAATCCTTATGCGTCATTAAATCCACGTAAAAAAAGATTGGTTCAATTTTGAAGAACCATTAATCATCAATACAAAACTTTCAGCCAAAGAACGTCGAGAAAAAGTTTTATCAATGATGAAAAAAAGTGGGATTGCGCGCTGAATTTTATGATCGTTATCCTCACATGTTCTCAGGCGGACAACGCCAGCGTATCGCCATCGCTCGTGGCTTAATGTTAGAACCTGATGTTGTTGTTGCCGATGAACCTGTTTCTGCATTGGATGTTTCCGTGCGTGCACAAGTACTGAATTTAATGATGGATTTACAAGATGAATTAGGCTTGTCTTACGTGTTCATTTCACACGATCTTTCTGTGGTAGAACATATCGCTGATGAAGTGATGGTGATGTATCTAGGGTCGTTGTGTCGAAAAAGGAACAACAGAGCAAATCTTCTCTAATCCTCAACATCCTTATACCAAAAGCGTTACTTTCAGCAACACCACGTTTGTCACCAAACTTGCGCCGTGAACGTATAAAGTTGACGGGTGAATTGCCAAGCCCGATTAATCCGCCAAAAAGGCTGTGCATTTAATCCTCGTTGTTGGAAAGCGACAGAAAAATGTCGTGAAAAATCAACCGCACTTAGAGCAACAAACTGATGGAAAAATTAATCGCTTGTTTCCATATTGATTAAATTCATTTTGTCAGATTTATAAATAGGCTCATTTTTTTCTCTCGCCAATAGGTTGCAAATCGAGGTTTTCCACGACTCGTGAGACCTCGATATTTATAAAGTAATCACAGATCCTATCGGAGGGGATTTTTCTCGTTCGCTTAAATTAAAAACCCGAACCGATTTTTAAATTCTCCCCGATGATTTTTTTACAGGTTAAAGCGCCCATCACATTTTCAAAATTGTCCTTTGCCTTTATGGTGTGCAATAACCGTACATTCTTCATCTCGTGCTGTTTTTAATTTTAAAATTTGTGAGCTTCGCTTTTACGTTCATAAGGTGCATTAGGGTTGCGTACAACAACCCCCTCGCCTTGCAGATTTTCTACTTGTGCAAGAAATTGATATAAATGGGTTTTATCTTTAACAGGAATTTGCTCAATAATGTCAATATAAGTTATAGGATGTTCAAGTAAATAGGCTTTCAATTTATCTAAACGCTCAAATAAATTCCCTCTGCATCAGGCACGTCAAAAACATACAATTTAAGTTTTTCCCAACCATCGCCTTTAAAAGATTTTTGTAATAGATGAAATTTCCTCAAAAATGATTCCGCTCACTAAATAATTCGCCATCAATCGCAAAAGGCGGAAAAATCCTTAATGAAATAAGCTGGTGGTGATAAACGCCGCCCTTGCCGTGTAAATAATTCTTTTGCCATCCCAATACCCTCGTACACCATCTAATTTTTTTCAGACATTACCCAACCTTCTATTGGTTGATTATCGTAGGTATGAAGAAGCATTAAATCTGTGTTAGCCAAAAGCGAAAAGAGCTCACGAAGAAAAAGTAACAAAGTGCGGTAAAATTTCATGACGTTTTTGTAAATTTTAAGTGCTGGTCATTTTTCTCCAGAATAAGTTTATCAAGAATAATCCCAAAAGCATGCAAATTCACTATTACGATCTAAATCGCAAAAAAATCATTACTTCATCGGAAAAAGATGAACTTTTTATTTACGCTAGCGAAGAATGTTTATCTGCTATACAATGCCATCGCGATTTTATTCCCAACAAGGAGCAATCAATGTATTTAGATCAAATCAAAGCAGAACTTGTAGAAGCACAAGATGTATTAAACAAATTTATTTCTGACGAAAATAACATTAAATTAATTCAAGAAGCCGCATTATTAATTTCAAATAGCTTCAAACAAGGAGGCAAAGTGCTTTCTTGTGGTAATGGCGGTTCACATTGTGATGCGATGCATTTTTGCAGAAGAATTAACGGGTCGTTATCGTGAAAAATCGACCTGGCTACCCTGCTATTGCTATTTCAGATGTAAGTCATTTAAGCTGTGTAAGTAATGATTTTGGTTATGAATATGTCTTTTTCACGCTATGTTGAAGCGGTGGGTCAAAAAGGTGATGTGTTATTCGGTTTATCAACCTCTGGCAATTCAAAAAAACATTTTAAACGCCATTGAAGCTGCAAAAAGCAAAAAGGCATGAAAGTCATTGCGATGACAGGCAAAGATGGTGGAAAAATGGCTGGATTAGCGGATGTTGAAATTCGTGTGCCACATTTCCGTTATGCAGATCGTATTCAAGAAATCCACATCAAAGTCATTCATATTTTTAATGATGTTAATTGAGTTTGAAATGGCTAAAAGAAGCCTAAAAGTGCGGTTGATTTCAATCGAATTTCTAAAAATCCCAAATTTTTGGGATTTTTTTATTTATGCCACTTGCATAATTATGCATAAAAATGTAATATTTTTTTCATCTTAAAAGACGAGAAAATTGAAATGACTATTCGTGTTAAAAAAATCTAAATTTCTTTTTACGGTTCATCTCAAGCATTATTTGATATTAATCTTGAAGCTAATGAGGGTGATACCGTTGTATTGCTTTGAGCCCAAGTGGCGCAGGTAAAAAGCACATTGATTCGCACATTAAATTTATTAGAAGTACCAAAATCTGGCGAATTAAGCATTGCAAACAATGATTTTTAATTTATCCAATGCAATGGCAAATCCCAAAAGCAATCCGACAATTACGCCAAGATGTAGGAATGGTATTTCAACAATATCACCTTTGGCCGCACTTAACTGTTATTGAAAAACTTAATTGAAGCGCCAATGAAAGTGCGTGGCGTAAGCGAAAAATGAAGCCAAAAGCAGATGCGATGGAATTATTAAAACGCTTACGTTTAGAACAACTTGCCGATCGCTTTCCATTACATTTTATCAGGGTGGTCAGCAACAACGTGTTGCAATAGCTCGCGCACTGATGATGAAGCCACAAGTTCTTCTATTTGATGAACCAACGGCTGCATTGGATCCTGAAATTACAGCACAAGTTGTAGATATTATTAAAGAATTACAAGAAACCGGCATTACTCAGGTGATTGTGACCCACGAAGTCAATGTTGCACAAAAAGTCGCAACTAAAGTGGTATATATGGAACAGGGAAAAAAATTGTCGAAATAGGCTCGGCAGATTGTTTTGAAAAACCCGAAAAACCGAACAATTTAAACAATATCTTTCTCACTAGAGAATAAGGATTTTTATTATGAAAAACATTATTAACTGCAATTTTATTAGGCGCATCCGTAGCAGCAAGCGCACAAGAGCTTACTTTTGCAATGGAACCTAGCTATCCACCATTTGAAACCACAAATGAAAAAAAGGCGAGATTATTGGTTTTGATGTCGATGTTGCGAATGCAATTTGTAAAAAGAAATCCAAGCAACTTGCAAATTCAAAGGCGAAGCTTTTGATGCACTAATTCAAATTTAAAAAGCAAAAACGCTTTGATGCATCCATTTCCGCTATTGATATTACCGATGCGAGAGCAAAACAGGTTTTATTCTCTGATGCATATTACGATAGCACTGCAAGCTATGTAACCCTTAAAGGAAAAAGCAACGTTAGAAAAGTGCAAAAAAATGTTGGTGTTCAAAATGGAACCACATTCCAACAATACACAGTAGCTGAAACTAAACAATATACAACTAAAGGCTTATGCAAAGCTTACAAAGCGCAATTTTAGACTTAAAGAGCGGTAGAATTGATATGATTTTTGGTGATACTGCAGTACTTGCAGATATGATTAGCAAAGAACCAGAAATGCAATTTGTTGGCGAAAAAAGTAGCAAATAAAAATATTTTTGGTAATGGTTTTAGGCATTGCGATGCATAAATCAAATAAAGAATTAGCTGAGCAATTAAACAAAGGTTTAGCTGCAATTAAAGCAAAATGGTGAATACCAAAAAAATCTATGATAAATGGATGACAAAAATAATCTATGAGTTATGATTTTCTTTCTTTAATGCTTACCGCAGCCCTAATGACTTTTAGGGCTTTCGGTCTGTTCATTAATCCTAGGGTTATTTTTTTAAGCCTAATTTTTGCCGTACTTGAAGCAAATCGTTTTGTTGGTAAACCAACCGCAGTACTTATTGCCTTATTGCGTGGCTTACCTGAAATTCTCGTTGTATTACTCGTGTATTTTGGTTCTACTGAATTAGTAGAAATGCTAACAGGAGAATACATTGAATTTGGGGCATTTTGGCTGTGGTGTGTTTGCGCTTTCTCTCATTTTTGCAGCTTATGCTTCACAAACATTACGCGGTGCAATTCAAGCTATCCCTGAAAAGGTCAATGGGAATCAGGTGCGGCGTTAGGCTAAGTAAAAGCTATACGTTTATTCATATTGTCATGCCACAAGTATGGCGTCATGCCTTACCAGGTTTAAGCAATCAATGGCTTGTATTACTAAAAAGATACAGCATTGGTTTCATTAATTGGCGTGGACGATTTGATGCGCCAAGCGGATCTGATTAATACCAACACTCATCACCCCTTCACTTGGTACGGTATTGCTGCGTTAATTTATTTAGCGGTGACATTAATTAGCCAAGTTGGTATTCGAAAATTAGAGCTACGTTTTACTCTGTTTTGAAAGGGGCGTGAAATAATGTTTCAAGAATATTTAAGCGTGATCGCACAAGGGGTTCCAACGAGTTTGTTGCTTACAGTCGTATCGTTGCTGATTGCCTTCTGTTTGGCATTATTTCTCACCTTTTTGCTTTTCAATGGAAAACAAATGGGTAAAAAGAGCGGTTAATTTATACCTCACTTTATTCACTGGCACGCCACTGTTAGTACAGTTCTTTTTAATTTATGCGGGGCCTGGCCAATTCCAATGGATTATTGACAGCCCATTATGGTATGTCTTATCCAATGCATGGTTCTGTGCAGCCTTAGCTTTAGCGCTAAACAGTGCAGCCTACTCTACCCAATTATTTCATGGAGCAGTAAAAAGCCATTCATAAAGGACAATGGGAAAGTTGTGCCGCATTAGGATTAAACCGCATACAAACGTTGAAAAATTTTAATTCCTTATGCCTTAAAACGTGCGTTGCCTTCTTACAGTAACGAAATCATTTTGGTATTTAAAGGCACGGCATTAGCCTCCACCATTACGATTATGGATATTATGGGCTACGCTCGCCAACTTTATGGTACAGAATATGATGCACTGACAATTTACGGCATTGCGGGCGGTATCTATTTAATTATTACGGGTATTGCTACTTTATTGCTACGCAAATTAGAGAAAAAAAGTATTGGCATTTGAACGTTTTTGAAATAAGCAAAGCATAAAGTGCGGTAAAATATTTAGTCATTTTTTTAAATCCCAACCTAGGTTGGGATTTTTATATTTACAATGTGATAGTTTTATCAAAAACTATTAAGAAAAGAAGATTTCCAAGAATTTTTAACCGCACTTTTTAGTCAACTATTTTCTACTATGCCCTAAAATGAATAACGGCGATCGTCTTAGACAATCACCGTTAAATTAAAAGTGTTTTATAAAAAGATTTTTGTATTCTAAAAATTAGAATCCGTAACCCACACCAACTTTAGCACCATAGTTATTAACTTTGGTATTATCAAAACTACCTAGACGGTTATACTCAACACCGCCATTTGCATACCAGTTACCATCTAATTTATATTTAGCACCCTGCTACAACACCATAGCCAATTTTAGTTTCAGAAGAACTTTTATATACTTGGTTAGCTCTATTATCATATTTGAATTGGTTAGCTGCAACACGAGCACCTACATAAGGTTGCACTTTAGAATTCGTGTCAAAATCATATAATACTGATGCACCTAAACCGTGAATTTTTCGCACCATCAACTTTTCCATGATGAGTATAATCACCCGCAACACGCGTATTTCCTAATTTATAACCAACCGCTACGAGGTTCAATTCGAGTATTATTACTACCGTTTGCTTGAGTTTGAGATAAACCGATATCGCCTTCAGCATAGATATTCGCATTTGCAACAGAAGCAAAAGGCAAATGCACCAACAATAACTGCTAATAAAGATTTTTTTCATTGGATAACTCCTTTATTTATTGAATGAACTGGGAAAAATATATCACAAAAAATGATTTCGTTTCATCGACAAAAACTAATTTTTCCCTTTACATTTTCTACATAAATATTCAATCTTTTCTCTTACTATTCTATTATGACGGCGAATACTTAGAAAATGTGTTTGGCACGCACAACGATATTCAAAGGTTTCTCCTTGCACATTTTTATATCAAATTGATGGCAAGTGTCCGCAGGAAGCTTAAAAAATTTCATTCATTACAAGCTGCCACTCTTTCCCATGAGGTTTTACACGACCAAACATTTGATACACAATCAAATGCGCAAGCTCATGTGGCACAACTTGTCGAATAAATTCATCCGCATTTTCTAATAACAAAGTGCGGTTAAATTTTTATTTCATTTTTTTGTAGGTAAGCCACGCCTGCCTTTATTCCACGTAACTCATAATTTACATCAGGCATTGTAAATTTTCGCTTAAAAATAAACCTCTGCAAGCTGCAAAGACTGATTCAATTTTACGTTGCACTTGCATTTTTTAAATGACGAAATGGAATTTGCTCTATTAATGTCATGATTGAAAAGAAAAAAACCGCTAGATAAGCGGCTTTTATATAATTTACTAAATTAAAAAAATAAGATTATTTTTAATCTTGCTGCAACACGTAATTCTGCTGCACGGTCCACTTTTTTTCCCAAGGAAATTGCTCACGACCGAAATGACCATAAGCAGCCGTTTCACGATAGATTGGTTGAATTAAATCTAACATTTTAATTAAGTCTATAAGGACGTAAATCAAAAGAATTCACGAACTAATGACACTAACAATTCATTCGCCACTTTTTCCAGTTCCAAAGGTTTCAACCATGATAGAAGTAGGATCAGCCACACCAATCGCATAAGAAAGTTGGATTTCACAACGATCTGCCAAACCAGCTGCCACAATATTTTTTTGCGACATAGCGTGCAGCATAAGCTGCTGAACGGTCAACTTTAGATGGATCTTTTCCTGAGAATGCGCCACCACCGTGACGAGCTGCACCACCGTAAGTATCCACGATAATTTTACGACCAGTTAAACCACAATCCCCCATCGGTCCACCAATAACAAAACGGCCTGTCGGGTTAATGAAGAATTTTGTTTCTTTTAGAAAGCCATTCACTTGGTAATACAGGTTTGATAATTTCTTCCATCACACCTTCATGTAAATCTTTTTGACTAACTTCTTCAGAATGTTGAGTAGAAAGCACAACCGCATCCACACCAACAATTTTATTATCTTCATATTTTTAACGTTACTTGGCTTTTTAGCATCTGGTCGTAACCACGCTAATTTACCGCTTTTACGCACTTCGGCTTGTTTTTTTCCATTAAGCGATGAGCATAAGTAATAGCAGCTGGCATTAATACATCAGTTTCATTAGTGGCATAACCAAACATAATACCTTGGTCGCCTGCGCCTTGATCTAATGGATTTTTCACGATCAACGCCTTGATTAATATCTGCAGATTGTTTGCCAATCGCATTAAGCACTGCACAAGAATGGCCATCAAACCCCATTTCAGAATGTTCATAACCAATATCACAAATCACTTTACGCGTTAAATTCTCAATATCGACCCATGCTGATGTTGTGATTTCACCACCCACCAATGCCATACCAGTTTTTACGTAGGTCTCACAAAGCTACTCGTGCTTTTTGGATCTTGTTTTAGGATTTCATCAAGTACCGCATCAGAAATTTGATCGGCAATTTTATCTGGATGCCCTTCAGATACAGATTCAGATGTAAATAAATAGCTAGACATATTTTTCTCTTTTTTCTTTTTAAATTTAGATGTATTGACGTATAGACGTCTATAATACGTATTTTTAGCTTAATAAGCAAGCGCTATTATTGATTTATCGTCGTAGGAATAGTCAACCAATTACGCAAAAATTTGCTCTCCAAAGTCTGACATATAAGACTCAGGATGAAACTGAACACTATAAATTGGTAACGATTTATGCTGCATAGCCATTACCACGCCTTCATCACAAAAATGCTGTGATTTCTAGGCTGCAAGGAAAATCTTCTTCCTGTACGCCCCAAGAATGATATAGCCCTATATTAAATTCACTTGGAAGGCTAAAAAAATAATGGAGAATTTGACCGCACTTTTTAAAAATTCGTTTCTGGCCATGACGGACTTTCTCTAAGTTATACAATGTACCACCAAAAAAATTCACATAAGGTTTGATGCCCTAAACACACACCTAAAAATAGATTTTCTGCTGATAATATTTTTTTCCAACATAGAAAAAGTTGTGGATAAGCTCGTGGTACATCAGGCCCTGGCGAAATCAATATATGACTATATTTTTCCACTGTACTTTCTTTTAAATCTTCCACGTTTAAAAACATCATAAGGCACATTTAATTTTCGAATTAAATCCACCAAGTTAAAAAGTAAAAAGAATCGTGATTATTAATGATGAGTAATTTCACAACCGCTCGGCATTCGTTATAATCGGGCAATTTTACGCAAAATGGCACAAAAGCACAATGCAACATTTTATTGAACAGGCTAATCATTATGGCAAACAACGTACGCCATTTTTTTCTTTCTGATTGATTTTGAAAAAAAGAAAAACCATTGATTTGTCCTCTCGAAAATTCTGTACAACAAGGCATTTATTTTTGATATTTTTAGGGAAAAGAAATAGCACGATTTCTCCACAACCTCTCTCTCTTAATTTTACCAAACATCCAATGCCCTTCTCGCGTTATCAACAAGGTTTTTAAACTTGTTCAAAGTGAATTACAAAAAGGCAATTCTTATTTATTGAATCTAACTTATCCTACTGAAATTTCAGGCAATCTTTCACTTGAACAGATTTTTTTCATCAAACCAATGCGCCTTATAAATTGTGGTTACAAGATCAATTTGTTTGCTTCTCACCAGAATGTTTTGTCAATATTCATGACAACAGCATTTTTACTTATCCCATGAAAGGGACAATTAACGCCTCTCTGCCCGATGCAGAAAAAATCAGTTACTCACAAATGAAAAAGAACAACGCGAGCATTACACAATTGTTGATTTAATGCGTAATGATTTATCCATGGTAGCAGAAAAACATTCAGGTGAAAAAAATTTCGTTATATCGATCACATCAAAACACAAAAAAGGTGAAATACTGCAAACCAGTTCTGAAATTTGCGGAAAATTGAATGAAAACTGGCAAAATCAAATTGGGGATATTTTAGCAACACTCTTGCCTGCCGGTTCCATTAGTGGCGCCCCAAAAGAAAAAACCACACAAATTATTCAACAAGCAGAAAAACAAAAACGCGGTTATTACACTGGAATCTTTGGCATATTTGATGGTAAAACACTACAAAAGTGCGGTGGCAATTCGATTTATTTCTCAAGTAGATGAAAAAAATTTTTATTTTTCATAGTGGAGGCGGCATTACCATTCATAGCAATGTGCAAGATGAATATGAAGAATTGTTAGAAAAAGTCTATTTACCGATTGAAGGTGCTGATTAATGTTTCCTCTATTTGAAACCCTTTGTATTGAAAACGGGAAAAATTCAAAAATATCGATTTACACCAAGTGCGATATGAACGTGGTTTGCGTGAATATTATGGCAAAAAGCGCGGTGAAAATTTTTAATCTTTTTTTCACTCATTCAACTGCCTGAGCCCTTACAAAAATCAATTAGTTCGCTGTCGCATTGATTACAATGCCGAAAACCACACAAATTCAATATTTTTGAATACCATCGAAAAATCTACCGCACTTTTCAACCTGTAATTTGTGACGATATCGAATATAGCTTGAAATACACTGATCGCAGTTTAATTAATACATTATTTGCTCAACGAGGTACTTGTGATGAAATTATTATTATCAAAAAAATGGAAAAAGTGACAGATTGTTCCATTGGTAATTTAATTTTCCGCCAAGGAGAAAAATGGTATACACCAGACACGCCATTGCTTTTAGGCACACAACGAGAAAAAAATTATTACAAGAGGGAAAAATTCAAGAAACCACTATATTTCAAGAAGATATTGTCAATTTTGATGAAATTAAAAATCATTAATGCAATGAATAGCTTATAAAAATAAGCCGACTGATTCAGCCGGCTATTTTATTACAATTATTTTTCAGAATTTTTCAACAATTCCGCATGTGCTTTTTTTCTGACTTTTCATTTTTCGCACTGATCTCTCGACGTTGCGTAGAAAGCTCCGCATTGCGAATCGTATAATCATCAACACGACCTTCATAGTCATCACGCATACTTTCAATAATTCCACGCACCTCTTCGATGGTCATATCATCACGAATGTATTGATTTAAGTTATCTAACAATAATACGCGTTTTTTTGATTGTCACGGATTTTTACGATTATTGTCTTCCATGTCGCGCTTAATTTTTGTTTTTCGAACGATACATACGCACGTATTCCAACACCTCTTGGAAAGATTGCTTGTTTACAGTTTCCATAATGACTCTCTTTTAGTAAGAAAATTGATGGCGGTAATGTAGCCTCTTTTTGGTAATTCGTCAAAAGCTGAAAGTAAATTTTGTGAGTCAGCTCAAAAAATTTTTTTATTTACCGAAAAAAAGCGTTTGATTCTCTGCTTTTTCTAGTGATAAAACAGATTCAACTATCTACAAAAAAATAAGGAAACACAATGTCACAAGTCTTTAATTTTTAGCGCTGGCCCAGCGATGATTTTTTTCCAGAAGTGCTACAAAAAGCACAAGGTGAATTGACAAACTGGCTCAATCAAGGCGTATCCGTAATGGAGGTGAGCCATCGCGGTAAATATTTCATGGAACTTATTGCTCAAGCAGAAAAAAAGATCTACGTGAGGTTTTACAATATTCCTGATAACTATCGCGTACTTTTCTTACAAGGCGGTGCTCGCGGTCAATTTGCAGCGATTCCGATGAACTTGATCGGTAAAAAGGCAAAGCCCTTTATTTAAATAGTGGGCATTGGTCAGCTACAGCGGCAAAAGAAGCAAGAAATTTTACGAAATTGATGAAATCACTATTGTAGAAAAATGGCGAGCAGACTCGAATTACCAATCTTGATTTTAGCCATATCGCTGATCAATATGACTACATTCATTATTGCCCAAATGAAACCATCAGTGGTGTAGAAATTTTTGATGTACCAAATGTGGGAAATGCCGTATTGGTCGCTGATATGTCTTCAAATATTCTTTCACGCCAAATCGATATCAGTAAATTTGGTGTAATTTATGCAGGTGCGCAAAAAATCTTGGTCCTGCGGGAATTACATTAGTCATTATTCGTGATGATTTAATCGGTAATGCACGTAAAGAAACCCCATCTATTTGGAATTATGCAACTCAACGTGATGCAGACTCAATGATCAATACACCACCAACATTTGCTTGGTATTTATGTTCCCTTGTATTTAAACATCTTAAAGAGATGGGGGGCTTAGCGATGATCGTAAAACGTAATGCGCTAAAAGTACAAGCGCTTTATGATTATATTGATTCAAGCAACCTTTACCGCAATGTGGTAGCAAAAGAAAAACCGCTCAACAATGAATGTCACTTTCATTACAGGCAATACTGAATTAGATGCCAAATTTGTCTCAGAATCCACTGCTGCGGGCTTACAAGCCTTGAAAGGTCACAAGGTTTTAGGTGGAATGCGAGCATCTATCTATAATGCTATGCCACAAGAAGGCGTTGAGGCACTTATTTCATTTATGAAAAATTTGAAGCTGAAAATCTTTCTTAATAGTTAAAGAACATTTTTCAATGGGCGTATTCACTACGCCCAAATTTACTTGAAAAATTCATCCTAATCCACATCAATATTTTCAAATAACACTATGCAGTACATAAATATTGCCAATCGTGGCGTAAAAATCCTTATCACCTTATCAAGCTGGCAAACCCATTGAAGAATTAGAACGGGAACTTGGCATTTCCAATATCGTTAAACTTGCTTCAAAATGAAAATCCATTTGGTTTTCCTGAAAGTGCAAAAAGCAATTTTCGAACAATTAGATAAACTGACTCGTTATCCAGATTCGAATGGCTTTGAACTAAAACAAACTATTGCAAAAAAATTTGGCGTTCAACCAAATCAAATTACGCTCGGAAATGGCTCAAATGATTTATTAGAACTTTTTTTGCTCACACCTTCGCAACCGAAGGCGATGAAGTATTTATTCACAATATGCCTTTATTGTTTATCCTTTAGTAACTAAAGCGATTAATGCAATTGCAAAAAGAAATTCCAGCTAAAAAAAATTGGGGGCACGATTTACAAGGATTTTTGACCGCACTTTCTGATAAAACAAAGCTCATTTACATTGCTAATCCCAATAATCCAACGGGTAATTTTTAACGTCGCAAGAAATTGAAGATTTTTTTAGCAGAAGTTCCCCAAAAATGTAATCGTGGTATTAGATGAAGCCTACACTGAATTTACCAGATCTGAAGAACGAGTGGACTCCTTCCGTTTATTAAAAATATTCAAATTTAATTATTTTCACGCTCTCTTTCTAAAGCCTATGGCTTAGCAGGTTTACGCATTGGTTATGCGGTATCTAATCCTGAAATCGCAGATTTATTAAATCGAGTTCGACAACCGTTTAACTGTAATTCATTAGCATTAAACGCTGCAGTTGCCGTAATGAATGATGATGAATTTGTTGAAAAAAAGTAGCTGAAAAATAATCGAGTAGAAATGAGACGTTATGAAGACTTTTGTCAAAAAAATCAATTGGAATATATTCCTCTAAAGGGAAATTTTATAACGATTGATTTCAAACGACCAGCAGCCCCAATTTATGATGCATTATTACATGAAGGCGTAATTGTTCGCCCAATTGCTGGGTACGGAATGCCGAATCATTTACGCATAAGTATTGGTTTACCTGAAGAAAATAATCGATTTTTACCGCACTTTCTAAGGTATTAAAAGCTAACCTAGACTATTTGTTCAATAAAAAAACAAATTTATTTGTATAAAAAAACCCGCTATAAGCGGGTTTCATTTTTCTCATATCTTAAGCGTGTTTTGCTGCAACTTCAGATAATAAAGTTTGTAATTCACCAGATTGATACATCTCTAAAATGATATCACAACCACCAATTAATTCTCCCTCTACCCATAATTGCGGAAAAAGTTGGCCAGTTTGCATATGCTGGTAATTCAGCACGAATATCTGGATGTTGCAAAAATATCTACATAACCAAAAGGTACTTTACAATTCATCAATGCTTCAGATGCACGAGCTGAAAAAAACCACAAGATGGTAATTTTTGGTGAACCTTTCATATAAATAAGAATTGGATTTTCACTAATTTGCTTTTTGATTTTTGTCTAAGGTTTCCATAATGTTCCCTATAAATAAATGAAAGCCGCATTCTATCACAAGTTAAAACTTGATTGAAAATGCTTGGTTTTAGATTCATATAAGACAAAAAGGCCTAAACCGAAGTTTAAGCCTTTTGCTGTATTTAATCTTTCGTTAAACTAACACTAAAAATTATTTAGTACCGTTAACTGCGATTTCTACACGACGGTCTGGAGCAAGACATGCGATAAGCGCTTTACGACCTTTAACTTGGTCACAAGTTGCGCCAGTCACTGGGTTTTGCTTTACCATAACCAGTTGCAGAGATTGCATCTGCAGAAACACCTTTAGCTACGAAGTAGTTAGCTACAGATCTCAGCACGTTGTTGAGAAAGTTTTAACATTGAACGCATCAGAACCGATACGGTCAGTGTAACCAGCAACAGCTACTTTAGCGCTGTTAACTTGCGCGATTTCACCGTAGATACCATCTAAAAGCTGCTTGAGCTTGTGGTTTTAAGTTTGCTTTTACCGAATGCAAAAAGTCACATCAGAGTTTAAGTTGAAAGTTTTGCTTACAACTTCAGGTGCTGCAACAACTGGCGCTGCGCCTTGACCAAAACGGTAAGAAACACCCGCGTTGATAGAACCAATCCATGGATTGTAATCTACAGAGCTGTTGTTAGTTTCTTGAGTACGGTATTTACCTACACGAGTTAACCATTGGTATTCTAAACGAACTGCTAATTCTGGTAATACAGCATATTCTGCACCTACTGCAAAATAAACCAGAGGTGCGTAAGCTGTGACGACCTTTTGCATGTTCACGAGCGCCAGTTGTCTCATCGTAGAATTTATAGTCAGAACGTACTAAAAGCAACACCTGCTTTACCGTAAACATCTAAACCATTTAACACTTCAGTAGCTGCCTTTTTAAGCTTAAGTGAGTACCGTGGTTAGTGTGTTTAGCAACGGTTTTACCAGCTTCACGACCTTTCACACGGCCAAAATCATCGTAACCTAACTCAACAGCTAAACCTAAATTATCACGATTTAAGATTTGATAACCACCAAACACGCCGTAAGTGAAAGAGTTACGGTGGTAAGCATTATTATAAAAATCTTTGATACCATCGTGGAAAGATGCTTGGCCAGCTTTTAACACCTGCATAGAAAGTGTTTTCTTGTGGAGCTGCTTGAGCTACTGAAGCTGCTGCTAAACCAGCAACTACTAATGCGATTGCAGTTTTTTTCATTTTGATGTCCTCTATTTAGTCATCGAATAGTAATAAAAAAGTGTCCTTGTTTATACTGAACTTTTAATTAAAGTTACATTCTAAACAGTCGCTTAACTAGGGTTTTGAATTTGCCCTACTTTTTACCTTTTGACAAATTCAATTCCTTTGTTTACGCCAAAGGAACGTTCAAAAAGTGCGCCTATTATCCTATAAAAAAATTAAAAAGATCAAATTCTTTTTAAACTTTTTGTTTGTTTTTTTACTCAAAAAAATGCGCTCTTCTTGACTTATTTACTCCATAAAACACTCCTTAAAAAGGCTCAAAAATCTAATTCGACATTGTTTTGCACCTTAAGATATTATCGAGAGCATCCAGCTATTTATACCTTTAAATGAGTTAAAATGCTATGTTGCCAAGTCTAAATCGCACTCCACAAATTGAACAAGATGTTCTTAACTATCTCCAAGCACTTAAAAAAACAACATTTTGAAGGAGATATCGCTACAAATTATGCAGATAGATTAAGTCTTGCTACGGATAACAGCGTTTATCAACAGCTTCCTCAAGCAATTCTTTTTCCGAAAACTGTTGCTGATATAGTACGTATAACAAAATTAGCAAATTTACCTGAATATCAATCGATCAGCTTTACGCCTCGCGGTGGTGGTACGGGAACCAATGGACAATCCATCAATAACAATATAATAGTGGATCTCTCTCGCCATATGACTGCCATTTTAGAACTCAATGTAAAAAGAACGTTGGGTTCGAGTACAAGCAGGTGTAGTAAAAGATCAACTTAATCAATTTTTAAAACCACATGGTTTGTTCTTTGCCCCAGAGTTATCCACCAGCAATCGAGCGACTTTAGGCGGAATGATTAATACAGATGCCTCGGGGCAAGGTTCATTGCAATACGGTAAAACCTCTAATCACGTTTTGGCATTACGCGCAGTATTAATGAACGGTGAGATTTTAGATACAAGTGCGGTCAATTCTGTTGATGTTTTTAGAAAAACATCGATGCGCTTGAATTAAGTGACGGTAGCAAAAGACTCCATCAAACCATTTGCGCAACACTGCAAAAGAAAAAAAGAGCGGCAATCATTAAAGATTTGCCACAACTTAACCGTTTTTTTAACGGGATACGATCTGAAAAATGTATTCAATGAAGATGAAAGTGAATTTAATCTCACTAGAATTCTCACTGGTTCTGAAGGTTCTCTCGCATTTATTTGTGAAGCCAAACTCAATCTTCTGCCTATTCCGCAGTATCGCACGCTCATCAATATTAAATATCGTTCTTTTGATGCGGCATTACGCAATGCCCTTTTATGGTCAAAAGCTAATGCGCTTTCTGTGGAAACCGTTGATTCCAAAGTCTTAAACCTCGCCAAACAAGATATTATTTGGCACTCTGTGAATGAACTTCTTACAGAAGATGAAAAAGATCCAATTCTCGGTTTTAAATATTGTGGAATTTGCTGGTAATAATAAAGAAAAAAATAGACCGCCAAGTTACCGTACTTTGTCGCTCACTTGATGAAAAAAATCGAACACAACCAAGATCACATTATTGGCTATCAAGTTTGTTCTGATTTACCTTCTATTGAACGTATTTATGCAATGCGCAAAAAGCAGTGGGCTTACTTGGCAATGCAAAAAGGTGCAGCCAAAACCGATTCCTTTTGTAGAAGATACTTGTGTTCCCCCAGAAAATCTTGCAGATTACATCAGTGAATTTCGTGCTTTTATTAGACAAACACAATTTTACAATATGGCATGTTTGGGTCACGTGGATGCGGGCGTCTTGCACGTTCGCCCTGCGCTTGATTTATGCGATAAAGAACAAGTGAAATTATTTAAACAAATTTCAGATGAAGTGGCAGAACTTACGATTAAATATGGTGGATTACTTTGGGGAGAGCATGGAAAAAGGCGTGCGTTCCCATTACGGTGAAAAATTCTTTACCCCAGAACTCTGGCACGAACTTCGTTATATCAAAACCTTATTCGATCCGAAACAATCGCTTAAATCCGGCAAAATCTGTACGCCGTTGGATTCCCAAGAGGAACTTTATTCTATTCTTTCGCCGATGCGGGCTGATAACGATCGCCAAATTCCTATCCAAATACGCGATGAATTTAAAGGGGGCGATGAACTGCAATGGAAACAGGTTATGTTTTAATTTTGATGAACACAGCATTATGTGCCCATCGATGAAAGTCAGTAAAAACCGTGTATTTTCACCGAAAGGTCGTGCAGCTATGGTTCGAGAATGGCTTCGATTGATGGCAAATGAAAATGTTTCCCCCGTACAATTAGACTTCCGTAAAACAGAAATAAAACTAACCACACTTGTGAAAAGACTGAGCAATACGGTTCAAAAATCGCGAGGCGACTATGATTTTTCTCACGAAGTGAAAGCTGCAATGGATACTTGCCTTGCTTGTAAAGCCTGTGCAAGCCAATGCCCAATTAAAATCGATGTACCAAGTTTCCGCGCGAAATTCTTTCATTTTTATCACAGCCGCTACTTACGGCCCGCAAAAGATCACGTTGTGGCAAATTTAGAAATTGCTGCGCCTTATATGGCAAAAACAGGCAAAATTCTTTAATTATTTTACCAAGCTAAAAGTCACGCAAACATTAGTGGAAAAAACACTAGGCATAACCGATTTGCCATTGCTTTCTGAACCCAATTTGCAACAACAGTTGGTAGAAATTTATTATCAAGACAAATCCTTGGAAGAATTGGAAGACCTAAGTGCGGTAGAAAAAAACAATGTTTTTATTTATTGTGCAAGATCCTTATACCTCTTACTATGATGCTAAAGTGGTACGCGATTTTGTTATGCTTACGCAGAAATTAGGCTTCACACCAATTCTGTTGCCATTTAAACCAAACGGCAAAGCAATGCACATTAAAAGGCTTTCTTAAAACGCTTTAGCAAAACAGCACAAAACCAAGCAGAGTTTTTAAATCGAATGGCAAAAATTAGGCATTCCACTTGTAGGCGTTGATCCTGCCATCGTGCTGTCTTATCGAGATGAATACAAGGAAGCACTACAAGAAAAACGTGGCGATTTTTCACGTTCTCACCGCACACGAATGGTTAAAACAAAGATTACAAAATGCGGCGTTACAAGATAAACTGAAAAACATCGCCAAAACTGACCGCACTTTCCGATTGGTATTTATTCCCACATTGTACGGAGTCTACCTTTTATGCCGAACAGTCCAAAAGAATGGCAAGAAATTTTTGGAAGATTTGGGCAACAACTGAATGTAGAAAAAGTAGGATGTTGCGGTATGGCTGGTGTATTTGGACATGAAGTGCAAAATCAAAAAATGAGCCGAGAAATCTACGATGTATCGTGGCATAAAAAAACTGCATGGAAAAGATCCGCACTTTTTGTTTAGCAACCGGTTATTCTTGTCGCAGTCAGGTAAAACGTTATGAACATGTGGTGCTAAAACACCCTGTACAGGCATTGTTAGAAATTTTAGCGTAAATGAAAGGAACATCATGATTTGGCAAAAAAACTTCACGCTCGAAAACTTAAATCAACTTTGCTCAAACAGTGCAGTTAGTCATCTTGGGATTGAAATTTCTGCTTTTGGCGAGGATTGGATTGAAGCGACAATGCCAGTGGATCATCGTACTATGCAGCCGTTTGGTGTGTTGCATGGCGGGGTTTCGGTTGCTTTAGCTGAAACAATTGGTTCTCTTGCGGGTTCGCTTTGTTTAGAAGAAGGCAAAAACTGCGGTGGGATTGGATATTAACGCCAATCATCTTCACCCAGTTCGTTCAGGTAAAGTGACTGCGAGAGCCACGCCAATTAATTTGGGCAGAAATATCCAAGTTTGGCAAATTGACATCCGCACAGAAGAGAATAAACTTTGTTGTGTTTCTAGATTAACCCTTTCCGTAATCAATTTATGACAAAATCTGCAAAAATCGGCGTATTGCTTGCCAATCTAGGCACGCCAGATAGCCCGACACCGAAGTCAATTAGCCGTTATTTATGGCAATTTTTAACGGATCCTCGCGTGGTAGATTTACCGCGTTGCAAATGGTATCCACTGCTCAAGGCGATTATTTTGCCATTGCGTTCAAAACGTATCGCTAAAAATTATCAAGCCATTTGGACAGAACAAGGATCGCCCTTACTTGCCATTTCACGACAACAAAAAGACGCATTACAAGCCTATTTAGATAAGCAAAATATCGATACTCAAGTAGAAATTGCCATGACATACGGCAATCCATCAATGAAAAGTGCGGTGAAAAACTTGCTTAAACATCAAGTTGAGCGAATTATTGTTTTACCTCTTTATCCGCAATACTCTAGCTCAACTACGGGCGCAGTATTTGATGCTTTCGCTAACGCCCTTAAAGAAGAAAGAGGATTAGTGCCTTTTGATTTTCATCCATTCTTATCATGTTGATGAAAATTACATTAACGCCTTAGCCGATTCCATAAAAGTGTGGTTAAAACCCGATGAGTTTTTGCTATTTTCTTATCACGGTATTCCTTTTACGTTATGAAAAAAATGGGCGATTATTATCGTGAACATTGTAAACAAACGACTATTACAGTTGTTAATAAGCTGGGCTTAACAGAAAACCAATGGGGAATGACGTTTCAATCTCGCTTTGGGCGTGAAGAATGGCTACAGCCTTATACCGATAAATTTTTAGAATCTGCTGCAACACAGAACATTCAAAAATTGCCGTTATTTGCCCAGGTTTCTCCGTTGATTGTTTAGAAACCATTGAAGAAATTGACAAAGAAAAATCGAGAAAAATTTCCTAAACAATGGCGGGACAATCTTATCAATATATTCCCTGCACTTAATACAGAGCATGCTCATATTGAAATGATGGGAAAAATTGATCCTAGAAAGACTTGCTTAATAATAGAAATGGTAAAACGTTTCTAAAATCTTCCGCACTTTGCTAAAAATCAGCCATTATTTTTTTCACGAGGATAAAAACATGGCTGATTTTTCCTTTTTATCGTTGACATCAACGAACAAAAATCTTACTGAAATACTGCAACAATCCTTAGAAAAAAACCACTTGTCATCAATTTTTTTACGCGCCAACACATAAAGAATCGGCGGATTTTTGGTGCTACTTGAGCAAGTTGCAGAACAATATCAAGGACAATTTATTCTTGGAAAAAGTAAATTGTGAAAAAAGAGCAAATGATTGCTGCACAATTCCGCATCCAAGCATTGCCGACCACGTATTTGTTTAAAGAAGCACAGGCATTAGATGCATTTCCAGGCACGCTTGATAAAGCGTCATTAATCCAACGATTAAGCATTATCTTTACCTAAAGAGGAAGATTTAAAAATTCCAACAAGCATTAGATTTCTTGCAAGTAGAAAAATTATGAGGCAGCATTGCCATTATTGAAAGATGCATGGGAACTTTCTGATAAGAAAAAAATAGTGATGTCGCCCTACTCTACGCTGAAACCTATATTGCAATGAAAAAAACCGAGCCAGCACAAGAAATTTTAAAACAAATTCCATTGCAAGATCGTGATAGCCGTTGGCACGGATTACAAGCACAAATTGAGCTACAAATTCAAGCAGCCGATCACCTGAAATCCAACAATTACAGGCCGATTATGCTAAAAACCCAACAGCTGAAATTGCAATAAAAACTTGCTGTACAACTTCATCAAGCTGGACGAAATGAAGAAGCGCTGACACTACTTTTCGGCATTTTAAAAACAGATTTAAGCACACAGAATGGCGAAGTTAAACAACAATTTTTATCTATTTTTAAGCGCAATGGGCAATGCTGATCCGCTGACAAATAAATTTCGTCGATTGCTTTATTCGCTGCTTTATTAAGCAAAAAGTTTATAATCAGTAAAATGCAACTTATTGCATTATATTATTACTTAACTACAAACAAGGATTCTTTATGTCAGATACCAAACACGCAAAACTTTTTAATTTTAGGCTCAGGCCCTGCTGGTTATACCGCAGCCATTTATGCGGCACGTGCAAACTTAAAAACCTGTATTAGTGACTGGTTTGCAACAAGGCGGCCAACTTACCACCACAAATGAAATCGAAAAACTGGCCAGGTGATTTTGAGATGACTACTGGTTCAGGTTTAATGCAACGTATGTTGCAACATGCAGAAAAAAATTTGAAACAGAAATCGTCTTCGATCATATCAATCGCGTAGATTTATCTTCTCGCCCATTCAAACTTTTTGGCGATGTGCAAAATTTTACTTGTGATGCATTAATCATCGCCACGGGTGCCTCTGCACGCTATATTGGCTTGCCTTCAGAAGAAAACTACAAAGGTCGTGGCGTTTCTGCTTGTGCAACCTGTGATGGTTTCTTTTATCGTAATAAACCAGTCGGTGTAATTGGTGGTGGAAATACTGCGGTAGAAGAAGCGCTTTACTTAGCCAATATCGCAAGTACAGTACATTTAATCCACCGTCGCGATAGCTTCCGTGCGGAAAAAAATCCTTATCGACCGTTTATACAAAAAAAGTAGAAGAAGGAAAAATCGTTCTTCATACTGACCGCACTTTAGATGAAGTGTTGGGTGACAACATGGGCGTAACCGGATTACGTTTAGCCGACACTAAAACTGGAGAGAAAGAAGATCTCAAATTAGATGGTTTATTTGTAGCGATTGGTCACTCACCAAATACGGACATTTTTCCAAGGACAATTAGAATTGAATAATGGCTATATCGTTGTAAAAATCTGGTCTTGAAGGAAATGCAACTGCCACTTCTGTGGAAGGCGTATTCGCAGCAGGCGATGTAATGGATCACAATTATCGACAAGCAATTACCTCTGCGGGAACTGGTTGTATGGCAGCATTAGATGCAGAACGCTATTTAGATGCTCAAGAAGCATAAATTCTCTAACTCATTCCCCTCTTTTTAAAAGGGGGAACTTTTCTATATCACGATAAAACGATGAACAAACTTCGCCAAAAATATTTACAAAAAATGGCTTCGCGCACAACAAGAACCTATCAAAAAAATTAATACGCGCAAACATTGTCTTAGCTACGCTTTCAGCACTCATTTTAGTCGCGCAAACTTATTTTCTTGCTACTTTGCTCGATAAACTGATTATGCAAAATGTGCCTCGTGATGAACTTATTCCTTATTTTCTCGGGCTAATTATCGGCTTCGGGATGCGTGCTATTATTTTATGGGCACGAGAAAAAAATTGGTTTCCAAAGTGGACAATTATTACGTAATCATATTCGTCAAAAAAATTCTGGATAAAATCCATCTTGTTGGCCCTGCGACAATCAATCAAAAAAACCAGCTGGAAGTTGGGCAAGCATTATGTTGGAACAAGTTGAAAACTTACATAATTTCTATGCCCTGTTTTTCTGCCTCAACAAAGTCTTTCAGCCATTGTTCCGGTCGTTATTTTAATTGCTGTATTTCCGTTGAACTGGGCTGCAGGCTTAATCTTAATGATTACCGCACCGCTTGTGCCTCTGTTTTATGATCATTGTCGGTATTGCTGCGGCTGACAACAGCCAAAAAAATATGGAAACCCTTTCTCGCCTAAGTGCCCAATTTTTAGATCGTTTACGCGGCTTGGAAACCTTGCGTCTTTTTAACCGCACTTCTGAACAAACTGAGCATATTGAAAACGCCACTGAAGATTTCCGTGAAACCACAATGGATGTACTAAAACTCGCTTTTCTCTCTTCTGCAGTATTGGAATTTTTACCTCTATTTCCATTGCACTGATGGCGGTCTATTTTGGTTTTAGCTACTTAGGTCAAATTGAATTTGGCACCTATAATACACCGCTTACACTTTTTCACAGGTTTCTTTTTGTTTAATTCTTGCACCTGAATTTTATCAACCCTTACGCGATCTTGGCGCTTATTACCACGACCGCGCAGCAGGGTATTGGTGCCGAGATGCCATTGTTGATTTCTTAGAATCCGATTATTTAACCGTTCATCAAAATGAAAAAAACAATTTCTTTAGAAAGTGCGGTTGAAATTTCTGCCGAAAATTTAGTGGTGCTTTCGACACAGGGGTTCAGCATTAACCAAGCCGTTAAACTTCCAGATTCCAGCGAATCATAATGTTGCGCTTGTAGGGACAAAGTGGCGCAGGGAAAACCTCATTAATGAGATGTAATTTTAGGGCTTTTTACATTATGAGGGCTCTCTCAAAATTAATGGTCAAGAACTTCGCGAAAGCAATCTAGCTGACTGGCGCAAACATATTGCCTGGGTAGGACAAAATCCATTGTTACTACAAGGGCACAATTAAAGAAAAACTTACTACTTGGCAATATTCAAGCCAACGATGAAGAAATTAATCAAGCGTTAATACGCTCTCAAGCGAAAGAATTTACCGATAAACTTGGACTTCATCACGAAATCAAAAGATGGTGGATTAGGCGTTTCTGTGGGTCAAGCTCAACGCCTTGCCATTGCTCGTGCACTGTTACGCAAAGGTGATTTTGCTTCTGCTCGATGAGCCAACCGCAAAGCTTAGATGCGCAATCAGAAAATCTTGTTTTACAAGCATTGAATGAAGCAAGCCAGCATCAAACTACACTGATGATTACCCACCGAATTGAAGATTTGAAACAATGTGATCAAATTTTTGTGATGCAACGAGGAGAAATAGTACAGCAAGGTAAATTTGCCGAATTACAACATCAAGGTTTCTTTGCTGAACTACTCGCTCAACGACAACAGGATATCCAATAATGCGCACATTACTTCCGTTTATACGTTTATTTAAATTCGCCAAATTTCCTCTTATTTTAGGCTTAATCCTAATGATTTTAGGCTTAGGGCTCTAGCATGGGTTTGCTTACCGTTTCAGGCTGGTTTTTAGCCGCTACAGCTATTGCAGGACTAGGCACGCTATTTAACTTTTTCTACCCTTCAGCCAGTGTGCGAGGTTTTAGCTATCGGACGAACCGTTATGCGCTATTTTTGAAAAAAATAGTGACGCATGATGCAACATTCCGTATTTTGTCCAAATTACGCGTACAAGTATTTGAAAAATCATTCCTTTAAGCCCAGCAGTATTAAATCGTTATCGTAACAGCGATTTGTTAAACCGTTTAGTGTCTGATGTTGATACACTTGATAGCCTCTATTTACGTTTACTTGCGCCATTTTTCACTGCTGCATTTGTAATCATTGCCATGACGATTGGACTCAGCTTCGTCAATATTCCACTCGCTCTTGGTTTAGGCTTATTTTTGTTAATTTTATTAATAATTATTCCAACTGTTTTCTATCGACTAGGACAGGAATTTGGTGAACGCTTAATCCAAGCACGCGCGACCTATCGAACCCAGTTTTTAGAATTTATCCAAGCACAAGCTGAGCTTTTTATTATTTAATGCGGAAGATAAATTAAAAGAGAAAATGTCAGCCACAGAAAAAAACATGGCAGGGAAGATCAAGCCAAAGAAGCAAAAAATTAAGCGGATTTTCTACCGCACTTGTTCTATTTCTTAATGGTTTGTTGATTTCTGGAATGCTATGGTTTTGCAAGTAACGCCAATTTTGGCACAGATGAATACCGCACGGCTTATATTGCACTTTTCACTTTTGCTGCACTTGCAGCCTTTGAGATCATCATGCCACTGGGTGCAGCATTTTTGCATATAGGTCAAGTTATTGCGGCTGCAGGACGTGTGACTGAAATCATTGAGCAAAAACCGCTTGTTGAGTTTAATGGTAACGAGAAATTTGAAACAAAAAGTGCAGTTGATTTCTGCGAAGGATTTTAAGTTTTTCCTATCCAGAGCAAGAAACGCTCGTATTAAAAATCTTACATTAGATTTAGAACAAGGCCAAAAGAATTGCTATTTTAGGCAAAAACTCGGAAGTGGGAAAATCTTCACTCCTTCAACTTTTTAGTGCGCAATTATGATGCGAATCAAGGTGAGCTTTTATTGGCAGAAAAACCCATTTCAGCATATTCAGAAGAGACATTACGCCGCCAAATTTGTTTTTTAACTCAACGTGTTCACGTATTCAGCGATACACTTCGTCAAAATTTTACAATTTGCAAGTACGGATGAAATTTCTGATGAGAAAATGATTGAAGTGCTACATCAAGTTGGCTTAAGCAAATTACTTGAGCAAGAAGGAAAAGGTTTAAATCTTTGGCTTTGGTGATGGCGGTCGTCCACTCTCCGGTGGGGAACAACGCCGTTTAGGGTTTAGCGCGTATTTTTACTCAATAATGCGCCAATTTTATTATTGGATGAACCAACAGAAGGCTTGAGATCGCGAAACTGAACGTCAAATTTTACGTTTGATTCTACAACATGCCGAAAAATAAAAACCCTAATTATGGTCACTCACCGTCTCAGTTCAATTGAACAATTCAATAAAATTTGTGTAATTGATAACGGAAGATTAATCGAAGAAGGCGATTACAATAGCTTAATCACAAAAGAAAATGGGTTCTTTAAAAGATTGATTGAGCGGGTATAAGAAAAGGAAGTTGGGCGGAAACCTTCCCAGCTTCTTCTCGGCACACAGTAATTCCGACTTTGGCTGCTTCCTTCCGGACCTGACCGAGTAAACCAGACACCGTTGCGAGAGACCGAGAAGGTTTCCATTGATATCGCAATGCGATTGCGCGCTATTATGCAGAAATTACCGCCGTATTGCAAAGACTAATTCAAAAAGTGCGGTGAATTTGGCGAGAATTTTAAGCCACATTTTCAGGATTTTTAATGAAATGAACTACCTCCAATACTACCCGACCGATGTGATCAATGGCGAAGGTACAAGATGCACACTTTTCGTTAGTGGCTGTACGCATGCTTGCAAAGGTTGCTATAACCAAAAAAAGTTGGTCATTTTCAGCGGGTGTATTATTTGATGAAGCGATGGAACAACAAATCATCAATGATTTAAAAGACACACGCATTAAACGCCAAGGGTTGACGCTTTCAGGTGGCGATCCACTTCATCCCCGTAACGTAGAAACATTATTGCCATTTGTACAACGCGTAAAACGAGAATGCCCAGATAAAGACATCTGGGTTTGGACGGGTTATAAGTTAGATGAATTAGATGAACAACAACGTGCTATGTTGCCTTATATTGATGTGTTAATTGATGGGAAATTTATTCAAGAACAGGCTGACCCAAGTTTAGTTTGGCGAGGTTCAGCAAACCAAATTATTCATCGATTTAAGTTATAAAAAAGTGCGGCTAAAAATTTATTTAAAAATTTCAACCGCACTTTTCAATAAAATCAAATTATTCTTCTAAAAACAACTTTACCGATGTAGCCTAAATTACGATGGCGTTGCGCGTAATCGATACCATACCCTACCACAAATTCATCAGGAATTTCAAAACCAACCCATTCAACAGGCACTTCCACTTCCCTGACGAGAAGGTTTATCAAGTAAAGTACAAATAGCAAGACTCAGAGGCTCACGCAAATTCAAAAATATCACGCACTTTTTCCCAAGGTATAGCCCGTATCAATAATATCTTCCACAATTAAAACGTGTTTACCTTTTATATCACCGTCCAAATCTTTGGTAATACGAACGTCGTGATTAGTGGTCATGCCAGTGCCATAACTTGAAGTTGTCATAAATTCAATTTCCACAGGCAAATTTATCTGACGAACGATATCCGCCATAAACATAAAGGAACCACGTAAAAGCCCCACAACAACAAGGCTATCGATCTGTTTTTCTTGATAAAATTTTGTAATTTGAGCACCTAATTCAGCAATACGAGCATGAACATCGTTCTCTGAAATTAAAATGTCAACGTGATGTTTTTCATTGTGTTTCCTTATTAAATAACAGGGGATAAAATCGTTTGCTATTTTTAAAAAAAGGCTGAAGTTTAAACCTTCAGCCTTTTTGAAATCCCTAACGAATTTACTTTCTACTCTACCTGTTGGAGCAACCTGCAATCGCTTAACAGATGTGCGTATAGTAACAGACATTTAGTTATTGTCAATAAGAACAATTCTCAATTTTTAAAAAGTATTTTTAATTTCCTGAAATTTTCATCTTATCTAACAAAAATAGAACCAGTTTGAATGTTAGAACGATGCTCTATATCATCCGCTACGGCAACCATATTCTTCAACATATCTTGCAGTTTGCCCCGCAATAGTAATTTCGGCTACTGGATATTGAATTTCTCATTTTCCACCCAAAAACCTGATGCGCCACGCGAATAATCGCCTGTAACGATATTGACACCTTGTCCCATGACATCCGTTACTAACAATCCAGTTCCCATTTGACGTAAAAGTGCGGTCAATCCTCCAGTTAAAGTTTTGGCTTAACAAGCCAGTTGTGAATTCCACCAGCATGGCCAGTACTTGGCATACCGAGTTTTTTTACCACTGTAACTTGTCACTAAATAAGTTTGTAATATCCCACCTTCAACAATTTCACGATCTTGCGTACGAATACCTTCACTATCAAAAGGCGTTGAAGCCAAACGGCGTAATAAATGTGGTCTCTCACTGATATTGGAACCAATCTGGTAAGACCCTGTTTTACCCAAATGTTCGAGCAAGAAACTTGATTTTCTATATAAACTGCCACCACTTATTGCAGCGGCAAAGTGAGAAATAAGACCCGTTGCAACATCATTTAAGAAAATGACAGGCACTTCTCGTGTACTAAGTTTTGAGGATTTAAACGAGAAACGACTTTCTTTTGCACAATTTTCTCCAACCCAAATTGGCGATTGGAGTTTGTCAAATTCACGAGAAATTGTATATTCGTAATCATTTTCTAAAGGCATCTTCTACGCCACCAATAACCGAACAAGATAAGGAATAACGGCTTGATAAATAACTTTGCAACATGCCATGACTATTTCCATACACTTTCACGCCTGTATGTGAATTAAAAACTTGCACCATTACTATTTACAATACGCTCATCCGCCTCTAAAAGCCGCCTTTTCAGCCTGAAGTGACAAGCTCTGTTGCTTTATCAACATCCACATCAGCAGCATGATAAAGTTCTAAATCAGGTGCATTAAAAGCCATTAAATCCTTTATCTGCAAGGCCTGTGCAATCATCGGGTGAAGTGTATTTTGCAATAGCAAGTGCGGCTTCCACTGCGTTTCGAATAGCGCCTTCACTTAAATCTGATGTTGATGCATTGCCTTTTTGTTGTCCCATATAAACGGAGATCCCCAATGCACCATCATTAGTAAATTCAACATTTTTCAATTTCTTGCAAGCGTGTGGATACTGACAATCCGCTCACTTTAGTGACGGCGACTTCTGCACTCGCGCCTGATTTTGTTGCTAATTCAACAGCAAAGCTGACTGCTTGACGTAATTCTTGTTCTTGAGCTTTCAAAAGTGCGGTTTTGATTTTTCGGCTATTTTCATTATTTTTTTCCGTTAAAAATTTGTCACATTTTATATTATTTTGAAACTTTAGTGCTAAAAATACGCGCCAAATTTTAGTTGAGAGAAATTATGGCAAAACGTAAGAAAAAGAAGCTTTCGATTGGGAAGATAAAGACCAAGAAGAAATTATTTGGGTAAGTAAAAGCGAAATCAAACGCGATGCTGAAGATTTAAAAACAACTTGGTGAAAAAGATTGTCAAATTTAACCAAAAGCTAATCTTGCCAAAATCCCACTTGATGAATCCTTACTTGATGCCATTGAACTTGCACAGCGTTTACAAAAAAGAAGCTCGTCGCCGTCAATTACAGTATATCGGCAAATTATTTCGAGGAATTGATGTTGAGCCCATTCGTGAAGCATTAGATAAAAATCGAAAATAAACATAACCAACAGCAGGCTATGCTGCACAAAATCGAAAAAAAGTGCGGGATGAATTAGTAGAAAAAGGTGATGTGGCTCTAACCGATTTATTAAATGATTATCCTGATGTAGATCGTCAACAACTACGTAATCTAATTCGTTCAGCACAAAAAGAACGTGAGCAGAAATCAACCATCGAAAGCCTATCGAGAAATTTATCAAATGCTCAAAGCATTGATGTTAGAAGATTAAAAATATGAATATTCGTTGGAATGTAATTTTTGGGTCTTATCGCTCTCGGTTCACTGGGATGGTTTTATTCTTTAAATAGCGATAAACCTGATTTGTCAAACTTAGTAAAAACCAGATAGTCCAGATTATATTGGAAATAAAATGGAAACTACGGTGTTTTTCCCCAGAAGGTAAAAAACAATATCTCTCAACCGCAGACAAAGTGAAACATTATACAGTTGATGGTCATACTGAGTTTGAAATGCCTTTGGTGTACTTATTCGATGCCTCTACATCTAATAATGCTGAAAAATCAAATAATTCAGCAAAATTATTAGAATCACAAAGTTGGAAACTTAGCGCAAAAAAGCCAAATTGACGAAAGATGAAATGCTTTATTTAGAGGGTGATGTCATTGCTGAAAGTTTAGAACCGACTTCTCGGTTACAGCGAATCGAAACACAAGTTGCAGAGGTGAACTTAAAAACTCAAGATATTTCATCAGGTACAATGGTGAAAAATAAACGGACAAAATTTTTAACTCAACTGGCTTAAAAATGGTTGGCAATCTACGCCAACAAATTGCGACATTAAAAGAACAGGTAAAAACATATTATGAAATTAACAAACAATAAAATTATTTTACTCGCCACATTAATCATGACCTCTTTCTCTGCTTTAGCGTTGAAAGATGATACGAATCAACCAATTAACATTGTTTCTGATAATCAATCATTAGATATGGAAAAAAGTGTTGTTACTTTTACTGATAATGTTTCAATTACTCAGGGTTCAATTTTAATCAAAGGCAAATAAAGTTGTCATTACGCGCCCACCTGAAAATTCAGGTAAAAAAAGAAACCGTAGAAGCATTTGGTACTCCAGTAACATTCCATCAACAGCTAGATAATGGTAAGCCAGTGGATGGGAAAAGCAAACAAAGTTCACTATGATCTTGGTACTGAATTTTGACATTAACCGACAATGCTGAATTAAAGCAACTTGATAGTAAGATTAATGGACAACTAATTACCTACGATGTGAAAAAAACAGCAACTTAAAGCTAATGGCAATGGAAAATCACGTGTAACAACAGTCCTTATTCCATCGCAATTACAACAAGCTAAAGGGAAGTAATTTATGTCAATTTTGACTGCTGAAAATTTAGCTAAGAGCTATAAAAAGCCGTAAAGTTGTTTCAGATGTAAGTTTAACTGTAAACTCTAATGAAATTGTCGGTTTACTCGGACCAAACGGTGCTGGGAAAAACAACAACCTTCTATATGGTTGTCGGGTTAGTTCGCCAAGATCAAGGTAAAATTATTATTGACGGAGAAGACATTAGTTTGCTCCCAATGCATAATCGTGCGCAACGTGGAATCGGTTATTTGCCACAAGAAGCCTCTATTTTTCGCCGTTTGACTGTATACGAAAATCTAATGGCTGTATTAGAAATACGCAAAGATTTAACCACTCAACAACGTCGAGAAAAAAAGCTGATGAGTTGATTGAGGAATTTAATATTGGCCATATTCGGGATAGTTTTAGGTCAGTCATTATCTGGCGGTGAACGTCGTCGAGTTGAAATCGCACGAGCATTATCTGCAAATCCTAAGTTTATTCTATTAGATGAGCCTTTTGCTGGTGTAGATCCAATTTCTGTCAGCGATATAAAAAAATTATTACCGACTTACGTAACAGAGGATTAGGTGTTTTGATTACCGATCATAATGTACGTGAAACACTTGATGTATGTGAACGGGCTTATATTGTTGGCGAAGGTAAAATTATCGCAACAGGCACACCAGAACAAGTTATGAATGATGAACACGTTAAACGCGTTTATTTGGGCGAACAATTCAAATTATAAAAATGAAAAATAACTGAACTATTAAGCCCCGAGAATATTCGTCAGGGCGTTAGTTTTTTTTCTAGCAAAAAACGATTATTTGAATCTATCGCACATTTTGTAGAAGAAAAACTTCACTGTGATAAAGGTGAGCAAGCGTGCTTTGAATCCCTTTTTGAGCGCGAAAAACTGGGTAACTCAGGGCTAGGCAATGGCATAGCAATACCTAAGGCGAAAATTCCTCTTGAGGCATGTAACAAAGCAATTGCCATGTTTATGCAATTGGATAACCCTATTAATTATGATTCGCTTGATGGTAAACCTGTAGATTTAATTTTTGCTATACTTATTCCAGAGAATCAGTGTGAAAACACACATCCCTATATTGGCATCATTAATCGAAAAACTTACCGATAAAAATATGTTAAAACAATTACGTTCAGCCAAAAGTGCGGATGAAATTTGGCAAGTTTTTGAGATTTCAGATAGAGCTGAAAATTCGCCGGAAGAAACGCAAGAATAATTTAAAGGGGAATTATGGAAATTATCATTATTAGTGGACGTTCTGGCGCAGGAAAATCCGTAGCCTTACGAGCATTAGAAGATGCGGATATTATTGTGTTGATAATATTCCTCTAGATTTACTTCCTCAATTGACTGATATTCTATCTCAATCCCAATCTTCGGTCGCAATCAGCCTTGATATTCGTAATATTCCTAATTCAGCCAATACCCTTGAACAAACTCTAAATACCCTACAAAAAATATCATCAATTAAAGATTATTTTTCCTTGAAGCAGATCGTGGAACATTGATTCGTCGTTATAGCGATTCACGCCGTCTGCATCCACTTTCCTTGAAAGATCTATCTCTTGAAGCAGCGATAGATGAAGAATATCGCTACCCTTGAGCCATTGATTCAACACGCAAACTTTATTATTGATACCACCCATCTTTCTACTCATACCCTTGCGGAACGCCTACGCGAATTTTTTTACGAGGAAATAGTGATAAAGAACTAAAAAATCGTTGTTGAATCTTTTGGCTTTAAATATGGAATTCCTTTAGATGCGGATTATGTTTTTCGATGTACGTTTCTTACCTAACCCGCATTGGGATCCAACATTACGCCCAATGACAGGATTAGATGCGCCAGTAGCAGAATTTCTAAATAGTCACACGCAAGTGAATGAATTTATCTACCTCACTCGTAACTATATTGATACTTGGTTGCCAATGTTAGAAAAAAACAATCGTAGCTATTTAACCATTGCCATTGGATGTACTGGGGAAAAACATCGATCCGTTTATATTGCCCAGCAGTTAGGCGAATATTTTCAAGCTAAAGGAAAAAAATCGTCCAAATTCAGCACAAATCGTTAGAACGAAATAAAAAGCATAAAAAAAGTGCGGTCAAAAAAATAATTTTATTGACCGCACTTTCTTATAAATTAACTGGTTTTTACAATCTCGCTAGGATAACAACCTAAAATCTTTAGATAGTTACTACAATTCTTTAACTCTTCCAAAGCTTGCTGAATATCAGGATGATGGATATTCGCTTCTATTTCGAGATAAAACATTTCTTCCCAATGTTTCCCATAAATTGGACGAGACTCTAATTTCGTCATATTAATTTGATGTTTTTTGAAAACTAAAAAGTGCATCAACTAATGAGCCAATTTGCTGTGAAGTTGTCATTAACAATAATGTTTTTGCTGTATCTGTGGTGAAACCTCTCGCTGTTCTTTAGCAACAACAATAAAAACGCGTAATATTGTTCTCTTGATTAGCAATATTAGTTTTTAATACGCTAAGTCCATATAATTTACCACCATCTTCATTCCCTAATGCCGCAATATTCGGCTTATTTAAACTTGCAATAAGTTGCATTGCATGTGAGCTACTTTTCACAATACTCAATATGTACTCGATCAAGACTATGTATAAAGTGACTACATTGTTGAATCACTTGAGGATGACTATATAAAGTATCGATTTCACTTAATTCAGTCGTGCCATTTACCAAAACACAATGCTGGATTGGGTAAGCTAGCTCGCCTACCAATGATAAGTCAGTATGCTGGAGCAAATCATAAACTTCATTAATAGCGCCTGATGTTGTATTTTCTAAAGGCAATACACCAAAATCCGCTTCTCCATTTTGCACTTTTCTCAAATACTTGCTCAAAAAGACTGACATCCTAGTTCTACAAATTGTTTTTTTGATAACGAGCAGCATAATTACGTGCAGCTAAATTTGAATAAGAACCTCTCTTACCTAAAAAAGCAATATGTAAATTTTTGATTACGTTGTTCATTAAGTTTATTCTGCAAATAGACTTGCTAGTCAATACTGAATCTTCAATGATTTTTTTGGAAAAATTGAAGTGATATATTGTGGTTCAAGTTGATAATTCTCATTTTCTGAAAATTGAACTAATTCTTGTAAAAAGTTGTTGTTCTCGCTCTACATCACGCAAAGCTTTTTGCGAGATCTCTTTACTTCTTACTACATCGAAAGCTAAACGATGACGCTCAGAAAGCAATTTTTAATAAACTACGATCTATTTGCGTAATTTGTTGAGCGAATTTCAGATAATTCTAGCTTCATAGCATCCCCTTATAAAAAAACGAGAAAAATAAACCGCACTTTTTAGGCATTAGTCATTTAAAGTGCGATGAAATAAAAAAAGCTATACTTCTTAGCAGAAATATAGCTTTTTCAAAAATAAAATGATTAGATAAATACTTGAACAGGCGCAACGTATCCTTGCGGTACTTGTTCTTTATCTTCGAAAGTTACAAACTCCCACGCTTCTTGATTTGCTAATACAGCACGTAGTAACTTGTTATTTAAAACCATGACCAGACTTATAAGCTTTTAAAAATCACCAATAATGTTATAACCAGCCATATAAAGATCGCCAATTGCATCTAACATTTTATGACGAACAAGTTCATCTTTAAAGCGTAAGCCATCTTCATTTAAAATTCTATAATCATCAAGAACAATAGCATTATCAAGGCTACCCCCTAATGCTAAACCTTGAGATTGAAGATATTCTATATCTTTCATGAAACCAAATGTTCTTGCTCGACTAATTTGATGAACAAATGCTTGAGCAGAGAAATCCATAACATAATTACGAACATTTTTACCAATAGCTGGATGATCAAAAATCAATAGTGAAATCTAAACGGAAACCATTGTAAGGTTTAAATTCAGCCCATTTATCACCATCTTCAACTCGAACATATTCTTTAATACGAATAAATTTCTTAGGTGCATTTTGTTCTTCAATCCCTGCATCTAACAACAAATAGATAAATGGACTCGCGCTACCATCCATAATAGGAATCTCAGGCGCATCAACCTCAATAATGATATTATCAATACCAAGGCCAGATAATGCTGCATTCAAATGTTCAACAGTAGAAATACGCACACCTTTGCTCATTAATTAATGCAGTGCAAAGCATTGTATCACGTACGGAATTAGGATCAGCAGGGAATGCCACTGCAGGATTTAAATCTGTACGATAGTAAACAACACCAGTATTTGGCATAGCAGGACGTAATGTTAAAGTCACTTTCTTACCGCTATGCAAACCAACACCTGTTACTTTAATACTTTGCTTTAATGTTCTTTGTTTAATCATTCTACTACCTTAATATTCCAGGTATTTCAAAACCAATTAAATTAATTCTCTTCACGTTGTGCAGGATTAAAGAAACTATTTTTTTCTTAAATGCTTCTAAACGATCTGTGATGGGTTTTATCCAACGGACGATGATATTCTTCTGCTGGAGTTTTTTTGAGTTTCTACTGGCTCACGAGTATGTATATCAGGCACAATATTTACGCGACCTGTACCTTCTGGCTCAACTGGACGAGAAGGACGCAATACTTGAACAGACTCAGTTGGGGCGATTTCCCCCAATCCTGTTGCCACAATAGTCACTCGAATTTCATCACTCATCTCAGGCACTAAACTCGTACCAATAACCACTGTTGCATCTTCTGAAGCAAAACTACCAACAGTTTCACCAACAATATTAAATTCTTCAAAAGAAAGATCCATACCAGCTGTGATATTTACTAAAATACCTTTTAGCATTAGAAAGATCGATTTTTTTCCAATAAATCATTACGTACTGCAATACGAGCGGCTTCTTCTGCTCTACCCTCACCAGCAGCACCAATAGCAGAACCGAAACCAATCATAGCCTGCCCCATTTCAGACATAACCGTTCTTACATCAGCAAAGTCCACATTGATAAGACCAGGCGATGTGATCATATCCGAAAATACCCATAACAGAATTACGTAACACATCGTTTGCTGCAGCAAAAGCATCAATTAATTTAGCATTTTTTTAGGGAGAACTTTTTGGATTTGTTGATTAGGAATAATAATCATCGAATCAACATACTGAGCTAAATCTTTAATACCAAGCTCTGCAAATTGCATACGCTTCTTGCCTTCAAACGCAAATGGTTTAGTCACAACAGCAACAGTTAAAATGCCCAATTCTTTAGCAATTTTTGCGACAACAGGCGCTGCACCAGTACCAGTACCACCACCCATACCAGCTGCAATAAAGACCATATCCGCACCTTCAAGCATTTTGCGAATTTCTTCCTGATCATCTTCAGCTGCCTTACGACCAACATTTGGATTTGCCCCAGCGCCTAAACCTTTAGTAGTTTCTCCACCAATTTGTACGGTTTGTTGAACTTGGCTTTTACGTAATGCTTGAGCGTCTGTATTTACAGCGTAAAAAAATAATACGGCCATGTTCTTCTGAAGTTAATGAGCTTTCACCCAAATAAGTTCCACCCATTTCTTGCTTGACCATACTCATAACCATATGGTTTACAGCATTACCGCCACCGCCGCCAACACCTACGACTTTGATCAGTGCGCCGGACTCATTAAAATTATCGTACTCAGGGTACTCTGGGTATAACATCGATGTTCTCCGTTAAGGCCAGATAAGCTGGCTCAATATAAAACCTAAATTCTCTCTATTGTAGATGAAAAAAATCAAAATAATCAAAAATTCTGACCGCACTTTTATTCACAATTTTTAATTCCATTCCAAATTGGTTTTAATACTCCGTCATCAGATTCATCATTTCCTGAAATCAAATCATCATCACTGTTACTATGGTTATACTGTAACAAACCCACCACCGTTGAATATTGAGGGCGATTGACGTAATCTGTCAATCCAGTAATATTCAGCGGGCTACCAATACGTACTTGGCAATTAAATACGTCAGATGCACATTCTTTCAAATCTTCTATTTGCGCCCCACCGCCAGTAATCACTACGCCAGCAATAAGCTCAAACTTCACATGTTTTGTTTCCAATTCAGCCTTTAATTTATCTAATTCATCTTTCACAACACCTAGAAGTTCCGTGTAGCGAGCTGATGTAATTAAGGATAAATCACTTTTTGTTAATGAACGAGGGGCTCGTCCACCAATACTTGCAACTTCAATTTTTTTATCACCGTGCAAACGAGCTGGATAAAAATGCACTCGCATAATTAACCTTAATTCGTTCAGCTTCTGCACGCGAAATAGTACAAGCGTGGGCAATATCGTTAGTCACAATATTTCCTGCATAAGGAATAACCTTACTGAAACGTAATGCGCCGTTTGTATAAAACCATCACATTCATTGTACCTGCACCGAAAATCAATCAAGCAAACACCAAGATCTTTTTCATCTTCGGTTAATACTGAATGTGTTGCTGCAAAACCAGAAAAACGACTTTATCTACCTGTAAACCGCAACGCTCAACCGCTTTTTCAGGTTATTTTGCCAATCTTGATGACAGGCGATTAAATGTACTTGTGCTTTTTAAACGGACACCTTGCAAACCCAATGGATTTTTTTAATATTCAACTGGCGATCCACCGCGTATTCTTGTGGAATCACATGCAATAAGGATAAGCCTTCAGGCAATTTGATGGAGCTCGCTGTATGCAGTGCAGAATCAATTTCATCTTGTGTTACTTCACCATCTGAAATTGGCACAAAACCACTTTCATTTAAACTTTGAATATGTTCACCAGTAATTGCCAAAGTGACACTCATAATCTGACAATCAGCCATAGATTCAGCTGCTTCAATGGCTCTTTGAATAGAATTTTACGACAGCTTCAAGATCTGTGATACTTCCACGATCAATCCCTTTAGATGGGCAACTACCAACACCTAACACATTCACTACGCCGTCAGGAAATACCTCGCCCACTACGGCAACAACTTTTTGACGTACCGACTTCTAATCCCTACAATTGTTTTAGCTTCCACACCTTTAACCATTTTCGCACCTAGTTTTTATTTATCAGCCATACCCACAGCAGCACCTGCCGTATATCGTAAATCTACATAATCTATATTTTCTGGAACATCAACTTGCGGATAAATCGTGACAAATCGTTCAAGCTTAGATTTCCATTCTCCACGACCTAACTTTAACACAATGTCATTATCAAGTGTTACTTGCCATGCACCTGCGTTCATCAATATTCATGCCTTTTTGCAATTAAATTTTTGATTTAAAATCGGCATAAATCTGATTCCATGCTTCCAATACTTTTTAAACTTTGATAATCTGGCCCCACCTAAATAAGGCAAAAGTATTTTTCTTTTAATCGTTCAATTGGAAGTTGGAATACAACGCCATCCTGAGTAACAAATTGATTCTGATTCCAAAAATGCCACTGGTTGATATTCAGTAATCCAAATACTTAAACGATTTGGCCATATTTTTTTCGCACTAATTGAGCTTTTAACCCAAGGTAAAGCTTCTATTTGCGCTTGAATTGGCTCAACATCTTGCCCCCAAAAAGCCTTTTAAGAGCGCCCATTTTTAATAAGCTTTCCTTAATATCGGCATCCGTAGTAAAAACCTTTTGTCCAGCCAGTGCAAAACCACTAATAGGCTTATCATCCATTTTCTCTAGCAAAGTTTGCCAATTAAAAATAAATACCAAGAGCAGAAAAGTATACCAAGCAAAGCCAAGAAAACCCGAATATGAAAATAATATTTAGGCTTTTGTTCACCAAAACGAATATTCTGTGGAGTTTTCCTTTTCAGAATGTTCATTACACACTTAGCTCCAAGATTTTTCACAACAAGCTGTTCAAAAGAAATACCCACGCTTGCGGCAGATTTTGGGAATAAACTGTGACTAGTCATTCCTGGATTTGTATTCACTTCAACTAAACGAAAATCACCTTTCGCATCGCACATGACATCAATACGGCTCCAACCACGACATCCCACTGCATCATAAGCACGTTTTACTAATATAGCTAACTCTTGCTCGCGCTCAGGCGTCAAACCTGCAGGACAGAAATATTGAGTATTATCAGAAATATATTTCGCATTGTAATCGTAGAACTCACCTTCTGGAACAATACGAATAGCTGGAAGTACCTGGCTATCCAATACAGGCACAGTTAATTCATCGCCAGCTAACCATTCTTCAATCAGAATCGTATTATCAAATTTAAGTGCATATTCCACCGCACTTTTTAGCTCATCCACGGCTTTTAACTTTCGTTAATCCAACACTAGAGCCTTCCAAAGAAGGTTTCACCATTAACGGCAAACCCAATTTATCTACTACAGCCTGAGGGTCTAAACTAGCAAAGGTTTCACGGGTAACAACCTCCATATCTGCTACAGGTAATCCAAATGCTTTCCACAACATTTTTTGTACGCATTTTATCCATAGTTAATGCGGAAGCCATCACCCCACAACCAGTGTAAGGTAAACCAATTTGCTCTAATAAACCTTGCATTGTGCCATCTTCACCACCTCGGCCATGCAAAAATATTAAACACTCGATTAAAAGCCATCCTTTTTTTAAGATTAGCAACATTATATTCTTTAGGATCAATAGGATGAGCATCATAACCTTGGTTTAATAAAGCCTCTAATACTGCTTTTACCTGAATTGAGAGAAACTTCACGCTCAGCGGATGTTCCTCCCAATAACACTGCAATTTTTTTCTTGTTTTAAATTCATTTTATCCTACTTATATATCTTATTCTGATGTCCTTAATTGATAGATAAGGCCATCTCAAATTTCTAAAAATCTGTTTATAAAAGTCTTAATTTTTTTCCAAGATTGAGCTAAACCACGAGAGATTTTACTTACGCTACCCGCACCTTGTGCCAAAATCAAATCGCCATCTTGAATAATTTGATCAAGAACATCGCCCTAATTGTGATGTGTCAGAAACTAAAATTGGATCGATTTTTCCTAAATTTCTAATTGAACGACAAAGAGATTTTACTATCAGCTCCAACAATCGGCGCTTTCTCCCGCTGCGTACACATCAAGCATAATTAATGCGTCCACTTGCGAAAGCACTTGTACAAAATCATCAAATAAATCACGAGTACGAGAATAACGATGAGGTTGGAAAACCATAACAATACGTTTATCGCCCCATCCTTCTCGTGCGGCTTTAATCGTTACGCCCACTTCTGTTGGGTGATGGCCATAGTCATCAACTAAACGAACTTTACCATTTGGACGAATAAACTCACCTAACAGATCAAAAACGACGACCTGCGCCTTGGAAATCAGCAAGAGCTTCTAAAATAGCCTCATTGCCAATACCTTCTTCTTTTTGCTACAGCAAGTGCAGCTGTTGCATTTAACGCATTATGTTTTCCTGGCACATTTAACAGTACATTAATACGTTCATTATTTGGGCAAATCACTGTGTAATGACCTTGAAAAACCTGTTTGTTCATAATCTTCAATGCGATAATCTGCATGTTCACTAAAACCATATGTAATCACTTGGCGACCAACTTTTGGCACAAGTTCCATTAATACAGGATCATCTGCACACATCACAGCTAAAACCGTAGAATGGCAAATTATGCAGGAATTTCACATAGGTGGCTTTCATTTTTCTCGAAATCACCTTCGTAGGTATCCATATGGTCTGGTTCCATATTGGTTACAACAGATACCATTGACTGCAAATGTAAAAACGAGGCGTCACTTTCATCCGCTTCAGCAATTAAATAACGACTAGCACCTAAATGTGCATTTTTACCTGCAGATTTCACCAAACCACCATTAACGAACGTTGGATCGAGTTTTGCTTGGGTGTAAATCATGGAAATCATAGCGGTTGTTGTCGTCTTCCCGTGGGTTCCTGCGACAGCAATACCATGACGGAAACGCATGATTTCAGCCAACATTTGTGCTCGTTGAATCACGGGGATACGTTTTTGTTTCGCTGCAACTAATTCAGGGTTATCATCTTTTATCGCACTGGATACAACAACAACACTTGCACCTTCAATATGTTCTTCTGCATGGCCGATGTAGATTTTTGCTCCAGCTTGGGCTAAACGTTGAGTTACTAATCCGTCAGCAATATCTGAGCCAGAGATTTGATAGCCTTCATTCAATAAAAATCTCAGCAATACCACTCATTCCCGCGCCACCAATTCCAATAAAATGAATTTGTTGCACTCGACGCATTTCAGGGATAATTTTTCTAATTTCTTCGTGGGAATGTTTCATTTATTTTTCCTTTTTGACACATTGGCAAAATATTGGCGCCTATTCTAAAAGTGCGGTTGAAAAATCGCAATGTTTTTTTCTTATTCTTTGGAATATCAATTAGTTTGAGTTTTCTATAATAACCTCAGCAACTCGCTGTGCAGAGAAAGGTGTCGACATTGCTTTCGCTTTCTCGGCCATTTGTAATAAATTTTCACGAGTAAAGTTTTTTTAAATAATTCACCAAAATTTCAGGCGTTAAATCTGCCTGTTCTATAATCTTTGCTGCACCAACATCAGCCAAATATTTCGCATTCAAATATTGTTGACGATCTTTATGTTGGAAAGGTACAAAAAAATAGCTGCAGCGCCAACTGCCGCAATTTCACATACAGTTAATGCGCCAGAACGGCAAATTATCACATCAGCCCAGGCATAAGCCTCAGCCATATCATCAATAAATTCTGTTATTTTAACTTGTTCTGAATTCTCACCATAAAGTTGGGTAACTTCTTCTACCGCACCTTTACCTACTTGATGATGAACATCTAATTTATCTAGCAAGCTGTGCTACTACTTTAGGTAAAGTATGATTAAGCACTCTCGCGCCTTGGCTACCACCGACCACTCAAAACACGTAATTTTTCCTCACGCTCCGCAAAACGAACTTCAGGATATGGCATCTTAAATAGATCTTCTCGAACTGGATTTCCTACAACTTCAGCATGAGGAAAAAGCACTTGGAAATGCTTGTAATACACGAGTTGCAATTTTAGCTAACCATTTATTCGTTAAACCCGCTATCGCATTTTGTTCATGCAAAATTATCGGTACACCACAAAGTTTTGCAGCAATACCGCCAGGACCTGAAACATACCCCCATTCCAAGTACAGCGTCAGGCTTTTCTTCTTGAATAATTTTTTGCCCTGCAACACGGCACGGAAAAATCGCAAAAGGAGCGCTTAATAAAAGCTTTTATGCCTTTGCCACGCAAACCCGAAATTTGGATAAATCTAATTGGGATACCATGTTTTGGTACAAGGTGAGCCTCCATTCGATCTTTGGTACCTAACCAGCAAATATCCCATCCTTGTTTTTTTGTAAAAATTAGGGCACAGCTATCGCTGGAAAAACATGACCGCCAGTTCCACCAGCCATCACTAATAATTTTTTTATTTTTCATCTTCTTTATCTCTAATCATCACGTAGGCGTGCTTGACCTGCGCGAAGTAAACGGTTTTTCGTGATCAATACGTAATAAAATGCCAATAGTCGCTGACATAATAATAATACTCGAACCACCATAACTCACGAGTGGAAAGGTTAAACCTTTAGTCGGTAACATTCCAAGCGCCATACCTAAATTAACAAAGCCTTGGAAGAAAAATCCAAAAGCCAATGCCTAAAAGCTAAAAATCCTCTAAAAACGTTGTTCTAACATTAAAGATTCCTTGCCGATCTTCAACGCTCGAAATACAAGTAAAACCGAGCAAAATAACAACAATTAAGATGCCTATAAAACCAAACTCTTCACCAATAATCGCCATAATAAAGTCAGTATGCGCTTCAGGTAAATAATCTAGTTTTTGAATTGAATTACCCAACCCTTCACCCGTTATTTCTCCACGACCAAATGCCATAAGAGAGTTCGTTAATTGGAAGCCTGTACCATAAGGGTCTTTAAATGGATCTAAAAACCAGTGAAACGTTTTTAAACGATAAGAAGCAGAGATGATTAACCAAGCGCCAAGAATTACACCTGTTGCACCAAGCAAAAATAAATTGGAAAAAGTGCGCGCCAACGATAAATAGCATACCGAAAGTAATAACAAATAATACGACTGTACTTCCCATATCGGGCTGAACTAAGAGGAACATCCCCATCACGCCCATCACAATAAAAGGGTTTTATAGCACTAAATTTTCTACCTCGAACCTCATCATAACGACGAGTAAAATAGCTTGCCAAGAAACAAGTCAGTGCAAGCTTCGCAAATTCAGCTGGCTGAAAAATTCAAAATCCCCAATGAAATCCAACGTTTAGCACCATTTACTGATGTACCGATAAATAATACAGCTATCAATAAAGCCACGGCTGCCCAGAAAAATATTTACATTCCATTTTTTTCCAACTTTTTCAGTTGGAATATACAACATGGAATAACAAGTTGCTAAAGAAAGAAATACATAAAAAGCATCGCGTTTTGCAAAGTAAAAAGGATCATTAAATAAACGAGAGCTATAAGGAATAGATGCAGATGTTACTGCCACTAAACCAATTAAAAGCAAAATAACAAATAACCAAAATAGCACACGATCATACAACAAACCTTGCGGTGTGATACGTGTCCATTCATCGTAATGATGTTCTGTAAAAATTCCATCTTATTTTTTTATTAATGACTAAATTGGGCTGAATATTGAGCTAAAACGAGTAAATTCTTCACCGCGCTTTTCAAAAGAGGTAAACTGATCGAGACTTGCACAAGCTGGCGACACAATACCATATCTCCGCTTTGCAATGTTGGGCGTAAAAATTCTATCGCTTGTTCCATTGTATCGAACAAATAGCTTTGCGATGAAAGCTTAGCGAGTTGCGCACCATCTCGACCAAAAACAATAACAAATAATGTGTGGTTGATTAATTAATTCAGCTAATTCTGAAAAATCAGCCCCTTTTCCATCACCGCCTAACAATAAATGTAATTTGCCTTCAACATAAAGGCCTGCTAATGCGGCAACTGTACTCCCCACATTTGTTGCTTTAGAGTCATTAATCCAACGAATACCATTGGCTTGATGTGCTAATTGAAAACGATGCTCTAACCCTTTGAAATGACGAAGTGCGGTACGAATTGAATCTAAATTAATACCGACAGCTTGTGCCAATGCCGTTGCCGCCAAAATATTCATATAATTATGGCGACCGACTAATGTTGCTTTCTTCACAAGGCAAAATTACTTCATCTTTTTGCCATTAAGTATTGCTTGCCGTTTTCCGTTTTTAGCCAATAATCTGCGGTATTTTCCGCAAAAAGAAAACGTTTTGTTTCGCTTGATTTTTACCTTCACCAAAAGTCAACGTATCCTCATTATTCAAAACGCCGACCTCAGCATTATGATAAATGCGTAATTTTGCTTGGCGATAATCTTCTAAATCCACATAGCGATCCATATGATCTTCAGTCACGTTCAAGACCAGTTGCAACCGCAGCTTTTAAGCTGTAAGTTGTTTCAAGTTGAAAAACTAGACAGTTCTAATACATAAAGTTCACAATCTTCATTCAACAATGACAAAGCGGGAATCCCAATATTTCCACCCATACCAACTTTCACGCCAGCAGCTTTCGCCATTTTCATAAACTAAAGTAGTCACGGTACTTTTTCCATTTGAACCTGTAATCCCTACAATGGCTTTTGTCGCCGCGCGGCAGAATAATTCAATATCACCGATTACTTTACGCCGGCTTTAAGTACAGTTTGAATTTCAGGTGTTTTTACCGCAAGCCCAGGACTAATAACAATCATATCGCTTTCGAGTAACCATTCCTGATTTAAACTACCAGTATGAAGAGGGATATTTTGAGGAAGTTTATCAACACCAGTAGGATTTTTCGGGTGTCAATCACACGAATATTAGCCTTTTGGGATAAGAGATAATCCACGCAAGAAAGACCTGTTTTGCCAAGCCCGATGATAGTAATATTTTTATTTTGATAGGCGTTCATTTTCTTTCTTCTTAATTGCTATAAATTTTAAAAATTATATTATTGATGGAAATATAAATTTCCTTTATTAACGTAAAAAGGTCGCCCTTTCAAAAAGTGAAAGAGCGAACCTAGCTATATTTATTAACGCAACTTCAAGGTGACCAATCCCATCAACACCAACATTAAGGAAATAATCCAAAACCGAATAATCACTCTTGGCTCTGGCCATCCCTTCAATTCAAAAATGGTGGTGAATCGGTGCCATTCTAAAAATGCGTTGTTTGCGTAACTTATAAGAGCCCACTTGCAAAAATAACAGAGAGCGCTTCAACAACAAATACCCCGCCCATTATCACAAGCAAAAATTCCTGACGAACAAGAATCGCTACTACACCAAGTGCTCCGCCTAACGCAAGGGAACCTACATCGCCCTATAAAGACTTGTGCGGGATAAGTATTGAACCACAAGAATCCTAATCCTGCACCAACGATGGCGGTACAAAACACAACCACTTCAGAACTATATTTAATGTATGGGATGTGCAAGTATTCTGCAAAATTCACGTTACCCGTTGCCCATGCAATTAACGCAAATGCACCTGCGACAAGCGCTGTTGGCATAATTGCCAATCCATCCAAAACCATCTGTTAAATTCACCGCATTACCTGTTCCAACAATCACAAAGTAAGACAATACGATATAAAACAAACCCTAATTGAGGCATAATATCTTTAAAGAATGGAATCACTAAACGTGTTGCATCAGTATCGTGTCCAAGCCAATAAAGCCAAAGGATTGCCACTAATGCCACAACAGACATCCAAAAATATTTCCAACGAGCAATTAAACCGTCTGTATTTTTTTACGGGTAATTTTACGGAAATCATCCACAAAAACCAATTGCACCATATCCAAATAATACAAATAAGCAAACCCAAATATAAGGATTAGAGAGATTTGCCCATAATAATGTACTTACGCCAATAGAGAATAAAATCATCACACCTCCCATAGTCGGTGTGCCTTTTTGCAAAGTGGCTTTCAGGACCATCATTTCGCACTTCTTGACCAAATTTTAAGATCTGTAAACGTTTGATCACTTTTGGACCAATCCAAAGTGAGATAAAAAAAGTGCGGTTAATAATGCAAGAATTGCACGGACGGTAATATAAGAAATCGCATTAAAGACGGTTTCATAACGAACAAGATATTCAGCAAGCCAGACTAACATTTAATTTTATCCTTTAATGAATAGATCACATCTTCCATTTTTCATTGAGCGCGAGCCTTTTCCTAGCACCACGACTTTGTTATTTTGTTGTAATTGGGTTTCAATCAATGGCACAAGAAAATCAACCATCTCCACCTTATCAGTAAAATGCTTACCCGAAACAGCCTCAGAAATAACCGCACTTTCGTTGCCATAAGAACAAACTAAATCTAAATTTGCCGAGTTGGCATATTGTCCTACTTCACGGTGAATAGCGAGAGAGTTTTCCCCTAACTCTTTCATATCGCCGACACACAAAATACGGAAAGCATCATAACTTTTTAAAAACATCAATGGCAGCACGAGAGAATCTTTTATTTGCGTTATAAGTATCATCTAATAACAATAAATTAGGTGTTACTTGAATTGGGAATAAACGTCCCTTTCACTTGTGAGCGTTGTTCTAATCCAGCTTTTACATCCGTAAGAGTGGCACCGACATTCATTGCAAGTGCGGTAGCTGCCAAAGCATTTTTTTACATTATGTTCCCCAGATAAGACAAGTTAATCTCAATTTCACCTTGTGGAGAAATAAGTGTAAAAAGTGGAGCCTTGATCAGTATGATGAATATTTTTTTGCAGAATAATCTTTACCATTAAAATATTGAATCTCATGTTCACCGATTTCTTTTTGCCAAACATTTAAATGATTATGTTCTGCGTTAATAATCGCTACACCATTCAATGTTAAACCACGATAAATCTCACCTTTAGCTTGAGCTACGCCCTCTAAAGAACCAAAGCTCTCTAAATGCGCTGGCGCAATATTATTAATCAATGCTGCATCAGGTTGAGCTAATTTTGTGGTGTAATCAATTTCACCTTGATGATTGGCACAAGTTCAATCACAGCAAAACGATGTTTTTCTGTTAAGCGAAGAAGGGTTAAGGGCACACCAATATCGTTATTAAAATTTCCATTGGTAAAAAGTACCGCTTCCGAATCACCAGCAGTATGTTGCAAAAATACTCGCCGTCATTTCTTTTTACCGTGGTTTTACCAGAAGACCCAGTCATCGCAACAGTACGCGGATTAATTTTCTCGCGTAACCATTTTTGCAAGTTCGCCCAAAAGCAATTCGAGTATCCTTAACCACAAGTTGTGGAACAGAAATGGAAGAATTTTCTTGCTGAACAACAACGGCTACCACACCTTGTGCTACCGCTTGTTCAAGATATTGGTGAGCATCAAACTTTTCGCCCTTTCAAAGCAAAAATAAACTATTTGATACTCTTTTTCGGGTATCTGTATTAATTTCTTCAACTTGCACATTTTTTTATCGCCAATTAATTTAGCTTGAAAAATTTTTGCTAATTGTTCAGTAGAGAGTTTAATCATAATTTAATTGTTATTATTTTAAAAAAATCATGGGCAATTTCTTGGTCTGAAAAAAATGCACGATTTCAGTGCCAATAATTTGATAATTTTCATGGCCTTTGCCAGCAATTAAAATCACATCATTTTTCAACCGCACTTTCAATCGCAAACTGAATAGCCTGTTCACGATCAGGAATAATGCCTACTTTATCCATATTTTTTTAAAGCCGGCGACAATATCTGATTCAATTTGGCTTTGTGATTCTGTTCGTGGATTATCTTTTTGTCACAATAACCTTTTTCAGCAAACTGCTCTGCGACTTGTGCCATTAATGGGCGTTTGCCTCTATCGCGGTCTCCACCACAGCCAAAAAAATACACCATAACTCGCCTTGGCAATGTTCACGCGCTGCCATCAAGGCTTTTTCTAGTGCGTCAGGTGTATGCGCATAATCTACAATAACTGTTGGTTTATTTGGATATTGAATCATTTCCATTCTTCCACATACTCCTTTTCAAAGATTTCGCCGTAGCGAGTAAATTTTTCCAATGGGTAACCGAACGATAATAATGTCGTCATTACTAATAACAAGTTACTTACATTGAAAGCACCGATTAATGGACTATGCAATACGCCATTACCCCAGCTAGATTCAAAAAGTAATATCAGCGCCTTTAGCATGATAGTGAATATTTATTGCCTTCATCCATTGATGTGAGTTTGATTGGAAAATCAGCGCTCGTACTTACCGCAATAGCATCAGGGCAATTCACTTAACCATTGGCATCCAATCTCATCATCAGCGTTAATCACTTTAATTTGCGTATCTAATTCAGTGAACAAGCGTTTTTTAGCGGAAGCATAATTTTCCATAGTCTGGTGATAATCTAAATGATCACGCGTTAAGTTGGTAAAAATCCCTGCTTTAAAATGCAACGCCTCCACGCGATGTTGTGCCAGACCATGCGATGAAACTTCAATAGAGGAAAAATCAGCGCCAGCTTGCTTAAAACTGAAAAAGTGATGATTGAATTTCCACAGCTGATCCAGTTGTATTTTTTTAGCTTCTGCTAACTTGACCTAAAAGGCCATTACCAATAGTTCCCATCACAGCCGCACGATGACCTAATAATTCAGCCCATTGCGCTAATAATTGAGAAATAGTGGTTTTTGCCATTTGTCCCTGTTACACCAACAAGCGTTAATTTTTTTAGAAGGCGAATCATAGAAAATATCCGCCAAAGACGAAAGATGGCGTGCAAGTTGATAATATTTAACGACTGGTACATTCCCAATAAACGCTACAGTTAAATGCTCGCTAGATAATTCTGTCTCAGACACCACTGCTCTCGCACCAGAATGAATAGCAGAATCAATAAATTGATTTCCATCGACCTGATGACCTTTTATCGCCACAAAAAGATCTCCAGCTTTTAACTTTACGGCTATCCAACACCATATTATGGAGTTCTATATCATTCTTTAATTCAGGCAAATTAAAAAAAGTGCGGTGAGTTTTTCATAATTTTTTTCCTTAATTCACTTTTTGATTCTTATGATCACCAACATATACGATACGTTTTTGCGCTTTTAGTTGCTGTGTTTTTCAGCTGGTTCAGCATCTTGTGGAATAGCATTTGCACGCAAAGCATAACCCATAATGCTAGAGAATACTGGCGCAGAGACTGCACCACCATAATATTCACCAGCTTTTTGGATCATTAATCAAAATCACTAAATGCATAACGAGGGTCACTAATCGGTGCAATACCCGCAGTAAAATGCCACATATTTCTTTACATAATGTCCATTTTCAATCTTACAGTGCCGTACCCGTTTTCACGCCAACACGGTAGCCTTCCACCATTGCACGTTTATTTTTAATCTGCAACCTTCTCTAAAAATACCCACGATATCTTTGGTTATTTTTCAGAGAAAACCACGTTTTCCAATGACTGGCGGATCGACTTTTAGTGATCGATAGAGGGCGATAAACGCCAAAAAACTACCAAGGGTTGCATATGCTCGAGCGATTTGTAAAGGTGTCGCAGTAATACCATAACCATAAGCAACTGTTGCACGTTCAATATCTGCCCAGCGTTTACGGTTTGCGTTCAAAAATCCCAACTTGTTCACCAATCAAAGCCTAAATCTGTCGGTTTACTTAAACCTGCATTTTGATAAGTTTCCATCAATGCACTAGGCGGCATACGCAATGCAAGGCGACTCACACCACGGTTACTAGAATTAATTAAAAATCTCATCTAAAGTTTGTTGTGCGCGAGGTGCAACGTCCACAATTTCTTTACCACTCACTGTGAATGATCCCGTGTTGATGATTTCATCACGGCGCACTACTCCACGTTGAAGTGCTGTTAAAACTACGAAAGGTTTTACAGTAGAACCTGGCTCAAACGTATCGGTGATTGCACGGTTACGCATTAACTCAGATTTTCACACCGACACGGTTGTTTGGATTGTAAGATGGTGCAGTAGCCATAGCCAACACTTCACCAGTTCTAACATCAACTAACACCGCAGTACCAGACTCGGCATTATTATCAGACACCGCCTTTTTAATCTCACGATATACCATGGATTGTAATTTTTCATCGATACTCAAGGTAACATCTTGCGCATCATATTTTTCTCATCCGCAATATGTTCAACGATGTTTCCGCGTTTATCTTTACGGACAGTACGTGAACCATCTTTACCCACAAGCATGGAATTAAAGCTTTTCTCAATGCCCTCAATACCGTTTCCATCAATATCGGTATAACCCACCACATGCGCAGCTTCTTCTACGCGAGGATAAAAACGACGATGCTCAGTTTCTAAATTAATACCTTTAATCTTAAGTTTACGAATATAATCTGCCTTGTTAGATTCTACTTGACGGGCCAAATACAAATAACCAGATTTAGAATTCTTCTCGATTTTTTTCACTAAATCATTTTCGCTCATACCCAATTCTTGTGCCAACGCAGTAACCCTTTCTTTATCAGCAAGTGCATTTTTCTTTTAACATGGTTTTTCGGATCTGCAACCACAGCATTCATCGGTACACTTACAGATAAAAAGCTGACCATTACGATCTAAAATTGAACCACGAACAGATAACACTTCATCCTTACGCAAAGAACGTTTATCAGCCTCTCCAGATAAGGTGCTCGAATCAACAGACTGCACATAAGCCGCACGAGCGACTAAAGCACATAAACCGGCCAAAATAAAAAGCAGAAACCCAATAACGAACACGCATAAAAACATTTTTCAAACACAATTTTTCGGTTTGTTATGTTTTACGGCTTCAGGTGCAGTCAATTTTCTAATTGTTTTTTTTGCTTTACCTGATTTACGAGAAGAATTGAACTTAACCATCTTTTCTACCTATTATTCTCTAATTTCAACTTCTTGTTCTGGGGATAATGTTTTCATTTTTAAGGTGCCAACAGCAATAGATTCTACTCTAGTACTATCTCCTTCCGTTGCTTCTTGCACTTGCAAATTTCGATATTCGCTTTCAAGCGCTTGGCGCTGTAAAACCAATTGTCCATTTTTCAGAAATTAATCGACGAGTCTGATGAGTTACCCAAATCACGCTCATTGATGAAATCAAAATTGCGACCAATAACAACACAACTAATTTATTTGAAGAAAATAGATCTTCAACCAAAATCTGCTGTAACGGATAACGAGGTTTATTATTTTCAGACATCACTAAATTCTCTCCGCTACACGCAATACCGCACTTCTTGAACGAGGATTTGCTTGAATTTCTGCATCACTTGGTTGAATTGCTTTTACCAATAGTTTTTAATTTTTGATTACGTTGAATTTGGTCTTCTCTCAGTGGTAAACCTTTAGGGATATCCTCACCTTTACTTTGTTTTTCATAAAATGTTTCACCATTCTATCTTCTAAAGAATGGAAACTAATGATTGATAAACGACCTTCTGGCGCTAACATGTCTAAAAGCAGAATTGAGTATACTTTCCAATTCATCTAATTCTGCATTGATGAAAAATACGAATAGCTTGGAAACTGCAGAGTAGCAGGGTGTTTATGTTTATCTTTGAAAAGGTACCGCTTGTGAAATAAGCTCAGCTAATTGACTAGTACGCGATAAAAAAATTCGGTGCCATTTTTGGCCGCACTTTTTGTTGTAATCAACAATGGCCGTCGCAATACGTTTAGCGAAACGCTCTTCGCCAAAAGTTTTTCAAAATCCAAGTTAAATCCTCAACCGATACTTGTTTTAACCATTCTGCTGCTGACAAACCTTGAGTCGTGTCCATACGCATATCAAGCGGGCCATCTTTCATAAAACTAAAACCACGCTCTGCTTCATCAAGCTGAGGGGATGACACGCCAAGATCAAGCAAAAATACCGTCAATTTTGCCACCAAATTTAATTTTTCACAAATTTCAGGAATGTGGGAAAAGCTGTTGTGTTCAATCTGAAAAACGTGAATCTTGAATTTTTGAGCTTCATCAATGGCTCTAGGATCGCAGTCAACGCCAATGAGACGACCATTTTGGGGATAATTTAGAAAGGATTAAGCGAGAATGACCACCACGGCCAAAAGTACCGTCAATATAAATTCCATTTTTCCTTCAATGCCAAGCCATTCACGGCTTCGTGAAGTAGAACTGTGATATGTTCAGGTGAAGAAAAGAAATTTTCGGTATCCATAAATACAATATAAAAAGTAAAAAAACAGTGAATCATTTTCTATAATGAGAAAATCTTTCAAAGCCTCAGACGCAAAGTCTGCACTTGAACCAATTTCCATATCTTCTTCAATTTGGGCATGCCATTCTACAGCACTCAAATTTCAAATTTATTAAGTTGTCCCACCAACATTAAACCTTTTTCTAATTTTTGCATGTTGGCGTAATGGTCCACTAAGCAAAATACGGCCCTGAGCATCCATCTCACATTCAGTGGCATGGCCAAAGCATTACTCGTTGTAAACGGCGTTGGGTAGGATCAAAAGTTAGAAAGTGCGAGAAGTTTTTGTTCAATTTTTCCCATTCATCAAGGGGATAAAAGTAAAAAGACAGGGTTGGCGAATATCTACAGTACAAACCATTTGCCCTTGGTTCTTTTCAAGAATTTCAGAGCGATAGCGGGTTGGAATCGCTACGCGTCCCTTAGAATCTAAATTAACCGCTGTTGCACCACGAAACATATTACGCCTTAAAAATTGAACTTATTTTGAGAAATCTTCTAAAAATCTCCACAAAACACCACTTTTTCTCCACACCTGCGTAAGTTTATAATTTGTTTGCTTAAGTTGCAAGCGATTACCCTGAAATATCCCTATTTTTATCAAAATAAAAAGCCGCTTGAGACAATATCTCAAACGGCTTTTTAAACAAATTATCTTGATTAATTATTCACATAGGCTTCTTCATCGCGCTCGCCTAATGGCCTAAAGCATGGCGAAGAATAATACGATACAAACAATTGTTGTTGCAAAACCAAGATAAACTGAAAGTTGATAATCTAAACCGAAACCGATTTTTGTTGTAGAACAAAGTAAGTTGCACATACTGTTGTAATAAACCAAGCCGGAATAGAAGCAACCCAGTGGAATTTATGATAGCGATATAAGTATGCAGCTGCCGTCCATAACATTACCATTGCTGTCATTTGGTTTGCCCAAGTGAAATAACGCCATAATACGCTAAAGTCAATGGTTGAAACGAAAATAGCCTAATACGAATAGTGGTACAGCAATTAATAAACGTTTAGGTAATGAACGTTGGTCGATATGGAAAAATTTCCGCTAATTGTAAACGAGCAGCACGGAATGCGGTATCGCCAGAAGTAATAGGTAAAACAACCACACCTAACACAGCAAAAATACCACCGATAAAAACCTAAGAAGTGTAATGAACTATCATATACAACTTTAGATGGTGAACCCGCAGCAATTGCATCTTGTAATGCTTGTGGGTTTTCATAGAATGCAAGACCAACCATACACCAGATTAACGCAATTACACCTTCAGCAATCATTGCACCGTAAAAGATAAAACGACCTTCTTTTTCATTTTCTCAGCACAACGCGCCATTAAAGGAGTTTGAGTTGCATGGAAACCAGATAATGCACCACAAGAAATAGTTAAGAACAATAATGGCCAAATTGGAACATCACCTTTCACTTGGAAATTTTGCGTGAATTTCTCTAAAGTTAAACCTTGACCATCTGCATTGATAGTACGGAAGAACTCAATAGGGTCCACAGCACTAAAATGTGCAGAAACTAAAGCCATACACCATACCCACAGACATAAATAGCAACAATGCGCCAAAGAGCGGATAGATTCGACCAATAATTTTGTCGATTGGCAATAAAGTCGCAAGAATATAGTAAGCAAAAATAATAATCGTCCAAATTAGCAACAACCGTTGCTTTATCCATTCCCCATACTTTGATACCGCCCGCTTCAACTGCATGATGAACAGCCTCAGCATCACCTAATTGTAACGCGCCTTGAGATGCGCCCAATAAGTCCATAGTAATCGTACCCATTAATTGAGCAGGGCTTGATACAAACACAACACCTACTAATAATAAAAGTACAAGTGCTAATGTGTTAATAAATACTTTTACAGGGCGACCTAAGAATTTACCAGCTAAATGTGGCATAGTTGCACCGCCATGACGGATACTCAACATACCACAGAAATAGTCATGTACTGCACCGCAAAAATGCAACCGATTACAATCCAAAAGCATTGCCACTGGTCCGTATAACGCACCAAGAATTGGACCAAAAATAGGGACCAGTTCCAGCAATGATTTAATAATTGAGATTAACCAAATTTTTGGTTTTTGACATTTGGCATATAATCCACGCCATCATTTACCCGGTAAGCAGGGGTCTGACGTTGTGGATTAATCACAAAGATTTTTCGATAATTTTTCCATAAACAAAGTAACCAAGAATCAAAATGGCTACACAAAAGAAAAAAACCATAACATAGAAAGGCTCCTCAAAAGATAAAAAGAAAGTATTTAGTAGATGCCCTAAACAAGCTCGCGGTATTCTATTTCAAATTGTTTAAAATCAAAAATTGAATTTAAGAAATTTTATGGATTTGTGACTTACATCACATTTGTAAAAATGAAGAATTCTATTAGAATACTAATAAATAAGTAATTTTATAATTATAGAAAAAAGATGGCCTTAACTCGATGTCCTGAATGCAGAAAAAGATTAGTGAAAAATGCAGAAAAACTGCCCTAATTGTGGTTTTTCTTTCAAACAAGCAGATTTAGAAACTTATAAACAACAATTAGAAAGACGTCGATTGCATAATGCTGAAATCAATCGAAAAAGTACAAAACTCCACATAATTTTGGTTTTTGCATCTTTACTATTTTTATCGCGCTAGCTAGTTGGATTACAAATAAATAGAAAAATATCTCGTATGTATAGAGTGACTTCAGATATCAGCCATTAATTCGTTCATCATCCACTATAGATATTCCCTTTACCTTCTCTTGCAAAACCAATCAAAGTCAAATTATGTGCTTCAGCCATTTTTCACAGCAAGATCAGTTGCTCCCAGAAATTGTCACTAACATTTCCACCCCACAAGAAATAGTTTTTGAACCATTTCATAACTTGCACGACTCGAAGCGATAATAATTCCATTAGGCTTGCCTGATTTTGCATGCCAGCCAAGTAATTTATCATAGCGCAACATGACGACCCTACATCCTCAAAAATAGCACGCATATTACCTTCTAAATCAAAAAGCCACAAGCATGAGTCGAACCTGTTTGCTGACGCCTAGTTGTTGATTTTTATGAAGATCTGACAAAGCAGTCATCGAGCAAATTCAAATCAAAACTTAAAAAGTTCGGTCTAATTTTTGAAAAGTTTTTATACACTTGATTAAGCTGCTCCGTGCCACAAATACCACACCCAGTACGTCCAGTTAGGGTACGACGATGCTCTTTTAATGCTATAAATTTTCGGCTAGACAGTTCAATTTGCACTTCAATACCATTGCAAACTTCCACAACATCGATGCCGTAAATATCCGAAGGTTTTTCAATAATGCCTTCCGTGAGAGAAAAACCCAGAGCAAATACCTCTCAAATCTTTCGGTGAACACATCATCACCGCATGAGAAATACCGTTATAAACTAATGAAACAGGCATTTCGACAGCTAGAAAATCTTCTTTTGATTGTAAAAAGTGCGGTTGAATTTTCTATACCTTTTATTTCTTTTTAAAAAAGTTAATCGTTTGTTTAATCAGCCAATCCATTCTTTACCTACCCAATTACTAAAAATGTATGTTAATATTTTTATAAATTTATGATCTCAGAATCATAATATTTTCTGCGTTATAATGCCATTTGATTATGGATTTATCGTTAAAAAATCGTTATTCTAGTCGCCCATAAATTGGCCTACTTTTGAACCAATTTGTGATGTTGAGTAACGTTATTTTAACGAAATCAACCAAATTATCTAGTTACACTCAGACGAATTTATTACTATCTAAACATCTCAACAATTTGTTGTTGAAAGGAGTGATTATGCAGATCTCAAGAAGAAAAATTCTTTAGGGTCTGTGCAGGTGGTATGGCGGGAACATCGGCTGCGATGTTGGGCTTTGCTCCAGCAAGTGCGTTAGCCGCGCCGCGTGAATACAAATTATTACGCGCATTTGAATCTCGTAACACTTGTACATATTGTGCCGTAAGCTGCGGTATGTTGTTATACAGCACAGGCAAAACCTTACGATTCATTAAGCAGCCATACTGGCACCAATACTCGTTCAAAACTGTTTCCACCTTGAAGGGCGATCCAGATCATCCAGTTAGCCGTGGCGCCTCTGTCCTAAAAGGTGCTGGCGCATTAGACTATGTAAATAGTGAAAGCCGTTCTTTATATCCTCAATATCGCGCACCTGGTCTCTGATAAATGGGAACGAATTTCTTGGCAAGATGCAATTAAACGCATTGCTCGCTTTATTGAAAGACGATCGTGATGCTAACTTCGTTGAAAAAGATGCAAGTGGCAAAACCGTGAACCGTTGGGCAACTACAGGTATTATGACTGCATCTGCTATGAGTAATGAAGCTGCACTTCTTACTCATAAATGGGTGAGAATGTTAGGCATAGTGCCGATGTGTAACCAAGCTGAATACTTGACACGGACCAACGGTAGCAAGTCTTGCTCCATCATTTGGTCGCGGTGCCATGACAAATAACTGGGTTGATATAAAAATGCCAACCTTATCATTGTTCAAAGGTGGTAACCCTGCTGAAGCTCACCCTGTTGGCTTCCGTTGGGCAATTGAAGCGAAGAAAAAACGGTGCGAAAAATCATCGTAATTGATCCTCGCTTTAACCGTACTGCATCTGTTGCTGATCTTCACGCTCCCAATTCGTTCTGGTTCTGATATCGCATTTTTAATGGGTGTCATCCGTTACCTATTGAAACAAAACCAAATTCAACACGAATACGTTAAACACTATACTAATGCCTCATTCTTAATTGATGAAGGTTTCAAATTTGAGGACGGTTTATTTGTAGGTTACAACGAAGAAAAACGTAACTACGATAAATCTAAAATGGAACTATCAGTTTGATGAGAACGGACAGGCTAAACGTGATATGACATTACAACACCCTCGTTGTGTCATTAATATCTTAAAAAGAGCATGTTTCTCGTTATACCCCAGAAATGGTTGAACGCATTACAGGTGTAAAACAAAAAAAGTGTTCTTACAAATTTGTGAAGAAATCGGTAAAACTTCTGCGCCAAATAAAACGATGACGCATCTATATGCGTTAGGCTTTTACCGAGCATTCAATCGGTACACAAAATATTCGTTCTATGGCGATGATCCAATTACTTTTAGGTAATATGGGGATGCCCGGTGGTGGCATTAACGCATTACGTGGACACTCTAATGTACAGGGTACAACAGATATGGGCTTACTGCCAATGTCTTTACCAGGTTACATGCGTTTACCAAACGATAAAGATACCTCTTTACGAGCAATACATTAACGCGATTACACCAAAAGATATCGTTTCCAAACCAAGTGAACTATTATCGTCATACTTCAAAAATTCTTTGTTAGTATGATGAAAACCTTCTATGGTGATAAAGCAACCAAAAGAAAACGGTTGGGGTTTCGATTTCTTACCAAAAAGCAGATCGCTTATATGACCCGATTACTCACGTTAAGCTGATGAATGAAGGCAAATTACACGGTTGGATTTTTACAAGGATTTAACGTATTAAACTCGTTACCGAACAAAAACAAAACTGTTGCAGGAATGAGTAAGTTAAAAATTCTTAATCGTGATGGATCCGCTTCAAACTGAATCTTCCGAATTCTGGAAAAACTTTGGTGAGTCAAACAATGTAAATTCTTCAGAAATTCAAACTGAAGTCTTCCGCTTACCAACAACCTGTTTTGCTGAAGAAGATGGTTCGATTGTAAACTCAGGGCGTTGGGCTCAATGGCACTGGAAAGGTTGCGATCAACCAGGTGAAGCATTACCAGATGTTGAAATTCTTTCTATGATTCGTGAAGAAATGCATCATCTTTACCAAAAAGAAGGTGGTCGTGGTATTGAATCATTTGAAGCAATGACTTGAATTATGCTCAACCACACTCACCAAGTGCGGTAGAATTAGCTAAAGAATTAAAATGGTTATGCGCTAGAAGATCTTTATGATCCAAACGGCAACTTGATGTATAAGAAAGGTCAATTACTCAATGGATTTGCACATTTACGTGATGATGGGACAACAACATCAGGTAACTGGTTGTATGTTGGTCAATGGACTGAAAAAGGCAATCAAAACCGCAAATCGTGATAACTCAGATCCGTCAGGTTTAGGCTGCACTCATTGGTTGGGGCTTTTGCATGGCCTGCAAACCGCCGCATACTTTATAGCCGTGCATCATTAGATATCAATGGTAATCCTTGGGATAAAAACCGCCAATTAATCAAATGGAATGGTAAAAACTGGAACTGGCATGATGTAGCAGACTATGGTACACAACCACCAGGTTCTGATACTGGACCATTTATTATGTCTGCTGAAGGTGTAGGTCGTTTATTTGCAGTTGATAAAATCGCAAATGGTCCAATGCCTGAACACTATGAGCCAGTTGAAAGCCCAATAGATACTAACCCATTACACGCTGCAGTGATAAGTGATCCCTACAGTACGTATTTATCCTGAAGATAAAGAATTTATCGGTTCAAATAAAGAGTTCCCATTCGTGGCAACAACTTACCGATTAACGGAACACTTCCATAGTTGGACTGCGCAATCTGCATTAAATATCATCCTACAACCACAACAATTTGTGGAAATCGGTGAAAAAAATTAGCGGCAGAAAAAGGTATCCAAAAAGGCGATATGGTAAAAATTACTTCTCGTCGTGGCTATATTAAAGCGGTTGCCGTGGTTACGAAACGTCTTAAAGATCTTGAAATTGATGGACGTACCGTACACCATGTAGGCCTTCAATTCACTGGAATATGAAAGCCTTTAAATGGTAAAAGGTAACCGTGGATTCTCTACTAATACCTTAACACCATCTTGGGGTGAGGCAATCACGCAAACACCAGAATACAAAACATTCTTGGTGAATATTGAAAAAAAGTTGGGGAGGCATAATATGGCTGGAACTGCTCAAGGCGTTCAAACGCAAGATGTTATTAAAATCTCCGCAACTTCAGGCTTAACGCCTGCACCACAAGCGCGAGATCATAAAGTTGAAGTGGCAAAATTAATCGATGTCAGTACATGTATCGGTTGTAAAGCTTGCCAGGTTGGATGCTCAGAGTGGAATGACATCCGCTCTGATGTAAATGCACAGTGTCATGGTATTTACGATAACCCTGTAGATCTAAATGCCAAAGCATGGACTGTGATGCGCTTTAACGAAGTAGAAGAAAACGATCGTTTAGAATGGTTAATCCGTAAAGATGGTTGTATGCACTGCGCAGAGCCAGGTTGTTTAAAGGCTTGTCCTGCACCAGGTGCTATCATTCAATACGCCAATGGTATTGTGGATTTTCAATCTGATAAATGTATCGGATGTGGTTATTGTATTGCCGGCTGTCCATTCAACATTCCACGTATGAATCCAGATGATAACCGTGTGTACAAATGTACTCTTTGTGTGGATCGTGTTTCTGTAGGTCAAGAGCCTGCATGCGTGAAAACTTGTCCAACAGGTGCAATTCGTTTCGGTTCTAAAGAAGAAATGAAAGTGTATGCTGAACAACGCATTGCTGAATTAAAATCTCGTGGTTATGAAAATGCAGGACTTTACGATCCTCCAGGCGTAGGGGGAACACACGTAATGTATGTGTTACATCACGCTGATAAACCGAGCTTTTACAATGGTCTTCCAAAAAGATCCACAAATTGATTTAAGTGTGACCTTATGGAAAGATGTATTGAAACCAGTAGCAGCAGTTGCAATGGGTGGCTTGGCATTAGCTGAAATCGCTCACTACTTAACTGTAGGTCCTAATATTGAAGAAGATGTGGAAGATCATCACCACGAATTTGAAGAAGAAAAACCATCTAAGGGGAAAACAATGAGTAAAAATTGAGATCAACAACGATACTCGAATCGTCCGCCATAGAACGCCAGCACGTATCAGTCACTGGATGTTGGTAATCTGTTTCTTCATGACTATGTTCACTGGTGTTGCATTTTTCTTCCCTGATTTCGCATGGTTAACAGAAATTTTAGGTACTCCACAAATTGCACGAGCAATTCACCCTTTTACTGGGATTTTAATGTTCTTTGCCTTCATCTACTTGGCATTATTGTACTGGGATCACAATATTCCAGAGAAAAACGATATTCGCTGGGCAAAAGGTGTCGTTGAAGTTCTTAAAGGGAATGAACACGCGGTTGCTGATAATGGCAAATATAACTTTGGTCAAAAAAATGCTCTTCTGGACATTAAACTTGGCAATGGTAACGTTATTAGTCACTGGCATCATTATGTGGCGTCAATATTTTTCGCACTACTTCTCAATCCCAGTATTGCGTTTTTCGATTCTGCTCCATTCTTTGAGTGCATTTATGTTATTCACTGGTATTTTAGTGCATATGTATATGGCATTCTGGATTAAAGGTTCGATTCGAGGAATCATTGAAGGTTGGGTAACTGTTCGTTGGGCGAAGAAACACCATCCAAAATGGTATCGTGAAGAAATTTTTACCTGAGCTTGAAAAAGATTTACTCAACGAGCAATCAGGTAAAAAGGCAAAAACCAAAGTATTATTTAAAGGATTTGGCAAATAAGCTGAAATCTTGAAAAAGAAAAAGTGCGGTTAAAATTGACCGCACTTTTATTATGAAAAGTGAGAAAAGAACATGAGTATCAAAAATTTTATCAGAATCAGAAATCAAACAAGCAGCAAATTCCTTTCAAACGCCTGCTGTAGTTATTTGCCAATCCTAAAAATCTTTATCAACGCAGGGCAAAAACGTTTAAGAGACTTAGCGCAAAATCACCCACTATCAGATTATTTATTATTTTGCTGCAGACATAGTTGAAAGCCAACTTTCCACGTTAGAAAGAAATCCCTTTACCGCCACAACAGTTTGAACAGCTAAATGATATCGAGCCACTAAATGCAAAAACCTTTAAAAGAAACCGCATCTGGCATGAATACTTAACTGAAATTCTTGATGAGATTAAACCAAAGGCTAATGATCAAGTCACCGCGACAATTGAATTTCTTGAAAAAAGCATCCTCTGCCGAATTAGAAGAAATGGCAAATAAGCTCTTAGCACAAGAATTTAATTTAGTCAGCAGTGATAAGGCCGTCTTTATTTGGGGCCGCACTTTCCCTTTATTGGTTACAAAGCAGCTCAACAAATTCCTCATAATAGCCAAGTTGAAAACGCCGAAAATTTACATCACTGTCCTGTTTGTGGATCATTACCTGTTGCAAGTATTGTACAAATTGGTACATCACAAGGTTTACGCTACTTACATTGTAATTTATGTGAAAGTGAATGGAATTTAGTACGCGCACAATGCACCAACTGTAATAGTCATGACAAACTTGAAATGTGGTCGTTAGATGAAGAACTTGCACTTATTCGTGCTGAAAACCTGTGGTAGCTGTGAAAGTTACTTGAAAAATTATGTTCCAAGAAAAAGATCCTCATGTAGAGCCAGTAGCCGATGATTTTGGCTTCTATTTTCTTAGATATTGAAATGGAAGAAAAAGGTTTCGCACGCAGCGGATTAAATCCATTTGTTTTTTTCCTGCAGAAGAAGCATAAAAATATAGCCTAGGGATAAACATCCTAGGCTACATATCATTTTCAACTATAAATAACAGGCCATTACTAAGGCATTTTCTCGTCCACCGCTGGGTTTTTGGATAATAATTTTTTTCGAATATCGACTTCATTAAAAACCAATTTTTCATACAAGAAACGAGCTGGATTAGACTCTCTGACTTCTAACCATAGGGTCTGTACGCCTTTTCTTTCAACCGAGCGATTAACTCATTCAACAATAATCTCCCCAATCCATTGCCTTGATGAGACGGTACAATAGCAATATTAAACAAAGTCGCTTCATCCAATACTGTTTGGCAAATAGCAAAACCAATAATCTGATTATTCTCTATTAATTTTAAATTGAGATAACGCTCACCTTGATTGTTTTTTAACGTACCAAATGACCAAGGCACAATATGTGCTTGCTGCTCAATTTCATACAATCGGTCGAAATCACTGGCTTCAATTTGAGAAATAATAGACATAATTAAGGCTGCTGAATTTGTTGCCACAACTCTCGTTTGGCTTGATGATTATATTGAAATTGTTGCCAACTTGGCGAGCGATAAACACGCTCAGCCTGCATGCAAAAATGGTAAAGTGCGGTCAATTTTGTCATTATTTTCTGATAGTAACCAATAACGAATAGGCTGCTTACATTCGATATGCTGGATTTGATCGTAATTCAAACATAAGCAATCTTCTTTTTAAGATCAAGGCTGAGCAGCACATCAGCTAACAAAGGCGAGCCACTTATATTTTCATCAGAAACAGTGATAAAGCGAATATTCTCAGCAACACTAATTCCTACCGAACCTTGTAGCACCTCTGGGCGATATAACGTCCACTGAGAAATGCCCATTTCTTGTAAAAGAAGATCGCGTCTATTCATATTAACGAGCAATACTATCAAATGGATAATCGACTAATGCCTTAATAATCGCACGTTCTTCAGCCTGTGAGGTTCTACTTGGTATGACGTATAACTACGATAAGCAATAATATTTTTTTATCTTTATGCACTAAAAGCAACGTAACGTTTAAATTTATCACTGGCACAAGCATAATAATCATGAATATCTGATTTCACAGCTTGTAACTGGCACGTCTCTTTATTTTTGCAAAAATAACGTTCCGTAATAGCTTTCTCATGAGAAACATCAGTTAAATAGAATGTATCACTTAATATGGCTTTACGTGCCTCGCTGTTTTTACTTAATGCTAGACTCACAAAACGAGGATCATCACCTTTTACTGCTTGTGTTTGTTTCACATATTTCTCGCCATTGAATTCAATTTCGATACCTTTTAGCTGAAATACGCTGAAACTGTGCATCTAACTTTTGTAATACTTCAGTTTGAGCAGGAGTTAATACAGGCTTTGATACTTTAGATACCTTTTGAGGCGTACCTTGAACAAGGTCCAGAACTTGACATCCAGATAGTAATGTTGCCATTAAGGCTGCAGAGAGAATCATAAAGGATTTTCCTAAAAATAGTTTTAATCAATTTTTATTAATAATTTTTGCTAAAAATAGCGCGTAATTTTAACTAATAACCCACAGGATTCAAAGCGTGATTTCTCTAGAGAGCCAAGTTTTTAGAACGACATCTTTCATTTTTGATGGAAAATCGGTATTATTTGCTGGCGGTATTTCTGATAATTTTCCTCAAACATTAGCCTCAAAATGCCCATCAATCCAAATTTGAGCTGCTATTTTGACTATGCAAGAACGCAAAAGTGCGGTCAATTTTTTTCCGTTGAATTTAAAGGTCAAACTGATTTAATCGTTTATTATTGGACTAAAAACAAACAAGAAGTCAATTACCAACTACTTCAACTATTAGCTCAGGCGCCTATTGACCAAGAAATATTAATTATTGGAGAAAACCGTTGTGGTGTGCGTTCAGTAGAAAAACATTAGAACCCTATGGTGAAATAGCGAAAAATTGACTCTGCTCGTCGTTGCGGTTTTATATCATTTTTTCACTACAAAACAAAACCGCACTTTGAACTTAAAAATTTCTGGAAAACCTATCAACATCCTACGCTACAAGACTTAACTATATATAGTTTACCTGGGGTATTTAGTGCTGCGGAATTAGATACAGGGCACAGAATTGTTACTTTCAACCATTGATAATAAAATAAAAGGAAAAAGTGCTCGATCTTGGCTGTGGGGCGGGAGTAATTGGCTCTATGATAAAAACACGCTCTCCTAACGCACAAATTACCATGACTGATATTCATGCGATGGCGTTAGAATCAGCGCGTAAAACACTTTCTGAAAATCAATTACAAGGCGAAGTTTACGCCAGTGATGTCTTTTCTGATATAGAAGGAAAATTTGATTTGATCATTTCTAATCCTCCATTCCATGATGGTATTGATACTGCCTACCGAGCTGTGACAGAACTCATCATTCAAGCAAAATGGCACCTCAATCAAGGTGGAGAATTACGCATTGTCGCCAATTCATTTTTGCCTTATCCCGAATTACTTAGACAACATTTCGGTGATTACGAAATTCTTGCTCAAACAGGAAAATTTAAAGTGTATTCAGTGAAAAATTAGAAACAAAAATCCCCATCGCAATAGTGGGGATTTTTCTATTTATTACTGATGGATTTCACCGCGCTTTATTCATCCATATATCCTAAACTACGCAGTGCACGTTCATCATCGGCCCAACCAGATTTCACCTTAACCCAAAGTTCAAGATGGACTTTTGTTATCAAATAAACGTTCCATATCAGCAGCGCTTCCATACCAATAGTTTTAATTTTTGACCGCCCGCACCAATTACCATTTTTTTCTGACCTTCACGTTCAACGAGAATTAAGCCATTTATTTCATAAGTGCCACGTTCATTCACTTTAAATTGTTCAATTTCCACAGTAACAGAATAAGGCAATTCTTCACCGGTAAAAACGCATTAATTTTTCACGGATTATTTCCGATGCCATGAAACGTTGCGAACGGTCTGTGACATAATCTTCTGGAAAAATGATGCACACCTTCGCGTAAAGATTGGCGTACAATTTTTCTCTAATTCATGAACATTATTACCACGCTGTGCAGAAATTGGCACAATGTGAGAAAAATCAAATTTACTACTAAGTTCTGTAATAAACGGCAATAAATCATCTTTTATTTTTGATGTTATCTACTTTGTTAATAGCTAACACAACTGGTGCCTTTGCATTACGTAATTTGTTTAGCACCATCTCATCATCTGCATTCCAGTGTGTACCATCTACGACAAAAATAATTAAATCAACATCGCCGATAGCACTGCTTGCTGCACGGTTCATTAAACGATTAATAGCACGCTTCTCTTCAATATGAAGTCCCGGGGTATCCACATAGATTTCTTGATACGCCCCTTCAGTTTTAATCCCAACAATACGGTGACGCGTGGTTTGTGCTTTACGTGATGTAATTGAAAATTTTTTTGTCCTAAAATTTTATTTAAGAGCGTTGATTTACCCACATTTGGGCGACCTACGATAGCAATAAAAGCCGCAATATGTTTTGTCGAATTGTTCGGTCATTTTGATGTCCAGTTCTTTTTAAAATTTGTTCTGCTGCCGCTTGCTCAGCTTTACGACAGCTAGATCCTTTTTGCCACAAAAGTGCGGTCAATTTTATCCGCACTTTTCACTTTGCATTCAACAGTGAAAAATTTGGCAATGGGCTTCCCCTTGAATATTGACCACTTCATAAGTTGGCAATGGCAGATGTTTACCTTGTAAATATTCTTGCAAACGAGTTTTTCGCATCTTTTTGGTTATCGCCCGGTTTGATTTCAGCCAATAATTGTTGATACCAATTTCGAATCACTTGGGTCGTCACAGCCAATCCTTGATCCAAAGACATTGCGCCAATAATCGCTTCTACGCAATCTGCAAGGATAGATTCACGGCGAAAACCACCGCTTTTTAGCTCACCGGAACCAAGCGACATATAATCGCCCAATTCAAATTGACGCGCTAAAATCGCTAAAGTGGGTTCCCTCACCAAAGTAGCACGCATACGGCTCAGTTCACCTTCATTACAACGTGAAACTGATGATAAAGCGCTTCAGCGATAGTGAAAATTAAGAATAGAATCGCCTAGAAATTCTAGGCGTTCATTATGTTGAGTCGCCGCACTTCGATGCGTAAGTGCCTGCTTTTAAGAGCGCAATATCATTAAAAACGATAGCCGATTTTACGCTCAAGTCGATCTAAATGATTCATCTTATTTTTATTGCTGTAAAGAAACGATCAAAACGGAAACCTGTTGGCCATTCATTCGCTTCTTTTTCTAAGCTCATCCAAATATAAGTGGCTTTTACCCACAATATTTTTCAGGCACAAAGCCCCAGAAACGGCTATCATCACTGTGATCGCGGTGATCGCCCATCACAAAATACTGCTCCTTCTGGCACAAGCCATTCTGCAGTTTGCATACCTTCTTGTGGAAAAATTCAGGGCCTGAATAACGACGATATTCACTAATTAACACGTTATGTGTTACATCACCTTTTTCAGTCAATTCTAATTCATTAGGAAAAGCAGGATTTGTTGGATTTTGTGTATATTCAAACGCCTTGGTTTCGCAATCAATTTCACAAGGTTTACCTTCTTTTGCCATATACCACTTTTTAGCGTTTTTTTGTTCTGCATCAAAAATGACGCGATCTCCGCCCTTTCCAACAATACGCTTAATATAATCAACACCAGACATATTATCTTTTGAGCTTAACGCTAAATTTTCTGCAAAGGCTGCTCGCGTTGCCCCAAGTCCAGTACGAATTAAAAGCTTGTTGTGGTGCTTTAAAACACAATTACATCACCTCGTTGTGGTTTTTCACCAGCAATAATGGTGTTTTGGAAAATCGGATCTTTCACGCCATAAGCATATTTGTTCACTACCAAAAAGTCACCAACGCGTAAGGTCGATTCCATTGAACCAGATGGAATTTGAAATGGTTCAAATAAAAAAAGAGCGTACTAAGAATACGACAGAAAGCACCGGAAAAAGAGATGATAAAAACTCAGAGGCTTCGGAAATCGGTTCAATTTTTGCTTTTTCTTCGTCAGTTAATACTTGGCCTGAACGCTGTTCAGCACGTGCGATTTTACGATGACGTTTTGGTGTTACCACAAAATAATGGTAGCACCATAATACGCCTGAAAGTGCGGTCAAAATTAGCAATACAATACTGAATGTGTTTGGTAATTGAAAATAATCTAAAACTTTCCAAACACCAAAACCAACCGCCAGTAAAATCACAAAAAATAAATTTGACATAATTTTCCCTATTTATCTTTTCCTACATGTAAAATTGCTAAAAACGCTTCTTGCGGTACTTCTACGTTACCTAAAAGACTTCATGCGTTTTTACCTTCTTCTGTTTCTGTAAGAGTTTTTCTTACGGCTCACGTCACCACCATAACATTTTGCCAATACATTCTTACGTAATTGTTTCACCGTAGAACGGGCAATAATGTGGTTTCCAATCGCCGCTTGAATAGCTATATCAAATTGCTGACGAGGAATTAACTCACGCATTTTTTCAACCAATTCACGCCCACGATATTGTGAATTATCTTTATGAACGATTAAAGCCAGCATCTACTCGTTCGCTGTTAATCATAATATCCACGCGAACCATATCTGCTGCTTGGAAACGTTTGAAACCGTAATCTAACGAAGCATAACCACGCGATGTCGATTTTAAACGGTCAAAGAAGTCTAAAACAACTTCGCCCATTGGAATTTCATAAGTCAGCGCAATCTGATTACCGTGATATACCATATTGGTTTGCACGCCACGTTTTTCTACACAAAGTGTAATGACGTTACCTAAATATTCTTGCGGCACTAACATATTACATTCTGCAATCGGCTCACGGATTTCAGCAATATTATTAAGTGGAGGCAATTTCGATGGACTATCGACGTAAACAACATCACCATTCGTTAATTGCACTTCGTAAATTACCGTTGGCGCAGTAGTGATAAGATCTAAATCATACTCACGCTCTAGACGCTCTTGAATGATTTCCATATGTAAAAGGCCAAGGAAACCACAACGGAAACCAAAGCCAAGTGCAGTTGAAGTTTCCGGCTCATAGAAAAGAGAAGCATCATTTAAGCTCAACTTACTCAGTGCATCACGAAATGCTTCATAATCATCTGAGCTAACTGGGAAAAAGACCTGCATACACTTGCGGTTTTACTTTTTAAAGCCAGGTAAAACCTCAGTTGCTGGATTATGTTGAAGCGTTAAAGTATCCCCAACTGGTGCACCTAAAAATATCTTTAATCGCACAAACTACCCAACCAACTTCACCGCATTCTAAAAACGGTAGTATCTTCTTGTTTTGGCGTAAAAATCCCTAAACGATCTACATTGTAAGCTTGTCCGTAGACATCACTTTTAATTTTATCGCCTTTTACGTAATACCCCGTTTTTAATGCGAACTAAAGATACTACACCCAAATAGTTATCAAACCAAGAATCAATAATCAGTGCTTGTAATGGCGCATTAGGATCACCTTCTGGTGCAGGGAATCTTTGCAACGATTTCTTCTAATACATCTTCGATACCTACACCCGTTTTAGCAGAGCATCGAACCGCTTCCATCGCATCAATTCCCACAATATCTTCAATTTCTTCAGCTACGCGTTCAGGATCTGCGGCAGGCAAGTCGATTTTTATTTAAAAATCGGTACCACTTCTAAATCCATTTCGATTGCGGTATAACAGTTTGCCAAGGTTTTGGGCTTCGACCCTTGGCCAGCATCGACCACCAACAATGCCCCTTCACAAGCAGCAAGAGAGCGAGATACCTCATAGGAAAAGTCCACATGTCCTGGCGTATCGATAAAGTTTAATTGATAAGTTTCGCCATCTTTGGCTTTATAATTTAAAGTAACACTTTGTGCTTTGATGGTAATTCCACGCTCACGCTCAAGATCCATTGAATCTAGCACTTGTGCTTCCATTTCACGATCCGAAAGGCCACCACAAGTTTGAATCAAACGGTCAGAAAGCGTCGATTTACACGTGGTCAATATGGGCAATAATAGAAAAGTTGCGAATATTCTTCATAAAAGATAGTTTTTTTCTCAAAAATCATTAAATTTAACTGGCGGATTGTACCTGAAAAAGCGCGGAAATCGCTAGGGATGAAAGGGAAAAGTGCGGTCAAATTTTTAACCTTTTTAGATAAAACAAAACCCCGAATAACTTCGGGGTTTCTTTTTCATGCAAAACTTAAATTATAGGCTTTCAGTGAAAGTACGAGTGATAACGTCGCGTTGTTGTTCTGGAGTTAAAGAGTTGAAACGTACTGCGTAACCAGAAACACGGATAGTTAATTGTGGATATTTATCTGGGTTATTTACCGCATCTTCTAAAGTTTCACGACGTAATACGTTCACGTTTAAGTGTTGGCCACCTTCAACTTTAACAGTTGGCGCTACGTTTACTGGTAATTCACGGTATTCGATTTGACCTAATTCACTAACTGCAACAACTTGGTCTTCCGCGAATTCACCTTTTTGCACATAAGCAACGCGCTTCATTTTTTTCGCTGTCTAATAACCAGAATGAATTAAAGCAAATTGTCATTTGCCGCTTGAGTAATTTGAATACCTTTTAATCATAATAGCCTCCTAATTGGCATTGGAATAATTATAAAAACTGTACAAATTTTATCAAATAATTTGAAGATTTCAAATTATTTTTGGATTTTTGATAAAGAACAGGTTATCTTTTTAGGATAATTTTTACAAACTTGATCTAAATTAAACTTTACTCATTTATATAGTGTTCAACCTAAAATAATTTAACATTAATTTAACCTTTAAACTTTTTATTGCCTTAATCTTTTTTGTTTATAATAAGAGCAAACTTATTAATAGGATCAAAATAATGAAAAACCTGGACAGATGTTATCGGAAAAGAAAAGAACAACCTTACTTTCAACACGCACTACAACAGGTTCATCTTGCAAGAGCAAGCGGGAAAACGATTTATCCACCACAAGAAGATGTATTTAATGCATTCAAATATACCGCTTTTGAAGATGTAAAAGTGGTAATTTTAGGCCAGGATCCTTATCATGGTCCAAACCAAAGCTCATGGGTTGGCTTTTTCAGTAAAACCTGAAGTCGCCATTCCCCTCCCTATTAAATATGTATAAAGAACTCACACAAGATATTTCGGGATTCCAAACGCCATCTCATGGTTATTTAGTCAAATGGGCTGAACAAGGGGTATTGCTGCTCAACACAGTGCTTACCGTAGAACGTGGTATGGCACATTCACATGCAAATTTAGGGTTGGAAACGTTTACTGATCGTGTAATTACAGCACTTAATGAACATCGTGAAAAACTCGTATTTTTACTTTGGGGCAGTCACGCACAGGGCAAATTATTGACTGCACTCGTCACCTTGTTTTAACGGCACCACACCCTTCGCCGTTGTCAGCACATCGAGGGTTTCTTTGACTGTCATCATTTTTCCAAAACAAATTCATATTTGGAAAGCCACGGAATAAAACCGATAGATTGGCAAATCTGAAACCATAAATCTTAAAAATAACCGCACTTTTAATTTCTCAAAGTGCGGTTAAATATTTCAAAGATTTCAATTAGCCGTGATAACGCCCTACGCCTAATTCATCTTCTTTACGTGTGCGATTCATCACTTCTGTGGAGATTGCGCAATACGTAATCCCATTTCATCTTCAGTACGCACCACTTCACCACGTAGAGAATTGGTATAAACATCAGTGATTTTCACATCCACAAATTTACCAATCATTTCTGGAGAACCTTGAAATTAACAATACGATTCGTTTCAGTACGTCCAGTTAATTCCATAATGTCTTTCTTCGATGGCTCTTCAACTAACACACGTTGTTCTGTGCCAAGCTACGACGGCTAAACTGTGCAGCTTGTTGATTAATACGCTCTTGTAACACATAAAAGACGTTGTTTCTTTTCATCTTCCGTTACATCATCTGGCATATCTGCAGCAGGCGTACCTGGTCGGGCTGAGTACACAAAAACTGAAGCTCATATCAAAGTTCACTTGCGCAATCAAATTCATAGTTTGCTCAAAATCTTCCGCAGTTTCCCGGGAAACCAACAATAAAGTCTGAGCTGATTTGAATATCAGGACGCACAGCACGAAGTTTACGAATAATAGATTTATATTCTAATGCTGTATGACCACGTTTCATCATCGTTAATACACGGTCAGAACCCGCTTGGACTGGAAGATGCAAGAAACTCACCAATTCAGGCGTATCACGATATACGTCAATAATATCATCCGTAAATTCTATTGGATGACTGAGTTGTAAAACGTAAACGGTCAATACCATCAATTGATGCGACAAGACGAAGCAACTCAGCAAAGCTGCAAATTTGACCATCATGTGTCGGACCACGATAAGCATTCACGTTTTGACCAAGTAGATTGACCTCACGCACACCTTTGATCCGCAAGCTGCGCAATTTCAAATAAGACATCATCCACAGGGCGACTGACTTCTTCACCGCGTGTATAAGGTACAACACAGAAAGTACAGTATTTATTACAGCCTTCCATAATCGAAACAAATGCTGTTGGACCTTCTGCACGAGGTTCAGGTAAGCGTCAAATTTCTCAATTTCAGGGAAACTTACATCTACAACTGAGCTCTTACCACCACGAATTTGGTTAATCATTTCAGGCAGGCGGTGCAAAGTTTGCGGACCAAAAATAATATCTACATAAGGCGCACGATGACGAATATGTTCACCTTCTTGAGAAGCCACACAGCCACCTACACCAATCACTAAATTTGGATTATTTTTTTCTTTAATTCTTTCCAGCGCCCAAGTTGGTGGAACACTTTTTCTTGTGCTTTTTCACGAATAGAACAGGTATTCAATAATAATACATCTGCTTCTTCAGGAATTTCAGTAAGTTCTAATCCATGAGTACTTAATAAAAAGATCGGCCATTTTAGATGAATCGTATTCATTCATCTGCAGCCCCAAGTTTTAATATGTAATTTTTGAGTCATTTTCTACAATATCATCAGGTGTTATAAATAATTAGTCGAATAAAGCGGTCGGCTATTTTACAGGCTTGCAATAATTCTGGCTAGTAAATATTCGGTGAAAACATCAAAAATAAACCGCACTTTTCGTGACAAGCAAAAAGTGCGGTTTAATTCAGCGCAATTTTTAATTATTTCACTAATCCGCCACTGGCTTGTAAATCAGCATGATAAGAAGAACGAACAAATGGCCCTACAAGCCGCATGTTCAAAGCCCATTGCATTGGCTTTTTCACGGAATTCATCAAATTCAGCTGGCGGTACATAACGGGCCACTGGCAAATGATGGCGGCTAGGTTGAAGATATTGCCCCAATGTGAGCATTGTCACACCGTTATCACGTAAATCTTGCATGACTTGTAAAATCTCTTCATTAGTTTCACCTAATCCCACCATTAAACCAGATTTAGTTGGGATATTCGGGAACATTTCTTTAAATTCGCGCAATAATTTAAGTGACCATTCGTAATCTGCTCCAGGACGAATCTCTTTGTACAGGCGCGGTACGTTTTCTAAATTATGGTTAAAGACATCTGGCGGATTATCTTTTAATTTTTCCAATGCCTGTGTAATACGACCACGGAAATCAGGCACTAAAATTTCAATCTTAATATTAGGATTAAGCTCACGCACAGCTTTTACACATTCTGCAAAATGACCTGCGCCACGATCAGGCAAATCATCGCGATCCACCGATGTAATCACCACATATTTAAGTTTCATATCTTGGATAGTTTCAGCCAATTTTTGTGGCTCTTCAGGATCGGGCGGTAATGGTTTCCCATGCGCAACATCACAGAACGGGCAACGGCGCGTACAAATTGCGCCTAAAAATCATAAAAAAGTTGCTGTTCCATGATTAAAAACATTCGTGTAAATTTGGACAAGATGCTTCTTCACAAACGGAATGTAAACCATGACGACGCATTCCATTTTGATGCTTTTCAATTTTAATTGAATTTGCCGGAAGTTTAATTTTCATCCATTCAGGCTTTTTTTCAATAGCTCTTGGTTTTGGATCAATATTTTTTTACTGGAATAATCGACGTTTTTGCCGCATCGCGATATTTTACACCGCGTTCCATTTTTGAAAGGCGTTGACATAAGCGTTCTTAAATAAAAATGCCCAAACAGGGCATTTTTGATCATTAAATATTACAAATTTGTTACATTATAGCCCTAAAAGCGCGGCAAAGTGTTTAATTAATTTTGGTGAAACCTTATCGCAATTAGCTTCATCTTGATTAACAAAATCCGCTAATTGACACATTTCAAGACCGGCATAGCCGCATGGATTAATATAATGAAATGGATTCAGATCCATATTGATATTTAATGCTAACCCGTGAAAAGAGCAACCACGACGAATACGTAGTCCCAGAGAACAAATCTTTTTTTCCATCCACATACACGCCTGGTGCATCAGGTTTTTGGATAACTTTCAATACTATATTCAGCTAAGGTTTTTACCACCGTTTGTTCAAGTGCGGTAACTAATTGACGTACATTTAAATTCTCACGACGCTTAATATCAATGAGCACATACATCACTTGCTGACCGGGTGCATGATAGGTTAGTTTGCCCACCACGATCCGACTGCACTACAGGTATTTCACTACGTTGTAAAAAGATGCTCTGGTTTACCTGCTTGCCCTTGGGTAAATACAGGAGGATGTTGCACCAACCAAATTTCGTCTTGCGTTTCCGCAGTGCGACTATCTGTAAAAATTCTGCATTTTTATGCCAAATGTCTTGATAATCTTGCAACCTAACTGACGAAGGATAAGGGAATTATTCATGCTAGATAACCATTTTTACGCCTTCAACTTTAGCAAGTTCTTTTATAAAGTGTTTCTACTTGCTCAAAAGTTTTCAGCAATAATGTCGATTGAAACTGAATTATAGGTACCTTTACTACTCCGTTTTTTTCCTTAGGGATATAATCGCCTTTTAATATTTTTTTGAATAACTTGAATTAGATCTTGTGCTAACCCCTCGCGATTAATTCCAACAACTTTTAAATGTCATTTTTGCTGGAAATTCCATTAATTCTTTTAAGTTTTGCGTAATCGTTTTCTGTTGTCATATTATTTCCCAATAATAAAAAAATGATGTGTGATGATACACCACTCACACATTACTAATGCCTCAATTAAAAAAATGAAAAAAAGTGCGGTAAGTTTCTGGCATATTTTATGCAAATAATCCTTTTACAGTGAGCACGAGCCAATCCCAAGCTTTTTCCGAAAATACTAGCTTCGCCCACTTCATCCATCACTTGTAAGTTTACCGCTGCAATATCTTTACCTTCTAATTGATAAAATGACTTTACCGACGACTTGACCTTTTTGCTAAAGGCGCTTGTAAGTTTTTACTTTCTAACTCATATCGCGCTTTAAGCTCATTTTGTTTGCCTTTCGGAACTGTGATAAAAGCTATCTTGTAAGGTTCCTAATTTCACACTACCTTTATTACCATAATAAACAGGTTGTTCTGAAATTTCTTTGCCAGCCTCTAAAGTTTTTAAATGTTTCGAAATTAGTAAAACCCCATTGTAAAAAGTTTTTTTACTTTCTACTCACGACCTTTGTAAGTTGGAACACCCATTACCACAGAAATTAAACGCATATTGTTTGGTGTAGTCGCTGAAGCAACTAAGTTATATCCTGCTTGGCTAGTATGGCCTGTTTTCATTCCATCAACATTAATGGTTTTATCCCATAATAGTCCATTACGGTTGGGTTGTTTAATTTTGTTAAATGTAAAATCTTTTTCTGAATAAATTTTATATTCTTCAGGTAAATCACGAATAATATGTGCCCCAATAAGCGCCATATCACGAGCAGAAGAATATTGATTAGGATCGTCTAAACCATGCGGCGTGGTGAAATTTGTATTTTTTTCAAACCAAATTGTTGAACATATTTATTCATTGTTTCTACAAAGTTCGGTACATTGCCAGAAATATGTTCAGCTAATGCCACAGTCGCATCATTACCGGATACAACAATCACACCACGATTCAAATCTGCTACAGATACTTGAGTATTTAAATCTAAAAACATTTTTTGATGAGTCAGGGAAATTACGTCCCCACGCACTCTCACCAATGGTTACCATATCAGTATTGTGAATTTTACCCTGTTTTAAAAGCACTCCCTACCACATAACTCGTCATCATTTTAGTTAAAGATGCAGGATATTGACGCTCGTCAGGATTAAGTGCGGCCAAAATTGCGCCAGAATTGTAATCCATCAATACATACGTTTGAGCAGTAATTTGTGGTGGAGTCACGCCAAACTGCATATCCTCTGCAAATACCGAAAAAGCACTAAGTGCCACAAAACTTGATAAAAATGCGATTTTTGTTGTTCTTTTCAACATAGTGTGTTCCTACAATTAATTTTTTTATATGTGTAAACAATTAGTGGATTGTTTACTGCCATTTTTGTAATTTGGTTCTCACTCGTGACACTTTGTGTTTCGTTATCAAAAGGCCCAATGTGAATTTCGTATTTATTGCCTGAACGATTTACTTCGGCTCGAATATTATCTAATGCGAGTTGCGAAATTAACTTATCGACTTGACTACGAGAAGTAATCTCAAACATTTTCAAACGATAAACTTCATTTACTTTTTTTCATTTATCATCTTAAACGACTTATTGAAAGATGCATTAGATTTTACTAAACGATCAGCTGCTTCTTTAGTTTTCGCATGCTTAGCTAACGTTCTTGTCGCTGCGCCCGATAAACGCCCATTTTTAGCAACATGCAACGCCTCAATTCTAACTGCCCCATACCGCGAGAAATTAATCCAATTTCTTTCGCCGCCGCATGAGAAAAGATCAATTAAACGTTTATCACTAAAAGGCCCACGATCATTAATACGTACTATAACTTTACGGTTATTATGTAAATTAGTCACCAAAGCATAAGAATTTATTGGCAATGTTTTATGTGCTGCAGTAAATTGCGTTGAATTATAAACATCGCCACTTGCAGTTCTACGCCCATTAAATTTGAGATGATAGTAACTTGCCATCCCTTCTTTCGTATAGGATTTAGCATCATCTTCAGTTTTTGTCGTATAAGTTTGCCCTTTCACAGAATAAGTACTAGGAGAAGGTACTTTAGGTTATAATCGAAAGTTTATCCCCTTGGATACCATACATTTTGTGAGTGTCCGCATGTGCTGAAAAGCTAGTAATTATAGCAAACAAAGTCAAGTGCGGTCAGATTTAATAATGTTTTTTTAATTTCATAAGCGTTGACTATTTTCATTTATTTACCCTTTTAAGAAAAGTAAAAATGAAATTAGTTCCCTTTCATAAATTTTTACTTGATGTGTATGAACTGACATCACCAAGCCAAAAGCAGCCATAATAGCAACGTAAGAAGTACCTCCATAGCTGAATAAAAGGTAATGGCACCCCACTACAGGCAAAATACCACTTACCATGCCTATGTTAACAAACACATAGACAAAGAAAATTAACGTCGTTGCACCAGCAGGATTCGCCCAAAAAGATGTTTGAGCGTTCACGGCAATTATCAAACCACGTACAATAATGAACATATAAATGGAGATCAAAATAAGAAAACCAACCATTCCATATTCTTCACTCATTACAGCAAAAATAAAATCTGTATGAGGTTCGGGTAAAAACTCAAGCTGAGATTGCGTACCCTGCATCCAGCCTTTTCCCCAAAGGCCACCAGAACCAATCGCAATCTTTGATTGTAAAATATGATAGCCAGCACCGAGAGGATCTTTTTCTGGGTCCAATAATGTGAGAACGCGAGTGCGTTGATAATCGTGCATTAGATATAGCCACATGATCGGAATAAATCCAGCTAAGCCAATCACTGCAGCTAAAATCAACCACCAACTCATTCCAGCTAAAAATACTACAAATAAACCTGACGCACTTACCAAAATTGATGTGCCTAAATCTGGTTGTATAGCCACAAGTAAAGTCGGAATCATAATCATTGCAATCGCAATAAATGTTTCACTTAATTTAGGTGGAATTGGACGATTACCTAAATACACAGCGACCATTAATGGCACTGCAAGCTTTACAATTTCAGATGGCTGAAAACGAATAAATCCAAGATCAAGCCAACGCTGTGCACCTTTACTGGTTGTTCCAATAGCATCCACTAAAATCAACATGATAAAGCCTATCAGATAGAGATAAGGAGCAATACGTTGATAAAATTTAGGTGGTAATTGCGCCATGACGAGCATAACAGTAAATCCAAGAAAAACCTGAATAATCCGGTTGTTAAACATAGTTTCACTCGCACCAGTGGCACTATAAAGCACAAGCATGCCATAGGCTGTTATTGCAATCTAAGCCAATAAAAAGCCAAAAATCAATATGCAAACGTTGCCATGCGCGCAACCAGAAAGGGATTTTTATCTTCCATTTATCTGCTCGCTCTCTTGTGGTAAAATCTTCTTTTTGCTGAATGATTGCATTATATTTTTCAACTTGTGGTAAACGCTGATTTAAATAGTAATCCATCACTTTACGCGCTAACGGTGCGGCATTACTTGAACCACCACCCGCATTCTCTAAAATAACTGTGACAACCAATCTAGGGTTTTCATAAAGGCGCATATGCGGTAAACCATGCGTGATCATGTAGTTCTTTTTTTCAATCCCGCCGCATTATATTTTTCATTTTCTTTTTAAAACTAAATACTTGAGCAGTACCAGATTTTCCTGCAACACGATAATTTGCTCCAGCAAAAGCCTTTCTCCCGTCCCTAAAGCTGAATTGACAACATTATACATTCCACGTTTTGCAGCATCCCAGTAACTTTGTTTTAGCCTCTGTAATATCAGGATAAAGCAAAAGGATCTTCATAAGGTTTTAGAGTAGATACTTCAATTGCTTTCATCAAATGTGGAGTATTCACCTTTCCATTGTTCACCAATATAGCCGTTGCTTTTGCCACTTGTAATGGGGTTGCAGTCCAATACCCTTGACCAATTCCCACAGAAATAGTATCACCTTGTACCCAAGGGCGTTTATAGCGTTTTTGTTTCCATTCACGCGTTGGCATATTGGCTGCTGTTTCTTCTTGAATTTCAATCCCAGTTGGCATACCAAAACCAAATCGTTTCATCCAATCAGAAAGACGATCAATGCCCATACTATGAGCGACTTGGTAAAAATAGGTATCAGATGATTCTGTAATTTGCTTTATTTAAATCTGTATAACCATGACCGCTCTTTTTCCAATCTCGGAATCGCTTAGTCGTATTTGGCAATACCCAATAGCCAGGGTCAAAAATCGTCGTATTTTGACTAATCACATTCTCAGTTTGTGCAGCCACTGCAATAAAAGGTTTCACAGTAGAAGCAGGAGGATACACACCTTGGGTCGCACGACTATAAAGTGGACGAGCAGGATCATTTAATAGGCGCTTATAATCTTCTGACGAAATACCATCAACAAACAAATTATTGTCATAACTTGGCGTGGACACCATAGCCAGCACACCACTATCTTTAGGATCAATACAACAATCGCACCTTTTTGCCCAGCCAAAAGATCTGTTATGTAACGCTGCAACTCTAAATCGATAGTGAGATAAATACTTTTTCCTGCTACAGAAGGTTGTTCACGTAACTTACGAATAACTTTACCACGATTGTTGATTTCTACTTCTTCAAAAACCTGTGGTGCCATGTAACTCATCTTCGTAATAGCGCTCAATCTCCCAATTTGCCCATATCATTGCTACCAGAATAATTGGCAAATTTTTCATCTTTTTCAAACGTTCAACGTCTTTATCATTGATTTTTGCCCACATAACCTAAAATATGCGTCATAATCTCGCCATATAAGTAATAGCGTTTGAAATAAGGGCGCACATCTAAACTCGGATATTGATAGCCGCTCACTGCAAAAACGTGCGATTTGTTCTTCTGTTAAATTCGGTTTCAATAAAATAGGCGTGTAACGCGTTCCGCGGCGACGTTCCTTTTTAAAATTTTTCAATATCGTTATCCGTCAATCCCACAATGTAGCGTAATTCATCTAAAGTGCGGTCTAAATTTTCAGTTTTTCCGGCACAATATATAAACCAAAAAGTAAGATTTTTCGGCTAATAATTTACCGTAACGATCATAGATTAAGCCACGCGTTGGAGGTAAAGGTAATAATTTAATTCGGTTACCATTAGAACGAGTTTGGTAAGTATCGAAATTAACAATCTGTAGCTGATAAATATTGGTAAATAACACGCCTGTTAGTAGCAAAATCCCCAAAAGCCACTAAAGTTCGGCGTGCAAAAAGGTTTCGCTCCGCTTTTTTTATCGCGGAACGGCTCATGAGTTGACGTATTGAAGAATCTTTTTAAATTCATCTGACTAAAATGAGGGATTTACTATTCTCGATGATAAGGATGATTCGTCGTGAGCGACCACGCACGATACAAACTTTCAGCAACCACAACACGAACAAGCGGGTGAGGTAATGTCAATGGTGAAAGCGACCAGCTTTGCTCTGCAGCGGCTTTACATTCAGGTGAAAAGTCCCTCTGGACCACCAATCAACAAACATACATCACGCCCATCGTTTTTCCATGCTTCTAATTGCTCGGCTAACTGCGGTGTGGTCCAAGGTTTACCTGGAATGTCTAACGTCACAACTTTGACTTTTTCCACAGGCAGCTAACATAGCTTTACCTTCTTGTTCTAAAAATACGTTTAATATCAGCATTTTTTTCCACGCTTACCTGCTGGGATTTCAATCAGTTCAAAAGGCATATCTTTTTGGGAAACGGCGTTGATATTCCTCAAAAACCCGTTGTAACCCAAGAAGGCATTTTTGTTCCAATAGCAATTAACGTGATTTTTCACAAGTCATCCTTATCTAAAAAGTGCGGTTATTTTTTTCACCGCACTTTACTAAAATTTATACCCAAAGTTTCTCTAATTGATACATTTCACGCGCATCACGTTGCATGATATGTACGATTGCTTTGACCAAGATCCACCACAATCCAATCCGCAGTATTTTTACCTTCTTCACCAAAAGTTTCAAAACCTGCTTTTTTACATTCTGTAATTAAATTATCTGCCATTGCAGAAACTTGGCGGCTCGATGTACCCGTGCAAATAATCATATTATCCGTAATCGAGGATTTTCCACGTACATCAAAATGTACAATATCTGTTCCTTTAAGCCATCTAAAGGTTTCCATCAAAAATTCAACTAATGCCATTTTGTTCTCGCTTCTCATAAAAGTGCGAGATTCTATCATTGAATACCCTTTCGCGCAAAAATCCACGCAAAAAAATAAGCGCGAAATTAACCGCGCTTTTGTTTTGTATATTTTGGCTATGCTGCCCACAATAATACTGCTAATAATTGCGGTGACATTATCCGCAAGAACATCACCAATGGATACACAGTGGCATAAGAAAGTGCTGCTGCACCGTTATCTTCTTTAATTTCATTCGCAAATGCTAAAGCAGGAGGATCTGTCATGGAACCTGCAAGTAAACCACAGATTGTAAGGTAATTCAGTTTGCCATATAGACGAGCTAAAATACCGGTAATCATTAATGGAATAAAGGTGATAAAAATACCGTATCCCATCCATTCAAGACCTGACCCATTCAACAAGGTATCAAAGAAACTTCCTCCTGATTTTAAACCTACCACAGCCAAGAAAAAGAACAATCCCTATTTCACGCAATGCCAAGTTAGCACTAGGTGGCATAAACCAGTAAAGTTTACCAATCGTGCCAATTCTCGCTAAAATCAACGCAACGACTAATGGCCCACCAGCAAGCCCCAATTTTAACGCGACTGGGAAACCTGGAATATAGAATGGGATCGAGCCGACAAGCACACCTAAACCAATACCGATGAACACAGGTAACATTTGCACTTGAAGCAATTTTGTTGTGCATTGCCAATTACGGAAATCGCTTTGTTTAGCACATCGGTATGCCCCACCATATGAAGTACGTCACCAAATTGCAAAGTTGTATTCGCTGTTGGCACTAATTCAATACCAGCGCGATTCAAGCGAGAAATCACTACACCATATTTTTGATGAATACCCAAAGTGCGGATCTTTTTACCCAAGACTTTTTCATTAGTAACCACTACACGTTCGGCACGAATCTCTCCACTATAAGAGGATGTTGGTGCATCTACCTCATGACCAATAATCAAACGCATTTTTGAAAGCGCGGCTTCATCGCCCACTAATTGCAAAATATCATTGGTACGAATTTCTGAGCTAGCCTTTGGAACAATTTCCATGTCCTCGCGTTTTAGGCGAGAGCAAACCACTTCCTCATCACTAAACCCATGGCACTTCAATCAGGGTTAAACCATCTAAATTTTGGTTGGTCACTTTTCACAGAAATGCTATGCAAACTTTCTTTTTCTTGACCGCTCTCTGCATTAAAAACGAGCGGCTTCATCGTCCACTTTAACTTTAAAAAAATAAGCGGATTAACCACATTGCAAGCAAAATACCACAAATCCCGAATGGATAAGCCATCGCATAAGACATCCCCATTGTCACTGTAGTTTGTTGCACGCCAAGTTCAGTCAAAATTTGCTGACCAGCACCAAGGGCTGGAGTGTTAGTTACCGCCCCTGCATAAATACCAAGTGCAATATCTAACGGAACATCCGCAACCTTATGCACGATCACCGCAGCAACAGAACCCAGAACAACGATTAAAATGGCAAAAGCATTGAGTTTTTAAACCTGATTTTCTTAAAGATGCAAAAAAAGCCAGGCCCAACTTGAATCCCAATCGTATAAACAAACAGAATCAAGCCAAATTCCTGCACAAAAATGCAACGTACGTGCATCTAATTGCAAACCATATTGATTGGTGAAATGAGCCACAATGATACCACCAAACAGCACACCACCGATACCAAGCCCAACCCCACGGATCTTCCAATGCCCGATCCATAAACCGATTACGGCAACGAGGGCAAGAAGACTAATCGTGATTGCAATATCACTCATATTGACCCCTTTAAAAATGAAATTTAACTCCTTTCGGATTATATCCAAGTTGTTTTTGAAAACCTTAACCAAACTCAAAAAAATGATACGTTCGTCACATTTTTTTCTTGCGAAATTGAGCATAGACTCTACAATACCGAAAAATTTTTTGACCTTTTTACAAAAAGTGCGGTTATTTTTCACTGCACTTTTTATCTCGGATGGAATATTTATGGATTACGGCCAGAAGCCATTACTTCTCTTATTTGGATTTTACAAACGCTAGCCATCACCTCTAGTCGTCTTTAGTTTTGGCATTTTTTTCTTTTGGTGCGTTTTACCCAATGGGGAAAACAATTTTGGATGTTTGCAGGTGGCTATCTTTCACCCTAAACGTAGCATAAAAACCGATCCTATTCTTTCTACTTATTGTTGCGATGACATTACTCAGCGTACGTATCAGTCTTGTACATTCTGAGTGGTACAAAAAATATGTACACATCATTGCAAGAATTTAATGAACATGTATTTTTGGCAACAAATGGGCTTGTTCTGCGTCATTGCCGCAAGCTCTGTTTCAGCAGCATTAGTAAGCTATTATTTAGAGCAACGTTTCGTCATCAACTGGATTGAGTGGCTTAACGAACAGCTTGTTGATAAATGGATGGCACATCGCGCCTATTACAAAACACAGTATTTATCAGAAAAATCTAGATAACCCTGATCAACGTATTCAACAAGATGTCCAATCTTATGTAAAAAACCACGCTTTCTTTAAGCACCGGAGTCATTGATGCGGTCACCTCGATGATCTCTTACACGATTTTTGTTATGGGGATTAGCGGGTCCAATGATGGTACTTGGCATAGAAATTCCACATATGATGGTGTTCTTAGTGTTTGGCTATGTCATTTCACTACCCTCATTGCATTTTGGCTCGGTCGTCCATTAATATCGTTGAACTTTATTAATGAACGCTTAAACGCAAACTACCGTTATTCTTTAATTCGCATAAAAAGAATATGCCGAAAGCATTGCTTTTTATGCAGGTGAAAAAGTAGAAAAAAATCAGCTTTATCAACAATTCAATGCTGTCATCCATAACATGTGGGTAATAGTATTTAGAACGCTAAAATTTTCAGGATTTAACTTAGTTGTCAGTCAAGTTTCTGTTGTTTTTCCATTATTAATTCAAGTTGGACGTTACTTTGAAAAACAAATAAAACTTGGTGATTTAATGCAAACTTTACAAGTATTTGGAAAATTGCACAGCAATCTTTCATTTTTCCGCAATACTTATGATAGTTTTGCAGGGTATAAAGCGACACTCGATCGTTTAACCGGTTTCAGCTATGCCATTGAAACGGTGAATCATGAATCGCAAACACAAATCCACAATCACCCTACAGATGTTATTTTCAACAACTTAAGTGTTAAAAAAATCCATTAGGCCACACACTAGTAGAAAAACCTCAACATTACGCTACCGCAAGGAACGAGTTTACTCATTCAAGGAAAAATCTGGTGCAGGGAAAACGACACTTTTACGAACAATCGCAGGACTCTGGAGCTACGCAGAGGGAGAAATAATTGCCCTACGCACAGTCAGCTTTTCTTGTCACAAAAAGCCGTATGTGCCACAAGGAAATTTAATGTTAGCATTAGCTTATCCAAATAACGCTGACAATATTTTACATACGCAAGCGATAGAAATATTAAATAAAGTGCAACTAGGGACATTTAACTGAACAATTAGAAAAAGAACAAGACTGGACGCGTATTCTTTCTCTTGGCGAACAACAACGTTTGGCGTTTGCACGATTAATTCTACACAAACCAGCGGTGGCATTTTTAGATGAAGCCACAGCAAGTATGGATGAAGGTTTAGAATTTTGCGATGTATCAATTGTTACAACAAGAACTACCACAAACGACGATCATCAGTGTGGGACACCGTTCAACGTTGAAATCTTTACATCAGCAACAACTGACTCTTCAAGATAAAGGGCAGTGGCAACTAATGTAAAAACACGAAAAAAACAACTGTAATTTCAACACATTTTTTTGGTACATTTAGCACAATTTTTTGCGTGCTTGGCTATGAAATAATTTCACTTTTTCAGCCAAAGCAAAATTAACTCTGATTTTAGAATGGAATAATTATGTTATTTAAAAATTCGTGGACTTTTCTCAAACGATCTTTCTATCGATTTAGGTACGGCAAACACTTTAATTTACGTAAAAAGTCAAGGCATTGTCTTAGATGAACCTTCCGTTGTTGCCATTCGACAAGATCGCGTTGGTTCACTAAAAAAGCATCGCTGCTGTAGGTAAAGAAGCAAAAATTAATGCTTGGACGTACACCAAAAAGTATCGCTGCCATTCGCCCAATGAAAGATGGCGTAATCGCAGATTTCTTTTGTTACAGAAAAAAATGTTGCAATACTTTATCAAACAAGTTCACAGCGGTAATTTTATGCGTCCAAGCCCTCGTGTACTTGTCTGTGTGCCTGCTGGTGCAACTCAAGTAGAACGTCGTGCAATTAAAGAATCCGCAATCGGTGCTGGTGCGCGTGAAGTATATTTAATTGAAGAGCCAATGGCAGCCGCAATCGGCGCTAAATTACCTGTTTCTACTGCAGTTGGTTCTATGGTAATTGATATCGGTGGTGGTACGACTGAAGTCGCTGTTATTTCCTTAAATGGTATCGTATATTCTTCTTCAGTTCGTATCGGTGGTGACCGTTTTGATGAAGCAATTATTTCTTATGTTCGTCGCACTTTTTGGTTCTGTTATTGGTGAGCCAACAGCAGAACGTATCAAACAAGAAATCGGTACAGCCTACATTCAAGAAGATGATGAAATTAAAGAAATGGAAGTGCATGGTCATAACCTTGCTGAAGGGGCACCTCGTTCATTCACCTTAACCTCACGCGATGTTTTAGAAGCTATCCAACAGCCATTAAATGGCATTGTTGCAGCTGTTCGAACTGCACTCGAAGAATGTCAACCAGAGCACGCTGCTGATATTTTTGAACGAGGTATGGTGTTAACTGGTGGTGGTGCACTATTGCGTAATATTGATACGCTTCTCTCTAAAGAGTCTGGCGTTCCAGTCATTATCGCAGAAGATCCGTTAACCTGTGTTGCTCGCGGTGGCGGTGAGGCATTAGAAATGATCGATATGCATGGTGGCGATATTTTTAGTGACGAAATTTAATTTAGACTAGAAATAAAAAGTGCGGTTAAAAAATGACCGCACTTTTCCTTTTAATCTTTTTATCTCAACGTAGGGACGCTTAATGAAGCCTATTTTCGGTAAAGCCCCCGCTTGGCATTCGATTATTATGTAGCTGTAGCAGCTTCCCTTTCTTTAATTTTAGCTGATGGTCAAACTAATTCAATGACTAAAGCTCGCAGCGCCATGGAAACCGCAGTGGGTGGCCTCTATTATCTTGCCAATAGCCCTCGTACCGTATTAGATGGGGTATCAGATAATTTAGTAGATACCAGTAAATTACAAATCGAAAAATAAAGTATTACGCGAACAATTACGTGAAAAAAATGCAGATTTACTTTTACTGAGATCAACTCAAAGTCGAGAATCCAGCGTTTACGTTTATTATTAAACTCCCTTTACGCACAGATGAATACAAAAAGATTGCAGAAATTTTAACTGCAGAAACAGATATTTATCGTCAACAAATTGTTATTAACCAAGGGCGAAAAAAGACGGTGCATATGTAGGCCAGCCTGTAATTGATGAAAAAAAGGCGTTATTGGTCAAATTATTTCTGTGGGGGAGAACACGAGCCGAGTATTACTCTTAACTGATGTCACCCATTCTATTCCAGTACAAGTTCTACGTAACGATGTTCGCGTCATTGCAAGTGGTACAGGGCATACTGATGAGCTAACTCTTGATAATGTACCTCGTTCTGTGGATATCGAAAAAGGCGACTTACTTGTAACGTCTGGTCTTGGTGGTCGTTTCCTTGAAGGCTATCCAGTAGCTGTTGTACAAAAATGTTTCACGCGATGGTTCCAATTACTTTGCAACTGTCAAAAGCCAAACCTCTAGCTGCCCTTGAACGCTTACGCTATGTATTGCTGCTTTGGCCAAGCAATTTAGATATGTCTAAAGTAAAATCTATGTCTCCAGAAGAAGTGCGTAATTTAGTGCAAAAACGTTTAGAAAGCCAAGCGAATGAAACTGATTACAAAGTAAAAAGCCCCGTTAACAGACGATAATCTTCAAGAAAAATAAGGATAAATCAACGGTTGAACCTGAAATTCCGACCGACGCACCGCAAAATGAAGAAGCTGTACCGTCAGAACAACAAGAACATAGGGAAGAAGATTAATGCAAACTCGCTTTATTTTACAATGGCTCACTATTTTGAGTTTTCTTTGTGGTGGCATTAGTGCTAGAACTTGCACCCTAGCGCTTGGTTTTCAAGCATTTAAGCCTGCTTGGTTAGTTCTCGTTTTTACTTTACTGGGTTCTGGCTATTCCAAATAAAATCAGTATTGGATGGGCATTTTTTTATTAGGACTTGTATGGGATTTAATCCTAGGGTTCCACATTAGGCATTCATGCTTTTAGTCCTTTCTGTGACAATTTATTTTTGTGGCAAAAAAACTATCTCGTACTCAGAAATTTATCGCTTTGGTTTCAAAAGCCTTTTAGTGATTGCGTTTGTGTTTTATTGTCAGATTAGCTATTTTTCTTAGTCGAATTCTCCCTGCATACCGCATTTTTTTAACTGGCAAGAAATCTTTGGGGCTTTAGCGTCGGGAATACTATGGCCATGGGTATTTTTATTAATGCGTAAAATGCGCCGAAAAGTTAAATTACATTAAAAAAGAGAGATAAATATCTCTCTTTTTTTTATGACTTACAAGTATCTAAAAAAACTAATTCAACTGATTATTAGCATCCATCAAAGAATCACATTCCCAGCCGATATACTCTCCCGCAAATTGTCCAGCCAGTTTTTCAAACCGTTCTACTTGTTCAAAAAAATTTCACCATTATCTAATGAAATTTCTTGCTCTAATTTCACCAAGAAATAAGGTTCATCATCTTCATTAAACTGAATAGCTTGTGCGGAATATTGTAATGTCGTGAAAAGAATAATCCCCAAACTAAGTTCATCCATAAAAGGGAACATTTTCTCTTCTTCATCAAAATGAAAAACTATGTTCCACCAGATAGGTATCACTTAAATCACGACCTTTATTTTTCAGTAAATCAAAGCAACTCTTCCGTTGCATTTAACTTAATCTCTAATGGTGAAGCAAGCAAAAAGTCAAAATAAGTATCCCAACTTAAATCCTTTTTGCACATTAATATCTTTAACAAAAATCAATTTGCTGTAAAGTTTCTACAACAAGATTTTCATGCTCACAGTAAAAATGCATTTTTAGCTTGGGAATTACAAAATAAAAATGTCCTGCAAAAAAATACATTCGGAAGTGCGGTTAATTGCGTCAGAATTTTAAATACACGATTAATTAACTTATCGTACTCAACTTCTGAGGGCAAACCAGTTTCATCATCTGCTTTATAAGCGATAGTGAATTGCACTACTTTTATCAAGATCTTTACCGTGATATTTTTCAACATCTTCAATATTTGCGGTAAACACGGCAGGCATACCATTCACGGTAGAACGATAATTCTGCCAATTTGCCATATCCATTTCGCTTTCCTATTTAAATTCAGCCCAAATCGGTGCGTGATCAGAAGGTTTCTCCATTGCTCGAATATCCAATGCAATGCCCACATCAACACAGCGCTCAGCCAATTTTTGATTTACTAAAATATGATCAATTCGTAAACCTCGATTATCATCAAAACCTTTAGAACGGTAATCAAACCACGAGAATTTATCATTTGCTGTTGGGTTCAGCTTACGGAAACTATCTTCTAATCCGTAATCATATAAACGTTGATACCACTCTCTTTCTTCAGGTAAGAAAGAACATTTACCCGTGCGTAACCAACGTTTACGATTTTCATCTCCGATACCAATATCTAAATCACTTGGGCTAATATTCATATCCCCCATAATTAAAATAGGATTCGATTTATCGTGTTCTTTTTCTAAATACTGTTGAAGATCTGCATAAAATTTCTCTTTAGCTGGAAATTTGGTCTCGTGCGCACGGCTTTCCCCTTGAGGGAAAATAGCCATTAATGACAGTCAACAAACCAAAATCAGTTTCAAGATCAGCCATAATAATGCGTTTTTGCGCATCTTCATTGTCTGTTGGAAAACCACGACGAACCGCTTTTTAGGGTTCTTGTTTTAGATCAATAATGCTACGCCATAGTGACCTTTCTGCCCGTGATGAAATACGTGATAACCTAAGTTTTCTGTAATTTCATGAGGAAAAAGCCTCATCAGCGACTTTAATTTCTTGCAATCCGATTACATCTGGCTGATATCTTTTCAATAATGGCTTCAAGTTGATGTGGACGAGCACGTAAACCATTTATATTAAAAGAGATAAATTTCATTTTTTGTTCCTATTAAAAAGTAAAATTTGTCTTTATTATACAGAGATTTCTATTTTGATAAAAACGGCTTTTACCAGATAAGCCTTAATTTGCTCAAACACACTGGATTTAATCCAAAATTGACCTTGAGAGGGTAAACAAGTTACCGAAATAAAATCATTCAAATAATCAAATTCCAATTGGGCAGCATGTAAATAAGTGCGGTCAATTTTTCAGTGTTTTTACCATAAAGTCCATCGCCTAAAAATCGGACTACCTAAACTTTTCATCGCAACACGTAATTGATGAGTTTTTCCCCGTTTGTGGTTTTAAAATAAATAAACGTAAATTAGGGCTCACAGCTTACACTTTCAAAAGCGCGTAATTGCGGGATTTTCTTTTTGTTTGACAAAGTTTCCACGCCAATCTCGAGCTTTCTTCATATCCCAACAACCAAACCTTGTTTCTTTTTTTAGGCTTTTTGGTTGCTTAATGCCAAGTAAGTTTTATGAATTTTTGCGTTCAGAAAAAGTCGTGAAAAATTCAGCCGCACTTTCAGCATTCAGCGCCAAAATTAATAGCCCCGACGTCACTTTATCCAAGCGATGAACCAGCCATGCTTGAGGGCATATTGAGTTGTTTTGCAACAAGTTCTGTTAAACCTTGTTCTTCTTGATCTTTGTGAACACTAATACCTTCAGGCTTATTGATAATAATAAAAATCGCTATGTTGATAAACAACCTCGATTTTTCATCAGACTTGCTCCTTTTTGTAAATCTTATTTTTTTACCGAGAACAATATCTTTCACCGAGCTAAAGTAATTCCTGTTGAATATGGAAAGCTTTGGTTTTCATTTAATTGAAATGCTAATGGGCGACAAAGCTCCATTGCTTTCACGCCTAATCTAGCAGTAAGCAATCCCACGCCGATTCCTTGAGCTATACGCGCAGAAAGTTTTGCATGTCACATCTTGAGAAAGCCAATCCATTCCAATATCTTGTAGCCACTTCGGTTGCTCCAGCAAAAGCAATATTGACCAATACCATTCTTAACAATCGAATACGTGAAAAATACCCTAATTCAATCCCATAAATGTCAGCAATCTTATTCATTAATCGAAGATTTCTCCACGCAATAAAAACATATCCACTATAGCAAGTGGACTAATCGTGACAATCACAGCTGATTCAGCAGCCATTTTTACTAATCAATTTTTAGCTTGTGCATCAAAAGTAGACAAAAACATTACGACTAAATAAATGAGTAATTTCTTGCGCTGAATAAGCTTCATTTAATTGATGTTGCCATTGAATTACCGCTGGAGAATCATTTTCCAAACGTAGCGATTTTTGCAATATCTAAAGCAAAAGAACTTTTACTTTTTCTACGTTATGAACAGAAAAACATCACCATTTTTACCGTACTTTCCAACCAGAGCTGCTGACTTTGTTGTTGCAATTGCTCACGTTTTTTTAAACGAACTAAACGTCTCCACTCACCAATAATCTCTTTAATACCCAATAAAATGACAATTAAACTGACTAAAGCAAAAGCAAGATAAATCCATTGATGTTGTTGATAGCAATCCCAAATCCACTGCACGGATTGCGCTAACTGTCGCTGCACCAAATAAAAAGTGCGGTAAATTTTAATAAAGTTTTTCCAAAACCTGATTTTTGGTTTCAATGCCTGTTCAAGTTGAGCATAAAGTAATTCCCCTTCCAAGGGTTCATCCAGCTTTTGTTTCTACATGATGAAACTCTTGCTTTAGGCTGATATTGTTCTTCCTCAACGTTAACTGCATGATCAAAAATTTGTTTTTCCATTGCCTATTCCAGAAAATAACCCCACTGAAAAGTGGGGCCACATATCAAAATTCAATCATTATTCATCGCTTGAGGAAGATGAAAAGTAATCTTAATAAACTCAAGAATAAATTGTAGATTGAAACATAAATATTCACAGTTGCGCGAATGTAATTCGTTTCACCACCATGAATGATATTACTCGTTTCATACAAAATAGTCATTGTAGAGAACACTACAAATAATGCACTAATTGCGACTGATAACGCAGGAATTTGGAAGAAGAAAAACTTGCCACCATACCAAGCAATAGCACAATAAATAATGCGAACATTGCGCTTGATAAGAATGACATATCTTTTTCGTAGTTAACACATAGGCTGAACATGCGAAGAACACAATTGCAGTTCCTGCGAATGCAAGCATAATCAAATCTTCCATTCCACGTACCACATACATATTTAAAATTGGCCCGATGGTTGTATCCCATAAATCCGTGTGAACGCAAAGGCTGCCAAAAATACCAGCAGGGACGATCAGCTAATTTATTTGTTAAGAAAAAGTAAGCCATAAAAACCCACTAATAACACAATAATATTTGGATATGGCAAGTTTAAAGCTCATTGAAATAAACGCAACAACCGCTGAAAAATGCCATTGTTAATCCCAATAAAAATACGTGTTATGCAAACACTTTATGTGTGCTGAGTAGCTGATTCCTGCTGAGCATCCACAATAAGACGTGATTGCATAAAAAGCTCCTTGTAAAATAAAGTAAAAAAGTCTCCTAGTAAAGTAAGGGCTGGGGGTAAAAAGTCAATGGTATTGATAGAATTAATTTCATCAAAATGAATAAATTATCATCACCTAAACTTAAATCATGAGATTTCTGTTTACATCAATAAAATATTCATTATACTACGCCCATCAATCACGGAGGAATGGTCGAGTGGTTGAAGGCACCAGTCTTGAAAAACCGGCGAGGGTTTACGCCCTCCTAGGGGTTCGAATCCCTATTCCTCCGCCATCAGAATTAAAAATCCCTAAGTCGAAAGGCTTAGGGATTTTTACTGTATTACGATTATTTGGTCAATCCATTCACCAGTGAAATAACAGCCTGAATATCGCTATCAGACAATTTTTCCTTCTTTCACAAATTTTGACTTTTTTCCCATTTTGTCTAACTACGATAATTGCGCTATCTTTAGGATTTAATCCCCAAGCATTTTTCACCGCACTTTTATCATCTAATACAACTTGGCTATGTGGATTTTGCTGTTTTCCTTTTTGTGCACCATTTTTACAAACATACCTGTACCAACAATCGCATCATCCGCATTAATAATGGTCGTTGTTTGGTATTTTTGCAGGATTAAAAATGAGATGCTTTTTATCGCATCAATCATTGGCTGATTTTTCTCTTTTGCTGCAGTTCTACCAGCCAAATGATGGACTACACGCACTTTACCCGCTAATCCCGCAGAACCCCAAGGTTGAAACGCGGTATCTTTTTCAGAAAGTACAATTTCACCATACTCACTCACTTTTGACCGATGGTAAAGATTGCTCTAATTGCAAATTGTGGCCCAAGTTGAACTACTAAACATTACGCCACAAACTAAGGCAAGAATTTGTTTTTCATACATTTTCCTCAAAAATTCATCAAAAACTTTCACGCTTTGGCGAAAGACATCTTTTTTTGCTATACTCGCGCGCCTATTATATGTAATCAAGAAGGAAAAACCCAATGGATCAAATGCCCTAATTGCCCAAAATGTCAAAGTGAATACGTTTACTACGATTCAATTAATTTTGTTTGCCCTGATTGCGGTAATGAATGGGATAACAATGAAATTCAAGAATCAGATGACGATCAACTCATCGTAAAAGACAGCAATGGGAATTTGCTTGTAGATGGTGATGATGTACTTTTGATTAAAGATTTAAAATTAAAAAGGTTCATCAAGTATTGAAAAAAAGGTACAAAATTTCAAAAACATCCGCTTAGTAAATGGCGATCATAATGTCGATTGCGGCAAAATCATGTTGAAATCTGAATTTTTGAAAAAAGCTTAATCGAAAAATGCGGTCTAAAATAGACCGCACTTCTAATTTATTTATCAATCTTCTCATTCGAATATTTATCATTTTCGACCACAACGGAGAATCCCATTGCAAAATAGATGATAACCTTTCGGGATGTGAATATACAAACTTTCTGCAATTAAACTAATTCCCACTAAAACCAAGAAGGCTAAAGCTAGAATTTTCAACGTTGGGTGTGTATCCACAAAATCGCCGATTGGTTTTTGCTGCAAAACATCATAACACCCACGGCAATAATAATCGCCAAAATCATAACAGGAAGGTGGCTTGCCATACCTACCGCAGTAATCACGGAATCTAAAGAAAAATACAATATCTAGCACTGCAATTTGAATTAATACGCCAAGATAACTCACTTTATTTTTTTCTTTCCGATTCATGATGGTCTTGATGATTGATTGCTTCTTTAATTTCGCCTGAACTTTTTACAATCAGAAATAAACCACCAATTAATAAAAATCAAATCACGCCCAGAAATTTCTTGATTAAACACAGTAAATAACGGTGCAGTAGTTTCATCATCCAAGCAAGTGACATTAAAAGTAAAAATTCTTGTCAGCATTGCCAAACCAAGTCCAACAATACGACCAGACTGGCGTTGGCTTTCAGGTAAACGCCCAACTAGGATACTAATAAAAATAATATTATCGACCCCTAAAACGATCTCCAAAGCAGCAAGTGTCGCAAGTGATATCCACGCTTCAGGATCGGTAATCCATTCAAACATAATTTTTCCTATAATAGAGTTAAATAAATCCGAAAGTGCGGATCATAATGGCTTTATGATGAAAAGCAATCGTTATTTACATTTGAGAGGCAATTGATTAATCGTTTTTGAGCGTTTTCAAAAATCGTTTCAGCAAGTTTAAAGAAATTCCAGGTACGAGGCTATTTCATCTAAGGTCGCCTTTTTCACCTTGTAAACCACCAAGATATTTCAGTAAAGCCTGACGACGTTTAGCGCCCACGCCTTCGATGGTTTTCTAAACCACTTTGTGTAAAGGCTTTTGACGTTTTTACGGTGTCCGCTTATGGCGTGATTATGGCTTTCATCACGGATATGTTGAATCAAATGCAATGCCAAACTATCATCAGGCAAATGAATTTCTCGGTCTTGTTTGCTGATAATCAGGACTTCCTGCCCTGCTCGACGATCCACACCTTTTGCCACGCCAATTAAGTGCGGTCTATTTTTATCCCATTTTTACTTGAAGATGTTGGAACACATTCAATGCACGATTTAATTGACCTTTTCCACCATCAATAAAAAAATAATATCGGGAATTTTTATCTTCTTCTAAATCACGCTCATAACGTTTTCTGCAACGCTTGTTCCATCGCAGCATAATCATCCCGCCAGTAATGCCTTCAATATTAAAACGACGATAATCAGATTTCATTGGACCTTCTTGATTAAAGACAACACAAGATGCTACCGTTTGATTTCCCATCGTGTATGGCTTATATCAAAACATTCCATACGCTTAATTTCAGGAAGATTTAACAGTTCACACAACATGATAACGCTCTGACATTCGTGAAGATTGTTTAAGTTGTACATTTAAAAGCCGCTTTAGCATTAACTTGTGCGAGCTGTAAGTATTTACTCTTATCACCTTTTACGCTTTCTTGAATCGTCACTTTTCTGCCCGCTTGCTCCGTAAAGTTGCTCAAGCTCTGATTTTTCAGCTAATTGACGATCGACAATAATGCTATTCAGGGATACTTCGTCCTTGATGTCCTTGTAAAATAAAACTGCCCCACAAAAAGTTTCTGTAAGTTCTGATAAATCCGTATTAGCGGGTACTTTTGGGAAGTAACTGCGATTGCCGAGCACTTTTCCTTGACGAATAAACATCACTTGTACACAGGCTAAACCGTGTTGGTAAGCGATGGACATAATATCCATGTCATCTAAACGCTCATTGGATACAAATTGTTTTTCTATAACTGAACGTACCGCCTGAATCTGATCGCGATAACGAGCAGCCTGTTCAAAATCTAGATTTCTGCTTGCCTGTTCCATTTTACCGATTAAATAATCTAACACCTGTTGATCTTTGCCTTGCAAAAATAAGCGAGGCTAATTCAACTTGCTGATTATATTCTTCATCGGAAACATATCCTTGTACACAAGGCGCAGAACAACGCCCAATTTGATACTGCAAACAAGGGCGAGAGCGGTTGGAATAAACGGAATTTTCACATTGTCGAACAGGGAAAAGGTTTTTGCAAAAAGCGATAACGTTTCACGCACGGCTCCCGCGTGAGGATAAGGCGAAATATTCACCCGCAAATTTTTAGACCCACGATAGGAAGTGATTCTTGGATGACGTTCTTTGGTTAATAAAATAAATGGATAGGATTTATCATCACGCAATAGCACGTTATAGCGAGGCTGATAAAGCTTAATAAAATTATGCTCTAGCAGTAAAAGCTTCCGTTTCAGATGAAGTTAGCGTAGTGTCAATATGATGAATTGACGCCACCAACGCTTCTGTTTTTACTGCTCAGATTTTTACGAAAATAGCTTAAAAGACGTTTTTTTAAATCCTTTGCTTTCCCAACATAAAATAACCCTGATCTTTATCGTCATACATACGATAAACACCAGGTTCGTGAGAGAGACATCCGCTAAGAACTTTTTAGCATCAAACATTTTAATTCGCCGCTAAAAATTGCCTGCACTTTTTCCAAATCTTCAGCGGTATCCACCCCACTGCAGGCACTTCTTTCGCAAGTTCAACATGAATGCGTTCGCCATTATATAACACACGAAGCTGCTCAAGTTTTTCTAGATTTTCAAGTTGAGTTGGTGCCCATTGCACGTATTGTTTTATGAACCCCGCACGATATGCGTAAATGCCAATATGACGTAAGTAAGCATCCGCAAGCTGTACTTTCTGAACCTCCTGTAAATTCATAAACTGATCACGATCGTAAGGAATAACTGAACAGGAAAAATACAGTACATAGCCCTCTTTATCTGTTAACACTTTGACTGCATTTGGATTGAATAATTCCTCTGCATCATGAATTTTTACTGCAAGGCTTGCCATATTTACATTAAATTTTGCTAAATTATCTGCCACTTGTCGCACGATAACGGGAGGAATCAAAGGCTCATCGCCTTGAATATTGACAATGATTTCATTGTCGAGGAATCATAATTTTTCTACAACTTCCGCTAAACGTTCTGTACCAGAATTATGATTAACCGAAAGTCATACACACTTCTGCGCCAAAACTTTTAGCAACATCAACCACATTTTCATTATCGGTGGCAATAATCACTCAGCTCGCCCCAGACTGCAGTGCTTTCTCAAATACATGTTGAATCATTGGCTTACCCGCAATATCAGCAAGAGGTTTTCAGGTAAACGACTTGATGCAAAACGAGCGAGGGATAATCACGGTAAATGACATAATTTATTCCTTATTCTTTAATATTTCAGCTTTATCGGCAAGCAACACTGGCACACCATTTTTTTAATAGGATAAGCAATATGTTCATAACAACAAATTAATCGTTGATTTTTCTTGATCATATTGCAATCGAGCCTAAACAACGAGAGCGACAATCACTTCAAGCAACTGAGGATTAATCTTTTTCAGACATTTTCTGTATTGCTCCACAAGTTTGTCTATTTTTTTGCCCAAAAGAGCGGTAAATTTTTCACGTTGTTTTTCAGCCTCAATAATCTCCCGCATCAACAGGGACATACCACCAATTATCTTTAGCAAAAAGATTGGCATTTTACGGCATCTTTTTCCGTCATAAAAGCGAGTTGATTTTCTGCAAAGTTTTTCTAATTGAGATGCCTCAAAATGTTGATGATCTTGAAATGCTCGAGTTTGCTGTAACTGAATTCTAACTTTTCTAGCATAGTGAAAAACGCTGTGGATTGCCAATCCCTGCTGATGGCAACACCCTGATTGAAATTCATTTAATTGGCGTTTTTCATTGGTTTTTAAATTAATCGCAAAATGAGGCTACGAGACGCATAACCGCATCTGAATACTGAGTTTTTCTACCATTAGTGATCACAAAATCTACGGATTTTTAATCGACTTGGTAATTCACGCAATGGGCCTGCAGGCAATACAAAACCATTTCCCAATGCGCGCTCAGCATCCATTACGACAATTTCAAATCACGCTGTAATTTATAATGCTGTAAACCATCATCAGAAATAATAATATCGCACTCTGCTTGGCTTAGAGTAATTCAATCGCTTGCTGGCGATTCGGGAAATCACTACTGGCGCATTGGTACGTTTCGCGATCAATACAGGCTCATCACCACCTTCAATCGGACGCGTATTTTTCAGTAACGAATAACGGATACGTTTTAGATTTTACTTCCGTAACCACGAGAAATCACCTGCGCGCAAATCTCGTTTTTAATTCTTCCACAAAGCCAAACAACCACGGGCGTTTTGCCATTTCCACCAACAGACAAATTTCCTACAATTATCACTGGTTTTGGTGCGCGATAAGAAGACTTGAACCCCAAAGAATAAGGCGCGACGAAGTTGGCTAATCAACCAAAACAATAAAGAAAAAAAGGTGATAAGAGCCAAATAAGTTTGGAGTTGGAATACCAGAAGGGCATAGAAGATCCTTTTCTAATAAGTGCGGATAAAAATAACGCGAGTTTTTCAACTCGCGTTTTCGATAATCAATAAATTAGCCACTAAACTGCATACTGTGTAATTGTTTATAGGCGCCATTTTTGTTCAAAGCAATGCCTTATGGTTACCACGCTCACGAATTTCACCGTGATCAATCACAAGAATTTCATCCGCATTTTCAATGGTTGATAAACGATGAGCGATTACGATAACAGTACGATCTTTCTTCAATTCATCCAATGCAGATTGAATTGCTCGTTCAGATTCCGTATCTAGCGCAGATGTGGCTTCATCTAAAATTAATACTGGCGAATTACGCAATAAAGCGCGAGCAATCGCTAAACGCTGGCGTTGCCCACCTGATAGGCTGCGCCATTTTCGCCAATTACCGTATCAAAACCTTGTGGTAATTTTTCGATAAACTCTAAAGCATAAGCCGCTTTTGCTGCAGCGATAATTTCTTCGCGAGAATACTTATCTTGTGCTGCATAAGCAATATTATTCGCAATGGTATCGTTAAATAAATGTACTTGTTGAGAAACCACAGCGCAGTTTTCACGTAAATTAGATAAACGATAATCTTGGATATTTACGCCATCCAGTAAAATTTCTCTGCTCAATATCAGTAAAAACGCGTCACTAAATTAGCAATGGTTGATTTACCCGATCCAGAACGCCCCACTAGAGCTACGGTTTTTCCTGCAGGCACGCTAAAAGAAATATTATTTAATGCAAGTTCCTCTTTTTCCTGAATATGCAAAACTCACATTCTTAAATTCTAATTCGCCTTTCGCTGGTTCTGCTTGATAAGTGCCATTATCTTTTTCTGGTTCTAAATCTAAAAATAGCAAATAGAGTTTTGACACGCTGCCATTCCGCGTTGGAATTGAGAGTTTACGTTCGTTAAAAGATTTTAATGGACGCATCATCGCCAACATAGATGAAAAAACCACCGTAAAAGAACCCGCACTTAGGTTATCTTCCGCAATCAACGGGTCGTCGCTAAAAACAATACTGCCGCCAAAGCAAGAGAAGCAATGATCTGCACAACAGGGTCGGAAATGGAATCTGCGGTGACCATTTTTCATGCCTTTACGACGCATATCGTTACTCACGATATCGAAACGTTCTTCTTCCACTAATTGCCCACCAAAAGAAAGCACCACTTTATGCCCTTTTCAGCATTTGTTCCGTTGCAGAGGTTAATTCTCCCCATTGAATCTTGTAAATTCTTACTCAATTTACGGAAAATTTTTGACACGATAGTGATCAACACCGCAATAATTGGCCCGATAACAAATAAAACAAAGGGTTAATTCCCAGCTTGTGTAAAACATTACGGCCAATAGCGAAATAATATATGCCCCTTCTCGCACAATAGTAATCAAGGGATCGAAGAAGAACTTGCAATCATCTCAGAATCATAAGTGATACGAGAAAAGTAATTTACCTGTTGAATTTCTGTCAAAGAAACTCACTGGCATAAACATTAAATGTTTAAACAAGCGGCGACGCATTGTCATGACAACTTTGCCTGATACCCATGCCAAAACAATAATTAGAAATAAAGTTGGTCACACCGCGTAAAATAATCATCCCAACGACGACAAAAAGCCATAATTTTTAAAAATGAATGGTTTGCCTTGCCAAAACCATCGTCCAACAAAAGGTTTAACAAAGTAAATCAAACCAGAGTCAGCCAACGCATTCAAAACTAATGCAATACCCGAAACAACAAGCCCCGCTTTAAAAGGTTTTAATTATTGTCACAAACGCTTAAAAGTTTGTAAGGTTGAAAAATCATTTTCTTGTAATTTTTGCTCTTGCATAATCGCTATCTAATGGTAAAAATTGCGCGCATTGTACCTTTTATTCGCTCGAAGTCAATTACACGCGCATACCAGGGGAAAAATTCTGTGCGTGCTTGTTGGATTTCTAATCGGTCTTTATTTACCCGCACTTGCCCTGAAATTGCGGTATTTTTCTACCGCACTTTTATAGCGTTGAAACCTTTCTATAACCGAATAATGGGGGAATTTCCACGGATTCCAACGCCCACTAGAAATAATCGCTACATCTGGTCTAACCTGAGAAAGCAAGTATTCACTTGTCGATGTTTTACTCCCCATGATGCCCACTTGTAACACATCAATTTTTCCTAAAGTGCGGGACAAGAATTTGCTCATTTTTACTTCAGCATCGCCTGTTAGCAAAACTCTATGCTTTCCATCATCGACTAAAATCACACAGAATGGGGATTATCTGCTCGCTCCACAATAGAATATGGTGAAAGTATTTGAAAAATGTAGCCCTTGCCAATCCCAATCACGTCCAGCAGTACAAAAAGTGCGGTGATTTTCCCCATAGTTTTCGTGAAGGGGTAATAAATTCTACATTCGGATACGCCTTTAAAATTGTCGAAAGCACCACCTGCATGATCGTTATCATCGTGGCTCAAAATCAACTTTTTCCAAGTAACCCCTTCCCTTTGCAAATAAGGCAAAAATTTCTAATTCAGCCATATTTTCCCCCTAGCCATGCAGGACCCGTATCATAGAGAATCCCTTTACCATTTTTCACAATCAACGTTGCTAAGCCCTGCCCTACATCTAAAGTATCTACCTGCCAAGTTGGCTTACTCAATTGTTTAAACAACAAAATCATAAAACAAAAGCAACATAATGCCGAAAGAACATCGCAAAGCGTTGATTCGATCATTTTTATCAAAGGTTTACTGAGATTTAATGTAATCTTGCTCGTTTTATTTGTTTGGTTGATGATGAAATCTCGGGTTCTCGGTAAATACTCCAAATAATTAGCATAAAAATTCCTGCACAAAGTGCAGTTAAAACCAACGCTAAATTAAATGAAACATTAAACCAATTTCCTTGAAAAACAGAAATTACCAAGTGATTCCTTCCGCTAGTTTGTTTGCAAGTTGCCAAGAAAAACAAGCTCCATTGAGTAAAAACAGCAAAATAAAAATCAAAGGGTACAGAGGAAAAACTATAAAGTGGTACGGCAATAAGATTGGCTAAAAATCCACTCAACGACAAACCATTAAATAGAAAAAAAGTTGCATAGGCGTAAAAAGAGCAATAACCCAAATTGCAAATGAAATAAACTCAAAATCCACCGCACTTTTTGGTGAAAAGGGCGATTTTTTTCCATTGAAAAAAGAAAAAGGCACATAACGGTACCAGACGATCAAACAACCAACGGCACCACAAGAAAGCCAAAAACTGATCGAAAGCGACATTAATGGATCGCAGAAAAGCAAGAATCCGACAACCAACGTAAAAAGCTGAAGAGGCGAATAATGTCGCCTCATTATTTGAAATGAAGAAAAACGAAAACAAGTGCTGAAATGGCACGAAAAGTGGGCACGCTAAAACCAGCCAAATACGCATAAATTAAAGCAAATAAAACACACAAAAAACTAAAGGAAAAATAAGGATGAATAAAACGGGTGGGGAAAAATACTTTTTGCACAACACGAGCCAAGTAAAATCAATCCCATAGCCAACCCAATATGTAAGCCAGAAATGGCAATAAGATGCTGCAGTATTGGTTTGTTGGTAAAATTGACCAAGTGTTTTTATCTAACCACGCTCGTTCGCCAAAAGCTAATACAATTAATAAACCTTACAGTGATAATCCTTCCGTTTGCTTCTTTACTTGTTGCAATTTTTCTGCTCGCAATGATGAAAAATCAGCAATTTTTACCGCACTTTTTACGGTTCCGACAGCCGTAATCCCCTTTGAAAAATACCATTGTTGCCGATCAAATCCACCACAATTTAATCGCGCAGAAAGGGGACGTAAGGAAATTTCAGCTTGCCAAATTTCCGATAATTGAAAGCACCTCTTTTTGCTTTCCAATTTAAAATTCGCTGCTCTCGTAAGTTATCCGCCAATGTTGCTGTGGCGATAAGCGTTTTGATAATCCTGTTGGTGCAAAATTTCTTGAATCTCAAAAGTCACCACTTGTTTTTGAGCGGTAATACTTTAGTGCTTGTTGTAACAAGCTAAGCGCTGAATGATGTGTATAACCGAGAGAAATAATAAAAGCAAGAAAAACTAAGAAATTTCTACGCAAAAATAAAAGAAAAAAATCAAAGCAAGCGCAATAACCAGAGCAACTTGCAAGGCAATAGCCATGACTGCGGTAGAAATAACAACGTTAAATCCGCAACAATCAACAAGATAACCAAAGTTATTAAATGTAATTTCATTTGTATAGCAATTTTTAGACTTATCGTTCTAAGCCTAAAATAGATTTATCTCTATGTGCAAAGGTTGCTTACGTTTCTGCGATCTATATCGCAAAAATAAATGTTTCAGGAAAATTTACTTGCTAAAACAAACAACTTCTGATATTTATACCGCCCTCAAAAATTTGGGTTCCTAAAAAGTGCTGTCAGGAACAAACTAAAAATAACAAGACAGGAAGTCGTGAAGTTCACGCTTAAATTCTGTATGTATTAGGAGTGAGAGTGTCAAAAGCATCGTTGAGCTTGCTAGATTTAGCAGGCGTAAAGCCTTATCAAATGAAAAAGATGAAGAATATATGAGTGAAGATCAAATTCTTCATTTTCAGAAAAATTCTTAATGCTTGGCACGAGCAAATCGTGGAAGAAGCTTCTGCACCGTTGCATATGCGGGATGAAGTGACCAATTTCCCCGATCCAGCAGACCGAGCAACTCAGGAGAGAATTCAGTCTAGAATTACGTAATCGCGATCGCGAACGTAAACTAATGATTGAAAGCAACCTTGACTTGATACCGATGATTTCGGTTACTGCGATTGTTGTGGTGAAGAAATTGGCATTCGCCGTTTAGAAGCACGCCCAACAGCGAGATCTTTGCATTGATTGCAAAACTTTGGCTGAAATCCGAGAAAAAAACAAGTCGCTGGTTTAATTCATTCTATTGAAAAAATACAAAAGTGCGGTTAAAATTAGCCGCACTTTTTGCATTTAAAATGCGAAAAAATCCTTACCTTTTTCTTTACAGAAAAAGAGCTAAGTCATTATTTCCAACTAAAAACGGAGTAAATTATTCTTACTTATATCAAAAATTTGTTGTGGCAAGAAGACAAAATCAAAAAGGGTTGCCAAAACAAGTGCTCATTCTAAACGAGTTGAGCGTTCTAATAGTCAAATGCCAAAAGCGCGGGCATCAGAACAAATACACCGCTACGATAAAAATGTGATTAAAGCGGCTCAATTTGATATTTCACCGCGTGATTTTAGCCGTAATGCGCTCACCGTGGTGGAAAAACTACAACGTCAAAGGTTTCGAAGCTTATATCGTCGGTGGATGTATCCGCGATTTATTGCTCGGCAAAAACCAAAAGATTTTGATGTTGCAACAAACGCCCGTCCTGAGGCAAATCCAAAATATTTTTCAACGCCAATGTCGTTTAGTGGGGCGCCGTTTCCGATTAGCACATATTATGTTTGGTCGAGATATTATTGAAGTCGCCACTTTCCGTGCTAATCACAGTGATGCTCGCAATGAAAATCAAGCGAAGCAGAGCAATGAAGGTATGTTACTGCGCGATAATGTTTACGGTACGATCGAACAAGATGCAGAGCGCCGAGACTTTACGGTCAATGCGCTGTATTACAATCCGCAAGACAATACCTTACGTGATTATTTTGATGGTATTCATGATCTCAAAGCGGGAAAAACTACGTTTAATCGGTGATCCAGTTACGCGTTATCAAGAAGATCCTGTGCGCATGCTACGCTCAATTCGTTTTATGGCAAAACTTGATATGTTCCTTGAAAAACCAGAGCGAACAGCCAATTCGTGAACTTGCGCCTTTATTAAAAAATATTCCGCCAGCCCGCTTATTTTGACGAGAAAGTTTAAAATTATTGCAGGCGGGACAAAGGGGTAAAACCTATCGTTTATTACGCCAATATGGTTTTATTTGAACAACTTTTTCCCTACATTAAGCTCATATTTTACAGAGAAAGAAGATAGTTTTGCTGAACGCATGATCGTCACCGCCCTTACTTCTACGGATGAACGTGTTGCGGATAAACTTCGTATTAATCCTGCATTCTTATTTGCGGCATTTTTTCTGGTATCCATTACGCGAAAAAGTGGAAATTTTGAAAAATGAAGGCGGTCTAAATAAATCCATGATGCTTATGCTTTGGCGGGGAATGAAGTTTTAGATTTATTCTGTCGAGCTTGGCTGCGCCCCGTCCGTCATACTGCGGTCATTCGTGATATTTGGTTCTTACAACTACAACTATTAAAACGTACTGGTTCTCAGCACCAATGCGTACCATGGAACATCAAAATTCCGTGCAGGGCTTTGATTTACTGGCTATGCGTGCAGAAATTGAAGGTGGCGAAACGATTGAATTGGCCAAATGGTGGCACGAAATATCAATTCAGCAATGGCGAACAGCGTGAACAGTTGATACAGAGCAACAACGCTTACATCCCAAACCAAAGAAAAATACTACCGCCCACGCCGTCGTAAAACAACGCGCTCAGCAGGATATGAGGAAAAGATGATTACCGCATATATTGCCCTTGGTAGCAATTTCAAACACGCCAGTAGAACAATTACATTCTGCGCTTAACGCGATAAGTCAGTTACCAACCACTCATTTTGGTAACGACGAGGCTCTTTTTATAAAAAGCAAACCGCTCGGCCCACAAGATCAACCCGATTATGTGAATGCCGTTGCAAAGAAATTGAAACCGAGCTTAGCCCACTTGACCCTATGGATGAATTACAACGCATTGAAAATGAAGCAAGGTCGAGTACGTTTACGTCGCTGGGGTGAGCGTACATTCGATTTGGATATTTTGCTTTACGACAACGAAATCATTCAAAACAGAACGCTTAACGATTCCCCATTATGATATCTGCATAACCGTGAGGTTTGTCATTGTGCCGTTGTTTGAAATTGCATCGGATTTGGTCTTACCTAACACTCAACTACTAGCAGATTTGGTCAAGCAATTTGATGACCATAAAATGATAAAATTAAATCCCTAGAAATTTCACCGCACTTTTATGAACCTCAAAGGTGCGGTAGAATCAGCTACATTTTTCTTCATTAATGACCCGTTAGGGAAAAGCTTAACTCAATATATCCTGATGAATTTTCTATGTCTCCGCTTCGGCAAAAATTTGCGGAAAATTCTTTTAAAATTGCATGCAGAAAAAGCATTATGGTTTATCTTAACGGTGATCTTGGAGCAGGAAAAACAACGCTATGCGCGGAATGCTGCAAGGTATCGGTCATCAAGGTAATGTAAAAAGCCCAACTTATACGCTAGTTGAAGAATACAATATTGCTGGCAAAAATGATTTATCATTTTGATTTATATCGTTTAGCAGATCTGAAGAACTCGAATTTATGGGTATTAGAGATTATTTTAATACTGATAGCATCTGCTTAATTGAATGGTCTGAAAAAGGCCGAGGCATATTGCCTGGAAAGCGGATATTTTAGTAAATATTGATTATTACGATGATGCACGAAATATTGAATTAATCGCTACAAACAAACTTAGGTAAAAATATTATAAAAGCATTCTCTAATTAACTTATTTATGAAAAACTAAAATTTTATTTTTCTTTTTCTCAACGTTTAGCTTCTCTCTTTTGGCAGCCCCAATTACGATTGCAGTGATTGACCCAGGTCATGGAGGAAAAAGATCCCGGTGCTATCAGCCGAAACTTGGGCATTTATGATGTCACTCTTTCGATTGCAAAAGAGTTAAAAAGCCTTACTGATAAAGATCCAAATTTTTCGCGGCGTATTAACGCGAAGCGGTGATTACTATATTTCCGTGCCTGAGCGTTCAGAAATCGCACGTAAATTTAAAGCGAATTATCTCATTTCCATTCATGCGGACTCATCTGAATCACCTGAACGTCGCGGTGCATCGGTCTGGGTGTTGTCAAACCGTCGAGCCAATGATGAAATGGGTCAATGGTTAGAAGACGATGAAAAACGCTCTGAACTACTCGGTGGCGCAGGAAAAGTACTTTCACACAATAATGACAAATATCTTGACTCAGACTGCACTTGATCTACAATTCGGACATAGCCAACGTACTGGCTATATGCGCTAGGCGAACATATTTTTGCGCCATTTTGCTAAAGTAACAACATTAAGTCGCAGTACGCCACAACATGCAAGTCTAGGGTGTTCTACGTTCGTCAGATATTCCTTCTGTGTTGGTAGAAACGGGATTTCTTTCCAATTCAGAAGAAGAAAAACTTAACTCTCAAGCCTATCGTCGCCGCATTGCTTATATGATTTATGAGGGGCTTGGTTGCTTTCCGTGGCGGAAAAAGCTAAATCTTTCATAAGTGATGACATTGTTCAGAATAGCAAACAAAAATGACACAAAAATTCAGAAAATAACCGCATTTCCGAACAAAAATACAAATGAAAATAACATAAAAGACAGTGGTATTCGTCATATTGTGAAAAAAGGGGTGAAAGTTTAGGCAACCTTGCGAATAAATATGATGTCAAAGTGGCAGACATTGTGTCGTTAAACAAATTAGCGCGAAACGCTTTTGGATTGGTGAAAACCATCAAAATTCCAGATAATGGAAAAACTCAAAAAGCACAAGATGAAAAATAAATTCATCAAAAATAAAGAAAGTGCGGTGAAAAAGAGTGAAAAAACGACTGAAAAACCAATACTGTAAAAAGTAGAAAAATCAGAAAATAAAACGGATAAAAATAAATCCTCAAATAAAACAAAAAGAGGAAACCTCATCCACTAAAAATCGGATGAGAAAAAAAGAGATTCCGCTTTTACCATGTCATTCAAAAAGATCAGACAATCTATGCGGTATCGCGAGAATACAATATTTCAGTCAATCAAATTTTTAAAGCTGAATCCAAAAATTAAAAGATGGTAAAGCCCTAAGCGGACAAAAATTAAATTAAGAGAAAAATAAATGCCAATTAAAATTTCTTTCCCACAACTTGCGAACCAAAATTGCTGCTGGGAAGTGGTAGAACGCCCTGCGTCTGTAGTGAAAAAGAATTAGTGGAAAAATAGCCTTGATGCAGGTGCAAATAAAATCCAAATCGATATCGAAAATGGTGGGGCAAATTTAATCCGAATTCGTGACAACGGCTGTGGTATTCAAAAGAAGAATTAAGTCTTGCTTTTTGGCACGACATGCTACGAGTAAAAATAGCCGATCTTGACGATCCTCGAGGCAATTTTAAGTTAGGGCTTTTCGTGAAGCGTTGGCGAGTATCAGTTCGGTATCGCGCTTAACACTCACCTCTCGCACCGAAGCGCAAACCGAAGCGTGGCAAGTTTATGCGCAAGGCCGTGATATGCAAAACAACGATCGACCTGCATCACATCCTGTCGGCACAACAGTTGAAGTAGCTAATCTTTTTCAACACACCTGCCCGCCGAAAAATTTTTGCGCACAGACAAAAACAGAATTTTGCTCATATTGATGAAGTCATTCGTCGCATTGCTTTAACAAAATTCAATACGGCATTTATATTGACTCACAATGGGAAAAATTATCCGTCAATATCGTCCTGCTGAAGAGCTCAAGCAGCAACTCAAAACGTGTCGCTGCTATTTGTGGGGATGATTTTGTCAAAAATGCCTTTACGAATTGATTGGAAACACGATGATTTTACACTTATCGGGCTGGGTAGCTACACCAAATTTTAGCCGAACTCAAAAATGATGAGTTATTGCTATATTAATGGTCGAATGGTGAGAGATAAAGTGATCAGTCATGCTATTCGACAAGCTCTATGCCAATATTTACCAACGGATACTTATCCTGCGTTTGTGTTGTTTATTGACTTAAACCCACACGATGTGGATGTAAATGTTCATCCGACCAAACATGAAGTGCGATTTCACCAACAACGCCTCATTCATGATTTTATTTACGAAGGCATCAGCCATGCGCTAAACAATCAAAAACAGCTTAATTGGCACACAGACCAAAGTGCGGTAGAAAATCACGAAGAAAATACGGTGCGTGAACCCCAACCGAATTACAGCATTCGTCCTAATCGTGCAGCTGCGGGGCAAAATATCTTTGCGCCACAATATCGAAAAAACCACAGCAAAATCAACCGCACTTTTCTAATACACCAGTGTTGCCAAATCATCAAGGTACAGGTTATCGAGATTATCCGTTCTGATGCACCGAAGTAAAACTGGAGCAACGTTTATATGGCGAATTGTTACGTACATTACCGCCTACAGAGCAAAGGGGTATATCAAATACAGCACAACAAAAATATTTTCAGATACAGCTAAAATCATCTCAACTGAAATAATTGAGTACTCATCACATCTACGCGCCCTTTCACTTATTGAAAAATCGCGCGCTGTTATTACAACAGAACCAAGATTTCTTTTTGCTTTCATTGGAAAAATTACAACGCTTGCAATGGCATTAGCTTTACAACAAACACACATCTGAACAACAGCCTTTATTGATTCCCATCGTGTTTCGCTTAACTGAATCACAATTTCAAGCATGGCAACAATATTCAGATGACTTCAAAAATTGGCTTTTGAATTTATTGAAAATCAAGCACAATTACGCTTAACCTAAACAGTACCGAGTTTATTACGTACACAAAATCTACAAAATGCGTGATGGCAATGCTGACTAGACATGAAAATTCATCACCATTTTTAACCACACTTTGCTCACAATTAGAATGTAAAACCTTTGACGCTTTTAGCGGATGCACTCAATTTATTGAGTCGAGACGGAACGTTTACTCACGCAAACGAATCGCACGGCATTCACCCAGTTGCTAAAACCGTTAACTGGCAGCCTTTATTAGACGAAATTTAGATTCTTCATGAAACCAACCGCAATTTTTAATGGGCCCTACAGCCTCAGGTAAAACAGATTTAGCTATTCAACTACGAAGCCAACTTCCAATCGAAGTGATTAGTGTGGATTCAGCGCTCATTTATAAAGGAAATGGATATTGGCTACAGCGAAACCATCAAAAGAAGAACTTGACCTTGCCCCTCACCGTTTGATTGATATTTAGATCCATCAGAAAGCTATTCCGCAATGAATTTCCGCGATGATGCACTACGCGGAAATGGCGGATAGTACCGCACAAGGTAAAATTCCGTTACTAGTGGGCGGCACGATGTTGTATTACAAAGCCTTAATTGAAGCGACTTTCTCGCCATTACCTTCTGCTGATGAAAATATTCGCGCCGAGATCGAAACAAAAAGCGGCTCAACAAGGTTGGGCAGCATTAGCATACAGAACTCGCCAAAAATCGATCCCATTTCCTGCCACCCGAATTAATCCAAACGGGATTCTCAACGAATCAATCGTGCTTTAGAGGTTTTTATATCACGGAAAATCACCTGCAGAACTAACAGAAGCGAAAAAGGCGGCCTTGCCTTATGATTTTTGCAATTTGCAGATTGCGCCGCAAAATCGTCATATTTTTGCATGATCGAATCTGAACAACGCTTTCATAAAATGATTGAACTAGGCTTTCAAGCAGAAGTGCAGAAAACCTTTTGTCGCGCATGCGATTTAAATATTAATCTACACGTCGATTCGCTGGGGCTATCGTCAAATGTGGGAATATGCAAAGGAGATTACGATCACGAGGAAATGATTTTCCGTGTATTTGCGCAACGCGCCAGCTAGCCACGCCAGCTCACTTGGCTACTGCGGTTTGGAAAAACGCCAATACAATGGCTGGATAGTTTGCAACCTCAACAAGCGAAAGATACCGTATTGCGTCACCCTAGATTTCTATCAAAAAGGTTAGAAAAATGACCGCACTTTCTGCCCTCATTGAACAAAAATTACAATCTCTTGGCACAATTCTGTGCCAATCCTTTCCAGAACTTTCCCCAGAAAAATTCACGACGCCATTCATTTAAACCATCCTGAACTGCTTATTTTACCAATTAGGCTATGCTATGGCAATGTCTGACTTTGTGGAAAAAGTCTTTGCAAATCACCCGCACTTAGTAAAACAATGGTGGTATAACCTGCCCTGTTTTGCAGATTGCTCTGCCTATACTGAACGTTTGAATAGAGAGTTAACCAATGTACATGACGAAACCGCACTCTATCAAACATTACGCCAATTCCGTAACATTGAAATGGCAAAAATTAAGCTTTTTGTCAAAGTTTGAATCTTGCGACTGTTGAGGAAATTTTTGTTCAGCTTTCACAACTTGCAGAAAGTTTAATTATCGCTGCCCGCGATTGGCTTTTTATCATCAATCCTGTGCGGAGATGGGCACACCAGTGGATGAACAAGGCAATCCGCAGCAGCTTTATATCATAGGGAATGGGGAAAATTAGGCGGCTTTGAACTAAATTTTTCCTCGGATATTGATTTAATTTTCACTCATCCATCACAAGGGAAACGTCCATTGAAAATACAAATGCTCGACGTTCTGTGGATAATGGAAAATTTTACGCGTTTAGGGCAACGCCTTATTTCTGCCTTAGATGAATTTACCTCTGATGGTTTTGTGTATCGAACCGATATGCGCTTGCGCCCATTTGGTGACAGCGGTGCGCTTGTTCTCAGCTTTGCGGCAATGGAACAACATTATCAAGATCAAGGTAGAGATTGGGAACGCTATGCCATGATCAGTCAAAGGGCGAATATTGGGCGCACAAACAAAGGATCCCAACGTTTCAAAATTGCAAAAATGTTACGTCCTTTTGTCTATCGCCGCTATATTGACTTCTAGTGTGATTCAATCTTTACGCGAAATGAAAGGCAAAATTGAGCGAGAAGTACGACGTCGTGGTTTGAAAGACAATATTAAACTAGGTGCAGGGGGAATTCGTGAAAGTCGAATTTATCGTGCAAGTTTTTCAACTCATTCGAGGCGGGCGAGAAATCAATCTGCAACAACATTCACTCTGCAGATCTTTGCCCTGAAATTACCAAACTAGGATTAATTACCGAGCAACAATTCCACGATTTACGTGAAAGTTATATTTTTACGCCAGCGTAGAAAAACATTCTACAAGCCATTAACGATCAACAAACTCAAACACTACCAACCGATGAAATCAGATCAAATTCGTTTAGTCGAGGCTGTAAAAACATTCACCTGTTTAAATAAAAATAATCAAACTATTGAAAAACATTATCCAATAGAAAATTGGGATGATTTTTACCGCACTTTGCAACAAAAACAAGAAAAAAGTGCGGGCTGTATTTACTCAATTAATCGGTGATGAACAAGATGAGCCATCACAAACTGACAGCCAATGGCAAGATTTTTAGAAGCAGATTTTGAGGATATTGAACAAACATTATTAGAGAGTTGGTGTATCAGAAAATAATATTGATGACGTTTTTAGAAAAAGCTTGCTCAATTCAAAGACAGCCTAAATCACAGAGTGATTGGTTCGCGTGGGCGTGATGTTTTTGAGCCATTTAATGCCAATAGTACTTTGCACTCATTTTTGAAACAAGAAAAATTACCGCACTTTGCTCCCCGAATTCTGAACATTATTGAAAAAATTTCTGAGTCGCACGACTTATTTAGAATTATTATTGGAAAATCCTCGTGCCCTTCAGCAAGTTATTGAACTTTGTGCACAGTCTCAACTTATTTCAGAACAACTTGCTCGCCACCCTATCTTATTAGATGAATTGCTTAATACAGAAGCGCTACGCCATCCGTTGCCATTTACCCAATATCCTGCAGAGTTACACCAATATTTGCTTCGTTTACCACCTGATGATGAAGAACAGCTTATTGATGCTTTACGTCAATTTAAACAAGCAACCCTATTAAAAAGTGGCCGTCGCAGATATTTTTGGGGAGCATTACTGATGATGAAGGTAAGCGATCATTTAACCTATCTTGCCGAAGCGATTATTGAAGTTGTTGTGAATCTGGCTTGGAAGCAAGTTTCCTCTAGATTTGGCGTGCCTGAACATTTACAAAATGATGAAAAAGGATTTTTAGTGATTGGTTATGGAAAACTGGGTGGTATTGAACTCGGTTATAAATCCGATTTAGACCTCGTATTTTGTACGATGCCGTAGAAAGTCAAACAACAGGTGGTAAAAAGTGGGATTGATAGCAATCAATTTCTATCTGCGTTTGGCACAAAAGATTGTGTATTTTCAGCATAAATACTTTCCGCTGGCGTACTTTATGAGGCAGATGTGCGCTCTACGCCTTCTGGTGATGCGGGCTTAATTGGATGCTTTCTCTCTGCATTTGCCCATTATCAATTAAATGAAGCTTGGACATGGGAAAAACAAGCGCTTGTGCGTGCTCGACCAGTATTTGGGTGAATCATCTCTTAACGCTAAATTTGAGCATATCCGCCAACAAGTACTTTCTGCATCACGAGATATTGAGCAATTAAAGCGAGATGTTGTGAAGATGCGAGAAAATGTTCACGCATTTGTCTCATTCAAAAAGATGGTGAATTTAATCTTAAAACAGATCGAGGTGGTATCACTGATATTGAATTTTATCGCTCAATATTTAATGCTTTGCCAATGCTCCTCAAAACCCACAACTGACAAAATGGTCAGACAATGTTCGCATTTTTGATGATATGGCTGAGGCTCAAAATTATTAGCTCAAACAGATCATGCGACACTTTAAAACAAAGTTATGTTGATTTACGCAATACTATTCACCATTTAAATTTGATCGGCAAATCCTCTGTTGTAGATGAAACTGAATTTGTCAAAGAGCGGTCATTTATTCAAGCATTTTGGGATAAGCTATTTTAGTTCATAAAATAGTAATGAAATCTCATTTTAATGAACTAAATCTAGCATTTCCTGAGCATTGGCTAAGGCTAATTCTGTAATTTCACTTCCGCCCAAGAGTCTTGCCAAGGCTGGTACACGTTCAGCTTGTGAAAGTGCGGTCATTTGCGTTTCAGTTTTATTATCCACAGTAAATTTTTCCACATTGAACTGATGATGGCCATGACAAGCAACCTGTGGCAAGTGCGTTACGCATAACACTTGGCAGCGTTCACTTAATTGACGTAAAAGTTTTCCGACAACACTGGCTGTTTTTCCGCTAATGCCCACGTCCACTTCATCGAAAAATTAACGTTGGAATAGCCGATTGATCAGAAGTTAAAACTTGAATCGCCAAAGAAATACGAGAAAGCTCACCACCAGAGGCAATCTTAGCTAACGGTTGAGGTTGTTGACCTAAATTACTACGCAAAGTGAAAAATCACATTATCTGCACCGTTTGATCCTACTTTTATCTAAATCCGTATTCAACTCTACATAAAATTCAGCATTTTCCATTGCAAGTTGTTTTTATCGACTGCGTGACATTCTGCGCTAAGCGAGCTGCAGATTGCTGACGACTTGCAGTTAATGCTTTAGCCGTTGCTTGCATTTGTTCAAATGCGAGTTTTTTTCTTGCTCAATTAACATCTTCTTCACTTTCAGAAAAAAATCTAAAAAGTGCGGTTAATTCCTGCTTTTAATTTTTGTGATGTTCCACAAGATCTTCAGGTTTAACTTGATGTTTACGTGCAAGTTGTAAAGCCTGGACTAATTCTCTGTTCAATTTCCTGTAAAAAGTTGAGGATCTTGCTCGATATTACTTGATAAATTTTCAGCACTTCACTGGTTGCTTCTTGCACTTGAATCAACGCATCATTCAACATACTTTGTACACTTCAGCATATTGCGGATCAAGTTCAGCTAATTCATCAATATATTGTGTTGCACGATACAGCAAGCTATCGATATTTACCGTGTCATTTTCACTTAAAATTTGCAGGGCTGATTGAGAAAGTTGGGTTAACTGTTCACTGCTAGATAAACGACGTTGTTCATCTTCTAATTCCAAATATTCATTTGGTCGAAGATTAAATTCATCTAATCTCATCCACTTGATACTGTAAAAAGTTGTTTACGTGCTTCATTTTCTGCCACTTTTTGTTGAAAGGTTTTAACTTGATTTTTGAAGATTGTTCCATGCCTGATAATCTTCACGCATTTTTCGCAAGTAATTCAGGATGAGCGGCAAAATTATCAACTAACTGAAGCTGATAGTCATTTTTTAGCAATGATTGAGAAGCATGCTGCCCATTAATATGAACAAGATATTGACCAATTTCTTTTTAATTGAGAAGCGGATACAGGAGTACTATTAATAAAAGCTTTAGAACGTCCATCTGCATTAATCACACGACGCAAAATACATTCAGTTGGATTATCTGGATCTTGTAATTCTTGATCATTCAACCATTGATAAGCAGGATTCTGCGATTCTAGTTGGAAAGTTGCACAAATTTCTGCACGTTCTTGCCCTTCACGTACCATTGAGGTTTCTACTCTTTGTCCGAAAACATAAACCTAAAGCATCAATGAGCGATAGATTTACCGGCACCAGTTTCCCCAGTAATAACAGACATTCCTTTCGCCAATTCGATATCAAGCTGGCGAACAATCGCAAAAATTATTGATAGTAAGTTGAGTAAGCATAGCAAAATCCTTTAACTGTATATCAACTCATATTACAACTGATTTAATTTACAGTAAAGGATTTTTACAGTGTTTTAATGGTGAGTTTTTACTATGCTTTTTATAAAAAAATTAAAAATGATTTCAACCAACCTAATTTTGGTACTTTAATACATTGTAATAATTATAATTTTTAGATGAAGCAATCGGAGTTTATGCTCACTTTTTGAATATGAACCACGTCATCAGGCGTAAAAGGTAAGGCTATTTTGACTATCACAGCTCCACTTCCAATTGAGATGTATTATGCTCAGCAAAACGAATCGATATTTTGCTATCACCATCAATAACAAGAGGACGAGAAGTCAATGTATGTGGAAACATAGGCACTAGCGCAATGGCATTAAGGTTTGGGAGTCAAAAATCGGGCCACCAGCGGAAAAGAGAATAAGCTCGTAGAGCCTGTTGAGTAGAAACAATTAATCCATCAGAACGTTGTGGAAAATGCAAACTTATCATTGATATATACATGAAAATCGATCATATGCGCAATTTTCGCAGGGTGGATAACCGCCTCATTCACTGCATTACCTGTCGATACAATCTCATCTGCACGCTCAATTTTTGCTTCTAATAAAAAAACGTTCTTCCACGAAGAATTCACCTCGTTCTAAACAAGCTTCAAGTTGAGCATAGGCATTTTTCGGGTCAATATCTGTTAAAAATCCCAAATTACCACGGTTGATACCAATCAATGGAATATCATATTTTGCTAATACGCGAGCACGGCCCAACATATTACCATCGCCACCAATCACCAATAACCAACTGCGCCTCGGCAAACCAATTTCATCAAGTGTTGCAAGATTTTCTGCAGGAAGCCCCAGCTTTTCAGCAACATCTTTTTCCATCATTACTTGATAGCCACGTTCCGTTAACCAGTGAAACAAATTTTTGTGCATCTGTAGGTTAATGTCATTTCTAGGTTTTCCTACAAGCCCAATGGTTTTAAAGGAACGATATAAATTATTCATAAAAATAAACCGCACTTGAATTTAACATTTTCGTCATTATATAGTTTTTGTTAGACTATAGCTAACGACTATGGCGAATTTTGTATTTACGGAGAAAAATGTCAGAACAAGAACAAAAAGTTGAAACCCAAGAAGTAGAAAAAGAAGAATCTGTTGTGGAAGAAACACAACAAAACAGAGCCTTCTCAAGAACTTGATCCTTTAGAAGAAGCTTATTGCACGAGTGCAAGAACTTGAAGAGCAGCTAAAAAACTCAAATTGAAGAAGCGGCAAACAAAGAACAGGATATTTTACTTCGCTCGTGCTGAAATTGAAAAACCTTCGTCGTCGAACTGAACAAGATGTAGAAAAAGCACATAAATTCGCATTGGAAAAATTCTCAAAAAGACATTTTGAATACTATCGATAACCTAGAGCGTGCCCCTTGCCACTCCAGCAAATAAAGAAGATGAAAGCGTAAAAGCCTTATTTGACGGCGTAGAACTGACCTTTAAAAAGAATTAGTTTCAACCGTTGGGCGTTTTGGCGTGGAAGCTGTCGGAGTTGTCGGTGAAACATTTAATCCTGACTTACATCAAGCCATTTCAATGCAACCTGCTGGAAGGCTTTGAAACCAATCAAATTAGCGTCGTATTGCAAAAAGGCTACACCCTAAATGGTCGAGTCATTCGCCCAGCGATGGTAATGGTGGCTGCATAGCCTCATAAGATAAAAAGAGCGGACGAATTTTCGTCCGTTTTTATATCCACCAATAAATATGCAATAATCTCATTCCGTTTTACTACTCTCAACGAGATCTCTATGAGTGTATTTAATGCGTTTGTTGAATTTGTTACTAAAAATCATTGCCCTATCTTTATCGAAGAAGAACACGATTTTGAGCGTCCATACTCCTTCACAAAAACCCTGAAGGCAAATGGTATGAAAACACTGAATGGAATAAAGAAAAACGCTACTTACACCTCTTCTTATATCATTAGTGCGATTATTGTGACTGTGGGCATCCTTACTTTAGCGGGGATTTGGAACGCAGCCGCAGAATATGCAAAACTGCATTTTGGCAAGAAAAAGCGAAAGATAAAAGCATCAAGACTTAAATCTTGTAAAATAATCTCAGAAATTTCACCGCTTGTAGTATTTTTTTCACAAGCGGTTTTTTTATATGTAAAATTTACAACTCGTGGTCGAAGTTGTTTTTGCTCATTATTGGTATGATTTATACTCAATTCACATCGATATTTTTTTAAGGTCTTACATAATGAAAACCAACAACACTGCCTGGCTGGGTACATATTCCTTTATTTGTTTTTATGACGATTAGTTTCTGGGAAACGGGTAACGGATTTAAAGATTTATTTGGTGCACAAATTGTTTGGGGATTTTTCTGCCGCAATCACAATGCTCTTATATGGTTTTTACTATCTTAATTGGTAACCGTCGTCTAAATAATCTGCCTATTTTAGGCTTTTTTGATTGCCTACTTTTTGCTTTTCGCTATTTTTCTTTTTACAGGAAATTTTAATGCAATCTACACCAACTACTAAGAAAGCCAACTTTATGTAAATGAATTAAATCAACATAAAGAAGAGCTAAAACAGTGCTAAGCGCTTCGAATAAAGCACTTTGATAATTACGATCCAGAAGTCAGTCAAAAACGGAATAAAATTGATGATTTAACTCAACAATTAGTCAGCCAAATTACTGATCCTGCTCGTCCTGGTTTAGGTAAACGTGCTTTAGAATTAATTGCTGAAATTGAAAGTATGTTAGATGGCAAAATTACCAACTTTGGTACAAATGGACAAACGCCAGAACAATTAGCAAAAACGATATAAAAGCTATTATTGAGCAATCTGCATATAAGAAATTTGTTACAAATAATCATCGAGCAACATTTGATATTCGTAAAGAAAAATAACGAAAAAGCACGAAAAACAATGGAAAGTATTAATCGTTTGTTAGAAAAATTCATCCTCAGTTGGTGCATCTGATAACTTTCAATAAACAGGCTAAACAGATGAATTTAGATACCGTAAGTACAATTAATACTATTATCACAAATACAAAAGAAGCTCTCAAAGACGAGGATAAAACTAAATTTAATTTTGAAAACGTGGTTTCTGAAAACCAAGAAGTAGGAAAAATTGCATTTTCATTTAAGTCTGCATTTACCAATGAACCATTTATTGCATTCCTATTTGTAATTGTGTGTTTCTTTTATCGACTGGGCGGTAGTATTAAGTTTACTCGTGTTCTTCGGTCGTAACGAAAAAGAACCTGCACAAGTAATTCATTCTGGTCGTTCAATGTAGGAGGCAGCATGTTAAAGAATCCATTTGAAACCGAAGAGCAAACAACAAAACCCTCAACAGAAGAAACCTCTTTTCCCGTTGATTTAGAAAAAACAGAGCAAAGTAAGGAAGAAAATCCACCGCTTGATTTCGTAACGGAAGAACCTGTCATCGAAAAAAATGAATTTGCCTCTTTTTGAGCCATTACCAGAATTCAATTCAAACTACACGCATACGCCAATCACTAAACAGGCAAAATTAGATAAGCGTGAAGTTAAAGAATTATCTGATGAAGAATATCACGAACGTGTAAAAAGAATTAAAATGAAAACGCTGAGAATAAACACTATGTTTTAGTCTTTGGTAGCCCTGCATCAGGTAAAACGTGGATTATTGGTAGCGTACTTCACTATATGAAAAATTATATTGGTGGCGTGGTCTACCTACAAACCGACAGGGACGACTGAAAGTGAAGAAGAATTATTCTATCAATTACAAGACAGGTTTAATGGTATTGTTGGTACGATTAACCAGTACTGATACCAAACAATACTTTGAAATGCATATTTCTTTTTACGCCAACGGATAAAATCTAAGCCACCGATTGAGATCGTGTTTGTAGATGCTTCAGGCGAACATTCAGAAGAAGTATTCCATAGTCGAGATAAAAATAAATCGGGTATGTTGCCAAATTATTTAACCGCTATTTTAGAGTCAAATGTAAAAACCAAAATTGCCTTTGTTTACGATCAATCCTTATCAGATAACGGAAAAATTCCACAAATGAAATGTATTGAGCGAAGTCTTTACTAAAATTCAATATATTCAAAGCAGTCAAGATAAGCAATTTCAAAAGCTTTACTGCTTTCTAAAGCGGATAAAATCTTTGCTGGCGATATGGCTGCGGTTGAACATAATGGTTATGATCCTATGCTTTTATGCACTAGAAAAATTCCAGCTTTTGCAAATAGTTTCTTTAATGAATCACCAAATAATAAAACGATTTTTATCGAATGGGTAAATTTTTCAGTCAATTCAGATTTATTAACGGAATTTGATAAAGAATGTCCAGAAAAATTCTTTAATTGGTTATATAAAGAAGGTATGGGTGTTTCAGCCGTAAAAGAACTGAATTGTTGGGATAAATTTAAACGTTGGTTTAGTGGGAAAGCATAATGGCACAAGAACAAAAATTTTAAACAATACTTAGGCTGGGGATTAGTGGGAACCCCAGCGGGTCGCCAATTCACAAGTGATGGAATTGATGAACAACTAAAATTAGGCAAAACAGCTTTTTGAGTTAGCACAAGATTTAGGAGGCTGTTTGCCTTCGCCTAAATCGGATGATAACGAGCCTTTATATGCGTTAGTCAGTCGTATTGAACAAAATGCAACGATTTTTGGGCTTTGCGGAATACTTTTCTATTTATGAGCAAGGGCAGAGCCGCGCTGGCACTTATTTTGGTAGCTTTATTGAAACGGCTAATGCTTCATTTTTCGCCTAACAGCATAAAAGATATTTTTTCTGGTCTTCGTCAATTAAGTATTTATCAAACGACCCACTTTATTGACACACGAGAAAAAGGCTTATCACACCAGTATTACAGGTAAAACATTTGAAGCACCCAAAGCATTAGATAAAAATTCAACTTGTTGCACCAGTTAAAAAATAGCATTACTAAAAACATCTCCATCTGATTTTTTTATTTATTCACTGCCAAAAAGATGAAGCGTTAAAAGTGGCAGAATATTTGATAGCAAGCGGATTATATTATCAATATAAAGATATTTTTCTTTACAGAAAGTGAACATATTTCTGCCAAGTGCGTCAAATGAAGCGTTTGCAAATCTCATCTTCGCAATTATTTAGTTTAGATGTCTTTATTTCGCCTTATAAGTCTGAAATTCATTATTTACACTCTTATATTCAAGAGTTAAGCAAGAAATATCAGGATGCAATAAATGAAATTAAACGCTTAAGTGAAGAGCAAGAACAGATTATCAATAAGAAAGTTCAAGAGCAAGAAACTCTCTTCCCTGCAGCAAGTTAATAAAAATTGAGGAAGAGAAAAATGAACTATTTAATGAAGCTCGTCAAATGCGAAAAATTAGCAGGATTTGGTCGAACTGAGCTTTCAGAATTTGCAAAGGGTATTATTTCGAAAGTTTCTCCTGCAATGAATCAACGAATAGATCAGCGTTTAGATACAAAACTAACCGAATTCAGTTCAAAAATATCATCTGAAATTAAATCTGCAACAGATAATGTGATGCTTCCTCCTCAGAAAAGTATCCAAACCAGGTTGGATTATTTTATCGGGTATTTTTGGGATTTATTGTGATTGTTTTATCAATATTGCTTATTTATATGAGCTCTCAATCTTCGGATCCTAAGACAAAAGTAACAGAGAATACCAATACGATAACCAATCAACAAAATTGTATTTCTGAACTAAAAGGAGAGATTAACGAATTACATTCTCAAACAAACTCTTCTGATAGATTACCTTTAAAAGTAGATAAGAATAAGTAAGGAAAAATAAGTGAAACGAAATAAATTAAAAGCTGTTTGCTTACTTTCATCAGCTATTATTAACCGCTTGCTCTGATGAAAATGCAGAACAATGTAAAACCTTAATCAATGATGAGGCAATGCGTGCTCTTTCAATTTCTTTTCTGTGAAAAGGCAGCAAATGATGGCGATGCAGAATCACAATTCAACTTTTGCTACTTTTATTACTTGCGGAAGGAAATAAAGAAAGAGCGATCGCTTTTTTTAGAAAAATCTGCTAATCAGAAAAAATGGGCAGGCTGCTTATAAGTTAGGGGAAATTTATGAAAGTCAGTCTAATTTAGAAAAAGCGACGTTCTATTATGAAGAGGGGTGCAAACAAAGCGAATTAAAGGCATGTGAACGTTCTCGTGCGTTGATGAAACAACAAAACGAGAAAGATAAAGCTGACAAAGTCGCATTAGAAAAAGCGAAATTAGAAGCACAAGCAAAGTTCAAGCAAAGCAAATCGCTTTGGAGGAAGCAAAAGCGAGAACGCTTGCCCAAGAAAAAGCCAAATTAGATGCTGAAAGCAAACGCACAAGAACAAGCACGTTTAAACGAAGAAGCCAAACAACGTAAAAGCCGAAATCGATGCGATTAAAGCAAGGGCAAAAGGCAAAAAAATTCCGTTATGGCTTAGCGAAATATCAAGATGGTGCATTGTGGGGGCATATCAATCAAGATGGGCAATTCATAATAAAAACCACAATGGGCTTATGCCGCTGATTTCTATGATGGTTTGGCGCAGTGAAAAACAACGGATGGGAAATGGGGCTATATTAATACAAATGGCCAGTATCAAATTTATCCTAAATTTTTCCTGCGTATGGTATTTCAGCGAAGGCTTAGCTGCTGTCTCTGAAACAGGGATACGGTAACAACTGTCAAGGTGGCAAATGGGGTTTTTATTGATAAAAAATGGAGCTTGGGTGATTTCACCGACATTAGATGATGTTATATGGGGTGCTTTTAAAAAATAGCGTAACAAAAATTACCTACAATGGGCATACTGGCTACATCAATAGGCAGGCACAATGGATTAATTATCAAGAATAATGGAGAATTAAAATGTTCTACAAAAAAACAAGCTATTATGTTTTAGGTTTATTAGCAATTCCTGCCATTGCCATAGCTGAATTTTATAAAATTGAAATAACAAGATTGGATTCCAATTTGTATCGTACTACTGATGGAATTTATATTGAAACTGAATTCTGTCATGAATATGCTCGAGGAGATGAGGCAGTTTTATCTTACGAGCAATATTCTTACGATAACAAACTTATCTTCCAAAATGGCGAAACTTGCGATGTAAAACGTATATTCAGATAGCTGATTTCTCTTAAAAATCCCACCGCTTGTAAGCATAATACAAGCGGTATTTTTTTAGAAAAATCTTACTATCTCAAACCAAACAACAAAAATTCCACTTCACCGACCGTTTGCAATTCAAGCAATGTTTCCTGGCTCACCGCTATCGCATCACTGCCATTTAATTCCACGTCATTTATGATTAAACTGCCTTTGACCACTTGCAACCAATAGTTGCAATGAGGCTCAAGTACTACTTCCGCTGCTTGGTTTGCACGATACGAGACACAAGAGCAAAACCTTTACCAAGCTCAAGCATAAAAATTATATGATTAATTTTATTTTTACCCTCTCCTCCATTTAAAAAAATCAAAAACTTTGATCTCGCTCACAAAATCAAAAATATTTGAGAAAAGTTCTCAACAACTTAATTTGATATTTTTCTAATAAAAATCAATCTCTAACAAAAATCCTCTTACGATAAAAAGGCCTAAAAAACACTACATATTGTGTGTTGATTATCTTTTTAGATCTATATATAGTGCACCACGCATTTCAAAAACACTATATATTGGAGCTATATTATGAGTAACTTTGGGGTCATCAAGCGCGATGGTTCTCGTGCAGAATTTGAGATTCAACGTATCATCAATGCCATTAAAAAGCCGCAAGTGCGGTCAATATTTCCGATGAATTTTATTGCCACCAAATTGGGCAAGAAGTAGGAAATGAGATTTTCACCCATCATCAAGGCGAGATTGATATTAATCAGATTCAAAAAATCGTTGAAGATAAATTGATGGCAAGTCGTTATCCCGAGGTTGCTCGTGCGTATATCGAATATCGTCATGATCGTGATTTAGCGCGAGAAAAACGTAGCCAGCTAACAAAAGAAATTGAAGGCTTGATTGAACAAAGCAACGTAGAATTACTTAATGAAAATGCCAATAAAGACGCGAAAGTGATTCCAACGCAACGTGATTTGCTTGCTGGAATTGTGGCAAAACATTATGCCAAACACCATATTCTTCCACGCGATGTGGTGGAGGCTCACGAAAAAGGTGAAATTCATTATCACGATTTAGATTACGCGCCGTTCTTTCCAATGTTTAACTGTATGTTAGTGGACTTAGAGGGATGCTTTCTCGTGGTTTCAAAATGGGCAATGCGGAAATCGAACCCCCAAAAATCTATCGGCACCGCAACTGCAGTGACAGCACAAATTATCGCCCAAGTCGCCAGCCATATTTACGGTGGCACAACCATTAACCGTATTGATGAAGTGCTTTCCCCTTATGTGCAAATCAGTTACGAAAAACACCTCAAACATGCCCAAGAATGGAACGTGCCTGATGTTGAAGGTTACGCAAAAGCATTGATTGAAAAAAGAATGTTTTCGATGCCTTCCAATCTTTAGAATATGAAGTTAATACACTGCATACTTCGAATGGACAAACACCATTTGTGACCTTTTGGTTTTGGTTTAGGTACAAGCTGGCAATCCCGCTTAATTCAGCAAGCTATTTTGAAAAATCGTATTCGTGGACTTGGAAAAAATCATAAAACGCCAGTCTTTCCAAAACTTGTTTTCACCATCAAAAAAGGCTTGAACCAAACTCAAGGCGATCCGAATTACGATATCAAACAACTCGCATTGGAATGTGCATCAAAAACGTATGTATCCAGATATTCTCAATTACGATCAAGTTGTCAAAGTCACGGGCTCTTTTTAAAAGCCCCGATGGGATGCCGTAGCTTTTTAGGTGCATACGAAGAAAACGGCCATGAAATTCTACGATGGGCGTAATAATCTTGGTGTGGTAAGTTTAAATTTACCGCGTATCGCGTTGGAGTCTAAAAACGAAGAAGATTTCTACCGCACTTTAGATGAGCGTTTAGCTATTGCGAAAAAGCATTAATGACGCGTATTGCCCGCCTTGAAAATACCAAAGCTCGCGTTGCCCCCATTCTTTATATGGAAGGTGCATGCGGAGTGCGGTTAAAAGCGGATGAAAAATGTGGCACAAATTTTCAAAAATGGACGCGCTTCTATTTCGCTCGGCTATATCGGTATTCACGAAACCATTAATGCGCTATATAACAAAGGGCATATTTTTGATGATGAACAATTACGTGAAAAAAAGGCATCGCGATTGTTCGCCACCTTAGCGAGGCAGTAAAACGCTGGCAAAAAGAAACAGGCTATGCCTTCAGCCTTTACTCCACTCCAAGTGAAAACTTATGCGACCGATTCTGCCGTCTAGATACCAAAAATTTGGTGTGATTGAAGGCGTCACGGATAAAAGGATACTACACGAATAGTTACCACTTAGATGTAGAAAGAAAGTGAACCTTACGACAAACTGGATTTCGAAATGGCATATCCCCCACTCGCCAGCGGCGGTTTTTATTTGCTACGGTGAATATCCAAATATTCAACACAACTTAAAAAGCATTGAAGATGTGTGGGATTATAGCTACGATCGCGTACCTTACTACGGCACAAACACACCGATTGACGAATGTTATGAATGTGGTTTCACTGGCGAGTTCGAATGTACCAGCAAAGGTTTTGTTTGTCCTAAATGTGGCAATCACGATAGTACAAAAGTGTCTGTCACTCGTCGCGTATGTGGCTATCTAGGGCAGCCCTGATGCCCGCCCATTTAATGCTGGAAAACAGGAAGAAGTAAAGAGAAGAGTGAAACACCTTTGATTTAACTCTCTAGCAATAGCACGCATTTTTAATGCGTGCTTTTTATTTCCAACTTTGGCATTCCCCAAATCTCCGCTAAAAATAACCGCACTTTTATTGTATCTTCAAGGAAAGCAATATGTCAGATATTCTCAATAACCTCATTCATCTTCTTAAACTTGAAAAAAATTGATGATTTAATCTTTTCGTGGTGAAAAGCCAAGATTTAGGTTTTTCGCCAAGTATTTGGCGGGCAGTTGTGGCTCAAGCATTATCAGCAGCAATGCAGGTTGACGCCAGAAGATCGTATTTTACATTCTTGTCATGCCTATTTTTCTTGCTCCGGGAGACAGCCAATATCCGATTATTTACGATGTGGAAACCTTGCGTGAAGGGCGTAATTTTTCTGCATTACGCGTAAAAGCCATTCAACATAAAAAAATACTATTTGTCATGTAACCGCTTCTTTCCAAGTGCCAGAAAAAGGTTTTGAACATCAAAATACGATGCCAAATGTTGGTGCACCTGAAGACTTTACAGATGAAAATGTGATGCTACAAAAGTGGCTCAAACCTTGCCAGAACCACTCAATGAAAAAATTTGCAGCAGAGCGTCCATTTGAGGTGAGAACAAAAATATTTGAATAACCCATTTAACGGGACAAAATTACCAGCTGAGCAATATTCTTGGTTTTAAAACCAATGGCGAAACGCCGCTTGATATAAAAATTCAGCAATGTTTATTAGCTTATTTTTCCGATTTTTCACTGTATTTTTGACCGCACTTCATCCGCATGAAAAAGGCTTTTTACAAAAAGGAATGAAAGTGGCAACCATTGATCACAGTATTTTGGTTCCATCGTCCGTTTGATTTAAATCACTGGCATTTGCACGCAATTGAAAGCAATAATGCCTTTGGAGGTTGTGGCTTAGCACGCGGACAAATTTTTCTCGCAAGATGGTCAATTAATCGCGACAACACAACAAGAAGGTTTGATCCGTTTTAACGAATAAGAGAGAAAAATGACCGCACTTATTACACAATTTTTGGCAACAAGTTGAAACCGCGCTGAAAAACAGCAAATCCACAAGAAAAATGTCGTTTAGTCAATGATCTCTACGATAATCTTCTGCCACAAATTCAATTGATAAAACTAGAAGATTTTCCCGAAGTCATGCTGCAAGATAATATTGCCGCTTTTCCTGAAAAACCACTCTTAGTTGCCCCAAAAGATGTACCAAAACGTTCTTTTGCCACAGAAGAAGGCTATGCAGCACATTTGCACGCTATCGCACATATTGAGTTTAATGCGATTAATTTAGGCTTAGATGCGGCTTTAGCGATTTGGGCGGAATGCACAAGAAGAACTTAGCTATGGTTTGGCTTTTGTGAAAGATTGGCTGCGTGTCGCTCGTGAAGAAAGCACGCACTTTTCCTTAGTCAATGAACATTTGAAAACATTGGGTTATCAATATGGTGATTTTTGAAGCCCATACTGGATTATGGGAAATGGCACAAGCCACCGCGCACGATATTTGGGGAACGAATGGCGTTAGTTCCTCGTGTATTAGAAGCAAGAGGCCTAGATGCAACACCTATTCTGCGAAGAAAAATCGCACAACGTAAAGATTTTTGCTGCAGTGAACATTTTGGATATTATTTTTGCGCGATGAAATTGGCCAGTGTGTATATCGGCAATCATTGGTATCACGCACTTTCTAAAAAACGTGGTTTGGATGCGATGAAATGCTTTACTGAACTGTTACACAAATACCGTATTGTGATTTTTAAAGGTGTCATTAATACCGATGCTCGTATTCAAGCGGGTTTCACGCAGCATGAGTTAGATTGGATCTATGAAGTGGAACAAACCTTGAAATCCTATATTAAGAAATGATGAAAGAATAAAAAGACTAAGTTCGATTGAATACCGAACTTAGTCTTTTTAATGAAAGTAATTTAACGTTTGAATTTATTGCTTACGCCAAGTTGTTCCATTCGGCCCATCTTCTAATACGATACCCATAGCGGTAAGCTCATTACGCGCAGCATCTGCAGCAGCCCAATCTTTTAGCAGCGCGAGCTTCATTGCGTTGTTTAATCAGTGCTTCAATTTTTGCTACTTCATCATCGTTAGAACCCGCTTGTAAGAATTTCTCTGGTTCTTGTTGAAGTAAGCCTGAAAATCGCCCCCAATTCACGCAAACGCGCGGCAAGTCCATTAGCTTTCTCAACATCCTCTGTTTTTAACTTGTTAATTTCACGCGCCATTTCAGAATAAAACAGAAAGAGCGTTCGGCGTATTGAAAATCATCGTCCATTGCTTCACGGAAGGTTTCCACAAAAATTTTCTCCGCCAAAAAGCAACCGCACTTTTGATCTGTTCCGCGTAAAAGCCGTGTATAAACGTTCCAACGCACCTTGCGCTAAATTCAAGTTTTTTCTTCACTGTAATTGAGCTGGCTACGATAATGTGCCGTTAATAAGAAATAACGTACCGCCTCTGCATTATAGTGATTTAATACATCACGAATTGTGAAGAAATTACCGAGGGATTTCGACATTTTTCTTTATCCACCATAATCATGCCAGAATGGATCCAATAATTCACATATTGGCCGCCATGCGCACAGCAAGATTGTGCAATTTCATTTTCGTGGTGAGGGAACATTAAATCAGAGCCACCACCGTGAATATCAAAATGCTCGCCAAGCTGTTTGCAGTTCATTGCAGAACATTCAATATGCCAACCCGGACGACCTGCGCCCCAAGGGAAGCCCAACTTGGTTCGTTTTCTTTCGACATTTTCCAAAGCACGAAATCCATTGGATTTTTCTTGATTTCATTAATTTCAATACGTGCACCAGCTTGTAATTGCTCAAGATCTTGACGGGATAATTTGCCGTATTCTTTGAAGCTTTCTACATCAAACATCACATCGCCATTATCCGCAACATAAGCATGTCCACGTTTAATCAATTTTTCCACAATTTCAATAATTTCTGGAATATGATGGGTTGCGCGAGGTTCAAAAATCAGGGCGTAATACATTAAGTGCATCAAAATCTTTATACATTTCTTGCACCATACGATCTACAAGTTGATCGCAGGTTTCTTTGTTTTCTAACGCACGTTTAATAATTTTGTCATCTACGTCCGTAATATTGCGCACATAAGTTAAATCGTAACCCAAAGAACGTAAATAACGGGCAATCACATCAAAACACACAAAAGTGCGTCCATGACCGATATGACATAAATCATAAACAGTGACGCCACAAACATACATTCCCACTTTATTTTCGTGGATAGGGTTTTAAAGATTTCTTTTTCTCGTTAAGGTATTGAAAATTTTTAGCATTTTAAGCTCGTAAAATGAAATAAAAACAAACCGCACTTTTATAGCACTTTTACCTCGATTGTGGAATAATACGACCCATTTAATTTTTCAGAAGGAAAACAAAATGGTTACGTTACACACAAACTTTGGCGACATTAAAAATTAAATTGGATTTTGATAAAGCTCCAGTTACAGCAGAAAAACTTCTTAAATTACTGCAAAGACGGTTTTTATAATAACACAATTTTTTTCACCGTGTTATTGATGGCTTTTATGATTCAAGGCGGCGGTATGGAAAGCGGTATGCGTGAAAAAAGCAACCAAAGCACCAATCCAAAATGAAGCGAACAATCGTTTAAGTAACAAACGTGGAACCATTGCAATGGCTCGCACTTCCGATCCACATTCAGCGACAGCACAATTTTTCATTAACGTGGCAGACAATGATTTCTTAAATTATCGTTCAAAAGAAATGTTTGGCCGCGAAGTCGTTCAAGAATGAGGGCTATGCGGTATTTGGTGAAGTGGTTGAAGGGATGGATGTTGTTGATAAAATCAAAAAGTGAAAAACAGGCAACAAAGGCTTTCATCAAGATGTTCCAACTGAAGATGTAGTGATTACATCGGTTTCAGTAGAATAATGGTGAATGGCGGATGAATTCCGCCATTTTTATCAACCCAAAAGGAAATTGCTCATGCCTTTCTTCGACACTCACACGCATCTTGATTATCTCCAACAATTTACTGGGGAGCCTTTTGTCACAGCTTATTGATAATGCTAAGCAAGCCGATGTGCAAAAAAATACTGATTGTGGCGGTGAAAGAAGCTGATTTTTAAAAACAATCCAAAAATATGACCGCACTTTTTCCTGATAATTTGTGCTATGGGCTTGGGTTACATCCTCTTTATATTCAAGAACACGCCGAAAATGATTTGATTCTGTTAGAACAAGCCTTAAAAATCGTGATGCAAATTGCACGGCGGTGGCAGAGATTGGTTTTAGAACGCGCGATTCCTGATTTGCTCACCGATGAACTTTGGGCAAAAACAATGTCATTTTTTTGAAAAGCCAACTTTATTTGGCAAAGCAATTTAATTTACCCGTCAATATTCACAGTCGAAAAACCCATGATCAAATTTTTACTTTTTAAAACGTATTCCATTATCTAAACTTGGCGTGGTACACGGTTTTTCAGGAAGCTACGATCAAGCAAAAACGCTTTGTTGATTTGGGCTATAAAATCGGGGTTGGCGGCACTATCACTTATGAACGCGCCAATAAAACTCGCCAAGCGATTGCAAAACTACCACTTGACGCCTTAGTGTTGGAAAACAGACAGTCCTGATATGCCTGTATTTGGTTTTCAAGGTCAGCCTAATCGGCCAGAACGTATTGTGGAAAGTTTTCAAAGCCCTTTGCACCTTAAGAAATGAATCTGCAGAATTGATTAAAAAGTCACATGGGAAAATGCTTGCCAGATTTTTCTTGATCCACGTCACATTACTGAAATTATTTTGAATTAAATACTAGAAAAAGAAACTGAGCATAATAATATCCGCCTCGTAGAAAGTTTTTTCTCAACACACAATAAGGATATATTATGTCGCAAATCTATACTCAGGTGAGAAAGTTAGCGGAACAGTTTATTGAGCCTTACGCCGACGAACTCGATCAAAAAGAATTTCCTGTTCAGGCATTTAAAGAATTAGGTAAAGCCGGTTGGTTTTCGCTTTTAATTCCAAAAAGAATACGGCGGAATGGGATTAACCCTGAAAGAACATGCTGAAGTCTGTATGGCATTAGCAGAAAGTTCAGCCTCTGCTGGTCTCTCGTTACATGATGAGTAATGTTGCAGTGAATTGTTTAAATCTATTCGGCAGCGATCAACTCAAACAAAAAATCTTTTCTGACATTGTTCAAAATCAAACCTTTGCGCACTCGCCTATAGTGAATTAGGCACAGGGTACTCACTTCTATATTACCGATGCAACCGCACAATTTAATGCTGAACATGCAGTATTCAATGGCTTAAAATCCATGGTGACATCAGGCAATTATGCTTCTTATTATTTAGCCTTTTACCTTCCGAAAATGGTGAAACTATTGATAACTGGGTGCTTCCACTTGGTACTCAAGGCTTAACGTTTGAAGCTGATAGCTGGAATGGCTTAGGTATGCGTAGCAATGTCTCTTGCTTTATGCGAATGACCGATATGCCATTAGATCGTAGATGGCGTATTGGCGAGTTGGCGCAGGCGCAGAACAAGTATTTGGTGGCATTGCACCCGCCTTTTGTTTGTGGCTTGGCTGCTGTCTATAGCGGCGTATGCAAAGCCGTGCTTACTGAGGCATTAAACATTCAACTCACCGTAAATACACATCTGGTACTGCATTAGCTGAAATCGAAACCGTGCAAATTCACTTAGCGAAAATCTATGCAAACACAAACGCTGCTGTATGTGCTACGCGAGATGCGGCTCGAGCAGCCACAGAAGGTGATGCAGATGCATTAGCTAAATTTGTTAGCAGCCCGAATTCTTGCGAGCGAAAAACGCAATTACTCTTGCACAAATTGGTATGCGTATTGGCGGTGGCAAGGCTTATAAACTAAAAATGGGACCTATGGAACGCTATTTACGCGATGCATTAGCAAGTCAAGTGATGGCGCCAAGTGTCGATGTGCTAAATATTTGGTTAGGTAAAGCCATTACAGGTCAACAAATTCCATAAAGTGCGGTGAAAAATGAGTGAGAAATTAAAAATTGGGGCGGTAATCTACGCCCCACAAGTGACAGTGATTTGGGGAATTATTGCAGACTTTTTCGAAAAAGAAGGCTTCCCTATTGAACCCGTGTATTTCAAAAGACTACAAAGGGCAAGTTGATGCGTTACTCAATAATGAAATTGATGTAGCGTGGAACTCTCCCCTAGCTTGGTTAGACGGTTACTTGCGGAGTGGTGGAAAAACCTTAAATGGTGCCATGCGTGATACCGACCAAGATCGTCAAAGCTATTTAGTTGTTAATGATCCAAAACATCCAATCTATTGAAAGATTTGAAAAAAATAAAACTATTGCTTTTGGTGCGATAGATTCTCCACAAAGCGCAGTTAATTCCTATCGAGTTTTTACATCAACATGGCTTGGAATTTGGTCAAGATTATGTAGAAAAACGCTTTGATGTGGGTGTTGGTTTGCACGGCGATCATGTGAGGCGGTGAATTAGATGCAGCAAATGCATTAAAAGATCGCCAAGTCGCGGCAACATGGATGTTAGATTTCAACTTTGAACGTTGGACAAAAGATGGCACTCGATCCAGCAACAGTTCGAGTACTTGCAAAAACACCATCATTTGACCATTGTATTTTCAGTGGGCGCGTGGGATTAGATGAAACCAAATTCAATGCATTCACCGAAACCTTGTTCAAAAATGGATTACAACAATCCAGAACATAAAGAAATGATGGATTTGGAAGGATTAAAACGTTGGGTTGCTGGCAGAACAAAAAGGTTTTTGCTCAATTACAAGCTGCCAATGAATATTTAAAATTCTTTTAAGATCAATATGTCACTGATGGGCGTGAGATAAACGCCCATCATTGTGGATTTCTATGAAACCTTTCACAACTTCCCTAGGGCTCAATGCCTCGTAGCCAAAGCACTTTTGATGGCGCGTAAAAAAGCATGCACTAGGCAAAATAACCACAGCAGAGCTTTGAGCAAATCGTTGTTCAAGAAACAAAACAAATTGTCGAACTTCAACAACGTACTGGCATTGATATTATCACGAGTGGTGAATTACTTCGTGACAATTACCTTTCTTTTATTGCACAAAAATTCAAGGTGCGACCTTAATGAGCATGAGTGAAATGCTCGATCACATTAAAGAAAAAGCAAATTTTTGAGTCAATGCTAGAAACCTTGGATGTTCCACACTTTCCATAAAAAAATGCCATTTGCGTGGGAAAAATCAGCTACAAACAATCTTTAGTAGCAGATGAAATGCTATTACTAAAAATCTAACTAAGCAGCCAATTAAAAGCAACCTTACCAGGGCCTTTACTTAATGGCTCGATCCATGTGGCTTTCGCCTCATATCAGGCAACATTATTCATCAAAAAGAAGAAATGTAAAAGATGTTGTTGCGATCTTAAAGCAAGAAATTGATCATTTATCTGAACTGGGCGTCAGTGTAGTTCAATTTGATGAGCCTGTTTTGACAGAAGTTATTTTTAGCCATCATCAAACACGTTCATTTTGTATGTGCAGCGTTAAGCGAAAAACAAGATTTTGTTGCGGAACTACAGTTTGCAAAAAGTTTAATTACTCAAATCTTTTGAGTATGCAAGAAATAAAAAAATATCAAAACTGCATTACATGTATGTCGTGGCAACTGGAGCAAAAGATGAAAGCGTATTACTGCGCGGGCCTTATACATCATTAGTGGATTTATTTGAATCGGCATTACCTGATATTTTTAATGCTCGAATTTTTCTACACCAAGAGCGGGAGGTTAAGTTCGTTATTAGAAAGCAAAAATCTTAAAGACAAAAATGTATTTTTGAGGCTTAGGCGTCATCAATCCTCGTTCTGATGAGGGTAGAAACCGTGGAGCAGATTGTTCAGCGCGAGAAAAAGCCTTAAATTACCTTCCACCAGAGCAAATTTGGCTAAATCCAGATTGTGGATTTGCTACTTTTTCTAACCGCCCTTTAAATGGTTTTTGATATTATTGAAGCCAAACTTAACGTATTAAATGAGGCAAAATCAATATTGAGGGAACGTTATGTATAACGTACCTGAAAGTGAATGTTTTACAGCGAAATATCGAGCCGTATTACGCGGAGAAGAAATTAAATTATTCACCCCAAATGACAGTATTTCGCTCTATTCACAAGTCAATTTCGATAACCAATCGTTACAAAAAGTGCGGTGGATTATTTTTGCTGTTTCTATTTTTAGGTGGCATTTTGAGCAGTGTAAAAGCACATTTTGCTCAACAACGTGCCGATATTGTAGAAATGGAAGGAAAAATTTGGCTCAACCTCGCCAATCCTTTAACCTTACTGGGCGTTCGCGGCTATAGTGAGCAACCTGTCATTAATGACGGCAAAATTAAAATTTTTATTTCATCAGATTTAACCGATGATATCTTCACACAACTCACACACAAAATGCATTACGCTGTTGTTTTATTTACAACACGATAACCAAAAGCCTTTCCTTTAAATATAGAATTTGAGCAAGTGCTTTGATTTTTCATCAGGTCGTTCATCAAAATTTCAGACAAAAAAATTGCCCCATTAAGGGCAATCTTATCAATGCTCTAAAGTTACTTATAGCTTTAAGCAACGATTAAATATGTTGGTTAATGAAGTTAGCTAATTGAGTTTTTGGTAATGCACCAACTTGAGTTGCAACAACTTGACCATTTTTAATCAATAATAATGTTGGGATACTACGAGACACCAAATTGTGCTGGCGTTGCTTGGTTGTCATCCACATTCATTTTCACGATTTTAACTTTACCAGCAAATTCAGGCGCAAGTTCATCTAACACTGGTGCAATCATTTTGCAAGGACCGCACCATGGTGCCCAAAAAGTCTAATAAAACGGGGATATCTGAGATTAACTACAACACTTTCAAAATCTGCGTCATTAATGTGTAATACTTCGCTCATTTTGTTTTCCTTATTTTGTGAATGGAATCCCTATATAAGGGCTTTTTAAACTTACAAGTGCGGTGCAGAATAACACCGTTTTAAAAATGTAAACTAATCGTTTTAATTGCCAAAAGCTAAGACGGCAACCTACTATCTCGTAATACGCTGTCAAACGTACGGTGCTCTCGTTCAACATAAAATTAAAAATTCTAAATAGAAATATATTTCGCATTAATTAGCTCAATATATTTTTCTGTCATAGCTTTTAGTGCTATAGATTTGATTTACTCCAATTATCTTTAAGTTTGCAAAAAGCCTGTAATAAGTCCGCTTTAATATCTTCTACATCTTCAATACCGACTGAAAAAAACGCAGCAAGGTATTAGTAATCCCACGAGCTACACGCTCGGATTCTGGAATATCCATATGAGTTTGAGTGGCAGGATAAGTAATAAAACTTTCTGTGCCGCCTAGACTTTCTGCAAAAAGTAATCAATTTGATGGATTTTAAGAATGTATTAACCCAAGCTTCATCTTGCAAACGGAAAGACAACATTCCCCTTTATTCGGATAAAGCACTCGATTCCACTTGTGGTTGAGCTTTTAAAAATTCCGCAATAGCTGTGTATTTTCTTGATGACGTTTCATGCGCAAAAAAGCGTTTTCATACCACGAATAGTCAGCCAAGAATCAAAAGGTGAAAGCACCGCACCTGCACCATTTTGAATATAAAGCAATGCGATCACAAAGTTCTTGCCCTTTTGCAACGATTAAACCAACAAGTGCATCATTATGACCAGCAATATATTTAGTTCCGCTGTGAATTACCACATCCGCACCTAAATCTAACGGACGAGAAAGCACAGGCGTTAAAAACGTATTATCCACAATCAACATCAAATTATATTTTTCGCAAGTTTTGCAATTTCAACTACATCACATTCTTCCATTAAAAGGATTTGATGGGGTTTCAATAAAAATCGCTTTTCGTATTTGGGTTAATTGCAGCCTCAATTTTCAGAAGCAGATGCTGTATTAACATAAACAGGTTTTACACTATTGTTATTTTTTTATAAGAGAAATCTAATAATCGATAAGTACCACCATACACATCGCTAGAAACAATCCATTCATCTGGTGCAGTGAAAAGCGTCATCAAAACTTGAATTGCCGCCATACCAGAAGAAAACGCAAAACCACGATCTCCATTCTCTAATTTAGCTATCGTTTCTTCTAATACTGTACGAGTTGGGTTTTTAGTACGTGTGTAATCAAATCCCGTACTTTCACCGATACCATAATGGCCATAAGCCGTAGAAAGAAAAATTGGTGTAGAAACCGCGCCCGTACGCTCATCACTGCGATTGCCTGCTTGAGCTAATAAAAGTATCGATAGCATATTGTTGTGTCATAACATCCTCTAAAAATAATGAAAAATAAACCGCACTTTACGTGCTAAAAACGTTTAGCATTTTGGCACAAAAGGAAAAAAGTGATAAAAAGTAGAAATTAGAAAATTACATAAAATTCCATTTTTCCATCATTTTCTGTGATTTATTTGAACAAAATGAACTTTTTAAACGGTTAGACAATTTTTAAATCTGTAATTGACAGTTATCTGAATTTCCGTAAAATGCGCACCACTAACAGCGAATGCGGGAATAGCTCAGTTGGTAGAGCACGACCTTGCCAAGGTCGGGGTCGCGAGTTCGAAACCTCGTTTCCCGCTCCAATTCGTGGCGTGTTAGCAAAGCGGTTATGCACTGGATTGCAAATCCATGTAGCTCAGTTCGACTCGGGACACGCCTCCATAATACGCAAATGTTAGTTGTCTATATGCCCGAGTGGTGGAATCGGTAGACACAAGGGATTTAAAATCCCTCGCCTTTCGAGGCGTGCCAGTTCAAGTCTGGCTTCGGGCACCATTTAAACATCAATCCAAAAGATTTTTAAAATTTACTTTAAAATCATCTAATTGGGTCGTTAGCTCAGTCGGTAGAGCAGCGGACTTTTAATCCGTTGGTCGAAGGTTCGAATCCTTCACGACCCACCACTTAAAAAAATAAAGTAAGCACCAAAAGGTGTTTTTTTATTGCCTAATATCTTGTACAACTCTTTCAAATCACTTGATTATTGAAAGAATAGTTATTCTTACTACCCAATCTAAAAATAATTAATATATTTTTATCTCTACATTATATTTTTCTAAAAATAAAATAGCGCCTGAAAAATCAAGCGCTATCAAAATACAATAAAAATTTACCGCACTTTATTACTTTAATAAAGTAAGCCCGTAGTTGTGCAAAAATCATTATCCATTTCATCAGAAAGCAATGGTAGCTGATTATGTTTATCCAGTGCTTCAGGTAATGAAAGCTGAATACCAAGAATACGTTCTACGGATTCTTTTTAAATTTCGCAGGATGCGCTCGTACAAAGGAAGATTCCTGTTTCACCCGCTTTAAGTTGATCTTTCAATACCTGATAAGCAATAGCACCGTGAGGTTCACATAAATAACCTTTTGCCTGCATCGCTTTTTAAGGTATCTTCTGTTTCGCTATCACTTAGCATTCCCGAACCTAAATCAGTTAAATCCCAACCATTTCGTTTAAACAGTTCTTCCACTCTTGGCCAGTTATTTGGGCGACTTACATCCATTGCATTAGAAAGAGGTGGCAACTGTCGTTTTAGGATCCCAATTACCCGATTTCAAATAACGTGGCACCGTATCATTTGCGTTTGTTGAGGCAACAAAGCGTTTTATCGGCAAGCCTAAGGTTTTTGCAATTAATCCCGCAGTTAAGTTACCAAAATTACCACTTGGCACAGAAACCACAACATTATCACGTTTTTCTTTTTGGTAATTGTGCTACAGCCTCAAAGTAATAACAAACTTGAGCTAATAAGCGGCTGATATTAATAGAATTTGCAGAGTTAAGTCCGATAGCTTGGCGCAATTCACCATCATCAAAAGGCTTGCTTAACCAAAGCCTGACACGCATCAAAATCACCGTTAATCGCAACTAGTACGAATATTCCCACCCTAAAGTACAGAATAGCTTTTTCTTGTAATGGGCTGATTTTTGCCTTTTGGATAAAGGATAACTACATTAATATTTTCTAATCCATAAAAACGCATGCGCTACAGCAGCCCCTGTATCACCAGACGTAGCCGTTAAAATAGTAATTTTTGCCATCACCACGAACTGCTGCAAGCGCCTGAGCCATAAAAACGGCCCCCAAAGTCTTTAGAATGCCAATGTAGGCCCATGAAATAATTCAAGTGCATAAATATTATCTTCCACTTTTTCTAAAGGTGCGGTGAAAGTAAACGCATTTTTCACCATCTCGTCTAACGTTGCTTTCGGTAATTCTTCACCAATTAATGCACCTAAAATTTTTGGCTACGCTCAACAAGCGGTAATTCAAGTAATTCATCAATGTTATTAAGTTGAGGAATAACTTCAGGAAAGAATAAACCTTGATCCCGACCAAGACCTTGACGAACAGCCTGAGAAAAAAGTGACTTGTTCTTCGGGATGTTTGATATTGTATAAATTCATATTTAATCCGTTTTTAATTTTATCTATTTAAATTAACTTATTTAATTTCTCTTGCGCCTTCATTATCGACCTTACATACATGCACAAAACCTTCATTATTTTGTAAATAATGATTCTCTAAATAAGTTGAAAGTTTAATTGCAGTTTTGTAAATCAGGGGCAATAGAGAAAATTGTTGGCCCTGAGCCTGAAATACCTGTGGCAAGGGCACCTAAGTCTCTCGTAGCTTGTTTTACTTCAGCAAAAATTAGGTAACAGAGATTCACGATAAAGGCTCGGCAATGACATCTTTCATCATAATCGCTGCGAGGTTTTCCTGATGGGTATGGCAAGCATGTACAAAGCTCCCAAATGACGACCATGGGCAATCACGTCTTGTCGAGTATAGCTTTTCGGTAAAATTGCACGAGCTTCCGCAGTAGAAACTTCAATTCCTGGATACGCCAACACCCAATACCAATTATCAAAAAAATGGAAGCTTTTGACAAATATTGCCGAGCGATTGCACTCATAAATTGCACACCGCCAAGATAGCAAGGTGCAACATTATCATAATGGATTGAGCCAGAAATACGACCTTCCAATTCTCCCATCATTTCAAGCAACTCCATTTTCGAAAAAGGGCCATCATGAAACTGATTTAATGCCACTAATGCAGCAACAATAGAACAAGCACTAGAGCCTAAACCAGAGCCAATAGGCATATCGAGCGTTAAACGCAAAGGTTTAACATTTTCCTCCGCGTAATTTTTAATTGCTCGCGAAATAGCACATAAGCCTGGTAAACAATATTTTTTTGTGGTTCTTTCGGTAATTTACGAACAAAATAGCCTGCACTTTCTAACTCAAAACCACTTGAAATAGATTCTATTTGAACCACATCACCTAACAAAGAACCATCAATAGGAGAGATCGCGGCACCTAAAGTATCGAAACCTACGCTAATATTCGCGCTAGATGCTGGGGCGTAAATTCTTAACATTGGGAATCCTTATTAATGTTGTAATGTTCTTAAAATATCTGCAAAGATACCTGCCGCCGTCACTGCATTGCCTGCACCATAACCACGTAATAAAAAGTGGGATAGGTTGGTAATAACGAGTATAAAATGCCAAAGCATTTTCACCATCTTTCACTTTATAAAGTGGATTATTCTGATCGACTGCAACAATAGATACTTTACATTTACCTTCGCAAATTTTTCCAACATAACGCAATACTTTTGCCTTCAGCTTTAGCGGGTGGAAAACACGAGCGTTAAACTCTTCATCAAGCTGTGGCAACATTGCCATAAATTCATCTGCAGATTTTTCCTTCAGAGAAGCCTTTCGGCAATACACCTTCAACTTCAACATCCGAAAGTTCAAGCTCAATTCCTGCTTCACGAGCAAGAATTAATAATTTGCGCGCTACATCTTGTCCAGAAAAGGTCATCTCGAGGATCTGGCTCAGTAAAGCCTTTTTCACGGGCAAGTCGGTGACTTCTGAAAGAGAAAGTCCCTCTTCCAATTTACCAAAAATAAAGGAAAGGGAGCCAGATAAAATGCCTTCAAAATATTCAAGTTCATCACCCGCAGCAAGTAAGTTTTGAAGATTTTCAATCACTGGCAAACCAGCGCCCACATTGGTTTCATACAAAAATTTATGTTGGCTTGCTTGAGCGTTTTGACGTAATTCATTGTAATAAGCTAATTCTCGTGTATTCGCTTTTTATTTGGCGTGACCACATGGAAACCTTCTTTTAACGCACGAGCATAAAAGCCCCGCTACAGATTCGGCTGAGGTACAATCTACAAATACTGGATTCACCACATGATGTAATTTAATGAAAGAAAGCAATACATCAAAATCTGATGGCTGAGTCGCATTTTCTAAATCGGTTTTCCAATCATCTAAACATAATCCATTTTCATTGAGCAACATGCGGTTGGAATTCGCAATAGCACAAACTCGGATTTCAACATTCTTCTTTGCTAGATACTCCTTTTGGCGCTTTACCTGCTCAATTAATTCTCCGCCTACTCCACCAACGCCCACTAAAAACATATCCACTATTTTTTTATTATTGAAAAGCGCCTGATGGGTAGCTTTCACCGCTTCAATCGCTTTATTTTGCGGCACAACCGCAGAAATTGAACGTTCACTAGAACCCTGTGCAATCGCCACAATACTAATATTTGCCTGTGCTAACGCAGAGAAGAAACGAGCAGCAATGCCTTTCGCTTGCTTCATTCCATCGCCCACAACAGAAATAATAGATAAATCTTTAATCACTTCAATTGGTTCTAATTGATGTTCATTTAATTCATTAGCAAACTCAGTTTCTAGTACGGTTTTCGCTACTTCTGCAGATTTAACTGGCACGCAGAAGCTAATACTGTATTCAGATGAAGACTGAGTAATTAAGATAACTGAAATGCCTGCGCCTGACATGGCTGAAAATACGCGAGATGCCATGCCTACCATGCCTTGCATGCCTGGGCCTGACTACATTAAACATCGCCAAGTTATCTAAGTTAGTGATACCTTTGACTTGTAAACCTTCTGATTTCACATTGCCATCAATAATCGAACCCGGTGCAGAAGGATTCCCTGTATTTTTTTAATAACACAAGGAATATTTTTGTGGCAACAATGGGCCTATCGTACGAGGATGAATCACTTTCGCACCGAAATAAGAAAGTTCCATTGCTTCACGATAAGAAAGAGTTGGTAATAAAACGGGCATCAGGCACTAAACGCGGATCGCAGAGTATAAACACCATCCACATCGGTCCAAATTTCGCATACGCCTGCGCCTAAACAAGCTGCTAAACAGGCTGCAGAATAATCTGAGCCATTACGACCGAGCAGCACCAACTCACCTTTTTCGTTACCCGCAGTAAAGCCAGCCATAAGCACCACTTTATCTTTTTGCAATACTTGCTGCATCAACACGTTTTGTTGATTCTTCAATTTCAACTGAAGACTCAAGATAACCGCCTTTTGCTAATAATTGCTTGACCGGATCCACAATATGTACGCTATAGCCACGCGCCTCAAACCAAGCTTTCATCATCGCGATAGAAAGTTTTTCACCGCGGCAATCAATTGTCGCTTTAACTGCATCTTCTACTTTTCCTGCCTGACGAATTTCTTCTAATAATCCTTTGATTTGAGCAAATTCAGCATCAATAAGCGCCTTTGTGCCATTTAAGTCGAATTGATTATTTTCGGCATGTAAGCCATTGATGATGTTATAGAAAATTTCGATTGCTTCGTTGAAATGCGTATCGGTTGGTTGATTTAATGTAGCTTTTTCAGAAAGGGCGACGAGATGATTAGTTATTTTTGCTGGCGCTGATAAAAACACCTGCTGCCTGCTCTTCTAAATGAGCTTGCTCGATCAATTTCGCTGCTTGGGAAAAACGTTCCGGATTTGCAAGCGAAGTGCCGCCAAATTTAAGTACGCGCATGATTGGTTCTCCTAGAGGTATTGTGTTTTTAAATTTATAAAAACCCGCTATTCAGTTGAATCGCGGGTTTTCTGTATCCTGTTTTTGGTGCACTAACCCGCGCCATTAATCATAGTAATGGTCATCATAATAGTGGTAATCGTGCTAATGATTACGGATAAAAGTGCGGTTATTTTTCATTGTGTTTTATCTTGAAAAATGAATGCGTAAAGAAATACCGAAATTTCCCGATCTTGTCAAACAGAAAGTAACAAATTTTTCAGAAATTTTCTCAGTAAATAAATTTCGTGTAAAACTAACCGCACTTTTTATAAAGGAGAACCTATGGATATCCAGCATAATCTCAACCTAATTCATCAAAAATTGAAACGGCTTGCGAAGAAGCAACACGCAATCAAAATATCGTAAAAATTACTTGCCGTGTCTAAGACCAAACCTATTTCCGCGATTCTTTCGGCTTATCAAGCTGGACAAACGGCCTTTGGGGAAAAATTATGTGCAAGAAGGTGTAGAAAAAGATCCAATATTTTTGAATCGCAAGGTATTAACCTTGAATGGCATTTTATTGGTCCATTACAATCGAATAAAACCCCGTCTCGTTGCAGAATATTTTGATTGGATGCAAACGCTTGATCGAGCAAAAATTGCAGATCGTTTAAAATGAACAACGACCAACTAACAAAGCACCGTTAAATGTCTTGATTCAGATTAATATCAGCGATGAAGAAAGTAAATCAGGTATTCAACCTGAGGAAATGTTAACGCTAGCAAAAATACATCGAAAATTTACCGCACTTACGCTTACGTGGCTTAATGGCAATACCCGCACCGACCGATAACATCGCAGAACAAGAAAAATGCATTTAAAAAGATGTTATCTCTATTTGAACAACTTAAACAAGCCTTACCCAATCAACAAATTGATACGCTTTCTATAGGGAATGACGGATGATATGCCGAGCGCAATAAAATGCGGTTCTACTATGGTGCGTATTGGTACTGCGATTTTTGGGTGCAAGGGATTATTCAAAAATAAAAGCTAAAACAAATCCTATTTGAAAAATTATCGTAGAAAGAAAAGCAAACCGCACATAAAAAGTGCGGTTCATTTTTATATTATTTTTGGCTGCATACAGCAATAAAAATGTAATTTATGTTCAGGATCATTAAAGGTTTTAAAACATTCTTTTAAATTGCTCACGATTTTCCGCTTTCATAGCATTACGGATGATTTTTAACGTCCCAAGAATGCCCTCATCATAAATCATTCCTTTTGGTGAAAGTAAGGTCATCTCGCCAGAGAAAGTATCAACATTTCTAAAGCCACTTTCTTGGAATATACCTTTCCATCCATCTTTCGTTAATGGCGTTACCGTCACGTTAATCGCTTTTGCGCATATTTTCTAGAATAATTTGATGATCATTCCCCACCAGCATAACATCGTGAGTAAGCAATAAACCATTGGGTTTTTAACACTCGAAAAATATTCTGCAATGGCTTTTTCTTCGCTTCCACGGGTAACATCGTCAGCATCGCTTCATTGATGACAATATCAAAACTTTCATCCTCGAAAGGCAACTTCATCGCATTCGCACGCTGTACATGAATTTTTTTCTTGCAAGCCATTTGCTTCGATATTTACTTGTGCTTTTTCTAACGCATGTTCGTCTAAATCCACACCTTCAATATGGCAACCAAATTGCTTCGCCAATCCAATGGCTGTCGTTCCCATATTACAGGCAACCTCTAACACTTTTTTTATCTTTGGCTAAAATCGCCATTGGCAATTAACCAATCTGTCGCTTTTTTTACCGCCTGGACGCAAACGAGTTTTACCTAAACGTGCAAGAAAAATTATGCCCTACTTCATCTTTTTGCCATATCTATCTCCTAGTAATTAACTTGGTTTTTATATTATAGATGAAAATTATTCTTATTAAAGTAGTAAAAGCAAAAATAACCCAACCGATTGATTTGGGCTATAAAAGATCAGGAAAAATTTACCGCACTTTAAATCAATTAGGGTTTCCATTCACCATTGAGCACGGTTGCTGTCACTTTATAATCTGACGTAAACACGGCTAAATTTTGCGATTTTTTTCCTTTTTCTACCGAACCTAAACGATCATCCACACCAATTGCTCGTGCAGGATAAAGGTTACTCATTCGAATTGCTTCAGCAAGTGGAATTTCTACAAACTCGACTGCATTTCTTTAATAGATTCGATCATGGTAATTGATGCACCAGCGATCGTACCATTCGCATCAAAAACAGCGGCCATCTCGGATATAAATGGTTTTTTTCCTACGAATGTGAATGTTTTCCAATTCAGGTGGGGCTCCTGCTGCTGCGAGAGAGTCAGTCACAATACAAAAGTTTGTCACCTTTTGATTTTTATCAATGCGAACATTACCGTAATTGATATGCACACCATCCACGATAATACCAGTGTAAACATCAGAATCTAGTACCGCCCCTACTACGCCCATAGCACGTCCAGAACTAATTGGCGACATTGCATTATGCAAGTGAGTCGCAAAAGTTGCGCCTTTGTGGAATGCAGCTTTAGCGACTTCATAAGTCGCATTAGAATGGCCAACAGAGACAATAATGCCCGCTTTCACAAAAATCAGGCGTATAGTTAATGGTTGGGTTTTCTGCGGCAATGGTAATTTTTGTAATGACATCACCATTTTCACAGAGAAAATCTTTCATTTCAGGCGTAATTTCCCGAATATATTCGGGACGGTGTACCCCTTTTTTCTCAACACTAATAAACGGTCCTTCAATATGTAAACCAAGTGCTTGGTTTTTATGCTTGTTTAAATATTCACGCATAATTTTCACCGCCCTTTTTATGTTTTCATCTGGTGCCGTGATAAAAGTTGGAAGGAAACTTGACAACCTGATTTTCAAGTTAGTTTCCTGCATAATTTCCAAAGGTTTCAACGCTAGTTTGGTCGTTAAACATCACGCCACCACAGCCATTTAATTGAAGATCAATAAAACCAGCTGTTAAATTATTACCTTGTAAATCAATGGTTTTTGATGCCTGTTTCTAATTCAGCTTGTGGAACTACCGCTTCAATAATTTCACCGTTAATAATTACAGCAAAAATCACGTAAAACATCATATTTTGTGTAAATCACACAATTCGTTAATGCATATCTCATTTTTGTCCTTAAATAAAATAATCAGAAAAATTACCGCTCTTTTTGAGCGGTAGGATCTTATAACACGCTATGAATGGCGCGTTGTTCTAATTCAGTAAAAAATATTTAACAGTTTTTTTACTTTTCAATTCTTGTTGTGCAGGCTCATCACAAACTAGCACAAAAATGACGATGTAATTGAAGTGCACTCACTGTCCACATATGGTTCACACCACCTTCTACAGCTGCTTGAACTGCAAGCGCCTTATGATGGCCAGTTGCAAGGATCATCACTTCTTCTGCATCTAATAATGTGCCGACACCAATAGTCAAAAGCATATTTAGGCACTTTTATTCACATCACTATCAAAAGAAACGTGAATTTGCGATCAGTGTGTCTTGAGTTAACGTTTTTAATACGAGTGCAGGGAACTTAATGATGACGCTGGTTCATTAAAGGCAATATGACCATCATTACCTACTCCGCCCATAAATAAATTAATTTTTTCCGTAAGATTTAATTTTTCTTCATAACGGCGACATTCCGCATCACGATCATCCGTGTTGCCATTAAGAATATTGATATTTTTCTGGCTGAATATCGATATGATTGAAGAAATTGTTATACATAAAAACTATGATAACTTTCAGGATGTTCCTCTGGTAACCCCACATATTCGTCCATATTGAATGTTACTACATGCTTAAAGCTCACCTCTCCCGCTTTACAAAAGTGCGATTAATTCTTGGTAAGTTTTTAATGGCGTACCACCAGTTGGTAAAACCGAGAACGAAAGGACGTTCAGCTGTAGGATTAAAAATGATTGATACGATCAACAATATGGCGTGCAGCCCAACGACTCACCTGTTGTTCGTTGTGTAGAGGGATAAGACGCATACTATACTTCCCTTTTATTTTCAATACCGTAGATAAACAAACCAACGGTTAAACATAATGGTTCCCCACTACGAAATAGAAAAAAACTGAGAAGCAGGAAACGAGAATTGCTACCCCAAGAGGGGTGAATTATGAGTAACCTGAAATCAATCCCTAGGTTCTCACGATATTCCATTAATTATAAAAATTTCGCTTTCAACTCTTTTGCTTTAGTGCAAGCTGAGCATCTGTTGCTTTTTGCTGTCATTGGCTCACGGCAATAACCCGCATCCACACCGTCTAATTTAAGCAATTCTTTGATAGTTAAATATAAACCGTTCGCTAAAATGCCTTCGATTAAATCGTTGGTTACGTGTTGAATTTCTAACGCCTCGGCTAATTTACCCGCTTTGGTTAATTCAAAAATTTGACGGGCACGAACGCCGTTTACGTTGAAAGTTGAACCGATTGCACCATCCACACCAAGTGCGGCCGCAGGTAACATCATTTCATCGAAACCAGCCCAAATTAAAGTGGTTTGGATAAGCTTTTTTCAAACGTTCTAATAAGTAGAAATCACCTGCTGTGAATTTTACCCCTAATACTTTCGGGTTTTTGTAAAGTTCACCAAATTGTTCAATTCCCATATTCACACCAGTTAAGAACGGAATAGAATACACGATCATATTATTGCCTGTTTCTGCAATAATGGTGTCGTAATAATGTTTGATTTCAGGAAACTAAATTTATAGTAGAACGGAGTGACGGCAGATAAGCTATCGTAGCCTAATTCTGTTGCATATTTACCTAATTCAACCGCTTCTTTTAAGTTTACGCTGCCCACTTGAGCAATTAGCGCGATTTGATCTTTGCTTCATCTTTTGCAATACGGAAGATTTCTTTTTCTCTTCAGTTGAAAGCATAAAGTTTTCAGCCTGTTGAGCCACCCACATATAAACCATCAACTTTCATTTTTGTCGATATTGTGGCGGATAATTTGACGTAAACCTTTTTCATTAATTGTGCCATCTTCATTAAATGACACTAATAATGCACTGAAAAATACCTTTTAAATCACGCATAAGTTTTTCTCCTATTTTATACGTTGTTCAAGAATCACATTGAGGGTTTTTGCTTGGTTTGAGCTGCAAGTTCTTCTTCGCCCTGCACTAACAAAGCATAAATTAAATCTAATACAAAAAAGCTGTGCAATTTTGGTACCAATGGAGTCACCTTGTAGCTTCCCTTGTTTATTACCATTACCAAAAACATAATCAGCATATTCTGTAACGGGTGAACGCAAACTGTGAGTTAATGCCACTGTCGTGGCGCCATTTTGTTTTAGCAATTTTGAGAGTGTGTGCTGTTTCTGCGGAATATCCTAGAATGACTTAAACCAATTGCCACATCAGAAGACGTAAGTAATGCTGCCTGCATATACATAAAAATGATTATTGCCTGTTGCATCCACTTGAAACCGATACGCATCAATTTATTTTTGCATCTTCAGCTGTCACGCCAGATGATCCACGCCGAATAAAAAGATACGACGTGCTTTTTAATGGCTTTAACGACTTGTTCAAGCTGTTTCAAATCTAATAAATTAACCAGTTTCTTCCATTACATTAGAAACTGCCGCTTTGCAACTTTTGCGCAATCGTTAAAGAATCATCGCTCAGCATAATTTCTGTTTCGAGCACAGTTTCATCATTGTTATCTTTCGTGGCAAGCTCAATGGAAAGTTCTAATTTAAAATCCTGAAAACCTTTAAAACCAATGGTTCGACAAAAAACGGACGAGCGTAGCTTCTCCAACTTCAAATGCTTAGCGATTTCTGAAAGGGGCATTGAGACACTAAATCAGGAGAACGCAAAATCGTATCAGCAATTTTTCTCTGACTTGGTTAGACTGTAGTAAAGCGAACTAATGGTGTTTAACACATTTCCGGATTTAGCCATAAATGGTTCCTTTTGGTTTATCAAGCAGAACATCTTTTACCCAATAAGCTGCGCCCACTAATCCTGCATCTTGACCAAATTTAGCAGATTCAATGTTACAGCTATATACAGCAGGCATAGCCTGTAAGAAACGTTTGACTAATGGTAAATAACCTTCAGCCAACCCTGACACTACCACCAACAACAACTTTTTGCACATCCAATCCAATCACTAAATCCGCCACTAAATTGGCAATGGCTTTGGCTGAACGTTCTATAAGTGCGGTAGCTTTTTCATCATTTTTTCTAAAACGTTCAAAAACTTCTTTTGGCTCCCAAGGATCGTCCCATTGGGAAGACACTGCTTCAATAGCTCGACCAGCAGCAACGGCTTCTACACAACCTCGACGACCACAACCACACATTGGGCCATTTGGATCCGCTAATGTATGCCCGATATGTCCCGCGATTCCCTTCGGACCAGTTTGTAATTGTTGGTTTAATATGACACCGCCACCCACGCCAGTAGAAACCGTAATAAAAAAACAAAGTTTGATACTTTCTCTGGATCTTGAAGTTGATATTCCGCATAAGTTGCGGCTTGCGCATCATTTAATAAGCCAATTGGTTTATCCGTGTGTTTAGCAATACTTTCTTTTAGTGGAAATTGATTCAAACCACCTAAATTTTTAGGATTAAGTGCGGTTAAAACACCGTCATTTATAATGCCTGTTGACGCCACCGCCACATAATCAAATTGCCCCGCATAATGAGTAGAAGTTGTTCCAATGCTTGATGCATTCCTTCTACCACATTTTCACGCGGCGTATGAATTTGTTGGCGTTGTTCAACTTCGCCATTTTTACGATAGCCGATGCGATTTTTGTACCGCCAATGTCTAGAGCTAAACAACGCATAACTTATCCTTATAGTACGAAGTATTTTTCTCACACGTCTTACGACTATCTTTGCAGATTTCACAGAATTAGCGAACCAACTCACGATATGCTCAAGGCGAGTTAAAGGCTGAACCAACGGTTACGCAATCTGCGCCAATTTCAATCGCAACTTTTGCTAATTCAGGCGTGTTATAGCGACCTTCTGCCATCACAAAACAACCTGCAGCTTTTTAAATCTTTTCACTAATTGATAATCAGGTTCTTCAGGAACTGGACCACCTATATAACCCTGACATTGTACTCCCCACAATATCAAAACCGAGTTTTTGACAATACAAAGCCTTCTTCTAAATTAGAGCAATCTGCCATAGCCAAAGCAGCACATTTCATGGATTTTTCACCGCACTTTCAATATCAACTGGGCGAGGACGGCTAGTGCCATCTACCGCAATAATATCTGCCCCAGCATTGGCAAGATCTTCAATATCTTGCAGAAATGGCGTAATACGAATCGGACTATCTGGTAAGTCGCGTTTTACAATACCGATAATTGGAATGTTTTACAAAAGGACGTGTCGCTTTTAAGGTTATCTACACCTTCAATACGTAAACCTGATGCGCCACCAGCAACGGAAGCTTGGGCCATAGCAGAAACAATTTCTGGTTTATCCATTGGACCATCATCAACAGGTTGGCAAGAAGCAATGAGACCATATTGAATTTGAGAAAGCACATCTTGATGAGATAATTTCGACATAATATCACTCCTAAATATAACTGAGCCTGCATTTTCGTCAGTGCTCAGCATTATATAAAAACATAACTCCATTTTAAAAGTTTTTGAAGTATGCAAATGTGATCTATCTCTCAATTTTGAAATAAAACTTCAAAGAGCAGTTCAAAAAGTATTTTTACTTTAGAATAGCGCCCGAGTAGTTTTTGATGTCTAGAAAACATCAAGCATTCACTTTCAATCCAAGCCAATTATGAGCTTATATCAACATAGGTTCACACAGGAGCGAACATTATAGAAATTTACTAAACTTTTTCCTTGCAACTGCTATCACATTAGGCGTTTCTTCAGCCGTTTTTGCCGCAGATTATGACTTAAAATTAGGGATATGAATGCGGGTACTTCATCTAATGAGTACAAAGCAGCAGAAATGTTTTGCAAAAGAAGTAAAAAGAAAAATCACATGGTAAAATTGAAGTTTCACTTTTATCCAAGTTCACAACTTGGTGATGACCGTGCAATGTTAAAAACAATTAAAAGACGGTTCTCTTGACTTCACTTTTTGCTGAATCAGCTCGTTTCCAATTATTCTATCCTGAAGCTGCAGTGTTTGCGTTACCATATGTCATCACCGACTACTAACGTTGCACAAAAAGCATTAAAAGAAACCACATTTGGTAAAGATTTAGTTCAAAAAATGAATAAAGAATTAGGCTTAACCTTATTATCACAAGCTTACAACGGTACTCATCAAAACAACTTCAAATAGACCGATCAATAGCATTGCAGATAAGAAAGGCTTAAAACTTCGTGTACCAAATGCTGCAACTAACTTAGCGTACGCAAAAATATGTGAGGCGCATCTCCAAAGCACCTATGGCATTCTCTGAAGTATATCTTGCACTTCAAACTAACTCTGTAGATGGTCAAGAAAACCCATTAGCGACAGTACAAGCACAAAAATTCTATGAAGTGCAAAAATTCTTGGCGATGACTAACCACATTTTGAATGACCAACTTTATTTAGTGAGTAACGAAACTTATAAAGAATTACCAGAAGATCTTCAAAAAAGTAGTTAAAGACGCCGCTGAAAATGCAGCAAAAATACCACACTAAATTATTCGTAGATGGCGAAAAAGATTTAGTAACATTCTTTGAAAAAAACAAGGTGTTAAAGTGACTCACCCAGATTTAACTCCATTCAAAGATGCGATGAAACCATTCTATGCTGAGTTTGTAAAACAAACTGGTGAGAAAGGTGAAAAAGCATTAAAAAGAAATCCAAGCTCTTAAATAATCTCTATCACGTGCGTCAGCAATTTGGTTTGGCGCACTCATTTTCGTTCTCCACAGTCTCCGGAGGAAGTATGAAATAACAAACTTGAAGAATGGATTGGCGGCGCGCTATTCCTTGTGATCTTCGGTATTCTTGTTGCTCAAATCCTATTCCGACAAGCTTTCCACTCGCCGTTAATTTGGAGTGAAGAACTCGCTAAACTATTGTTTGTTTATGTAGGAATGCTCGGTATTAGCGTGGCAATTCGCAAACAAGAACACGTTTACATCGACTTCTTAACCAATTTAATGCCTGTTTCTGTCAAAAAGTAACAAACTCTTTTGTACAGTTAGTGATTTTCCTTGGCATTATTTTCTTTATCCATTTTGGTATTAAAACGTTCCTTGATGCAGATTTCCTATTGACGCATTAGGTGGAATTTCAGAGAAATGGATTTATGCTTCTCTGCCGATCATTTCTATCCTAATGTTAGTGCGCTTCTTCCAAGCACAAGCAGACAATTTTAAAGAAGATAAAAGCTATTTACCGGCGACGTTCTTCATTATAAGTGCGGTCATTTTATTAGGCATTTTATTTACGTTCCCAGAGTGGTACAAAGTATTACGCATTACAGAATATGTGAAATTTGGCTCTAACTCTGTATACGTTGCCCTCTGATATTCTGGCTAGTTATTATGTTCCTCGGCGTGCCAGTAGGTTGGTCATTATTTATCACTACATTGCTTTATTTCTCAATGACCAGATGGAACGTAGTAAACGCAGCGGCTGAAAAACTGACTATGAGTTTAGAGCAGTTTCTCATTACTTGCTGTGCCGTTTTTATATCCTAACGGGTATTTTTAATGAATACTGGCGGTATCACAGAACGTATCTTTAATTTCGCGAAAGCCTTACTCGGTCACTCACACTGGTGGTATGGGTCATGTAAATATTGGCGCAAGTTTATTGTTCTCAGGTATGTCAGGTTCTGCACTTGCTGATGCAGGTGGATTAGGTCAGTTAGAAATCAAGGCTATGCGCGATGCAGGCTATGATGATGATATTTGTGGTGGTATCACTGCAGCTTCTTGTATCATCGGCCCATTAGTTCCACCAAGTATCGCCATGATTATTTACGGTGTAATCGCCAACGAATCCATTGCGAAACTCTTCGTTGCAGGTTTTGTACCTGGCGTACTTGTAACGATTGCCTTGATGATCATGAACTACTACGTATCTAAAAACGTGGTTATCCAAGAACACCAAAAGCAACTCGAGAAGAACTTTTGCACATCATTCAAAAAGCATTCTGGGCAATTTTAACCCCATTACTCATTATCGGTGGTATCTTCTCTGGCTTATTTAGTCCCAACAGAATCTGCCGTTGTTGCTGCGACTTATTCCGTCATCATTGGGAAATTCGTTTATAAAGAATTAACCATGAAAATGCTCTTTAATAGCTGCGTTGAAGCTATGGCAATTACTGGTGTGGTTGCATTAATGATTATGACTGTGACCTTCTTCGGAGATATGATCGCGCGTGAACAAGTTTGCAATGCGTATTGCAGATGTGTTCGTTGCCGTAGCTGATTCTCCACTTATGGTATTAGTCATGATCAATGCGCTCTTGCTCTTCTTGGGTATGTTCATTGATGCATTAGCATTGCAATTCTTAGTCTTACCAATGTTAATTCCAATCGCGATGCAATTTAATATCGACTTAGTATTCTTTGAGTGTAATGACTACTTTGAATATGATGATCGGTATCTTAACACCGCCAATGGGTATGGCTCTCTTTGTGGTGGCGCGTGTGGGTAATATGTCAGTATCCACTGTGACTAAAGGTGTATTGCCCTTCTTAATACCGATATTCTTAACATTAGTATTAATTACGATTTTCCCACAAATCATTACTTTCTTTGTACCAAATCTATTGATGTCTTAACACTAAAGTGCGGTTAAAAAAGCAAGGCTTTTATAACCGCATTTTTCTCAAAAATAAATCCTATTCAATGCGGTTTTATGAATAGCAAACCATAACCATAACTTAATAAATGAGGGTTTATTGTGAAATTGACAAAAACAGCATTATGCGCCGCACTTTTTGCAACTGTTGCATTTTCAGCTAGCGCACAAGCCTATCCAGATTTACCAGTAGGCATCAAAAGCGGAACGGGCGCACTCATCGGCGATACCGTATATGTAGGCTTAGGGTTCAGGTGGCAATAAATTCTATTCTTTAGACTTAAAAGATCCTGCTGCACAATGGAAAGAAATTGCCGCATTCCCTGGTGGTGAACGTAATCAACCTGTTGCAGCAGCCGTAGATGGAAAACTTTATGTATTCGGTGGTTTTGCAAAAATGAAAAAGGGCGAACTTCAACTTGTTAATGATGCTTACAGCTACAACCCAGCTGATAATACTTGGGTTAAACTTCCTACTCGTTCTCCGCGTGGCTTAGTCGGTTCAAGCAGCGCATCTCACGGTGATAAAGTTTATATTTTAGGTGGTTCTAACCTCTCTATATTTAATGGTTTCTTCCAAGACACCGTGGCAGCAGGTGAAGATAAAGCGAAAAAAGATGAAATCGCAGCAGCTTATTTCGATCAACGTCCAGAAGATTATTTCTTCACAGCAGAATTATTGAGCTATGAACCATCAGCAATAAATGGCGCAATGAAGGTCGTATTCCATTCTCTGGTCGTGCTGGTGCGGCGTTCACCATCCAAGGTAATGACTTAGTGGTGGTTAATGGTGAAGTTAAACCAGGGCTTCGTACCGCAGAAACGCATCAAGGTAAATTCACCGCTAAAGGTGTTCAATGGAAAAACTTACCTGACTTACCTGCGCCAAAAGGTAAATCACAAGATGGTTTAGCGGTGCACTCGCAGGCTATAGCCATGGCCATTATTTAGTCACGGGTGGAGCTAACTTCCTGGTTCAATTAAACAATTCAAAGAAGGCAAACTTCATGCGCATAAAGGTTTAACCAAAACATGGCATAACAAGTTTATACTTTAAATAACGGTAAATGGAGTATCGTTGGTGAATTACCAATGAATATTGGTTATGGTTTCTCTGTGTCTTACAACAATAAAGTATTGCTCATCGGTGGTGAAACTGACGGTGGTAAAGCGTTAACCAGCGTCAAAGCCATTAGCTACGATGGTAAAAAATTGACCGTTGAATAATTTGGCATAGAATAATGTATAAGGCTTGAGGCAAAGAATGGGCTCAAGCCTTTTGATTTCATCAAAATATAAAAATTTAAGGAGATTATATGAGTGTACTTAGTTACGCACAAAAAAATCGGTCGAAAGCCTTAATGGTGCCTGTGGCAGCCTTACCTGCTGCAGCATTATTAATGGTATTGGCTATTGGATTGACCCAGATGGTTGGGGTGCAAACAGTCAATTAGCGGCATTATTAATTAAATCTGGTGCAACAATTATTGACAACATGGGCTTACTCTTCGCTGTCGGTGTTGCGTTTGGGCTTGCAAAAAGACAAACACGGTTCTGCCGCTCTTTCAGGGTCTTGTGGGTTTCTACGTAGTAACCACCCTACTTTCCCCTGCGGTGTAGCACAATTACAACACATTGATATTAGTGAAGTGCCAGCAGCATTCAAAAATCAATAACCAATTTATCGGGATTTTTAATTGGTGTGATTTCAGCTGAACTTTATAACCGTTTCTATCAAGTTGAATTACCAAAAAGCACTTTGCGTTCTTTAGCGGAAAACGCCTCGTCCCAATTTTGGTTTCTTTCGTGATGATCGCTCGTATCATTTGCCTTACTCTATATTTGGCCTCATATTTTTTTAACGCACTCGTTTCATTTGGTGAATCCATCAAAGATTTAGGTGCAGTCGGTGCAGGGCATCTACGGTTTCTTCAACCGCTTATTAATTCCTGTTGGCTTACACCATGCCTTAAACTCTGTATTCTGGTTTGACGTAGCGGGTATCAACGATATTCCAAACTTCTTGAGGCGGTGCTAAATCCATTGCCGAAGGCACTGCAACTGTAGGGTGTAACGGGTATGTATCAAGCTGGTTTCTTCCCAGTGATGATGTTTGGTTTACCGGGTGCTGCTCTTGCAATTTATCACTGTGCAAAACCAAATCAAAAAGTACAAGTGGCCTCAATTATGCTTGCAGGGTGCATTAGCGTCTTTTCTTTACAGGAATCACTCGAACCGCTCGAATTCTCATTTATGTTCGTTGCTCCGGTACTTTATGTATTGCATGCATTATTAACAGGTATCTCTGTATTCATTGCAGCCACAATGCACTGGATTGCAGGATTCGGCTTTAGTGCTGGTTTAGTGGATATGGTACTTTCTAGCCGCAACCCACTTGCCGTTAGGGCTGGTATATGTTACTTGTACAAGGTATTGTATTCTTTGCTATCTATTATTTTTGTGTTCCGTTTTGCAATTAATGCCTTTAATCTCAAAAACGCTAGGACGTGAAGATAAAGCAGAAACAGCTGCAGCCCCAACACAAAGCAACCAATCTCGCGAAGAAAGAGCGGTGAAAATTTATCGCTGCTTTAGGTGGTTCAGAAAAACTTCAAAACTGTGGATGCTTGTATCACTCGTTTACGCTTAACTTTAGTTGACCATCACAATATTAATGAAGATCAACTTAAAGCGCTTGGTTCAAAAGGTAATGTAAAATTAGGCAATGATGGATTACAAGTCATTTTAGGGCCTGAAGCTGAACTTGTAGCAGAAGCGATTAAAGCAAAATTAAAATAAATTTTGACGCACACTTTTACATGCCGTCTATCACTAGGCGGCATTTTTATTAACGAGATTTAGCGATGTTATTTATTCCACCACCACTACTCTGTTTATTAATTGGCACTGCAATGTATTTTTGCCAAAAGTTGCTAGTTATTCTGTCCATTTTGCAGTTATTGCCTTTGTCATTACGCTTTCATTTTTGATTGCTTTAAGTAGCGTTGTGCAATTCTTTATATGTAAAAACTAGCATCAATCCTCATGACTTTAAACATACAACACAATTAGTTTCTACAGGCATATTTCGATTTAGCCGTAATCCAATGTATTTAAGTTTGCTGTTAATGTTAATTGCGTGGACTGTTTGGTTGGGTAATAGTTTGGCTTGGTTAGGGTGTGATTGTCTTTATACTAGTTATGAATCGCTTTCAAATAGCCGAGAAGAAGCCTATTTGGAAAGTAAATTTGGCGATGAATATCGTCATTACAAACAAAAAGTAAGACGCTGGCTATAAAAAAACACCTTCACGAGGAAGGTGTTTTTATCAATTTAAAATCTATTTCTTCGGTGCTTGCATAAAGCGGAAGAAATCACTATCTGGTTTTAAAAATCATCATATTGTCAGAGCTTGCAAAACTCGCTTCATAGGCTTTTTAAGCTACGTACAAAAGTAAAGAATTGAGGCTCTTGTGCAAAAGCATCTGAATATAATTTTGCAGCCGCAGCATCGCCTGAACCTCGTAATTCTTGTGCAGTTTTATTTGCATTAGCAAGAATCAACGTCCTTTACGATCTACATCTGCTTGGATAAATGCTGCTTTTTCTTTACCTTGAGAACGATGTTCACGCGCGACTGCATCACGTTCTGCACGCATACGTTGATAAATTGAAGAAGAGACTTCGTCCGGTAAATTAATTTGTTTTACACGCACATCAATCACTTCAATCCCTAATTCTGCCGTACTATCTTGCCCTGAATTTAAAGCTTTTTGCCCCTTCCATTAATTCACCACGCGTACCAGAAACGATATCTTTAATGGTTCTTGTACCAATTTCAGAACGCAAACGGTCATTTACTTTTACGGCTTAACAAGCTTGAAGCTTGGGTATAATCGCCACCACCAGTAGATGTGTAGAATCGACCAAAATCACTAATTTTCCATTTCCACAAGAATCTACTAGCAAGTCTTTTTCTCAACAGTAACAAAACGTGTTGCCGAACCATCTAAAGTACGAATACGTGCATCTAAAACTTTAATGCTATCAATCAAAAGGCACTTTAAAAATGCAAGCCTGGTTCATAGACAACCACTTTTATTATCTGCATCACGCTGTACTTTGTTGAATCGCAACATAATACCGCGAGTACCTTCAGTCACTACCACAACACTCGAATACACCACTGCCGCAATGACAAAAATAGCTGGTAATAAAAAAATTTACGCATTAGTTAAATCTCCCTTGACGAATCGGCTCAACACTGCTTGGTAGTTGGCTTGAAGAATGATTAATACGCTCTGGCTGTGATAAAACAGGCGCAGATTCTACCGCTCTTTCTGTTACGGCTGGCGCTTTAGCTGATACTTTTTTACCCATGATTTGTTCTAACGGTAACACGGTTAAATTGTTACCATTATTGCCATCAAGCATCACTTTTTGGCGTATTTGCCATGACTTTTTCCATGGTTTGAATATATAAACGCTCACGCAGTAAATCTGGCGCAGCTTTAAATTCAGGCAACAAACGCTGCAAACGTTCCACTTCGCCTCGTGCATCTAACACGATACGATCTTTATAAGCTGTCGCTTCTTCAATAATACGTTGTGCATCACCACGCGCAATCGGCTCTTTCTCACGGGCATAGGCTTCCGCTTCACGAATGAAACGTTGTTCATCTTCCTGCGCTTTAATCGCATCATCAAACGCATCTTTAACTTCTTCAGGTGGGCGCGCAGATTGGAAGTTCACATCAATAACCTCAAGTCCCATATCATAGGATTTGATAATGTCATTTAACGCCTTCCACGTATCTTCACGAACAACCGCACGACCTGTTGTTAAAATATCATTCATTGACATATGGCCGATCACATAACGCAATGCACTGTCAGTCGCTTGACCTAAACTATCATCCGCATTCGTCACGCTAAAACGATATTTTGCAGGATCTTTGCTCACGATATTGTACGGTCATTTCTACACGAACCATATTTTCATCTTTAGTCAGCATTGAACCTTGCGTACGAAGCTCTTTAACTTGCTCAACATTCACTGGCAATACTTTTATCCACAAATGTTGGTTTCCAGTTCAAAACCCGGTTGAACAATAGAATGTAATTCACCAAAACGAAGTACCACACCACGCTCAGCCTCTTTAATAGTATAAAAAAACCGCTTACGCCCCAAATAATCGCACCAATCGCTACAGCAAGTGGAATAACTTTTGCCAAAAATGAAATGGCGTATTGCCTTGAGAACTGCCATTATTTTGACCGCTCTTTTTATTTCCACCACCTAATTTTCTGAGAAGGTTATTAAAAATCTCCTCAATATCTGGCGGAGATTGCTCTTGATTTCCACGATTTTGGTTATTATTCCATCCATTATTGTTGGATGAATTTCCCGGCTGTTGGTCGTTGCTCTGCCCTGGTTTTACTCCAAGGATCGCGATCTGAACCGTTCTGTGACATTTCATTCTCCATTTGTCAAAAATTGTTAAGAGTTTAGCTAAATAAATGGGGTACGTCTGTGAAAATGCAAGAGGGATAACTATTAATTTCACCTCACTTTCAAGTTATCCCTCTCATAAGCGGAGATTTTTGCCGTTAGCGTTAGATAGCTTTTTACTGTTTTACTATCGTAGCAGTTACTGCCTTAACAGATTTTTAAATTAAGACTGCCTTTTAATAGCAATACGCACATTTTCAGAAAAAGCGATGTTAATTCTCATCGCAGCTTAGGGGTCTTGCTCTCTTGTGATATTTCCGTAGAAAAATCAGGGTGTGCTCACGCTAGATTGGATGTAAAGTTATAAAGTTTACTTAACACAAGCATAATTGAAAAATACAAAAGTGCGGTCAATTTTGAGAAGTTTTAAAAACTCTTTGAAAATTGACCGCACTTTTTATATCAGAAGGTTTTAAAATTATATGCCTTTCAAATAACTTACAAGCTTCTAGAAATCTGAAAACTAAGAGCTTGATATTTTTCAGAACATACTTTTTCAAACTCTTCAAATACTATTTCCTAATTTTTATTTTGAAATAAATATTGATAATAATATCAGAGGAGAACCTAATGAAAAACAATTTAAAGCAAAAACTATTATTTCCATTATCTCATCTAAAGAAATAGAGCCTCTATTTATAACAAATGAAAAATATTATTAAACCTAATGAAAATACTAAAAACAGCATAAAAAATCAGTATTAAAAATAATAATTTGAAGAATTTTATTCATTAGCAAGTACTCATTTTTCCCCAATTATTTATTTTTATCTCATTTTTTTCTAGTTTCAGATTAAGATATTCAATAATTACTGAATCCCACTACAATGGTGCGAATGTCCCTAACTCATGCCTAAAAACATCAATTTCATTTAATTCAGATTTTTACTATTTTCATGAATAACTTCATTTTGTTTATTTTTAGTTAGATATAAGCACGCGTCAGAGGACATGCGCTATCTAGATCGGCATTCTCATCTTCAAAAATACCTAACATAAATAAATCCTTAACTCTATTCAAATCTTTGTCAGAATTCCTCCTCTGAGGTAATAAAAACTTATACTGCCATTGTCACAATTAATTATCCCAAAACATTCCAGCTCTTTATTATTTAATGAGTAAACCCTAGAACATTAGGATCATCTAAATCACATGTAATATATTTCTTAATTTGATCTTTATCAATTTTAACTTCTATTCTAACAAGAAGCTCATCGGTAACATTACTATATATTTCAATATATCTTCTGAGTTTTTCATCATTTTACCTATATAAATTATGGTTCTATTCTTCTATTTGGATCTGCGGGTTTAATCTTATCTCCGGTTTTTATAATCAAAAGCCCCACGATGGCGCGCGTCTCCTGACGCGTGCCCAAAAGCATCAATTTTTTTGATTCAAATCTTCACTATTTTCATGAACAACTTCAGTTTGTTTATTTTTAACTCGATACAAGCGCGCGTCAGAAGACGCGCGCTATCTTGAGGGTACTTTTGCCAAAACCGTAATCAATATCTTATCTTCATTAATGGCTTAATATCTAAGCTAGTCATATTAATACCTAGCGTCACCTTAGTAATCTCTATAACGAAGATACGTTATTACAAAATTTATTGATGATATAAGGATAATAAAACCCACCTCCTTTTTATTCATACTTTTAAAAAGACAATATATCAATACAATAGAAACTAATACTATTATTTATGTTATAGAGTAACCTTGCAGCTAAAAACATAACAAACATAAAAACGACTCCAGATACTAGAGAGAAAATAAGAATATAAATAATCTTTTTCATTATTTTTTTCCTCATTAGGTTTTTGTATAGTAATTCTGAAAAAACTCTATTACCTATCTCACTCGTTGTTGAACCAGATATACTAGGAACAATATTTCTTCTATATACATCAACATAAGGAATCTTATCATTTTAAAGGCTGAGAGTTATATTTAGCCCACGTGCGATCCAGGTTAATCTTCTTACCTAACCGTACTTTAATGGCTTTCCCCATACCGTAACCAATAGCAATAGCAGATTGCACCATTGAATACAGATTGATCGGTGACATAAGAATTAATTGCCCCTAACTGCTGTATTTCCCCTACAGTAAAAGATAGCTCCTTTTTCCTTTTTAATAAGTAAGCCGTAGTTAAATCTATTCCTAGCATTTTATATCAATAGTGCTAATTGCTTATAGTTAAAATCTTTAGTTATTCTGGATTATGTTATATTTCACAATACTTGTTTTAGGACTTATTTCTCCATCTACTGTCTCTTTTGCAATAATGATCATCATATGAATACCTTAATAAGGTATTTTTTTATTCAAATATAATACTTTTTATTGAATTACCATCTTTACAAAAAGTTAAATTATCCATTTTTAGATAACCATGCTTAATAATAAAAACTCTCATATTTATCTTTTTCTCCAGATAAAGTTATATTAATTTCATAAAACCTAAAATTATCTACATTCAATATATCCCTAGATAAATTTTTCTTTATATAAAAAATTTAGTAATCTTTCTCCAGCTTGTGACCTATATGTAACTTACTTCCCCTTTATCACTACATGAATAAATAGATGTTATTGTAAAAAAATAAAATAAGAAACATCACGAGTTATACTTTTTTTACTCTTCCCATCTTTTTCATACCCTCTCCGCCTAAAAGAATATCCCCACCTAATCCAAAAATCTATCGTTTGGTGAGGGTTTTTAAATATAATAATAGTCCTCTAGTTCACATGATAAAAGCTGAATTCTTGTAGTATTTTAAGTTGTAATCGTTCGCCATTCCACTCATAAAAAGTACGGTAATTTTTCTTGATGATTGACAAAAAGCAGCTAAATAAACAGGGAGTTCATCAGTAAACCATAACTGGCCTTGCGGACAATAATCTGAAAAAATTTTTGTTGTTCAGGAAAATGACGAACATTGGATAATTTTACGATCCCAAATCCTTGAGATTTCAATACAGCCTCTCTCAAACACCAACAACGATAAAAAGCCTTCAAAAGAATCCTGCTGATAATGAAACCAATCAATTTCTTCTTTTGGTGCAATATGTTCCATCAACGCAGTAAAATTTCTTATTTTAGGAAATTCAATATCAATTCCCACCGCACTTTTTCTTCATTTCTAATATCTAATATTACCGCCACCCAATCACCAGAATGACTAATATTAAAATCTATTCGCTCATCAAGAAAATAAGGTCTGCCACTTTCGGTACGATAAATTTGAGATAAAAAGTGCGGTGGATTTTCCTGATATTTTTAGAAGTTGGAAAAAGTAATAAGTGGGCAAGCCGACGACACTGATGACGCTGAAAAAAACACGCGAGCTATCCATTTCAATTTGATACAGATTTTTCTGGAATCAGTTCATCGGGTAATGATTCCAAAGAAAAAGGTTGATTTATATTGCCGTAGGCGATGTAGGTTGTCATAAAAATAAAAGCACCATTCAAAGGTGCTTTTATATTAAAAGGATTTAGTTTGTGTGTAAATTAGCGAATCACTAATTCCGCCACAGAAACACCGATCAAGCAACAACAACCCCAATTAAACCTGGCACCATGAAACTGTGGTTAAAATAATATTTACCAATTTTCGTTGTACCCGTTACGTCAAAGTTTACAGTAGCAATGTCTGATGGATAATTTGGAATGAAGAAATAGGCATAAGTTGCCGGCATTAAACCAACTAAGATTGGCGCAGGAATACCTAAACCAATACCCACAGGCAATAACATTACAGCTGTTGCTGCTTGGCTGTTAATTACGACAGAAACTGCAAATAATGCTAACGCGAATGTCCAAGGATAAGTTTGAACCATATCAGTAATCGCGGCTTTAAATTCTGGCATTGCGTATTGGAAGTAAAGTATCGCTCATCCAAGCAATACCATAAATCGCAATCGCTGCCACCATACCAGACTTAAATACCACGCCATTTGGCACGATTTGAGGATTTGTTTTTCGTTGCGAGTAAAATCACCCCACCAAAGCAAAGCATCATCATTTGGATGATTAGCGACATGGAAATCGCTTTTCCGCTACCGATAGTACGAATTTCAGGAATCATCGCAATCGCAACAATCACAACTAATGCTAATAAGAACAAATAAACTGATTTTTAGCACCTTGTGGAAGGGTTTCATTCAATGTTGTGCTTGTGGTATTTAAAAATACGTTCACGCCATACGGGATCTTGTAAACGACGTTGATATTCAGGATCCTGTTCTAACTCTTTACCACGACGCATACTATATAAAGCGCTATCGTACCCGCTAAGGTTGCAGGAACCGTCACACAAATAATATCTAACAAACTAATATGCTCAAAACCAGGCATTGCTGTAATTTTACCTAAATAAAAGACAACAGCGGCAGAGAGTGGACTAGATGTAATCGCTAATTGAGATGCTACCGAAGACGCCGCCATTGGGCGCTCTGGACGGATTTTTGTTTTTCAATGCAACATCACCGATGATTGGCATAATTGTGTAAACAGAATGGCCAGTACCAAGCATAAACGTTAATAAATACACGACTAATGGGCCTAGCAAAGTTACACGTTTTGGATTTTTACGGAGAATACGTTCGGCAATTTGTAACATAAATTTCAAACCGCCTGCAGCTTCAAGTACGGATGCACAAGTCACCACCGCAAGAATGATGAGCATTACATCAATCGGTGCTTTCCCCACTGGCATACGGAATACGAAAACTTCGATAGCAAGACCGATACCAGAAACAACACCTAAACCGATACCGCCGTAACGGCTTCCCATATAAAGCATTAATAATAAGAATAAGAATTCTAAATAAAGCATAAGTACCTCAAAAAATAAAAACTGTAAAAATAATACCCTTTTTGAGGAATAAAACTAGATATTTTTTAAATTTTTAGACCAAGAATTGAATTAAAAGGTAATTAAGATCAATTTTTACAATGCAGGAATAAGAGAAAAAGTGCGGTGATGTTAGAAAGAAATTTTTGAAAAATTAGCGACTGAAAAGTCGCCCAACTTGAAGTATTGATTGTTTTGCACGTAGTCAATCGCAGATTGAACAGTTGTGATTTTTTTCAGCTTCTTCATCTGGAATTTCGATATCGAATTCTTCTTCTAAAAGCCATTACTAATTCAACTGTGTCTAAAGAGTCCGCACCTAAATCTTCAACGAAAAGAAGCTTCAGATTTAACATCTTCTTCTTTAACACCCTAATTGTTCAACGATGATTTTTCACGCGTTCTTCAATACTCATTTGTTTTTCCTATTTTGTTGGTTTTAACTCATAAAAGAGCGGTTAGTGTATGTATTTTTATCAACTTGCAACTATTTTTATAGGCTGGTCGCACCCACAAAACGGGCAATCTGAATACACACATTATATAGTTACGTACCTTTTGCATACGCTCAAGGCGTAACCAAGCTACACTGCGAGTGGGGATTTTAGCATTATCTAAAAATCTTTGGCTATGATTTTATTGCTTGGAAATCCCCATAAATCAATGTTAAATTTTAGCTTAAGTATAAGCCACCATTGACGTGTAACGTTGTACCAGTAATATAACCTGCATCATCAGAAGCCAAGAAAGCCACGGCTTTTAGCGATATCTTTAGCTTCACCTAAACGACCTGCTGGAACATTAGATAAAAATACCCGCTTTTTGTTCATCAGTAAGCACTTCTGTCATATCCGTTGCAATAAAACCTGGTGCAACCACATTTACAGTAATACCACGTGCAGCCACTTCTTTCGCTAAAGATTTAGAAAAAACCAATCACACCCGCTTTTGCCGCACAATAGTTAGTTTGCCCTGGATTACCCATTGAACCAACCACTGAACCAATATTGATAATACGACCAAAAACGTTTTTCATCATTGAACGTAACATAGCTTTAGAAAGATGATACACCGAAGTTAAGTTAGTTTGCATAATATCAAACCACTCATCATCTTTCATACGCATCAATAAGTTATCGCGAGTAATACCTGCGTTATTCACGAGAATATCAATATCGCCAAAATCATTTTTAATTTGCTCAAGTAAAAGTTTCGATAGATTCTTTATCCGTTACGTTTAAAACTAAACCTTTACCTTTATCTCCTAAATATGCAGAAATTGCTTCTGCACCTTTTTCAGATGTTGCAGTACCAATTACAAACGCACCTTTTGAACTCAATTCTTCTGCAATCGCACGACCAATACCACGAGTAGCTCCTGTAACTAAAGCAATTTTACCTTGCATTTTTTTCTTCCTTTTACGCTAAAAATTCTTCTACGGCATTGAATGATGCAACATCATTTTACAGATATTGCTTTGTAAATCACCCACAATGCGTTTGGTTAAACCATTTAATACTTTACCTGGTCCCACTTCAACAAGCGCTTGAATACCATCTTGCGCCATTTTTTCAACGGTTTCAGTCCAACGAACTGGGCTATATAACTGACGAACAAGTGCGGTACGAATTTCTGCACCTTCAGTTTCCGCTTTCACATCAACGTTATTTAATACCGATGTTGTTGGTGTATTAATTTGAATATTCTCAAGTGTTACCGCTAATTGCTCTGCTGCTGGTTTTCATTAATGCACAGTGAGAAGGCACGCTCACCGCCAATGGCAATGCACGTTTTGCGCCTGCTTCTTTACATAATGCAGCCGCGCGCTCAACTGCAGCTTTCGCGCCAGCGATAACGACTTGGCCTGGTGAGTTAAAGTTCACAGCAGATACAACTTCGCCTTCCTCTGCTTGTTTACAAGCATTAATAATTGCTTCATTATCTAAACCAATGATCGCATACATTGCGCCAGTGCCTTCAGGAACAGCTTGTTGCATTAATTTTCCGCGCAATTCCACTAATTTAATCGCATCTTGGAAATCCAACACCCAGCACAAACCAAGGCAGAATACTCACCTAAACTATGTCCTGCCATTACTTCTGGTTTTAATTGAGAAATTTTTCTTGCCATACGCGATAAATAGCTACTGACGCTGCCAAAAGTGCGGGCTGAGTTTGCCAAGTTTTATTAAGTTCTTCAGCAGGGGCCTTGTTGAACAAGATGCCATAAATCATAACCAAGCGCATCAGATGCTTGTTTAAATGTTTCAGTAACGATTGGATATTCAGTGGCAAGATCAGCAAGCATACCGACAGTTTGGGAGCCTTGGCCTGGGAAGACCATTGAGAATTTTTTCATTATGTTGTTATCCTATGTTTTAATTAAAAATATTTTTCGGTAATTGACGTCAGGATTTCGCCTAACGGCGACCTACTTTTCTTTGCTTGTGCAAAGCAAAGTAGGCAAAAGAAACACTCCCAATTCAAATCGCTGATCTTTGCTTTGTTTCAATTTTCTTTACGGCAATTTGCTGAACTCGCTACGCTCAAACAGACGCAAATTACCTAAAAATTGAAAGTCACAAAGGCGATTTATATGGGGCCCAAATTTAATCGGAGCATTATTTAAAAAATGCAGTTTATTTTTGAGTTCATTTTTAGAGTGAAAAAAACATTTTTGAATTTTTCACTCGCACTTTAAATCGAAGAAAGAACAAATCAGGTTCCCTTCTTTTGCCGCTTGAAAAATAGAAATTTGTAGGAAATTTGCGTCTGTTTGAGCGTAGCGAGTTCAGCAAATTTCCGTGAAATCAAATTTCTATTTTTCAGGAAACAAGACAAAGCAGGGTTGCTTTTTCTTTTTGCTTACTTTTTCTTTGGCAAAGCAAAGAAAAAGTAAGTCATCGTCAGGCGACCCCCTGACATTTAACACAAAAAGTGCGGTCAATTTTTACCGCACTTTTAAAATCATCAATAATTATATCAAATCAACTAAAAATCTCACTAATGCTGAACCCCAAGTCCAACCACCGCCAAAAGGCTTCTAATAATAGTAACTGCCCACGTTGAATACGGTCATCTCGAACAGCCTCATCTAAAAGCGACAGGCACAGTTGCGGCACTGTTGTTAGCGTATTTATCTAACGTTACAACCACTTGCGACATATCCATTTCTAATTTTTAGCTGTCGCTGTAATAATACGTAGATTTGCTTGGTGTGGCACAAGCCAGTCTAAATTTTTTATCTAAATTATTTGCTAAAAGCGTTTCTTCCACCACATTTTGAAAGTTCACGAACGGCCAATTTGAACGTTTCGTTACCTTGCATTTCGATATAGCCAGATTTTTCTACGCCACGTTCAGGCTGAGCTAAAACAAGGGCATTATTTTTATCTGCTGAAGCATGTAAATGAGTAGAAATAATCCCTTCTTGCTCACTCGCTTCCAAGAATGACCGCTCCCGCACCATCACCAAATAACACAACAGTGCTGCGATCTGTTTCATCTAATTTACGAGAGTGAGATCTGAGCCTATCACCAGGCTTTTTCACCTTACCGGCACGAATAAATTGATCGGCTACGCTCAAGGCATAGACAAAAACCAGTACAAGCTGCAGCTAAATCAAAAGAAATCGCATCATCGATATTTAATAAACCTTGCACTTGGCAAGCCGCACTTGGATAAGCGTGTGAGTTACTTGTAGTAGCAACAATAATCAGTTCAATATCTTGAGGATCAATTTTTGAGCAGCTTCGATCGCATTTTTGCCGCTTCAAAACCCATTGTTGCAACAGTTTCATCCGCTGCTGCGATACGACGTTCACGAATACCGGAACGAGTGACAATCCATTCATCTGATGTATCAACCATTTTTTTCCAATTCCGCATTTGTGCGGATGTAGCTAGTAAATAACTACCAGTAGATAAAAATTCTGCTATTCATAATAAATAAAAAAATTAAGTCATTAATAACGAGCAAGCCCAGCCAATATTTTTTCTGGAAGTTGCTGGCGAGCTTGGAAAGCGGCATCAGCAATAGCATGTGCAAAAAGCATTAACATTTGCGCTACCGTGACTTTTTACCACCACAGCTTTTAAGCCAATAAGTGATGCGCCATTATATTCATCAGGGCTAATTCGTTTCAAGCATTTATAGCGTTGTTTAAATACAAAGCGAAAAAGCCAAACAAGAATGGGCTTTATAAAACGTGAATTCGCTTTATCTTTAAACAAAGATAACAAATTTCTCACCGCCCCTTCTAAGGTTTTCAACGCTACATTGCCTGCAAATCCATCACTCACAATGACATCGGCTTTCCCATTCAGTAAAACATCACCTTCGATAAATCCGACATAATTAAGTGCGGTTGATTTTTGCAGTAAATTAGCGGCATCACGAATAGATTGATGGCCTTTAATTTCTTCAATACCTATATTCAATAATCCAATTCTCGGATACACCAAATTAAGTCGAGCTTCAACAAAAATTGCGCCCATTATAGCAAATTGATAAAGATTGTCCGCACTACACTCAATATTTGCACCAAGATCCAACATCACTGATTTTTCACCATCAATGGTCGGAATCAAAAGAAATCAATGCTGGGCGTACAATGCCTTGTAAAGGCTGTAATAAAATCTTCGACAATCCCATTAATGCCGCTGTATTGCCCGCACTGACACAACCTTGCGCTTCGCCACGTTGTACAGATTCCAATGCTAAACGCATTGATGTACCTTTACTATGACGCAATGCATAAGATATGCCTTGATTATTTTCGATAACACTTGAGCAATGTTGAATTTGTATTCGTTCTAAAACTGATTGAGAACAGTTATTGAGGAGAGGAGAAATTTGTTGACTATCGCCAAAGAGGATTAAAGAAAGCTCAGGATCATTTTCCAATGCTAAAATAGAGGCAGGGATAGTAATACGGGGACCAATGTCCCCGCCCATCACATCTAACGCCAAGGTTAGACGAGTCAAGTGAATACCTATAAGTAAAAATTACTTATTGATCACTTTACGACCACGATAGTAACCATCTGCAGTTACGTGGTGGCGTAAGTGAGTTTCACCGCTTGCTTTATCCACCGATACTGCAGCAGTAGTTAACGCATCGTGTGAACGACGCATGTCACGACGTGAACGAGATTTTTATTTTGTTGAACAGCCATTGGCCATACTCCTAAATTTAATTTACTTTTTGCTTTAAATTAGCTAATACAGCGAACGGGTTCGGTTTTTGCCAATTCGTCAGGCAATTCGCCAAAAACCTGTTCCTGCGCGGACACTTCACAGTGTTCAGATGAATGCATTGGTACAAGCGGCAAAGCTAAAATTAGCTCATCTTCCACCGTGCCAATTAAATCTATTTCGCCAAACTCATTGAACTCGATTGGCTCATAAATTTCGGCAATACATCAGCTTGATCCCAATTAGCCACTGGACTATAAGTAAACTCACATTCCAATGTTTGTTTGTAAGGCTCGTTACAACGCTGACATTCTAATTCAACATAAACTTGCACTTTACCTTTCATCACCACTAATTTTTTTGTGGATCAATATAAAACGATAATGTTACCTGTGCATCGCTGAGCACGTTTACCACTGATTCCGCCAAACGCTCAAGCTGATTAGCAGCATAATAGCCAACATAATCAAGCCGTCTTTGAGCATCTTTTACCGGGATCAACGGTTAGGGTAGTTTTACCTTTTGCATAGGGCGTGAATATTACCTGTTGTTGCGAAGATAGTCAAAGGGAAATCACATTTTTATTGGATAACTCAATAAAGGAAATTATCCAGTAACTAAAAGGTTGGAACTATAACAAAAATTGCTATAATCACGCCTCTTTTTAACAAGGAAAGATAATAATGACTTCAAATTCTTATTGGCAACGCTTAAAAGTGGCATTTCAATATGTCATGCCGCAAATTTATTTAACTCAAATTGCAGGCTGGTTTGCTAAACAAAAATGGGGGGTGCTAACCCATGTTGTAATTAAAGCTTTTGCGAAAAAATACAACATTGATATGAGTATTGCGCAAAAAGAACAATTTTCTGATTACGCAAGTTTTAATGAATTTTTATTCGTCCGTTAAAAGAAAAACGCGCGTCCAATTAATCAAAAATCCTACCGTACTTTGTTTACCAGCAGACGGTCGCATTAGCGAGTGCGGTCATATCGACGATAATCTTTTATTGCAAGCAAAAGGGCATTTTTTCAGCCTAGAAGACTTACTGGCAGAAGATAAAGAATTAGTGGAAACCTTTAAAAAATGGTGAATTTGCTACCACTTATCTTTCTCCTCGTGATTATCACCGAGTACATATGCCGTGCGATGGGTACGCTACGCAAAATGATTTATGTGCCGGGTGATTTGTTCTCTGTGAACCCATTTTTAGCCCAACATGTACCAAATTTATTTGCGCGTAATGAACGTGTGATTTGTGTATTTGATACTGAATTTGGCACAATGGTACAAATTTTAGTAGGCGCAACCATCACTGCAAGTATTGGCACAACTTGGGCGGGCGTAATTAATCCACCACGCCACAACGAAGTGAAAAACTTGGACTTATGAAGGCAAAAGTGCGGTCAAATTATTGAAAGGTCAAGAAATGGGTTGGTTCCAACTTGGCTCGACTGTGATTAATTTATTCCAAGCAAATCAAGTCCGTTTAGCTGATCATTTAAGCGTCAACGAACCTGTTCGCATGGGCGAAATCTTGGCATATAAAAAAATAATTTTTAACGAAAGGAAAACATCAAATGAATTTTGAACAAGTAAAAATTAGAAAGCGTTTCTGAAAAAGGTAGCTACGGTATTGGTTTGCAAATTGGCCAACAATTAGCCGATAGCCAAATGGAAATCACTGTTGAAGCTGTAGCGAAAAGGTATTTTTTTGACGCATTAAATCATAATCAGCCAGCATTAGACATCAATGAGTTAATGCATTCTGTTCAAGCTCTTCAACAACAAGCAGCTGAAGCACAACAAGCGCAATTTAAAGCCATTGAAGAAGAAGGCAAAAATTCTTAGAAGAAAATGCGAAAAAGCAGGTGTAAACGTAACCGACAGCGGTTTGCAATACGAAATCATGACTGAAGGCAATGGCGCAAAAACCAGCTGCAACAGATAAAGTGCGTGTACACTACACAGGTACATTACCAAATGGCACTGTATTTGACAGCTCTGTGGCTCGTGGTACGCCAGCTGAATTTCCTGTAAACGGCGTAATTCGTGGTTGGGTTGAAGCATTACAAATGATGCCTGTTGGGTTCTAAATGGAAACTCACTATTCCACACGAACTTGCTTATGGTGAACGTGGTGCTGGCGCATCAATTCCGCCATTCTCAACACTCGTATTTGAAGTAGAATTATTAGATATTCTTTAATCGAAAAAAATATGATATCTATAAAAGGCAAAAGCAATAAAGGCTTTTGCCTTTTATTGATAAAAATAATGTTATTATTTTATCTGACAAATTTCATTTGTCTTATATCGCAAGTTTTGTGTATAGGGAAAATGGGCACTTCTTTTTCACTGCATTCATTATTTATACCTTTCTTGCAAATCTTTTCTTTTCAATAAATTAGGGTTATCTTATGAAAGAGATTTGGCTACAATTTAAACAAGATTATTTAATTAAATACTGGAATCCGATTGTCGCAGTGACTGCAGCGGGTTTGCTTTCCGCTTATTACTTTGGGGTAACAGGCACTTATTGGGCTGTCACAGGGGAATTTACTCGGTGGGGAGGACATGCATTACAAGCATTAGGCGTTGATGTATCTGAATGGAGTTACTACAAAATCATAGGAATGCAAGGTAATATCTTCTCACGTGTTGATGGTGTCATGATCTTAGGCATGTTTGCAGGTTGTATTTCTGCAGCACTTTGGGCAAATAATGTAAAATGGCGCAACCAACCACATAAACGTCGGATTGTTCAAGCTTTTAATTGGCGGTGCATTAGCAGGATTTGGTGCACGTTTAGCAATGGGATGTAATTTAGCTTCACTTTTTACAGGTATTCCACAATTTTCGGTACACGCTTGGTTCTTCACTATCGCAACAGCAATAGGTACTTATGCGGGTGTGAAAGTCACATTATTACCAATATTTCGCGTTAAATTAGAACTGAAAAAAAGGCGCAGCGAAAAATAAAAAGAAACAGATCCTAAACAAGCACAACGCCGTTTCTGGATTGGTATGGTTGTATTTTTTTGCTTATCTTATTGCTTCACTTTTATGTAATGACTCAATCTATTAAACTTGGTTTTTGCTATGGTTTGTGGTTTGGCTTTCGGGTTATTAATTGAACGAGCTCAAATTTGTTTTACCTCAGCTTTCCGTGACTTATGGGTAACAGGGCGTGCTTATATGGCAAAAAGCGATTATTTTTGGAATATTAGTGGGCACAATTGGTGTGTTAGCTACATTCAACTTGGCGTCTCACCTAAAATTATGTGGGCTGGCCCCAATGCTATTATTGGCGGTTTTATTATTCGGCTTTGGTATTGTACTCGCTGGTGGTTGTGAAACAGGTTGGATGTATCGCTCAATGGAAGGTCAAGTACACTTTATGTGGGTTGGCTTAGGTAACGTAGTCGGTTCAACTTATCTCGCCTATGTTTGGGATGATATCGCCCCTGTTTTAGCACTTGATTACGAAAAACTTAATTTACTAAAATCTTTCGGGCCCGTTGGTGGCTTACTTGTGAATTACGGTTTATTAATTTTATGTTTAATTGCCGTAGTCTGGTGGGAACGTCGTTTCTTAGCCAAAGCAAAATCTCAAATAACCGCACAAACTGGCTGTGGCTGTAATTAACCAAAAGGAGCATAATCATGGCATTTACTATTGTTCAAAAATTAGATAAAGATCCAAAAGACATTTCACCCGATTATACATTAGATACGTTAGGCGAACCCTGCCCTTACCCCGCTATTGTAATGTTAGAAACCATGCCACAATTACAAAAAGGTGAAATTTTAGAACTATTAAGCGATTGCGCACAATCTATCAACAACATTCCTATTGATACTAAAAATCATGGATATACACTGCTAAGTGTAGAGCAAGATGGAACAAAATTACGTTACTTAATTCAGCGTTAAAAAATGGCTCCATAAGGAGCCATTTTTTTATCTACCCATAAAATCAAATTAATCTTCGCCCCAAACCTCTTTAGCGATTTCTTCGCGTGTAACATAAATGCCCGTATCCCACTGAATAGGATACATTAATTGATTGGGACTAGGGATGGTATATTTAACTATGCTACGATCACCAACAATAACATTCAATTTCTTTAAATGCTCAATAAATAGATGATTTGGATACCTCATCTAACTGAGCTTGGAATAACTTTGTAATTGCTTGATCTTCAATCTCAGTTAATTGTTCACGAGAGATTTCACCTTATGCAAATTTTAAACGAGTTTCTTTTTAATGCTTGTGAACGTAAATAAGAGCCTACTGTGTCTGCATGTAATAGGAGGATTTTTGATATTTTACTTCCTTATTTTATGATTTAATTAAAAGAATTCTAACGTATTTTTCAACATCCCTTCTATTTTTTTCACTAATTCCTTGTGAACAAGCATAAAGCCGAGCTCCACGCCCATTGGAAATTATAGCCGCCTAGCCAGCCTGTCACATCCAATACTTCACCAATAAAATACAAAGCCACTTACTTGGTTTGCTTTCCATTGTTTTTAGAAGAAATTACTTTAGTATCCACACCGCCCATTGTCACTTCAGCCGTACGATAGCCCTCTGTGCCATTAGGAGTGAATTGCCAATGATGAATAAAATCCACCAGTTTTTACCCGCACTTTACTGATGTTAGCGATAACTTCATCTTGCACAAGGTCTTGCTCAATCAAAGCTCAACCAATTTTTTTCGGAAGTAATCGAACCAAGATAGTTTTTCAACATTTGTTTTGGTGAATGTTGTTTTGCTTGATTAATTTCCTCTTCCACATTGTGGTTCGGTAATAAATCGATTTCCACTGACTCAGTTGGCTGCCAATAATTGGAAATTTGCAACACTGCAGGGACCTGAAATACCACGATGAGTAAACAAAAAGCTGGTTATGAAAAGATTTTCCGCACTGTGCTGTGATTGTTACTGGCAAGCTAATACCTGAAAGTGCGGTTAAAAATTTATCTGTTTCTCGATACGTAAAAGGTACTAAACTCGCTCGTGGAGGAATAACAGGAATACCAAATTGTTCTGCGATTTGATAACCAAATGGCGTTGCGCCAAGCCCTGGCATAGAAAGCCCGCCCGTCGCGACAATCAAATTTTTCACATTGCCATTGGGTTGAATTTACCTGTAAAAACAAACCGCACTTTTTCATCATTTTGAATCCGTTCAACTTGAGAAACTTCGCTACGCAATAAAAATCTTAGCACCATATTTATCGCATTCAGATTTCAGCATTTCAACAATTTGTTCTGCGCCCTCATCGCAAAATAATTGTCCTAATTCCTTTTTCGTGATAAGCAATCCCCTGCTCCGCCACTAAAGAAAATAAAATCCCAGTTGCTATAACGAGCAAGCGCCGATTTGACAAAATGAGGATTTTTGTGAAAGGTAATGAGCAGGCGTAACCTCTAAATTGGTGAAATTACAAAACCCACCTCCCGACATCAAAATCTTACGTCCGATTTTTGCCGTTGTCGAAAACTGTCACCGACTTACCTAACTTAGCCAACTGTGCGGCACAAAATAATCCTGCTGCCCTGCACCAATAATAATGTTTTCAGAATATTGGCTCACGGATTTTTGCCCTTTTTCACCACGTTGTAAAAATCCAACATCTTCATTCGTTGAATAACAGAACGACGATCCACTGCCGCATTACCTGAATCTAATAACTGCTGTAAATACGCACCGGCTTGTGGATATTGACGATTTTCTAAGGCAATCGTCGCTAACAAAGAAAGGCTTGATACTTCATTTTTATCTTTTGCCAACGCTTCATTCAAAAGTTGTTCTACTTTTTGGGTCACTTGCTGACCTGCTTGATAATAAAGTGCGGTCGCAGCCAAGCCTAAAAATATTAGGGTTTACTTCCCGACAATTTTTTTCCGCATTAGAATAAGCCACAAGCGCACTATCAAATTCATTATTCTGCACATAGGCCTCACCAAGTTGAAGCCAAGTTTCCGCATTGTTTGGATCAGTACGCAATTTATTTTTGGATCTTATCAATCACATTTTCATTTTTGTGTTCATCATTCATTTCAACATTTTTGATTATGTTGCTCAATCATCGATTGCTCGCCTTGTTGAACACGACTAAAACGATCAAGGGAAAAATAATAAGCGGTTGGAATAGCAATCAATAAAAAGAAAATCGCAAAAGAAAGTTTGTGATTACTTTTGCCAAAGAAATCTGTCTTTTGTTCCTTTTGCTTAGGATCCGAATGAGACTCAGCATTAACAGAAAAAAATATCTCTGTTCTTTTTCCAATGCACTTACCTTCTCAACTGAAGATAAGGCCAATTTTTTTCTATTTGAGAAATAAAGCAATGCGGCTGCTAAAATTAAAAGACCGATTGGCAATAGCCATAACAAAGCTGTATTCCATTTGAATGGCGGTTTGTAATTCACAAAATCACCAAATCTAGCCGTCATTTGCTCGATAATTTGCTGATTACTTTTGCCCTCATCCACCATTTTGTACACTTCAAGACGCAAGTCATAAGCAATTGGAGAATTAGATTCCACCAAATTTTTGGTTTTTGACATTGCGGGCATCGCAAAAGATTTTGCCAACTCTACGGCGCGAGTACGATCATCTTGATTTTGGAATTGATAGGTATCCACCATTTCCGCTTGGGCGAATAAGGAAAAATGCAAATAAAAAGTGCGGTTGCAAAAAGACTATTTTTTTGAACCTGAATAAAACCACGAGTAAAAAAATATCTAATATGCTTTTCATTTGTTCTTCAATGCTTCAATTTTTGGCAAAAATACCGTTTGCCAAGTTTCTTTATCCAGTAAACCAGAATGACGATAACGAATCACACCATTTTCATCCACAAGATAAGTTTCTGGCGCACCATCCACGCCCAATTTTAATCCAAACTCACCATGACTATCATCAATGGTGAAGACGAACGGATTGCCCATTTGCTTAAGCATTTCAATGCCATTTTGCGGATTATCACGATAATCCACGCCCACAATAGGCAACGTTTTTGCAATCTCAATCAACAGAGGATGTTCTTCCTTGCAATAACCACACCAACTGCCCCACACATTTAATAAAAAAATAGCTGTTTAGGGAAAATCTTTCGGGCTTACGATTTGTGATGGCTCATATAAATTAGCCTGATAAAATTCTGGAACAGGTTTATCAATTAAAGCCGACGCAATTTTTTTCGGATCTTGATTTAACCCTGCAATTAATAATACACACACGCCTAAAAGCACAAAGAGCGGTGCAAAAAAAGATAAGTTTTTGTTCATTATTTTGTCCTGTTTTCTGCGTAATCCGAAGACGCTACAAAAGTGCGCCAAACGCCATTAAAAATACCGCCAGCCCAAAGCCAACGAATCAGTGGTTTATAATGTAAGCGGAAAGTAAATTCCCTTTGCCGAGAGAATCGCCCATCACAATATATAAATCGCCCCCAAAAACCGCCATCAAGCCCCACTTCGCTCATTGTCATTGTACGCACATCGTAATAACGGCGCTCTGGGATAATTTCTGCGTAAGGTTTGCCATTTTCAGTTACATCAAAAAGGCGACTTCTGCCGTAAAATTTGGCCCGATTTCATTAGAAAATTGGCGATAATGAAATTCATATTGCCCTAACGTTTGACTTTGTTGCGGTGCTAAACGCACACCAATTTCACTGCCAAAATAACCACTCATCACCGCACCAATAGTCACAATCGCCACGCCACAATGCGCTAAAAATCATGCCAAATTGAGACAAACGAATTTGTCGCCAATTTTGCCATAAAGTGACAAACAAAAAGCCAAATCGCAAGAGTTAATAACACAAAAGGCGAAAGCGTGGAAATTTAATGCAGAATTATTGCGTAGCTGTTGCCAAATCATCAAGCCAGCAAGAATCAAAGACGGAATAAGCAACCATACGCAACGTATCAATAATGTGCGTGCAAATTGCACCCAACGAATGGTGAGTGAAATCACCATTAGGATTAAAATCACTGTAATAATTGGGAAGAAAATACTATTAAAATAAGGACTTCCCACCGAAATTGAGCCCCAATTCATCGCTTGGAATAACATCGGGTAAAAGGTGCCTAAAAACGTGGAAACCGTCGCAATGGTCAGCAAAATATTCAGTAATAAAATGCCACCCGATTTAGAAACGAACTGAAATTTCACCGCACTTTCTGATGAACTGCCCGCTCGTAACGCAAATAATCCAAAGGCTAACACTGTCAAAACAAAGAAAATTAATAACAACACATAACCGCGCGTGTTATCCAATGCAAAAGCATGCACAGAAGTGAGAGCGCCAGAACGAACAATAAACGTACCTAATACGCTAAAAGGCAAAAGCAAGCAAAGAAAAAGCGTTGTCCAATAACTAAATACGCCTTGTTTTTCCGTCGCCATTAAACTGTGTAATAATGCTAAACCAAGCAACCAAGGCATTAAAGACGCATTTTCTACAGGATCCCAGAACCACCAACCGCCCCAGCCGAGTTCGTAATATGCCCACCACGCACCGAGCACAATGCCAATGGTTAAAAATAACCAAGAAAACAACACCCAGCCACGCATTGAGCGTGCAATTTGTCGTGCAGATTGGTTATAAATCAACGCACTCAAACTCATGGCAAAATTCACCGCAAAGCCCACATAACCAACATATAACAACGGCGGATGGAAAATTAATCCCACATCTTGCAACATTGGATTGAGATCGCGCCCTTCTGCCGGTGCTGGGAAAAATGCGTCCAAATGGATTGGAATAAAATAAAATAAACACCGCAAAAGCCAAAGCAAATCAATCCCAATAAAGATAAAGATTGAGCGGAAAAAGTGCGGTCATTTTTCGATTAAAAAAAGCAAAAGCAACAAGCCATAAACTCAATGAAAAATAACCAAAACAACATTGAACCTTCATGTCCGCCCCAAGTAGCAGCGACTTTAAAAAAATGTAGGTAATTGAGAGTTGGAATGTGCCGCTACATATTCAAGGGTGAAATCATCCACCGCAAAAGAATAAGCAAGCAAACCAATTGAGAACGTCGTCGCAAGGGTAAAAAAATATAACTAAGCGGCCAAGCGGCATTAATTAAAAGTAAGATTTTTTGAATAACCCAAATTGAGGCACTAACGCAAGAAAAAACGCGCTAGCTGTTGAGAGTAAAAGAAAGAAAAAGCCAAGTTCTGGAAGCATAATGTCGTCGTTTTTCTTCGTTGAGGTTCAGATTCGTCCATTGACGAGTTATTTTACTAATTAAAAAAACACGCCAATTTAAATCTACATTAAAGTGCATTTTTCTCACCTGAATTCTACCGAAAATCTTAAATTTTTGCACACAGTTTGTGATTCACTTCGATAGGATAAATATGATTTGTACGGTAGATTTTTTTCACAAAAATAGCGCCCTATTGGCGCTATTCTGAGTTATCAAAGAATTAATTATTAAAGTCAGCACCGAAACAAGGGCGGATTTTATTTAACATTTCTTTTATCACGCGTGATGGTGCGGCGATGATATTGCCACTGCGTAAGTAGCCGTTACCAGCATCAAAAATCACAGACTAAACCACCTGCTTCACGCACGATTAAATCGCCAGCAGCACAATCCCATGCTTTTAAGCCCATTTCAAAAATAACCATCAATACGGTTTGACGCCACATAGCATAAATCTAATGCTGCAGAACCAGTACGACGGAAATCCGCGGCATCTTCAATTAAAGGCATTCATCATTGCAAATTGAGTTGGCATTAATTTTTGGTTGTTTGAATGGGAAACCAGTCGCTAAAAATTGAACCTTGAATTTCACGTTTACTATCTACACGTAAACGTACTTCATTTAATTTTGCGCCTTCACCACGCACAGCGGTAAATAATTCATTGCGGATTGGATCGTAAACAACCCCTACTTCAGTACGATTTTTTTACACGAATTGCGATAGACACGGCAAAATGAGGAAGACCCGGTCATAAAAATTACGGGTACCATCTAGTGGATCAATCACCCATTGTACATCGCTATCTTTTACCTTCAAGCGCCCCGTTTCTTCGCTGATGATGGTGTGGTCAGGATAAGATTTACGAATAATTTCAATGATTTCTGCTTCTGCTGCTTTATCAACGTTTGTCACATAATCATTAATACCTTTTTTTGTGCTTTCGATAGCATCACGGCGTTCATAATTTTTAGCAATCACATTGCCCGCTTTTCGTGCCGCACGAATTGCGATATTTAACATTGGATTCATATTTCCACCAGATTTTTAAAGAACAGAAAAATTCCGCGCCATTATAGCGAGATTTGCCAAAAATAACCAGTTGAAAAATTATAAAACAATGGTTTTTATAGGTTTTTGAGGAAAAAGTTTGCGATACGGATCGCAAAAAATAGCATGAAGTGATTTTTTTCATTAATTATTTACCATTAAAGTGCGGTAGAAAAATTGGAGCGTTTTATGCAGAAAGGTATAACATTAGTAGAATTATTAATTGGATTAGCCATTATCAGCATTGCGCTGAGTTTTGCCGTGCCATTATGGCAAACAGACTCACCTAAAAACGATTTTTAGCCAAAAGAGCAACATCGCCTGTATTTATTTCTACGCCAAATTCAGGCTCGGGCAGAAAATTCATCGGAAGTGTGGTTTTTACTTTATTAATCGTAATCTTGCGACACAACAATGGTGCTTAACGGCACAAGTAAAAATGATCAAACTTGCGATTGTTTAAACCCAACAAACTGCCCGAAAGAAGCCTATGCTCATTTTTACTATCCTTATTTTCCTAAAAAAACGATGATTCAAAGCCATTATCTTTATCCCAAAGAAATCACGAGGTTTTTATGGGGCGCGTAATACCAGTGTTACTCGTTGCTTTATTTTGCAAGCGGAAAAATGAACGTACATTATTTTCATTTTTCAATGTTGGCAGTATTCGTTTGAAAAACCAATCAAGCGACTAGTGCATGCAATCAATCATGAAAACATTATTAAAAGGGCAAACCCTATTAGCACTAATGATTTCGCTGGCGTTATCATCTTTATTATTGCTAAGCATTTCACATTTTTATGTGCAAATACAAACTCAAAATCAACACATGTTATTGCATTTAAAACTACAATCAGAATTACAACGTACATTACAGCTCATCGGCAAAGATCTTCGGCGATTGGGATTTAGAGCATTAAGTACAAAAAGGAACAGAAAGCAATTTATCTTTATTTGAATTAGATGAACAAGGCACTGCCATTTTCATTAGCCAAGAAGATAACGCCCCACCTAATAGCTGCGCGTTGTTCTTTTATGATTTAAATAAAAATGGGTGTATTGGCAAAGATTCGCCGAAAACCTGTATGAAAAATGGGAAAAAATACATCGAAAAACAGCACTGAAGAATTATTCGGTTATAAAGTGAGTAACAAAATGATAAAAAAACCAAACTGACTTATCAAAGTGTTATTCCTACTAATTGCACAGCAGAAAGCTGTAAGCGCGCTTTTCAACAAACCGCTTGTAACGCAGGGGGCGGTTGGACAGATTTATTAGATAACAATGAATACGAAGTCACTACCCCTACAATTTTAATTGGTTAATCGAAGGCAAAAGGATTAGAAATCAAGCTGAAAGGAAATTTAAAACAAACCCCAAACATCAGTTATGAAACATCCCTTGTCGTTGTGCTCTGGAATCAAAAAAATAATGACAACACAAAAAGGCATTATCACGCTGACTATTCTGATTTTTTTATTTCAGGTTTTATTAACCGTAATCTTATTATTGGATGACAGCTATTTAAGTTTTTCGTGCTCAACAAAATCAACGAAAACACTATGTGGAAAGAACATTACAACTGCAAAAATGACAGAGGAGAACAAACAAACTGCCTGTCTTGATTTTACCCTTAAATAATAATGAAAGTGTAAAAGCAAATCAGCATCACGCTTGAGGGTGCCAGCGATGCAATTCAATATTTTTCTTTGGTGTGAAAGAATGAGCCTATTTAAAAATCGCCCACAAAAGGCGATAATCAAGGTGCATTGAAAGATTTTATTCACACAGAAAAACTCACGGATTTTTAGACCGCACTTTCCTTCCCCGCCCAAGATTTTTAAACGCGAATAAAAACACCTAAACTTTATTGGTTTTCAGATTCACAAGCGGAAGTTGAAATTAATGGCACCGTATCTGCCGTATTAATTGCAGAGGGCGATTTAAAATTGACTGGCAAAGGGAGAATTAGTGGCGCAGTGATTACCAACGGAATTTAACTTTAGATAGGGGTGACGTTGGCCTATGGAAAAACCTGTCGTCACAACCTTAGCGCAACAATATAGTCAGTGGCAGTTGGCGGAAAAAAAGTTGGAGTGATTTTAATGTTCCAGATGAATAAAGGGATGTCGCTCACTACCCTATTATTTTCTTTGGCTTTATTTAGCGTTTTATTTATTGCTTTCAATCAATGGACGGCAAGCCAGCGAAAAAGTGCGGTGAAAAACTTATCAAGATTTTCAGGCGATACAGGTTGCGGAGAATCAAGCTCAACGCCAATTTTTAGGATTAGCTTGCGAACAATTAATACAACAAAATGGCTTAACTTTTCGTGTTCAATGTCAAAACGAACGCGTCATTGTACGTTATCCTATGGGTGAAATTTCGATAAAAACTAAGTAGAATGGCATTGTCTTTTTCTAGATTAAAATCATCAAAAGGTCGCCATTGTGTTCATTGTTTATTATTCCAATCAACTCGAAAAACAAAAAGAAATTCTTTCGTCCTTATTCAAATCTTTACCGCCTGAAGATCCTTTTTCAGCACGATATTATCTTGGTGCAAAGCCCAGGGATGGCGCAATGGCTGCAAATTGAATTAGCGAAAAAAACAGGCATTTCAGCGAACCTCAAATTTCCTATGCCAGCAAAGTTTTATATGGCAACTTTATGCTCAGAACTTACCTGCAACGGCATTGGAAAACCCTTTTGATAAAGATTCAATGACATGGCGTTTAATGCGCTTAATCCCAACTTTTTCTCGAGAAAGCAAGTTTTTCACCTTTACGCAATTATTTAGCGTCCTCGCCACATTCAGAACAATACAAACTTTATCAACTAAGCAGCAAAATTGCCGATTTATTTGACCAATATTTAGTTTATCGACCAGAATGGATTTTTTTGCTTGGGGAAAAAGGCGAAGATGAACAAATCACTGCTCAAATACAAAAGCAACAACCTAACCTAAACAATACTTTGTTTGAGCAAATTCAAGGCAATACAAAATGGCAAGGTGAGTTATGGCGTGCATTGGTCGTCGATGTTAAATCAGATGTGGGTGATGCCACCCATCGAGCGGCTTTGCATAATCAGTTCTTAGCCTTGCTTGCCGATAAAAAGCACCGAAAAAATTACCTTTACGCATATTTATTTTTGGTATTCCTGCGCTTCCAACTGCTTATCTCAATATTTTGCAAGCCATGTCATCAGAAGTGGATATTCATTTATTTTTTTAATAATCCATGCCAAGAGTATTGGGGGATATTAGCGATTTACGCCTCGATTATTTGCGTTCTCGCAATCGTTATCAATTCAATAAACAAAATGAAAATCAACCGCTCTTTTCCGAGGATCAACTTTCTCAACTAGAAAAACGATCAGTTTGACGTCACTTATCAAAAAGAAAACCTGCAAGTAGGCAATCCATTACTGGCGGCTTGGGGAAAAATGGGAGCGAGATTTCCTTTACACCTTGGTGCGAGATGAAGAACATATTCCAACTTATCCCGTCAATGCTTATCAAGAAATTGAATCGAACAGTTTACTTGGACAATTGCAGTCTCAAATTCTGCATTTAGAAAATAAACCGCTAAATATCGCAAAAATGACCGCACTTTAACCCTACATTCTTGCCACAGTGCTATGCGGGAAGTGGAAGTATTGCACGATTATTTACTGGATTTATTCAATCAGGATCCTAACCTTACGCCAAAAGATGTGGTTGTTATGGTGGCAGATATTAACCAATACACACCTTATATTCAGGCAGTTTTTCAGGGCAAAAATGGAGATGCCCCACAAATTCCATTTTCACTTTCGGATAATAAACTTTCAGAAAGCGATGTGTTTGGTATCAAGTTACTTAACTTTATTACGCTTAAAAGAAAGCAATTTTAGTGCAGAGGATGTCTTAGCATTGTTGGATATTCCTGCGATGCGAGAACGATTTAATATTTCTCTTGCTGATTTACCATTAGTGAGAGAATGGGTGGCGGATTCAGGGATTCGTTTCGGTTTTGCAAAAAATCAAGATGGCATCAATTTCAATTCTTGGCAAGCTGGATTAGAACGAATGATTTTTAGGCTATGCGATGCGTGAAGAACACGGCATTTGGCAAGATAGTCTGGGCTTAAACAGCAGTTATGGCTTAAAGGGCGAGCTTGCTGGAAATTTATCTCACTTTTTCACCGCACTTTCCGCGCTGCATGAAACGCTGCAACAAGCGCATTCCATCGAAAAATGGCAAGAAATTTTAACCGCACTTTTTATCAGATTTTCTTCGTGCAAAATGAAGACACAAGCGACACGATTTTCTATATTCAAGAGAAAATTAATGAATTAGCTGAGCACCTAAAAGTGCTCCATTTTACTGAAGAATTACAAGCAGATGTGATTGCCGATGTCATCACAATGAAATTGGAAGATGCGCCAAATAGCCTCAAATTCCTTGCAGGGAAAGTAAACTTCTGCACCTTATTACCAATGCGTTCAGTGCCATTCAAAGCGGTTTGTTTACTTGGAATGAATGATGCGGATTACCCTAGAACACAAACACCAAACAGTTTTGATTTAATGCAGTATCACCATCAAAAAGGCGACCGTGTTCGCCGTGATGATGATCGATATTTGTTCTTAGAAGCCTTATTGGCAGCACGTGATTATTGCTATATCAGCTATGTAGGACGTTCCATTACCGATAATCAACCAAAAGAACCTTCTGTATTGGTAAGCCAACTCGTGGATTATATTAATCAAGGGCAAAGCGAAAATACCCTTACGGTGATTGAGCATCCGATGATGGCATTTAGCCCAGATAATTTCAAATATAACGAGAAATTCACCCGCTCTTTTTGCGACAAAATGGTTGCCAATAGCACAATTTGACGCGAGTTCCAACAATTCAGAATTTGCCGTCACTATGACAGAAAACCCAGAAAAAAATCGAAGAAATTGAACTTGATCGTTTAGTCAGCTTTGTTGAAAAACCCAGTGAAATTTTTCTTTTGAAAAACAACTCAGTGTCTATTTCCGCGATGAAGATGATCGTATTGCCGACAGTGAAAACTTTACCTTAAGTGGATTAGATAATTATGCGCTCAATAATGACTTAATCTATCTTGATGAACAAAAATTTTTGCTGATTATTTTTAGACAAGCAGAAGTTAAAGGCGTGTTACCTCGAGCTGAATTTGGAAAAGGTTTATGCTGAAAATATTCGAGACAATGTTCTGGAATTTAAAAAAAGAAAATAGCGGGATCTTGGCGAAGCCAAACATGCTTCCGTCGATTTCAATCTATCCGTAGATTGGCAAAAATGAAAATCAAGAAATTCGTCTATTTGGTTATATAGAGCCTTTATTTGGCGATGATTCTACAGGTGATTCAGTGGCATTTTGCAAAAATACAAAGATCGCTATTGTATCCGTCCTTGGATTTATTATTTGATTCAATGTGTTACACAAGAAAATGCGCTATCACCAAAATTAATTACACAAGATCAAGTTCTCGAATTACCGTCTATTGAGCGTGAAGCCGCTCTCGCTCAATTACAAACTTACGTAAAAGATTATTTACAAAGCCAAATAGAAATCCAATTAGTACCAACCATAAGAAATATTAATGATTTTATTGTGGACGATGAAAGTGAGGTAGATTTTGACAACATTTCTACAAAACTTCAGGAACTGGGTGAAGACAGCTACGGCGCTCAAGCAGATCCATATTGGTCACGCATATTGGCGCAAACCTCAAGATTTGAACAAACTGAAAATATTGAAAAATTATTAAAACAAACAAAAGATTGGTTTGGCTTATTATTCGTATAAAAAGAAGACAAGAAAAAAGCATAAAGCTAATCGTCAAAGAACCGATTTTTGCTAAAGATAACTGCCCTTTTACGGAGAATTGTCTATGCGCTGTCCATTTTGTTTTTACAGAAGAAACCAAGGTAATTGATAGCCGTTTGGTATCGGATGGCTATCAAGTTCGCCGCCGTCGTGAGTGCGGTCATTGTCATGAGCGTTTTACTACCTTTGAAACAGCCGAATTAATCGTACCAAAAATTATTAAACTGACGGCACTCGAGAACCGTTCAATGAAGATAAATTACGCAGTGGTATCCAGCACGCATTAGAAAAAAACGCCCTGTAAGTGCGGATGATGTTGAACAAGCAATTAATCATATTATTTTTCAATTACGAGCTACCGGCGAACGTGAAGTGCCAAAGTAAGTTAGTGGGTAAACTTGCGATGAATGAATTAAAAACTCGATAAAGTGGCTTATATTCGTTTTGCATCGGTCTATTTGAGTTTTGATAATATTAATCAATTCACCAAAGAAATTGAGAACTTAAAGGATTAACCATGAGCGAATTTTTCCGCACAAGATCGCAAATTTATGCAACGCGCCTTGATTTAGCCGCCAAGGACAATATACCACCACGCCTAACCCATCAGTGGGATGCGTATTGGTAAAAAAATGGTGAAATTGTGGGAGAAGGCTTTCATTTTAAAAGCGGGCAACCTCATGCTGAACGCGTTGCCTTAGCTCAAGCTGGTGAAAATGCAAAAAGGAGCAACCGCTTACGTCACCTTAGAGCCCTGCTCTCATTATGGTCGCACACCGCCTTGTGCATTAGGGATTAATCGAGGCTGGTATAGTTAAAGTCATTGCAGCTATGCAAGATCCGAATCCTCAAGTCGCAGGAAAAGGTTTGAAAATGTTGTCTGATGCAGGCGTCGAAAGTGAGGTGAATTTATTAAACGATCAAGCGGAAAAAATGAATAAAGGCTTTTTAAAACGAATGCGTCAAGGTATGCCTTTTGTTCAACTCAAACTTGCAATGAGTTTAGATGGACGAACAGCAATGGCAGCGGAGAAAAGTAAATGGATTACGGGCCCTGATTCTCGTTCGGACGTACAAAAAATGCGAGCAAAAATCATCCGCACTTTTATCTACTTCAGCAACAGTACTTGCAGATGATCCAAGCCTTAATGTACGCTGGGATGAATTTCCCTGAAAATCTAAAACAGAATATAAAAAGAAGATCTTCGCCAGCCTGTGCGAGTCATTTTAGATTCACAACATCGCATTCAGACGACTCATAAACTTTTTAACACATTCTCCCGTTTGGTTAGTCTCTAGTGAAACACGAGATTTAACAGGCTTTCCTGATTTCTGCGAACAAATTATTCTTCCAAAAGAAAATCTACTAAAAGAATTAATGCGAGAACTGGGAAAACGCCAAATCAATACCCTTTGGGTAGAAGCTGGAGCAAATTTAGCGGGTAGTTTAATTGATGCGAAATTAGTCGATGAGTTGATTATTTACGTTGCGCCCAAATTACTTGGCGACAATGCTCGTGGTCTATGCCAATTACCGAATTTAACTAAACTTGCCTATGCACCATTATGGCAACTTAATGAATTAGAACAAATCGGTGACGATATAAAATTAACTTACACACCGAAAGGAATCTAAATGCTTAAAAAACTTTTCCATTCCACACTTTGGGGCTTGGCTGCTGCGGGCGTGATTTTGTTTGCGGTTCCAAGACTGAATAACAGCAATATTTTCACTTCAGACGATATTGTATCGTTCAAAAAATGCGGTGCGTATTGCCTCTCCAGCAGTAGTGAATGTTTATAACCGCTCTTTTTCTTCCGCCAGCATTAATGATAATGATCAGCTACAAGTGAATAACTTAGGTTCTGGCGTGATTATGAGTAAAGATGGCTATATTCTGACGAATAAACACGTTATCCAAAATGCGGATCAAATTGTAGTAGCGTTGCAAAACGGAAATATTTTTGAGGCTAGTCTTGTTGGTTCAGATAATCTCACTGATCTCGCTGTTCTCAAAATTCGTGCAAATAATCTTTCAACCATTCCACAAAAATTCAAATCGTCAAGCTCATGTAGGTGATGTAGTATTAGCAATCGGTAATCCCTACAACTTAGGGCAAAGCGTATCCCAAGGTATTATTAGCGCTGTGGGACGCAATGCGGTAGAGTGATTCTGTTGGCAGACAGAACTTCATCCAAACAGACGCTTCAATTAACCGTGGAAACTCAGGTGGCGCATTAATTAATTCTGCAGGGGAATTGGTTGGAATCAGCACTCTTAGTATTGGTAAAACCGCCAATGAAATCGCAGAAGGACTAAATTTTGCGATTCCAATGGATATGCAAAATGATGTTTTTACAGAAAATTATACGAGATGGACGTGTTATCAGAGGTTATTTTGGCGTGCAAAGTGACATCAGTTCAAGTAGTGAAGAAGGCATTGTCATCACTGGTGTAAGTCCGAATAGCCCAGCAGCAAAAGCAGGCATTCAATTAGGTGATGTCATTTTGAAATTAAATAATCAAGAAGGCATTTCAGCCCGAGAAATGATGCAAATTATCGCAAAATACAAAACCTAATTCAAAAGTTCTCGTCACCATTCTACGATTAGGTAAAAATCTTACAACTTCCTGTTGTCATTGAAGAATTTCAGTAAATTAAAAATAGCGGTCGTTTATGGCCGCTATTTTCATTTTTCTCTATCGAAAACCCATTTTCTGACATTTCGGGACAAAAGAAACTATTACGCTGCCCTATCACTAAACTTTTCAATTTTTCCACCGCACTTCGGACAAGGTTTATCTTTATTACCATATACTAATAATTCTTGTGCAAAATAACCTGGGCGCCCATCTGGCTGTAAGAAATCTTTAAGTGTCGTTCCACCTTGAATAATGGCTTTTCTCAAAACATCTTTAATTGTGTTCACCAGGGAAATACATTGATTGCGGGTCAAATTTTTTTAGCGAGTTTAAGTGGATGAATACCACAAATAAACAAACTTTCATTCGCATAAATATTTCCAACGCCCACCACTACAGCGTTATCCATCAAGAAAGTTTTAAGTGCGGCTGATTTTTTTGACGAGATTTTTGAATAAATATTCTGCATTAAATTCATCAGAAAGCGGTTCAGGCCCTAACTTTTAAGAAAAGATGAAAGTCATCTAAAGTTCTCCGTCCACAACCATGCACCGAAACGACGAGGATCGTTATAACGTAATAATTTGCCATTATTCATCACAATATCAATATGATCATGTTTATCTATTGCGCTATCCTGTGGCACAATTCGCTACCGAACCTGACATGCCCAAATGCCCGATGATATAACCTTTTTCCGTGTGAATAATCAAATATTTTTGCTCGACGAGTGAGATCGACAATTTTTACATTTTTAGAGTTATCAATTCTTCTGATACAGCCCAGCGCAATTTAGGCTGGCGCACGACAACTTTTCTCAATCGTAAAAATTCTTAAGATAAGGGATAATACCACGTAGTGCAGTTTCAACTTCGGGAAGTTCCGGCATGATTTGTTCCTTAATAAATCTGGGATACAAAAAAACCCGAACAATGTCGGGCTTTTTTTCTAAATAAGCAAAATTATTTGATTTTTGCTTCTTTATAGATAACGTGTTTACGCACTACTGGATCAAATTTTTTTGATTTCCATTTTTTTCAGGCATATTACGTTTGTTTTTATCAGTTGTGTAGAAGTGACCGGTCTCTGCAGTAGAAACTAAACGGATTTTTCTCACGAGCGCCTTTTTAGCTGCCATTTTTTTAGCTCCTTAGATTTTTTTCGCCACGAGCACGGATTTCAGCTAATACTGCATCAATGCCTTTTTTTATCAATAATACGCATACCTTTCGCAGTTAAACGTAAGGTTACGAAACGGTTTTTCACTTTCAACCCAGAAACGGTGAGTGTGAAGGTTTGGAAGAAAAACGACGACGTGTCGCATTCATTGCGTGTGAGCGGTTATTACCCACAGCTGGACGCTTGCCTGTTACTTGACAAACTCTAGACATAATAATCTCCAATAATTAAATATAAGCTCGAGCTTACGGTTCGGATTGTTTAAAGCCAGTTAAAACCAGCTTGCTACCTCGTCAGGTCGCGCTAATCCGACCCGCTTACTATATTAAAGGTCGCAAATTATACTGGCTTTGTTTTCATTTCTCAAGTGTAAATGCGATTTTCCTGAATGTAATCGGTAAAAAATGGTCAACATTATAAAAATTTATAATAAAAAGTTCTCTGCAAAAGAATAGCAATCTGTTTTTTTCCGACAATTAAGTGATCAAGCACTCTGATTTCCATTAGTTCTGCTGACTCCTGAATTTTTAGTAATAATCTGATCCGAATAACTCGGCTCCGTTATACCCGAAGGATGATTATGCGCCAAAAATTAAAGCAGCCGCATTACAATAAAAGTGCTTCTTTAATAATTTCTCGAGGATAAACCGCTGATACATTAATTGTACCTAAAAATAACCGCTCTTTTTTTAATCAGACGATGTTGATTATCTAAAAAAATAAAAACCATGAAACACTTCTCTTTCCTCATGTTGCAATTCAGTGAGTAAAAAGTTTTACCGTTTCAGGATCATTAATAATCGGTGTACTTAACATCTCTTGCTTTAAAGTAACGCTTGGTCATTTCCGTAATCGCTTGCAGCTGAATAAATTGTGTAATGCCTAAGCCTTTTTACGGAACAGAAGGCTTTTTTTCATCTGCAGAAAGTAACGTATGCAAGGAACCAAAATGTGATAAGACATTTTTCGAAAGCTGAATGACTGGGCAGCCTTTTATGCCAGTTCGTAAAAAGATCGCCAGCAATTCATAATCAGCGAGGTTTCTACGCCAAATTTAAGCAATTTTTCCCGTGGCATTAAATCATCATTGTTTTCCATAAAAATATTAAACGCAAAAATAGAAAAAAATTTTTGACCGCTCTTTTTCTTGTTTTACGAGTAACTTATGTAAAAGTCTGCGATATGTATCGCAAAAAAATAGCATTGGGCATTCAATAAAAATTAAAGTAAAATAACTGAATTGTAGCTAAGTACTAACAAAGGTTGAAAACATGAAATTAAACGGAAAGCATATTGTAGTTGGCATAACTGGCGGAATTGCTGCCTATAAAAACAATAGAGTTGATTCGTTTATTACGTAAAGCAGAAGCTGAAGTACGTGTAGTATTAACCCCAGCTGCGGCAGAATTTGTTACGCCTTTAACGCTTCAAGCCATTTCTGGCAATGCTGCCGCACAATCTTTACTTGATCCACAAGCAGAGCTGGCAATGGGGCATATTGAGCTTGCCAAATGGGCCGATGCCATTATTATTTCGCCAGCGAGTGCAGACTTTATTGCCCGTCTTACTGTGGGCATGGCGAATGATTTACTTTCAACAATTTGTCTTGCGACTGATGCGCCTAATTTTTTCTTGCTCCAGCAATGAATCAGCAGATGTATCGCCAATCCATTACGCAACAAAATTTAATGGCTCTTCAAACTCGAGGGATTACGCTTATCGGCCCAAATAGTGGTCTTCAGGCTTGCGGCGATATGGGGAAAAGGGCGCATGTCAGAACCAGAGGAAATTTTTACCGCACTTTCTGACTTTTTCTCTCAAAAAAACAAGATCTACAAGGATTAAATGTCGCCATTACAGCAGGCCCAACGCGTGAGGGCAATCGATCCCGTTCGTTATATTTCTAACCATAGTTCAGGGAAAATGGGATTTGCGATTGCTGAAGCATTTGCCAAACGTGGAGCGAACGTCACGCTGATTTCAGGGCCAGTGAATTTAATAACACCAAAAAATGTAAATCGAATTAATGTCATCTCAGCACAAGATATGTCGCAAGCTTCTCTTGAAAGTGCGGTAAAAAAATCAAATTTTTTTATTGGCTGTGCGGCTGTTGCTGATTACAGAGTAGCTGAAGTTGCTGACCAAAAAATCAAAAAAATCTGGGCGATGAAATATCTATCAAGTTAATTAAAAATCCCGATATTATCTCAGATGTGGGACATTTAAAAACACATCGACCTTTTACTGTTGGATTTGCGGCTGAAACCCAAAATGTTGATGATTATGCAAAAGATAAACTTGAACGCAAAAATCTTGATATGATTTGTGCCAACGATGTATCTGGTGGACAAGTTTTTTTAACGCTGATGAAAAATGCCTTGCAGCTTTTCTGGAAAAGATGGTCATAAAAAAATTATCGCTAAAAATCAAAAAGTGGAACTTGCAGCTGATTTAGTTAATGAAATTATCGAACGCTATCAAAAAAACCTTATAATTCCAACCGCACTTTTTACCTAAAAAAATGAATTTCAAACGGAGTATGACATGAAAAATTGACGTAAAAAAATTTTAGATTCTCGCATTGGAAATGAATTTCCTCTGCCAACTTACGCAACTGAAGGTTCGGCAGGTCTTGATTTACGTGCATTAATCGATGAAAGATTTGAAATTCAACCGGTGAAACCAAATTAATTCCGACAGGGCTATCAATTTATATCGCAGATCCAAATTTAGCCGCCGTGATTTTGCCTCGCTCGGGTCTTGGTCATAAACACGGCATTGTGCTAGGAAACCTCGTGGGATTAATTGACTCCGATTATCAAGGGCCATTAATGGTATCAATGTGGAACCGTGGAAATGAGCCATTCAAAATTGAAGTCGGCGATCGCATTGCTCAACTTGTTTTCGTGCCAGTAGTACAAGCTGAATTTAATATTGTAGAAGATTTTCAACAAACCGAACGTGGTGAAGGCGGTTTCGGTCATTCAGGTAAACAATAATATATGGTAGAAGAACAATTATCTTTATCAGGGCGTGGAAGAGATTGCGCCTAAAAATTGAAACACCAAAAATTGAAAAAAAGAACGGTAAAAGAACGTCGTCAACAAGTGCTTACTGTGTTGATACATATGCTTCATTCCGAACGTGCATGGAGCGTATGACAACAGCTCGTCTAGCAAAAAGAAGTTGGGGTATCAGAAGCTGCGTTATATCGTTACTTTCCAAGCAAAAACAAAAATGTTTGAAGCCTTAATCGAGCATATCGAAAAATACCTTATTAAGCCGTATTACCGCTTCTATGCGTAACGAAACCCAAACAATGAATCGCATTCATGATATTTTTACAAACGATCTTAGATTTTTGCCCGTAAAAATCCCTGGGTTAACTCGAATTCTAACAGGGCCATGCATTAATGTTTGAAGATGCGCAATTGCAAGTTCGAGTCGCACAATTTTTTTAATCGTCTTGAAATGCAGTTTGTCAATATTTTACAGATGCGAAAAATTGCGTGAAGGGCGCGGCTTTAATGTGGATGAACGCATAATTGCTTCGCATTTAGTAACACTATGTGAAGGACAATTTATGCGCTATGTTCGTACTAATTTCCGTCTGAATGCAAGCCAGTCTTTCGAACAACAATGGCGTTTTTATCGAGCCACTTTTTGCCTAATTGACTTTACCGAGTAAATATATGATTATTCCTTGGCAAGAACTAGAAGCAGAAAACATTAGATAATATCGTAGAAAGCGTAATTTTTACGCGAAGGAACCGATTACGGTATAGAAGAACTTTCACTCAACCAAAAACAACTTTTACTGACTCAAATTCGCAATGGAATTGCGGTGATTGTATGGTCTGAATTGCATGAATCCATTGACATCAAAAAAATAAAACGGAATTTTTGAAACAGGAATGTAAGGAGCACGAATGTCAAAATGAATTAACCGAAATTGATGAAGTATCACTCCCCTCAAGAAGAAGAATCAACTCATCGAGATCCTAGTTTTAGATTGGTTTCTTACGCACTGCCACTTACATAAATATCCAGCAAAAATCTACGCTAATTCATGCAGGTGAAGATGCGACAACACTTTATTACGTCATTAAAGGATACTGTAATGGTGTCTTCAAAAGATGATGAAGGAAAAGAAATGATCCTAACTTATCTAGGCGCAGGGAGAATTCTTTGGTGAAGCAGGGATTATTTGATGAAGGATCAAAAACGCTCTGCCTGGGTAAAAACAAAAAAACAACATGTGAAATTGCTGAAATTTCTTATAAAAATATCGTCAATTAATTCAAGCAAACCCGAAATCTTAATGTTTTTAACCGCGCAATTGGCAAGACGTTTACAAAATACTTCACGCCAAGTCAGTAATTTAGCATTCTTAGATGTAGCTGGTCGTATTGCTCAAACGCTAATGAACTTAGCTAAACAACCTGAAGCAATGACACATCCTGATGGAATGCAAATCAAAAATTACACGTCAAGAAATAGGGCAAATGGTTGGTTGTTCACGAGAAACTGTAGGACGTATTATCAAGATGTTAGAGGATCAGAATCTTATCCACGCTCATGGAAAAACCATCGTTGTATATGGCACAAGATGATTTTTCATCATAAATCATTCAAAATAAAACCATTCAAAAACCAATTTGGATGGTTTTTGTTTAATTAGAAATAATATTCAAAACAGTAATTGACAATTAATATAAAGGATTCTATCATTATCCAACTTCTTACAAATATAGTGGGAAGACAGGATTGGTCTCCTGATATAGTGGCTTTAAAGGTTTATAACCTTATTGCATAGTTTTATGCCGCAAAAAGCTAGAACACCAAGATGCATTTTCTAATCTATGGTGGGCTAGGTAGAAATCCAGCAGGGATGCGTGCAGTAAGCCACTTGCTGTTAAGACCAATTCTGCTTAGTTCCACCACCCTTCTTTCAAATTCCTTAGCTCTTTTTCTATTTCACCTTAATTAATTTTTTCTTTCTAGTAAAACTAGTACTTCATAGTGAGATGTTTGCGGAAACATATCAAAAAGTTGAATTTTTCAATGGTTTATAACAAGTGAGATTCTGTAAATCTTTACCCATTGTCACAGCATTGCAGCTGGAATACAAGATAAAGTGCGGTTGAATTTGGTTAAGAAATTCACTTAATTCCTTTCAATTCCACGACGTGGTGGATTTCACAATCACAAGATCTGGCTTATTCTCATCCTGATTTTTCATCACACTCGCCGCATCGAGTGATCGGAAATTTACATGTTCTAAACCCCTAATATTTTAGCAGAATGACTCGCTGCAAAAAAATAGCTGATGAGGAAATTTCAATTCCAGTCAACTCTATACTTTTTCTCCCATTTTTTTCCTGTAAAGCTTTCGCGCAATGTAAGCCAAACCCACCCACACCACAAAAATAAATCCCAGATTTTATAGATTGGTAATTCGCTCACCCATTTCTGAGCGGTTGCATATAATCCCGCAGCCACTTTAGGATTGGTTTGAAAAGAAACCTTGTGGGCGAATAAAGAGCGGAATACCATTGAAATTCTCAGGTAAAAATTGTTGTTCTGTCAGAAAAAAATTTCTTGTTCACCTTCTAAGATAGCTGCGTGCTGTGGTTGTAAATTAATACTAACCACTTCTAAGTGAGAGTAATTTTTCCAATAATTTAGGGTAATTCTCGACGAATTAATGGCAATTTATTTTCGGTACGCAATACAAAGCGCAACATTAATTTTTCCCCTGGCGATACTTTCTGTGAGCAGAATATATTTAAGCTCGCCTTTTTGTTTGGCAATGTTATAAGGTACTAAACCAGCACGACCAATAAAATCCTTTAAAACCGGAAAAATCAATGAAAAAAATGAGTTGGATAAAGGGGACAATCACACAAATCAATAGCACTTTGTGGATCATTAGGATTTTTCAGAATGCCAAGTATCGGGCGTTCAACACTACCACTCACAACCATTTTTAGCTTTATTACGAAAGCCTTGTTCATCAGATTCAAAAGGAGCCAACCATTGAGCTCCATCGCAATTAATAGAACTCAGTTGCTGCTTTTAAATCATGTTGTTTTTCAGTTAGCTGCTGACTATAAGGTATTTCAAGCCATTGACAAGAACGACATTCATTTTGTTGATAGTATCGACAATCAATCATTTTCTTGCAGCCTGAATCTCTAGCCAACGGCTTTGAATATCTGCCAGATTTTGGTGATTCAGTTTCCAACGTTGATCTAAAAACCAAGTCATTCCACTTAATCACTCTACGTTTAAATAAATTTTGTAAAGCGAGCTTGACGAGCCATAAAGTGCGGTTTCATTTTCAGTAAGTTTTTAGATTATCTAATACTTGAATGACACCTTCACGTTCATTGCACAGTAATAAAAGATCACAACCTGCATTGAGCGCTTTTTTGCTACGCTCTACAAAATCGCCCATTACACCTGCGCCTTTCATACCGAGATCATCGGAAAAAATCGCACCTTGAAATTTAATTGTTTTCGTAAGATTTCTTTCAACCAATATTCTGAGCCACTTGCTGGTTGACTATCACATTGTCTATAAATGACATGCGCAGGCATAATAGCATCGAGTTTATTTTGTGAAATCAACTGTTGGAAAGGTTGGAGATCGCCACTAAAAATTTCGTCTTTTGCGCGATCATCATAAGGTGTTTCTAAATGAGAATCAGCTAATACATGGCCATGACCAGGGAAATGTTTACCTGTAGAGGCCATACCTGCTTGATGCATACCATCAATAAAAAGCGGTTGCTAAATTTACCGCACTTTTTACATCAGATGAAAAAAACTGCGATCACCAATCGCTCGACATTCATGCCCCAAATCCAACACCGGCGCAAAACTCAAGTCAATATCTAAAGGCAATCATTTCTGCCGCCATTTGCCAACCTGCTTCTTTAGCAAAACTCACTTGTTCAGTTGTTGACAGTGTTTCTTGAAAAGCCTGCATTGAAGGTAACATTGTGAATCCATCGCGGAAACGTTGAACTCGTCCGCCTTCTTGATCCACCGTAATCAATAAAAGGCTTTTTCACTCGTTGACGAACAGAACGAATCAATTCTTGAATTTGTTCTCTGTCTTCAAAATTTCGAGTAAATAAAATCAATCCCACAACAAGAGGATGAGAAAGTAACTCAACTTCCTCTTGTTCCAACTCTTTTCCTTTTAAAATCAATTAACAACGTACTCATAAATTATTTTTAAATAAAGGCGATAATTTTTACTTTCTACAGTAGGTTTAATTAAATCGATCAATTTCTCTTCTTGTGGTTTTTAGCAAAAATTGAGCAGAATAGCTTTCTTGCTGATTTTTCCCAAGTTTGGGTTACCCCTAAATGATCGTACCAATACAAGTAGTAACTTATATTCAAAAGTTGCTGACTTTTATTTTTTTATAAGCGCTGATTTTTGACTCGTTTCAACTTGAATTAAAGGTGAAAGATTAGATGTGATATTTAAAAATCGGCTTCGTTGAATAAGTTAAGTTTTCTACTGAACTTGAACAAAGCAGCGAGCACAAAGGCTCGCCAAAATTAAAAAAATATTTTTTTCATTATTTAACTAACATTCTACCTAAAGGTTCACCACCGACTAAAATGCATATGCAAATGGAATACTTCTTGCCCACCATGTTTATTGCAATTCACAATTAGGCGGTACCCATCTTCACGCAACCCCCTCTTCTTTAGCGAGTTTAGCGGCTACACTAAATAATCGACCTAGCGTTAGTTCATCTTGCTCCGTCACATCATTCACTGTTGGAATTACTTTATTTGGAATGATCAAAATATGTGTTTTAGCTTGTGGTGAAATATCACGAAACGCTGTGACTAATTCATCTTGATAGACGATATTTGCAGGAATTTCTTTACGGATAATTTTACTAAAAATTGTTTCTTCTGCCATTTTTTTGCTCCCTATAAAAAAAGTGCGGTGAATTTACCGCACTTTTTATCAAAATTATCTTAGATTGCAATTTAATCAATTATTGCTGTAGCTTCATCATCTTGATTGATGAAAGCATTATTTACTTCAATTTTTGCTCTCTCACGCAATCCTTGCATTAATTGCGCTTGAACTTCTGCCTGACTTGTGCGTAATAATTGAGCACTAAATTGAGCTTAATTCTTTTATCGTTAAGCGCGCCGTCTTCTACTTTGTTTAAAGCAATAATAACCACATCTCCTTTCTCATTACGAGCCACTTGGTAAACCACTTTACCTGATTCTGGTTTAGCAATTGAGAATACGCCATTTGTTAAAATTGGATCTTTTATTTTTCACTTAAAGTAAAAATTTTGCTCACTTGAGAAATTAATTCCATCCACTTTCGATTCAGCATTTTTCGCTTAATGCTTTTCACCGCTTGTTGTGCTTTTTCGTTAAGAACATTTTTCAGCCTTCTGGCGTTTTAAGAACATTTCAATATCTGCTTTCGCATCTTCCAATGTTCTCACACCTTCAGGTTTGTGCTCTAACACACGCACAACAATAGCGTGATAATCGCCTACGTTCAAAGGTTCTGAGTTAGCACCACCATTGGCAATATCAGATTCAAAAACGGCAGAAACTACATTAGGGAAATTTAATTCTGCAGGTACATTTTGACGAGAAAAAAATAACCGCTCTCTTGAACTTTAACACCCGCAACTTGTGCCGCAGTATTCAAGGATTTGCTATCCTCAAAAAGCCTTATCACGCACTTGCTTTTCAATTGCGTAATAACGATTTTTCTAACAAGGATTTACGAACTAAATCTGCAACCTGTACTTTCACTTTATCTAAAGTTTGAGCTTTTACGCTCTTGCACTAAAACAATATGGTAATTACCATCCACATTGATTGGTTGGCTATATTGACCTACCTGCAATGCAACTGCAGCATCTTCAAAGGCTTTTTGGTAATTCATTCGCATTTACCCAACCCTAAATCACCACCATTCTCACCAGAAACTTTATCTAAAGATTTAGCTTTAGCTAGATCAGCAAAATTTGCGCCTTTTTGTAATTCCTCGTAAGCAGCCTTAGAGTCTTGCTCATTTGCAAATTGAATATGTGCTAAACGCTGAGTCATAAATTGAGCTTTTATTATCTTGATAATATTGCGCAATTTCTACATCTTTTAACTTCGATACTTTTTCGATTTGACTACCAGAAAGATCAATATATTGAACCTTCACTTGTTCTGCCTGAACAAAAGATTTTTGATTAGCCTCGTAATAAGCTTTAATTTCATCATCAGATACCGCTTGCTTTGCCATTTCATCAGCAAGAAATAATGTTGCTAAACGAGCTGAACGCTTTTTGAAAGAAAACTTCCGCGGTATTCTTTGCTTGAGCAGGCACGATAAATTCACTGTTAGCAACACCACTTTGCATTTGTTCAAGAGTTAATGCGCCACGCAAAATCGCAGCATAACCATCTGAACTTAAACGATTTTTGTTGTAATACTTGTTGATAAACAGCGTTATCAAATTTGCCATTAACTTGAAAATTAGGATCTGTCACGATTGCACGCTTAATCATTTTCATCGCTCACGCCTAATTTTAATTCTTTTCGCATATTGACGAAGTAATTCTTGATCAATCATTCGATTGATGGTGCTTTGACGAAGTGCGGTAACAAATTCAGGAGAATCTGACTGAGCCATAAATGCTTCGCCTTCGCGTTGTGCACGAGCCTCAAATTCTTGGTTATAGCGATTCAAAAAAGTCTTGTTGCGAAATCACTTCACCATTAACTTTTTGCAGCATAAGTATCATTTGAACTAAAAAGATAGCCAGACATACCTCCGACTAAAAAAGATAAAGTAATCAAACCCAAAATAAACTTAGCTGCCTTTTGAATTTGATAAATTGTGCATTTTTTTCAATTAACATTCTATAACCCTTGTTATAAACATAAAAATTTTCCCCGATTATAATCTAAACGTAGAAAAATTAGCATCTTAAAAAGTGAAAACACAGTGCTCATAAAAGCAACTAATACCAATACAAATCAGCACTATGCCACCAAAAACCTCCGCTTTTTGTCCTAAATTTTTGCCCAAGAAAATGACCGCACTCTACTCTTGCTATTTTCCAATACAGAAAGAACTAAAAAATATTACCTAGCAAGTCATCTGATGTGAATTCACCTGTAATTTCACTCAAGTAAGTTTGTACTAAGCGTAATTCCTCCGCTAAAAAGTTCTCCTGCATGAAATTCAGTAAGTTGAACCAAACCGATTTGCAAATGCTCTGCGGCTTTCTCAAGTGCATCTAAATGACGACGACGAGCTAAAAAGCCACCTTCCATACCAGTTTGAAAACCCATTGCTTGTTTCAAATGTTCACGTAAAAGTTGTACACCATCGTGTGTTTGAGCGGAAAGACTAATTATTTGATAACCGCCCTGTTCGCTTTCACTTGCTTGTTCACCATTTAAATCAATTTTGTTTCGAACAATAGTGACAGGCAACGTTGTGGGTAATTTTGCTAAAAAAATTCTGACCGCACTTTTACTTAAATTGGCACTTTCAGGATCGCTACTATCTAACATCAAAATGATACGATCGGCTTGTTCAATCTCCGTCCATGCGCGAGAAATGCCAATGCGCTCTACTTCATCGGTTGCATCTCGAAGACCCGCGGTATCAATAATATGCAATGGCATGCCGTCAATATGAATATGCTCACGCAGTACATCGCGCGTTGTACCCGCAATGTCCGTTACGATAGCCGCTTCGCGACCAGCAAGCGCATTAAGCAAGCTCGATTTACCTGCATTCGGACGACCGGCAATCACCACTTTCATGCCCTCACGTAAAATAGAACCTTGTTTGGCTTCAGAGCGAACATCTTCCAACTGATTAATAATACCGCGTAAGTTTGCTTCAATTTTTCCATCCGCCAAGAAATCAATTTCTTCATCAGGAAAATCAATGCTCGCTTCTACATAGGTGCGTAAGTAAATAACCGAATCAACTAATTCATTTACTTTCTTCGAAAATTCACCTTGCAAAGATTTTTAATGCTGAGCGTGCAGCTTGTTCCGATGTTGCATCAATTAAATCCGCAATCGCTTCCGCTTGAGCAAGATCCAATTTATCATTCAAAAAGCTTGTTCAGAAAAACTCACCCGGTCTCGCCAAACGGATTCCATCAATTTGTAAAATACGTTTGAGTAATAAATCTAATACAACCTGCCCACCGTGGCCTTGCAACTCTAATATATCCTCACCTGTAAATGAATTTGGTGATTTGAAGTAAAGGGCAATCCCTTGATCTAAAAACAGTGCCATCAGCATCCTTAAAAGGGAGATAATCAGCCATTCTTGGCTTAGGACATTTCCCCAACACGGCTTTAGTGCAACTTCTGTTGCTAAAGGCCCTGAGACTCTTAAAATCCCAATACCACCACGCCCTGGCGCAGTAGCTTGAGCAACGATTGTTTCTTTCATAAAAAAACTCTTTAAAATCTAGCCGCACTTTTTAATTTAGAGGGATAATGCTTATCCCTGTTTCTACTAAAAAGAAACTCTATCTCTACAAAATACGGAATATATTAAGATCAAATAATAAAGAAAAGGCACTATTCGTGCCTTTCTTTTCTTTGCCAGTTAGTGACTATTTCTTACGGGAATGTAACCCTTTTTCTCTAACCCTCGATAAATTAATTGCTGTTGTGCAATTGTAATTAAGTTAGAAACTAACCAGTACAACACTAAACCCGCCGGGAACCATAAGAAGAAGAACATAAAGACTAATGGCATAAAGTTCATCACTTTTTGCTGCATTGGATCAGCCACTGGTGTTGGCGACATTTTTTTGCAACAAGAACATTGAGATACCCATTAAAAATAGGGAAAAATATAATAAGGATCTTGTGCTGATAAATCTTGAATCCAACCAAAGAACGGAGCGTGACGTAATTCAACTGCTTCCATAAATGTCCAATACAATGCGATGAAGATTGGCATTTGAAGAAGAATTGGCAAAACAACCACCAAGTGGATTTACTTTTTCCTCTTTATAAAGTTTCATCATTTCTTGGCTCATACGTTGGCGATCATCACCGAAACGTTCACGCATTTCTTGCATTTTTAGGTTGCAACATACGCATTTTAGCCATTGATGTATATTGTGCTTTTGTAAGAGGATACAAAATTGCTTTCACCACAATTGTTACACAGATAATCGCTAAACCCCAGTTAGACACAATCCCTTGAATAAAGGTTAATAACCAGAATAACGGTTTAGCAATAAACCAAGCCCAACCGTAATCAACTGTTAAATCTAAATGATTTGCTACGGTAGCCATTTGATTTTGAAGTTTAGGGCCAGTCCATAATGAACTTGTAATCGTCTCTTGACCACCAGCAGGAATAGTCACAACAGGACCACGATAACCGATTGAAGCAACATTATTTTTTTAGTATCTGTAATTGTGTAAAGTTGATTATTTACATCTTGATTAGGAATCCAAGCCGATACGAAATAATGCTGTAATACAGCAACCCAACCAGCTTTAGTATCAATAGAAAGATTATTATCTTTCATATCAGCAAAACTATATTTTTTTATAGTTAGTTTCTGAAGAAGAATACGCGCCACCAGTGTAAGTTGGCATTGCGACATTACCAGAGCTTTCAACAATAGAATGTTTTAATTGACCATAAGGTTCCACTTCAATAGCTTGACCACTTTGGTTATCAATCTTGTAATCTACGCCTAAATCATAGCTACCACGTTTTAATACAAAGATTTTTCATAAGTCACACCATCTTTTTCAAAAAGAAGAGGAACTGAAAGAGACGCTTGACCATCTGCTAATTTAAAATTATCGCCTTCAATTTGATATTGCGCACGACCAGAACGAGTATCGATACCGTTTTTACCAATTAAACCACTTTGTGCAATATACACATGTTCTTTGGTGTCTTTTAATAACTCAAACGGTGTTTTTGAATCCAATTCTGCATCATATTTTAGTAATTCAGAACTAATTACATCACCGCCTAAAGTATCAACTTTCAAACGGAATACATCATTTTTCAAGGGTAATAATACGGCCATGAGTTTGAGAATCTGCTACAACTTGTGAATTAGAAGAAGGAGAACTTGCCAGAACATCAGAATTGGCAGTCATTGAAGTTGTTTGCTCAGTTGGCACTTGTGGATTTTTATCCAATTGCCATTGCTGATAAACAAGGAAAGAAATAAAAAAATTAGCGCTAACACTAATAGGCTACGTCTTGAGTCCATTATTTTTTTCTCATCGTTATTATTGATTTTAGGGTGGAACAGGATCGTATCCACCAGCGTTCAAGGGTGACATTTTAATACACGTTTTAGAGTAAGCCAACTACCTTTTAACAATCCATGTGTTTTTAACGCTTCAATGCCATAGCAAGAACAAGTGGGTACAAACCGACAACGCGGCCCGATAAGAGGACTAATAACAAGTTGATAGAAACGAATAAATCCAATTAAGATTTTTTTGTACCAAACGAATGTGTCGTTGCCATAATTTTTTTCTAAGATTTGCACAAAAGAGCTATTATCAAGCTTACCAATACCACCTTTTGCAACAAAAAAACAAAATCACATGCGGGTAAACGATGTTGCGATAAACGAAAACTTTCTCGTACTAAGCGTTTAATACGATTACGATCATGAGCTCGTTTTAAGTGTTTTTAGCGACAGTCAAACCTAAGCGAGGATGCTCAAGATTATTTTTTTCTGGCAAGGATGGTTATTTCTGGAGTGCTAGCTCTGAACGGTTGTTCGAAGACATTTTTTTGAATTGAATGGGAGTTAACAAACGTAACTCCCTTGAAAAGTTCAGCTTAACCACTAAGGACGGTGATTATGCAGATAAACTTTTTACGACCTTTAGCACGACGACGCGCTAAAACTTGACGGCCATTTTTAGTTGCCATACGAGCACGGAAACCGTGAGTACGACTACGTTTTTAATACAGAAGGTTGAAAATGTACGTTTCATTGTAATCTACCTAAATCCAGATTATGAGTTAATAAAAATAGAGCGCAATTTTAATCATAAAAATACGCGTTCGTCAAATAAGAAACGGAAATTTTTTTCGGGAAAAAAACTCTCGGACTTCCAAAAATCGGGAGGGATTATACGGGATTTTTGTATAAATCTCAAGCCGATTTTTTTAGAAGATCTTTCCACTCATTTTATTGTAAAAATCTCCGCCAATTTTTACCGCACTTTTCTCTATTACAAAAAAACAACAAGGATCCTTTTGTGAATCTCTCAAATCTTTGGCAAAGTTGCCTGTTACAACTTCAAGATCAAGTTTCAGCCAGTGATCTTAGCACTTGGCTTCGGCCTTTACAGGCTGATGTGGTGGCGGATAACCACATTGTTTTATATGCTTCTAATATGTTTGTGAAAGGTTGGGTGGAAACTCATTATCTCGCACAAATCCAGCAAATTTGTCAAACACTTGCACAAAATCCTGAATTGCGCATTTCTTTAAAAGAAGGGGTCAAGCCTGCACCCTAAAGTAGTGGAAAAGTGCACCAAGTGGCAATCCTAAAACAGAAAGTGCGGTAGATTTTCAAGCTGAATCTAGTGCTTCAGTAAAAATTTGAATCCCATCTAAATACTAAACACTTATTTGATAACTTTGTTGAAGGTAAATCGAACCAACTCGCACGTGCAGTCGGTCAAAAAACTTGCTCAAGCGCCAGGCGAACCTTCAGCCAATCCATTCTTCTTATATGGTGGTACAGGCTTAGGTAAAAACCCACTTGTTACACGCGATTGGCAACGGCATTTTTAGCCAATAAACCGAATGCCCGTGTTCTTTATATTCACGCAAATAACTTTATGCAACATATGGTAAAAAGCAGTGCGTGACAATAAAAATGGATCAGTTCAAAAAATTCTATCGTTCTCTCGACGCACTTTTAGTGGATGACATTCAATTTTTTTCGCTGAAAAGAAAAAAACTCAAGAAGAATTCTTCCATATATTCAATAATTTATTTGAAACTGGTCGCCAAAATTATCTTAACATCAGATCGTTATCCAAAAAGAAATTGAAAAATTGAAGAACGTTTAAAATCACGTTTTGGCTGAGGGATTAACAACAGCCATTGAGCCGCCCGATCTTGAAACGCGTGTAGCGATTTTATTGAAAAAGGGCGGAAGAACATAATATGACCTTGCCAGAAGAAGTTGCTTTCTTCATTGCTCAACGCTTACGTACCAACGTACGTGAACTCGAAGGGGCATTAAATCGCGTGAAAGCAATGCAAGACTTCAAAGGCGGTGACATTGATATTGATTTCGTGCGTGACACCTTAAAAGATATTTTGGCTCTGCAAGAACGTCTGGTTACTATTGAAAATATTCAAAAAGTAGTGGCTGAATATTATCGAATTAAGGTTTCAGATTTAAAATCAAAAAGTCGTGCACGTTCAGTGACTCGTCCACGCCAAATTGCAATGGCATTAGCAAAAGAATTAACAAACCGCAGTTTACCTGAAATCGGTCGTTCATTTGACCGTGATCACACGACCGTGATTAAACGCTTGTCGCGAAGTCCCAAAATTCCGCGAACAAGACAATAGTATTCAAGAAGATTGGGCGAATTTAATCCGCACTTTGTCCGCATAAAGGAGAACGCAATGCAATTTAGTATTTCAAGAGAAAAATTTATTAAAACCGTTGCAACAAGTATGTGGCGTATTGAGTAGTCGTCCAAACATTCCTGTATTAAACAATGTACTGTTGCAAATTGAAGACAATAGTTTGACTATCACAGGCACAGATTTGAAGTTGAACTCTCTAGTCAAACTCAGCTTTCATCGTCTTCTGAAAAATGGCACCTTTACGATTCCAGCAAAAATTCTTAGATATTTGCCGCACTTTATCTGATGATTCAGAAATCACGGTTACTTTTGAAGAAGACCGTGCATTAGTGCAGTCTGGGCGTAGCCGTTTTACACTAACCACTCAACCTGCAGAAGAATATCCTAACCTCACGGATTGGCAGTCTGAAGTAGATTTTGAACTACCGCAAAATACCTTGCGCCGTTTAATTGAAGCCACTCAATTTTCCATGGCAAACCAAGATGCCCGCTATTTCTTAAATGGTATGAAGTTTGAAACAGAAGGCAATTTATTGCGTACTGTGGCAACAGATGAGGCATAGACTTGCGGTCTGTACAATCTCACTTGAACAAGAATTACAAAAATCATTCAGTGATTTTACCGCGTAAAGGCGTGTTAGAACTTGTTCGTTTATTAGAAAACAAGCGATGAACCAGCGCGTTTTACAAATCGGTACCAACAATTTACGTATCCATCTCAAACACATTGTATTTACATCAAAAATTAATTGATGGTCGTTTCCCTGACTATCGCCGAGTGTTGCCTCGTAATGCAACGAAAATTGTCGAAGGCAGCTGGGAAATTCTTAAACAAGCCTTTGTTCGCGCATCAATTTTATCGAATGAGCGTGTGCGTAGCGTGCGTTTAAACTTAAGCGAAAACCAACTAAAAATTACCGCCTCCAACACCGAACATGAAGAAGCGGAAGAAATTGTGGATGTCAATTACAATGGCGAAGAATTAGAAGTGGGCTTTTAATGTCACCTATATTCTTGATGTTTTTAAATGCGCTTAAATGTAATCAAGTTCGCATGCGCCTAACTGATGCTTCTTCCAGTTGCTTAATCGAAAACTGCGAAGACAGCAGTAGCGAATACGTAATTATGCCAATGCGTTTATAATATGGCGATTTCGCGTTTACTGGTCGAAAAATTTCGTAACCAACAGCCGTCGATCTGAATTTTGATCCGGCTTTAACTTTTTGGTCGGCAACAATGGCAGCGGGAAAACAAGTTTATTAGAAGCTATTTTTATCTTGGTCACGGACGCTCATTCAAAAGTGCGGTAACAAATCGCATCATTTCTTACGACGAACCTCACTTTACCTTATTTGGACAAATCCAAGAAAGCCAACATCAATGGTCAGTGGGATTACAAAAAACTTCGTCAAGGCAACACGTTAGTAAAAATTAACGGTGAAGATGGCAATAAAATTTCCGATCTTGCTCATCTTTTACCAATGCAATTAATCACCCCAGAAGGCTTAACCTTACTGAATGGTGGACCAAGTTATCGCCGAGCATTTTTGGATTGGGGGCTTTTCCATCACCAAACTAGTTTCTATTCAGCTTGGAGCAATCTCAATCGATTACTCAAACAACGAAATGCGGCACTTACACAAAAATCAGCCCCTACTCCGCTATTAAAGTTTGGGATGTCAGGCTTGCCAAACTCTCTCCATCAAGTGAGTCAATGGCGTGCTGAATATGCAGAAGCGCTACGCCCCTGAAATCGAGCAAACTTGCCAACTTTTCCTCCTGAATTGAGACATTAATGTCAGCTTTCATCAAGGATGGGAAAAATACGGATTACGCTGAGGTTCTTGAGCAAAATTTTTGAACGAGATCGTGCCTTAAATTACACATTTTCTGGCCCTCAAAAAGCTGATTTTCGTTTCAAAGCACAGGGATTACCTGTCGAAGATGTGCTTTCTCGTGGACAACAAAACTTTTAATGTGCGCATTAAGATTGGCTCAAAGGCGAACATTTAATGAAAGAAAAGCAACGCCATTGTATTTTTGATCGATGATTTTTGCATCAAATTGAGATCAATATAAACGAGCACTGTTGGCAGAACGATTACAACAAAGTGGCTCACAAGTGTTTGTTACAGCCATTACTCAAGAACAATTAAAAGAGATGCAAGTAGAAAACAGAAAAAAATGTTTTCAGTCTATAATGGAATCATTAAAAGGTTAGACTAAATCAAAAGTACGATGAAAAAAATAATTGAATTTTTAAAAATTCTAAATTAATTATCATTATCTAGTAATTTATTGATGAGCATGGTTTAATTTTTGAACAACTTGTGATAAAAAAATACTCAATAAAATAAAACCGACAAATTAACACCGCCCCCTAAGATTTGAATCACCTCATAGCCGTAATACAAAAATTGGTCCTATCAAATCCACTTTTTAAAAATTAATTTATAAGGATGCAGACATGCTAAATAAAAATTCAAACTTAATTTTATTGCCCTAACTGTCGCCTATGCTCTAACCCCTTATACAGAAGCAGCGTTAGTGAGAGACGATGTTGATTATCAAATATTCCGTGATTTTGCAGAAAAACAAAGGGAAATTTTCTGTAGGGCAACAAATGTAGAAATAAAAGATAAAGATAACCGACCTTTAGGTACTGCATTACCTGATAATATTCCTATGATTGATTTTAGTGTGGTGGATGTAGATAAGCGAATCGCTACACTGGTGAATCCACAATATGTCGTAGGCGTAAAAACACGTTGGTGATAATGTGAGTGAACTTCATTTTGGAAATTTGAATGGACACAGAGAACGAGGTAATGCTAAATCACACCGAGATGTATCGTCTGAAGAAAACCGATATTACACTGTTGAGAAAAATGAGTTTCCTTCTAAATTAATGAGAAAAATCTCTGACAACAGAAGAAGGGATTCAACAACGTCGTGAAGACTATTATATGCCACGCCTTGATAAATTTGTTACGGAAGTAGCACCTATTGAAGCATCAACTGAAAATAGTAATAAAAGGCGAATACAACAAAGCCGATAAATATCTGGCTTTTGTAAGACTCGAAGCGGTAGTCAATTTATTTATAAAGAAGGAGATAATTACAGTTTAATTTTTAGATAACCATGAAGTTGGAGGAATAATCTTAAATTGGTTGGTGACGCCTATACTTATGGTATTGCGGAACACCTTATAAAGTGAATCACACAGACAATGGAGTAATTGGGTTTGGTAATTCAGCCGAAGATCATAACAATCCCAAAGAGATATTATCTCGTAAACCGCTTACTAATTACGCTGTTTTTGGGCGATAGTGGCTCACCATTATTTGTTTATGATAAATCTAAAGAGAAATGAGCTTTTCCTTGGTGCTTATGATTTTTGGGGAGGGTATAAGAAAAAAATCTTGGCAAGAATGGAATATTTATAAAGCTGACTTTTACTAAAACTGTTTATAGCAGAGATGCTGCAGGTTCATTGACTGATCCTAATACAGAATATAATTGGAAAATTATAAATAACAAATCAAGTGTCATTTCTAATAGTTCTGAAACGTTGAATGTTGATTTATCTGATGGAAAAATAACCCTAATCATGGCAAAAATGTTACGTTTAATGGAAGTGGAACAATTACCTTAAACAATGATATTGATCAAGGTGCTGGCGGGTTATTTTTGAAGGTGATTATGAAGTTAAAGGCACTTCAGATAATACTACTTGGAAAGGAGCTGGTGTATCTGTCGAAAAAGGAAATACCGTTGTATGGAAAGTGCATAATCCTCAATATGATAGATTAGCTAAAATTGGTGAAAGGTACTTTTGAGTTGTACAAGGAAAAAGGAGAAAACAAAGGGCAACTTAAAAGTAGGTGATGGAAAAAGTTATCCTAAAACAGGAGGCTGATTCATCGGGAAAAAGTTAAAAGCTTTCTCTATGCTTGGAATTGTAAGCGGTCGCCCTAACTGTTGTTCTCACAGATGAAAAACAAGTAGCTCCTAGTTCTATTTACTTTGGATTTAGAGGAGGACGATTAGATTTAAACGGTAATTCACTTAAATTTGATCACATTAGAAATATTGATGAAGGGGCTAGATTAGTTAATCACAATACCAGTAAATCCTCTAATATAACTATTACTGGGGATAATTTGATTACAAATTTAAATCAAATTAATCAAATATATACGATGCAGCCACGAGATGAAGAAAACCCTTTACGAGTTACTCCCTATGCCATATAGGTAAACACATCTATTATAGTAGTGAATGTAGAACATATTATGCCTTAAAAAAAGAGGTTCTAGTCCTCGTGCTGAAATGCCTTGTAATGGAAAAAGAAAGTAACCAAGATTGGCTATATATGGGGTGAAAATGAAACAAATGCCAAAATAAATGTAATGAATCATATTAACAACGAGCGTATGAATGGTTTTAATGGCTACTTTGGTGAAAATGATGGTAAAGGTACAAATGGTGAATTAAATATCACTTTTTAGCGGTAAAACCGATCAAAAATCGCTTTTTATTGACAGGCGGAACAAACCTTAATGGTGAATTAAAAAGTTGAAAAGGGCACGTTATTCCTTTCTGGCAGACCAACACCTCACACAAGAGATATTGCAAATATTTCTTCAACCGAAAAAGATCAACACTTTACTGAAAATAATGAAGTGGTGGTAGACGATGACTGGATTGATCGCACTTTTCAAAGCAACCACAATGAAAGTGAGCGGCACTGCCACCCTTTATTCAGGGACGCAATGTTGCAAATATTACCTCTAATATCACCGCCTCAAATAATGCACAAGTGCATATTGGCTATAAATTAGGCGATACGGTTTGTGTACGTTCTGACTACACGGGCTATGTGACTTGTACTAATGACAAATTATCTGATAAAGCATTCAAGAGTTTTTCACCTACCAATATGCACGGCGATGTAAATTTAACAGGTAATTCTGTATTTACATTGGGTAAAAGCTAACCTATTCGGCACAATTCACAGCACAGAGCAAAGTGCGGTTCATTTTGGCACGAATAGTCAATGGCATTTAACAGGGAATAGCCAAATCAATCAATTAGTAATGAACGGTGGCAATATTCATCTAAATGCAAATGATAGTCCTGAAACCACAACGGATTATCATCAATTAACCGTGCATAATCTTTCTGGTCAAGGACGATTCTATTACTTCACGGATTTAAGTAATCAACGTGGCGATAAAATAGTGGTAAAACCAAACTGCAAGCGGTAAATTTATCCTTCACGTTCATAATAAAAACAGGTGAGCCAAAAATACGATTCTTTGGAATTATTTAATGCTTCCACAGCTCAACATGGTGATTTAACACTCACGTTAGATAAGGAAAAAGTAGATTTAGGTGCCTACAGTTATACACTTCAAGAAAAAGGTGGGATATGGCGACTTTTATAATCCTAAAATTGAGGAAAACGCCAAAAGTGAGATCGTCAAACTGAAGAAGTTCGTAAAGCCGAAGCAGCACATAAAGCTGAAGATGCTCGTAAAGCTGAAGATGCTCATAAAGCTGAAAAATTACCTCAGAATGAACAACGCGATCTCATTAGTAAAAAAATACCAATGCTGTACTTTCTGACTCAATAGCAAAAGCACAATTTGTTATATTAAATGTTGGAAAAAGCGATTTCTCAACATATTAATCAACTAGAAATGAATAATGAGGGGCAATATAGCGTTTGGGTATCTAATTCTTCGATGAACGAAAATTATTCCTCAAACCAATATCGTCGTTTTAGTTCTCAAAAGTGTAATAAACCAGTTAGGCTTAGATAAAATCTGTTACAAAAATATTCAACTAGGCGGTATATTGACTTACGTTCGGAATAGTAACAACCTTGATGAGGGCAACAAGTAAAACTACTCTAGCACAAAGTTAATTTCTATTCTAAATATTATGCGGATAATCATTGGTATTTGGGCATTGATTTAGGCTACAGCAAGTTCCAAAGCAACCTACAAACCAATAATAATGCTAAATTTGATCGTCATACAACACAAAATAGGCTTAATAACTGGCAAAAGCGTTTAACATAGGGAATTTTTAGGGTTAAACCAAGTGTAGGTATTCGTTATGGCTACTTATCAAGCTCTAATTTTTGCATTAGGTCAAGATCGCATTAGAGTAAACCCTATATCCGTCAAAACAACCTTTGCTCAACTTGATTTAAGTTATACCTATAACTTAGGCGAATTTTCTATTACACCAATTTTTGTCTGCTCGATATGATGTAAATCAAGGCAATGGAAAAAAATTAATATAAATGGATATGATTTTTCTTACAACGTTGAAAAATCAACAACAATATAATGCTGGCCTTAAATTGAAATACCATAATGTAAAATTAAGTTTAATTGGCGGATTAACAAAAGCGAAACAAGCAGAGAAACAAAAAGCTGCTGAAGTAAAAACTAAGTTTTAGTTTTTAATACGCTTATTTGAATTAGCAATATAGATTGCAAAGCCCTTATGTATGATTTGCACCCCAAAAGTTGAACGAAACAATCAACTGATTAAGGTGCAAATTTTTTATGGTTAAATCCCCGTCATTTTAAACAACAAGTGATCAATTTTTGATCTTTAACACAGTAAAAATTGCTTTCAGTGTAAAATAAAAAGGACTAAGCCCTGTGAGTTACAGAACTCAGTCCTTAATTTAACAATCTAACTTTTTGAGAGTTAATCAGTTATACATCTTTATTGTATCGAGTAAAACTTATCCTGTGAAATTGGCAAACCATCCTAAGTTTGCACCGACTTGTGCCACAATGTTTAACACACCGAATAAGATCACAAAGCCAATCATAAAATTGCCACCGTAAACTTTATAACTCGCTTGTGGGAACTTTTTGGCGGCTTGCTTTTAGCAAGAAGTGCAGGTACGATTGCAGCCCAAATGGTTGCAGCTAACCCAGCATAACCAATGGCAATCCACAAAACCATAAGGGAATTGTAGGCTTAGCAATAATGGCGGTAAAAAGTAACGAGTGTTGTTTTTGTTCTACCAGATAAGCTGTCGTCAAATTTAAACAGATCAGCAATATAGTCAAATAAACCTAACGTTACGCCTAAGAATGATGTGGCAATCGCCATATAAGCAAAGAAATTTAATGCGACGGCAAGGTATTCCACTTCAATATATTTATGTAATGCCTCTAGTAATGCGGAAACATCACCGCCTTTTTTTCAATTACTGGAGCAAATTCGTTGCGTGGCAAATTACCTTGCACAGCAAGTTGCTATAAAATATAAATTACGAGTGCTAATCCCGTACCGATGAAGATTGATTTCATGACTCGTAGACCATCACGGTTGTAATATTTTACTAAGCTAGGTACATTTCCATGGAAACCAAAAGACACTAAGCACACTGGAAGTGCGGTGAATAAATAAGGTAAATATATTTGCTCGCCTTCAGCAACGGTATTGAATAAAAACTTCTGTTTTTACAGAGCTTAATAAACCGGTAGTAGAAAGGAAAAAAGCAACTACCATCCCGACAATTAACACGGTTGTGAAACGATCCACAGCTTTGGTTGAAAGCCACACGAAGGCGGCAAGGATAAAGCAGAAAATTAAAGATCCTGAAGTTCTTCCAATATCCACCGCACTTTCAGCAGAACTGAATGCTTGGTTGAGCAGATTTTGTGTAATGCCTCCGCCTGAGGTGATGTAAGCATAAGTCAGAATATACAAGACGAAAGCAACGGAAAGACCATTGATAATATTCCAACTTTTTCCTAATAAATCTTTCACGATGGTGTCAAAACTCGAACCTGTTGGATAATGTAGATTAGCTTCTAGGATCATTAATCCTGATGTTGTCATACAAAACCAAGTATAAATTAAAGCGAGAATCGAACCAATAAACCATACACCAGCCGTTGAAGTTGGGTTGGCAAGCATGCCTGCACCAATAGCTGTACCCGCGATGATCATCGCACCGCCTAAGAGAGAAGGGGATTTTTGTTGTCTCATAAAAATGCCTCTAAAATAAATTTGCACTATTATAGTAGTGCAAAAGGAAAGTGCAATATATTTATATCGACAAAAATAATAAATTTATATAATCTGCGTCAGTTCAAAAAGGGATCACTTATGAAAAACAACTTAAAAAGTTTTGCTTTTGCGCTATTAGCTAGTTCACTTATCACAGCTTTGTGCTGATTCGGCTTCTATAAATCGAGAGGCTGCGAGTAGTTATGCACAAGAAATGGGAAAAAATTCGTACTCAGGGGTGCAATTGATACTTCATCAAATACCGCAAAAACGAATTCACAATGTGTTTTCATAAAATGGTGAATTATGCAAAACCAAGCTAATGAAACTGGACAGCAATTTAACTGGCAAATTAATGTGATTAAGTCAAAAAGAATTGAATGCTTGGGCTATGCCGGGCGGTAAAATGGCATTCTATACTGGGGTTAGTTGATACCTTACAACTTAATGATAATGAGATCGAGTTGTAATGGGACATGAAATGGCTCATGCATTAAAAAGAGCATGGTAAAGCTAAAAACTAACTTTGGAACCGTGCTAATATTGTTGGGGCCATTGGAGGGACAGCATTATCTATTGCAGTTGGGGCGGATGTGACTGATTTGGTTTCGCTTACTAAAGATTTTGCTTTAGACAAACCTTATTCTCGTAGCGCTGAAACTGAAGCAGATGAAGTGGGATTAATGTTAATGGCTCGTTCTGGATACAACCCACAGGTAGCGCCAGGATTGTGGCAAAAAATGGCAAAAAGTGTCTGGCGGTTCTCGAGGTGCTCTTGATGTGTTAGCTTCACTCATCCTAGTGATCAGTCTCGTCAAGAAAACTTACAACGTTTATTACCTGAAGCGATGGAGCTTTATAAAGCCGCTAAAGATAAAAATGGCTAAATAAATTTAGTCAAAAATGATCTGCCCCAAAATCTGGACGATTAATTCAAGGACTGGCAACGATATTGTATCGGACTCCGTCCTTTTAATTTCAGTTGGATCCGACGGTGGTTATAATAGTCCAAATAATCCCTTACCTATTCACCTATCTATTCTTTCGTTTTTATTGAGTTATACCCTACTCGACAAGTATTCTACGATAAGCACTCATCTGATACTGCCAGCCTTGGTCTGAATGTTAAATCAAAGCCCTCAACCTTATTCTGGCGTTTGCCCGCCATGTTTAACATTGACTTGTGCCCCATCTTTTTGCTTTACCGTTACCCATTTTTGATTCGGGGCAGTTATCGTAAAATTACGCTCAAAACGATTCGGGGCAATATGGCCTATTGTGCCTCGATAGATCATGAATTTCTTGCGTTTTTCTTAACCGCACTTGGTATCCAAGTACCGCATTAGAAGTTGGATTTTCTTGTGATTTACCGTTGGCGAGACAGGCTGAACACTTCGGTAGCCATAATCAGGATGATTAGCTTTGATGCGTTTAATGGCCTTTTTCAGCTACGCCCCTTATCCAGTTTAATCTGAAATTTAGCAAAAATGCACTACGTGCTAACCGTACAAATCCTAAAAAGCTATTTTTAATGGGTAATGCGTTCTTAACCTTTGGATAATATCCTTTACTCGGCTTCGTCCTGAAATCTGAGCCTTCTCAATTCATTTAGGTAGGCTTCAAGCTGTAAAATTCTCAGGCGTAAACGCTCTTCTTCAGTTTTGGGTGGAGGTGGCATTTTGCATATTTGGGGTTTCATCGACGATCGTCCTGATGGTTTATGGGGAATAAGTTCTTTTATGCCACTTTTTTTCAAAGCGTTTTTAACCACGTCCCGACTAGGGCGTTGGAAGGAATATTGTAAAAACGCGCAGCTTCTCTAATACTCATTTTCCATTCAAAATAGAGTGGAGAGCCTGTAATTTAAATTCTATTGTGTAATGTTTACCCATAAAAATCTGCACCTCAATTGTTGGTTGTTGAGTCCAACTTTTAGAGTGCAGATCAAATTTTCACCGCTCTTTTTCTTAACTAGGATTAGATTTGTGTTAAATCTACATTTTTTTAGTTTCTTTTTGACGCTAATAATGCCAATAGCGTCATGAGAGCATTGATTGCTAAATAAATACCTACACCCATCACGCCAAATGATGCATTAATTTTTAAAGAAATCATTGCTGCAATCGTTGCACCAATAATTGATGCTAAATTATGGGCGAGAGATGCCCTGAATAACGGACTTCTGTTGGGAATAATTCTGGTAATAGCGCAGCCATTGGACCAAAATGTCATCCCCATGATCGCCATACCAATCACTAAAAATGCAAATACGCTCATCGGGGTACCATTTTCTAAGAAGAATGGCATGGTTAAACCGAGCACGCCAACAGCTACAGTCACCCAAATCAACCATTTACGGCGACCAATTTTATCGGCATAAAACACCAGAAATACTGATAAAAATACCAAATACAATCGCACTAATTAATAACAAGCCAGTAAATGTATTTGCTGGGATACCTAAACCAAGCGCATAACCTGCTTCAGAAAGCTTTGGTGCGGTTCGAGAATATGCCTGAGCAAAAGCCGTCATAATGTAAAACAGAGAATAAGTTGCCACCATGATAAATGTGCCAATAACCATTGGTTTTAAGTGTTTAGTAAAAACAACACTCACTGGTGCATTCAACTTTTTACCTTTTTGCTCTGCTTCCACAAATACATGACTTTCATGCAAAAGTTAAGCGAACATATAAGCCGACAGCGACCAATAAAACGGAAGATACAAACGGAATACGCCATGCCCATTCCACAAGGGCATCTTGACCGAGGAAATAGCTAACTAAGAAGAATGTTGCATTTGCTACAAATAAGCCGATTGGCGCACCTAATTGAGGGAAAGTACCGTACCAAGCTCGTTTTGCCTTCTGGCGCATTTTCTGTGGCGACTAAAGCTGCACCACCCCATTCGCCACCGAGTCCAATACCTTGACCAACACGGCATACGCAAAGCAAAAATTGGCGCCCAGATACCGATTTGAGCATAGTTCGGAAGTAAACCAATTACCACTGTTGAACCGCCCATTAAAACAAGGGAGGCAACCAAGGTTTTTACGACCAATTTTATCGCCAAAGTGACCAAATAATGCAGAACCAATTGGACGTGCAAAAATGCTAAAAGCAAGCGTAGAAAGAGAAAAGTAAATCATTAGAAAGCGGATCATCGCTATGGAAGAATTGCGTATTGAAAACTAATACAGCAGCAGCGCATGAGATATAATAATCAAAAAAATTCGATTGCCGTACCGACCATCGAGGCTAACGCCACTTTCATCGGATTATTACGAAGTTGTGTGAACATTGTGTTTCCTTAGTAGTTTATTATAAATAGAAATTATTGAATCCTAGCATTTTAACTAAGGTCTAGCAATTTTTAATATGAGATTTTTCTATTTTTAGAGAAATATTTTTGAATTTTCTAAATGTGAGTTATGCCCAGCGGAAGGAATGGTTACTAAATCAATTTGATTTTCTTTGGCAATAGTTTGAAATTTATGATCTCGTTCGCTACAAAAAATATGGCAAAGAACTTAACCGCACTTTTTCACTAAAAATCAGATTGTTTAGATAGACTTGTCGCCAGCAACATCCTGCCAATATTTTTCACCACAATTTGATTTTTCGTTTTCCAACTAACTGCAGTCTTTCTTCTGCGGTCAAATGAGAAAAACACTGGCTGTTGATACCAATCATTTAATACATTTTCTGGTGGTTCTTGTATAAAAACGTTGCGCCCACGCAAAATCCTGCTGAAAACGAGCCTGCTTTTTCCTCGTCAGTTTTTAAACCTAGATTCGCCCCCTTCTAAAAATAACGCCTTGCAAATTAGATCGTTCCACCTGAGCTTGCAGTGCATAATACAAAAGCGATCCGTCCGCCTAAAGAATACCCAACAAGAAAAATAGGGTTCATTTTTCACCGCACTTTTGATTTGCTGAGATAAATACTTCGCCGTTTTCTTCAAAATTTGTGACTTCAATATCTTTTGGCTTGTCCGTGAAAAAGCCAAATCTAGCGTAATACAATTAAAGTACGGTAGATTTTCAATGACTTTTGCCAATCGTTTTTGTACCAAGAAGTCCGTGAAAAAAATGATGTTTATCATTGAAGGGATTATTGATAGAAAATAATAAAATATGGCGGACTAAAGCCCGCCTACATAATACTTAAGCACCAATCACGGCGTGACTAATTTGCTCGATTAAGCGTTTATACAAACTACTACCATCACTCGGATTCGTTTTAATTTCAATTAACGTTGCCTTGCGACGACTATAAGCCTGTTTAACAACAGAGTGAGATCCGCCCAAGTATAAGGATGGGCGTATTTGAGATCGAACATTGCCGCGATTTGAGAAAAATCACCATTATGCGGTAATCGATAGAACTGATCTTTGACTTGTTCATCCACAGGTAACATATCAAAAATCGCACCACCATTATTATTGATCCACAAAAAAATTACCGTTGGTTGCGTAACGTTTTTTTGAATAATGCGAAAGAATTCAAATCATATAAAGTCGACGTATCGCCAATCACCGCAACAACAGGTTTATTTGAACCGATACCAATTCCCGCAGCAGTAGCCAACAAACCATCAATTCCACTCGCGCCACGATTGGTATAAAACAGGATAGCTTTCTGGTAATTGTGTTAGCGCATCAACAAGACGAACAAGTAAACTATTACCTAAAAAAATAAAAACACCGTTATAAGGTAAAAAGTGTTGGTAAACGTAATGCAAGCGAAGCTTCCGTTAAATTTCCGCCTACTTGCTGTTCAATAAAGGTCGCACAGAATTTAGATAAAGCTAACGGCTCAAGCAACCAAGGCTTTTGGCGTAAAGGAGGATGCGCACGTAACCAATGATGCGCTTTAGCATTAAATCTTGTCAATGAATGATGATAAGGATCTCAATGCTTTACCGCTTTGTTCAACCAACCAAAAATTCACCCTTAAACGCCTGTAAGAATTGATTAATTCGTTTACTAATAAAGCGTGCACCAAATTGAATCACAATATCAGCTTGCGAAGTTTTTCACAAACAGTTTGGTTTTGCGAGCCAAATATCTTCATAAGGCGTCGTTGGAACAACACCAGATTGAATATCCGTCAGTAACACCCAGCCCATAGCGCTTGCCCAAGAATTAATGCCCATCGCTTGTTCTGCAGGTAATTGACCAACCACAACGACACCACGTTTGGTACGCCAATGATCCCAATTTTCATGCATTAATACTTCGTTCTGTTGAGCTTCCACATTCATCCAAGGCTTAGTTTGAATTAACCAGCGTTGTAACGGCAGCAACCAAGGGTGAGAATCTACAGCCTCATCAGTTGCATCATAAAGTGGCTCGGCAAATGGTACATTAATATGAACAACGCCACCTTGTTGTTTTTGTTGAAAGGCAGCCTGTTCAAATAGAGAAATCAACCACTGCGCAGAATAATCTGCGTTCGGTTTAGGTAAATTAACATTTGCAACCGGATACTGACCAAACATATTTTGCTGCAAAATAGCCTGATTTGCGCCACACTCCCAAAGTTCTGGTGGACGATCGGCGGTTAAAACAAATAAATTAACACCAGTTTGGCGTGCTTCAATAATTGCGGGATAAAGGTTTGCAGTCGCCGTGCCTGATGTAACAATAATTGCAACAGGTGATTGAGTTACCTTAGCAATACCCAAAGGCAAAAACCTAAACCACGTTCATCAAAATGAGTATGACAATTGACTGAACCGGCATTTTGCAAACGTACGGCTTCAAAGAGTTAAAGGTGTCGAACGCGAACCTGGCGCGATACAAACGTGAGAAACGCCTTGGCGAACCAAGGTTTCTAAAAATCACTTTCGACCAACAACGATTAAACACGCTTACCGACATTTTTCTCCGTTATCATTTTTCTTCTGCAAACAAGGAAATCAACCCTGCCGCTTTTACGTTCAATTTCTTTCCATTCTTCCAATGGCTGAGAGCCCGCCACAATGCCCGCGCCAGCAAATACACGAATACGATGACCTTCAATAAAAAGCAGAACGAATCGCTACACAAAACTCTGAACATACATCGCTCATCACGCCCAATGTTCCCGCATACCAGCCTCGATCAAAGGTTTTCAATTTCTGACAAAAATCATTTTTGGCTTGTTGCTGTGGCAAACCCGATACCGCTGCTGTAGGATGAATCGCTTTTTAATATATTTACATCTGCATAATGTGCGGTCAAATTTGTACGAATTTTACGAATCAAATGTTGTACTTTTACGTAACGGTTTTCAATTCCACATTGCTTACATCAAAACTTTCTACTTGCTTACGTAAATTCTGCGAAATATCTTCTACAACCAACCAATTTTCTTTTTAAATTTTTCTCGTCATTTAATAACCAATTGGCTTGAGATTTGGTTTCTTCCTCACTTTCAGAAACCAATGCCGTCCCAGCCAAAGCTTCAGTTAGCAACAAGTTATACTCACGAGCAAATAGGCGTTCTGGCGTAGAACCAACAAAAAACCGAATGAGGATTTTCAGCCCACAAAAATGATAACAACCTTGATTTTTGTTTTCGCTTTCTGCTAAAAAAATCGTACGCATTAATCGCTTGCTTTTAAATGAAAAGTGGTTTCATTGGCTAAGACAATTTTTGTCAGTTCCCCACTTTTAATTTCTACCAAAGCCTGATTTACCCAATCACACCAAGTTCTTTCATTCGCTCGAGGCTCTGTATGCAAAGGAATCTGTTTTTTGGCAAAGCAGAAAGTGCGGTGAGATTTTCAAAAGTTTTGAGGTGAGCTAAAGTATCATTCGCACTTTTGCTCATCTTTCACAAAAATGATACCAATGCACCTTTCTCATCCTGTTCAACAAGAATTTTTGGCAGTAAAAATTGTGCTATACCTTGAAATTGCAAAACCACCTACCAATGAAAACCACTTTCTTCAATAAACTCTTGCGCTAAATTTAACTGTGAAAATGACCGCTCTTCACCAAGAGCAGCCAATGCTTTTTGACTTCATCACGAAAATGTAAATAAAATTGTGGATACGCAGATTGACCTTTCAGCCAAGCTTTCAACAAATCAACCTTGTCCAGTTTCACCTGAAAACGGACAAGCTCATTCGTTGATTGCTGTAAATATGCGTGAATTTGCGATTTTTAACTCGCCTATTGCCTGCGCTAAATAACTCATTAGATTTTTGTTTTAAATACACAAAAATTAGCCGTATTCTACCGCAGATTGTTAATGACAAAAATTTTTTTACAAAAATCTTTTCAATATTGAAAATTCAGCGTAAATTAACCGCACTTTTCTCGAAAAAATTTATTAGAAATAAAAGGATTTCACTATGCGATTATTCCCAAAATCCGACAAATTAGAACACGTGTGTTATGACATTCGCGGGCCAGTGCACAAAAGAAGCACTACGCTTAGAAGAAGAAGGCAATAAAATTTTAAAACTTAATATCGGCAATCCCGCACCTTTCGGCTTTTGAAGCACCAGATGAAATTTTAGTTGACGTATTGCGTAATTTACCGTCAGCCCAAGGCTACTGTGATTCAAAAGGTTTATATTCTGCTCGTAAAGCCATTGTTCAATATTATCAATCAAAAGGATTCACGGTGCGACCGTCAATGATGTGTATATTGGTAACGGCGTATCTGAGCTTATCACAATGGCCATGCAAGCATTACTCAATGATGGCGATGAGGTACTTGTGCCGATGCCTGATTATCCCCTTTGGACTGCTGCGGTAACACTTTCTGGCGGTAAAGCTGTTCATTACCTTTGTGATGAAGAAGCAAATTGGTTCCCCGCTATTGATGATATTAAAAGCCAAGGTGAATGCGAAGACTAAAGCGATTGTCATCATCAACCCGAACAACCCAACTGGCGCGGTGTACAGCAAAGAATTATTACAAGAAATTGTAGAAATCGCTCGCCAAAATAATTTGATTATCTTCGCTGACGAAATCTACGACAAAAATTTTTATATGATGGAGCGGTGCATCATCATATTGCCGCACTGCTCCTGATTTATTAACCGTTACGCTGAATGGTTTTATCAAAAGCTTATCGAGTTGCAGGCTTCCGCCAAAGGCTGGATGATTTTAAACGGCCCCAAAAATAATGCGAAAGGTTATATTGAAGGCTTGGATATGCTGGCATCAATGCGTTTATGCGCTAACGTACCAATGCAACACGCGATTCAGACCGCACTTGGTGGCTATCAAAGTATTAATGAGTTTATTTTGCCGGGTGGCAGATTACTTGAGCAACGCAATAAAGCCTACGATCTCATCACTCAAATTCCAGGCATTACTTGCGTGAAACCAATGGGGGCGATGTATATGTTCCCGAAAATTGATGTGAAAAATTCAATATTCACAGTGATGAAAAATGGTGCTGGATTTACTTGCCAAGAAAAAGTATTACTTGTGCACGGTAAAAGGATTTAATTGGCATTCACCTGATCACTTCCGTGTAGTGACCCTTCCTTATGTGAATCAGCTTGAAGAAGCCATTACAAAATTAGCAAAATTTTTGTCGGATTACCGTCAATAATGTATTCTTTGACAAAAGAATAAATAGGACTAAATAATCTGCCCCTAAAGTTGGACTAAATAACCAACTCACTAAGGTGCAGATTTTTTTATTAACTAAATATCTTATATTTCAAACAACAAGTGAGAATTTTCATCTTCAATATAGTAAAAAATTGTTTTCTCATCCAAGCATATTTTCAATCTCTCGAACAAACATTAAATCGTCTAATTCTCCTTTTATGTCCAATATATTTATCATACGTTGGACTTTCTTATGATTAATGTTGAGGAGGACTTAGTGCTAGAATAATAAGACGATAAACGTAACATTCATGATTATCACAATAATCCGTATAATTTGTTGTGATATCGTCTTATCTTTTATTGATTTGTTCTTTCAAATGATAAAAGAAAAATACTGAATAATCCCCCATTAAATCAAGCAATATCTGAAGTGAAAAAGCCATTGTGCAATAATTGGACCAGATTTTTATTGCACTGTAGCGCGACCAAAGAAGGTAATATCAAAATGAGAGGTTATCAATAAATCCTATTGAAAAAACGGTATTCAACAAAGTATATCGAGAAAAAAAGAAATTGTTTAGATAATGCGGTGACGGAGAGCTTCTTTAGGCAGTAAAAAAGAAGACTACAATGGAAAACAATTTGATACTTTTGATCAACTAGAAAAATAATTCATGAGTGCATTCATTATTACAATCATGAGTGTACTCAGTGTAAACTAAAAGGACTAAGCCCCATGGAGTATAGAACTCAGTCCTTGATTTAACAGTCTAACTTTTAGGATTAGATAAAAAACACCTAACTTTTATCTTTTTTAGCGCAAGAACGCTGGAATGTTTTTCTCGTATTCTGAGATATTGTCTTCATGCTGAAGGGTTAAACCGATATTATCCAAGCCGTTTAACAAACAATGACGGCGGAATTCATCCAGTTCAAAGTGATAGACTTTGTCACCTACAGTGACCGTCATCGCTTCTAAATCCACATGGATTTGTTTGCCTTCATTTGCCCACACCCATTGGAAGATCTCTTCCACTTCCTCTTCGCTTAAACGAATCGGTAACATGTGGTTGTTTAAACTGTTGTTATAGAAAATATCCGCAAAACTTGGTGCGATCATCACTTTGAAACCGTAATCGGCTAATGCCCAAGGCGCATGTTCACGAGAAGAACCACAGCCAAGGTTTTTACGCGCTAATAAAATGGTCGCGCCTTGATATTGTGGATAGTTCAATACGAAATCTGGATTTGGCTTTGGTGCCTTCTACATCCAAATAACGCCATTCATGGAATAAGTGTTTACCGAAACCTACGCGGGTAATGGCTTGTAAAAATTGTTTTGGAATAATCGCATCCGTGTCCACGTTTGCCGCATCCAATGGCACTACTAAGCCTGAAAGTTGTTTAAATCCTGCCATTTTTCTGCTCCTTAGTTTAATGTGACGTCACGAATATCAACGAATTTACCGAACATTCCCGCTGCGGCTGCCATGGCAGGGACTCACCAAGTGAGTGCGACCATTACGGCCTTGGCGACCTTCAAAGTTACGGTTCGAAGTGGAAGCACAACGTTCCCATTCACCCTAAACGGTCATCGTTCATCCCTAAACACATTGAGCAGCCCGGATTACGCCATTCAGCGCCCGCTTCTATAAAGATTTTATCCAAGCCTTCTTTTTCTGCTTGTTCTTTTCACTAAACCTGAACCAGGCACCACTAAAATACGTTTTACGTTATCGGCTTTTTTGCGACCTTTCATCACGGCTGCAGCGGCACGTAAATCTTCGATACGAGCATTGGTGCAAGAGCCAATAAACACTTGATCTACTGGAATGTCTTTTAAATCGGTATTCGGTTCTAAACCGATATAATTCAACGCTTTTTCTGCTGAAGCACGAGTCACCGGATCGGTCATTTCTGCTGGATTTGGCACTAATTGATCGATACCGATTACTTGGCCTGGGTTTGTTCCCCAAGTTACCTGTGGTGCAATGTCTTTGGCTTCTAACGTGATGACTGTGTCAAATTTTCGCATCATCATCGGATTTTTAAGGTTTTCCAATAAGCGACTGCATCATCCCAATCTTTACCTTTCGGTGCATGTGGACGGCCTTTTAAGTATTCGAAAGTGGTTTCATCTGGCGCGATTAAGCCAGCTTTCGCGCCCATTTCAATTGCCATATTACAAACAGTCATACGGCCTTCCATAGAAAGGTCACGAATCGCTTCACCACAGAATTCCACCACATGGCCTGTGCCACCTGCCATGGTGGTTTTTACCGATAATGGCAAGAATAATATCTTTTGCGGTAATGCCTGGTGCTACTTTGCCACGCACTTCAATTTTTCATATTTTTTGCACGAGCTTGTTTTTAAGGTTTGTGTGGCTAATACGTGTTCGACTTCAGATGTACCAATACCAAATGCCAAAGCACCAAACGCACCATGAGTGGCGGTATGGGAGTCACCACAAACGATAGTCATGCCCGGTAAGGTTAAGCCTTGTTCCGGCCCCATGACATGCACGATACCTTGTTCTTTGGTGGTCATGTCGAATAATTGAATACCGGTCGCTTTTGTGTTTTTGCAAGCTCCAATACTTGAATTTTTGCTTGGCCTTCAAGTTTGTTCACATCACGTACTTGGGTAGAAATACTGTGATCCATGGTACCGAAAGTTTTGCTGACTTGACGTACTTGGCGGCCTGCAACACGTAAACCGTCAAAGGCTTGTGGACTGGTCACTTCATGGATTAAATGACGGTTAATATACAAAAATCGGCGTTTCGCCTTCAGCTTCGTATACCACGTGGGCATCGAATAATTTTTCGTAAAGAGTTTTTGCCATAATTTTTCTCAATTCGTTAGAGTAGCAAGTGCGGTCAAATTTTAGGGTGTTTTTAAACCGCACTTTAATTGTTTTTTATTAGATTGCGTTAGCGATTAATGTACCCATTTCCGCAGTTGAAACAGGGTGCAGAATCATCGGCTAAATCACCCGTACGGTGACCACTTTGCTAAGACTTTTTGTACGGCATTTTTCAATGGCATCCGCTGCTTCGTTTAAGTTGAAGCTATAACGCAACATCATCGCCGCAGAAAGAATTTGTGCGATTGGGTTGGCAATGCCTTTGCCTGCGATATCCGGTGCAGAACCGCCAGCAGGCTCATATAAGCCGAAACCTTCTTCGTTTAAGCTAGCAGATGGCAACATCCCCATAGAACCTGTGATCATCGCCGCTTCATCAGAAATAATATCGCCGAAAATGTTAGAGCAGAGGAGCACATCGAAAGATTCAGGCGCTTTGATTAACTGCATGGTCGCGTTGTCGATATAAATGTGATCTAAGGTGACTTCAGGGTAATCTTTCGCCACTTCAGTCACGGTTTCACGCCATAAGATTGAAGCTTGTAATACGTTTCGCTTTATCCACAGAAGTCACGTGTTTACGACGTTTCATTGCCGCATCAAAAGCCGCACGCGCAATGCGTTCGATTTCATATTTGTAATAAACTTCAGTATCGAATGCTTTGGTTTGTGCACCTTCACCTTCACGGCCTTTAGGCTGACCGAAATAAATCCCGCCCGTTAATTCACGCACAACCACCATATCAAAGCCTTTCGCTGCAATATCTGCACGTAATGGGCAGAATTTTTCTAAAGCCTTTATAAAGGGTAGCAGGACGAAGATTGCAGAATAATTTGAAATGTTTACGCAATGGCAACAATGCACCGCGTTCTGGTTGTTGATCCGGTGGTAAATTTGTCCATTTTAGGGCCACCTACAGAACCAAACAAAATCGCATCAGCCTCATCACAACCTTTTTAAGGTTTCTGCTGGTAATGGGCAACCACAATGATCAATTGCAGCACCACCCTACATAAAAATTCATTGAAGTTAAGTTTAAAACCGAAATTTTTTTCTTGGACTTTGTTTAATACTTTAATGGCTTCAGCCATCACTTCCGGACCAATACCGTCTCCCGGTAGAACTGCGATGTTGTATGATTGCATATTATTTTTTTCCTATTTCTTTCACACTAAAAGTGCGGTTAATTTTTCTCCCCTCTTTTTGTAAAGAGGGGCTGAGGGAGATTTTTAACGATATAAAAATTCACTGCTGAGGTTGATGTTACTTCTGCCAAATCTCCCTAACCCCTCTTTGCTAAAGAGGGGACTCAATAGATTAATGATGTTTATGATTCTTAATATCTGCGACTTTATGTGAACGATAAATCGCATTGATCGCATGGACTAAAAGCAAGCGCGGAAGATTCAACGATGTCTGTCGCTAAACCAACACCATGGAATTTACGGCCTTCATGTTCAACCACGATATCCACCTGACCTAACGCTTCAGCACCTTCACCTTTAGCGGTTAAAGTTATAGTGAGACATTTTTGATTTCTAAGCCAGTTAAGTTCAAGATGGCATTGTAAACCGCATCGACAGGACCGTTACCCCCAATTGACGACGTGCTTAATTTATTGCCATCCAATTCCACTTGAACAAAAAGCGGTTGCTGGATATTCTTTTGGTGGAGTGTGCCGAAAGTTTATCTAATACTAAACGATCTTCATCACCTTGTTGCATATCGATAAAGGCTAAACGCTTCCAAGTCATAATCGAACACTTGGCCTTTTTTTATCTGCTAATTTTAAGAAAGATTCATACAATTTATCCAAATCGTAATCTTGCTCGGTGTAGCCCATATCTGCCATATGGCCTTTCACGGCTGCGCGACCAGAACGGGCGGTTAAGTTTAATTTCTCTTTCTTCAAGCCAATGGTTTCTGGTGACATGATTTCGTAGGTATTTTTTTGTTTTTCAACACACCATCTTGGTGAATACCGGAAGAGTGAGCAAAAAGCATTTGAACCCTACAATCGCTTTATTTGGTTGAATTGGCATATTACAAAGTTGGCTCACCATTTGGCTGACACGGTGAATTTCTTGCGTGTTGATACGTGTATCCACGCCCATAAATTCTTGGCGAACTTTCATTGCCATCACGACTTCTTCAAGTGATGTATTACCCGCACGTTCACCGATGCCATTTACGGTACATTCAATTTGGCGAGCACCATTTTTGTACTGCGGTTAAGGAGTTAGCTGTTGCCATACCTAAGTCATTGTGGCAGTGCACAGAAATGATTGCTTTATCAATATTTGGCACGCGGTTACGTACTTGAGCAATGATATTGCCGTATTCATTTGGTAAGCAGAAACCAACGGTATCTGGAATGTTTACGGTGGTTGCACCCGCATTGATTGCCGCTTCAACAATACGACAGATATTATCGATGCCCGTACGACCTGCATCTTCGCAAGAAAAATTCCACATCATCCGTGTAGTTACGTGCACGTTTTACCGCGGCTACAGCCATTTCAACGACATCATCAAAGGTACGTTTTAATTTGGCTTCAACGTGTAATGCGGAGCTCGCGATAAAGGTGTGAATACGGAAACGCTTCAGCGACTTTTAAGGCTTCGTAAGCCGCATCGATATCTTTATTTACCGCACGGGAAAGTGCCGCAACACGACTATTTTTTTGATATGACGCGCGATAGTTTGAACAGATTCAAAATCGCCTTGAGAAGAAACCGGGAAACCCACTTCCATTACATCCACACCTAAACGTTCAAGCGCTAAAGCAATTTGTAACTTTTTCTTTTTACGGTTAAGCTTGCTTTTTAATGCTTGTTCTCCCATCACGCAAGGTGGTATCAAAAAAATAATAACGCGATCTGTCATAACAATGTCCTTACTAAAGTCCTTCTTAAATCACTCCAAAAAGTGCGGTGCATTTTCCTGTATTTTTTTAGACAAAAAAACCCGCAACTTATAAAGTGCGGGTTTAAAATTGAGCATTTACATCTGACTGTTTTTTTCATCCACAACTTAGCCGCACAAAAGTGTGAGAGCAGCAGGTTTAGAGATAAAGAAACAATACGAGACATAAATAAAAAAATCCTTCTGTGTAAAACGCTTTTCATATTACGAATAAAAAAACTGACTGTCAAACTATTTTTAGCGTTTTTATATCAAAAAAATCATTTCAACACAAAAATAAAAATATACATTTAACTAGTAAATTAAAAAAATAAAAAGAATATTCATCCAAGCAGATTACAATCAGCAAATTTTTATTATTGAATTTTTTTACATTTTTCAAAATAAGAAAAAAATTTTACAATTTTTTTACTCATCAAAAAGAATTCTTGCGATCTACATCGCAAAAATACTTTCAAGTTAATCGTTTCTTTCACTCGTTTTTTTCCATACTAAATTTTAAAATCAAAAAGGAAAAAGCATGCAAGATATTACTTACACACTCCTCCGCCTAATGCAAGTTCCTAAACTTGGCGGGGTGGGCATTGATAAAAATTTTATCCAATATTACGCTAGATGAGTTGCTTAATTATGATGATGTTGCTTTCCGACAAATGGGATGAGGGAACCATTCAAATTCGTCGTTGGTTCAAGCCTGAAACAAAATTTATTGAGCCAGCAATCGCGTGGTCACAAAAAGAGGAAATCATTTGGTGAATTATTTTTCCCCTTTTTACCCCTTTTCTATTGAAACAGATAGCAAGCTTTCCTCCTCTGCTATTTGTAAAGGAAATTTGACCGCACTTTCACAACGTCAAATTGCGATGGTGGGAAGTCGCTACTGCACGGCTTATGGTGAATATTGGGCTAAATATTTTTGCTACGGGAACTTTCATTGGCTGGATTAACGATTACCAGTGGACTCGCATTGGGAATAGATGGGCATTGCCATCAAGCGGTTGTTGATATTCAAGGACAAACCATAGCGGTTTTTGGGAAGCGGGCTAGAACAAATTTATCCCGTAAAACACCGAAAACTTTCAGAACTTATTTTACAAAAACAACGGTGCATTAGTTTCTGAGTTTTTACCAAACCAAGCACCAATTGCGACAAATTTCCCTCGTCGAAATAGAATTATTAGCGGGCTTTCAGTCGGGACATTAGTGGTTGAAGCCACAGAAAAAAAGCGGCTCTCTGATTACCGCTCGGTATGCATTGGAACAAAACCGAGAGGTTTTTGCTGTGCCAGGCAATATTCAAAAGTGAATTTAGCCAAGGTTGTAATCGCCTAATTAAACAAGGCGCAATATTGGTGGAAAAATGCAAAGGATATTTTTGGAAACGCTCTATCAACATTCGATCCATAGCCAAACTGAAATCGATTTTGACCAGATCGCGGTGCCTAATTACACGCCACCACCCGATCCTCGCCGATTGGTAGAAGCACCAAGTCACCGAAACTTTTATTCGCGTATCGGTTACACGCCTGTGAGCATTGATGATCTGAGCTGAAGAATTTAACTTGAGTGTCGATGTTTTTACTTGTTCAGTTGCTCGATCTTGAATTGCAAGATCTCATCATGAGTGAAAATGGACTATATAAACGCGTTTAGTGTAAATTTTTATGCTAATATACGCCCATTCTTTTTCATAAAAGGACGATTATGTTAGTCATTATCTCCCCTGCGAAAACCCTTGATTTTGAAAGTGCGGTAAAAATTTTGCTGTTTCTCAACCGCACTTTACTGATTACAACGAACAGCTTATTGAAGTTTGTCGTAAACTTTCTCCGCAAGATCTTTCATCTCTTATGTCTATCAGCGATAAGTTAGCTGGTTTAAATGCCGCACGCTTTTGCAGAATGGACAAAAATTCACAATGAAAAACAATTCTCGCGCTGCATTATTTGCATTTAAAGGCGATGTTTATACTGGTTTAGATGCTGATTCTCTTTCAGAAGATGATGTTGCCTTTGCGCAATCCCATTTACGTATGCTTTCAGGGCTTTATGGGCTTTTAAAACCGCTTGATTTAATGCAACCTTACCGATTAGAAATGGGGCACAAAATTAGCCAATCCAAAAGGAAAAAGATCTGTATGCCTTTTGGGGAAATGCTGATCACTCAAAGCGGTTCAACAAGCTATAGATGCACAAGGTGATAATATTCTGATAAATTTAGCCTCGGATGAATATTATAAATCTGTTAAAGAAAACCAGCTTAAGACCAAAATTATTAAGCCAGTTTTCTTAGACAATAAAAATAGCAAATACAAAGTAATTAGTTTTTATGCTAAAAAGCTCGAGGCTTAATGTGCCGTTATCTTATTCAAAAATCGTTTAACCGACATTGAACAGTTAAAAAGAATTTGATTTAGCTGGTTATTGGTTTGATTCAGCATCATCAACTAAAACCGAATTTGTATTTAAGCGAGATATCAATGAATAAAATTTTTGTTATATTGACCGCACTTATACTCTCTGGCTGTGCAACTAAACTGACTCAATTAAATGTTCCTACGCAGTTAGAGCACAACGGTAAAAATTATGCCCTTACCAGCAGCCAAGATTTAGAAACCATTGCTCGCTATGTTTACATCGCTAAAGCCCAGATACGCTAGAAAATTGGCAATCTGAAATTGAAATTCTCTTTGATCGCAATCAACCAGTGCGTTCAATTAAAGAACGCATTGCACTGAGAGAACGCATTTATCGTAATACAGGCGTAAAAGATTTCCATTTCGATGCTATTCCAGAAAATTCAACGAATCCCAATGAATTAAATGGATATGTCATCTATTCGCCAACAAAGGAAAATCCATCTTGGCAAGTGAATGTGATGAAAGGACGACAATTACCGCAATGCGGCTTTGTTCAGTATCAGTATTCACAAAAATACAGCAACCAACACTTTCTAAACATTTATCCGTCGATAAAGTGCAACAACATTTTGCAAAAAAATACGTTGTGGATATAGAAAGAAAGCATTTACAAGATTTGAAATGGCAACTGTTCTGTCAAAAATAATGTAAAAAAATTATGCCGGATCAAAATCTCATCAGATTTTACTAGAGCAGATACCTCTAATGATGTAATCTTATGCCAGTTTCCAATTACGGTTAAAAGTAGGTAAATATGATTAAAAATTGCAGTTTTAACAAGTGGTGGCGATGCGCCAGGTATGAATGCAGCAATCCGTGGTGTAGTACGTTCAGCACTTGCAGAAGGCCTAGAAGTGTTTGGTATCTATGATGGTTACCAAGGCTTATACAACAATAAAAATCAAACAACTAAACCGCTACAGCGTATCTGATGTGATTAATCGTGGCGGTACTTTCTTAGGGTTCTGCACGCTTTCCTGAATTTAAAGATCCAAATGTTCGTGCGAAGTGCGCAGAAATTTTTACGTTCTCACGGCATTGATGCACTTGTGGTTATCGGTGGTGACGGTTCTTACATGGGCGCAAAAATTGTTAACCGAAGAACATGGTTTTTCCTTGTGTTGGCTTACCTGGCACGATTGATAATGATGTTGCAGGGTACTGACTATACCATCGGCTATCAAACCGCATTACAAACTGCAGTAGATGCAATCGACCGTTTACGCGATACATCAAGCTCACCAACGTATTTTCTATTGTTGAAATTATGGGGCGCCATTGTAGTGACTTAACGATTTCTGCAGGCATCGCTGGCGGTTGTGAATATATCGTCGCATCAGAAATTGAATTTAATCGCGAAGAATTAATTCAACAAATTGAACGTAGCATTATTCGTGGTAAACGCCATGCAATTATTGCAATCACAGAACTTTTAACCGATGTTCATTCTCTCGCGAAAAGAAATTGAAGCTCGCGTTGGGCACGAAACTCGTGCAACTGTTTTAGGGCATATTCAACGTGGCGGTTCTCCTTGTGCTTTTTGACCGTATTCTTGCCTCACGTATGGGCGCATACGCGGTAGATTTATTGCTACAAGGTAAAGGTGGCTACTGCGTAGGCATCCAAAAATGAACAACTGGTTCACCATGATATTATTGATGCAATTAATAATATGCATCGTGAATTTAAAGGTGATTGGCTTAAAGTGGCAAAACGTTTGGAATAATCGTTTATTCACTTTATATAAATCACCAAAACTTAATTCATCTTTTTATCTCACTTAAACAGACACAGCAATGTGTCTGTTTTTCTTCTAAAAAGTGCGGTGATTTTTCTTGAATTTTTCTATAAATCATTTCACTTTTAAAGTTTGAAAAATACACGCGACTGCCAGTTCTCCTAGATGATCTTTTTGCTATAAAAAATAGATATCCGATAAAATGCGCCAAGCAAAATAAGGTATAAAAAAATTATGACAAAGAAAAAAAGTAAAACCAGGATCAAAATACCATCGCACTGAATAAACGTGCGAGACATGATTATTTTATAGAAGATGAAATTGAAGCAGGTCTTGAACTACAAGGCTGGGAAGTCAAATCAATGCGCGCAGGCAAGGCAAACATTAGTGATAGTTATGTCATTTTTCAAAAATGGCGAAGCCTTTTTATTCAGTGCAAGCATTCAGCCATTAAATGTTGCATCAACGCATATTGTTTGTGATCCAACTCGCACTCGTAAGTTATTATTAAATAAACGCGAATTAGCATCCCTATTTGGCAAAGCAAACCGAGACGGTTTTTACCATCGTAGCGCTTTCTCTTTTATTGGAAAAAGTGCATGGGCAAAAGTCAAAATTGGTTTAGCTAAGGTAAAAAACAACATGATAAACGCGATGATATTAAAGAGCGTGAATGGAAAGTAACAAAAGATCGCATTATGAAAAAAATGCACATCGAGGATAATATATAGCAAAAAAAGCCCGAAATTATTCGGGCTTTTTATTCATATCTTATGACTATTTAGCAGTCGGAACTTTTAATTCTGGCTCATCTGGCTTTTTCAATTGGCGCAAAGGTTTTATCTTTATTCGCATCAATAATTTTTTTGGGTATCATTGGCTAATGCTGTTAAACCCATTTTTTCATAAGCTTCTTTCATCAAAGACAAACCTTCATAAGTTGCTTTAGCATCAGGATATTGTTTCAACATTCCAACTACACGGTTTGACACTGCAACCCAAGCATCACGTTTTGCATAGAATTTTTGCAATATCTAACTCATGACGAGCAAGCGCATCTTTAATATAAGCCATACGCGCTAAAGCATCTTGAGCATAAGGGCTATTAGGGAATACACGAACTAAATTTTTGGAAATTAGAAAAAGCGGTACGCATAGACGTGGTTTCACGTGTCGCACGATCAATTCCAAAAGAAATCTTGAATGAAATTATCACCTGTTGCGGCATTGGTTAACCCAGCCATATAGACTGCATAGTCTTGATTCGGACTTTGTGGGAATTGATGTAAAAAGCTATCTACCGTCAATAATACTTGCGTATAATCTTGTGCTTTATAGTTCGCATAAATTAAATCTAGCATCGCCTGTTCTTGATAAATACTACCAGGGAAACGTTCAGTCGCCGCTTTTAAATAACGAATAGCTTCAGAATAACCGCCTTCTTGTAATGATGTGACACCTTTGGTGTACAACTCATTTACTGATGCTTGCTCAACATCTTTTTGAACCACTTGAACATCCAACAAATCCAATGCTGCACGGCAAGCAATGCCAAAGATTTTATTTTTACGCATTGTTTTTCCTTAATTTTTACGAAAACCAATAAATAAGATACAATTGTCCGCTATTGTATAGAACATTAATCAATAAGCCAACTTTTTAAAAATTTTTGAGAGCTATTTATGCCACAAATTACCCTTTCGGCTGAAGTGCAGCCAGAACAAATGGGACAGCGTTTAGACCAAACACTTGCAGAGTTGTTCCCTGAATATTCTCGCTCCCGATTAAAAAAACGTGGATTGAAGCCGATCTCGTAAAACTTAATGATCGCATTGCCAATATTCCGCGTGAGAAAGTGCTCGGAGGAGAAAAAAATAGAAATCACCGTAGAAGTGGAAGATGAGACACGTTTTGAACCAGAAAATATTCCATTAAATATCGTGTATGAAGATGACGACATTATTGTGATTAATAAACCCAAAGATTTTTGTGGTACACCCTGGTGCTGGTAATCCAAAATGGAACTGTGCTCAATGCGCTACTCTATCATTATCCGCCGATTGCAGAAGTACCGAGAGCAGGAATTGTGCATCGATTAGATAAAAGATACGACAGGTCTAATGGTTGTTGCGAAAACTATTCCGGCACAAAACCAAGTTAGTACGCGACTTACAAAAACGCAAAATTACGCGTGAATATGAAGCAGTAGCATCAGGGATTATGACTAAAGGTGGCTCGGTGAGATCAACCTATGGCTCGTCATGCAACTAAACGTACTTTAATGGCTGTTCATCCAATGGGAAAACCAGCTGTCACCCATTATCGTATTATGGAAAATTACCGTAACTACACCCGTTTACGTTTACGTTTGGAAACGGGGCGTACACACCAAATCCGTGTTCATATGGCACATATTGCCCATCCATTGCTAGGCGATCAAACCTATGGCGGACGCCCTCGTCCGCCTAAAAATGCGAGTGAAGACTTTATGGAAGTATTGCGTAATTTCAAACGCCAAGCTTTACATGCGGTCATGTTACGCTTAGCTCATCCAATTACAGGTGAAATGATGGAATGGTATGCCCCATTACCTGATGACTTTTCGTTGAATTGCTTAATGCACTCAAAGCAGACTATCTCGAACATCAAGATGAGTTAGATTATTAATATGCAAGTGATTAACCCAAATTGGAATGTTCCAAAGAATATTCATGCCTTTACCACTACTCGTGAAGGGGGCGTAAGCTTGACGCCTTATTTTAGTTTCAACTTAGGCGATCATGTCGGTGATAACAAAAGTGCGGTAAAAACTAACCGCACTTTATTAGTAGAAAAATTTGGTTTGCCACAAACACCTATATTTCTAACTCAAACACACAGTACTCGAGTAATTCAATTACCTTATTCAGGACAAAGTCTTGAAGCGGATGCAGTTTATACAAATGTTCCTCATCAAGTTTGTGCTGTTATGACTGCAGACTGTTTGCCGGTTCTATTCACCACAACATCTGGCAATGAAGTAGCTGCCGCACATGCTGGCTGGCGTGGTTTATGCGATGGCGTATTAGAAGAAACTGTCAAATACTTTCAGACCAAACCTGAAGATATTATCGCGTGGTTTGGGCCTGCAATTGGCCCAACAGCATTTCAAGTTGGAATTGATGTCGTAAAAACAATTTGTTGCAATAGATGAAAAAAAGCCAAACTCGCCTTTCAACCTGATGTAATAGAAGAAGGTAAATACCGAGGTAATCTTTATCAAATCGCGACTCAGCGATTAAATAATCTGGGAATTACACAAATTTATGGTGGAAATCACTGTACATTCAATGAAAAAGAATTGTTCTTTTCTTATCGCCGAGACAACCAAACGGGCCGAATGGCAAGTGTCATTTGGTTTGAATAAATAGTCTAAAAAGCGCATAAAATGCGCTTTTTAGTATCTTTGTTTTATATTCTTTCTTCGATAATACCACCGCCCAAAACAAACTTCACCAAGGTAAAATACGGCAGATTGTCCTGGTGTGACGGCTGATTGAGGTTCATCGAAAAATCACTCGAATAGTTTCATCATCAATCGGTTCAATCACACAAGGAATATCTTGTTGGCGATAACGTGTTTTTCACCGAGCAACCTAATAACTCTCGAATTGGTTTTCGATCAACCCAATGTAATTGGCTAGCAATCAGACCTTTTTGAAAATAAACGAGGATGGTCATGCCCCTGAGCGACAATAAGTTCATTATTTTCCACATCCTTATCTACCACATACCAAGCCTCATCACCCGCATTTTTAAACCACCAATGCCTAATCCTTTACGCTGTCCCAACGTGTGATACATCAAACCATCATGGCGACCAATAATTTCACCATCAACAGTACGAATATCTCCAGGCTGAGCAGGTAAATAACGAGCTAAGAAATCCTTAAATTTACGCTCACCAATAAAACAAATACCAGTAGAGTCTTTTTTTCTTCGCTGTAATTAAACCAAGATCTTCAGCAATAAGCGCGAACAATGGGTTTCTCAATTTCACCAACGGGGAATAAACTTTGTCCCACTTGTTTATGGCTTAAGGTATAAAGAAAAATAACTTTTGATCTTTATTGGCGTCTAGACCACGTAATAATTTTGCATTTTCATCATCACCAGCTCTACGTACATAATGTCCTGTTGCAATGTAATGGGCACCAAGATCTTCAGCTGCATATTCTAAAAATGCTTTAAATTTAATTTCTTTATTACACAAAAATATCTGGGTTAGGCGTGCGTCCTGCCTTATATTCAGTTAGAAAAATGCTCAAAGACATTATCCCAATATTCTGCCGCAAAAATTAATTTTATGTAGTTTAATACCCAACTTATCACATACAGCCTGAGCATCTGCAAGATCAGCTGCTGCAGTGCAGTAATCCGTATCATCATCTTCTTCCCAGTTTTTTTCATAAACAGGCCTTCCACCTGATAACCTTGCTGTTGAAGAATAAAAGCTGACACAGAAGAATCCACTCCTCCAGACATACCACAAATCACTTTTTATCGCATTTCTCGTAAGCTGTCTCTTGCGTCAATTGAGGAAAGTGTTGATTATAAGTATTTGAAATTAACATAGTTCTCCCGTAACTTCGGTTAAGGCGAAGCACATTGGTCATTGAATGAGAAAAACGGCAAAATAATTTTGCCGTTAAGTTTATTTTTGCACATAAAGTGCGGTCATTTTTGAGCAAGTTATTTCACTTCATAAAATTGCGAGTCATCATCTTTTTCGCAAATTTTTGCTCATATTCGGCTTTTGCTTGTTCATCGCCCGCATCTAATTTTTGATTGAAGCGTGTCGCAAGGTTTATCACAATCACAAGCTTTGGCAATACCAAGGGTAGATAAACCACCACAGCTGCCTTTTTAAACTTTGTTTTTGATAATAAATCCGATAGACATCAACAATATAATTGCGACGAAAGCGATTAAAGTAAAAAAATAAAGTTTGCATAACTATTCTTTTGTTTCTGTTAATTTTTTTGAAAGCAGAGGATGATTTTTGTGACAAAAACCATTATCTGTTTTTAATGATTAAATAAACGGCAAGATTATTTTTCTCAGCCACTTCTAACGCCTTGTCTTCACCTAGTACAAATAATCCTGTTGATAATCCATCTGCAGTCATTGAGGTTGGAGCAAGGACCGTAATTGAGGCTAAATGATGCTGAATTGGATAACCTGTTTTCGGATCAATTTCATGAGCAAAGCGTTTACCATTTTCTTCAAAGTAAATACGATAATCGCGGAACTTGCCATTCCCATATTATCTAATCCAATGACAGCTTCAACCGCTCTTTCACCTGTTGTCGTTGGTTTTTCGATTGCGATCTGCCAAGGTTTGCCTTCAATATTTTTTCCTTTCGCACGAATTTCACCGCCGATTTCAACCATATAATTCTGAGCATTTAGTTGTTCTAACTTTTCAGCGACCTGATCAACGCCAAAGCCTTTAGCAATCGAGGACAAATCGACATAAACTTGAGGAAGTGCTTTGCTTAATGTCGGTTTTGCACCACTCATATCGAGGGCAATTTTATCAATACCAACCCAAGCTTGGCGTTCAGCTAATTGTTCTGGTGTAGGTTGTTTTTCTGGACGTTTTTCAGGACCAAATCCCCATAAATTCACGACAGGGCCAACAGTTACATCCAATGCACCTTCAGTCACTTTATTTAAACGAATCGCTTCAGCTAATACTCTGGCAAAAATCCGCTGAAATCTCAATCGGTGTATTCACTTGGGTATTTTGATTGAAACGACTAAGTTCCGAATCTTTTTTTGTAAGTGGACATTTTTCGCGTTCACATCTTTTAAAATTGCTTCAATTTCTTCATGCGTCTTTTTCAGATGTTGCATTCATTGAGCCTTCATCAAGGTATTTAACATGATAAGTAGTTCCCATTGTTTTACCACTTAATGAGATAACTTTTTGTTTCTTTTTTTGACAGGCTGCAAGACTTAATGCCATTGCTACCGCCATAATACCGCTTATTAATTTTTTTCATCTGGATTTCCTAAATCTGCGAATTACTGGAAAACTTAACAAAACTTACCTGTAATCATAAAAAAATTTTTCTAAAAACACCTTAAATTTTGACCGCACTTCATCACAAAGTGCGGTCAGTTTTTATGATGAATTGATTAACTAAAATCATCCACCAAAGTCATCTAATAAAATGTTTTCATCTTCAACACCAAGATCCTTCAACATTTTAATTACAGCTGCATTCATCACCGGAGGTCCACACATATAGTATTCACAATCTTCTGGTGCTTCATGATTTTTCAAGTAATTTTCATAAAGTACATTATGAATAAAGCCTGTATAGCCAGTCCAATTATCTTCAGGCAATGCGTCCGATAATGCAACATGCCATACAAAGTTTGGATTTTCAGCTTGTAATTGGTCAAAGTCTTCTTTATAGAAAATTTCACGTTTAGAACGTGCACCATACCAGAATGACATTTTACGTTTAGAGTGTAAACGTTTTAATTGGTCAAAAATATGAGAACGCATTGGCGCCATACCCGCACCGCCACCGATAAATATCATTTCCGCATCAGTCTCTTTAGCAAAGAATTCACCAAATGGACCAGAAATAGTAACTTTGTCACCTGCTTTTTAATGACCAAATGTATGAAGACATTTGACCTGGAGGTGCATCTGGTTGGCGTGGCGGGAGGCGTTGCAATACGTACGTTAAGCATAATGATGCCTTTCTCTTCAGGGTATGAAGCCATTGAGTAAGCACGAATAATATGCTCGTCCACTTTAGAGACATAACGCCATAAATCATATTTATCCCAGTCTTCATGGTATTCTTCAGGAATATCGAAATCCTTATAGTTCACCACATGTGGATCAGCTTCGATTTGAATATAACCACCCGCGCGGAAAGGCACTTCTTCACCTTCAGGAATAGCCAATTTAAGCTCTTTGATAAAGGTTGCTTTTATTATCGTTAGAAATAACAGTACATTCCCATTTTTTTCACGCCAAAGATTTCTTCAGGAAGTTCAACTTCCATATTACCTTTCACGTTAACTTGACAAGCTAGACGATACCCTCTTTTGCTTCACGTTTGTTAATGTGAGAGAGTTCGGTTGGAAGAATTTCTCCACCACCATTTTTCACTTTAACAATACATTGACCACAAGAGCCACCACCGCCGCAAGCAGAAGACACGAAAAATACCTTTACTTGCTAAAGCACCTAATAATTTGCCACCTGCAGGTAATGTGATCGCTTTTTCAGGATCGTCATTGATGCCGATAGTAATATCACCTGAATCAACTAATTTGGATTTCGCAAATAAGATGATCACCACTAACACTAATACAATAACTGTAAATGCGGCAATACCGAGGTGCAGAATTACTGAATCGCTCATTGATTACACTCCTTATAATTGAATACCAGAGAAAGACATAAAGCCTAACGCCATTAAACCAACAGAGATAAAGGTAATACCTAAACCTTTTAACCCTGCAGGAATATCCGCATATTTCATTTTCTCAGTTAAGCCAGCAAGTGCCACAATCGCTAACATCCAACCTAAACCCGAGCCGAAACCGTACACGATAGATTCAGGGAAGTTGTAATCACGTTGAACCATGAAAGATACCCCACCAAAAATCGCACAGTTTACTGCGATTAACGGTAAGAAAATCCCTAATGCGTTATAAAGAGATGGCATAAATTTGTCTAATACCATTTCAAGAATTTGTACTAAACCAGCAATAACCCCTAATGAAGGTGATGAAGTTCAAGAATGATAAATCTACACCTTCAATTAAAGCATTTTCTTTTAACACATTTGCATAAATTAATTGGTTTACTGGCACGGCGATACCAAGAACGAAAGTTACCGCAATACCAAGACCAAACGCAGTTGATACCTTTTTAGATACCGCTAAGAAAGTACACATTCCTAAGAAGAAGGAAAGTGCCATATTTTCAATGAAGACTGCCTTTAACGAATAGGCTAATATAATGTTCCATTGATTACTTCTCCTGTTGCTCTGGTTTCCAAGTTCTTAATCCCCAGATAACAAATCCGATGATAAAGAATGCACTTGGTGCAAGTAGGAATAAACCATTTGCTTGGTACCAACCACCATTCTGAATGGTTTCAAAAATAGTCATACCAAATAATTTACCTGAACCGATAAGTTCACGGAAAAATGCTACGATAATTAACATCGCACCATAACCTAAACCATTACCGATACCATCTACAAAACTCTCAACTGGAGGCGACTTCATCGCAAATGCTTCAGCTCGTCCCATTACGATACAGTTAGTAATAATTAAACCAACGAATACCGAAAGTTGTTTAGATAAACCATAAGCGTAGGCTTTTAATATTTGGTCAACAACAATTACAAGTGATGCAATAATCGCAAGTTGCACAATAATACGAATACTGTTTGGAATATAGTTGCGAATCAGAGAAACAAAGAAACTTGATAACCCTGTTACCAAACTCACCGCAATCGCCATTACAACAGCAGTTTCTAATTTTGTTGTTACCGCCAATGCAGAACAAATACCCAAAGATTTGTAATGCAATTGGGTTGTTCTTAACAACCGAGCTAACAACAGATCTTTATAATTTGCTTTTTCAGACATTAGTTTGCTCCCGCATGAAGTTTTTCAAGATATGGACCAAAACCGTTCGCACTAAACCAATAATCAAATGTACCCTGTACACCATTACCAGTTAAAGTCGCGCCTGATAAACCATCAATACTATGCTCATCTTGTGGAGCTTGCCCTTTCACGATGTGAATTGCAGGTTGATGTTGTTCATCAAACAATTTTTTACCTTTAAATAAACTTGCCCAGTTTGGATTTTCAATCTCACCACCCAATCCTGGCGTTTCACCATGTTGGTAGTAAGTAATTCCATTGATCGTATTACCATCTGGTTGAACAGATACTAAACCATACATCACTGACCACAAGCCTGTTCCATAAATTGGTAAAATAACTTGTTGAGTTTTACCTTGTTCATCTTTTACAAGATAAACTTCAGTCGTTTTACTACGAGAACGAATACGTGCTTTATCCGCATCAGCAGGAATTGCTTGTTGGCTATCATCTGCTTGTTGTGTGTATTCACCCGTTGCTAAATCAACGAAACGGGGCTCGATAAATTTTTGCATAAGTTTCTTTTTACATTCGTGTTTTTCTTGTAAAAAGACCAGCTACATTTAAGATATTTTTTTGTTTATCGAGTAACTTTTGTTCTTCTTGTGCAGGCTTTAACATTACTGCAGAACCAGCAACAATAATGGAACAAACTAAACTCAGTAGCAATACGACAAGAATTGTGCCGCCTACGCTGTCTTTATTAAACTTAGCCATTTGTTCTTGCTCTCCGACGTTTGATATTTGCTTGAACAACGATATAGTCGAAAAATCGGTGCAAATAAGTTTGCAAATAAAATCGCTAACATCATGCCTTCCGGATAAGCTGGGTTTACAGTACGAATTAATACAGCCATTACACCAATTAATGCACCGTACCACCACTTACCCTGCATTGGTAAAGGATGCTGAAACAGGGGTCTGTTGCCATAAATACCATACCTAATGCAAATCCACCTAAAACAAGGTGCCAATGCCAAGGCATTGAGAACATTGGGTTAGTATCAGAACCAACTAAATTGAATAGCGTTGAAGTTGCAATCATACCAATCATCACACCAGCAATGATGCGCCATGCAGCAATACGAGTGAACACAATCACTGCGCCGCCGATTAAAATTGCAAGCGTAGAAACTTCGCCCATTGAACCAGGTAAGTTACCAACAAAAAGCATCCATCCAAGTGATTGGAGCGCCAGTGGCTGTATGTTGTAATGCTCCCTGACCACCTTGTGACCATTGTGAAAGTGCGGTTGCACCAGAGAAACCATCAGCAGCAGTCCAAACAGTATCACCTGAAATTTGAGCTGGATAGGCGAAGAACAAGAAAGCTCGGCCTGCAAGTGCAGGGTTCATAAAGTTACGACCAACGCCACCAAAAAAATTTCTTTTTGCAACAACGATACCAAAAGTAATACTCTAATGCAGCTTGCCATAATGGCAATGTTGGTGGAACGATTAATGCAAAATAAAATGGTTGAAACGAACATCCCTTCATTTACTTCATGGCCTCGCACCACTGAGAATAACAATTCCCAAATTGTACAAACGGTAAACACCACTAAGTAAATTGGTAAAAAGAAAAATTGCACCCAGCGCCATTTTTTTGAGCCCCAAGTTGCATTGGCAGTTAAATCTAAAACCCTAATGAACTTGCAAATGCATAGTGCCAATCGTTAGCAATTAATTGATCTAAATTGCCTAATTGATTTAAGGCTGGAATCGCTTGGTTACCCACATTGTACATCCCGTAGAAAAATCGCAGGGAACAACGCAAGGAAAACCGTAATCATCATACGTTTTGAGTCTAACGCATCACGAACGTGAGTGTTTTTGTGCGTTACTGTACCTGGTGTATAAAGCAAGGTATAAATCGATTCAAAGATCGGATAAAGCTTGCTGTATTTACCACCTGGTAAAAACGCGGGTTCCATTTTTTCAAAAAGATTTTTCAAACCCATTTTAACCTTCCTTCTCAATCTTATCTAATACTTGACGCAAGATTGAACCGTATTCATATTTGCCAGGGCAAACGAAAGAGCATAATGCTAAGTCTTCTTCGTCTAATTCAAGACAACCTAACGCTTGAGCACCATCGGTATCACCCACGATTAAATCACGTAATAATAATGTCGGTAAAATATCCAACGGCATAACACGCTCATAGCTACCAATTGGAACCATTGCACGCTCACCACCGTTTTCTGCGGTAGTAAAATTGAATAATTTCTTACCGAAGTGACCCAACACTGTACGAGTAATTGAATATTTATTTGACTGCGGTGTAATCCAGCCAAGAAATTCTTTCTCATTACCTTCAGCGATTACCGATACTTGCAATGCATAACGACTTAAATAGTCATGAGCACCTTTTGCAGTTTGTCCACAAAGCACCGAACCAGAAATTACGCGATTTTCACCCGCACTTAATTCATTTTGGGTTAATTGAGAAAGATTAGCGCCAATTACAGTGCGAATTAAACGAGGTTCTTTAACTTGCGGACCAGCAAGAGAAATAACACGTTCAACATAAAAGCTCGCCTGTTGTAAATAATTTACCCACTGCGATCACATCTTGATAATTGATGTGCCATACAGTTTTATTTACACCAACAGGATCAATAAAAATGAATATGAGTACCAACAAGACCCGCAGGGTGGACTCCACCAAAATCATGAATTTGTAAATTTTCAAGATCAACAGTTGGAATATTGGTATCACCTGCTTTACACAAGTGTAACGGTTTCGAAGGGAATAAACGACTTAATACAGTTAAACCACTCGTGAAATCTTGCCAAAATTCTTTTTAGCACGATTGCAGGATCTGCGGCTAATGGATTGGTATCCATTGCATTCACGAAAATTGAGGACGGCTCACTATCAATCGCAGGCACTTTGCTAAATGGACGAGTACGTAATGCAGTCCATAAACCTGATTCAACAAGGTTTTTGTTTTACTTGTTCAGAAGAAAGCGTATTCAATTGTTCCGCACTATATTTTTGCGAAAGTGATTTGCTCATTTCCTTCCACATTAATTACGACAGATTGTAATACGCGCTTCTCACCACGATTGATTACAGTGATAGTACCACTTGCAGGGGCTGTAAAAATCACACCTGGATTTTTTTCTTGTCTTCAAAAAAAGCACTTGACCTTTCTTTACAACATCGCCTTCGCGCACCTTCATCGAAGGACGCATCCCCCACATACTCCTCACCTAGAATCGCAACTTGATTCACAACATTTCCGTTGTGGATTACTTGTGCTGGTTTTTCCCGCAATTGGGAGATCCAAGCCTTTCTTAATTGTAATCATACTGTTTGCACTACTTTTCAAGGTTAAAAAAATACAATTGCAAATAAACAAGTTAAATGCAATCTCGTGTTTGAGCGTGACAAAGCACCTTTAGAAAGACATCAATGCCACAAAAAAATAAAAAAACTCAAATCGGTTAACTTCACGATAAACATCCTTATCGAGAAATTGAATTTGGACAAAATTAAATGTCTTATTCTAGCGAAAATCTGCTTTTTCGCTACTTAAACGCCTACTTTTTTGTAAAAAAACCTTTTGCGATATATCAAAAATGTTACATCTTCATAACATAAAAAAATTAATGTCCAACGCCTGCGCATTTCGTTGAAGCGGGAATTTTCTCATTTAACTCGCCCCCATTCCTCTACGGTAAACAAGTGCAATGCTAACGCATGAACACAACCATTAAGCTCATCTGAAAGCAATTGATAAACACGTTGATGACGCTGTACTTTACGCGTTCCTTCAAAAACATTACTCACAATCACACATTTAAAAATGAGATTCCGCGCCACGACCAGAACTATGTAAGTGGCTTTCATTTTCTACACTAAAAAGTGCGGTTGAAATTCTAGTTGAATTTTTGTTCGATAGTTTGTTGAACAGACATCATAAATCTCCACAAAATCACAATGAAACGCTATACATTAGCAATGAAGTTTTGCAAGAATAACACAGTTTTAACTGGCTCATTGGGGAAATTATGACATTATCAAACAAAATCAAAACATTATCAGCAGTAAGCATTGCAGCCGCCACGCTGTTCCTTGCTGGCTGCCAAGCACAATCAAATACATTAACGTTCACACCACCAGCACCAAATGCCACAATGAACATTAATCAAAATGCGATTGTGTATGTAACAACGAAAGATAGCCGCACAACGCAAGATATCGCGAGCTACACCAAGCGTGGAGAACTCATTAAATTAAATTCATCACCGAGTGTTACACAATTATTCCAACAAGTGATGCAACAAAAATCTTATTAGTAAAGGTTTTTAGAATTGGGCAATCCAATGGATCAAAATGCGTGGGTAACTGTGGATGTACGTGAATTTGCTACGCAAGTAGAACAAGGTAATCTTCGTTATAAACTTAATACCAAAATTCAAGCGACTGTTTATGTTCAAGGTGCGAAAGGTTCATATAACAAAGCATTTAATGCTACTCGTTCACAAGAAGGCGCATTAAATGCAGATAATGACGAAATTCAAAAAGTTCTGTCTCAAACATTTAACGATATTGTGAATAACATTTATCAAGATCAAGAAGTATCTGCTGCGATTAACCAATATGCGAATTAATCGCATAGCTAATTAGATATGCTCTTAAGTGAGGAAGGTTAATACAACCTTCCTCATTTTTATATTAGCGAAAAATAACATTGATGTAATTAACGGTTTCGGAAAATTTGTAGATTCCCATACCATTGAAGTAACACTTGCTGATTGTACAAAAGAACAAGTAACAGTAGATCATATTTTAATCGCAACAGGTGGTCTCCCATATCGTCCAAAACATTAAGAACAAGAATACGACATTGATTCAGATAGGTTCTTCGCATTAACAGAATTACCAAAAGCGCGCCGCTGTTATCGGCGCAGGCTATATTACCGTTGAACTTTCTGGTGTATTAAACAGCCTAGGCGAACGCATTTATTAGTGCGTCGCCATGCGCCAATGCGTAATCAAGATTCATTAATCATAGAAACATTAGTGGATGTACTTGCGCAAGATGGAATTCAATTACATACCAATTCCACACCACCTGAAATTGTTAAAAAATGCAGATAGCTCTCTTACAGTAAAATGTGATGGTCAATCTGATATTACCGTGGACTGTGTTATTTGGGCGGCAGGTCGTGTTCCAGCGACAGATAAAAATTGTCTTAGACAATGCAGGTGTAGAAACAAATGAACGCAGCTATATCAAAGTAGATAAATATCAAAAATACCAATGGGAAAGACATTTATGCGGTAGGCTATATTATCAAATATCGGCCTTATTTTTACCTATCATTTTGCATAAAAATCTAAAGAATACTTTATTGCGTCAATAATCGAATCCCGTGATTTTTTTGTTCGGGATCCATTTAAATGTTGTATGATTGCCTTGAGCTTGTAATTTTTCCGCTAATTGTTGAGCATTAAAATGGTCGCATCTTTTTTTCGTTGCTCAATGCGTTGTTGCTGCTCCTCTGTCATTTTAGGATCTTGTTCCGGATATTCTTCATATTCGCCTAAAGTGATTAAAAATATGCTTAGGATGAGATGCAATCCAAGATTCATTTTTAGACAAAAACGCACCGTTTCCCCACCAAAGTGATGGACTCTGCCAAGGTGTAATATTGGAATAAATCAGGCTGATGAAACAGCACGTAAAGACCAAACAATCCCCCAAAAGGAATGCCCAAAAGAAATATTGCTTTTCAGGATTAATGTTGTAATTTTTCTCAATACTCGGTTTAATTTTTAGTTTGGATAAAACGTAAAAATCTCCCGCGCCACCACCTTGCTTAAACTTATCACCTTGTGCTGGAAATGTGTAATCTCTTTGACGCTCTTCAATGGCATAGGCTTTTTCTGAAACATAACCAATACCTACAATCAACGGTAAAGGTAAATTAGCATTCACTGCATTTTACCGCTAAAGGAAATTGCGCATTACCATCAAGTGTATAAAACACTGATAAATTGTTCTGCCGTCTCTTCGGCTCGGCGATAAATAAACGATAACGTTTATTCTCAAACACTAAATCTTGTTGATGAATGTGATAAAGTGCGGTTATTTTCGGATTTATTTTAGAAATAAAATCAGGTGCAGCCATGGCTATATTGATCGCCCCTAAATAGAAAAAGAATTTTTAAATAAAGTACTCATAAGAAAAGAAAGCTACATTTAGACGGTGCTAAATGTAGCTTATTTTCGTGTTAATTAGAATGTAACATTCAGGTTCGTCCAAAAACGTCGGCCTTCTTCAACCATCCAGCTTCCCCATTCGTATTCACGCGTTCACCAATTTCATTGCCAATATTAAGTACTGCCAAGCTTAAGGATACATTAGGGTTAAATTTGTAAGTTGTCCCTAAATCCACTGTGGTGTAAGCTGCGCGGGTTCGATAGTGATTTTTGCTATCGCCATTACGTGGGTTCGCCCATATTTGTTTACCTTTTATAAGCAATACGTGTATAAGCACTCAAGGCATCATTCATTTGCCAGTTTAATTTAGCACTCGCTGCATGTTTTGGTGTATTATCAAGCGGTAAGCCACGTAGGCTCATTTTGGATGCAGAAATATCTTCATCAGATTGGCGTTTAGAGTGTTGATATGTGTAACTCATATCAACATTCCAATGTTCATTTAATGGAATATGAGTGGCAATTTCAGTGCCTTTAATATTCGCACGTCCAACATTAGCATACTCATAAAGTTTTGCCTTCATAACTGGATCAGTTAAACCGGTATAATGGCTCGTTAATTTATTTTTAAAATCCGTATTAAATAAGGTAATGCTCGCGTTATAACCATTATTATTGGTATAAACTAACGCAATTTCTTCGTTCACACTGGTTTCCGGTTTTAAATCTTTATTACCATAAATAACCCTGCGCCAGCCTCTGTGGACGTCACATAACTTTCACTGATTTCACGAATACTTGGTGCTTTAAAAAGCTTTTACTTTACACCACCTTTTAACGAGAAATTATCATTGATATGATAAAACAGCATAAACTCTTTGGGCTCCAATGCGAACCATATTTTTTTCATGATGATCAAGACGAGATCCCAGCGTTAATAAAAGGTCTTTGCCAATATCAATGCGATCTTCTAAGAAAAAGTGCGGATTGTTTTACGCTATTTTTACTACTTTCAAATACGGCTCTTGAGGCTTTTATGACCATTTGGTAAAGTTTTTGTTAAAACACGTGTTACCGAGTCATCTTGTAATTTAGCTTGTTGAACCTGTCCGCCAAATACAAAGAAATGATTGGATAAAGGCAGCATAAATTTTGCATCAAAGACATTATTTTTGATTTCTGGTTTACGGGTATTCATCACCCCATTAACACTGACTTCGCGTTTTGCAATTTCTTGTGAAAAACTTAATTCTGATGTTATCACATCCCAATCAGCTTGATGTGTGACAGACCAATGATTACGGCTTGCACGAGTAGAACTTGGATTATTAGGCGTGACTGTTGTTCCACGTGTTGTGGTCAAATCAATGGTTTTCCCGGTGTTTCATCTTTTTTCTAAACGATGGCGCCCTGCCTCAAAAAAATAAAGATTTGTTTATCAACCGGCGTAAAAGTCAATTTCGCATTCAAATTTTGATCTTTATTTTTATTCGATGCGCCAATCAAGTTATCTTCTTGACGATAGTTACCCCCACCATAAACCTGAAGACCTAATATATCCTTAACAAGTGGGCCTGACACAAAGAAATCCCCCTGATAACCATCACCAAAGTCTGACTTATCATGTACGGTAAATCCTGTCGAAACAGATCCTGTCCATTCTTTTTGTTGCATTTTTGTGATGATATTTACCACGCCCCCCATTGCGTCCGAGCCGTAGAGCGATGACATTGGTCCACGAACAACCTCAATTCGTTCAATTGCACTAACAGGCGGAATAAATCCTCCTTCAAATCCACCATTACCATTTGGGCGGGATTCACGCGTATTTTGACGACGACCATCCACCATAATTAAAGTGTAGTCCGCAGGTAAGCCGCGAATAGAAATATCGGTTCGGTTTGCATTACTCCCACTTACATTCACTCCGGGAATATCTTGCAACGCGTTCTCTAAAACGATTAGAAGGATGCGATCTTAATTGCGCTTGATTCACCACGCCAATACTTGCTGGCGCATCACGTAATTCTTGCGTCGTACCAGAGGCCGTAACCACAATCGAATCAAGAGTTTCAGTATTTTGCTCCGTAGCTGCTGCATTAGTTGCAAGGGCAGCAAGAATTGACAGACTTAAAAGTGAAAGTTTTATTTTGAATGGGTTCATAGTTTGTCCTTAAATTTGTGATGATTAATGTTCAGAAAATAATGGGAAAATCGACCGCACTTTTTGCGACCGATTTTTGCCTAGAATGTCCAATCGAATTTCATCATAACTGTGCGTGGGCGACCATAGAAATTGTTCATCCCACGAGTACGGTTGTAATTGTTCTCGAAATAGATTTTATCCGTTAAGTTCGTCCCAATTAGGCTTAACTTAGCGTGCGGATTAAATTCATATTGAATATTCGCATCCCAAAGAGCATAACCAGCTTGATGGATGCCATATAAACTGCTCGTTGGGCTTTGTGCAGAAACACCACCACCGATAGTTAATTTTGTATTTGGGATATGATAAGAAGTCGCCAAGCGGAACATTTGAACCGTGTGAAGTTACTGAAGTTATAAGGATCTGCTTTTGCGTTTTTCTCTAGACGTTCAGCATTCACTTCTTGAGCATTTTTATATTTGCTCTTGTTGTAAGTGTAACCTAAAAAGAGTTGCCAGTTTTCAGTGAGATTGCCTGCAGCTTCGATTTCAAAGCCCTTACTTTCAACTCTTCCTATTGGTTTCGCAATGGTTTGGAAAGAGCCTTGTCTACCTGTAGAATCAGGAACAAAAACCAAAATCAACAACGGTTCTATTCTTTTTGCTCTAAGGTAAATAAAGCCAATGACGCATTTAAACGATTGTCTAAAAATGCTCCTTTCCAACCGACTTCGTAATTTGTTCCAACAAGGGGTGGCAAGGTTGTTTTTGTTGTGACATCAACATTATCTTGTTGCTTAAAGATTTTGGTATAACTCGCATAAACGCTGTGATTATCAGTAAGATCATAAGTTATCCCCAAATAAGGCGTAAACTTATGCCCCCGTCATACTGGCTTTATAATGTTCATTATCCGCTTTAACATTACTGGCTGACTGGAAGTTTGTGCTAGGTTCACCATAACGAACAGGCATTTCTTTCTGCTGTGAAGTGGTAAAATGGACAAAACTTAACCCAGTTAAGACATGCAATTTATCTGTAGCATTAAAGCGGTTACTTGCTGTAATGGTGTGAGTTTGATTTTTGTTAAAATATTTAGCGTAATTATATTGTGCCAAAATATGATCATCTGGGATTTTAACGTGTTTATAAACAGGTGTAGTACCTGCAAAACCAACAAAAATAGGATTGCCTTTTTTTCATCAACTTCCTGAATCTTATTACCATTGGCATCAAGTTCATAAACTGGCTCTAAAGCAGGTACTTTATTACCAAAATCATCAATTTTATAAATTTGTTTACCACTGGCATCAAGCATCGGTTTATATTTGGTTTTAATGGCATTTTTACAATCTGGTTCATAGATACTCACATTTCCATATTCATTATATTTTATCCCAATCTGGCTCACGATTTCCTTTTTCTGTTGGTAGTTTATTACTACCTAATGGATGTACTTCACATAAGCCATCAAATTGGGCATGAATAGTTCCGGTACTTAGGGCGTGGTCTATATTTCTTTTTGGAAAAATTTCAAGATAAGTTGATTCTATATTTTTCATTGTTATAGGCATAACCAAGATAAAAATCGTGGCTTCTATCAAAGAGTTCATAGTTGCCTTTTTAAATTTAATTTAATACCATATTGTTTATCCTTTTTGATATCTCATTGGCATATAGTTAAATCGACGATTTATCACATCTCGATTATTATAGGCTGAATCATATAAACGATTAGGGAAGCGTTCATTTGCATTATCACTAATTCCCTGATCGGCAAGCACTTTATTAATAAAAATCTTGTTTGTATTCTTCATCAGTCAAGGCAGGATAATAACCATCACAGAAGAAATCCAATGTTCCCTCATCAATACATTGCTGGCGTAGTAAAAGCGCGGTCATTTATACGTTTATTCTTATATTGCTCAAAATCTTGTTGATTAAAAACTATTCTTTAAATAATCTGCTTTTTAGATTCAAACTCTGCTTTGGCGTCTTTTACGATATGAAGCTAGTTTTTCTAATGCTTTATCTTTAGGTTCAAAGGGAATTACTTCGCCTTTTTTTCAGTTAAAAAAGCTTGTAGCATCTGCGCCAGAAACCCCTGCAGCATGTTCATCTTTAATAAAATATTGCCCCACTTTGGCATCGGAATTATTTTGTGTATAAGAAAGTTCTAAACTTAATTCCCAATCATTATCTAAAAATAATTTTTGTTTCAGAGAAAAGATTATATTTATCGCCTTTAATCGAGACCAATTTTCGCCCTAAGTATGTACTTCGTGGAAATTTAAAGAGGATCTTGGCAAGCTGGGCGAGAAGAAAAATGCCGCAACTTTTTGGATTCTCACAAGGCAACATAACACCGCAAAATCCGGTACTTCATTAATTTTTGATACATACCGCCAAGGGTAAATAAACCTTTATCACGGATATTGCTCTCAAATACGCCATAAACCATTTTGTTTACTGCCTTTTACATCTTGCTTGAAAGAATGTGATTTTTTTCATCCACTCCCACTAAACGCCCACGTACGTTTTTCTTTATTCATTGGGCCTGATACATCAAGCATAGTGCGAACACTGCCACGGTGATCTACGGTAATTTCACCCTAAATGTTGGAATTTATCTGTTGGGCGTTTTGCGAATAAGATTAATGGTTCCGCCTGGTTCGGAATTAGATTGAGTTAAACCAGTTGCACCGCGTACTACTTCAATATGATCGTAAACGGCTAGGGTCTGTGCTCGGCACCACATCAATTTTAGCGGTATAACCTGAACGCCCGCCTACATTGGTAGTGATACCATCTTCACCAATTTGATCCACATAGAAACCACGAGAGAAAAACGGGTTTGTAAACCAGAATCATGCACAACATTCACACCGGTAGCGTTTTTCATTGCGTCTTCAAGGGTATGAATCGCGCGATCATCAAGTTGTTTTTCTTGTTACCACACTCACAGATTGTGGCGTGTCTTTACCAGAAATACGCAAGCCAGTGGCTGTATTCATTGATTTGATAGTATAGCTTTTTACTGCCAGCTGTGGAGTTAACAGGGCTTTCATCAACAACGTTGATTTGCTCTAAGCTTTCAGCCTGAGCAAAGGGATGAAAAGCAAATATCGCTAAAAGAAATGAGACTTAAAGAAAAGCCTAGGGTAGGAGTGGGATTTGTTTGTTTGTCAAAGACTACATTATTTGGCATAACTTACTCCAGTTGTTTTCTTGTGTTCCATACATTTCTCCATTTGCTTACATCATTGAATAATTATAAAAAAAGAAAGAATAGAGAATACCCTAAATTTATATTAATGATAATGATTTGCATTATTTTTAGTAAAGTGTAAATTTAGATTTTTGAGTGAAAAAGAAAAATCGGCGAGCCAAAAGAACCACCGACTTATCAAAAAGAAAAATATTGCGTTTATTTCACCGCTTTTTCAAGCTCCGCAGCAATAATCTCCATGGATTCCAATCCTCCAAAAGCCAAATACCAATTTGCGGCATCTAAATATACGATATGGTTATTTTTAAAGGCGTTTTGTTTGTTGGATAAGGGAATTATCAAGCACTTTTTTTGTGCGTTATTTACTTTGTCGGTGACTGCCGCTGTACGATCCACCACAAGTAAATAATCTGGATTTTTCTAAAAACATATTCGAAACCAACGCTCATTCCGTGAGTGGAAGATTTAATGTTCGGATCCGCCGGTTTAAAGCCAAATTTTTGATACACCATGCTGTAACGCGAGTTGTCGCCAAAATGCGCTGATTTTGCTTTCATTTACTAACACGAGCAACGCCGTTTTGCCTTTCGCATCTTTTTGCCACTTGCACTACTTTGTTTTCTAAAGCATCCAATTTTTCTTTTGCCACGGTGTCTTTATTGAAAAATTTTACCAAGCGCGGTCACATTTTTCTTGGAAACTGGGGTAGTAATTGGAGTAGTCATTTTTAGTACATAGAACACCGGCGCGATTTCTTTCAATTTATCCAACAATTTTTTTGTTGGCGCGACGCGGCGATAATTAAACCGGATTGAGTTCGTTGATGGCTTCAAATGCTGGTTCAGGTAGGGTGCCGACGTCTTTGAATTTGTCTTGGTTGAACTCAGCCAAATACGATGGAATATGCCCTGCTTTCGGGAAGCCCACGATTTTTACCAGCATCGCCTAAGGCGCGAATGGTATCCGCTACGCCAAAAATCCAGCACCACTACTTTTTGTGGATTTAATGGCACGATTTGTTCACCATCTGCATTTTTACAGTGATGTTTTGTGCGTTTTGCTGTTGCTGCTGCGAAAAACTGCAATGCTAAGTGCAGTGAGTTTTTCAATGTTTTCATAGTGTTTCCTTGTGTAATGTTATTAAGGTAAAGAATGCTTCGCTCACCCTGTTTACAGAGGAGGTGCGCAAGTTGAGATGGGGAACCCCATATGGCCCCTTCCTCCCTTTTCAACACGTTATTCGCTACGTTCACCCCTATAGGGTTCGTTGGCAAAGCCAATACTCAAAATGCTATGTATTTTGTTCCCCACAAGCAGTGGAAGGGCAAGATAATTTTTATTTAATAAAAGATCATTCCCCGACGAAAAATAAACCGCAATCCTTCTCTCATCAATTTCTTGAATCGGAATCGTCATTTCGTAAATATCCTGCAGCACTGGTGATTGCATCATTTTTCCACAGAACCTTGCGCAACGAGCTTACCTTGTTTCATGGCGATAATATAATCAGAATAACAGGACGCAAAATTGATATCATGAATCACAATCACGACGGTTTTATTCAGCTCCGTGACGAGTTTATGCAGCACCTGCATAATTTGCACGGAATGTTTCATATCCAAATTATTGAGCGGTTCATCGAGCAAAATATAATCTGTATCCTGCGCCAAAAGTCATCGCAATATAAGCGCGCTGGCGTTGTCCACCACTTAGGTTTTCAATATATTGATGGCGAATTTCATCTAAATTCATATAAGCAATAGCGTTGCTGATAAAAGTGCGGTCATTTTCGGTGAGATTTCCTTTAGAATAAGGAAAACGACCGAATGCTACCAATTCTTCCACGGTAATGCGCAAATTAATGTGATTGGATTGTTTTAAGATGGCTAATTGGCGCGCAATATCAGTACTTTTTGTTCATTCAGTAACTGATTATTCAGATACACTTCGCCACTATCGGCTGCTAACAATCGGCTGATAATGCCTAGAATGGTGCTTTTTCCCCTGCACCATTCGGGCCGATAAAAGATGTAATTTTTCCCAGTGGGAATGGTGAGTGATACATCATCCACAACTGTTTTTGAACCGTAAGATTTATGAATATGTTTGATTTCTATTGCCATTTTTTTATTTGCTCTCAATAACAGAGAAAGGAAATATATGCCGCCCACAAAATTAATTATCACGCTCAGTGGTGTGCTGAAAGTAAATACTTGCGCCAATAAAAATTGTCCGCTTACTAAGGTAAAAATAGAAAAGTAACATAGCTGCGGAATAAGGAATTTATGACGATAATCACGCATAAATTCAAAGGTCACATTCATCACCAGCAAGCCTAAAAAGTCAATGGTCCGACAAGCGCGGTGGAAACAGACATTAAAATTGCCACAATAATCAGCAGTTTTTTTAATCATCGGTTGATAATCCACGCCCAAATTAATCGCCTGTTCGCGCCCCCAGTGCCAGCACATCCAAGTATTTCCAATAACGCAAGCTAAAACAGCATGACGACAATCAAAAATCACCAACGCTAACCAAAGAATATGAGTATTAATTCGGTTGAAACTGGCAAAGCCAATATCTTGCGAGATTTGGAATTCATTGGGGTCAATCAATACTTCCATAAAGGTCGTCAGACTGCCAAAAACGTGCCAAACACAATCCCGACGAGCAATAAAAAGAAAATATTCTGTGATTCCTTTTTGAATAGAAAATGATAGAGCGCAAGCATAAAGCCAATCATTACGCCGGTGCTGCCGAGAAAAAGCGTAATCGGATTGAGGGAAAGTAGTGTGTTTGAACCGAATAAAAATAAAATTCCTGTTTGGATTAATAAATACAGTGAATCTACCCCTAAAATGCTCGGCGTGAGAATGCGATTATTTACCACTGTTTGGAAAAAGCATCGTAGCTAATGCAATCGCAATGCCTGTCACGATAATCGCCGTTACCGATAAAGCTCGATTGGTTAAAGCATACTGCCAGCGGTTTGGTAAATGATAGCCAAGATATAAAGCAATGCTCTCGAGCACGAGAACCCCTAAAATCACTAAAATGAAGGAACGATGATTTACGCATAACGATCCCGTTTTAGTAAGAAATACAAGAAAATGCCGCTGCCAATCACGCCAACGACAGCATTAATAGAAATCTCGTAAGGGTAAATTAGGCTGCGCCCCAAAATATCGCAGAACAACACAAAAACAGCCCCTAAAAGTGCAGTGTGAGAAAGGTTTTCAAGTTATCGCCCAAATACAATGTGACGAATTCGGCACAATTAAGCTTCTAAAAAAGGAATTACGCCAACAGATACAATAATAATTGACGACACCGTTGCCACAATCATCAGACCAATATAAAGCACTTTGGTTATAATTTAAGCCGAGATTGGTAGCGAAATCTTTACCCATTCCGACGATAGAAAAACGATGCGCAAATAGATAAGACACAATCAACATCGGGATGCTGAAATAAAGCAGCTCGTAGCGACCGCTCATGACAAGAGAAAAATCTCCTTGTAACCAGCCGGAAAGGTTCTGCAACAAATCTTGTTGATAAGCGATAAAAAGCAGTGAGCGAACTAATGATATTGCCGAACATCATCCCTACTAAAGGTACAAAAATCGTATCTTTGAACTTCAGACGGGATAGGATCGTCATAAATAACAGCGAGCCAAGGAAAGACACCAGTACCGAGATAGTGGTTTTCAGCAGCATCGAGGCACTTGGAAAAAATAGAATCGCCAGCAAAATCCCAAGACGCGCGCTATCCATTGTGCCAGCGGTTGTTGGCGATACAAAACGATTTCGGCTCAGTTGCTGCATCACCAAGCCACAAATACTCAACGACGCGCCCGCAATCAAAAATACTCACTAAACGTGGCACGCGACTATCAAGAAAAATCTGCCATTGATTGCCTTTTAAAAATGAAGTAATCCCTGTAAATTAACCGTACTTATGCCAAGAAAAAAAGAGAAATAGCGGAAAGTAAAACTAATAGAAAAACTAAGTATCGCCGTTTAAACATCTTAAAAATGAGAATAATTCGTAACAGAAAAAAAGGATAACATATCAAAGTTAAAAAAAGAAAAGGGATAGAACGATTATTAATAATAACCAATTACATCAATTTATAGCATTCTTTATAAAAAAATTAGGCAAAAATACGGAAAAATTTTTTTGAGTTCAAAAAAAGGATCAAACTATGACTAAACATTATGATTACATCGCTATTGGCGGTGGCAGTGGCGGTATTGCTTCTCTAAATCGTGCTGCAAGCTATGGAAAAATGCGCAATTATTGAAGCAAAAACATCTTGGCGGTACTTGTGTAAATGTAGGTTGCGTACCTAAAAAAAGTAATGTTTTATGGTGCACACATTGCAGAAGCAATTAACAATTATGCGCCAGATTATGGCTTTTGATGTTGAAGTGAAAAATTTGATTTTTCAAAACTGATTGAAAGTCGCCAAAGCCTATATTGGTCGTATTCATACATCTTATAACAATGTATTAGCAAAAAATAACATTGATGTAATTAACGGTTTCGGAAAATTTGTCGATGCTCATACTATTGAAGTAGCACTTGCTGATGGTACAAAAAGAACAAGTAACCGCAGATCATATTTTAATCGCAACCGTGGTCGCCCATATCGTCCAAACATTAAAGGACAAGAATTCGGCATTGATTCAGATGGTTTCTTCGCATTAACGGAATTACCAAAACGTGCCGCTGTTATTGGTGCAGAGCTATATTGCCGTTGAACTTTCTGGTGTATTAAACAGCCTAGGCGTGGAAACCCATTTATTAGTGCGTCGCCATGCGCCAATGCGTAATCAAGATCCATTAATCGTAGAAACATTAGTGGAAGTACTTGCGCAAGATGGAATTCAATTACATACCAATTCCACACCATCTGAGATTGTTAAAAATGCAGATGGTTCTCTTACAGTAAAAATGTGATGGTCAATCTGATATTACTGTGGACTGTGTTATTTGGGGCTGCAGGTCGTGTTCCTGCGACAGATAAAATTGGCTTTAGAAAAATGCTGGCGTAGAAACGAATGAACACGGCTATATCAAAGTAGATAAATATCAAAAATACTAATGTAAAAGGCATTTTATGCGGTAGGCGATATTATCGAAAACGGTATTGAATTAACACCAGTTGCAGTTGCAGCGGGTCGCCGCTTTCTGAGCGTTTATTCAATAATAAACCGACTGAACATTTAGATTACAATTTGGTTCCAACCGTTGTATTCAGCCATCCACCAATCGGCACTGTAGGTTTAACTGAACCTCAAGCTATTGAACAATATGGTGCTGAGAATGTTAAGGTATATAAATCCTCTTTTCACAGCAATGTACACTGCGGTAACGCAACATCGCCAACCGTGCAAAATGAAATTAGTTTGTGTGGGTAAAGATGAAAAAGTTGTGGGTTTACATGGTATTGGTTTCGGTGTAGATGAAATGATTCAAGGATTTTGCGGTAGCAATCAAAAATGGGCGCAACAAAAGCTGATTTTGATAACACCGTGGCTATTCACCCAACGGGTTCAGAAGAATTCGTGACCATGCGTTAATCTTCAAAGCAAACAAAAAAGCGTTGTAAATTATCGCTCAGCCCAAAAAGTTAAACTATTAAATCAAGAAGAACTAAGCTCTCTAATTAATGAGCTTAGTTCTTTTAGTTTACACTGAATACGCTTATGATTGTAATCATGAATCGTTTTTCGACCGGCTCAAAAGTATCAAATTATTTTACATCGCAGCACGCTGTTTTTAACAGCCCCAAAAAGTTCTCTATGGCCACATTATCTGAACAATTTCCTTTTTATCGACATACTTTTGTCGAATACAATTTTCAACAGGATTTCTTGATAACTTCTCATTTGATATTGCCACACTTGAGCAAAATGTAAAATAGGTGTTGCTCCCTCAAGTCTTGATAACGCTTTCTATATCATTCAGATAATTTGCTCAGAATTAAGGCTCATTAATAAATCATTAATTGTCAATAAATAAAGCTTACCTTCGATACCTTTAAATTCACTGAGGTTTGTTACCCATTTTTTTCATTCTGTCAGCTTGTAGCAATTTTTCTCTTATATTTCTCTTCTTATATTTCTCTTAATGTCCAATATATTCATCATACGTTGGACTTTTCTTATGATTGATATTGAGTTTTTAGTGTAAAAGTAACACAAGATAACCATAACATTCTATGACACGATAAATCCGCATAATTTGTTGTTATATCATTGTATCTTTATTGATTTTTTTCAAATGATAAAAAGAAAACATCGCGTGCTAAACCCAATATCTGAAGCGGAAAGTTCCACCTTAATGCCTTTACGATAGAGGCTTTTTCTGTATTTTTGTTGTTTAAAAACCTACAACTTTTTAGAATCGTATTCTCCGCACGGAGTTTGAGGTTCTCTAATTCCAACATCACCTCTCATATTTTGGGCTTAGGTGGCATTTTGGCGTAGTTAGGTTTCATACTCGGAGGAGCTTTAGATTTCGGCATTAAGCCGTTTATATCTTGTCTTTCAAAGGGGAATCATGAGTGATTATACTTGAATTGGCAATACAGATTGGCACATTCCGTATTGAACCGCTTGAATAACTGTGAGTTTAAATTCTAAGAATACGTTTGTTTCTCACTCACTACTGACAATCCATTGCCCCCACTATGATTAGATTGTTTAATCCAGTGTCTTAATGTTTTATCAGCAAAAATAAAAAATATTTTTGTAAGTTAACTATTTTTACCGTTTTAAATATAAAAAAATCGATCACCTGTTGTTTGAAAGATTAGTTGTATTTAGTCATAAAAATCTACACCTTAATCAGTTGGTTGTTTAGCTCAACTTTTTGAGGTGCAGATCAAATCAAGGCTTTTAGTTTTATATACGATAAATTGAATTGAGATTTTTTTATATTTAAGTACAAACAATCTTAACTGCAAGTCCACCTTGAGATGTTTCGCGATACTTGGCATTCATGTCTTTGCCTGTTTCGTACATTGTTTCAATCACTTTATCTAAGGTTACTCTTGGATTCGTGGTACGGCGTAAAGCCATACGTGATGCATTGATTGCTTTTTACTGAAGCAATTGCATTGCGTTCGATACAAGGTACTTGAACTTGACCGCCGACAGGGTCGCAAGTTAATCCTAAGTTATGCTCCATTGCAATCTCAGCTGCGATGCATACTTGCAGTGGATTACCACCCAGAATTTCAGCTAGTCCCGCAGCAGCCATTGAACAGGCTACACCCACTTCCCCTTGGCAACCTACTTCTGCGCCAGAAATCGAAGCATTCATTTTATAAAGTGAACCAATCATACCCTGCTGCTAATAAATAGCGTTCAATGATTTCAGGTGTTAATGGTGAGATGAACTTTCTCATAGTAAGCTAATACAGCTGGAATAATCCCGCATGCACCGTTAGTTGGGAGCTGTGACTACGCGTCCACCTGCTGCATTTTTCTTCATTGACAGCAAGCGCAAACATATTGACCCAGTCGATTACGCGCATTGGATCGTTAGATAAATTAGTATTTGCTTGTAACATACGATAAAGCGATGCTGCACGACGTGGCACACGTAATGGCCCAGGTAAAATTCCTTCAGTGTGAATACCGTGATCGATACAAGCTTGCATCGTCTTCCAGACATTCTCTAGATGAGCACTCACAGCTTCTTTTGCCATGCAAGGCGACTTCATTTTCTAGCATGACAGTGGAAAGCATTAAGCCGTTATCACTGCAATGTTTTAAAATATCTTCTGCATTTTTGTAAGGATAAGGCACTTGGACTGTGTTTTTTTCTTCTTGACCAAAATGGGCTTCATCGACAATAAAACCACCACCGATCGAATAATAGGTTTGGCGATAAAGCTCTGTGCGATTTTCATCAAGAGCGGTAATTGTCATGCCATTTTCGTGCAATTTTAAAAAGTGCGGTGGAAAAATGAGATTATTTTCAAAATCAAATTTTAATGTCTTTTGACCAACATTAATTGGTAAAAAGCGCAGTTTGTTTCACTTTCTCGATGAAACCTGAAATCATATCGATATCCACATTATGTGGTAACAACCCGCTAACCCCATAATGATAGCGATATCCGTACTGTGACCTCTCCCTGTCATCGAAAGGGAACCATACACATCCACATGAATTTCAGCTGTTTGTTCAAACTGATTTCGTGCAATTAAGTCATCTATAAATTGTTTGCCAGCCTTTCATCGGACCGACAGTATGGGAACTGGATGGCCCAATTCCCACTTTTAAACATATCAAATACGCTAATCATAAATTTCTCAAAAATTCGCTAAACTTTAAAGGGCGCTTATAATAATCCATAAACAACCGCAGAGATAGCGATTAATCCCATAATCGTTACAAAAACATTACTGAAACGTCCGCTATAGCGTTTCATTGCTGGGATTTTTGCGAATCGCGTACATTGGCATGATAAACAAAATCATCGCAATGATTGGGCCGCCAAGAGATTCGATTAAGCCTAAGATACTAGGATTAATAATCGCAACGCCCCATAAGGTTAATAAGAAGAAAAGTGCGGTCGCATAATTGAGTTTTTACGATTTACTGCTTCACCTTTCATTTTTAAATATAAACCTTCTAAGCCTTCACGTGCGCCCATATAGTGACCGAAGAATGAGCTTGTAATCGCTAAGAATGCAACAAGCGGGCCAAAATAAAGAGATATATGGATTATCAAATTTATTCGCTAAGAAAGACAAAAATACTGATATTTTGTGCTTTTTGCTGCCACTAATTCTTCAGGTGTTAATGTCAATACGCAGCTAAATACGAAGAACATTACGAAGAATAATAAAAATCGTTGAGGTGCCTTTTTTTCTGTATGGCCGATATGACGTTCTGCACCATCGAACGTTTTGTATTCACGGAATTGTGAGCAAGTGAATGATGAAATTGCTGGTGAATGGTTAAATGAGAATACCAATACAGGAATCGTAAGCCACAATGTTGTGACAAAACCGCCTGCTGTTGGGAATTCATGTAACATCGCACCATTCCATTCTGGAATTAAGTAAATAGAAAGTGCGAATAAAATTAATACTAATGGGTAAACTAGCCATTCTGTGATTTTTTTAACATCACTTTTTCATTAAATAGCATGACGGAAATCAATACTGCAATTAATACAAAAGAGAGAATAGCTCGGTTTGGCGATGCCATGCCAAGTTGATTCACAATGAAAGAATCTACCGTGTTAGTAATACCGTTTCCGTAAATTAAAAGAATTGGGAAAATCGCGAAGAAATAAAGTAGGGTGATAAGTTTTCCCGCTGTTTTACCAAAAGTGTTCTTCCACTACTTCAGTAATGTCGCTGCCAGGATTTTTGATGAAAGTACAAAAGTAGGCTAATCCACGGTGAGCAAAAATAGGTCATTGGTCCGACGATAATTGCCATTAAAACTAACGGCCAAAAATCCGCCCATCCCTGCGTTAATCGGTAGGAATAAGACGCCAGCGCCAACCGCCGTACCGAAAAAGGTTTTAACATCCATGTTGCATCAAATTTGTTCCATTTGAGTTTTTTTCTGTTGGTTTCATAGTTTGCTCCAAAGCATAAATTACTTTAAATTTGTCAATTTGCAGAGCAAAAATATGCCCTAACAAAAATTTGAGTATTATGTTATGCCGATAAATAGAGAATCTCAAAGAGCAAATTCTAAAAATTGTGATCAAGTTAAAAATTTTTTTATCAAAAGTGCGGTAATTTTTCAACGACAAAAAAATCGGTGCGAGCACGACACCGATTGCGTATAAAAATAAAATGAAATTAGAACCGCACTTTTTTTCAATCTTAAGGCGTTCATCAATACGAGAAATTGAACTCATCGCCATCGCAGCGCCTGCAATGACTGGATTTAGAAAACCGAAAGCAGCAAGGGGGATGCCGAGAATATTATAAATCAAAGCAAAAAAATAGATTTTTGTTTGATATTTTTTTCAAGGTTGCCCTTGCAATAAAAAGCGCATCTACAAGTTGATTCACCGAATGTTGCATAAGTGTTGCCGAAGCAGTTTGTTCTGCAATATCTGAACCTGATTTCATCGCAAAACTGACATTTGCAGCGGCTAAAAGCAGGCGCATCATTTATTCCATCACCCGACCATTGCTACAACATGACCTAGAGCTTTCAGCTTTTTGAATTTGTTCCGCCTTATCTCTAGGGCTGAGTCCACCAAAAGGCTTTTCTTAATGCCGAGTTGTTTTAGCTATGTAATCCACGACAGATTGTTGATCGCCACTCATAATTACAACATCAATATTTTTGCTGTTGTAAGCGTTGAATGGCGTGCAAAGCTATCGTTTTTTTAAGGTATCCGTCAGCGCAAATGCACCAACTGGTTTCATCATTTATAGATACCGCGACAATGCTCGCAATTTGCCAGATATCCTCTAAATTTTTAGGCAAGATTAAACCGCAATAATCTGGTTTTGCCTACTTTTTATTGTTCCCTACTTGTTCTAATTCGGCTTGAATTCCTTGACCAACTTCCATCTTTTGAAAAAAAGTGCGGTAGGAATTTCTAACATTTTTTTGTTCTGCTGCTTGCACAATAGCTTTTTGCAATTGGGTGGTTAGCTTGTCGCTCAACGGCTGCGGCAAAACGATACAAATCGTCTTCAGAATATACCGCACTTTGTGGTTGCCATAGTGCTGAAATTTCAAGCTCTCCCTTTGTTAGTGTGCCAGTTTTATCAAGTACAACGGTATCCACATGGGCAGTTCCCTCCATTGCTGCTGCATCTTTAAACCATACGCCAGCATTAACCGCTTTACCTAAACCAACCATGATGGATGCTGGTGTGGCTAATCCCAAGGCACAAGGGCAAGCAATTACAAGCACGGATACTGCGTGAATAAGTGAAGACACACTATCATTCGTCAGAACGTAGGTGAGTGCGAAAGTAACAAGTGAAATCAGTAATACAGCAGGTACAAACACTGACGCAACTTTGTCAGCAAATCGTGCAATTGGCGCTTTTGAACCTTGCGCATCTGATAATGCATTCATCATATCGCCAAGTAAGGTTTGGCTACCAAGTTGATTCGCTTGATAGATGATAGAACCTTCAGTTACCATCGCCCCCTGCTAAGACTTTTTTCCACCTTTCTGTTTTTTTCTTCTGGACGAGATTCACCCGTTAAATGACTTTCATCACACCACCCATTTCCACTTTCAATTATACCGTCTGCTGCAATACGCTCGCCTTGATTGGCACGAATGATCTCGCCAATATTGACTTGGTCAAGGGCAATTTCAGTCCATTTTGTCATTACGTAGTGCAGTGACTTTTTTCGGTGTCAGTTGCAAGAGCATGCTTAAGCTATTTAGGCTGTGCTTTTTAGTGCGATCTTCAAGAAATTTTCCAAGACTGACAAAAACCAATCACCATAACAGAAAGCTTCAAAGTACACATGTCCCATTGCATGATTGGCGTGGTAAAACAACATGAAAGCAGAATAAAGATAAATGGTGAGCGTTCCTGTACTGACAAGGACATCCATATTGGCAAGTCCACCACTAATACTACCGATTGCTCCGCGATAAAATGGAATGGCTAACCAAAAGTTGCACAATGCTCGCTAATGCAAATTGCCAAATAGGGTGGCAACATTAAGTTATGTGAGCCACTCATCATGCCAAGCATACCAATCAGAAATGGAATATTGATTATCCAAAGTATGATTAATCGCCAAGGGATTGATATATTTTTTTCTCCTAGTGGCAATTCATCAGCTTGTTTGATATGAGCAGAAAAACCTGTTTTATGAATAATCTCTATAATTTCAGTTTCGCTTACTTGCGTAGAGTCAAATACCACTTGTGCTTCTTCGGCGGCAAAATTCACTCCCGCTTGTTGCACAAATGGTTTTTTTATTTAAGACTTTTCAATGCGATTGGCACAAGATTGGCAGGTCATCCCACCAATCTGAATCGAAATTTTTACTCTGTGGCATCAAATCCGGCATCTTCAATTACCTCAATCAACTGTGCAACATTGACTCGATTTTCATCAAAAGTAATATTTGCTTTACCTTCTAGTTGCACATCAGCAGACTGTACGCCATTTAATTCGGTTAAAACTCGAGTAACGCTTTTTACGCAACCGCCGCAATGCATGCCTTCTATGTTTAATGTGATAGTTTTTCATTTTTACTCCTTGTTAGTCGTTTTATTGATGGCTACACTATAAACCTTTTACGTAAGGTTAAGGTCAAGAGATTTTTATGAATATTAGTGAAGCCGCAAAATTAGTAGGGTTTATCTACGAAACAAATCCGTGATTATGAAAAATGGGTTTAATTAAACCCGCTATTCGCAGTTTGTCAGGCTATCGAAATTATGGAGAAAGTGATTTAGAAAGATTGCATTTTATTCGACATCTCACGCGATGTGGGGTTTTCGTTACATCAAATCGCACAATTATTAGAACTACAAGATAATCCTAAGCGTAGCAGCCGAGAAGTTAAAAGTGCTAACGGCTCAACATATTGCAACGTTGAATCAACAAACAGAACAGTTACAAAAATGGTACAAGAATTGCAGCGTTGGCATGATAATTGTCAGGGCAATGATTGCCCTGAATGTTCAATTTTGAATGGGATTAAAAGGATAAATGAAAAGTGCGGTTAATATTCCCAGCTTTCTGGGATCGACGCCCTAATTCACGCATAAGAACTTTGGCATCTTCGGGAATTTCATCATTACGCTCTTTCATTAAATCTGCATCGGTGGGCAAAGGTTGACCGGTGAATGCATGCAAAAATGCTTCGCAAAGTAATTCACTGTTGGTTGCATGACGTAAACTTTTTAATTGGCGGCGAGTGCGTTCATTCGTCAAAAATTTCCAATACTTTGATTGGAATAGACACAGTGATTTTACTTGCTCGCTTTTTTGCCATGTTCTGCATAAGGGCTGATATATTTTTCCGTCCCAATCCGCCATAATTTACCTTAGTGCTTATTGATAACCTTACAAATTGTCCGTATTCTAATGAAAAATCAAATAAATAACAATCTAGACGGCTAAACTTCTATGTTAAAAAGAGAAAGAAAAAGTGCGGTAATTTTTTTAGATTAAATATAAAGAAACGCTAGACAGTACAGGGTTTTTAGTGGTAATTTACGTGCCATTCAAAGAGCATTAGCTCACCATTCGAATCATCAATTCTTATTAATTCCAATATTTATTCATTATGCATTTAACTGAACTTAAAAAAATACGCCTGTTTCTGATCTTGTGAAACTTGGCGAAGAACAAATGGGCTTAGAGAATTTAGCTCGTTTGCGTAAACAAGATATTGTCTTCGCAATTTTAAAAACAGCACGCCAAAAAGCGGTGAAGATATTTTCGGCGGTGGCGTGTTAGAAATCTTACCGGATGGTTTTGGTTTCCTTCGTTCTGCTGACAGTTCCTACCTTGCAGGCCCTGATGATATCTATGTTTCCCCAAGTCAAATTCGTCGTTTTAACCTTCAAACTGGTGATAAAATCGAAGGCAAAAATTCGTCCACCAAAAGAAGGCGAACGCTATTTTTGCACTTTTTAAAAGTTGATCAGGGTTAATGATGACAAACCTGAAGTTTCTCGTAGCAAAATCTTATTTGAAAACTTAACGCCATTACATGCTAACTCTCGTTTAAGAATGGAGCGAGGCAATGGCTCAACAGAAGATTTAACCGCACGTATTTTGGATTTAGTATCACCAATTGGTAAAAGGTCAACGTGGTTTGATTGTTGCTCCACCAAAAGCAGGGTAAAAACCATGTTGCTGCAAAATATTGCGCAAAGTATCACGCATAATTATCCTGATGTGGAGCTTATCGTATTATTGATTGATGAACGCCCAGAAGAAGTGACAGAAATGCAACGTTCAGTAAAAGGCGAAGTTATTGCGTCTACTTTTGATGAGCCTGCAACTCGTCACGTTCAAGTGGCAGAAATGGTAATCGAAAAAAAGCGAAACGTTCAGTAGAGCATAAAAAAAGATGTGGTAATTTCTGCTTGACTCTATTACACGTTTAGCTCGTGCTTACAATACAGTCACCCCAGCTTCAGGTAAAATCTTATCTGGTGGTGTGGATGCTAATGCGTTGCATCGTCCCAAAACGTTTCTTTGGTGCTGCACGTAACGTGGAAGAAGGCGTAGCTTTAACTATTATTGCGACAGCGCTAGTTGATACCGGTTCGAAAAATGGATGAAGTTATTTTCGAAGAATTTAAAAGGTACAGGTAATATGGAATTACACCTTTCTCGTAAAATTGCAGAAAGACGCGTATTCCCAGCCATTGACTTTAAACGCTCTGGTACTCGTAAAGAAGACTTACTCACAACATCTGATGAATTACAAAAAAATGTGGATTCTTCGTAAGATTCTTAATCCAATGGATGAAGTGGATGCAATGGAATTCTTGATTGATAAGCTCATGATGGCGAAAAACTAACGAAGAGTTTTTTTGAAGTGATGAAACGTTCGTAAAAGCAACCGCACTTCTATGAAGAATAAGGGGAAAATATTATGTTTTCCCCTTTTTAATATCCGTAATATTTGACGAAATAAATGATGATAGCCGATAAGTTCATAAAAAGGGGCAAAAGGTAAAAAAATTCTTTTTCTTCCCTATGAATAAGCGAAAAAAACATATTCCAAGAACTGAGGCTAATAATAAAAAAAGTGCGGTAAAGTTTCTAAATGAATAAAACTTCCTAATGCCATTGCTAGCCAATAATCTCCCCGTCCAAAGGCTTCTTTTCCGTAATAGAATTTTGCAATCGAATAGATTGTATAGAAAACAATAAAAAAACTTGCCGCACTTTTTTTATGCTTTTCAGATAACGTAAGCAATGAAAAAGTTATTGTCTGCTCCAAATAAACCCATTGTAAGTAACCATAAACAGGGTGTAGTAGAAATAAGTTGATAGTGCCAATCAAGATAACTGATTGCCCAAAGGATAAGAAGAGCGAGTCCCAACCATACAGCAAAAAATAGAGTCCTTGAAGACAATTTGTAAAAATATAAATCCTACCCCAACACTTAAAAAAATACCTCAAAAATATGACTGCACTTCTTTTTGTTGAATAGAGGCAAAAGTGCGGTTGAAATGAGAGAACGGTTTTTGTGGAAATAATTCAACGTAAGTCGCATAAATCTCTTGCTGTAAACGCGTAATAAAAACCAGATAGGTGGAACCACAAGGCGATCCCTAAGATACCGCCTAATAAAAAAACATTGCGAAAATAAATCATTGAATAACAGAGCCCATATTAAAGATAGGTAAATACATTCCCATCATAATAATCCCAATCAGACTGCCGATGATTACCATCATTAATGGCTCTAGCATTTGTGAAAGTAAGTCAATTTGATGATTAAGTTTTTCTTGGTAATTATCCGCGATGTACTCTAGCATCAAAGCGAGTTTTTCCGCTTTGCTCGCCAATTTGGAGCATTTGTTGTGCTTCCATCGGGAAAAAGATCGCTACTTACGCTATTAGAAAAACGCATAGCCTTGAGAAACCCATTGTAAAATTGACCGCACTTCTTTATCTAATACGATGATCATTTACGAGGGTTTTCTTGGTTTGCCACGTTTGTGTGCGAGGGAGAAAACTGTCTAGTGCTTGATTAAGCGGTACGCCAGCCTGCAACATAATTTGTAAACTTTGACTAAAAATTCACTAAACGTAAAGCTTTTTGAATTGTGCCAAAAAAATAGGCGTGATAGAAATAAGTTGGTTTTTTTCTGTTTGATGAAACCAAGTCTGGCGTTTTAGATAGAAGTAATAAAATAGAAAAAAACTAAAAGCGAAAAAAATAGCAAAATGCCAATATTTTGCTTAAGAAAATTGGATATAGAGAGCAATATTGCGGTGATTGTCGGTAATTCAGCATTATTGCCACTGTACATTTCAGCAAATTGAGGCACGATAAAAAAAGCAGTAATGCGAGTGTCAATAATAAAGAAATTCCCTAACACCATTGAGGGGTACAACATAATTTTCTGTAATTTACGTTGTAATGCTAAAGATTGGCTACGATGTGTGGCTATTTTTACAAACAACGGAAAGTTTGCCCAGTCATTTCTCCCACTTGAATCAGTTGAATTTCTTGTTGTGTGAGATATTTTCCTTGTTGTTCAATTGGCTGTGAGAATGCTAAAACCAGATTCAATAGATTGAATCAGTCGTTCAAAGCCATTCATTGAGCATAATTTGAGTGCAATTTTTGTTGCAAAAATTTGCAGACTGTTTTTTTAACGGAATAGCGGATTGTAGCAATGTCGCTAATTGATTGAGTAATTCGCTAATTTCTGAATTTTTGGGCTTTGCCCCAAATTGCCAGTTTTGTTGTAATTTGATGTGAGTAAGCCCGCGACTTATTAATTGAAAGTGTGCTTGTTGTTTTCGTATCCGCAATAATTGATCCTTTTTTTGTTTCTGATTTAATGCATTACTACCTTGATAATAAAAGAGTTTTTAGTCATGAGTTTTTTTACCTAACACACGTTCAATTTCTTTCTCATCCGTTATACCTTGGCGAACTTTTTCTAAACCACTCGCATCGTAAATTTTTGAAAAATCTGTTTGATAGCCATTCTGCTGCCAATGTAGAAATTGATACACGCCGATTCGACCTCGATAACCTTGATGGCAATCACAAGAATTTATTAAATTTCCACCGCACTTTGGACAGATTTTTCGTACAAGACGCTGAGCAATAACGAGCAGTAAACTGTTTTTCAATTTCATGTTGTTGAATACCGAGTTGTTGTAAGCGAGATATGGCAGATATTGCATCATTGGTATGTAAAGTTGAAAGCACCAAATGCCCCGTTTGGGCGGCACGTAGTGCAATCATTGCACTTTCTTCATCGCGAATTTCACCTAGCATAATAATGTCTGGGATCTTGGCGTAAAAAGCGCGCAATAGACGGCTAAAATCCAATCCAATCTGTGGATTAATTTGGCTTTGAATAATGCCATCAAGCTCAATTTCAATAGGATCCTCAGCGGTCATAATATGTTTATCTGGTGTATTCAGCCACTGAAGTGCGGTGTAAAGTGAGATACTTTTCCCACTTCCTGTTGGGCCGGTTACTAAAAATTAATCCTTGTGGTTGGCTAAGTGCGCGTTGAAATGCTTGTTGTTGTCTTTTTCGGTCATGCCTAGTTCAGAAAAAGCTGAGTTCTACTGGTTTATTTTGCTGTGCTCTTAGGACAACTTTCTCTCCCCAATGAGTTGGTAATGTTGAAAGACGGAAATCAAGAATATCGGAAAAACGTAGTTTTAAATTGAAATCGTCCATCTTGTGGAAGGCGAGTTTCACTGATATCTAATTTAGCGAGCAGTTTTAGGCGAGAAATAGATTCGATTAGCCAAATTTTTACTAAGTGGAGGCTGAGCTTGTAAAACACCGTCAATTCTAAACCGCACTTGGAAATGATCCGATAAGGTCTCTAAATGGATATCTGAGGCATTGTTTTGTAAAGCGGATTCAAAAATTTGATTAAGCAAGCGAATGACTGGCTCGTCATCTTGTTGTTCAAGATGAGATTGTTCTTGATGTTGGTAATATTTAACTTGCTCCTCCACTTGAAGTTGATTCGGGGCAAGTTGTTGTAATAGTTCTTTAAGTTGATTGCTTTCTAATAAAACAGGTTCAACAAGTTTACCAGTTATAAACGCAATAGTTTCACAGGCGGAAAGATTAGAAAGAGAATCTACACCTAGCCAGAGACGATTATTTTCTTCTTTGAGTGGTAACGCAAAATAACGTAAGAGCAGAGACTGTTGTTGCTGATTACGTCCCCATAACTCTGGCGAGATCGTAAATATCTCACCATTTTGTGCTTTTATACGAAGTTTTGCACTGGTTAAGTCTATCATTTTGAACAGAATCCAGCAGGGAAAATATCGGCATTCGTTGTGCCACAGGTGGTTTTCCATGTAACGCCTTTTGCACTATCGCCTTCAGCTGTGAGTGTGTAACTCATTCCATCTAATGTACCATTACCTGCTACTGTTATTGCACCGTTGCTTGTTGTCACTGATTTTACATAGCCTTTTGCTGTTGTAATATCAGCTGCAATTCCATTGCTTCCTCCCGAGCAACTGGAAGGTTTACCTGTGCTATAAACGCATAATTCCACGTCTGACTTATAAGGTGCGGAAGCTTGCAGTAATTCGGATACCGCCGCTTTTTTGGTATAATTTTTGATAAGAAGGAATAGCGATAGTGGCTAAAAATCGCGATGATGGCGATGACTATCATCAATTCAATTAAGGTAAAAGCCTTTTTTTCAAGGTAGTTTGTGTAGTTAGTTTCATTTATTTTCCTTTCGTTAAGCCTTTATTGGCTGAAATATTGTGAAAAGGGAAAATGGTTTTGTAAAACAGACCGCACTTTTTCTGCGATCCTGATCGCAAAAATAGGAAAAATGTATGCGAAAAATAAAAGATATTGAGAAAGGATTTCTGACTAATTGTCGACAAATTCCATCTCCGCATTTTGATGAGCGCCCAGATTTACAAGATATTTCACTTCTGGTGATCCATTACATTAGCTTACCGCCAGAACAATTTGGTGGCGGACATGTAGATGATTTTTTTCAAGGGAAATTAGATCCTAAGATTCATCCTTATTTTGAAGAAATTCATCAAATGCGTGTTTCTGCCCATTGTTTGATTGAACGAGATGGGCGAATCACGCAATATGTTAATTTTAACCAAAGGGCTTGGCATGCTGGATTATCTAGCTTTCAAGGGCGAGAAAAATGTAATGATTTTGCCATTGGAATTGAGTTGGAAGGTAGTAATGAACAACCTTTTACTAATGAGCAGTATTTGGCATTGCAAGAATTAACTAACCTAATCATGAAAAAGTTATCCTAAGATTACGAAAAAGATCGAATTGTTGGGCATTGTAGATATTTCGCCAGGGACGTAAGATCGATCCCTGGTCAATATTTTCGATTGGGAACGTTATTTTGCCTGCCTGAAATAATTTGTTTAAAAAAATTAGACATTAAAATTTAGAGACTTCAGTGTATTACAAATATTGTTATGTTTTTATGGCTAAATACTTGAATTTAAATGGATAAATTTTTCTCTTGAAATTATCTTGGAAAGGTTTGTTTGAGTTATACAACATTATGGATTTTTCTCAACCACAATTTTATCCACAGAAATATTGAATAACTCAAAGAGATTGCTAAAAGATCTTTGGGGAATGGAATCACTTTAAAAATTGTATACCGCACTTTCTTCCATTTTTTTATATGTGAAAAAGTGCGGTTTATTTTTGTTTTAGATCTTTTGATTGGAAATAGCTCAATTTATTTTTCAAGTTTGATGAGATAAGGATCCTCCCTGTTTTTACGTGATCAATTCACAATCAGAAATCCGTTATTCACAATGTTATCCACAATCTGTGTATTTTTATTGTGTAATCAGCCCTTTGGTTGATAAAAACACTGATTTATGAAACAATCTGCAGACTATTTTTATATGAAAAATTTAAGGTAAAACGATAGTGATCGATTTTGATGGCTACCGTCCAAATGTGGGTATTGTGATTTGTAATCGCAAAGGGCAAGTGCTTTGGGCGAAGCGCTGTGGGCAAAATTCGTGGCAGTTTCCGCAAAGGTGGCATTAATGATAATGAAAAGTGCCGAGCAAGCGATGTACCGTGAACTGTACGAAGAAGTTGGGCTACAGCCTAAAGATGTGCACATTTTTATATGTATCTAAGCATTGGTTGCGTTATAAATTACCAAAACGTTTGTTGCGTTATGACAGCAAACCGATGTGTATAGGGACAAAAAGCAACGCTGGTTTTTGTTACAGCTTGTTGGCGATGAAAAAATATCAATATGCAAACGACCAAATCACCAGAATTTGATGGATGGCGTTAGGGTGAGTTTTTGGTATCCTGTTCGTCAGGTCGTATCTTTCAAAAAGAAGTGTATCGCAAAAGCAATGAAAGAGTTTTCGGGCGTGTTGTTCTCAGAAAATCCTCCTGTGTATCAACCTGCACGAGAATTAGAGCAAAAAAATCTTATACTCATCCTAAAAAAATATAATGGCTCAAAAATTTCCAAAACGTTCTTTTAATAAAACAAGGAATTCATAATGCTTAGCTTTATTTTACTTTGTTTGCTTGTGGGGGCGGTTGCAGGCTTTTTGCGGGGCTTTTTGGTATTGGTGGCGGATTGCTGATTGTTCCTGTGTTAGTGTACTTATTGCCAATGGTGGGCGTGCCAGAACCTTTATTAATGTCTACCGCACTTGGAACTTCTTTCGCAACGATTGTTATTACTGGTTTTTCTTCGGCTCAACGACATCATAAGTTAGGTAATGTTGTGTGGAGTGCGGTGAAGATCCTTGCTCCCTAGCATCATGGTTAGCGTGTTTATTTGCGGTTTCTTTATCGGAAAAACTTGATCGCGATATTTCTAGTAAATTATTTGCCTGTTTAGTGGTTTATCTCGCAGTTAAAATGGTCTTATCTATTAAAACCTAAGACAAATAAAACAGTTAAACCTTTGACGACTCAATCGTCTATTATTGGTGGCATTCTAATTGGCATGGCATCTAGTGCTGCAGGTATCGGTGGAGGCGGATTTATTGTGCCGTTTTTAAATTCTCGCGGTATCGATATGAAAAAGGCTATTGGTTCCTCGGCTTTCTGTGGCATGTTACTTGGAACTTCTGGAATGTTCAGTTTTATGTTAAGTGGCTGGGGGAATGCGGCAATGCCGGAATATTCTTTAGGTTACATTTATTTCCCTGCCGTGTTATGTATTACTGCCACATCGTTTTTCACGTCAAAACTTGGTGCGACAGCCACCTCAAAAACTACCAGTGCCAACTTTAAAGAAAGGATTTGCACTTTTATTAATTACCATTGCTGTTGATATGTTTTATTAGATAGAGAAAATTATGAATTCAAATTACTTGCTTCTGCCTCATTTTTGATCCAACTATTTTTACTCTTGGTGATAGCAATATCGGCTTACGTTGGTATGGTTTGATGTACCTTTTAGGTTTTATTTTTGCACGCTGGCTTGCGGTTCGCCGTGCTAATCGCCCAAATAGCGGTTGGACAGTGGATCAAGTTGATACCTTACTTTTCAACGGTTTTATGGGCGTATTTATTGGCGGACGTGTTGGCGATGTATTTTTATAATTTGGATCGTTTCTTACAAGAGCCGCTTTTATTTGTTCCGTGTTTGGGAAGGTGGAATGTCTTTCCATGGCGGATTAATAGGCGTCATTAGTTTGCCATGATGTGGACGTCTTATTCACAAAAAAACGTAACTTTTTGGCAAACGGCTGATTTTGTTGCGCCTTTGATTCCGTTTGGTTTTGGGTTTAGGTAGAATTGGTAATTTCATTAATCTTGAGCTATGGGGACGCGAAACGGATCTGCCTTGGGCAATGATTTTCCCGAATGATCCGCTATTACTTCCTCGTCATCCATCACAACTTTATGAAGCTTTTCTAGAAGGCGTAGTGTTGTTTGCAATTTTGAATATTTTTTTATTAAAAAGCCACGTCCAATGGGTTCCGTTGCTGGTTTATTTTTAATTGGCTATGGCATCTTCGTTTTATCGTGGAATATATGCGTGAGCCCGAAGTTGAAAAATTTCTTTGGGGTTATTACACGAGGACAAGCGCTTTGTTTACCAATGATTATTGGTGGTGCCTTAATTATGGCTTGGGCGTATTCACGCAAAAGAGCGGTAATAAAATAGGAGATTTTTTTATGCAGCAATATCTTAATCTTTGTCGTCGCATTGTTAATGAAGGTGAATGGGTTGCCAATGAACGTACAGGTAAGCGCTGTCTCACCGTCATTAATGCAGATTTAGAATATGATGTGGCGAACAATCAATTTCCGCTGATTACTACACGTAAAAGTTATTGGAAAGCCGCTATTGCCGAATTTTTTTAGGTTATATTCGTGGTTATGACAATGCCGCTGATTTCCGCGCACTTGGTACTAAAACTTGGGATGCTAATGCGAATGAAAATGCCGCATGGCTTGCGAATCCTCACCGTAGAGGTGTTGATGATATGGGGCGCGTATATGGTGTGCAAGGCAGAGCGTGGCGTAAGCCTAATGGTGAAACGATCGATCAGCTACGCAAAATTGTTAATAATTTGACCAAGGGTATTGATGATAGAGGGGAAATTTTAACCTTCTTTAATCCAGGAGAATTTGATCTTGGTTGTCTTCGTCCTTGTATGCACACGCATACTTTTTCTCTTAGTGGGCGAAACCTTACATCTCACTAGCTATCAACGCTCCTGTGATGTTCCACTTGGATTGAATTTCAATCAAATCCAAGTGTTTACTTTTTTGGCGCTTATGGCACAGATTACAGGTAAAAAAGCAGGCAAGGCATATCATAAAATTGTGAATGCGCATATTTATGAAGATCAGCTTGAGTTAATGCGTGATGTGCAACTTAAACGCGAGCCTTTCCCATTGCCAAAATTAGAAATTAATCCAGATATAAAAACGCTTGAAGATTTGGAAACTTGGGTCACGATGGATGACTTCAAAGTCATTGGCTATCAATCTCATGATCCGATTAAATATCCTTTTTTTCCGTCTAATGGATGTAGCAAAAGTGCGGTCAGAATTTGACGAAAAAATGATTCGCTATGCCCTTGAGCTTGCGGATAAAGCGGAAGCGTTAGGTGAGATTCCTGTGGGGGCGGTTTTTGGTGGATGACAGTGGGAACATTATTGGCGAAGGTTGGAATCTCTCCATTGTTCAAAGTGATCCTACCGCACATGCTGAAATTATCGCTTTGCGAGACGGAGCAAAAACATCTCCAAAAATTATCGTTTACTGAATACTACGCTTTATGTGACATTGGAGCCTTGCACAATGTGTGCTGGGGCAATTTTTGCATAGCAGAATTAAACGCCTTGTGTTTGGTGCTTCTGATTATAAAAACCGGTGCGGTGGGATCACGTTTTCATTTTTTTGATGATTATAAGATGAATCATACTCTGGAGATTACATCTGGTGTATTGGCAGAAGAGTGTAGTCAGAAATTAAGCGCATTTTTTCAGAAGAGACGCGAAGAGAAAAAAATAGAGAAAGCATTGTTAAAAAAGTCTGATTGATATTAAATCTCCATTTTCTCTTATTCTTAGCTTTTTAAAAAGCCAGGGTTTATTGTTATCTCAAGTCGTTTTACATGCGGAAATTCTTCTTGAATGAGTTTCAACAATTCTGTCTGTCTGAATAAAAATTCCTTGGCGAACGATGGCATTTGCTGTCTCAATAAAAATTGAGTTATCTGTCATATTACCAATACGAAATTTGCCGTGAAATTCCTGTGGAAAAATGCGGTTAAATTTTTGATTAAGTTCATTGATGGCAAGGCCTTTTTTCATTATTTTGGCAAAGGACGATTGCTCAAGTACGTCCATAATATTGACTGCTTTTTGATAACGCTCAGCCTTGTTTTTCCATAAAGTCTGCCCCTCAGTAAATGACATTAGTTTAGATTTCCGCTACAATACACGCAATTTTCATAATAAACAACGAGACGATGATTTCAGGCACTGTCAAACCGAATTTTTTTGGTCGCGATTACTTTTTGAGTATTATCGCGATTTTTTTGCTTTGCCTAACGCACAAAGTTTTGAAAAATCAAAATAATGCGGAAAAATTATTCCTCGAGTGTTTCCATTCAACAAGCGTTAGAAACGGTAAAAAGTAGCACGTGAAGTGCAACGACAAGCCATTCCTCAACCTTTAATTTCCCGTCAAACTGAAAAAAACAACCTAAAAATTCAACCGCACTTTTTGCTGAAGTGTTGAATCTTAGTGCGCCAATTCGAGCTGGTCCCTTGCTTATTTAATTTTCTGTTTTCTGTGAAGAATATTGCTATTGAAATAGCGATATTTTTAAAAAAATTATTGTGCATGAAAGAAAGTATTTCATACGCATTTAACTATTTAACTTATATATTTAAAAAGAGAAATTATGAGCATTTTTAACGAAAATTTTTGGCAGCCGTAACGACCGTATTTTTACGTAAATTAAGAAAAACAAGTTGCAAAAATCAATAAATTAGAACCTGAGTTTGAAGCCCTCACAGATGAACAACTTCGTGCAAAAACAGATGAATTCCGTCAACGTTTAAGTGCGGGCGAAACTTTGCAACAAATTTTACCAGAAGCATTCGCAACGGTACGTGAAGCAAGTAAGCGCGTGCTTGGTATGAGACATTTTGATGTTCAGCTTATCGGTGGGATGGTATTGACTAACCGCTGTATCGCAGAAATGCGTACTGGTGAAGGTAAAACATTAACGGCGACTTTGCCTTGTTATTTAATCGCACTTGAAGGTAAAGGCGTTCATGTTGTGACGGTGAATGATTATCTTGCTCGCCGAGATGCAGAAACAAACCGTCCGTTATTTGAATTTTTGGGCATGAGTGTAGGTGTAAATATCCCTGGTTTACCACCAGAAGAAAAAAACGTGCCGCTTATGCAGCAGATATTACTTATGCAACCAATAGTGAACTTGGTTTTGACTACTTACGTGACAATTTAGCCCACTCAAAAGAAGAGCGTTTCCAACGTACTTTAGGGCTATGCGCTGGTGGATGAAGTGGATTCCATCTTAATTGATGAAGCACGTACGCCATTGATTATTTCTGGTCAAGCGGAAGACAGTTCTGCGCTTTATATTGCGGTAAATAAACTGATTCCAAACTTAATTAAACAGGAAAAAGAAGATACAGAAGAATATCAAGGCGAAGGGGACTTTACTTTAGATCTTAAATCTAAACAGGCGCACTTAACGGAACGTGGCCAAGAAAAAGTGGAAGATTGGTTGATTACGCAAGGTTTAATGCCTGAAGGGGATTCTTTGTACTCTCCTGGCCGAATCGTGTTGCTTCATCATGTTATGGCTGCCTTGCGTGCGCACACATTGTTTGAAAAAAAGATGTCGATTACATTGTGAAAGATGGTGAAATCGTGATTGTTGATGAACATACTGGTCGAACAATGGCAGGGCGTCGCTGGTCAGATGGTTTGCATCAAGCCATTGAGGCAAAAAGAAGGGGTTGAAATTAAGAGTGAAAACCAAACTGTTGCGTCAATCTCTTACCAAAACTACTTCCGTTTATATGAGCGTCTTGCGGGTATGACGGGAACGGCGGATACCGAAGCGTTTGAGTTCCAACAAATTTACGGCTTGGAAACTGTTGTGATTCCAACAAACCGTCCAATGATTCGTGATGATCGCACAGATGTGATGTTTGAAAATGAACAATATAAATTTAATGCGATTATTGAAGACATCAAAGATTGTGTAGAACGCCAACAACCAGTGTTAGTGGGGACGATTTCAGTAGAAAAAAATCGGAAGAATTATCTAAGGCTTTAGATAAAGCGGGCATCAAACATAATGTATTGAATGCGAAATTCCATCAACAAGAAGCGGAAATCGTGGCAGAAGCTGGTTATCCAGGCGCGGTGACTATCGCAACGAATATGGCGGGTCGTGGTACGGATATTATCCTTGGTGGTAACTGGAAAGCGCAGGCTGCTAAATTAGAAAAATCCAACTCAAGAACAAATTGAAGCGCTTAAAGCTGAGTGGGAAAAAGAATCATGAGATTGTAATGAAAGCAGGTGGTTTTGCATATTATTGGTACCGAGCGTCATGAATCTCGCCGTATCGATAACCAGTTGCGCGGTCGTTCTGGTCGTCAAGGTGACCCTGGTTCTTCTCGTTTCTATCTTTCTTTGGAAGATGGCTTAATGCGCATTTATTTGAATGAAGGTAAACTCAATTTAATGCGTAAAGCGTTTACGGTGCCTGGTGAGGCAATGGAATCGAAAATGTTGGCGAAAGTGATTGCATCTGCTCAAGCAAAAGTTGAGGCGTTCCACTTCGATGGTCGTAAAAACCTACTTGAATATGATGATGTGGCAAATGACCAACGTCATGCAATTTATGAGCAACGCAATTATTTGCTTGATAATGATGATATTTCTGAAACTATCAACGCCATTCGCCATGATGTATTTAATAGCGTGATTGATCAATATATTCCACCGCAATCTTTGGAAGAACAATGGGATATTAAAGGCCTTGAAGAACGTTTGGCTCAAGAGTTTGGTATGGAATTACCAATTTCTCATTGGCTGGAAGAAGATAATAATCTGCACGAAGAAAAACTTACGTGAACGCATCGTAGAAGTCGCTGAAAAAGAATATAAAGAAAAAGAAGCGCTGGCTGGTGAAGAAACCATGCGCAACTTTGAAAAAGGCGTCATGTTACAAACCTTAGATGAGCTTTGGAAAGAACACTTAGCTGCGATGGATTATTTACGCCAAGGTATTCATTTACGCGGTTATGCACAAAAAGATCCAAAACAAGAGTATAAAAAAGAATCTTTTCGTATGTTTACGGAAATGTTGGATTCTTTAAAACACCACGTTATCACGACGTTAACGCGTGTACGTGTGCGTACTCAAGAAGAAATGGAAGAAGCTGAACGTGCTCGTCAGGAGATGGCAGCTCGTATCAATCAAAAATAATTTACCTGTGGATGAAAATGGTCAGGCAATCCAAAAATTCAGATTCTGAAGATTATTCAGAGCGTCGTATTGGACGCAATGAGCCTTGTCCTTGTGGGTCGGGTAAAAAAATACAAGCATTGTCATGGCAGTCGTGCAGCTAATCATTAATGATTAGCTAAAAGTGCGGTGATTTTTCACCGCACTTTTTTCATAGGTGCTATTGGATAGAAGAAATGGATAAAAAAATTATACAAGTCGCTGCAGGTATTATTCGTAATGAGTTTGGCCAGATCTATTTAACGCAGCGTTTAGAAGGACAAGATTTTTGCCCAATCTTTAGAATTTCCCGGTGGAAAAGTGGATGCGGGAGAAAACCCCAGAACAGGCTTTAAAAGCGTGAACTGGAAGAGGAAATTGGAATTGTGGTATTAAATGCTGAACTTTACGAACGTTTTCCAATTTGAATATCCAACAAAGATTATTTCTTTTTTCTTTTATGTCGTAGATGAATGGATTGGTGAGCCTTTTGGGAGAGAAGGGCAAGAAGGTTTTTTGGGTTGAGCAACGCGTATTGGATGCTGGACAGTTCCCGCCAGCTAATGCTAAATTAATTCATCGCTTATTGAATGAAGCTCTCCATCCTATAAAAATAAAAACCCTAGTCAGACTAGGGTTTATATAACATCTATTGATTTTTCAAATTATTTCGGCATTGCGGCTTTCATTTGTTTAAGTTGCTCTGCCGCTTGATTACAAGCCTGATCTTGTGCCGCTACGGGCATTGATGCAAATTGTTGTTTGCTTGATTCATATTGTGCTTTCATTGCATTTGCTTGCGCAGCTGGCATTGATGCTAGGAAAGAATCAATTTCAGCGAAATAAGTTTTACAACTTGCAGACAAATCAGCTGCAGAAGCTGAAAAACCAAATCCCATTAAAATAAGTGTAGCTAGTGTTTTTTTCATCATGATATCCTCACGAAAAGTTAATTAATAAGTCATTGCTGATATGGCGTTTTATTATACCATTTTAGCGCAAAACAATAGCGATTACAAACAAATTTTTCACAGACAAATCAGCGAGTTTAATCCACACTTCATCGCTAAATTCTTGTTTAGCAAGACGTTCAATATTGGCGAGTTCTTGGATAATTTCGTAGAGCTTTTTGGTAGGTTAAACGTTGAATCGCACTTAAAAAGAGCGGTCGGCGATTTTGCCAGATTTTTTTAGACGGTCAAATTCAGTCTTAATTTGTTGAGTTGGAAGTTTTTCCGTTGTCATAATACGTTGCTGTGGTTTTTGTGAGTTCAAGCAACGTAAATAATTCTCGCTGTAGCGTGCGTAATAAAAATAATAGGTTGCACATCTTCAGCTTGTAAACCTTTTTAAAAATACGTTTAGCTCGATTTGCTTTTTCCCATTAGCAACGCATCAATCCATTGAAATGGTGTAAAAATTGAGGATTGTTCGACGACGCTAATAACACGATTGTAATTAAGTTTATGAGTCGGGATGAAGTAAAATCTAAAAAGCTGCAAAGTTTGCTTTGAGTGCGAGCAGATTGTTTTCATAACTATAACAAAGTTGTTGGATTGCTTCATCATCAGCTTCTAATCCCATCGCTTTGGTACGATTTTTTTACCCAACGAGGGAGATTTTCAGCTGTAGGCGTTTGGCAATTTACAAGAATCGCACTGGTTTCATATTGGTTTAGTTCAATCAAACCATGCTTGGTTTTCATTTACTTTTGCTAGCTTTTGTAATTTGTAAAATCAGCAAGATATCGTCATGTAGAACCGAAATAAATTCTTGCAGATTTTTTTCTGTAAAAAGTGCGGTGAAATTTTTCAGGTAAATTTAATACCATGACTTGTTTATTAAAAAAACAATCCCATGGACTGACAGGATTCTATGAGTTGTGCCCAGTCAGTTTGGCTATCAATTTGAATGTTATTTTTTTCTCATCAAATCCTTGTTGGTTGGCTGTTTTATAAATGGCATCTTCACTTTCACTCAGTAACAATGGATCTTGCCCTACCAAAAAAAGTAAACTTTGGCTAAACGTTGGGAAAGATGTTGATTCAATTGCTCTGGGAAGATGCGATTCATTATTTATGTTTAACCTGTTTTTCTAATGCAACCATTTTGGTAATAAGCTGACGCGCAGCTTGTTCCCGCATATCATTCCAAATTACTTCTCGTTCGGCAGATTTAGCTAATGCTGCGCGAGAGTTATCAAAGAAAGTGCGGTTGACTTTTGCCGTGATTGGATGGCTTTCACCATTTGCTAAACGAATGCTTGCTTCCACTTCTAACATCAATACTTTTTTTCAGCTTCGCGTCCGCGTTTAAAGACAGAAGCAACTTCATCATTTGTGCGGAATTTATTGATGCGCAAAACAGGAATGCCTTGAGTCGAATTGACGAGCTGAATGTTGTTCGCTTGTAGTTGATTATGCATCGCAACTGACATTTCGCTGTATGGATCAGGGGCTTTCAAAGGTAAGAGTACGTAATTCTTGTGGAATTAATGTGCCGTTTTGAAAAATGCCATCCGCAAGCAGAAAGCGCGGTAATGCTTGCTACAATAAACAACGCTTTGATTGATTTAATCATAAAAATTACCTTTATTGTGGAGTGTATAAATTTAAAAATCCATACACTAATAAAGATAGAATCTGTGAAATATCAATATTCCGCAGATTCTACGGATTATGGTTTAACCACAAAATTCAACATTTTTTTAATGGAATATAGATTTCTTTAAGAATTTCTTTTTCCATCAAGGAATTTTTGCAACATTAGGATCTGCTTTGGCTGTCGCTTTAATTTCTTCTTCTGAAGACGTTGCTGGGACAGTCACTTTTCCACGAACCTTGCCATTTACTTGCACAACAATGAGTTTTTCATCTTCTACCATTGCGGCTTCATCAGCTTTTACCCATTCAGCTGTATCGATGTTGCTTTCATTTCCTAGCGCTTGCCATAATTCAAAGCAGATATGTGGTGTAATTGGATAAAGCATACGAACAACTGCACTTAATGCTTCAGCCATGACAGCACGATCTTGATCACTTTCTAAGGAAGCCTTAGTGAGTTTATTCATCAACTCCATTACTGCTGCAATCGCAGTATTAAATGTCTGACGACGGCCAATATCATCGCTCACTTTCGCAATCGTTTTATGTACTTCACGACGAAGTGTTTTTGCGCTGCTGAAAGTGCGGTGATATCTAGGCTAGTTTTTGCTGGGTTTTGTTGATATTGATATACCAAATTCCAAACACGCCCTAAGAAACGTTTCGCACCTTCTACGCCAGATTCTTGCCATTCCAAGGTCATTTCTGCTGGAGAAGCAAACATCATAAAGAGACGAACAGTATCGGCACCATATTTTTCTACCATTTCTTGTGGGTCAATACCATTATTTTTGGATTTCGACATTTTTGTCATGCCACTATGGACTAATTCACGCCCTGCAGGATCGGTGGCTTTAATAATGCGACCTTTCTCATCACGCTCAAGAGTCACCTGTGTTGGACTTATCCAAATACGCTCATTGGTTGGACTTGTGTAGTAAAAGGCATCTGCAAGCACCATACCTTGACACAATAATTTATCGGCTGGTTCGTCACTGGTTACAAATCCTGCATCGCGTAATAATTTGTGGAAGAAGCGGAAGTAGAGCAAGTGCATTGTTGCGTGTTCAATACCACCGATATATTGATCCACAGGTAACCAATAGTTTGCTTCTTCCGCATCAAGCATGCCATTTTGATATTCTGGACAAGTGTAGCGCGCGTAATACCAAGAGGATTCCATAAAGGTATCAAAGGTATCCGTTTCTTTTTAACGCTGGTGCGCCGTTAAGAGTTGTTTTTTTGCCCAGTTAGGATCAGCTTTAATTGGGCTTTTTCACGCCATCCATTACCACATCTTCAGGAAGAATAATGGGTAAATCCTCCATTGGTGCAGGTACTACATCGCCATTTTCAAGGGTTAGCATCGGAATTGGCGCCCCCAATAACGTTGGCGAGAAACACCCCAGTCACGTAAACGGTAATTCACTTGGCGTTTTCCAACACCCTAATTTTTTTCTAATTTATCTGCAATGCCGTTGAAAGCACCATCAAAATCTTTACCATCAAATTCAGCTGAGTTCACTAATTTACCGTGCTCAACGAAAGCTTGTTTGGTTAAATCAATTTCTTCATCTGCAAGCGGTGTGATCACTTGTTTAATCGGTAAACTGTATTTTTGAGCAAATTCAAAGTCGCGTTGGTCGTGAGCTGGAACAGCCATTACCGCGCCAGTACCGTAGTGCATTAACACGAAATTAGCGACCCAAATCGGTAATTTTTCACCCGTCAATGGATGAATAGCAAATAAGCCCGTTGCCATTCCTTTTTTCTCCATTGTCGCAAGATCGGCTTCTGCTACTTTGGCATTTTTGCTTCTTGGATAAAAGCAGCTAATTCAGGATTATTTTGAGCCGCTAAACTTGCTAATGGATGTGCTGCAGCAATGCCTAAATAACTCACGCCGTAAAAGGTATCTGGACGCGTGGTGTAAACCGCTACTTTTTCGTTGGTATCTGCAACATCAAAGGTAATTTCTACCCCTTCAGAACGACCGATCCAGTTACGCTGCATAGTTTTTACCATGTCAGGCCATTGTGGAAGGGTATCTAAACCACCTAATAATTGCTCTGCATAGTCAGTAATTTTTGATAAACCATTGTGGGATTTCTTTTTGTTCCACAGGTGTATCACAACGCCAGCAACAACCTTCGTGTACTTGCTCGTTTGCGAGTACGGTTTCATCATTCGGACACCAGTTTACGGTTGAGGTTTTTTGTACACTAAGCCTTTTTGTAAAGCTCAGTGAAGAACCATTGTTCCCATTTGTAGTATTCTGGTTTACAGGTTGCGATTTCACGATCCCAGTCGAAACCGAAGCCTAAAAAGTTGAAGTTGTTTTTTCATGTAGGCAATGTTTTCGTATGTCCATTTAGCCGGGCGCAGTTTTAGTTTTTGATCGCCGCACCTTCTGCGGGTAAGCCGAAAAGCATCCCAACCAAATGGTTGTAATACGTTTTTGCCTAGCATACGTTGATAACGAGAAATTACATCACCAATAGTGTAGTTGCGCACATGCCCCATATGCAGACGGCCAGAAGGATACGGGGAACATAGAAAGACAGTAATATTTTTTTCTTTAGATTCGTCTTTGATTGCTTTGAAAAACTTTTATTTTTCTGCCCAATATTGTTGAACCTTTGGTTCGATCATATCAGGGGCGATATTGTTCTTGCATAAAAATCACCTTAAATTTTTAACCGCACTTTTTGCAGTATTTTTGACAATAGAAAAATGTGGCATAGAATACCGTAAAAATAGCATAAATTGATAGGGTAGGAGACCCAAAGTGCGGTGATTTTTTTCTTTGTTTTTACAGTAGATTTTGAATTTCTTTTTGGAATTAATTTGGGTTCAGGAATCCAAACTTGTTTGTGTCGGCTCAATTCCCCTTTTTCTAAAAATAATACTGCTTTTTGGGCACTTTGAAGGATTTACTTAAAAATTTCAATAAATGCGCATTTGCTTGACCATCAACAGGTGGCGCAGTAATAGTAATTTTTAGTTCATCATCGTGAATGCCAGCAATATAATCTTTGCTGGCTTTTTGGCTGTAAGAATATTCTTAATCTAATACCGTCTTTATTTTTGTTCAATCGCAGACATATATTCTTCGTTTTGCTTATTTTTTTCTTTATTATAAAAATGAATTATGTAAAAAAATAAAGTGTGGATTAGGGATCGCTAATCCGTAGCAAGCAAATACAACTTATGATATAGTTCACAGCCGAATTTATAGGGATCTTTTTATAATAAAAATAATGATAGAACTCGATCAAAAACAATATTCCAAAACACGTTGCCATTATTATGGATGGTAATGGGCGGTGGGCAAAACAGAAAAAAATAAAATGCGTATTTTTTTGGTCATACCAATGGCGTATCTGCAGTTCGCCGTGCGGTAAGTTATGCTCGCCAAACTGGAGTAAATTTTCTTACACTTTATGCCTTTAGTAGCGAAAATTGGAATCGACCAGAGCAAGAAGTCAGCGCGTTAATGACGCTTTTTATGCAAGCTTTAGATCGCGAAGTGAAAAAAATTACATAAAAATAATATTCGCCTGAAAAATTATTGGCGATGTATCTCGTTTTAGTGAATCTTTGCAAGAAAAAAATTGCAAAAAGCGGAAAAATTTAACAGAAAAATACCGCACTTACGCTCAATATTGCTGCAAATTACGGCGGTTATTGGGATATTGTACAAGCGACAAAACAACTCGCAGAAAAAGTAAAAAATAATGAAATCAGCGTTGAAGAGATTGATGAAATTGCTTTTCAACGTCATTTGGTTACACAAGATGAACCACAAGTGGATCTATTAATTCGTACCAGTGGTGAACAACGAATTAGTAATTTTTTTATTATGGCAAATTGCATATGCAGAACTTTATTTTTTTCCGATGTACTGTGGCCAGATTTTTGATGAGGCGGAATTTAACCGCGCCATCGCTTGTTATCAACAACGTCATCGCCGTTTTGGTGGGACAGAATAATTCAATAAATGGATTAAAATTATGCTTAAACAACGAGTTTTATCTGCCATTGTGTTAATCGCAGCGGTGTTATGTGCGCTATTTTTTTATTCACGCCTTTTTATTTTGCCCTCGCGTTAGGTGCAGTAGCGACTTTAGGCATTTGGGAATGGACTCAGTTTGCTCGCCTTAAAACAGCCTTTTAGCGCGTTTTTTTGTGTTGCTGCTTTTTTTAGGTGCCTTTATTTTTTTATGGCTCTACACTGAGGGCAACTATTTAGATGCCGGTCGCGTGTTCGAACAGCATCTCCAGCTTTTATTGATGAACGCTGTTGGTTGGTGGATTTTAGCTTTATTGCTTGTGGTGAGTTATCCCTAACTCAGCTAAATTTTTGGTCTAAAAATCCTCTTTTACAGCTTTTTATTTGCCTTTTTCTACTTTTAATTCCATTTATCGCGGGGGTATTACGTTTACGTTTAGAACACTATACTCATGATCCTTATCACGGCTTATTTTTTATTACTTTTACGTGTTTGTGCTTGTTTGGGCAGCTGATTCTGGTGCTTATTTTAGCGGACGCGCATTTGGTAAACGTAAACTTGCGCCAAAAAGTTTCACCTGGTAAAAGCTGGGAAGGCGTTGTTGGTGGCTTAATTACTGCGTTAGTGCTTGCTTTTGTGTTTATTCATTTCTCTGTCGATGCTTTAGTTGGTGAGCGAAATATCACTGGATTCGTTATTCTTTCCGTTGCAACAGTTGCAATTTCGGTATTGGGTGATTTAACTGAAAGTATGTTTAAACGTGAGTCTGGTGTGAAAGACAGCAGCCAATTGATTCCTGGTCATGGCGGTGTATTAGATCGCATTGATAGCTTGACTGCAGCGGTACCTTTTTTTCAGCTACTTCTATTTCTTTTGTGTTATAAGGATTTTGAATGTCATTTTTGTGGTCGCTAGGTTCTTTTATCATTGCTATTGCAGTATTAGTATCCGTTCACGAATATGGCCACTTTTTGGGCTGCTAGAAAGTGCGGTATAAAAGTCCATCGTTTTTTTCAATTGGCTTTTGGTAAGGTAATTTGGAAACGTGTCGATAAGCATGGTACAGAATTTGCGGTTTCAATGATTCCTTTAGGCGGCTATGTAAAAATGCTTGATGGACGTAATGAAGCGGTTCCAGCTGAACAAAAAGCCACAAGCATTTGACAGTAAAAAGCGTATTACAACGCGCATTTGTGATTATTGCAGGTCCTTTGGCAAATTTTATTTTTCGCGATTTTTTGCCTATTGGGTCATCTATCTTTATGGAATGCCAAGTGTTAAACCTGTGATTGAATCGATAACTCCAAGTTCAATCGCGGCACAGGCGCACATTGAACCCAATACACAAATTCTAGCGGTTGATGGCGAAGAAACTCAAGATTGGGAAACCATCAATATACTGCTTGCCACAAAAATGGGAGACCCTAATGTTGAGATTACCCTTTCTTCTTTTGGTTCCAATATTGAACAACAACGTACTTTAAATCTTACAAATTGGACTTTTAATCCTGAAAAAGAAAGTGCTTTTTGAGGTATTAGGGATTATGCCTATGCGTCCTAAAGTTGAAATGGTGCTTTCTAAAGTTGTTCAAGGTTCTCCAGCTGAGAAAGCAGGTTTACAAATCGGTGATAAAATTTTAAAAGAAAAATTTAACCGCACTTCCTTGGCAAGATTTTTATAAAACAGGTCGAACAAGGCGAATCTTTTTCTATTAAAGTTGAACGTAATGGGAAAAACGCTTGACAAAATTATCACCCAGTGCGTAATCAGAGTGGAAAAATGGTTTGTGGGTTTAAGCCCAACTTTCGTAAAATTATCTGATGAATATCGTACCGAATTAAAATATGATATTCTTGACGCTTTGCAAAAAGGCATTGAAAAGACTGGCCAACTTTCTGTGTTAACCTTGAAGGTGTTAGGAAAACTAATTACGGGTGATTTGTCATTAAACAATTTAAGCGGGCCCTATTTCTATAGCGAAAGGTGCTGGTGCATCCGCTAATATTGGATTGGTGTATTTTTTAAGTTTTATGGCATTGATTAGTGTTAATTTAGGCATTATGAATTTATTCCCATTGCCTGTATTAGATGGCAGCCATTTAGTTTTTAGCAATGGAAGCTGTGAAAGGAAAACCTGTTTCTGAACGGGTGCAAAGCATCTGTTATCGAATTGGCGCAGCGCTGTTATTAAGTTTAACGGTGTTTGCATTATTTAATGATTTTTTTACGTCTATAATTTATATAGGATACAATCGATGAAAAACTTCTAATCGCAAGTTTATTATTCGGTACGACAACGACTGTGTTTGCCACACCTTTTGTGGCAAAAAGATATTCGTGTGGATGGTGTTCAAGGTGACTTAGAACAACAAATCCGAGCAAGTCTACCAGTTCGTGCCGGTCAGCGTGTGACTGACAATGATGTAGCTAATATTGTCCGCTCTTTATTCGTAAGTGGTCGATTCGATGATGTGAATGCACATCAAGAAGGCGATGTACTTGTTGTTAGCGTTGTGGCTAAATCGATCATTTCAGATGTTAAAATCAAAAGGTAACTCTGTTATTCCAACTGAAGCACTTAAACAAAACTTAGATGCTAACGGGTTTTAAAGTTGGTGATGTTTTTAATTCGAGAAAAAATTAAATGAATTTTGCTAAAAGTGTAAAAAGAGCACTATGCAAGCGTAGGTCGCTATAATGCAACCGTTGAACCTATTGTCAATACCTTACCAAATAATCGTGCTGAAATTTTAATTCAGATCAATGAAGATGATACAGCAAAAATTAGCATCATTAACTTTCAATGGTAATGAATCTGTTAGTAGCAGTACGTTGCAAGAGCAAATGGAATTAAAACCTGATTCTTGGTGGAAATTATGGGGTAATAAATTTGAAGGCGCTCAGTTCGAGAAAGATTTACAGTCAATTCATGATTATTATTTAAAATAATGGTTATGCCAAAGCACAAATCACTAAAACTGATGTTCAGCTAAATGATGAAAAAAACGAAAGTGAATGTAACCATTGATGTAAATGAAGGTTTACAGTATGACCTTCGTAGTGCTCGCATTGTTGGTAATGTAGGCGGTATGGCTTCAGAACTTGAACCTTTGCTTTCTTCATTACATTTAAAATGACACTTTCCGTCGCAGTGACATTGCCGATGTTGAAAAATGCTATTAAAAGCAAAAATTGGGGGAACGTGGTTACGGTACTGCAACAGTGAATGCTGTACCTGATTTTGATGATGCTAATAAAACTTTAGCAATTACTTTTTGTTGTTGATGCGGGTCGACGTTTAACTGTTCGTCAATTACGCTTTGAAGGAAATACTGTTTCAGCAGATAGTACTTTACGTCAAGAAATGCGCCAACAAGAAGGGGCGTGGTATAACTCCCAATTAGTTGAGTTAGGTAAAAATCCGTTTAGATCGTACGGGATTCTTCGAAACCGTAGAAAACCGAATTGATCCTGTAAAAGGTACGGATGACGAAGTAGATGTTGTGTATAAAGTTAAAGAGCGTAATACAGGTAGTATCAACTTTGGTATTGGTTACGGTACAGAGAGTGGTATTAGTTATCAAGCCAGTGTTAAACAAGATAATTTCTTGGGAACGGGTGCTTCAGTTAGCCTTGGTGGAACACGTAATGATTATGGCACTAGCGTAAATTTAGGTTATGTTGAGCCGTATTTTCACGAAAGATGGAGTCAGTTTAGGTGGCAATGTTTTCTTTGAAAACTATGACAACTCTAGAAATGACACTTCTTCTAATTATAAACGTACGACTTATGGTGGTAACGTTACTTTAGGGTTTTCCTGTCAATGAAAATAACTCTTACTATGTAGGATTAGGTTATACCTATAATAAAATTAGTAACTTCGCGACAGAATATAGCCGTGAACTATATATGAAATCAATGAACTTTAATGGAAATGCGATTAAAACAAACGACTTTGATTTCTCATTCGGTTGGAATTATAACAGTCTCAATAGAGGATATTTCCCAACTAAAGGGGTTAAAAGCAAGTCTTGGTGGACGAGTTACAACTCCTGGTTCTGATAATAAATACTATAAATTAAGTGCAGATGTTCAAGGATTCTATCCATTAGATAGAGATCACCGCTGGGTAATGTCGGCAAAAGCATCTGTTGGCTATGCAAATGGATTTGGTAACAAACGCTTGCCATTCTATCAATATTATACTGCGGGCGGTATTGGCTCTTTACGTGGATTTGCATATGGTGCTGTTGGACCTAATGCTATTTATTTAAATCCAACCCAAAATAAATGGGTGCCAAGCACAGATGTTGTGGGTGGTAATGCAATAGCTACAGCTAGTGCAGAGTTAATTGTGCCAACTCCATTTGTAGGAGATAAAGGCCAAAAATTCTGTTAGAACCTCATTATTTGTGGATGCAGCAAGTGTGTGGAATACAAAATGGAAATCCGATAAAGCATTAAATGCAAGTATTGCTGCGTTAAATTTACCTGATTATGGAAAAGCTAGTCGAGTTCGTGCCTCTGCTGGGGTTGGTTTCCAATGGCAATCACCTATTGGGCCGTTAGTGTTCTCTTATGCTAAAACCGATCAAAAATATGAAAATGATGATATAGAACAGTTCCAATTTAGTATTGGTGGTTCTTTCTAATTAGATTGAACTTTTTTTCATCATTCGAATGTCAATATAACATTCTCTGCCTAATTTTGTTAGGCAGAGAAAAATACTAAACTAACCACAATTTAATTAAGGATCTTTATCAAATGAAAAACATCGCAAAAAGTAACCGCACTTGCTTTAGGTATCGCACTTGCTTCAGGTTATGCTGCAGCGGAAGAAAAAAATTGCTTTATTAATGCAGGTTATATTTTTTTCAAAAATCACCCAGATCGCTAGCGGTAGCAGATAAACTTGATGCTGAATTTAAGCCTGTAGCTGAAAAAAATTAGCTGCAAGTAAAAAGCAGTTGATGATAAAAATCGTAGCTGCTCGTAAGAAAGTTGAAAGCAAAAAGTTGCCGCTTTGGAAAAAGATGCGCCTCGCTTACGTCAAGCAGATATTCAAAAAAACGCCAAGAGGAAATTAATAAATTAGGCGCTGCTGAAGATGCTGAACTACAAAAATTAATGCAGGAACAAGATAAAAAGTTCAAGAGTTCCAAGCGCAAAAATGAAAAAACGTCAAGCAGAAGAGCGTGGTAAATTATTAGATAGTATTCAAACTGCTACAAATAATTTAGCAAAAGAGAAAGGTTATACTTATGTGCTTGATGCAAATTCAGTTGTGTTTGCGGTAGAGGGTAAAGACATCACAGAAGAAGTATTAAAAATCTATCCCTGCTTCAGAAAAAGCTCAAGAGAAAAATAATAGGTTCTCATAATGCAAAAATCCTATTCTTTACAAGAATTGGCAACTCAAATCGGCGCTACTGTTCGCGGTAACGCCGATGTTGTTATTGAGAATATAGCTCCACTCGATAAAAGCCCAATCAAATCAACTTACTTTTATTTCTAACGCAAAAATTTCGTGCATTATTGAAAGATTCTAACGCAGGAATTTTGGTTGTTTCTGAAGAGGATGTCGAGCACTGTTCTTCAGAAAGCAATTTACTTATTGTTAAAGATCCTTATGTAGCTTACGCAATTTTGGCTCAATATATGGATAGTACACCAAAGGCTGCGCAAGGCATTGCAAAAAGTGCGGTAATTTTTGATAGTGCTTCTTTAGGTGAGAATGTTTCAATTGGCTCCAATTCAGTGATTGAGGAAGGTGCCGTACTTGGTGATAATGTGATCATTGGTGCAAATTGCTTTGTCGGTAAAAATACCAAGATCGGTTCAGGCACTCAACTTTGGGCCAATGTAACTGTTTACCATAACGTTGAGATTGGCGCTAATTGCTTAATTCAATCAGGAACAGTCATTGGTAGTGACGGTTTTGGTTACGCAAATGATCGTGGTCGTTGGATTAAAATTCCACAAGTAGGGAAAGTAATAATTGGTAATAACGTTGAGATTGGTGCGAATACCTGTATCGATAGAGGCGCATTAGACGCAACGATTATTGAAGATAACGTGATTATCGATAACCTTTGTCAAATTGCGCATAATGTTCATATCGGCACTGGTACAGCGGTTGCGGGTGGAGTTATTATGGCGGGTAGTTTGACTGTTGGGCGTTATTGCTTAATTGGCGGTGCAAGTGTGATTAATGGCCATATGGAAATTTGTGATAAAGTCACGATTACTGGAATGGGAATGGTTATGCGCCCAATTACAGAGCCTGGCGTATATTCCTCTGGTATTCCATTGCAAACGAATAAAGAATGGCGTAAAACAGCGGCACTGACGTTAGGTATTGATGGAATAAATAAACGTTTAAAAAGCGTTAGAAAAGAAAAATTTCTTAATTTCTTCTGAAGTTTTATTACAAAAATCCACACTTTAAAGTTTACATATTAACGTGTGGATTTTTTTATTTTACTAAACGTAACTAAAAAAAGTTTAAGCACGTTAATTAAGCAACTTATCCTATAAAACAAATAAGCCCAACTTAAGTTGGGCTTATTAACTATATCGTTATCTTTAAAAGAATTACGCGTTACCGCTAGTGATTTTTGCTACTTCAGCAGCAAAAGTCTTCTTCTTTTTCTCGATACCTTCACCCACTTCTAAACGGATGAAATTAGAAACTGAAGTGTTTACTGATTTTAAGAAGTCACCTACAGATACAGAAGGATCCATTACGAATGGTTGGCCAGTTAATGAAACTTCACCAGTGAATTTCTTCATACGACCTTCAACCATTTTTCTCTGCGATTTCTTTTGGTTTACCAGAGTTAACTGCGATGTCGATTTGGATTTGGCGTTCGTGTTCAACTACTTCTGCTGATACATCTTCTGGATTTACAAATTCAGGTTTAGATGCAGCTACGTGCATAGCTACTTTTTAAGTTCATCTGCAGAACCTTGACCTGCAACTAATACACCGATTTTCGCGCCGTGTAAGTATTGAGCAATTACTTGACCATCTAAGTAAGCAACACGACGGATGTTCATGTTCTCACCGATTTTTGCCACTAATGCAGCACGTTTTTCTTCGAATTGTGCTTTGTAATGCTTCGATAGTGGTACCTTTGTTTGCTGCTACGAAATCAGCTACTTCGTTTTGCTAAACCTAAGAAACCAGAATCTTTTGCTACGAAGTCAGTTTCACAGTTCATTTCAACTAATACACCGAAACCATTTTCTACACGAGCAAGGATAACACCTTCAGCTGCAACACGGCCTGCTTTTTAGCGGCTTTAGCTTGACCTGATTTACGCATGTTGTCGATTGCTAACTCGATATCACCGTTTGCTTCAACTAATGCTTTTTACATTCCATCATACCGGCACCGGTACGTTCACGAAGTTCTTTTACTAATGATGCTGTGATTTCAGCCATTTTAAAAATCCTCTGTCGAAAGTACGATTTATTTTGACCGCACTTTTTAGATAAAAAAATATAGGGGCTAAATTTAGCCCCTATGCCAATTAATCGTTTGATTATTAAGGGCTTCGCCTTACTGCAAAACTTAAATTATTCTGCGTCAGCTGCTAATTCTTCAGCAACTTGAGCTTCGTTACCACGACCTTCTTTAACCGCTGCTGCAGCTGCAGAAACGTAAAGTTGGATAGCACGAGTCGCATCATCGTTACCTGGGATAACGAAATCTACACCAGCTGGAGTTGAGTTAGTATCAACGATAGCAAATACAGGAATACCTAGGTTGTTTGCTTCTTTTAACCGCGATATGTTCGTGGTCTGCACCGATAACGAATAACGCATCTGGTAAAGCCGCCCATATCTTTGATACCGCCAAGGCTTAATTCAAGTTTTTCCATCTCACGGCTACGCATTAACGCTTCTTTTTGGTTAATTTATCAAAAGTACCGTCTTGAGATTGAGTTTCTAAATCTTTTTAAACGTTTAATTGATTGACGAACGGTTTTCCAGTTAGTCAACATACCACCCTAACCAACGGTGGTTTACGTAATATTGCTGACAATCTAATGCTGCTGCTTGAACGGCTTCAGACGCTGCACGTTTTTGTACCAACGAATAATACTTTACCGTTGTTGCTAGCAATGCGAGTTAATTCCGCTAAAGCTTCGTTGAATAAAGGTAAAGTTTTTCAAGGTTGATGATGTGAACACCGTTACGAGCACCAAAAATGAAAGGTTTCATTTGTGGATTCCAGTAACGAGTTTGGTGTCCGAAGTGTACGCCTGCGTTGATCATGTCGCGCATTGAAACTTGTGCCATAATATTTTCCTTTTTGTTGTTGAGCCTCCACATATCAGCTAATCGACCGTTTGGCACCCTGATTCAGCCTTGTTGATATGTGTGTGTTGTTAGTAATTAAAAGCTGCTTTTGAAAAGGCAAAAAAACAGCGGGGCGATTTATACCATAAAAGTGCGGTTAAAAACCAGTTTATTTTTGTTTATTTCTCCACTTTTTCTTGCTTTGATAAATAACAATGGTGGGCGGTGTGATAAATCTTTAAATTCATTATGCCATTGCGCTTGGTCGGCTAAAGCATGGGTTCTTCCATTTGCTCGATTTGAAACCCAGCGAAAAATTAAGTTATTGATAATTGTCGCAGTTGTTCGATGATAGGTTTGAAAAGGTTGTTTGAACCAATTTCTATTGCGTTCGCCTTCTTCTCGATAATGATTTAAACGATAAGCGACTTGCTGTTTTTGCTCATTTTTCCCCAGCGTTCCCCTTCTTTATGGCAAGTCGTAATCGGATGCTCTTGGGAAAAACTAATGTGCCGTTAGGCTTAAGCTTATTAGCTATCATCGCTAATAAAAGCGGGAAAAATTCTCAATATAATGAAAAAGCAAAAGAGCTGGTAATGACATCAAAATCACTTTCTGGCAATTCCGTTAATTTTTCCATCGGTAACTGATATAACGAAAAACGTCCTGAAAAATTGACCGCACTTTTTGCAGATCTTGTTCAGCTTGTTCTAGCATTTTTAGCTGAAAGATCTGTTCTACTACGCTCTCCGCATTGCGTTCTAAATAGAGTTGCAAATGTCCGCCAGTTCCACAGCCTAGAATCGAGCAACTTTTTCCTTGTAAATCAGGTAACAGGGAAAGCATAGTCGGCTTTTTCAACAATTTCATTGAGGCTAATTGGATTTTGCGCGGAGTTTCTGATAAAGCTCAAAGAAGTTTTTCTTTGTCATAAACGCTAGTTTTTATTATTCATCTCGTATCCTATATTACAAATAAAAAGGGGAATATTGATCTGATGTCCCCAAATTTATATTAGACAACTAACTGATTAAAGTGTAGATTTTTTATGACTAACTACAACCAACTCTTCAAACACAAGTGAGCAATGTTTATCTTCAATGCAGTAAAAATCATTCTCTCCCCTAAGGCATCTTAAACGTCCCGAACAAACATTACATCGTTGAATTTACACAATTTAATCTTGATAGAATCAATAGTTACAAGTCTTTGAAAGACAAGGCATAAAAGGCATCCAACGCCCCAAAAATGCTATTTAAGCCCAAAATACGAGAAGAAACGTTGGAATTAGAGAATCTCAAACTTTATGCGGAGAATGCTATTCTAGAAAAGTTATAAGTCTCAACTAACAGAAAAAGCCACAATCGTCAAAAGCATTAAGGGATGGACTTTCTAATTCAGATATTGCTTGATTTAACGGCGTTAGCACTCAATGTTTTCTTTTGTCATGAAAAGTGGGTATTCATTATTACCACCATGAGAGTATTTGATGTAAACTAAAAACTAAGCCCTGTGAATCACAGAGCTTAGTCCTTGATTTAATAACTTAACTTTTTGGGGGATGGATAAAATTTCACCGCTCTTTTGCTTTTCTTGTTTAGTTTAGTTTAGTTTATTTTCAATACTAGTTTTTCAAACGAATCTTTTAAGCGTTCATCTGCTCGACGAGATTCACTTTTATGTTGAAGTTTTATTGAGCTGACGTTCCAATTTTTCCTCAACTTCATTAATTGCTTTATACATATCATCTGAGGTTGCACTTGCCAATAAATTGCCTAGTGGTGTGCCAATAGATGCTTCTACAGTAAATCCATTCGAGTACTTTGTTTAAAACAAAATGGGGGTTAATTAACTGTGTTTGCCATTTACCTAATTTCGCGAGTCTTTCCTCCACATGTTCACGAATTGCAGGGTGATTTCCATTTGTTTGCTGGTGATATTAAGTGTCATAGCATTTACCTCTTTGTTGCGTGATTTACAGTTTTCTTTAAATACAAAAATAGCTTTCTTAATTCAGGGTTTTCAAGGGGTTTAAGAGGAAATATCAAAGTAATTTTTAAAAATATGATCTATGTCTAATTTCTGAAAAAGCTGCTTTTCTTTCTAAGATAAGTTGTTAAGATGGGAAATTGTGATAAAAAGGTGTGGATATTTGACTGTATCCACATCTTTTTATTTGATTATTCTACGATTTCATCTTGATCATGATGATTTATTTTTCAGCGTTGGAAATAATCTTTTGTTTCTTCAATCACAACTTTTCGCAATCCAATGAGCGCGATGAGATTTTGGAAAGGCCATTAAACCATTTACGATATCGGCGATAATCCAGATTAAATTTAAGTGTAAGAATGAACCTACCCCCACCAACACAATATAAGCTAAACGATATAGTTTTTACGCCGCGAATCCCAACGAGATAAACAAAGCAACGTTCACCATAGTAACACCAGCCTAAAAATAGTTGTGAATGCAAAAATAATAAAACCGACGGTTACAATCGTTGCGCCAATTGATGCCCCTAAACCTTGTGCAAAGGCGTAGTTTGTTACTGTTGCACCTGCTAATTCAGGATTGTTCCATGCCCCAGTTAATACCAATACAATCCCAGTCATTGTACAAACGATGATGGTATCCAAGAATGTACCTGTCATGGAAATTAAGCCTTGGCGAACAGGCTCACGAGTTTGTGCCGCTGCAGCTGCAATTGGTGCGCTTCCTAAACCTGATTCATTGGAGAAAATACCTCGAGCGACGCCTGATTGAATAGCCTTCATTACAGTAAAGCCAACAGCCCCGCCTAGCGCCGCTTGAGGATCAAAAGCACTATAAATAATTAATGAGATCGCATCTGGTACTTTTTCTATATTCAAAAAGGATAATAACCAGTGAAGTTGTGACGTATAAAATCGCCATAAACGGTACAATTACCGATGATGCGGTTGCGATACGTTTTACACCACCAAGAATGATTAAGCCGACTAAAAGCGTCACAATAATTGCAGTAACTAAAACCGGAATACTAAAAGTATCTTGCATTGCATGGGTAATCGCATTGACCTGTGGGAATGTACCGATCCCGAAAAAGGCAACCATTACACCAAATAATGCAAATAATTTTTGCATAGCCATTTGATGCCCTAGACCGCGTTCAATGTAATACATTGGACCGCCAGCCATAAAAAGCCATTTTTATCGCGAACACGATATTTAACTGCGAGTAAACATTCGGCATATTTTGTTGCCATTCCTAATAAGGCGACCAGCCACATCCAAAAATAGCGCCAGGCCCACCTGCTTGTACAGCAGTTACAGCCCACAATATTTCCAGTTCCGATTGTTGCTGCTAATGCGGTACAAAGTGCGGCAAAAGATGACACATCGCCTTTTCCGCCTTTATCTTTTTAAATAAATACCCAGCGCACGTGGTAAATAGCGAATTTGAATAAAGCCTAAACGTAAGGTTAAGTAGAGCCCTGTGCCCGATAAGAGTATGAGTAGCGGAGCGCCCCAAATAAAAGCTATCAATAGCTGAAAGAGAATTGACTCAATTGTCATGTGATTCCTCGTCGTTTTAAATCAAAAATAAACACGACAAGAAGACGAAAAGATACAATGGAAAAGAAAGTGCGGTGAAAAGATAGATAATTTCACACTTACGATAGATTGTCTTTTTGCCCCTGTCCTTTTGCCTGAGCGTTTGAAAAACGATTAAAAATTAACCGCTCTTTTGCGCCTTCGGCGTCCATTTCTAAAATGGATCTCTCCAAGGGTTCGTCCAGTAACAGTCCCTGCCATCGCACCTGAAAGATTTTACATCGTCGGTGTGGGGTCAATTTCCCGCTCTCCAGCTACCTTCATCCGAACTCACTTTTCATTGTGACAATCATAATGAAAAGCGTATGGATTCTATCAAAATGGGAAATTAATTTTCAAAAAGGAATTTTTAAAATAGTCTCTCTCAGTTGATAGAAATAATGACTTTATTCTATATCCCCACAAAAACGATATCCTTCACCATGCACCGTCATAATGATATTTGGAGTATTAGGATGATCTTCAAAATGTTTTCTAATGCGTCGAATTGTGACATCTACGGTACGATCCTGAGGTTTCAATTCACGTCCCTGTCATTTTTAGTAATTCTTCGCGAGTTTGTAATTTTTCTGGATTTTCACAGAAATGTAGCATGGCACGAAATTCACTGCGCGGAAGTTTAAATTCTTGACCTTCAGTGTAATTAAACTGTGGCTATTTAAATCTAATTTCCAACCATTAAAACGATAGAATTCTCGACCAAATGTATTTTCTTTTTCTTGATGTGGCATTGTGCGATGCAATAAATTTCGTGCACGGATAGTCAATCTCGAGGGTTAAAAGGGCTTGGTTAAATAATCGTCGGCACCGATTTCCAGCCCTAGAATTTTATCGACTTCATTATCACGACCAGTTAAGAAAATAAGTGGCAAGTTGAGTTCTTCGCGGAGCTCTCTGCTAACAATAAAACCGTTTTTACCGGTAAATTAATATCCATCACAACCAAATTAATATTGTGGTTTTCCAACATATGATGCATCTCTGCGCCATTTTTCTGCTTCAAGCACATCATACCCTTCCGCTTCAAAAATCCCTTTTAAGCGTATTTCGGGTAACGATTTCATCTTCAACAACGAGAATTTGTGAGTAGCCATTTTTCCATCCTTATACTTATTTTGGTGTATGCTATCATGATTCCATTCTAGCGGTGTAACATTGTTGTAACAATAAAAAAAGTGCGGTTATTTTTATAAGATTTTCCTTTTTATGATCTAAATCATAGTTTTTAGATATTCAAATTTCTTTGTGATAGAATTTTTGCGCATTTTTACTTTTCCTTTCAATTCTATGAAAAACTTTTTCTACACTGATTTTTACCGCACTTTGCAGCTAACGCAGGTCTATTTGATAAAAACAATCTTTCTTGAAAGTAGATGATGCTTTTGCATTCTCTGCCACTTTATCTACGGATAAAAGTCAATTACAGGTTCATTGGGACATTGCCGATGGCTATTATCTATATCAAGATAAGATTAGTGCTGAATTAGTTGGTAAATCGGATGCTCTCACTTTACATGCTCAACAAGCAGCTGAATTACACCAAGACCCTTATTTTTGGTGAAGTGAAGGTGTTTACTCGCTCAATTGATGGTGTATTTAGCGGCGCATTTAGCGATGCTGATGATCAGGTTGAAATCACTTATCAAGGATGTACCGAAGGTTTTTGCTATCCGCCTGAAACTAAAGTATTACGAATTGGGGATTTAACCGTTTCTCAAGAGAAAAACTGTCGAAAAAACAGTTGAAAAATACCGCACTTTTATCTGAACAAGATCGTTTAGCTGATGGTTTTATTCCATAGTAAATGGGCGATCTTCGGTTTCTTTTATTGGGATTGGGGCTGGCTTTTACGCCTTGCGTATTGCCAATGTTACCGTTGCTTTCTGCCATTGTTATCGGTCAGCAACAACGTCCAAAATATGATGCGAGCGTTTAGTTTAGCTTTTCTTTATGTTCAAGGCATGGCACTGACTTACACTTTGTTAGGGGCTCGCAGTAGCGGCTATCGGTTTGCCGTTTCAAATCGCCTTGCAACATCCTTATGTGATGATTGGGCTTTCTATTTTTATTTGTTGTGCTTGCCCTTTCAATGTTTGGCTTATTTACTATTCAATTGCCAAATAGCTTACAAAAATAAATTGAATACATGGAGTCAAAAACAAACCTCAGGCGCTTTTGGCGGTTCCTTTGCGATGGGCATGATTGCTGGGCTGTGGCATCACCTTGCACATCTGCACCACTTTCTGGTGCTTTACTTTATGTGGCGCAAAGTGGTGATTTATTCACTGGAGCAGCAACCCTTTATTTGCTCGCACTTGGTATGGGCGTGCCGCTAATGTTAATCACATTGTTTGGTAATAAAATTTTTGCCAAAATCAGGTGAGTGGATGAACACAGTGAAACAAACATTCGGCTTTTGTTATGTTAGCATTACCTGTGTTTTTGCTTTCTCGTATTTTGCCTGAAGTATGGGAGCCACGCTTATGGGCTGGATTAGCGACTGCATTCTTTATTTTGGTTTGCGTTGCAGATGCCTAAAGAGCGGTTTTGGCTATGCCATTAAAAATTATTAGTTTTGCGTTAGCTATGGTTTCAGTACAACCTCTGCAAAATTGGATTTGGCAAACTCAGACTACAACACAAAAGTGCGGTAGAAAATAAGTCTGTTTCTCAAGTTAAATTTAAACAGATTAAAAATATTGAAGAACTTGACCGCACTTTAGCAGAAAAATCCGCATTCAATTGCTATGTTGGATTTATACGCGGATTGGTGTGTGGCTTGTAAAGAATTTGAAAAAGCTGACTTTTTCGAGATCCAAAAGTACAACAGCAATTTCAAAAATATCTTATTGTTACAAGTCAATATGACAAAGAATAGTCCAGAAAATAAAAGCATTAATGGAACGCTTTAATGTGATGGGATTACCCACAATTTTATTTTTGATAAGCAAAATAATGAGATTCAAGGAAGTAGAGTAACAGGCTTTATGGATGCGATTCTTTTTCTAATTGGATTGAAAAAGCTACTTTAGTTATTTTTTTACTTTTTGGTAAAAAGTATTTTTCAATTTAATTATTGTTTAACTATCCGTTAAAGATTAATATGGTGCTGTTTTAATTCATCTTTAAACAAAGGAAAGCAAAATGAATAAAGCTTGAAAAATATCGCCCTTATGTATTAGCGCATATTACGCATCACTGCTGCTTACATGTTTATCTTACATGGCACAGCAAAATTTTAGGGAGTTTCAATTTCTATGACGGGTGGAAATGGCCGGTCGGTGACTCAATGATGATTGTAGGTGGCGTGATTGAAATTGTCGGCTCAATCTTATTAATTTTTAGGATTATTTACGCGCTCAGCTGCGTTTATTTTATCTGGCCAAATGGCTTTTTGCGTATTTCTTTATGCATGTGGCTGGAAAAGGGAATTTACTATTCCCAATTGCAAATGGCGGTGAGCTTGCGTTACTTTACTCTGTACTCTTCTTATATTTTGTATTTTCTGGCGCGGGCGCTTGTGCTTTAGATAACAAGTTTTTAAAAAAAGTAGTTTTAGTTGTGGTTTCATAATTTAATCCTTTTATTTGCCCACATTTATGTGGGCTTTTTATGGTTGAAATTTACCGCACTTTATTCTGATTACATTTTTATTTTAATCTTTTCTATATTTGAGCAAACGTTTGCGCTATAATTCACTCCGCTTATTTTTAACCATTTAATGAAAGGAAAATGTAATGACAGATCGTCCAATTCGTCAGGCTTTACTCAGTGTTTCGGATAAAACCGGGTATCGTAGAATTTGCTCAAGGCTTAGTACAGCGTGGTGTAAAACTACTTTCCACAGGCGGTACCGCAAAATTGTTAGAGCAGCATAGTTTGCCAGTGACTGAAGTGTCTGATTATACGGGATTCCCAGAAATGATGGACGGTCGTGTGAAAACCTTACACCCAAAAGTGCATGGTGGGATTTTGGGTCGTCGTGGTACGAGATGATGCCATCATGCAGCAATATGGCATTGAAGACATTGATATGGTGGTGGTGAATTTATATCCTTTCGCCGCAACCGTGACGAAACCAGATTGCACCTTGGCTGATGCGGTAGAAAATATTGATATCGGTGGCCCAACCATGGTGCGTTCCGCCGCGAAAAACCATAAAGATGTGGCGATTGTCGTGAAAAATCAGGATTTTGATGCCATTCTTGCAGAAATGGATCAACATCAAAACAGCCTAACGCTTGAAACCCGTTTTGATCTTGCGATTAAAGCATTTGAACATACTGCGCAATATGACTCCATGATTGCCAACTACTTTTGGACAAATGGTGAAACCATATCATGTAGCAGAGGAAGAAGATGCGAATGCGAAGTGCGGTCAATTCCCACGGACTTTAAACCTTAACTTCGTGCGTAAACAAACCATGCGTTACGGCGAAAACGCCCATCAAAATGCTGCCTTCTATGTTGATTTGAATGTGAAAAGAGGCGAGCGTGGCTACGGCTAATCAACTCAAGGTAAAACCTTGTCTTACAATAATATTGCAGACACCGATGCGGCACTTGAATGCGTGAAAGAATTTGATGAGCCAGCTTGTGTGATCGTTAAACATGCCAATCCATGCGGTGTGGCTTTAGGTAAAGATATTTTTAGACGCCTATAATCGCGCTTACCAAACCGATCCAACTTCTGCATTTGGCGGCATTATTGCGTTTCAACCGTGAATTAGACGAAAAAACCGCGAATGAAATTGTGGAGCGCCAATTCGTGGAAGTGATTATTGCGCCGAAAGTTTCTGCTGAAGCGCAAGAAATCGTGAAACGTAAGAAAAATGTTCGTTTGCTTGAATGTGGTGAATGGACGTCACGTTCCGAACGTTTAGATTTCAAACGCGTGAAACGGAGGCTTGTTAGTACAAGATGCCGATTTAGGCATGGTTGGTTTGGATGATTTAAAAGTGGTGAGTAAACGTCAACCAACTGAACAAGAATTAAAAAGACTTATTATTCTGCTGGAAAGTGGCGAAATTCGTGAAATCCAATGCCATTGTTTACGCCAAAGATAACCAAACCATCGGCATTGGTGCAGGTCAAATGAGCCGTGTGTATTCGGCCAAAGATTGCAGGGTATCAAAAGCACAGGATGAAGGCTTAACCGTAGCTGGGTTGTGTGATGGCATCTGATGCGTTCTTCCCATTCCGTGACGGCATTGATGCAGCGGCGAAAGTAGGGATTCAATGTGTGATCCATCCAGGTGGTTCAATGCGCGATCAAGAAGTCATCGATGCAGCAGATGAACATAATATGGTGATGGTATTAACTGGAATGCGTCATTTTTAGACATTAATTTATATCGTAACTTCGCTCAATGAGCGAATTACTTTTACTTATTCCTCCCCCTCTTTCGTAAAGAGGGGGCTGGGAGAGATTTAAACGATGCTAAATATACTATGAGGTTGAAATAACTTCTGCCAAATCTCCCCTACCCTCTTTGCTAAAGAGGGAGTTAAACTCAAAAAGATACAAGGAGCATTATGAACATCCTCATCATCGGAAATGGCGGGCGTGAACACGCCTTGGCTTGAAAGCAGCACAATCTCCACTAGCAGATAAAGTTTTTGTCGCACCAGGCAATGCGGGTACCGCATTGGAACACTAAAAGTAGAAAACGTGAATATTTCTGCAACAGATATCCCCGCATTAGTGAAATTTGCTCAAGATAAAGCAAATTGGATTAACTATTATTGGCCCTGAAGCCCCGCTAGTGATTGGGGTAGTTGATGCATTTCGTGAAGCTAGGATTGAAAATTTTTGGTCCCACTAAAGCGGCTGCGCAATTGGAAGGTTCAAAGGCATTCACTAAAAGATTTCCTCGCTCGTCACAAAATCCCAACGGCAGAATATCAGAAACTTCACCGAAGTAGAACCAGCATTGGCGTACTTGCGTGAAAAAGGTGCGCCAATTGTCGTAAAAGCAGATGGTTTGGCGGCGGGCAAAGGCGTCATCGTTGCAATGACACTGCAGGAAGCGGAAGAGGCTGTGCGTGATATGCTTTCTGGTAATGCTTTTGGCGAAGCGGGTAATCGAGTGGTGATTGAAGAGTTTCTAGATGGTGAGGAAGCCAGCTTTATCGTCATGGTGGACGGTAAAAACGTCGAACCTATGGCGACTAGTCAAGATCATAAACGCGTGGGCGAAAATGATACAGGCTTAAATACTGGCGGTATGGGGCGCGTATTCGCCTGCGCCAGTGGTAACACCTGAAATTCGCGATCGCATTATGCGAAGTAATTTATCCAACCGTTAATGGCATGGCGGCGGAAGGCAATGTTTACACGGGTTTCCTATACGCAGGATTAATGATTATGCCGAACGGTCAGCCAAAAGTGATTGAATTTAACTGCCGTTTTGGCGATCCAGAAACTCAGCCGATTATGCTACGCCTCGAATCAGATCTGGTAGGATTTTTGTCTTAAAAGCTTGCGATAGTAAATTGAACGAAGTGAAATCCCAATGGAATCCAAAAATCTTCCTTAGGGATTGTTTTGGCGGCTGAAGGCTATCCAGGCGATTATCGCAAGGGGCGATGAAATCACTGGTTTGCCTCAAAGTGCGGTCGAAAATGAGAAAGTTTTTCTTAGCGGGCGTTGCAGAACAAGAAGGCAAATTAGTCACGAACGGCGGTCGCGTGCTTTGTGTTACTGCGTTAGGCGAAAGCGTATTTGAAGCGCAACAAAAAAAGCCTTAAAACTCGCTGAACAAATTCAATGGGCAGGGACGTTTTTATCGTCGAGATATTGGTTATCGTGCTGTTGAACGTGAGCAGCAAAAAAATAACGACATTTAAATGTTAAGGTATCGAATGGATTATAAAAAAATAAAGAATTATGTCGTCTTCGCACAATCAGTTTTTTTCTGACGTTACATAAAGATAAAACGCAATGGGAAGACGCCCTTTATTCAGTGAAACGTGATATGGATTTGTTGTACCTGCTGTGCAGAAAGCAGGTTATACCTTGCAATCGATTCAGTGATTACCAATCCCTTTGGTGAATATTTGGATTTAACCAATTTGCAGACAGCAAAAAGCAGATTTGCAGTATTTAACGGAATTATTGAATAAATTTAATGAAAGTGGAATTCGTCTTCGATTTGCAATAGGCGCGGCGAGAAATAAAGAGGAAATTGCTTTATTGCCAGAGTTAATCGCGGCTTATGGTGACTTGTGTAATGCTTGTGTCAACGTGCCATTAGATGAAAATGGTGTGTTAGATAATGAACTCATTGAGCAATCGGTTTATGCTGTACAAAAATTGCAAACATCACACCACGTGGTGAAGGTAATTTTAACTTTACTGTGAATTTTAACTGCAAGCCATTTATTCCTTATTTCCCTGCGGTTATCATCTAAGTCATTTGCCAAACAGTTTTGTTATTGGTTTAGAAACACCAGATTTATTAGTCGAAGTATTAAAAATCTGTACCAAAAATCGCCTCATAATCAATTTTATGCTGATTGTTATCAGGCTATGTCACAAGCTCTGCAATATCATGTAGATCAAGTATTAGAGGTGTTAAGTGCGGTCAAATTGTCAGGGTGAATTTGAATTTGCAGGCATTGATAGTTCAGCGGCACCATCTAAAAATTGTGCATCCATGACAAAAAGTTTATGAATTAATGGGATTGCCATATTTTGGTGCGGCTGGTTCAGTAGAGGTTTCTGCGCTACTGACAAAAAGTGTTTAAATCAATCCAACGTGTGCCATTGGTTGGGTTTTCTGGATTAATGTTGGCAGTGACAGAAGATTTAGGTTTTAGCCGAAGGTACACAAAAAACACAATTTTGATATCCGTGCTTTTACTGACTTATAGTGCTGTATGTGGTATCGGCTTTAGACACAGTCCCAGTGGCGGGAGATGTCAAGGCAGAAAGCATTGCAGCTATTATGCGCGATACTGGAACGATGGCATTTCGCCTAAATAAACCACTAACTGTACGTTTATTTCCAATTCCGAATAAGGTCGCAGGTGAAATATCAGAATTTGAGAGTGATGATTTATGTAACTGCCGCCTTTTTACACATTCCTGATTAAACGAAAATTTCCCTACTTTGTATTGATGAATGTTATCTCTACTGTCAATAAAAGGAATATCTCATGAGAAAAATTAATATTGGGTGGTCTTTGTTGCTGTATTATTCTCAGGGTGTACGGTAGCTCATCAGCAAACTGAACAAGAACAAGCCTAGTCGGCGATTGGATTTGCCATGTAAAAACCTGCAGCCAAATCCCCTTTACCTGTTGAGCATTTTTGATTATGTCACTTATCGAGCGGATCAAACTGTGCTGATGCGTGGTATCTCTCAGATTGATACAAAAAGAAGGCTGGATGCGTTATTTATTGCAAGCTAAAGCTAAATGGCAGGTGAATGATGACAAGTTAAGTTATGACTTTACGGATCGTCTATTTAAAACCGCCCATTCACCGCAAGTCGTGAAAAATCATAGAGCAAGTTCCAGAATTTAAAAGACTATGAGAAGAATTTGTTTCACCTTGTGATCGTTGTGGTGATCATTTGGATATGAAGATTAAAATGAAAAAGTCCAACAAGGATGACAAATTTTTAATACTTACACGAAAGAAACCAGCCAATGCCGTAAACTGGGTGTTGGCGAGAAAACAGAAAGAAGTTAAACTAATTGAGAAATTAGTGAAAGAAAAAAGGCTCGATTTAGATAAATGAATGTTTTTCATTGTAATAATGAAAAAAATATGATCGAAAATTTACTGATTAAGTTTTTACTTGGAAACAGGTAAACTATACGCAAATAATTCAAACAACGAGGAAAAACACAATGTTTAAAAAGTATGAACATCGCTGATTACGATCCGGTTCTATGGCAAGCCATTCAGGGACGAAAATCGTCGTCAAGAAGAGCATATTGAGCTTATCGCATCTGAAAAACTATGCGAGTCCACGCGTAATGGAAGCGCAAGGTTCTCAGTTTACTAACAAATATGCAGAAGGCTATCCAGGTAAACGTTACTACGGCGGTTGTGAGTACGCAGACATTGTGGAGCAGTTGGCACTGATCGTGCTAAAGAGTTGTTTGATGCTGATTATGTGAATGTACAACCACATTCAGGTTCACAAGCGAATGCGGCGGTATATGGTGCATTAATCAATGCTGGTGATACCATTTTAGGGATGGATTTAGCACATGGTGGTCACTTAACCCATGGGGCAAAAGTGAGTTTCTCCGGTAAAAATCTATAATTCTGTACTTTATGGTATCACTGCTGATGGTTTAATCGACTATGAAGATGTGCGTCAAAAAGCATTAGAAAACAAACCAAAAAATGATCGTGGCAGGGTTTCTCTGCTTATTCTCAAGTGGTAGATTGGAAAAAATGCGTGAAATCGCTGATGAAGTGGGCGCGTATTTATTTGTTGATATGGCTCATGTTGCGGGCTTAATCGCAGCAGGTTTATATCCAAAATCCCATTACCATACGCACACGTTGTGACAACAACCACCCATAAAAACTTTAGGTGGTCCACGTGGTGGTTTAATCCTTTTCTTCTTGTGGTGATGAAGAGATTTATAAACGCTTACAATCTTCAGTTTTTCCCTGCAAACCAAGGTGGTCCATTGGTTCACATTATTGCGGCGAAAGCGGTATGTTTCAAAGAAGCATTAGAGCCTGCTTATAAAGAATATCAAACAAACGTGATTAAAAATGCGAAAGCAATGGTGGAAAGTGTTTAAACAACGCGGTTATGACGTTGTGTCAAATGGTACTGAAAACCACTTGTTCTTAGTAAGTTTCATTAAACAAGGATTAACAGGTAAAAGCAGCTGATGCGGCATTAGGGCAAAGCAAACAGTACCGTGAATAAAAATGCTGTACCAAAACGATCCGCAAAAACCATTTGTTACTTCAGGTATTCGTGTAGGTACACCATCTGTCGACTCGCCGTGGTTTCAATGAAAAATGATGTGCGTGAATTAGCTGGCTGGATGTGTGATATTTTTAGATGCTTTAGGCAAAGAAAATGAAGAACAAGTGATTGCTGAAACTAAAGAAAAAGTGTTAGCAATTTGTAAACGTCTTCCAGTTTATCCGAAAATGATTTATTTTCTTTCGTTGATTATATGGTTAGCGGCGATCAATATCGCCGCTTATTTTTTATGTGGAAAGATAAAAATTCGGGCAGTGCGTAACAAGTGGAGAATCCCTGAAAAACGTTTTTTTCTTCTAAGCCTTTTAGGTGGCTTTGTAGGGAATACATTTAGCCATGAAACATTTTCGTCATAAAACGCTGCATTTTAGTTTTTAAATTTATTGTTGTTATTAGCGGATTTCTTTGGATTGTTGTTTTTCCATGGTTAAATTTTTCTTTTATTTTTCAATATGTAAAAAGCATGATGATTTAGATAAAAATAATTTGTTATGGTTCGCTAACCATTGGCTTGGAGAACTGATTTTTTACTAGCGTTATTTTGTATAATATTGGAAATTTTTATGGGAAATCATATGAGTTATATTGTTGGATTAACTGGTGGCATTGGTAGTGGTAAAACAACGATTGCTAATTTATTTGCCGATCTTGGCGTGCCTCTCGTGGATGCGGATGTGGTTGCTAGAGAAGTCGTCGCTAAAGATTCTCCCTTATTGTCTAAAATTGTTGAGCATTTTGGTGCTCAAATTTTAACGGAACAAGGTGAACTTAATCGTGCGGCTTTACGAGAACGGGTATTCCGCCATGATGAAGATAAATTGTGGTTAAATAATCTTTTACATCCCGCTATTCGTGAACGAATGAAACAACAATTAGCTGAACAAACTGCGCCTTACACATTGTTTGTCGTCCCTTTATTAATAGAAAATAAATTGACAGCACTTTGTGATCGTATTTTGGTGGTGGATGTGAGTCCACAAACTCAACTTGCTCGTTCAGCTCAACGAGATAACAATAATTTTGAGCAAATTCAACGAATTATGAATTCTCAAGTTTCTCAACAAGAGCGTTTAAAAATGGGCGGATGATGTGATTAATAATGATGCTGAACTGGCTCCCAAAACTTACCGCACTTGCAACAAAAGGTGCTAGAATTGCACCAGTTTTATTTACAACAAGCGGAAAAATAAAAATGTCTGACGAAATTATTGAAGTACCTTGTCCGATTTGCCAAAAATCGGTGCCTTGGACAAATGAAAGTACTTTTCGCCCTTTTTGCAGCAAACGTTGCCAGTTAATCGATCTTGGCGAATGGGCTGCTGAAGAAAAAGCGATTCCAAGTGATACAGCTGATTTTGCTATGGATCCAAATGTGAGTGACGAATGGAGCATTAAATAGAGATTAACCGATAGGAAACCCTATCGGTTAATTTTTATAAGTGCAGTCCTTTTTTTGAGGATTTTCCCTAAAGCATGCTATGCTAAACGTAGTTTTATTATTCTAAAATGTGATTTTTATGCAACAAGATTATTTAAGCCAACAACGATTCTCCGATCTTCCTCTACATCCCATTGTACGAGATGCTTTTGGCAAAAAAAGGCTTTGATTTTTGTACCCCAATTCAGGCTTTTATCCTTGCCTATCAGTTTAAATGGACGAGATGTCGCAGGACAAGCTCAAACTGGTACAGGCAAGACAATGGCTTTTTAACGGCCACTTTTCACCATCTTTTAACTCACCAAGATCCTAATCTTGAATATCGTCACCCAAGAGCTTTTGATTTTAGCACCTACACGAGAATTAGCTGTGCAGATTAGTAATGATGCAGAATTTCTTGCAAAGAGAGTGGATTAAAGACCGCACTTGCCTATGGTGGCGATGGTTATGATAAACAACTACAGAGCGATTGAGCGTGGCGTAGATATTTTGATTGGTACGACGGGGCGAGTTATTGATTATGTGAAACAAGGCATAATTGGTTTAGATGAAATTCAAGTTGTCGTGCTAGATGAAGCGGATCGAATGTTCGATCTTGGATTTATCCGTGATATTCGTTATTTATTGCGTAAATGCCCCGCTCCACAAGCGCGTTTAACGATGTTATTTTTCAGCGACGCTTTCTTATAAAGTGCGTGAATTAGCATTTGAAGATATGAATGACCCTGAATATATTGAAATTGAACCAGAACAAAAAACAGGTCATCGAATTAAAGAAGAACTTTTTATCCATCTAATCAGGATAAAATGGCACTTCTCTTAACCTTAATGGAAGATGAATGGCCTGAGCGTTGTATTGTGTTTGCTAATACGAAACATCGTTGTGAAGAAATTTGGGGTTATTTGGCGGCTGATGGGCATCGTGTCGGCTTACTGACTGGCGATGTAGCACAGAAAAAAACGTTTATCGTTATTAAAAACAATTTACTGACGGTGATTTAGATATTTTAGTAGCAACAGATGTGGCTGCTCGTGGCTTGCATATTTCTGATGTAACGCATGTTTTTCAGTATGATTTACCCGATGATCGAGAAGATTACGTTCACCGAATCGGCCGCACTGGACGGGCAGGGGAAAGTGGTGTTTCGATTAGTTTTGCTTGCGAAGAATATGCGATGAGATTTACCCGCTATTGAAGAATATATTGGCCATTCTATCCCAGTGAGCCAATATGAAACAGAAAGCCTTAGCTTGAACTGCCGAAACCGTATCGTTTAAAACGTGCAGCTCGGCGCAAGGGTATACAAGACATCGTTCTTATCACAAAAATAGTGATATAATTTTTAGTCTCAATAATTAATAAGGAAATCATTATGGCCATTTTAGTGACAGGTGGCGCCGGTTATATCGGTTCTCACACAGTTGTAGAGATTATTAAATGCTGGCAAAGAGGTGGTGGTATTAGATAATCTTTTGCAATTCATCGCCAAAAATCCCTTGAGCGCGTAAAAACAAATTACGGGCAAAGAAGCAAAGTTTTATGAAGGTGATATTTTAGATCGTGCTTTGTTACAAAAATTTTTGCAGAAAATGAGATTAGCTCTGTTATTCATTTTGCTGGATTGAAAGCTGTAGGGGAAAGTGTTCAAAAGCCGACAGAATATTACATGAACAATGTAGCTGGCACCCTTGTATTAATTCAAGAAATGAAAAAGCGGGAGTTTGGAACTTTGTATTTAGTTCATCTGCAACGGTTTACGGTGATCCAAAAATTATTCCAATTACAGAAGATTGTGAAGTCGGCGGTACAACCAATCCTTATGGTACATCTAAATATATGGTTGAGCAGATTTTACGCGATACAGCAAAAGCGGAACCAAAAATTTAGCATGACTATCTTGCGTTATTTTAATCCAGTTGGGGCGCATGAAAGTGGCTAATTGGTGAAGATCAAATGGTATTCCAAATAATTTATTACCTTATATTAGCCAAGTTGCTATCGGTAAATTAGCACAGCTCTCTGTATTTGGTAGTGATTACGACACCCATGATGGAACAGGCGTGCGTGATTATATTCATGTGGTTGATTTGGCAGTCGGGCATTTAAAAGCGCTTCAACGCCATGAAAATGATGCAGGTTTACATATTTATAACCTTGGTACAGGCCATGGTTGTTCCGTACTAGACATGGTAAAAGCTTTTGAAAAAGCCAACGACATTACCATTGCATATAAACTTGTAGAACGCCGCCCTGGTGATATTGCGACATGCTATTCAGATCCTGGTTTAGCTGCAAAAGAGCTTGGTTGGGTGGCAGAACGCGGTCTTGAAAAAAATGATGCAAGATACGTGGAACTGGCAGAAAAAATAATCCAAAAAGGGTATAGAGATTAATATTCTCTAATATTTGTTTTTCTTTTTAGGAAGAAGAATGCTAAACATTGGGGGATGTGATTAAAATCTCCTAATTTTTATACTTATCCTTTAATTGAAAGGCTAAGTTTCTAAAATATAACCAAAAATTAACCGCACTTTATGTCAAATTCCTTTCTTCCCAAATTTTTACACGCAAGATGTTGATTTGCGTATTTACAGGTTTTAATTCTGGTTTGCCATTATTTGTGTTATTGCAGATGTTGCCTGTTTGGCTGACAGATAAACATCTTTCAATTGAGCTTATTGGTGCGGTAACAGGTGTGATGTTGCCTTATGGATTGAAATTTTTGTGGGCACCATTATTGGATCGTTATTTCCCGAGTTTTTAGGGCGACGTCGTAGCTGGATGTTGCTTTCCAAGTGGCATTATTAATTTTTACTTTACATAATTAGCCTGTTTGATCCGCTCACACAACTGAGCACGGTAGCAAATATTGCGTTGCTTATCGCCTCAGCCACACAAGATATCGTGTTGGATGCTTATCGCCGCGAAATTTTAAGTGATCATGAATTAGGTTTGGGAAACACTATTCATATTAATGCTTATCGAATTGCAGGGATTAATTCCTGGTGGATTATCGCTATATTTGGCGGCGATTTATCCTTGGGAAACAGTCTTTTTATGGACCGCACTTTTGTATGTTAGTGAGCATCTTCATGACACTCTTTTTTAGCAAAAGAGTCCAAAATAGACATGCAGCAATCTAATCAGCCGTTCTATCAAGCATTTTGGATTCCATTACAAGAATTTTTCCAGCGTAAGGGCGTCGTTCAGGCTATCGGTTTTTACTGTTTTTTTGTTTTTATATAAGTTCGGGGATTCTTTTGCCACAACGCTACAAACAAAATTTATTTATGACATGGGATTTAGCAAAGAGGATATTGCTATCGTTGTAAAAAGTACCGCACTTTGGTCAAGCATTTTATCTGGGCTTGCTGGTGGTGTGATAATGCTAAAACTGGGTATTAACCGTGCATTGTGGCTATTTGGGCTTGTACAGATGGTGACAATTGGTGGGTTTATTTGGTTGGCTGCTTTTCGGGCATTTTAATGTTATTACATCAGCCGAGTTATGGAAACTAGGTGTTGTGATTGCGGCAGAATATATCGGTGTTGGACTTGGCACTGCTGCTTTTGTGGCTTTTTATGGCGCGTGAGAGTAATCCTCTTTATACTGCAACACAACTTTGCACTTTTACAAAGCTTTTCAGCTTTGCCAAAGTAAAGTTTTAGTATGCTTTCTGGTTATGTTGTAGGAGCAGTGGGGTATTATCAGTATTTTTGGTTTTTGTTTATTTTTAGCGATTCCTGGCATGCTTTTGTTTATTTTTGGGTGGCGCCTTGGAATCAAGAAAAATAATACGGCCAATTCACTATAAAAGTGCGGGTAAAAATTATAAAAAAATTTGACCGCACTATGCTTTATCAGTATCTTAATCACGTTTTTTATTAATGGAGATTTTTATGAAAAATTATTCTTTTAGGTGCACCAGGCGCAGGTAAAGGCACTCAAGCGCAATTTATTATGAACAAATTTGGTATCCCACAATTTCAACAGGCGACATGTTCCGTGCTGCAATCAAAGCAGGGACTGAACTTGGCAAACAAGCTAAAAGCATTAATGGATGAAGGTAAATTAGTACCAGATGAATTAACCGTTGCCCTTGTAAAAGATCGTATTGCTCAACCTGACTGCGCAAATGGTTTCTTGTTAGATGGTTTTCCTCGCACTATTCCACAAGCGGATGCTCTAAAAGATTCAGGTGTTAAAATTGATTTTTGTTTTTAGAATTCGATGTGCCAGACGAAGTGATTGTTGAACGTATGAGTGGTCGTCGAGTGCACCAAGCATCTGGTCGTTCTTACCATATCGTTTATAATCCACCAAAAAGTAGAAGGTAAAGATGATGTGACAGGTGAAGATTTAATTATTCGTGCAGATGATAAACCAGAAACTGTGTTAGATCGTTTAGCCGTATATCATAAACAAACCAGCCCATTAATTGATTATTACCAAGCAGAAGCGAAAGCGGGGAATACTCAATATTTCCGTTTAGATGGTACAAAAAAAGTAGAAGAAGTTAGCCAAGAGTTAGATAAAATCTTAGGCTAAAAATAATCTAAAAAAATAAACCGCACTTTGGGTGACCTAAGTGCGGTTTGTTCTATGTTTTAATTAGTGGGTTGTTTTTATTTTCATCAAAAACCGGTAATGGTTTGTGTTCGGTTGCGACATGGCTATCTACCACAGGCAATACGAACAAGGTGAAAAATAGTACCAATGGATAATCCCGCTACAATCACTATCCCCATACTAAAAGCGAGATACTGCCCCGCACCCTGTTGCATAGAGTAATGGAATTAAGCCGCTACCATTGCCGCCGTTGTCATCAGGATTGGGCGTAAACGTACTTTTGCAGCATGAGTGATTGCTCTCAACTCGAGTTTTACCGTGGTTTAACTGCTCTTCTTTTGCCACTTCACACATTAAGATACCGTGCTTGGTGATTAATCCTACGAGAGTAATCAACCCAACTTGAGAGTAGATATTTAATGTTGTTCCCGCGATGCCAAAGAGGATAAAAATATTTAAGCTCACTAATGCACCACTTACGGCTAATGGTACGGAAATCATAATTACCATTGGGTCACGTATAGATTCAAACTGAATGGCAAGTACCAAGAATATGATGATAACAGCCAAGGCAAAAGTGACGGCTAATGCGTTACCTTCTTGGACTAATTGACGTGCTTCGGTTTAAAATCAAACGTATAGCCTTGCGGTAAGTTATCTGTTGCATGTTGTTGTAGCCACGAAACGGCATCGCCCGTTGATGAACCTGGCATTGGTACTGCGCTAATCTGTGCTGAGTTTAATTGGCTAAAGCGCGATAATGAAGTAGGCTGTGTTTCTAGCTTCATCGTGATTAAACTGCTTAATGGCACTGATTGCCCATTACTTGCCGTTAAGTAATAGTTTTGAATGCTTCGGGCGATAAACGGTCATCACGTTTGACTTGTGAAATGACTTTATAAGCACGTCCATCTACATCGACTCGCGTAATCGTTGCACCAGATAAGAAACTTCCTAAAGTATTACTGATTTGTTGCATCGTGATACCGTAAGTACCAGCTTTCTCTTTATCGACTGAAATTGTCATTTGCGCTGTGTCATAGGTCAAATCTAAATTTGTATAAATAAATTTGCCAGAGGCTTTCATCGCACTTAGGAATTTCTCTGCGGTATTTGCCAACGATTTATAATCTTGAGCCGTTTTTAACACAATAGCGATTGGAGGGCCTTGTTCCCCTGTATCAATTTCAGGAAAGTTAAATGCAGATACGGAGACTTCTGGAATTGATTTCGCTTTTTGCGTTGATTTCATTCATTACGGCAGATTGTTTGCGTGATCGTTCTTTCCAGTCTTTCAATGTGATGATATTTAAAGAGCCATTAGAATTTGGCGCGCCAGCAATGCTCATACCAAAAGAGACTTCAGGTGTTTCCATTACATTTTTCATGTATGGTTGCATTGCATTTTGAATATAATCCACATTCACGCTAGATGGCGCGTTACCAATGGCAATAAATGCACCTTTATCTTCATTTGGCGTTAATTCACTAGAAAGTGAATTAAACAAAAAATGGGAGTGTTGAGAAAATCACCACCGCAAAAAGCCAGCATTGATTTACGATTGAGCATAACGAGATCAAGCATGTATTCGTAAATACGATTTACTTTACCCTAAGGTATGTTCTACGCGTTCTTCCATCCATGTTGGTTTAGCGTTGGATTTAAGTAATTTACTACTCATCATTGGCGATAACGTTAATGCCACGATACCAGAAATAAATACCGCACCAGCTAGAGTTAAAGCAAACTCTTTAAACAACGTGCCTGTAATGCCACCCATTAAAGCCATTGGTGAGTAAACCGCGATCAATGCGATAGTCATAGAAATTACAGGCACGGCAATTTCACGAGTACCAATAATTGCTGCTCGGAATGGTGTTTCCCCTTCTTTATATGGCGATCCACGTTTTCTAATACTACAATCGCATCATCTACGACTAAACCGATAGCGAGAATAAGTGCTAATAATGTCATTAAGTTAATAGAAAAATCTAAACTTTGTAGCATCATTAAAACACCGATCAACGAAATCGGAATGGTGAGAATTGGAATTAAAATTGCGCGAAGCGATCCGATAAACATCAAAATAACCACTAATACAATAACAGTTGCTTCCACAATAGTTTTAATTACTTCATGGATTGAACTATTAATCGCAATAGTACTGTCATAAAGAATGTCAGTTTCCATACTATCCGGTAGTTGCTTTTTAATATTTTCAAAGAGCGGTCGGATTTTTCTGCAACGGTTAATGGGTTAGCCGATGAGGTTGGATTAATGCCTAATACAACAGAATCTGCACCATTTGCAGTTGCACGAGAATTATCGCTTTCTTTGTTCAATTCAATGGTCGCAATATCGCGTAGGCGTACTAAATCATCTCCACGAGAAGCAACAATTAAGTTACCTAATTGTTCAACGGATTTAGTCGTTGTTTCAACTTTGTTGCGGTAAGTGACATAGTAGCCGTTATCATTACCAGCCGCAGTTTGTACATTATTTGCAGAAAGGGCAGACATCACTGTTGGCGCAGAAAGATTTTGTGACGCCATTTTTTGAGGATCTAGCCAAATACGTAATGCATATTCCGCTGCACCAAATACTTGTACTCCAGCCACGCCTTCAATCGTAAAGAATTGAGGTTTGACTACACGATTAATGTAGTCAGTTACTTGACTGGAGTCGAGTTTGTTGGAGCGGAAAACTTATATACATAATCCCCGTTCCACCAGAGGAAGATGCGACGCTTTGGTGCTTCAATTCCACTTTGGTAATTCAGAACGTACAGCATTTACTTTTTGCTAATACATCAGCAAGTGCTCCAGCAGGATCGGTATTCAGTTTCATTTTTGACTGTAATAGTCGATGCATTTGGTGCACTGCTGGATGACATATAGTCAATGTTATCCGCTTGGGCGATAGATTCTTCCAATGTAGAGGTAACAAATGATTGAATTAGATTTGCATCAGCACCAGGGTAGGCGGTTGTTACCGTAATTACCGTGGTGGTCATTTTAGGGTATTCACGCACTGCCAATTTCGAAATAGCTTGCAAACCTAAAATAATAATAAGCAAGCTAATTGAAATCGCTAAAAACAGGACGACGAATAAATATATCGGTAAAATTTCATTCGTATTTCCTAGTTAATTAAAGGTTGGTTTTATTTACTGGCTCTGTTGCACCTACAATGTCTTTTTCAATCCATTCTACAAGACTGCCATTGCCGATACCTTGTTGACCACCAGTGATAATTTTATCACCAGGTTTTACTTCATTACCTTGTAATTGAGAATAAATGCCTTAGCGATCTTTAGTAAATACAGTGATTTGTTTTTGCTCGATATAAACGATCTAATTTTTTATTCTCAGCCATTTTCTTTATCTTCATCGAGATAATGGTCTGAGTAAATAAGCAATTTCTCACCATACATGTTGTAGCTGATAGCGACTTGTGGAACGACAACTTGATTTGTTTCTGTTAGGGTAGCGCAATGCGTAAACGAGAAAAACATGCCTGAAAGCAATTTACGCCCATCTTCGGGATCAAATGTAGCCTGAACATCAACTAAACCTGTTGATGAATTAATGGCGGGTTCAATCGCTGTGATTCGAGCTGAAAAATGTTTCGCCCAAACGAGCATCTGTTGTCGCTGTGACGCGTTGACCGATATGCAATTTATCTAAATCATTTTGTGAAAGAGCAAAATCTACTTTCATTGAGCTAGTATCTTCTACACGTACAATTTCTGTTCCAACATTCACATATTGACCAACGTTTACTTTCACAATACCTGCTTTACCATCAAATGGTGCAACGATTTTACGGCGTTCAATTGCTGCTTTTAGAGATTCAATATTGGCTAGTTGCGCGTCATAAAGCCGCTTTTGCATTATCCATTTCTTGTCGTGAAACAGCATTGCTTTTCAATAAATTCGCATAACGTTGATAAGTTTGATGAAGAGCAGGGAGTTGTGCTTGTGCAGCTTGAAGGCTTGCATGTTCTACTGAACTATCGAGTTCAATGAGTAAATCGCCTTTTTTAACTTGTTGGCCATTTTGCACGAGCACTTGAGAAATCGTACCTGCATTTTGTGTACTGAGCATCGCGCCTTGATTTTGGACGCACAAGACCTGTTGTGTTGATAACTGGCGTCCATTCACGAGGTTGAACTTCAGAGTGCGGTCACTGGGTTTGAAGGTTCTGGGCATTCCTGCGATTGCTCGGCTTATATTACGCCTTTTATCATATTAAAACCGATGACACCGGCAAAAATTAAGACAAATACCACTAAAATTATTTTTCATAAAGAAAAATATGTGAGCGTTTTGGTCTTTTGATGTTGAGTTTGACTCATGTTTAAAGCTCCGTTATAAAATAACAACTATTATTTCTGAATTGCATCGCCAAGAGCGTTCAATCACAGATTCTAAAATTTCAGGGCTTAAGATCGAAAATCAATAAATTTTGCATCAGAGGCTAAATTTATCGCCAGTTTTCAAACTTAATAAAAAGAGAATATCTTCAGATAATTCTGCTAATAAAGCCAGCCTTTTTGAGCTTGATGACAAAATAAATCCCAACGGCAATTTTTAACGTTTTACAAATATCCTTGAAATTAGGCAAAGATTTATATTGCTTTTTAAGTTAGATAGAATGGTGGATTTTTCTTGTAAGAAATACCAAATGTTTTTCCACATTTGTCGATACTGTTCGAAAAAGGCTTAGATTCATCAAAATCTTTTTCAAGTATTGCCATAAACATTGAAAAAGACTCTATGTGCAAATTGTTCAAGCAACTCATCTTTGTTTTTAAAAATAAAGGTAAATCGTTCCTGCGGCTACATTCGCTTCTTTCGCAAGTTTGTGCATAGAAAGTTGATTCAACCCTTCTTTTTGCCATTAAACGATCTGTCGCTGAAAAAATCTGTTCAGCTAAGTCTGCTTTTAGCTTGTCGCATAAGATCCTTGAGTAAAATAAGGGACTAATAATTGCTCAAAAATGAATGAGCGTTCATTTTATTTATTTTTTTGTTTTTGGCAAGTTAAAAACACAAAGAGTATCGAAAAATGGGCAATATTTAAAAAGCTAGATTTTTGAATCAACTTTTAAATATTGCCCATTTCTGACTGCACTTTGATTAGTGAGAATAAATAGCTAAATTGGTTCTAGTCCTAACACTTTACGACCGTTGATACTTGCAATATTGACCATTTTCATCTAAGTGAGGGAAACGGCAACCCGCAGCTAATAAGCAATTCTTGCCATAAATCGCCTTCACATAGAGGAACCATGTAATCACAAATATTATCTGTGCCTAGGGCAACAGTGATACCTTCGAGGGATCATTTCATCTGCTGGCGTGAGTGCATTATGGAATGGCATAAGATCTTCTTTGCGATTACTGTCAATCCATGCCATCGGACAGGCGATCATCATCATTTTGGCTTTACGCATTTTTCGTAAAGTTTGTAGCGATATTCTTTTGAATGTGAGCCAATGGAAATACCGTGGATACCCACAACGCGTCCCTCCATTCCGTGTTCAATGGTTTTGTCATAAAGTTGCTCAGTTTCTTTTTCACTTGGGTTATTAATTGGTCTACATGTACATGGCACATAATTCCAAGCGACTTAGCTTTATCTAACAAGATATCCATCGCTTCTAAGCCTCGTCCATAATCCAATTCGTCACGATATGGTAAGCCGCCAATCATATCTACCATTTCTGCACCAATATCAAACCATTTACGCACAGAGGGTTCGATTACCCCTTTTAAAGTTTGATTGGCAAATTTTAAAATGATGTCATGTTTATACACTTCGCGGGCTTTGTGTGCGGCAATAATTGCACGATCTTCACAAATTGGGTCTATATCGACAAAAAGTACCAAATACGGTTACACCTTGGGATATCATTAATTCAATAGATTGGCAAAAACGTGCGTAATAATCATCAACACTGGAAGTGCGTTTTACTTCATCCACTAAATCCCATTTTTGTTGCAAATTACTACTATGATAAATCCCAATTTTCTCTGGCGTCATCGTAAAAGCGCGGTCAGCATGAGCATGGGCATTTACCCACCCGCCTTTTTTGATAATTTCATCGCGAATATAGGTTTTAAAACTACGAACGTGGCTTTTCATACAAACTCCGTAAAAAAGAAAGGATAAAAAGACGAGAATGTATATTAATTGAAAGGTGCTGTAAGTACGGCGAGAAGCATTATGGTAATGTTATGAAAAACTCACGGATTTTCATTAATAACATTTTTCAGTCTTAAACTGAGTCGTGAGTATAAAAGGCTTAAGGGCAAAAATCTATTCTTTTATGCCCTTATAGATTATTTTTCAAAGAAGAAATTTTTGTAATTGGAAGGCTTCTAAGAAGATTCAAGTGGCGGTCTGTCTGAAGATTGCTCAATATAATCCTTATCGAATTTTTGTAATTACCTTTGCGATCAATATGGTATTGCGTTCCATCAGGTTGAATCACCACATTCCAGTGGAAATTAGAGGCAAGTACCCAGTCATCACCTTTAAGATCAAAGAGATTATGTCCTTGACTATAATCCATCAACGGGTTTTTCTACGCCGAACACTGTTTGCATTAATGCAGAGAAAATATCCGCATGATTACTTAATCCATTTTGTTTGCCTACTGGTAAATCTTTCCAATACACAAGCAATGGGACTTGAATTTCATCACGTCCAAAGTAGTTTTCTCTCTCTTTTTATTCATTTCATTAAAAACTTAAACCATGCTCTGATGTGATGATGACTAATGTATTTTCAAGCGGTGTACTTTTCTAACGCTTTTGCTAAAGAGAATCAATGTCCTGCAAAGTGCGGTCATAATCTGATGGTTTTTAGCCTCCAAAAGCTAAATCCAAATAAGCAAACCAAGGTGAGTCAGTTTTTGTGCTTTAATAAAATCATTGAGATTTTTTTACCGCACTTTCATTATTTGGTTTTGTTGGTTTTATTCGATGAAAGTTTTATTTCACGAAATAATGCTTGGCGGAAGACGCTATCTTTGAAATTCATGTAGAAAAATAAACCCAATTGATAATGTTCAGCACGTAATTTTTCGATTAAAACAGATTGGGTATGATTGCTTAAAAAATGCTATCGGTGTAATTTGCATTTAGCCCGTAAAAATAACCCAATCAAGCCTGCGTTATTACTGTTACCTGTGCTGTAATGATTAGTGAATTCTGTTGAACTTGTCGCAAATTCAGCAAGTTTTGGCATCTTTTCACTAGAAATCGCATCATGGCGTAAACCAGAAACCGTTACGATCAGAACATTAGGTTTGTGCGTAATTGGTGCGTAAGAGAGTTCTTTTTCGGATAATCAATTTTTAAGGCATCTAAACGGCCTTCTTGCGCCAATTTTTTTGCGTATATTCTTCTCCATCAAGAAACCGTGTTTTTCTAAAAAAGAACGAGCTGTCATTGGATAAGATAAAGGGAAATTAGAGCGTTGCATGGTGATAGGACGATACAAATAAGCATCTGCCCAAGCATAAATTAAATGCGTCATCAAATAGAACATTGCAGGTTAAGAATATGCCAGTGCCTTTTAGCCATTTTTTGCCGTTCAAGACTGCGTAATTTTTCCCAACTCCAGCGAGAAAAATAACATTTGTGCCAGTAAAATTATTGGCATTGGTGCAAAGAATATTTGCCAATCGCGTGACATTTCACCATTTTCTGGATTGACCAGCAAATTCCATACAACAGAGGATAAATGCAGATTAAAAACGATTGAAAACGGCGGTATCAAATAATAATAAGGTTGTACAAATCGTGGAAAAATCACGGTTAATCCGCGAAAAAGTGCGGTTATTTTTAACAATGAAACTCAGTGGAAAGACAACGAGTAAGTACAACGCAAAAACATTGAAACTGAAATGCCCGAGCAAACTCACAAAAGAAATAAAGTTTTCCTGCGAGAGTATCCGGCCAGTCAATGATAAAGGCATAACGAGTGCCAATAAGAATAGCAACAATAATATTAAAAAGGCAAACCAATGGCCCCACGAAATTTTTTTCGTGAAACGTCATCGCGGTATTGTTTGCCGCTGAAGGTGCCTTTTTTAATCCATTTCATATTAACGTGTTTTTACCGCATTAATTAGGGAATTCGAAAAACGCTTGAGCTAATGCCTCACGTTGAGTTTGCGGTACACTGGTGGTTAATAAATTACGCCATGTTCCCAAGTGCGATTAAGGAGAGATCTACAGGGGCTTTATGCTTTTTCTAATACTGCGATCATATCGTTCACAATTGCACTTAGCTGTGCATCAGAATATTTAGAATGTTGAGCCATAATGTCAAAAATAAAACAAAAATTTAGCTTATGATACCCGATTATTTGGTAGAACCTAAATAATTTCTTTTTTTCTTGCTTAAAAAAAGTGCGGTTATAATTTGCGACAAATTTTTCAAAGGTGACAAAAATGAGTATTACCGTTAATCAAATTGTTTTTGCATCAGTTAGTCAAAAATGTGGATGGCGACATCATAAAAAAATGGAAAGTGTATTACGCGATGAGTTGCTGTCCATTACGCCAGAAGTAGAACAAATGATGTTGCAACTTCATCAAGGCTATCAAAAATAAATCGAAAGGCTTTTGGCGTATTTCAGGAAAAGTCTATCTTTGCACAACATTTAAATCGTTTATTAGAACAAGAAATTGAGTTTTTAGGTTTTTAGTCAATATTCAACAAAATTGCTTGCAGATGAGTTAGAGTAAATATAACTTTGCAGAAAGTGGTACTTTGATTTTTATGTCAATATAATTTCTTAGCGACAGATTATTTGTTTATTGCATTGCTTGATAGCCGTCATAGTATGCTGGTCGATGAGCATTTAGATATTCGCCGTACAGAATATCTTGATATTACTCAGTTTGATATTGCAGCAAGAGTGAATTTGACAGATTTGCAGGTGAATGCAAACTCTAATCGTTATTTAACTTTCATAAAAGGCCGTGTCGGTCGAAAAAAATTAGTGATTTTTCATGGATTTTTAGGTGCTGAAGAAGGATTAAATCCACAGGTTCAAAAATCAGTGTTTATTGCAAGCCGTGAGTGATTATTGTGATCAAGGGAACTCAACAAAGAGCAAACTCAAGCAGTGAAAAACAAGTGTTTGAATATTGTAAAGCTCAACTTGCAGGCGGTGATGAAATTGAATTGCAGGAACTTTCTGACTGCTTACCCACTCTAAACGAACAGCCCTTTTGTTGCCTTTTGCGGGAGAACATAATTATGGCTTGGAAGACAGCATTCCGCCAGTACGTTCAACCTTAAAATCCCTGACGAAATTCACTGGTTCAGGAAAGGGCGTGAGTATTAGTTTTCGATGCTGATTTATTAAATACTCGAATTCAATGGGAACCAATGACGGATACACTTACAATCAAAGGTTTGCCACCGAATTTAAAAAGAGCAATTACAAAAAGGCTTTTAAAAATCAGAGAATTAATTTGGAAATATGCTCAAACTTGGGTATTATTTGACAGTACTTTTGCACAAATTAAGGTAAAGAAAATGCAAGTTAAAAACACTTTTAGGCGCAACCTTTTTAGCATTAAGCCTCGCTTCTTGTTCCACCATTGAAAAAAAGTTGTATATCGAATTGATGTGCCACAAGGCAACTATTTAGAAGCGACTACAGTTGCTCAAGTTAAAGAAGGCATGACTGCTCAACAAGTACAATATTTGTTGGGTACGCCAGTATTAATCGATCCTTATAATAGTCAGATTTGGTACTATGTGTTCTTACAACAACGTGCTTATGAAACACCTATTCAACACACTTTCACTGTAAAATTTGATCAACGTGGTATTGTGACTGAAACCAATCTTGATAAACCTTTGCCAGAAGTTTCGCAACAAGGCGAGAACAACACTATTATTCAAACTGGTGAGAAACAAAAATCAAGCTGGTGGAAATTCTGGAAATAAGCTGTACACATATAGTGACAGTATAAACACAGAAGTTTGATAAAAAGGGACTGTGCCCATGTCAAAAGCTCTTGCTCGTTGATGACGATGTTGAATTGACGGAATTACTTTTCATCCCTTTTTAGCATTAGAAGGGTTTGATGTTCAAACAGCAAATAATGGATTAGAGGCATTACAAAAATTTAATGAAAGCCATGAGTTGGTTTTGCTTGATGTGATGATGCCTAAGCTAAATGGTTTTTGAGACATTAAAAAGAAATTCGTAAAGTATCTAATGTACCAGTGATGATGCTTACTGCAAGAGGGGATGACCTTGATCGTATACTCGGTTTTAGAATTAGGCGCTGATGATTATTTACCCAAGCCATTTAATGACCGTGAACTTATTGCTAGAATAAAAAGCTATTTTACGTCGTAGCATACTTGTTAAAACAGAAAACATAGAATCTGATGAAAATGAAGAGCTGGTAACACATTTCCGTGGTATTGAATTACACCCTATTGCTCAACGAGCTATTTACCAGGGACAAGATTTAAATTTAACTAGCTCTGAATTTTTACTATTTTATCAACTAACTCAATCTCCAAATGGTATTGCTACTAAAGAAGAGCTCAGTGAAAAAGCATTAGGGAAACCTCTTGCTCCTTTTGATCGTTCCGTTGACATGCATATGTCAAATATTCGTAAAAAAACTTCCTCTCGAGAAAATGATCTACCTTGGTTTAGAACATTACGTGGACGAGGATATCTTTTAATTCCCTAGAATAATGAGACTCTCTAGAATCTTTAATGTCAATCAATTAGCTATACGTACATTTTTCAATTTTTGGATAGCATTTTCATGATGACACTTGTTGTTATAATACCTACTTCGATCTTCGTATTTATACCCCTTTAAAAAGAATCGGAAGTGATCAGCTATCAAAAAAAGATTATGGATACAATACGAAATAAACAACTTAGCGATCTACTTGCCAAAGCGCCGGTCTTGCCAACAGATAAATATAATCCATTTCGTCCTGTTTTAGTCAATTTACAGACTAAAAATATATTAGGTGAATTACCAGAAGAACATAATGCGATTTTTATCCTTTACCATTGTATCTGATGATTTTTTTCTCATCCTAAGCGTAAAATATTCGGTGACTTGGAAATTATAGGCCCCTTCCAAATTTATCTTAGTGATAAATCTGATGAATATGCTTTATTTTTCATCAATCATATAAATCCACAACAAGAAATTTTTAAATTATTTATTTGATAACCCAGGAGTGACTGCTTTCTTAATTTTACTAATTACTACACCATTACTCTGGTGGTTTACAAAAACTATTGTCAACCCAATATCTCGTTTACAAGACGCTGCAAATTCCGTTGCCCTGGGGAACTTTAAAATTGACAATAATCTATCTTTATCAGGCCCTCTTGAACTTCGACAAGTCGGTCAAAGTTTTAATCGAATGGCAGCTTCTATTGATCATCTAATCTCTAATCAACAAACACTACTTTCATCTATTTCACATGAATTAAAAAACACCACTCACTCGTTTACAGTTGGCTACAGCGCTTGTTCGCCATGAATGTGGTGAAACAGATAGCGTAAAACGCATTGAAAGAGAAATTGGGCGCATGGATAAAATGATTAGTGAATTGCTTCTACTTTCACGCCAGCAAATGAATAGCCAAATGGAACGGGAGATTTTTTATGCCAATACGCTTTTGGACTGATATTATCAACGATGCCAAATTTGAAGCAGAGCAACGAGGTATAACGTTTCTCACAAATATTCGTTTACCCAAAAATGAATTACAACTTAACGGCAATTTTAGATTGCTGGAAAGTGCGATTGAAAAATATCGTGACAAATGCTCTTAAATACACCAAGGATAAGATCGAACTTCATATTTTTATCCAAGAAGAAGAATTTCTCAGGATCCGTATAGATGACAACGGATCTGGAGTCCATTCAGATGAATTTAAAAAATCTTCAAACCATTTTATCGAGTAGATGAGACGCGAACTAGAACGACTGGCGGCACAGGACTAGGATTGGCGATTGTGTCTAATGTTATTCATGAGCATCAAGGAAAGGTCTGGGCTGAAAAAGCCCACTAGGCGGGCTTGCTGTTACTATACGATTGCCATTATGGATCAGTAACTAAAAATATCAAAAAGTGCGGTAAATTTTTTACCGCACTTTTCGTCTAGGCATTATCCACGGCAAAAGAAATCACTTCATTAATTTTCTCACAACCTAACGCGACCATAATTAAACGATCGACTCCCAGCGCAACGCCAGATGAGTTTGGTAAGCCAGCTTCTAATGCAGCCAGAAAACGTTCGTCAATATCTCGAACTGGCAATCCATGTTTTTCTTTGCTGATTATCCAATTCAAAAACGATGTCTTTGTTCTCGTGCATCTGTCAATTCATGGAAAACCATTTGCCAGTTCCAAGCCTTTGTAATAAAAACTCAAAGCGTTCTGCAACCCGCTGATCTTCTGGGCTCACTTGTGCTAGGGCGGCTTGTGTTGAAGGGAAATGATAAACTGCAACAGGTCGTTCTTTTCCTATTTGAGGTTCAACGACTTCACTAAATAAGAACTGTAATAAAGTATCGCGTTCTTCATCATCTTCAGCCATAAAGTTATGTTTACGCGCGGCTTCGATTAATTCTGAACGTTCTGCTGATAGGGATCTAATCCTATATATTCTTGGAAAAACAAATTGGTAGCTTAAACTTTCTGCAGGTGGGCAATCTAAAAATTTGTTGGAGTAAATCATCCACTTCATTAATTAAACGATGCATACTAAAGTGCGGTCGATACCATTCCAACATGGTAAATTCTGGATTGTGGCGATTACCCGCTTCTTCATTACGGAACACTTTTACTGATTTGGAATATTGGTCCACTGCCTGCAGCAAGCAAGCGTTTCATATGATATTCAGGGCTTGTAGAAAGCCAAAGTGTTTTGGATTGTTCACCAAAAGGTGCGAGAAATTCTGTGCTAAATGTGGAAAGGTGCAAATCAGTGACGCCAAATTCACTTTAGAACAGGCGTCTCAACTTCAAGCAAGCCTCGTTCTGTAAAAAAATTGACGAATTTCAGCAATAATTTTTTTGCACGTTTAAGCAGATTTTTTATATCGGCAGAAGGTTGCCAATGAGTAAGTGCGGTCATTTTTATTCCCATTTTTAAATTTGCATCATTGTAAACGAGAGCCCTTCTCAACTCAATCTAAGCTTTTTGAGGTGAGATCACAAAAATCATACTTTTTCCCCTTTCGCTACATAAAAAAACGTTATTAATTTGTAACAAAAATGGCAGAATGGCCTCACTAGATTACCCTTTTAGGGTGATTTCTATTTTTTTACTTTCTACATTTATTGGAGGATATCGTGCAAACAGTTAATGTCGATATTGCGATTGTTGGTGCTGGTGGTGGCGGTTTACGTGCAGCGATTGCAGCAGCAGAAGCAAATCCTAACTTAAAAAAATTGCATTAGTTTCAAAAAGTGTACCCAATGCGTAGCCATACTGTGGCTGCAGAAGGTGGCGCAGCGGCAGTTATCAAAGAAGAAGATTCTTACGATAAACACTTCCAAGATACCGTTGCGGGTGGTGACTGGCTTTGCGAACAGGATGTTGTGGAATATTTCGTGCAACATTCGCCAGTGGAAATGACTCAATTAGAACGTTGGGGATGTCCTTGGAGCCGTAAAGCTGATGGCGATGTAAACGTACGTCGTTTTGGTGGAATGAAAATTGAGCGTACTTGGTTCGCTGCTGATAAAACAGGTTTCCACTTATTACACACGCTTTTCCAAACTTCTATTCAATATCCACAAATCCAACGTTTTTGATGAACACTTCGTATTAGATATTCTTGTTGATGATGGCCATGCTCGTGGTATGGTTGCGATGAACATGATGGAAGGTTCACTTGTTCAAATTAATGCCAATGCGGTTGTGATTGCAACTGGCGGCGGTTGTCGTGCATTTAAATTCAATACCAACGGCGGTATTGTAACAGGTGACGGCTTATCTATGGCGTATCGTCATGGTGTACCACTTCGTGATATGGAGTTTGTTCAATATCACCCAACAGGTTTACCGAATACTGGCATCTTAATGACTGAAGGTTGTCGTGGTGAAGGCGGTATTTTAGTGAATAAAGATGGCTATCGCTATCTTCAAGATTACGGTCTAGGACCAGAAACACCAATTGGCAAACCTCAAAAATAAATATATGGAACTTGGTCCTCGCGATAAAGTTTCTCAAGCATTCTGGCAAGAATGGAAAAAAGGTAATACCTTAAAAACCGCGAAAGGCGTAGATGTTGTGCATTTAGATTTACGTCATCTTGGTGAAAAAAATATTTACATGAGCGTCTGCCATTCATTTGTGAATTAGCAAGTGCTTATGAAGGTGTAAATCCAGTGAATGAGCCAATCCCTGTTCGTCCAGTTGTTCACTACACCATGGGCGGTATTGAAGTCGATTTCAATAGCGAAACTCGTATCAAAGGTTTATTTGCTGTAGGTGAGTGTGCATCTTCAGGTTTACATGGTGCAAAACCGCTTAGGATCTAACTCTTTAGCTGAACTTGTTGTGTTAGGGTCGTGTAGCAGGGAATATGCGGCGCAACGTGCAGTTGAGGCTCAATCTGTAAATCAAAGTGCGGTTGATGCTCAAGCAAAAGATGTTGTCGCTCGTTTTAGAAGCCCTTCATAAACAAGAAGGTAATGAATCTTGGTCTGAAATCCGTGATGAAATGGGTTCTGTAATGGAAGAAGGTTGTGGTATTTACCGTGACCAAGCAAGCATGCAAAAAAAGCAGTAGATAAAATTGCAGAATTAAAAGAACGTTATAAACGTATTCGTGTTTGCAGATAACTCAAGTGTGTTCAATACAGATGTACTTTTTACACCGTTGAGTTGGGGTACATCCTAGATGTTGCACAATCTATTGCAAATTCAGCGATTGAACGTAAAGAATCTCGTGGTGCTCACCAACGCTTAGATTACACAGAACGTGATGATGTAAATTATTTAAAACACACACTTGCTTTCTACAATGAGAATGGTGCACCGCGCATCGAATACAGCCCGGTGAAAATTACTAAATCTCAACCTGCAAAACGTGTTTACGGTGCGGAAGCAGAAGCTCAAGAAGCCGCTGCGAAAGCTAAGGAGCAAGCAAATGGCTAATTCACCAGTAATGAATGTTGAAGTATTACGCTACAATCCTGAAATCGATCAAGAGCCGCATCTAAGTACCTATCAAGTACCTTATGATAATCAAACTTCATTGCTTGATGCATTAGGTTATATTAAGGATAAACTTGAACCCTCTCTTTCTTATCGTTGGTCTTGCCGTATGGCGATCTGCGGTTCTTGTGGGATGATGGTAAATAATAAACCGAAATTGGCTTGTAAAACGTTCTTACGTGATTACAGCGGCCATATGCGTATTGAGCCGTTAGCAAACTTCCCAATTGAACGCGACTTGGTGGTTGATTTAAGCCACTTTATCGAAAGTTTAGAGGCAATTAAACCTTATATTATTGGTAACGAAGCACCAGCTTTAGATGGTAAACCACATCCATCGAAAAGAATTGCAAGTAAGCCGTACTAAACAAACGCCAGCACAGCTTGAGAAATATCGTCAATTCTCAATGTGTATCAACTGTGGTTTATGCTATGCCGCTTGCCCTCAATTTGGTTTAAATCCAGAATTCTTAGGCCCTGCAGCTATTACGATGGCTCATCGTTATAATCTTGATAACCGTGACCATGGTAAAGCAAAACGTATGTCATTATTAAATGGTAAAAACGGGGTTTGGAGTTGTACTTTCGTTGGCTATTGCTCAGAAGTTTGTCCAAAACATGTGGATCCAGCTTCTGCAATTAACCAAGGAAAAAGTGGAAAGTGCCAAAGATTATGTTATCTCTATGCTAAAACCAAAAAGCTAAGGGGGAAGGAATGTCAGTAACAGTTAGTAAACGTAAAAAATATGTTCGTCCAATGACAGCGACTTGGTGGCAAAAATTGGACTTCTACAAAGCTTATATGCTACGTGAAGCGACTTCAATCTTTGCTGTATGGTTTTGTATCGTGTTGCTTTATGGTGTTCTTTGCCTCGCAAGCAATCCAATGCCAGGCTTAGGCATCTTGAGCTTTTATTGAGTTTTTAAGAAACCCAATTGTGGTATTCTTAAATATTATTACTCTTATCGCAACGCTTTTATCATACGGTGACATATTTCTTAATGACACCAAAAGTGATGAATATCATTGTGAAAAATGAACGCTTACCACACACTGTTGTAAGAAATGCACTTTGGGCGGTAACCGCATTAGTTAGCGTGATTGCGTTAGTTTTAGTTTATATCTAAGGGAGAGAAAAATGGTTGATCAAAAATCCAAAACGCTCAGGCGAACCGCCAGTATGGTTAATGTTCGGTGCAGGCGGCACAGTGAGTGCAATTTTTCTTCCCTGTCGTTATTTTTAATTATCGGTTTGTTATTACCATTTGGTTTTAGTCGATGCGCATAATTTAATTACTTTTTGCTTATTCTTGGATTGGTAAATTAGTTATTTTAGTGCTTACTATTTTTCCCAATGTGGTGTGGTTTTACACCGTATTCACCACGGTATGCATGATCTTAAAGTGCATGTGCCTGCTGGTGGATTTATCTTTTATGGTTTAGCCACAATTTATACTGTTTGGGTGTTATTTGCGGTAATAAACCTGTAATAAAAATGCTATAAATAAAAAACGAGTCTAAGACTCGTTTTTTTATTTTTATGTATCAAGTAAACATTTTTTTAGTTTGTTTTACTTTATAAATTTGATTGAATTTTTTTATAAATGGCTCAAGTATTCAGTACCTAAATTTCCCATTTGTCTCAAAATCCAAGCTTGTTTTTACGAACTAATAAGCTTGGCTTATTTACTTTATAAATGATTGGGTTGGGCAACACAGCAGCTAAAAGTGCGGCCTCATTTTGAGATAAATTTTTTTAGCGGACTTTTTAAAGTAATAGCGACTTGCCGCTTCCACACCAAAAAATACCATTCCCAAATTCTGCAATATTTAAATACACTTCTAAAAATACGTTTTTGACCAAGTCAGCTCGAGCAACATAGTTGCTGGAACTTCCAAACCTTTTCTTAGCCAATTTTGTCCATGCCAAAGCATTAAGTTTTTAGCGGTTTGCTGGGAAATGGTTGATGCTCCTCGGATTCTTTTTTTAGATTTTTTTCGTTATACCGAATTGCTCGTTGGATAGCCTCAAAATCAAATCCTAAATGTTCAGGAAAACGCTGATCTTCTGATGAAATCACAGCTAATTGAATGTTTGGAGAAATATTTTCTAGGCTGACCCAGTCATATTGAATTTGATATCGAAAATCACCTTGTAAAAGATTAACGATTTTTGTTGTGCCATATAAGCGGAAAAATGGAATAGGTACAAAGCGAAAAATCAGTAACAAAAGCAAAAACGGCGAAAAAGAAAGCGAAAAGACAACTCGCTGCCAGTTTTTTTCCACCATTTAGGACTAAATAAGCGTGAAAGTGCGGTAAAAATTCGCTTAGTTTTTCAATGAGATCAAGATGTTGTTTCATCCATTGCATAAAAATCAGGATCCATCGTTTTAATCATATTGGAACCTCGAGTGATTGTGGCGGCACTTGTATTCAGATTTTGTTGAATTTCACGCTGAGGCATATTTTTTTATCAATCAGCTGAGAGACAATCTGTAAGCGTAATCCTACCGCATCCCGTTCGTCTGCAGTTAATAATAAGGTTAGAAATTCTGCGCTTTGTTTTCTTCAAAGGCGATTTTTAGCATTTGAAGAAAGGCATTCCATTGTTCTAAATTGCGGCTGATATACATAATTACGCTCCCATTCCACACTATTAAACTAGTGCGGTTAGTATAGCTGATTCAATTCTTCTTGGCTAAAGATTTGTGGGTTTTCTTTATTTTGTAAAATTTGATAGTAAAAAGTCATAAGTGACTACATTTTTGCACATAACCACGAGTTTCGTAAAAAGGAATGGAGGCAACAAATTCGTCTAACGCTAATTTTCCATTACTGCGGCTTAACCATTTTTTTCTACTCGATTTTCGCCTGCATTGTAAGCGGCTGCAATCAATATTCGATTATTAGGATATTTTTCCATTGAGTTCATTAAGATGTGCGGTACCTAGCAAAATATTATTCAATGGTTTGAATAAATCTTGTTCGCCTTGATAAGGCAGCTGATTATTCTCTGCGGTCAATTTTTGCCGTGCTTGGCAGAAGTTGCATTAAGCCCCGCGCATTTGCAGAAGATTGTGCCATTGGATTCCAAGCACTTTCTTGACGGGCGATAGCCATGGCAAAAGTTTTGCTGATATTTAAATTCTGTAATGCTGCATTGAAGTATTCAGAATAAGCATTTGGTAGACGAAGGGACAGGTAATCCCACGCTTTTGCAACAATAGAAGCATCAACAGCTAATTCAAACCATTGTTGGTTTTCAGCATATTCTGCAAGTTTTAGCTGAGTTGTGAAATCAGCATTATCAAGTAAAATTCGCCAACGTTGTTTTGCTAAACCATTTCGTCCAAGTTCTCTCAGCTCTCGAATCATGGCAAAAACTTGCTCGAAAGGAAGTTGTTCTTCTACGGTAAAACTTGGTGCTACTGGAAAATCGACTTTATATGCTTGCTTTTAATTGTAGCAGCAGCTAACATTGGATAGAACCCACGCTCTTTTGAAAGTGCGGTTAGTTTTTTTCTATATTTTTGATATATCTTGTTTGGCTTCCCAATAACGCCATTCTTGTTTTGCTTTGCCTTCAGTAGTAAGTGAATTAAGCCACGGAGAAAGGTCTGTTTTCTGCCAAATTGCCATTCGTAAACGGCGTTCGGTTAGATTATCAGTTTTTAATTGTTGGATTTGTTCATCACGCCATTTTTTTGAAAAATCAGCGTTTTCATTATCAAAAACGATTTAAAAAGGCTGTTTTTCCACTGTTTGATTTCATCTTCTGAGAGTTGCCAAGTTTCAGCCCATTGCTGATAGAGCTCAAAAATTTGGATTCTCTATTTGTTCCGATAATGTTTTTAGATAACGAGGAAAAAGCATCAATTAATACACTTTTATCTAAAGTGCTAGGATTGCTGTTCTTTATAATCTCAGCAAGTTGTTTAGGATTTTCTACTTGATTTTGTTCTTTTTGAACCCTGTTATTTTCTTTAGCATTATCCAACGTTGCTGATGTTTGTTGTTCCTCTAATGTGGATAGTTTTTGTAATAAGGCTTGAAATGCTGGCGTCATAAAAGGGTAATTTTGTTGCACTAATGCATGGAGTTCATTTATTGCTTGTTGTTTGCCTTGAATGTCATCACTTTTTAAAAAGGCAATTTTGGTTTCCCAAAAGCGTGCTAGCAAATCGTATTGCAAAGGGTAGTCTTGCAATGAGTCTATTAAGGTTTTTGTGATATTTTTGAGTCGCTTCAGAAAAATTGCTGGTTTTTTTACCGCACTTTTTAGCAAACCTTCAACCTGTAAAAAGGTTTCACGTTGTTTTAAACGTTTTAAGTAGTCTTGATGCTGTATTGACGCCCAGTTTTGTTTTTCTTGCTCAAGATTGATGGATGCTGTTGCCGTGTTAGGTGTATCGGCAAAGGCAGAAAGTGCGGTCAAAATGCAGAGAGAAATTAAAGCGACTTTTTTTCATATTAGCTTATTAGAATTGAGGAGGGCTAAAAATACTTTTTTTAAATGGTTTTTACAATAACATCACCATATACGCCAGCTTCAACATAAGGATCTTGTGCCGCCCAGTCTTTTGCTGCTTGTAAATTTGCGAATTGTGCAATGACGGTTGAACCAGTAAAAACCTGCCTCTCCAGGATTTTCATCGTCAATAGCTGGATTGGGGCCTGCCGTAAGTAAACGGTTTTCTGCTTGAAGTTGTTTTTAAACGAGCTAAGTGTTGCTCGCGTACGGCAAGACGTTTTTTTCTAATGTATTTGGAATGTCTTGAGCAAAAAAATCACATAGAACATTATTATTTCCTTCTATTAACAAGCGTTTTGTTCAGCCTCTAACTCTGCAATTGAGGCCAATGCTTTTTCTAATTCGTGGTTATTTTTCACGAGGAATCGTGCGTGAGCGACCATTATTATCTACTGCAACGAAGGTAAATACTGCATCAGTCACACAATAACGTTCACCAATTGGCTCACTTGCCACTTTTTCACCCATACTTCCACTTTAATTTTTAATGGAAGAACGTCCTACTTTTTAGACATTGGCCGTAGCAACAAAACCACATCGCCTACAGAGATTGGTTTGATGAAATTCATGCTTTCAACCGCAACAGTAACTACGCGCCCATGTGCGATTTCTTTTGCTAAAATCGCACCGCCCATATCCATTTGAGACATGATCCAACCGCCGAAAATATCTCCGTTAGCATTGGTATCAGAAGGCATTGCTAAGGTTCGTAGTAATAGAATCCCTTTCGAATGGCGGCCATTTTTATCAGTAAAATTGGAAGACATTATTTTTTTCTCCATCTTTTGAATTTGAATCATCTTTAGGTAAATAGCGATAGATATAAGCACCTGAAATAATCGTTGCAATCACTGTCATACCAATAATTCCGAAAGATTTGAAATCAACCCAAGCTTCTTCCGACATATTATGGCTGATATAAATATTCACCAACATACAAATAATAAAGAATACTGCCCAACCTAGGTTAAGTGTATTCCAAGCCTTTTCAGGCAGTTGTAGCTCTTTGCCAAGTAATTTTTTGATTAATGGGGTTTTAAATTGAAATTGTGCTACGAGTAAAACAATGGCAAACAAGGCATTAATAATTGTCACTTTCCATTGCAAATAGCGGATTTCATTAAAGTAAGCGGTTAAAAGTCCAAAAAAACGACCGCACTTGCCATGATTTTTTTGTTGTTTTTCAACGGTTCCGTATTTCCATTTTAAAATCACGATCTGCAAAATTGTTGCCACTACTAATACGATGGCTGCTTCACGTACACCACCGAGTTTGTAAGTGACAAAAAAATAAAAATTAAAGGGATAAAGTCAAGGAGTTGTTTCATATTGATTAATCCTTCATAAATAAACTGTAGAAACGATAAGTCACTACTAGCATAAAAAAATATTGAGTAATGCGGTGAAAAATTCCTATCACCATATCAAACACAGCATTATTGGAAAATGCGCTTAATTGGAAAAATGAGGACTGGCACTAGAAAAATAAACCAGTAGGGGTATAAATAAACAATACGCCTTTTTCGAGTATTTCCTCGCATCCAAATTTTTTTCGGATAGTTTGCGAAAGTGTATCTTGAGTAGAAAGATAATGTACTGCCGTCAAATTTAAACGGACGAAGAACCAAACGCCAACAATCATCGCGATAAGTGACATGATAGAGGGCGATTTTTTTGTGAGTAATGCAGCAAAGGCTTCACCAAGCCCCAGTAACATTGGTGCAACCATTAATAGATCTAACAGAATTACACCTGCAAAACGACGCAAGGTAAGTGAGAAGGTCTCACCCTAAAGTGCGGTAATTTTGTAAGCTAATTTTATGGATTGAGGTTAATCCCCAAGCTGTAATAAAGCTCGTTAAAATTTGAGTGATTGCAACTGAAAAGATAAAACCAGTGATATCTGTATTTGCGAGATTTAATACATCATTTTTTTATTTTTCATCATTAACTGGAAAAACTTAAAAGTGCACTCGCACTTTGCACAATAAATAAAATTGCGACAAATTGCAGCATGATTTTTTGTTGATTACGGAAGAAGTTCCAACTGTCTTGCAATACTTGTGTAAAGTTAATTTGCATTATTATCTCTCTATAAAAATGGTGGCGCAATTATACAGGGTTTGCTGATTATTGCATAAATATCGTTAGTGAGGTTATGAATTCATACTGAATTGAGTATATAAAACAAAAGTGGGCAAGGACGCCCACTTTATTTGTTATCTTTAGAGAGATTATTCGTATTATTTTTTTCTTCGCGTATTTTAATGAGTCGATAGCAACCGCGAGGATGATAATGCTACCTTTAATGATATATTGCCAGTAAGGGTTTACACCGATGTAAGTTAAACCGTAGTTGATAACTGTAAAGATGATAACCCCAGTGATTACACCAATTACGGTACCTACACCACCTGCGAAGGATACGCCACCCACTACGCAAGCGGCGATCGCATCTAATTCATACATGAAACCTAAGTTATTGGTTGCAGAACCGATACGACCAGCTTCGAGCATACCACCGAAAGCATAGAACATACCTGCAATCATGTAGATGACAACTAAGTTACGTGCAACGTTTACGCCAGATACTTTCGCAGCTTCTGGGTTACCACCGATAGCAAATACGTTTTTTTACCGAAACGAGTTTTGTTCCACATAATCCACACTAATAATGCTGCGATAGCTGCATAGATCGTGATGTAAGAGAGTTTAAAACTACCAACTCGGAAGAATCCTTGCGCGAATGTTGAGAAGTTTTCGCTAAAACCTGCGATTGGAGAACCACCTACAGCATCATAGTATAGTGAGTTGAAACCATATACGATGATCATTGTACCCATGGTTGCTATGAACGGAGTTACATTTAAGTAAGCAATAACTAAACCATTCACTAAACCAATTACTGCACCCGATAGCACAAACTGCAAGAATTACCACAGGAATTGGAATTTCACCCATTTCAGGGAATACGCGGTTCATATTTTTCCATTGATTGCAACATGGTTGCAGAGATAACCGCAGCCAAACCAACTTGACGACCAGCAGATAAGTCTGTCCCTTGTGTAATCAACAACCCAGCAACCCCGAGAGCAATAATTAAGCGCACAGAAGATTGGGTTAAGATGTTACTGAAGTTGATTAAATTTAAAAAGGTTGGATCTTGCGCAATAATAATGCCGAGCAAAATTAGCAAGACAAAATAAATCGCATTTTGTTTTAATAAATCAAAGGATTTGTTTTTGTAAGGCACTCATGATTTGTTCCTTTTTATCTTTATAAATATTTCGCAGCGAGTTGCAAGATTTCTTCTTGTGAAGTTTTTGCAGTTTCTACAATACCCGCCAATTTACCGTTACTCATCACTAAAAATACGGTCAGTTACACCTAGTAATTCAGGCATTTCTGATGAAATCATAATAATGCCTTTATCTTTTTTAGCGAGTTCTTGAATGAGTTGGTAAATTTCAAATTTTGCCCCTGATGTCGATACCGCGAGTCGGCTCATCAAGCATCAGAATTTCAGGTTGAGTTAAAAAGCCAACGACCGATAATGACCTTTTGTTGGTTGCCGCCAGAAAGAGAACCAATTGTTGTTCTATGTGATGGCGTTTTAACATTCATTGAATCAATTACCCACTGGGTATCACTTTTCATTTTCTTCGTGCTAAGTAATTTTCCATGGTGTGAGATAAGATTTCATGTTTGAAATCAATGAGTTAAATTCAATGCTTAAATTAGAGTAAATACCAGTTGAACGACGCTCTTCAGTGACCAATGCAAAGCCATTATTAATCGCTTCAAGTGCAGTATGATTTTTCACGGTTTTTCCGTGTAACTTGATAGTTCCTTCGGTTAATTCACGTACGCCAAAAATAGCTTCAACGATATCAGTACGTTTAGCCCCCACAAGGCCTGCAATACTGAGAATTTCACCTTTTTCGTAATTCAAAAAGATACGTCTTGAATGGATGGTTGATTTTTAGCGGTAAGATTTTTCCACCTGTAAAATTACTTCTTTTTGGCGTGTTTGTTTTTTCAGGGAAACGCTGTGTTAATTCACGACCTACCATCATTCCGACAATTTGTTCCATGCTGGATTCTTTCACGTTTACTGTGTTGATCCATTTACCGTCGCGTAAAATAGTAATTTCATCACAGATTTTGAAGATTTCATCCATTTTGTGAGAAATATAAATAATTCCGCAACCGCGTTGTTTTAATTTGTCGATAATTTTAAACAGATGCTCAACTTCTTTTTCAGAAAGCGAGGATGTTGGTTCATCCATGATTACGATTTTAGCGTTGTATGAAAAACGCCTTCGCAATTTCGATCATCTGCATTTGAGAAACTGAAAGTTTGGCGACTTTTTCTTTAGGATCTACATCAATATCCAATTCATCAAAAATCGCTTTAGTATCACGGTACATTTTGGCGTGATCGACAAAAGGTCCTTTAAGTGGATAGCGTCCAAGCCACAAGTTATCCATTACGCTAGTTTGGCGTACGAGGTTGAGTTCTTGGTGCACCATTGAAATACCATTCTCAAGGGCTTCTTTAGATGTTTTTAAAAGTTGACGGGTTGACCTAGGAAAAAGGATTTCACCTTCATCTTTGGCATAAAATGCCGAATAAGCATTTTAGTAATGTAGATTTGCCCGCGCCGTTCTCACCCATTAAAGCATGAACAGAATGTGAACGAACCGTTAAGTTTGCGTTATCTAAGGCTTTTACGCCTGGAAAGGACTTGCAGACATTGGTCATTGTGAGCAGCACTTGGCTGTCTTGACTTTGAGTTTGAGATGTCATATCCAACCTCGTTAAAAAGGGAAGGGCAACTTCCCCTTGGATTACAACAAAAATTGATGAGAAATTATTTTTAAGAAGTCGCCTAAGTTGTCTTTTATCTACACCAACATAAGGGATACGTACAACACGATCTTTTAATTCCCATTTTGTGCCTTCAGTTGCTGCTTTACCTTGTGCTAAGTTGTTAGATAATTGAACAACTGCTTTTACCTTGGTTCACACCATCGTTTAACACAGTACCAGCAAGTTCACCTTTTTTGATGAGTTGTAATGCTTCTGGTAACGCATCCACACCGAAGATAGGGAGTTTTTTACCATGTGCTTTGGTTGCTTCTAATGCGCCTAATGCCATACCATCGTTGTTAGAAATAATTACTTCAATGTCGTTCGCTTTAGAGCTAGATAACCAAGCATCTACTTTATCTTTCGCCATTGCAGCATCCCACATACCAGTATCAATAAATAATTGTTCAGTTTGGATACCTTTCGCATTAAGTTCTTCAACTACGAATTTTTGTACGAGCTTCAGCATCTGGGTGACCTGGTTCACCTTTTAATAACACGAATTGGATTTTTGCCATCTTTATTTAAGTCTAGAGCTGGATTCGCTTTCCATTGTTTTTGCAATTAAATCCCTTGAATTAAACCTGATTCTTTTTGGATCAGTACCTACATAGTAAGCGTGTTCATAAGAACCGATAGCTTTTGCACCTGGGTCTTTATTAAAGAATACAACAGGAATGTTGTCTGGTTTTGCTTTTGCTAATAATGGTTGGTGCTGCAGCAGGGTCAACTAAGTTAATTGCAAGAGCTTTCACACCTTTGGAAAGTAATACATCAACTTGGTCATTTTGAATTGATTGTGCATTTTGGGAGTCATTCATTAATAAGTTAATGCCACCAAGTGCTTTAGCTTCTTTATCAATTTCTTTACGCATTAAAGACATGAAGTTGTCATCGTATTTGTAAATGGTTACACCAATTTTGTTACTTGCTGCGAAGCTAGAAGATGCTGCACCCTAAACCGATAGCCAAAGCAACTGCACTTAATACTGCTGTTTTTCATAATAACGCTCCTATTTTTGGAATGTTGATGTGTTAGAGATAAATATTGCATTACATTCTGCAATTGATGCCATATTAGCGAATAATCTGCTTGGAATCTGTGATCAAACTCACATAAATGAAAACGATTACATTAAAAAAATTCGGATTTGTGATCGACATCACATTTTATGAGTGCGTTCACCTTCGAATTTAGATAGATTCCACAGAAAAACGACGTACTAATGTTGGGTTAAATTGAATTGTTGATGGCGTTCTCACCTCATTATCAACAAGGCTTAATGCAAGGTTGGCTGCATAAGTTGCCATTAAATCAATAGGATAGCGAATGGTTGTCAATTTAGGAATTAAATAACGAGCAATTGGCATATCGTCAAAAACCAATGATTGAAAAATTGGCTTGGTACACTAATATTGTTTTTCAGTGAGAACTGAAATGGCTCCCGCAGCCATTGAATCGTTATAAGCTACGACCGCAGTAAGATCTTTGTTATAACTAAGCAAATCAATCATTGCTTGTTCACCACCTTCGAAGTCTGGTGAATTGTGCGTTATGGCATGCTCAATAATTGGATAATTGTGATCTTTTAATGCAGTAAGATAACCATCTCGACGCTCAATTTCATCGAAAAATAGCATGGTTAGATCCAATATATGCAATATGTTTATGGCCACAGCGAATAAGCATTTCTGTTGCTAAGTAGGTTCCTTTTTATTATCTAAACTTACACAACGATTTTTCATAGCCTTGAATCACTCGGTTGATAATCACCATTCCTGGTACTGTTTTCAAATAATGGCTAAGTTCATCGTCGGATAACGCTTTCGAATGCACAACTAAACAACTACAACGCTTGCGAAGTAAGGTATCAATAGCTTCACGTTCCTTCTCTGCATGGTGATAGCCAATGCCAATCAAGATTGTTTTACGGTGTGCTTCTGCGACTTTATCTACGGCTTTTTACTAAAAATAGCAAAAACGAGTCTGTTACATCGGTAACAACCACACCAATAGTATCTGTGTTTTTGTATTGCAAGGGCTTTAGCATTTGCATTTGGCTGATAATTAAGTTGTTCAATTGCTTGTTTTACTGAAAGGCGAGTATCTTCACTGACTGAGGGATGTTGATTTATAACACGAGAAACAGTAGCAATAGATACATGGGCTAATTCGGCTACATCATGAATGGTGCTCATAGAATGCTCTCCATAATGAAATCACGTTTCTTATTATGTTCTTTCTAAATAAAAATTGAAAGCGGTTACTTTCTGATTTGTAACCGAGATCACAAAAAAACTTTCAGAGATTTTTCCCATTATGTGATACTGATCACGGTTTATTTTTGTGAATTTGCTATCTTATGCGCAGTCTTTTGTGTAACCGTTTACAATTTAGAAAGGGAGCCAATTATGAGTGATATTTTTGAACCAATAGAGCATCCACATCGTCGCTATAATCCGTTAATTGATCAATGGGTTTTGGTATCACCACATCGTGCTAAGCGTCCATGGCAAGGGCAACAAGAAAAAAAGTGAATGAAGAACAAAAACCAAGTTATGATCCAACTTGTTATCTTTGCCCGAGTAATAAGCGTATTACAGGTGAATTAAATCCAGATTATCGTAAACCTTATGTGTTTAAAAATGATTTTTCTGCGCTTTTAGAAGATACGCCTTCCCCTGAAAAAAATCCTCAGATCCACTTTTCCAGAGTTCTCAAGCTCGTGGTGAAAGTCGAGTCATTTGTTTCTCTCCAGATCATAGTAAAACATTGCCATTATTGACCGCACTTGAGATTGAAGAAGTGATTAAAGTATGGCAAGAGCAACTTCGTGAACTTGGTGCGAAATACCAATGGGTACAAATTTTTGAAAAACAAAGGGGCGGCAATGGGGTGTTCGAACCCTCATCCACATGGTCAAATTTGGGCGAATAGTTTCTTGCCAAAATGAAGTTGCTCGTGAAGACCGTACACAACATGATTATTTGTTAAAACATGGTTCAGTAATGTTAGTTGATTATGTGAAAACGAGAACTGGAGTTAAAAAGAACGTATTGTCGTTGAAACTGAACATTGGGTAGCTTTAGTGCCTTATTGGGCTGTTTGGCCGTTTGAAACATTGCTTTTACCAAAAACTCATGTAAACGTTTAACTGAATTAAGTGACGAACAATCAAAAGATCTTGCGGTTATTTTGAAAAATTGACGACCAAATACGACAATCTATTCCAGACCTCTTTCCCATATTCAATGGGATTTTCATGCCGCACCATTTAATGGCGAAGAGAACGAACATTGGCAGCTACATGCTCATTTTACCCTCCTCTTTTACGCTCAGCAACCGTGCGTAAATTTATGGTGGGATATGAAATGTTAGGCGAAAGCCAACGCGATTTAACGGCAGAACAGGCTGCAGAGCGATTACGTGCTTTGAGTGAAGTTCATTATAAAGAAAGAACTAAATAATATAGCCAGCCTCCTCTTTTAGCAAAAGAGGGGGCAGATCGAGTACAGATTTAATATAAAGGATAGAAATATGACCCCAATCCAAAATGCTCAACAAATTTTCAATAAACAGCATAAAAATTTGCCAGAAATTACCGTCTATGCACCTGGCCGAGTAAATATCATCGGTGAACATACCGACTACAACGACGGCTTTGTTATGCCTTGTGCGATTAATTTTGGTACAGCCGTTTCTGGTACAAAAACGAGATGATCATATTTGGAATGTTTATGCGGCGGATCTTGATGAAACTGATGAATTTTCTCTCAATGTTGAAATTCCTAAGAGTGAACATAAATGGGCTAATTACGTGCGTGGGGTTGTAAAAATTTATCCAAGAACGTTACCCGCACTTTCAACAAGGTGCAAATTTAGTGATTTCTGGAAATGTGCCTCTTTCTTCTGGATTAAGTTCATCTGCAGCGTTAGAAGTTGCGGTGGGTAAATTCTGCCAACAACTTGGCGATTTACCGCTTTCTCACACGGATATTGCGTTGAATGGGCAAAAAGCGGAAAACCAATTTGTCGGTGCTAATTGTGGCAATATGGATCAGTTAATTTCCGCACTTGGGCAGGAAAATCACTTATTGATGATCGATTGTCGTAGTCTTGAAACCACTCCAACACCCTGTGCCACAAGATGTCGCCGTTATTATTGTGAATTCAAACGTACCACACGATTTGGTAACGGGTGAATACAATACTCGCCGTCAGCAATGTGAAGACGCTGCAAAAATTTTTTTGGAGTAAAAAGCGTTGCGTGATGTTTCAGTTGAACAATTCCGAAAAAGAGAAGCGGAATTGACCGCACTTTCTCCGTTAGCAGCAAAACGTGCTCGTCATGTTGTAACAGAAAAATCAACGAGTGCTCGATGCCGTAGAAGCATTGAAGAAGAAATGATTTGACCCGTTTAGGTGAATTAATGGGGAATCTCATGATTCAATGCGTGATGATTTTGAAATCACCGTGCCACAAATTGATTATTTAGTTGAATTGGCTCAACTTGTTATTGGCAAAAAGTGGAGGGGCGCGTATGACGGGCGGCGGTTTTGGCGGTTGTATTGTCGCACTTGCGCCGCATGATAAAAGTCGATGCAGTTCGTAAAATTATTGCGGATAATTACGAGAAAAACGACCGGTTTAAAAAGAAACTTTTTATGTGTGCACTGCATCACAAGGTGTTCGAGTGATTTAAGAGAAAAATGATGTTAGAACAAACCACTTTTAATGCACCTGATGGCGCACCTTATCAGCTTATAACCCTGCAAAATGAAAATGGGATGTGCGTTCAATTTATGGATTGGGGCGCAACTTGGCTTTCTTGTAAAATACCAGTAAATGGCACTTTACGTGAGGTTTTATTGGGTTGTAAGGTAGAGGATTATCCCACTCATCAAAAGCTATTTAGGCGCAAGTGTAGGGCGTTATGCAAATCGTATTGCAAATGCTCAATTTGAATTGAATGGCGAACTTATTAAATTAAGTAGTAATCAAGGTAAACACCAGCTTCATGGTGGAGAGGGTTTTTGATAAACGCCGTTGGAAAATTCAAGAGTGCGGTGAGAATTTTTGTGTTTTTTTTCATTACATTCAGAGAATGGTGATCAAGGTTTTCCTGGTAATGTGGATGTGTCTGTAACCTATACGCTAACAGATGATAATAGCGTAAAAAAATTGAATATGCAGGGATGAGTGATAAGGATACTGCATTGAACCTAACGAATCATGCTTATTTCAATTTAGAAAATGCAGAGCAAGGCAGTGACGTGCGTGAACATACATTACGTTTAAATGCTGATTTTTATCTGCCTGTAGATAATGAGGGGATTCTAATTCTCCATTAAAAGCACGTAGTGAATACGAGTTTTGACTTCCGTATTGCTAAACCCATCAAGCAAGATTTTTTTACAAGGGATCTGCAAGCAACAAAAAAGGTTACGATCATTCCTTTATTGTCAATAAAGCTTGGCAAAAAGCCTTGCGTGTTACTGACTTCTCCAACTGGTGATTTAAGTTTGGAAGTAAAAACCTCGCAAGCCGCATTGCAGGTTTATACGGGTAATTATCTTGCAGGTACACCAACGAGAAATGGCGAATTATATGCCGATTTTTTTCTGGCGTAGCACTGGAAACCCAATGTTTGCCCGACACGCCAAATCATCCTGAATGGCAAAATTACGGCGGGATTCAAAAAAAGCAGGCAAGCGATATTATCAATGGACGGAGTTTAAATTCTTATAGAATTGAAGTGCGGTAGAAAATAAAGAGATACTTCACCGCACTTTTCTTTTCCTTTGCTTTATCTTTGCGAAGATACTCAAAATATGATACTTTTTTTCGCCGTCAATAAGACATCAACTACAAATCAATATGAACGACGAACAGCAAAAATTCAAACCAATCTGAAAAATACGAAAAACCTTTTTCCAATCTTTATTTGGTCGTTTTTCAAGGTGAACTAAAAAATCGTGAAGAACTTGTCGAAGTGATTCGCGATTCAGAACAAAAACGATTTAATTGATCAAAAATACTCGTGAAATGATTGAAGGCGTAATGAAATTGCGGAACTTCGTGTTCGCGATATTATGATTCCTCGTTCACAAATTATTTTTATTGAAGATCAACAAGATTTAAATACTTGTTTAAACACAATTATTGAATCCGCTCATTCTCGTTTTCCTGTGATTGCCGATGCGGATGATCGCGATAATATCGTGGGTATTTTGCATGCGAAAGATTTATTGAAATTTTTACGAGAAGATGCGGAAGAGTTTGATTTATCTTCATTATTGCGCCCCGTCGTGATTGTGCCAGAAAGCAAAAAGAGTGGATCGTATGTTGAAAGATTTCCGCTCAGAGCGTTTCCATATGGCCATTGTGGTAGATGAGTTTGGTGCGGTATCAGGCCTTGTTACCATTGAAGATATACTGGAACAAATTGTTGGCGATATTGAAGATGAATTTGATGAAGAAGAGGTTGCGGATATTCGTCAGCTTTCTCGTCATACTTATGCTGTGCGTGCGCTTACAGATATTGATGATTTCAATGCGCAATTTAATACGGATTTTGATGATGAAGAAGTGGATACCATTGGTGGGTTAATTATGCAAACTTTTGGTATTTACCAAAACGTGGTGAAGAAATTACGTTGAAAAATCTTCAATTTAAAAGTCACCTCGGCAGATAGTCGTCGATTGATTCAACTTCGAGTCACTGTGCCAGATGAACATTTGGCAGAAATGGATGATGTGGAAGAAAAAGCCGAATAGCATATTATCATCCTCAATGATGGCGCGCGTTTTCTAACGCGTGCTTTTTTTATTTTCACTTTGAAATGGAATTTCAAATTCCAATACAAAAGACGCTCGTGAAGGCGTGCAAAATATAATTGAATTTATGAATAAATATTTTTACTTATCTTATTGCGATTATATCTGGTTTAGTCGGTGTTTTTGCCTTTTCGCCATTTGATTATTGGCCTTTAGCCTATGTTTCTTTACTCGGTTTTACTTTTATGTCGCTAAAAATCCTAAAAATCCACCGCACTTTTTAGCGGCTTTTTGTGGTCGATGGGATTTTTTTCTGCTTTGGGGTGAGTTGGCTTAATGTCAGTATTCACCAATTTGGTGGCGCGTCTTTAGGTGTGAGTTATTTCCTTGTCGGTTTACTTTGCGGCTTATCTGCACTATACCCGATGCTCTTTACCTATTTGGTTCAGCGTTTCAACGTTCAAAGTGCGGTAATTTTTGCTGTGATTTGGACATTTACAGAGTTTTTACGTGGTTGGATTTTTACCGGTTTTCCTTGGCTTCAGTTTGGTATACACAAATTGACAGCCCATTTTATGGTATCTCCCCGATTTTTGGGGGTAACGGGATTGACGTTCTTTACCGTTTGGGTAAGTGCGGTAATTTTTAATCTCGTTTCATCTTTTGTTTAAAAACGAAAAATCTTAAATTAGTCTTAGCGAATGTTTTGTTATTGATCGTCGTGGGGGATTCAGTGCTTATTCATCCCGAATTCACTTTTGTAAAAATCTGTTAAAGATAAGGCACTTTCAGTCACGCTTGCTCAAGGAAATATTGAACAAAAATCTCAAAATGGGATCCAGCTTATTTCTATTCTACTTTGGAGATTTATCAAAAATTAATTGCAGAAAATCTTGGTAAAACCGATTTAATTATTTTTGCCTGAATCAGCGTTACCGACTCTGGAAAAATGCGATTACTCCATTTTTTTGAAGGGTTGATCGTGCTGCTAAAGAAACGAAAAACGGAGATAATGGTTGGAACCGTATTCCAAGATACGAAATCTGGTAGTTGCTTAATTCTATTATGACTGCTGGAAACCCAGACTTTCCTTATCAGCCAGATACATCAAATCGTTATAGTAAGCATCATCTCGTGCCGTTCGGTGAATATGTTCCACTAGAAAGTATTCTGCGACCACTTAATTCAGTGTTTAATTTGCCGATGTCTGCATTTCAAAGCGGGGAGGTGATTCAGCCATCTTTAATGGCAAAAACGCGCTTTTTCGCCAGCAATTTGCTACGAGATTATTTTTGGAGAACAAGTGCGCAAAATTTGAAACAAGATACGGATTATTTGCTCACAATTTCTAATGATGCCTGGTTTGGTGATTCGATTGGGCCTTGGCAACATTTACAGATGGCAAGAATGCGCGCTTTAGAATTGGGTAAACCGCTTATTCGTGCAACGAATACGGGGATTTCAGTCTTTGTTGATGCGCAAGGTAAGGTGTTAGCGCAGGCACCGCAATTTATTGAAACAACGTTGACGCATAAAATTGCACCTGCGGAAGGCAAAACCCCTTTATTCTGTGCTAGGAAATATGCCTTTTATATGGTTTTGTCATTGTTGTTTTTAGTATTACACGGCATGATGGAATTTGTTCGTCGTAAGATGAACCTTTCACAAAAACGCTAGTCAAAAACGACCGCACTTTTTATTTATAAACGAGATTTTTAATGAATCAAAATCTAATTGAAGTTAAGAATCTCACCTTTAAAACGCGGTGATCGCGTGATTTATGATAACCTGAATTTGCAAGTAAAAAGGGAAAAATCACTGCGATCATGGGGCCGTCGGGGATTGGTAAAACCACCTTACTTAAATTGATCGGTGGGCAACTGATACCAGAACAAGGTGAAATTTTGTTTGATGGGCAAGATATTTGTCGTCTATCTAATAGTGAACTGTACGAAGTACGTAAGCGGATGGGAATGTTATTCCAATCAGGTGCGCTTTTTACGGATATTTCTACTTTTGATAATGTCGCTTTTTCCACTCGTGAACATACGCATTTGCCTGAAAGTTTAATTCGTCAAATCGTGTTGATGAAATTGGAGGCGGTTGGGTTGCGAGGCGCTGCCGCATTGATGCCTTCAGAACTTTCTGGTGGTATGGCTCGTCGAGCTGCATTAGCACGCGCTATCGCACTTGACCCTGATTTAATTATGTTTGATGAGCCATTTACGGGACAAGATCCAATCAGTATGGGCGTAATTTTGAGCCTGATTAAACGATTAAATGAAGCATTAAATTTGACTTCTATCGTGGTGTCTCACGATGTGGAGGAAGTATTGAGTATTGCAGATTATGCCTATATTATTGCAGACCAAAAAAAGTCATCGCAGAAGGAACATCTGAGCAGCTTTTTACAAAGCCAAGATCCGCGAGTGGTGCAATTCTTAAAAGGTGAATCTGATGGTCCAGTGCGCTTTAAGTACCCAGCGCAAGATTATGTGAAGGAATTGTTTGAATGATCGTCAATTTTATTTCTGCTTTTGGAAAAACAGGTGATTGACTTTTTCCGTGCATTAGGGCGAGCAGGTTTTATGTTATTTGGCGCATTGATCGGCAAGCCACAAATTCGCAAGCATTTTCCTTTGCTTGTGAAGCAAATGCATGTTTTAGGTGTCCAATCGTTACTCATTATTTTGTTGTCCGGTTTATTTATTGGAATGGTATTAGGACTACAAGGTTATGTCGTGTTAGTCGATTTTTCTGCTGAAACAAGTTTGGGTCAGCTTGTAGCGCTTTTCTCTTTTACGAGAATTAGGGGCCTGTTGTTACCGCACTTTTTATTTGCTGGTCGGGCGGGTTCTGCATTGACTGCTGAAATAGGCTTAATGAAAGCCACTGAACAACTTTCTAGTCTTGAAATGATGGCTGTTGATCCTTTACGTCGAGTGATTGCACCTCGTTTTTTTGGGCAGGCGTTATTTCCATGCCAATTTTTGTCAATCTTGTTTATTGCGATTGGTATTTGGGGCGGTTCCTTAGTTGGTGTGGATTGGAAAGGTGTTGATTCAGGCAGCTTTTTGGGTCTGTGATGCAAAAATTCCGTGAGTTGGAGCTATGATATTTTAAATGGCTTTATTAAAGCGGTTTTCTTTGCTGTAGCCGTAACTTGGATTGCGCTGTTTAATGGTTATGATTGTATGCCAACATCAGAAGGCATTAGCTAAGCTACAACGCGAACAGTTGTGCATGCATCGCTTGTTGTTCTAGGATTAGATTTTATTTTGACTGCTATTATGTTTGGAGCAGGTTAAGGGTTTTTATGAGACAAACAATTAAATATGAATTTTGGGTCGGGTTATTTTATTACTTGGTATTGGTGCCTTAGTTTTTAGGTTTACGAGTAGCCAACGTACAAGGCTTTTGGGTGAGACGAAATCTTATACTGTGACGGCAACTTTTGATAATATTGGTGGACTAAAAGTACGTGCACCATTAAAAAGTTGGTGGGGTGGTTATTGGGCGTGTGAACGGTATTACGCTTGATGAAAAAGCTATTTACCAAAAAGTTAGTATTGCAATTAACCAGGAATATAATGAAATCCCTAGAAAAACAGTTCTTTATCAATTAAGACATCTGGCTTATTAGGTGAGCAATATATTGCATTGACAATGGGATTTTGATGATGGTGAATCGGCTATGCTTAAAGAGGTAGCCAAATTCAAGATACAAAATCTGCTATGGTGTTGGAGGATTTAATCGGCCAATTCCTTTACGGCGATAAAAATCTGATGGTAACAGTGAAAAAGACTGAGCCTACAGTACAATAACAACTAACATTTATTTAGGAGATTTATGATGAAATTTTTTTCCAAGTGAAAAAAATGGTTTGCAATTTTAACCTTAGTATTTACCGCACTTTTTACTGCTAGTACTGCTATGGCTGAAACAAGCCCTTATGTATTGATGCAACAAGCGTCAGATAAATTATTTTCTGATATTCAGGCAAAATCAAAAGCCAGATTAAAAAAGAATCCAAATTATTTACGTACTATCGTTCGTAATGATTTACTGCCTTATGTTCAAGTCAATTATGCAGGTTCTTTAGTTTTTAGGTTCTCATTTCAAATCTACTACACCTGAACAACGCGAAAAAATTCTTTAAAGCTTTTTGGTGATTTTATTGAACAAGCTTTATGCACAAGTATTAACGGCATATTCAAATCAACAAATCCAAATCGAGCCAGAAAAAAAGCATTAGGCGATAAAAAACTTAGTAAATATTCGTGTGAATATCATTCAAGTTAATCGGAGCTGCGCCAATTAAATTAGATTTTTAAATGGCGTAAAAATAGTAAAACTAGCGAATGGCAAGCTTATGACATGGTTGCTGAGGGGGTGAGCATGGTTGTGACAAAACAACAAGAATGGAGTGGTATCTTACGTCAGCATGGCATTGATGCATTAACTGCACAAGTACAAAAATCAGCAGCCCAACCCTGTAACATTAAGCAAATAATCTTGTTGCCATGTTAAATTGGGATTTAAAGAAAAATGATGATAAGATAGCGCCCTTTTGTCAGGGGAACTATTCGCAACACGTTGTTGCCTATGTGGCAGCAACGTGATGTTTTTATCAGCCAATGCGCTGGATAAAAACGGTTATTGAATGGGATTTGTCTGGTATTCAACATATTGATTCAGCTGGTTTTGCAGCTCTTTGTGATTTTTTACGAGAGTGCCAAAAGCTTAACAAAACAGTGCGATTAGTTTATCCACCAAAAACAATTATTAACCCTTGCAGATCTTGTTGGTTTGGCTGATTGGATCGCAAATTTTACAGATCTTAATTAAACGGAAATCTGATGGAACTTCAAGAAATTGAACGAATTTTAAAAGATGCGCTAAACGTAGAAGAGGTTTATGCTCAAGGTGAAAATGCGCATTTTGGCGTGATTGTAGTGAGTGATGAAATTGCTGCACTTTCTCGCGTAAAACAACAACAAACAATTTATGCTCCGTTAATGGCTTATTTTACCACTGGCGAAATTCACGCGTTAACAATTAAAACTTATACCCTGAAAAAGTGGAAACGTGATCGTGCATTAAACCAACTCAATTAAGGATTCAAAAATGGAAAAATTTCGTGTTTATGGGCAATCTCGTTTAAGTGGGAACCGTGAATATTTCAGGTGCAAAAAATGCCGCACTTCCAATTCTTTTTGCCGCTATTTTGGCAACAGAACCCGTTAAACTCACGAATGTTCCTGCGCTTAAAGATATTGAAACCACTTTGAAAATTTTACGTAAATTAGGCGTGGTTGTGGATCGCGATGAAACTGGCGCAGTTTTTATTAGATGCATCGAATATCGATCATTTCACTGCTCCTATGAATTGGTCAAAACCATGCGTGCTTCGATTTGGGCATTGGCGCCTTTAGTTGCTCGTTTTCATCAAGGCCAAGTATCGTTACCTGGCGGTTGCTCTATCGGTGCTCGTCCAGTTGATCTCCATATTAGCGGTTTAGAAAAATTAGGCACGGACATCGTTCTCGAAGAAGGATATGTAAAAGCACAAGTATTAGATCGCCTTGTGGGAACTCGCATTGTAATGGAAAAAGTAAGTGTAGGTGCAACTTTATCTATTATGATGGCAGCAACGCTTGCGAAAGGAACCACAGTGATTGGAAAACGCGGCTCGTGAGCCTGAAATTGTAGATACCGCTGACTTCCTCACAAAATGGGCGCGAAAAATATCTGGTGCAGGTTCTGATCACATTACGATTGAAGGTGTTGAATGTTTAACTGGTTGTGAACATAGTGTCGTGCCAGATCGTATTGAAAACGGGTACATTCTTAATTGCCGCAGCAATTTCGGGCGGTCGTGTTGTTTGTCAAAAATACTAAGGCTAATACTTTAGATGCAGTGATCGATAAACTTCGCGAAGCTGGCGCTCAAGTTGATGTTACAGATAATAGCATCACTTTAGATATGCTTGAAAGCGCCCTAAAGCAGTGAATATTCGTACGGCGCCACATCCAGGGTTCCCTACTGATATGCAGGCTCAATTCACCTTATTAAATATGGTAGCAGAGGGTACAAGCATTATCACTGAAACGATTTTTGAAAAATCGTTTTATGCATATTCCTGAATTAATTCGCATGGGCGGTAAAGCTGAAATTGAAGGGAATACTGCGGTATGTCATGGTGTTGAACAGTTGTCTGGCGCAGAAGTGATGGCAACAGATTTACGCGCATCAATCAGTTTAGTTCTTGCAGGTTGTATCGCAACAGGTGAGACTATTGTAGATCGTATTTATCATATCGATCGTGGTTATGAGCATATCGAAGATAAATTACGAGGCCTAGGTGCGAAAATTGAGCGTTTTTTTCTGAAGTGATGAAGCGTAATTAGGTACGCTACTTTTCTATTAGAAATTACAAGTTTATTTATAATCTTAAACTCTATTAATGCCTTTCTTTAGAAAGGCATTTTTTACTGAAATTTTATAAGAGTAGATTGAACACATTGTTTAGAAACCTGTTTTTTTCTATAAGAAAGTGCGGTAGATTACTTTTTATTTTGATAGTAATCAGTCATATCGCTTTTTATAACTAAAAATTTATAAACTATAAATAAATAATCTTGTCATAAGTTTGGTTTTTATAATCATGCTTAGACAAACACAACACAAGGAAGAAAAAAATGAAAAAAATTACTTTTTACAACCGCACTTTTAAGCGCTGGTATTGCTTTCTCAACATTTTTCTCACGCTGGTGAAATTGCTGACCGCGTTGAAAAAACTAAAACTTTATTAGTGGGAACTGAGGGTACTTATGCGCCATTTACTTTCCATGGTAAAGACGGCAAATTGACAGGCTTTGATGTAGAAATCATTGAGAAAGTGGCAGAAAAATTAGGGTTTGAAAATTGAATTTAAAAGAAACCGCTTGGGATGGAATGTATGCAGGTTTGAATGCGAAAACGATTTGATGTTATTGCAAACCAAACGAATCCAAGTCCAGAGCGCTTAAAAATATGATTATTCTGCGCCTTATAATTATTCTGCTGGCGTTATTGTGACGAAAGAAAAATAATAACAGCATTAAGACTTTCTCTGATTTAAAAGGTAAAAATCAGCTCAATCAGCAACCAGTAACTGGAGCAAAGATGCTCGTGATAATGGTGCGATTATTGTGACAGTGGATAGTCTTGCGCAAAAATCTTGAAGCAGTCAAACAAGAACGTGTTGATGCAACAGTGAATGATAAATTAGCTGTACTTGATTATTTCAAAAACAACCAAATGCAGGTTTAAAAATTGCCGTTGAGAGCGATAAGAAAATTCCGACAGGTTTTGCATTTTTGAAAGGTGAAGAAGAACTCATTGCAAAAAGTGAATAAAGCACTAGATGAACTACGCCAAGACGGTACATTAAAAACAACTTTCAATTAAATGGTTTGGTGATGACATTACTCAATAATTTGTTAGCGAGTCTTCCATTTATGAGTGCAGAACGAGCTGATTATGTAATCAGCCTCGTTTTTGGCCTATGTTAGAAAGGCGCAATTTTATATACGATTCCCTTAGCCATTATTTCCTTTTTGTGGTTTATTTATTGCGGTAATTGTTGCCGTAATTTGTACGCTTCCTCATCCAAATTTTATGACTAAAACTTTTGCAAAGTATTTGTCGCGCTTATATTTCTATTATTCGTGGTACGCCAATGCTTTGTGCAGATTTTTTTATTATTTTCTATGGATTGCCTGAAGTCGGCATTAAACTCGAGCCCTTCCCCAACTGCAATTATTGCCTTCTCAGTCAATATCGGTGCTTATGCTGCAGAAACAGTACGTGCATCAATTATTGCGATCCCAAAAAGGTCAGTGGGAGGCTTCTTATGCTATTGGAATGAATTATCAACAGGCATTTATTCGCATCGATTATGCCACAGGCATTACGCATTTCCGTTCCATCGCTTTCTAACACTTTTATTAGTACGGTGAAAGATACTTCTTTGGCTTCCTTAGTATGGATTGCAGAACTCTTTCGTGTCGCACAAAATATTACAGCTGAGAATTATGAGTTTATCTTGATTTATAGTGAGGCTGCATTGATTTATTGGGTTTTCTGCCTTGTGTTATCTATTGGTCAAATGCGTTTTAGAAAAACGTCTTTCTCGTCACTTGTAAGGATTGTCTATGCTAAAAAGTAAGTAATATTCAGAAAAAAACTTTAATGGCAATCATGTGTTAAAAAGGCATTGATTTTGAAATTAATAAAAGGTGAAGTGGTCGCAATTTTAGGGACCTTCTGGTTCTGGAAAAACCACTTTTTACGTTGCTTAAACTTGCTTGAGAGAGCAGAGCAAGGCATTTTGAATTTACTGATGATAGTCTAAAAATTGATTTTAGCCAGAAAATTAGTAAAGCAGATGAATTAAAGTTGCGCCGACGTTCATCAATGGTATTCCAACAATATAATTTATTTCCTCATCGTTCCGCCCTTGAAAATATCATGGAAGGAATGGTTGTCGCAAAAAACAAGATAAGAGTCAGAGCGAGAGAAAAAGGCTCTTAGCTTGTTAGAAAAAGGTGGGACTAAAAATAAAGCGGATTTATTTCCTCTCAACTTTCTGGCGGTCAGCAACAGCGAGTAGGGATTGCCCGAGTCCCTTGCAGTAAAACCTGATATTATTTTATTAGATGAGCCTACATCGGCGTTAGATCCCGAATTGGTTGGCGAGGTGTTACAAACATTAAAAAAATGCTCGCTCAAGAAGGCTGGACAATGATTATTGTTACTCATGAAATGCAGTTTGCGAAAGATGTTGCAGATCGTGTAATTTTTGATGGCGGATGGGTATATTGTAGAACAAAAATACAGCAGATAAATTCTTTTACTTGCCCACAACACGAGCGAACTAAACAGTTCTTGCTACAAGCCAAAAATACCACTTGATCCAGATTATTGTATTTAAAGTGCGGTAAATTTTTTTAGAGAGTTTTCTGAATAATGGATTATTTTAGGATTTAATCGAAACGTGATGAATTTCATAAGTTGAGAATTAAATGTCTCCGAATCTTTACATTATCAACGCACATATGCAAGAATGATCGCATTCAAATTTAAGTCAACAGGAGTAAATTATGACTTTGGCAGAACGTTTTAAAAACAAGAATTTGTTTCTGGTTGGAAACCTTTTGAGGTAGTTTGGCTTTAGCGCTTTTTCATCATTGCATCAGATTTGGGCTTATGTACAAGCGCCTGATTCTTGGTTAGCAATGATTTCTGGTATTTCCGGTATTTTGTGTGTGGTATTGGTAAGTAAAGGTAAAAATTAGTAATTATTTCTTTGGATTAATTTTTGCTTACACTTATTTTTTTATGTCGCGTGGGGTTCAAATTTCTAGGTGAAATGAATACTGTACTCTATGTATATTTGCCATCTCAATTTATTGGTTACTTCATGTGGAAAGCCAATATGCAAAAATAGTGATGGTGGAGAAAGCGTGATTGCTAAAGCTTTTAACTGTTAAAGGATGGATGACATTAATTATTGTGACTACGGTTGGGACTTTGCTTTTTGTTCAAGCATTACAAGCGGCTGGCGGTAGTTCAACAGGTTTAGATGGTCTAACTACCATTATTACGGTTGCTGCACAGATTTTTAATGATTTTTGCGTTATCGTGAACAGTGGTTGTTATGGATTGCTTTAAATATCCTTTTCTATTTTCTTATGGGCAGAAACACCAGCGATGTACTTAATGTACTCAGCCCTACTTACTTAACTCGTTGTATGGTTATTATAACTGGACGAAATTGGTTAAACATAGCTAACTAAACATACTTAAGCAAAAATTAAAAACCAAAAAGAGTGGTAATAATGAAAGTTGTCCTCCCTAAAATCAGACTGTTTAATCAAAGTCCAAGCTTTTGATTAAGCAGTCTAATTTTTGGGATAGATCATTTTACAAGGCTTTATTATTAGGTATAAAAAGTATTATTCAGCATTACAGAATCATTTTCACTAATTTATCTGCTTTAATTCGTGCAAATTTTTTCAAAAGTTTTTGCACTGGTTCTGGGTATTGATTCAATTCTTCTAATTCAGTGTAATGTTTTAATACTTTTGTATGTTGGCGAATTTGGTTTTTGCTTCTTTTTCCACTTGGGCTAAAAAGCTGTTGTTGTGGATCGTAAATTAATAAGCCATTTTCTGCATCTAAACGCCATGCTCGAGGGTTAAGATTATTGCCTGTAAGTAAAAATATAACGGTCATCTACCCACACACCTTTTAAGTGATAGGTATTATCGCCATCACGCCACAAACGCACCACAAGCTGACCATTTTCAATTTGAGTCTCAAATTTTTTCACAGAAACAGCGAAGATTACTTTCATAAAGATAAAGGTAACGCTCCCGCCATTTTGAATGGTTGTTCTGGTGGAATATAAAAATCGTTTGCGACTTTATCGCCAACAATAATTTCTACTCGTTTACCGTTTTCCAATAACGTTGCTATTTTATGTTGCAATGTGCGTGGGAAATTAAAGTATGGCGTACAAATCACCAATTTCTTTTGCACTTGCAAGAATAAATCTTCAATTACTTTGATTTAATTCATTGCCTGATGCGCCTAAGCCAAACAGTGGTGATACGCTTAAAAACATTCGGTAATTTCACCGCACTTTTTAATGAATATTCGCCATTTTGAGCAAGGTCTTTACGATAAGCGCGAATATTGCCGCGGATCTCTTTTGGTGCGAGGGCGGTTGGTGACATCAAGTGGATAAACTGTGCTGAAATCTAACAAGTAATCATTGATGAAATTCACCATTGAATCAGCTAATTCGGCATGAGTGATTTTTGATAGCGGTCGTAACGATATTTTTCAAATTGATGAAGATAAACATTATTAATGCTTGCACCGCTATAAAAGCACCGTATCATCAAATACAAAGCCTTTAACGTGCAATACACCAAAAACTTCTGCGTATTAATTGGCACGCCAAAGAACATATTCGGATCATCAGGCAACTGATAAGTTTGGCGTTGCTCGCAATACCAATCTGCATTGGTGGCCGATTTTTCCGCTCCTAATAAATTGCGTTGTGCGCGATGCCAATCTATGAGAATTTTTACATCCAAATGTGGATTTTCTTGCTTCACGCGATAAATTTCATCGAGGATTTCCTGCCCCGCTTCATCTTTTTGCCAATAAAGTGCGGTGACATAAATACGTTTTTGCGTTTCTGATTAATTCAATAATTTGAGTTTTAAATTCAGCCGGGCTACCCAAAAATTCAATTTGCTCAGCTTGCAAAGCAAGGAATGGCAAATTATTTAAATTTTGTTCAGCTCGTTTGGTTTTATTGATTAACATAATCCATCTCGTGATTAAAGACTAGTGCGTTAGTTTACAATATTTCATGCTATTAATAGAAAAAGGCTTTTTCGTTATAATGCTCTACAAATCTTAGCATTTTTGGCCAAAAATAGCCATTTTTATTCAGGGAAACCCTATGAACGACAAACGCAAACCGTTTTTTTCAATCCGCTGGCAGATCCTTTCAAGAACGCTCAGTAGGTGAAAAAATACAGAGAAAAACCAACTCAAAAATCGACCGCACTCTAATGATAAATTTAATGGAAATAGGAACGAAAAATCTCGTTTTTTTCCTCGTGATAAACAAGAAGTGAAAGAAACTAAAATTACGCAACTTTCTTTTATCTCGTGCGCCATCAAATAAAAATGTAGAAAAACCCTAAGGTTCAAGTGACGATAAAAAGTACGGGTACGGTTTATAAAACAAAAGAAAAGAAAACGGGGGCGCTTTCTCCTCGTGCACCTGAAAAAAATTAAGAAAAACCGTGCGGAAGAAATGAAAGTTTATGGTGAAAAATGCCTGTTTAGCTTTTATTTGCCGAGCGTCCTGAAAGTATTGTTCGATTGTGGGCAACCGTACAAATGTCACATAAAATTGGCGAGGTATTGAGTTATTTAGCCGAAAACAAAAAGCTTATCACGTTGTAGATAGTGAAGAATTAGCTCGAGTGAGTGGAACAGAACATCATGGTGGCATTTGCTTATTAGTGAAGAAACCGCGTGCTTTTTACGTTGCAAGGGTATTTGGATATTCCTCGTGAAGAGGATTGTTTAGTGCTATTAGACAACGTGAATAATGCGCAAAAATATTGGTGGGGTATTGCGTACTTGTGCTTATTTTGGCGTGAAAAATATTGTCGCCTATAATGTGGAAAATCTGTATTCGGCAGCCTCAATGCGCGTAGCAGAAGGTGGCGCGGAATATATTCGAGTGTTAGAAACAGATTATATTGATTCAGCTTTAATGCAATTGCGCAAATCAGACTATCAAATTATTCACGTATCGCACAATAAACAAGGCGAGCCGTTAGATAAAGTGCGGTTAAAAATAAAGTGGTTTTTGTGCTAAGTGAAAGTTCTACGGAAAGTTTAGCGACTCCAGAAGATACACAAGTGCGTTTAACGCTCGCAAGCCCAATAAAATCAGGCTTAAACATTGCAGTGAATGCAGGTGTGTTGTTAGCGAAGTGGTATTTTAAGTGAACTTTTAGTTTGGCATAGGTATATTTATTGCTAATTATGGTAATAGTTTAACCTTTGGTGAAGTGCATATATCCTTAAAGTATGGAATTAAAACTAGCCTAGAGTATATTTATCCTTGATACAGATCATGCAGTTTTTATATTTCTAATGACTTCATTGATTTCCATTAATAGAGTTGGTAGAATTTGCACCTGTTTTTTTATAAAAACAGTGCAAAATTGTAACAAATATTATTAAATAAGGAACAATCAATGATATACAATCCTACAGGCAATAATTTTTGCAAAAATACAATAAACATCAACTGCACTTTAGTGCAAAAATTTCTTGTTTCCTTTCTCTCTTTTCTGCTTTAAGTGCGCCAGCATGGGCAGATGACAGCCAAACCACAGAGCAAAAATTGCAAATAATGCAAGAAACTATTAATGTTTAATGACCGTATTGAAAAACTCAATACATTAATTAAAGCTAACGGTTATACCCAAGAACCTAGCGCACAAAAAGTATCTGGTATTACAGCGATGGCAATCGGCTCAAATGCTGAAGCTACAGGTAATCAAGGATTGGCAATAGGCGCTAACGCAAAAGCAAACGATGAAGATCGTGATCCCATAAGCCAAACAGCAATATGATAGCTATCGGACTTAACGCAAAAGCAACAAAAACTGACGCAATAGCGATGGGGACAAAAGTCTCATGCCACTGAAATTAATACAACTGCGTTAGGTGCATACGCGAGGCAACTAATCAATATGGTATTGCAGTTGGCGCAGATGCTTATTCGGTAGGAGAACGTGCAATTGCGATTGCGTGCATACTAGTAAAGATGAAATGAAGAAATTCTATGATGATCCAAATAAATTAAGAGAATTTCTAAATTATGATAGTACGATTACAAGCAATATCACCGATCAAAACGGTCATTTCTGAACTTACTAATGCAAAACAGGGTGAAACAAAAAACTAGCAGAGCTTTATTAAAGATGACACCCGACTCAAACAACTTATTCCAGATCAGAAAACGTGATGCTTTTTATTGCTTATGCCAAAAAGTTTCGCGGAGGCTCGTGCAATATTAGATAAGCAAAAAGAGTTGTATCCGGAATAATCCTGAATTAGCTCGTTTTGGGTTAGTCAACCCATTTGGTGCAACAGGGGGCAAAGCTATTGCGATTGGTGATGAATCATTAGCTTCTGGTTCATATTCTGTTGCGCTAGGTGCTAAATCAAAAGCAACCAACTATGCAAGCATCGCAACAGGATATGAGGCAAAAGCAACAGGAAAGCAAACATTAGCAAATGGTTTTGCAGCAGAAGCGACAGGTGACTTTAGCTCATCTATCGGAACAGCTGCGAAAGCTATGGGCTATACATCTATAGCACTAGGATATGGTTCTAATGCAGGGATGACAGAAGCTATCGCTATTGGTTCAGGTGCTAAAGTGAAAATAGGAGGTCCTGATTTTAGAGGCTCTATTGCTATCGGTCGGAAAGCTAATTCTCAAGCGGGTCTTTCTATTGCCATTGGTGCAGATTCTATGAACCATGACGGAGGAGTTTATTCGGGTAATACTGCTGTTGGTGCAGGGGCTGTAACAGGTAAATCTGGATCAAAACAAGAGCCAACAGGTGCCACAGCTATCGGTAATGGTGCTCATGCAAATACAGATGAAATTGGTGGACGAATCTGGGCTTATGGTACAGCTATTGGTACATCATCACATGCACAAGGTACTTATTCGTCAGCTCTAGGGATTAATTCAAGAGCGATAGGGTCATTATTCAGTATCAATTGGTGTACAAAATGATACAAAAGATCATCAACATGGTGCATGGGGGATATGGTTCTAATGCCATTGGTCTTCACGCTCATGCTCGTGGGCTCTACTCTAATGCTATTGGTTCAGAATCAGAATCATTGTATAACAATAGTGTTGCTTTTTGGGTATCGGGCACAAACAAAAGCAGTGAATTCTGTTTCTGTTGGTACAGGAGCTCAAACAACGGGCGTTAATTCTGTCGCACTTGGTCCAAGTGCTATGGCTACATTTGATTCGACAGTAGCTCTAGGAGGCAACTCTTTGGCAAATACAAAAAGCGATGTAATTGGTTTTGATCCATTAGGCTATGCATCTACAGCATATAATGTGACTAAACCAGAAACACTACTAAAAGATATGAGTACTGTTCTATCAACTGAGAAATTAGAAGCTTATAACAACTTACGAGCAAAAGATTATTGAGTTAGACGAGAAGATTCTTTCGTATAATGAAAATCTTAAAGGTATCGGAATATGACAGTTTATATGGCAAAAAAATGAAGATATTCGTAATAAGGCTTTCTGAAACGACGAAAAAGATACGTAAGAATCGTGATGATGCCATTGCAGCTAAAAATTGGCACTAGCAGAGATTCAAGCCAACTACAATGACGCTAACACTTGGAGAAGTTCTGCTGGTGCAGTATCTGTAGGTAATTCTGATTTAGGTATCACTCGCCAAATCACGAATGTCGCTGCAGGTTCACAAGATACTGATGCAGTGAATGTGGCACAATTAAAAAGCCTTGGCAGCCGCGCCTGCACAGATCTATAACGGCGGAAGTGTTAATGGTGCTAACTTTAATATTGGCACACAACTAGGTTCACCGTTTAATTTAACGAATCTTCGTTTTTCTTTTGGTAATGGCTTAAAAGCATCGGTACAAAAGGATAAAAATAATAATCAGGTTCTATTTATGGAATTAGACAGCGATGCCATTAAAACTAATCCTGATTTGAAAGGGCAAAATGGTAGAGACGGCAGAGACGGCAGAGATGGCAAAGATGGACAAAACGGTAGAGATGGCATAAATGGCAGAGACGGTACGAATGGTAGCAGTCTCACACCAAATGACATTGTTAATGTTAAAGAGGTTCACACTGGTAATACAGTTATGAATACCAATGGCGTGGTTATTAATAACGGCAATAAAACTGTTTCTATTACTGAAAACGGCTTAAATAATGGCGGAAATAAAGTAGTGAATGTGGCTGCTGGTGAGATTTCTGCAATATCAAAAAGAGGCAGTAAATGGCCAGCAATTATATGAAACTAATCAATCTGTGGCACAAAAATACACGTTCAATTCATCAATTAAACAATAAAATGGATGAAGTTGATCGTCGCGGACGTCGAGGAGTTGCTATTGCGGGTGCAATGGGTTTGCTGCCCTCAGCCACATACTTCAGGTAGATCATCTATAAGTACCGCCACCACGTATTATCGTGGAGAACAAGCCTTAGCAGTTGGATATTCTCGTTTGGCAGATAATGGTAAACATATTGTTAAATTTAGTGGAGCATCCAATATGTCAGGTAAGAAAGATGTTATGGTTGGGGCTGCTTATGGTTATGAATGGTAATTAAGCGCTTTTTATCAGTTCAAGGGAGAATTTTCTCCCTTTAAAAATTTCAAATAAAAAGTCTTTAGTCAATTCAATAAACGCTTCAGTGTATTGATTATCAGCATCATAAATCACCAATTGATCTTGCATTAAAAACTTCTGGCTGTTTGGCAAAGGTAAGTAGTATTCTTTGGGGCGTTTTTCCCACTTTAGTAATGACATTTGTCTGTTTGATGCAAAAAAGTGCGGTAGATTTTGTGAGCGTTTTCCCCGCATCATAAGGCAAAACAAAACTTATTCTCCCATTTTCCGATAATCGTGTGGCAGCCCATTCTAACCAATTTAAATGGCTTTTGCTTGGTATAACGAGCCAATTCTCTTTCCTCATTTTTGCAGGCAATACCTTGTTCAAAAATAAGGTGGATTTGCCACAATTAAGTCAAAGGTTTGTTCAGTGGTTTGTAAAAATCGTTGTATATCTATTTGAATAAGTTGGATACGATTTTTCCACACTGAATTATTGATGTTTTCTTGTGCTTGTTTTGCTGCAATGGTATCCAACTCAATCGCTTGAATTTGGCAGTTTTCTTCTGTTCGTTGTGCCAACATTAAAGCCAATAATCCAGTTCCACTGCCCATATCTAAAAATATTTTTACAATGTTTTACATCAGCCCAAGCACCTAACAAAATGCCATCAGTACCGACTTTCATCGCACAAGAATCTTGATTGATATGGAATTGTTTAAAGGTAAATCCGCTCATAAATTTTTCGTAAATTGACCGCACTTTCAGGTATAATCCCCACTAATTTTAACAAAGAACCGCACAATAATGAATTTATCCCAATTTGAACAATTCGATCTTTCTCCTGAGCTTTTAAAGGCACTTGAGAAAAAAGGTTATTCTCGTCCAACAGCTATTCAAATGGATGCCATTCCTGCCGCAATGGAAGAGCGTGATGTATTAGGCTCTGCACCAACGGGAACTGGGAAAACTGCTGCTTTTTTATTACCCGCGCTACAACATTTATTGGATTATCCACGCCGTAAACCAGGCCCACCGCGTATTTTGGTATTAACGCCAACCCGTGAATTGGCAATGCAAGTGGCTGAACAAGCGGAAGAATTAGCGCAGTTCACTCATTTAAAATATTGCGACCATTACAGGTGGCGTGGCGTATCAAAAATCACGGTGATGTGTTCAATACCAATCAAGATTTGGTGGTGGCTACGCCCGGCCGTTTGTTGCAGTACATTAAGGAAGAAAAATTTTGATTGCCGTTCCGTTGAAATGCTCATTTTTGACGAAGCCGATAGAATGTTACAAATGGGGTTTGGGCAAGATGCAGAAAAATTGCGCTGAAACCCGTTGGCGAAAAACAAACCTTGTTATTTTCTGCAACCTTGAAGGGAGTTGTTGGTTGATTTCGCGGAGCGTTTGTTGAATGATCCTGTGAAAGTAGATGCGGAACCAAGCCGTCGAGAGAGAGAAAATTAATCAATGGTATTATCACGCAGACAGCAATGAACATAAAATCAAATTGCTCGCACGCTTTATCGAAACTGAAGAAGTGACGCGTGGAATTGTGTTTGTTCGTCGTCGTGAAGATGCGCGAGAACTTTCAGAAACATTGCGTAAACGAGGTATTCGTTCCGCGTATTTAGAAGGCGAAATGGCGCAAACTCAACGTAACAATGCGATTGATAAATTGAAATCAGGTATTGTGACGGTATTGGTTGCAACCGATGTGGCTGCACTGGTATTGATATTGACGATGTAAGCCATGTTATGAATTTTGATTTGCCCTATAGCGCGGATACTTATTTGCATCGAATTGGACGTACAGCGCGAGCAGGTAAAAAAGGGCACGGCAGTTTCTTTTGTCGAAGCTCATGATTACAAGTTACTTGGTAAAAATCAAACGCTATACCAAGGAAATTTTAAAGGCACGCATTTTAGAAGGTTTAGAACCTCGCACTAAGCCACCAAAAAGATGGTGAAGTGAAATCTGTCAGTAAAAACAAAAAGGCACGTATTAAAGAAAAAAACGTGAAGAAAAAGAAAAACAGAGGCGAAGAAAAAAGTGAAATTACGTCATAAGGATACGAAAAATATCGGAAAACGACGTAAGCCGAGTAACTCAAATACTGAACAATAATTTATGATAGAGAGCCTTTCCTAAGATTTTTGAAAGGTTTTTGTCTATGCTTGATTTAACCTCTGTTTAAGCAAACATTGTTTAATCAAAAAGTGCGGTAAATTTACAATATGATTTTTACAGTCTAGTTTTTCGCCACCAAATTCATCTAATAAATTTTCAGTGAGTTTAGCTAAAATACCTGTCATCAGTACAAAAATCTGCATCGAAACGCTGTGCAAAAATCTTCTTTCAGAATATCATCATTTTTTTCGCGTATACTATCTGCAAATTTTTAAACGTTTGAGGGTGCAATCCTCGTTAAAAAAACGAAAGTTAAGGTATCCTCCCATTCTAAGGCTAATTTACTTACTACTTTTTTTGCCATCTTGCAGAAGTGCGAGAATTTCTTCATTTTCTAAGGGTTGTTTTTACAACGAATAACACTGTCTTCCTGACTGCCACGAAGCTCGGCTTCTTCCAATGCAATTAACCAATGCGGTAAGCTATCTTGAACGATCCAATTGGTTAAGATCGTGCTAGGTTCATTAGCAAAGGCTAAAGGCACGACAGGGAGAGAACCTAAGGATTTACGCAGTAATGCGAGCGCATCTTCCGCGCGTTTACTCGATGCGGCATCAACATGAACGAGATTATTTTCCATATCAATCCACAGTGCCGTATGTTGATTTTTACTAAACGCACGCGGTAATAAATTCATCACAACATCATCTTTTAATGTCTGTTTTTCTACTTTTTTAAGTTTGCGGTTTTCTTTTTGTTCAAGGCTTTCAATGCGTTCATCTAATTCACGTTTGACCACATTTACCGCAAGATTTTTTTCTTCTTTTTCGCCACTAATAGAATTTGTTTTCCTACAGAAAAAAATAGAGTAAATCTGAGCCTCTTAATGGGGTTGACCATCCAAATTTACTTTGATCTTGAGCACCGCAAGGGTGGAATTGACAATCTTCCAGTTTAGTTTGTAGCTGTGCAAGATCCCAATCTAGCGGTTTAGTCAGCCTATAAGTCATTAAATTTTTGAACCAAAAATTAACTTTATAACTCATAATATTTCACCATGTATAATTTTATTATTAAATCAATAATTTACTTGTTACAAAACACCATTTATAATTCATAGTATATCATCATATTTCAATTTTTAGTAACCATAATGGTAACTTATCATAATAGAATTAGATTTTTTTGGTTACTAAAATGTAGAAATACCTATTTTTTTATACATAAACAGATGTCTTATGGCTAAAAAAAGTAAAAACCACTTGTTGATACCGAAATCAAGAAAGCAAAAGCATCAGACAAACCATATACATTGACTGATGGTTATGGACTATTTCTAATCGTTTCACCAACAGGTTCAAAATCTTGGCGATTTAATTACTATCGACCTCTAACAAAGAAACGAGCAAAAATTTCTTTAGGCCTATATCCAGCAATTACACTATCAAAAGCAAGGGAATTGAGAGAACACTATCGTCAATTACTAGCTAATAAGATTGATCCGCAAGAATACATAAAACAGCATGAATTATTGCAATTACAACGACAAAAACAATACATTTTTTTGCCATATCAACTCAATGGAAACAAAAAAAGTTTCTGAAAATCAAGTCTGTAACACTTAAAAAGCCGATGGAGAACGCTAGAAAAATATGCATTTCCATATTTGAGGCGATAACCCTATTGCTGAAATTACACCACAACAGTTACATGATACAGCTATACCATTATTTGAACGAGGAGTTTCTCACACTGGGAAGCTTTGTTATTGCATTAGTTAATGAAATCATGAATTTTGCTGTTAACAAAGGTATTATTGAGTTTAATAAATGCATCAATGTATCAAAGGCTTTTTAATGTAAAACAGAACAACACATCATCCAACTATTAGACCTGAAAAACTACCTGAGTTCATGTCTGCGTTACGTCATTCACATATTGACCTTATGGTGAAATATCTTATTGAATTCTCCTCTTGACTATCACCCGTCCAAGTGAAGCTGCAAATGCACAATGGAATGAAATTGATTTTTGAGAAATCGCTATGGAATATCCCTGCTGAACGCATGAAAATGAAAAAAAGCTTTCACCATTCCATTATCACCACAAGTGCTTAAAATACTTAATAAGCTAAAAACATTTCAGGCCGTAGTCGTTTTATTTTTCAAAGCCAACGTTATCCTGAAAGACCATTACATTCAAGCTCTGCTAATGCAGCAATTAAACGCGTTGGTTATAAAGATCAATTAACATCACATGGGCTACGTTCTATCGCAAGCACCTATCTTAGCGAGACATTTACCGAAATGAATCTGGAAATTCTTGAAGCGTGCCTTTCTCATCAAAGCAAAAATCAAGTTCGTAACGCCTACAATCGCTCAACCTATCTTGAACAACGAAAACCATTAATGAATTCTTGGGGAGATTTTGTTGAAGAATGTATGAAAAAGTATCTGAAAAATAAAGGGAATCAATACTGATTCCCTTTATTTACCTAACCTTTCTTCAATAACTCTACCATTTCTCTCAGTAGCTTTATTTCATTATCTTTTTTTGCTCTACTAGCTTGTTCAACAAACCTTCTTTTTCTTCCAATAATTGCTGACAATGTGATAACGATAATTTTAGCTTTTTCAATCTCAATCAATAGAGATTTCTCATTGTCTCCCTGAAATGACGAACCAAAATGAGAATTCTCATTGAATTGAACGAAGACATTTCGTTCACCAGAATTAATCAATTCAACAATATCTATATCTAAAATCTGTGCAATTTGCTCTAGCTTATCCAGATGTAATTTCGTTTCACCACGTTCAATTTTTGCATAGCCATTCAATGACATACTCATTTTTCAGCCATTTCTTCTTGTGACCAATGCTTTTGTTTCACGTAGTTTTTCTGATCTTTTCATGTACATTCATGCTCAACACCTACAATTTGGTTAAATTACACACTAATACTAGTTAACAATATACCCTGTTTGTTACTACACATCAAATATTCGACAATATATTATCATCTCGTTTCACACATTCTGTGTGCTTATAAACCTAATGAAATCAATTACTAGTAGGAAACTAACATGAAAGCTCTTTCAATCGTAGCATTAATTTTTGCTGCTATTTCTATCTTTATTCCAGTAATCGGCTTTGTACATTGCAATTCTTTGTAGTTTACTTGCTTTTAATATCCTTTTATTCCCAACCCTACATTATCAGGAATAACAATTGGTATTAATATTTTAAGCACTATTTTCTTATCTCCTAGTTTAGCATTACAAGCTGGCATGGCTGAGGGAAATGCTTCAGGTGGAGGTTCTCAAATTCTTGGGTTTTACATAGGAATTCATGTAATATGTCTAGTTGCTGGATTCTTATTAATTATTTTGAGAAAAAAATATTCTCTAAGACTATAACAAAAATAATATATTATACTTATGAGGATAAAATATGATTAAAACTGTTTTCTCAATGCTTGTTTTAATGACCAATATTGCATATGCTGGGAATCCGTACTATTGAATCCCCACCTGAACAAGGTGGCTCAATACCAACGAAATGTGGTGATTATATTTATTTTTGGAGAGAAACGTTCTCCATATGATGTATGTATGATCACTGGGCTTTTAAAAACATATGAAAAAAGGTCAATGTATTACTCGTGATGAATACAAACTTTTAAACAAAGCATGTAGCACTAAACCCGACAATGTTCCACAAGCCTATAAAATGAGAGATTCATCTTACTATGTTGAATACTCACCGAAACTGATGGTTTTGTACCAATGAGTAGTGAAAACTAAAAATCGTCATAAAGAGCTCAAAAATGAGCTCTTTTTTTCATTTTATGTATTACCTATAGGTTTATCATTCTAATCAACTAAATGCATCTAGACATCATTTTAGAATTATTCTGGCTTACATTAAATACCTATATACATTTATCAAGTACAGTGAACTTAAAATGATAAAAATTTCCAAATTTTAAACCGCATTCTGACACGGAAACTGAAGAATTAATTAGCTTACTATTTAGAAAAACTCGACATTGATGAACTAATCTTTCTGCTACATGTTTTACAACGTGATATCCGTGCAAAATATACACTCACAAAAATAATTAAAAATATCAATTTAAAAGTTAGATTCATAAATTCCTGTGTTAAGCTCCTAAAAAGTATGTACAAAATAGGAGATAATTATGAAAAATACAAGATAACGTCGGCTATTACTTCACAATTCAAGATCTTCAAGATCGTTTACGTGTAAGTCGTTCAACTATTCTACGATTAATTGAATCGAAAAATTAATATCTATCAAATTTGGACGACAAGTTCGTATTCCTGAATCTTAGATTCTAAGTTACCTTGAAACTTGTAAAGTATAAAAATAAGCCACCAAAAAACATGGTGGCTTTTTATTTATTATCTTTTATATCGTTTAAAAACACATCTTAGCACTGCCTTCTGATATTGATAAACAGGTTGCTATTTCTCGCCATTTCAGACCTTGTGTTCTTAACTATGCTATTTTCTCATATTTACTTTTTTTAAGTCATTTTTTTGATTTCACCCATCCGAATTCTTCTGCCCAACGATTCAATGAACTTACACTAATACTAAATTGTTCTGCTATTTGCTTTAACGACATATTAGGTTTATTAGCTCCAAATTGATTAAACAACTCTTTCTTGATAATTTGTTGCTTTTTCCCATCGTTTTCGAGAACGATTCGACTGAATTTGTTGGAAAACGATGATTCAGAAAAATCTTTCCCAGATCCAACGAGATGAACTTCTAGCAATTCCTTTTTAACTCCCTGTATGGTAATGGTGGATTATGATTCTGATTTAATAACTCTAATGAAGATAATAAATACTGATTAAATTGTTCTAATTGTTTACCTGAACATTTAAACTTCAGAATCTCACGATAACCAATGATCTGATTAACAAAGAACAATTCCGACCTTCAATATCTTCATTATCATTTAGATAAAAAATACAGGTTTATTTGATAAATCAACAAAAATCAGCTAAATAATCCAGAGTATATTTAGGTACATTAAATACAAATGTTCTCCAAAAATTTGAGTTTGGATTTTTTTAGTGAATACACCAACATAGTGTTGATCTGTCTCTAACTTATCAATATAAGCCCGTTGTATCTTTTTAAAATAACTTATTGGCTTAAATCGAGCATTCTTTTGTGTTACAAATAGGTACTTTAACGCATAGATATAATGACATCGACCGTTTAATCTATTTTGTACGACTATATTGGGACTTGGAGTCCTAACAATTCCCAATCCATTGCAGAATTTTTCCTGATTCAGATCTAACACCATAAATTTAATAAACAGATCATTAAACTGAATATACTTATGAGTTAATGCAACATCTTTAGGGTATAACTGCACCCCATTATCAAAAATTATCTGTCTATTTTTATCCGTTCTGCTAAGCTTTGATTAAAAATCATCTAATGTATATGCTGATTCCATATTTACCTCGTGATATATGATTGAAATTATGTGGTAGACATATCTAGCTAATATGTCTTAACTGAGATTAATACAAAAAGCATTTTTTTAACTTAATCTGATTGTTTTTAGACACTTGAAACATAAAAAGAATCGAATGCCTAAATCTTAAGCAAAAATATAGATTCGTAACAAAATATCATCCCATATCAGATATTAATAATTTAGAAGTAATATAAAAATGAAATAATATCTAATTAAATCAGATCGCAACAACTTGATGGTAAAAACATTGTTTAAGACATATTACAAATTGAATAGATAAAAATTAGAGATTTTTTTGGATACATCGGATACTTTTTGATGTATTGTATATACTAGAGGTAATATTACATATAATTAGTGAACAAGTAATAAACAGCTACAGTGTACACGCCTAAAAATAGTAACCAATTTGGTAACCAATTATCAAAACATGAAAGAAGATTGATTATATTCACAGTGGTTCAAGACAATCTATTTTAATTTTTGAACCACATCGTAACACTTCCTTCAATATAGGGTAGAATGTGTGACATTATAGCCCATAAAAAGTAGGAAAAACGATGCAACACAAATTGATTGCCTTTATTGGCGGCGGCAATATGGCGCAGGCTATTATTCTTGGATTATTGAAACAAGGTTATCCTGCCGAGCAAATTACTGTGAATGATCCAAATAAGGAAAAAGAGCATTTTTGCCAATCTTGGCGTGGCAACTTCAGAAAAATAATGTGGAAAGTGCAATCAAAGCTGAGGTTGTGTTGCTTGCGGTAAAACCTCAAATGATGACTGAAGTTTGTTCGCCACTAAGTACGGTGGATTTTTCCGATAAAATTATTAATTTCCATTGCTGCAGGTATTTCAACTGAACGCTTGGACGCATTAATTCCAAGTATAAAATCGATAGTACGCGTCATGCCAAATACGCCAGCATTAGTGGGGGAAGGCATGGCGGGGTTATTTGCACCGAAAAAAATACGATCGAAAAATCACCGCACTTTTTGCACAAGATTTATTGGGGAGCGGTGGGAAGAACGGTTTTGGGTGGATGATGAAACTCAAATGCACGCAGTAACTGCCGCTTCAGGAAGTAGTCCAGCCTATTTCTTTTTGATGCTGGAAGCGATGCAGCAAGCCTTAATCAAAAATGAATGTTGATGAGAAAACTGCCCGTGAATTAGTGCAGCAATCCATGCTTGGTGCAGCAAAAATGGTGACAGAAAATCCGCAAATTGCGCTTTCAACTTTGCGTGAAAAATGTTACCTCGAAAAGGTGGCACCACTGCTGCGGCATTAGCGGTATTTGACGCACAACATTTTAATCAAACAATAGAGCAAGCTATGCAGGCTTGTTTGTCTCTGTTCACAAGAAATGGAAACTTTATTCTGATGCAAGTTCGTCCTTTTTATTGGCTCGCCCTGAGCTTTCTAGGTTACTACTGCGCTTATGGCGTGTTTTTGCCGTTTTTCCCTGCATGGTTGAAATCGCAACAATATGGTGAGGAAATGATTGGTTTGGTGATCGGGAGTGCCTATATTTTCCGATTTGCAGGGCGGATTATTTTTCATCGCTGATTAAAAAGCCAATCATATTATTATTTCCTTACGTCTGTTGGCATTAGCATCGGCCATTATTGTGGCTGCTATGAGTTTAGTTGCACATAATTTTTGGTTGTTGTTTATCGCTATTGGTTTATATGCCTCTGTGAATTCAGCAGGAATGCCCATTGGGGATTCATTGGCATCCACTTGGCAACGCCAAATCGGCTTGGATTACGGTAAAGTACGTTTGATTGGCTCTGCTGCTTTTATTCTTGGTGTAGTGGTGTTCGGTGGCATGATTGGCTGGGTTGGCGAGCAAAATATTGTCTGGATTTTGACCGCACTTTTATCTTTCTATACCATCATTCAGCTTTTAAAACCGACCATTCCCCCAAAAGATGAAATACCTGAAAGTGGCGATCAAAATAATATTGGTTTTATTGCGTTACTGAAAAATCCTATTACATTGCGAGTCATGATTGCAGTGGGGCTGATTCAAGGCTCTCATGCGGCTTATTATGTTTATAGCACAATTTATTGGACAAGTATTGGGATCTCCGTTTCTCAAAACTAGCTTACTTTTGGGGGCATTGGCGTATTAGCAGAAATTGTATTATTTTTCTTTTCTCGTCGCTTATTTCAAAAATATTTCTATCAGTGTGCTGCTTTTATATTTCTACGCTTGCGTGCATCGGACGCTGGGCTGTAATGGGATATATTGAAGATTTTGGTTGATATTCTTATTGCAACTTATGCATAGTTTGACTTATGCCGTGTGCCATTATTCGATTGTTCGCTATATCACCACTCAGCCGCAAAGCCATATTGCGAAGTTGCAAGGTTTGTATAATGGTTTATCGAATGGTGTACTCATTGCCATTTTCACCGCGAGTTGCGGGTATGATTTATCCGACTTCGCCTGCGATGACATTTGTATTTATGAGTATCATCGCAGCGGCTGCATTTTTGTGATTCCACGCAAGTTAAATGCCTTTTTAATTGTTCAGCATAAATAGGACGCATCGCTTTCCTTGTAGAAAAGTAATATGAAAAATCTTACGCTCATTGATTTGTTTCTTAATGAATATTGGATTGAAAAAGGGCTTTCAGAAAATACCGTTCAATCTTATCGTTTTAGATTTAACCGCACTTTGTAATTGGTTGGATAAAAAAACGACTTGTCTTTGGAAACTTTAGATGCTGCAGATTTGCAAGGTTTTCTGGGTGAACGTTTGGAGAAAGGTTACAAAGCTACGAGCACCGCGCGAATGTTAAGTGCAATGCGTAAACTTTTCCAATATTTATATCGAGAAAAATACCGAGTGGATGATCCAAGTGCGGTGCTAAGTTCGCCTAAATTACCCAGTCGCTTGCCAAAATATTTAACTGAGCAACAAGTGTCAGATTTACTCAATACGCCAGATGTTGAAGTGCCTTTGGAGTTGCGTGATAAAGCAATGTTAGAGTTGCTTTTATGCAACGGGACTTCGTGTAACGGAGTTAGTTTCGCTTACGATTGAAAACATGAGCGTGCAACAAGGCGTGGTGAGAGTGATTGGTAAAGGGAACAAGGAACGTATTGTGCCAATGGGGGAAGAAGCTGCCTATTGGGTTCGTCAATTTATGCTTTATGGTCGCCCTGTGTTATTAAATGGGGAGAGTTCTGATGTTGTTTTTCCAAGTCAGCGTGCACAGCAAATGACTCGTCAAACTTTTTGGCATCGTGTAAAACATTATGCCATTCTCGCAGATATTGATACTGATGCACTTTCCCCCACGTTCTTCGCCATGCTTTTGCCACTCATTTAGTGAATCACGGTGCGGATTTACGCGTGGTGCAAATGTTGCTAGGGCATACAGATTTATCTACAACACAGATTTATACTCATGTGGCAAAAGAGATTGAAACGATTGCATGAAAGATTTCATCCTAGAGGATAGATAAGTATAACAAAGCTTTACATGCTAATTGTGGTTTTCTAATTGAGTTCATTGACCAAATCAGGTAAACTACCGTCCCGTCTTTGATAGCTAGTTATCTTCGATTTTTGACCGCACTTTTGGTTGATTTTGTCTGTAAGATGATTAGCTATAATCATTTATATCCCAATACAGATTAGGTTCCCTATGGCTACAAATTATATTTTTCGTCACTGGCGGTGTGGTTTCATCGTTAGGTAAAAGGCATTGCGGCAGCATCATTGGCGGCAATTTTAGAAGCTCGTGGTTTAAACGTAACTATTATGAAATTGAGATCCATATATTAACGTGGATCCAGGTACAATGAGCCCAACCCAGCATGGGGAAGTTTTCGTTACACAAGATGGCGCTGAAACAGATTTAGACTTAGGTCACTATGAGCGTTTTATCCGCACGAAAATGACTAAACGTAATAACTTCACCACAGGTAAAAATTTATTCTGAAGTATTACGTAAAAGAGCGTCGTGGCGATTATCTTGGTGCAACAATTCAAGTGATTCCACATATCACCAATGAAATTAAAGATCGTGTCATTGCTGGCGCTCAAGGTCATGATGTTGTGATTGTTGAAGTGGGCGGTACCGTTGGGGATATTGAATCACTTCCATTCTTAGAAGCATTACGTCAATTAGCCGTTCAAGTTGGTCGTGAACATACGTTATTTATGCACTTAACCTTTAGTGCCTTATATTCCAACAGCGGGTGAAGTAAAACTAAAACCAACTCAACATTCTGTAAAAGAATTGCTTTCTATTGGTATTCAACCTGATGTGTTGATTTGTCGTTCAGATCGCATGATTCCGCCAAATGAACGCGCGAAAATTGCTTTATTCTGTAACGTTCCAGAACGCGCAGTCATTTCATTAAAAGATGTAAATTCGATTTATCAAATTCCCGCATTATTAAAAATCTCAAGGTTTAGATGATTTTGTCTGTGAACGTTTCCGTTTAACTTGCCCTGAAGCGGATCTTTCTGAATGGGGAGCAAGTGCTTTACAAAACAAGCCAATCCAGTGGGAGAAGTGACCATTGGAATGGTGGGTAAATATACTGAGTTACCCGATGCCTATAAATCTGTAAATGAAGCATTGAAACATGCAGGTTTAACGAACCGTTTAAGCGTTAACATTAAATATATTGATTCCCAAGATGTTGAAACCAAAGGTGTTGAAGTATTAAAAAGGCATTGATGGTATTCTTGTTCCAGGTGGATTCGGTTATCGTGGTGTGGAAGGTAAAATTCGTACTGCACAATATGCACGTGAAAACAAAAATTCCTTTACTTGGGCATTTGCTTAGGGTATGCAGATCGCGTTGATTGAATATGCACGTAATGTAGCGGGTTTAACTAAAAGCCAACTCGTCTGAGTTTTGATAAAGATTGCGAACAACCTGTGGTGGCATTAATCACGGAATGGCAAGATGCAGATGGTAATACAGAAGTACGTACCGATGAATCTGATCTTGGTGGAACAATGCGTTTAGGGGCGCAGCAATGTCATTTGGTGTCAGGCAGCCGTGCTCAGTGAGCTTTATGGCAAAGAAACCATTGAAGAACGTCATCGTCATCGTTATGAAGTGAATAACACGTTACTTCCCACAAATTGAAAAAAAGCAGGATTGAAAGTAACGGGCTTATCTGCAGATAAAAATTGGTAGAAATTATCGAAGTGCCAAATCATCCTTGGTTTTGTCGCTTGTCAATTCCATCCAGAATTTACTTCTACGCCTCGTGATGGTCATCCGTTGTTTGCAGGCTTTGTAAAAAGCAGCTTATGAAAATCACAAACAATCTTTGAAGTAATGGATTAAATTAGAGTAAAAAGAGCGGTGAGAAACAACGAATTTTTCACCGCTCTTTTATTTTTGTAAAAAAATAGATAAAGATCAAAGCATACGCATTTTTTACAAGACAAAATCTCAAAAATAGCTTTATCATATCGCCTGTTTTAGGCTCGCCTAACCCGTTTTAATTAACTTAATTGAGGAAAATAAAAATGGCAAAAATCGTTAAAGTGATTGGTCGCGAAAATCATCGACTCACGCGGTAATCCAACTGTTGAAGCTGAAGTTCATCTTGAAGGTGGTTTTGTTGGTTTAGCTGCGGCTCCATCTGGTGCATCAACTGGTTCTCGCGAAGCATTAGAATTGCGCGATGGTGACAAATCTCGTTTCTTAGGTAAAGGCGTATTAAAAGCGGTTGCCGCAGTAAACGGCCCAATTGCTGAAGCAATTCTTGGTAAAGATGCGTCTAACCAAGCTGAAATCGACCAAATCGCGATCGATTTAGACGGAACCGAAAACAAATCTAACTTTGGTGCAAACGCAATCTTAGCGGTATCTTTAGCAAACGCAAAAGCAGCTGCAGCATCTAAAGGTTTACCACTTTACGCTTACATCGCAGAATTAAACGGCACACCAGGCGTTTACTCTATGCCATTACCAATGATGAACATCATCAACGGTGGTGAGCACGCAGATAACAACGTTGATATCCAAGAATTCATGATTCAACCAGTTGGGGCGAAAACATTACGCGAAGCACTTCGTATCGGTGCTGAAGTATTCCACAACCTTGCGAAAGTATTAAAATCTAAAGGCATGAGCACAGCAGTTGGTGACGAAGGTGGTTTCGCACCAAACTTAGCCTCTAACGCAGACGCTTTAGCATGTATCAAAGAAGCAGTAGAAAAAGCAGGTTATGTTTTAGGTAAAGACGTTACTTTAGCAATGGACTGCGCATCTTCTGAGTTCTACAACAAAGAAACTGGCAAATATGAAATGAAAGGAGAAGGCCGTTCATTCACTTCTCAAGAGTTCACTCACTATCTTGAAGAATTAACCAAACAATACCCAATCGTATCTATCGAAGATGGTCAAGATGAATCTGACTGGGAAGGTTTTGCATACCAAACTAAAGTGTTAGGCGACCGCGTTCAATTAGTGGGCGATGACTTATTCGTAACTAACACCAAAAATCTTAAAAAGAAGGTATCGAAAAAGGTATCGCAAACTCTATCTTAATCAAATTCAACCAAATCGGTTCTTTAACTGAAACTTTAGCAGCAATTAAAAATGGCTAAAGATGCAGGTTATACCGCTGTGATCTCTCACCGTTCAGGTGAAACCGAAGATGCGACTATCGCTGATTTAGCGGTGGGTACAGCAGCAGGTCAAATCAAAACTGGTTCTATGAGCCGTTCTGACCGTATTGCGAAATACAACCAATTAATCCGTATTGAAGAAGCATTAGAACGCGCAGGTACTCCAGCAGCATTCCCCAGGCTTAAAAGCGGTTAAAGGTCAAGCGTAATTCACGCTGAATTTACTGTAAAAATCTCACCGCACTTTGTATAAAAAGTGCGGTGTTTTTCTATCTAATATTTAAAGGAAAGGGAATGTTACATTTAACTTTAGAGGACGAGCTCTTTTTAGGAACGCCAAAGCAAGTGGGAGACGCATTCCACGGTATTTGAGCATTTTGCTGTGATGTTTGAAGATGACGGCGAAACAGGCTATTTTTATGCACTTGATATGCGTCAAAATGTTCAACCGATAGTTGATATGTTGCACGTGTATAATGTTGATTCAACCTCTAATCATCATGAGGCTCGCAAACTTGAAATTTGTTGGGATGAGAGTGGTTATTTAGCTTTGTTGCTTATTAATGGCTATCCTCATGCCGTATTTGATTTTGCCCGTTTAGTCGGCTATAACAGCAATAAATATCCACAACCAGATCTAATGAGCATGTGGACTCGTGAAGAAATTACTAATAAACAGGCCGAGCAATGGCTGGGCGTGAAAACCATTCGATAAAAATTGAGAACAATGAAAAAGAAAAATCAGATTTTTAGTTAGTTTTATCTATTGTAGCCTTATTAGGAGGCTGTTCAGAAGAACAAGTACAACGTGATGTGTATCAGTCTTTAGATGATTGTTTAGCGGATTGGAAAAAAATTGAGCTTTGTGAGGCAGATAACACCGAGAGCACTCAGAAAACTGAAACCGCACCACAGCAGGGGCTTGGTTTAAATATTCGTGATAACGGTAACGCAGAAAGTGCGGTAAAAATCCAGCTGAAAATAATGCACAAGCTAATCAAAGTGAGAACAATGCTGAATCAACAGCAAAAGCTGAAAGTACCGATCCTTCTTTAGGGGGCCGCGATTGCTGGTGGCGTTATGAGGGTATATGGCAGCTCGTGCAATTAGTAGTTTCCTTGGCCCCAAGCTATCATCCTCGAAATCGAGCTGTCACCACGCCAACAGGGCAAGTTGTGCAACCACAAACAAATCGTTCTGTTGGAAAACCAATGCTCGTGAAAGGAAATGCAGGAAGCATGAATAGCAAACCTGTATCTCGTGGTGGTTTTAGTAGCCCAAATAAGACTAATCGTAGCAGTGGGGGCTAAATGAAACGTGTAACTGGGTTTCCTACTCGACCAGATATGGTACAACAGCTACTTAATGTTGGGTTTGATTATTATAACTTTGCCTTCCAGTGATGGATCTCATTATTGGTCTGATAATGTCGCCTATGAATTTACCTTAGCGGAAATTGATCGCATTGAGGATACAACTAACGAATTACATTCAATGTGTTTAGATTTTGCGGCGGATGAAATTAAAAAAGGCGATTATGAAAATTATCGTTTTACGGAGTTGCAAAAACAGCTTATTGAAACCTCTTGGCATAATCAAGATCCTTATTTATATGGACGCTTTGATTTTGGCTATGATGGCGACAACCTAAAAATGTTTGAATATAATGCTGATACGCCAACATCCTTGTTGGAGGCAGCGGTTGTTCAATGGCAGTGGTTAGAACAAATTGAGGGCTTGAAAGCATCGTGATCAATTTAATTGGATTCATGAAGAATTAATAAAACATTTCCAATTTTTGAAACAACAAAGCGGCAAAACAGATTTCCATTTGAGTGCCATGCAAGATGCTGGCCGTGAAGATTGGGGCAATGTGGATTATTTAGCTGATGTGGCTTATAACGCAGGTTGGAATATTCATCAATTAGCGGTAGAAGATATTGGCTATAACAGTGAAACAGAAAAATTTGTAGATTTAAATGATCAGCCTATTGAAATGTTATTTAAATTGTATCCGCTGGAATGGCTAAGCCATGCTGAGTTTGCTGCCATATTACGACCGCTTCAACACGATTTATTGAGCCTGCATGGAAAAATGCTGTTAAGTAATAAAGCACTATTGGCAAAAACTTTTGGGCGCGTTATCCTAATCATCCGAATTTATTGCCTGCTTATTTTACGCCTTTCGAATTACCAAAAAGATTTATCAATGTGGGTTAAAAACCATTGTTAGGTCGAGAAGGTGCCAATGTCTTCTATTATGAGAAAAACAATGGCGTAGAATTTGCAGCGAAAGGAAGCGAACATTCTACGTTTTATGGTAATTCAGGTTATGTTTATCAACAAAAAATTTGAATTACCGAGTTTTGATGGAATGTATCCATTATCGGCTCTTGGGTTGTGGGGTGATGTGGCTTGCGGTATGGGATTACGAGAAGATTTTACTGCAGTGACAGGGAATGATAGCCATTTTATACCTCATTATTTTGTACCTTAATGTGTCCTGGGTATTGCTAAAAATAACCAGAAAAACTAACCGCACTTTTGTCTTTTTGATAAAAGTGCGGTTTGTTTACCCTATCTATCTACTAAAGAGTTATGGTTATTTTATCTGAAAAATCTTGCAAAATATCAAATTTTTGTTAGAATAAATTGTAGCATTTCTTTGAAATGAAAAATTTAAAAAGAGTAAAATGTCCTCGTGTAGAAGTATTTGAAGTTGTAAACATATTAGAAGTATTAAATTTTTATCAACTTTTTAATATTTGGAGTTTGATTATGGCATCAGAAAATTCAAAAACTGTCTTCTGTTGCGCTCACACCTGTTGAAGCAACGGATTATGCAGAAAAGTACAGCTACTTATAAAAGCAAAATAAGCGTCCATTTTTATCGTTTATGTCTGGCATTAGTGCTGGAGCTTGTATTGCTTTAGCTTTTGTATTTTACACGACAACACAAGCTGCTAGCGCCGGAGCACCTTAGGGGCTGACCAAATTAGTGGGTGGGTTAGTATTCTCATTAGGTGTAATTATGGTGGTAATTCTGGGCTCTGAATTATTCACTTCTTCTACTTTAACTTTAGTCGCCCGAGTGGGCGGTAGAATCACCACGACACAAAATGATTCGAAATTGGATCGTGGTGTATTTAGGCAACTTCGTTGGTGGTTTATTTATTGCGGCTGTTATTTGGTTTGGTGGACAAACAATGGCAGCAAATGGCCAATGGGGTTTAACAATTCTTGCAACCGCCCAACATAAAATTCATCACACTTGGTTTGAAGCTTTTTAACCTAGGTATTTTTATGTAACATTATGGTGTGTGTAGCGGTTTGGATGTCTTATTCTGGTAAGACTGTTACAGACAAAGCATTTATTATGATTATGCCAATTGGTTTTGTTTGTTGCGTCAGGATTTGAACACTGTGTGGCTAATATGTTTATGATTCCGATGGGAATTATTACCGCACATTTTAGTACTCCTGAATTTTGGCAACAAATTGGCGTTGATCCGATGAAATATGCAGATTTAGATTTGTATCATTTCATTGTGAAGAATTTAATTCCCGTAACGTTGGGAAATATTGTCGGCGGGGCAATTTGCATTGGGTGTATTCAACGTTATTTAACCAAAACTCATTAAAGATTTACTTATTTATTAATTAACAAAGGAAATGACTATGTCAGAACTTAATGAAGCGCAAAAATTGGCGTGGGCTGGTTTTACTGGTGGTGATTGGCAAGAAAATGTCAATGTACGTGACTTTATCCAAAAAAACTACACCCCATATGAAGGTGATGATTCTTTCTTAGCAGGTCCAACTGAAGCGACAACAAAACTTTGGGGAGACTGTAATGGAAGGAATCAAAGTTGAAAACCGCACACATGCACCATTAGATTTTGACGAGCATACGCCTTCAACAATTACTTCTCACGCACCAGGTTACATTAACAAAGACTTAGAAAAAATCGTTGGTCTTCAAACTGATGAACCTTTAAAACGTGCCATTATGCCATTTGGTGGTATTAAAATGGTGGAAGGGTCATGCAAAATTTACGGTCGTGAATTAGATCCTGAAGTGATCTTCACTGAATATCGTAAAACCCACAACCAAGGTGTATTCGATGTTTATACGCCAGACATTTTACGTTGCCGTAAATCTGGTGTATTAACTGGTCTTCCAGATGCTTATGGCCGTGGCCGTATCATCGGTGACTACCGTCGTGTAGCACTTTACGGTGTAGACTTCTAATGAAAGATAAATACGCACAATTCTCTTCTTTACAAAAAGATTTAGAAGATGGCGTAAATCTTGGAAGCAACAATTCGTTTACGTGAAGAAATCGCAGAGCAACACCGAGCATTAGGCCAATTAAAACAAATGGCTGCAAGCTATGGTTATGATATTTCTAACCCAGCAACTAATGCTCAAGAAGCCATTCAATGGATGTACTTTTGCTTTATCTTGCTGCAATCAAATCACAAAAAATGGTGCGGCAATGTCATTCGGTCGTACTGCAACTTTTATCGATATCTATATCGAACGTGATTTACAAGCAGGTAAAAATTACTGAAACTGAAGCGCAAGAATTAGTTGACCACTTAGTCATGAAACTCCGTATGGTTCGTTTCTTACGTACACCCTGAATATGATCAATTATTCTCTGGCGACCCAATGTGGGCAACTGAAACCATCGCAGGTATGGGGTTTAGACGGTCGTACATTAGTAACCAAAAAAATACATTTCGTATTTTTACATACCCTTTACAACATGGGTACCTCTCCAGAACCAAACTTAACGATTCTTTGGTCTGAACAATTACCTGAAAAACTTCAAACGTTTCTGTGCGAAAGTATCGATTGATACCTCATCAGTTCAATACGAAAAATGATGATTTAATGCGTCCAGACTTCAACAATGATGACTACGCAATCGCATGTTGTGTATCACCAATGGTTGTTGGTAAACAAATGCAATTCTTCGGTGCTCGTGCAAACTTAGCGAAAAACATTGTTATACGCAATCAACGGCGGTATCGATGAAAAATTAGGTATGCAAGTAGGCCCGAAAACTGCACCAATTACTGATGAAGTATTAGATTTCGATACAGTAATGACCCGTATGGACAGCTTTATGGATTGGTTGGCCAAACAATATGTGACTGCCTTAAACGTAATCCACTATATGCATGATAAATATTCATACGAAGCAGCATTAATGGCATTACATGATCGTGATGTATACCGTACCATGGCTTGTGGTATCGCAGGTCTTTCTGTTGCGGCTGACTCACTTTCAGCAATCAAATATGCGAAAGTTAAACCAGTTCGTGGCGACATCAAAGATAAAGATGGCAATGTTGTAGCAAGCAACGTAGCGATCGACTTCGAAATCGAAGGTGAATATCCACAATATGGTAACAACGACAACCGTGTTGATGACATCGCTTGTGACTTAGTTGAACGTTTCATGAAGAAAATTCAAAAACTTAAAACTTACCGCAATGCAGTGCCTACACAATCTGTATTAACCATTACTTCTAACGTGGTTTATGGTAAGAAAAAACTGGTAACACCCCCAGATGGCCGTCGTGCTGGTGCGCCATTCGGACCAGGTGCTAACCCAATGCATGGTCGTGACCAAAAAGGTGCGGTAGCATCATTAACTTCTGTAGCTAAACTTCCATTTGCTTATGCGAAAGATGGTATTTCTTATACCTTCTCAATCGTACCAAATGCGTTAGGTAAAGATGCAGAAGCACAACGTCGCAAACCTTTGCAGGCTTAATGGATGGTTATTTCCACCACGAAGCAACAGTTGAAGGTGGCCAACACTTAAACGTGAACGTGTTAAACCGCGAAATGTTGTTAGATGCAATGGAAAATCCGGATAAATATCCACAATTGACTATCCGTGTATCTGGTTACGCAGTACGTTTCAACTCCTTTAACTAAAGAGCAACAACAAGACGTCGTAACCCGTACATTTACTGAGTCTTTCTGAGTAAATAAAATTATGTTTTTAATATAAACCACTCACAGACTAGTTTTGTGAGTGGTTTATTTTTATATATAGGAGAGCAAATTATGCTAACAGTTATTGCCCAATTTTTCAGTGAAAAGCAGACAAAATTAATGATTTTCTAACCCAATGCCAAGAATTAATTAAGCATACTCGTCAAGAAACAGGATGCGTATCTTATGAATTACAACAAAAATAGCGAGCAGGCTAATCATTATGTTTTTATTGAGCAATGGAAAAAGCAAAGCCGACTTAGAACAACATTTTGCAACGCCACACTTTACCTCAATTGTACCTGTATTGGTCGAGTATTGTGAACAAGCGCCAGTGGTACAAACCTTTTCAAAAAGTCAGCGAGTAATGACCGCACTTTGATAAATATATTTTAATTATGAGCCTGATTTAAATCAGGCTCATTTTTATAAACTAAATCTTTGGTAAAATTTAGCTATATCTAGTTTTAGGAAATTTATGTATGTCAGTTCTTGGAAGAATTCACTCTTTTTGAATCCTGTGGTACTGTAGATGGGCCAGGTATTCGTTTTATTTTATTTATGCAAGGCTGCTTGATGCGCTGCAAATATTGCCACAATCGTGATACTTGGGATCTTGAAGGTGGTAAAGAAATCAGTGTCGAAGATTTAATGAAAAGAAGTAGTGACTTATCGCCATTTTATGAATGCTACTGGCGGTGGTGTTACGGCATCTGGCGGTGAGGCCGTCTTACAAGCAGAGTTTGTGCGTGATTGGTTCCGTGCTTGTAAAGCGGAAGGGATTAATACTTGCTTGGATACAAATGGTTTTGTGCGTCATTATGATCATATTATTGATGAATTATTAGATGTAACGGATCTTGTTTTACTCGATTTAAAAAGAACTTAATGATCAAGTTCATCAAAATCTTATTGGGGTACCAAATAAACGTACCCTTGAATTTGCAAAAATATTTACAGAAACGTAATCAACGTACATGGATTCGTTATGTTGTGGTTCCTGGTTATACCGATAGCGATCACGATGTGCATTTATTAGGTCAGTTTATTGAAGGTATGACCAATATTGAAAAAAAGTTGAACTTCTTCCTTATCATCGATTAGGTGCGCATAAATGGAAAACCCTTGGGTTAGATTATGAGCTTGAAGATGTATTACCGCCAACCAAAAGAATCGTTAGAGCATATTAAAACAATCCTAGAAGGTTATGGGCACACTGTAAAATTCTAGAATAAATGTCAGCTAACATGAGGAGTAAATAATGAAAAAAATTATTCTAACATTATCACTTGGGTTTACTTACTGCCTGTTCTGCTCAAACTCAAAAGGCTGAACAAAATGATGTGAAACTGACACCGCCGACTGATGTGCGAAGCGGATATATACGTTTGGTGAAGAATGTAAATTATTACATCGATAGTGAGTCGATCTGGGTGGATAATCAAGAGCCACAAATTGTGCATTTTGATGCAGTGGTGAATTTAGATAAGGGATTGTATGTTTATCCTGAGCCCTAAACGTTATGCACGTTCTGTTCGTCAGTACAAGATTTTTGAATTGTGCAAATTATCATTTAACTCAAGTGCGAACTGATTTCTATGATGAATTTTGGGGGCAGGGTTTGCGTGCAGCACCTAAAAAGCAAAAAAGAAACATACGTTAAGTTTAACACCTGATACAACGCTTTATAATGCTGCTCAGATTATTTTGTGCGAATTATGGTAGAGCACAGCCTTCAGATAAAAATAACAAAAAATATAGCGAATAAAAAAATACGGTGAAATTTCACCGTATTTTTAATTAAATATTCTTCTTTTGTTTTCGTGTTTTGACTACTTGCACTATTAATAATAAAGCAAGAATCATCACATATACTGCAAAAAATAAATACCAACCATTGCACCATCGTCACACCAAATAATGACCATTGACTTTCATTACAAGAGCCGGTCGGGCTAAACATAAATGGAAACCATTGGTGAAACGGTAAAGTCTCAGGAAAGTTTGGAATAAATTCACATTGTTTCCAAGGGGCTGGATTCATTTGTAAATCAAGATGACGGAATGAAGCCAATAATCCCTTAATGCTACTGAATAAGCCTAATGCCAAAGCGATTAATCGAATGATTAAAGCGCGAGGTTGAAGTAAACCTATAATGCCCGCAATAAATAACCCAATTATTGCTAAACGTTCATACACGCAAAGTACACAAGGTTGTAATCCCATTCCATATTGGAAGTAAAGTGCGGTGGATTCTAGTGCTAAACTTGAGAATGCCAGCAGGAACCATGCAGAACGTTTTTTTCAGAAAAATCGTTTTAAAAAGTGCGAGCATTTCTTCTCCTTAGATTGGCAAAAATTAAGCCTCAAACTTGCTAGCCAAATAGTGGCGGCTGGTAAGATAAATTCAATAGCTAGTAAAACCCAATGAGTGAAAAGTACAATCGTGTAAGGTAAAAGCCATATAAACCATTCTTCCATAAGAAAGACGAATTAATGGCGCTAGCGATGAAGTCAATAAGAACAAGAATGCGGCTTGTCCATTTGGTGTTGCTACTGACGGCAAGTTTGTCCCTGTATTGATTGCAACAGAGAGCAATTCAAATTGGTGCGGAGCAATTACGCCATTCGTTAACGCTGCTTTGGCTTCATTGATGTAAACTGTTGCGACGAAAACGTTATCAGAGATAGAAGAAAGCAAGCCGTTAAATACATAGAATAAGGCAAGTTGTGTATTTTCTTCTGAAGAAAGAACGAAGTGAATGATTGGCGCAAAAAGTTTTTGATCAATAATTACGGCAACCACTGAGAAGAATACCACGAGCAATGCAGTAAAAGGCAAGGATTCTTGGAATGCTTTTACCGATAGTGTGCTCGTCAGTCACACCAGTGAATGCAGTTGCAAAAATGATGATACTTAAACCAATTAAGCCTACCGCCGCAAGATGGAACGCCAATCCAAGAATTAACCAAATTGCGATTAACGCTTGGACGCCTAATTTAATTTTGTCTTGTTTAGACATTTTCTCTGAATTAGTGCGGTCTAAATCTGACAAGATTTTCCATACGTCTTCAGGTAACTTTTTCACCATAACCGAATAATTTGAATTTTTTTCGACTAGGAAGCAAGTGAGCAATCCGCAGATAAATACTGGAATAGTAACTGGTACCATGCGGAAGAAAAATTCGATGAAGTTCCATTTGGCTTGTTCGGCAATGATTAAGTTTTGTGGTTCACCCACCATTGTCATTACGCCACCAAGTGCGGTTCCGACACCGGCATGCATCATCAAACTACGTAAGAATGAACGGAATTTTTCTAAGGTTTCGTGGTGTTGTGTCGCGATTTTTCCATCATCGGCAATATCAACGGCATCAATTAAATTATTACCTGATGCGACTTTGTGGTAAACACCATAGAATCCCATTGCTACGCTGATAATTACGGCAACAACCGTTAATGCATCAAGGAAAGCGGATAGGAAAGCTGCGCTAAAACAGAAAGCTAAAAGAAAGCGCGATTTTTGAACGAATTTTAACAAGTAATTTCGTGAATACGTAAAGAAGTAGTTGTTTCATGAAGAAAATCCCTGCCACCATGAACATTAATAGCAATACCACTTCAAAGTTTGCCATAATTTCCGTTTTTACGTGTTCTACATTAGTCATCCCTATAATTATAGCTTCAATTGCTAATAAGCCACCGGGTTGTAACGGATAGCATTTTAATGCCATTGCTAACGTAAAAATGAATTCAGCAACAAGCAACCAACCCGCAAGAAAGGGACTGATAAAAAAGAAAATAATTGGATTAACAATGAGAAAAACGACAATGGCGAGTTTGTACCAATCTGGGCTCGCTCCAAGAAAGTTTTTCATAAAGGCTTGTGTGTTTGTCATAAAGTACTCCATTATTTTTTTATTGCGCTAACATTGTAATATATCCCCCTTTAAAGGATAATAAAAAAAGTAAGTAATTTTTATAAAATTTCATTTTTTGATTTTTATCTGATTTTTTTAATTTATGCAACATGATAATGACATTTTTGAAAGCCCAAAGTCCTGCCGCTTTAGCTGAAGAATATATAGTGAAAAGCATTTGGCAAGATGTTTTTCCCTGCGGGCAGCAATTTACCCTCAGAGCGTGATTTGGCTGATAAGATTGGTGTAACGCGTACAACTTTACGTGAAGTTTTACAACGTTTGGCTCGCGATGGCTGGTTGACGATTCAGCACGGTAAACCCACAAAAAGTAAATAATATTTGGGACACAGCAGGGGCCGAATATTATTGAAACGCTAATCGGCTTTAGATATGCAGTCAGCACCTTTGATTATTGACAATATGTTGTCTTTACGCAGTAAAAATGTCTGAATCTTATATTTATGCGGCAGTAAAAATTTCTCCTCAACAATCTGCCGAACTTTTTGCTGAATTAGATCAATTACAAAAATACGGCACAAGATTACACAGAATTTGATTACAAATTATTTCGTCAATTTACCGTAGTGGCTAACAAACCCTTTTTATCGTTTAATTTTTTTAATAGTTTGAAAGGGGTTTACCAACGAATTGGTTTTTATTTTTTTAAAGAAGAAAAACACCGAGAACTTACAAAAAAATTCTATTTAGAAATGCAACAAATTTGCCTTGCGGGAAATGCTGATGCGGTGGTGGATTGTATTCGTAAACACAATTTACGTTCTTCAACTTATTGGAAAGCTATTCTAGAGCGATTGCCGCAGAATCTTTCGGATTAATTTCAACATCAAAAAGTGCGGTGAAGTTTAACCGCACTTTTTCATTAATATAGATAAACATTATGCGCATACCAAGAATTTATCATCCTGAATCCCTTGAGAATCAAACTCAATGTCAGCTTTTCCGAAGACGCGGCAAACCATGTAGGGCGCGTGTTAAGAATGACAGAAGGCGAGCAAATTGAACTCTTTGATGGTTCTAATCATATTTATCCAGCCAAAATTATTGAGTCAAATAAAAAAAGCGGTAAAGGTAGAGATTTTTGGGGCGTGAGCTTGCAGATAAAGAATCCAATTTAAAAAAATTCATTTTGGGACAAGTGATTTCTCGCGGAGAACGAATGGAATTTACCATTCAAAAAAATCGGTGGAATTGGGTGTGAAATGTGATTACGCCATTATGGTCAGAACGCTGTGGCGTAAAGCTTGATGGCGAACGCATGGATAAAAATTCAACAATGGCAAAAAAATTGCGATTGCTGCTTGTGAACAGTGTGGACGTAATATTGTGCGGAGATTCGTCCACTGATGAAATTACAAGATTGGTGCGCAGAAAATGACGGAGCATTGAAATTAAATTTACATCCACGCGCGCAATATTCGATTAAAACGTTACCGAATATTCCCGTTGAAGGTGTTCGCTTATTAATTGGCTCAGAAGGTGGATTATCTGCACAAGAAATTTCACAAACTGAACAGCAAGGATTTACTGAAATTTTATTAGGAAAGCGTGTTTTGCGTACTGAAACTGCATCGCTTGCAGCGATTAGTGCACTACAAATTTGTTTTGGAGATTTAGGTGAATGATGGAGTTACAAGGGAAATTTTTTTGATCGCGATGCCACACTTAGACGATTATTTTTAATCGTACTGTAGTGTTTATGTGCGAGCATAATGAGCAAGGCTCGATGGGGTTAGTGATTAATCAGCCAACAGATTTAAGCATTGCAGAACTTTATTCAAAAACTCAATTTTATGATGAAAAAAATGACCGCACTTTTAGCAATGAAATGGTGGTAGCGGGTGGTCCTATGCATAGTGAAAGAGGTTTTATTCTACATAAGAATACACCTAATGAATTCCAGCATACTTATAAAATCACGGATGATCTTTCAATGACAACCTCTGCTGATGTAATAGAGACGCTAGGTTCTGAACTTGCGCCAGAAAAATATCTTATCGCTCTTGGGTGCTCTAGCTGGGAGGCTGGGCAATTAGAAAAAAAGAAATCACTGATAATGCTTGGTTAGTCGCGACTGCGAACGATCAGATTTTATTTGATATGCCTTATGATGAGCGCTATGTTGCGGCGAATCAATTGCTTGGTATTCACCCACATAATTTTGTGTTTGCACAAGTAGGGCATAGCTAATGGGGATTACTGCACTTGCTTTTGATTTTGGTACCAAAAGTATTGGCTGTGCTGTAGGACAAAGTATTACCGGCACTGCACAAGCCTTACCTGCTTTTAAGGCGCAAGATGGTACCCCAAACTGGGATGCGATCGAAAAAAATGCTTTGAAAGAATGGAAACCAGATGTTGTCGTTGTTGGTTTGCCTTTAAATATGGACGGAACAGAGCAAGAACTCACTTTGCGTGCTCGTAAATTTGCAAATCGTTTACAAGGGCGTTTTGGCGTTAATGTTCAGTTGCAAGATGAACGTCTAACAACAACAGAGGCTCGTAGTGAAATTTTTGACAGAGGCGGTTTTCGTGCCTTAAAAAAAGGTAAAGTAGATGGGATCTCTGCTTGTTTGATTCTAGAAAGTTGGTTTGAGGTCGCAGAATATTCGGAATAAAAAAGCCCTTTCAAAAGCTGAAAGGGCAAAAAATATTTGGAGTCATACTATGAGTTGTTGAATTAACAAATCAGGTATGTGGGGGCATTATAATAATAAAAATACAAAAATGCAACATTTTTTTAACAAATAATTTTTTTGTCATTTAATTATGTGGATTTCTTGTATTGCTATTGACTAAATTACGCATTAGTAAAGCATAGTCTAAGTTGATATCTTGTGGTACGTCTAAGAACACAAAATGTCCATCACCTAGTGCTGCATCAACCTCTTCATTTTTACGATTTAGCATTTTTCAATTTTGAAATTGATATTCCCCTGAGGGGTCATCATTTCCACTTCATCACCAAGTAGGAATTTGTTCTTCACCGCCACTTCAGCCATGCCTTGTTCATTACGTTTACCAGTAAATTCACCAACAAACTGTTGACGATCGAAATAGAATAACCGTATTCGTAATTTTGGTATTCATCGTGCGTATGACGACGTAAGAAACCTTCGGTATAACCACGATGAGCAAGGGATTCCAACGTATCCATTAAGCTTTCATCAAATGGTTTGCCTGCTGCCGCATCATCAATGGCTTTGCGGTAAACTTGAGCGGTTCTTGCGCAATAATAGAATGATTTAGTACGACCTTCGATTTTTAAAGAATGCACACCAAGTGCGGTTAATTTTTCTACGTGTTGTACGGCACGAAGATCTTTTGAGTTCATAAAGTAAGTGCCGTGCTCATCTTCAAAAAGCCGTCATTTGCTCGTCTGGCTTTTGTGATTCGGTATAAAGGAAAACCTTGTCCGTTACCGCACCTTCACCTAAGGTTGGCGCGACATTTTTCACTTCAATTTGTTGAGCTGGATCGATTTTAGGCACGATGTTGCCCACTTCATCCGTCGTGCCTTCTTCCATTTTGTATTCCCAACGGCAAGCATTAGTGCAAGTACCTTGGTTTGGGTCGCGTTTGTTGATATAACCAGAAAGTAAGCAGCGGCCAGAATACGCCATACATAATGCACCGTGTACGAAAATTTCGAGTTCGATATCTGGTACGTGTTGGCGAATTTCAGCAATTTCATCTATTGAAAGTTCGCGCGATAAAATCACGCGAGTTAATCCCATTTGTTTCCAGAATTTGACAGTTGCCCAGTTTACCGCATTTGCTTGTACAGAAAGGTGAATATCAATATCTGGGAAATTTTCACGAACCAACATGATTAAGCCAGGGTCAGACATAATTAAGGCATCAGGGCCCATGTCGATCACAGGTCGTAAATCTTTGATAAAGGTTTTGAGTTTTGGAGTTATGTGGTGCAATGTTCACCACTACATAGAATTTTTTTGCCAAGTGCATGGGCTTCATCGATCCCGATTTTTAAATTGGCGTGATTAAATTCATTATTACGTACACGCAAGCTATAACGAGGTTGGCCAGCATAAACGGCATCTGCTCCATAAGCAAAAGCATAGCGCATATTTTTGAGAGAGCCAGCGGGAGAAAGTAATTCTGGTTTGAATTGGGTTGTCATAATATTCTCTTTTGTCTGATTTCAGGTCAGGGATTTGCGTTAGGCAAATCGTTAGGTGAGGGTATTGTAGAAAAAATATTTGGCTTGTAAAGGAAAAGTGCGGTCAAATCCTAATTAGAAATTCAGTTTATTGGGTTCTGATATAAAAGATTTAACCGCTTGAAATTACCCTATATTAAATAAAATTATAGGCTCCAAATTTTTGCCCTATGACAATAGCTTGTCTTTTATTCTGGTTATAAGTTTGGTGCATTACTTTCTTCCTTTAAAGCTTGAGTCGCTGCTTTTATATCATTTGCTTGAGTGATGGCTGTGATCACTGCAACACCATCAGCGCCATATTTTCCGTAAAGTTTTCACATGTTCTAGTTTTATCCCTCCAATCGCTACAAGTGGTTTTGTGATACCTGCTTTTCTCAAAGGTTTGAATAAACTCCATTCCTAGAGTAGGTTTAGGATTTTCTTTTTGACTGAGTCGGAAAAAAATTGGGACTAATACCGAAAATAATCGATTTCAGATAATTCCTCTCCGATTTTTGGCTTCGTCTAAACGGTTGACTGACCAACCAATAATGAGTGGTTTATGGGTTCTTGCTCGAATCGTTTTTACGGGCGTATCACTTTGTCCCAACGTGAATACCATCCGCTTCAATTTCTAAAAGCTAAATCAACGTTATCATCAACAATAAATGGCACATTATATTGACGACATAAGTCTCTGCACTTAATGGCTAAGGCTCGTTGTTCTGTTGGAGAATTTTCTAATGAGAATTTGCCTTTATCGCGAAATTGAAAACAGGTAATGCCTCCTTCTAAAAGCTTGTCTAAGAACAGAAAGCAAGTTATCTGCTAGATTATCACCTAAATGTCGGCAATCTTGTGTGCCTGCTACAAAAATAGAGCGGTAAAAATTTCTTGAATATTTTTTTCATCTTTTCAATCCTTAAAAGGCGACTGTAAGCCCAATGATTAGTCGGTCCATGTCCATGACCAATATTCAATGGGTGAGAGATGGCTGCCGTAATAAAATCTTTGGCTGTTTTTGACCGCACTTTTTTTAGAGGTGCCCCTTTGGCTAATTCTGCCGTTAAGCAAGCTGAAAAAAAGTACAACCTGTGCCGTGAGTATGTGGGTGTATCGAAAACGTGGACTTTCTAAAACAAAAATGTTCACCATCTTTGTAAAAAGGATCCAATCTTGGCATTGCTGACTTTGTGAATTGAGTGAATGCCCGCCTTTAATAATCACATTCTTTCGCACCTTGTTTTTTTGCAAGTCTAACGCGGCTTGTTGAATGCTGGCTGTATCAGAAATCTTTGAAAACCAGTTAAAGCTTCTGCCTCAGGAATATTTGGCGTAATCACATCGGCAAGTGGCAATAAATGTTTGATTAATGCGGAAACCGCTTGTTGTTGCAATAAAGGCGCCCCACCTTTTCGCAATCATGACAGGGATCGATAACTAATGTGCCGAATGGACGATTTTTTAAGAAATCAGCAACACATTCAATAATATCTGCTGTGCCAAGCATGCCAATTTTGGCACTTGCAATCTGAAAGTCATTTTTTACCGCTTCCAGTTGTGCTTGAATTGTTTTCAGTGGAATAGGGGTGAATATCAAATACGCCAAGTGTGTTTTGAGCAGTGACTGCAGTAATCACTGAGGTTCCAAATACACCTTGCATTTGAAAGGTTTTCAAATCTGCTTGAATGCCAGCGCCACCGCCGCTGTCCGAACCAGCAATAGTCAATGTTTGTGGAATGTTAGACATATTTCACCTCCGCGTTTTGTTCTATTAAATCAGGCGTTAAGGCTGCCAATTCATCAAGCAAGCGAATTTGGAACTGACCGACTTGAGTGGTTAAGTTTTTTTAGCCGCAAGCTCCCCTGCAACGGTGTAAGCGGCACAGGCTTCGACTGTAGCAGAAAAATGATTACCTTCATCAACGGCTAAAAATGCTGCACATACTGCACTTAATAAACACCCCGATGCGGTGACTTTTGGAAATAGCGGAGTACCATTATGGACTGTGGCCGTTTGTTGTCCATCACTGATAATATCGACCTCTCCACTAATTAACACCGTGCAGTCATAGCGTTGTGCAACACGTTGAGCGACTTCTTGTAGATTTCGTTTTACCTTGTCCCTGCATCCACGCCTTTTTGCTTGCCAGTCTTCACCAGCAATCGTAGCTAGCTCACCTGCATTACCACGAATTAAGGCAAATTTCACTTCAGACAGTAACTGACGGATAGTTTCTCGTCGGTAGCTAGTAGCGCCCACTCCAACAGGATCAAGCACCACAGGAATGCCTATTGAATTAGCCGTTTTTACCCTGCTAGTAACATAGCATCTCGCTCTTTACCGATGAGCGTACCGATATTGATGACTAATGCTTGGCTGATTTTTGGGTAGTTCAACCATTTCTTCAATATTAGCTGACATCAATGGTGATGCACCTAAAGCGAGTAAACCATTGGCACTAAAATTTGCCGCGACAATATTGGTTATGTTATGAATCAACGGATTCTGTTCACGAATTTTTGATAAATAAACTGATTTCATTTTATACTTTCATCTTTATGCTAAATCTAATCCCATTTGCCAAAATCCGATTTCCATTCGGGTAGCCGTAGTAAAAAAATTTTGTTGGATATGAGCGAATTGGGAATCATTAAGTGGCTCACAAAGTGCGGTCAGAAAATCAACCGTTTCTTGTGCGGCTTGTTGATATTCTGGTGCAGAGTATGCGTCAATCCACGCTTGATAAGGATTGCTTGGTAGTTTTGGATAATTTTCTATGATGTAGCGGGCGACTTGTGCGTAACCTAAAGCACAAGGCGTAACGGCTGCATATAGCTCTGGTAAGCCGCCCGTCATTCCACAATCAAGCAGGTAACGTGTATAGGAAATACATGCCGCACTTTCTGGTGTTTGGAATATTTCCTGTTCACTGATTTCCCATTGTCGGCAGTAATCCAAATGTAATTGGATTTCTTGGCAAAGAATGTCGAGCGTTTTACGCGGCATGTCCATTTCGGCAAAATTTCTCGCCTTGAACACGCCTAAGGCAAAGGCACGGCTATAATGGAAAAGATAGATGTAATCTTGTTTTAAATAGTGTTGAAAACAAGCTTTTGGCAAGGTGCCTTTTGCAAGTTGTTGCACAAATTCATGCTCAACATATTGCTTCCAATAAGGTTGCGCTTGCTGAATGAGTTGGTTTTCAATCATCATTTTTCCCTTATTGTAATTCGACAGCATAGTCTTTCAATTCAAGTGCTTTTGGAATCAAGCCTTTTTGATGCATAAATTCCGCCATTTGTTGATAACGTTTGGCATCCAATTGACGGGGTTTTGTTGCTAATAAAGGCAAGGTATCTTTCCACGCTAATTGATTTAATTCTGTATTGAGTTCTTTTGGCTTATAGTTCACAAATGCTTGCCATGCGTCATTTGGGATTGCTTTTGTAGATAGGTTGTAGCTTGTTCAAGTGCGGTCAAAAAAATCGGAAATTTTTTTAGAAGCAAGACTGTTTTCTGTTTAGCCACTAAAAATCAATTCATCATAAAGCCGGCACACCATATTCTTCAGGGAAAAATGCCACACCTTCTTGTTTTTCTAAATGGATCTGATTCAGTTCGAAATTACGGAAATGCCCCGATGACCGCATCGACTTGTCCGGTTAAAAGAGAAGGGGAAAGCGACCAATTCACGTTTCACTAATTTTACGTCTTGGTTGCTGAGTCCAATAGAACGGAGCATTGTGTCGAGCAACACATCTTCAAAGCCACTAACTGAATAGCCTACTTTTTGCCTTTCAGATCGGCAAGTGTTTTGATATTGCTATTTTTTTGAGCACCACTACGCTATTTAATGGGCTAGAAATCAGAGAGCCGACACGCACTAAAGGCAATCCTTCTGCGACTTGTTGATAAAGTTGAGGTTGATAATTAATAGCTAAATCCACTTTTTCCTGCGGCAACCAATTTAGGCGGTAATGATGGATCGGCTGGTTCGATAATTTCGACGTCTAAGTTATTTTTTTCAAAAAAAGCCTTTTTGTTGTGCCACGATGATTGCTGCGTGGTCAGGGATTCACATACCAATCAAGCATTAAGCTGATTTTTCTCTTTTGCCAAAGCTGGTAAAAACTGGCGGTGAGTCCAATTAAAAGACTGAAATAACGGATGATTTTTCTTCATTTTTGTCTCCTTTTTGTCATGAAGAGTTAAACGTGCCAAATAAAACGGCGTAGTAGCCAATCGATGCTGAAATATAAACAAAGTGAAATTGCTACTAAGATCAGCAACGCAGCGAACATTAAATCCACCTGCATACGAGCGTTCGCGTGAATCATCAAATAGCCAAGCCCTTCTGATGACCCTACCCATTCTCCGATTACAGCACCAATTGGTGCGACTGAAACAGCAATGCGAAAGCCTGATGCAAATGCAGGTAAAGCAGCTGGTAAACGTACTTTAAGTAATAAACGCAAAGGGGAGGGTTTGAACGTTTTGGCGAGATCGAGCCAAGCTTGAGGCGTATTGCGTAAGCCATCGTAACAAGCTGCCGTTACAGGGAAATAGATAATGAGAATAGCCATAACAATTTTTGATGGCATGCCATAACCTAGCCAAAGTACGAGTATCGGCGCGATAGCAAAAACAGGAATTGCTTGAGAAATCACTAAAAATCGGTAACAGTAAGGACGATGTTTTAAGGGTGAAAAAGAGTAATAGGGCTGATGACAATCCAAAAATAAAACCCAGTAGCAGCCCTAAGCCAATTTCAATTAAGGTGATTTGTGTATGTTGCCAAAGTAGTTCTGAATGAGAAGTTAATTGCAGCCATACAGCTTGCGGAGAAGGAAATATGTAATGGGGAAAATCACCTAATACGCCAATAAGTTGCCAGAGACAAAGCAATATAATTCCAATAAAGAGCGGTTTAAGAAGGCTAAGTTTCATCTTTTTCCCTCTAATAACTCGTTCAATAATTGCTGTTGGAGCATCCACAAATTGTTTTTGGTTTTAGATCTCGTGGTGCTTTACCTTCAGGTTTTATGACATCGGATAATGCTGATTGATTAGGCTGCGGTGAACGTAATACAAAAATACGTTGGCTTAAGCGTAATGCTTCTTGAGGATCATGAGTAACTAATAACACTGATTTATTTTTTAATAGTTCATAGGCCAAGTTTTGTAATTGGTAACGACTAATCGCATCAAGGGCAGAGAAAGGTTCATCAAGTAAAACTAAATCAGCGTTTTGCATTAATACTCGAGCGAGAGCCACTCTTTGTTTCTGCCCTCCAGATAATTGAGCACAGTTTTTATGCAGATGCTCTGACATACCCACTTGTTCAAGTAGTGCTTTTGCTTGAAGAGTTGTTTTTGCAGATTTATTCCCAAATAGTACGTTTTCTAATTGGACGTTATCAACAATTGAAAGCCAAGGATAAAGGGTATCTTTTTGTGGTAGCCATGCTACTCGAATATTAGGATGAAAGATAATATTGCCTTGGATTTTCCCTTGTGTATCAAGCCCTGCAATTAATCTCAAAAGCGTTGATTTACCTACACCAGAGTAACCAAGTAAACTCACCCATTCATTAGGTAAAAGCGTTAAATCAAGATGTTCAAATAGTACCTGCTTACCAAAAAGCGAGACTAAGATCCTGAATATGCACCATAGTATTAACCTTACTGATTAATAACTAAAGGCTTTTGAGAAAAAAAGGATTGAAAAATAGATATGAAGAATGAAAAGTATTTTGGCATATTAGTTTCCTACGTCAGTGCTAACTGTTTCAGGTTCACGGGTATCATCTCAGCCACTTTGTGGCACCCCGACTAAAAGTAGGAAAAATTCTATACTGCAATGAAAAATAAAAACAAGGCTGAATTTTATTGGCTTTGGTTTATGATTTTTTTAGAAAAACTAAATTTATAAAAAATGCCTTTCCGATTTTATTCTTCGGAAAGGCATTGAAATTGAATGCGGTTTTATCCATTTTAGATACTTGTACTATGTCTAAATAATACCGTGAAATTAACCGCACTTTTTGTCGTCTAAACAATTATTTTTACGCGAGATACGTATTCGCCAGAACGAGTATCTACTTTGATTACTTCACCGATTTGAACGAAAAAGAGGTACTTTTACTACTGCGCCAGTGCTTAATGTTGCTGGTTTACCGCCAGTACCTGCTGTATCGCCTTTAAGACCTGGGGTCTGTATCGACGATTTCTAATTCAACAAAGTTTGGTGGAGTAACAGTAATTGGCGCACCATTCCATAAAGTTACGATACAATCTGCTTGGTCTAATAACCATTTTTCTGCATCACCTACAGCTTTTTGCATCAGCAGAGTATTGTTCAAATGTTTCTGGGTGCATGAAATACCAGAATGCATCGTCTTTGTATGAATAAGTTAAGTTAAGATCCATAACATCAGCAGCTTCAACCGAAGTACCAGATTTGAAGTTTACGTCTAATACTTTGCCTGAAATTAATTTACGAATACGAGTACGGGTGAAAGCTTGACCTTTACCTGGTTTTACGAATTCATTTTTCAACGATTACGCAAGGTTCGCCGTCTTGCATAAATTTTTAGACCTGGTTTGAAATCACTGGTAGTATATGTAGCCATATTTTTAATATCCTAAAAATTAGAGATGGTTTGAAAAGTGCGTATTTTAACCCAAGAACCCGTCATTGAGAAGAACAAAATTGGCTCACAATTCTAAAAAATGCGATTTCAGATCCTAAATTATTGCTAAAAAGCCTTAAATTTACCAGAAGATGATTTTTGAACAATCTATTGCTGCGCGGAAACTTTTTCTCTCCGCGTACCACAACCTTTCATTGATAAAATAGAAAAAGGTAATCCGCAAGATCCCTTTTTCTTGCAAGTGATGTGTTCTGATCTAGAGTTTGTACAAGCCGAAGGATTTAGTACGGATCCTTAGAAGAAAAAAATGCCAATGCCGTGCCAAATATCCTTCATAAATATCAAAACCGCTTGCTCTTTATGGCGAAGGGCGGTTGTGCAGTGAATGTCGTTATTGCTTCCGCCGACATTTTTCCTTACGACGAAAAATCCAGGAAACAAAAAGCTGGCAACTAGCATTAGATTACATTGCGGTGCATCCTGAAATTGAAGAGGTGATTTTTCAGGCGGTGATCCTTTAATGGCGAAAGATCATGAGTTAGCGTGGTTAATAAAACATTTGGAAAAACATACCGCACTTACAGCGTTTGCGTATTCACACTCGTTTGCCTGTTGTGATTCCGCAACGGATTACTGATGAATTCTGCACCTTATTAGCCGAAACTCGTTTGCAAACAGTTATGGTGACACACATTAATCACCCGAATGAAATTGATCAAATTTTTGCTAATACGATGCAAAAATTAAAAGCCGTAAATGTCACGCTTTTGAATCAATCCGTTTTTGCTAAAAGGCGTGAATGATGACGCACAAATTCTAAAAATATTGAGCGATAAACTTTTTCAAACAGGAATTTTTGCCTTTATTACTTGCATTTGCTAGATAAAGTGCAAAGGGGCGAGTCATTTTCTGATTAGCGATATCGAGGCTATGCGAAATTTATAAAAACCTTGCAATCTCTTACATCTGGCTATCTTGTTCCCCAAACTCGCACTGAGAAATTGCCGGCGAACCAAATAAGACTTTATACGCGGAATAAGATCCGATAAAAATATCGCGTAATTTTTCGCCGCACTTCGCGACTAATTAACATGAATAACAACAAGTATCAGGAGTAATCCAGTGGATTCTATGAATAAAAATCAAAATGAACAATCATCTCAAGATGAATTAGATTTGGATCTTAATCAAGTTGAACCAATTACACCAAAAGAAAGTGGTGCAACCAAGTGAGTCAATTTTTGATAAAGCAAAAGGTTTATTTGCTAAAAAGATCGTATGAAACAAATTTTCATGAGCGTAAAGAACCCACTTTTTGGCCATACTCCAGCTCAAGAAAGCGCCCCTTTTTATTTCTAGCGAAACATTGAGAACAGAACAAGAGCCTGTTATTCAGACCGTATCTGCAGAAGAGACGATATCTGCGTTTGAAGAAGATTAAAACTGAAACTATTGCCACAGAAACTGTTGAGCAAGTGGAAAAACGTACTTTAAGCCAACCGAAAAAATGGAAAGTGTTGCAAGTATTACCAGCAAAACATCGCCGTTTTATTTATGGCTATTTTGGCGTTGGTCATTTTATTAATTATTTTTCTTTTTGCATTAAAACCAAGTTCTGACACCGTTGAGTCTTTCACTCAATCTAACAGCAATGAAATCCCAGTGCAGTTCCAATCTTTTAGATCAAAATCAACCAGTTGAAACCACGATTTTTAGATAATCCTCCTGCACAAAAATCAGATGGCTGCAGAGCAAGCTAACCAACCTGAAAATGCGCCAAAAGCAGATGAATCAGCTAATAGTGCTACCGCTCAAAAATCAACCTCGCAGAAAAATATGGGCTCAAGCTCCCAGTTTCAAACCTCAAATACAATGGATTCAGCTTCAGCTAATCCTATGCAAGTAGCTCAACCTGAGCAACCACAAACTCAAGCTCAAGTGGAACAGCCAAAAAGCACCAACTGTTGTAGCGCCAGTTCAACGGTGAAAAAGTAGTAGAACAACAAGTTGCGCATAAAGATATCGCGAAAAAGAAGTGAAGGTTGCTGAAAAAGCACATGTACTAGCAAAAAGTAACTGAACAAAGCGTCGCTAAAACAGCAGGAAAAAGCACTCATTATTGAAGCAAAACCAGTTCAAGTGAAAAAGAAACTAAAGTTCAAATTGTTGATGCAAAACCTGCAACAAAAGCAGTTTCACCAACTGCATCGGCGAAAAACATTAACTGTGCCTAAAGGTGTTTCTCTTATGCAAGTATTCCGTGACAATCAACTTAATATTTCGGATGTTAATGCAATGAGTAAAGCAGCTGGGTGCGGGCAATGTTTTAAGTAGCTTTAAACCAGGTGATAAAGTTGCAGTATCCGTGAACAGCCAAGGGCGAGTAAAATGAAATGCGTTTATCTAATGGTACGCGATTTGTTCGTCAGTCTGATGGTTCTTATGAATATAAAAAATAATTTTTAGGGCGAGCAATCGCCCATTTTTCTTTTCAAGTAGGATTTTATGTTTAAAAACGTTTCTAATTTTTAACCGCACTTTGCCCTAGTAGGTTGTGCTCAAAGTGGTTTACCAAAGAAGCCAGAGCCGCAAAAGATGCAGGGTGGAAAAAGTAGATAAGGCTTTTGCAAAAAGGTGAGGCTAAGGTTTATTTGTGTAAAGATGACAAGCAAGTTCGTATTGTTCATTCCACTCCACGTAAAAAAATCATTGCATCACATTACGGTGACTTTCAATTCTATGTCAGAAAAAAATTGACATTAATGATTTCTGAGCGCGGTAAAAATTACGGCAATATTCGTTGGGACATGGCAAGAGCGCGATGATTTTTAGTGATGCTAAAAACTAATTTAGGGTGAAATTTTAGCGGAACAATGTGTATTACAACCCGTAGAGCGTTTATCCGGTAATTAATTGTGCAAACCGAACTCCAACGAGGCTTTATTCTTCATCGTCGCCCTTATAGTGAAACGAGTCTTTTAGTGGATTTGTTTACTGAAGAAAGTGGTCGCTTAAGCGTGATAGCCAAGGGCGCACGAGCAAAGCGTTCATCTTGGAAGTCGGTCTTGCAACCTTTACACCTTTATTGTTGCGTTGGACGGGAAAAAAGCTCATTGAAAAACCCTTACTAAAGCTGAACCTGCCGCAATTACACTACCTTTTACAACAAACCGCACTTTATAGCGGTTTTTATGTGAATGAGTTATTGACTCGTGTCATTGAGCCTGAAACGCCGAATCCTTCGCTGTTTTCAACATTATTTAAAATGCTTAACAGGGCTGGCAACTGAAACCAATGTTGAGCCAACTTTGCGTCTTTTTGAATTTCAACTTTTACAAATTCTCGGTTATGGCGTGGATTTTTCTGCATTGTGCAGGGTCTGGCGAGCCAGTCGATTGTACAATGACATATCGTTATCGTGAGGAAAAAGGTTTTATCGCGTCCTTAGTGAAAGATAATCTCACTTTTTACGGCAGAGATTTATTAGCCTTTGAAGCTCTCGATTTTTTTCCGATGAGGCGGTACGTCAAGCGGCAAAACGCTTCACTCGTATTGCACTTAAACCTTATCTTGGCGATAAACCGTTAAAAAGCCGAGAATTATTCACTCAAAATATTTTTACTTCTAAAATAATGGTTCTTCTTTATACCCCAAAACAAAAAAACAAAAAAATGTTCAAACCATTACGGCTGATATTCTTGATTTAGATTATCAAGGTTTAGGCGTCGCGAAAAATTAATGGTAAAACTTGGTTTATTGAAAAATGCGCTTCGCACGAAAAAGTGGAATGTCGTATTCTGGAGGATAAACGCCAATATGGACACGCCATTGCAAAAAAATGGCTAATAAAAAGTCCTGAACGTTTAGCACCTAAATGTGCTCATTTTTATGCGTTGTGGTGGTTGCCAAAGGACAGCATATTCCTATTGAAATGCAGAGGAAAGCGAAAAGAATCCGCATTGTTTAAACGATTAAGCAAATTACAGTCAGAGCCGATTTCATTCCAGCCTATGATTTGTGGCGATGCTTGGTCATATCGTCGTCGTGTGCGTTTGAGTTTATGGTTTAATCCAAACACAAAACAAGTTGAAATGGGCTTTCGTCAGAAAAAAATGCCAATGATTTAGTTACCGTTCAATCTTGCGAAGTGGCAGAACCTGCAATTAATTATTTACTGCCCTAAATTAGCCGCACTTGTAGAACAATTCTCTGCTCCAAAACAGCTTGGGCATATTGAACTTGTGGCGGCCGATAATGGCGTCGCAATGTTGTTACGTTACACGAAAAACCTTGCGGAAATTGACCGCACTTTATTGCTCAAATTTGCTGAACAAGAAAAGTTAATGCTGTTTTTACAAAGTGATAAAGGCATTGAACAAAGCTATGGCGATGCACCTTATTATCAATTTTCTGATGGCATAAAAATTACATTTTGATATTCGTGATTTTTATCCAAGTAAATCGTGCATTGAATGAACGTATGGTCAATACCGCGTTGGATTGGCTTGAATTGAACCAACAGAGATTGCGTGCTGGATTTATTTTTGCGGTATGGGAAATTTTACTCTTCCCTCGCCAAACGCGTGAAAAGTGCGGTAGGAATTGAAGGTGTTTTTGAAATGGTACAAAAAAGCGGAGCAAAAATGCCGCAAGAAACCAAATCAAGAATGTTGAATTTGTCCAAGCTGATCTTGACCAATCCTTTGTTGAACAACCTTGGGCACATCAGTCGTTCAATAAAATTTTGCTTGATCCTCCACGTAGTGGCGCAGCTTTTCGCGTTAAATGCGTTGTGCGAGTTGAACGCAGAGAAAAATTTTATATGTGTCTTGTAATCCCGCAACATTAGTGCGTGATGCGGAAATTTTACGTGATTTTGGCTACAAGATTGAAAAAAAGTGCGGTGATAGATATGTTCCCTCATACGGGGCATTTGGAATCGATAACGTTATTCACTACAAAAATAACGTAGAGTGGGCTTTTCTAATCCACCGAAACAGTATTAATTTCAATGGTAGGTAGGAAGTCCCCAAATTCCTATCTCTTTGCTATTAATTTCTTCTGACTGCTGAATTAATTCGCTTGCAGAACACTTCAATCCATTCGCCAATTTAAAAATTGTTGTTAAAGACTGTTGTTACTGACCAAGCTCTAATTTACTCACATAAATACATTGAATATCCGCTTCAAATTTAAGTTGTTCTTGCGTTAAGCCCTGCTCTTTTTCTGAGCTTTGCGAATGAGCTTTTACCAAAAAGAAAGAATAACATTACCCCAAATTGCTCACTTAATTCAATTCGTGCTATCGTAGGAATTTCACCTGTACGCTAAACTTTAACCTCCGTATAACTAATTTAAGAGACCGATGTAGATTAGCCCTAAATACCACACTATTTTTCTCAATGTTTTAAATTGTTCTTTTAGTGCTCCAAAGTTAAACCGAAAATTCACATTCCTTCAAGAATAATGGAAAGTTTTTCGGTCAATTCCATTATATTTTCGGAGTATTATCTTCGCCTGACTCCAGAAATTTTCTATTCCATTTATGTGGTTTTTATTTTACCGCAAATAGTTCAGAATGATTGATGCGTTCGTGGTGAAATTTGCTCACATCAAAGGGCATCATGGCTTCGATAAGTATCGGTATAAACCCAGCTATTAGGCTTGATTTTCCCTCACAATAACAGGCATTAATATCTCTTTTTGGTATTTTCTCCCACCACAGTAAATACTTTTTTCCTGTCACTTTAACAAACCGAATACGGCAACTTTTTCCTACTGCGCCTCGACCTCATTTTTTTCTTTACGATGACTGCTCAAATAGCTTTTATCAAGCTCAATTCGACCATCAAAAACCTCATCGGCTTCAAGGGGCTAAATGATAGCTAATGACTTTAGGAATTTTTCGGAAAAACAAAATTGCTGAATTGGCTTGGATACCTAGTAAAATCAGCCTCTGCTCGGGCTGTAATTTCTAATATAAAAAAATTAAAGGAGCTTATTTTGTATATATTTCTTTAATTTAGAATGGTTATCTTCATTTTATAGACTGGTACACTTACTAATCTACATCAACCCCTAAATTATTATTCGATAATCTATTAATCTCTAACCCGAAATCATCCAAAAGTCCACCTAACATATCAAGCATTAGGTTATTTAAGAACAATAAGATAAATACGACGACCATAGGGGAAAAATCAATCATGCCTAATGTTGGTAAGAATCGACGGATAGGTCTTAAAAAGTGGTTCTGAGAGTTGATAAAACGCATAAATCACTGGGCTATTGCCACGATTAAACCAACTTAAAAACAGCGCCAATAAAAAGCACATAAAAAAATGGCTAAACCAATGCTTTTTCAATACAGTTAATACACCCAATACTAAGAGTACATTTACTGATAAACCAAAAATAAATAATACCTTTCAACATACCGATAATAAATATTAGCAGTAAAAGCAGAAGTATCTATATTTTTCACAGTAGGCGCAATTTTACGCAGAGGTTTTTAATACTGGATCAGTCATTTTTACTGCAAATGTTGAAACAGGATTGTAGTAATCCACTCGAGCAAACTGTAACCAAGCCCGTAAGATTAAAACAAGTGCGTAAAGATTAATAATTGATCCGATAAATAATGCAGTTTGGGATAATTCCATCATAACCATCCTTTTCTTCTAAAAATAAATATATGGTGTCAATGCGGTTGCTGATCATTAATCCAATTGCCATTGGATAAACCATATTTAAAATGTAATTCAGGCATAAAATCAAAATTCATACCATAGGTAGACGCGACCAATGTTGCAGGGAAGGAACATCACAGAAACGACTGAGAAAAATTTCATAATTTTTGTTCTGTTCAATATTGATGTAACCCATTGCAGCTTGCATTAAAAAGTTTACTTTTTTTGGAACAAATGATTCATTATGCGGTTGCAAAGATTCAATATCTCGTAAGATTTCTCGTGCTTGTTCTAACTGGTTTGTTGGTAAGCGAGTTTTGCGAACCAAGAAACCTAATGCGCGTTGAGTATCCATCAAGCACAAACGAACTTTTGAGCTCGTATCTTCTTGTTCCGTGAGCGTATTTAATGCTTCATCAAAGGCTTCATCTTGTTTTTCCGTTTAAAATAACGCGACTCAACTCTTCCAAATCTGCATAAACGTTTTCAATCACGTCTGCTAATTGCTCAATTTTCGTTTCAAATAAATCTAACAAAAACTTCATAAGAATTACATTCTAATAAACGCTGGCTACGTGAACGCATACGATATAAACGGAAATGCCGGGTAACTCGCGATCACGCAACGTAAATAAACGACCATCACGAATAGTAAAAGCGACGCTAGCTAAATCAGCATAATTATCTTCATCTTCGCAATAAAAAAATGAGTGAAGGTGTAGACCATCTTCGTCTTCAAAGAAACGGGCGGAAGCTTCGATATCTTCCAATTCTAGAAAAGATGCTAAGCTCTGGCCTAAGCCTTCTTGTAGCATTTTCACGTTCTTCGCCTGTCGGCTCAAGTAAATCAAGCCAAATGGCAGTATTGAGATCAGTTTGGTCTTCGTCAATGCGAACCAAGCGAGAATCATTGATAGCAAACGCGTTGATCATTTCATACTCCTTATAGGATTATGAACAGCTAACAGTGAACAAATTAAAGAAGAAACGAAAAGTGCGGTGAAAAAAATCGCAAAGTTTTCGTTAAGAGATGCCGAAACAACGGTAGATTTACCGGCGAACGCGCGCCGATAATAAAAAGGCGGGCGTCTAGAGCGATATTCGGTATCGACTATGACTGTCCAAAGTGTGTGTCCTTCTCGTTAAAAAATCGGGCGAATGTTACGCTTGAAAGCGGTGTTCGTCAAGTTTTATCAAAAAAACTATGGCAATATTTCGCCCTTATTTGAAAAACTAATCTCTAAAAATTATTAAATTGAAATGGTTGGCCTAATTCAGCACCTTTAACAAGTTGAATGACTGCTCTGAAGTCATCGCGTGACTTACCTGTCACACGCACTTGCTCACCTTGAATTTGAGTTTGAACTTTGATTTTAGAATCTTTTACTAATTTAGTAATTTTTCTTCGCCATCTCTGTTTCAATACTCTGTTTAAGTTTGATTTCTTTTACTGTAAAGTTTACCGTGGTGTTCGCTTTCTGCAGGAATATCTAAAGAACTGTGCTCAATACCACGCTTTAATACAAGATCCAATTAAAAATCTCAATTAATTGCTCAAGTTGGAAATCAGATTCTGTGGTGATTTTTAATCGTTTCATCATTTAATTCAATTACCGCTTCTACACCACGAAAATCATAACGAGTGCTAAGCACACGGTTTGCATTTTCCACTGCATTACGGACTTCGTGTAAAGTAATTTCAGAAACAATATCAAAAGATGGCATAGTCTTCTCCCATTTTATTAAATTCGATCATTAGCACTTAAAAGGCATAAAAGTGCGGTTAAGTCGGCGAAGTTTACCACAATTTGCGCTTGTTGTTGCACTTTTAGGTTTAGCATGGAATGCAACGCCTAACTCAGCCACATTCATCATTGACAAGTCATTTGCCCCATCGCCGATAGCAATAGAATGTTGTGAACCAATAGCGTATTCCTCTAACAAACGTTGTAATGTTTTAGCTTTATATTGGGCATCAACCACATCGCCTTTAACTAAGCCAGTGAGTTTTCCATCTTCAATATCAAATTGATTTGATGCAGCAAAAATCAAGCTGTAATAACGCTTTCAAATAATCCGCAAAAATAAGTAAATCCACCTGAAGCAATCGCTGTTTTCCAACCATATTTTCTGTAAGGTTTGGATCGTTTCAACTAATCCAGGCATTAGCGGTAAATTTCTCTAACTTGCTGCAAAAATGCTTTCTGGCGCACCTTTTAAGGTAGCAACTCGACGACGCAAACTTTGCTCGAAATCTAATTCACCTCGCATTGCACTTTCCGTAATCGCAGAAACAAGTTCACCGACTCCCGCTAATTTCGCAATTTCATCAATACACTCAATTTGAATAGCGGTAGAATCCATATCCATCACCAATAACCCAGCTTGAGACAATTTAGGGCTGAAAATCTAATTTAGCAATATCTACTTCAAGATCATGAGCAAAGTTAATGAAACTCAACAAACCACTGGCCTTTCAATAAAACGACAATATTTTGCTCCACCATCCAAACATCAAAAATCTGAAAATTTTGACCGCACTTTTGTTGAAAATTTTCCAGTTTAGTCATGTCCAACTTTGTGCCGTATAAGATAAAAAGGCTCTCCGCTCTGTATTGATCCTCATTAGCTAAAAAGTGCGGTAGGAAATTGTGGGTATTTTTGTGTAATGCTTTTCAAAACGTTGAATTTGCATAAAAATCCTGTAAATTGTGGCGAATGAAAAGATTTTTAACCTATGTGAGTTGAAAAAGTGCAAAATAATTAAAGAAAAACTAATCAAATCAACCATGCTTACAACGATTATTGTGTTAAGCTTCAACTGCACTTGGCGTTATCTTATTTGGTGTAAAAACAATTTAAGCTGAGTTCACAATTTGCTAGCGTAAAACCAAGTGGCGAACATCTCACATATTTTGGTTCGTCAACAAGCCAATTTATTTTCAGTTTTACTCACAAACAATGCCAAAACAGAGCAATTAACGGACAATCTTGATCAAATAGTCAAAGAAGACTTTATTTTTAGATGCGAGCTTATATGATGGCGAAGGAAAAATTACTGGCTCAAAAGTCGCGAGACTCGCAATTCACCTGATGAAAATAACCAACAAATTGTAGAGCCACTTTACGCCCAAAGCAGCATTAAAGGATTCTTTACGTGTCACCATTGATGCTCAATATACGCAATCTAACCAATCAAAAAAATTAATCAAATTTTTCACCAATTATATGGTGAGCTTATTATTGTCTTTTTACTTGGCGCTGTGATGGCAAGCTCTATTCATTATTTTTAAGTCACTATCGACGGACTTATCGCAAACTCAAAGAGAAAAAAGTACGGTAAATTTGAAAGTAAAATCGAGTAGCACGCGTTTTCACCAGCGTCGCCGTAGAATTTGATTATTGTCACAAACTATTAAATTGAGTGCGGATTTTTTTGCTAAATTTCCTTCAGAAATAAGGTAGAATGCGCAAGATTATTTTTCAAAGCGAATTATAACAGGAGAACAAAATGGCAACTCGTAGACAATTAGCCAATGCAATTCGTTTCTTATCAATGGATGCTGTGCAAAAAGCTAAATCTGGTCACCCTGGTGCACCAATGGGAGATGGCGGATATCGCTGAAGTATTATGGCGCGACTTTTTAAAAACATAATCCAACCAATCCTAAATGGGCAGACCGAGATCGTTTTGTACTTTCTAACGGCCATGGTTCTATGTTGATTTATAGCCTTTTACATTTAACTGGGCTATGATCTTTCTATTGACGATTTAAAACAATTCCGTCAATTACATTCTAAAACCCCTGGCCACCCAGAATATGGTTATGCACCGGTGTTGAAACCACAACGGGTCCGTTAGGCCAAGGTATCACCAATGCAGTGGGTATGGCAATTGCTGAGAAAACCTTAGCGGGCCAATTTAACCGTGAAGGTCATGAAATCGTTGATCACCACACTTATGTGTTCTTAGGGCGATGGCTGTTTAATGGAAGGATTTCTCACGAGGCTTGCTCTTTAGCAGGAACATTAGGCCTAGGTAAATTGATCGCATTCTACGATGACAATAACATTTCGATTGATGGTCATGTAGATGGTTGGTTCAGTGATGATACCGCAGCACGCTTTTGAAGCTTATGGCTGGCAAGTGATCCGCAATGTGGATGGTCACGATACAGAACAAATTCGTGCAGCGACTATTCTTGCTCAAGCAGAAAAAGAAAAACCAACGTTGATTATTTGTAAAACGATCATTGGTTTTGGTTCACCAAATAAATCTGGCTCTCACGATTGTCACGGTGCACCATTAGGCGATGAAGAAATCGCGTTAACTCGTAAAGCGCTTGACTGGGAATATGCGCCATTTGAAATTCCAGCTGAATACTATGCTGAATGGTCTGCAAAAGAGAAAGGCGCTGCAGCAGAAAAAAATCTTGGGAAGAAAAAAATTTGCTGCTTATGCAAAAGCATATCCAGAACTTGCTGCAGAATTTACACGTCGTGTAAACGGTGAATTACCAGCAAACTGGGCGGCTGAATCCAAAGCGTTCATTGAAAAATTACAAGCAAATCCAGCGAGTATTGCAAGCCGTAAAGCATCACAAAAATGCAATCGAAGCATATGCTCATGTGTTACCTGAATTCTTAGGTGGTTCTGCAGACTTAGCAAGCTCTAACTTAACGTTATGGAGTGGTTCTAAACCGATTCGTGCGCATGAAAACGTAGGCGGTAATTACATCAACTACGGTGTTCGTGAGTTTGGTATGTCAGCGATTATGAATGGTATTGCTTTACATGGCGGTTTCATTCCTTACGGCGCAACCTTCTTAATGTTCTACGAATATGCACACAATGCGCAGTACGTATGGCTTCATTAATGAAACAACGCTCATTATTCGTTTATACTCACGACTCTATCGGTTTAGGGTGAAGATGGTCCAACTCACCAACCTGTGGAACAAACTGCATCACTACGCTTAATTCCAAACCTTGAAACATGGCGTCCATGTGACCAAGTGGAATCAGCTATCGCATGGCAACAAGCGGTTGAACGTCAAGATGGCCCAAGTGCGTTAATCTTTACCCGTCAAAAACTTAGCACAAATGGACCGCACTTCTGCACAATTAGATGCGGTTAAACGTGGTGCTTATGTGTTAAAAAGACTGTAATGGCACACCTGAGTTTAATCTTCATCGCGACAGGTTCCGAAGTGGAATTAGCAGTGAAAAGCAGCGGATGTATTAACCGCTGAAGGTAAAAAAGTGCGCGTTGTCTCTATGCCAAGCACTAACCGTTTTGATAAACAAGACCAAGCATACCGTGAAAGCGTATTACCTGCTGCTGTAACCAAACGTGTTGCGATTGAAGCGGGTATTGCAGACTTCTGGTATAAATATGTTGGATTCAACGGTCGTGTAGTAGGTATGAATAGTTTCGGTGAGTCTGCACCAGCGGATCAATTATTCAAACTCTTTGGTTTCACCGTGGATAACGTGGTAGCGAAAACGAAAGAAATTCTTTAAGATTCATATAATAAGCTCCTTGATGTTCAAGGAGCTTTTTATTGTCTATTAAAATTATTATGAAATATAGAAATAAAGAAAAAGAGTAGATTAATACTTAATTTTTCAGCTATCTAACGCAAACTACGGCTTTTTATTTTCCGAATTTTCTGGCTCTAAATCTAATTTTGCCATTAATAACTGATCGCCATCTTCTTCTGGATTGCCCGTGACAAGTAATTTATCGCCATAGAAAATCGAATTTGCACCCGCCATAAAACACATCGCTTGCATTTCTTCACTCATACCACTACGACCTGCAGAAAGGCGAACATAACTTTTTGGCATAGTAATACGTGCAACAGCAATCGTTCGCACAAATTCAGTCCAATCTAATTCTTCCGCATCGGCCAATGGTGTACCTTCAACCTTAACGAGTTGATTAATCGGCACTGACTCAGGTTGCGGATCAAGATTTGCAAGGCTTGCGATTAACCCTGCCCGTTCTTTTGCGAGTTTCATTCATCCCCACAATGCCGCCACAACACACTTTTAACCCAGCTTTGCGTACTTTTCCTAACGTGCTGAGGCGATCATCAAAACGACGAGTGCCAATCACTTCTGCATAATGTTCTGGCGCGGTATCAAGATTATGATTGTAATAATCTAATCCAGCTTCTTTTAAATCTTCTGCCATACCGTCTTGCAATAAACCAAAAAGTACCGCAAGTTTTCTAAACCGAGCGATTTCACCGCCTTAATAATTTCTGTGACTTTCTCAATATCTTTTTGGCTTTGGGCCTCGCCAGTTGCGCCCATACAAAAACGCCCCGCACCACGTGCTTTTCGCAATTTTTGCTTTTCGCAACGATCTCATCAACATCTAATAACTGCTGATTTTGTACGCCTGTATGATAACGGGCTGATTGAGGGCACTAACCACAATCTTCCGGGCATCCACCCGTTTTGATAGACATTAACGTGGATAACTGAATCGCTCGAGGATTAAAATGCTTGCGATGAACTTGAGCAGCTCGGTAAACCAATTCCAAAAATGGCGTTTCAAATAACGCCTCAACTTTGCAAACAGACCAATATTCAACGCTTGGATGTGGTGTAATGGAGTTAATTTTGTAGTTTTTCAGTTAACATATTTTTCCTTTGAAAGTACGGTGAATAATAACCGCATTTTTGTATCTTATCTTTATTCAGTTTATAGGCTAGTATCGATAGCCATTGAATCAATTCATCAGTTATAAAATCTATATAATTTTACGTCTCTTTTTGCAATTGACTTATCTGACCATTTTCCACCAGCAATACTCGATCTCATCGTACCAACTAATTCCGATGGTTGGTGAGTAACAAGTAACAACGTCAGATGTTTCTCATCACAAAGTTTAGCGATCAAAGCTAGCATTTCTACACGAAGTTTCTGATCTAATGCCGAAAAAGGCTCATCTAATAACAAGATGGGTTTATCTCGCAACAAACAACGCGCCAATGCCACTCGTTGTTTTTGACCACCAGAAAGAGAATTCGGTAAACGTTGTAAATAATCGCCCAATCCTACTGAACAAGCGACCTGTTCAATTTTTTCCCTGTTCAAGTGTGGTTAATTTTAAAGAGGGTTTTAAACCCAACGCAAGATTTTGCTGTACGGTTAAATGAGGAAATAAATTATTTTCTTGAAATAGCATGGAAACCGGACGCTCGTAAGGCGCACTACGAGTATGATTTTTATCGTTTAACCAAATTTCTCCTTGATGAGGAAATTCAAATCCAGCGATTAAATTCAATAACGTACTTTTCCCCGCCCCACTTTTCGCCAATAATTGCAACACGTTCGCCAGCATTTACGCTCAAATTAAAGCACATCGGTAAGGTTTTTATCGTTCAAAAATCACATTATTTAGATAAATCATCGGCATTCCCTAGTGTGTGAATAAAGGCAAAACAATACGCCACAAAGCAATAATAAAATCCCTGCGGTTACCGCAGCATCTTGATTACGATAATTACCTAGCTGCTGATATAACAAGTGTGGTAGAGAAGTAAACTCTTGATTGCCGAACAACGCAATAGCCGTAAAATCTCCTAAAAGATAGCGCCAAAGGCTAAAGCAAAAGCATAGCGCAATGGTGCACGTAAAGTTTGCCACTCAATCAGATAAAAACGTTGCCAACCAACAATCCCCAGACTATTACACAGATTTTCGTAATAGCGCATATTGTTATGAAAAAGGTGCGCTCAAAATACGTAAAACAAAAAGGGCATTGCACTTAATGCATTGCAAAAATACAACTATAGCAAACAAATCAACATTCGAAAAATCCCGCTCTTGCAATAATAAAAATAGCCCCATTGCGAGTACTAAAATCGGGATTGCCAAAAATCACCATTCCAGCATTAATAATAAATTGAGCAATTTTCTGATAATGCAACCATTCTAAACGGCGTGATAAAAAGCAATAAGGCAATCGCCATCATTAATGCAAGTAATGCGGACAGGGGCGCAATAGAAAGCGAATAACCTAACGCACGCCAGAGCTGAGAATTATGCCAAAACCGAGAGTAAACTTGGTGAATTCAATGCGCTGATAAGAATGTTCAATACTGGCGAAAAAGGAAAAAAATACAAAAACTAAGTAAGACAAAAAAACATGGAAAATTTTGACCGCACTTTTAGTCTTCTCAAACCAAGGATGACTATTACTCAAGCCATTTTTGATTAGCAGGGCGAAAAACGCGATGTTAAGCTGAATAAAACTAAGCAAAAATATAAATTGCAACATGGCAAAAAGTGCTGCTTTTGGCAAATCAAATTCAAATAAAATCGCTTGGTAGATTGCGGTTTCTAACGTTGTATATTGAGGCCCACCACCTAACGTAAGAACAACCGTAAAACTGGTGAAGCAAAGCATAAAAATCAAGCTAAATGAGGGCAAACATTGCTGACGAAAAACAGGCCATTCCACCAATTTAACGAATTGCCAACCTTGTAAATTGAGTTGCGCAGCAAGCTGACGTTGCTGATAAGGGATACTTTGCAAACTTTTGTAAGAAAAAGTTGCGCAGCCAGTGGAATATTGAAAAAAAGATGCGCAATTAAAATACCCGAGAGTCCGTAAATATGCCCCTGCCAAAGGTATTCCCAAAAGATTCGCAAACCAAGCTAACCAACCGCTTGAACCATAAATGCCGATCAAACCAAAAAATTGCTACTAAAACAGGTAAGACGAAAGTTAGCGACATTAATTTTAATAACCACTTTTTCCGGAGAATGGTTGATAAAACAATGCTCGAGCGAGGAACAGACCAAAAATAGATAAAATGGTAGAAAGTAAGGCTTGTCCCAAAACTGAAAAAGAATCAGATGCTGTAGGTAATCATCCGTGAACCAAGTTTTCCATTGTAACTCATCGCCCAATGCAAAGATCGAACTTAATGCGCTACCATAAAAAGAGTAATAAAAGCTAATGACAACAACCCCGCCCACGTAATGACGAGGGCGGAGTTGTGGATGATGAAATAACGAAAACATCAAACTATTTTGTTAATGTAGTTTGCCAAGTGCTAATCCAATTTTTAATTTGTTCCGCATTCACCATTGGATTAATTGGAGTTTGAGTTTTTTTGTTGAACTTTAAGTGCATCAAAGTGCGGTTCAATTTCACCTTGAATGACTGGCAACATAATATTGGCTGTCACAATATGTTTTTGTGCCGTAGGTGAAATTAAAAATGCCATAAAAATCATCCGCACATTGATTTGGATGGTTTGCGACTCGAGCCGCTAATTCCACTTGAGTGATATGCCCTTCCGCAAAATCTGTCGCAGCGTAATTATCTTTTTTCTCAAAAAGTTGGTGATAAAAGTGGTGATGTGCTGTAACTTAACACTAAATCTGCTTCGCCTTTTAAGAATGCACCGTAAGTATCTGACCAGCCTTTACCCACTGTTACCGTATGCTTATCCAACTCTTTCCAAGCAGATTGAATTTTTGTCCGCAGGATAAATTGCATTCATCCAAACCAATAAACCACGACCCACACTGCTGGTGCGAGGATCTTGATAAATTACACGGATATCTTGGCGTTCAACCAATTTCTTTTCAAACTTTTCAGCGGGATTTTTGTAATTTAGTTTTATCGTACACAAAAGCATAGTTACCGAAAATCGAAAAGGCAAGAATGTTTTATTCGTCCATTTTGTTGGTAAGATCAAGTTGAGTTAAATCTACTTTTATTTGGCGTGAAAATACCTGTTTTTTCAGCTTGTTCTAAAACAAAGTTATCTAAACCTAATACAATATCCGCCTTTGGTTTTCTTTGCCTTCCAAACGAACACGGTTGAGTAACACGCCGCCACTTTCAAAAAGGGGTAAAATTAATAGCGCATTGTGGGTGCGCTTTTTCAAAATCTTGTTTTTACTTTTTGGACCTGCTCCCCACTCAGACGTGAAAGAATCATAGCTATATACGTTAACACTTTGCTGTGATTGAGCTAATGCTGCGGTGGAAAAAAGTGCGGTAGAAATTAAGGTTAATTTAAGAAGTTTCATTATTACATCCTTATTTATATCAAAAGGCAGCAATAATGACGGGAAGGAGATAAGGTTGTATTCCTAGTTTCCTACGTCAGTATTAACTGTTTCAGGTTCACGGGTATGATCTCAGCATATTGCACCCCGACTAGGCTTTTTAGTGTATTAAAAATTTACCAAGATTGCCAACGGATTTTTAAAAAAAGAAATAAACTTTCTACATTTTCTTTCTGAAAAATAAAAAAAGCCCTGTAAAACAGGGCATCCATAGCTGTTTTAAAATTAAAAAGTGATTCGATTCGGCTTTCAATGCCTAAATCTGTCTGAGCAATGACTTCAAAACCGAAAATCAGCTAACACATCTGCCATTTCTTTTTACTTTGCCTTTATTACCCGTGGCAAGCACAATTTTTGCTTCATGATTCTGACCTCATATCAAATATTGTCTTATTTTAGCACCTCACCAAAAAAATTTTTCGGAATAAATATTGACTTTAACCTTAGGTCAAGGTTTATGATTCGTGCTCATTCAGTTATCACATAGGAGAAAAAACATGAAAAAAACTTATGACTTTTTATCACACTTTAGCGCTGCTGCAGTTTCAATTTATGCCCAAGCTAATGAACAACCGCATCAAGCACACATGAATATGCCAATGTCGACAGATTCTGCAATGCAACAAGAATTAATACAAGGTATGAGTCAAACGCATCAAGACATGATGGCAGCTGCGCAATATAAAGATCCTGATGTTGCTTTTGCAGCAGGTATGTTGCCACACCATATTGGCGCAGTAAAAATGGCGGAAGTTGAATTAAAATACGGAAAAGATCCTGAAATGCGTAAGCTTGCTGAGAATATTATTAACGCACAAGAAGCGGAAATTGAACAAATGCAAAAATGGCTTAAAGTGCACAATAAAAATAAAAAGCCCTGTAAAACAGGGCATCCATAAGCAGTTTTAAAAATTAAAAAGTGATTCGATCACGGTTTTCTTTCAAGTGTTGCTTTACCAATCCCTTGCACTTCTAATAGTTGTTCAGCACTCGTGAAATTACCGTGTTTTTCACGATATTGCACTATCGCTTCTGCTTTTTTCGCACCGATTCCTGTTAAGGCTTTTTGAATTTCACTCGCAGTTGCCGTATTGATATTCAATTTATCATTCACAGTAGCTGATGCTACTTGAGCCTCAGTTTGAGTTGCTACAACAGGTTGAGCAGTTTGCTCTGCTGCTTTTTCCTCAGCAAAAGACGAAGAAGCAACAAGCGCACCACACAATACCATCGAAGTAAATAATGTTTTCATTAATTTCATAGAGGTTTCCTTTTTAATATGAACATGTTGACGAGCATATCAACACAGTCATTTTTATGCTTTCAAGAAAACGCTCAAGATTCTTACCGCACTTCTGCGATTCAGATCGCAAAAATTCTTAATTTGCATGAAAAAACAAAGGGCTTATCATTTACGACAAGCCCTTAAGATTAGATTAACTTCTTTTTATTCTCAGCTCTTTTGGAACCTCAAAGAACATATTTTCTTCTAAACCCTTGTAGTTCTTCTATGGTATTCGCACCAAACTCTTTTTAAGCGGGAAATAATCGATTGAACTAATTCTTCTGGCGCAGACGCGCCAGCTGTAATCCCAATGGTTTTCACATCATCAAACCAATCCGCTTGAATATCGGAAGGATCATCGAAGCTGTGATTTAACACCCATTCGAGACGCCAGTTCAGCTAAACGATTTGAATTTGATGAATTTTAGAACCCACCACTAATACCAAATCAGATAATTTTGCCAATTCTCGCACCGCTTCTTGACGATTGGTTGTCGCATAACAAATATCGTTTTTATGTGGACCTTGAATCGCGGGATATTTTTTTCCTTTAATGCTGCAATGGTTTCAGCCGTATCATCTAGCGACAACGTCGTTTGAGTCATAAAGGTTAAATCATCATTTTCTTGCATTGGCAAGCGCGCAATATCTTCTACTTTTTCAATCAGGAAAAATCCCGCCATCTTCGTTGCTATACTGCCCCATTGTGCCTTCAACTTCAGGATGCCCTTTATGCCCAATCAAAATCGCTTTTGTTCCTTTTCGACTTGCGCGCGCAACCTGCATATGCACTTTAGTTACCAAAGGACAAGTGGCATCAAATACTTTTGAGATTACGATCTTTCGCTTCTTGTCGAACGGCTTGAGATACACCATGCGCAGAAAAATAACGATAGCGCCATCAGGGTACTTCGCTTAATTCTTCCACAAAGATCGCTCCACGATCACGCAATCCGTTTACAACAAATCGGTTATGCACCACTTCGTGACGAACATAAATCGGTGCGCCATGAATTTCTAAGGCTAGTTCAACAATACTAATGGCACGATCTCACACCGGCACAAAATCCTCGTGGATTCGCTAAAATTATCTTCATTTCTGACCGCACTTTTCTGCTTTTTATCTTGTACTTTTTCTTTTCGCTCTTAAAAAGCATCCAATGCCAACAAACCCTGCGCCAATACAAATGGCGATATCGGCGATATTAAACACCGGATAATGGTAAATATCCCAGTAAAAATCAAAAGAAATCCACGACGAAAAACCGTTATAAGCACGATCCACCATATTCGCTAGCGCCCACCAATAATGAGTGCATAAAGCAGAATTTTGGATTTTTGTTGAGCATTATTTTTGCTAAAAATAAAACCAACATGCCAGAAATAGCCAATGCTAACAAAATAAAGAAATATTGTTGACAACCACTATGATCCGCTAAGAAACTAAATGCCGCACCATAATTGCGGACATAGGTGAGATTGAAAACAGGCAACACATTAACGCTTTCATACAAATCAAATTTTGTACCACAATGTATTTAGTGAGCAAATCAACCACGAAAAAGCGACCGCACTTAACCATAAAAATGAAAGCCCTGATTTTTGGACATACTATTTCCTTTTTAAAAAATTGCGCTAATTCTAGCATAAGCCGATAAATGATAAAGCACGATCTCATTTACTGAACGGCTTTCTGGTAATTTTGCTGGATCATCAGCCAACTCTTTTGACATTCACCACGTTTCTTCCAATCGAAATACCTTAATTTCCTGTTTTTCAGGATGAAAGAAATCCACGCCTTGTAAATGTTTTTCCTTAATCCCCATCCAATCAGCAAAACCATAAACAAAATTAAATGCAGATTGTGGCGTTTTTATTTTTCTACCTTTTGGCTATCACTCGAAAACATAACGAAAGGAATTTCATAATCTTGTTTATAAAGATTATTTGGATGCAATGATAAAGCCTTTAGAATCCTCATAATGAGCAAGCCCATGATCAGAAAAAGTAAATCACCGAATAGGGTTCATTTTGTGACACCAATTGTGAATTTAATTTTTCTAAAAACTGATCCGTATATTTAATCGATTCTAAATAACAAGACATAGATTGATTAATAAAATAATTTTTTTAACCTCGTACGGAAGACGCTCACAAAAGGCTGGATGTGAGCCCATTAAATGAATCACAATTAATTTTGGATTCGTAATATTTTCTTTTAAGGCTTTATCTAATACAGGCAACATTTCGTCGTCATAAACTTTTTTAGAGTTATAACCTAACGGCTTCATAAAAATCGTTTCATCCGCACTTTGACCAATACGAGAGGCCATCGTATCAAATTCACCAATTTTGCCTTGATTAGAAATCCAATAGGTTTTCACGCCCGCTTTTTGGCTAAAAGAAATAATATTATCCGTATAAACCGTTTCCCCTTTATCTGCTCGATATAAGGTGCGTTGTAAAGGACGGTTGCGTATTTGGTGCCGCAGAATAATAATTTTTCAAAAACTGTGCCTTTCACACGCTCTAAAAATGGCGTAGTTTTCAGTGGAAAGCCATATAACGACATATAATCTTTTCGCATGCTTTCACCGATAATTAAAATATAATTTTTATATTTTGGCGTAAAAGATTGAATATCCCATTGAGAAGGTGCGTTAACAGATTGATTTAGAAAATCTCGTTGTTCTAAATACAGATCATTCATACGATCAAATTCTGAGTAGAAAAGAACCGGATAAAAAACGGAATTTATACGCATAGTTCCAATCAGAAAATTGATTGTAAGAAAAACTAATAATAGGCTGATAACAGCACTATTTAGCCATTTAAATGCTTGTTGTTTAGTATGAAAACTTAATTTCATTAAAACAACAAACAGAAATGATATAACTAGCTTGAAATAAAAATATCCAAAAAGGAATGGTTGTGTAATATTCCAAAAGTTTCATTAATATTCGTTTCATAAACAGAAGCGATAATACCTAAAGATGGAATACCATAGAAAAACCAGCAGAGCAATAAAAATAGCGCACTGAGGAATAATACAGTGATCAATATTCGCCCAAGCCAAGGGTGAAATAAAAAGAAATCGCCGTGATAACAAATAAAAATTGCGTAATCTGAAACAGGAATATTCTCACTTAATACATTACCCAACCCCATATTGGTAAAAATGGAGAAAATAACCAATAAGAGATAAAACCACATTGTTTTTAGAACGAATTATTTTTTTCCCTAACATAATCTCTACTTCCTTTTGTACATAAAGTAAAAAAGTGGTTAAAATCAAACCGCACTTTTCTGTTTTACAACGAATTTAATTATGCAAAATGGCGCACTTCACCATTACCTGCCACATTTTTCCACACAACGTGGACAAAGTGTTGGATGTTCTGAATTTACACCAATTTTTGTCGAATAATGCCAGCAACGCGGACATTTTTCACCGTTAGAACGAGCTACACTCACTGCAATACCTTCTAACTCACCCGCAGCCACATCTGCAGGTTTGTCTGCTAATACTTTCACTTCAGCTTTTGAGGTAATTAACACGAAACGTAATTCATTGCCTAATTGTTCTCAACAATGCACGATATTCGTCATTCGCATAAACGGTCACTTCTGCTTCTAAACCGCCACCAATCACTTTATCGTTACGCGCGATTTCTAATACGCGGTTCACTTCAGAACGAACTTTAATCAGTTGTTGCCAGTAGGCATCATCTAATTTTTCATTCTCGCCTAAACCAAACAAGCCTTCGTAGAATTCTTTCAGTAAATACGAATTCTGCACGACCACTTTTCGGTTTGTGGCAAGTGTTGCCAAATTTCATCGGCAGTGAAAGATAAAGATCGGCGCCATCCAACGAACTAATGCTTCAGCAATATGCCATAACGCAGTTTGAGCAGCTACGACGCGCAAGGCTGTCAGCTTTGGTGGTATATTGACGGTCTTTGATAATATCTAAAGTAGAATGAACCCATTTCTACCGAACAGAAACGCATTAAACGTTGTACCAACGGTGTGGAATTGATAGTTATCGTACGCCTCTTTGATTTCTTTTTGTGCATCTAACGCACAAGCTACCGCCCAACGATCCAGGCTAATCATTTCTTCTGGTTTGACTGCATCACGTTTTGGATCAAAACCATTCAAGTTTGCTAATAAGAAACGAGCAGTGTTACGAATACGACGATAGCTGTCTGCCGCACGTTTTAAGATTTCATCAGAAACCGTCATTTCACCGGTATAGTCGGTAGAGGCCACCCATAAACGTAAAATATCGCCACCAAATTTATCCATGACTTCTTGTGGGTGTCACGATGTTACCGATAGATTTTGACATCTTACGACCTTGACCATCCACCGTGAAACCATGAGTTAATACTTGCTTTGTATGGTGCTTTTGCTGTCTGTTGCCGTAGAAAGCATTGAAAGAAGACATAAACCAACCACGATGTTGGTCAGAACCTTCTAAATACATATCGATATCTTGACCGTTAAATTCTGGACGATTCAGTCACAACAGAAGAATAGGTTGATCCTGAGTCAAACCATACGTCAAGAGTATCAGGCACTTTGCGATAGGTTTTCGCGTCCGCACCTAATAATGCTTTTCGTCTCAAATCCCACCATGCTTGAATACCGGCTTTTCTCACGTTTTCGCCACTTCTCAAGTAACTCTAAGGTACGCGGATGAAGTTCTTCAGTTTCTTTGTGAACGAATAAGGTCATCGGCACGCCCCAAGTACGTTGACGGAAATACACCAGTCAGGGCGATTTTTCCACCATTTTTCTCGATACGTGCTTGACCCCAATCCGGAATCCAGCGAACTTGTTTGATTTCACCTAAGGCTTGTTGGCGTAAACCCTGTGTTTCCATGCCGATAAACCATTGTGGGAGTCGCACGGAAAAATAATCGGGGTTTTTGTGACGCCAGCAGTGTGGAGTAGCTGTGTTTGATTTTCTCAACTTTTAATAAAGTTACCCACTTCTTGTAATTTTTCAACAACCAATGGATTCGCTTCAAATACGCCTTTACCCGCAAAGAATTCAGTGGTCGAAAATAAATTTACCGTCATTAGATACAAGACCCGCCATTGGTAAAGTCATATTGTTTACCCACAATAAAGTCGTCCAAACCATGATCTGGTGCGGTATGCACTAAAGACCCGTACCACCATCAGTGGTCACGTGATCACCTAAAATTACTGGTACAGTGAAATTATAGAACGGATGGTTAAAGCGTACTAACTCAAGCGCCTGACCTTTTACTGAACCTAAAATTTCAACTTGTTCTACGCCCACGGCTTTTCGCTACGGATTTAACTAATTCAGCAGCTAAAATCACACGCTCATCGCCAAGTTGGACTAAGTTGTATTCTAAGTCTGCATTTACCGCAATCGCACGGTTAGAGGGCATTGTCCAGGTGTGTGTTGTCCAAATCACTGCAGATAATTTGCCATGGCCTTTAGCTACTGCAGTAAAATTTAGCTTCAATTTCAACCGCACTTTCGCAGCGGAAAACGCACATAGATAGACGGAGAAACTTTTGTCCTCGTATTCCACTTCTGCTTCAGCAAAGAAGAACCGCAATCTAAAACACCAGTGCACTGGTTTTTGAACCTTGTATAAATGACCATTTATCAATCACTTTACCGAGAGTGCGGATGATGTTTCGCTTCGGTGTCGAAAGTTCATCGTTAAATAAGGATTATCCCAATCACCCAACACACCCTAAACGGATAAAGTCTTTTTTTCTGACCCTTCTACTTGTTCCGCGGCATATTCACGACATTTTTGACGGAAATTCAGCTGCTGTAATTTTCTCGTTTGGTTTACCCACTAAACCTTCTACTTTTAATTCAATTGGTAAACCATGACAGTCCCAACCTGGGATATAAGGCGAATCAAAACCCTAATGCTGTTTTGGATTTTAACAATAATATCTTTCAGAATTTTGTTTTACTGCACGACCAATATGAATATTACCGTTCGCATACGGAGGGCCATCGTGCAAAATAAAAGATTTTTGCCTTTGCTCGCTTCACGAATTTTTGGTAAAGATGTTTTCTCGTACCAATTTTTCAACATATCAGGTTCGCGCTTAGCTAAATCACCAGCGCATTGGAAAACCTGGTTTCCGGTAGATTTAAGAGTGTTTTTGTAATCAACTGTCATTTTATTTTCCAATTTTACATTTTAAAATTAATCTGTTTGAAAAATGCTTTGATGTTTTTACGTCTTTTCTATTTGCACTTTCAAATCATCAAAAGAAGGAAATTTTAATCTCGTTTGCTAATCTTTGTGGCAGAATTCGACTTCACCATTTGGCCCATCAAATATTCTGAGAAAAAATCAAATAAATGAACTTTCTAATAATTGTATCGTAATCGTTATATAGTTGGGCGTTTTTCCATAGTTTGCAACGCCGTTAAAAATCTCGCCCTGATTTTAACTGCACTTTTCACCGCATAAACACCTTTGATTGGGATTTCACTTGGCGATGTAAGCGAACATTTCGCCGTAGGAAAATCCTATTGTTCTACCTAACTATTGCCGTGGATCACACGCCCGAAAAATACGATAAGGCTTTTACCGAGTAAATTTTCCGCATGTTGTAAATCATCATTCGCCAACGCTCGCGAATCGCAGTGCTACTAATTCGCTGTTCATCTAGACAAAAACTACGGTTATCTTCAACAATAAAAACCGAAACGCTGACCAGCTGCTTGCAACATTGCAAAATTGCCTTGGCGTTTTTGAGCCGAACTTTGAAATCATCGCCAATGCTTAAAAATTTCACATGTAGATGATTAACAAGCGTCTGTTCAATAAAAACATCAGCTGGTTTGCTCAGCAAAAGTGCGGTCAAATTTCGCCACAATTACGACATCAACCTTAGCCTTTTTCTAGATAATAAATTTTTGTCACGCAAGCGCATTAAACGGGCTGGTGCATTTTCCCCCATAAAATATTCACGCGGCTGTGATTCAAATAACAATACCGCCATGGGTAAATTTAATTCGTCAGCTTTTTGGCGCAAATGGCGGAGGACTGCTTTGATGCCCTAAATGCACGCCATCAAAGTTGCCGATCGTTAGCGCACAACCTTGTAAAAACACGATTTGCATTATGAAGCCCGCGAATTAATTGCATGTCCTTATCCATGAAAAATAAGAGAATTTCGGCATTATAGCGAGAAGTTAGTTTTTTGTCAGCAAATGGTGCTTTGCGAACGCCTAATAAAATCAACGTTGTGCCATAAACTATTGCGGCTAATACAATCAACCAAACAAGCCAATAAACACGCATGAAGAAATCCATTTTCGCCCATTGGCTGATTTCAGGCACGTAATACCAAACTGCTGCACCCATTGCGATTGCTGCCAATAAAAACTTTGACAAAAAGACCGCACTTTTACGTGAAAAATGATAGACATCCGCTTTGGCTAAGCCGCGATAGAGTAAATAGGCATTAAGGGTTGCCGACATTGCTGAAGCAATAGCTAAACCCTACATAACTGAAAGGAATCGCCAATAGGTTAAAGCCCTATTACTCACCATGGCAATAATGCCGATTTTTACTGGCGTTTTGGTATCTTGGCGGGCGTAATAGCCATTGGCGAGGATTTTAATCAACATAAAGCTAAGTAAACCTGCATTAAATGCCCATAAAGAATAAGAGGCGGCATGAACATCATTTTAGCATGAAATTTCCACGCATAAAGAGCGTAAGTAACATTGGCTGAGCCAATACAGCAATACCAATGGCGGCTGGAACGCCAAGTAATAAAATCATTCGTACGCCCCTAATCCATTGTATTACGAAAATCAACTCGCACTTTTTATCTGAATCGCCTTCACGATTAACATGGTGGCGAGCAAGCGTTGGCAAAATTACGGTAGAAATAGCAATGCCAAATAAAACCGAGAGGAAATTCCAGTAAGCGGTCGGAGTAATACAGCCAGCTAATAGAGCCCGTCATTAGAAAAGCTTGCAATCACTGTATCTAGCAAAGATTAATTTGACTTACCGATACCACCAAATAACGCAGGGATCATTAATTTACGAATTTTGGTTACGCCTTCATCCCGCTAAGCCCATTTGGGTTTCACCAGTAAACCAGCTTGTTTCATAAAATGGAATTTGGAATAAGAACTGTAATAATCCGCCAAGAAAAAAATCCCGATAGCCAACGCAAGATCTGGGTTATCCATTTTGTGGTGCAAGGAAAAAGTGCGGTGGCAATCATCGCTATATTTAATAACACAGGTGAAAAAGGACATCACGCCGAATTTCCCAATCGTATTAAGCACAGCTCCAGAAAGCGCGACAAAAGTAACAAACCATAAATAAGGGAAAAAGTTATTTTTAAGTAAAGGGAAGCTTTGTTCAAATTTATGTGCATCAGGGCCATCATTCATCCAATCGGTGAACCAGCCCATCCCAAATAAAGCGGCAACGACAGGTGAGCCAACCATCGCGAGATCGTAACAATACTAACCAATCCCCAAAGGGTACCAGAAACTTTTCCAATAAATTCACGGGTTTTTATTAATATCACCAGATTTTTGATATTCTGCGAGAACAGGGACAAAAAGCCTGTGAAAAAGGCCCCTTCAGCGAATAAACGACGAAGAAAAATTTGGGATACGATTAGCAAATAAAAAACGTCCGCTGCGGCGCCTGCACCAATGAGATGAGCGATAACCACATCGCGCACAAGGCCTAACACTCTTGATAATAAAGTCATAGAACTAACAACAATGCTAGATTTTAAAAGTCGTTTACTCAAAATATTCTTCTCTACCCTAAAATTTTTGCCTAATTGTATAGAAATTTTGTTTTTTTACGCTATATTCCGTGACTGATAAAAATCCGCCGCACATCGTTTGTGTGAGCCCATATTGAAAGAGCTTGTAAAAATAACGATACTTACTTTTCGGTTGTGTCTCACCGAAATCAACACAAATTTTCCATTGACAAAAGTATAAAAAATCGGCATATTGACGCCCTTTATTTTGTCTATCAATCAACAGAAATTTTAGGAGTTTGACCTTGGCTAATATCAAGTCAGCAAAAAACGCGCGGTTCAATCTGAAAAACGCCGCCAACACAACGCAAGCCAACGCTCTATGATGCGTACTTACATCAAAAAAAGTATATGCTCAAGTAGCAGCAGGTGAAAAAGCAGCAGCTGAAGCAGCATTCGTTGAAATGCAAAAGTTGTTGACCGTATGGCTTCTAAAGGCTTAATCCACGCTAACAAAGCAGCAAACCACAAATCTAAATTAGTTGCACAAATCAAAAATTAGCGTAATTTTTAGCTAGAAAAGAATGAAAAATAAAAACCGTACTTTAAAGTGCGGTTTTTATTTCATCGAATTTTAGACTAAAAGTAACAACATCGATCCCCATTTGATAATATCAAAAAAGAATTTATTTTCATTCGTCGCGATACCATCAGGATTTTTTTCGGTGTGCCATCTTCATTTTTTTCTGCACTTCCACCATGCCATTTTTATATTGACCTTTCACGACAGCCAAATCATCGCGCGCTTCATTACGTAATTTTTAAACACGCCTGTTCAGTTAAAGGCTCAACATTACCCACTTCGGTACGGAAATTTTTAAACTGATAGCTTGCATAATTCATCGATTTTTTTCATCACCTTGAATAATCTTCACATATTGCTCGCCAATAATTTTTCCAATGGATAGAAAAAGACATATTGTGAGTGAATATAGCTATCTTCTTTAGAAAAATGCTGTTGCAAAATCCGAGTTAAATTTGGGTAAACGCATTGTTCTGCTTGCTTACTTGCAATCGCCCATTGTTTTGCATCTTGATCGGAAGAGTTGGTAATCCGCCCCCGCAAATTCACCTGGGGATTGCGGATTGTGAGCTACCAAACATTGAGCAGCCAGACAGCAATGCTGCCACACCTAAGGTTGCAATTAATTTCACATTTGATCCTTATAAAAGTGAGAATGCGCAAAATTCTAGCAATATCTTCACAACAGATAAAGCAGCAAATGAATTTAGTTTTCCTGATCCAAAAACTTCCGCTATAATGACCGCACTTTTTACGTTAATTAAAAGGAATTCTCATGCAAAATCCAAAAGATGATGTGTTATATGCGCCTGCTGAATGGGTTGATCACAGTGAAGGCTATAGCGATATTCGCTATCATAAATCCACTGATGGTATTGCTAAAATCACGATTAACCGCCCTGAAGTTCGTAATGCGTTCCGTCCACAAACAGTGAAAGAAATGATCACGCATTTTCTGGATGCACGTTTCGATGAAAAACATTGGCGTCATTGTATTAACTGGCGAAGGTGAAAAAGCATTCTGTTCTGGTGGTGACCAAAAAGTGCGTGGCGATTACGGCGGTTACAAAGATGACAGCGGCGTACATCACTTAAATGTATTAGATTTCCAACGCGATATTCGCTCTTGTCCAAAACCAGTTGTGGCAATGGTGGCAGGTTATGCAATTGGTGGCGGCCATGTATTACATATGCTTTGTGACTTAACGATTGCTGCTGAAAAATGCTATTTTTCGGTCAAACTGGGCCAAAGGTCGGTTCATTCGATGGTGGTTGGGGCGCAAGCTACATGGCTCGTTTAGTGGGTCAGAAAAAAGCGCGTGAAATTTGGTTCTTATGCCGTCAATATAATGCACAAGAAGCATTAGACATGGGCTTAGTCAATACTGTAGTGCCTTACGCTGATCTTGAAAAAAAGAAACCGTGCGCTGGTGTCGTGAAATGTTACGCAATAGCCCAATCGCGATTCGTTGTTTGAAAGCAGCATTAAATGCAGATTGTGATGGCTAAGCTGGTCTTCAAGAATTGGCGGGTAACGCAACAATGTTGTTCTACATGACTGAAGAAGGTCAAGAAGGTCGCAATGCGTTTAACGAAAAACGCGCCCCAGACTTCAGCAAATTCAGACGTAACCCTTAATTTATCGTTCTAAAGTGCGGTTAAAAAAATCTTCGTGAATTTTGACCGCACTTTTTGTATTGGGAAAGCAAGCATGGCTGAAAAATCATTTAATCTTTACCGTTATTCCATCCCCCGTTGATAGTCAACTTATTCTGCGTGATCGTTTTTTTAAAACGCCGTGAAGGCTTAATCGTAAGAGTAAGTTGCAGCCGAGACGGTTGGGGAGAAATCGCCCCGCTACCTGGTTTTAGCGAAGAAACCTTAAACCAAGCTCAAGAACAAGCAATTGAATGGCTAACGACATGGTGCAATGCAAGCTGTGATGCACCTCGCGTACCATTAGATGGCACCTATCCCTCCGTTGCTTTTTGGTATCAGTTGCGCAATGGATGAAATGAAAGGTTATTTACAAGCTGAAGGCAATTACCATACAGCACCACTTTGTTATGGCGATCCCGATGAACTGTACGCCAAACTTGCTAGCATGGAAGGCGAAAAAGTGGCAAAAATGAAAGTGGGCATATACGAAGCCAATCGCGATGGATTGATTGCCGATATGTTTTTAGAAGCCATTCCCGATTTACAATTACGACTAGATGCAAACCGCCATTGGTCGTTAGAAAGAGCGTTGCAATTTGCCACTAAAGTCAAACCGCAATATAGAAAACGTATTCAATTTTTAGAAGAACCTTGTAAAACACAAGCACTCAGCCGTGAATTTGCAGCTCAAACCGACATTCCAATTGCATGGGATGAATCCGTGCGAGAGCCTAATTTTTTTGCTTGGAAAAAGAACCGCACTTATCGGCTGTCGTAATCAAACCCACTTTAATTGGTTCAATTCAACGTTGTGCTGAACTCATTAACCAAGCACATTTGTTAGGTCTAAAAGCGGTTATTAGTTCAAGTATCGAAAGCAGTTTAGGACTCTCTCAGCTCGCACGAATCGCACAACAATACACCCCGAATGTAACTCCAGGCTTAGACACGTTAGATTTGATGGAATATCAAGTGCTACGCGCTTGGCCTGGTTCTAATTTACCTATTGTGGATTTAGAATCTGAATTTATCACTAAAATTATCTGATTCGACCACCCAAAAATCGAAAAATCAGTATAATGCGCCACACAAAAAGGATTAAAAAAATGTCGCAAACACACAGAATTTTGCTGTTAAATGGCCCGAACTTAAATATGTTAGGGGCTCGCGAGCCAAAAACATTATGGCAGTATTTCTCTTGCATCCATTGAAGAGAAAAATACAAAACATTAGCCACTCAGCACAATGTAAAAGTGGAATGTTTTCAAAGCCAATAGTGAAGAAAAATTAATTAATAAGATCCACGAAAGTTTTCAACAAGTCGATTTTATTTTAATTAATCCTGCTGCTTACACCCATACCAGTGTAGCATTGCGCGATGCACTTTTAGCTGTTTCAATTCCTTTTGTGGAGATTCATTTATCCAACGTGCATAAACGTGAACCATTTCGTCATCATTCTTATTTTAGCGATGTGGCTGAAGGCGTTATTTGCGGTTTTGGGCGCAAAAGGTTACGAGTTTGCCTTTTTATTTGCTATCGATTACCTTGCTAAAAATAAGAAAAATCGAGCATTTTTGGCGAAATTCACAGAATTTTATCGCAAATTTGCAAAAATTTAAGGTAATCTTTGCAACACAAAAATAAGTTTATTCATAACCGCACTTTTTCGTTTAAAAGTGCGGTTAAAATTTCAATCTTTTTAGGAAGAACGTATGGACATTCGTAAAATCAAAAAATTAATCGAATTAGTAGAAGAATCTGGCATTACTGAATTAGAAGTGCAAGAAGAAGAAGGTACAGTACGTATTAGCCGTGCAGCGCCAGCAGTTGCTCCAGCAGCAGTTCAATACGCTGCAGCACCAGTAGTAGCACCAACTCCAGCTGCTGCGCCAGCTCAAGCGCCAGCAGCTGCAGCACCAGCACCAGCTGCATCTGATGAATTATCAGGCCATCTTGTACGTTCACCAATGGTAGGAACGTTCTATCGCAGCCCAAGCCCAGAAGCAAAAGCATTTGTTGAAGTAGGTCAATCAGTGAAAGTTGGCGACGCGCTTTGTATCGTTGAAGCAATGAAAATGATGAACCGCATTGAAGCCGACAAAGCTGGCGTAGTAAAAGCAATTCTTATCAACGACGGTGACGCTAGTTGAATTCGACGAACCATTAATCGTTATTGAATAATTTCCAATATTTTTCGTCGGGCGGACTTTAGTCCGCCTATTTCATATACAAACAATTAGAGCGAATTTATCGTAGGCGATATAAATTGAAATCTGTTCACGCCAAATTTGAATAGAGAAAACAATATTTCAAGAACCTACATAAAAATTCACGTCTATCTGACTAAACGGACTCTTTTATGTTAGAAAAAGTTGTGATTGCTAACCGCGGTGAAATTGCACTACGCATTTTACGTGCTTGTAAAGAATTAGGTATTAAAACAGTGGCGGTTCACTCCACCGCTGATCGTGATTTAAAAACACGTTTTTACTCGCTGATGAAACCATTTGTATCGGTCCAGCACCTTCCGCAAAAAGTTATTTAAATATTCCAGCTATCATTGCTGCCGCCGAAGTAACAGGCGCAGATGCAATTCACCCAGGATACGGGTTTTTATCTGAAAATGCTGACTTTTGCTGAACAAGTTGAACGTTCAGGTTTTCACTTTTCATCGGCCCAACAGCAGATGTCATCCGTTTAATGGGCGATAAAGTTTCAGCTATTAAAGCGATGAAAAAAAGCAGGCGTACCTTGTGTACCTGGTTCTGATGGGCCCTGTAGGTAACGATATTGCTAAAAAATAAAGAAATTGCCAAACGTATTGGCTATCCAATCATCATCAAAGCATCAGGCGGTGGTGGCGGCCGAGGAATGCGTGTTGTTCGTGGAGAAGACGCATTAGAAGAATCTATCGCAATGACCAAAGCAGAAGCGAAAAGCTGCATTCAACAATGATATGGTCTATATGGAAAAAAATACTTTTAGAAAATCCACGTCACGTGGAAATTCAAGTGTTAGCAGATACCCATGGCAATGCAGTTTATTTGGCTGAACGTGACTGCTCAATGCAGCGTCGTCACCAAAAAGTTGTGGAAGAAGCGCCAGCTCCAGGTATCACAGAAGAAGTACGCCGTGATATTGGCTCACGCTGTGCAAAAAGCTTGTGTAGAAATCGGCTATCGTGGAGCAGGTACGTTTGAATTCTTATATGAAAATGGCGAATTCTATTTCATTGAAATGAATACTCGTATCCAAGTGGAACACCCTAGTAACTGAAATGATTACAGGTGTAGATTTAGTGAAAAGAGCAATTACGCATTGCAGCAGGCTTACCGATTTCCTTTAAACAAGAGGACATCAAAGTTAAAGGCCATGCAATGGAATGCCGTATTAACGCAGAAGATCCAAAAACATTCTTACCATCTCCGGGTAAAGTAAATCACTTACATTCACCAGGGCGGTTTAGGGCGTTCGTTGGGATTCTCATGTTTATGGCGGCTATACGGTGCCTCCACATTACGACTCCATGATCGCAAAACTTATCACTTATGGCGATACGCGTGAAGTTGCAATCCGTCGTATGCAAAATGCATTATCTGAAACAATTATTGATGGTATCAAAAACCAATATCCCACTTCATGAATTAATTCTTGAAGATGAAAAATTTCCAAAAAAAGGCGGAACAAACATCCACTATTTGGAGAAAAATTAGGTATGCATGATTAATTTATAAGTTATTAAGGTAAAAGGCAGACATTGTTTTTACCTTTATTTTTATAGATTTATATACAATGATATTAATTTTTATGGTAGGATGAAAGTCCACATAAATTTATTTTTATGTATTTGTATTAAGTGTGTTTAATAAAGAACTTAGAGGTAAACTATGAAGAATACGATTTTAAAGTTTAGTTTAACAGCTTTAGCTACATTAACTTTAGCTGCTTGTGGAAGTAGTGGCGGTGGTGATAATTCAGCACAACCAGCTACTTCAACACAACCAGCTACTCCAACACAACCAACTACTTCCAACACAACCAGCTACTCAACACAACCAGCTACTTCAGCACAACCAGCTACTTCAGCACAACCAGCTACTTCAGCACAACCAGCTACTTCAGACAACCAGCTACTTCAGCACAACCAGCTACTTCAGCACAACCAGCTACTTCAGCACAACCAGCTACTTCCAGCAGAGGCAGGGAAAAGGCAAAGACCCCTTTATCAGATAATTATTTTCCATCAACAGGGCAAGTATCAGGTAATTATTTAAACTTACCAGTAAAAAGAAGTTAAATCAGTTGATATTACAACGTTCTCAAGTAATGAACCTGACGAAGTTAATAAATTAATTGTTGAAGGGAAAGCAATTGATATTATTCCTGGTAACCTATCTTCAGGCAAATATATACTAACAGAGGCAAAGAATGACATACGCCTTGTCGGTGGAAGACAAAATATTCGTTGGGGATATGTTGGTTCTTCTCAAAACAACTGAGCATTATGTTGTAGCCCAAGGTACATACGCCACCAGTAAAAGCGATATGGACAAGATGGCAGGAGTAATTCAATATTCTGGTTATGCTGCACATTTATATAACACCGTTCCAAGAAACCCTGGAGTTGATACGGTTGTTCCTGGTAAAGTGGATATTAATGTAGACTTTGGTACTAAAAAAATTAGCTGGTAAGATAGTTGCTACCGATAATTACCAATTTGGCGCAGACTCAGTCGTCAATTTATCTGCTGATGTTAAAGGAAATAAATTTGAAGGTTCGCTAAACGGCACTTCAACAGAAGGAGCCTTCTATGGTAAAGATGTTGCTGAATTAACAGGATATTATGTTAATCCTGATAAAAAATATTTAGGTGTTTACGGCGCATCTAAACAATAATTTTTAGTATTCTTAATAAAGCAAGCTTAAAGCTTGCTTTATTCTTTTCCCAATAAGGATAAAAATGAATATACAAAACTAAATTTAGTTTATGTCTCACCGTCGCATTATTTTTAGCGTCAAATTCTATTGCTGTAGAAAAATCTCCGCAGCCACATGATGGGCGTTTAGATGAATAGCTACATTTGGCTAAACCAAATTTACCACAAAAACCAACCGCACTTTTGACGAATAATAATCCATCAAAGTTATCGATTACAAAAGAAGAATTAGCGAAACATCCAGACCTGATTATTCGCGGTCTTATTCCTGCAGTATTACAAAAATAATGGTGAGGCAGTACAACTTTTATTACCGCTATATCAGCCTTTACCCTAAAAAAGATCCGTTTTTGTTAGAATGGGCTGAAGCGATTGATTTACGAGAAAAAAGGACATTTTTTTCTGATTCCGTTAAAGCCTATCGACACTTATTTTCACAAAAACTGATCTTTTACCTTTACGCTATCAATTAGCTCAAGCCTTGTTTCTGAATAATGATAACGAGGCGGCAAAAGATCAATTTCAAAAAGTTAAGAGCAGAGCAAGTTTCCCCTGATTCTGTAAAAATAATTGAACAATATCTTTCTGCATTGAAATCAACGAGATCAATGGAAAATCCAAGGTGGATTTAGTTTTTTTAAATGAAAGTAATATTAATAATGCGCCAAAAAGCCGGCACCAAAATTGGCAACTGGACAGCTTGGGAAAAAGAAAGTGCCAGAGGATTTTCGTATTTTGGGAATGCTGAAAAGAAATGGTCACTACCCTCACAACTACTTTTACAAAATTGTCCTTGGAAGGTAGTGGGAAAATATTATTGGGACAACAAAAATATAATGAATTTAACGCGAGAGCTGGTGTGGGTCTTGGATACCAAACTGCACGATTTGAAGTCTCCTTGATGCCATTTACTGAAAAAAACGTTGGTATGCGGGCGGCTCATCTGGCGGAAAAGCGATGAAACAATACTCTAAAAACTCAGGTGCTAGATTGGATTTATCCAATTGGCTAAATGAAAAATGGCAAATTTCAACCGCACTTGAGTATGGTGAACAACGCTATGAAACTCGTAAAGCATCTAAATGGAAATAACTATCTAGCTTCCGCTACACTACTTTACCTAGCGAAAAAGTGGACAGTATTGGTTTGGCGGAGCTGATTATAATCGCGAAAAATACTCGAGATTTAGATAACGCCTATCAACGAAAAATGTCCGATTAGGGATGGGGACAAGAATGGAAAGCGGGTATATCAACTCGTTTAATCCTGAATTATGCACAACGTGCCTATAAAGAAAAAAGATCTTATTGGTATTCGCCAGAAAAATAAGGAATATGCATCAGTATTTACTATCTGGCATAGAAACTTTCATATTTGGGGAATAACACCGAAATTATCTTGGTCGTATCAAAAAGGTAACCAGTACTCATCCTTTTTATGAATATGATAAAAATCGAATTTACTTAGAAATCAGCAAAACATTTTTGAATTATTCAAAAAAAGTTGTAAGATTAGCAAACATAAAGGGGCGTATAAAATATATGCCCTTTATACCATTCAAAAAAATATACTTTCACTTATAAAAAAATTTTAAGGAAGAAACATGACATTAAAACAACGTTATCAACAAGCGGCCAAGGAAGCTAGTTGGGCATTAGGGTCTATCTATTTTTATATGTGATAGGTTGGTGCTTATGTGCTTATTTGCCTAAAGAAACTCAAGGGCCGATTGGTTTCCCTCTCTGGTTTGAACTCTCTTGTATTTATTTGCCTATTCTGTTTATTGTAATTGGCCATTGGATTATCAAAATTATTTATCAAGATATCTCTCTTGAAATCAAGGATGAGGAGAATCAAAAATGAATTTAGGTATTATTCTCCCTTTAATTATTTATCTTGCATTTATATTTGGTGCTGCGATTTTCGCTTATGTAAAACGTACAAAAGGCGATTTCCTAACGGAATATTATGTAGGTAACCGCTCCATGACGGGGTTTGTGCTCGCAATGACAACCGCGTCAACTTATGCCAGTGCAAGTTCTTTTGTCGGAGGGCCTGGCGCAGCTTATAAATACGGATTAGGCTGGGTATTACTTGCGATGATTCAAGTCCCAGCAGTATGGCTTGCATTAGGCGCATTAGGTAAAAATTTCGCGCTATTATCAAGAGAAACCAATGCGTTAACGATTAACGATCTTTTCCTTTATCGTTATAAAAACAAATATTTAGTCTGGCTATCAAGCCTTGCCCTTCTTCTCGCATTTTTTTGCAGCCATGACTGTGCAATTTATTGGTGGTGCACGTTTATTAGAAACAACCATTGGCATTTCTTATACTCAAGCATTGCTCTTATTTGCTTTTAACGGTAGGTATCTATACATTTATCGGGGGATTCCGCGCCGTCGTACTCACGGATACCATTCAAGGGTACTGTCATGATTTTAGGTACTATTATTCTCCTTGTAGGAACCATTTATGCGCTCGGTGGGGTAGAAAGTGCGGTTAATAAATTAACAGAAATCGATCCTGCATTAGTCACGCCTTACGGGCCAAATGGAATGTTAGATTTTCAATTTATGGCTTCCTTCTGGGTGCTCGTCTGTTTCGGGGTCGTCGGTCTTCCACATACTGCTGTTCGATGCATGGCATTTAAAGACAGCAAAGCCTTACATAGAGGCATGCTGATAGGAACAATTGTACTTTCCATCATTATGTTCGGGATGCACTTAGCTGGTGCGCTTGGTCGTGCAGTTATTCCAAATTTAACAGTATCAGATCAAGTGATTCCAACTTTAATGCTAAAAGTATTACCACCTATTATTGCCGGTATTTTTCTTAGCTGCACCGATGTCAGCAATTATGTCCACAATTGATGCGCAACTTATTCAATCTTCTTCTATTTTTTTGTAAAAAGATTTATACCTTTCTACGAAAACCAGAAGCCGCAAAAAAATGAGAAAAAGTGAGTTATTTTTTTCATCTATTATCACGCTGATTTTGACCGCACTTTTAATCTTTGCCGCACTCAATCCACCAGATATGATTATTTGGTTAAACCTATTTGCCTTTGGCGGACTAGAAGCCGCATTTTTATGGGTGATTGTGCTGGGTATTTACTGGGATAAAGCCAAATGCTTATGGTGCGTTAAGCTCAATGATTATCGGCTTGGGGAGTTATATCTTACTCACTCAACTTGGCATAAAATTATTTAACTTCCATCAAATCGTACCGTCATTAGTATTTGGATTGATTGCATTTTTAGTGGGTAATAAATTGGGCGAACGTCGTATTGAAAAAACTCAATTAAAAGTTACCGCACTTTAAGCATTAATCAATATGCTGTCACCTTCTTCTAAATTAGAGGAAGGTGATATTTAATTTTCTCACTTTTCCGCAATTTCTACGCTAAAACATAGAATTGGAAACAATTCACAGGGATACATCAATGCTCTATCAAATTCTTGCGCTACTTATTTGGAGCAGTTCATTAATCGTCGGTAAACTCACTTATTCGATGATGGATCCTGTGCTTGTTGTGCAAGTGCGGTTAATTATTGCAATGATTATTGTCATGCCACTCTTTTTACGTCGTTGGAAAAAAATTGATAAACCAATGCGTAAACAGCTTTGGTGGTTAGCATTCTTTAACCATACCGCCGTATTTTTATTGCAATTCATCGGACTAAAATATACATCCGCCTCCAGTGCAGTCACCATGATTGGGCTAGAACCGCTGCTCGTTGTATTTGTCGGGCATTTCTTCTTTAAAGACAAAGCAAAAATGGTTTCACTGGCTATTCGGCGCAATGGCATTTATTGGCGTGGCGATTTTTAATCAATGGTGGAAAAAAATAATGAAGGCATTGATAACATCAGTTTATTCGGCTGTTTATTAGTACTAAGTGCTGGGATCATTTTTCGCTGCCGTGTTACGTTGGACACAGCGAGTTGTAGCCAAAGTCTCAACGCAAGCTTATACCTCCGTCAGCATTGTACTTGGGACCATCACAACATTGCCATTTACGCTATTACTCACAGAAAACTGGCAAATATCATTAAATTCTACAGGTATTGCAGGTTTATTATATCTTGCCATTGGCTGTAGCTGGCTTGCCTATTGGTTATGGAATAAAGGCCTTAATAGTGTGGATGCCAATATCTCCGGTATTTTAGTCGCACTTGAGCCGCTATTCGGCATCTTATTTGCCGTATCATTACTTGGTGAAACACTGTCATTTTCAGCCACACTTGGTATAACAATCATCATGCTTGCCACTCTTGGCTCGACTTTACTGCCGAAAATTTTGAAAAAATCGGTATAATACGCCCCATTTTATGAAATAAAGGAAAAAACAAATGGCTTGGATTCAAATTCGCCTAAATAGCACCAATGAAAAAGCAGAACAAATGAGTGATTTTTTTAGAAGAAATCGGCTCCGTTTCTGTAACTTTTTATGGATAGTCAAGATACACCGATTTTTGAGCCTTTGCCTGGTGAAACTCGTTTATGGGGCAACACCGATGTTATTGCGTTATTTGATGCAGAAACAGATATGGCAGAAATCGTCCGCTTATTAAAAGAAGCGAAACACTTAGATAGCAATACGGCATACAAAATTGAACAAATAGAAGATAAAGACTGGGAGCGCGAGTGGATGGATAATTTCCACCCAATGCAATTTGGTAAGCGTTTATGGATTTGTCCAAGTTGGCGTGATGTGCCTGATGAAAATGCCGTCAATGTGATGCTCGACCCAGGTTTAGCATTTGGGTACAGGCACGCATCCTACAACCGCACTATGTTTAGAATGGCTAGATGGCCTAGATTTAAAAGATAAAACCGTCATTGATTTTTGGTTGTGGTTCAGGCATTTTAGCCATTGCCGCATTAAAAACTTGGTGCGAAAAAGTGCGGTGGGAATTGATATCGATCCACAAGCGATTCTAGCCAGTCGCAATAATGCCGAGCAAAATGGCGTTGCAGATCGCCTACAGCTGTTCTTATCTGATGAAAAACCCTCTGATTTAAAAAGCTGATGTCGTGGTGGCAAATATTCTTGCTGGCCCTCTCAAAGAACTTTACCCAATCATTAGCCAACTTGTTAAACCGAATGGCGATCTTGGTTTATCGGGCATTTTAGAAACTCAAGCTCAATCCGTATGCGATGCCTATACGCAAACATTTGCGTTAGAGCCAGTCGCGGTCAGAGAAGAATGGTGCCGAATTACGGGTAAGCTAAAAACGCTTTTAATTTCTTTTTTTGTCAATCAAAAAAGTGTATTTTTAAACAAATTTCACTTTGCAAAAGTAAGGCAAAAATGCGTATTATAGCCAGCCTTGTCGGTCGTCGACCAGTTCGACACTAATTAGATTTAGGCTTGCTAGGAAGGTAACGTAAAATGCGAATCGGTTCATACCAATTAAAAAATCGTGTTTTACTTGCACCAATGGCAGGAATTACCGACCAGCCTTTCCGTCGTCTTTGTGCATATTATGGTGCTGGACTCACATTTTTCAGAAATGATGTCCACAAACCCGCAAGTTTGGCATACCGAAAAATCCAAATTGCGTTTGGCACATAGCGAAGATTTAGGTCTCAATGCCGTGCAAATTGCAGGTAGTGATCCACTCGAGATGGCGCAAGCCGCTGCTATCAACGTGGAATATGGCGCCCAAATCATTGACATTAATATGGGGATGCCCCTGCCAAAAAGTAAATCGCAAACTTGCAGGCTCTGCATTGTTGCAATTTCAGATTTGGTGGAAAAAAATCTTATGAGAAGTAGTGTCCGCCGTCAATGTGCCTGTGACCTTAAAAAAATTCGTACAGGCTGGGATAAATCTAATCGAAACTGCGTTCAAATCGGCAAAAATTGCAGAACAATGTGGCATACAAGCATTAACGGTGCATGGTCGTACACGAGCTTGTCTTTTTGAAGGCGAAGCGGAATATGACAACATCAAAGCCGTTAAACAAGCGATTGCCATACCGGTTATAGCTAATGGTGATATTGATTCTGCTCGGAAAGCAAAATTCGTTCTCGATTATACCGGAGCGGATGCCATTATGATCGGTCGTGCTGCCTTAGGTAACCCTTGGTTATTTCAAGCTGTGGAAAACCCTAATTGAGCATGATTCGATAAGCCAAATGCCAAGTTTAAACGAAAAAGTGCGGTCAAATTTTTGCGTCATATTCAAGAATTACATCAATTCTATGGCGAACAAAAAGGCTATCGCATTGCGCGTAAACACGTGGCTTGGTATTTACAGGAATTCAACCTGATTCCGTTTTTAAACAGACTTTTAATGCAATTAGTGATCCGAAAAAGAGCAACTCATTGTATTGGAAGATTTTTCAATTTAATTTTTGGATAAAGAAAAATGTTAGAACAACAACGTAATCCTGCTGAAGCCTTAACGGTATCAGTATTAAATGCGCAATCACAAGTGACCAACAAACCATTACGCGATTCAGTAAAAACAAGCATTGCGTAATTATTTAGCGCAATTAGATGGTCAAGATGTGAAATGATCTTTACGAATTAGTATTAGCGGAAGTTGAACAATCTGATGTTAGATATGATTATGCAATATACTCGTGGTAATCAAACCCGTGCAGCAAATATGCTTTGGTATCAACCGTGGTACATTACGTAAAAAACTAAAAAAATACGGTATGGGCTAAGTTATACATTTTTAGATAGCAAAAGGGCGAACATTTTTAATGTTCGCCCTTTTCATTTCAATCATGATAAAGCACAAGCTAAAACCTGTGCTTTAAATTTATCTTAAAATCAACCGCACTTTATTCTACGGTGACAGACTTTCGCTAAGTTACGAGGTTGATCTACGTCAGTACCTTTAATTAAAGCCACATGATAAGAAAGCAACTGCATTGGGATGGTATAAAAAAATCGAGTGCAACAATATCATTGACTTTTGGCATCGTGATGATTTTCATTCCTTCACTTGGTGTAAAGCCCTGCTTCTTTATCAGCAAATACGTATAATTGACCACCACGAGCTACGAACCTCTTCAATGTTCGATTTTACTTTCTCTAATAATTCATTATTTGGCGCCACAACAATTACCGGCATATCGGCATCAATCAACGCTAATGGACCATGTTTTCAATTCTCCAGCCGCATACGCTTCAGCGTGAATATAAGAAATCTCTTTCAATTTCAAAGAGGCCTCTACGGCAATTGGATAAAATGCACCACGACCCTAAGAAAAGCGCATGATGTTTTTTTCAGCAAAATCTTCAGCCAATGCTTCAATTTCTGTATCAAATGCTAACGCTTTTTCGATTTCCACAGGTAAAAGATTGCATTGCTTTGATAATCTCTTGCTCTTTTTCTGCAGAAATATGACCTTTAACTTTACCAAGTGCCGTCACCAACATTAATAACGCAGCGAGCTGTGTCGTAAATGCTTTTGTTGACGCCACCCCAACCTCAACACCGGCACGAGTCATAAATGCAAGATCTGATTCGCGTACTAGCGAAGATCCAGCAACATTACAAATTGTTAATGCCGCCATATAGCCCCTTTTCTTTCGCTAAACGAAGCGCCGCCAAAGTATCGGCTGTTTCGCCAGATTGAGAAAAGGGTAATCAATAAGCTATTTGGACGAGTAACAAATTTGCGATAACGAAACTCTGATGCAATTTCAACATCACAGCTCACGCCAGCCAAAGATTCAAACCAATAACGCGCCACCATCCCAGCATTATAGGATGTACCACAAGCAACAATTTGAATATGCTCAACTTTTTCTAAAAATGCCTTTTGCACCATTACCGATTGAATCGACAATCACATTTTCATGATTGATACGCCCTTCCATTGTATTGATAAGTGCGGTTGGCTGTTCGTAAATTTCTTTCTGCATAAAAATGACGGAATTTACCTTTCTCTGCCGCGTCATTTTCAAGATTAGATTCATGAATTTCACGCTCAACTTTATTGCCGTAAGTATCATCAAATATCAACTGTACGACGTGTAATTTCTGCAATATCCCTTCTTCTAAAAAAAGATAAAACGGCGGGTAACACTTAAAAAGTGCAAGTTGATCTGAAGCTAAGAAATTTTCACCAATACCTAAACCAATCACTAGCGGACTACCAGAACGAGCTGCGACTAAATGCTCAGGATGACGGCTATCCATTACCACCATACCGTATGCACCAGTGAGTTGTTTTACTGCTTTTTCACAGCGTCTAAAAAGTGAATCCGTGCTACGCATTTCCCATTCAACGAGATGAGCGATCACTTCAGTATCGGTTTGCGATAAAAATACATAACCACGAGATTTTTAATAATTCTCGAAGTTCTTCATGATTTTCAATAATACCGTTATGTACTACAGCAAAAGTGCCTGACGCATGGGGGTGAGCATTGGTTTCTGATGGTTCACCATGCGTTTGCCCAACGCGTATGCGCAATCCCTGTGCCACCAATCAATGGCTTCTCCGATACCACCTCATCTAAAGCTTTTACTTTACCTAAGCAGCGCACGCGTTGTAATTCATGATGTTCATTTACCACTGCAACGCCTGCAGAATCATAACCACGATATTCCAAACGATGTAAACCATTAATTAAGATTTCCGCTACATCACGTTGCGCTACCGCGCCGACAATACCACACATAAGCTTTCCTTATTGTTAATTAAATAAAAATACGTCTACTTTTTAACCGCACTTTATACGCAAATTACTTCTACGCCATGAGCTAAAATGGCTTTTTTATCTTGTTCTGACAATCCTGTATCAGTAATAAAGCACATCAATTTGTTGCCAAGTTAATTCTAAATTTGGCATTTTTCGACCAATTTTTCTGAGATTCCACCATCACAACAACTTCACGAGAAACTTCCGCCATCACCTGACTTAATCCTACAAGTTCATTAAAAGTCGTAGAACCTCGCGCTAAATCAATACCATCGGCACCAATAAAAGTTGGTCAAAATCAGTAAGAACGTAGCACCTGTTCAGCTACTTTTCCTTGAAACGATTCCGAACGAGTATCCCAAGTTCCACCAGTCATCAGCAACGTTGGTTCATTTTCTAATGCTCTCAATTCTGTTGCCACCGAAAGTGAGTTCGTCATTACAACTAAGCCTTGTTTTAAATTAAGTTGCTTAATCAGAGCCGCCGTAGTACTTCCGCTATCTACGATAATACGGTTATGATCACGAATACGTTCGGCGGCGGCTTTCGCTATGACAAGCTTTCGTTTCGTAAGTTCATCATTTTCGTTCTCATCAATAATTTCTTTCGGCATTAAAATTGCGCCACCGTATTTACGCAATAAAAAACCATTTGTTTCTAGCTCACTTAAGTCTTTACGAATAGTCACTTCAGATATATCAAAAAGCTGCACTGAGCTGTTCTACACTCACCTCACCCTGTTCTTGCAAAAGTTGCATAATTGTATGGCGACGTTGTTTAGTATTACGAGGCTGGCTACTTTTTTTCATAAAGCTATCCTTAAATGCAATAAATTTCGATTCGAAAGTTTATGTAAACAATATTGTTTTGTAAAGTAAATTTTAGGGTAACAAAAAAACCCTGCTTATTGGCAGGGGTTTAAAATCATTCAAATATTAATTATTTGATTGCATCTTTTAATGCTTTTACCAGATACAAATGCTGGTACTTTAGATGCTGCGATTTTGGATTTCAGCACCAGTTTGAGGATTACGACCAGTACGTGCAGCACGTGCATTTACTTTAAATGTACCGAAACCGATTAATTGTACAGGTTCACCTTTTTGAGGGCTTGCAGTAATCGCGTCCAAAGTCGCTTCTAACGCAGCTTTAGCTTGTTTTCTTGTTTAATTCTGCAGCACTTGCAATTGCATCAATTAAATCTGTTTTTGTTCATAAATTTGTACCTTCTGTTAAATAAAAATTTCGACTCTTTCAAAATACGCCAGCGGGACCAGCCGCAAAAGCTGTGCAAAGGATAATCTAACTTTCGATTAATTAAAAAGAAAGATTTATAAAAATTTGTGACAAATCTCACGTTATTGATGAAATTCTATACCAATATTAGATATTCCCCTCGGCTCGGATCTCATTTTTTTAAATCTAAAATTAATTCAATATCACGTTTTTCACATTCTTTAAGTAAACGATAAACTCTGCCATTGCACATCGAGTTCAGCTTGAATATCTTCACTTTCTTTAAGTTCACTTTCCGACCAATCTCGCCCAGTTTCGGTTTCCAATAAACTCATTACCGTTCCTAAAGAAATTAAGCTAATTTCCACCGCTCTTTCTAATGTTTCACCCGCGATAATAGCATGTAAAATTTCAGCTAAAAGCCTGACAAGCATCTAACGCCGGCACAACACCAAAAACTCTCGTAATCATTCACATCAGGAATAATCGTTTCCAATTTTCTCCAACTGATTTTTCAAAGTTGATCTTGGCATCTTTAACCGTTAAATATTCCCACACCAAATTGAGAATATTTTTGATACGTTTTGCTTTCAGCGCTAAAGCTCGTTCATTTGACAGAACAATTTAAAATTTGGTGCCATACGTTCACATAAAGCAGCCATAAAAAGTAAGATGTTGCCAACTTTCTAAGTTTTCTAAGCGTTTATGAATCAGATTTCGCATCTTATTTCCTTAATTTATAAGAGTTGGAATATTTATTAATCGCATTTATGTTCCGCTTTACAGAGTTCAAGCGTCGCATGAATTAATTTGCGAGCGATAGTACCCTGTTGGCGGTAATTCTGGCAAGGGTTGATCACAAGAAAACCACTGCGCATCATGAATTTCACTTTCCTGCAAAGTAATTTCACCGCTCTCATAATCAGCAAGAAAAACCGACCATTTGAGAATTCGGAAATGCCCAAGGCTGGCTACCAAAATAACGAATATTTTTATCAAAATCCCTGTTTCTTCAAAAACCTCTCTACGCACCGCTTGTTCAAATGTTTCACCTACCTCCACAAAACCCTGCAAGAGTGGTATACATTCCTCCATTCGGGTGATAATGACGTTTGTGATTAGCAAGCAATATTTCTTTTTCCGCGTCGAACCGCTACAATAATAGATGGACAGATTACAGGATAAGTTCGATACCCGCAGTGAGTACATTGCACCGCGAGCTCTTCTTGAATTTGTTGTGTTTTATGACCGCACTTTCCACAGAATTTATGGGTTTTCAGGAAATAATTAATTTCCACACCTCGGCTTAATACATGGAATTCATCCTCTGGCAGAGAAAGTAATCCACGCAAACTTACATATTCTCGTTCATCACTTTCTTGCTCAGCCACAAGCCACAACGGATGATTTTTTTCCATTCACCGATTTGCATTGCCTGCAATCCTTCGATTCCAAGGGTTTTAGCCGTACCACAAGGCAACTCATTATTCAGCAAATAAAGGTTCGAACCTTGAGTTAGCAACCAATAACCAAAATCATCTGGATGAAAGTGTTTTCATTTTTTTACTCCATAAAAAATAACCGCACTTTCAAAAGTGCGGTTATTATAAATCTTCTTTTTCCCACTCACTAATAATAAGAGTGCTCTCCACGCTGATGTTCGGTTACATCTTTTTGCACCTTTTAATTCATTCGGGAATAGGGCTAATAAGTTGTTTTTTTCTACGCCATCTTTTAACGTAACATCCACCATTGAGCAACCATTACAGCCACCACCAAATTGTAAAACTGCATAACCATCTTCAGTAATTTCAATTAAGGTGATACGTCCACCATGACTTGCAAGCTGTGGATTAATTTGAGTTTGAATTACATATTCAACACGTTCAATTAATGGCGCATCATCAGCCACCTTACGCATTTTGGCATTTCGGTGCTTTTTAAGGTCAGTTGCGCACCAAGCTCTTCGGTAACATAATCAATTTCGGCTTCTTCTAAGAAAGGCAGGCTGACCTCATCAATAAATGCAGAAAAAAAGTGTCGTATTTCATTTCAAAATCACTTTCTTCCACGGCATTAGGTGGGCAATAAGATACGCCACATTCCGCGTTAGGGTGTGCCAGGATTAACGACGAAAATACGAATATTCGTTCCTTCTTCTTGCGTGTCTAAAAGTTTTCGAAAATGCGCTTGTGCGGCATCAGAAATAGCGATTTGCTGGGTTGCTTTGTTCCATAATTATGTCCCTAAATACTTGAGAGAAAGTATCGGGAATAATACGCCCATCGCGCTTTTTTCCAGTGCTTTATATTAAGCACGCGCCAGTCCCCACACTTGGATCTCCTCCACACCTAATTTTTCGCAACAATTTTCGAGATTTCATTGATCGTAGAACCAGTAGTAATTACATCATCCACCAACGCAACACGACGATAAGGAAATTCATTTTTCGAAACAGCAAGAGAAAAAGGCATTTTTAAAATTCTGACGACGATCTTTTTGCGCTCAAACCACGTTGAGTATGCGTGTGTTTCACGCGTTTTACGATATTATTCAAATTAGGAATATCTAGCCAACGACTTAATTGCCGAGATAATAAATCAGCCTGATTATAACCCCGTCGCCATTGACGAAAATGATATAAAGGCACTGGAATGATTGCTTCTGGCAATTTAAGTTGATGTGTTCGCTTTAGCATCACGCACCGCAAGATATAAAAGCCGAGCCAAAGTGCGGTCAATCCAAAAATTGATTTTGAAATTTAAAACGGTGAATCAATACAGAAAGTGGTTCAATATAATGCCCAATAATGACTATCTTATCCCAACTAGGTTCTTGTTTAAGGCAATTACCCACAATGCGGCGCATAATATTGCAATTCTGCACCACAATGACCGCAATAAGGAAAAGATTTAATTTGTTTTTGGCAACGTGAACATAGCCCATTTTTTTGCGATATGAAGATTGCCACGGCAGTGGATACAGCGAAAAATTAAAAAATTCATCATCTAAAAAAGTTATTTTTTTACCCGCACTTTTTTTGCTTTCAACGCCTCTAACGTTTCTCCTGCTTTTAAAAATATGCGGTGTCACGAAAAATCACTAGCTCACGTTTTTGATGTCGTTCACTTTCTTTACTGAACAATCGTTTAATGCCAGGTATATCGCCAAGTACTGGCACTTTATCTTCGCTTTTTGTGATCGTATCGTGGAATACACCGCCAAGCACAATAGTTTCCCCATCTTTGGCAAAAACTTGAGTATTAATTTCTTGCTTATCAATAGAAACCACCTCGTTTTGTCCATAAGCGACACGAGAACCTGGGGAGTTTTGGCTCACCAATAAATCAAGCAAAATATTGTTATCTTTAGAAATATGTGGCGTCACTTCCAAACCAAGCACCGCCTCGCGAAATTCCACAGATTGCGTATCGTTACGAGTATTACTCACAACATAAGGAATTTCTGTACCCCTGTTTAATACTCGCACTTTTCTTATTCGTAGTGAGTAAGCGAGGACTAGCTATGATTTTCCACATTATTTTTCACGCTCTAAAGCGCTCAATTCTAAATCAAGCAATCGACCCATTAATTTTTCGCGACTTGTAATGCTATCGAGCCAGCAGGTGTCGTCGTTGTCGCAAAAATTCACATTAAGATTATCCACAATATTTTGCAAAGCCATTTCCTGCGAGGCTACCTGCTACACGCCCCGCATTTTCCGTTGGATTAAAAATCCCCCACCGAACGCCAAGTTCTTTCAAACTCTCATCCGTAATTGTCACAATACGTGCTTCAATAGCGATCTGCTCAATAGGTTTATCCATTTCAGAAATTAGTTTTTGATATTTTTGCACAGAACGAGGCTCATCCTGAATAACCAGTAAATTACTGCGATCATCAAAGGTAATGCTCCCCGCAGGAGAAAGCAAAGAGCCACTTCCTGTCGTTAAGGATTTCATTAATTCAGAGGCTTTTAGCAAAAATGGAGTTTTTACCGTATGGCTCACTAAGTGCGGTTCATTTGCAGAAGATTTCCTGCAACTTGACCTTTGCCTGATTGCTCTCCATTAAGATAATAAATGCCCTCATCTTTATTCAAAGTAAGCTTCTTACTTTTTAGCAATTATTTGTAGCAAACGTGGCATATCAATATTATCTAATTTCAAAAGAAATATTGCCTTCTAGCGTCTCATCCATCACTAAATTGACATCATGTTGAAAAGCTAATTGCTCCAGTGTTTGAGCTAAAGGCGCTTGCGATAAACGAATAAAAAAACGTTCATTATCAGTTTTGGGATTAGCAAAAACAATTAATGGCAAACCAAAAAACACATTAAAAAAACAACCGCACTTTTTAAAAAGATATTTCTTCATAACCTTCCTTTAAAAACTTAATTCTTTTCTGTTCAGTGCTATCACATTGCACACCATACTTACGCATAAATTGAACTTTATTTTGATTGATTTTTTTGTTACAACATATCCTTCTTGAGCTACATCAACGCCCTCTAAAAACGCTGTAAATTTGCAAATTCTGATCCAGCAATAACGCAAAAGGCTTTATCTTTAGAAATCACTACCCCCACCAATTTTAAAAGCGTTCAAAAGGAATTTCAGCAGCTTGGCGATTTTCATCCGCTCCGCATTGATTATTAGGTACATCTGAGGAAAGTATTTCTGTCTGCTCCATTACTGTTTCGTGCATTATCAAACTGAGAACGGTTACGCTGTGTTTTATCGAAAGGATCTTGTCCCCAACTGCAATTCATAAAAAAATAATGCAATCAGGTAAAACCAATACTTCATTTTGCCTCCTTATCTAGCTGAAAAATGATCTCGGTTTGCAATGGGCTGTCTTCGGGTTTCATGAATTGCAACTGGCTTACAGAAAGCCGTGACGTATTAGCTAAAAGTGCGGTTAAAAAAATGTCTTCGTTTTTTTTCAAAATGCCCAGTAAGCTGTAAATGCAAAATGGGCTGTTGCCCCATTTCCCAACGTAAATGCTGAGATAAACCGTTACGCGCAGCTAAACGTTGAATTTGTTTATTCAAAGGCATAATTTGTGCAGCCAGTTCAGGTGAAAGTTTTCTGCTTTCCGATTGCTGCTGTAAAAGAGGTTAAAATTTTCTGTTGATGCAACAATTCTGAACGTTTCAGCACTAACTCATTTTCCGTTTCATGGAAAACGTGAACTCCCTCGATATAATCTAAAAACGGGGCGAAAAAAATCACCGCACTTAATAACAATAAAAAAAGTTAAAACCGTGCACATAAAAAAAGGCTGGCTTAGCCATTTTCCAAAAAGGAGTAAAAGGATCGTTAAAAAAGGCTTTCACTTATCTTCTCCAACTTCTTCCACATCAAAGCGAAAAAACAATGTATGTTGTTCAGGCTGAACCTGACCCAATTTCACATTGGGGAAAATGTTGCTTTTAAAAAATTGATGTACCGACTCAAATTCCATCTGATCTTGCGCTCGCCCCTTCAAAACTTAAGTTATGGCCATCTTGTTTAAATCGGTTTAATTCGCCTTTCTGAAGAGGCAATTCACTTAATCGTTGCAAACTATTTTTGAACTTGCCCATTCGTGAGAGAGTGCAAAACTTCACCCACTTTCACCGCACTGCGTAACTGATCAATTTGCGTGGTAGTTTTATGAAGCTGTTGATTAAGTTGTTCAAAAGACTTTTTGCTGCGCCTGCAAATTTTGTTTCTGTTGTTCAATCAAATTACTGAAAAGCCAATATTAAATTGATAGCAAGCAAGATAAATAAAGCGACATAAAAAAAGCTAAACGACGTAAACGCTTTTGATGTTGATAAGTACACCAAGGCAATAAATTCATCGACATTTAGTTACCCATTTTTTGTTGATGTAAATCTTTTTGCCACAGAGCATTGCCAAGTGCGATAAAAGGTAAATCCGTTTCTACTCGCTGCCAGTTTTTCTGGTAATGGCGTATGACTTGAAGGAATTTGATAAACAAAAAATTCGTTCAATTTTGCCCTTCAAAACGTTCGGTAAATTGCTCATAAAGTGCGGTCAAATTTTCGTGAGATTGTAAAATTTGCGATTGCTGAGATCTTTCACAAATCGCCAAACAATAGTCATCTTCTTGAAATAAAAACAAAGGTATTTTCTGACCGCACTTGTTCATTTAACAAATATTTAAATGCCCGCAAGATGCTATGAGGAACAATATCTAACACATTAATTTTTAAATGGCTGAAAATCCTGCAAATAAGTTTGAGCACTCTCCTCTCGAATGGCTGTAATCTCTAAACGAAAAACCTTGCTTTAACGGGAGTAGAAATATAATCAAACCACAATTCATCTAAAGGAATGGGCAACTCTTTTCTCAATCACAAATTTACATTGTTGATGACATTCTTGCGCATTTAATATTTGCGGTAACATTAATACTTTTCGACCAAGTCAAGTGAGCAGAAATACTTGCCACAAACCGCAAAGAAAAGGTTTTTCCCTTGAAATTGTGTTTTTAAATGTCGAAAAAAACGATTTTTTTAAAATCGCTATCATTGATAGAGGCTTTGATAACATTGTGGCTGTTCAAATTCATCAAACCACACAAAATCAAAAATCACCTTGCTTACGGTGAATACCAATTTGTAAAGTGCGGTGATTTTTTTCCTGGAGAATTGCATATTCTTTCCTATTCTTTAAAAGGCTGAATCTTTTATACTTAGCAGCAAAATCATAGGTCTCTTGACAAGAATATTCATTAACGAAGCGAGAATTTTACGATGCGGATCGCAAAATTAATATTTAGCACCTTATTAACTTTATGTATTTTAGGTTTAGTCGCAGGCGGAATGCTGTATTTCCACCTAAAATCAGAATTGCCCTCAGTAGAAGCATTAAAAACCGTTGAATTACAACAACCAATGCAGATTTATACGGCCGACGGTAAATTAATTGGTGAAGTGGGTGAGCAACGACGTATTCCAGTTAAATTAGCAGATGTTCCACAACGCTTAATTGATGCATTTTTAGCGACAGAAGATAGCCGCTTTTACGATCATCATGGCCTCGATCCTATCGGCATTGCGCGTGCGTTATTTGTTGCAGTGAATAATGGTGGCGCATCACAAGGTGCAAGTACGATCACCCAACAATTAGCACGTAACTTTTTCTTAACTCCCAGAAAAAAACTATTATTCGTAAAGCTCGTGAAGCCGTGCTTGCCGTAGAAATTGAAAAATACCCTCACCAAACAAGAAATCTTAGAGCTTTATTTAAATAAAAATCTTTTTAGGCTATCGTTCTTATGGTGTTGCGGCTGCTGCACAAACCTATTTCGGTAAATCATTAAATGAATTGACGTTATCGGAAATGGCCATTATCGCAGGCTTACCAAAAAGCACCTTCAACCATGAACCCGCTTTTACTCTTTAAAAACGTTCAGAAGAACGCCGCAATGTGGTGCTAAGCCGAATGTTAGATGAAAAATACATCAGCAAAGAAGAATATGATGCTGCATTAAAAGAACCTATCGTCGCCAGTTATCATGGTGCAAAAATTTGAATTTCGTGCAGATTATGTCACTGAAATGGTACGCCAAGAAATGGTTCGCCGTTTTTGGTGAAGAAAAATGCCTACACCAGTGGTTATAAAGTATTTACCACTGTACTTTCAAAAAGACCAAGCTGAAGCACAAAAAAAGCCGTGCGTAATAACTGATTGACTACGATATGCGTCACGGTTATCGCGGTGGTGCACCTTTATGGCAAAAAGTGAAGCAGCTTGGGATAATGATCGCATTGTCGGTTTTCTACGCAAACTGCCAGATTCTGAGCCATTTATTCCCGCAGCCGTGGTTGGAATGGCAAAAGGTGGTGCGGATCTATTATTAGCATCCGGTGAAAAATGACACTATCAACTAATGCAATGCGTTGGACTGGTAGAAGTAATCCTGTAAAAGTAGGTGAGCAAATTTGGATTCGTCAACGCACTAATGGTGAATGGCAATTAGGGACAAATTCCAGCAGCTAACTCTGCATTAGTATCGCTTAACTCAGATAATGGTGCGATTGAAGCCATTGTTGGTGGCTTTAGCTATGAACAAAGTAAGTTCAACCGTGCGACACAATCCTTAGTTCAAGTGGGTTCTTCTATCAAACCATTTATTTACGCTGCAGCATTAGAAAAAAAGGCTTAACGCTTTCTAGCGTATTACAAGACAGCCCAATTTCTATTCAAAAAAACCAGGACAAAAAAATTGTGGCAACCCAAAAACTCACCTGATCGTTATGATGGCCCAATGCGTTTACGCGTAGGATTAGGTCAATCCAAAAATATGATTGCTATTCGTACTATCCAAACAGCAGGCATTGATTTCACAGCAGAATTTTTTTACAACGTTTTGGCTTTTAAACGTGATCAATATTTTTGCAAGTGAAGCCTTTAGCGCTTGGCGCAGCCTCTTTCACACCATTAGAAATGGCTCGAGCTTATGCGGTGTTTGATAATGGCGGTTTCCTTTATTGAACCTTATATCATTGAAAAAAATTCAAGATAACACGGGTAAAGACTTGTTTGTTGCAAACCCTAAAAATTGCTTGTATTGAGTGTAATGATCTCCCTGTGGTTTATGGTGAAACGAAAGATAAAAATCAACGGCTTTTGCGAATATTCCTTTAGGCGAAAAATGCATTAAAACCATCAGATGAGAGTACAAACGGTGAAGAAGTTGATCAACAACCTGAAACTGTACCTGAACTACCAGAATTACAGTCAAATGTCACCGCACTTAAGGAAGATGCAATTGATTTAATGGCCGCAGCAAAAAAATGCTTCGTCGAAAATAGAATATGCTCCTCGAGTAATCAGTGGCGAGTTATCATTTTTAATCCGCAGCGCCTTAAATACTGCGATTTATGGTGAACAAGGTTTAGACTGGAAAGGAACTAGCTGGCGTATCGCACAAACGATTAAACGTAGCGATATAGGTGGAAAAAAACAGGTACTACCAACAGTTCAAAAGTGGCTTGGTATGCGGGATTTGGTGCAAACTTAGTAACCACAACTTATGTCGGGTTTGATGATAACAAACGTGTACTTGGGCGCGGAGAAGCCGGTGCAAAACAGCAATGCCTGCTTGGGTCGCTTACATGAAAACGGCATTGAGCGACAAACCAGAACGTAAATTACCATTACCACCCCAAAATTATGGAAAAAGTATTGATACTATGACAGGATTGCTTTCGCCATCTGGTGGACGAAAAGAATACTTTTATTGTAGGTACTGAACCGACACGTACCTATCTTTCGGAAATGCAAGAGCGTGGTTATTATGTTCCTACAGAGTTACAGCAACGCTTAAATAATGAAGGTAATACGCCAACGCCTGCTGCACAACCAGAAGAACTCTTCTAAAAATGACCGCACTTTAGTGCATCAATCAGGCGAGTCAATTGGCTCGCCTTCGTTATTAAAACAAAGGATATATTATGCTGAGTTATCGTCACTCATTCCATGCGGGCAATCATGCTGATGTCTTGAAAACATATCGTCTTAATGCTTATTTTGGAAAAATCTTAAACTCAAAGAAAAAGGCTTTTTATTTGGATACGCACTCTGGTGTAGGGTCGTTATCGTTTATCCTCAAACGAATCAGAAAAAAACGGGAGAATATAAAGAAGGCATTGAACGTCTGTGGGATCAAACCGACTTACCCGAAGATGTTGCTCGTTATGTAAAAATGATCAAAAACTCAATTCGGTGGCAAAGAACTACGTTATTATGCTGGCTCACCGTTAATTGCCACTGAATTGTTGCGCCCACAAGATCGAGCACTATTGACCGAGCTTCATCCTAGCGATTATCCAATTCTTCGCAATAATTTTTAGTGACTACAAAAAAATGTCACCGTAAAATGTGACAATGGCTTTCAACAAGTCAAAGCAACACTACCTCCAAAAAGAACGCCGTGGCTTGGTGCTAATTGATCCGCCTTATGAATTAAAAAGAAGATTATGATCTTGTCGTCAAAAGCCATTGAAGAAGGCTATAAGCGTTTTTGCCACTGGTACCTATGCGATTTGGTATCCCGTTGTATTACGCCAACAAACTAAACGTATTTTTAAAAGGCTTAGAAGCAACGGGAATTAGAAAAAAATTCTAAAAATTGAACTCGCTGTTCGCCCCTGATAGCGATCAACGAGGTATGACGGCAAGCGGTATGGTGGTAATTAATCCACCTTGGACATTGGAAACCCAAATGAAAGAAATTTTTGCCTTATCTCACAAAAAAACATTAGTTCCAGAAGGTACTGGTATCTGGACTGTCGAATGGATTACACCTGAATAACCGTCTCTTCCCATTCTAAACCCCACTAAATTTCACCGCACTTTACTTCAAAAAGTGCGGTGAAATTTTTATCATTAACCCCACTGTTCCCAAAAAGCCCATTTTTCGCTAGAATGCACGCAATTTTTGACTTAATAAAGGATAACATTATGTTTGGAAAAGGCGGTTTAGGCGGCTTAATGAAACAAGCCCAACAAATGCAAGAAAAATGCAAAAATGCAGGAAGAAATCGCACAACTAGAAGTAACGGGTGAATCTGGTGCAGGGTTAGTGAAAATCACAATTAATGGTGCACATAACTGCCGTCGCATTGACATTGATCCGTCTTTAATGGAAGACGATAAAGAAATGTTAGAAGATTTAATCGCGGCTGCTTTTAATGATGCGGTTCGTCGTGCAGAAGAATTACAAAAAGAAAAAAATGGCATCGGTTACTGCTGGAATGCCATTACCTCCAGGAATGAAGTTTCCGTTTTAATTATTAGGCGCGTGAATATAAGATTCACGCGTCATTCTCATTTGCCTCTCATTAAATCACTATGCAAAAGCAGCCCACTTTTAGAACACCTTATTGAAAACTTACGTTGTCTTCCAGGCGTAGGGCCTAAATCTGCGCAACGTATGGCTTATCATCTTTACAGCGTAATCGTAGCGGTGGAATGAATTTAGCTCGAGCACTCACAGAAGCCATGTCTAAAATTGGCCATTGTTCACAATGTCGAGACTTTACGGAAGAAGACACTTGCAACATTTGCAATAATCCACGCCGTCAAAATTCAGGTTTGCTTTGTGTCGTTGAAATGCCAGCTGATATTCAAGCCGATTGAGCAAACGGGGCAATTTTTCAGGACGTTATTTTTGTCTTAATGGGACACTTATCACCACTTGATGGTATTGGACCTCGTGAAATTGGCTTAGATTTACTGCAAAAACGTTTAGTAGAAGAATCTTTCCACGAGGTGATTCTTGCAACAAACCCAACAGTGGAAGGCGATGCAACAGCAAACTACATCGCTGAAATGTGCCGCCAACATAATATCAAAGTGAGTCGTATCGCTCATGGCATTCCTGTCGGTGGTGAACTGGAAACCGTGGACGGCACAACGCTTACTCACTCTTTTCTAGGTCGTCGTCAAATCGACTAACCTTCTCATACTATTATGCGTTTATTTATCGCCGAAAAACCAAGCTTAGCTCGCGCTATTGCTGATGTGCTCCCAAGCCCTCATCAACGCGGTGATGGTTTTATTAAATGTGGCGATAATGATGTGGTAACTTGGTGTAGGGCATTTGCTCGAGCAAGCAGAACCCGATGCCTATGATCCTAAATTCAAACAATGGCGTTTAGAACATCTCCCTATCATTCCTGAAAAATGGCAACTTTTACCAAGAAAAAGAAGTTAAAAAAACAACTTTCTGTGGTAGAAAAACTAATCCATCAAGCTGATACACTTGTTAATGCAGGAGACCCTGATAGAGAAGGACAATTGCTTGTAGATGAAGTGTTCAGTTATGCCAATTTATCTGCCGAAAAACGCGATAAAAATTTTTACGCTGCTTGATTAGCGACCTAAATCCAAGTGCGGTAGAAAAAGCGGTTAAAAAATTACAACCTAACCGTAACTTTATTCCTCTTGCCACATCTGCACTCGCACGAGCCCGCGCCGATTGGCTTTTATGGAATTAATATGACCAGAGCCTATACCATTCGTGGCAGACAAACTGGCTATGATGGCGTGCTTTCTGTTGGCCGAGTGCAAACTCCAGTGCTAGGCTTAATTGTACGTCGAGATTTGGAAATTGAACATTTCCAACCCAAAGACTTTTTTGAAGTACTAGCTTGGATTAATCCAGATAATAAAGAAGAAAAAACTCAGGAGAAATCAACCGCACTTTTCAGTGCCTTATGGCAACCAAGCAAAGCTTGTGAAGATTACCAGGATGATGATGGCAGGGTGCTCTCTAAAGGATTAGCAGAAAACGTTGTAAAACGTATTACAAATCAATCGGCGGAAGTAACCGAATACAAAGACGTTCGTGAAAAAGAAACGCCACCCTTGCCTTATTCCCTTTCTGCGTTACAAATTGATGCAGCAAAGCGATTCGGTATGTCCGCTCAAGCCGTATTAGATACGTGCCAACGCCTATATGAAACTCATCGTTTAATTACTTATCCTCGTTCTGATTGTCGCTATTTGCCTGAAGAGCATTTTTGCCGAACGACACAATGTACTAAATGCAATTTCAAGCCATTGTGAAGCTTATCAAGTCTTACCCAATGTCATTTCAACTGAACAGCGAAATCGCTGTTGGAATGATAAAAAAGTAGAAGCTCACCATGCAATTATTCCGACCGCCAAAAATCGCCCAGTAAATCTAACACAAGAAGAACGTAATATTTATAGCCTTATCGCTCGCCAATATTTAATGCAATTTTGTCCTGATGCAGAATATCGTAAAAGCAAAATTACATTAAATATCGCCAGCGGTACTTTTATAGCTCAAGCGCGAAATTTACAAACGGCTGGGTGGAAAGAATTGTTAGGCAAAGAAGACGACACAGAAAATCAAGAACCCTTATTACCAATCGTAAAGAAAGGACAAATTTTGCATTGTGAACGCGGAGAAGTGATGAGTAAAAAACTCAGCCGCCAAAGCCTTTCACTGATGCAACCTTGCTTTCAGCAATGACGGGGATTGCACGGTTTGTACAGGATAAAGAACTCAAAAATCCTGAGAGAAACGGATGGATTGGGTACAGAGGCTACTCGCGCTGGCATCATTGAATTACTTTTTAAACGCGGTTTTTTTAACGAAAAAAGGGCGAAATATTTATAGCACAGAAACTGGAAGAATTTTTAATTCAGGCATTACCAGATATTGCTACCCAACCAGATATGACGGCTCATTGGGAATCGCAACTCACAGACATTAGTCAAAAACAAGCAACCTATCAGCAATTTATGCATAACTTGAATCAAATGTTGCCTGATTTAGTCCGTTTTGTAGATCTTAATGCATTAAGACAATTAAGCCGCATTAAAAATGATTAAATCCGATAGAACAAAACCTCAAAAAAGTGCGGTAAAAATCGAGTAAATCAAACGGTCAAACTGATTAAAGTTAAACCAATTAATATTTTTTTATGCAAAGCACTTGCGAGAAAATTGAATTTTCTATAACATTCACGACCAGTTTTCTTGCAAAATTGCAAATTAGAGAGAAAAAATGTATCAAGTTCTTTTATTTATTTATGTTGTTGTCGCGATTGCCTTGATCGGGTTCATTCTCGTTCAACAAGGTAAAGGGGCGAACGCTGGCGCATCTTTTGGTGGTGGCGCATCAGGTACAATGTTTGGCTCTGCTGGTGCAGGTAACTTTTAACACGTACTAGCGCGATTTTAGCAACTGCATTTTTTTGTTATTGCTCTTGTTTTAGGTAACATGAATTCACATAAAGGCAATATTCAAAAAAAGGTGCTTTTGACGATTTATCGCAAGCTGCAGAGCAAGTTCAACAACAAGCAGCTCCAGTGAAAGAAAAATAAAAATAGCGACATCCCACAGTAAAAATAGGATTAGCATAAAAAAATTAACGCTCTGGTGGTGGAATTGGTAGACACGCTATCTTGAGGGGTAGTGACCACAGGTCGTGCGAGTTCAAGTCTCGCCCAGAGCACCATTTGACTAACAAAAGCCCCGCGAAACTAATCGCGGGGTTTTGTTTATCTTCTATTATTGATTTATCTTATTTTCCGTCTCATATTCCATCACAATACGATTTCTAGGATTCAATATCAAAAACAACAAACTATAGAAAATAAAAACCTGCTTATTAGATATAGCAAAAAGTTTTCCTTGAATCCCATACAAAGGCCTTATTTCATTATTACAAGCTATACAACATATCAAAGAAATTACCCCTTCTATAACAAGACCTAATCCTTATAAATGTACACAAGGTCCATATGAACGTTTTTTTCTTTATTAATTCAGCTCATCAATGTAAATACAAAAAGAAAGAAGATGAAGAAAAGAATTAATTCTGATGCTTAATAACTTCCGTTTTTAAATGGAGAAATGATTTATGTACTGGAACAGAGATAGTAAAAAAGCCGCTAAATTTCTTTAGCGGCCTTTTCTGAATTTGGCTCCTCCTGCGGGACTCGAACCTGCGACATATGGATTAACAGTCCACCGTTCTACCGACTGAACTAAGGAGGAAATGGTGCCTCGAGGCGGAATCGAACCACCGACACGGGGATTTTCAATCCCCTGCTCTACCGACTGAGCTATCGAGGCGTTATCGTTATTGGCTACTGCCTGACAACGGAGCGTATTAAACTATTTTTTTCGGGATTCGGTCAACACTTAAATTTAAAAAAATACAAAAAAACGTTGCGTTTGAATAGTTAATCATCAATATGTTTATTAAAAACAACGAAATAATAAAAATTATTTTCAAAATAAACCGCACTTTATTATAAAAATGCTCGATGGTATTTCCCAACGAGCATTTTTAATTATCTGAAAAAAATCCAACTATCGTCTTACACGGAATTTCTTCTGTGCTTTATCCACTTTCAACAAATAGTTGCGAGCTTGTGATGATGGGTGAGCTGTCGTTAGAATGCGATAAACTTGCTCTGGATACATTTGGTTAATTTTTGTAAATCGCCGTATCCTTATCATTATCAAAAACACGCAATACAGCACCAGCACCACTATTATAAGCAGAAATCATTGCAAAACGTTTTGAGGTTGGGTTCATAATCCCATCTAAATATTGATTTTGTAAAAATCCACAAATAAGATACGCCAGCATCAATATTATTCGCAGGATCATATAAATAACGCGTTGATGGTTGACCGCCCTTTCCTTTCATTGCAAACACATCTCGACCTGCCGTATGAGGCACGACTTGCATTAATCCAATAGCATTTGCGTAGCTAATCGCATATGGGTTAAAACTCGATTCTGTTTGCATAATACCTAAGATCAAACTTTCATCAATGCCATAACGTTCGGCCGCTTTACGAACTAATGGTAAATATTTCTGTGCACGTACTTCTACGTGATTTGCAATCATTGGAATCGCAACAAATTGCACAGTATGCCCGTTTTGTAATCGACGAGTTTGTAATTTATTTTGAATCAAGTAAGTTGCGAAATTACTTGCGATAACTTGATTAGCAATTTGTTGCCCTTGATGATCCACAACCTGCCCCCAAAAGGAATGGACGAGAGCTAATCGGCACATCTCCAGATGCAAATAAATCAATACCTTTTTGCATCTGCCCCCATTAACAAAGGTATGGACAATAGCATTATGTAAACGATTTAGATCTTGCTGGGTTTCAATAACGATATTACCTTCATCAAAACTCACGTGGCTACGCGTATAAAAAAAGAGTCTGTATATTTCACGTAATCTTTTCGACTAGCCACTAACAATTCATTGACGCCCCAAATGCGGTCAATATTATGCGAGAATTGCCCTGTGAGGATATCTAACCCTTTGCGTATCTTTTGCAAAGGACTCATCATAATTCATGCCTCCACGATTCAAGGAGTCGCTACAAGCATACAAAAGCGGTAATAACGCTAATACTAAATACTTTTTCATTGTATAACAGCCAATTAATTTGATGGAGGAACGTAACCTTCAATATGAACATCTTTACCTTCAAACAAAAAAATTTACCATTTCTTGTTCTAACAATTTACGGTGTTCCGCATTCATCATATTGAGTTTTTCTCATTCACTAGCATTGTCTGTTTCTTAATCCATTCACCCCAAGCTTTCTTACTCACTGAATCAAAAATTCGTTTACCTAGTTCTCCAGGATAAAGTTGGAAATCTAAACCTTCCGCTTCTTGTTTGAGATACTCACAAAATACCATTCTTGCCATAATAATTCCTTTCAAATTGTATTAAAAGATTCTTCACAGGCTGAGCCAGCCCGATCTGTTCAGGATTTTTCGGATCATACCAATATTTAACCGCACTTGATAGATTTTTGATTGATATTCTTTTTGGACTTTCCACAACTTTGCGCCAATCTAAATTAGCTTGCTCAATATTAATTCCACCCTCCATTTCAGCATAAATAGGATAGATATCTAAATGGAAATGGCTAAAGGTATGACGAAAAAGCTGGCCATTCTTGATAATAGTTGACTTTTTCTTGCGCTAAAAAAATTAAGTAACGAAGCTTTATCTTCAAATTGTGGAAAACAAAACAATCCGCCCCATAATCCCGAGTTTTCTCGCTGCTCCAAGCACACTTTGCCATTTTTAGATAAAATCAAAAATAAGTCTCTTTTTTTCTGGCATATTTCTTTTAGGCTTTTTAGCAGGAAACTTTTTCCCAACTATGATTTTTGATAAGCTAAGCACTCCAAAATTTAATGGGCAAAGCTCACATTTTGGTTTTAGTTCGCGTACATACCATCGCGCCAATATCCATCATAGCTTGATTAAAAATCCGTGACACGATCTATGGGGGTAACCTGTTCCGTCAACGTCCACAAAATGATTTTCTACTTTTTCTCACCAGGCCACCCTTCAACAGCAAAATAGCGAGCTAACACTCGTTTTACATTACCGTCTAAAATCGGATAAGGCTGATTTAATACGGAAGATAAAATAGCCCCAGCTGTCGAGCGCCCCACACCGGGTAACGCCCAAAACGTGCATAAAAGTCTGTCGGAAAATTTCCATTAAATTCATCCCGCACTTTTTGGGGCTGCTTTATGCAAATTACGCGCCCGAGCGTAATAGCCTAAACCAGACCATAAATGCAAAACTTCATCTTGAGAAGCATTGGCAAGTGCGGTGATATTTGGAAATGTTTTAATAAATCGCTCAAAATAAGGAATCACTGTCGCGACTTGTGTTTGTTGTAACATCACCTCAGAAAGCCATACACCATAAAGTGTTTTATCTTGTTGCCATGGCAAATGTTTACGACCAAATTTGTCATACCATTCCAGCACCGATTGTGCAAAAGGTACGTTACTTGAAGATTTTGCTAACATAAAAGAAAAAGTGCGGTTAAAAAAATCCTAACGATTTTACACGAAAATAAGGCTTTGTTTATCTGTATTTTTTTCAGTATAATCCGCGATCTCATTTGGTGCCAATTATGGCGTATTATTAACTCACGCGGTGTGGGGAGAAAGTTCTTATAGCGGCGTGGCTTCATTTTGAGGTTTTCTATGAAACAAGGTATTCATCCTGAATATAAAGAAATCACAGCGACCTGTTCTTGTGGTAATGTGATCAAAACTCGTTCAACTTTAGGGTAAAGACATCAATCTTGATGTGTGTGGTAACTGCCACCCATTCTACACTGGTAAACAACGTGTTGTTGATACTGGTGGTCGTGTTGAGCGTTTCAACAGCCGTTTCAAAATTCCAAGCACAAAATAATTTGGACTTTGTTTGAAAAACCCCGCCAATCTGCGGGGTTTTGTTTTATCAAGAAGATAAAAATGTTACTCATTTCAACAAACCAGTTTACAAACTTATCGCATTCTCAACCTGAACGAAAAAATCCTTTATCATTCAAAAATAATGCTGTAATCTGTTTGATAACTTTTTGCTCTCAGTCACCACTAAAAGCATGGCAACTTCTAATACCTTTTTGTGGATAAAATTGCGTTTCTCTTTGCTTGAAGAATTTGTTTCACCATCATGCTGGTTTTGGTTGCATCTCCTTGCTGCTTAAAATGCATCAGATAGCACTTTTGACACAGAAAAAAATCATTACATTGTGGCACGATCACTGGCTTATAAACTGGTTTCTCCTTTTGCTGTTTTTCATGTTTTTGTTGAAACAACTGTTGTCGGTTTTTCTCAATAGATGTCTTAGGTTTCGAGCTAATTTCCCTTTACCAAAACTTTAGGGCTGTTTTGTCTGTCAATTTCACAACTTGTTTTTATTTTTAGTACTAGTTTTTCTTGGTTAGAACTAATTTTCATTTCTTTCGTTTTTAGTTTGTTGTTTTTATCTAAAAGATTTAGTTACTACAATATTTTATTTGATTTTTATGTACTGGTGCTGCAGTAACTGATGTTGTAAAAAATGGCAACAATACCAAAATGAACGTTATCAATTTTTCTCATTCATCTCTCCTTAAACATAAAGTGCGGTTAAAATTAACCGCACTTTGAATGTTAAATTAAAAATAAAGCGATAAATTAAAAGGTAGTAGTGTTCTACGTAATTTAATTTGTCATCTAGTTTTAATACTAAAGGTTGGCCCTGTTGGAATTTCAAAAATCCATAATTTCAGCATCAGAAATACCAATAATATGTTTTTGCCAATGCTCGGAGCGAGTTACCGTGAGCAACAACTAAAACACGTTTACCTGAAAGCATTGCTGGTGCAATTTGATCTTCCCAGAATGGAAGTGCACGCTCTAAAGTAATTTTTAAGTTTTCTGCATTCGGCACTACGTCAGATGGAATATTTGCGTAACGACGGTCATTGTGTGCAGAATTTGGATCTTGTGGATCTAAATCTGGTGGAGAAATGTCATAAGAACGACGCCAAATATGAACTTGTTCGTCACCGTATTGTTCCGCAGTCGCTTTTTATCTAAACCTTGTAAAGCACCATAATGACGTTCATTTAAACGCCAGTTTTTCACTTGAGGAATCCATAATTGATGAGATTCTTCTAACACGATGTTACAAGTTTTGATTGCACGAGTTAGCACAGATGTAAATGCGATATCAAACTCATAGCCAGCATCTAATAATTTTTGCCCGCCGCTTTTGCTTCTTCTACGCCGCGTTCTGTTAAATTTACATCACGCCAGCCAGTGAACAAGTTTTTCGCATTCCATTCACTAAAAACCGTGACGGATAAATACTAATTCCATAAGAATCTCCTAAAAATTTAAGTAAAAGATAACTCGCACTTTATAGCAAAAAAATTGAGTATGTTTAAAAAGCAAAAAGGCGAGTTTTTCCTGATCTTTAGCAAAAAAATAGAGGCTAAACTTTTTCGCCTTTTTAACAAATATGATAAGATTTTGTGCGATTTTAAGAATTTAGGAAAAAAATTATGCTGTATTCGGGATTAAACAAAAATATCGCCATTTTTCACTGCACTTTTTTTAGCTGCGGTTTGTTGATTTTTCCCCAATAAAGCCATGCCTCCGATCTTAACCAGATTCAAAAAGCAAATTAAGCAACAAGAATCTAAAATTGCTGAACAAAAAAACGCGAGCAAGCTAAGTTACAAGCTAATTTGAAAAAAACCATGAAAGTAAAATTAATGCTGTCGTGGGTGAACTACATGAAACAGAAATGAACTTGAAAAGAAATTCGTAAGCAAATTTCTGACTCAGATAAACAACTCAAACAATTGGAAAAACAAGAATCTGAACAAAAAAATCACGCTTAGCGAAACAAATGGATATGATTTATCGCTCAGGTTTAAAATCCTTCCGTTATTGAAAGAATGTTTTTCTAAAAAAATGCGGAAAAAAGCAGAACGCATGAAAGTGTACTATCAACATTTAAACCAAGTTCGAATAGAAATAATTGATAGTTTAAAAAGCAACACAAGCTCAAATTGTATCCCAAAAAGAATCAATTTTAGGTCAGCAAAAATCATCGAGATCAACTTCTAACGCACAGCAACAAGAATTACAAAAAAATCACAACAAGAACGCCAATCTACGCTAAATGAACTTAATAAAGAATTTGGCGAGAGATCAAAAATAAATTGGATAGCCTAAAGGCTAATGAACAAGCGCTCCGTCAAGAAATTCAACGAGCAGAAAAAAAGCGGCCTTAGAACAAGAAAAAAAGAGCGAGAGGCGCTTTCACAACGACAAAAAGCTGAAGAAAAACGGACTTCAAAACCTTATCAACCGACAGCACAAGAACGTCAATTACTTAACAGCACAAGTGGTTTAGGGATTGCAAAAAACAATATTCAGCACCAGTTTCAGGGCCAACTTTACATAATTTTGGAACGATTCAGGCCGGGTGAAGTTCGTTGGAAAGGTATGGTTATTGGTGCCTCAGCTGGAACTGCAGTCAAAGCGATTGCAGCAGGACGTGTCATTTTAGCGGGGTATTTGAATGGCTACGGTTATATGGTCATCGTCAAACATGGTGAAACCGACTTAAGTTTATATGGTTTCAATCAAGCCGTATTGGTAAAAAGTTGGTCAACTTGTTTCTGCTGGACAAACTATTGCTCAAGTGGGCAATACTGGTGAAATCTCTCGTTCCGCACTCTATTTTGGAATTAGCCGAAAAGGCACACCAGTGAATCCAACTGGATGGATTCGTTAATGAAACTTCTCATAAAAAGTGCGGTGAAAAATCTCATCATTTTTTTCTACCGCACTTTATACCTCTATCTCCCTTGCGCAAAATAAACTTGCTATTGTTATTGATGATTTAGGCTATCATCTCAAAGAAGATGCTGCTATTTTTGCAATGCCGCGTGAAATTTCCGTAGCAATTATTCCTGCTGCACCTCATGCTCGAGTACGAAATCAAGAAGCAAAAATCCCAAGGTAGAGACATTTTAATTCATATGCCGATGCAACCGTGAGTGCAGTGAAAAATAGAAGATGGAGGGCTGCATTTAGGAATGTCTTCAGCGCAGGTCAATGATCGGGTAAATACAGCCAAAAAAATATCGTGAATTATGCCATTGGCATGAATAATCACATGGGCAGTGCGGCTACGGCCGATCCCCTAATTAATGACTTATTTAATGACCGCACTTCAAGAAAAAAACATTTGTTCTTTTTAGATAGTCGAACAATAGGAAAAATCTGTAGCAGGGAAAAATAGCAAAAAGAACAAGGTGTTCGTTCCTTAGATCGTCATATATTTTTAGATGACAGTAACGAACTAGCTGACGTTCAACATCAGTTTCAAGCTGCAATTCAATATGCAAGGAAACATGGTACAGCGATTGCGATAGGACATCCTCGCCCAAATACAATAGTAGTGTTACAAGCGAGGAATTAACAATTTACCTAGAAGATATCCAACTTGTTGGAATGGGCAACTTATGGCGTAATGAAAAAGTAACTCCGCCTAAACCATTTATTTTATTATTTACAGAAATGCCTGCGCCAACCTCAATGGAACCTTTTTGAACCCGTTGGATTACTACGTGGAATTCCAAAAATAAAAAAACCTGATTTTACAATCAGTTTTTTTGTCTTATTTAGAAAGTGCATTTCTTAATTTACCTTGATGTCTTTCTAATAATGCCTTCGCCTCTAATTTTGATAAATTACTCAAAATCATCATAATTGCAAGCTTAGCATTTTGCTCTGCTTCAATTAATGTCTGCTCAGCGAGCACTTTATCACAATCCGTTGCCTGCATTACGATACGCACGGCGCGTGCTTTAAGCTTTTCATTACTGGCTTGTACATCGACCATCAAATTTTCGTAACATTTACCCAATAAAATCATACTTGCCGTAGTTAGCATATTCAGTACCATTTTTTGTGCGGTACCAGATTTTAAGCGACTAGATCCCGTCAATATTTTCAGGGCCCAACAATCGTCTCTATCGCAATATCGGCTATCTCAGCCATCGCAGATTTTGGATTACTCGCAATAGAAATTGTCAAAGCGCCGAGAGATTTAGCGTATTGAAGACCTGCAATAACATAAGGTGTGCGGCCACTTGCAGCGATTCCTACTAATACATCATTTTTTTGAGAAATTTATACTTTGTAGATCCTCAAGCACAGCTTTCGTATTGTCTTCCGCCCTTTCTACGGGATGACGGATAGCATGTTCGCCACCCGCAATAATACCTTTGACCATTTCTGAAGATACACCAAATGTAGGAGGACATTCTGATGCATCCAATACGCCAAGACGACCGCTCGTCCCAGCCCCAATATATACTAGACGCCCGCCCTGTTTAAAAGCATGAACGATTTTATCTACCGCTAACGAAATTTCAGGCAAACATGCTTCAATAGCTAAAGGAACTTGTTTATCTTCCTTATTCATTAATCGAACAATATCTAAAGCACTTTGACAATCAATATCAACTGAATTCGGATTTCTTTGCTCCGTAATTAACGTGGATAAACTTTTTAATATAATGTCATTCATATTTTGACCTTAGTCTTTAGGAAAAAAATAGCCCCCAAACTAACCGCACTTTTTGCGCCAGTTACGCTAGGCAGGTTTGCTGGTAAATTGTTCATTCGACAATAAGCCAACCAAGCAAAAGCAGCGGCCTCCACATAATCAATATCAAAACCTTGCTCTGTCGTTGTACAAACCTGCCAATCGAGTAAATTATCATGCAATCCACGCATAATTAAGCTATTCTTTGCACCTCCGCCACATACTAGTAAACGTTTTGGTAAATCTGTTTGGAGCTGATTTAGTGCATTAACAATGCTTGTTACCGTCAATTCAACAAGAGTCGCTTGCACATCTTCTGAGGCTAATGTCATTTTAGATGAAAGAGCGGTAAGTTTTTTTCTGATGTTTTTTTCTACTTTGCCAATTAACCAATCAAGATTAAATAACTCTCTCCCTGTACTTTTTGGGGCTGGTAAAGAGAAAAAAGGTTCATTTAATAATTCATCAAGCAGAACTTGATTCACGTTGCCTTTTGAAGCCCACTCACCATTTTTGTCATAGCGAAGGCCTTGGTATTTTTCTATCCATTGATCTAATAATGTATTACCGGGCCCAGTATCAAACCCAATTACAGGTTGATTAGGAAACAATATAGAAACATTACTAATCCCACCAATATTTAAAACAACTGTAGCAAAATTAGCATTTGAGAATACAGCTTTATGGAAAGCAGGTACAAGAGGAGCCCCTTTGTCCGCCTAAAGCCATATCTTTACGACGAAAATCACCAATAACAGATATTCCCGTTTTCGCTGCCAATAAATTCATATCGCCTAGTTGCATCGTGAAAGGAAATACAGAAGCAGGAGAATGCCATACTGTCTGTCCATGACAACCAATAGCTTTAATTTGGCTTGGAAGAAGATTATATTTTTGTAGAAAGGTATGTACACAATCACAATACAGTAAAGCAAGCTCATGATCGAGTTCGCCTAAATTTTGTAGAGTTGTTTCACCTGCTTGAATGAGTTTGGTTAATTTCTGACGTAAATTTTCTGGCATAGGAAAAAAATCAGATAAGATAAGTCGAGGATCTAGAGAAAAATCAACGAGAGCAACATCCACTCCATCTAGACTAGTTCCAGACATCATGCCAAGATAATATTGAGGTTTCATACTAATTATTTTTTTATATTTTTGAACTCAATGATTATATATCTAATTCAAAAAGAAAAAAATAAAAAAGAATTATTAAATAATATGAAAAAGGTATGAGTATAAAAGATATTTTTATGATAAATTGAAAAAGAATATTTTTAATGGCAGGGGCGGAGAGGCTCGAACTCCCAACACCCGGGTTTTGGAGACCGGTGCTCTACCAATTGAACTACGCCCCTATTGGTATGAATAAATTGGCGGAATGGACGGGACTCGAACCCGCGACCCCCTGCGTGACAGGCAGGTATTCTAACCAGCTGAACTACCACTCCGCTAAATGTGGTAATTGGCAGTGCCTTACTCTCACATGGGGAAACCCCACACTACCATCAGCGTTACAACATTTCACTTCTGAGTTCGGTATGGTATCAGGTGGATCTATTGCACTATCTCTGCCAAAAATTTTTATTTTTTTAATTTACTCAATGAATAAACTAAAAAAATAAACCTAGCGGTGCCCTACTCTCACATGGGGATACCCCACACTACCATCGGCATTACAGCGTTTCACTTCTGAGTTCGGTATGGTGTCAGGTGGTTCCACCGCACTATCGCCGCCAGGATAATTCTTTGATAACGTTTATTTTAAATTCTATCTATGTTCTTCATTGGCCACAAGCTGAATCCGATTTTCTTTCTATTGAGTCTTCTATAGTTGCTTTTCTTTTTTTACTCTTCTCTTTCGCGCTTTTCCAAAAACACTTGAGCGTTGTATAGTTAAGCCTCTCGGGCAATTAGTATGCGTTAGCTCAATGTATCACTACACTTACACACCACACCTATCTACGTCTTAGTCTTAAACAACCCTTACAGATTTATAATCTGGGAGAACTCATCTCTTGGCAAGTTTCGTGCTTAGATGCTTTCAGCACTTATCTCTTCCGCACTTAGCTACCCGGCAATGCGTCTGGCGACACAACCGGAACACCAGTGGTGCGTCCACTCCGGTCCTCTCGTACTAGGAGCAGCCCCAACCAATTCTCCAACGCCCACGGCAGATAGGGACCGAACTGTCTCACGACGTTCTAAACCCAGCTCGCGTACCACTTTAAATGGCGAACAGCCATACCCTTGGGACCTACTTCAGCCCCAGGATGTGATGAGCCGACATCGAGGTGCCAAACACCGCCGTCGATATGAACTCTTGGGCGGTATCAGCCTGTTATCCCGGAGTACCTTTTTATCCGTTGAGCGATGGCCCTTCCATTTCAGAACCACCGGATCACTATGACCTACTTTTCGTACCTGCTCGACTTGTCTGTCTCGCAGTTAAAGCTTGCTTATACCATTGCACTAACCTCACGATGTCCGACCGTGATTAGCAAACCTTCGTGCTCCTCCGTTACTCTTTGGGAGGAGACCGCCCCAGTCAAACTACCCACCAGACACTGTCCGAGACCGCGTTCCGCAATCTTCGTTAGAACATCAAACGTTAAAGGGTGGTATTTCAAGGACGACTCCATAGAAACTGGCGTTCCTACTTCAAAGTCTCCCACCTATCCTACACATCAAAATTCAATGTTCAGTGTCAAGCTATAGTAAAGGTTCACGGGGTCTTTCCGTCTAGCCGCGGGTACACCGCATCTTCACGGCGATTTCAATTTCACTGAGTCTCGGGTGGAGACAGCCTGGCCATCATTATGCCATTCGTGCAGGTCGGAACTTACCCGACAAGGAATTTTCGCTACCTTAGGGACCGTTATAGTTACGGCCGCCGTTTACTGGGGCTTCGATCAGGAGCTTCTCTTTCGATTACACCATCAATTAACCTTCCAGCACCGGGCAGGCATCACACCCTATACGTCCACTTTCGTGTTTGCAGAGTGCTGTGTTTTTAATAAACAGTTGCAGCCAGCTGGTATCTTCGACCGGTTCAACCTTCAGGGCAAGCCCTCACAATCTACGCCGGCGCACCTTCTCCCGAAGTTACGGTGCTATTTTGCCTAGTTCCTTCACCCGAGTTCTCTCAAGCGCCTGAGTATTCTCTACCTGACCACCTGTGTCGGTTTTCAGTACAGTTTAGATAAAACCTGAAGCTTAGTGGCTTTTTCCTGGAAGTGTGGTATCGGTTACTTCAGCTCCGTAGAGCCTCGTCATCATCTCTCAGTGTTTAGAGAAGTCCGGATTTGCCTAAACTTCCCACCTACCAACTAAACGCACATATCCAACAGTGCGATAACCCTAACCTACTCCGTCCCCACATCGCAGTTTATCCAAGTACAGGAATATTAACCTGTTTCCCATCGACTACGCTTTTCAGCCTCGCCTTAGGGGCCGACTCACCCTGCCCCGATTAACGTTGGACAGGAACCCTTGGTCTTCCGGCGAACGGGTTTTTCACCCGTTTTATCGTTACTTATGTCAGCATTCGCACTTCTGATACGTCCAGCAAACCTCTCGATTCACCTTCATCCGCTTACAGAACGCTCCCCTACCCAACAGACTTACGTCTGATGCCGCAGCTTCGGTGCTATATTTGAGCCCCGTTACATCTTCCGCGCAGGCCGACTCGACTAGTGAGCTATTACGCTTTCTTTAAATGATGGCTGCTTCTAAGCCAACATCCTAGCTGTCTAAGCCTTCCCACTTCGTTTCCCACTTAATATAGACTTTGGGACCTTAGCTGGCGGTCTGGGTTTGTTTCCCTCTCCACGACGGACGTTAGCACCCGCCGTGTGTCTCCTGAGTATCACTCTTTGGTATTCGTAGTTTGCATCGGGTTGGTAATCCGGGATGGACCCCTAGCCGAAACAGTGCTCTACCCCCAAAGGTGTCCGCTCAAGGCTCTACCTAAATAGATTTCAGGGAGAACCAGCTATCTCCCGGTTTGATTGGCCTTTCACCCCAGCCACAAGTCATCCGCTAATTTTTCAACATTAGTCGGTTCGGTCCTCCAGTTAGTGTTACCCAACCTTCAACCTGCCCATGGCTGAGATCACCGGGTTTCGGGTCTATACCTTGCAACTAGACGCCCAGTTAAGACTCGGTTTCCTTCGGCTCCCCTATTCGGTTAACCTCGCTACAAAATATAAGTCGCTGACCCATTATACAAAAGGTACGCAGTCACCCTTTCAGGCTCCCACTGCTTGTACGTACAAGGTTTCAGGTTCTATTTCACTCCCTCACCGGGGTTCTTTTCGCCTTTCCTTCACAGTACTGGTTCACTATCGGTCAATCAGGAGTATTTAGCCTGGAGGATGGTCCCCATCTTCAAACAGGATATCACGTGTCCCGCCCTACTTCTCGTTAACTTAGTACCACAGCTTGGATTTTGAGTACAGGGGCTATCACCCTGTGTCGCTAAGCTTCCCAGCTTATTCCTCTATCTCTGCTGTTATCATTAACAGGCTCCTTCGCGTTCGCTCGCCGCTACTAACGAAAATCTCGGTTGATTTCTTTTCCTCAGGGGTACTTAGATGTTTCAGTTCTCCCGGTTTGCCTCACTTACCTATGGATTCAGTAAGTAATAGTAGATTCTTCATCTACTGGGTTTCCCCATTCGGATATCTTGGATTAAACGCCTCTTATCGACTCATCCAAGCTTTTCGCAGATTAGCACGTCCTTCTTCGCCTCTGATTGCCAAGGCATCCACCTTGTACGCTTAGTCACTTAACTATACAACCTCAAATGCTTTCAACTACTTTAAGTTTTCACTTGAAAGTGCGGTCAATTTGATGCGTATCTTCATTCAACTAAACACTTGATTGCTTTTGTTCAATCAAGATTTTATGCAAAAACAGTTTTATTTCAGTTTTTCTTTCTCAGTTTACTGTTTACTGCCTTGCCTACTCAGACTTTTTCTCTCGAAAATCTCTTGTTTTTCAGCTTGTTTCCAATTTTTTTAAAGAACAGTAAGATAATCTAACAAAAATTATCTTTAATTGGCGTCCCCACGAGATTCGAACCCCGGTTACCGCCGTGAAAGGGCGATGTCCTGAGGCCTCTAGACGATGGGGACATCAATTAAAGATACTCTATCTTCTTTTATCTTTCAACGTTGCTTTCGCTTAGTTTTCAATCTTGTCTATAACTATCAGCCAATCTGTGTGAGCACTCGCTGCTCTCGTCTTTGGTAAGGAGGTGATCAACCGCAGGTTTCCCCTACGGTTACCTTGTTACGACTTCACCCCAGTCATGAATCATACCGTGGTAAACGCCCTCCCGAAAGGTTAAGCTATCTACTTCTGGTACAACCCACTCCCATGGTGTGACGGGCGGTGTGTACAAGGCCGGGGAACGTATTCACCGCGACATTCTGATTCGCGATTACTAGCGATTCCGACTTCATGGAGTCGAGTTGCAGACTCAATCCGGACTTAGACGTACTTTCTGAGATTCGCTCCACCTCGCGGTTTCGCCACCCTCTGTATACGCCATTGTAGCACGTGTGTAGCCCTACTCGTAAGGGGCCATGATGACTTGACGTCATCCCCACCTTCCTCAGTTTATCACTGGCAGTCTCCTTTGAGTTCCCGACCAAATCGCTGGCAACAAAGGATAAGGGTTGCGCTCGTTGCGGGACTTAACCCAACATTTCACAACACGAGCTGACGACAGCCATGCAGCACCTGTCTCATGGTTCCCGAAGGCACTCCCGTATCTCTACAGGATTCCATGGATGTCAAGAGTAGGTAAGGTTCTTCGCGTTGCATCGAATTAAACCACATGCTCCACCGCTTGTGCGGGCCCCGTCAATTCATTTGAGTTTTTAACCTTGCGGCCGTACTCCCCAGGCGGTCGATTTATCACGTTAGCTACGGGCACCAAGCTTTAAAGCCCAATCCCCAAATCGACAGCGTTTACAGCGTGGACTACCAGGGTATCTAATCCTGTTTGCTCCCCACGCTTTCGCACATGAGCGTCAGTACATTCCCAAGGGGCTGCCTTCGCCTTCGGTATTCCTCCACATCTCTACGCATTTCACCGCTACACGTGGAATTCTACCCCTCCCTAAAGTACTCTAGTTACCCAGTCTGAAATGCAATTCCCAGGTTAAGCCCGGGGCTTTCACACTCACTTAAATAACCGCCTGCGTGCCCTTTACGCCCAGTTATTCCGATTAACGCTCGCACCCTCCGTATTACCGCGGCTGCTGGCACGGAGTTAGCCGGTGCTTCTTCTGTATTTAACGTCAATGACGTGTACTGTTAGCACACATCCCTTCCTCAATACCGAAAAGAACTTTTACAACCCGAAGGCCTTCTTCATTCACGCGGCATGGCTGCGTCAGGGTTCCCCATTGCGCAATATTCCCCACTGCTGCCTCCCGTAGGAGTCTGGACCGTGTCTCAGTTCCAGTGTGGCTGGTCATCCTCTCAGACCAGCTAGAGATCGTCGGCTTGGTAGGCCTTTACCCCACCAACTACCTAATCCCACTTGGGCTCATCTTATGGCATGCGGCCTTGCGGTCCCGCACTTTAATCTTTCGATATTACGCGGTGATTAGCTACAGTTTCCCGTAGTTATCCCCTCCATAAGCCAGATTCCCAAGCATTACTCACCCGTCCGCCACTCGTCAGCAAGAAAGCAAGCTTTCTCCTGCTACCGTTCGACTTGCATGTGTTAAGCCTGCCGCCAGCGTTCAATCTGAGCCATGATCAAACTCTTCAATTCAAGTTCAATCGCTCAATACTGCTGACATAAAATGTCACTACTTAAAAAGTATAATGAATTTTCTAGTTAGCACCTATTAAGACTTCAAAATTAAAAATATTTTTTTAAAAACAAGTCAATCAACAAGTGCCCACACAGATTGTCTGATACATTGTTAAAGAGCAAAAACAACGACGCACTTGTAAACTTAAAAATTTTCACAACAGTGCGTCGTTGTGTGCGGTGCATTATAGGGATTTTCAAAACCCTTGCAAGTACTTTTTTTATAAAAATATTAAAAAATGATCTTTTTGATGGAAATATAAACGGATCCCTCAAAAGTGCGGTCAAAATTCGAAAATATTTATTAAAAATTAACCCTCAGCTAAGATCTCCAGAATGCAGGCGTAAACAATGCTAAAAGTGTGAAAATTTCTAAGCGCCCACATACCATTGCGATAGTTAAAATCCATTTGGCACTATCTGGAATAGCGATCATATTACTACTAACAGCACCTAATCCTGGCCCTAAATTATTTATGCTAACTAATACAGCATTAAAGGCATTGAAAGGTTCAACACCACAAGCAATGACGCCAAAGTAAACAAATTAAAAAAATACTAAAAATATAAGCCGAAAAAGAATGCCCAAATACTACCTATCACTCTTTCATCTAATATATTTTTTTCCCCATTTAATGGGATAAACCAAATTAGGATGGACCACACGTTTGAGCTCTCGTTTTCCTTGTAGGTAAAGCACTAATACACGCGCAACTCTTAAACCACCACCAACAGATCCAGCACAACCGCCCATAAAAAGATGCAGAGATTAACAATACAGGCACAAATGATGGCCAAGCAGCAAAATCAGACGTAGTGTAACCAGTTGTGGTAGAAATAGAGACTGCCTGAAACAATACCTGCTCAAAAATCTTGCCATGAAGTCTTAAAGTAACTGTGTCCCCACATTACTGAAGTACAAACCACTACTAAAAATAACTTTGGATACTGATAAAAAAACGAAATTCAGGATCACGCAAATAAATTTTTTGAAGAAATTTTCACGTCCAATCGTTGAAAATGCGCGGAAATGTAAACCAAAATTACAAGCAGAAACTAACAAAAAATAAAACCGTAATTCCGTTAATCAATGGGCTATTGAAAATAACCGATACTTGCATCATGCGTTGAAAAACCGCCAATGAAACTGTCGAGAAACTGTGGGTAATCGCATCAAAAACACTCATTCCCGCTAACCAATAAGCTAAAGCGCATGACAAGGTTAAAGAAAGGTAAATCATCCACAAAACTTTTGCTGTTTCTGTAATCCGTGGGCGAATTTTTTGCTCCTTCATTGGACCAGACATTTCTGCACGGTAAAGTTGCATTCCGCCAATACCTAAAAAGCGGAATGATCGCAATCGCTAACACAATGATCCCCCATTCCACCAAGCCATTGTAAAAAACTGTCGGTAGAACAAAAATTGCTTTTGGTAAATTATCCAATCCAGTCATTACTGTGGCACCTGTCGTCGTTAGGCCCGAAAAGGCCTCAAATACAGCAGATGCGACCGTTAAGTGTGGTGCATCAAATAATAGAAGCGGCAAAGTAGCCAAGCCGCCAAGTACAAACCAAAAAGCCACAACAATCAAAAACCATCACGGGATCGTAATTCTTGTTTATGGTGATGACATGGCCACCAAAGCAATGTGCCCGCTGTCAAGCTCAACATAAAAAGCCTGCATAAATGCCTTGCCGCCACCATCGCCATAAATAAGTGCGACAAATGCTGGAATAAGCATTGTGCCCGAAAAACACATCACAAGAATACCAATAATTCGGATAATGGATAAAATATGCACTATTATTCGCCTGTCTCTAAAAGTTGGATGACTAATCTGCCCGCAGACTTTTCCGTTAATTCGGAAGAAAAAAACATCGACTGTTTTTTTCACTAATACCTAAAATCAAATGAATATTTGCCTGAAAATCTTGAGATAAAATCTCAACCTGATGTTTTTTTCACAAAGTTGTTGGACTAAATTTAGCTGGCCATAGTCACAATCAAGTTTGAAAGAGGTTCGCTCAACTTTAATTTCGCTTTCAATCAGCTTTAACGCTTGTTGTACGCCATTACCGTAAGCACGAACTAATCCGCCCGTTCCGAGCAAAAAATACCGCCATAATAGCGAACCACCACAGCACTGATTTCACCGAATTGACTACCTTGCAATGCACTCAACATTGGCTTTCCAGCCGTTCCCGCAGGTTCTCCATCATCAGAAAAACCCAAGTTGTAGAGAATCTGTTGGTTTGCCTGCTACGGCAGCCCAACAATGATGCCGAGCATTTGGATGTTCTTGTTTAATCTTTGCCCAAAAAAAGCTCTTGCGTCTTCTAAACCTTCGGTGTGCTGTAAATAAGTGATAAAACGGCTTTTTCTTAATTTCTTCTTCAAAAAAACAACCGCACTTTTTTAGGAACAAGGTATTCCGCCATTTATTTTTCAAAGTAATTTCAATGACGCTAGTCTATCACTGATGACTAGGATTTGTCGAAATTTTTGCCGTAAGTGCGGTATGATATGGCTCTGTTTTTCAAAAGAAAAAAAGAATATGTCTGAAATTTCCGTCACACAAACCCTAGATACTTCAGGATTACGTTGTCCAGAACCTGTCATGCTTGTTCGTAAAAATATTCGTCATCTTAACGATGGAGAAATACTTTTGATTATTGCTGACGATCCTGCAACAACAAGAGATATTCCAAGTTTCTGTCAATTTATGGATCATACCTTACCGCAAAAGTGAATTGGAAAAACCACCGTTCAAATATTGGGTGAAAAAGGAAAATAAAAATCGGCCGTCATTAAAGTGCGGCCGATTTTTGTAATTTCTAAAGATTGCGTAAAGCTTCAATACGCTTTTCGAGTGGCGGATGGCTCATAAAGAGTTCGCTGCGTTTACCATTAATCATAAAGGCATTTAAAGAACCTTCAAGATTTTGTGGTTCGTGAAGTTGTTGCAAACGTTGCAATGCCATGATCATTTTGTCTTTTGCCTACTAAACTTGCTGAACCAGCATCTGCACGAAATTCGCGGTAGCGCGAGAACCACATTGCGATAATACTCGCAAGCACACCAAAGAGCATTTCCAATACCATCGAAACCAAGAAATAAATACCTGAACTGCACGTTTCTTCTCCATTATTGTTACGCGAACTTGCCACCGCCGTTGCAATAACGCGAGATAAGAAAAATCACGAAAGTATTCAACACACCTTGCAATAACGCCATCGTCACCATATCGCCATTGGAAATATGGGAAATTTCGTGCGCTAAAAACAGCTTCAGCTTCAGGCTCCGTCATGTTGTTTAATAATCCAGTACTCACTGCCACCAAAGAATTGCTTTTTGTCGCGCCTGTAGCAAAAGCATTCACATCAGGTGAATGATAAATCGCCACGTCTGGCATCGGAATCCCCGCTTTCTGCGCTTGGCGACTAACGGTATCAATTAACCAACGTTCAGTTTGATTACGAGGTTGAGTAATCACCTCCCATCTACAGAACGTAATGCCATCGTTTTTAGACAGGAATAATGAAATTAATGAGCCAGCAAAACCAAATAACAACGCCATAATTAAAAATGCCGCCGGTGCTATTTCCTGCAATACCAGTCACACTTAAAATAATACCTAATACCAGCATTACAGCCATATTGGTTGCCAAGAAAAAGAAGAATACGCATCATAATGTGTTCTCTCAAAGTTAGGGTTAAGTATTTCCTTAGTGGGGAAAAATTCACAAAAATTCAAGGTGTAATGTAAAATTTTTGTTATCAGCATACAAAACAAAAAGTGCGGTCAAAAAACATCGGTATTATGTAGCAGTTGCACAAAGATTTAACCGATTGAAAAACCTCAAAATCCCTATTGAATTTTTATTTAATAGGATTTTTATTATGGCACGTTCCTTCTTAATTGCACAGACTCAAGAAGAAATCAGAATGTTACAGCAGAAACGATATGTGATTGCTCGTCAAATTAAGGGATTGCACAAGCAAGATGAAAGGTTAGAGCATCGGATAGCGACTTTAAAAGCGTTGGTGCAAAGCCTTTGTAAACCTGATGAGCGTATTCTTACCCGTCAGCACCGCAGAGCCTTTTCACAAAGCGTGAGAGGGTTGATTGCTCGCATTTTCAAGCAAGATAATGATTGGAAGACTATCCCCAGCTTACTACAATGGCGATAGCTTTAGATAAACAGAAAGGGATTGATTACGAGCAAGCAAGATTAGCGGTGTACACGGCACTCTCTCTCGACTGTATAAGAAAGGGATGTTAGATAAACGTAAAGCCTCTTATTTGACGGAGTGGCGGTTAAAGGATGCTACTTCCATTGCCAGTAAATTTCCCTGCGGCTGATTTGGATTCGGAAATCCATTCTCGTTGGTAGAACTCATTGAGTTGTTTACGAACGGAATCAAGGTGCTTTTCAGACGGTGTGTCGGGGTTCTGTTCAATCTCAAAAATCCGTTGGGTCAGCTCTGCAATGGTAAAGCCTTTATGGGCTTCATTGCGTAGAATTTGAATCAGGTATTTGCGGATTTTTCCCTTTAAACAAAGCGGAATCAGGCGATAAATGTTATACAGGGTAATATCGCTTTCTGTTTGCATTAACGCAATAGCTTTCTGAATCGTAGCGATATTGGCATCCAGTAATACTAAGTGATGTAGTACCTGTTTACGTTCAAACTCAAGGTTTTTGAGCTTGCGGTCAATTTGATATGCCATTTTCCCTTGCTCTTTCTTTGCTGTTAGTGGAATAAGACTTCCTGTGCCACGTGCTTACGCTGCCAGTAACCGCACCATTCTGTTCCATTTGTGGTCGTTAAGCACTTCTCTAGTACATCACGGAATTGCCAACCGTTTGATTGTCGGCGGTAATCTTCACGGTAGGCGGCTTCGTTGGCATACCCTAATAAATAGACGTTACTCATTTTGTGCATTTTGACCGTAATACATTCGTTTTAAAACGGCTGAAATGACTTTCCGCTTGGTTGTTGGTAATGCCGTCATCGCTACGGTATTCATCTTTGTGATTGACGGTGCAAAGGTCGTAGAATGGCATTAACACATCGTAAGCGTTGCTTTCGTCCGTGTGAATGCGTGTGCCACGCTCAATAAATCGGTCAGCGAATTGTTTGACAACGGATTGGGTTTCAGAATACGTCACGAAAACGTGTGTCGCTTTCGCCCCACGAGCATTGCGATTTGCGTGTTTTTCTGCTTCGGTATAATGCTCACGGCCACCATCACGGGATTTTGATTTTTCTTTTAGGCGATAGTCAATGCGGTCAGTTTTCTTATTGGTTTTGCGGGGTGCAGAGTGAACGTAAAGTGCCATCCATTTCCACCAAGCCTGAAAATTGGCGGAGTTCACGCTGCTCAAATAACGATTTACGCAGTTTTTGAGCTAACACATAGGCGGTTTTATACTACACACCTAAATCAAGAGAAAGCTGTAAGGCTGGAATGCCTTTAACTGCATTCATAAATAGCACAATGGCAAGTAAATAGGGTTTGAATTGGCAGTTTGCGGTTATCAAAAATCGTGCCTAATGTGACGGAAAAAGTATGCCGACACCCTTTTACTTTACACCGCCATTGTTGACGACTTTTGATGAAGTAGGCTTGATGTTGGCAACCGCATTTCAGGGCAAGTCACAAGGCTCTCACTTCTCCAACGTAATTCGCACAGCAAAGAAAACGCCTAATTATCCGTCAAGGACATCACCTTGCGGATTGAAAGTGTCTTTGCTTGGGTTGATAGGAGATGAGTGTTGAGCCATAAACCTAAAAAAATGTACAATAGGGTATATTTAATCAGGTAATGTATTACCCAATTGAGTTAAAAAGTCAATGTAAAAGGTATTCAAATAAGCATAAAAGACCGTCTAAAAATCGTAATTGAGCATAAAGGATTGAGTTTAAAAGCATTTTTCCGAACTAACAAAAATCCCCTATCGTTCCATTCAAAACTATCTACGCGATGAGCGTGATCCAAATCTGGATGCTTTAATGAAAAATTGGAACGAAGGCTAGGGGTTAATTTACATTGGTTAGTTACAGGCGAAGGAAAAATGTTCGTCGATGAAGTTGATGGCAACCATCTTACGGAAAAAGAAGTTGAACTGCTGATAGCCTTTAAACGCTGCGATGACACCACGCAACGCCGAATCAATTTGGCGGTAAATGCGATTTCGGAAGCAAGATAAAATAATGATATTTCGTCGTTTCAGGATATTGACATTAAAAAGATCTAAACTAAAAATTTCAATAAATTACTTGATATAAATACATCTGGGCTGTAAAATGATTCTTACAGAATCATTTTTACAGCCCAGATGTATTGAAAAATGACTTATTGGATCATATATTATGAATGACGAACAATTAATCCTATCCGCCAAGCAGACATTTGATAAAATTCAATCCAAAAATCTATGGGGATATTCAAGCTTTATTAAGATATGCAAAGTTAAATACTTATGAGATTTTTGCAAGCTAAAAATCGAGCTATTCGGAAAGTGCTGCGATTTTAAATAGGTACGTAAACATCATCCGCGCCTTATCTGATTTAGGTATTCCAATCCCAAAAACGGAACTTCAAGATTTAGAGCGGATTGTTAATACGTTTACATCTTTAGCAGTAGCTATTGATGAATCTGATATAGATAGTATCGGTGCTGCAACGGCGGCTCTTGATTGTGAGCTATATATTTGATGCTAACGAATTTTAACAAACAATAAGGGGAACAAAATGAACACATTAACAATAAAGCAAGTCAAAAATATTAAATCTTCTCAAAAAAGCTCAAGATTGTGCTGATGCACTTAGTGCGGTTAGAGCTAAACTTGAGAATGATTTAGCTCAGTATTCTTTGAAAGAAGCTGCATAATCATACATAAGGCAATCTATCTTTAGCTGATTGCCTTTATGAGTATAAATAAGTATTCTTCTTATTTGTGATTTCAATTTAAGTATATGCCACCACATCTCTTATCTACTACTGCCGCTGGCGGATTTGCTTATTGCGATTGCCTTGTTTGTGAATGAAGTGAAAGACATTTCTGCTATTACCCCGTGCCCCCTCAATGATGGCTCACTGCAAGGCTCAAATCGTACTATTGTCGCAATGGATTACAGCAGAGTGCCAATACCGTACTAGAAATGAATCACCAGTTTGTAAAGCAAGGCAGTGATATTTTTCTGCGATGAAAAACCCTGCCTATTCAAGTCTAGATTTTCACTACAACAGATGGGCGGTCAATCATCAAGAAGCATACAGTGCCAAAGGCATAAATGGCAGAATCTTTCAATGCTCGTTTTCGGGAGTTACATCGTGGTGTACACCACAAATGCGACAATAAATATGCTTTACATTACGCCAATCAAGTCGCCTATATGTCTGATAACCGCCGTAAATCCAATGGGGAGCTGTTCCAAGACGTGCTAAAAAACGTTGCCTATGGGTATTACCGCTAAGAGAGTGGGTAGGCTACTGGCAAGGGTAATCATCGTTACGGTGAGCTTATTAGAATGAATGCCTTTGCCCCTGAAGAAATTTCCCGTACTTACTTCAAGGCTCTGAATGAGCGAATGCAGTACGAGCAAGAGCTATTAGCTGCGTGAGATTTAGCCCTGAATCAAGTAAAAGTTGCTTACCTTTCACAAAGTTGAGCAGTATCGTTACGTCTATTGTCGGGAGACTGGAGCGTGAAAGTGAATAAAATTAGCAAGCTGGCGGGAAAATCAGCTAAAATACCCTAAAAGAAATGTCCTTAACCTGATTTATAGGGTTAAGGACATCAAGATTTCTAACTGCGGTTAAGTGTATGTTTCGGGCTTTGTGCAACTGCTACATAATACCGAAAAAAACATGCGAGGTTTATGACCGCACTTTTAAAGTAGAGGTTGACAAACAGAAAATTATTTTCTTACAGCAATCGCTTCAATTTCTAATCCCACATCTTTTGGTAAACGTGCAACCTCTACGCAAGAGCGAGCAGGGAAGTTAGGATGATTATTTTCTTTAAAGAAACGTTCATATTCTGCATTTACTGCTGCAAAATCATTAAGATCTTTCACAAAAACCGTCGTTTTTTTACAATATCTGCGGCAGTTAAACCCGCTTTCTCGATAATCGCTTTCACGTTTTTCTAAAGATTGGCGCGCTTGCGCAACGATGTCCGCAGGCACTTCACCTGTTGCAGGATTCACGGGAATTTGCCCTGAGGTTAAAACTAAATTGCCAAGATCAACCGCTTGAACATAAGGGCCAATAGCTGCGGTGCTTTTCAGTATGAATAATTTGAGTCATAATTTTCTCCTTGGTTGATAAAAAGTGCGGTTATTTTCACCGCACTTTTTGTTTATTAATCAATTTCTTTTAGCACGTCATCAGAAAGCGATTCTTTATTTTCTGTTGATTTGCCATCACTCACTTTAAATTGTAAATTTTTGGTAATACGCTTCTCTAAAGGTTACATATGGATCTTGAGCTTGGCGTAACAACTCACCGTTATCAATATTTTTCGCACGAGCATCCACTGCTTGCACACCATATTTCACTAACGACCACGGACCGCCCACCCATTCCCAGAATGGATACATATAAGCCGCATCAACCACAGCACCCGTTAATTGACGTGGCGTTGTTGCATTATAAATCGGTAGCACAATATAAGTGCCAGCATCGACGCCGTAGCTACCTAAAGTTTCCCCAAATCCACGTTGATTATCTACGCGTAGCTCTTTGCTTGCGCTCGCAAAATCAATAAAACCGCCTAGACCAAATACAGTGTTAATCCAAAACCGATTAAAGTGAACAAATGCTTTTTTTGGTTCACCTTCAATTAAGCGGTTCACAAAGCTTACTGGCTCATCAAGATTATTGGCAATGCCAGCAAGACCTGAAGAAATTGGCTTAGGCACATAGTTATTCCAACCTTTTGCAGCGGGTTCTAACACATAGCGATCCATAACGTTATAGTTAAATTTCCACATGGTTCGATTGAACCCTTCAAGGGTATCATTACGCTCAGTCGCTTGTTTTGTGTCGTTCTTATTTGCACAACCTGTCAACACAATTACGCCGAAAAAGTGCGGTCAAAATCGTCTTTATTTTCATTTTGAATCCTTATATAAATGTGGGGCTTATTCTACCTAATTTGCCAAGTAACAACAAAATAAATATTGCCCATAAAACATATAAAAAGTGCGGTAAAAACCATTATTTTTACCGCACTTTCTCATTCTAACATAAAACTAATTTCGTTTTTCTGACCTTTCAGATAATTAACAATTCCTTCAGGAACATCATCCGTAAAACAAATATTCCACATCACTTAATTCGCCCAATCGAACAATCGCTTGGCGCGTAAATTTAGAGTGATCGGTCACTAATAAGGTCTGACGTGAACTTTCAATAATCGCTCGTTTTACTTGTACTTCGTGATAATCATAATCCAATAATGAACCATCAGCATCGATCGCGCTAATCCCTAAAATCCCGAAATCTAGGCGAAATTGAGAAATAAAATTCACCGTAGCTTCGCCGATAATTCCACCATCCATTCGTAACGATCCGCCCGCCATGACAATATCAAAACTTTCATTTTGGCGTAAAAGATGAGCGGCATTCAGATTATTCGTCACAATTCGGAGTTTTTCGTGGCTAAGCAAGGCATTGGCGACAGCCTCAGGCGTCGTACCAATATCAATAAACAACGATGCACCGTTAGGAATCAACTTCGCAACTTCCTGTGCTATATTGTTTTTTGTAATGAAAAAGAATTGCTTACGATCCACGTAATCAGAATTTTCTGCAGAAGATGGTGATGCCGCGCCACCGTGATGGCGACGGATTAAATCTAACTCCGCCAAAATATTCAAATCACGGCGAATCGTTTGAGGGCTAACATCTAAGGCTGCAACCAGTTCTTCCGTGCTTAAATAGCCGGATTGTTCCACCAGTTTAATAATTTGTTGATGCCGTAACGACTGCTTCATAGAAAAACCCTTTATCCAAATTGAACACACCTACTGTAGCGAATTTTTACGTAATTTGCTATCGATAAATCCCCAAATCAAGCCAACAATCAAGCCTGAAATATGCGCTGCATTTCCCATTTCAACACCAAATAAGGGGCTAATAAAACCTAATGCGATCCCCACCAATAACATTGTGAAAAAAACCTTCTGGCAGATCAAATAAATGATGATTCAATTTATCGCATATAAATACATACCCCAACACAGCATATACAACACCAGAAAGTCCAAAGAAAGCAGGGGCCAGACACATAATTTTGCACATACCCTGTTATGGCAGATGCTACAACATACAACATCAATAATTTGAGCGATCCAAAAAGTGCGCTCAATCATTCCACCGAAAAATAAAAAAACCAAGACAGATTAAACAAAATATGCAAATTCGATAAATGTACCAATGTATGTGAGATATAACGCCACGCTTCGCTATCTTGCTCTTCGTAAGCGGGGTAATGCATCAAATACATAATATCGTCTTCAAAACCCCAGCTGTTGAGCAATATAAATAAGCGTACAAAGTGCGGTAAGAATTAACGTGATTTTTCCTTGTTGAGCTAAAAAAGTTTTTCATTCGTGATCTCGTCTTCTGCGCAAATTTAAAAATCGGACTTCGCATTAAAAGGTCATTACTTCCCCCTGTAATGGGGTGGGTAATCGTCAATTCTTCTGCATGCAAACATAATCTTGGCGACATAGCTTTAGCCTGAGGATGAGAGTAAAATTTTATCGCCTAGAATTGGATGACCCAATGCTAACATGTGCAAGCGTAATTGATGAGATCTGCCTGTCACGGGAGTCAGTTTCACGCGAGTACTGTTATTAGGCAAACGTGCTAAAACTTCGAATTTTGTGACCGCTCTTTTTCCTAAAAACAAAATCCAAACGTTGGCGAGGTCGATTTTTCCCAATCACAAATCATTGGCAAATTTACCTCACCATAATCTTTCTCCAAATGGCCCCAAACAATCGCTTGATAATGTTTTTTTCGGTTCACGCTCGCGAAATTGACGTTTTAATTCACGATCCGCCGCCTTACTTAAAGCAAACACAATAATACCGCTCGTTGCCATATCCAAACGATGAGCAGGCTCACAAAAAGCCGAGTTTTTCTTTTCACTCGACTCATTGCGCTATCATAATATTGTGGTTGATTGCCAGGCACGGAAAGCAAAACCGCTCGGTTTGTTCACCACGCACAAATAATTATCTTGATAAATAATATCTAAATAAGGTTCAAGAGGCGGATTGTATTCAATCAATGCCATTTTTATTCCTTGTTCGTCACAATGACACGCAAGCAATCCAAACGCCAGTTTGCTTTAGAAAAGCTCGTCCAATGATTGTGTTCGTTGTTGTTCCAAAAATATCAATTTCGCTTTGTCGAATATTTTTATTCACCGCTCGCAAAGCCTGTAAACGGTTAATTTCTGCGCTTAATTGTTGATCTGCTTGATTTTTAGCTTTAGCAATAATCGGTTCAGCTAAAAGATTTTACAAGCTGATCGCCTCGTGTAATCAAGGCTTCAATATTGGCCCGTGCCATTTTCACCATTTGATTAGCAATATTTTACCAAGTGGTTTTAATTTGCTATGCAATGTTTCAAAAGGCAACCTGCTCACCAATGTTATTTCCTTTGTTATCAAGCAGCAGACGAATAGGCGTTGGCGGCAAGAAACGATTGAGCTGTAACCCTTTTTGGCGATTGGCTTTCCACCACGTAAATCAATTCAATTAATAAGGTGCCAGCGGGCAGTTGTTTATTTACAAGCAATGCCATTGCGGCTTTTGCCAATATCCCCCGAAGCAACAAGATCAATACCTTGACGAATCATAGGATGATCCCAAGTCAAGAATTCCATTTCTTCGCGAGCAAGGGCAAGTTCTCGATCAAAGGTAACCGTCACATCTTCTCCTTTTTAAACCCGGAAAAATCGGGCACAAGCATTGTCCCAGTTGGGCTAATCACAATACTATTTGCCCCAAGATCTTCTTTGCTCTACGCCAATAATATCAAATAATTTTTAAAGCAAAATTCACAAGCTCAGGCGAATTATCTTCATCAGAAATTTGCTCCGCTAACGCTTGTGCTTGCTCACCGCCATGAGAATTTAGCTCTAATAAACGATCACGACCTTTTTCTAACTCAATCTTGAGTTTTTTTCCCGTGCGGTTTTAGTTTGTTTTTAATAATTCAGAAAAATTCATTCTCTGAAAGTGCGGTAGAATTTGACCGCACTTTTTCCAACTCATCGGCAAACTGAGAAAATAATGCCATTCCCATTGGACAAGTTTGTTCAAAAGCATTCAATCCCCTCATTGTACCAACGAGCCAAACGACTTTTGAGGCGAATCTTTCGCACATGGCACATAAATTTGCACATCACGTTTTTGTCCAATACGATCTAATCGGCCAATACATTGTTCCAATAAATCAGGATTTGTCGGTAAATCAAATAACACCAAATTTGCTGCGAATTGGAAGTTACGCCCTTCCGAGCCAATACTCGAGCTCGAGTAAAAACCTGTGCACCGTTTTCTAAATCCGCAAAAATAAGCCGCGGCTCTATCTCGTTCAATAATCGACATTTTTTTCGTGGAACACCGCTGCACGAATCGCCTCACGTTCACGTAAAATTTGTTCTAACTGAATCGCCGTTACCGCTGTCTGACAAATTACAAAAATTTTTTTCATCACGATGTAGTTTGAGGAAATCAATCAGCCAATCAATTTTATCATTCTCTTCAGAGAGTGTAATTTGGTGGTAAACACGGTGCGGAAAAACCTTTCACCCCTTTGACGTGTATTGCGGAATAGCATTCGCCCCGTGCCGTGACGATCAATTAAGGCTTGAATCAGTTCCTGGCGGGCACGATGTTGTTCTTCATCATTATTTGATGCAATCGCTTTTAAAAAGTGGCTCGACATCTTGTTCAAGCAATAAATCAGAAATATGATTTTTTTCGACCGCACTTAATGTCTTATTTACCAACAAGGATTCAACGGCATTAACCACAGGTTGATAGCGTTCCTGCTCTTTCACAAAGGTTTGATAATCAAAGAAACGTTCTGGATCCAGTAAACGCAAACGAGCAAAAATGACTTTCTTGCCCAAGTTGCTCTGGAGTTGCAGTGAGTAACAAGACAGAGGGAATGATGCGAGCAAGCTGTTCAACTAATAAATAAACTTCACTTGGTGAAGATTCTGACCACACGAGATGATGCGCCTCATCCACAATTAAACAGTCAAATTGAGCATCAAGCGCTTGCTCTACTCGGTTTGGATGAGTTTCTAACCAATTCAACGAACAGATAATTAAAGCTTTCAGTTGTAAAATGGATTAACGGCATCAAGATCAAAAATCGTTGCAACGTTCTTCATCAAAAAGTGAAAAATGCAAATTAAAAACGACGAAGCATTTCCACCAGCCATTGATGTTGCAACGTTTCTGGCACGATAATCAGAACACGTTGCACTTTCTCAGCAAAAAAAGTTGATTCTGCAAAAATCATTCCTGCTTCAATGGTTTTCCCTAAACCAACCTCATCCGCCAATAACACGCGAGGATTAACTCGATTACCGACTTCAGCTGCAATATGAAGCTGATGAGGAATTAAACCCGCACGTGTTCCGCGTAAACCACGCAATGGTGATTTAAATTGTGCTTGCTGATGACAAAGCGTGCGATAACGCAATGCAAAATGACTGCTGCGATCAATTTGCGCTGAAAACAGACGATCTTTTGCTTGGCTAAAAGAAATAATCGGTGAAATATCACGTTCTTGCACAATGACATCTTCACCTTGCGGATTTTTTTAACTAAATAAAATAGCAAACCGTTCATATTTTTGAACGTCTAAAATCTCACCTTGCCAGCCAGCTTGATGGGATAATGTTTCACCTTTACTAAATACAATTCGGCTTAAAAGGCGCTTGTGCAGCAGCATATATACGCGTTTCATCCGCAGCAGGGAAATAAATCGTGACGGTTCGTTGATCTAATGCGGTAATGATACCTAATCCTAAAAGCATTTTCACTTTCACTCAACCAGCGCTGACCAACAGCAAAGGGCATAATAATTCTCTTTCTGATTTGTATTGATAAAATTTGGGGGCGTATTGTAGCTTGCTTAAATAGCAAAAGAAATTAATAAAAGAGAATAAAAATGGATTGAATAAATAAGTGGCACGCCCTAAAGGATTCGAACCTTTGACCCACGCCTTAGAAGGGCGTTGCTCTATCCAGCTGAGCTAAGGGCGCATTCAAAGGATTTCTTTTGTATGGAATTTCAAGACAATATAAAAGAAGTGGTCGGCGAGATAGGATTTGAACCTACGACCCACTGGTCCCAAAACCAGTTGCGCTACTAAGCTGCGCTACTCGCCGACGAGTGCGGTCAATTATAGGTTTGTTTTATCTCAGTCAATTAATTTTTTGATTTTTTTAATTTAATTGTTCAAAAATTATTCCACTTTAGGAAAAAAACGCCCCTTTTTTCGTTGTAAAAAAATCATTGTCCGCTAAAATAGCAAACGCCTTCTTTCCCATCATTCAAAAAGGACAGCCAAATGACCGCACAAATCATCTCTGGTACCGCACTTTCAAAAAAAATTAAAGCCGATGTGGCAGATAAAATTACCCATTACGTTAAGCAAGGAAAACGCGCACCTGGGCTTGCAGTCATTCTCGTGGGTGCAGATCCTGCTTCGCAAATCTATGTCGGTAATAAACGTAAAAGCTGTGAAGAAATTGGCATTCTCTCTAAATCTTATGATCTCGCCAGATACGACCACTCAAGAGGAATTGTTAGCGGTTATTGACCAGCTTAATGCAGATAAAAAAATATTGATGGTATTTTGGTGCAGCTACCGTTACCCAAAACAAATTAATACCGAAGCAATAATTGAAAGAATCAACCCGAAAAAAGATGTGGATGGTTTCCATCCTTACAATGTTGGGCTTTTATGTCAACGTATTCCAACTTTACGTGCCTGCACCCCTTATGGCGTAATGAAACTATTAGAAACAACGGGCATTGACCTACATGGCAAACACGCGGTAATTGTAGGCGCATCCAATATTGTCGGCCGCCCAATGTCTTTAGAATTATTATTAGCAGGTGCAACTGTCACAGTAACTCATCGATTCACCAAAGATTTAGAAAGCCATGTTCGCCAAGCAGATATACTTGTCGTCGCGGTGGGTAAGCCGAAGTTGATTCCTGGAGATTGGATCAAAGAAAGTGCGGTAGTCATTGATGTCGGAATTAACCGCCTAGATGGAAAATTAGTAGGCGATGTAGAGTTTGACAAAGCAGCCGAAAAAGCGGCTTATATTACCCCCGTCCCTGGCGGTGTTGGTCCAATGACCGTTGCAATGTTAATGATCAATACGCTTTACGCTTATGAACACAACAAATAGCTTTGTATAAAAGAATCCTATAACAGGAAAAATGGGTTAAAGCCTGATTAGCTTTAACCCATTTATTTCTAATTACTCAAGAATTCTGTAAATAATCAATCTAAATTAATTATTTAACCAGAACATATAACCGATAGTCGAAATCACAACAATACACACCAAATTCAATACGAAACCAGCTTTTACCATTTCACTTTGTTTCACTTGACCAGAACCGAATACAATAGCATTTTGGTGGCGTTGCAACTGGTAGCATGAAGGCACAAGATGCACCAAGACCAATAATTAATGCTAAACCAATTTCTGGCATACCCAATGATTGGGCGATAGAAATAAAGATTGGGACCAGCAGTGCCGCACTTGCTGTGTTAGAGGTAAATTCAGTTAAGAAAAATAATGAATGATGCAACTAACAAAGCCAATAAGATAGAAATGTTGCCCTTCAATCATAAAAGACAATGCTATCTGCTAAAAATTTTACTTGCTCCAGAATCCTTCAATACTGCACTTAATGTTAATCCACCGCCAAAAAGCATTAATACGCCCCAGTCGGTACTTTCTTGAATTTGCTTCCAGCTTGCAATGCCCGTAGAACAAATCACAATAGCGGCTAATAAAGCGACGACACTATCAAAGCTCCCAATATTTTTTTCTGCAAACCAAGTAAGCCTGAAATCAGCGGATTAATTTGCCCACTAAATACCCAAGTTAAAGCAATCACAACAAAAATAACAAGTGTTAATACACGCACTGAATTCATTTCAATGCTTTCAAAAGATTGCTCAAAAATTAATATGAAGTTTTGGCTTAAAAATAATGTAAAGCGTACCAATCATCAGTGGTAACAAAAATAATCATTATTGGTAAACCGTACCATAACCAATCTGCAAAAAGTTAAATGCAAGTTACTTGCTACAATTGCATTCGGTGGACTACCCACAAGGGTTCCCATACCACCAATTGATGCACTATAAGCAATCCCTAACAAGACAAACACATAAGTATTATGCTCTTTCTCACGATCAAGTTGGCTTAAAATTCCCATTGCGAGAGGTAACATCATGGCTGCAGTTGCCGTGTTACTCATCCACATAGAGAGGAAGGCTGTAATCAAAAAGAGATAAATAATGGCAATAAATAAATTACCGCGCGCTAACGCCATAATCTTATTAGCAATCATTTTATCAAGTTTTTTTGAATATGTAAGGCTGTAGCCAAAGAAAAAGCCACCAAAGAATAAAAAGATTGTAGGATCAGCAAAAAGCCACTAAAAGCTTGCTTAGTACTCACTAAATCTAGCGCAATCGCCAATAATGGCACCAATAATGCGGTAACTGTAACATGTAATGCCTCAGTTAACCAAAGCACTGCGACAAAAGCCAATAACGCTAAACCAGCACTAGCCTTTGGCTCATAAGGTAGCACGTTTAATAACACAAAAAACAGCACTATATCTAAAATAAAAATAATGCCATTTTTGTGATTTTTGAAAGATTTCATCTCAGTCATAAAGCTCCTCCGTTAGTGTTCTAACTCGAACGGACTACAATGTTAAATGAATGTTAATAAGTTGCAATGCTCAATTTTCAGAAATGTGATCTAGTGCAATAAATTTCGATAAAAAAAGTGCGGTTATTTTTTACCGCACTTTTGCTCTTTCGTATTATTCATCCGAATCGTCCAAATCTAAGGGCTCTTGCGAAAGTATAATTCCTGTCAGATCTGCGTAAATATAATCTTCTGGGAAAAAGGTTACACCACCAAAATTCACTGGAACATCACTCTCACCAGCGCTGCTTTCATCTGCACTGACAGGAATTGGCGCAAGGGCATGAATACCAATATCGAGATTTTCTAATTGCTGAATTTGGCGTACTGCACCATATACAATAATGCCTTCCCAACCATTATCAACGGCAAGTTGAGCCAATTCTGTATCAATCAAACCACGGCGTACCGCACCGCCGCCATCAACAACAAGTACTCGGCCTTCGCCGTTTTCTTCTAATACTCAGCAATTAATCCATTACTTTCAAAGCATTTTACCGTAGTGACTTTACCGTAAAAATTACTTACACCACCAAAGCTTGAAAAAATTGGCTCCACTACATCCACTTGTTCTGCATAAAGATCGCAAAGTTCTGAAGTATCAATAAACATAACTTTCCCCTATCGATTGTTGAAATTTTGTTTGCTTTAGTATATGCCGATTTAGCCGATAAGCAAGCCTAAACTAAACAAGATATTGATTAATAACGAAATCATAGACATTTGAGCCAACATTGGACGCAACTCACTTGGCTTCTGACTACGATAAACAAATATCGCATGTTTAGCTAACAACGGCATTGCCAATACAAATAAATAATTTATCCAAGAAATGGCCGTTGCCACAGCAAATGCTAAATAACATAAGGCCGCCACACTTTAATAAAAATACAATGATAAACACGCCCTTTATATGCACCCTAAACGAACGGCTAGGGTATTTTTGCCAGCTTTCGCATCCTGTTCAATATCGCGTAAATTATTGATATTTAATACCGCACTTGCCAATAAGCCAGAACCAATAGCTGGCAAAATAATGTAGCTATCAATACTGTGAGTTTGCAAATAATAAGTGCCGCCAACACCAAGCAAACCAAAAAAATACTAATACAGAAATATCGCCCAATCCCATATAGCCATAAGGTTTTGCCCCAACCGTATAAGTAATGGCAGCAACAATAGCTAAAATGCCAAGCCCAGCGAAAGCGAATAAATCCGAGAGGTTTTCATAAGCGATACCAATCAAGAAACTTCCTGAAAGAAAACTTGCCACCACCATTAGAATTAATCCCCATTTCAGTTCTTTTGCTGAAATGGCGCCTTTTGAATGCCACGTAATGGCCCAATACGTTCTTCAGTATCTGAACCTTTTGATGATCCCCATAATCATTAGCAAAAATTAGAAAGCACCTGCAATAAAATTGTCGTGAGTAAACAAAGCGCCATTACAAGCCCATTAAAACCTTGTGGATTCGCCCAATAACCTAATGCCGAACCAGTTAAAATCGATGCCAACGCTAAGGGCAAAGTTTTTTTGGTCGAGCCGTTTCCCACCACATTTTCAATTTTTCATTTGTCATTTTTGACCGCACTTTTGATTACAATAGGCAGCGTATTCTACACTAAGACACCCAATTTTATGAATGATTTAACCTTATCGCCTATCGCTATTATCCACACGCCTTATAAAGAAAAAAATTCTCCGTACCACGCCAACCTAATTTAGCTGAAGACGGAGTAGGCATTGTAGAGATCTTACCTCCGTATAATCTCGCCTGAAGCCGTACGAGGATTGGAACAATTCAGTCACCTTTGGTTAATTTTTTTCAGTTCGACCAAATCCAACAAGGAAAATGGCAACCCACCGTACGCCCTCCGCGATTAGGGTGGTAATCAACGAGTTGGCGTGTTTGCTTCACGCGCAACGCACCGTCCGAATCCTCTTGGTTTATCCAAAGTCGAATTACGTCAAGTAGAATGTATCAACGGTAACGTTTTTCTCCATTTAGGTGCGGTGGATTTAGTGGATGGCACGCCGATTTTCGATATCAAACCCTATATTGCCTATGCAGATAGTGAGCCAAATGCGCAATCGAGCTTCGCCCAAGAAAAACCACCAGCAAAATTGACTGTTGAATTTACCGAGCAAGCCAAAAAGTGCGGTAAAAACGAGAAGAAAAACGACCGCACTTAAGTCGTTTCATTCGCCAAGTGCTAGAGCAAGATCCTCGTCCAGCCTATCAACAAGGTAAACCAAGTGATCGTATTTATGGAATGAGTTTGTACGAATTTAATGTGAAAATGGCAAATTAAAGCGGGTACGGGTGAATTGTGTAGAAGTGATTGAAATAGAAAAAGACAAATAAATGAAATATGTAAATAAGGCAGGGAATCCTGCCTTAGTCGATTTAAATGCCTTATTTTAGGAAAAACTGCCCTTTAGCTAATTTAATAATCGTCATTAGAACTAATAACCCAATCATTAAATTTGAGAAAAATGAAGGCAAAAATAGACACGCCTTGTAAAACATTACCATGATAGAAAGCGATAGCACTGTTTGCCATAGACGCTAATCCGAATGAGAATCCCCATAAGCCAATATTAAGTCCTTTTTCCACAATCCAAGGGAATAATCGCAATAAGAAAAATAATTGCAAGAATCCATATCCCCAAAGGATTTTAACTAAAGTATCCACTTCGCCATGATTGAGTGACAAATAAGCGGATGCGCCCACAAATGCAGGCGCCAGAATAATGCCCATTGTAGCTCTAAATGGCGGCTCAAGAGATGAAATTCGCAAATGTTGTAATAATACCGGCTCAAAAATAATCCATGCAACCATTCCTGCACCGAAGAACAAATAACCTAAATCATGGTAACCCAGTAATGCCAATGAACTTGCACTTGTAAAATTTGCCGCTACCGCAGGCAAATAAAACGGAGGACGAGTAGATTTTTGTTCAAATACACCACCTTGCCATAGTTCACTGATACGCAATGATGAGAAAAGTAACTGTCCTACAGTACCAATCCAAATCATCACTTCAGCAATTAAAGGATTCCAACGATAAATAATATCGCCCACCAACATGGTTGTAATAGGAATCAACGCAATAAAGGAAAAACGAACTGGGCAATGATACTCTGCTCGAACATCCTCAAAGTAATAACGAAGTTTATACGCATACATTAAAATAAATAAAATCCAGACCGCACTTACTACGATGCCAAGAACATCACTTACCATTCGAGCAGTAGGAAATAAGTTTTCTAGATGAAACCAAGCCAAAGATAAAGCGGCCAAACCAAGAGGAATACCGAAATATCCTGTTGGAAGAGGAAAAAGGTTTTGTTGTACTCATAATATTATCCTTATTTTGAAAAATTTGAGCGAAGTGTAGCACAGCCATCAACAACAGACTTTTTCTAAAAAAATCTCAAATTCTTGTGAAATATCTATAAAGAAACAAACTTATTGCTCTGGAATAAAAACGTCTACCAATTTTTCATGCAAATAAAAAAACCCGAACTTTCATTCGGGTTTTTCTTATATAGGGAATTAATTATTCCGCATCATCTGCCATGTTAAAGCATTTCAGCTAAGTTTTGCACTTTGCATCATCTGCCGTCATAACAAACTCATCAGCGATAGCAGCTTCATCTTCTTCAGATAATTTCGCAACGACATCATCAACTAAGCTGATGTTTGTGACGATTTTGATGATACGCAAAACCTGTACCCGCAGGGATTAATCGGCCCACGATTACGTTCTCTTTCAAGCCACGTAATTCATCACGTTTACCTGCCACTGCTGCTTCGGTAAGAACACGAGTAGTTTCTTGGAACGATGCGGCAGAGATGAAGGATTCAGTCGCAAGAGACGCTTTGGTGATACCCAATAATTCGCGTTCAAACTCAACTGGAGGCTTGCCTTCTGCTTCACGTTGACGGTTAACAATTTTCACGCGAGCGACTTCGACTTGTTCCTTCAAAGGAATTCTGAGTCGTAAGCTTTAGTAATTACCGCTTTACGTAACATTTGACGAACGATAACTTCGATATGTTTATCGTTGATTTTTACCCCTTGTAAGCGGTAAACATCTTGTACTTCGTTCACGATGTATTCAGTTACTGCACGCACGCCACGTAAACGTAAAATATCATGTGGTGTTTCAGCACCATCAGAAATTACGTCACCACGTTGCACCATTTCACCTTCAAATACGTTGAGTTGACGCCATTTTGGAATCATTTCTTCGTAAGTTTCGCCTTCCGCAGGAGTAATCAATAAACGGCGTTTACCTTTGGTTTCTTTTACCGAAAGACACGATACCAGAAATTTCAGCCAAGATAGCCGGTTCTTTTGGTTTACGTGCTTCAAATAAATCTGCAACGCGCGGTAGACCACCGGTAATATCTTTAGTACCCACAGATTCTTGCGGAATACGTGCTAATGGTTCACCTACTTTTCACTGCTGCGCCATCGTCTAAACTTACGATTGCTTTACCCGGTAAGAAGTACTGTGCAAGAACATCAGTTTCAGGTAAGAAAATATCGTTACCATTTGCATCAACTAATTTAATGGTTGGACGTAAATCTTTACCAGCTGTAGCACGTTCACCCACATCTTGAACCACGATTGATGATAAACCTGTTAATTCATCAGTTTGACGCGTTACAGTTAAGCCATCAATAATATCAACAAATTTCACAAAACCAGATACTTCAGGAGACAACTGGCATTGTATGTGATCCCAATTTGCGATAGTTTCGCCTGCTGTTACATCTTGGCCGTCACCTTTGCTTAACACTGCACCGTAAGGCACTTTATAGTGTTCTTTAGTACGACCAAATGCATCGGTAATAGTTAATTCAGTATTACGAGACGTTAATACTAATTTACCTTCATCATTAGTAACGAATTTTGCATTCATTAAGTGTAATGTGCCAGTGTTTTTAACTTGTACACTCGATTCTTTTGCTGCCGCAGATGCCGCACCACCGATATGGAACGTACGCATAGTTAACTGTGTACCCGGCTCACCGATAGATTGAGCAGCAATAACACCCACTGCTTCACCTTGGTTAATTAAATGACCACGAGCAAGATCACGACCATAACATTTCGCACATACACCAAAATCAGTATCACAAGTTACAACAGAGCGTACTTTTACGCTGTCTACAGAATTTGCATCCAATACATCACAGAGTTTTTCATCTAATAACGTGTTACGAGGAATTAATACTTCTTCTGTACCTGGTTTTAAAATATCTTCCGCAGCTACACGACCTAACACTAATTCACGAAGTGGAACTTTTTCATCTCCACCTTCGATTAATGGGGTCATGACTAAGCCTTCATGTGTACCACAGTCATCTTCAACGATCACTAAGTCTTGTGCTACGTCAACTAAACGACGAGTTAAATAACCTGAGTTCGCTGTTTTTAATGCAGTATCCGCCAAACCTTTACGCGCACCGTGGGTTGAAATAAAGTACTGTAATACGTTCAAACCTTCACGGAAGTTTGCTGTAATTGGGGTTTCAATGATCGAACCATCTGGACGCGCCATCAAACCACGCATACCTGCCAACTGACGAATCTGAGCAGCAGAACCACGCGCACCAGAATCAGCCATCATAAAGATACTGTTGAAAGAAGCTTGTTTCTCAGGGTTACCTTCACGGTTGATTACTTCTTCCTGAGATAAGTTTTCCATCATCGCTTTCGCTACGCGCTCATTCGCCGCAGCCCAAATATCGATGACTTTGTTATAACGTTCGCCAGCTGTTACAAGACCAGATTGGAACTGTTCTTGATCTCTGCCACTTCTTCTTCCGCTGCAGAAATAATTTCATATTTCTTCGCTGGAATTTCCATATCATCAATACCAACTGATGAACCTGAACGTGCCGCATAAGCAAAACCGGTATACATAATTTGGTCAGCAAACATTACCGCTTCTTTTAAACCCTAAACGACGATATGCTTCGTTAATAAGTTTAGAAATGGCTTTTTTTACCTAATGTTTGGTTGAACAATGAATAAGGCATACCTTGTGGTGCAATCATCCATAAAATCGCACGACCGATAGTTGTATCAGTTAACGTGGTTTTCGCATCAAATTCACCAGCTTCATTCTTCACATATTCAGTAATACGTACTTTAACGCGAGAATGTAATTCTGCTTCACCTGTACGATATGCCTTTTTCAGCTTCGCGAGGATCTTGCAATAACATGCCTTCGCCTTTACCGTTCACTTTTTCGCGGGTCATATAGTAAAAGACCTAATACCACGTCTTGTGATGGAACGATAATCGGATCACCGTTTGCTGGTGAAAGCACGTTGTTGGTTGACATCATCAACGCACGAGCTTCTAATTGAGCTTCAAGCGTTAATGGAACGTGTACCGCCATTTGGTCACCATCGAAGTCCGCGCTGAACGCCGCACAGACGAGTGGGTGTAATTGAATCGCTTTTACCTTCGATTAAGATCGGTTCAAATGCTTGGATACCCAAACGGTGAAGTGTTGGTGCACGGTTCAATAGAATTGGGTGTTCACGAATAACTTCTGCAAGAATATCCCAAACAATCGCATCTTCACGCTCAACCATTTTCTTAGCTGCTTTGATTGTCGTAGCATAACCACGGCTTTCTAATTTAGCGTAGATAAACGGACGAAATAATTCCAAGGCCATTTTTCCGGTAAACCACATTGGGTAAGTGCAAGTATGGACCAACAGTAATTACAGAACGACCTGAATAATCAACACGTTTACCTAATAAGTTTTGACGGAAACGACCTTGTTTACCCTTGATCATATCCGCTAATGATTTTTAATGGACGACGGTTAGAACCCGTAATTGCACGACCGCGGCGACCATTATCTAATAACGCATCAACAGATTCTTGTAACATACGTTTTTCGTTGCGCACAATAATATCTGGCGCAATTAAATCTAATAAACGTTTTAAACGGTTGTTACGGTTGATTACACGACGATGATAAATCGTTCAGATCTGAAGTCGCAAAACGACCACCATCAAGTGGTACTAAAGGACGTAAATCTGGTGGAAGAACTGGTAATACAGTCATTACCATCCACTCTGGTTTATTACCAGACTGTTGGAAAGCTTCTAATAATTTTAAGCGTTTAGTGATTTTTACGTTTAGTTTCAGAGTTAGTTTCTTGTAATTCTTCACGTAATTTTTCACATTCAACTTCAAGATCCATACCTTTTAAAAGATCTTGAATCGCTTCAGCACCCATTTTTGCTTCGAATTCATCTTGCCAACGATCTTCAGCATCAAGGTATTGTTCTTCAGTTAATAATTGACCGCGCTCTAAATCAGTCATACCAGGTTCGGTCACGATGTACATTTCAAAGTAAAGTACACGTTCAATATCAGCGCAATGGCATATCTAAAAGTAAACCAATACGAGACGGCAATGATTTTAGGAACCAAATATGTGCAACTGGCGATGCAAGTTCAATGTGGCCCATACGTTCACGACGAACTTTAGTTTGAGTGACTTCAACACCACATTTTTCACAAATCACACCACGGTGTTTTAAACGTTTATATTTACCACATAAACATTCGTAATCTTTTACAGGCCCGAAGATACGTGCACAGAAAAGACCATCACGTTCAGGTCTTGAACGTACGGTAGTTAATGGTTTCAGGTTTCTTCACTTCACCAAATGACCAAGAACGGATCATATCTGGGGAAAGCTAACGCAATTTTAATCACATCAAAATCTTCACTGGTTTTTGACTGTGCTTTTAAAAACTTAACTAAGTCTTTCACAAATGTTCTCCTGTCGGAGTTAAAGGTTTAAAAGTGCGGTTAAAAATTTCGATGTTTTTCCACCGCACTTCGGCGATTTTTCTTTCGTAAGGCGAGTGAATCATAAACTCTTCACTCCCCCTACTGATTACTCTTCGTCTAACTCGATATTTAAACCAAGTGAGCGGATTTCTTTCTCAATTACATTGAAAGATTCCGGTGTGCCTGGAGTCCATGTGTTGGTTACCACTTACGATGTTTTTATACATCTTCGTACGACCATTCACATCATCAGATTTCACCGTTAACATTTCTTGTAAGGTGTAAGCTGCACCGTATGCTTCAAGTGCCCATACCTCCATCTCACCGAAACGTTGACCACCGAATTGAGCTTTACCACCCAATGGTTGTTGTGTAACAAGGCTATAAGAACCAGTTGAACGCGCATGCATTTTGTCATCAACTAAGTGGTTCAATTTGAGCATGTACATATAACCTACTGTTACTGGACGCTCAAATTTCTCACCTGTTCGGCCATCATATAAAGTGATTTGACCTGAAGTTGGTAATCCACCAAGTTTTAATAGCTCTTTGATTTCAGCTTCAGCTGCACCGTCAAATACTGGTGTCGCAACCGGTAAACCTTTACGTAGATTTTCAGCTAAACGTAATACTTCTTCATCAGTGAAAGGTACTTAAATCCACTTTTTTTGTGAACCATTACCTAAGTCATACGCTTTTTGGATATAACCACGTAATTTTTTTCCACTTCTTGTTTTTTTGTTTAAGCATTGCATTGATTTGATCACCAATACCTTTCGCTGCTAAACCTAAAGTGAGTTTCAAGGATCTGACCAATGTTCATACGAGATGGTACGCCCAATGGGTTCAATACGATCTCAACTGGTTGGCCATTCTCATCGTATGGCATATCTTCAACTGGGTTAATTTTCGATATAACACCTTTGTTACCATGACGACCTGCCATTTTATCACCCGGTTGGATTTGACGTTTCACCGCGAGGTAAACTTTAACCACTTTTAACACACCGGAGCAAGATCATCACCTTTGATGATTTTTCTTACGTTTCACTTCAAGTTTATGTTCAAACTCTTTACGAAGTTCTTCGTATTGCTCTGCAAGCTGTTCTAATTGATTTTGTTTTTCTTCATCTGCAATGGTTTGTTCTAACCATTTAGTGCGATCTAATTTATCTAATTGTGCTGCATCAGCACCACTAGAAATAAGAAGATTACGAACACGAGCAAATAAGCCAGCTTCTAAAAATCTCTAACTCTTCAGTTAAATCTTTTTCGCTTCACGAAGTTGCATTTCTTCGATTTCTAATGCGTTTATCTTTTTCTACGCCATCACGGGTGAAGACTTGAACATCAATAACCGTACCTGATGTACCGTTTGGCACACGTAATGAAGAATCTTTTAACATCAGAAGCTTTTTCACCAAAGATTGCACGTAAAAGTTTTTCTTCTGGGAGTTAATTGAGTTTCACCTTTAGGGTGTTACTTTTACCTACTAAGATGTCACCACCTTTAACCTCTGCACCAACATAAACAATACCAGATTCATCAAGTTTGCTTAACGCTGACTCACCTACGTTTGGAATATCCGCAGTAATTTCTTCTGCACCTAACTTGGTATCACGCGCAACACAAGATAATTCTTGAATATGGATGGTAGTGAAACGGTCTTGTTGAACAACACGTTCAGAAACTAACATTGAGTCTTCGAAGTTATAGCCGTTCCAAGGCATGAACGCCACTCGAATATTTTGACCTAATGCAAGCTCACCTAAATCAGTAGAAGGACCGTCTGCTAATACTTCACCACGATTGATTGGATCGCCTAAATTCACACAAGGAATTTGGTTAATACAAGTATTTTTGGTTAGAACGGGTATATTTGATTAAGTTATAAATATCAATACCTGCTTCACCTGCAATGGTTTCATCTTCATTTACTTTAATAACGATACGAGAAGCATCGACGTACTGAACTGTACCACCGCGTTTTTGCAACAACCGCAACACCTGAGTCAAGTGCGATTGGTTTTTCCATACCTGTACCAACTAATGGTTTGTCAGCACGTAATGTTGGAACTGCTTGACGTTGCATGTTCGCCCCCATCAACGCACGGTTCGCATCGTCATGCTCAAGGAATGGAATTAATGCAGCCGCAACAGATACCACTTGTTGTGTGGAAACGTCCATATAGTGAATATCTTCAGGTTTATATAAACCTGATTCACCACGTTCACCACGTGCAGTAACAAATGCATCAGTAAAACGGTTATTTTCGTCTAAATTTGAGTTTGCCTGTGCAATGATATAGTTTGCTTCATCAATTGCAGATAGGTATTCAATTTCTTCAGTAACTTGACCATCAACCACTTTTACGATATGGTGTTTCTAAGAAACCATAATCATTAGTACGTGCAAACGCAGAAAGTGAGTTGATCAAACCGATGTTTGGACCTTCAGGGGTTTCAATCGGACATAAACGACCATAGTGGGTATTATGTACGTCACGCACTTCAAAGCCTGCGCGCTCACGAGTTAAACCGCCTGGACCTAATGCAGAAATACGACGTTTGTGTGTCACTTCTGATAATGGGTTGTTTTGGTCCATAAATTGCGAAAGTTGTGAAGAACCAAAGAATTCTTTCACCGCTGCAGAAATTGGTTTTGGATTAATTAAGTCTTGCGGTGTGATTGCATCTAAATCACCTAAAGATAAGCGTTCTTTCACCGCTCTTTCTACACGCACTAAAACCAATACGGAATTGGTTTTCCGCCATCTCACCTACGCTACGGATACGACGGTTACCCTAAGTGGTCAATATCATCCACTTCGCCGCGACCATTACGGATGTCGATCAATTTACGCATTACCGCAATAATATCTTCATTGCTTAAAGTGCCAGCGCCTTCACCTTCTGCGATCGCTAAAGAACGATTGAATTTCATACGACCGACAGCAGATAAATCATAACGCTCTGCAGAGAAGAATAAATTATTGAATAACGCTTCTGAAGATTCTGGTGTTGGTGGCTCACCCGGACGCATCATACGATAAATTTCGTAAAGCGCACTGGTTTTTGTCATAAGTTGGATCTACACGTAGTGTTTCAGAAATATATGGACCGTAATCTAAATCATTAGTAAATAAAGTTTCGATCGTGGTGTAACCTGCTTGCGCTAATTTTGCAAGCGTCTCTAAAAGAAATCTCGCCATTTGCAGGGACAAATAATTTCGCCAGACTCTAAATCAACATAATCTTTCGATGCAACTTTACCTAAAATATATTCAGAAGGCACAACGACTTGTGAAATTTTATCTTTTTCTAATGCCTTGATATGGCGTGCGGTAATACGACGACCACGTTCAACATAAACTTTGCCATTTGCTTCAATATCAAAAGAAGCGGTTTCACCACGTAAACGTTCTGGCACTAAAGTCATTAACAATTTATCGCCGGCGATTTCAAAGGTAATTTTGTCAAAGAATAAGTTTAAGATTTCTTCAGTGGTGTAGCCTAATGCACGAAGAATGATTGTTGCCGGCAATTTACGACGACGGTCAATACGAGCAAATAAGTTATCTTTTGGATCGAATTCAAAAATCCAACCAAGAACCACGGTAAGGAATGATGCGTGCGTTATAAAGCACTTTACCTGAAGAATGGGTTTTACCTTTTGTCAGAATCGAAGAATACGCCTGGACTACGGTGTAATTGTGAAACGATAACACGCTCAGTACCATTAATTACGAAAGTACCGTTATCAGTCATTAATGGGATTTCACCCATATAAACTTCATTTTCTTTAATATCTTTGACTGCACGTGAAGAAGATTCTTTATCGTAGCTCACTAAACGTAATTTTTACACGTAAGCCTGCTGCATAAGTTGAGCCACGAATTTGGCACTCACGTACATCAAATTCAGGTTCTTCTAAACGATAATCTACATATTGTAATTCTGTATAGCCATTATTAGCTTACAATAGGGAAATACAGAACGGAAATGCCGCTTCTAAACCTTGCTGACCTTCAGGATCTTTTTGAATAAATTTATCAAAAAGAATCCAACTGAATGGTTAATAAATAAGGAACATTTAAAACTTGCGGACGTTTACCGAAATCTTTACGAATTCGTTTTTCAGAATAGGAGTAACCCATTGGTTTTCCTCTGCTAACTGTTCAGTGACCTAGCCACAAACTAACTGTGACGTGAATGACCGTTAAAATGACCGCACTCTGAACCTTACTTCTGTAGTGGGGTGACAACTCAAATTACATAGGACAACAACTTGAGCAAAAACAACGACAAATAACGGTGAATTTGTCATTGTATGGATGTGCTTTCTATCAAAAAAACACGGTTAAATTAAACAATAAAAGGTCAAAAATTGATGAAAAAAATCAATCTAAATCTTTTGCTAATTTTAGGGTGGTAAATTTTTAAATGAATGCAGCTTTCTCGTCAAGTTTAAAAACTTATGGAGAAATTTTATGAAATAAAAAAACCGCACTTTCACAAAGTGCGGTTTAAAAATCTATCAATTCTTTAAATTATAAAGAAGCTTGATCAACAGCAACACCTGCACCCATAGTGGTAGAGATGCTTACTTTCTTGATGAAGATACCTTTAGCAGTAGTTGGTTTTGCTTTATTTAAAGCAGCCAATAATGCTTGAAGGTTTTTCTTTTAATTGAACTTCAGAGAAGTTTGCTTTACCGATAGTTGTGTGGATGATACCATTTTTATCATTACGATAACGGATCTGACCAGATTTAGCATTTTTAACTGCTTCAGCAACGTTTGGTGTTACAGTACCAACTTTTAGGGTTTGGCATTAAACCACGTGGGCCTAATACTTGACCTAATTGACCAACAACACGCATTGCATCAGGAGAAGCGATAACAACATCAAAGTTCATTTCGCCTTTTTTTGATTTGCTCTGCTAAATCTTCCATACCTACTAAATCAGCACCAGCTTCTTTAGCTGCATCTGCGTTAGCACCTTGAGTGAACACAGCTACGCGTACTTCACGACCAGTACCGTGTGGTAATACGGTTGCACCACGAACGTTTTGGTCAGATTTACGAGGATCGATACCTAAGTTTACTGCAACGTCAACACTTTCAACAAATTTAGCTGTTGCGAATTGTTTTAATACCGCGATCGCTTCGTTGATTTCGTATGCTTTAGTAGAATCTACGCCAGCTTTGATTGCTTTCATTTTTAGTCAATTTAGCCATCGTATTATTCCTCCACCACTAAGCCCATAGAGCGAGCAGTACCAGCAATTGATTTCATTTTTGGTTTCGATAGACGCGCCAGTCATATCTGCTGCTTTAGTTTCAGCGATTTGACGAACTTGATCTAAAAGTTACTTTACCCACTTTCTCTTTGTTCGGTTTACCAGAACCTGATTTGATACCCGCAGCTTTTTTCAATAATACTGCTGCCGGTGGAGTTTTAGTTACGAAAGTAAATGAACGGTCTGCATATACAGTGATAACAACTGGAATTGGTAAACCTTTTTCTAAACTCTCAGTACGAGCGTTGAATGCTTTACAGAATTCCATGATGTTCACACCTTGTTGACCTAATGCAGGACCAACTCGGTGGTGATGGGTTTGCCATACCAGCTGCAACTTGCAACTTAACGTAGGCTTGGACTTTTTTGCCATTTTAGTTTTCCTCTAATTGGGTAATAACGCTATTAAATAGCTCCCCGATAATTTTTCAGTCATATATTCATTGCACCATACAAAAAAATATGAGCCGCGAACGGCTCATAATGAAAGCGCGGATTATATAAAAAGTGCGGTTGTTTTTCAAGCACTTATTAAATCCACTATAAGAAATTATTGTGCTTCACCAATTAATACTGAATCCAATGCAATTTCAATCATATCATTGAATGTTAATTGGCGCTCTTCTGCCGTGGTTTGTTCGTGAGTACGAATATGGTCAGACACGGTACAAATTGTTAATGCTTTTGCACCATATTCTGCAGCCACACCATAAATTCCAGCCGCTTCCATTTCCACGCCTAAAAATGCCGTATTTTTTTCCATTACATCGAACATTTCAACATCAGGGTGTATAAAATAAATCCGCCGAGAATAAGTTACCGACACGAACAGCTTTACCTTTTGCTTTTGCAGCTTGAACAGCGGCTTGTGCCATATCGAAGTCAGCAATAGCTGCAAAAGTCGTTATCTTTGAAACGAATACGGTTTTACTTTTTGAATCAGTACATGCACCTAAACCGATAATTACATCGCGCACTTTCACGTCCATACGAACAGCGCCACAAGACCCTACACGGATAATTTTTTTCACACCATATTCAGTGATTAATTCTTTCGCGTAAATAGAGCAAGATGGAATTCCCATACTGTGGCCCATAATAGAAATCTTACGACCTTTGTAAGTACCGGTATAACCAAGCATATTACGAACATTTGTTACTTCTACTGCATCTTGCAAAAACGTTTCTGCAATGTATTTTTGCACGAAGTGGATCACCTGGCATTAAAAACAACATCAGCAAATGCACCTTCAGGCGCATTAATATGTGGAGTCATAATTTTTCCTTCCTTTTTCAAATGTAAAAAATAAAAAAGTGCGGTCATTTTTCACCGCACTTATCCGAGAATTAAAGCGCTGCAGCACCGAGTCCGATGAACAAGCCAGCAATCGTTGCACTCATTAAGTTTGCTAAAGTACCTGCGATTACTGCTTTTAAGCCCTAAACGAGCAACATCACTACGACGGTTTGGCGCCATTCCACCTAAAGCCACCGATTAAGATTGCAATTGAGCTGAAGTTAGCAAAAACCACAAAGTGCGAAAGTAATAATCGCTTTAGTTTTTCAGTTAATACAATCGCAGAATCTGGTTGCAAGTATTTTTGCAAATTCAAGGTAACCTACGAATTCGTTAACCGCTAATTTCATCCCTGATCATTTGTCCTGCGATACCCGCTTCGGTACCATCAGTTACACCGATTAAGTATGCTAATGGTTTGAAAACTAAACCAAAGATAGATTGTAAAGTTACGTCGCCATAGCCAAACCAGCCACCAACGCCACTTAAAAATACCGTTAATTAATGCAATTAAACCAACGAATGCGATTAACATTGCACCTACGTTTAACGCAAGTTGCATACCTGCACTCGCTCCGCCCGCCATTGCTTCAAGTACGTTAGTTGGTTTTTCTGAATCATTGTCTTCTGGTTGTTTATCAGAGAATTGTTCTGTTTGTGGGAACATTAATTTCGCAAATAACAAACCTGCTGGCGCCGCCATAAATGACGCAGCGATTAAGTATGTCAATGGCACGCCCATTCCAGCATAACCCGCCATTACTGAACCCGCGATAGACGCAGTACCACCTACCATGATGGCAAATAATTCAGATTGGGTCATATTTTTTTAATGTAAGGGCGAACAACCAATGGTGCTTCAGTTTGACCTACGAAGATGTTCGCAGCAGCTGACATGGATTCTGCTTTTGAAGTACCCAATGCTTTTTGTAATGCACCGCCCTAATACTTTAATTACCACTTGCATAATGCCAAGGTAATAAAGCACAGAGATTAAGCCAGAGAAGAACACAATAATTGGTAATACTTTCACTGCAAAAAAATGAAACCTGAAGGTTTGCTTGGATCAGCTAAACCACCAAATACAAAGTTAATACCTTCGTTACCGTAAGCAATAACATTTGATACGGCATCAGCAGTTGCACCAAGTGCTTGTTTACCTGCTGGCACATATAAAAATAAGGGCGGCAAATCCAACTTGGATTGCTAACGCCCCCGAGCACGGTTCTGATACTAATCGCTTTACGATTATTGGAAAGTAATACGGCAATAGCGATTAATACGACCATTCCCAAAAATGCTGCTTAACACACTCATTTTGATTCCCTAGATTGGTTAAGTTAATAAAAAAGTCGGCTTATTCTACTTGTTTTTCTTACAAAAAGTCGGCGAATTTTCACCGCACTTTCTTGTAAGCGACTACAAAAATAGTCAAAAACCTTGTTAATTCCACATTGACGCGCATAAGCAGCCAATGCATTAGTTTCTTCCGCACTTGGAATGTGCGTTGATAACCCAGTTTCATCGCGCGCACCTTTACTATGCACACGGATAATTTTTTTAATGCCACATCAGGATAATTTCGTAAAAGTAGCGCAACGTTGCCCACCAAATGTTCAGCATCAAAAACTCTTTAAAAAAACTAACCGCACCTCTTCCACTTTATTTAACGGTAACAAGGCAGCCAGATTTTGCAAATTTCGCTCAAAGCTTTATCGTTTTTTTATATGTAAACGTTCTGGTATCACTTTCTGTGGCACGATTCCTGTTTGATTTTGTCGGTCAAAACAGAGTGTTTGTAAACCAGCGCCCTCTCCTTTCAAATCGAATAAAAATTTATCAGTGACATCGATTAACGAACGAATACGATCAAACTCAAAAAAGCCGCTACTATCCAAATAACAGGTTAATCCTTGCGAACGTAAAGCTTCAAAGAGCGGCACCAGTTTTTTTATGATGGATTGTCGGTTCACCGCCTGAAATTGTGACACCTCGAATAAATGGAACCGCCTCCATAACCTGTTCATACAAATACTGCAAACTAACCAATTTCGCATTTTCCGTATAACGAGGAATAGTTTCTGGATTATGGCAATACAAGCAATTTAACTTGCAACCTTGCAGAAAAATACTCGAACGATTGCCTTGCCCCTCTACATTTGAAAAACGGAATAATCCGATGCAACGGCACAAAAATCTCAGAAAGTGCGGTCATTTTTCCAATTATTTTTCAGCAGTGACATCTTTTTTTCATCGCGTAATTGGCGATCAAACACGTTGGCGCATTCATCCGTGCCGAGCCATACCAGGTTGTATCACGTAATGCGACTTCACCTTTACGGTATTTTTCAATTTCGCTTTTCTTCACCAAATAACCCGTAACGCGAATTAAATCCGTGTTTTTCAAATAGGTAGTAATGTAGCGATAGCCCTAAAGAGAATGCCCCATCAATAATATCTACCACCGCATCGCAGTGATCCACATAGGTTTGATCAAAGGCGAATAAATCCCCTGTACCAGATGGGAAATATTTATGGAACGGTGCAGACTGTTTCAAATGCGCAAAGTAACGTTGGTTCTTCGCCTACACGAATACGGTGAGCGGTGCGTTGCGCTTGTCTTCTTCGTGGTTGCTTGCTCCCCACTTGTGCGTGTAATAAATAACGATTGCCAGTACGTTCTGCATAAACCCCTTCATGTGCATCGGTGATTTCTTTAAGTTTATCCATAATTGCTGTCGCAATTTCATCACCACGAGCACTTTTACCAAAGGTTTCATTTAATCCTTCACATTGCAATAAGTGGTTTGCTGCATCTGCCAAGCCCACAATTGCGAACATCCCCGTAAAAATTAGTACGTTTGATAAAGCCTTCTTTTTCGAGGAATGAACTGTTAAAGAAATTACTTTCTTCCACTACAAACTTATGGCGTTTATCCATGGTTGAAAGAGCACATTTCACCACACGTGGTAATAATTCGTTTACCATTTCATCCGCACTTTTTACTCGCGCGGGCAATCGTTCCTAGACGTAAACGCGTTAATGTGTAAAGCACCGCCACATTCAGGCAGTGCGTTATAGCAACTTGCTACGCCGTATTCTTCACCCAGATCGAAAATATAGTAAGCATCGTTTGCAAAAGATGGCTTTAGAAACTAATAAACAGGCTTTTTGCTGCAAGTTCAGCAAATTCACGGCTCGTTTTAGATTTGTCATAACGAATGGTCATATTCGGTGTTGGTGCTTCAAGCTCAATCACTGCGCGTAAAATCAAGCGACCCGCTTTCGTATCATACGGCCCAATATTGGCATGACAGAATGAATCAGGCACAGTTTTGTCGATATGATTTAAGAAACGTTTAATTTTGATGTAGTCTTTTTCTTCATCTGTAATGAAAGGATCGAGCAACACATCAAGACGGCCAACATAAACAGGATAAGTTGTAATAGATGGCACGTGAGAGTAAAGAATCAATAATCCGTCAAGTGCTTCATCTAGATCTTTTGGTGGCGGCAGCTCTAAAAATTCGCAGCCTTTTTTAATATACACATTGTAATCAGGCAAGATATAGCGAGGACGATAAATCGCGTAACCTTCACATAAATCACAAATCATCTGATTCTGTAAAAAGCCCCATTCTTCATCGGTATAGCCAAGCAAATCGCGAGGATCAAATAAACGCTCAGCAATATTGCCTAATGTCATTAATTTTTGATGATAAGTCAGATTATTGGCTTTAACCGTATCGAGAATATCTTGAAGTGAAGCTAACATAATGTCCCCCTTTAGAAATGGTTTTGTATTGTACGCAATGGTAACAAAATAGACAATTTTTGAAAAATGTGAGGCGAGATCACATTTTCAGAAATAAAAACTAAAGCAAACGATTAACCATTAAAATAAGAAATATAGAATTTAGATGGTAGAGAAAAAGGATTTTTGACTGGCGGAGTAATGAAGATCCGCCAGTTTTAATTTGATTGGTAAATTTTACATGTTATCACTTGAATAACACATTTTTCTTAACAAAGGGATTATCTCTTGTAATGCTTGTTGAATAGAAATTAACCCTAGATTCATTTGAGTCTCTTTTTCCGCAGGTGGGCAAAATGCAAGATGCTTATCTACATCATTAATCGGTTTCCAGCGTCTCGGCTGAGAAGAACGACTATTTGGATAAAAACCCGATTGTCGGAATATTAAACGCACTGCTCAAATGCAATGGTCCTGTAGATCCCGCAATAAATAAATCCGCACAAGCTAAAGAATGAGCAAAATCCACTAAACCTTTTATTCTTATCGTAAATAACTCACGTGAATCATTCACTAGATTAGCCAACTCATGAGTCTTTTCACTTTCCCCAGGCCCTGCTGTCAGCACAATATTGCAATCAAATTCAGCTAATAAGCCTTTAATTAAATCTGCATATTGCGCTAAAGAAAGATTCGTAGCTGAACCACCAGAACCGCTATGCACAAAGATCCATTTTTATTTGCGGAAAGTCCTAAACTCTCTTGCAAGAAAATGCGTTGATTTTCCACCGCACTTTTCTCAAAGGTTAAATAAGGCAGTTTTAGGTTCAACAACTGGCATATTATGCTTGTGCAAAAAGCGCGGACTAAATCTTGATTGTATTCCGCTTCCGATTTTTCAGAACGAGAACGGCGTTGTGTTAGACGGTGATTATAGAGAATTTGAACCCATTTCGTTGCTGGCGCGAGACGATATTTAATCCCACTTTTTCCAAGCGAGTTTTCCATTATGGGTATTAGAAAAGAAACTAATCATTCCATCAAACCGCTGCGATTTGATTTCCTGTACAAGACGTTTGAAATCAGTTTTATCATGCTATCAATAATGACGTGATCAATAAACGGACAAACTTCTGCTAAAAGGCGCTGTGTAACTCGGAACAAGTGCGGTTAATTTTAAAGAAGGATTCGATAACTTCAGCATAGCAAAAGCAGGCCATGCTTGCATAAAATCGCCTAATTTATCGTTACGAATAACTAAGATCTTTTCCATAATTTCTCCGCTAAAATGAACAAACCGCACTTGAAAAGTGCGGTCGTATTTCTATGTTATTTTTGCGGATTATAAAACTATCAACACAATTTAAGTCTTCGAAAGATTGTTCTAAGCGTTTAGACATAGATTCTTCCATTTTACGTAACCATACACGTGGATCGTAGTATTTTTTGTTTGGTGCATCTGGGCCTTCTGGGTTACCTAATTGACCTTGAAGATAAGCTTCATTTGCTTTATAGAGTTCAAAAATACCATTCCAAGATGCCCATTGAGTATCGGTATCAATGTTCATTTTGATTGCACCGTAACTAATTGCTTCACGGATTTCTTCGCGGCTAGAACCTGAACCACCGTGGAATACAAAATTAATTGGTTTTGCAGGAAGATTACGTTCTTTCGCAACGAACTCTTGTGATGCACCTAAAATAGATGGTTTTAATTTTACGTTACCTGGTTTGTAAACACCATGTACGTTACCGAATGCCGCTGCAACCGTAAAGTTAGGACTTACAGGGTTTAATTGGTCGTAAACATAAAGCACGTCAGATGGTTGAGTGTATAAACGAGACTCATCAACACCAGAATTATCTACGCCATCTTCTTCACCACCAGTAATACCGATTTCGATTTCAAGGGTCATCCCCATTTTATCCATACGAGCGAGGTATTCACGGCAGATTGCCATATTTTCTTCCATTGGCTCTTCAGAAAGGTCAAGCATGTGAGAAGAGAATAATGGACGGCCAGTTTCTGCAAAGTGTTTTTCACCCGCTTCAAGTAAACCATCAATCCATGGAAGTAATTTTTCGCAGCATGGTCAGTGTGAAGAATAACTGGAACACCGTATTCTTTGGCTAAAGTATGAACGTGTTTCGCACCTGCAATCGCACCAAGCACATCAGGACGAGCACCGCTTGCAGGGTTTAACGCCTTTTACCCGCATAGAACGCCGCACCACCGTTTGAGAAAATTGAATAATAACTGGCGCTTTTTACGCGTGCAGCAGTTTCTAACACGGCATTAACTGAGTCAGAACCTACGCAGTTTACTGCTGGGATAGCAAAGTTATGCTCTTTTGCATAAGCAAAGATTTTTGCACATCTTCACCTGTTACGACACCAGGTTTCACGATATCTAATAATTTAGCCATACTTGTGTTTCCTTTTTATGTTTAGCGGGACAAACCCACAATTGGAGAATTTTTGACTTTTTATCGATAGCGACATTTTTAATAATCGCCATCGATATGCCACATAAGGAAAAAGCGCGGTTAGTTTTTCGCACGTTTTTCAAGAATTTCTACTGCTGGTAATACTTTGCCTTCTACGAATTCTAAGAACGCACCGCCACCCGTTGAAATGTAAGAGATCTTGTCTGCAATACCGAATAAATCGATAGCTGCTAAAGTATCACCGCCCCCTGCGATAGAGAATGCATCGCTGTTTTGCAATCGCGTGAGAAATAATTTCAGTCCCTTTTACGGAAGTTAGGGGAACTCAAACACGCCAACTGGACCATTCCATAAAACGGTTTTTGCATTTTTGATGATTTCTGCCAATTGTTCTGCAGATTTATCACCAATATCAAAGATAGATTCCTCATCTTTCACTTCGTTTACTGCTTTTTCTGTTGCAGCTGCGGTTTCAGAGAACTCTAACCCTACTCGAACATCAACTGGCACAGGAATATCAGTATTTGCTGCTAATTCTTTTCGCGACTGGGATTAAATCAGCTTCATATAAAGATTTACCTACATTATGGCCTGCTGCCGCAATGAAAGTATTTGCAATACCACCGCCCACAATAATTTGGTCAGCGATTTTTTTGAAGAGAAATTTAATACTTCTAATTTAGTGGAAACTTTTGAACCGCCTACGATCGCAACCATTGGACGAGCAGGTTCTTTTAATGCTTTTACCTAATGCATCTAATTCTGCTGCAAGTAATGGACCTGCACTAAACGATTGGTGCAAATTCTGCAACGCCGTAAGTTGATGCTTGCGCACGGTGAGCGGTACCAAACGCATCCATCACAAATACATCGCAAAGTGCGGCATATTTTTTACCTAATTCAGGATCGTTTTTCTTTTCACCTTTGTTCACGCGTACGTTTTCTAAAACAACGATTTCGCCTTCTTTAACATCTACGCCATTTAAATAGTCTTGTTCTAAACGAACATTAAAAGCCTGCGTCTTTTAAGTAATCAACAACTGGTTGTAAAGAATCTTCTGGTTTGAATTCACCTTCAGTTGGACGACCTAAGTGAGAAGTCACCATCACTTTCGCGCCTTTTTCTAAGGCTAATTTTAAAGTAGGAATGGTCGCACGAATACGCGCATCTGAGGTCACTTTGCCATCTTTTACTGGCACATTAAGATCCGCACGGATAAATACACGTTTACCGGCTAAATCTAAATCAGTCATTTTGATTACTGACATAATCTATCCTCTTGTTAAGTTAAAATTAAAATTGAAAACTTTTCGTATTATACCTACTTCGCGCTAGGTTGTAACGATTTAGAATCAAAGAAATTCTTATTTGCTTTGGCAATTCATTACCTGCCATTTTTATCATAACAAATGAATAATTCGTTTCGACTTGCGCCTAAATAAGCATTTTTAATTGTGGATTATGTTGTTTCATCCAACGAAAAAAAGTTCATTGCGGCTTAAATTTTGATTCAGTAATTTTAATGAGCTAAATAATTCCTGCTCCTTAGCAAAAATATTGCTGGGCAGAATCAAATGCACAGCTACCATGTTTTTCCCATTCACCTTGCAATAATTGTTCACCTGGTGAGATAGCCAAATATCGTGCTAATAAATCTTTTGGCAAGGCTGGTAAATCGCCCTTACAAAAAACGTGGATGATCCGTCACTGAAAGTGCATTTTGCATTTTGAGGCCATAATCCATGAACGACCCAACCTAAAAGTGCGGTTACTTCCACATTGATATTGAGAGGAGGAAGGCAACTGATTACCATATTTTTTCACGCTGAATATCACAAAATCCAGGCGACCAAGATAATGCCAACATATAATAATCGACAGGCGCCTTTGCATTTTGCCCAATAGGATCATCACGCATAATCACATCATAATTGGTAAAAACATTCGGATTTTTCACCGCACTTTTTTTCAATATCCGTCCGCTTTGTCTCAAATTGAGCTCAAATTTAGGCTCAGATACTTTTGTTTGCTTCGTCTGCTCAATTACGGGAGAAGGTGATTGATTTTTAGCTTTTGGTTGAATCGGTAAAATATTGCCAAATTGCTAGTACAACGAGGACAATAAGAGAAAGGGTGGAAGTGAATTTTTTTCATAAATTTTTGTTTAGTTTTTGTCAATCAAGTTTTTTTGTCGGCTATAATTCGCGGCTTTCAACTTTCTATTAAGGATCACAATGGCATTACTCATCACTAGCAAAATGTACCAACTGCGATATGTGCTTACCAGAATGCCCGAACGAAGCGATTTCCATTGGCGATGAGATTTATGTGATCGATCCTGTACTTTGCACGGAATGTCGGCCATTACGACACTCCAACCTGCCAAAAAGTTTGCCCAATCACTAACTGTATTAAGCCCGATCCTGAACATCAAGAAAGCGAAGAACAGCTTTGGGAACGCTTTGTGATGATTCATCATTCAGATAAGTTGTAATTTAACTTGTTATATCTTTTTAAGCTAAATAGTGCGGTTAATTTTAAGCTTCTTTTTTTATTATCTTTTTCACCGCACTTTTTCTTTACCTTATCCCGCTACGGCGGTAAATATCCCCATTGAATTAAAAATGGGATGACCATAATCACCACGCCAATCAATAACGCAAACACCAAAAGCAAAAATTACCGCCAGCAACACGATATGGCAATGTTGGATTTTCAATACGTGTACGCCATGCCAAGCCAATTGGTAAAATTAAGCAATAGAACGCACACAACAAACCAGCGTAACTTAATGCAGTAATAAATCCTTCAGGATAAAAACAATGCAAATACAAGTGGCGGTAAAAATGCGGCAATGGTCAATACAAAGCGATTATTTGGTAAATGATAGCGTTTGAATAAATCACCTAAGCCTTCAAACACACCAAGCATTACGCCTAAGAATGAAGTAATTAACGCGAGTGATGAGAACACGCGTACCACTTCGCCCATAAAATGCGAACCTGTGATTTCACGTGTTGCATTCACTAAGCCATTTAGCGTTGGGTCGGCTTGTAAAATACGCACAAATTCACTTTGACTTAATACACCATGTGTTGCTAACTGCCATACAAGATAAGCAGCTAATGGAATCGCGGTACCAATCAAAATAGCACGACGAAATTTTTCTACACTTCCACCTAAGTAGCTATTTACACTCGCCATAATGACATGGAAACCGAAAGAGGTGAAAAATATCGGTGCAGCAGAAACCACAAAAGCATAATCCAAAGGCAATGCCATTAAATTATCTGTTGCCACTTTTGGAAGCATCATAAATAGCACAAAAAGCAAAAGCGACTAACTTACCAATAAATAACACGCGAGGTTAAACCATCCACACCTTTCGTTCCTACAACCACGAAAAGAACCCAGTACAACAGTGAAGATAATAATCGCCGTTTTAAGCGACATCGCTTCCATTCCAAAACGCAGTTGGCAAGCCTGAAAGTAAAGATCACCACCCGTAATATAAGCGGCTGAAAGTGCATAAAGTAAAATTAACAAACTCAACGTTGCTAAAATACGTCCCGGAACGCCAAAATATTTTTTTCAGCTAGCGTGGCAACACCATCATCCAACTGTTCCGCGGTTTTGATACACTTCTACAAACAACAATCCACTGTAAACCAACAAAGCCCACAAGCCAACGAGCAATAACACGGTATAACCAAAGCCCATGCCCGCTGATGTAAGCGGCATAGCAAGCTATACCTGCTCCAATGGTTGTGCCTGCAATAATCAGCACTCCCAAATGTTTTATTCTGTAACATAAAATTATCCTTATAGTGTTGTGTTTGAAAACTAATTTAAAGGTTGACCGCACTTTTTCTTTATAGTGTAAACGGCAAACAGAAAGGTAAGAGTCATTGCCCTCAATTTGAATTTGCGCGCCTTCTTTAATAACCTCACCTTGATCATTTAAGCGCAAAACAAAGTTAGCCTTGCGGCCACAATAACAAATTGTTTTTAATTCTTCGAGTTGATCCGCCCAAGCCAGTAAATATTTACTTCCTTCAAAAAGCTCCGCTTGGAAATCTGTACGCAAGCCATAACAGAGCACTGGAATCTTGAGTTTATCAACAACATCACTCAACTGGTAAACTTGTTGTTTGCTAAGAAATTGCGCTTCATCCACCAGCACACAGTGCACTTTTTTTCTTTTTAAGTGCTCATTGATTTCATCAAACAAATTGGTTTCCGAGCGAAATAAAAAGGCATCTTGCGAAATGCCAATACGCGATGTGACTTTCCCCACGCCAAAACGATCATCAATCGCAGCCGTATAAACTAATGTGTTCATATCACGCTCGCGATAGTTATAGGAAAGATTGTAGCAACGTCGTTGATTTTCCAGCGTTCATTGTGGAGTAATAGAAGTAGAGTTTTCGCCATTTTTTTCTCCTAAATTGCCGGTAATTCCGTCATTGCCCAACGAGGTTTAACATCAATAGCCAGATCGCTATGCTGACCTTGTTTTTAAACGTAAAAACCTGTGTAAGCAATCATTGCGCCATTATCTGTACAAAAATTGAGGTTGAGGATAAAAACACTTCACCGCCTAAATTCTGCATTAAGTGCGCAAGCGTTTCTCGGAGTTTTTATTTGCACTCACCCTCCACGCAATCACTAAACGTTTATAGCCTGTTTCTTTTTAATGCGCGCTTACATTTAATGGCAAGTGTACCCACCACCGCATCTTGGAAAGCATAAGCAATATCCGATTTAGTTTGTTCTGTCAGTTCACCCTCGTTTTTTTAATCGCTTGATTAATCGTATTCGCAGCAAACGTTTTTAAACCAGAAAAACTAAAAATCAAGGCCTGCACGATCTGTCATTGGACGTGGAAATGTGAAAACGATTTGGCGTGCCTTTTTCCGCTAAACGAGAAAGTGCCGCACCGCCTGGATAATCTAGTCCAAGTAATTTTGCTGTTTTATCAAATGCTTCACCTGCAGCATCATCAATGGATTCGCCAATCACTTCATATTTTCCTACGCCATCTACACGCACTAATTGAGTATGACCACCCGATACCAACAAAAGCAACAAAAGGAAAGTGCGGTAAATTTTTCATCAAGCATTGGGGCAAGTAAATGCCCTTCCATATGATGAACACCAATCGCAGGAACATTCCACGCGTAAGCTAAAGAACGCGCAATCGTAGCGCCGACGAGCAATGCTCCGACAAGCCCTGGACCACTCGTATAAGCGATGCCATCAATATCGCTCGCCGTTAACTTAGCTTCTTCTAACGCAGCTTTAATGAGAGGAGCAGTTTTACGAATATGATCGCGCGATGCTAATTCAGGAACCACACCACCATAATCTGCATGCAGGGCAATTTGAGTATAAAGTTGATTAGCAATTAACCCTTTTTCTTCATCATAAATCGCCACGCCCGTTTCATCACACGAGGTTTCAATGCCTAAGATTTTCATTGATTTTCTTAATTTATTACCTAAAAATGTTGCGCGATTTTACCCTGTTTAAGCGGTTTTAACCAGTTGAAACCACAAATATTAAGGTGAATTGGCATTCTTTCCTTTACTTTTTCCCTAAAAGTAGATTAGAATTGCATCCTTTATTAAATTTACCATTTGCACAGTGGTGCTTTGGTGAAAAATAAAATTTTTAAATTGCAATTAAATTAAACTCATTGAGGTGATTGGCTTATGCCTGTAATTAAAGTACGTGAAAACGAATCATTTGACGTAGCTTTACGTCGTTTTCAAACAGCTCTTGCGAAAAAGCGGGAATCTTAGCTGAAGTACGCGCTCGCGAATTTTTACGAAAAAACCAACTACAATTCGTAAACGTGAAAATGCAACACTTGCAAAAACGTCACGCAAAACGCAACGCTCGCGAAAACGCGCGCAATACCCGTTTATACTAATTTATAGTATTTTCTGACTCGAGTTAAGACAAACCGTGAATCCTTTGGACTCACGGTTTTGCTTACTAAGCACAACAAAAAATCTACGCCAGAAAACGACCGCACTTTCACACCACGATCACGAGGCTCGACAATGAAAGGTTCTATTCCACGCCCCTTTATTGATGATTTTGCTGACAAAAGTCCGATATTGTCGATGTGATTAATACGCGCGTAAAAACTAAAAAGCTGGCTGCGATTATCAAGCCTGCTGCCCTTTTCATCACGAAAAAAACACCATCCTTCACAGTTAGCCAAAAGAAACAGTTTTATCATTGCTTTGGTTGTGGCGCACATGGTAATGCGATTTCCTTTTTAATGGATTATGACAAACTTGAATTTGTAGAGGCGATTGAAGAACTTGCAGGAATGGCAGGGGCTTGAAGTACCTTACGAAAAACGTGCTAATAACAGCGGGAAAACCTCAAGCGAATTATCAAACCAAACGAAATCTCTATGAATTAATGCAAGAAATTGCCAAGTTTTTATCAAAGCCAATTGCCATTAAATACGCAAGCGCAAGAATATTTACAACAACGTGGGCTTTCACCTGAAATTATTGAGCGTTTTCCAAATTGGGTTTGTACCGAATTCAATGGATACTGTACTGCGTAAATTTGGTGTTAATCGTGAAGAACAACAAAAACTCATTGAGCTAGGCATGCTTTCTCGAAAATGATCGTGGCAATGTTTACGATAAATTCCGAAATCGCATTATGTTTCCAATTCCGCGATAAACGTGGGCGTACAGTGGCTTTTTGGAGGGCGGTATTAACGGATGAAAAAGCCGAAATATCTGAATTCGCCAGAAACCATTACTTATCATAAAGGTAACGAGCTTTATGGTTTGTACGAAAACTCTTACAAACCAACGATGAACCAAAACAATTACTTGTTGTTGAAGGTTATATGGATGTGGTCGCATTAGCACAATTTGGCGTGGATTATGCAGTAGCTTCTTTAGGTACGTCTACGACATCAGAACAAATTCAACTTATTTTTCGTTCGACTGAGCAAGTTGTTTGTTGTTACGATGGTGACCGTGCAGGGGCGTGATGCAGCTTGGCGGGCATTAGAAAATGCATTGCCTTATTTAGAAGATGGCAGGCAACTCAAATTTATTTTCTTGCCTGATGGAGAAGATCCTGATACTTACATTCGCCAATATGGCAAAGAAAAATTTGAAGAATATATCGAAAAGTGCGCAATCTTTAAGCGAGTTTATGTTTGCTCACTTAAGCCCACAAGTTGATTTTTCTAGCAAAGAAGGGCGCGGAAAAATTAGTTGCTCTGGCTGCACCGTTAATTCGCCAAATTCCAGGGGAAATGCTGCGCTTATCACTACGCAACATGCTTGCTCAGAAACTTGGGATTTTTGATCAAACTCAGCTAGAAAATCTTATCCCAAAACAATTAGAACAAACTGACACACAACAAAAAGTTGCTAATAATAAAAATCAAGAAGACACCAATGCGAATGGTCATTTCATTGCTTCTTCAAAATCCTGAATTAGTGAAAACGTATGTCCTGAAAGCGGTGTGCAAGCATTACGTGCAGAAGCTGGTTTTGAAATTCTGGAAAAATTGACCACACTTTGTCGCCAACGAGAAGGGATTACGACAGGGCAGATTTTAGAGCACTTCCGTGATACGCCTTACAGCAATCCCCTTGAAATACTGGCAACTTGGGATCATTTTATTAGACGAAGCAGAAATGATCAATGCATTTTTCACAAAACTATCGTCGCTTAAATATTCAAGCCATTGAGCGAGACATTGAAATGCTTATTGCTAAAGAACGAGCTGAAGGGGCTTACTAATGAGGAAAAACAGTGCTCGTTCACCTTTTTAGCGGGTAAAGAACTGCAGAAAAACAGTTAGTTAATCCGCAATAACAATGATAAAAATTGTAAGTTCGTAACAAAAATTATATTGCTAATATCACATCAAGCAAAAACGGATATAAAAAATGGAAAAATCAACAATCTACAGCTGAACAATATTCAGAACAAATTGAACAACTGATGGAATTAGGTCGCACTCAAGGTTATTTAACCTATGCAGAAATTAATGATTTATTACCAGAAGATGTCATCGACCCTGAATATTACGATAAGTTGCTACAAACGCTACAAAAATGATGCAGGGATTCCGGTTTTGGACGAAGCCCCTGAAAGCGATGAGATGATGTTGAATGACACCATTCCAGATGAAGATGCGGTAGAAGAGGCAACCCAAATTCTTTCAAATGTAGAATCTGAAATTGGTCGAACAACCGATCCTGTCCGTATGTATATGCGTGAAATGGGGACGGTTGATCTTCTCACTCGTGAAGATGAAATCAGCATTACAAAACGTATTGAAGAAGGAAATTGATGAAGTTCAAACATCCATTGCCGCATATCCTGAAGCTTTAAATGGGTTGCTAAAAAATTATGATGATGTGGAAAAAGGAAACTTCCGTTTAGCTGACTTAATTACAGGTTTTGTCGATCCAAATGCCGAAATAGAAGAACATAATGTCATTGATGAAAGCTTTTCTGAAGACGGAGAAGAATCAGAAAGTGCGGATGTTGAAGACAATGAAGATGAAGACGAAAGTGAATCAGAATCTACATCAGATTCAAGCGAATCTGATAATAGCATCGATCCAGAGGTCGCGAGGAAAAATTCCAACAGTTAAAAGACCAGCATATCAAAAACGCTTGCTGTTGTTGAAAAAAACATGGTCGCTCAGGAAAACGTGCCCAAGATCAAAATTGCACTGCTTGGTGAAATTTTTAAACAATTCCGCTTAGTACCAAAAACAATTGATTTACTCGTTTTATCAATGAAAGAAATGATGAAACGTGTACGCTATGAAGAACGACAATTACAAAAATATTAGTTGATATTGCAGGAATGCCAAAAGATGATTTTGAAAAACTCATTACGACTAATGGCAGCAATACTGAGTGGGTACAAAAAGCCTTAAAATCCAGTAAACCATGGGCAAAAACGCTTACCAAAAATATGAAGAACGTATTCTTGAGGGCATTAAACAACTTAGCTAACATTGAAGAAAATACGAAACTTACCATTACCCAAAATGCGCGATATTTGTGATGCAGTCGCTCGAGGTGAACAAAAAAAGCTCGTCGTGCAAAAAGAAATGGTAAAGCTAACTTGCGTTTAGTAATTTCCATCGCGATACACGAATCGCGGTTTACAATTCCTAGACTTAATTCAAGAAGGGAATATTGGCTTAATGAAAGCGGTAGATAAATTTGAGTATCGCCGTGGTTATAAATTCTCTACATATGCGACTTGGTGGATTCGCCAAGCCATTACACGCCTCTATTGCGGATCAAGCTCGTACAATCCGTATTCCGGTACACATCAGATTGAAACAATCAACAAACTTAACCGCATTTCGCCAGTTATTACAAGAAATGGGACGAGAAGCAACACCAGAAGAATTAGCTGAGCGTATGGGAATGCGGAAGATAAAATCCGTAAAGTATTAAAAATTGCAAAAGAGCCAATTTCCATGGAAACGCCTATCGGTGATGACGATGACTCACATTTAGGTGATTTTATTGAAGATTCAACCTTAGAACTTCCTTTTAGATTCTGCAACAGCACAAAGTTTAAGAGTCGCAACAAATGAAGTTCTTGAAGGCCTAACACCACGAGAAGCAAAAAGTATTGCGTATGCGTTTTGGTATCGATATGAATACCGACCATACGCTTGAAGAAGTGGGTAAACAATTCGACGTTACACGCGAACGTATCCGTCAAATTGAAGCAAAAGCGACTACGTAAATTACGTCATCCCTAGTCGCTCGGAAACATTAAAGTTTCCTTGACGACTAAAGTTACAAATAAAAAGGAGCTATAGCTCCTTTTTATTACAGTTAAACTAATAAGAAAACCCGATCTAAGACCGGGTTTTATTTTTGTCTATCTGACAAATTATTCTGCAACAACGATTACATCTAATGTTGCAAATACTTCACCGTGAAGTTGGAAAACGAACATCGTGGTCACCAAGAGTACGGATTGGACCGTTTGGTAAACGAACTTCACTTTTCGCAATTTTAACGCCTGCTGCAGTTACTGCTTCTGCTACATCACGAGTAGTGATTGCGCCGAATAAACGACCTTCATCACCTGCTTTAGATGCGATAGTCACAGAACCTAATGCAGTAACTTCTGCTGCACGAGCTTGAGCTGCTGCAAGATTTGCTGCTGCGGCTTCTAATTCTGCACGACGTGCTTCAAAGTGTTCAATGTTAACTTTTAGTTGCCACAACTGCTTTACCTTGTGGGATTGAAGTTACGTGCAAAACCTGATTTAACATTTACTTGATCGCCCACTTGACCTAAGTGAACAATTTTATCTAAAAGAATTACTTGCATTACCGTGTCTCCTTAATTACTGATGATTGTCAGTGTATGGAAGTAACGCTAAATAGCGGCAGCGCTTGATTGCACGAGCTAATTGACGTTGGTACTTCGCACGAGTACCGGTAATACGGCTAGGTGACAATTTTGCCGCTTTCTGAAATATAGTTCTTTAATGTAGGGATATCTTTTGTAATCGATTTCAACAACATTTTTCCGCTGTGAAACGGCAGAACTTACGACGACGGAAATAACGTGCCATTTGGCTAGTCTCCTAATCTATAAATTCGATTTGCTCGGCATGTAAAACTAATTGGCATAACCCACTTTTGGGTTTTTATGTGATGTAATAAACCCACCACCAAAATTTTACTACCGACCGTAATGCTTTTGAGTTTTTCTATCAATTGATTACCACTAATTTGAACTGGCATCTTTAACCAAGCTTGACGTGTGAAACCACTTTCAATCTGATCAGAACGATGTTCTAACAAAAACTTGCAATGCTCAATTCCACTAGGGGCTCTTTAATCGCTTTTGGCAACTGAGAAACGACTCCCTATAACCGAAAAACGATTATCAATTTTTCAAATTACTCTTCAGCATCCTCAAAATCGTTGTTTTCAACTTCAGCTAAAGGTTTACGTTCTTCTTTAGCCGCTTTCATTGGGGACGCTTCTGTTACGGCGTGCTTAGTATGGATAACAAGACTGCGTAATACAGCATCGTTATAACGGAAAAGTCGTTTCTAGCTCGTCGATGACTTGTTGAGGGCGCTTCTACATTCATAAGCACATAGTGTGCTTTTGTGTAATTTATTAATTGGGTACGCTAATTGGCGACGACCCCAATCTTCTAGGCGATGAACTTGACCACCAGCTTCTTTTACAGAACTGGTGTAACGTTCGATCATACCTGGTACTTGCTCGCTTTGGTCCGGATGAACCATAAACACGATTTCGTAGTGACGCATTACTGCTCTTACGGGTTAATCAGCCTTTTGACGTAGATCAGCCACCAATCTGCAAAAGGCAAGGAACGAAAAATTCAATGTGGCTAAGGGTTGCGGATTATACCGATTTTTACGTTCCGCAACCCGTTTGAGTTCTTTTTTGACCAAAAGAAGGCCGATATTGTAATAATATCGGCCTATCTCAAATCTTCAGTGATTAACGACTGCGGAAAAATAATACGACCTTTACTTAAATCATAAGGGGTCATTTCTACAGTCACCTTATCCCCAGTCAAAATACGGATATAGTTTTTACGCATTTTTCCAGAAATATGCGCAGTAACCACGTGACCGTTTTCCAACTCCACGCGGAACATAGTATTCGGTAAAGTCTCTAAAATTGTGCCTTGCATCTCAATGCAATCTTCTTTCGCCATTGTATCCTCTAAAAATAATCGATTTTTATCCGCACTTTAGGCGGAAAAGTTAAGAAAAAAACAGGGCGGATTATAGCCGTTTTTGGCTTTTCTACGAAAGAAAAATAATATTGTTCATAAAAAAACTCAATTTGGCATAATCTAACAATGATTTACAAAAGCTAAAACAACCCTATAATAACCGCACTTTTTATAAAAAGAAAATAGTATATGAATTCAAAAACACTTAGGCCATACGGCGCGTAAACGCTTTGGTCAAAACTTTTTACATGATACTTCTGTGATTCAAGGTATCGTGGCGGCGATTTACCCACAACCCAATCAATTCTTAGTGGAAATTGGTCCGGGACTTGGTGCATTAACAGAGCCTGTTGGTGAACTTGTCGATCATCTGACTGTGGTAGAGCTTGACCGAGACCCTAGCAGAACGTTTACGTCACCATCCATTTTTACATCAAAAGCTCACTGTTATTGAAACGGATGCGATGCAATTTGATTTTGGTGAGCTTTATACAAAAGAAAATTTAGCAGAAAAAGGGCAAAAATTACGTGTGTTTGGTAACTTGCCTTACAACATTTCTACCCCATTGATGTTCCACTTGTTTAAGTATCATGATGTGATTCAGGATATGCACTTTATGCTGCAAAAAGAAGTGGTCAAAACGCTATGCGCAGGGCCAAATAGCAAAGCTTATGGTCGTTTAACCATTATGGCGCAATATTTCTGCCAAGTGATGCCTGTACTTGAAGTGCCACCTTCTGCATTTAAACCTGCACCGAAAGTAGATTCAGCCGTTGTGCGTTTAATTCCGCATAAAGAATTGCCGCACCCTGTAAAAGATTTATATTGGTTGAACCGTGTTTGCTCCCAAGCGTTCAATCAACGCCGTAAAACGCTGCGCAATGCACTCTCAACGTTATTTTCACCTGAAAATCTGACCGCACTTGGTATTGATTTAAATGCACGAGCAGAAAATTTGGCTATCGCAGATTATGCACGCTTAGCAAACTGGTTGGCAGATAATCCTCCAGCTGATATTAATAAAGATGAAATCTTAGATTCAGAAGAGTAAAAAGAGCGGTCAAAAATGGCAACCTATTTCGTCGGTGATTTGCAAGGCTGTTATGATGAATTACAGCTTTTATTAGAGCGTGTAGATTTCAATCCTACGCAAGATAAACTTTATCTTGTGGGGGATCTTGTAGCGCGTGGGGATAAGTCACTTGAATGTCTTCGTTTTGTTAAATCCCTTGGCAATGCAGCACAGACAGTGCTGGGCAATCATGATTTACACTAATTGCGACCGCACTGGGTATTAAAAAGTGAAACCTCGTGATCATGTCGATGCTATTTTTTTAAATGCACCCGATTTTTGATGAGCTGATTCATTGGTTTACGCCATCAGCCATTACTTGTGCATAATGAAAAGTTAAACTTCCTGATGGCGCATGCAGGCATTTCGCCTGATTGGGATTTGAAAACTGCAAAAAGCTTGTGCAGCTGAAGTTGAACAGATTTTACAGCACGGCGATTTTTCATTATCTTATTGAAAATATGTATTCTGAACAGCCAGATCGCTGGTCGCCAGATTTACAAGGGCTTAGCGCGTCATCGTTACATTATTAATGCTTTCACTCGAATGCGTTTTTGCTATTTGGATCATCGCTTGGATTTTGCCTGTAAATCCCCTTTAAAAGATGCACCTACAGAGCTTACACCTTGGTTTAATTTAGATAATCCACTTTATAAACAAATTCCCATTATCTTTGGACATTGGGCAAGTTTAGTGGATGAGCCCACTCCACAAGGTATCTATGCCTTGGATACCGGTTGTGTATGGAATAATCGAATGACTATATTGCGTTGGGAAGACAAACAGCTCTTCACACAAAGTGCGGTCAAAAATTACAGTGATTTTTAAGGAAATTCTATGCTCTCGCTTACGGCTGAATCTTGTGAACTGTTCAATATTCCTTTCTATCAATTTGCCCAAATGAAAAAATTCTGCCCGGAAGATATTCCAGCTCATTAAAGCCGATTACAAATTACATTGGGATAATTGGAAAGAGATTATTCAAGAAGTAGCAAAACAACTAGGCATGCCTTTTGCGAAAACCGCATATTGAAAGTTGGACCAATGGTTGGCAAGTGCGAGCTCATTTCTTCGCTTATTTTAAATACGAGTTTAACCAAAATTCTGCAGCCATTTTTCCGTACTCTTAAATCGTCGTCGATTAAGAGTATGCTTAGATTGGCATTGTTATCGTGCTGATCGCTCGCAAATTAATGTTCAGCAATACAATCAATGGCTTGATCAATTTGACTTCAAACAATTTGCTGATTTTTGATATTTTGCGAGAGGATGAAAGTGAATATAATGATTTTCGCCAAGTGAAGGACATTTCTGAAAAAGATCTCCTCTTACGTTCAGATGAAGATTTTTGGTGCATTGGAAAAAGCATTGAAAAAGCTGAACTTCATCAAATCGACCCTGTTTCATTTATCACCCAAACTATTCAACAGTTACAACCACTTTACGATCGCTGTCATCAATAAAAGTACACTCATTCCCATTAAATTTTTTTGTCTTTTTATTTGTTATGCTATCATTACATTAATTTAACATTTTTTAACAATTTAAACTTTTAGGAGAGCTTTATGAAAAACGTCGTGATCGTTGGCGGGGGAGCTGGCGGCATTGAATTAGCGACATTCTTAGGGTGATAAATTAGGGTCGAAAAAAACAAGCCAAAAGTGACACTTGTGGATCGTAATGCCACTCATCTATGGGAAACCCTTATTACATGAAATTGCAACAGGTGTAATGGATGATGGCGTAGATTCTCTTAGCTATCGCGCACATGGTAAAAATCACCATTTCAGTTTTGAACAGGGTTCAATCACTCGTATTAATCGTGAACAAAAATATGTTGAACTCGCTCCTGTTTATGGCCAAGAAGGCGATATGCTCGTCGTTGCTCGCCGAATTCCTTACGATTATTTAGTGGTTGCAATGGTAGCAAATCAAATGATTTCAACACAAAAGGTGTAGCTGATAACTGTATTTTTCTTAGACAGCTCAGATCAAGCTTTGCGCTTTCAGCAAAAAATGTTGGAATTATTCCTTAAATTCTCTGAAAACCGTGCTTTAGATGATATTGGTGAAGAAGAATTTAAACAGAAACTAGTCGATGAAAGCAAAGTAAACTATTGCGATTGTTGGCGGTGGCGCAACCGCGTGGGAATTAACAGCTGAGCTTTATCATGCCACGGAAGATTTATCTTCTTACGGCTATGGCAAAATTGATAACTCATGTTTACAAGTCACCCTCGTTGAAGCGGGACCTCGCTTACTGCCAGCACTCACCTGAAGATTTATCTGCTGCGGTATTAGACGAATTACAAGAAATGGGCGCGAACGTGAAATTAAATACAATGATCACTGAAGCTCAACCAAATACCCTTATCACCAAAAGATGGAGAAGAAATTAAGGCAGATCTCATTGTTTGGGCTGCAGGCGTTCGCACATCAACAGTGACACAACAATTTGATGGATTAGAACTCAATCGAATCAATCAATTAGTGATAAAAGACACGCTTCAAAACAACCGTTGATGACAGTATTTTTTGCCATTGGCGACTGTGCAGCATTAACGCAGCCAAACGGTAAATTAGTCCCGCCAAGAGCTCAAGCGGCACATCAAATGGCAAAAGCTTGTGCAAAAAAATATCTTTGCACTTTTTGAGCAAAAACCATTAAAACATTTAAATATAACGATAAAGGCACATTGGTTTCTCTTTCGAGCTTTACTGCATTAGGCAGTATTTCGAATAAATTTGGAAAAATCCTCTTACCATTCAAGGTAAATTTGCACAATTTGCCTATGTATCCTTATATAGAATGCATCAACATGCTTTACATGGTTGCATTAAAATTGGATTGATTATTTTTGGTTGATAAAACTTAATCGTTATTTAAAACCAAGATTAAAATTACACTAATCGTTAAAGATAAAAGTGCGGTGAAAAATCACCGCACTTCTTATCGAAATTTAACTTCTTGTACAATTCGCTTAGCTGCAGCTATGGGCAATTGCCCGATAAACGTAATTTCTTTTCCGCTACGCACTTCACTATAAATTGTATATGCCCCTTGTTTCCAAGTATTTTCCGCAAAAACATTAGAACCTGCGTTAGAAACAAAATAGCGTAAAAAGTGAACAAACCGTCGCTATATAGCGCACTATCTATTACTTCATTTTCTAATGTTTCTTGGGTATATCGAATTAAAGAAAAACCCTTGTGGCAACCAATCTGCAGACCAAGTTATATCTGAGCTTTGTTCATTTTTACTTTCTTTCAACAAAGGAGGCATTGAGACTTTGTTAATATACTCCGTCAACCCTCTTAGTCTATCGTCGATATAAAGCGTTACAACTCTAAACTGATCAAGTAATTTACCCTCACTATCAAGCATATCACCGCGTAATAATAAACCATTTTCTTCATCTACAAACACTAAATACTGATATCGAAAATCATCTTTAGGGACAATACGAATCGTATCAGCAAAAACGCCCTGCCACTCGATCTTTGCCTATTTTTATAAAAATCATAAACTGGAGAAAAGTTTATCAAAATCAGCGCGAACAACAGCTGGCATTGCATCGACTATATTGCCACTATTAATCGTAAATGCTTGAGTATTTGGCTGAAAAATAACTGACTAAATTATCACGTTGAATAATTTCTTGTTGACGACCATCAAGCGTCACTAATTGCGCATAAGTTTTATTATCTTTCTTAATATGACGATAGCGAAAGGAATCCATATTTGATGGCGTTGTTTGAACAAAGGCAATTTTCATAATTGAGATTATCCAATGCTTGTGTCATTTTATCTAAAGACTGCTTAGCAGAAAACTCTTCAGCAGAAGCAATGCTACTTAATAGTAAAGAAAGAGAAAGTGCGGTGAATTTTAACGCGATTTTTTTCATAAAAAAATAAATGTAAAGGATAAAAATTCACCACGCTAAATAACATATTAGGTGGTGAATTAACATAAACTAACTGAACTAATCGTATTACTTTTTTGACTATTACTACTTACATTTAATGCATCTGCATGCATACGACGTTGTAATTCATAGTTCTGTAACATCGCACCAATACGGCGACTCTTTTGTTCAAGCTGATCCGATGTCAATGTATCTTTACTCGGCGCATTATAGCTAACCTCTTGAACCGCATTATTAAATGGCAAGGTTTGCAATACTGGAGTCTCTGGTAAATTAGACGCATCGTTTTTTTATTATTGAAAGATTGAACACCAAGTACCGCCACCAAACATACACCAGCAGCAACAGCAACTTGTGTCATTGGCGCAAAAGAACGCTTTTTAATTTTTGCATAAATGCAGAATTATGTGCGTCTTCTGGTTCAGGTTGAGACACTGCAATGACATCGATTTTCTTCACTTCTTCAGATTCAATTAAACCTGCCATTTTAGTGGTAAAAATCAGCCCCTAGAAACAAAGCACTTTCTTTACGCATCACTGCTCGTACAGCATGGAATGCCTGCCAAGATTCTTGTAATTCTTCGTCTTTCAATAAAGCATCTATCAAGCCAGCCTCGACTTGTTCGCCATCCATATAGGGCTGAAAGTTGCTCTTTTGCATAGTAAACTCCGACTTTTTATTCGCGTTGCATCAGTGGCTGAATTTTATTCTCAATAATTTCCCTTTGCGCGGAAAAATACGAGAACGAACAGTACCAACAGGGCAATCCATAATTTCTGCAATCTCTTCATAGCTTAAGCCTTCTAGCTCTCGCAAGGTGATTGCTGTTTTTTTAAATCTTCTGGCAAACTGTGAATCGTACTAAACACGATTCGTTCAAGTTCACTAGATAACATCTCATTTTCGGGTGTATCTACATCCCGCAAGTGCGTACCCACATCATAATTTTCAGCATCCTCAGCTAAAAATATCTTCATTAGGTGGACGACGTCCTTGAGCCGTTAAATAATTTTTTTGCCGTATTGACGGCAATTCGATAAAGCCATGTATAGAAAGCACTTTCGCCACGAAAAAGATTCAATTGAGCGATAAGCCTTTATAAAGGATTCTTGCACCACATCAGGAATATCGTTACGTGATACATAGCGAGTCAAAAAGCCCCGCCACTTTATTCTGATAACGAGAAACCAACAAATTGAAGGCTTTCTTATCCCCTTGCTGCACTCTTTCTACCAAAGCCTGATCTGTTAGCTGTTCAGCCATATTTCTCCTATGCCAATATCTAACACGCCTTAATATTCAAGACAGCAAGCTCTTGTTGCAATCTCAGACACAAGTGTGTGAAAAAGTTCATACGTATCTTAATAATTTTTAATTAGTTGTGATTTTTTTGTACGTTTTGGATATATTCCACCATAGATTGAATGTCTAAATCTGATGATTGACCACGATTAAAAAACCAAGAAAACAGTTGCAGATCTGTACTTGCTAATAAACGAATAAATATATCTTTTTGTCATCGGTTAATTCATCAAAATGCTTCAAATAAAAAGGCATAATGATTTTTATCCAACTCCAACATTCCTCGGCGGCAATCCCATTCAATACGGAGTTTATTATATTTTTTTCCATTTTTAATTCCTTAAATTTTGGGGGCGATTATAGCCTAAAAAATAACAATAAAAAAAGGTTGGCATATTTACCAACCTTTATTTTTTTCAATTTCATCATTTATTCTTTAATAAGTCACGAATTTCTGTGAGCAAATCTTCCGATGTAGGGACCTGCTTTTTTTCTCTTCTGGTTTTTCTCACTTTTATTAAGTGCCTTAATCATCATAAAGATTGCAAAAAGCAATAATAATGAAATCAATCACATTCTGAATAAACACACCGTAGTTTAAAGTAACAGCTGGAACATCGCCTTGCGCTTGAGCTAATACAAATTTCATATCTTTGAAATCAATGCCACCCGTTAAAATACCAAGCACAGGCATAAAAAAATATCACTAACAAGTGAACTTACGATCTTACCAAATGCACCGCCGATAATCACACCGACAGCCATATCTACAACATTACCGCGCATTGCAAATTCGCGAAATTCTTTAATAAAACTCATAATAATTTTTTTCCTTTAGAGATTGAATAAAAAGAGCGCCTATTATAATAAGTCGCTCTTAAAAGTAAATAAATCGTTAAATGAAGAATGCACTTGGCTGGAACAATTTTTTTCAATTTCAGGCACATTCTTCTTATCACTCAAATAAATCACCACATGATCGCCTTCTTCAATCACAACTTGGCGTCGTGCAACAATTACATCATTACCGCGCAATAAAGCACCAATAATGGTCCCCATAGGCAAACGCAACTCACCAATTTTTGCGCCCGACCACATTGGAGGTGCTTTTCATCACCATGCGCGACAATTTCAATAGCCTCAGCAATACCATGTCGTAATGTCGCCACATTTTTCACATCCCCTTTACGAACATGCCCAAGCAGAGCAGAAATTGTCGCTTGCTGTGGTGAAACGACAATATCAATACTTCCACCTTGAATTAGGTTTATATAAGCAATTCGTTGAATCAGAACCATTGCCTTCTTGGCACCCAAACGTTTTGCCAATAAAGCGGACATTATATTCGCCTCATCATCACTACTCAATGAAAGGAATACATCAACATTTTCAATATGCTCTTCAAACAATAAATTTTGATCAGACGCATCACCATAAAAAACCAAGGTTTTTGAAAGTTTTTCAGCTAGCAAATTAGCCCTGTTCTTCATCACGCTCAATTAATTTTTACAGTACAAACATTTTTCTAAACATTTCGCCACACCAGCGGCAACATTTCCGCCCCCAACAATCATTACGCGTTTATAAGGTTTTTTTCTAGGCGTTGAAGTTCACTCATTACTGCTTTTATATGCTCAGTTGCACAAATAAAAAGTAATTTCATCACCGGCTTCAACAATTGTAGAACCCTGCGGGCGAATCGGTTTACCGTTACGCAAAATAGACATAATACGGCAATCAATATGTGGCATATGTTCACGAAATGCGGAAAGCGCATATCCAACCAAAGGGACCACCATAATAAGCTCTTACCACAACCATACTAATACGATTATTAGCAAAATGGGCAACTTGTAATGCCCCAGGATAAGCAATTAAGCGTGTAATTTCATCTGTCACAAGATTTTCAGGCGAAATCAAATGATCAATAGGCACATTCTCATCATTGAATAACTTATCTTTTTCACGTAAATATTCTGAATTACGAATACGAGCAATACGCGTTGGTGTATTAAATAATGTATAACCCATTTGGCAGGCTACCATATTGATTTCATCAGAGGCTGTTACGGCAACCATTAAATCTGCATCGGCCGCACCTGCATCACGAAGCACTTTTTGGTGATGATGGAGAGCCTTGCACCACACGCAAATCATGCTTTTCTTGTAAAGATTGTAACTGTGGGGAGTCATTATCAACGAGTGTGATATCGTTATCTTCACTAACCAAATTTTCGGCAAGCGTTGTTCCTACCTGACCTGCGCCCAAAAATAATAATTTTTCATCGCTTACTCCGTTCGTTCTAATACAAGAGGACGAATGCCTATTTCTGATGAATTTAGACCGCACTTTAATGCGTTAATTTGACGACAAATTTCATCTGTCACCCCATTAGCCTGCGCCATTTGTTCTTCAGTAATCTCCTCTGGCGCTTTTTGGAATAAAATCGCATCCAATAGCCGTTCTGCGTGCATTCCATCTCTGCAGTAATGAAGTACGCCAACATCGTTAAATAGCGTTGCAACTTTAGCTATCTTAGTTGTCGCAATACCAAGTGCACCATCTTCACCACCTAATTGACGAAATAATTCATCTTGTGGGGAAACCACCACATGCTAAGAAAAAACGCGACGAAAAACCACGCTCCCACCACAGGTCATTCGCATGTGTTGCCATGCAAACTCAAAAATTAGGATGTTCAGCGTAACGCGCGGGCAAATCAATCGGTTTTAATGCTAAACGTACCACTGAGGGTATCTGGTTGAAAATGAAAAGTCGCCGCGGCAACTTCTAATGCGCCCTGTTCATAAGCATCATCAGCGTCTAAAAAAAGCAATAAATTCATTACTTGATTGCAAAGCGCCCCAATTGCGCGCTTTAGCCACGCCACTATTTTTGAGCATAGACTCAACAACTATCTTTTTCTGGATACTGCTCTGCCCATTCTTGCGCCAAAGCTAACGTGTTATCTTTAGAGCCGTCATCAATCAACCAAATTTTCCCCAAATAAGTTTGAGACAATACAGATTGCACTGCGCGTGATAGCGTTTGTTCTGCATTATAGCAAGGAATAATGACATCAATATTGAAAAACATTTCTATCTCTAAGCACATTTACGTAACTTGGCATAATAGAACCCATCACCACTATTTGGTTGCGGAATGAATTGAAAACCCACCGCACTTTTTATCATCACTAAAGGGTAATGACAATAACTCCGCATCTGCGTGAGCATTTAAAAATGCTTGGATTTGTTCGCAATTTTTCTTCTGGCAATACAGAACAAGTCGCATAAAGTAAAACACCATTTGGCTTCAGTTTTTTTCCCAAAGCGCACTCAGAATTTTCTTCTGTAATTCAACAAGCTGAGCGATATCGGCTTTCTTTGCGTAACCATTTTATATCAGGGTGTCGTCGAATCACCCCTGTAGCAGAACAAGGGGCATCAAGTAAAATTCGGTCAAATTTCACCGCACTTTTACCGATTTCAGCTAACCATTCGTCAGGTTGACTCGCATCACCACACACTACTATCGCTTGCTGATTTAAACGTTCAAGATTTTCTTCTACTCGTTTTAAGCGATGAGATTCTACATCTAATGCAATCACATTAGCTTGAGGTGCCAATTCCAAAATATGAGTTGTCTTACCACCCGGTGCAGCACAAGCATCAAGGATCCACTCCCCATTTTTTGGCTCAAGCAACGTTGCCGCCCACTGTGCACTTAAATCTTGTACTGTTACAGCACCTTCTTCAAAGTGCGGTAATTTTTGCACAGCAATGGGTATATCTAAACACAGCGCATTAGGATGATGGTTTGTTTTTCGAAAGAAAAACACCTTGTTCTTCAAGTAAAGGTGCGGTAAGTTTCGAGAGCGTTTTTTTGTGAATTCACTCGCAGCCACATTGGTGGTTTCTGATTGTTCGCCTCAATGATCTCACGCCAATTCGGATAGGCTTTTTTTAATTTATTCACGAACCATTCAGGGTGAAGCGTTTGCCAATTTTTTTATCGATAATTGCCAAAAATTTCATCTTGCTCACGTAAAAATCTACGCAAAACCGCATTCACTAATCCTCTAAAACTATCAGATTTTAATGATTTTGTTGCGTTCACCACTTCATCAACTGCCGCATGAGCAGGCACTCGCATATAAAGTAATTGGTATAATCCCACAAGTAACAGGCAATGAACAATGCGAGTTTTATCTTTAAGCGGCTTATCCACAAGACGTTTGATAATTTGCTCTAATCGAGGCAATACTCGACACACGCCAAAACAAATTTCTTGTAGTAAGGGCAAATCTTGAGCTTTTACAGAAAGTTGCACCTCAGGGATTAACGCCGACAAGGATTTACCTTCATCCAATACTTGCAAAATTAAGTTTGCAGCAATAGCTCTGGTCGAAAGTGCGGTCATTTTTACTGAGTTTTTTTACTTTGATAGTTTTAGAAGAAAATTTTTTTCATTATGCAAGCACCTTACCAATAGTAAACCATTCTGCACGGCCATTTAATAAATTTTGTACAGACATAGGCTTTTTACCTGCAGGTTGCAATTGCAATAAGTTTAAGACGCCATCCACAGTCGCAATTTGAATACCATTTTTATCCGCACTTAAAAATAGTTCCCGCAGGTTTATCTTGATGAGGCAATACTTCTGCTTGATATACTTTTAACGTTTGAGGATTGCCATCCTTATCTTCTGTTGAAAAATAAGCAATCGGCCAAGGATTAAAAGCACGTATATTACGCTCAAGTTGCATTGCAGGAAGTGACCAATCTAATTGCGCCTCTTCTTTGGAAAGTTTTTTTCTGCATAATTACTTTGGCCGTCATCTTGTTTTTCGGCTATAAATTTACCGTTTTCAAGATTATCCAAAACATCGATTAATGCTGATGGCGCAAGCTCCGCCAGTTTATTATAAAGACTTGTTGAAGTTTCAGTCGGTAAAAATATCACAATAGACTTTGTGTAACATATCACCAGTATCTAAACCTTCATCCATTTGCATAATGGTTACACCAGTTTGTGCATCACCAGCCCAAATTGAGCGCTGAATGGGTGCTGCTCCTCGCCAACGAGGAAGAATAGAACCATGCACATTCAAACAACCTAAACGAGGGAGCATCTAATACAGCTTTCGGTAAAATTAATCCATAAGCGACAACAACCATTACATCTGCATTTAACGCTTTTTAATTCAGACTGCGCCTCTTCTTTACGTAAAGATTTAGGTTGATAAACGGGAATGTTATTTTTGCTCTGCAAGTTGCTTTACTGGACTTGCTTGCAATTTTTTACCGCGACCAGCTGGTTTATCTGGTTGAGTATAAACAGCGATCACATTATGTTGAGAATTTAGAATGGATTGTAAATGCTGTGCAGCAAAAATCTGGCGTACCAGCAAAAAAATAATATTAAGTGATTTCATAATGTTCTACGTTATGGTGATTGATAGGAAAAAAAGTGCGGTTAAAATCAACCGCACTTTAATTAAGAATCAGAAGCTTATTGTTTCGCAATTTGTTTTTTTATATTTCACCAATTTTTCTTTAATACGTTGGCGTTTAAGTGGAGAAAGATAATCAACAAATAAAAATTCCATTTAAAATGATCAATTTCGTGTTGAATACATATCGCAAGCAAACCATCCGCATCTAAAGTAAATTCTTTACCGTCACGATCTAACGCTCTCACTTTCACTTTTTTTCTTTACGAGGAACCAACGCACGGAACCCTGGAATGGATAAACACCCCTCTTCAATTCCCGTTTCGCCTTCAGAAGCCAAAAATTTCAGGATTAATCAATACCAGCTGATTTTTGTTTTATCACCTTCAACATCAATAGTAATAATACGTTGCAAAAATATCTACTTGAGGTGCAGCCAAACCAATACCTTCCTCTTGATACATCGTATCAAACATATCATCAACAATTTTACGAATTGCATCATTAACTTCAGTAACAGGCTCACAGACAACCTTTAAGTGATCATCAGGATAAATTAAAACATTAAGTGCGGTCATAATTTCTCTTGTTTTTAAGGATAGAATTTTAGAGGAATTGTAGCATAGCTAATAAAAACATTTACAGGAATGTGGCTTCATATGAGTTGAAAAATCACTTATTTATCGAAAAATTAAAATCAGACCATTATTTCATGAAATAATGAGTAAATTCCAAAAAACAAAAAAACCCCAGTCCTTCAACTGGGGTTCTTCTGTTTTTTTATTTAATTTAACTTAGATAAGTATTTAGTAACCTGGCGGTGCCCTACTCTCACATGGGGATACCCCACACTACCATCGGCATTACAGCGTTTCACTTCTGAGTTCGGTATGGTGTCAGGTGGTTCCACCGCACTATCGCCGCCAGGATAATTCTTTGATAACGTTTATTTTTAAATTCTATCTATGTTCTTCATTGGCTCACAAGCTGAATCCGATTTTTCTTTCTATTGAGTCTTCTATAGTTTGCTTTTTTCTTTTTACTCTTCTCTTTCGCGCTTTTCCCAAAAAACACTTGAGCGTTGTATAGTTAAGCCTCTCGGGCAATTAGTATGCGTTAGCTCAATGTATCACTACACTTACACACCACACCTATCTACGTCTTAGTCTTAAACAACCCTTACAGATTTTATAATCTGGGAGAACTCATCTCTTGGCAAGTTTCGTGCTTAGATGCTTTCAGCACTTATCTCTTCCGCACTTAGCTACCCGGCAATGCGTCTGGCGACACAACCGGAACACCAGTGGTGCGTCCACTCCGGTCCTCTCGTACTAGGGAGCAGCCCCAACCAATTCTCCAACGCCCACGGCGAGATAGGGACCGAACTGTCTCACGACGTTCTAAACCCAGCTCGCGTACCACTTTAAAATGGCGAACAGCCATACCCTTGGGACCTACTTCAGCCCCAGGATGTGATGAGCCGACATCGAGGTGCCAAACACCGCCGTCGATATGAACTCTTGGGCGGTATCAGCCTGTTATCCCCGGAGTACCTTTTTATCCGTTGAGCGATGGCCCTTCCATTCAGAACCACCGGATCACTATGACCTACTTTTCGTACCTGCTCGACTTGTCTGTCTCGCAGTTAAAGCTTGCTTATACCATTGCACTAACCTCACGATGTCCGACCGTGATTAGCAAACCTTCGTGCTCCTCCGTTACTCTTTGGGAGGAGACCGCCCCAGTCAAACTACCCACCAGACACTGTCCGAGACCGCGTTCCGCAATCTTCGTTAGAACATCAAACGTTAAAGGGTGGTATTTCAAGGACGACTCCATAGAAACTGGCGTTCCTACTTCAAAGTCTCCCACCTATCCTACACATCAAAAATTCAATGTTCAGTGTCAAGCTATAGTAAAGGTTCACGGGGTCTTTCCGTCTAGCCGCGGGTACACCGCATCTTCACGGCGATTTCAATTTCACTGAGTCTCGGGTGGAGACAGCCTGGCCATCATTATGCCATTCGTGCAGGTCGGAACTTACCCGACAAGGAATTTCGCTACCTTAGGACCGTTATAGTTACGGCCGCCGTTTACTGGGGCTTCGATCAGGAGCTTCTCTTTCGATTACACCATCAATTAACCTTCCAGCACCGGGCAGGCATCACACCCTATACGTCCACTTTCGTGTTTGCAGAGTGCTGTGTTTTTAATAAACAGTTGCAGCCAGCTGGTATCTTCGACCGGTTCAACCTTCAGGGGCAAGCCCTCACAATCTACGCCGGGCGCACCTTCTCCCGAAGTTACGGTGCTATTTTTGCCCTAGTTCCTTCACCCGAGTTCTCTCAAGCGCCTGAGTATTCTCTACCTGACCACCTGTGTCGGTTTTCAGTACGGTTTAGATAAAACCTGCAGCTTAGTGGCTTTTTCCTGGAAGTGTGGTATCGGTTACTTCAGCTCCGTAGAGCCTCGTCATCATCTCTCAGTGTTTAATAGAAGTCCGGATTTGCCTAAACTTCCCACCTACCAACTTAAACGCACATATCCAACAGTGCGATAACCTAACCTACTCCGTCCCCACATCGCAGCTTTATCCAAGTACAGGAATATTAACCTGTTTCCCATCGACTACGCTTTTCAGCCTCGCCTTAGGGGCCGACTCACCCCTGCCCCGATTAACGTTGGACAGGAACCCTTGGTCTTCCGGCGAACGGGTTTTTCACCCGTTTTATCGTTACTTATGTCAGCATTCGCACTTCTGATACGTCCAGCAAACCTCTCGATTCACCTTCATCCGCTTACAGAACGCTCCCCTACCCAACAGACTTACGTCTGATGCCGCAGCTTCGGTGCTATATTTGAGCCCCGTTACATCTTCCGCGCAGGCCGACTCGACTAGTGAGCTATTACGCTTTCTTTAAATGATGGCTGCTTCTAAGCCAACATCCTAGCTGTCTAAGCCTTCCCACTTCGTTTCCCACTTAATATAGACTTTGGGACCTTAGCTGGCGGTCTGGGTTGTTTCCCTCTCCACGACGGACGTTAGCACCCGCCGTGTGTCTCCTGAGTATCACTCTTTGGTATTCGTAGTTTGCATCGGGTTGGTAATCCGGGATGGACCCCTAGCCGAAACAGTGCTCTACCCCCAAAGGTGTCCGCTCAAGGCTCTACCTAAATAGATTTCGGGGAGAACCAGCTATCTCCCGGTTTGATTGGCCTTTCACCCCCAGCCACAAGTCATCCGCTAATTTTTTTCAACATTAGTCGGTTCGGTCCTCCAGTTAGTGTTACCCAACCTTCAACCTGCCCATGGCTGAGATCACGGGTTTCGGGTCTATACCTTGCAACTAGACGCCCAGTTAAGACTCGGTTTCCCTTCGGCTCCCCTATTCGGTTAACCTCGCTACAAAAATATAAGTCGCTGACCCATTATACAAAAGGTACGCAGTCACCCTTTCAGGCTCCCACTGCTTGTACGTACAAGGTTTCAGGTTCTATTTCACTCCCCTCACCGGGGTTCTTTTTCGCCTTTCCTTCACAGTACTGGTTCACTATCGGTCAATCAGGAGTATTTAGCCTTGGAGGATGGTCCCCCATCTTCAAACAGGATATCACGTGTCCCGCCCTACTTCTCGTTAACTTAGTACCACAGCTTGGATTTTGAGTACGGGGCTATCACCCTGTGTCGCTAAGCTTCCCAGCTTATTCCTCTATCTCTGCTGTTATCATTAACAGGCTCTCTTCGCGTTCGCTCGCCGCTACTAACGAAATCTCGGTTGATTTCTTTTCCTCAGGGGTACTTAGATGTTTCAGTTCTCCCGGTTTGCCTCACTTACCTATGGATTCAGTAAGTAATAGTAGATTCTTCATCTACTGGGTTTCCCCATTCGGATATCTTGGATTAAACGCCTCTTATCGACTCATCCAAGCTTTTTCGCAGATTAGCACGTCCTTCTTCGCCTCTGATTGCCAAGGCATCCACCTTGTACGCTTAGTCACTTAACTATACAACCTCAAATGCTTTCAACTACTTTAAGTTTTCACTTGAAAGTGCGGTCAATTTGATGCGTATCTTCATTCAACTAAACACTTGATTGCTTTTGTTCAATCAAGATTTTATGCAAAACAGTTTTATTTCAGTTTTCTTTTCAGTTTACTGTTTACTGCCTTGCCTACTCAGACTTTCTCTCGAAAATCTCTTGTTTTCAGCTTGTTTCCAATTTTTTAAAGAACAGTTGATAAAACTTTTCAGTTATCATCGCTAAATAAACTAAATGAATATAAATAAAATCTTAAACACTATATTCGTTTAGATTAGTGCTTATGACTTCCTTCTCTATTCTCTATTCTCTCTTAATTTACTTAACGATGATAAGTGGTGGAGATAAGCGGGATCGAACCGCTGACCTCCTGCGTGCAAGGCAGGCGCTCTCCCAGCTGAGCTATATCCCCATTTCATCATAAATCATTACACCTTTACATCACTCACTCTCAGAGTGGTGGGTCTGAGTGGACTTGAACCACCGACCTCACCCTTATCAGGGGTGCGCTCTAACCACCTGAGCTACAGACCCAAGGGTAATATTTTCTTCTGCTTATTTGTCTACAACTATCAGTCAATCTGTGTGAGCACTCGCTGTCTCTCGTCTTTGGTAAGGAGGTGATCCAACCGCAGGTTCCCCTACGGTTACCTTGTTACGACTTCACCCCAGTCATGAATCATACCGTGGTAAACGCCCTCCCGGAGGTTAAGCTATCTACTTCTGGTACAACCCACTCCCATGGTGTGACGGGCGGTGTGTACAAGGCCCGGGAACGTATTCACCGCGACATTCTGATTCGCGATTACTAGCGATTCCGACTTCATGGAGTCGAGTTGCAGACTCCAATCCGGACTTAGACGTACTTTCTGAGATTCGCTCCACCTCGCAGTTTCGCCACCCTCTGTATACGCCATTGTAGCACGTGTGTAGCCCTACTCGTAAGGGGCCATGATGACTTGACGTCATCCCCACCTTCCTCCAGTTTATCACTGGCAGTCTCCTTTGAGTTCCCGACCAAATCGCTGGCAACAAAGGATAAGGGTTGCGCTCGTTGCGGGACTTAACCCAACATTTCACAACACGAGCTGACGACAGCCATGCAGCACCTGTCTCATGGTTCCCGAAGGCACTCCCGTATCTCTACAGGATTCCATGGATGTCAAGAGTAGGTAAGGTTCTTCGCGTTGCATCGAATTAAACCACATGCTCCACCGCTTGTGCGGGCCCCCGTCAATTCATTTGAGTTTTAACCTTGCGGCCGTACTCCCCAGGCGGTCGATTTATCACGTTAGCTACGGGCACCAAGCTTTAAAGCCCAATCCCCAAATCGACAGCGTTTACAGCGTGGACTACCAGGGTATCTAATCCTGTTTGCTCCCCACGCTTTCGCACATGAGCGTCAGTACATTCCCAAGGGGCTGCCTTCGCCTTCGGTATTCCTCCACATCTCTACGCATTTCACCGCTACACGTGGAATTCTACCCCTCCCTAAAGTACTCTAGTTACCCAGTCTGAAATGCAATTCCCAGGTTAAGCCCGGGGCTTTCACACCTCACTTAAATAACCGCCTGCGTGCCCTTTACGCCCAGTTATTCCGATTAACGCTCGCACCCTCCGTATTACCGCGGCTGCTGGCACGGAGTTAGCCGGTGCTTCTTCTGTATTTAACGTCAATGACGTGTACTGTTAGCACACATCCCTTCCTCAATACCGAAAGAACTTTACAACCCGAAGGCCTTCTTCATTCACGCGGCATGGCTGCGTCAGGGTTCCCCCCATTGCGCAATATTCCCCACTGCTGCCTCCCGTAGGAGTCTGGACCGTGTCTCAGTTCCAGTGTGGCTGGTCATCCTCTCAGACCAGCTAGAGATCGTCGGCTTGGTAGGCCTTTTACCCCACCAACTACCTAATCCCACTTGGGCTCATCTTATGGCATGCGGCCTTGCGGTCCCGCACTTTTAATCTTTCGATATTACGCGGTATTAGCTACAGTTTCCCGTAGTTATCCCCTCCATAAGCCAGATTCCCAAGCATTACTCACCCGTCCGCCACTCGTCAGCAAGAAAGCAAGCTTTCTCCTGCTACCGTTCGACTTGCATGTGTTAAGCCTGCCGCCAGCGTTCAATCTGAGCCATGATCAAACTCTTCAATTCAAGTTCAATCGCTCAATACTGCTGACTATAAAAATGTCACTACTTAAAAAGTATAATGAATTTCTAGTTAGTACCTATTAAGACTTCAAAATTAAAAATATTTTTTTAAAACAAGTCAATCAACAAGTGCCCACACAGATTGTCTGATATATTGTTAAAGAGCAAAAACAACGACGCACTTGTAAACTTAAATATTTCACAACAGTGCGTCGTTGTGTGCGGTGCATTATAGGGATTTTAAAAACCCTTGCAAGTACTTTTTTGTAAAAATTTTAAAAAAATGATCTTTTGATTAAAGCGCAAGCGATTAGAGCAAAATATAGATATTTTGAGCTATTTTTAATCGTTTTTAAAATTCTCGGAAGATCAACGATAGAATCTAACACATAATCCGCTACTCTCTCGCCTTCCTCTGTTACTGTTTTACCTGTACGAACTAACACGTTCATTTTCACCTTCGCGCCAATTCCCGCTTTTTAGATCTTCGACTTTATCTCCAACCATAATAGATTGAGTAGGATCGATCTTTAATTCTTTGATCGCTTGCAATAGCATGCCAGATTTAGGTTTCCGGCAATCACAGTCTTCTTTATATTCGCCTTTTCCCTCGGGATGATGTGGACAATAGTAAATACCATCCAAATCCACATCTTGTTCAGCCAATGACCAATCCATCCATTCTGTTAACTGTAAAAACTGCTCTTCAGAAAAAAATAACCACGCGCAATTCCAGATTGATTGGTAACCAACACCAACATATATCCCATTTTCTTTAATTCTCGCAATGCATCAATCGCACCATCAATAAACTTAAAGTTATCAATTTCGTGTACATAACCGTAATCAATATTTAACGTGCCATCGCGATCTAAAAAAATAGCCTTATTCATTCTCTTACCTTTTCATATGTGTCGAATTGACGAAAAATTATCTATTTAATCCAAGCAATTAGCAAATATAACTCATAACCAATCTTTCTAAAAAGATAATCTGACATATTGACATAGCAATCTAGACGTCTAGAATACCGAAACAGATTTAAAAAAATAGCAAATAAAAAGGGCTTATATGATTAAGCTAAGCAATATAACGAAGATTTTTGAGCTTCCTAGAAAGAAATTGACTGCGCTTGATAATGTCTCATTAAACATCGAAAAAGGTCAAATTTGTGGCGTAATTGGTGCATCTGGCGCAGGAAAAAAAGTACATTAATTCGCTGTGTGAACTTATTAGAAAAAAACCAACAAGCGGTTCCGTTATTGTTGATGGTGTAGAGTTAACAGAACTTTCTGATCGCGAATTAGTACGTGCCTGTCGTCAAATCGGAATGATTTTTTTCAACATTTCAATTTACTAAGTTCTCGCACCGTATTTGAAAAACGTGGCATTACCCTTAGAATTAGAGGGTGAGTCAAAAAGCAAAAATCCAAGAAAAAAATCACCGCACTTTTTAGATCTTGTTAGTTTAAGTGAAAAACGTGATGCTTACCCAAGTAATCTTTCTGGTGGACAAAAAAACAACGTGTAGCCATTGCACGCGCCTTAGCGAGCGATCCAAAAGTCTTATTATGTGATGAAGCCACTAGTGCATTAGATCCTGCAACGACACAATCTATTCTTAAATTATTAAAAAGAAATTAACCGCACTTTTAGGTATTACGATTTTTGTTGATTACCCATGAAATGGAAGTTGTTAAACAGATTTGTGATCAAGTTGCTGTCATTGATCAAGGTCGCCTAGTTGAACAAGGTACTGTCGGTGAAATTTTTGCAAACCCTAAAACAGAATTAGCACAAGAGTTTATTCGTTCGACCTTCCACATCAGTCTACCTGATGAATATTTGGAAAATCTTACTGATACGCCGAAACACAGCAAAAGCGTATCCAATTATCAAATTTGAGTTTACGGGTCGCTCAGTCGATGCACCGTTACTTTCTCAGGCATCAAAAAAATTTGGTGTGGAGCTCAGTATCTTAACCTCACAAATTGATTATGCCGGAGGCGTGAAATTTGGTTATACCATCGCTGAAGTAGAAGGCGATGAAGATGCGATTACGCAAACCAAAGTTTATTTAATGGAAAAACAACGTGCGCGTGGAGGTGCTAGGTTATGTTCAATGATTTTTTTGGCAACATTCAGCCAGCAATTAACACCTCAAATGTGGGGTGTTGTCGCAACAGCAACTTATGAAACTATTTATATCAGCTTTGCATCTACTTTACTTGCCGTAGTAGTCGGCGTGCCTGTTGGCGTATGGACTTTTTTTAACTGGAAAAAAATGAGATTTTTACAAAAATAACCGCACTCATTTTGTGTTAAACACGATCATTAATATCGGGCGTTCCATTCCATTTATTATTTTGCTCTTAATCTTATTACCTGTAACACGTTTCATCGTGGGAACTGTATTAGGTACAACGGCAGCAATTATTCCATTAAGCATTTGTGCGATGCCATTCGTAGCTCGCTTAACTGCTAATGCACTAATGGAAATTCCAAATGGTTTAACCGAAGCCGCTCAAGCAATGGGGGCTACTAAATGGCAAATTGTACGTAAATTCTATTTACCAGAAGCTCTACCAACACTCATTAATGGCATCACGCTTACGCTGGTCACTTTAGTTGGTTACTCGGCAATGGCGGGAACACAAGGGGCGGTGGTTTAGGTAGCCTTGCTATCAATTATGGCGTATATCGCAATATGCCTTATGTCACTTGGGTGGCAACCATTATTATTGTGCTATTCGTTATGATTAGCCAAAAAAACTCGGCGATACACTGGCTAAAAAGTGGATCATCGTTAATTAAACACAACTCTTAACTTAAACAGGAAGGAAATCCTATGAAATTAAAAACAACTTTTTGCAATCACTGCTATCGCATCAGCTCTCGTTTTAACAGGCTGTAAAGAAGACAAAAAAACCTGAAGCTGCCGCTGCACCACTTAAAAATCAAAGTTGGTGTAATGTCTGGTCCTGAGCACCAAGTTGCAGAAATTGCAGCAAAAAGTCGCTAAAGAAAAAAATATGGTTTAGACGTTCAATTCGTTGAATTTAATGACTACGCATTACCAAATGAAGCTGTATCTAAAGGTGATTTAGATGCAAACGCAATGCAACATAAACCTTATTTAGATGAAGATGCAAAAAGCGAAAAAAATTTAAATAATTTAGTCATCGTGGGTAATACTTTCGTTTATCCATTAGCGGGTTATTCTAAAAAAATCAAAAATGTGAATGAATTACAAGAAGGTGCTAAAGTTGTTGTTCCTAACGATCCAACAAACCGTGGCCGTGCATTAATTCTTCTTGAAAAACAAGGCTTTAATCAAATTAAAAGATGCAAATAACCTTCTTTCAACTGTATTAGATATTGTTGAAAAATCCGAAAAAAATTAAACATCACTGAAGTAGACACTTCTGTTGCAGCACGCGCATTAGACGATGTTGATTTAGCTGTAGTAAACAATACTTATGCTGGTCAAGTGGGCTTAAATGCACAAGATAACGGTGTATTTGTAGAAGATAAAGATTCGCCGTATGTGAACATTATCGTTTCTCGTACCGATAACAAAGACAGCAAAGCTGTTCAAGATTTCGTAAAAATCTTACCAAACAGAAGAAGTTTACCAAGAAGCTAAAAAACACTTTTAAAGATGGTGTTGTAAAAGGTTGGTAATTTCTACCGCACTTTAACTCATTACTAAATCCCTTGCTCTGCAAAGGGATTTTTTTATATCTTATCTTCTACGACCAATTAATTTCCTAAAATTAAAGATCACACAAGTAACAATACCTTGATAAATTCACAGGCATGAAAAACCGCACTATAAAAAGTGCGGTAATTTTTTAATTATCCCTAATCAAGGATTAATGTATTTTTTTCTACTTGACCAAATTCTAGTTCAACTGGTGTTGCTCGGCCAAAGATTGATACAGAAACTTTTAAGCGACCTTTTTCATAATCCACTTCTTCTACTATACCATTAAAGTCTGCAAATGGGCCTTCAGCCACACGAACTTCTTCACCAGGATGATACTCATTGCGGTGACGTGGTTTTATCTGTAGTCTGTTCTAATCGATTTAAAATAGTATCAGCTTCTCTTTTAGAAATTGGCGCAGGTTTTATCAGGTGTGCCACCAATGAATCCCATAACACGCGGAACACTTTTCACCAAGTGCCATGTTTCATCATTCATTTCCATTTCTACGAGCACATAGCCAGGGAAAAAAACTTACGTTCGCTTTTTACGACGTCTACCTGCAACATTCTCAACGACTTCTTCAGTTGGAACTAATACTTCACCAAATTGGTCTTCCATTTGTTGCTGTTTAATGTATTCGCGCAAAGTTAAAGCCACTCGGCTTTCAAAAACCAGAAAACGCCTGTAATACATACCAACGTTTTTTGATACAGTTGTTTCTTCAGTCATTTTAGAATCTCAAATCAGTTAAGAAATTAATTACTGTGACAATAATCGAATCTGTCGCCCAGAAAAATAAGGATGCAATGATTGTTACCCCAATTACGATTAATGTAGTTTGACGCGCTTCTTGGCGACTTGGCCATACCACTTTTTGCGCTTCTATTTTTTTGAATCTTTAAAGAATGTACGAGCTTTTTGTACCTTGATTGGTAATTGCTGCAAATGCAAATGCAATCACTAACGCAATGACGACACCTACTACACGAATAGGTAATGAATATACTTTTTGGAAATAAACATTACCAATTGCAGCCGCCGCAAAAAGACCGCTACTAAAAATCCAAAGAAGGGTATTTAATCCTTTAGATTTACCTTCTACCACCGTCTCTGGTACATTTTTCTTTTTTTATCAACAATTTCAGTTGCCATAAATTGAATCCGTTATTTACTTAGGAAAATAAGAGTAAAGTTATAAGAACGTGCGATTGTAGCATTTTCTTTTTCGCCTTGCCTATTGAAAAATCATCAAGCGAAATAGAAAAACATAAGGAAAAACAACCGCACTTTTTCTATTAAGAATGATATTCTAATTTTGGAGCCGTATTATCTACAATGGTACTTTCATCCACGACTACTTTACGTAAATTTTTCGATAGATGGTAAATCATACATCGTATCAAGTAATACAGCCTCGACAATAGAACGCAAACCCACGCGCGCCGGTTTTTCTTTCAAGCGCTTTCTTCGCCATTGCTTTTTAAAGCTTCTGGAGTGAATTCTAACTCCACATTTTCAAGTCCAAATAAAGCTTGATATTGTTTAGTCAAGGCATTTTTAGGCTGTGTAAGAATTTGCACAAGGGCCTCTTCATCTAATTCGCTTAATGGAGAAATCATGGGTAAACGCCCAATAAATTCCGAATTAAACCAAACTTCATTAAATCATCTGGTTCTACTTGACGGAATAATTCAGAAAGAGACTTTTCTTCTTCATCCTTTTCTACTTTTCGCACTAAAAACCGATACTCGTACTTGTTTGTGTACGTTTACTGATAATTTTATCCAATCCCGCAAATGCGCCGCCGCAGATAAAGAGAATTTTTTTGACGTATCCAATTTCACCATTTCTTGCTGTGGATGTTTACGACCGCCTTGAGGAGGAATAGACGCCACAGTACCTTCAATGAGTTTTAACAATGCTTGTTGTACACCTTCGCCAGATACATCTCGAGTAATTGATGCGCCTTCCGATTTACGGCTAATTTTATCAATTTCATCAATATAGATAATGCCTTGCTCCGCTTTTTCAGTATTATACTCACAGTTTTGTAAAAGCTTTTGTAGGACATTTTCTACATCTTCACCCACATAGCCAGCCTCAGTCAATGTTGTCGCGTCAGCCATCGCAAACGGCACATTTAAACGACGAGCTAATGTTTGAGCAAGCAATGTTTTACCACTACCCGTTGGTCCAATAAGCAAGATATTACTTTTACCGAGCTCAACATCGTTATTTTCATGATTAGTTCGTAAGCGTTTATAATGATTGTAAACTGCGACAGAAAGCACTTTTTTTGCATAATCTTGGCCAATAACATAATCATCTAGATGAGCGCGAATTTCGTGAGGAGTTGGTAATTTCTCCTCATTTTCTGCCGCACTTTCGTCTACACTTTCATCATTACTTTCTTCAAGCATTGAATGACAAAGTTCAATACACTCATTACAAATATAGCCGTCTGTACCAGCAATTAATTTATCTACTTCGCCTTTTTTTCTTTTCCACAAAAAGAGCAATGTAAATCTTTATCTTTGTCTGACATGTGTTTCCTTAACGTTTAATTAAAAACTTCATCAACTAAACCATACACTTTTTGCTTCTTCAGCTGACATAAAGTTATCGCGATCTGTATCTTTCTCAATTCGTTCAATACTTTTGCCCAGTATGGAATGCTAGACGATCGTTTAAGCTGTGTTTAATTTTTCAAAAATTTCTTGTGCATGAATTTGAATATCGGATGCTTGACCACGGAAACCTCCCAAAGGTTGGTGAATCATCACTCGCGCATTTGGTAACGCGGCTCGTTTGCCCGCGGTTCCGCCAGCAAGCAAGAATGCACCCATTGAGCATGCCTGACCGATACAAAGTGTACGAATATCTGGCTTAATAAATTGCATTGTGTCGTAAATAGCCATACCTGCGGTCACAGAACCACCGGGAGAGTTGATATAGATATTGATATCTTTAGTTGGATCTTCTGACTCTAAAAAAAGCAGCTGTGCCACAATGAGATTTGCCATACGATCTTCTACTTCACCACTGAGGAAGATCACACGCTCTTTTAATAAACGGGAATAAATGTCGTATGAACGCTCGCCACGCGAAGTCTGTTCAACAACCATAGGAATTACACTCATTTTCTTACCTTTTTTTCACTAAAAATTGCTAATTATTTTACTCTAAATAACCTACAAATAAAAAATGCGGTCGCTTTTTGTTAAAAAGAGCGACCGCACTTTTATTCAATCATAACGACATTAATTAATCATTATGCTTGTGGATTCATAATTTCATCAAACGAAGAAACTTTTTTTCAGTAACTTGAGCTTTGTAAGTACGGCATCCACCGCTTGTTCTTCTAATACTACGTTACGAATATTGTTCATTAATTCTTCGTTTTTTTACTATAGTATTCAACAACCTCTGCTGGTTGTTCATAAGCTGATGCAATATCTGCAATCATTGCTTTAGCACGTTCTTCATCAGCTTTTTAATTCATTAGATTTAATCACTTCAGAGAATAATAAACCTACTTGAACACGACGAGTTGCCTCCGCTTCAAATAATTCATGTGGTAACTGTGCAGCTTGTTGTGCATTACCGCCAAAACGTTGAGCCGCTTGATTGCGTAATACATTAATTTCTTCTTCTACTGCAGAAGCTGGAACTTCAATTGGATTTTTGTTCAATTAAACCGTTGATTACTTGTTGTTTAACACGTGAAACTAATGCATTTTTTTCAATTCACGTTCCATATTCTTACGAATTTCTACACGTAAATCTGCAACAGATTTTAGTATTCGGACCGAACTTAGCAACAAACTCATCTGTTAACTCAGGTAACACCATGTTTTCTACTTTTTTTCAAGGTGATTGAAAATTTTGCTGCCTTACCTTTTAAGTTTTTCTGCATGGTATTCAGCAGGGAAAGTTACATCAATATCAAATTGCTCACCTGCTTTATGGCCTACAATACCATCTTCAAAACCAGGAATCATACGACCTTGTCCCATAAATAATACGAAGTCAGATGCTTTTACCGCCTTCAAACTCTTCGCCATCTACAGAACCAACAAAATCAATAGTTACGCGATCATCTGCTTTTTGCTGCAGAGTCGGTTTCTGCCCAAGTTGCTTGTTGTTTACGTAACACATCAACCATTTTATCAATATCAGCTTCTGTGATTTCAACAGTTGGTTTTTCAACTTTAATGTTCTCTAAACCTTGTAATTTAACTTCTGGATAAACTTCAAAAGTTGCGGTGAAAAACTGAGATCTTTACCCTCTTCAAAAGTCTCAATACCAAAAGTTGGGCGACCTGCAATATTAATCTTTTCTGCAATCACGGCATCAAAAAAATGACGTGGTAATAAATCGTTTAATACATCTTGACGGATTGATGCACCGAAACGTTGTTCGATAATATGAGCAGGAACATGGCCTTTACGAAAACCATCTACACGCACATTTTTGATGCACGTTTAAATTCTTCACGAACTGCTTTAGATACAGTTTCAGCTGGAACGGTGATTGCTACACGGCGTTCTAAACCCTGAGTTGTTTCAATATTTAATGACATTTGTTACCTCAATTAATTTGCACTCGGTAAAAATCCACACCGAACACGTTTGTTAAATAAAAATAAGACGCCCAATTATAACGAAAGAAATGTAACCAGTCGATAAAAATACTGATTAAAAAATCACATTTTGATAACTTTAAAATATCATCTATAAATAAAAAAAGTGCGGGGAATTTTCCCCTGCACTTTTCTTTATCTTCTTTCTGTCTCTAAGACATTTAAGAATCCATCAATTATTTGATGATTTTCCTACAACGCCCGCACCAACTGTACGGCCACCTTCACGGATTGCGAAACGTAAACCCTTGGTCCATCGCGATTGGGTGGATTAAGCTTACTGTCATTTTGATATTATCGCCCGGCATTACCATTTCCACGCCTTCTGGTAATTCGATTGTACCAGTTACGTCAGTTGTACGGAAATAGAATTGTGGACGGTAACCTTTGAAGAATGGAGTATGACGACCACCTTCATCTTTTGATAATACGTACACTTCTGATTCGAAATCAGTGTGTGGCGTGATTGAACCTGGTTTCGCTAATACTTGACCACGTTCGATTTCTTCACGTTTGGTACCACGTAATAATGCACCAATGTTCTCACCTGCACGACCTTCGTCAAGTAATTTACGGAACATTTCAACACCAGTTACAGTAGTTTTCGCTGTATCTTTGATACCTACGATTTCTACTTCATCACCAGTACGGATGATACCACGCTCTACACGACCAGTTACTACTGTACCACGACCTGAGATTGAGAACACGTCTTCGATTGGAAGAAGGAACGGTTGGTCAATCGCACGCTCTGGCTCTGGAATGTAAGTATCTAAGTGGTTTGCTAATTCAAGGATTTTTCTTCCCATTCTGCTACGCCGTTTAATGCTTGTAATGCAGAACCACGTACGATTGGAGTATCGTCACCTGGGAAGTCATATTGAGAAAAGAAGTTCACGAACTTCCATTTCTACTAATTCTAATAACTCTTCGTCATCTACCATGTCGCATTTGTTTAAGAATACGATGATGTATGGAACACCTACTTGGCGACCTAATAAGATGTGCTCACGAGTTTGTGGCATTGGACCATCAGTTGCTGCTACTACTAAGATAGCACCATCCATTTGTGCCGCACCAGTAATCATGTTTTTAACATAGTCGGCGTGTCCCGGACAGTCAACGTGTGCGTAGTGACGAGTTGCTGTATCGTATTCAACGTGTGAAGTGTTGATGGTGATACCACGCGCTTTTTCTTCTGGCGCGTTATCAATTTGGTCAAATGCGCGAGCTGCACCACCGAAGTGTTTAGATAATACGGTTGTGATTGCTGCTGTTAAAGTTGTTTTACCGTGGTCAACGTGGCCGATTGTACCCACGTTTACGTGCGGTTTTGTACGTTCAAATTTTTCTTTAGACATTGCTAATGTTTCCTAAGAAGTGCGGTATAAAAAATCATGTTTTATACCGCTGGTTTACAAAAATTATTTTTTACGCGCTTCAATTACTGCAGCTGCAACACTTGTTGGAGCTTCAGCATATTTTAACGGTTCCATTGAGTAAGATGCACGACCTTGAGTTTGTGAACGTAAGTCTGTTGCATAACCGAACATTTCTGAAAGTGGAACTTCAGCATCGATCTTAACAACGAACTCATTCGCTTCTTGACCGTTCACCATAGCACGACGACGGCTTAAGTCACCAATTACATCACCAACATATTCAGGTGGAGTTTCAACTTCAACTTTCATAATTGGCTCAAGTAATACTGGGTTTGCTTTTGCGAATGCTGCTTTAAATGCTAAAGATGCAGCAAGTTTAAACGCTAATTCAGATGAGTCCACATCATGGTATGAACCGAAGTGTAAACGTACACCAAGATCAACTACAGGGTAGCCCGCTAATGGACCAGATTTAAGTTGTTCTTGAATACCTTTATCAACAGCTGGAATATATTCACCAGGAATTACACCACCTTTGATTTCGTTTACAAATTCATAACCAGGACCTTCTGGCTCTAATGGATATAAGTCGATAACAACGTGACCATATTGACCGCGACCACCTGATTGTTTTGCGTGTTTACCTTCTACATCGTTAACACGAGTGCGGATAGTTTCACGGTAAGATACTTGTGGTTTACCAATGTTAGCTTCCACTTTGAACTCACGTTTCATACGGTCAACGATGATATCTAAGTGTAACTCACCCATACCAGAAATAATGGTTTCACCAGATTCTTCATCAGTGTGTACACGGAATGAAGGGTCTTCTTGAGCAAGACGACCTAATGCTAAGCCCATTTTTTCTTGGTCAGCTTTAGTTTTTGGTTCTACCGCAACAGAGATTACTGGCTCTGGGAACTCCATACGCTCAAGGATGATTGGTGCTTCAATTGCACATAATGTATCACCAGTAGTTACATCTTTTAAACCGATAGCAGCTGCGATGTCACCTGCACGAACTTCTTTAATTTCTTCACGTTTGTTAGCGTGCATCTGTACGATACGACCAAAACGTTCACGTTTTTGACGTACAGAGTTTAATACTGTATCACCAGAATTAATAACACCAGAATATACACGGAAGAATGTTAAGTTACCTACGAACGGGTCAGTTGCAATTTTTAATGCTAATGAGGAGAATGGTTCTTCATCACTTGCATGACGTTCGCCTTCAGTTTCATCTGGATTGATACCTTTAATAGCTGGAATATCTGTTGGCGCTGGTAAATATTCAACAACGGCATCTAGCATAGCTTGAACACCTTTGTTTTTGAACGCAGAACCACAGGTTACTAAGATAATTTCACTTGCTAATACACGCTGACGTAATGCAGACTTAATTTCTTCTTCAGTTAAGTCTTCACCGCCTAAGTATTTCTCCATTAATTCCTCAGATGCTTCAGCTGCTGCTTCTACAAGGTTTTGACGCCATTCTTCACAGTCTGCTTGCATATTTGCAGGCACATCTTCATAAGTGAAAGTCATACCTTGGTCTGCTTCATTCCAGTTGATCGCTTTCATTTTGATTAGGTCAACGACACCTGTGAAGTTTTCTTCTGCACCAATTGGAAGTTGAAGCGGAACCGCATTAGCACCTAAGCGAGTTTTTAATTGTTCAACAACACGTAAGAAGTTAGCACCAGTACGGTCCATTTTGTTTACGAACGCAATACGCGGAACTTCATATTTGTTAGCTTGACGCCATACGGTTTCAGATTGTGGTTGAACACCACCAACCGCACAGTAAACCATTACCGCACCATCAAGAACACGCATAGAACGTTCTACTTCAACAGTAAAGTCCACGTGTCCCGGAGTATCGATAACATTGATACGATGTTGTGGGAATTGTTGTGACATACCAGACCAGAATGCAGTTGTTGCCGCAGAGGTAATGGTGATACCACGCTCTTGTTCTTGTTCCATCCAGTCCATCGTTGCTGCACCATCGTGCACTTCACCGATTTTGTGGCTAACACCAGTATAGAATAAGATACGCTCAGTAGTAGTGGTTTTACCCGCATCAATGTGCGCACTGATACCGATATTACGATATCTTTCAATAGGGGTTGTACGAGCCATTATTATAACCTTGTTTATTTAATATCAGTTTATATAGGGTAAGGCTTCATCAACGATGAAGCCCTTTAAATTCAAAAACTTATTACCAACGGTAGTGAGCAAATGCTTTGTTAGCTTCAGCCATGCGGTGAACGTCTTCACGTTTTTTCACTGCTGCACCTTTATTATCTGAAGCATCAGATAATTCGTTTGCAAGGCGTAAAGCCATTGATTTATCACCACGTTTACGTGCTGCTTCAACGATCCAACGCATACCCTATTGCGTTACGACGTACAGGGCGCACTTCAACTGGTACTTGGTAAGTAGAACCACCAACACGACGAGATTTAACCTCAACAGTTGGACGTACGTTTTCAAGTGCAACTTCAAACGCTTCTAAAGGCTCTTTACCTGTGCGTTGTGCTAAAGTTTCTAAAAGCACCATAAACGATTGATTCAGCAACGGATTTTTTACCGTCTACCATGATTACATTAATAAATTTTGCAAGTAATTCTGAACCGAACTTCGGATCTGGAAGAATCTTGCGTGCTTCAACTACTACGACGACGTGGCATTGCGAATTTCTCCGTATTTTAATCTTCAGGATATCCAAAACCCATCAGCAATATTTCTCATTGAGAAAATTTGCAGCGCAAAAGCGCTTTTTGACTGGAGTTTATGGTTTAAATTGTTTTGCTAATTTAGACGTTTGGCCTTACTTAACGGAGAACCATTAAGCTTTAGGACGTTTAACGCCGTATTTAGAACGACCTTGTTTACGATCTTTAACGCCTGCGCAGTCTAATGCACCGCGTACTGTGTGGTAACGCACACCCGGTAAGTCTTTAACACGACCACCACGGATTAATACAACACTGTGCTCTTGAAGGTTGTGACCTTCACCACCGATATAAGAAGTTACTTCAAAACCGTTAGTTAAGCGGATACGACATACTTTACGTAGCGCTGAGTTTGGTTTTTTAGGAGTTGTAGTATATCACGAGTACATACACCACGTTTCTGCGGGCAAGCCTCTAATGCAGGAACGTTGCTTTTTTACAACCTTTTTCACACGCGGTTTGCGTACTAGCTGGTTGATAGTTGCCATTAAAAAAGCTCCAGTTTAAATGTTATTCAATAATAGAATGTTGTTCAAAAATCTACTTCCATACAGAAATAGACGGCAAATTTTAATCGTTCTGAGGTTTATTGTCAATAATTAAACAGCGCCAAAAGATCCGTGAAAGGATCTTTAGTTGCGTACAAAAACACTTCCAAAATTCACCGCACTTTTTTTATTCAAAATGCCAAACCAATTGCCCCAGCGAAATGACAGTTTTATAATTTCTACTTAATTAGTATTAAATTACAATCATTATGTTACGCTCGCTCAAATTTCACTTACGCTATTTCTTCCATAAAAAGCTACGCCAAACACACAGAATTTCCCACAAAAGTTTAGAATTTATCTGCCTAATTATAGGGGCAACATTTTGTCTCACTTTTTTTCATTTGGCTTTTGCTAAATTATCCGATCTTGGTCTAGAACCAAACGCTCACTGGTCATCTAAATATCCTATTGCAGTTTGGTTTGTGTTACCCATAGGCATGACTTGCCTGACTTGGTTTACGAAAAATATACTCTCCATATGTTAGAGGAAGCGGTATTCCGCAAGTGATTGCATCAATTAATCTTCCTCATAGTAGCTATAAAACCAAATTAGTTGAATTCAGCCAAACTATTTGGAAAATTCCTCTTACCTTTCTAGCTATGCTTATCGGTGCATCTGTTGGGCGTGAAGGTCCATCAGTACAAGTTGGGGCAGCTGTCATGCTTGCATGGGGAAATTATTGTAGAAAACATAATTTAGCGTTTAGAGGATTAAGCACCAATGAATTACTTTGCTACAGGTGCAGCAGGTGGGCTTGCTGCAGCCTTTAATGCACCTTTTGGCTGGGGTGATATTTGCGATTGAAGAACTTGGACGTGGAGTAATGTTACGTTGGGAACGACGCGTATTGATGGGGGTATTAGCTGCTGGTTTTTATTCTTGTCGCGATTCAAGGAAACAGCCCTATTTTCCTCATTATCAAAGGGCAACATCTGTTTCTTATCTCTATCTTTGGCTTGCAATTTGTGGGGTGGTTTGTGGCATTCTAGGTGGCATATTCGGACGATTATTAGCAAAAGGTCTCGTAGGATTATCACCTGAAAAATGGCGTTGCTGGATTCGCCAACATCCTATTTATATTGCTTTTATTATTGGGTTTTAGTGCTTGCCGCACTCGGCAGTTTACACTCACGGACAAACTTATGGTACTGGCTATGAGGTTGTTGCGCACGCTTTTAGAAGGGCAAGCCGTGAGATCCAGAAGTGGGCATCCTTAAACTTTTAGCAACGGTGACCACTTATTGGAATGGTATTGCCGGTGGTATCTTTACCCCATCACTGACAACAGGCGCAGGCATTGGCTCAATGCTTTGGGATCTCAGCGGCGGTATGGTCGATCAACGTTTTTTTGGTGATTTTTATGTATGGCGGCGTTTTTATCTGGCGGCACACAATCGCCAGTTACCGCCAGTGTTGTTGTAATGGAAATGACGGGCGCACTAACCCGTTCTCATTTGGCTCTTGATTTCCAGCATTATTGCATCCATAATCTCGCGCCAATTTAGCCCTTAAAAACCATTTTACCACTTTGCTGCAGGCCGTTTCCGCCAGCAAATGCAAGCTCGCTAAAGCCGAAGAATTACGCAGCAAAAACCGAATAAGAGAAATAAAAATGCCTCAAAAATCTACAGCACTTTTTACCGCGGCCGTTTTTCTGTTGCGCCAATGTTAGATTGGACAACACGCCATTGTCGTTATTTTTCATCGCCAATTTTCAAAGCATGCGTTACTTTACACTGAAATGGTCACTGCACCTGCAATTATCCATGCCAAATACGATCACTTGGATTTTTGATTTTACAAGAAAATCCCGTTGCGTTACAGCTGGGAGGAAGCGATCCTGAACAACTCAAATATTGCGCAAAACTTGCTGAAGAACGAGGGCTATCACGAAATTAATCTCAATCGTAGGATGCCCTTCTGATCGCGTACAAAATGGAATGTTTGGCGCTTGCTTAATGGCGAAAAGCAGATTTGGTAGCAGAGTGTGTAGAACAAATGCAAAGTGCGGTCAAAATTCCAGTCACGGTGAAAACACGTATTGGTATTGATGAATTAGATAGCTATGAATTTTTATGTGATTTTATTGAAAAAGTTCAAGGAAAAGGTTGCCAGAGTTTATTATCCAGCACGAAAAGCTTTGGCTTTCAGGGGTTAAGCCCTAAAGAAAAATCGAGAAATTCCGCCATTAGATTATGCTCAGGGTGTATCAACTAAAACGTGATTTTTCCACAACTAATTATTGCAATTAACGGTGGGATTAAAACCATTGAAGAAATGAAGCAACATTTACAATATGTGGACGGCGTGATGGTTGGGCGAGAGGCCTATCAAAATCCAAGTTTACTTGGGCAAATTGACCAAGCCTTATTTGATCCTAACGCACCAATTGTTACCGCTCATGAAGCAGTACAGTCAATGCTTCCTTATATTGAACAACAACTTAGCCAAGACATACACCTTAATCATATCGTCCGTCATATGTTAGGGCGCATTCCAAAAATTGCAAAGGTGCTCGTCAATGGCGACGCTATTTAAGCGAAAAATGCGTTTTAAAACAAGGTGCGGGAGTTGAAGTAATTGAAACTGCCTTGCATTTTGTCGAGATATAATAATTTTTCAATCGAAAACAACAGAAAACTGTCTAAGTATAAAAACACACTGATATTTTATATCCTTTTCTACTTATCAAAAATATCACTAAATTTTCAAAGAAGTATACTTTCTTTTTACTTCCCTATTGACATAGGAGTAAAATTACCTTTGCTGAAAAAAGTAGAGAATAACTATGTTTGAATTACGAGATGAAGAAATAAATTTCCCTAAATCAGTTAGATAACAATTACTAATTCTTCTGAAATTAAAGATAAATTAGAATTTTTATCTAAGAAGTTAGATTTTATGAAAATGCTACATCATCAAGAAATTCAATGGTTAAATATTCAAGTTGAACGTCAAAAATCAATGACAAGTTTGAATTAGATTCTAGACAATTAGCAAGGGAAACTAACTTAATAAAGTAAGGAGTTTTATATGTCTGATTACGATAAAGATGAAAATGAAAGATTATATGATCTTTATGATGATGCAACTGAAGAAGAGCGTGAACAAATAGATCGTGGTTTTTCGACCGATAAAGACGATTAATCTTAACAAGGTTGTATCGGTTTTAGAATCGGGTCTGCACTCCAAAAGTTGGATTAGATAACCCGCTGATTAAGGTGCAGATTTTTTTATATTCATAAAAAAAGGTAAGATTATTAATAATTGATTAAGCGGTTATCATTAATTAGAAATGGATGCTTATATAAAGTTTGGGATAGGATCAAAAATAAGCCGCAAAAAGTGCGGCTTATTTTTTTCAGCTGTTTTTCTTACGCAATACGCATTTGAAAAATCACCAATTCAGCTTGGCAACAGAAAGTGAAATCTGCCTTTAATAAATAGCCATCATCCACTTTTTGTAATTTCAGATTGAATTTCACAAGGTTCACTTTCTACATCACGCGCTTTCTGGGTAAAAAAATGCGAGCGCTTTTTGCGCTTGTTCCTCACTGTCATAAACGTATTCAATAACCTGACTACAATCACGATTATCGAAAAAGTGATTTCATATCAAAAAGTATTACAACCTACACATTCAATCGGTTTTTCAGTTTGAATTGTCATAATATTATCCCTTTTATTCAGATTATTTTGCAGCGACAAAACCTACTGCTTCATACACTTTCGCCAAGGTTTCTTGTGCTTTTTGCACGCGCTTTTTCCGCACCTTGTCGTAAGATATTATCTAATAAAGCTTCATCATTACGATATTGATGGAAACGTTCTTGTAAACCAGCAAGTAAAGTTGATACTTCATCCGCCACTGCTGTTTTTAAATGTCCGTACATTTTACCTTCAAATTCTTTTTCAAGCTCAGCAATAGGCTTATCCGTAACCGCAGAAAGAATATCTAAAAAGATTGGATACACCCGCTTTATTTTTGCACATCATAACGAACAACAGGTGGCTCATCTGAATCTGTTACGGCACGTTTAATTTTCTTCGCCACAGATTTTGGATCTTCCAAAAAGTGTCACTACATTGTTGCGGTTATCATCTGATTTTTGACATTTTTCTTTTCAGGATCTTGCAATGACATAATACGCGCACCAGCTTTTCCAATGAAAAATTTCAGGAATGGTGAAAAATATTGCCATAAATTGCATTAAAGCGGTTTGCAATATCACGCGTAATTTCTAAGTGTTGCTTTTGGTCATCGCCAACAGGCACGCTTTTTGCTTGATAAAGTAAAATATCCGCCGCCATTAACACTGGATAATCAAACAAACCCACGTTAATATTTTTCTGCATAACGCGCTGATTTATCTTTGAATTGGGTCATTCGGCTCATTTCACCGAAATAGGTGTAGCAGTTTAACACCCAGCTTAATTGCGTGTGTTCTGGAACGTGAGATTGAATAAAAATAGTACTTTTATTTGGATCAATTCCACGCCAAATAAAGTGCAAGCACATCAAGCGTTGCTTTGCGAAGGGCTGCAGGATCTTGACGCACAGTGATCGCATGCAAATCAACTACGCAGAAAATACATTCATAATCCTCTTTGCATTTTCACCCAGTTGCGCAACGCGCCCAAATAATTTCCGATAGTTAATTCACCAGAAGGCTGCACGCCACTAAAAACAATTGGTTTTGCCATAATCAATCCTTAATACCTTAAAAACTGTTCGCACATCATATCAGAAACTCTAGGCTTTTTAATGTTCGAGTTCAAAAGCTAGGTTAAAAATGCTATATTTAACGAAAACGTTTTCCTAATATTTTCGAATGAAAAACTACCACGATATTGTTCTTGCCCTTGCTGGAGTGTGCCAATCAGCAAAATTGGTTCATCAACTTGCAACAGAAAGCCGAGCAGATTCGGATACATTTTTAACCGCACTTAATAGCCTTTTCATTACCCAACCACAACGAATCGAAGATGTTTTTTTGGTGGAGAAGTTCGTCATTTAAAAATTAGGTCTAGAAACCTTAATTCATCAGCTCAATGCACAAGTCGATCAAAAATTTAACTCGCTATTGGTTAAGCCTTTTTGACGTTAGAAGGAAAATTATCGAAAAATCCCGATGCTAAACAAACATTGGGCAATCGAATTTCTCGCCTAAAAGAACAGGAAATTCATTACGCTCGAGATAGTGAAACAATGTTATCTATTATGGCAAACATTTACAGCGACGTTATTAGCCCATTGGGCAAAAATTCACATACTAGGCTCGCCTGATTATTTGCGACAAGAACTCGTGCAAAATAAAATTCGTGCGGTTTTACTTGCAGGCATTCGATCTGCCGTGCTGTGGAAACAAATGGGCGGAACAAAATGGCAAATTTTATTTTTCTGCAGAAAATTACTTGCCACCGCAAAAACAGATTTATTCTTCTATTTATTAATACAATTCTGGAGCAAACATTTATGCAACTCTCTACACTGACCGCACTTTCCCCTCTTGATGGTCGTTATCAAGATAAAGTAACTCCATTACGCGCTATTTTTAGCGAATTCAGGGTTAATGAAATTCCGTGTAGCTGTGGAAGTTCGTTGGTTACAAAAATTAGCCTCAACGGCAGACATTACCGAAGTACCGCCATTTTCTACGAAAAGCAAATGCTTTTTAGATGGAATTGTGGCTAATTTTAATGAGACAGATGCTGCGCGTATTAAAGAAATTGAGCGCACAACCAATCACGATGTGAAAGCTGTTGAGTATTTTCTGAAAGAAAAAATTCAAAAATGAAGTGGAACTAGTGAACGTTTCCGAATTCATTCACTTCGCTTGCACCTCAGAAGATATTAACAACCTCTCTCATGCATTAATGTTAAGCACCGCTCGTGACGAAGTGATTTTACCAGAATGGAAAAAACTGATTGATGAAATCACTCGTCTTGCAGAAGAATATAAAACGATTCCATTACTTTCTCGCACACATGGCCAGCCAGCTTCACCAAGCACAGTGGGAAAAAGAAATGGCGAATGTTGTTTACCGCCTAAAAACGTCAATTTAAACAACTTCAGAATGCGGAAATCTTAGGTAAAATCAATGGCGCGGTAGGTAACTACAATGCGCATTTATCAGCATATCCTAATATTGATTGGCATAAATTCAGCGAAAGAATTTGTTACTTCATTAGGTATTCAATGGAATCCTTTATACTACACGAAATTGAGCCGCACGATTACATCGCTGAATTTTTGATGCTGTAGTTCGCTTTAATACCATTATCATTGATTTTGATCGTGATTTATGGGGATACATTGCATTAAATCACTTTTAAACAACGAACTATTGCAGAGCGAAATTGGTTCTTCTACCATGCCACATAAAGTCAATCCAATTGATTTTTGAAAAAACTCAGAGGGCAATCTAGGCTTAGCCAATGCAGTGATGACCCACTTAGGGTCAAAAATTACCAATTTCTCGCTGGCAGCGTGACTTAACGGATTCAACCGTATTGCGTAATTTAGGCGTAGGATTAGGTTATTGTTTGATCGCTTATGCTTCAACACGCAAAGGCATTAGTAAACTTGAAGTAAATCAACCGCACTTATTAGAAGAGCTCAATCAAAACTGGGAAGTTTTGGCTGAACCAATTCAAACCGTAATGCGCCGCTATGGAATAGAAAAAAACCTTACGAAAAATTAAAAAGAATTAACGCGAGGTAAACTGGTGACAGAACAGGCTATGCGTGAATTTATTGATAAGTTGGATATTCCACAAGAAGAAAAATTACGTTTACAAAAATTAACACCCGCTACTTATATTGGGGCTGCAGTGGAATTAGTAGAGAAGCTATTATAGTAATTTGGCTCTTTTTCCAACAATATTCTTTACAAGAACATAGCTTTTCTCATAATCTTGCGCCTATGTTAGTCAATCTAACAAATTTCTGGTTGGTGCTTGACCTATTCAAGCCCCATCCAAGACCGTAGGGGAGTGATCTTAATTATCCTACGTAGATGGTGAACAGAATAAGAATTTTTCTTGCTTCTGGGCGCCGAAGTCATCCTAGTCTTAGGATTAGGTAAATTAATTCCGAGTAATCGGAATGTATTCAGGAGCTAAAAAGCCAATGGCATTAAATCTTCAAGACAAACAAGCAATTGTTGCTGAAGTAAATGAAGCAGCCAAAGGTGCACTTTCAGCAGTAATCGCGGATTCTCGCGGTGTAACTGTTGAGAAAATGACTGAATTACGTAAATCAGCACGTGAAGCTGGCGTTACAATGCGTGTAGTTCGTAATACTTTATTACGTCGCGCAGTTGAAGGCACGAGATTACGAATGCTTAAAAGATACGTTTGTAGGGTCCAACACTTATCGCGTTCTCTAACGAACACCCGGGCGCAGCTGCTCGTTTGTTCAAAAGAATTTTGCTAAAGCAAACGATAAGTTTGAAATTAAAGTGCAGCCTTTGAAGGTAAAATCCAAGATGTTGAATTCTTGGCAACATTACCAACTTACGAAGAAGCGATTGCACGTTTAATGGGCACAATGAAAGAAGCTGCAGCAGGCAAACTTGCTCGCACCTTCGCGGCATTACGCGACAAATTACAAGAAGCAGCTTAATCATTAAGCGTTTCTTACTTCATCTAACTTTATTTATTTTAGGAATTGATTGTTATGTCATTAACTAACGAACAAATCATTGAAGCGATTGCTTCAAAAACTGTAACTGAAATCGTTGAATTAATCGCAGCGATGGAAGAAAAATTCGGTGTTTCAGCAGCGGCGGCAGTAGCAGCAGCTCCAGCAGCAGGCGGCGCAGCGGCAGCAGAAGAAAAACTGAATTCGACGTAATTCTTGCAGCAGCTGGAAATGCTAACAAAGTAGCCGTAATCAAAGCAGTACGTGGTGCAACTGGTTTGAGCTTAAAAGAAGCTAAAGATTTAGTTGAATCTGCTCCAGCAGCATTAAAAAGAAGGTGTTTCGAAAGAAGAAGCTGAAGCACTTAAGAAAGAATTAGAAGAAGCTGGTGCACAAGTAGAAGTTAAATAATTTCTCTTTTAACCACTTTAAAAATTCAGAAAACCGATGGGAAACCATCGGTTTTTCCTATCTAAAAAGCCATAACTTCCTTAATTTAAAAACTTATCATCTTCTCCTTTCTACGATAAAATATCTCCCATTATTATTGATAAATAAGAGAAAAATCTATGACTACGAAAGCATTAAGTGCGGTAATTTTAGCAGCCGGAAAAGGAACGCGCATGTATTCCGATTTACCTAAAGTTCTACATACAATCGCTGGTAAACCAATGGTAAAACATGTAATTGATACAGCTCATCAATTAGGCGCAGAAAAATATTCATTTAATCTATGGCCACAGTGGGGACTTAATGCGTACTCATCTTGCGAATGAACAAGTAAACTGGGTATTACAAACAGAACAACTGGGCACAGCACATGCAGTTCAACAAGCGTCACCTTTCTTTAAAGACAACGAAAAATATTATTGTACTTTACGGCGATGCACCATTAGTAACTAAAGAAACATTAGAAAAAAATTAATTGAAGCGAAACCAGAAAATGGCATTGCATTGCTTACCGTAAATTTAGATAACCCAACAGGCTATGGACGAATTATTCGTGAAAATGGGAACGTTGTAGCAATTGTAGAACAAAAGATGCAAATGCAGATCAACTAAACATTAAAAGAAAGTAAATACTGGCGTTATGGTATCTGATGGTGCAAGTTTCAAAAAAATGGCTAGCTCGTGTAGGCAATAATAATGCTCAAGGCGAATATTACTTAACGGATCTTATTGCTCTCGCAAACCAAGATAATTGCCAAGTTATTGCTGTACAAGCAACAGATGTCATGGAAGTTGAAGGTGCAAATAATCGCTTACAATTAGCCGCACTTGAACGTTATTTCCAAAATAAACAAGCCTCCAAATTATTACTTGAAGGCGTAATGATCTACGATCCTGCTCTGCTTTGACCTACGTGGAACATTAGAGCATGGAAAAGATGTGAAATCGATGTTAATGTTATTATCGAAGGTAGTGTTAAACTCGGTGATCGCGTAAAAATTGGTGCAGGTTGCGTATTGAAAAATGTTGTTATTGGCAATGATGTAGAAATAAAAACCCTATTCTGTGCTAGAGGATTCTGTAGTGGGAGAAAAAGCCGCAATTGGTCCATTTTCTCGTTTACGCCCAGGTGCAGAACTCGCAGCTGAAACGCATGTCGGTAACTTTGTAGAAATTAAAAAAATCTACCGTTGGTAAAGGTTCTAAAGTGAATCACCTAACCTATGTTGGCGATTCAGAAATCGGCTCAAATTGTAATATTGGTGCGGGTGTCATCACCTGTAACTACGATGGCGCAAATAAATTTAAAACGATCATCGGTGATGATGTATTTGTGGGATCTGATACACAATTAGTCGCACCAGTGAAAGTCGCCAATGGCGCAACTATTGGTGCTGGGACAACAATTACACGCGATGTAGGGTGAAAATGAATTAGTGATTACACGAGTTCCTCAACGCCATATTCAAGATTGGCAACGACCAATAAAGAAAAATAAAAATAGCATAAAAATCCTACGTTTTATCGTAGGATTTTTATAAACCATTTTACAAATCGTAATTAAAAGCTATAAAAAAATAACCGCACTTAATACCAATAATTTAAAAGCCAATTTTGGCTTTCTCTGATGTAAAGCGATATAAAATTCGGCCTACCACCGCAAGAATAATAGGGTAAATCCAAAAATATTGAGAATAAATTAACTTGCCAAGTTTCCAAATTAGGATTTTTATCAAATGTAGTGGAAAGCAACAAAGCCATCGGACATAACAATACAGGAGCACAAAAAAACAGCTAATCCCCAAGAAAAATAAACTAAAACCACGAGGCAAAGATTGTCTTTTCATAATTTAAAAATTTTACAAATAAAGATAATTACAATATAACAAATACTGTGATTATTAGAAAGTAAGTGGAAATTTATAGACTTGAATAAAAGTTAAATGGCGCACCTGAAAAGGATTCAGAACCTTTGACCGCTCGGTTCGTAGCCGAGTACTCTATCCAGCTGAGCTACGGGTGCGTAGATGATGCTTTAATTATTCATAACCACTTTAATAAGATAGAGCCGTTTTAAAATGGCGCACCTGAGAGGATTCGAACCTCTGACCGCTCGGTTCGTAGCCGAGTACTCTATCCAGCTGAGCTACGGGTGCAGAATAAATCAAAACAAACAATGGCGGTGAGAGAGGATTCGAACCCTCGATGGAGCTTTTTAACCCTCATACTCCCTTAGCAGGGGGAGCGCCTTCAGCCTGCTCGGCCATCTCACCACAATCGGTGTGAGCGGTATAATACGTTTTTTAGAAAATATGTCAAACCATTTTTGAAAAAACACACCTATTTGAATATTTTATCTACACATTAAATATATTATTGAATAAAAATCTACTCATCATTCAAAAATACTAAAAATCTTAGATATTGTTTCCCGTCTCAATTCATCTTGCTCAAATAACACCTCATGTTTAGCGTTCAATACAACTTGACATTGACCATTCGGAAAAAGTGTGGTTAATTTTTCAAGATTTTTGTTATCTACTATTTTTTTCTTTTTCAGCTTGTAAAAATTAAGATTGGAATTTCAATCTTAGGAATAACTTTCGGCAAGCGTTTAATGGCATTTAAACACAAATGCACCCAACGGAACGTTGGTCCGCCAAGATGAATTGCTGGATTCTTACGATTGACACGATTCATCCATTTCATTCTGGTTTTACAGAAACTTAGTTCATTGTATTCCAAGTGGGCTTGTTGATAAGGCCCTTTGCCAAAAACATAACGCTCGCCTTGTTCGAAAATATTCATCAGAGCAATAATCAGTTCATCCCTAATAGGGTGTTTTAAAGGAATACCGTAAAAGGCGAAGAAAGCACTGCTTTATTAATGCGATGATCACAATTTGCCAAATAATATGTTGCAATCAATGCGCCCATTGAATGAGCAAGCAAATGCTGCCTGGGATAGTTGAAAAAGTGCGGTCACTTTTTTTCAATGATTTTCGCCATATCATCGACATAGAAACGAAATTCGTCTAAATGCCCTTTTTCAGAATCCGTCAACAAATGGGTTGAATAGCCTTGACCTCGGTGATCAAATAGCAACACATCATAGCCTTGATGATAAAAAAATCATAAGCGGGCTCTGACCATTTCAACATATTTTCAGCACGACCATTCACTAAAAATCATCAATTTCCTACCCGCACTTTTATCGTGGACTAAATGACGATAAGCGATTTGAACGTTATTTTTGCCAGTGAAATATTGCGTTGGAAATTGATTGAAAAAAGTAACAGTTCGGTAAAGACAAATTGAGTAAAGTAGGATTCTCGATTCATAAGTTTTTAGATGGGATACATCAACGCATACAAAAGAAAGAAAAAGTGCGTGAGATTTTACCTCACGCACTCTACAAATTATGCCACCAATTGTTTTAAGATACGGCGAACTGGCTCTGCCGCTCCCCATAATAATTGGTCACCCACAGTGAATGCCGCCAAATATTCAGGCCCCATAGCCAATTTACGTAAACGCCCAACCGGTACACTTAATGTACCTGTTACTTTCGCTGGCGTTAATTCACGCAATGTGATTTCTTTGTCGTTTTGGAATCACTTTCACCCATTCATTATGTGATGCAAGAATTTGTTTGATTTCTTCTAATGGTAAGTCTTTTTTCAGTTTTTATAGTGAACGCTTGGCTATGGCAACGTAATGCACCGATACGCACACATAAACCATCAACAGGAATTGGATTGTCGCTTAAACCTAAAATTTTGTTGGTTTCTGCATAACCCTTCCATTCTTCTTTAGTTTGTCCTGTTTCAGGAAGAAGTTTATCAATCCAAGGGATTAAGCTACCCCCTAATGCCGCACCGAAGTTATCAGTTGGGAAACTATCAGAACGCATTTCTGCAGTCACTTTACGTTCAATATCTAAAAATAGATGAAGCTGGATCTTTTTAATTCACTTGAAACCGCTTGTTCTAATAAGCCCATTTGTGAAAGTAATTCACGCATATTTTTCGCACCCGCACCTGAAGCGGCTTGGTAGGTAGCCACCGAAATCCATTCCACTAAATCTTTCTCAAATAAACCACCGATAGCCATAAGCATTAAGCTCACGGTACAGTTACCACCCACAAAAAGTTTTAATGCCTTTTTTTCAAGCCTTCAGAAATCACGTGTTGGTTTACTGGATCAAGCACAATAATTGCATCATCTTTCATACGTAGTGCAGATGCGGCATCAACCCAATAGCCATCCCAACCTGTTGCTTTTAATTTTGGATAAACTTCATTGGTATAGTCGCCACCTTGGCAAGTCACGATAATGTCTAATTTTTGAGTTCTTCAATATCGAATGCATTTTTAAGTTCGCCTGCATCCTTGCCACCAAATACAGGTGCTTTTTGACCTGCTTGTGAAGTTGTAAAAATACGGGATTAAGATTCGCAAAATCATTTTCTTGCGACATACGATCCATTAATACGGAACCCACCATTCCGCGCCAGCCGATAAAAGCCTACATTTTTCATTATTGTTTCCTTAGTTTGTTGTGTTTAAATAGAATTATTAATTACAAGATAGCGTTAGCAAAATCAAGTATTTTTCATGGAAATTTACATTTTGCGAAAGAAATTAAATAAGAAATAAAAAAGAACAGTCAATTTAAAAGAAAATTTAATTTGACCGCTCTTTTTCTAGTTATCTACTTCGACACTTATCACACCTTCTTCCGCTTTCAACAATGCATACGCATCTTTCAACATTAGTGGAATCAATGGAAAAACAGCGAATTTGTAACCGCACTTCACCACTACTTTGATCTTTCACCTGTATATATTTCAATACGATACTGATTGTTTACTAACAATTGGGTGACTTTTCAATGCTTTCCGCACTATTAACAAGAATATTGAATTTTTGTCCGACGACGTTGTGACTTACGATGTACCCAACGTTGAACCAACGGACTTAATCGAATAGACACCAAAATCATCACAGTGGCGATAACCGCATCGAATACGAAACCTGCGCCAGCAGCAATACCAATCCCCGCAGAAGCCCAAATAATCGCCGCAGTGGTTAAACCTGAAATCGCATCATTTTTCTTATGCAAAAATCACACCTGCACCTAAAAACCGATGCCACTAATCACTTGAGCCGCAAGACGCATCGGATCCGTACGAATATTTTTCTGAAACTTGCGCATAATGCTCTGCGGCTTGAATCGAAACAATCGTTAGCACACAAGTGGTGACGGCAATAATGGCGCAAGTTTTCACACCCACAGGTTTTACGCTTAAGCTCACGTTCTAAGCCAATAACACTACCGAGCACCATCGCCAATAGCATTTTGCTAAAAATAATTAAGTGATAAGGATCGAAAAGTGCGGTTAAAAGTAAAGATGAATTTTCCATAATGATAAAAATGAGTCCGACATAATCGCCTATTCTACATCACTTAGCTTAAAAATCTTTACCATTCCAAGCCTTTAATTTATCGCCTTTCTTGCGAAAATTGAGTAAAATCTTGCGTCTGAAATTTTATAGAGCGAAAAAAACGGTTATTTTTATGCAAAAATTCAACCCCAAGCATTGGCTTTGTAAGCCTTGGTTGCCCACTTAGTAGATTCTGAACGAATCTTAACGGAGCTACGCACCGACGGTTTACAACATTGTGCCAAGCTATGAAAAATGTCGATTTAGTGATTGTGAACACTTGTGGCTTTATTGATAGTGCCGTGCAGGAATCACTGGAAGCGATTAGGGTGAAGCATTAGAAGAAAATGGACGAGTTATCGTGACTGGCTGTTTGGGGGCAAAAGAAGACCAAATTCGTGAAGTGCATCCTAAAGTTTTGGAAGTCAGCGGCCCACATAGTTATGAAACAGTAATGGCGCAAGTTCACAAATACGTGCCAAAACCGCACATAGCCCTTACACCAGCTTAGTACCAAAACAAGGCGTGAAACTGACACCAAAACATTATGCCTATTTGAAAATCTCTGAAGGCTGTGATCACCGTTGTACGTTCTGTATTATTCCATCTATGCGTGGTGATTTAGAAAGTCGTTCTATTACGCAAGTTTTGGATGAAGCCAAACGTTTAGCTGAAGCAGGCGTAAAAGAATTGCTTGTGGTATCGCAAGACACTTCCGCTTATTCCATGGACTTAAAAACGCCAAGAGGGCGGTGTAAAAAAACAGCTTTCTGGAATGGCATGCCAATTAAAAATGATTTAATGACGCTTTGTAAACAACTTGGCAAACTTGGCATTTGGGGTTCGCTTACATTATGTGTATCCCTATCCGCATGTGGATGATTTAATTCCATTAATGGCTGATGGCACGCTCTTGCCGTATTTAGACATTCCATTACAACACGCGAGCCCAAAAATCTTAAAAGCAATGAAAAGACCGGGCAGTATTGACCGCACTTTAGAACGCATTAAACAATGGCGTGAAATTTGCCCAGATTTAACATTACGCTCCACCTTTATTGTTGGTTTTCCGGGTGAAACAGAAGAAGATTTCCAATTATTGCTCGATTTCTTAAAAGAAGCCCAACTTGATCGCGTAGGCTGCTTCAAATTCAGCCCAGTTGAAGGAGCTCCTGCAACAGAGATAGCTGACCAAGTACCAGAAGATGTGAAAGAAGAACGTTTCCATCGTTTCATGCAATTACAACAAGAAATTTCTGCAAACCGTTTAAAACAAAAAATCGGTAAAACTCTTGATGTATTAGTGGATGAAATTGACGAAGAAGGCATTATTGGCCGCTCCAAAGCAGATGCCCCTGAAGTTGATGGATTAGTTTATGTAGATAATTTAAGCGGAATCAATGTCAAAGTCGGCGACGTGATTAAAGTAACCATCACAAAATTCTGATGAATATGATTTGTGGGGAAGTTGTTAAATAATAACAATCTCAACGAAATAAACAAAAAAATCCATCTTCGTATTGAAGATGGATTTTTTTATAGACTAAGAGCGGTCAAATTTTTAAGTGTTTTTGAACCTATCTTTTAAGCCTCATCTATTTAATATCCCCCCTTTGGCGCATGCCCGAAATAGCGTTGTATTCACGGCTGAATTGGCTGGGACGATTCGTAGCCGACTTGGTAAGCAGCTTCGGTAATGCCTCTCCCTTCTTGTGAGATCAGTCGTCTGGCTTCCATTAGACGTAAGGTTTTTGATATTGCAGCGGTGAAAGGCTGGTTATCTTCTTAAAATGGCTGTGAAAACCAGATAATGACATGCCGCTCAGATTTGCCAAGGTTTCCACGGTAATGGTTTCACTGAAATGCTGTTGTAGATAGTGGGTGGATTGGGCAATTTTTTGCGTATGAGATCCAATGCTTACCATCGCTTTAAGTTTATATCCTTGCTCACCAGTAAGCAACCGATAGTAGATTTCTTGTTGGATAAGTGGTGCAAGAAATTCAATATCTTTTGGATTTTTCGTGCAATAGAAATAGACGTTCAACAGCATTTTTGAGAGATTCATCCAGATGCCATTGTGCAAAAACCTTCGTCACCCTTTTGAACATCATCTGCAAGGTTTGGATTTGCTAATAAAATCTTGCTAACGCTCTCAATATCAATTTTCATCGAAATCACTAAAAACGGCTTTTGCGGCTCTGCATATTTAATCTCACCACGCATCGGTACATTGACTGGGCAGAACATAAAGTGTTGATTGTCAAATCGATAGCATTGTTCACCTAGTTGTATTTCACGTTCGCCACTTAACACGATGCAAATGCTTGGTTCTTGAATAATACCTTCATAGCAAAACGGCTGATCGGCATGGCGAATCACCAAGCCTTTAATTGGAGATGAATAGGTTTCGTTATGTGGAATAACTTTTAATAAGCGTTCTATCGTTTCAGTTGAAAACATAATCTTGTAGATTATGAAAATTTTCTACAAAAACTTCAGCAACAGCAACCGGGCGGACGTGATGATCGTACCCAAGTGGACGACGGTTCAATCGGCTTTTGATTTGGTTTCATTTCAAAAATGACGGCACCGGAGCTGATGAAAAACACCAACGCGCCGAGTATGGCAAGCACCGCCGCACCGACGAAAAACGGCCGCATGGGGTGGGTGAAAAAACTTATTCATGGTTTGGCTTAATTCTGCATGAAGATGCTTTCGGATATGGATTTATTGGGCGGACAGGGTTGTATCTTGTATTGAAGAAGCAAGCCGAAGGTTTGTCAGATACTCAAATGCCCGTATCATTCATATTATTGATATTATTGTTTGAATTGTATTATTTTCAATAATAATAAATAACCCTAAACCAATATAAATAACAGCCATTATCCAACGACTAAACTTCTCTACAATTTCACCAACACCTGAAATATTAGCCAATCTTTGTGCTGTATATACTAAAACAAAAAAATCAATATTAAAAAAATACAAGAAGAGTAACTAATAAGTCGACAAGATCTAAAGTCACAAAGTAAGGAACAAAAAGCCCAATATTATCTGCACCACAACTAGCAACTGTAACCAAAGCAACAATACCGACTAATTTTTGACAACCCTTTTTTTCATCCAATTCTTTTTTTAGCTCTTTTTCGCCCTCACAATCGTCGTAAATAGCAACTTTAATACCTAAGTAAATCGGTATTAAACCTAATAAAACCCAACACCCATTTTTCCGAACATAATTCAAAAACAAAAAGCTAGAAATAAACTAACTAATATTAAAAATTACAGAACCTAAATATTGTCCGATATAAATATCTCGATATTCTTTTTCTAGTATTTGCTCTAGCAAAAATATTAATAGTATTACCAACAAATCTACTGCTGTAGCAATATATAAAACAGCAGCAGTAATCACAGTCGAAAACATAAAGCACCTCATAATGAATCCTCTGCCCCCTTGGCACCACGGCTTCTTCAAAAGCCGAATCGCGTTCGGACAGCGGCGTAGGCAGGGTAATCACGTTTTGCACGTTCATGCCCTTAGTGGAAAGCAGCATGATTTCATGGCTCAGGCGTGCGGCTTCGAAGCGGTCGTGCGTTACCAGCATACACGCCATGCCCTGCCGCTCGATTTTTTCCACCAGCATGGCGACCAAAATATCGCGCAAATCGCGGTCCAAACCGACGAACGGCTCGTCCAGCAAGGCAAGGTCGCAGCCGCACAGCAGCAGGCGCAAAAATGCTACCCGTTTCGCCATGCCGCCGGACAATTCGGTCGGATATTTGTTCAAATCGCCCGCAGTCAGCCCGACTTTCGCCGCCAGCGCGATGATTTCGCCTTCATCGGGTTTGTCCATAAAAATAGCGATATTCTGCATCGCGGTCAAGTTTCCCGGCAGGCGGTTTTCCTGAAACAGAAAACCCGTTTTGCGGAAAGTATTGCGTATCGTGCCCGATTTCGGCGTTTCCAAGCCCGCAATCAACCGCAAAACCGTCGTCTTGCCGCAGCCGCTCGGCCCGAACAAGGCTTTCACTTCACCATGTTGCAAGTTCAAACTGAAATCGCGCACGATGGGGTCGCGGAGAATTTCAAAACGCACGTTTTCAAGACAGAGCATCATCTTCTCCACGGCATAAACAAAATTTCCAAAGGCTTGGTAATCAGGTATTCAAACAGCGACACAAACACGATAACCAACACCACATAAGCCATCACCGTCGAAGTCCCCCTGATAGCGCAAGCGTCCTCGCTTATGCCATTACAATCTATTGTGGTTTCGAGTTAGCAAAATCCCGAGGCAAGCTCACGAATAAAGTTTACCGGAAAAAGTGATATTTGGCGATAAAGTGATTACCTGTTTAAGTTCTTCAATTTTTCTTCTAATGACAAAAAGTGCGGTTATAAAATCAAAAGGATTCTGAACGTTGGCTTTGCCAACGGCTCCCCAGATAGCCCCTCCTTCTGACGCGTAGTTTTATCTATCTAAAAAAATAAGCAAATTGAAGTTATTCATGAAAAATAGTAAAAATCTGAATCAAACGAAATTGATTTTCAGGCACGCGTTAGGAAACGCGCGCTATCGTGGGGATGTTCGAGTGCGCCGATGCCGCCTTCTTGATAGGCGCGTATCCATCGTCGCAGGTGGGTTCGGGAGATGCCGTAATGATCTGCGGTACGCTGTTGGCTGCGTATATGCAGGTAGTGGAGTACGGCTTGGTATTTGAAGTGTAATGTATATTTGCTCATAAAAAAACTGCACCTTGTGAGTTGGAGGGGATGTCCAACTTTTGGGGTGCAGTTCAGGGTTTGCTCAGGTTTTCAGACGACCTTCGGATTTGGGCGAACCTTATTCCGTTACCGTTTTACGGATGAGCTTTTTCCGCATTGGCGAGTGTGTTTTCCACTTCGGCGAACTCTATTTTGCTGCCCGACACCAGCGCGCGCGTATCGTTGAATACGACTTGGACTGCGCCGTCAGCTTCGGTAACGAGGACGCGCAACGGCGGTTGCAGGGCGAAGGCGGGGTCTTTTTGCATCAGCGGCGTGCCGGCTTTGGGCGTGCCGAAAACGATGACTTTCGCGGGCTGCATGTCCAAACCACTTTGTCGCGCTGCGGCTTGGTGGTCGATGACGGCGAACACGGTCATGCCTTTTTTTCTTTAACGGCGGTTTCCAAACGGCGGACGGTATCGTCGAAGCTGTATTTGCTGACGGCGGCATGGGGTTTGATTCATGGCTGAACTTTGTCGGGAATCGGTTTGTCGGGCGGCATCGCCGCTATGTGAAAGCGCTGGCGGCTGGCAGCGGGCGCGGCATAGGATACAGCGGCAGGAAGAACGAGTGCAGCGGCAGTCAGCGCAGCAGTCAGTAATTTTTCATGGTTGTTTCTCCAAACGGTTGAACAAAGACATCAATCTAAACGGTTCGGCGGCAAAAAGCAATGCCCGTCAGCAAAAAGGTCGTCTGAAACGGGGTGGTTTTCAGACGACCCTTTGAGACAAAATCAACACTGCGTCAACCGCTTCCAAAGCGCGCAGGGGCGTAAGTGTAGAGCTGCGCCTGCGTTCAGGGCGATAGCGGTTGCCAACGCGCCGGCGATTTCGCTTTCAGTCGCGCCCGCTTTGGCGGCTGCGGCGGCATGTACGCTGATGCAGCTTTCGCAACGGGTAGTGATGGCGACGGCGATGGCAAAGTGTACGCGCACGTTTTCGTTTGCCCCTTTTCTCCAACACGTCGCGCGTGCAGGGCATCGTTTTTGCCTTCTTGGACGTAGAGTTCGGTAATCGATTTCGGGTTTTGCCACAGGCGGGCGTTGACGGCGTGGAAGCCGTAGATGAGTCTTTGGTTTTGCCATAATTTTGCTTTATAAAAATTTCAGACGACATTATAACAAGATAAGGTCGTCTGAAAACACGTAACCGGTATCACGAAAACGCAGCCGCCTACCGCATCAAATACCCTACAGCCCAGAACTGCCGACGCCGATCAACACGGTAACCAACATGGAAAACCTGCTTGCGGCAAGCACTGGTCAGTGCAATGGCAATCAATTCGTGCGGTTTGTTGGACACGAAATAAGGCGCGATGACGTAAATCAACACGCAACCCGGCGCAGCTTCCATCACGATTTGTGCGCGGCGGCTTAAGGTACGGTTGCGCAAGGCGAAAAACCAATAAGGCGGGTGGAATACGTTACCGCCAGCATGCCGGCAAACGGCAGGAACGACTACCAGAGAGCAAATCCTTCATTCTTTCCCCCTGATAGCGCAAGCGTCCTCGCTTGTGCCATTACAATCTATTGTGGTTTCAGAGTTAGCAAAATCCCGAGGCAAGCTCACGAATAAAGTTTACCGGAAAAGTGATATTTGGCGATAAAGTGATTACCTGTTTAAGTTCTTCATTTTCTTCTAATGACAAAAAAAGTGCGGTCATAAAATCAAAAGGATTCTGAACGTTGGCTTTGCCAACACCTCCCAGATAGTCCCCCTTCTGACGCGTAGTTTTTATCTATCTAAAAAAATAAGCAAACTGAAGCTATTCATTAAAATAGTAAAAATCTGAATCAAACGAAATTGATTTTCAGGCACGCGTTAGGAAACGCGCGCTATCGTGGGGTAAAGACAGCGATGCCCGCTGGACAAAGAAAAACAGCCTCTACAAACTCGGTTACAAACAACATACCCGCACCGATGAGGAAGGCTATATCGAAACTGACATCACCCCCGCCAATACCCAGCAGGTGCAACCACCTGTTGCCTTTGTTAGAAAGGGTCTGACCGAAGATACTGACCGTCTATGCCGACAAAAGCTATGACAGTAAGGAAAACCGGCAACATCTGAAAGAACATCAGTTGTTGGACGGCATTATGCGCAAAGCCATCTGAAGGCGATGTGTTTAAACCTGTTGAAAGCGGCTAACAGACTAAGTGTGCCTGTTTGCGCCTAAAAAGGTGGCTCGGATGCCTGATAATCTGGTATCCGGGGAAGATTAAGGGGTGTCTGAGTAGAATCAGTGGATATTTGAAACAAAAACAGCCGAAAATCTTTATTTAGATTTCGCCTGTCGAGGGAAAAGGACTTTTTGCAAAAGGTCTCGGATGGATTTGTTTTTGATTTCTATCCGCATCCGCAAGCAATTTTTCGAGGGTATTAAGAATTAAAAATAGATATCTGCTTGAGAGGGGAAGGGCAGGGGGCGATATCGACTGTTTCGAATTACTATTATGGGAAATTAAGTTTGAACCAGTACAGCCTTACCTTGCCGTAGCTCAAAGGGAATACTTATCAAGGTCAAAGTACCCAATGAATTGGGCTTAATACTGTCTGCGACCTTATTGCTTTGTCTGATTTAAATCTAATCCACTATATTATGTCTTAAGGTCGTCTGAAAATTTTGTCTTGCGATTGTTTGGCGTTTGGGATGCTGACAGTTTATAAAGAGAGAAACGTGCGAGAAAGGTCGTCTGAAAACACAGTTTCCATGGCATTAAGCCTTGAACTTGGGGTTCAGACGACCTTTTCTTTTTCTATTTTCAACCACTCAATCAACGCCTCCGCTGCCTGCGTTTTGTGGCGGTTGGGCGGGTAGTACAAGGCCATCGGCGGATAGATGGCGCGGGCGTGAGCGAAAATTTCCAGCAGTGCGCCCGAGGGCGAGTTCGTCGGCGACGGCGTGGTGCGGCAGCCATGTCAGACCCAAGCCGTCGAGGGCGGCGGTTTTTGATCAGGGCGGTGCTGTTGAAGGTGAGGCTGGCGGGCATGCGCACCCAGTGGATTTGCCCGTTTTTGAAAAACTCCCAGTCGTCCAAGCGGTTAAAGGCGTTGAACGCGGGCACGATGCAGCGGTGTTGCACCAGTTCGGACGGCGTTTCAGGCTGCCCGTGGCGGGTGAGATAGTCGGGCGCAGCAACGACGCACATCGCCCGTTCGCCCGAAATCGGCACGGCGACCATGTCCTGCGCCACGTTGCCCAAAGGGTCTTACCAAAATCAAAGCCCTGCGCCACGATGTCCGACCAACTGTTGCTGAGCAGAATCTCACGTCCACCTCGGAAAACGCCGCCAAAACGACCGCACTTTGGGGGTCATCAGGTAATAGGGCGGGGTTTTTCGGCGGTGTTAATCCGCAGTCTGCCCGACGACTTTTGCCGCACACGTCGCCCAATGCTGCCAGCTTCTCCTGAATGCCGCCGAACGTCAGGGCACAATGCGCTCACACAGCCGCTGCCCCGCCTCGGTGGGGCGACATCGAACAGGTGGTGCGGTTTAACAGCTTGGTGTTTAAGCGGTTTTCTAAGTCGTTCATCCGATGGCTGAGTGCCGACGGCTGCACTAACGCTTGAGCCGCCCGACTGAAATTGCCGAGTTTGACGACTTGGCTGAAAAGCGTAGAGGTCGTTGAAGTTGCGGTTTTCTTGCATTTTTACCCGCTCCTTTGGGCTCTGCTGATTGCTAAGGAAAATTCAAAATAGGCTGGAATTATGACGATTTTGGCGAAGTATTCAAGGGGAAAGCGTGAGCGGTTTGGGGAAAATTTTTCTGCCAAACGTGTTACACTAAACCAAACTTTAAACGGCGTATAAACAAGATTAGAAATAATTTCCTAGTCAGTCGCAAAATAAACATCTGTTTTTAAAGATTGAATAATCCATACTTTAAGGACCTGCAATATGTTAATTGAAAAAGAAATATTTAATTTATTATCTGATTTATGTACAAAAAAACCTGGATTTATCCATGCGTTAGTAGATATGCACTTCTCTGATAATTATTTTAAGGCAGATGATAATTTTTACTGTATCCCAAGTAGCTAAACATGAAGCAGATAGAAGTAAATTAAACAGAAATGAAGTTAATACATTATTAGCGCTAGTTATTAAAAACAATAAAAATTTATTATGGATAAACTACCAAATGAAGATGTTTTAATAGAGTATAAAAATACAAGCATATAGGCTTCTAGAACAATTTCATAATATTTTAACAGAAGGTTCATGAAATAATTTTATAGAATCATTATCCTCTGTAAAAGCTAAAATGAAATAAAGTCCATAGAAAAAGATATTTTTATAAATAAAGATTTTTGCGTGAAGCTATCTTTTATTCCGGAGATGGAGTATATGATTTTTCAATACCAATGGCTGAGTTTTATAAATATCGGCATGATAATAACTGGATTTCTGAAAATAAAGATTCTCTGTTGATTGGCTAAATCCTAGATTACCTATTTCATTCTTTAATATCATTTTCCATCTACACCATCAAAAACAGATAAGTTAAAACCAATATCTATTAATGATTTCATCTATAGTAAATATGAAATTATTAATTTTATTACTAGATATTTGGGGATGATGCTGGAAGGTGTTTTCCTGTAGATGTTATGTTGAATTTCATGACATCATTTAGTATTGATGATAATCTAATGACTAGGTTTGAAAAATTTAATGAGTTTGATGATTTTAATCAATAGTAGCATTTCCATTTTACATAAAGCTAGGGGATGAAAAAGTATTTTTATTGGACATATATACGCTTGCTCAAGCATTTTATGAAACCCCATTTTTGGTTCTTAGAAGATAAAGAATATAAAAATACTGCATCTGATAATAGAGGACAATTTACAGAAAATTTACTTATCAGATTCTTTGTCATGCTTTTTAGTAAAGAGAACGTGTGGATAAATGTGGATTTATATCCAAAAATCTAATCAAATCCAATCCCAAAAAGACAAGGCAGGAGAAATTGATATATTGGTTAATATCAAGGAACCGCTTTGGTTTTTCAAGCAAAAATCAAAATTAACGTTGGATGCTAGAAAAGGAAATATATCTAAAATTAATAGTGATTTTGCTTCATCTATTCAGGCTGCGTATAACCAATCATTTGAATGCTCTAGAATTCTATTAAGTAATAATTATATTGCTAAAATAGATGGAATAGAGATCGCTATTCCAGAGGTGAATTATTGTATTCCTATTTGCGTTTTATCTGAGCATTTTCCTGCGTTAACCGCACAGATTAGATGGTTTTTAAAAGAAAATACGGATCTGTGCATGCACAGCTCTGGTTTTAGATGTATTTTTACTTCAACTGTACAAGTTACACTAAAAAACACCATTGGAATTTTTGCATTTTATTTTTCACTTTCAAAAGTAAGGCAAAATTTTCTTTCTAATACGAGATTGATTTGCCTAAAGTCAACATTTGATTAGAAATATTCTTTTGCTCTAATGAGGCTGATATGTATATGTTAGATAATGGCGTATCCGCTCAATTAGACTTGTACCTAACTCAAGAATTTAGAGGTATAAAATTTAATAAAAAATGATATGGAATTACCATCTTGTTGGTTAAAAGTATCAAAATACATATTGGTATAAAACTATTTGAGTTTTGCTCATCATTAGATACTTCGGATAAGGTAAGTTTTTGGTTTTGGAATTAATGCGGTTTTTCAGAGGAGATATTGAATCTTATAATAATCTAATTAATAAAATAAATTCTAATTTTATCTTAGACAGAAGTAGAAAAATTTTCAGACTTTTCATATATCGTTCAATACTAACTTTGGAATAACTGTATACGTTTATCAAGATGTTAGTGTAGATAAAATTTTTAAAAATCAGGTTGTTGAGCATGCTAAGTTAAGTAAGTATCGGGCTAAAAGCAGATTTGTGGGCAAGACTTAATTGTTTCTACAACTGGCAGTGTGAAATATATAAAGGTTGTTAATAATAAATGGGAATTTAACAATGAATTACAAACTAAAATTCAAAAAATTAGTAAGTAAATCAAAACCTAAAAATACTCGTTAATAAAAATCATAGCTAGGAAAAATAGGTAGAAATGATCCTTGCCCATGTAATAGTGGTAAAAATACAAAAATGTTGCTTAAGATAATTTAATTATATGAGGGTTGTTGACTTTTAAAATCCAAAGTGGTTTGCAAACCAAAATGCCATCTGAAAGCACAAAAATCTTTCAGACGGCATTTTTTATATAGAGATAAAGTGCAGTTAGTTTTGAGAAAAATCTTCAGGCTGCCTGAATAGCGAATCTGTGAATTTCCCTCACAACGGCATTGTCATTCCACCTAATTATCAAACCAATCGAAACCTTTATAATACGTTTCATCGATCAATCAACCCGGCAGGATTTACAATGAAATTTTTAAAAACCACTTTATTAACCGTAATCTTAACCGCAACCCTCGGAGGTCAACACTATGGCAGCAGACTACCGCAACAACCTGTTCACTCTAACTTACGACCACCCCTGATAGCGCAAGCGTCCTCGCTTGTGCCATTACAATCTATTGTGGTTTCAGAGTTAGCAAAATCCCGAGGCAAGCTCACGAATAAAGTTTACGGAAGAGTGATATTTGGCGATAAAGTGATTACCTGTTTAAGTTCTTCATTTTCTTCTAATGACAAAAAAGTGCGGTCGCATAAAATCAAAAGATTCTGAACGTTGGCTTTGCCAACGGCTCCCAGATAGCCCCCTTCTGACGCGTAGTTTTATCTATCTAAAAATAAGCAAACTGAAGCTATTCATTAAAATAGTAAAAATCTGAATCAAACGAAATTGATATTTCAGGCACGCGTTAGGAAACGCGCGCTATCGTGGGACAGCATTGTTTACACGGATAGTCTGAGCAGCTATAACAAGTTAGACGTGAGCGGTTTCACCATTACCGCATCAACCATTCCAAGGAATTTGCCGACCGTCAGAACCACATTAACGGCATTTAGAGAACTTTTGGAATCAGGCAAAACGCGTCTTACGCAAATACAATGGAATCGATCGCAAATCGTTCCCGCTGTTCTTGAAAGAATGCGAATTTCGATTTAACTTCGGCACATCGTCTCAACAGCTTAAAATCCTGCAAAAATGGTGTGGAATTTAGGGCTAATCTACTAGTACAGCCCCTTAAAAAAATTTTGATGGCGGTTGCTGCTGAAAAAGTAGGAATTGGATTTGAGAGAAGGTTTTTGCATATGCTGGTTTCGTGAAGGCCTACGCAGGATCAGCGTTGTCAGCGTTTTCGGGTATATGTTAATATTCTGCAAGGTATCTGTTTAATTATATTCGAACTTAGTTATCAAGCATAATTATCAGTATCCGAAATTCCAGTTAATTAAATATTCAAGAGACAATCGTTAAGATTGATTTAAGGATGAAAATGCAAGACCAAGAAAACATTAAAAACCAAGAAGAACAAGAAAACCAGCTAAAAGAAGACAATGGTGCCATGACCAAGTTGCAAGATGTGTTCAATCTTGCGCATGACCAAGCTCATCCCGATAAGATCGATGCCACCATCCGCGCCAATACTCGGGTGACCGGAACCAGTATGTGGGTATTGATGTTTGCCATTGCCGTGTCGAGTATCGGTCTGAATGTAAACAGCACGGCAGTAGTGATCGGAGCGATGTTGATTTCGCCGTTGATGGGGCCGATAGTCGGTATGGGTTACGGTTTGGCGGTAGGGGATACTGCGCTGATCCGTCAAGCCGTGCGCAATATTATTATATTCGTCGTCATCAGCTTGATTACCGCTACGTTGTATTTCCTGTTAACCCCGCTTAAAGAGGCGCAAAGCGAGATTTTGGCGCGTACTCAGCCGACCCTTTGGGATGTGTTGATTGCCTTCTTCGGCGGTAGTGCGGGTATTGTGGCGCTGACCCGAAAAGAGGGAGGCAATGCCATACCGGGTGTGGCGATTGCTACCGCATTGATGCCACCCCTGTGTACTGCGGGCTACGGACTGGCACATGGCAACTGGCACTACTTTCTCGGTGCTTCATATCTTTTTGCCATCAACTGCGTGTTCATCGCTTTTGCGACCTTGTTGTTTTCAAGCTGCTCAAGCTGCCGCGCGAGGGGTTGGTAAAGGAATCCAAACGCCGGTTGCACAGCATCATTATTACTGCCGTCGTACTTGCTGTCATGATTCCGAGCGGCTATATGGCATCAAGACTGGTGAGTCAGGAAATCTTCAACACCAGAGCCAATGCCGCCATTGCCACTGCGAAGCAACAGGAAGGTTTTTTCGTGCTGCGTAAGATGTTGAACCATAGAGAAAAATAAAGTCGATCTGAGTTGTCAATGGAACGGGCAATGCCGAGAAAATTTCCGCCTTGCTGGTGAAAAGCCTTGAAGCGTCGGGGGTGAAAGAGCCGAAGGTCAACGTGGTCTATGCGGGAGGGAACAATGCCAAAATCGAAGAATTGCTGGCAAGCCAAAACAACTCGGTTCAGCAGCAAAAATGAGCTGAAGAGCAACAGGCCTATATCGATACCGTACTGGCAGGCAAAGCCTCCGATATCGACGATGCAGCGGTACTTAAGGAATTAAAAGCCCAATATCCGGAAGCGGAAAAAAATCGTTGTCGGACGCGGCTTGGCTTGGGATAAAGCGCAAACAACGCCTGTTTCGAACAGTCTGAAAAGCCAAAAAAACGCAGAGACCGAAGACAGATACATATGACGATATCGTCGTTGTCTCTCTCGAATTGGAGCAGCCACTACCTGCCAAAGATTACGAGCGGATACAGGGCGTGGTTACGCCAGCGTTATGAGGGTAAGGTGGTGCGCATATTGCAAACGCACAAGTCTCAGACAGATAAACCGTCTAACGAATAATCGCCTTCAGGCTTTATACATTTCCGAGAAATCATTGATTGTTCCTAGTACACCAAATCCGCCTCAAACACGCCTCTCAAGGCGTTGGAGAGACGGATTTTTTTCTGCGCGTTCGAGCATGTCGCGGGTGATGTGTGTTTCGATGATGGTGTCCGCGCCCAAGTAGGTTTGCAGCTGCTGCAACACGGCTTGGCGCATGATGCCGTTGAGGATATCCAAATCCAGAGACGGGGTGAGACGGGTGTTTTTGTGCATGTTCATATTCATGTTCATGTTCATGAACATGTTTCAGTATTCTCCTGGAAATACTGTAAACAACGCTACTAGTTTCTACAGCATCGAGTTGATAACGTTCGCCCACACCGGCAAGGTTTTTCTGCGCCAAGGACGAGTTTGAGTTTTTAATATATTGTTTTGTTTGAAATTATTTTTCTAAATCGTGTATAATTTTTTTCGGTTCAGTTGCCATAATTGCGTCTTCCATCAATGATCACTTACAAAGTGTCCATTTTTATCGGGATATGTTGAAAGTTAAAAAGAAAAGAAGGCCGTCTGAAAAACTTTAGTATTCGTTTTTCAGGCGGACTTCTTTCACTGCCGAAAACAAAGTATTTTTGAGACCTTTGCAAAATTCCCAAAATCCCTAAATTCCTATCAAGACATTTAGGGGATTTTCCATAGACCACCTTCTTCCAGCAAACTGCCCAGCCACGATCGCCAAACACATCGACCGTTTCCCACTATTGAAGTTGGATCAGGTGATTGATTGGCAACCGATCGAACAATACCTGAATCGTCAAAGAACCCGTTACCTCCGAGACCACCGCGGTCGTCCGCCCTATCCCCTGTTGTCCATGTTCAAAGCCGTCCTGCTCGGCCAATGGCACAGCCTCTCCGATCGAACACAGCCTCATCACCCGCATCAACTTCAACCTGTTTTTGCCGTTTCGACGAACTGGAGCATCCCCTGATAGCGCAAGCGTCTTCACTTTGTGCCATTACAATCTATTGTGGTTTCGGGTTAGCAAAATCCCGAGGCAAGCTCACGAATAAAGTTTACCGAAAAAGTGATATTTGGCGATAAAGTGATTACCTGTTTAAGTTCTTCATTTTCTTCTAATGACAAAAAAAGTGCGGTCATAAAATCAAAAAGGATTCTGAACGTTGAAAGCTTTGCTAACGGCTCCCCAGATAGCCCCCTTCTGACGCGTAGTTTTATCTATCTAAAAAAATAAGCAAATTGAAGTTATTCATGAAAATAGTAAAAATCTGAATCAAACGGAAATTGATTTTTCAGGCACGCGTTAGGAAACGCGCGCTATCGTGGGGTCAGGTTTTGGGGTGCAGATCAAAGTGCGGTCAATCTTAAGTGAATTTTATAATAATTTTGATATTCCATAATTCACTAAAAATCCACCAACCACTAGCCATAAATAAATTAGTATTCCTAAAATCAGAGGTTTTAATCCTAGCTTTCTTGATTGCGCTTGCTTGTGTAGTTAAGCCGAGCGCAGCCATCGCTGAAATTAATAAGAAAGAATCGATTTCAACTAATAAGTTTACAAGTTCTTTTGGTAATAAATCAAAAAGAATTAAAAATCGCAACGCCAATAAAAAGTACAGCAAACCAAGGAATTGTAATTTTTGTGTGAGGTATTTTCTGATACCCCATCACTACGTGTAAATAACCAAGAAAGCATTAATAAAAATGGTGCGAGCATCATCACTCGGATCATTTTGGAAATGACGGCGGTATTCGCCACGATAGGATCAATATTTTCCCCAATCGCATACACTTGAGCCACTTCGTGTACACTAGAACCAACATAAATACCGAAATTGATGGGCGTTAATTAAATCTTGGCGACCACGTGTAGAACAAGGGGTAAGTAAAAATAGCAAGCGTCCCGAAAATGACCACTACGGCAATCGCCACTGAAACTTTATGAGATTCTGCTTTGGTAACAGGCTCTGCCGCCATAACCGCTGCCGCACCGCAAATACTACATCCTGCTCCAGTGAGATAAACCAATTGTTTATCCATTTTTAGATAACGAATGCCTAAAAAGTGCGGTAAAAAGAAGGTTGAAATTAGCATAATCGCATCAGTGACAACAGCATTTAATCCTACATCAGCAATATCGCCAAAAAGTGAGGCGGAAAACCATACAGCACAATGCCAGTGCGAAGAAGCGTGCCTTTCGCAAACAAAACGCCTTTTTCCACTCGTGTTGAAAATTGCGGATAAATGGTATTGCCGATTGCCATTCCCAGCAAAGATGGCAATAATTAAAGCACTGATATGATAATGATGGGAAAAATCAGTGTTTCCTAAATAGTTAGCAAGTATAGCGATAATCGCAATAAATATAAGTCCGAAATAAAAGGGACGAGTGTTCATTTTTCCTTTCCTTAGTGAGTGTTTTTGTCTTTTACCCAAGCGGTTTCATCTAAAATTTTTGCCAAAATAGCTTTCGACTAAGCGACGAGTAACATCAGTTTGTGGATTAAATGAAAAACCTGAAGCGTGGGTGCAATAAGTTAAGCCATTTTCAGTTAAAAATGTTGGAATACTTGGCGCAGCCTGTAATTCAGCAATTGAATGATAAGTCCGAGAATAAAAGCACTCTGATTTTAGTATCGCAAAAAAACTTTCAATCACCGCATTATTGTAGCAATTTCCTCGGCGACTCATACTTTTGCACAGCTTTACCCTCCAACATCTTTACCCATTCCGCCGTGCCATACAATACACCTTGGTCGCTGTGAATAATCGGGCATTCTGTCGGTTTAAGAATTGTAGCGTGCAACTTGTTGCACGAAATCGTGAATGCCCGAAAGGGTTAAATAACGTTCCGTGCGTGATTCGGTCGTGCATCAAGATGCACGCTACGAGGGGTAAATAATCCTCCTATATGTTGAATTTTGGTTGTCAGCCTTGTTCATTATATAGCGAGGATTTTTCTGTTCATCGCTTAGCTATTTGTCTCCATACGCATAGCGTATGGTTTTTATAACCTGACTTTTGCCTGGCTATAATCAAAGAGCCGTCTGAAAATTCAGACGGCTTTTTATAACAAAGTGCGGTCAAATTTTTAGGTGTTTTGCAAAATCTCCATCAAAACTTGACCGCTTGTTTTTAAAACTTCACTGTTTCACCATCTTCTGGAATTGCTATATTTTCAAGCTTGTTTGCTTGGACAAATTGGCGTAAATCCTTACGGTACACAGACATATGGTTTACCGCATCCATGTGCACCGTGATAAGTTTTGTATTCGGTAGCATTTGGCGAGCATGAGCAACATCTTGTAACCCCATAATAATGCCGTCATTCGGAAAAGCTAAGGTACGCGCATCACCTGTGTTCATAATCATTACATCTGGTTTATAACGATTAATGGCTTTGTTTACTTCGGCAGTCCAAATTGTGTCACCAACCAAGTAAACCGTTGGATGACCTTTCGCTTGGAATATTACGCCCATCGCCTCATCTAAAATCTCAGCCAATTGTGGTACAGCGTACATTTCTGTTGTACCGTGAGAACCACCGGTTTTATTTAAAATAATACCTTCAAACTCCACAGGTTTTTCCAACGATAAACTGGTTATATTTGTAAAACCTTGCGCTTTGAGTAAGTCGCCATCCCGTTCATGCTGCACAAAAATTTTGATGGATTTAGGTAAAATTTTTTGTGCAACCTCATCCCAATGATCTTCATGTGTATGAGTCAAAATAATGGCATCAACATCTTTGAAAGTATCTTCTGCTTTCATCGGCAATTCCACAAGTGGATTACGCAAATGGCTATTTAATGTTCCTTCAAAGCCTGCATAACGTCCTTTTTCAGCAAGCATCGGGTCAATTAAAAAAGTTTTCCCTGCATAGTTCAGGCGACCAGTAGCATTGCGGATATGTTGGTAGCTATCAGTGTTTTTAGAGGCAAGATCTACAGCGAAAGTATTTGCGCTAATAGCCAATGCTGTAGTGCTAATTAAGGTTTTTAAGTTCATTGTTTTTCCTTTTCTATACGTTATTGAATGAATAAACATATTATAGTGAGAACAAAATTGCGCAAAAATAGATAAAAAATCAATAAACGTAATAATCAGGTCATTTTTGTGCTATGCTCATATCAAAGTAGGAGAAATAAAATGAATAAACCCACAGTTGCTTTGATTGTGTATGAACAAATGATGCCCATTCATTTTGCGATGGCATATTCTGTTTTTTCTATGTCGGATTTAAACGGCAAGCCGTTATTTGAATGTAAAAATCGTTAGCGATTCGGACAACCTGACAAACTCGCTATTTCACATACATTTAGATGATGGTTTAGAATGGTTAGAGAATGCCGATATTGTTGTGATGACTGGATGGCATGATACTCAAGTGATGCCGAGTGAGGCTTTATTAACAGCGTTACGGCAAGCGTATCAACGTGGTGCGACAGTGGTGGGTTTATGTTATGGTGCCTATGTGTTAGCGTGCAGTGGTCTACTTAACGGCAAAAAGCAACCACACATTGGCTGGGAGATAGTGATTTTACTAGTCGCTTTCCGCAGGTAAAATGGGATTTAAATCCTATTTATTTGGAACAAGATCGACTGATTACCTCAGCAGGAACAGCAGCTTCCATGGATTGTTGTCTTTCTATTGTCCGTAAATTATATGGTGTGAAAATTGCCAATCATATTGCCCGAATACTGGTTATCCCCCTCATCGTGAAGGCGGACAAGCACAATTTATCGAACGCCCTATTTCTCGTTCCACACCTAATCATAATATCAATGCGTTGCTTGCTTATTTAAATGAAAATCTGACCGCACTTCATTCGACTGATAGCCTTGCCGAACGTTTGTCAATGAGCCGTAGCACTTTCACCAGACATTTCCGTAAAGCAACCAGAATGTCATTAAATAAATGGTTAATTGAAGCAAGGCTACAACGAGCAAGAGAGCTTTTGGAAAGCACAGATTTATCTATCACTGACATTGCAGAACAAAGTGGATTTCATAGCGATACCGCCTTGCGTCAGCACTTCTTGAAGAAACATAAGATTTCACCGAATCGCTGGCGTAAGCAGTTTCAAATTGAGGATATTTAGATCTTTTTATTTTAAAGTGCGGTCAGATTTTTAGATGTTTTTGCAAATTCAATTCAAAATTAAAACCGCTTGTTTGATCTAAACTCAGTCTATTCCTCTCCCTATCAGAAAGTTTGATAAGCATTTGAAAATAAAAAAAGGTGAGCCAAAATGCTCACCTTCTAAATTAATATTTTGTAATTATCCGAACACTTTTTCCAAATGGGCTTGGTAGTCTGATAAGTATTGTTCTACTTGTGGATTTTTAATTACATCGTTACATAAGAATGTCGGCAGACGGGTCAAGCCGATGAACTCATTGAGTTTGTGGAAGTGCATGTATAAAGCATCCACGCCTTTGCCTTCAAAGAAGTCGCCTTCGCGGGTGAACGCTTCAATCGGTGCATTCCAAGTAAGTGAAAGCATGTGTTTTTTTGCCTTGCAACAAGCCACCCTCTGCCGTAGCCTTCGGTTGGATTAACACGATGGCGACCATCACTGTGGTAAAGCTTGCCGTGTCCGGCGGTTAATACTTCGTCTATGTATTTTTTTCACTGTCCAAGGTTCATGCATCCACCAGCCTGGCATTTGCCAAATCACGGCATCCATCCACAAGAATTTTTTTCGATTTCTGCCTCAACATCATAGCTGGCATCAATCACAGTTTCTTTTACATTGTGTCCAAGTGCGGTCAAAACTTCTTTTCGCTTTTTTTGTGAAGTGTGTGGTTTAACTCACCATGCGAATGTCCGAAATTTTTACCACCATCTAATAATAAAAAATATTCATCTTTTTGCTCCTAAAACAATAATCCAAAGAGGACTTTATTATGCTGTTTTACTTTATACTTAAAAAGTACAAAAATACTTCTGAAGAATTAACGGTATTTGTACAAGTAGTCGAAAATGGCAGTTTCAGCCGAGCAGCCAAGCAGCTAGCGATGGCAAATTCTGCGAGTAAGTCGTGTGGTGAAAAGGCTAGAAGAAAAATTGGGTGTGAACCTAATCAACCGTACCACAAGACAGCTAAGACTAACAGAAGAAGGTTTACAATATTTTTCGTCGCGTACAGAAAATTCTACAAGAAATGGCCGCGGCAGAAGCCGAAATGTTGGCTGTGCACGAAGTTCCACAAGGCGTATTACGAGTAGATTCTGCTATGCCAATGGTGTTACATCTGCTTGTGCCACTGGCAGCGAAATTCAACGAACGCTATCCACATATCCAGCTTTCGCTAGTTTCTTCCGAAGGCTATATCAATCTGATAGAACGCAAGGTCGATATTGCCTTACGAGCTGGAGAATTGAATGATTCTGGGTTGCGTGCTCGTCATCTGTTTGATAGCTACTTCCGCGTAGTCGCCAGTCCAGAATACTTGGCAAAACACGGCACACCACAATCAACTGAAGATCTAGCCAATCATCAATGTTTAGGGCTTCACTGAACCTAGTTCTCTAAATACATGGGCGGTTTTAGATGCTCAAGGAAATCCCTATAAAATCTCACACACACTTTACCGCCAGCAGCGGTGAAATCTTACGATCATTGTGCCTTTCAAGTTGTGGTATCGCTTGCTTATCAGATTTTTTTGGTAGACAATGACATCGCTGAAGGAAAAATTAATTCCCTACTTTCTAATCACATCACCGATGAAACTCTCCCTTTCAACGCTGTTTATTACAGTGATAAAGCTGTCAACCTTCGCCTACGTGTATTTTTAGACTTTTTAGCAGAAGAGCTGAGGGGATAATTAAAATTCATAAACATCAAATTTTAAAAATCAATTTGCAAAAAAATACTTTTAAAAACCTGACCGCACTTCATTCGACTGATAGTCTTGCAGAACGTTTGTCAATGAGCCGTAGCACTTTCACCCGACATTTTCGCAAAGCAACCGGAATGTCATTAAATCAATGGTTAATTGAAGCAAGACTACAGCGAGCAAGAGAGCTTTTGGAAAGCACAGATTTATCTATTACTGATATTGCAGAACAAAGTGGGTTTCGTAGCGATACCGCCTTGCGTCAGCACTTCTTGAAGAAACATAAAATTTCACCAAATCGCTGGCGTAAGCAGTTTCAAATTAAGGATATTTAGATCTTTTTATTTTTAAAAGTACGGTCAGATTTTTTTAGATGTTTTTACAAATTCAATTCACAATTAGACCGCTTACCCTATCAAGATCTGCCAGTACTTAACCCAGCTTTTGCCGTTTTCCCACAAAGTTTTCAGCAATACTTTCCACGCCGACAATTTAGGATTGGGCTGCTTGCCTTGCCCAATCAAGTCCATTTGCGTCATATATCAATTCATTTCCAGCATTGCGCCTGCTTTTTTTATCGACAAACGCTACGCCAGTTTTTAATGCGGTCGGTTTGTACGGTTTGGTAAGTGCCGTTTTGCATTTGGTTTGCAAAATCGGGCACCAAAAGCAAACGGGCGAGTGACGCCGACCAAATCAAATGGCCGCTTGATAAGGCATCTTCCATGGCGCTTTGTGAACGGAAGCCGCCGGTAATAATCAAAGGGAATTTTCAAAAGATGGTTTTAGTGTACAAATCACAGCGTTTCATCAATCATTATCTCAGTCTGCAAGCCGTTTCAGACGACCTTTTCGTAAAAAGAGCGGTCAAAATTTTTAAGTGTTTTGCAAATCATCTTAAAAACTTGACCACTTGCATCATTATCAAGACCGCAGCCGTCTGAAACATTGATAGACCGGTTACTGATGCCCGCTTTCTGCTACTTTTGTCCATTTTGCCAATGTCTGCTTCATTTGTGCCTGAGGGATGAAGCGAGCCATCCGCTCAACTTCCTTGCCTTGATAAAACAGCATCCATGCAGGTGCGGTCAGCACGTGGAAACGTCCGGCCATTTCGGGTATTTCAGCAATATCGGCTTTTACGGCATACATTTCCTTCCTCCGCCAAAGCTGACTCAAGCTGGGCGGCCACGACCGTACAAACACCGCAGATTGGAGCTTTGATGTACAGTGATACTAAAGGGTGTGTGGCGATGGCCTGTTCGATGTCTTTCAGAGTGTGTAGTTGTTGCATGTCATGTACTCCTTTGAGCGATTAAGCAGGTTTCAAGTTGTCTAGAAAATGGGCTTTCAACGAAATGAAAACAAGAAAGCAGTTTGAGCCGTTTAGATTTTCTCTACTACTCTCGCTACACTTGCGCACCCATTTTCCACGCGGAGATGCGTTTCAAATTATCCACCGTGTCGTGATTGACGATGGCGGCGAACGTGCCGTCCAGTTTGGCAATTTCGGCTTTGTCTTCATCGCTGAGGGCAAAAGTCCACCGCTTCAAGTTGATGTTTTATCATTAACCGAACACTTTTTTCAAGTGTACTTGATAGTCTGCTAAGTATTGTTCTACTTGTGGATTTTTAACTACATCGTTACATGTAAATGTCGGTAGACGGGTCAAACCGATGAACTCGTTGAGTTTGTGGAAAGGCATGTACACAGCATCCACATCTTTGCCTTCAAAGAAGTCGCCTTCACGGGTGAACGCTTCAATCGGCGCATTCCAAGTAAGCGAAAGCATGTGTTTTTTGCCTTGCAACAAACCACCTGTGCCAAATCCTTCGGTCGGGCTGACACGATGACGGCCATCACTGCGGTAAAGCTTGCCGTGTCCAGCGATAAATACTTCGTCTATGTATTTCTTCACTGTCCAAGGCTCGTGCATCCACCAAACAGGCATCTGCCAAATCACGGCATCCATCCACAAGAATTTTTCGATTTCTGCCTCAACATCATAGCCAGCATCAATCACAGTTTCTTTTACATTGTGTCCAAGTGCGGTCAAAACTTCTTTTGCTTTTTTGTGAAGCGTGTTGTTTAACTCACCATGCGAATGGCCGAATTCTTTACCACCGTTTAATAATAAAATGTTCATTTTTACTCCTAGAATAAATAATTTATAAAAAAAGGATGTGATGTTTACGGATATTGTCTTCTGTTTACTCTCATGAAGTTGCAGTCATTTTATGATTTGTTTTTATTGAGATAAATAGGGTTTATCTTTATAATGTAATGAATTAAATTCACCAATAAAAGAGAGTTTAAAGAGAAAAATGCAGAACTTTAACGAACTGAATTATTTTTTTAACACTGGCGCAAACGCAGAGTTTTTGTGAAAAGCAGGGCAACTTTTGGGGATTTCTTCTTCGGCGTTGAGCCATAGCATGAAAAAAATTTAGAAACGCGGCTGAACCTGCGTCTGTTCAACCGCACTACACGCAATGTGTCGCTGACCGAAGCCGGGCAGCAGCTTTTTCGACCAACTTTCCCCCGCTTTATCAAGCCATAAACCAAGAAGTCGATGCATTAAATGATTTTTGAATACGCAATCGGGATTGATTCGCATCAACGCCCCGTCGATGGCAGCGGAAGCCGTGTTGTATCCAAAATTAAAGCCGATTTTGAACCAACACCCGAAAATCCGCTTGGAAATCGTGGTGGACGATCGTTGGGCAGATATTGTGAAAGAAGGATTTGATATGGGCGTTCGGTTAGGGTAACAAGGTAGCGAAAGAGATGATTGCGGTGCCAATTTCCGCACCGCTCAAAATGGTATTGGTTGCCTCGCCCGATTATTTGGCGCAACACGGTTCACCGAAAAAATATTGATGATCTGCAACAGCACCGCCTTATCGGCATAAAAACTCTCCGCTGAACACGGCACGGAGATGCAGTGGGAATTCAAATACAAAAAAAGAGCTGATTACGTTCACACCCAAATCGCAGTTTTCCATCAACAATCATCTGCGCCTGCAAAGCCGCTTCAGACGGCCTTGGCATTGCGTGGATAGCACATATGAACGTAGCGGATGCACTCAATTCAGGGGCACCTGGTCGAGCTGTTGCCTGAGTATGCTATAACTTACGAACCGCTTTACCTCTATTATCCCAGCCGCCGCGGGCATTCCAATGTGTTTAAGTTGATTGTGGATGCGTTAAAGTAAAAAGCCGTCTGAAATTTCAGACGACTTTTTCATAACAAAGAGCGGTCAAATGTTGAGGTGTTTTTGCAAATCATTTTTAAAAATTAGACCGCTTGAAGTCTTAACCCGTCTAAAAAAATTCCTATTAAAGAAAAATATTAGTGTTTAAGCCCATTCAACTTATTCAATTCCTAAACTATGATTAACAACTTTTTCGTACATTATCACCTTTATTCAAAAATGATAGGAAAGCCTGTTACCTCTAACACATTGCTAGTTATAGATACCTCTAATTCTCCTTTTTCATTAATTTTAGAATGAAATATTGATGATTGCATCCCTAATGCATTCAAATCCTTTTTCCATCTGCGTAATCCGCATGAATAGGTGATATGAATTTTTAATAAATCTCTTCTAATTGCTCTTAATTCGTCAATAGCTTCACAATTTGATGCATATTGCAGGCACTTCAGAATGTCTTGGTATGTTCTTTTAAGATTATCTTCTGATGAAGATAAAAATATATTCACTTTCAGTAACTGCATCATCAACTTTTATCTGTAATTACATTATTATCATGATAATAGGATTCAAGAGCTCCTTTTTCTTAAAAATAAATAACCCTACTTCTTCAAAAAATTAAATAATACAGAGAGTCTATTTTTATATTATTCCAATCATGATTCAAATTTTGCTCATTGAATACTGTACATAAAGCTGAGCGTTTTTATTCAATAATTCCTTTTTTTGATAAGGTGAAATATGAATATTCCTGAGCTATGTTAGCAATATTATCCCAGTTATTTTGGACTAACGAACAGAAGTCGTCATAAGTATTCTTTGCAAGAGTTAAAAATACCTGGATGGCCTTTTTCACTAGTTAATCTATCTGCAGCATTTCGTATTTGTTCATTATGAAAATAGGCACGAACTAGATCCAAACTATCCGCAAAAGCATCTGCATCAGCTAAAACTGTTGGTGTTTTACCCATTAGTCTAAATAATTTAACTGTTTCAGGCATAGCTTCTTTTCCATTAATCGGCAATATTTGTGAACCTGCTGCTTCAAGATTTAAATATAATTTATCTGAAAGTGTATTACAGATAATTACGTCAGATGGACCTTCAACTAAAAGTGGTGTTCTAGAGAATAAGGCTAACTTATGTTCTTGTCCTAATCGAGCAACAAGGCTTTTCACGTGTGTATTTTTTAACTCCCCTGCATCTTTAGGAATTTGAATAGGTTCTTCTTTTAAATCATTACAAAAAATAAAAGATAACAAATCATCTGTTTTCGAAATCTTGATCATTTCCGTTGAATGTGTTGCCATCACAATTATTTTTATAGTCATCCTGACTAGGAATTCCTGCAACTCGTGTAATTTCTTTAAGTAGAAAAGCTTGTAATTGTGGGTGTAATGAAACTTCAGGTTCATCAATAAGTAAAACCCCGACTTCATCATCATATAGCGCAGATAAATACCAACAAGATGTAATAAACCGGATGCTTCACGAGCAGATGAGTAATAAGTATTACTAGCTCCCTACCCTTAAAAAGAAGACTTTTAGATAACCAGAATCCCATTCTATTTTAATATCTCTTTTTGAATAATTTTCGTAATCTCTCTTGAACTTTTAATAAATATATCAGGGCGTTTATAGAGTATAGAGATCTCCAGAAATTGATTCTATTTCATGTCGCTCATTAGCTTCAGATTTATCACCCAATTTAGCATCATCAATATCATAATAATATCGGTTTTGTTTTTGAACGATATTGTTCTAATGGAGCTAACCGTCCAGCAGAAATAAAAACGAACTTTTTATCCTTGAGGATCATTAAAAACTTCCTTTTAAACCTTTTTAATAAATGAGTTTTTCCTGAACCATTAGGACCAACAATAAATGTTAATGATGATCGTAGTTCAATTTCTCTAGAAAAATCACCTTCATGGCTATTGATATTAGCAGTGATAGATAATGGAAATTCCATAATTTAGTTCCTTATTGATTAATATATTAAAAACCATACAACGGCACATTCACCAGCCAATCTTGTTCCCGATAATCCGCCATGGAAAAACGAATTGCTTGCTCAGGTTGAAATTGTTCTACATACACTTTTCAAACTTTTCGCTTTAGATTTTCTTCAGCTTTGACTTCAATCGGAATCACTGCTTGCTTACGTTGTACAACAAAAATCGACCTCCGCCGTGCCTTTTTTTCAGTTGCCCAATAAAAACAGGATTTTTCTTGAGTGGCAATCAATTGTTGCAAAGACATATTGTTCGGTTAAAGCCCCTTTAAATTCAGTGAAAATACGGCTACCTTCTAGCAGTACGCTGGCATCCAAATTGCTTTGCGCGGCAAGCAGCCCCACATCTAAACCATACAATTTAAAGGCATTATCTTGATAAGCAGAAAGCGGTAAATCTGGTTTCTTCACTCGAGGCACGCTATGTGCTAAGCCACTGTCTTTTTAGCCATTGCAAAGCAATTTCATAGTCTTTGCTTCTTGCTCCTTTTTGTAGCTGAGCATAGATAAATTTTTTATTTTCTTTGGCAAGTTGCTCAGGAATGGAAGCCCAAATTGACCGCACTTTTTGCACAGTTTGGCCATCGTGAATATGTTTGGAAAAATCCTGTTCATACGCCATCAATAAATTACGTTGTACTTGACGCACTTCATCGACATTTTGTGTTTCGATAAATACTTTTACCGCTTCGGGCATACCGCCGACAAAATAATATAGGCGGAGTAAATCAATATAGGTGGTTTTCATGGCTGAAATTAGCGACCAGTCTTTCAGCTCAAGCAATTTCACCAAATCTTGTTTGCCAAGTGCGGTTAAAAATTCATGAAAATCCATGGGATAAAGTGGTAGAAAGTCCACTTTGCCGACAGGAAAAGAGACTTGATGATGTAGTGATACCCCAAGCAATGAACCTGCCGCGATGATATAAAAACTGAGGTGCATTTTCGTAAAAATATTTGAGTGAAGATAATGCTTGTGGAACTTCTTGTACTTCATCAAAAATAATCAGGGTGCTTTCTGCTTGAATATCGACACCGCTTTCAATTTTTAAACCGAGTATCAAGCGATCAATATCATAATCGCCAGAAAATAGCGTTTTCATGCGAGGGTTATTATCAAAATTGATATACGCCACTTTTTTTCAAAGGATTGATTGCCAAAGTGTTTCATCACCCAGGTTTTTCCTACCTGTCTTGCTCCTTGAATAATCAACGGTTTTGCGGTTTTGTTTTGTGTTTCCAATTTTCTAATGATTGTATGATTTTTACGCTGCATAATGTTTCTCTAAAACAAGGGATGTAGAGTAATTATACATTTTTCTAACAATAGACAGGAACAAATTAACATTTTTGAATGAAAAAAATAGTGAATTAATACACTTTTTTTAAAAACTAAATATGTCAGACGGTCTTTTATGTTCTAAAGTGCTGTCAATTGGCAAAACACCTGAAAAAATCTAACCGCACTTTTTATTTCTTATTTTGTAATTCAAAAGCCAAATTTTTCTAGCCTCCTTTTCAAAATCGCCCTCAATCTATCAAGTTGATTTTTGTGTTTTTCTTGTTTTTGCTCGGTGGTGAGTTTTGGTTTATCGCGTTCCCATAACACATCATCATTGGGTAATTCAGCTAAAAATCGGCTCGGTTCTGGGCGAACTAATTCACCATATTGACGGCGTTCTCGACACAAGGAAAAGGTGAGCTCTTTTTGCGCTCTTGTGATGCCCACATAAGCCAAACGGCGTTCTTCTTCCACGTTGTCTTCATCAATGCTAGTTTGGTGGGGCAAAATACCCTCTTCCATACCAATCAAATAAACATAAGGAAATTCCAATCCTTTAGATGCGTGCAATGTCATCAGTTGAACTTGATCGCTCTCATCATCGTCTTCGCCTCGCTCTAACATATCACGTAATGTCAGGCGGGTTACTACTTGATTAAGGTTCATCGGCTCATTAGTTTCATCGCCTTTTTAACATATCTTCAACCCAATCAAATAGCGTAGCGACATTCTTACTTTGCATTTCTGCCGCTTTAGGGATTGTCGCGTATTCGTACAAATATTCTTCATAATGAATCGCGGATAACATAGAACGTACCGCACGTTCTGGTTCAGAACGTTGAATTTCATCATTAAGTTCTACAATCCAACGGCCAAATTTTTGCAATGAATCATAGGCTTTTGGTGTGATGCGTTGAATAAGCTCAAACTCAAAAATAGCATCAAACAAACTGATGTGCTTTTCTTGAGCCAACTCACCAAGTTTTTTTGTAACGTTGCGGTGCCAATTTCACGTTTTGGCGTATTCACAATACGCAGGAATGCTGCGTCATCATCTTGATTCACCACCAAGCGCAAATACGCCATCATATCTTTAATTTCTGCACGGGAGAAAAAAGAAGTACCACCCGAAATTTTGTAAGGAATACGGTTTTGCATCAGTACTTTTTCGAGTAATCGGGATTGATGGTTGCCTCGATACAAAATCGCATAATCTTTTATATTTGGTTTTACGGCTAAAACGATAGGGCGATCAGTTCGGCGACAATCCGCTCGGCTTCATGTTCTTCATTTTTTGCTTCGATAACAAGCAATTTTTCCCCTTCTCCAATGGTTGAAAAGAGTTTCTTATCAAACACGTGGTCATTGTTATCAATCAAGATATTGGCACAATGTAAAATACGCTGGGTTGAACGGTAATTTTGCTCTAGCTTAATCACTTGTAAACGAGCGAAATCATCGCGTAAACGCACCATATTTTCTGGTCGTGCGCCACGCCACGAATAAATAGATTGGTCATCATCGCCCACCACAGTGAAACAAGCACGATCTCCCACTAAAAGTTTAATCAGTTCATATTGACTGGTATTGGTATCTTGATATTCATCCACCAACAAATAACGAATTTTTGCCTGCCATTTTGACCGCACTTCTTCATTTTTGCTTAAACAACAACGTCGGCAGCATAATCAAATCATCAAAATCAAGGGCATTGTAGGCTCGAATTTGTGTGGCATAACGCTCATAACATTTTGCAAAAGTTTGATATTTAGCATCACGCGCCAACGCAAATGCCTGTTTTGGAGAAATCAAATCGTTCTTCCAGTTAGAGATCACTGAAATTAACTCGCGCAATAAATCCTTATCTTCTTTTAACACATCAGAGGTTAGCTCTTTTAACAACGCAAATTGATCGTGTTCGTCAAACAAGGTCATATTTGATTTAAAAGCCCAACGCTTTATATTCACGCTTAATAATGTCAAAAACCGAGGGTATGAAAAGTGGAAACGAGCAAGCCTTTTTAGATTGCTCTTTGCCAATGGAATGTGCCACACGCTCTTTCATCTCGCGTGCGGCTTTGTTGGTGAAAGTAACAGCGGCAATTTGTTTCGGAGAATAACCGCACTTTTCAATTAAATGGGCGATTTTATTAATGATTACGCGAGTTTTGCCTGAGCCAGCGCCAGCAAGCACAAGACAAGGGCCTGTCACATATTCAACGGCTTGTTGTTGTTGAGGATTGAGTTTCATAAGAATTATTGGGCCCACGCATAGGGGCAGTAATACGGTGTCTAATAAAAATGAGAGAGCAAATCTAAGATTGGCAATCCCCATTGTTGAGCCATTTCAAGATCATAAGCAGCCCCTGCATAGGCGGTATATTTTTCTGTTGGATCGATAAGTTTAACCACGGAACCACAACCAGATAAAACGATAAGTACGGTTAAAAAGATAAAAATTTTTATCATCGTGCTTTTTAACGCATTGAACACAGGCACAGGAACTAGCTCAGCGACATCACCGCCATGCAAATAAATTTCACGCACAATGGTGGAAGAAACAAACGCCCATTTTTTTCTGCTGGTGGGAAAACAGACTATCTACGCCTTTTGTGAGTAAACGATTAAGGGCAGCCAATTGAAGTTCATATTCAAAAATCTGTTGTTGTGCGTACGCCGCGAATAATGGCAGAAATATTGTGCTGTTTAATCACATTGGCCAATAAATCAGAGAAGCCAAAAACCTCCACATTGGATAAATGTGCAACAGATTGACGAACAAGCTCCACGCGTTCATCCAACGAAAATAGCGGCTTTTTGCTTGGGCTATTCGCCACCGCCACTAAAAACACGAGGAAAAAAATCACCGCACTTCTTTTCAATAATGTCTAAATGACCGTTCGTAATCGGATCAAAAGTACCGGGGATAAATCACGCTCGTCATACATTGCGCTCCAAATAAGGTTTTAATAAATCTAACAAACGCTGTAATGCGCCACGGTTTTCCATCAGCACTTCATAGCCAGCATTGCCTAAACGTTCACTCGCCTCTTTTGAATTTAATAAGGCTTCTACCGCACGTTCTAAGGCATCTGCGGTTGAATTAACTTCAGAACACCTTGTACTTCCACCAGCATTCGAAATATCTCGGGGAAATTGAAAGTATGCTTGCCGGTAATCACTGGCATTTTAAACGCAAGAGGTTCCAGTGGATTATGTCCACCATGTTTCACAAGAACTTCCACCCACAAAAAGCAATATCAGAAACGCCATACATCAACATAAGTTCGCCCATACTATCACCCAAAAATCACTTGAGTATTCTCATTTGGTAACTCATTTGTAGAACGGCAAAATAAATTGGAATTTTTTTCCTTTTTAAGTAAATCAGCCACCACATTAAAACGCTCTGGATGACGAGGAACGAGCAATAACAATAAATTCGGGTACTTTTTCCAATAATTGGCGATGTGCTTGTAAGATAATTTGCTCTTCGCCTTCATGGGTACTCGCGGCAATCCAAATCGGACGATTTTTACCCAAAAGTGCTCGTAAAGCATCAATCTTTTCGCGTAGCTCATCCGTGATGGCAAGATCATATTTAATATTGCCCGTCACCTTCAATTTATCTTTGCGATAACCTAAATCCAAATAACGATTGCTACTAATTTTTGTCTTGAGGTGCAATTAAATCAATTTGTGAAAAACATATTTTGCAAACGCGGTTTAATTTTTTTCCATAACGGCGCGCGGAACGAGCAGACAGGCGTCATTTGCCACCACAAAAAGGAATATCACGGCGAGAAAATTGTTGAATTAAATTTGGCCAAAGTTCTGTTTCAATCACAATACAAAGTTTTGGCTGAACAAAGTCAATAAAACGATTAATGGCACAAGGTATATCGTAAGGCAAATAACAATGGAAAACGCTATCGCCAAAAGCCGCTTTGACACGATCAGAACCCGTAGGGGTGACCGTAATGAAAGTAATAGGTAAGTGCGGGTAATTTTGTTGGAGTTTTTTTGCACAAGTGGCGTAGCAGCACAACCTCACCCACTGATGCCGCATGAATAACGATACCACCAGCCTTAGGGCGGTGTCAGTGAGGCATAAAAACCATAACGCTCACCAAGCCTTTTTCGGTAATTCGGTGCCTTAAACCGCGTAGCCACATAAAAGAGCAGCATCAACGGTTGAATCAGATACATCAAGCTCGTATAAAAAAACGCCACATAAATGAAATTCGGTTATACTTGAAAAAAATTTCGGCTAGTATAGCAAAAAGGATTGAAAAATATGCCTACAATTAGCGTTACGATGATTGTAAAAAAATGAAGCACAGGACCTCGCCAATTGCTTAGACACCGTAAAAAGATTGGGTGGATGAAATTATCATTCTAGATTCTGGCAGCACAGATAACACTAAAAATTGCGCTCAGTTATGGGGCTAAATTCTATGAAAATAGCCAGTGGCGGGCTTTGGTAAACAACGCCAATTAGCCCAACAATATGTAACCAGTGATTATGTACTTTGGCTAGATGCAGATGAACGCGTTACGCCCAGCTACAACAAGCTATCTTAAGTGCGGTTAAAAATGATCGAGAAAATACCGTTTATGAAATTCCACGAGTGAGTGAAGTCTTTGGACGTGAAATTCGCCATTCAGGCTGGTATCCCGATTATGTTGTTCGTCTCTATCGCACAAACTATGCGCAATATAACGATTCGCTTGTACACGAAAAAGTCGAGTTTCCAGCTGGGGACAAAAAGTAGAAAAATTGACAGGTGATTTAGAGCATTTCACTTATAAAAGCATCCATCATTATCTAGTGAAATCAGCGGGTTATGCAAAAAGCATGGGCAGATCAACGCCAAGCTAAAGGAAAAAGCGACACTTTGGCAAGGAATCACGCATTCGCTCGGTTGTTTTGTGAAGATGTATTTATTAAAAAGCGGGCTTTTTAGATGGCAAACAAGGATTTTTATTAGCAGTGTTATCGGCGCATTCAACCTTTGTAAAAATACGCCGATTTATGGGAGCGAGATCAGCATAAACACTAGCGCGTTTTGCAAGGACAAGCATTTAAATGATCGTCCACCAGTCCCATAGACTGCATAAAAAGCATAACACGTGGTTTCGCCAACAAAGACGAAACCACGTTTTTTTAAGGCTTTTAGAAAGTGCTTTCGATGCTTCTGTTTTAGCTGGCACAGATCGCAAATCAGGCACATCATTGACGATCGGTTTATGATTCACAAATGACCAAATAAAAATCACTGAAATTTTCACCGCACTTTTTCCATCTCCAAATAAGCTTTTTAGCATTTTTGACAATGGCCTCTAACTTGGCTCGATGGCGAATTAATCCTGTATTTTGCATGCAAGCATCAATATCAGTGCGGTCATTTTTGCAATTTTTTTCGGATCAAATTGATGAAAGGCCACACGGTAAGATTCACGTTTTTTTCAAAACCGTAATCCACGAAAGCCCCGCTTGCTGCCCTTCCAAACAAATTTTTCAAATAGCTTTTGGCTTTCGAATTCAGGCTTTCCCCATTCCTTGTCATGATAATCAATATAAATAGGCTGTTCACCAAACCCAAGGGCATCGAGTCATCATAACATCTCCTTTTTAAGCTGCTCATAAACCGCGACAAAATCTGGCATTACGCCTCGCCATAAATGGAAAGAATGTACTGCTTGCGCGACCAACATTCCAAAGCCATCGCTAACATTGGTTAAACCTAAACTTTTGCATAATGCAATAAATGGCGTGTCTGTGCCTTTCGCATATTGCATATCATAAAAAGCCGAGCCTAATTTTAAAAATTTCAGCATCAACTGAAGCAGTTCCTCCACTTAATCCAGCTGAAGTTGCATTAATCACCAAATCATAAGTTTGTAGCAGAATGGAATCTATTGAGGCGGCTTGAATATTGCCGTAAGGCTGAAATCTTTCAGCTAATTCTTTTGCTTTCGAAAAAGTGCGGTTAGCAAGGACAATATTTTGTTGAGCTTGTAAAAGTGGCAATATACGCCTTTTGTTGCTCCGCCCGCCCCCAAGATTAATACGCGCTGATTTGGTTGAAGCCAATTTAAACGCTCTAAATCAGTCACTAAGCCAATCCCATCAGTGTTATCCGCATAAAGTTTCCCATCATCGAGTTTTTTAGCGTATTACAGGCTTCCGCCAGTTTTGCTCGTTGGCTATATTCGTCTGCCAGCTGGTAGGCACGTTCTTTAAAAAGGCGAAGTAATATTGCAACCTTTCGCACCATCCTCAAAAAAATGCCAAAAAGCTGTTGTTCAAAAACATCAAGATCACCTAATTTTTGCAATGTATTCCATAGTTTGATGGGTTTGCGCAGCTAACTGACGTTGAATTAATGGCGATTTACTTTTGCGCAATCGGATTGCCCCACACGGCATAAAGATCCATAAATTATCCCTGTCTAAAAAAAGTTTATTTGTGCGCAAGTCTCGAATTTCGGATGGATTGAGCGCCCCGCCCACAATTTCATCCAATACTGGAAAATCGGCACCGAATTGTAACCGCACTTCATCGGCGGTACGGCAAGGTGGCTCACCAGTCAAATTGGCGCTGGTCGAAGTTAATGCAAACCCCGTGAGTTCACATAAGGCTTTCACAGAAGGATGATCGCACAAACGTACTGCGATGCTATCAAATTTGCCTGTGATAAAATGCGGAGTAGTCGATTTTGCTGGCACAATCCAAGTGGTTGGACGTTCATATTTACCTTGCAGGCGAGAAAGCTGTTCATCGTTAATCTTCTCAAAAATCGACAAAAAGGACAGAAAAAAATCCAAGCTAGGAGCCACCAAAATCAACCCTTTTTCCACTGGGCGTTGCTTCAAATCAAGTAATTTGTTTACCGCACTTTCACTTTTGCGGATTACAGCCCAAACCAAATACAGCTTCAGTGGGATAAGCAACTACTTGATTTTTGTCGAAGGGACTCGGCGATTTGTTCTCTATTCATTTCACTCTTTTACGTTTATTGCTCAAAAAATATGACGGCAAATTCTATTTGCACACTGGAAAATTTGTTTTTCCCCATCTTCGCTTTTTAACAAAGAAAAGTGGAAAATGGCACGTTGGGCAAGGCTCAGTATAAGGCTTGGCAGGCAAAGAAAATTTACATTTAGGGAAATTATCGCAGCCGTAAAAAATTTTTCCTTGGCGACCACGACGAGAAATCAAATGCCCATTTTTACATTCAGGACAAGTAATTTTTTCCTCAGATTCAGATTCTTCTCGCACCACAAAATCACATTCAGGATAATGGCTACAACCAATAAACATCCCAAAACTACCTTGTTTCAACTGCAACAAATTACCGCACTTTGGGCAAATTTCATCAAGTGTTTTTAATACTTTATGTTCCGCTCGTTGCAAAGGACGCAAATAATCACATTCAGGATAAGCAGAGCAACCTAAAAAACAGTCCCTTTTTACCCTGTTTCATTTGCAAAGGCGCACCACATTGTGGGCAATATTCCTCGTTGTTTGCTGTGATGAAAAAGGCTTTGACTCATACGTCTATCCCTTATGCTTGTAGCATTTGCTTCCAATTCTTCCTGTGCGCTATCCAATCCATTTCGACTTCTTCCAATGCTTTCTTCACCTCTACTTGCTGTGCCAAAAGTGCGGTCAATTTTTTTCTTTATTTTTCTGCGCTGTAGAGTTCGGAATCCGCCAATTGGTTTTCAATCTCCGCAAGTTTGGAGGCATGTTTATTCATTTTTTTCCTCTAATTGAGTGATTTTGTTTACGAAGAGGCGCAGTTTGTTGGCGAAGTTCGGCTTCACGACGTTTTTTTGTTCCTTGCGGTTTTGCATGGAATTTTTCATTATCGTCATTTTTTCTCCGAGACTTTATTTTTCTGGCGCGCTATTTTTGTTCATTCAGCCACTTTTTGATAATCCTCTAAATCGCCTTTGAATTCTTCCACTTTTTTTATCGTGTACCAAATAGAAATTCTTCCACGGTATTACGTAGTAAGTGGCGATCGTGAGAAACCACCACCAAAGAGCCTTCGTAATCCACTAGCGCTTCGGTTAATGCCTGACGCATATCCAAATCCAAATGGTTTGGTTGGTTCGTCGAGTAGTAATAAGTTTGGACGTTGCCAAACAATCAGCGCAAGCACTAAACGGGCTTTTTTTCTCCACCGGAAAAAGGCTTTTCACCGCTTGATTAACTTTGTCACCATGGAACGCAAAACTCCCAAGATAATCCCGTACCTGTTGCTCCGTTTGCTCCGGTGCGAGTTTCTGCATATGCCAGAGAGCGGATTCATCTGCGCGTAGCGTATCAAGCTGATGCTGAGCAAAAATAGCCGAGTTGCACGCCTTTAGCTAATTGCACTGTACCAGAAAGAGCGGTGAGCTCGCCGGCTAACAATTTAATTAAAGGTTGATTTTACCTGCACCATTTTTTTCCCGAGCAAACCGATGCGCGAACCCGGTACTAAATTCAGTTTAATTTTTACTTAAAATTTCTACCGCACTTTCACCGCTGCCATAACCTGCGCTCGCCTGTTCAATCATCACCAAAGGATTCGGCAAGGATAGTGGTGGACGGAAATTCAAAAGGTAAAAGGATTATCCACATAAGCCGGTGCAATCAGTTCCATGCGCTCTAAGGCTTTCATACGGCTTTTGTGCTTGTTTGGCTTTTGGTCGCTTTTGGCTTTAAAGCGGTCGATATATTTTTGTAAATGAGAGATCTTTTTGTTGTTGCTGACGATACATGGCAGTTTGTTGTGCCAGTTTGGTTGCTCGTTGCACTTCAAAGGAAGAATAATCGCCCGTGTATTCGTTGAGCTTCTGATTTTCGATATGGAGAATTTTCGTCACAATCGGATCGAGAAAATCACGGTCGTGGGAAATTAATACCAAGGTGCCTTGATATTGCACTAACCAACGTTCTAACCAAATAACTGCATCCAAATCCAAATGGTTGGTTGGCTCATCCAGTAATAATAAATCCGATGGACAAAGCAATGCTTGCGCCAAATTTAAACGCATCCGCCAACCACCGGAGAAGGATTTCACTGGTTGAGCGATTTCGTCTTGGTTAAACCCTAAACCATGCAATAAGGACGCCGCGCGAGATTGAATAGTCCAAGCATCCAAGGTTTCTAATTGCCCGTGAATGCGCGCAATTGCATGACCATCATTACGTTCATTGGCTTCGTTAAGTTCCTGCTGTAAACGGCAATATTCACGATCCCCTTGAATCACATAATCAATGGCGGGAATATCCAATGCAGGCGTTTCTTGATTCACCCAAGATACCCGCCAGTTGGATGGATAAGTGACCTCGCCACCCTCTGGCGTTAATTCTTTTTAATAGGGCAAAAGAGACGACTTTACCGCAACCATTCTTACCCACCAAACCGACTTTTTTTGTTTCGGATTAATGGTTGCCGTGGCATTTTCGAGCAATTCGGTTTGCCCGCGCTTTTAGGGAAATATTATTAAATACAATCATTTTTTCGAATACATCTGAATTTGTGCCTATTTTGCAATATTTTTCCTTTTCTCGAAACAGCCTATTCCAATTTTATCGATATTTCTGCCAGAAAAAACACGTATAATGACACTCAACAAATCAATCATGAGGAAATAAAATGAAGCTCTCTATTCTTAATCTCGCCCCTGTCCGAGAAGGACAAACTTATTTGCAAGCGGTTGAGTCTATGGTAAATCTTGCAAAACATGCTGAGAACATATCGGCATTGAACGCTATTGGATTGCTGAGCATCATAATATGAAAAATTTGGTGAGTTCAGCGACCGCACTTTTAATTCAACATACGCTAGCCAATACGAAAAACTTTGCGCGTGGGGTCAGGTGGCGTGATGTTACCGAATCATTCGCCTTATGTGGTAGCCGAGCAATATGGCACACTGGAGACGCTTTATCCAAACCGTGTTGAACTCGGTTTAGGGGCGTGCGCCAGGAACGGATATGCAAACGGCTGCGGCACTTCGTCGTGGGCGAAATAGTCTAGATTTTCCCTGCGGAAATTGCGGAACTTCGTGGTTACTTTTAAAGATTGCAACCCTGTTTCTGCGTATCCTTCCGCTGGCTTGAATATACCGTTTTATATTTTGGGATCCAGCACCGAAAGTGCCTATCTTGCGGCAGAACTTGGCTTGCCTTATGCCTTTGCTTCACACTTTGCGCCACGCATGATGGAAATGGCGGTGGAGATTTATCGCAAAAACTTCAAACCTTCTACCTATCTTGCTGAGCCTTATGTCATCTTAGGTGTGAACGCGATTGTTGCTGAAACCGATAAAGAAGCGAAACAACTGGCGACAACACAAACACTATTTTTCTTAAATGTGGTCACTAACGCACAACAAAATTTACAACCGCCTATGGCATCAGAGGAAGATGTTTGGAAAGCCCAAATGCATGCCCAAAAGAAACCGCACTTTGGTCCAGTCGATTTCGAGGAGATCCCGATTTACAACCAAGAGCGTGCCGTAGTGGAACAAATGACCGCTTGTTCGCTTATCGGTAGTCCTGAAAGCGTGGAATTTCAACTCAAGCAACTGCGTGAACGGGTACATTTTGATGAAATTATGGCGGTGAGCTATATTTTTGATGAACAAAAACAAGCCCAATCTTACACGATGTTGAAAGCGATTGTGGATAAGCAATAGCGAGACAAAAAAAAAAAAGTGCGGTAAATTTCACCGCACTTTTTGTTTATAAGGTTGATTTGATTACGATTTGACCTTGTTCTTTACTTAATTAATAAGCCGTTTCTATCGGTAAACCAGCTTTTACCCAACCATCAAATCCACCAATGACGCTAAACACATTTTCATAGCCTTGCTCAACGAGGAAAGTCGCCACATTTCGGCTGCTCACGCCATGATAACAACTCACGATAATCGGGGAGTCAAAGTCCACCTGTTCTTCAAATTGTAAAAAACTTTGGTTGGTTAAATGAAACGCCCCTTTCGCATGGGAATAGGTAAAACGTTGTGGATCCCGAATGTCTGCAAGCATGGCACCATTTTGCATCATTTCCCAAGCTTGTTCTGGACTAATTTCTTTAAACGACATGGTTTGTTCCCTTTGCGCGCTGTTTATACACGCCATCAAAAATAATCAGGCTCATCGCCAATACTAAACAAATGAATAACGGATAGCTGTCCGCATCCATTTCCTCTCCAATTAAAAATGAAATAATCACCATCAAAATGGTTTCAACATAACCTAAAAGGCCAAGTAAATTCATCGGTAGCATATTGCTAGCAATCACGTAAGCAATTAATGCAGCACCACTAATAAGCCCGAGTAATACCAATAATCCCCAAATATTAGGATTCGATTCCTGCACGGTAGCAAAATCAGTTTGAAGGGCAAAGTAAATGCTAACTGGCAATAATGCGATCATTTCTAAGCAAAAAGGCACCAAGATCGGTATTTTTTAAGGCTTTTCGTATGGAGAAATAGGTGGTGTAACCCACACAGATAACAATGGCTTCCCAAGATAATTCGCCTTTTAAAATGATGTTAGAAATCACCCCCACTGCTGCAATTAACACGGCAATGAATTTTCAATGTTGAAATTCGTTCTTTAAAAAATGATCCGCCCTGCGGCCACCATCACAATTGGCAACAATAAATAACCGAAAGAAACACTTAAGGAGCTGCCATTATTGGGTGCCCACAAAAAGAGCCACATTTGATAACCCATTAATGCGCCACAAGTGATATAGGAAAGGGCAAAGAGCGGTTGTTTTTTGATGCGTTTTATATGTTCCACTAATGCCTGTTTCTGCTTAAACATGATGACGGAAAGGGCGACGAAAGGGAATGTAAAAATCATTCGATAGCCGAAAATATCCGTGCCGCTAAGTGGTTTCAGCAGCGTGGAAAAATAATACATATAGCCAAATAAAAATGAGGCTAAAAGTGAAATGAGTACGCCTCTTAACATAATAATCCTTAGGTTAATTCTACTTATTATTCTAGTCTAACATCTCCCAAAATGCACGAATTAAGGGGTTTGCCAAATTTCTTTTTTGCACACAAACGCCCAAATCAAATGCTTCTACCGGATTATCCAAATTTAAACGGGAAACTTCTTTTGCCATTGGACTATTATCAATTACTGCATCGGGTAGCATAGCCAATCCAAAACCGAGCGCTACCATCGGCACGATCCCTTCGTGTCCTGCTACGGTGGCATAGATTTTCGGATGTTTAATGTGTTTGCTACGTAACCATTGTTCAATACGATGCCGTGCCATCCCATCTAACGGCAAAATAAAAGGCATTTGCTGCCAATTGATCGGTTCTTCCTGTAATAATTGTGTCGCCAAACAAGCCACGCGAGGCGCAATCAATGAAAGGGAAATATCATCGATCTTATAAAAACTCTAATCCCTGTCGGCAGATTATTCGGTTTCCCCGCCAAAGCGAGATCCACTTGCTCTGATTGGATGAGTTGCACCGCAGAAGCGGGGTCACCAGTTGTCAGTTGAATTTCAACTTTCGGATAACGCGTACGAAACTTGGCTAACACCTGTGGCAAGTGGCTATATGAAGCCGTTACAGAACAAAATAAACGTAACTCTCCACTTAATTCCGCTGAATTATCCCGAAGTTGGCGCTTAAACTGTTGCCAGTTTTGCCATTCCGTTTTCGCAAATTGCAGAAATTTCTCGCCTTGTTCGGTTAAACGCACTTGTCGATTATCACGAATAAATAAAGGCTGTTCTAATTCTTCTTCCATTCGTTGAATCTGGCGTGAAAGCGTAGAAGGCGACATATGATTTTGCGTAGCGGTTTTAGCAAAATTTTGTGTGTCCGCAAGATGAAGAAATATTTGAAGGTCTTGAAAGTTCATATGTATCATTAAAATGTAAATATCGTTGCAAAAATTGCAACACTAAGTACCAATAATATCACTTTACGCAATAATTAAAAATCTTATAATCCATGACACAACAAAAAACTATATTCAAACACAACCTCATACAAACATTAATCAACATCATATTAAGGATGAAAAATGGCTAACTATTTCAACACATTAAATTTACGCGAAAAATTAGACCAATTAGGTCGTTGTCGTTTTATGGATCGCAGCGAATTTGCTGACGGTTGCAACTACTTAAAAAGGCAAAAAAATCGTTATCGTAGGTTGTGGTGCACAAGGTTTTAAACCAAGGTTTAAATATGCGTGATTCTGGCTTAGACATCGCTTATGCATTACGTCCAGAAGCGATTGCAGAAAAACGTGCTTCATTCCAACGTGCAACCGAAAACGGTTTTAAAGTGGGCACTTATCAAGAATTAATTCCAACCGCAGACTTAGTGATCAACTTAACACCAGACAAACAACACTCTAAAGTGGTGGCTGATGTGATGCCATTAATGAAAAAAGATTCTGCATTCGGTTACTCACACGGTTTCAACATCGTTGAAGTGGGTGAGCAAATCCGTGAAGACATCACTGTGGTCATGACTGCACCAAAATGTCCAGGTACTGAAGTACGTGAAGAATACAAACGTGGTTTCGGTGTACCAACATTAATCGCGGTTCACCCAGCAAATGACCCACGTGGTGAAGGTATGGCAATTGCGAAAGCATGGGCGGCAGCAACTGGTGGTGACCGTGCGGGTGTATTAGAATCTTCATTCGTCGCAGAAGTAAAATCTGACTTAATGGGTGAACAAACCATTCTTTGCGGTATGTTACAAGCAGGTTCTATCGTATGTTACGACAAATTAGTTGCAGACGGTAAAGATCCAGCATACGCAGGTAAATTGATCCAATACGGTTGGGAAACCATTACTGAAGCCTTAAAAACAAGGCGGTATCACATTAATGATGGATCGCTTATCAAACAGCGCAAAAATTACGTGCATTTGAACTTGCTGAGCAAATCAAAGAAAGCCTTGGTTTCTTATATTACAAACACATGGATGACATCATCAGCGGTCACTTCTCAGCAACTATGATGGCTGACTGGGCAAATGGCGACAAAGATTTATTCGCATGGCGTGAAGCAACTGGCAAAACTGCCTTTGAAAAATGCACCAAAAGCAGACGGCATCAAAAATTTCTGAACAAGAATACTTTTGATAACGGTGTATTAATGGTAGCAATGGTGAAAGCAGGTGTTGAATTAGCCTTTGATGCAATGGTAGCAAGCGGTATCTATGAAGAATCAGCTTACTATGAATCACTTCACGAATTACCGTTAATCGCTAACACTATCGCGCGTAAACGTTTATACGAAATGAACGTGGTCATTTCTGATACTGCAGAATACGGTAACTACTTATTCTCTAACGTGGCGACCCCTATTCTTGCTAAAGAAATCATCCCAACCTTACAAAAAGGTGACTTTAGGTGAACCTACACCAGCAGTCGCTATCGACAACATCACTTTACGTGACGTAAACGATGCAATCCGTAACCACCCAGTTGAATTAATTGGTCAAGAGTTACGTGGTTATATGACAGATATGAAACGTATCGCCGTTGCAGGTTAGTACTGAATTAAACTAATAACAATCCGCACGTAAAAAGTGCGGATTGTTATTTTTAGAAGCAATTAGCAAGCTTGTTTGCCATAAGCATCTTGGCGGAGAATATGACGAACACCTTCATCAAATTCTGCTAATACGCGATCTGCATCTTTTGGATCTTTGCCACGCGCATCCAAGTAGAATTTAATTTTTGGTTCAGTACCTGAAGGACGAGCAATTAAGCGTCCGCCATTTTTCCAAGTTAAATACAAGGATATCGCTTTGACGATCTGTTTTAGTATGATCGATAAATTGTGCCACTTTCACACCAGCGATTTCTGCGGTGGATTGTTACGAAGTGCGGTCATTAATTTTTCCGATTTCTGAAAGATCGCTTACTCGAATAGAGATTTGTCCACTCACATAAGCACCAAATTCTTTGGTAAATTCATCAGCATAATCTGCTAAAAGTTTTGCCTTGTTTTTCAAGTTACGTACAAGATCTAAGAACACGATTGCTGCAGAAATACCGTCTTTTATCGCGTACTTTATCTGGGTCAACTAAATAGCCCAATGCTTCTTCAAAACCAAACAATAAGCCAGATACTTTTACCGATATATTTGAAACCAGTTAAGGTTTCTTCTGATTGAAAACCGTATTTTTTTCGCAATTTCAGCGAGCGCAGGAGAAGAAACAAGCGAGCAAGCCAATGTGCCTTGTTTGCCTTGATATTGTTTTGCTAAGTACCAACCCAAGAAACAGCCTACTACGTTGCCGTGTAGTGATTTCCAGTTGCCTTGCGCATCAGGTACAGCAACGGCTAAACGGTCTGCATCTGGGTCATTAGCAATGATAAATTCAGCATTCTTTTCTTTTTGCCACTTTAATTGCTAAATCTAACGCACCTTTTTCTTCTGGATTTGGGAAGTCCACCGTTGGGAATGTACCATCTGGCCAAACTTGATCTGCTACTACGTGGGGTTGTGGTAAGCCTGCTTTTGCTAGCGTTTTACTTAAAACTTCATAGCCCACACCGTGCATAGCGGTATAAACATAGTTAATGTCGCAAGCTGGCTCTTTAGCTAATGATGCTGTTTTTTTGCAATGTACGCATCTACCACTTCATCATTTAACACCACATAATTATCGCTACGTGGTAAATCTTGGATATTGCCTGCTGAAACTTTATCAATTAATGCGGCGATGTCTTTATCTGCCGGTGAAACGATTTGACCGCCGCCATTTGCTTTACCTAAATACACTTTGTAGCCGTTATCTTCCGGTGGATTATGGCTTGCTGTTACCATTACACCTGCAGTGGTATCAAAAATATTGGATAGCATAAGCTAAAAACTGGAGTAGGTAATTTGCGTGGTAATAAATAAGCTTTTACGCCTGCACCCGCCATAATTTCAGCAGTGTCACGGGCAAAAAAACATCAGAGTTTTTACGGCCGTCATAACCAATTACGATAGATGGTTCTTTATCGTAATCTTTTAAATATTCCGCTAAACCGCCAGCAGCTTGAGAAACTAAAACTCGGTTCATCCCCATTGAGCCAGCTTGTAAACGGCCACGTAAACCTGCCGTACCAAATTGTAAACGACCATCAAAAGCGCGCATGTAATTCTGCTTCTGCCGCTTTATCTCCGCCTTTTGCCGCATCTAAAAAGTGCGGTTAATTCTGCACGAGTTTCTGCGTCAGGGATCTTGGTTTAACCAATTTTGCGCTACATGAAAAAAAGAGTTGTCATAGGATCATCCTTATTCTCTTGAAATAAATAAATCGCTGCTAGACTAGCCGAAATCACCCAAAATGGGAACGGATAATTATTAGAATTTTTGATCTCACTTTAACATTTTTTTATTCACGCAATCGGTTGTCTGAGCGAATTAGGAAAGCCGTTTGTTGCATAGGCATTTATTTGAAAAATTCGCTATAATACCGCCTCAATATTTACGGCAAAATTTAACCGCACTTTAAGGATTTTTCAATGTCATCCCAGCCTCGTTTCGTCCATCTTCGCACGCACACAGATTTTTCGATGATTGACAGTATCGTCAAAGTAAAACCTCTCGTGAAAGCTTGTGCTGCCAATGAAATGGTCGCGATGGGATTAACGGATTTTACTAATTTTTGTGGTGTGGTACGTTTTTATGGCGAAATGCTTTCTTCGGGGATGAAGCCAATTATCGGGCAGATGTAAAAGTAAAAAGTGCATTGTGTGGCGATGAATACTTTGATCTTACTTTGCTGGCTAAAAATAATGAAGGCTATAAAAATATTACTTTATTGTTATCAAAGGCTTATCAACGAGGTTATAACGATTTACCTTATATTGATCAAGATTGGTTGATTGAACATCGCGAGGGCGTGATTATTTTATCAGGGGGACGCAAGGCGATGTAGGTAAGAAATTGTTAAAAGAAAATGCTGCAGAAATTGAAAGTGCGGTCGCTTTTTACCAAGAATTTTTTGCCGATCATTTTTATTTGGCATTAAGTCGTACTGGTCGCCCCAATGAAGAACGTTATATTCAAGCAGCTTTGAAATTATCAGAACGTTGTAATTTACCACTAGTCGCAACTAATGATGTGATGTTTTTGAATGCAGAGGATTTTGAAGCCCACGAAATTCGCGTAGCGATTCACGATGGCTATACTTTAGACGATCCTAAACGTCCAAAACGTTATACCCCACAACAATATTTCCGCAGCGAAGACGAAATGTGTAAGTTATTCGCTGACATTCCTTCCGCTCTCGAAAAATACCTTATTAATTGCGCAGCGTTGTAGTGTCACTTTGCGCCTTGGTCAATATTTCTTTGCCTCAATTTCCGACGGGAGATTTGAGTACGGAAGATTTCTTGGTGCAAAAAGCCAAAGAAGGTTTGGAAGAACGCTTAGCTTTTTTATTCCCCGATGAAAAAGTGCGGTTAGAAAAAAGACCAAAATATGATGAACGTTTGCAAGTTGAGTTGGATGTGATTAACCAAATGGGATTCCCGGGTTATTTCTTGATCGTAATGGAATTTATTCAGTGGTCGAAAGATAACGACATTCCTGTTGGACCGGGTCGTGGTTCTGGTGCGGGTTCATTAGTGGCTTACGCATTAAAAATCACGGATTTAGATCCGCTAGAATTCGATTTGCTTTTTGAACGTTTCTTAAATCCAGAACGTGTGTCTATGCCTGATTTTGACGTAGATTTCTGTATGGATGGTCGAGACCGAGTGATTGAGCACGTCGCCGAAACCTACGGCCGTGGCGCGGTATCTCAAATTATCACCTTTGGAACTATGGCGGCAAAAAGCCGTTATTCGTGATGTGGGGCGCGTATTAGGGGCATCCGTATGGTTTCGTTGATCGTATTTCTAAACTGATTCCGCCAGATCCTGGTATGACGCTTGCGAAAGCATTTGAAACCGAGCCACAATTACAGACCGCCTACGATAGCGATGAAGAAGTACAGGCGTTGATTGATATGGCGCGTAAGCTGGAAGGTGTGACGCGTAATGCCGGTAAACATGCTGGTGGCGTGGTCATTTCGCCAACCTTAATTACTGATTTTGCACCGCTCTATTGTGATAATGAAGGCTTACATCCGGTTACTCACTTTGATAAAAAATGATGTGGAATATGCGGGGCTTAGTTAAATTCGACTTCTTAGGGCTTGCGTACTCTCACCATCATTAAATGGGCATTGGATATGATTAATGCTCGTATGGTGCGTGAAGGTAAGCCTCGAATAGATATTGCATCTATTCCACTTGATGATCCGGAATCTTTTGAATTACTTAAACGTTCCGAAACTACAGCCGTGTTCCAGTTGGAATCGCGCGGAATGAAGGATTTGATTAAGCGCCTGCAGCCTGACTGTTTTGAGGATATTATCGCGTTGGTGGCATTGTTCCGTCCTGGCCCGTTGCAATCAGGCATGGTGGATAACTTTATCGACCGCAAACACGGGACGAGAAGAAGTATCTTACCCTGACGCAGAATATCAACATGAAAGCTTGAAACCTATTCTTGAACCGACCTACGGTATTATTTTGTATCAAGAACAAGTTATGCAAATTGCGCAGGTATTGGCTGGCTATACGCTGGGTGGAGCTGACTTATTGCGTCGAGCGATGGGTAAAAAGAAACCAGAAGAAATGGCAAAACAGCGTTCTGTATTTAAAGAAGGTGCGGAGAAAAACGGCGTAGATGGTGAGCTATCCATGAAGATTTTCGACTTGGTGGAAAAATTTGCTGGCTATGGTTTTAATAAATCTCACTCCGCTGCTTATGCCTTGGTATCTTACCAAACCCTTTGGCTCAAAACTCATTTCCCTGCGGAATTCATGGCTGCGGTAATGACATCTGAAATGGATAATACGGATAAAATTGTAGGGTTGTACGACGAATGTTTGCGTATGGGCTTAAAAGTAACGCCGCCAGATATTAATATCGGCAAACACCATTTTAGTGTCAATGAACAAGGCGAAATTGTATATGGTATTGGCGCGATTAAAGGTGTGGGGGAAGGCCCGATTGAAGCACTTGTGACGGCAAGAAATGAAGGGGTATTTTCAAAGATTTATTTCGATTTATGCGCTCGTGTAGATTTGAAAAAATTAACCGCCGTACCTTTGAAAGCTCTAATTATGTCAGGGCGCTTTTGATAAATTAGGCCCACATCGCGCCGCACTTTCTAAGAATTTAGAAGATGCGCTTAGAGCTTCCGATCAGCATGCGAAAGATGAAGCAATGGGGCAAACGGATATGTTCGGTGTGCTGACTGAAACCCATGAAGAAGTAGAAAATGCCTACGCCAATACCCCGCCTTATACCGAAAAAAACAAATCTTGATGGTGAACGAGAAACCTTGGGGCTTTATTTAAGTAGCCATCCAGTTAGCCGCTATTTGAAAGAACTTTCCATTACACATCGACGCGGTTGAAAGATCTTGCACCAAATCGTCGTGGACAAATTAGCACTGTGGCGGGGTTAGTTGTGGCATCGAGAATTGCGATGACGAAAAAAAGGAAATCGTCTAGGTATTGCAACATTGGACGACCGTTCAGGTCGCTTAGATTTAACATTATTTGGTGAAAGTCTAGAACAATTTGGTGAGAAATTACAAAAAAGATACGGTGATTGTGGCTTCAGGGCAAGTGAGCTTTTGATGATTTCTCTGGTGGCTTAAAAATGACGGTGCGCGAGTTAATGACCTTGGATGAGGCTCGTTCTCGTTATGTCAAATCCTTAGCTATTAGTCTTTCTGAGCATCAAATTACACCAAGTTTCATTAAACAACTTAAAGCATTACTTGAGCCAGTAAGTGGTGGAACGTTGCCAATTAACGTGTATTACCAAAGTCCGAAAGGTCGTGCGTTGTTACGTTTAGGAGTGCAATGGTCGATCATTCCAACAGATGAAATTCTGACGGAATTGGTGAATTTACTTGGCGAAAATGCGGTGGAATTAGAGTTTGAATAATACAAAGGCGTGAAAAATATCACGCCTTTTTTTATAAGATTAACGTAAGAAATAACGATAAGACTTTGCTTTCTGTTACATCTTCAAAAAAACATAATTGAGTTGAGCAAGTGCCTGTTCAAATTCCGCTTTGCTCGCGTTCTTCAATTTGGAAACCTGCGAGGATATTTCCATAGTCTGCACCGTGGGCACGATAGTGGAATAATGAAATATTCCAACGATTTTGCAATGTTTCCAAGAATTTTAATAACGCACCTTTTTGCTCTGGGAATTCGAACGTATATAAGCTGTTCGTTATCATTTGCTGCGCGACCACCCATTAAATAGCGAACATGCGTTTTCGCAATATCATCATCAGACATATCCTCAACATCAAAACCATTTTTTTAGTGAGGTCTGCAATAATATCTGCTTTTTTCTTGCTCATTTGTCGTTCTTACCCCAACAAACACACAAGCACGTTTATCATCTGCATAACGATAACTGAATTCGGTTACTGCTCGGTTACCTAATACATAAGCAAATTTTAAGAAACTACCGGGTTGCTCAGGCATGGTCACAGCTAATAAAGCTTCTCGGTTTTCACCAATTTCACAACGTTCAGATACATAACGTAATGTGTGGAAATTCAAGTTCGCACCAGACAAAATTGCCGCCATATTTTTTTGCCTTCAATATGATTTTTGTTTCGCATATTTTTTCAAACCAGCTAAACCTAATGCACCTGATGGTTCTGCCACAGCACGAACGTTCTCAAATAAATCTTTCATTGCGGCGCACACTTCATCACTATCGACCAATACCATATCATCAAGATATTGCTGACATAGACGGAATGTTTCGTCACCAATGCGTTTTACGGCAACACCATCTGCAAATAATCCAACATGGGTTAAATCTGTTGGTTCGCCTTTATCGAGAGCGGCTTTTAAGCATGCAGAATCCTTTGATTCTATACCGATGATTTTAATTTCTGGCATAAATTGCTTAAGCAAAATTGCCACGCCTGCAGCTAAACCGCCTCCGCCGACTTGTACAAACACATAATCCAAATCTGCCACTTGTTGTAGCATTTCCATTGCTAATGTGCCTTGTCCCTGCGATCACTAATGGATGATCGAATGGAGGAATAAATGTCATATTTTTTTCTTTTGAAAGCTCAATCGCTTTTGCTTTGGCTTCATCGAAATTAGCACCGTGCAACAACACTCGCCACCAAAAACCACGCACTGCATCCACTTTAATGCTTGGCGTGTTTTGTGGCATCACGATCAATGCTTTTAAGCCTAATTGTTTCGCTGATAATGCCACGCCTTGCGCATGGTTACCCGCAGAGGCAGCTATTACGCCTGCTGCTTTTTGTTCTGCTGAAAGGCTAGAAATCATTGCGTAAGCACCGCGTAGTTTAAAAACTATTTACTGGCTGACGGTCTTCTCGTTTAATCCAGATATTATTGTGCAGTCGTTCAGAAAGTTTTCCCATTTTTTGTAAAGGGGTCACTTGCGCAGCTTCATATACGCGCGAACCAAGTTTAACAATAGCGTTGATGTAATCTGATTGAGAAGGTTGAGGATTGGTGAGTAGGTTTTTCATAGTGTTTGTTTTGATGATGAAGTGCGGTTAGTTTTTTTCCTTTTGTTTTATCCCCTCTTATGAAGGAGGAGGAACCGTTAAATTATTTTAATAATGTTTTATCGCGTACCGCACCTTTTGTCTGCAGAGGTTGCAAAGTGACCGAATACTTTCAATGCGAAAGATACTTCACGTTCACGGTTAGCAGGCTGCCAACCTTTTTGATCTTGTTCAGCTCTGCGTGCTACGAGTTCTTCATTACTGATTTCTAAGTTAATTGCACGGTTTGGAATATCAATGTTGATCATATCGCCATCGCGCACTAAGCCGATTGCACCGCCAGAAGCAGCTTCTGGTGAAGCGTGTCCAATAGACAAGCCTGATGTACCACCAGAGAAACGACCATCCGTTAATAAAAGCACATTTTTTTGCCCAATCCCATCGATTTTAAGTAACTGGTTGGGTATAACATTTCTTGCATACCCGGTCCGCCTTTAGGGCCTTCATAACGGATAACAACGACATGACCTTCTTTAACTTTGCCACCTAAAATGCCTGCAACCGCATCTTCTTGGCTTTTCAAATACGATTGCAGTGCCGGTGAATTTCCAAAATAGATTCATCTACGCCCGCGGTTTTAACGATACATCCGTCTTCCGCGAGATTACCGAATAATACGGCTAAAGCCACCTTCTTGCGAGATCGCATTTTTCTTTATTGCGAATACAACCGTTTACACGATCATTGTCGACGGTATCCCAGCGACAATCTTGTGAGAATGCTTGAGTTGTGCGGATGCCTGCAGGGCCTGCACGGAAGAATTTATGTAATTCTTCATCTTGATTGCGAATAATATCGTATTGGTCTAGTTGTTCTCCCATGCTCATTCCAAGCACGGTGTGTGTATTTTTATGAATTAATCCAGCGCGATCTAATTCCCCCAACAATCCCATAATACCGCCTGCACGGTGTACGTCTTCCATGTGGTATTTATTGGTGTTTGGCGCAATTTTGCTTAAACAAGGTACTTTTACGCGATAAACGGTCAATATCTTCCATTTTAAAAATCTACGCCTGCTTCTTGTGCCGCCGCTAACAAGTGTAAAACCGTGTTGCTTGAACCACCCATTGCGATATCGAGGCTCATTGCATTTTCAAAGGCATCAAAAGTACCGATTGAACGAGGCAATACGCTTGCATCATCTTGTTCGTAATAACGCTTGCAAAGCTCAACGATTTGGCGACCAGCTTTTTAAGAATAATTCTTTTACGGTCAGCATGGGTCGCTAACATCGAGCCATTACCTGGTAAAGATAAACCCTAATGCTTCGGTTAAGCAGTTCATTGAGTTAGCGGTGAACATCCCTGAGCAAGAACCACAAGTAGGGCAAGCGCTGCGCTCAATCGCATCAATACGCTCATCACTTACATTCGGATCTGCCGCCTCAATCATCGCATCTACTAAGTCTAAGCGAATAAGCTGATCAGATAATTTCGTTTTTACCAGCTTCCATTGGGCCGCCTGAAACGAAGATAGTTGGAATGTTCAAACGCATTGCCGCCATTAACATTCCCGGGGTGATTTTTGTCACAGTTGGAAATACACACCATTGCATCAGCACAGTGAGCATTAACCATATATTCCACGCTATCAGCGATTAAATCACGGCTTGGTAAGGAATAAAGCATTCCGCCGTGACCCATCGCGATACCATCATCCACCGCAATGGTGTTAAATTCTTTTGCTACGCCGCCTGCTTTTTTTCAATTTCTGCGGCAACAAGCTGTCCCATATCTTTTAAAATGCACATGCCCTGGCACAAATTGGGTGAAAGAGTTCACCACCGCAATAATCGGTTTACCAAAGTCATTTTCTTTTCATTCCTGTCGCACGCCATAAGGCACGTGCGCCTGCCATATTACGACCTTGTGTACTGGTCGCTGAACGTAGTTTTGGCATAAATAATCTCTCCGAGTAAAATTTTGTTAGAGTAGTGTGCAATGCCTTGCACTTAATTCTTATTTTTATTTCGTTTACATCTGGCAATTTCGCCAACTGATTCACTAACAGATTCAAAGTGCGGTCAGATTTTTACGGTAATTTTTTTAGCCGCACTTGGCTTTCAATCAGTGTCATTTCCATCGTTGTAACGGTAAACCCGCGGTGACGTGCTACGCGTAAAAATGCGTTCTAGTACTTCAGGGCGATGGCGAGCGACGAGTTCAAGTTTATATTCATTCATTAGTTCATCTCCTCTACCATATCCGCGTTACATGCACCCGGTGGTACAAGTGGCCATACACATTCATCAGGTGGAATACATACTTGTAATAAATAGGCTGTTTTGCTGTTTAATAATCGGTTGAGTGCCGCATCCACATCATCGGCTGACTCAATACGTTCTGCTGGAATACCGAACGCATTAGCAAGCATCACAAAAATCTGGGTTGTCGTCTAAAAATAGTTTCACTGCGACGTTTATTCCAGAATAAATCCTGCCATTGACGAACCATACCCTAAGCGTTGGTTATCCAGTAGCAAAAATTTTTACTGGTAAATTACCGCGTTTGATTGAACCCAATTCTTGGATATTCATCATGAGTGAGCCATCACCCGTAACCAAAAATGACTTCATCTTGTGGGCGTGCTTTTTGCCCCCACAGCTGCGGGTAAGCCAAAGCCCATTGTGCCGAAACCTGCCGATGTAATGTAGTTCTCTGGAGCAAAAATGCTTCATGTGTTGCGCTGACCACATTTGATGCTGCCCCACATCGGTACAAATTACCGCATTATTTGGTTTACGATTAGATAGGGCTGTTGAGTAATGCCCAAGGGATCAATCGGGCGATTGCCTTGATTTTCAACATAAGTGAAATCTAATTTTGCTTTGAAATTTCTGATTTGTTCACGCCAAGGTTCAATACCAAGCTCTTGTTTGAGAGCATTAAGTGCTTGGATTAAATCCCTTTGTAGGGCGACATCTGCACGGCGTAATTTATGAATTTCCGCTGCATCAATATCACAATGAATCACTTTGGCATGAGGCGCAAAAAGTATCGAGTTTACCTGTTACACGGTCGTCAAAACGAGCACCGCATACGAGTAATAAATCGCTTTCTTGCACGGCAAAATTAGCAGCTTTTGTACCATGCATACCAATCATTCCCATATACATATCATCGTTTGGATCAATTGCACCTAAACCTTTTAAAGTTGAGACCGATGGCATTTTTGTCTGGGCTAAAAATTCGCGTAAGGCAGTAACAGCTTTCGCCATACCAACGCCACCACCCACATAAATCACCGGTTTTTTTAGCATTTTTTTAATAATTCTTTTGCTTCAGCGAGTTTATCTACTGAAAGTGCGGTAGGTTTTTCTGGTGTTTTAACGTAGGCTTTTTACATTCGCGGGCACTTCACCAATTTGAATATCGCGAGGCACATCAATAAGAACAGGGCCGGGACGTCCGCTTTGGGCAATTTCAAAGGCTTCAGCAAAAACATCGGCTAATTCATCCGCACTTTGTACGATAAAGCTGTGTTTAGTGCAAGCAAGGGAAAGACCAAGAACATCGGCTTCTTGGAACGCATCTGTGCCGATTAATGGAGAGGAAACTTGACCAGTAATGGCTACAACTGGAATGGAGTCCATCATGGCATCGCCTAATCCAGTGACTAAATTGGTTGCACCCGGGCCAGATGTTGCAATACAGACGCCCACTTTTCCTGTGGAACGAGCATAACCAATCGCTGCGATGGCAGCCCCTTGTTCATTACGACAAAGTAGGTGATCTCAAGCCTGCGTCATAAAGGGCATCATAGGTTGGCATGATTGCGCCGCCTGGATAGCCGAAAAGAGTCGAGACATGGTGTGCTTTCAGGCACGCCATGATGAGTTGTGCACTCTGTCATTGTGTTTTGTTTCCTGTTGTTTTTATTTTGGAATAAGTTCAGCATTGTAGCGAAATTTCGAGTCATTGGTAGGGTTTGGAGCGAAAAAACGAAAAAAAGTGCGGTGAAACTTGGCTTGTTCTGAATGTTTATGTTCTTTTTTTATTAAAAAAATTCGTGAATTTTTACCGCTCTTTGTGCTTATTTATTGACTGATGATTAGATTTCATTATATTGAAACTCTTTTCATTTTTACATAGGATAATTTATGGCGCACTCAGCCCAAAAAGCGCAAAAGCGTGAGACTTTTTTCTGGTCGTCGTGCATTTATTATGGCCGCGATTGGTTCGGCTGTAGGTCTTGGTAATATTTGGCGTTTCCCTTTATACCACTTATGAAAATGGTGGTGGGGCATTTATCATCCCTTACCTTATCGCGTTGTTAACCGCAGGGATTCCTCTTTTATTTTTAGATTATGCAATTGGTCACCGCAATCGTGGTGGCGCACCACTTTCTTATCGCCGTGTTAGCCCGCACTTTGAGGTATTTGGTTGGTGGCAAATGATGGTGAATGTCATCATCGGCTTATATTACGCAGTGGTATTAGGCTGGGCGGCAAGCTATACCTATTTTTCTTTCACTGGTGCATGGGGAGATAAACCAATTGATTTCTTCATCGGTGAATTCTTAAAAAATGGGCGACATTAAAAAACGGTGTGAGTTTTGAATTTGTCGGTATGGTAACTGGCCCATTAATTGTGATGTGGATTGTTGCGTTAGGCGTGCTGTCTATGGGCGTTCAAAAAGGGATTGCTAAAGCATCTTCTGTATTAATGCCTGTGCTTGTCGTGATGTTTATGGCGCTTGTGATTTATTCCTTATTCTTACCAGGCGCAGCAAAAAGGTTTGGATGCATTATTCACGCCAGATTGGTCGAAACTTTCTAATCCAAGTGTGTGGATTGCGGCTTATGGGCAAATATTCTTCTCTCTTTCTATCGGCTTTGGGATTATGGTGACTTACGCCTCTTATCTTAAAAAGAATCCGATTTGACTGGCAGCGGCTTGGTTGTAGGTTTTGCTAACAGTAGCTTTGAAGTTTTAGCGGGTATCGGTGTATTTGCAGCATTAGGGTTTTATTGCAACAGCGCAAGGTCAAGAAGTTAGCGAAGTGGCAAAAGGCGGAATTGGTTTGGCATTTTTGCGTTCCCAACCATCATCAACAAAGCACCATTTGGTGAAGTGCTAGGTGTATTTTTCTTTGGCTCATTAACCTTTGCGGCATTAACTTCATTCATCTCAGTAATTGAGGTAATTATTTCCGCAATTCAAGATAAAATTCATATTAGCCGTGGAAAGTAACATTCATCGTGGGTGTACCGATGATGCTAGTTTCTGTCATCTTATTTGGCACGACAACTGGCTTACCAATGTTAGATGTGTTCGATAAATTCGTGAACTATTTCGGTATTGTTGCCGTAGCATTTGCTTCTTTAATTGCGATTGTGGCAAATGAAAAACTCGGTTTATTGGGTAATCACTTAAATGAAACGTCATCTTTCAAAGTTGGTTTCTTCTGGCGTTTATGCATTGTATTAACGAGTGGTGTTTTAGCATTCATGCTTTTCAGCGAAGGGGCAAAAGTCTTCTCTGAAGGTTACGAAGGTTATCCAAACTGGTTTGTAAACACCTTTGGTTGGGGGATGTCTATTAGCTTACTTGTCGTGGCATTCTTCCTTTCTCGCTTAAAATGGAAAAGCGAAACCAAGTTAACCATTGATGAAACTAAAGGAGAATAAAATGAGTACTGGTGCAATTATTATGATGATCACTTCTCTCGCTTTGGTATGGGGTGGATTGGTTTACGCCCTGATTCGATTACCAAAAGAAGAATAATCATAAATCTGACCGCACTTTTGATCTGTCTCCAAAAAAATTTGGGCTAAATAACCAATTGATTAAGGTGTAGGTTATTAACAAACATTATTCGATATTATTTAAGGGCTGAAGCAGATTAACATAATTGCTAATCTACTTCAGCCTCTGATATTTTTAATGTTTATGTAATGTTAATTTTATGTAAAAAAACTTTTGTAAGCTTATATAAAATATGGTAGATGAGAATAAAAAAGCGACTTACTTTCACATAAGTCGCTTTTGGGGGATAACCTAACTAAGAATGTTTAGGTCTGAAGAAAATCATCGTAAAGATTTGCCAGAAGAAGGCTAGTGCTCCGAAGATGAATACCACGTCACCACCTAAACGAACCCAACGTAAGGTATCGAATAATGGTTGTTGCATAAATTCTTCACTACGTGCATACCATAAACCTTCAGAGATACTTGCATATCCTTGGATAACACCGATAGGTAATAAAGCTTGATACGATCATCAGCACTAAACCGCCGTTTAATAACCAGAAGCCCCATTTCATTAACTTATCGTTAAATGATGTATCCGGACGTAAATAACGAGCGATTAAGAATACGAAACCTAATGCTAAGAAACCATACACACCGAATAATGCCGCGTGAGCGTGAACAGCAGTCGTGTTCAAGCCTTGAACATAGTAGAGTGAAATTGGTGGGTTGATTAAGAAACCAAATACGCCAGCACCTCAACATATTCCAGAATGCGACGGCTACGAAGCAGTAAAGAGGCCATTTTAAACGGTCCATCCAAGGTGTTTTTGTTGCATTGCCCAGTGTTCCCAAGCTTCATGACCTAATAACACTAATGGAACCACTTCAAGTGCTGAGAATGACGCACCTACTGCGATAATTGGGGTGGTTGCACCTGCGAAGTATAGGTGGTGGAACGTACCAGGAATACCGCCGATTAAGAACAATGCCGCTTCAGTAATGGTTGCCACGGTCGCTGTACGACGTGAAACTAAACCTAAACTTACGAAGATGAATGAGAGTGCCGCTACAGAGAATACTTCGAAGAAGCCTTCTACCCATAGGTGAACTACCCACCAGCGCCAGTATTCCATCACAGAAATGTGAGTGTGCTCGCCGTAGAATAATGCAGGGCCATAGAATAAGCCGATTGCAATAACAGAAGCGAAGAATAACGCTAATAAGTTTTTATCACCCGGTTGTTTGAATGCGTTCACTGTACCGCGAAGCATTAAGACTAACCAGAATAAGATGCCTGCGAATTTCACCGCTTGCCAGAAACGACCTAAGTCAATGAATTCGTAACCTTGGTGACCGAACATGAAGCTCCATTCTTCAGGAAGAATATGAGCAATCGCTAAGTAGCTACCAGTGAATGAACCTATTACTAATACTACTAATGCCCAGTATAGAATATCTACGCCTAATTTCTGGAATTTTGGATCTTTACCGCCATTAATGATTGGTGCAAGGAATAAACCACCAGCAAGGAAGGCCATCGCAATCCAGAATAAGGCTGATTGAATATGCCAAGTACGTATTAATGAATAAGGAAAATATTGGGAAATATCAATACCGTAGAATTCTTGACCTTCAACGGTATAGTGAGCAACAATCGCCCCTAAGTTCACTTGCAGTAAGAATAATGCAAGCACAGTAAAGAGATATTTGCCTAATGCGCGTTGAGAGGGGGTAAGTTGTAACTTTGTAAGTGGATCGAACTCAGGTGTTGGTGGTTCTTTTTCATCTTCACGTTTTTTGAATGACCAAATCCATACCACAAAACCAATACCTGCAATTAGGAATACCACGCTCGCAATTGACCAAACCACGTTTTCTGGTGTTGGCACATTATTGATTAATGGTTCATGTGGCCAGTTATTGGTATAGCTTGCATTTGTATTTGGACGTTCAGCTGAAGCAGTCCATGCTGTCCAGAAGAAGAATTTTGTTAAGTCTTTACGCGCTTGTAAGTCAGGAAGGGTATTATCCTTCATGGCGAAGTGTTCACGAGTGACTTTAGTGGCAGGATCATCTCCGTATAAAGAAATGTAGTATTGTGCAGTTTTTTTCCATTGCCGCTAAACGGGTGTTAGAAAGCACAACGGTGCCGTTTTTCAACTTTGCTGCTACGGTATTCTTTAGTTAAATGTGCTTTTAATAAAAGCTTGTTGTTCTTCATTAAGATCCGCAAAGTTTTTACCAAATTCTTTATTTGCGGTGATATCTAACCAGTTGGTTAATTCACGATGTAACCAATCTGCAGTCCAGTCAGGCGCTTGGTATGCACCATGCCCCTCAAACAGAACCCACTTGCATACCACCAGTGGTTTGCCAAGCAGTTTGACCATGTAAAAATTTCATCGTGAGTAATCACTTTTTCACCTGATTCTGAAACATATTGTTGTGGAATTGGTGGTGCTTCACGATAAACTTCAAACCCATAGTAACCGAGGATGGAGAAGGCTCCAATCAATACGGCGACTAATAGGTACCAGAACTTTTTATACTGTCCCATTTTATCACTCCTAGGTTATTGAAAAATTAACTTCCTATTTAAAATCATAGGTAAATATTTTTACATAAAGCAAAAATACCCGACTAATTATATCGGGTATTATGACGCTAAAATAATACCTACAACAAAGTAATTGACTAAATTAGTGGGTTATTTTTTTGATTGAGATCATCAAAAAAAGCGCAGTTAAAAAAATGTTTTAACAGTTCTTCAATTTACAAAAAGTATTGCCTTTCTACTTATTAAGTTTAAGTATGTAAGAAAAAGGTTTAAAAAATTTGAGTTTAGTGTAAGATATCAATGTTTAAGTTATTTATGCACAGTCTAAATTTATAATGATGGATTTACTTTGACTAAGTGCAGTTATTTTTTATGCCCGTGGAGTTAGAATGAAAAAATATTTCTTGTCATTATTTGCCTTACCTATTTTTTGCTTTGCTCAAGAAGAACCCATAAATCTCGCATTACTTGGATTAGGGCAGGCTTTTCTTTTTGATAAATCACTTTCTCACAATAAAACACAGAGTTGCTCTACTTGCCATATGCCTGCAGCGGCTTTTGCGGATTTACGTGAAAATGATATAGATAAAATGGTTTCACAAGGTGATGATCCGACAAAGTTTGGTAATCGCAACACACCAACGGCCATTTATGCAAAAATATTCCCCAGATTTTCATTTCGATGAAAAAAATTAAGGATTATGTTGGCGGTCAATTTTGGGATGGTCGAGCAAAACATTTAGCTGAGCAAGCGGGTGGGCCTCCACTCAATCCTGTTGAAATGGGCATGAAAGATAAAGCCAGTGTGGTAAAACGTATTGCCGAAAAATCAGGCAGTGAAAGACTACATTACCAAGCATTGGGGCGAGGAAATTTGGCAAGATGATGAGAAAAATTTATGCCATTATGGAACAAGCACTTGCTGCATTTCAGCAATTAGATTTGTTTGCTCAATTCAGTTCTAAATATGACCGCACTTTGGTAGGGCAAGATAAATTTACTGAGCAAGAGGCATTAGGCAAGGCGTTATTTTTGATAAAGAAAAACAACTTGCAGTAATTGTCATCAGCTGAATGACAAAGATCACCGTGAAGAAACTTTTTACAAATTATCGTTATTTCAATCTCGGCGTGCCGAAAAATGAGGCACTGATTGCTCACAATAAATTAAGCGAAGATTGGGTGGATAATGGATTGTTAGATAATCCAATGGTGAAAGGTGATATTGCTCAAAAAGGCAATTTAAAGTGCCGACATTGCGTAATGTCGCCGTGACCGCACCTTATATGCATAACGGTGTATTTAGAGATCTGCGTACCGTATTATTATTTTTGGATAGCCATAACAACCCTGAGCGTAAAATTAATCCCGAAACGGGTAAACCTTGGTCGGCAGCAGAATATGCTCCAACGATAAGTCATAGTGACCTTAAAGGTAAACCGCTTACTGATACAGAAATTGATGCGCTGGAAGCGTTTTTGAAAAACGCTAACTGATGTCGCCTATGATAAGGGCGGCGAGTAAGATAATTTCACTGCACTTAAAGCTAAAAATTTAACTCACATTTCTATGTTACAATTTACGGCATCATGTTAAGGGGGATATATGTCAGAGAATTTGTGGCTTTTTAGCTTGTTAGCCGTCGTTATTTTTGTTAATTTTATTGCTTATTCTACGCCAGCAAAAAAATATACACATCTTCATCAAGAATTATCGAAAACGACTCAAGATTATAATGAACTTGCTAGTAAATTTGATGAACTTACCATCATCAAAAATCAGCTAGAGCAGCAAACCATCAAAAGCTCAAACAGAAAGCCAAGGCTTGTTAGTTCGACTCAATGAGCGTGATGAAAAATCCACTATCTTACCCAAGAATTAGATGAGGAGCAGGCTCGCCATTCCGCCATCGCAGAGCAAATTACCGCATTAAAAAGAACGCTTCGGGATCGCTTCTGCGCAAGCTGAAAGTTTGAATGCCCAGTTGCAACATAGCCAAAGTCAGTTATCTCGTAAAGAACAGGAACAACAACATTTAACCGAAAAAAATTGACCGCACTTTCTCAAGAATTAACAGGGTTAAAAACAACGTTAGCAGAGAAAGAAAAACATTTTTTTCCGAGCAACAACAGAGCTTTGAACAATCTAAGCAGCAGTTGGGTGTGGAATTTCAAAATCTAGCCAATCGGATTTTTGGATGAAAAAGTCGATCATTTAGTCAATCAAATCAAACTGCCTTGGAAACCTTGCTCAAGCCTTTCCGTGAGCAAATTGAAGGTTTCCAAAAACGCGTCAATGAAATTCACTCCGAATCCGTGAAAGGTAATGCAGGATTGGAAGCTGAAATCAAAAAAGTGCTGGAAATTGGTCTGAATATGTCGCAAGAGGCGAGTAATTTAACTTCTGCGTTGAAAGGCGAAAAGAAAACGTTAGGGCAACTGGGGGCGAAGTGCAATTAGAACGAGCGTTGCAACTGGCTGGGCTTGAAGAAAATGTGCATTACCGTGCTCAAGCACATTTTAAAGATGAACAAGGTGGGCGCAATTACCCTGATTTTGTGTTGAATTTACCTGATGAAAAACACTTAATTATTGATAGCAAAATGTCGTTGGTGGCTTACGAAAGTGCGGTGAATTCTGAGGATGATTTTGAACGTGAGCGTTTACTAAAAGAACATATATCCGCATTGAAAAAGTCATATTAATGATCTGCATAAAAAGATTACAGTAATCTTATTGGTATGTGTAGCCCGAATTTTTGTTCTTATGTTTATTGCGGTGGAACCCGCGTATATTGAGGCTTTAAAAATCTGATCCTGCTTTTATTTAATTACGGTTATGAACGTAATGTAATTATGGTTTCTCACACTACGTTAATGCCGATTTTACGAACCGTAGCAAACCTCTGGCGCATCGAACGCGGTAATGCCGAGGCAAAAAGAAATCTCTGAAAAAGCGGGTGAAATTTATAACCAAATTTGCTTTAGTCGCCGAACGTTTGAGTAAGCTCGGTAATACGCTTTCCACCGTCAGCAATCAATACAATAGCACAGTAACTGCACTTGTTGGCCAACAAGGTTTAGTTGGCAAAGTCGAACGATTTAAAACCCTTTCCGCAAAAAGCGAATAAAAACGATGCCAGAAGTGGAGTTATTGAATAATCAACTGGATTTGGCTAGGGTTGACGACCTTAGACTCGGGAGATGAATAAAAATAGGCTTTACCCCGAGATTTGATGTGACATATAAATAAAAATAAGAATAACTCGATTTTTTATTGCTATTTTCAAAAACTGCTATTTTCTTGCGGTTTTTTGTTTATTTAACCCACTATTTAATTTAGGAATAAAATCTAATGGAAGAAAAACAAATCTGTTGATCCTTATGCGAAATATAACGAACAATCGAATATTATCGCTAAAATAATTTTTTGCTAGTCGCTGGTTGCAAGTACCGATCTATTTGGGATTGATTGTCACCCTTGCGATCTACTCTTATAAGTTTATTAAAAGGCTTATGGGCATTGGTGATTAATGTCAATGAGATGGATTCCAACACAATTATGTTGGGTGTTGAATTTGATTGATGTCGTGATGATCGCAAACTTGCTTGTGATGGTGACTATCGGTGGCTATGAAATTTTTGTATCCAAATTGCGTACGCGTAATCACCCCGATCAGCCTGAATGGATGAGCCATGTAAATGCGACTGTATTGAAGGTTAAACTTTCTATGTCTATTATCGGCATTTCATCTATCCATATGTTGCAAACCTTTGTGAACGCAAGTAATACACCAGAAAAAAACGATGATGTAGCATTGCTGTTGCACTTTGGGCTTTTTAGTTTCGGCAATTGCTTTGGCTTATACGGATAAAAATTTTGTATAGCACAAGCCATAAAAACGCATTAAAAAATTCACCGCACTTTATCTAAATATAAAAACGTCGTTCATCATTGAACGACGTTTTGTTTTATGGAGATTGGGAAGTGCGGTAGGTTTTTCCTTATTTTTTTAACCCACCACAAAATGGCAAGTAACCCGCACGAATCGCAAATGGAATAGATGTAATGATTACGCCTAATACCAATACGATAATTAAAGTCAGATTTCCTCCCCATACTTTGTATGGCAAATTGGTGTGAGTTCGACGAGCTTTCCAAACAAGGCTCACTGGCAATACTACGGCATAGAATGCAAACATTTGGCCTGCGTAGCCTAGCGCTAAAAATAAAACCTTCAGGATAGAAAAGCGCAAAGACGAGAGGTGGAATGAACGTTATTAAGCCAAGTGAGATACGCCCTGCGGAAATATTAAAAAGATTGTTTTAATAAATCTTCGATACATTCCAACAAGCCAAGCCCTACGCCTAAGAAAGAAGTAACCAGAGCCAAAGTTGAGAATAATTTTACCGCACCTGCGATAATGTTACTGCCAGTGATAGCAAACGTTGCTTTTACTAAGCCATTTAAGGTGGCATCTTCTTTTTAAGATTTGTAAGAACTCATTTTGTGTGAGCAAGCCATGAGTGGACATTTGCCACAAAAATATAAGCGCAAAGAGTAATTGCTGAACCTGCCAAAAATAGAAATGCGTAGTGCTTTTTACGTTGCCACCTAAGTATTTATTTAAACTTGGAATAGAACCGTGGAAACCAAATGCTGTGAAAAATACAGGGCTTGCAGAGATAATTAAAGCGTTATCCATTGGTGTCGCCATTAAGTTATCAAATTTGATTTCTGGCAACATTAAGCTTAACACCACGGCAAAGGCAGCAAGCATCACAAAAATAACACGCGATTAATTTTATCTACGCTATGTGTACCGATGACAATAAATGAACCAAAAAATCACAGTGAATAATAAGATGCTGACTTTATCGCCAAAACTTTCTGGTAATAAATCTTTTAGTAGTGAACCGCCACCGCTGATATAAGCGGCAATTAATGCGTATAAGAAAATAATTAGCACGGCTGTGGCAATAATGCGTCCTGCTTTTACCAAAAATATTGTTCAGCGAGTGTACCGATACCCGCATCACTTTCTGCGGTTTGATAGAGCTCAACGAATAAAAAGTGCGCTAAAAGTTAATAATGCCCAAAGTCCTAATAATAAGACTAAAGTAAAGCCAAATCCGATGCCAGCGGAAGTGAGTGGCATAGCCAACATTCCCGCGCCAATCATCGTACCGGCAACGAGAAGTGTACTGCCTACAGTTTTGTTCATGTTTGCTTCCTTGTTGTGTAATAATAAATTTACATTGATTGTATTTTTAAAAATTTACATTATGTAAACAATAGAATACAAAAATATCTTTATTATTTACCGCACTTTTCTTTTCCCTTTCTGCGTTCATCTCGTTAAAAATACTTAGCGAATCAACTAAGACAGAGCTAAGACAAAAATAGGAGAGCTTATGATTTACAGTATGACTGCTTTTGCACGCCTTTGAAGTGAAAAAAGATTGGGGCGATGCGGTATGGGAAATTCGTTCCGTCAATCAACGTTATTTAGAAAACTTTTTCCGTTTGCCCGAGCAATTCCGCGGATTAGAAAACACGTTGCGTGAGAAACTTCGCCAAAGTCTTACTCGCGGTAAAATTGAATGTTCTTTGCGCATTGAAACGAAAAACAAACAAATGCAGAATTGAATTTAAATAAAGAGCTTGCGAATCAAGTGATTCAATCTTTGCAATGGATTAAAAAGCCAAGCTAGAGAAGGTGAAATTAATTTGACAGACGTGTTGCGTTATCCCGGTGTGGTGGAAGCGCAAGAGCAAGACTTAGATGCGATTAGTCAAGATTTGTTGACAGCCTTTGATGATTTACTGACAGATTTTATTGCAATGCGTGGTCGTGAAGGGGAAAAACTGAACGCTATTATTCAACAACGCTTGGATGCTATTGCCGTGGAAGCGGATAAAGTGCGGTCACAAATGCCGGCAGTTTTACAATGGCAACGTGAACGTTTATTGCAGCGTTTTGAAGATGCTCAAGTGAATCTTGATCCGCAACGTGTGGAACAAGAAATGATTTTATTAGCTCAACGCGTTGATGTGGCGGAAGAGCTCGATCGTTTACAAATGCACGTGAAAGAAACCACGAATATTTTTGAAAAAAGGTGGTGCAGTTGGTCGTAAATTAGATTTTATGATGCAAGAGTTGAATCGTGAATCAAATACGCTTGCGTCCAAATCCATTAATGCAGATATCACGGCTTCTGCGGTTGAGCTGAAAGTGCTTATTGAACAAATGCGTGAGCAAATCCAGAATTTAGAATAGGAAAGCAGAATGTCTCAATTTATTTCTCTTACTCAATATCAACTGATTGAGGCACATGGTGCGGATGCAGAAAAAATATTTGCAAGGGCAGTTAACGACGGATGTTGTGCGATTAGCAAGTGGAGCAACAACACTTATTGCTCACTGCGATCCAAAAAGGTAAAATGAATGCAATTTACCGTTTGTTTAAAAGTCAGTAGTGAACAATTCTTTTTGCTGATTAAGAAAGATCTTTTTGCCAAACGGGCTAGATGCCTTGAAAAAATATGCAGTGTTTTCAAAAGTGAGTTTTGATTTACGTGATTGGCAAATTATCGGCTTAATAGGTGAGAAATGTGGAAAAATTACACCACACTTTTCATTGGAAATTGATGGACAACGTTCAATTTTATTGAATGAAACCGAATTATCTGTGAATTTTAATGGTGATGAAAAAAATTTGGGATGTAGCCGATATTCAAGCAGGATTGCCAAATTTAAGCCCGAAAACGCAAAATGAATTTATCCCACAGGCGCTAAATTTACAGGTTATTGAGCAAGCCATTTCTTTTTACCAAAGGTTGCTATATTGGACAAGAAACGGTAGCTCGTGCGAAATATCGTGGTGCGAATAAACGCGCAATGTTTGTCTTTAAAGCACAAACCCAGCAGGAAGCTGAAATTGGCAGTGAAATTGAAATGCAGATTGAATCTAATTGGCGAAAAAAACAGGCACGATTACAAGTGCGGTCAATTTAGACGGTGTTTTATGGTTACAAGTTGTGATGAATAACGATATTGATTTGGAACAACAATTTAGATTGCCGAATAGTGAAATACTGTTAGAGCGAGAGCAATTACCTTATTCGATTACTGAATAATAACAATCCGCAGGTTTTTACCTGTGGATTGTTATTCTTACGTTTCGCTCTTGGGTGAGCTTGATCGTACACTTCCGCCAGATGTTGAAAAATTTAAGTGAGTATAAATTTGAGTGGTGGACAAGTTGCTATGCCCAAGCAATTCTTGTACCGCACGCAAATCAGAACTGGCTTCCAACATATGCGTCGCAAAAGAATGGCGCAATTTGTGCGGATTAAGATGGCTATTTAATCCTTGACGAATACCCCAAGTTTCCAAACGTTTTTTTGAATAGCTCGATGAGAAATACGATTTCCAAGCTGGCTAACAAATAACGCCTCATCTTTTTGGGTTAAATAATGCCCTGCACTTTTAACCATTCTTGAATGGCATGTGAAGCATAACGCCCAAACGGCACCACACGCTCTTTGTTACCTTTCCCGATAACACGCACTTCCCGTACTCGAGTATTAATGCTGTTTAAATCTAAGCCTTGTAATTCAGATAAACGTAAACCTGAACTATACATTAATTCCAAAAATAGCACGATCACGAATATCAATCGGTTCTTTACTATCGTTGGCAAGCAACTGTTGAACTTGCTCGCCATCCATATTTTTCGGTAAATGCTTGCCTTGTTTCGGTGCGGAAATGCCCGTGGCAGGATTTACTTTCAATTCGCCTTGTTGCACCAAAAAACTAAGAAAACGACGCAGTGCCGATAAACGCAAAGCCAAGCTTTTTCCTTTCAAGCCTTGTTTTTTGCTTTCCGCCAAAATAAAGCGCACCACGCTGGGTGTCACTTGTGTCCAAGCGTGAATATCTTGTTGTGCTAAAATTTTTGATGATGGCATCAAGTTGATGTTGATAATTAGTGAGCGTGTGAGGGCTCATTTGGCGTTCAATCCGCAAATAATCCCAATAACGATTTAACGCAGTTAGCATTACAAACTCAATTCAAATAAACGTTCTTTCGGGTTTAATTTAAACCCTTCCGATTCCAACATTGAATATTGATTTTGCGCTAATTCAGCGACTAAACGATTGGATTGCGTGAAATGCACAAAGTCTTTTTGCTTTTAGAAATCAACGCCGCATAAATTTCCGTTTGTTGCGCATGTTCCAACACAAAAAATATCGGTGATTTGCCAATAGCGTTGTAATTGTAAGGAAGAAAGGCGAGGGAAAAGCTGCACAAAGCCAATAGCCTTTTCATTCTCATCCACCGCAATAAAAAAACAGGCTTTCATTAAAAACGCATGCGATTGGTTAAAAAAAGCCAAGGTGCGTTCTGGATTCTCTGCTTGTCCATAGGCTTAGCGATAGGCTTCAAAAAGAGGAAGAAGCACGTCAATATTCCATTGTTCAGCTTTTGAAAAGTTTCATAATTGGTTATTTTTTTATTGGTTCCATACAGGTAATTGTAGCTTTTTAGCACAAGATAATCATCTTTCTATGAGAATTTTTTTAATTTTATGATCTTCTGCAAAGAATCGTGGCGAAATTTTGGTATAGTAAGCGAGTTAATTTTATCAACTATGGAGAAACAAAAATGGCACGTCGTCCTTTAGTTATGGGTAACTGGAAATTAAACGGTTCCAAAGCGTTCACCAAAGAATTAATCGAGGGATTAAAAGCAGAATTACATGATGTAACAGGTTGTGATGTAGCAATCGCTCCCCCCGTTATGTATTTAGGTACGGCTGAAGCAGCACTTTCTGGTTGTGGTTGCAGCTGTGGCGGTAAAAGTGTGGTTCAATTAGGTGCACAAAACGTAGATATCAATGTGAAAGGTGCATTTACTGGTGATATTTCTAGCGAAATGTTAAAAAGATTTCGGCGCAAAATATATCATTATTGGCCACTCTGAGCGTCGTACTTACCACAAAGAAAGTGATGAATTTGTGGCGAAAAAAATTCGCCGCACTTAAAGAAGCAGGCTTAGTGCCAGTATTATGTATCGGTGAAACTGAAGCTGAAAACGAAGCAGGCAAAACAGAAGAAGTGTGTGCGCGTCAAATTGATGCAGTCATCAACGCATTAGGCGTAGAAGCATTCAACGGTGCAGTGATCGCATACGAACCAATCTGGGCCATCGGTACAGGCAAATCTGCGACTCCAGCACAAGCACAAGCAGTTCACGCATTTATCCGCGGTCACATCGCTGCCAAATCTCAAGCCGTGGCAGACCAAGTAATTATCCAATACGGCGGTTCTGTAAATGATGCAAATGCAGCTGAATTATTTACTCAGCCAGACATCGACGGTGCATTAGTGGGTGGTGCATCATTAAAAGCCCCAGCATTTGCTGTAATTGTAAAAGCAGCGGCAGCAGCAAAAAAATTAATTTTCAGTTAATTAAAAAATGCGGTAAAAAAATCAGCCGCGCCTAAAAACCTAGATTATTTACTTAAGGACTGACGAGCATATTGTATTAGACTCAGTCCTTTTTAATTTCAGTTGAATTCATCGACAATTCCCCCACCAAATAACCCTTACTATATCAACTATCTTCTCTCTACGGTTAAATAGCCAGCCATAAAACATCCCGTTTTTTTAATGGTTAAAAAGAAACTTTCCATTGCTTCATTAGCGAATATTTTTTTATAGCTACACTATCTGACTATAATAAAAATCTGCACCCTCAATTATTGGTAATTTAGTCCAACTTTTGAGGTGCAGATTATTTCTCCGCACTTTTGTGCTTTTTAGATACAATTAGAATTCAAACTGAACTGACATTCTATAGTTTCTACCTGGTGCGTAGAAACGGTTGATACCTAAGCCAGTATCTTGATTAATCATATTACTTGTACCAAATGGTCTAATTGATCTAGCTGAATCCCAAGTAAGATATTTTCTATTAGTTAAATTATACACCCCAGCTCTTAAAGTAAGATTTTTAATTGGTTTGATATATCCTAACAAATCAATGGTTGTGTAAGATTCACTTCTCCATTTAATTGTGCTGTCTGTTTTACCTTCTTCTTTATAGAACATATTATAAGTATCTTCTGCATTTTTAGCTGATGCATGAGAAACATAAAGATCCACACCATATTTATCATCAGGGTGAATATAACTTACTCCATAAACAGCTGTTCTAGGCTGAATTGCATTCATTGGTATATTGCCATTTATTCTGCCTTTTTGATAGGTGTATTTATAGCTTAAAACTGAAACCATTGAATAATTTAGTAATATTTCCTAAGGATATTTGTGAAGCAATTTCAAAAACCAGTTACTTTAGCATTTGGTCTATTTACATTTTGATAAAAATGAAATGGTATTAGTTTTGAGTGTCCATGAACATCATGACGCCCTTGATAGGATAAATCAATAAAAGTTTTGATATCGGGTATCAAAAAACAGAAGTTGTAATATATCCCATATCATTATGCACAGTTAAAGATAACTCTTTGGTTTTTGCTGTTTCTGGTTGAAGATCTCTATTTGGTCGAATAGAAAAATCTGGGTGTTTGAATGTAAAGTAGATTTCATCACTTGTTGGTGCTCGGAATCCTTTTACTATATTTTTGCCTGTAAACGTAACCAATTTAATGGATCAAGTGTTGTACCAAAAGAGTAGGAACTTGCAGAAAATTTTTCGGTTGTGCAATTTCTTTAATATTTGCTGCAGCATTGGCTTCTTTTTCAATGATTCATTAGGATCTGAATCAGCTTGACTTGCATTAAATTCTGGTGTGGTGATATAAAGATTTGTCACCATATCATCAGGAATTTTTGGTGTTTTTACCTGGGGTATATTCTGGTTTATATTTGACTCTGTCATATCGGTAACCTAGATTAAAGGCAAGATAGTCATTAATTCTAAAATCGTCAATAAAATATAAAGCACCTGTTTTAGTTTTTACAGGTATTAAAAATGAGAAAGTATTTTTATTATCACATAATGTATGTGTACGATCTAAATTAAGTTTGCCATTGACATAAGTATCACAAGTTTCAGGTAGATCAACAAACCATGTTTGATCAAGAGGTTGATCTCCGGAAATATTTACCATTGATTTTTTCATTTGTGACCATAATCCACCATAAGAAAAATCATGCTCTGTATTAAATAAGACTTTATGTTTAGTTAAGTCTATATTGAGTTGTTTAGTTTGACTTATAAGATCACGCTGTGACCATAAGTTAGTTTGGTAACCTATAGATCCCTGGCATAATAAGATAGTCTGCTTTTTGTGGATTTTTTTGACATCCATTTTCCTCGAAACAACCATTCTCATATTGTTTATCCAACTGCTTATCTATATAAGCAACATTTTTTTCCTTTAAATTTCTTAATTGTGAATGGGATATCAATTGATTCACCATTAATTTTATATCCAGAAATCATTTTTATCACAATTGATTCCATCACAAGAAATAATATGTCGTTCATGATCAAGCCATTTATTAACAAGTTTACTATTTTTTTAGGATCCGTTAGATCATAAGTTATTCCATTAGCTTCTAGTGTTTCAACATTTAATGATGAGTTTACGGCAATTTCACATTTATCAGGGTTACCATCTCCTTTCTGGAATTTCTTATTACAAGCATAACTATTTAACGAAGGATCTAGCACATAGTCGCCCCACATGGGTTTAATTCCCATTGAATCCGCATCTTCTTTAGGTACGCTAAAATCATAATACTGACGATATTTTTTTCTTCAGTAACATAGTAATAATTTCTCTTTGGAATATCTTTTTATTATATACAACAGGATTATTATTTTTATCTACCAGTTTATTCTCATTATTGTAATGTAACCCAAGTTTATTATTGACCAAGTCGCATTTTTTTCATTTCCATCGCAATAATCATCCGTTCTTGCTGTTGTAGTAATTTTTTTGGTGGGAATAGGTGATTTTTTTAACGTATCCCAAAATGGTGTTTCAGTAAAATTCTCATAAACAAAAGCGATATTTTTTTACGCTCTACTTTATCGTTAGTATGACGTAATTCTTTTTCATCATATGTCATGTACTGTGTATTTGGTTTTAGAGTATAAGAAAAGTCATGACCTTTAGAAGTTTGTTTATATAAATCTGCAATAATTGAAAAACGGTGATTTTCTGTTGGTTGAAACCAACTTTTTAAAAAGCGCACTATCTTGGGTTCTTCTATAAGGGTCTGCTTTTTCTCTAGTTTTTTTCCTTGAATTTTATCGTTATAATTTTTATAACCATAGTTTTTCTAATTCATGGCCTTTACGTGATGTAATTACAGCAATTGCATCAAAATACTTATAACGCCCAGCAAGAGTGAGCGTTTGAAGATTTTGGTTATCTGCTGTGTTATAGCCTCTTTTATAGGAAGCGTAGTAATTTTTTTGTTAAGTAAATAATCTCTTGCATCTTTTTGTATCAAAACTAACAGAACCACCTAATGCTCCACTACCTGATTTTAAAGAATCAGCTCCTTTTCGAATTGTAACTTGTTTTAGCGTTTCTATTTCTGCGCTATTACGCGTATTATTAAAAATTTCCATATCCTTCAAATAATTCTTTTAAACCCTTGTGAAGAGATGGTTTCCGCTTGATGCAGTCCATCTATTTGAACTGCTACACGGTTTTCTTCCACTCCTCGAACAGCAAAGCCACTATTTCCAAAACGTCCTGCTTCTACGACAGTAATCCCTGTTTCGTAACGTACAAGATCTTTAACATCTTGCGCTTGTTCTTTTTCTAATTTTTCGCTGTTTTTCACAGTTTCGGCAATTTTTGGAGGTGTTTTCGGATCACTATGTTCGGTAGAACCAGATACATTAATTTCCTCAAGCTGCGGTTGAGTTGGTTTTGTCAGCATAAGCAACACTTGCCGTCAGGCCAAGCATAACGGAATACGCAAGCAGATTTAATCTAAAAATTGGTCATTTTTCCTCGTTAAAGATAATATGTAAATTAAATTATGTATTTAAATTAACCGCACATTTACTATCACCACTATTATTATGTGCGGTTTAGGTAAGAGTACACCTAAAAATTCTAATTGAATAGATGCTCTATAATTTCTACCTGGTGCGTAAAAACGATTTAAGCCTATACCTGTTTCAGTATCTATTCTGTTGATTGTACCGATAGTTCGAATAGATCGGGCTGATTCCCAAGTAAGATATCTTTTGATTTGTTAAATTATAAACACCAGCTGTAAATGTAAGGTTTTTTTAATTGGTTTCCAGTAAGCAATAGCGTCTATCACAGTGTAATGCTTATTGCGCCATAATGCTCTTCTATCAATAACTTTTTTTCGTTACCATTTACTGTTTTTGCTGGCACTGTTTCAATTGCACCAGTATTAATATTTTCTGCTTGACGTTCAATCATGCTATGCCATTGAGGGTTAAAGCTGTCTTTTTGCCTTTTTGGCTGAGACGTCGGTAATATAAAAAAATCTAATCCCCATATTTTTATTAGGTGAATCATAACCCAAATTGTATACGGATGTGGTCGGTTGCAAAGCATTCATTGGCTGGTCTTGCAAGACCATATTCATATATTTAGGGTTATGTTCTAATAATTTTTTTATATCCCTCTAATGGATTACTATCTTTTATTCGACCTTTTTGATAAGTCAACTTATAACCCAAATGGAATCCTTCTAATTTTTCAGTAAGGTCTCCTATTTCTAGGTGAGTAGAAATTTCAATTCCGTTTACTTTTGCCTTATCACGATTCAAACTCTGATAGAATGGATAATAAGACGATTTACTTTGATCAATTGGACGTTCACCTAAATATGCCAAATCAATAAAAATTCTTATAATCGGTTTGGAATAAATTAGTAGTGAAATAACTACGTTCTCTATAAAAAAAGTAAAGGCGATTTCTTTTGTTTTAGCTTTTTCTTCTTTTAAATTAGTATTTGGCAAAATTGAAAATTGAGGATGTTTAAATGTCATATACATTTCATCAGGCGTTGGCGCTCTAAAAACCATTAGAATATTTAAACTGTATTCTTAACCAATCTGTTGGATCCAAGTTTAATCCTAAATTATAGGAATGGTGCTTAAATGCTGTTGATTTTTGAATTGCATTTAAATTGTCTTGTACATTTTTTATATAATCGGGATGATTATAATTATACCAGCCACTGCCTCCAGTTAATGCACTATCTGGAATAGGGATCATTGTACCAGTTAATAATCCACGTGGAATTTTCAGGATCTTGCCCTAAGCGATAATGTGGCAAATGTCTAACATTGTCATATCTATAATTTAAATCAAAAGCCAAGCCAATTTCGTTACTGTAAAAATTATCACCTAAATAAAATGCATGGTTTTTAGTTTTAACTGGGATTAAGTAACTCGTTTTACCTAAATTACTTTCCTTTAAAGCTCCCGTACAGTCACTGGTAGGATAAAGTTGAGGAGAGGGGGTTCTTATTCCATTCTCTAATTTATTACAAATAAAGTCATCAGCCCACCATTGAACATTTCCACCTTTATAGCCCTCAGCATTAACCATGCTTTTTTCTGTTTCTGAGTATAATCCACCATATCGTAAAGCATGCTCCGTTTTTATTACAGAAAAAAAGATTTATCAAAAGTCAAAGTTAAATTGTTTTTGTATTTGTGTTTAAATCACGATCATTGTATTCATTTCTACTATATCCACTAGATTTAGGAAGTAAATAAAAAGGCTTCTTCATATTGTTTTAGGGTTGAATCAAAAGGGTTAGGTCTTTTCAGCTAATTCAAGTTGACCATATTTTTTTACCATTAGGTAGAGTTTTAATATTAATTTTTCTATCTTCAAATTTATAATTTTCCGTATAACCATACTCTCCATCTAATTTATTTGCAGAGAAAACTCTAAATTTCTTATTGCAATCTAACTTATCACAATCTATTGATACAGACTCGATGGAGCGCTCAAAAATATCATTAGTAACATTTTCATTTCTAGAATTTTTTTATATATTGTGCCCCAATCATATTCCCCAGTGAGTTCTTTTGTTATCTTTATCTAAAATTTTATATACACCATTTGAATCATCTAAATGTAATCCTTTGCGGATTTAGTACCGCAGCACAATTAGCTAATGCGCAATATTCATCACTACGAGCTTTTATTTTTTTAATTTTCTGAGAGGAATAAGTTAGTTTAAAGTGATCCCAAAATGGAGTTTGTGTAAAGTTTTCATAAGAAAATTGGATATTTTCTCGTTTAGATTTATCGTGAATAAATCGTTCTCCTTGACGGATTTCAGTATTAACATAAGAACTAGGGACGTAATGAATAAGATAAATCCTGTCCATCTGTTTTTAATGTTGATTTATCTACAGCTACACTAAATCGATGATTTTCTGTTGGTTCAAACCCTAATTTCACTAAAGTACTATTACGGGAAATGGAATAAGGATCTGTTTTTTCTCTTTTAATTCCGACAACCTTATCATCATAACTTTCATAACCATAATTCTTCATTTCATTGCTATTACGTTCAGTATGAACAATTAATGCATCAAACCCTTTATATCGGCCAGCTGCAGTAAGAGACACTGAATCTTGACTATTCATACTTTGAGTAGCACGTTTAATACTGAAGTAATGATCTTTTCCTATTAGATAATCTCTAGCATCTTTTGTATCAAAAGATAACCGAACCACCCAATGCCCCACTACCTGATTTTAAAGAGTCAGCACCTTTGGTAATGGTCGCTGTTTTAACATTCTCTATTTCTACATCATTACGAGTATTATTAAAAATTTCCATAGCCTTCAAATAGCTCTTTTAAATGCTTGTGAACTTAAAGTTTCAGCTTGACGAAGTCCATCAACCATAATACCTACACGGTTTTCATCAACGCCTCGAACAGCATAACCACTTGCTCCTGTTCTTCCAGTTTCAACAACACTAATACCAGTTTCATAACGTACTAAATCTCGAGAATCGGAAGCCTGTTGTTTAGATAGTTTTTTTAGCAGTGATTTGGGTTTCACCAACTTTTTCTTTCACATTTATCGTTTCTGTATTCCCTGAAACATTAATTTCCTGCAGTTGTTCAAGTTCGTTGGCGTAAACTGCTCCTGTTGTCAGCCCAAGTATAACGGAATACGCAAGCAGATTTAATCTAAAATTGGTCATGTTTAACTCCATGGGAAGGTAAATAATAATAATTCTCAAACATATTACAAGGAAAAATATTTTCTCACAATCAGAAAAATTTTGTTTTTTTGATCAAAAATCAAACAATAAAAAAATTATTCTCATTATGCTCTATGTTTAAATGCGCTTGTTCTCTATAATGAAAGCCATCGATTGTTCATGTTAGAAAGCATGCGCAATCGTTTTAAATTTCACTATTAAATGAAAAGTGCGCATTGATTGCGTACTTCTTTTTTTAGGAGTAATCATTATGATGATAGATAAACGCCTAATTAACACAGTGGCCGACAGTAAAAAAATGGATTGGCATTACGGTGTTATGGAACTGGGTGGCGTTAATTGGCGGGATTATCAGTGCCGTCGTGTTTTCTTATATTTTACAGGCCGCTTATTTTTAAAGAGTTGACGATGTCAAGTGCGGTGGGTTTAGGTGTGATTTTAATTGCTGCATTGGCACTGCGTGCTTTTGCGGGTAAAAAAATCGGTGCAGGCTTCTTATTTTGCCAGTACGAAAGTAAAACATGAGCTGCGTAGCCTCATCTATCGCAAATTGGCTTCCATGCCGCTTAACCAAGTGAATCAACAATCTACTTCAAGTATTATTCAAGTGGCTTCAGAAGGCGTAGAACAACTTGAAATCTACTTTGGGCGTTATTTGCCACAGCTTTTTTATAGCTTGCTTGCTCCGCTCACACTCTTTTGCCTTCCCTGATCTTTTTTTCAGCTTTAAAAACAGCCGTGATTTTTGCTGATTTGCGTGCCGCTTATTCCAATGTCTATTATTGCAGTGAATAAAATCGCGAAAAAACTCTTGGCAAAATATTGGTCCATTTATGTGGGATTAGGCAGCAGTTTCTTGGATAACCTACAAGGTTTAATCACGCTGAAAATCTATCAAGATGATGCTTATAAAGCGAAAGAGATGGATAAAGAGGCTGAGCATTTCCGCAAAAATTACCATGAAAAGTACTTACCATGCAGCTTAACTCGGTTTCTCTTATGGATTTACTTGCTTATGGTGGCGCAGCAATCGGGATTTTAACCGCACTATTGCAATTCCAAGATGCACAACTCAGCGTGTTAGGGCGTTATTTTATTTATTCTCCTTTCCTCCGAGTTCTTTATCCCACTTCGTTTGCTTGGTTCATTCTTCCATGTGGCGATGAATGGTAAAGCGGCTTCAGATAAGATCTTCACATTGCTTGATACACCAGTGGAAACCCAACAAAGTGCGGTAAATTTTGAAGCCAAAAATAACGTTCAAGTGGAAATTAAAGATTCACATTTTGCGTATTCTGCAGAAAAACCAGCAATTCAAGGTTTAACTTTAACGATTCAACCAAACCAACTTTCTGTGTTTGTGGGTAAAAGTGGTTGTGGTAAATCAACCTTAGTTTCGTTGTTGATGGGCTTTAATAAAGCGCAACAAGGTGAGATTTTTGTTTAATGGACAAAACGCCTCAGAAATAGACCGCACTTCTTTCTATCAAAAAAAGTATCGTTGGTGAGCCATAGCAGCTACGTGTTTAAAGGCTCGCTGCGCGAAAAATATGACCATGGCGAAAAATTGATGCCACAGATGAACAAATTTATGCGTGTTTAGAGCAAGTCAATCTGGCGCAATTCGTTCGAGATAATGGTGGATTAGATATGTCGCTATTAAGCCGCGGCGCGAATTTTATCCGGCGGTCAAATTCAACGTTTAGCCTTAGCGCGTGCTTTATTACACGATGCGGCGCTTTATATTTTTGATGAAGCGACCAGTAATATTGATGTAGAAAGCGAAGAAATTATTTTGCAGTTCATTCAACAATTTAAGCAGCAAAAAACTATCGTGATGATTTCCCATCGTTTGGCGAATGCCGTGAATGCCGACTGCATTAATGTGCTTGAACAAGGTAAATTGATTGAGCAAGGCACGCATAAAGACCTCATGGAAAAACAAGGTGCGTATGCTGAAATGTTCCAACAACAAAAAAGATTTAGAACAAATTAGAGAGGTGGCAAATGCGTAAAAATGGTTTTGTTGTAATGGGGCATTTGCTGAAACTAGTGACCCCACTGGCGCACATTATGGCGTTTACCATCACCATGGGAACGCTCGGTTTCCTGGCTGCCATCTTTATTATGGTGCTTGGAGCGATGGGTTTAGTAAATTTATTAAACTTTGACACTCATTTAAGTTTTTTTCTGGCATTTTGACCGCACTTATCGTAGTTAGCGGTAGCTCGTGGTGCGTTGCGTTATTTAGAGCAAATGTCAGGGCATTATATTGCTTTTTAAATTATTGGCATTATTGCGCGATAAAGTGTTTTCTTCTTTACGTCGCTTGGCTTTTGTGAAGTTGCAAGACAAACAAGCTGGGCAATTAGTGTCACTAGTCACCAATGATATTGAATTGCTCGAAGTATTCTATGCACATACTATCGCGCCAATTATGATCGCGTTTTTTACCTCTGCGATTTTATTGTTGGTCTTTGGGCATCTTTCTGGCTGGTTTGTGGTTGTGGCATTAGCTGCTTATTTAACGGTAGGTGTGATTCTACCCATTATCACCACCAAATTGGCGCGTGAAGATGGCAGACGCTATCGTGAATTAGTAGGGCGAAATGAATGATTTCTTCCTCGATAGTGTGCGAGGTATGAAAGAAATCCAACTTTTTGGCTACGCGAAACAACGTTTAGATGAAATTCAACAACGCAGTCAAAAAATTGATACAGCTTTCGAACGCATTAAAGACCAAGAAGCAAAAGTGCGTGTTTATACTGAAGTAGCAGTATCAGCATTTAACATCATTATGTTATTCACTGGCTTAATTTTTGTTTAGCCTAGATAAGATTGATTTTTCTGCCTTTTTAATTGGTGTGATTTTATTGATGTCGAGCTATGGTCCGGTTATTGCGTTAAGTAACCTTTCAAGCAACTTGTTACAAACCTTGGCTTCAGGTGAGCGTGTATTGAGTTTGCTAGCAGAAGAACCCGAATTAAAAGACGTAGAAAGTGCGGTCGATTTGAAAGAGGTTTCTCGCATTGATGTTGAGAACGTAAGTTTTGCTTATGGTGAAGAACAAATTTTATCGGATGTCAGCTTATCTGTGAAAAAAGGTGAAATCTTAGGGATTCACGGCAGAAGTGGCAGTGGTAAAAGTACCCTGTTAAAACTACTGATGCGTTTTTTTACGATCCTAAAATCGGGTAGCATTAAAATTAACGGTGAAACCTTACCGAACATCAACACCCGTAGCTTGCGTGACAATATGGCGTACATTACCCAGCAAACCTATATTTTCAACGAAACTATAGAGGAAAATATTCGCCTTGCACGCCGTGATGCAACATTAGAAGAAATTATGGAAGCCGCGAAGAAAGCGTCAATTCATGATTTCATTTTGAGCTTACCAGAAGGTTATCAAACGAAAATGACGGAATTGGGTGGTAATTTGTCTGATGGTGAAAAAACAACGTATTGGTATTGCCCGTGCCTTCTTACACAATGCGCCGATTATTTTTGCTTGATGAACCGACCAGTAATTTGGATAGCTTAAACGAAGCGATGATTTTGAAATCATTGTTGAACGTGAAAGCAGAAAAAAATTGATTATTCTCGTGAGCCATCGCCAATCGACTATGGCAATTTGTGATCAGGTGATTGGTATAGAAAACGGCAGAATGTCCTAATTAATATAACAAAAATCGCACTGTTACAGGTGCGATTTTTGTTAGAAGAGGCTGATATTTTAAATAGCTGAATATTGCTATTGATATTAACTTTTTGGGGGAATTATGTTTGAACTATTGTTAGGTAACAAAAAGAACAAAACATAAATCCCTGTGGGAACATTTTACATTTAGTCTAAAAATAGCTAGCTTATCGTCGAATCCTTGCCGAATCAAAGTATATCTAAGAAGGAAAACTGTTTGGATAATGCAGCAATAGTACGTTTCCTTGGACAATAAAAAAATATAGGCTGGAATTTAACTAATATTAAAAAGGAGTGTCTTCAAAACAATATTGTCATCCGTCCTTTAGTAAATAGTGTAGACTTTTTTTATTTTTACCGCACTTTTAATCTATTTTTCTCAACTTAACTAACTCTACCTGATGGTTTTCACCTTTTGTTAGAATTAAATTTGCTCGCTCACGGGTTGGAAGAATGTTTTGATTGAGATTTAACCCGTTAATTTCATCCCAAATTTTACTTGCCGTCGCAATAGCCTCTTCTTTTGATAAGCTTGCGTAATGCTTTAAAAGTAAGAATTCGGATCATTAAATGCACTTTCTCGGAATTTTAAAAAGCGTTTGATGTACCATTCTTTCAGTAATTTTTTTCTTCTGCATCGACATAAATAGAAAAATCAACAAAATCAGATACAAAGGTTTGATTGGTTTTGTTATTGCCTGTTTGAAGAACATTTAATCCTTCTAAAATGAGAATATCAGGTTTATCTACCATATCAAATTCATCGGGAATAATATCGTATGTTAAATGAGAGTAGATTGGTGCTGTAACATTGCTTTTACCTGATTTAACATCGGCTAAAAAGCGAATGAGTTTAGGTGTGTCATAAGAAACGGGAAAACCTTTCTTTTGTAAAAGATTCTCTTGCTTAAGCTTGTCTAATGGATAAAGAAACCCATCTGTTGTGATGAGATCAACTTTTCTTTCAGTTGGCCAATGAGAAAGCAGAGATTGTAGAATACGTGCCGAAGTGCTTTTTCCAACAGCAACACTGCCAGCAATACTAATTATGTAAGGTGTTTTGGCATTATTTCTGCCTAAAAAACGATGTAGTACTGTTTGGCGATGTAAATTTTCATCAATGTAATAGTTAATAAGACGAGTTAACGGTAGGTAAATCGTACTTACTTCATCTAATGAAAGGTCTTCATTAAAAACCTAAGAGTGGTTTGAGATCCTGCTCTGTCAATTTTAATGGAACGGATTTACGTAATTCCGCCCATTGTTCACGATTAAAGCTTAAAAAAGGTGTTTGCTGAGTTGAAAATTCCACAATAATTCTATTTGATAGCTAAATACACGAAGAAAAAAATATACTCTATAACCAGCATGTTCGCATTTATTTTTTTCAGTAAATTTAATAAGATTTGGTTAAAAATTCACATTTTTGCTTGTGATTTAAACGAACACGCATAATTTTTTAGAAAAACTTGTCACGAAAAGTTTTTCCATATAATACGCCTCACTTGCTTACGACACGCCGACTTAGCTCAGTAGGTAGAGCAACTGACTTGTAATCAGTAGGTCATCAGTTCGATTCCGATAGTCGGCACCATTCTTTCGTACACAAGTATTCATTTAGCGTGGAGGGGTTCCCGAGCGGCCAAAGGGGGCAGACTGTAAATCTGTTGGCTCAGCCTTCGAAGGTTCGAATCCTTCTCCTCCACCATCTTTTTAGATGAATCCTGATGGGACAGACGAATTTAGGACTTGCGGGCATCGTATAATGGCTATTACCTTAGCCTTCCAAGCTAATGATGCGGGTTCGATTCCCGCTGCCCGCTCCAAACGCTGATATAGCTCAGTTGGTAGAGCGCACCCTTGGTAAGGGTGAGGGTCGGCGGTTCAAATCCGCCTATCAGCACCATCCTTCAATTCTCTTTCCTTCATTTAGAATAAACAATTTTATTGGTTAATGTGGTTTTATTTACCCATCGATAACCGTGTCTATTTAGAGGGACTCTTTAAATGTCTAAAGAAAAAAATTTGAACGTACAAAAACCGCACGTAAACGTGGGTACAATCGGCCACGTTGACCACGGTAAAACAACTTTAACAGCAGCAATCACTACCGTATTATCTAAACACTTCGGTGGTGCAGCTCGTGCATTCGACCAAATCGATAACGCGCCAGAAGAAAAAGCGCGTGGTATCACCATCAACACTTCACACGTTGAGTACGATACAGCAACTCGTCACTACGCACACGTTGACTGTCCGGGACACGCCGACTATGTTAAAAACATGATTACTGGTGCGGCACAAATGGATGGTGCTATCTTAGTAGTAGCAGCAACTGATGGTCCAATGCCACAAACTCGTGAGCACATCTTATTAGGTCGCCAAGTAGGTGTTCCATACATCATCGTATTCTTAAACAAATGCGACATGGTAGATGACGAAGAGTTATTAGAATTAGTAGAAATGGAAGTTCGTGAACTTCTATCTCAATATGACTTCCCAGGTGACGACACTCCAATCGTACGTGGTTCTGCATTACAAGCATTAAACGGCGTAGCAGAATGGGAAGAAAAAAATCCTTGAATTAGCAAACCACTTAGATACTTACATTCCAGAGCCAGAGCGTGCGATTGACCAACCGTTCCTTCTTCCAATCGAAGACGTGTTCTCAATTTCAGGTCGTGGTACAGTAGTAACTGGTCGTGTTGAGCGTGGTATCATCCGTACTGGTGATGAAGTTGAAATCGTTGGTATCAAACCAACAGCGAAAACAACAGTAACTGGTGTTGAAATGTTCCGTAAATTACTTGACGAAGGTCGTGCAGGGTGAAAACATCGGTGCATTATTACGTGGTACCAAACGTGAAGAAATCGAACGTGGTCAAGTATTAGCGAAACCAGGTTCAATCACTCCACACACTGATTTCGAATCAGAAGTTTACGTATTATCAAAAGATGAAGGTGGTCGTCACACTCCATTCTTCAAAGGTTACCGTCCACAGTTCTATTTCCGTACAACTGACGTAACTGGTACAATCGAATTACCAGAAGGCGTGGAAATGGTAATGCCTGGTGATAACATCAAGATGACAGTAAGCTTAATCCACCCAATCGCGATGGACCAAGGTTTACGTTTCGCAATCCGTGAAGGTGGCCGTACAGTAGGTGCTGGTGTTGTAGCGAAAATCATCAAATAATTGATGTATTCTTGAATGTCTTAAAGACAGAAAGAAGATAAAAGAAAGTGCGAGGGAAAAATTCTCCGCACTTTTTGTTTATTCTGTGTCTGATATTTCGCTTAAGTATTTACTAGATTATTTGATTTTATATTGATAGCTGTGGTGAATAATTTTCAGTGATTCCAACAAGTTCTTCTATTGAAATTAATTTTTATCTTGCTGTTTTGAGGTAAACGTGCGGTAAGATTTCTTGCTAAAAATATCTTGTTTCAATATCATGCAATTCCCTTTAAATTTGACAAAAATAATCAGGGTATTTTTACTGCCAATAACACACCATCTTGCCATAATACTACCGCATCTTTTTCTGTAATATATAAAAAAGTAATCATCTAGTTCAGTTTTGGGGTAATCTGACTGGGAAAATGTATAAAGCATAATATTCCTTAGAAAGTAAACAATTTTTTTCTGCTTGATTAAGCTTTTCTATTAATAAAGAGCGGTCAATTTTTTTCACAAGATAGGATGAGCTGCTCATTATCTAGCTTAAATTTCTGTAAAGACTCTGTGCAGATAAAGCGTTGTTCTACATCATATAAATCTAATAATTTAAAGGTTCGAATGAAGTCTTTCTGTTGAATGAGTTCGGGTTGTTGATGATTAATAAGATTTAGTACTCCATCATCTATGAAAAATACGCTAATGTCATCTAGATCACAAAAAGCTGTTGCGGCAAGAATTGCATCTAAGCCTTCTCGTGAAATGGATGTGCCATGTGGCGATGTGCGAAATAAAAAGGCTATTTTCATGGGGTTATTACTCGATCTGCTTTTAAACTTGCTGCCATAAATTCACCAAGGCCTGCAATTGAGAATCCCTTTTGCAAGATTGTAGTGATCTGTGGTTGATGTGGTTAAGTTATCGACAACACCTCGTCGTTGAGATGCTGCAACACATAAATGCAGAGGAACATTGTGGGTTACGGAAAACATTTGCCAATGTTTTTGTAAATTAACTTCATCATTAGCTGGATACACCAATGCATTTCCGTTACTCACTCCATCTTGAAAGATCTGTAAGATTTCGTGTCCTTTTTGATTAAGGCGTCTGCAAATTGATAAGCTAAAAAATGCCCCTTGTTTTTCCGTAAATAGGGCTTTTTGACGGCGATAACATAGCGCATTATTCTTGCTCTTGTTTGATTTGGCGGATGTACAGGTAAACCGTATGTCGGGAAATATCTAAACGTTCTGCGACTAAATTAATCGCATCTTTAATATCAAAAATACCTTTTTCGTAAAGAGAAAGGACGATTTGTCGGTTTTTGTATTATTGGCAACAGAGCGATCCGCATTGACTTCTTCTATTGTTTTTCAATAGTCTGCGCAACCAAGTCTTCCACTGAACTCGCAAAGTTCACTGAAGATGTTTCATTCGTATGCTCCGTTGGCATAAAGCATTGCAAAAATTGAGACACGGGTACATCTAAATTGATATTAATGCAAAGCAAACCAATAATACGTTGAGTTTTTATTACGAATGGCAATAGTGACTGATTTCATCAGTACGCTGCCTTTTGCTCGTGTAAAATAAGGCTTTGAAACACTTTCGCTTTGCATATTTCGTAGCGAACGTAAGGCAAGATCGGTGATTGGCGAACCAACTTGTCGATTAGTATTATGTCCGTTAGCAATGCAAATAGCAGAATGTTCAATATCTTCTAGAGAATGAAGCACAATTTCGCAATGTTCGCCAATCAGTGCGCTTACACCATCAACGACCGCTTTGTAGGAGTTTATGATAGTGCGATCTTCGTCGGTGAAAGGATATTTGTCGTTTAAAGTCATGGTGTTAGGTTAAAAGTGCGGTAAAATTCCGCTCGTTTTTTTATAATAAAAAGCACGCGTTAAAAGAACGCGCGCTATTAAACTCATTAATTATTTTGCAGCTTTTTGGATTGACGTCTAATACTTCTACATCAAAAATTAATGTTGAATTTGGTGGAATAGATGCGCCAGCACCTTGTTCGCCATAGCCTAATTCAGGTGCACAACTAATTGAATTTTCCCGCCTTTTTCACTAATTGAAGACCTTCAGTCCAGCCTTTAATTACTTGATTAAGTTGGAATTCTACAGGTTGACCGCGCTCTACGGAACTATCAAATACTTTTCCGTTTGGTAATTTACCCGTGTAATGTACTTTAACCGTATCTGTTGCTTTGATTGCATCGCCTTTACCAGCATTTTCAATTTTATACATTAAACCAGATTGTGTAGTTTTTACATCTTTACCTTTAGCAAATTCAGCACGGAATTTATCACCTTCTTCTTTTTGCTTGTTTAGCAATCGATTCTGCTTTTTGCTTTTGATGCAGCCATTAATTTTGCTTCAATAGATTCTAAGGTTTTTTTGGATTTTTCATCTTTACGAACATCCACTTTACCTTCTAAGGCATCTTTTAAACCATCTAAAATACGCGCATTATCATATTTGATGACTTCTTTGTGTGAATCTACAAGATCTTTCATTTGACCGCCCATGAGTGTACCCACGGCATAAGATGCTGCTTTCTCATCGAATGCGCTATCTTCTGCAAAAACTTGGCCTGAAATCACCGCACTTACCATTAATGCTGAGATAGATAATTTTTGAATTTTTAACATATGAGTTAATCCTTTATAATGAATGGAATAATACGAGGAATAGATTAAATTGCTTTCTATCTATTCTCAACTTTTTTTAGAATTTAGAAAAATTTATGCAAATTCAACAAATGTTAGAAAAATCGCATCGAGGAACTTGAAACGAAAATTGCATTTCAGGAACAGTTATTAGATGAATTAAATCACGCTTTAGTTCAACAGCAATTTGATATTGATAAAATGCAAGTCCAATTGCGTTATATGGCAAATAAATTAAAAGATTTTCAACCCTCTAACATTGCAAGGCAATCTGAAGAAACGCCACCGCCCCATTATTAATTTCTGCAATAAATTGTACATAATGAAAAGGGCGCTTAATGCGCCCTTTAAATTACATTCCCAAATAATAATCAGCTAAATACTTGCCTGCTTATGCAAAGTATTTTTCCAAATCGTCGCTACCACCAATGTGTTTACCACCGATAAACACTTGTGGAACAGTAGTACGACCTGAAACTGCACGTACGCTCACGATTGTTGCATCGTGACCTAATACGATTTCTTCGAAGCTTAGCCTTTATCGTGTAAAAAGTTGTTTTGCTTTTTGTACAGAAAGGACAGCCAGGTTTTGTGAAGATTGAAATAGACTCTGCACTTGGTGTTGTGGTGCAAGGTATTTCAACATAGTGTCAGCATCTGATACTTTGAACGGATCGCCTGGTTCGTTTGGTTCGATAAACATTTTTCAACTACGCCGTTTTTCACAAGCATAGAATAACGCCATGAACGTTTACCGAAACCCTAAATCTTCTTTACCAACTAACATTCCCATGCCTTCGGTAAATTCACCATTACCATCTGGAATGAAAGTGATGTTTTCAGATTTTTCATCTTCTTTCCATGCGTTCATTACGAAAGTATCATTTACAGATACAACAAGAATATCGTCTACACCGTATTTTTGAATACTGGCGCTAATTCGTTATAACGCGGTAAATGTGATGATGAGCAAGTTGGAGTGAATGCGCCTGGTAATGAGAACACGATCACTGTTTTGTTATCAAATAATTCAGAGGTAGTTATATCAACCCATTTATCACCCTGACGAGTGCGGAATGTCACTTGAGGGACTTTTTCCTTCCATACTAGACATTGTTTTTCTCCTATTGGTTGTTAATTTAAATTTTACGCGCTGTATTATAGGGAAAAATTATGATATAGTCATAATCAATTAATTCTATTCTTTTTAATTGAATTTTTCTATAGGGAAAAATCTCATGAATATCCGTGATCTCAGAATATCTTGTTGCCTTATCAGAATATAAACATTTCCGCCGTGCTGCCGATTCTTGTAATGTGAGTCAACCAACATTAAGTGGTCAAATTCGTAAATTAGAAGATGAGCTCGGTATTATCTTGTTAGAGCGCACCAGTCGTAAGGTGTTGTTTACTCAATCTGGGATGTTGTTGGTTGATCAGCTCGTACAGTTCTTCGAGAAGTAAAATTATTGAAAGAAATGGCGAGCAATCAAGGTAAAAGAAATGACTGGGCCATTACACATCGGTTTAATCCCAACACTTGGCCCTTATTTGCTCCCCTTATATTGTACCAACGTTAAAAACGGCATTCCCTGATTTAGAAGTTTTTCTTTATGAAGCGCAAACGCATCAATTATTAGAACAATTGGAAACGGGGCGTTTAGATTGTGCTATCGTTGCCACTGTTCCGGAAACTGAGGCTTTTATTGAAGTACCTATTTTCAACGAGAAAAATGTTACTTGCCGTATCTGAGCATCATCCTTGGGCTCAAGAAAGTAAACTTCCAATGAACCAATTAAATGGTCAAGAAATGTTAATGCTTGATGATGGTCATTGTTTGCGTAATCAAGCATTAGATTATTGCTTCACTGCTGGAGCAAAAGAAAATTCGCATTTCAAGCAACTAGTCTTGAAACTTTGCGCAATATGGTGGCAGCAAATGCAGGTATTACTTTTTATGCCTGAATTGGCTGTATTGAATGAAGGTACGCGCAAAGGTGTGAAATATATTCCTTGTTATTCGCCTGAGCCATCACGTACCATTGCGTTGGTTTATCGTCCTGGTTCACCATTGCGTAATCGTTATGAGCGTGTGGCAAGTGCGGTCAGCGATAAAGTTAAATCTATTCTAGGTGGATTGAAATAATGGCTGGTGTTCGTGCTGTTCAAAAAGAAAAGACTCGTCGCGCTTTAGTGGATGCGGCATTTAATCAACTTAGCGCAGAAAAAGTTTTTCTAATTTGAGTTTGAGAGAAGTTGCCCGCGAGGGCTGGAATCGCGCCTACGTCTTTCTATCGCCATTTTAGCGATATGGATGAGCTCGGCTTAGAAATGGTGGATGAAGCTGGTTTGATGTTGCGCCAATTAATGCGTCAAGCGCGTAAACGTATTGATGCTGGCGGTAGCGTTATTTCAGTTTCTGTGGATACATTTTTTGAATTTATCACTAACAGTACGAACGTTTTTCGCTTGCTATTACGCGAAAGCTCGGGCACTTCTCAAGCTTTTCGTACTGCGGCAGCACGTGAAATTAAGCATTTTGTTGATGAGTTAGCAGAATATATTTCCTACAAACATCAATATTCGCAATATGTTGCTTATGTTCAAGCGGAAGGCATCGTAACAATCGTATTTACTGCAGGGGCTAATGCTTTAGATATGAGTAAAGCTGAACGTGAGCAACTTAAAGCTCGTGTGATTTTGCAGTTGAGAATGCTTGCAAAAGGTGCTGATTTTGCTGCGAATAAGGAAAGAGGCAAGTAAGATAGTTTATATCTAGCCTATTAGTTTTCTCTTTGTGCTGAGATCTTCACTATCTTTTTCTTTTTTTCCGAGTTATTTCTCATACCAAATTTTATTCACATAAAGTGTGATAAAAACCTGAGGGCGTTTCTACCCGCACTTCGTCGTCTAATGTTTTTTTCCGATTAAAGCTCGAGCAACTGGGGAATCAATGGATATCCAATTTTTTTCGCAGGGGAAAAATTCATCACAACCGACGATACGGTATTGCTTAGTTTCACCTTCTTCATCTTCCAATTCTACCCATGCGCCAAAGAAAAATTTTTTTTCCTCTTGCTTTGGGTTGTAATCGACAATTTGTAGCACTTCCAATCTTTTTAGTTAAAAAAACGTACTCGGCGATCAATTTCACGTAAGCGGCGTTTTACCATAAATATATTCGGCATTTTTCGCTCACGATCGCCTCAAAGCAGCTGCATCTGAGACTGCTTGGGTAACTTTGGGGCGTTCTTCTTTCCACAAAAACTTGAGTTCTTGGTCAAGCTCATTCCAGCCTTGACGGGTAATATAATTTGATTTTTGCCATAATAAAAATAAAAAGAAAGTTTTTCGAATTATATTTGAGCCAACAGCCCTAAAAACCAGTATTCTATCCCCGTTTTTCTCGAATCCTTTTCATAACAAAGAAGTATGACAATGTTAAATCAACAAATTAGCCAAATTATTGCGGCTGAATTAACCGTTCAACCCCAACAAATCCTCGCGGCCATTCAATTATTAGATGATGGTAACACCATTCCATTTATTGCCCGTTACCGTAAAGAAGCCACAGGTGGCTTAGATGACACCCAACTTCGTCATTTTGAAACCCGTTTAATTTATTTACGTGAATTAGAAGATCGCCGTCAAAACCATTTTGAAATCTATTGAAGAGCAAGGGAAATTGACTGATGAATTGCGTGACAAAAATCCATGCGACACAAAAGCAAAAACCGAATTAGAAGATTTGTATTTGCCATATAAACCAAAAACGTCGCACCAAAGGACAAATTGCGATTGAAGCTGGTCTTGAGCCATTGGCTGATTTACTTTGGAACGAGCCGAAAAATGATCCAGAAACGTCAGCCGCTGAATTTGTAAATGCGGATAAAGGCGTAACAGACACCAAGGTCGCACTTGATGGAGCTCGCTATATTTTAATGGAGCGTTTTTGCTGAAGATGCGGGCTTATTAGCGAAAGTCCGTGATTATTTAGCGAAAAATGCCGTTATCGTATCCAAAGTGATCGAAGGCAAAGAAACAGAAGGCGCAAAATTCCAAGATTATTTCGATCACCAAGAATTATTGAAAAATGTGCCTTCTCACCGTGCATTAGCCATGTTCCGGGGGCGTAATGAGGGCATTTTACAATTAAGCTTAAATGCGGATCCTGATGCAGAAGAGGGAAGTCGTCAAAGTTATTGTGAAGAAATTATTCGTGATTATTTAGATGTACGTTTCACGGGGCAGCCTGCAGATAAATGGCGTGAGCAAGTGATTGCGTGGACATGGAAAATCAAAGTCTCGTTGCATTTAGAAACGGAATTAATGGCAAGTTTACGTGAAAAAGCGGAAGAAGAAGCCATTGATGTTTTCGCTCGAAATCTGACCGCACTTTTAATGGCCGCACCGGCTGGCGCGAAGAGCACCATGGGCTTGGACCCAGGCTTACGTACAGGGGTTAAAGTCGCGGTGGTGGATAACACAGGTAAATTATTAGATACCACCACCATTTATCCACACACGGGGCGTGAAGCTGAAGCGCAAGTGGCGATTTTCAGCTTAATCCGCAAACATAACGTAGAGTTAATTGCCATTGGTAACGGTACGGCTTCTCGTGAAACTGAACGTTTTGCGAAAGAAGTGATTAAAGAAATCAAAGAAAATAAACCACAAACCGTTGTGGTGAGCGAAGCGGGGGCATCGGTTTATTCTGCTTCTGAATTTGCCGCAAATGAATTCCCGAATTTAGATGTATCTTTACGTGGAGCGGTGTCTATTGCTCGTCGTTTACAAGATCCATTGGCGGAGCTAGTGAAAATCGAACCGAAAGCCATTGGTGTAGGGCAATATCAGCACGATGTCAACCAAACCCAACTTGCGCGTAAACTTGATGCAGTGGTGGAAGACTGTGTAAACGCGGTGGGTGTGGATTTGAATACGGCATCGGCGCCATTACTTGCTCGCGTGGCGGGAATGACGAAAACCTTAGCGCAAAACATTGTGGAATACCGTGATGAAAATGGTCGTTTTGAAAGTCGTAGCGAATTGAAAAAAGTGCCGCGTTTAGGGCCAAAAGCCTTTGAACAATGTGCTGGCTTTATGCGTATTGCAGGCGGAAAAAATCCACTTGATGCTTCAGGTGTTCACCCAGAAGCTTATCCTGTAGTGGAAAAAATCTTGCAAGCGACAGCACAATCTATCCAAGATTTAATGGGCAATGCGGGTGTGGTACGTCAGCTTGATGCAAAACAATTCATTGATGAGCAATTTGGTTTACCGACCGTTCAAGATATTTTCAAAGAGTTGGAAAAACCGGGGCGCGATCCGCGTGGTGAATTTAAAACCGCTGTATTCGCAGAAGGCGTGGAAGAAATCACGGATTTAAAACCAGGTATGATTTTAGAAGGTACCGTCACCAATGTGACCAACTTCGGCGCATTTGTGGATATTGGTGTTCACCAAGACGGTTTAGTACATATTTCATCATTAAGCGATAAATTCGTAGAAGATCCACATCAAGTGGTGAAAACTGGCGATATCGTGAAAGTGAAAGTATTGGAAGTGGATGTACCGCGTAAACGTATTGCCTTAACGATGCGATTAGATGAAAGTGCGGTCAAAAATGATAGCAAATCTGACCGTGCTTTATCTGCAAGAGCTCGTGGAAATACGCAGCGAGAGGCGCGTAGTTCAAGAGGTAATAATGCGATGGGCAATGCCTTTGCTGATGCGCTAAAAATTGGAAAAAAATAACAAGTTATAGGGCGAGATTATTCGCCCTTTTTATATCTTTCCTTTCCCGAAAAGCATCGCCAAAACGGCGATTTTTTTGCTATAATCCAGCCCAATTTTTTTATTTACAAAAAGAATGAGATAAATTATGTCAGAAACGACCCATGATAACTATGGTGCATCGAGCATTAAAAGTATTAAAAGGCCTTGATGCGGTGCGTAAACGTCCTGGTATGTATATCGGTGATACTGATGACGGTACTGGTTTTGCACCATATGGTATTTGAAGTGGTGGATAATGCCATTGATGAAGCCCTCGCTGGCCATTGTTCCGATATTATCGTGACAATTCATGACGATAATTCAGTATCGGTGCAAGATGATGGGCGTGGCATTCCTGTAGATATTCACCCAGAAGAAGGTGTTTCTGCAGCAGAAGTTATCATGACAGTGCTTCACGCTGGCGGTAAATTTGACGATAACTCTTATAAAGTATCGGGCGGTTTACACGGTGTGGGGCGTATCAGTGGTGAATGCGCTTTCTGATAAATTACAGTTAACTATTCGTCGTCAAGGTCACGTTCATGAGCAATTCTATCACTTAGGTGAGCCACAAGCGCCATTAACAGTGATTGGTGACACAGAGGCAACGGGGACAACGGTTCGTTTCTGGCCAAGCTCAGATATTTTTGCTATCACAACCTTTGATTACAAAAATCTTAGCAAAACGCTTACGCGAGCTTTCTTTCTTAAACTCAGGCGTATCTATTCGTTTAATTGATAAACGTGATGGCTCTGAAGATCATTTCCATTACGAAGGCGGTATTCAAGCATTTCGTCGAATATTTAAACAAAAAAATAAAACCCAATTCATCCGAAGCCATTTTATTTTACAGCTGAGAAAGATGGCATCGGCGTAGAAGTCGCATTGCAGTGGAATGATGGTGTAAATGAAAACGTGTATTGCTTCACCAATAACATTCCTCAACGTGATGGCGGTACTCACCTAGCAGGTTTCCGTGGGGCTTTTAACCCGTAGCTTAAATAGCTACATGGAAAAACGAGGGTATGCTGAAAAAGAAAAAAGTGGCGACTTCAGGGTGATGATGCGCGTGAAGGTTTGGTGGCGATTATTTCAGTTAAAGTGCCTGATCCAAAATTCTCATCGCAAACTAAAGACAAACTCGTGTCTTCAGAAGTTAAAAGTGCGGTAGAATCTGCCATGAATGAAAAAAATGCAGGAATATTTATTGGAAAATCCTGCAGATGCAAAAAATCATTGTAAACCAAATTATTATGGCTGCTCGTGCGCGCGAAGCAGCACGCAAAGCTCGTGAAATGACACGCCGTAAAGGGGCATTAGATATTGCAGGTTTACCGGGTAAACTTGCTGACTGCCAAGAAAAAGATCCTGCACTTTCTGAACTTTACTTGGTGGAGGGGGACTCTGCGGGTGGTTCTGCAAAAAGTTGGTCGAGATCGTAAAACTCAAGCCAATTTTTGCCATTGAAAGGTAAAAATCTTAAACGTAGAAAAAGCACGTTTTCGACAAAATGTTGTCTTCCCAAGAGGTGGGCACATTAATTACTGCTTTAGGCTGCGGTATTGGTCGTGATGAATATAATCCAGATAAATTACGCTATCATCATATCATTATCATGACTGATGCTGACGTGGATGGTTCTCACATTCGTACGTTGCTTTTAACGTTCTTCTATCGTCAAATGCCTGAGCTTATTGAGCGTGGTTATGTTTACATTGCTCAGCCACCACTTTACAAAGTGAAAAAAGGAAAACAAGAACGCTACATTAAAGATGCAGATGAAATGGAGCAATATGAATTAACGCTTGCGTTAGATGGTGCAGAATTACATATCAGCGCAAATGCACCAGCAATGAATGCCCTTGTATTTGAAAAATTAGTGGCAGAATATAATAGCGTACAAAAACTTATCGGTCGCTTAAGTCGCCATTATCCAACCCCTGTATTGCAAGGATTAATTTATCAGTCACCAATTTCTGTTGAAGTGATGAAAGACGAAAGTGTGGTGGAAAATTGGGGTAAATCTTTTGTTGAACAACTGACTGCAAAAGAAACAGAAGCGCATCAATATTCAGTGCGTACACAATTTAATGCGGAACGCCAAGTGTATGAAGTGGTGATTACTGTTCGTAAACACGGTATTGATACAGATTATTTCTTGAATTTTTGATTTTGTTCACGGCAATGAATACGCGAAAAATTGTTTCTCTTAATAAACAGCTCAATGGTTTATTAGAAGAAGGCGCTTATGTCACTCGTGGTGAAAAAGTACAACCAGTGCGCAGCTTTTGAACAAGCCGTTGAATGGCTAGTAAAAAGAATCTCGTAAAGGCCTTGAAGTACAACGTTATAAAGGACTTGGTGAAATGAACGCAGATCAACTTTGGGAAACAACAATGGATCCAAATTCACGTCGTATGTTGAAAGTTTCTATTAAGGATGCCGTGGCAGCGGATCAACTCTTCACTACCTTAATGGGCGATGAAGTTGAGCCACGTCGCGAGTTCATTGAGTTGAATGCGTTAAGAGCAAATTTGGACGTATAAATTTCCGTCTATTTATTAATAACTGAAAGGGCACTCAAGTGCCCTTTCTTTGTTTATCTTATTATTTCATATAAGGATTGCTATTGGTTTTTGAACTTAAGTGAGTAAACTAAATGCACTCATTTTCTCAACGGAGAACCTTTATGAAACCTTATCTTATCGCCCCTTCGATTCTTTCTGCTGATCTCGCTCGTCTTGGTGATGATGTACAAAACGTACTTAATGCGGGTGCGGATGTTATTCATTTTGATGTAATGGATAATCATTATGTACCTAATCTCACTTTTGGGCCTGCGGTATGTCAAGCTTTACGTGATTATGGCATTACTGCACCGATTGATGTGCATTTAATGGTAAAGCCGGTCGATCGTATTATTCCCGATTTTGCTCAAGCAGGTGCGAACTACATCACTTTCCACCCAGAATCTAGCGAACATATTGACCGCTCTTTGCAGCTTATTCGTGATTGTGGTTGTAAATCTGGATTAGTTTTTAATCCTGCGACGCCGTTGAGCTATTTAGATTACGTTTTGGATAAAGTGGATGTGGTTTTATTAATGTCAGTTAATCCTGGATTTGGCGGACAATCTTTTATTCCAGCAACATTGAAGAAATTACAACAGGCTCGTAAGATCATTGATGAAAGTGGTTATGACATTCGTCTTGAAGTAGATGGTGGCGTGAAGGTTGATAACATCGCAGAAATTGCTAGCAGCGGGTGCTGATATGTTCGTGGCAGGGTTCCGCAATTTTTGGTAAGCCAGATTATAAACAAGTTATTGATCAAATGCGTACACAGCTAGCGAGTGCGGGCGCATAACTGTCGTTTTAATGAAATGCGATTGCAATAAAACAGAGAAAAACAATGAATACACAATTTAAACTTATTGGCTTTTGATTTAGATGGCACCTTGGTAAATAGCCTGCCTGATTTGGCATTATCGGTGAATTCTGCTTTGGCTGAATTTGATTTACCGCAAGCGCCAGAAGAATTAGTGTTAACTTGGATCGGTAATGGGGCGCCTGTATTAATTGCCCGTGCGTTAGATTGGGCGCAAAAACAAACAGGAAAAGTTTTAACTAAAGAGAGATTAAGCAGGTAACAGAGCGTTTTAATTTTTATTATGGCGAGAATTTATGTAATGTCAGCTGCTTGTATCCGAATGTAAAAAGAAACATTAGAAACCTTAAAAGAAAAAAGGTTATGTCTTAGCAGTTGTTACCAATAAACCCACAAGACATGTTCAACCTGTATTGGCTGCAGTTTGGGATTGATCATTTATTTAGTGAAATGTTGGGTGGTCAATCTTTACCTGCCATTAAAACCACATCCAGGCCCGCTTTATTATTTATGCGGAAAAATTTGGTTTTGAACCACGCCAAGTGCTTTTCGTGGGCGATTCTAAAAATGATATTATCGCAGGCCACGCTGCAGGCTGTGCGGTTGTTGGTTTAACTTACGGCTACAATTACAATATCCCTATCAGCGAATCTAATCCAGATTGGGTGTTTGATGATTTTGCCCAGCTCTTAACGATTCTTTAAGTTTCTTATCTAACAAAAAAGTGCGGTGAACCTTGAGCTTCCCCAAAAACAGGATGCTTATTTAAGGTGCAGATGATGTCCGATTCTTACTAATTTCGTTTTAATTAGGATTTTTAGTGTAACAGAATTAAATCAAAAACAGTTCGCGCCGATATAATAGAATTTCGAGTTGGGCAGAATAAACTCTATTTTGTCCCATTAATAGACTTATAAAAAGCTGAGTCCCGTACAATGCGGAACTCAGTATTTTATTAACTGTTCAATTTTTGGGATATAAATCCAAAAATTCACCGCACTTTTATATGTAAGATCTTTATCGTTAAAGAATAAAAACGACTCAAATCTTCATTTTCAACCACTTCGCCAAGTGCATCCGCTACATAAGCTGCATCAATATTGACCGTTTGACCATTCATGTCACTTGCGCTAAAAGAAATTTTATCCATTAAACGTTCCATTACCGTATGCAAACGACGTGCACCGATATTTTCCGTTTTTCATTCACACGGAATGCCGCCTCAGCAATTTTTCTTCACTGCGTCGGTTGTGAATTCTATATTCACCCCTTCTGCTGCCATTAATGCTTTGTATTGCTCGGTTAAAGACGCATTCGGCTCCGTTAAAATACGCTCAAAAATCAGCCGCACTTAATGCGGTAAGTTCAACACGAATCGGCAAGCGCCCCTGCAACTCTGGAATTAAATCTGAAGGACGAGCAACTTTGGAATGCGCCCGATGCAATAAATAAGATATGATCTGTTTTTAACCATTCCGTGTTTGGTGCTAACGGTCGAACCTTCCACTAACGGAAGTAAATCACGTTGCACACCTTCACGCGATACATCTGCACCGCTGTATTCACCTTTTCTTACAAATTTTGTCAATTTCATCGATAAAGACGATACCATTTTTGTTCTACCGCATCAATCACTTTTTTTGTTTAAGTTCTTCAGGGTTAATTAATTTCGATGCTTCATCATCAATCAACGCTTTCAACGCATCTTTAATTTTCATTTTGCGTTTTTCGTTTTATCTGAACCCAAATTTTGGAACAATGATTGCAGTTGATTTGTCATTTCTTCCATGCCCGGAGGAGCCATAATTTCAACGCCCATAGACACTCCTGCAGACACATCAATTTTCGATTTCTTTATCATCTAATTGACCTTCACGTAATTTTTTACGGAACGCTTGGCGAGTACTGCTGTGACTATCATGGCTTTCAACTTCGCCCCATTGATTTTTAGCTGGAGGAAGTAAAGCATCCAAGATACGCTCTTCAGCCGCGTCTTCAGCTCTTGCTCTGTTCTTCGCAATTTCCTGCTGACGAACAAGCTTCATCGCACTATCCGTTAAATCACGAATAATGGAATCCACCTCTTTCCCCACGTAGCCCACTTCGGTAAATTTCGTTGCTTCCACTTTGATAAATGGTGCATTAGCTAATTTGGCCAAACGGCGCGCAATTTCAGTTTTACCTACACCAGTTGGGCCAATCATTAAAATATTTTTTGGGGTCACTTCATGACGCAAAGGTTCTTGAAGCTGCATACGACGCCAACGGTTACGCAACGCAATTGCCACAGCACGTTTTTGCATCAGCTTGACCAATAATATGTTGATCTCAATTCAGAAACTATTTCGCGAGGAGTCATTTCAGACATAGCTTTTTCCTTAATTCGGTAATTCTTCAATAGTGAAATTGGTATTTGTAAACACGCAAATATCACCAGCGATTTTCAAAGATTTTTCAACAATTTCACGAGCAGAAAGTTCGGTATTTTTCCACCAATGCACGTGCTGCAGACAACGCATAGTTACCACCAGATCCGATTGCTAAAATTTGATCTTCTTCTGGTTGAACCACATCGCCAATACCCGTGATGATTAAACTTTCTTTTCATCCGCCACAATTAACATCGCTTCTAACTTACGGAGTGCACGATCTGTACGCCAATCTTTTGCTAATTCCACCGCACTTTTTAGTAAGTGCCCTTGGTGCATTTCAAGTTTACGTTCAAATAATTCGAAAAGTGTAAATGCATCTGCGGTACCACCAGCAAAAACCAGCAATCACTTTGCCATTATATAAACGGCGCACTTTTTCGTCATTGCCTTTCATTACGGTATTACCCAAAAGAAACTTGTCCATCACCACCTACGACGACTTGCCCATTGCGACGTACGCTTACAATCGTTGTCATTGTTCTGTCCTTTATAAAGTGAAAAAGTTGTTCGTTATATGGCGGTAAATTAACAAAAATTCAAGGGAAAAATAGTCTTTTGACGATTTATTCGCAAAAATAATCAAAAAAATGTGAGCCTGATCATACTTCAAGATAGCAAACGTTTGCTTTAAATTGATATAAAGCATAAAATGTGTATGATACATGCATCCAATGACCATCCAACTAGGGAGTTTTTTTATGAAAAAGATGATCAAGCTATCTGTTGTAGCTTTATTAACCGCTGCAGCAATTCCAGCTATGGCAGGAAAAACTGAGCCTTATACTCAATCAGGCACAAATGCACGTGAAATGTTGCAAGAACAACCAATTCACTGGATCTCAGTAGATCAAATCAAAAAAAGAATTAGAAGGCAAAGGCCCAATTAATGTCAGCTTTGATATTGATGACACCGTACTTTTCAGCAGCCCTTGTTTCCATTATGGTCAACAAAAATATTCTCCAGGCAAACAAGACTATTTGAAAAATCAAGATTTCTGGAATGAAGTTAATGCAGGTTGCGATAAATACTCAATTCCAAAAACAAATCGGTGCTGATTTGATCAAGATGCACCAAGAACGCGGAGACCAAATTTATTTTCTCACAGGTCGTACTGCAGGAATGTGGATGGCGTAACACCTGTATTACAAACAAGCGTTTGATATTAAAAATATGCACCCTGTTGAATTTATGGGCGGACGTGAACGCACAGCAAATACAACAAAACCCCAGGCATTATTGCGCACAAAGTTACCATTCACTATGGCGACAGCGATGATGATGTATTAGCGGCTAAAGAAGCGGGTATTCGTGGTATTCGTTTAATGCGTGCAGCAAACTCAACTTATCAACCGATGCCAACTTTAGGGTGGCTACGGTGAAGAAGTATTAATCAATTCAAGCTATTAATTAACCGTACTTTTATCAACAAAAAGGCAAGTTAGGTTCCTAGCTTGCCTTTTTTGTTTTACCTCTAATTAGTGTTTAGTTTGACCTTCTTCAGATTTTTCTTCTGCATTTTCTGCTTGTTGACGATTCATATATTCAACAAACAATGCATCAAAGTTTACTGGAGATAAATTCAATGCAGGGAATGTACCGCGATTTACTAAATTAGACACTAATTCACGCGCATAAGGGAAAAGCATATTTGGGGCATTGAGAAGTTAAACAATGCGCCATTTGAACATCTTCTAAACCACTAATAGTGAATACGCCCGCTTGTTTTTACTTCACAAATAAACGCGACATCACCACTATCTTCAAGTGTAGTTTCAACAGAAATGTTTAATACCACTTCATATAAGTCATCACCAACTTGGGTTGTTTCGGTACTTAAATCAAAAACCAAGTTTTGGCTTCCATTCTTGTTGGAAAATATGTGGCAGATTTGGCGCTTCAAAAGACACATCTTTCACATAAATACGTTGAATTTGGAGAACGGGTTGTTGTTCTTCTGTTGCTGCAACGTCTTGTTTTTGTTCTGACATTTTCTATTCCTTATTTATGTTTTTTAACTAAAGGTAAATTTGCCGCAGCCCATGCAGAAATGCCTTCTTTTAACACAAACACACGATTAAAACCTTGTTTCGATAAAAAGTGTAGCTGAAGTTGGTACGGAAACACCGTTAATATCTACCAACACAATTGCTTTTTCTTTGTGTTGTTCAATTTTACCGATGTTTTGATTTTTAATTTCACTTGGAAGTAAATTAATGCTATCAATGATATGACCACGTTGAAATTCTTCAATACTACGTAAATCCACCACAATAGCTTCATCCGCATTTATTAAACGAATCACCTCATTGTGAGTGATTACTTTAAATTTACTCGTTGCGCCTTTATAGAAGGTATAAATTACCATCACGAAAATCGCAAAACCAAGAAACCGCTAAAGAGTATGTTTTTGAGCAAACTCTGTTGCCATTGGGATAAATTCTTGCATTATTTTCTCTACTGATTAAGTACGTCAAAATAGGGCTCAAGTATAACCGCACTTGGGTTATCTTTCAAAAAAATTATGCTTAAATTCCGTACTTGCATAAAGGTTATACAATCAACAAAAAATTATGTGATCGAGATCATAAATTTACTTTTTCATTATTCAGAATAGCTCAATTTAATTAGATCATTAGAAAGGAATTTTTATTCATTAGGAGAAATCTATGAAATTAACTAAATTAGCCTTATGTACTTTATTTGGTCTAGGTGTTTTCAATAGCAAATGCAGCTGACTTGCCAAATATTACAATATTGGCAACGGGCGGCACCATTGCAGGAAGCGGGCAAAGTTCGGTAAATTCTGCGTATAAAGCTGGACAATTAAGTATTGATACTTTAATTGAAGCTGTACCAGAAATGAAAAATATTGCCAACATTAAAGGTGAGCAAATTGTAAAAATAGGTTCACAAGACATGAATGACGAAGTCTGGCTAAAACTTGCAAAAAGCCATCAATGCTCAATGTAAAAGTACTGATGGATTTGTCATTACCCATGGACAGATACCATGGAAGAGACAGCTTATTTCTTAGATTTAACCGTAAAATGTGAAAAACCGGTTGTTCTCGTAGGGGCAATGCGTCCTGCAACAGAAAAAAGTGCTGATGGTCCATTAAATCTTTACAATGCAGTCGTCGTCGCAGCAGACAAAAAATCGAGTGGTCGTGGTGTTTTAGTCGCAATGAATAATGAAGTACTAGGTGCTCGCGATGTCACAAAAACCAGTACGACCGCAGTGCAAACTTTCCATTCACCAAATTATGGTTCTCTAGGCTATATTCATAACAGCAAAGTGGACTATGAACGTTCCCCAGAAAGCAAACATACCATCAACACTCCGTTTAACGTAGAAAAATTAGATAGCCTACCAAAGGTGGGAATTATTTATGCCTATTCAAATGCACCAGTTGAACCACTAAACGCATTACTCAACGCTGGCTATCAAGGGATTGTATCTGCTGGCGTTGGCAATGGAAAATGTTAATGCTGCACACTTAGATCGCTTAGAAAAAGCTGCGAAAGATGACGTCGTTGTAGTTCGTTCTTCTCGTGTACTAACTGGCTATACAACTCGTGATGCTGAAGTTGATGACAGTAAATATGGCTTTGTAGCATCAGGTACTTTAAATCCACAGAAAGCCCGCGTGCTCTTGCAATTAGCTTTAACTCAAACTAAAAGATCCAAAAAGTAATTCAACAATATTTCGAAGACTTCTAAGATCAATTGTAATAAACAAAAAGTGAGGTTATAAATAACCGCACTTTTGACCATAATTTATTGATCCATGTTATGGAATCGATACCTATTTGTTGCTATATTAAGCACTGTTTTTAACAAATAAAACAAAGATGTTTTTTAATTAACTTAGGGGGCAGTATGTCTGCAATGTTCTTACTACAATTTGCCATCGTATTATTGTGTATCTTTGTGGGTGCACGTGTAGGTGGTATCGGTTTAGGTGTATTTGGTGGTTTAGGCCTTGCTATTCTTTCTTTTGGCTTTGGTCTAAAACCAGCAGGTTTACCTATTGATGTTATGTTTATGATTATGGCTGTAGTGGCAGCGGCGGCGGCAATGCAAGCAGCTGGCGGTTTAGACTACATGATCAAAATCGCAACAAAAATCTTACGTCGTAATCCTAAACACATTACGTTTATCGCTCCAGCAGTAACTTGGTTATTCACTTTCTTAGCGGGTACTGGCCATGTAGCATATTCTGTATTACCAGTTATCGCTGAAGTGAGCCGTCAAAACGGTATCCGTCCAGAACGTCCAATGTCAATGGCGGTAATCGCATCACAATTTGCTATCGTAGCAAGCCCAATTGCGGCAGCTGTTGTAGCGGTAGTGGCTTACCTTGAACCTCAAGGCATCCATCTTGGCGACGTATTAATGGTAACTATTCCTTCAACCATCTTAGGTATTTTTATTGCTTGTTTATTTGTAAACAAAATGGGTAAAGAATTAAAAGATGATCCGGAATATCAACGTCGTTTAAATGATCCTAAAATATGCAGATACTTTTTGCTTCTACCACTTCAGTCAAAGAAGTAGAAGTTAGCAAAAACAGCTAAAATTTCTGTTTCTTTATTCTTATTTGGTTCATTACTTGTTGTAATCATGGGTGCGGTTCCATCTTTACGTCCTGTATTTGATGGTAAACCAATGGGGATGGCACACACTATCGAAATCATTATGTTAGCGATTGGTGCGTTAATTATCTTAACTTGTAAACCAGATGGCACTGAAATCACTAAAGGTTCTGTATTCCACGCAGGTATGCGTGCAGTAATTGCAATCTTCGGTATTGCATGGTTAGGCGATACATTGATGCAAGCGCACATGACCGAAGTAAAAAGAAATGGTGAAAGGCTTAGTTGAAACTGCACCATGGGCATTTGCTTTCGCGCTATTTGTACTTTCAGTATTAGTAAACAGCCAAGGTGCAACAGTAGCGACATTATTCCCACTTGGTATCGCATTAGGTATCCCAGCACCAGTATTAATCGGTGTATTTGTGGCAGTAAATGGTTATTTCTTTATCCCTAACTATGGCCCAATCATTGCGTCTCTTGACTTCGATACCACGGGTACAACCAAAAATCGGTAAATACATTTTAAACCACAGCTTTATGCTTCCTGGTTTATTGAGCATGCTTTTCTGCTTATTAATCGGTTTAGGTCTTTCTCAGGTTATTCTTTGAAATGTAATTCGATAACAAAGAACGGTGCTGAAATAGCACCGTTTTTATTTCCCAAATATAAACAGAAAAGAGATAAAAAAATACCGCACTTTAATATCTCAAAGTGCGGTAATTTTTATCGATATTTTTAACTACACATCATAAGTGGTAGAGGCAGTATTCCCACCACGACCAGTCCAGTTAGTATGGAAGAATTCACCGCGTGGTTTTATCAGTACGCTCATAAGTATGTGCGCCAAAGTAATCACGTTGTGCTTGCAATAAGTTTGCAGGTAAACGAGCTGAAGTATACCCATCTAAGAAGGTGATAGCCGATGCCATACAAGGCATTGGAATACCCACTTCGATAGATTTTGCCACCACTTTACGCCAGTCGCTTAATGCATTTTCTAAAATGCCTTTGAAGTAACTATCTGAACCCAAGAAGATTAAATCTGGGTTCGCTTCGTACGCATCGCGAATGTTACCTAAGAAACGGCTACGAATGATACAACCTTCACGCCATAATAATGCCGTTGCACCATAGTTAATATCCCAACCAAATTGTTCAGAGGCTTCACGAATCAGCATAAAGCCTTGTGCGTAAGAAATGATTTTTGACGCCAATAATGCTTTACGCACTGCTTCAATCCAAACTTTTTTGTCACCTTCAACTGGAACAACTTTTTTATTGAATAATTGATTTGCTGCAACACGTTGATCTTTAAAATGAAGATACGCAACGAGCAAAGACGGATTCAGTGATTAAGGTTAATGGAATACCAAAATCTAATGCATTGATACCCGTCCATTTACCTGTCCCTTTTTGACCAGCCGTATCTAAGATTTTTTTCAACTAATGGTTCACCATCTGTATCTTTATAACCAAGAATGTCGGTGGTGATATCGATTAAATAACTATCAAGTTCAGTTTTTTTCCATTCTGCGAAGATGGCTTGCATCTCTTCGTAGCTTAAGCCTAAACCTTCTTTTTAAGAATTGGTAAGCTTCACAGATTAATTGCATATCGCCGTATTCGATACCATTGTGAACCATTTTCACAAAGTGGCCAGCGCCTTCACCACCAACCCAGTCACAGCAAGGTTCGCCTTGTTCTGTTTTTAGCTGAGATTGCTTGGAAGATTGGTTTTAACATATTGCCATGCTTCGTGGTTACCACCTGGCATAATAGATGGCCCATGACGCGCACCTTCTTCACCGCCAGAAACACCAGAACCGATAAAGCGAATACCTTTTTTTCCGCTAATGCTTTTTACACGACGGTTAGTATCAGGATAGTTTGAGTTACCACCATCAATAATGATGTCGCCTTCTTCTAAGTGCGGTAATAATGCCTCAATGAATTGATCTACTACATCACCCGCTCGTACCATTAACATTACTTTGCGTGGTTTTTCTAATTTAGAAGCCAAATCTTCTAAACGAGTATGCGCCGATAATATTGGTGCCTTTTGCTGCACCTTGTAAAAATTCATCCACTTTTGACGTGGTACGATTATACGCCACCACTTTAAATCCGTGGTCGTTCATATTTAAAATGAGGTTCTGCCCCATTACGGCTAAGCCGATAACACCGATGTTGCCTTTTACTGACATTGTTTTCTCCTGTTGTAGGGTACAAGTTGTTGTACCGATTTGAATACTTTGAGCAACAAGTTGCACCACATGACTACACGCAAAAAGTGCGGTCATTTTTCAATTGTTTTTATTTATTCTGGCGCGTGTCAGAAGACACGGCCAATTAAAAGAGTGAAATATTAATTTTGATGTACTTTTAGCTACAAAGAGATTTTCATTAATTTCAATAGTATATTCATAAGCATTAACTTTGATTGATACTAAATTTCTATTTGACAAATTCTATCTTTTAAAAAATAGGAGATACATTTTCAGAAAAAGGGATGTAATCCAACCTATAATAAGAAAAAAATGTATCTATTAGTACTAAAAATTCGATGTATATTATTAACAAAGAGCCTGCCAAAGCCCATAAAAACCATAATAATCTCAATAATTTTTTTCTTGCCGATATATTTATAACCTTCTTTTTGTTATCTGGCCATAATCGTTTATAAATCCTAATCTATTTAGCTCAAAAAAATAAAAATGAGTTATTATTTCCAATATTAGCATTTAATAGTCGATCTACTTTTTCTATAGAGTAACCTTTGAAAACCGATATTTTTGAATAAGAATATCTTGAATAACTTTATGTTCAAGTTTCAATTTGTCAAATTTTTCTTTAGAAAAAAACTCTAAAATACGCTCAGAACCAGAATTTCTGAGCTGTCTAGGCAAATAGATAAAGCGTTTAATATTTAACCAAAATAAATTTAAGACAAGGAATTATTACAGGCGCTAACAACAATGATAAAAGATCTTTATTTGCTCTTAAAAATTCCAAATAAGATGTTACATTTATATCCATATTACCCCTACAATGTTTTTCACGATGACACATACTATGAAGCGTGCACTATCAGTAACCCATCTTCTTGCTACACAAAAGTGCGGCCACCTTTCCTAGTGTTTTTTTAACTCTTCGTCCATGCACTCATATGCTGTGTAAATCCAATATGCGGATAATAATCTACAGCTTGTGGAGCTGATAACAGCACGATTTTTGGCTTGTGGGTGCAAGGCTTGTTTAGTGTGTTCAATTAACTGTAAAACCAATACCTTGTTTTTTTGATATTGTTCATCAACTGCTAAATCAGATAAATAACAGCAATAGGCAAAAATCCGTCACCGAACGGGCGACACCCACCAATCGCTCTCCATCCCAAGCGGTCACTAATAAATCTGCATGGTGCAACATTGCTGCGACACGTTTTTTTCATCCTCTAACGGACGACGTGCTCTGAGCGTTGTTTTATTTAGCACTCAATAAATTGTTTAACTGAAATTGGTTCATTCACTTTGTAGTCTATCATTTTGCAAGCCTGTGATATTTGATACTCAACTTGTTATAGCAATTTCGCTGCCGCTTTATCCAAATACCATTCCGTCACCCCATTTTTTTGCTTTTTAATTTTTGCTGCAGGGTAAGGGAGGTTTTCAGCGGGTGTGGTTTGAATTTGTTTGAGGATTTCAGCTTTGCTTTTCACCCGTTACCAAATAGGTAATGCGTTTGGCTTGTTCAATTAGTTTGGCGGTTTTAGAAATGCGAATTTGTCCAGTTTTCAGGGTGCTTAGCAATGACAACTAGGTTTTCGTCATCAAAAATTGGTTTGATGTGGGAAGAGAGAAGCAGTATGACCGTCTGTCCCCATACCTAAAAATAATCCAATCAAAAACACTGTTTGGAATGACTGCACTTAATTCTTCTTCGAAGCGTTTTAACTCAAAGTGCGGTTCATTTTCGCCACGAATTCTGTGAATGTTTTCCGTTGGAATTTGAATATGATCGAATAAAAAGTTTTTTTGCACTTCGCCATAGTTACTTTCAGGATCAGATGGCGGAACCATGCGATCATCCCCCACCAAAAATGCATATTTTTTTCCAGTTAATTTTTTTCCGCATAAGGCGTTTTGGCTAAGGTTTTAAATAACAACTTAGGCGTTGAACCACCAGAAAGGGAAATATGCACAGGATGATTTAATTGGCTATAAATCACAAATTCTTGTGCAATTTTATCGACTGCGTGTTGAGCCGTTGGGAAGCTGATATAGTTCATTGATTTTCCGTAGGGTGGGCTTTAGCCCACAATTTATTATGTTCGATATTAAGAGAGGTGGGCTAAAGCCCCCTACATTAGATTAATTAAACTTTTTCTTCATTAAACCTGTCGGTTTACGCCAAACCTTGCCTTTGTTTTGCGATTAATTTATCAGCTGCAACAGGGCCCCAAGTGCCAGCTTCATATTCATGAATACGACCACCATTCGCTTTGTAATCTAAAATCGGTTGCACAAATTTCCATGCAGCATGCACAGCATCAGTACGAGCAAATAAGGTAGCATCACCTTTCATCGCATCTAACAATAAGCGCTCATAAGCGGTTAATACTTGTGCGCTGCTAAATCTGCATAACGGAAATCCATTGATACTTCTTTTCGCTTCAAAAACCTGCACCTGGTTTTTCAAACCAAAAACGCATTGAAATCGCTTCATCTGGTTGAATACGAATAATCAATTTATTCTCTGGTGCATTTTGGCTGAATACAGGATGTGGCGTAGTTTTAAAATGGATCACAATTTCAGTCACACGAGCTGGTAAACGTTTACCCGTACGAACATAGAACGGCACACCAGCCCAACGCCAGTTTTCAATTTCACAACGCAATGCGATATAGGTTTCAGTGCGAGAATCTGCAGGCACACCTTTTTTTCTTCTAGATAGCCCTTTTTCCATTTTGCCGTTAATTTCAGCTGCAGTATATTGACCTAAAACAAGATTATGCTCCATATCTTCGACAGTTAATGGACGCAAACTATGCATCACTTTTGCTACTTCATCACGCATTGAATTCGCATTAATAATCGCTGGCGGCTCCATTGCAACCATTGCTAATACTTGCAATAAATGGTTTTGGAACATATCTCGCATTGCACCAGAACCATCATAATAGCCACCGCGCTCCTCCACCCGATAGATTCTGCGCCAGTAATTTCCACATAATCAATGAAATTACGGTTCCAAAGCGGTTCAAACCAACCATTTGAGAAACGTAATACGAGCAAGTTCTGAACGGTTTCTTTACCTAAATAATGATCAATACGATAAATTTGGTGTTCTTCAAAGAAAACGATGGATTTGTACGTCTAACGCTTGCGCTGTTTTTTCATCGTAACCAAAAGGTTTTTCCACAATAATACGTTTCCAGCCATATTTTTCCGTATTTAAACCATGTGCAGCCAAACACTCAGGAATCACGCCATAAAGACTTGGCGGAGTGGACATATAGTAAAGGGTGTTACCACAGGTTTGATATTTATCATGAAGTTCGTCTAAACGTGGAACAAGTTTGCCATAATCTTGCGCATCAGATGTATTCACTGCTTGGTAATAAAGATGAGAGCAGAAAGCATCTAAAGTGTCAGGTGTTGTTTCTTCATTACGGATTAACGCCTCACGCATCGCGGAAAGTTTCATCGTTCAACCCAGAGCGAGCAACACCTAGAACGGAAAAAGCTTTTCACTCAAACGCCCTGATTTTGTAGAGATTATAAAGAGCTGGAATGAGTTTACGGTGAGTTAAGTCACCAGACGCGCCAAAAATGACGATACAGTTATTATCAGTTTGCATAATTATTCCTTTATAAGATTCCGAGTAATGTCGAAAAATAATGCCGTATTCTAGAGAAAAACCAATCGAACCAATCAATTAAATTGAAAGATAGAACGCCAATCGAGCGATTGATCGCCCACCATGACAAAATGCGGATTAATCAAGGTTTCACGTTGGTTATAGGTTAAAGGCTCAAAATGAGAGTCAAAAATGGCACCGTGAGTTTCACCCAGTAGGACTTCAGCGCCAGCGGTATCCCATTCGCCTGTTTGTCCTAAACGAACATAACAATCTACTGCACCTTCAGCCACCAAACCGCTTTTTAAGCTACTTGAACCGACCACAACAAATTCACAAGGAAAATCCTTCGACAAAATCGACCACACTTTTTCTTGTGAAGTGGTTGCACCCTACCGCAATTCGTAAAGGGCGGTCAAGATTTGTCGTGTTTTTAGTTAGTTTTTTTACCCTGATCGAGTTGTTTTTAAACGCGCCGAAAATCACGCATTGCATAATAAGTTATAGATAAAACTGGCGCATGAATAATGCTTAACACGGGTTTATTTTTACAAACTAGAGTAATCAACACAGAAAATTGATCGGTACGATTAATAAATTGTTGTGTGCCATCAAGAGGATCAATCAACCAATATTCTTTCCAGTTTTTACGTTCTTCAAAGGAAATATGACAATTTTCTTCCGAAAGAACGGGGACATTAGGGAAAAAGTGCGGTCAATTTTTTTCTGTTAAAAATTGGCTCACAAAAAGATCCGCTTCGTCACAGGCGTGTTGTCTTCTCAATTCAACATGAACCTGTTTTTTTGATAAAAACTGTTGCAAATGCTACCCGCTTGATAAGCAATCAGCAATACTTGATTAAGTAAGAGTTCGTTTAGCGTGAGCATAAAATTATTCTCTTGTTTTTGGCAGCAACCACGGCATCACAAATAGAGCATAAAAATACCATTCCGCATGTGCTTATTAGCCCTGAGGGATAATCCCCCTTCAGTCAACCAGCCCCAAAAGGAAGTTTCTTGTTCGCCGAGCAATAGTAAATAAGAATAAGATGCCATATTGCAGTAAACAAATGAAATGATCGATGAAACTAATACAATCGAAGCAATGTTATAACGGGTGTAACGGAATTTTGCAGCTAAAAAGTGCGGTTAAAAATGCGGGAATTGTGGCAAGAAGAAATGCTGTGAGAGCATAGCTAGAAAAAGGAACGATAACGCCACTTGAATCATCATCGAACCAAATCAAAAAGTGCGGTGACGATTACTTGTAAAATTAGAGGGAAAAAAATAAGTGTTTTTAAGTAAGATTTCATAATAAAAATAGGCTATCCAAAAGGTAGCCTATTCTAAAAATAAATTTAAAGATTAATCAGATTTTTCGCACGTAATACGCGAGATGCAAAAAAATCACAATGCCCACGATAAATACGATTAAACCTAACCATTCGCCAATAGTATCCCAGTTTTCAAGATTTAAGGATAATGGCGCTCAGAACCACCGGTGGTAACAGAAGCCGCAATAATGAATGCTAAAATGACACCCATTAAGCTTTCACCTACGATTAAACCTGCAGAGAAAAAGGGTACCGAAACGTTCTGCTTTAGCTGACACTTCTTTGTTACCAAGTTTTGCAATATGACGAGTCATGATCCACGCTAAGAATGCTCCGACAATCACAGGCATATTAATTGATGGTGGTAAGTAAATACCAATCCCCACAGCAATAACTGGCAAGCCAAAGACTTTGTTGCTGACTTTTTCAAGAATGCATCAATCGTAATTAACACTGCGCCTAAACCTACACCAGTTAAGATATAAGTCCATTCTAATTTATTTGTGAAAAATACCTTGAGAAATGGTGGTCATTAATGTTGCTTGTGGTGCAGATAGAGCCTGTGAAGGATCCATATCTGGACGTGGCAACGCACCGCTGAAACCATACGCGTGATATAAGATTTCTAATACTGGTGCGATAACAAGCGCACCGACAAAGCAGCCGATAATTAATGCTACTTGTTGACGCCAAGGTGTCGCATCTACTAATAAACCGGTTTTTAAATCTTGCAAGTTATCATTAGAAATCGTTGCTGTGGTTAATACAATTGACGCAGTAAAGAGTGTTAGTGCGGTCAAAAATTTCTGACCATCTACGGTTTCAAATAAGCCAGATGCATTACCGATTGACACCAACACCAATGAAATCACGATAACAGAAATAATCCCGATACCAGAAATTGGGCTTGAAGATGAACCCACTAAACCCGCCATATAACCAGAAGCTGCAGCTACGAAGAAGCCGATAAATACCGCTAAGAAAGTACAAACTACAACTAATAAAATGGAAAGCTCCGGTGAAATCGGTGCAGCCGCGATAAAAGTGGTGTAATGAAATAACAATTAACACAACTGTCGCGATTAAGATATAAATCATTGTTTTTGGAGAAAGGTCGATATCAACGCGATGCTCAGATTCAGCCTGTCCACCTTTCAACATACGGAAAGAATGTACCATCCCTTCAATCATTGGTTTCATTAAAATAAGTAATGTCCAAATCGCTGCGATACCAATTGTACCTACACCAATAAAGCGTACTTTCGTTTTCCAAACCACCATTGCGGCATCAATTAAGCTTGTATCTGCTGCGATATCACCAGACATAGTGAAATATGGCACAGCCACCCCCAAGTCAAAAATAACACCGATTAACATCGCAATACCGCCTACGATACCAATTAAATAACCCGCACCAAGCAAGGCAAGTGAAAAAGCCCATTGGTAATTGGAAAGCCGCTTTACCAGTTTGAATCCAAGCGCTTGCACCATCAGCCATCACGCGTAAAACCGTTCGTTAAAAATGCAACTAATCCCGCTAAAACACCACCGTAAGCAATATCTTTCACACCGCTATCGCCATCTGCATGATTACCCGCTTTTAAGATTTCGGCAGCCGCTACGCCTTCAGGGTAAGGTAAATCACTGTTTACCACCATCGCACGGCGTAATGGAATAGTGAATAACACGCCCAATGTACCACCCGCAGCACAAATCAACATAGTTTGTTAGAATGGGAAGTCTTGCCAGTAACCCATCATTAATAAGCCTGGTAAGACAAAGATCACAGAAGAAAGCGTCCCCTGCTGAAGATGCTTGTGTTTGCACCATGTTATTTTCAAGAATACTAGAATCTTTGAAAAATTTGAGCACAGCCATAGAAATGACGGCTGCTGGAATAGATGACGCGAATGTCATCCCCACTTTTTAGACCGAGATACACATTGGATGCAGTGAAAATCACTGTAATCAATGCGCCGAGGATAATTCCTCGAACGGTCAATTCTTTTAAGTTTTCGTTATGCATAAAAAAATGTTCCTTGAGTAAAAAAAGAAAACACTCTAAACATTGTCAAAAATCGAGTATTTTTCAAGTTTTTAAAGGGAAAATTTAAGCTTGTTAGAAAAATATTTAATAAAAAAAGGGGAATATTTGAATGATATTTTATTTATAGATAAGCGAAAAAGGCTAACTCTAGGGTGATGTTCATCTGGCTAGACATGATTTTCCTCTTTTTAAAAAGAGAAAAATGAGAGAACGATATTCAATTAGCTCCATTATTTTTGGCTTAAATAATCTTTCAAAGAATAAAGTGCGGTTAAATTTCTAGCCTCATTGAAATTGGGCTCTGCTAGTAATTGATCGATTTTCGACAACGGCAAGCGAACAATTTCCCTAACGGCTCTGGCTCATCACCTTCTAACTGGCAAGGATAAAAATCCTGAGCAACAAAAATATGCATAACGCTACGCATATAACTTGGATTGGTAATCACCGTGCGCAAGAAATCAATTTTATTGGCCCCCAGCCCCAACTCTTCCTTTAATTCACGATTTGCTGCATCTTTCGGTTCTTCATCTTTATCTACACCGCCTTTAGGAAATCCCAATTCATAACGTTCTGTGCCAACTGAATACTCACGAATCAATAAAAGATCATCCCCATCAAGGGGAACCATCATAACAGCCTGTTGATTACCGGGTTTGAAACGCTCATAAGTACGTAATTCTCCATTGGAAAATTCCAAATCAACAGACTGAATTTCAAATAAACGAGACTTAGCAACGACTTTTATGGTAAGAATTTTAGGTAATTTTTAGATGAATCGGATAACATAAGTTTTCCTTTATTTTGTGATAGGATTGGGACAAACTGTACCACAAAATAGCAAAAGAAAATTCACAAATGGAAGAAAAAGAAGTCAGATTAGATAAAATGGTTGTGGGCTGCGCGATTTTACAAAAACACGTAGCATTGCTAAAAGCCATGATTGAAAGTGGCAAAGTGCATTACAACAATCAACGTCGAAAGTAAGTAAAATTGTGGAAGTGGCGCAATATTAAAACTTCGTCAAGGAAACGAAGAAAAAGAAATAAAAAAATTATCGCCTTAAGCGATCAACGCCGAGGTGCACCAGAAGCACAATTACTCTATCAAGAAACCGAAAAGTAGCGTGAAAAGAGAAGAAATCGCGTGGGCAAGAAAAAAACAATTCGCTTTCCATGCCCCATCCTGATCGTCGCCCAAACAAAAAGAGCGGAGAGATTTTATTGAAATTTAAACACCAAGATAAATTTGAATAAAAATTTCACCGCACTTTCTATGTTCTTAAGGTTTTAATATCTCGCAAAATTGGATTTTGCATTGAAATCAAGGTTTCAGTGGACTGAATTTCATCTATTAACTGAATCTTGGTCGCCAAAACAGAATGTAATTCTGCGATTGTGTGTCATCACCTTTTAAGAAAAATTGAGTAATTGCCCGTTGTATAATAGGCTTCCACCACCTCATCGAAACTTTCTAACTCTTGATCACTTTCTCAAATCTTTTGCGCTTTTTAGAATAATGCCGATAAAACAGCATACGTCATAACCTAATTCTGCGCTCATCAATAATCACCTTCGTGCCTTCAATAATGCCCGATTGGCGCATTTTTCTACTCGCACATGAATCGTTCCCGGGCTGACGCCAAAGTTTTTAGCCATTTCGGCATAGGGAGTTCTCGCATCTTTGGTGAGTACACGTAAGATTTGTTGATCTAAACTGTCAATATTGTGCATAAAATCGCCTCCTTTAGATTTTTATTCAATTTTCTTTTCTGATTTAGATAATATTCAATTTAAAAAGAAAGCAAACAAAATACTTGAAACAAAAGTAATATTTATTAAATAATACATAAAAATATCACCTATTGTTAAAAAGGGTTATCAAAATGAAAAAGACATTTATTTTACAACAACAAGAAATCAGTTTTTGTGAAGAACACCTTCACCCAAAATCTTATTGAACAGCTAGGCATTATTGAAGTACAAGGCCCTATCTTGAGCCAAGTGGGTAACGGAATGCAAGATAACTTATCTGGCATTGAAAAAGCTGTTCAAGTTAACGTGAAATGTATTCCAAATGCGGTATTTGAAGTAGTTCATTCTCTTGCGAAATGGAAACGCCACACACTTGCTCGCTTCAACTTTAAAGAAGGTGAAGGCTTGTTTGTTCATATGAAAGCATTGCGTCCAGATGAAGATTCTCTTGATCCAACGCACTCTGTTTATGTGGATCAATGGGACTGGGAAAAAGTGATTCCTGAAGGTCGTCGTAATTTTGCATACTTAAAAGAAACGGTAAATTCTATTTATCGTGCTATTCGTTTAACGGAATTAGCCGTAGAAGCACGTTTTGATATTCCTTCAAGTCTTCCAAAACACATTACCTTTGTGCACAGTGAAGATTTAGTAAAACGCTATCCAGATTTAAGCAGTAAAGAACGTGAAAAACGCAATTTGTAAAGAATACGGTGCAGTATTCTTGATCGGGATTGGCGGCAAACTTTCAGATGGCAAACCTCATGATGGTCGATGCACCAGACTATGATGACTGGACAACTGAATCTGAAAATGGCTATAAAGGCTTAAACGGTGATATTTTTGGTATGGAACGACCAATTAGGCAAAAGCATTTGAACTTTCCTCAATGGGTATCCGTGTAGATGAAAGTGCATTACGCTTTACAAGTTGGCCTCACGGGTGATGAAGACCGTTTAAAAATGGATTGGCACCAAGATTTATTAAACGGTAAATTACCATTAACTATCGGCGGTGGTATCGGGTCAATCTCGCTTTAGCTATGCTTTTACTTCGTAAAAACATATCGGTGAAGTGCAATCAAGCGTATGGGCCAAAAAGAAATGTTAGAAGAATTTTCAAACATTCTGTAAATTGATTTGTCCCAAAAACTCCAGACTATTTAATTAAGGACTGATGATGATATTGTGTCGAATTCAGTCCTTTTAATTTCAGTTAAATTCATCGATAAGTCGCCATTTGATACGCCAGCCTTAGTTTGATCCATTGAGCTTATTTATTATAAAAACTAACAGTATCTCTGATACTCATTTTCCTATTGAATTGGTTGGAGACCCTATTTTAAATTTGATTGTGTAATGTTTACCCGTAATAAAAATCTTCACCTAGTTGGTTTGCTTAGCTAGCTTTTTGGGATACAAATAAAATTTACCGCTCTCTCTCATTTATAACAAAAATGCACTTTAATTACAAAGTGCATTTTTTTCTTATTGTTAAGCATCCATCGACATACAGAATAAGGTTAATGGGTGAATACAGGTCACGTTAGATGACATATCAATTTGCCATTTACAGGTTTGGCATTCAGATATGACATAATCAAACCCACCTTCGTTAATATTATCGAATAGGGTTTTTACCAATAGATTGCGAAATCCTCATAGTTTTCTGATTTGAAAACCGTAAGTCCCCAGCAATACCACAGCATTGGCTAGGTAACATAATGATTTCTAAACCAGGAATCAACACTTCCAAAGTATAAGGTGCCCAGCCTGCTTTATCTACGTGACAAGCGGTGTGATAAGCCACTCGAAGTTTAAGTGGTTTCAACGGTAATGTTTTTACCTTCTTGAAAAAGCTGGTATAAGAACGGCGTCACCATATGAATATGCGGACGCACTTTTAGCATTGTCGATACCTAAAATATGATGGTATTCATCACGCAGATTAAGTGAACAACTTGATGCTTCACTGATCACATCTAGTCCATTTTCATCTACCATTTTTCCAATGTAATCGGTATTGAACTGTGCGATATTACGTGCACGTTCTGGAAAACCGTTTCACTCATTAATGGTAAACCACAGCATTTTTTTCTTTTTCTAGTAACATCACCCCTATGTTCATCGCGTTGAACACTTTTAAGGAATTCTTTACCAAGCTGTGGATTATTATAGTTCACATAGCAACCATGATAATACGCGACTTTACGCTCAAATTTTTGTTGGTCTTGTAACGCATTTTTCATATACCAGCTACGGAACGTGCCAAACGCATATTTAGGTAAAGTACGTTCTTTACTGATTTTAAGCGTTTTTCCAACATAAATTTGGTGGCTTTTAGACTTGTGATGGTGTTTACAATGGGCGCTAATGGCGTATTGATTTTCCCCATTACATCCGTGTTACTTAAAAATAGCATCACGCAATTTATTCATTAACGGTAGATTGCGCTAAGTGATTATTACGCGCACGCACAATTAAATCACCGATTTTAACATCTGACGGACAAGCCACTTCACAACGTTTACAGTTGGTACAATATTTGAGTGCTTCATCGTAAAGTTCAGCAGATTTTAAGCGTAAACGCTCACCATCTGGGCCTGATTGTTTTGGGCCAGGATAAAGCGGATTGTTGCGTGAAACCGGACAAACAGCGGTACAAGCCGTACATTTAATACAGCTTTCAAAAACTTTCGTCGATATATTTATGGCTTTTCAGGTGAATTATGATTGTTTTTGCACTATCAATGAGTCGTTGAATATTATTATCCATATTATTCCCCTTATTTTCGCTAAGATTTCATCAGCAACCGCCAAGGCAGTTACAACAGCCACACCCGAACCACAACCAAGCTCAAGCGCATTAAACCACCAATTACATTACCGACGGCATATAAATTCGTTAAATATTGACCGCTCTTTTTGCACTTGGCATTATGCATTAATTGCCACACCAGCAGATTGATAAGGTTGTGGATGAGCAAAACGATGAGCAGTCCAAGTGAAACGATCTTTATCGTTAAACCCTTCAACACCGATAATATCGGATTCAAAAACAGCTCATAAATTTTTATCGAATTCAGAAATAAGTCCTTTACTGAAGAAACTACCTGAAGCTAGTACGAAATTATCTGCGATAATTTCTTCATCTTCGAGCAAGCGAGTGTTGATACAACGTACTTGATTTCCTTCAAATGTTGCAGTCAATGCAGCTATCACCGTTAATCATTAAACCACCAAGGATTCAAATTTACGGCGTAATTGAATACGTTGACGCATACCGAGTAATGATGGTGGCAATGTTGGTAATTCAAATAATGCGAGTTTAGTTGCATCACGAAGTGCGGTCATAAATTCTTGGTTTTCTAAACCAAAAACAAGCCGGTAAAAAATACGGCTTCTGCACCTTGCGCTGATTCAATACTTTCTTTAACGAGATCATTGAACGCAAGTTTGTGCTCTAGAAGTTGAGAGATGTTTACACTACGAAACTCACGAGCATTTTTGCGAAGCTCGTCTAATTGCGGAATATTTAAGAAACCACTTGATGACTTCACAATGTTCAAAATTGTGGGTTTAACACTCAAATTCGCCGCTAAAAGTTGCGGCTGAAAATCGTGATAACCTCTCGATACCAAGCACCGCAACATCGTTTATGCGGAAAAACGTTCATTGCCTTGCACAGTTGGCACGCTATTTGGTGAAAAGCCACGCACCGCGTAAACTGCTTAAAGCTCGTTACACGCCAATGGTTCTTTTTCCGTAGAACCAATTAAATCAAGATTTAATTCATTGGCTAAAACGTTCAAAATCTTGTGCTTTAGCAAGCACTTTCTCTGCACCCAATAAACTATAAGGGTGAGCAGGTAATTCATTGCGAAGTGCGGTGATATTTTTCTTTTTAAATTTTTCTACTGCGCGACCTTCCCCATTTGGCGTTGATGGCATACGACTTAACAAATCTAAAGAGCCGGATGCAAAAATCAATGGCTGCTTGACCGTTGTTGATAATCACGCAACGTTTGCCGCGTTGTTGAAGGGCGATGCCACAGGTTAAACCACTAAACCACCGCCAATAATGGCTACATCAAAATTCATTGCTATCCGTCCCTTGTTGTGCTTGTTCATCAAGCGGTTTCACATCATTTAAAACCTAATACGCTACCATACATCCAAGATGTAAATTCGGCTTCGCGAATCAGCTTCACCCCTAAAGCAATCGGCTCAATACCGCGCCAGCGTTCTTCCATAAAGGCAGAAAGTTGAGTAGTTGATTGAGTTGGTGTTGCCACCTCAAAACGGTTCATTAAGCCTGCAGCACGACATGCACACAGTTCAGCTTGGCAAGTCCCCATACCAACATCGAGTACGGCGGCGTAAATCCACAATGTTATTTTACACCGAGTTCACCAATCGCGTAACGAACTCTCACCCGCCGTCACCGCTTCACACTCGCACACCATTGAACGATCTCAAACGTTCTTTTCAAGCAAACGAGTAGCGCGTGAACCATGACGATACACAGCAGAATAACGAATAGTACTTGGTAATGAAATGACTTTTTGATTGGTCTCTTGACGACTTTCAGTAGAGCCCGCAAAGGTTGTTCCGCAGTTACACAACGAGCCGTTTTATTGAGTTTTTACAAACAAGATCGGTCGCCCATTCAGCCATTAAACGATAAGTCATTAACTTACCGCCAGTGATAGTAATAAAGCCATCTAAGCCATCACGTTCTGCGTGGTCAAGTAGCACAATACCACGGCTCACATTACGACCTGATGGGTCATCATCACTCGCAACTAATGGTCGCACCCCGCATAAGCACGTAATACGCGAGTATGGCGTAAGCTAGGTGCAAGTTTTTTCACCTTCACGGAAAAGAATATCCACTTCCTCTGGCGTCACTTGCATATTATCGATTTGATCATAAGGAACACGACTTGACGTTGTACCAATAACACAAATTGTATCGCTAGGAACGAGAATATCCGCATCAGCCGTTTACGGCAGCGGTTAATGACAAGTTTATTAATGCGATGGCCCATTACGAGCAATGCACCTTTTCGCAGGAAACATTTTTGATTTTGAGATCGGCATATTCCGCAATCCCTCGGCCCCAAATACCACCAGCATTCACAACAAGCGGTAGCAAAAATTGGCGTTCTCTACGATTTTTGTGATCGAACACATTCACACCAATCACTTTTTCCACCTTCACGAATCAAATTTTTACTTCGCAATAGTGAACATTTTTGCGCCGTTTTCTGTCGCATCCATCATATTAGAGGCGGTTAAACGGAATGGGTCAATCGAACCATCTGGCACAACAACAGCGCCCACTAAATCTGGATTTACAGAAGGCTCCATAATTTTTAGCTAAATCAGGATCAATGGCTTGCGCATCAATTCCAGATTTTGCACAGCTCTCAAGGAAGGTTTTTGATAGTCGAGAGAATCTTCAGGCAACGTGATAAATAAGCCTTCCGTTTCATCTACGCAATGACGCGCAATTTTGCGCAAAATGCGGTTTTCTTTAATACATTCTTCAGCAGATTCTTGGTCGTTCACGGCATAACGCGCACCACTGTGTAATAATCCGTGGTTACGTCCTGTCGCACCCGTTGCGATGTCTCGGCGTTCCAATAAAATACAATCAATGCCACGAAGTGCACAGTCACGCGCAATACCAGCACCCGTTGCGCCGCCACCGATAATAATGACATCGGTACTAAGTGGCGAAAAATCTCCAACATCTTTGTACATGCTAGGCGATAATCCCATGTTTACCCCCAATTCCCAAAAATTTAACAAAAAGTAATATAAAAATCACAGGCATTGTAGAGAAGTGCGGCCAAATTAACAACATTTTGAGCGCAAAAGAAAATAAATTTTGTGATACCGATCACAATAATTTTCGCATTCGCTCAAATGGTGTAAAAATTTTGTGAAACACCTCACATTTTTTACTTTTTTTACTTCCTTATTTTTTATTTTCTTTTATTATGCGCCCATCCCTTACTGTCTAATAAAGGGTGAATAAAACTTACACATAATTAAAAGTTGGAGAAAAAAATTATGTTTGGACCATTCAAACCCGCTCCGCATATTGCGGAACTTCCGGCGGAAAAAATTGATTCCACGTATAAACGCTTACGTTGGCAAGTATTCGCAGGGATCTTCTTTGGTTATGCCGCATACTATTTCGTGCGTGCAAACTTTGACTTAGCACAACCTGGTTTAATTCAAGCTGGTCTTTATACAAAAGCTGAGCTTGGTGTAATCGGTTCTGCAGCTGGCCTTGCTTACGGTTTATCAAAATTCGTAATGGCTGGTATGTCTGACCGTTCTAACCCTCGTGTATTCCTACCATTTGGTTTATTACTATCTGGTTTATGTATGACCTTAATGGGTCTATTCCCATGGGCAACCTCAGGCATCGCTATCATGTGGGCGATGATCTTCTTAAATGGTTGGTTCCAAGGTATGGGTTGGCCTCCATGTGGTCGTACAATGGTACACTGGTGGTCTAAATCAGAACGCGGTACTATCGTATCTATCTGGAATACCGCGCACAACATCGGTGGTATGATGCCAGGTGCAATGGTGCTATTAGCAAGTGCAATTTTCTTCAGCACCCACGGTATTGAAGCGCAAGCAAAAGACATCTGGCAACAATCTTTATACTACCCTGGTATTGCAGCAATGATCCAGTGCAATTCCTGTGTACTTCGTCATGCGTGATACTCCACAATCTTGTGGTTTACCGTCAATCGAAAAATGGCGTAATGACTACCCAGATGACTATAACGAAAAAACTTACGAAAACGATTTAACTGCAAAAGAAATCTTCGTAACTTATGTATTAAAAAACAAATTGTTATGGTACATCGCGATTGCTAACGTATTCGTATATTTAATCCGCTACGGCGTATTAAATGGTCTCCGGTTTACTTGAGTGAAGTAAAACACTTCAACATCAAAGGTACCGCATGGGCGTACACAATCTATGAATTAGCAGCGGTTCCAGGTACATTATTATGTGGTTGGGTATCAGATAAAAGTATTCAAAGGTAAACGTGGTTTAACAGGTTTCATCTTCATGATCTTAACCACTGCAGCGGTTGTTGCATACTGGATGAACCCAGCGACACCAGAAGCTGAATTAGCAAACTATAGCGCATGGTATCAAAAACCCATACCAATTAACTGACTTCATTTTTAATGACTTTAATCGGTTTCTTAATCTACGGTCCTGTAATGTTAATCGGTTTACATGCTTTTGAGTTAGCACCGAAAAAGCAGCAGGTACTGCAGCAGGTTTCACTGGTTTATTCGGTTACTTAGGCGGTACTGTTTCTGCATCAGCAGTTATCGGTTGGGCTGCTCAACATTATGGATGGGACGGTGGTTTCTACGTAATGATCGGCGGTGGCGTATTAGCAGTGTTATTACTCTTAGTCGTAATGGTTGAAGAAGGAAAACACAAAGCGAAATTAGGCGATACTTACGGTACTAAATAATTAGCTTTAAAAAGGCGGCGGGCAAATGCTTAGTCGCCTTTTTTGTAACTAAAATCTAAAAACTCTATAAAATTTACCGCACTCTTAAGGAGAAAATACTTATGAAACTTAAAACTTTAGCCCTTTCTTTATTAGCAGCTGGCGTACTTGCAGGTTGCAGCAGCCATTCATCAAGCATGGCAAACACCCAAATGAAATCAGACAAAATCATTATTGCTCACCGTGGTGCTAGCGGTTATTTACCAGAGCATACTTTAGAATCTAAAGCGCTTGCGTTTGCACAACATGCTGATTATTTAGAGCAAGATTTAGCAATGACTAAAGATGGTCGTTTAGTGGTTATTCACGATCACTTTTTAGATGGATTGACTGATGTAGCGAAAAAATTCCCACATCGTCACCGTAAAGATGGTCGTTACTATGTCATCGACTTTACCTTAAAAGAAATTCAAAGTTTAGAAATGACAGAAAACTTTGAAACCAAAGATGGCAAACAAGCACAAGTTTATCCTGGTCGTTTCCCACTTTGGAAATCACACTTCAGAATTCACACCTTTGAAGATGAAATTGAATTTATCCAAGGCTTAGAAAAATCTACTGGTAAAAAAGTAGGGATTTATCCAGAAATCAAAGCACCTTGGTTCCACCATCAAAATGGCAAAGATATTGCAGCTGAAACGCTCAAAGTGTTGAAAAAATATGGTTATGATAAGAAAAACCGATATGGTTTACTCTACAAACTTTCGACTTTAATGAGTTAAAACGTATCAAAACTGAATTACTTCCAAAAATGGGCATGGATTTGAAATTAGTTCAATTAGTGGCTTATACAGATTGGAAAGAAACACAAGAAAAAGATGCGAAAGGTAAATGGGTAAACTACGATTACGATTGGATGTTTTAAACCAGGTGCAATGGCAGAAGTAGTGAAATACGCTGATGGTGTTGGTCCAGGTTGGTATATGTTAGTAGATAAAGAACAATCTAAACCAGGCAACATTGTATACACACCATTAGTAAAAGAGCTTGCTCAATACAAAGTTGAACTTCATCCATATACAGTGCGTAAAGACGCATTGCCAGAATTCTTCACTGACGTAAATCAAATGTACGATGCATTATTGAATAAATCAGGTGCAACAGGCGTATTTACTGATTTCCCAGATACTGGCGTGGAATTCTTAAAAGGAAAAATAATATCCCTCACAACCGTGGGTAAACATACCCACGGTTAACTAGGTTTCTATATCGAAGAAGCCAAAAGTCTACTCTAACTGAGTGACATCATAATCAATCTAGGTGTTCTAACCCGTAATGTCTTAGAGGCTATGCAATCTGATTCTGGTGAACGTTTACAATATCTCCGTGTGGATGGTGGCGCGACAAACAACAACTCTTAATGCAATTCCAAGCTGACATTTTAGATGTAAACGTTGAGCGTCCAGTCGTGAAAGAAGTGACCGCTCTAGGTTCTGCTTATCTTGCTGGTTTAGCAACAGGCTTCTGAAAGATTTAGACGAGCTTCGCGATAAAGCCCGTGTAGAACGCACCTTTAGTCCAGACAGCGACAATGAAAAAAACGCGAACATCGCTACAAAAGGCTGGAAAAAGCAGTTAAACGCTCATTAGAATGGGCAAAAGAAGATGAAGAATAATTTATAAATTGATTTCTCATATAAAAGAGCGGTCAAAACTTCTTTTATTTTTGACCGCTCTTTTATTCTGTATCTGTATAAAAATTATTTTTCTAGAGAGAGGTGGAACAAAGGTTAAACCTAAATCCCAAGGTTGCTCAATCCAAGTGTTTTGTGGAATATCAATCACATAATCATCTCACTAATTCTGCACCTGCAGGTTTTGCAAATACAGTTACAAATTTTTGCATTAGGGTACATTTGACGAATCGCACGCGCTGTATTACCCGTATCAACTAAATCATCTACCACGATAAATCCTTCACCGCCATCTGGTACTTGAGCGGCATGAAGAACTTGTAATTCACCTTGATTGTTATGATCGTGATAACTTGCGATACAAACAGTCTCAATATGGCGAATACCTAACTCACGAGCCAAAACAGCTGCTGGAAATAAACCACCACGGCTCACCGCAATAATACCTTTCCATTGAGAAGCAGGAAGTAAACGTTCAGATAATTTGCGGGCATGCATTTGGAACATATCCCAAGTCACCATATTTTTTCGCTCATAATTGCACCTTAGAAATTTATCGATAAATAAAAATTGCGTAAGGATAACCCGAAATGCGTTTTATGCTATTATTTCATGAAATTTTTCAGTAAAAAGGAGTGACTATGTCTGAAATTACAACACTTAAACCAGCATTACTGTGGAAATGGTTCGATCAAATCTGTGCAATCCCTCACCCTTCTCATCATGAAGATGCGTTAGCTAACTTTATTGTAAACTGGGCGAAAGAAAAGAATTTTTTTGTTGAACGCGATGAAGTGGGAAATGTCCTCATTCGTAAACCCGCAACAAAAGGAATGGAAAATCATACACCTGTTGTTCTACAAGCGCACTTAGATATGGTGCCACAGGCTAATGAAGGCAATCCACATGATTTTACCAAAGATCCTATTCAACCTTATATTGACGGGGAATGGGTGAAAGCACGAGGCACAACACTAGGATCTGACAATGGTGTCGGTTTAGCTTCTACTTTAGCGGTGTTAGAAAGCAATGATTTAGCTCATCCACCTCTTGAAGTACTTTTAACAATGACAGAAGAAACGGGGATGGATGGCGCAAAAGGCTTACGTCATAACTGGTTACAATCTGAGATTTTAATCAATACAGATACCGAAGAAATCGGCGAAATTTACATTGGTTGTGCGGGTGGCATTAACGCAAACTTTGAAATTCCAGTTCAATATGAAATCAATACGTTTGAGCACAACGTACAAATCACCCTTAAAGGTTTACGTGGCGGCCATTCTGGTGGCGATATTCATACAGGGCGAGCAAATGCAATCAAAGTATTAGCGCGAGTATTAGCAAAACTCTCTCAAAAATGAACCGCACTTTGCTCTCTCTGAAATTCGTGGTGGCTCAATTCGTATGTAAATCCCTCGAGAAGCTGTGGCTATATTAGCCTTTAATGGCGATGTAAAAGCCATAGAAAGTACGGTAGAAAAATCTAGCGGTTGTTCTTAAAGAGGAATTAGCAATTGCAGAACCTAATTTCTCACTCTTTTATAGAATCGGCAGAAAAAGCCCCTACCGTATTCACCGCACAGCACTCAAACGGTAATTAACGCACTCAACGTATTGCCAAACGGCGTAATCCGCAATAGTGATGTAGTTAAAAAAATGTTGTAGAAAAGCTCCTTAAGCGTTGGTGTATTGAAAACAGAAGGTAACGTTGTAAAAAGTACCATTTTAGTTCGTTCATTAATTGAAAGCGGTAAATATTACGTAACAGAAATGCTTAGCTCACTTGCAATCTTAGCAAATGCAAAAGTTGAGTTTTCTGCGCCGTATCCAGGCTGGCAACCAGTAAATGACTCAACTATCTTAGACGTTACTCGCAAACATTATGCTGAAGTGCTAGACGAGCAACCTGTAGTGAAAGTCATTCACGCAGGATTAGAATGTGGTCTTCTAAAAGAACATTATCCACACATAGAAATGATTTCTATCGGGCCAACAATCCGAAATGCTCACTCACCAGATGAGAAAGTGGAAATTGCAACGGTGCAAACCTATTGGGATTTATTGACAAGAGTATTAGCGGACATTCCTGCAAAAGTAATCTAGTTTTAATCGAAAAGAGCGGTCAAAAATTAAAAACGGTTTTTGACCGCTTTTTATTTTTATAGACAATAGAAATGATAAAAATGAAATATATAGAATTGGCGGAGGGAATGGGAGTCGAACCCACCCAAGAACGCTGGCGTCCTCAACAGGATTTGAAATCCTGCCACCTCACCGGAGATGACGCCCCTCCGTGGTTGAAATTGCACTTACTTTAGCGTAAATTAATCGGCAATTCAACGTTATTTTAAACGGATTCAAAAAATGACCGCACTTTTTCAACAACTTCCTTCCGTTGATAAAATTCTCAAAGCACCTCAAGGCCTACAACTCATTACCGAATTTGGTCACACTGCAGTCAGTGGCAATATGTCGAGAATTATTAACGCAAGTTCGTCAATTTATTCAAAAATAATCAACTTCCTGAATATTTTTCTAATTTTTGACCGCACTTTTGTAGAAATTCATTCTCGCCTACAAAAACAAAACCAAGTACAAATCAAAAGCGGTACATAACCTGACTGGCACAGTGTTACACACAAATCTTGGACGAGCACTTTGGTCTGAAGCAGCACAACAGGCTGCGCTTTCTGCAATGCAAAAAATGTTTCGCTTGAATATGATTTAGATGAAGGTAAGCGTAGTCATCGCGATAATTACATCAGTGAATTATTATGTAAACTCACAGGTGCTGAAGCAGCCTGTATAGTGAATAACAACGCCGCTGCGGTATTGTTAATGCTGGCAACCTTTGCTCAAGGTAAAGAAGTAATTATTTCTCGTGAGAATTAATTGAAATCGGCGGTGCATTTTCGTATTCCAGATATTATGGAACAAGCTGGATGCCATTTAGTGGAAGTGGGCACCACTAATCGTACTCACCTGAAAGATTATTGTAATGCTATCACTGAAAAATACGGCTTTTTAATGAAAAGTGCATAGCAGCAATTATCAAATTTGTGGTTTTACCTCTTCAGTTTCAGAAGAAGAACTCGCAGAACTAGGGCCGAGAAATGAATGTACCCGTAGTAACGGATTTAGGCAGTGGTGCGTTAGTTGATTTAAGCCATATGGCTTTATGCAAAAAGAACCGACCGTGCAAGAAAAAGTCGCCCAAGGTGTGGATTTGGTCTCTTTCTCTGGCGATAAATTGCTTGGTGGCGTGCAAGCAGGCATTATTGTGGGTAAAAAAGAATGGATCGAACAATTACAAGCACATCCTCTCAAGCGTGCATTACGTTGCGATAAAGTCATTTTAGCAGGCTTAGAAGCCACATTACGTTTATATTTAAATCCTGAAAAATTAACTGAAAAATTACCAACTCTGCGCTTACTCACTCAGCCATTAGAACAACTCAAAATAAATGCTACGCGTCTAAAAAGAGCGGTTAGAATCTCGCTTAAATTCACAATTTGAGCTTCAAATTGAAGATAGTTAGCACAAATCGGTAGTGGCTCACAACCGATGGAAAAATCCCTTCCATAGCTGTTACGATTGCAGAAAAACAAACGTAAAACTTTCCGCACTTTCAGCTCGCTTTTAAAACAACTTTCTCAACCTATTATTGGGCGAATGGAAAACGGAAAAATTTTGGCTAGATTTTACGTAGCCTCGCAGATATTGAAACATTATTAAATACATTGGATGAACTATGATTATTGTTACTTCAGGTCACGTTGATCACGGCAAAACAGCATTATTAAAAAGCATTAACTGGCACAAGTACCGCGCATTTACCAGAAGAAAAACGCGGAATGACCATTGATTTAGGGGTATGCCTATCTGCCTTTAGAAAACAGTACTTGGCTTTATTGATGTACCTGGGCACGAAAAATTCTTGTCAAATATGCTGGCGGGTTTAGGTGGTGTGCATTATGCAATGCTAATTGTCGCTGCGGATGAAGGCGTTGCAGCACAAACGAAAGAACATTTAGCGATATTACGCCAGCTTCAATTCCACGAAATTATTGTTGTCATCACAAAAGCAGATCGTACAAATTCAGAGCAAATTGAATCATTAATCCAAACAATTAAACAAGATTATAGTTTTTTACGCGATGCTAACTACTTCGTTACCTCTGCAGAAACGGGACAAGGAATTAATGAATTACGCCATTACTTAGCTAATCTACCTGAATTAGCTGATACCCAGAAACCATTCCGCTACACAATAGACCGAGTATTCAGCGTAAAAGGGGCGGGTACCGTCGTGACAGGCACAGCCTTTTCAGGAACAGTGAAAGTCAAACGATGAACTTTACCTTTCCACTGACAGAAAGTTCGTGTAAAAGCGATTCATGCACAAAATACATCAAGCGAACAAGGTATTGCGGGGCAACGTTTAGCGTTAAATTTAAATGCTGATTTAGACCGCACACCAATGAAACGAGGCGATTGGTTATTGCAGGATGAACCTCTCTCACCAACAGATCGCATCAGTGTACAAATTTTGGCTGAAATACCATTAAATGAAAGCCAACCTGTGCATATTTATCACGGCGCAAGTCGCACTACGGGTAAACTCACCTTATTACAAGGAAAAAATGCCGTAAAAAATGACCGCACTTTAGCTGAAATCATATTAGATTTCCCCATTATTCTTGGCTTTTTGGAGACAAACTTATTTTACGCAGTGGCGATACAAAAACCTTAATTGCTGGCGCAAGAGTATTAGAAATTAACTCGCCAAAACGTCATAAACGTACTGAAGTGCGGTTAAATTTCCTAGCGAATTTAGCATTGGCAGAGAATGCTTCAGCAACGCATTGCGCTTACCCTTCAACATAATGCGACAACAGCACACCAATTAATGTGGACGGAACAACTAACATCCTCGCAATTAGATAAAGCACTGCCGAGCGGGACGCCGTACGTTATCAAGATTGGTGTTTTAATACTAATTATGTACAAGAAAAACGCAGCAAATTTTAACCGCACTTAATACCTATCACGAGCAACATAATGATCAACTTGGTGTAAGCAAAGCCAGATTATATCGAATGGCAACATTGAATCAGCCAGAAAATCTGATACATCATTTTATCGATGAAAATGCTTGATGATGGACGCTTACAACAAACGCGTGGATGGATTCATCTACCAGAGCATAAAAATTCAGTTTAATACTGAAGAAAAATCACGTTGGACAGATGTATTAAAATGAGTTTGAAAAAGCAAATGGTCAAGCAATTTGGGTGCGCGATATGGCAAATGCGCTCGCTATTGATGAATCAATTATGCGTAATTTTATGTATAAAGCAGGGAAACTTGGTTACCTCACGCCAATCGTGAAAGATAGATTTTTCTTAACTGAAACCATCTATGCTTATGCAAGGCTTATCAAACAAATCGCTGAAGAACAAGGTAAAGTATCAGTAAATGAAGTACGTGATAAATTGAATTTCGGGCGCAAACTTACCGTTCAACTGATGGAATATTTCGACCGAATGGGATTTTGCGTCGCAAAGGCAATGACCATATTCTGCGCGATAAGAATGTTTTTGATTTATGATTTAAAAAGGAAAAGAGTATGAAAAACGCTCGTTGCTGCATTAATTAGTTCTGTCATATTACTCACAGGCTGCCAAGATAAAAGATACTGAAGCAAAAATAAAACAACTAAATCAAACAGTAGCACAACTCAGTACTGAAAATACCAAATTAAAAAGAGCAAATAGAAAAACAGTCCCAGCAATTTTTGTGGAAAAATGATGAAATATTTAATCAATCTGAAATTATTAAACATCCTAAATCGAAAAGAAGATTACCAGCCTGAAGAAACCAAAATTGAGTATTCAATTTCAACAATAAAAACCAATATTGATTGGCTTAATGATCTATTATGGAAAAATTGACTGAAAAACGAAGAAACGAAAAAATATTTCTCGTGAACAATTTATAGCACGTTATCAAACAGCTTTTTGAGGAAGACAAAAAGAAGTAAAAGAAACGCCATCTTTTGGTATTTCTCATTCTATGTGGACAGATTTTATTGCACAAAAAGAAAAAAACTTGCAACTTTTTGCTATTAGTTTTTATGACTATGAAGGCGGTGCTCATGGGATAGAAGGTAATCGCTATTTCACGATTGATCTCAACTACACGCCATATTTTGACATTAAACGATTTATTTAATGAAAAAGATTTACCGAAAGTAAAAATGATTTTTATGGGAGCAATATAATAATAGCAATAAGGAATATGAACCTGTTATTGGAGCCGATAGTTTTAATTTATCAAACAATATTTACTTAGATTCAAGAGGTGTACATTTTATTTATGATGTGTATGAAATCGCTCCTTACGCAGCAGGAGAGCAGGATTTGTTGCTCTATTTTTGGGCAACTAGAAGAATTATTTAAAGCAGAATTTAAGCTGAAGTAACTATGTAAAAATTTCTTTAAGAAAGAACAAAAAGTGCGGTGAAAATTCACCGCACTTTTTTTATTACCGTCTTGTTTTCAAGAGTTTTTTTCTGTCAATTCATAAGCTCGAAGTTTTGCTAACTCTTTAGAAAGTTTCGCAACCAGTAAATCATGATTCACATCTGATGCATGAGATACAATGTTTCTCTTCAGCTTTTACGTTTTGCTTCGCGAATACGATCAGCATCTAATTCACTACCACGGATAGCAACATCTGCTAGCACCGTAACAATATTTGGTTGAACCTCTAAAAACCACCAGAAACATAGATAACATCTTCATTTCCATCTTGAAGGGTAAATTTAATCAATCCCTGGCTTAATTGCTGTTAGCAATGGTGTGTGTCCAGGGAGAATGCCCAATTCCCCTCAACACCTGTTGCTTGGATTTGTTTTACTTCACCTTCAAAGATTTTTTTCGCTCTGCGCTTACTATTGTTAAATTAAATGTCGCCATTTTGTTCTCCTTCAAATGACTTGAAGTGATTACATATTTTTTTGGCTTTTTTTCTAGCGCTTCGTCGATTGAACCCACCATATAGAACGCTTGTTCTGGGATATGGTCGTAATCACCGCTTAAAATACCTTTAAAGCCGCGAATGGTTTCTTTTAATGGAACATATTTACCTGGAGTACCATTAAATACTTCAGCAACGAAGAACGGTTGTGATAAGAAGCGTCTCAATTTTACGTGCACGTGCTACCACTAATTTATCTTCTTCAGATAATTCGTCCATACCAAGAATTGCGATAATATCTTTCAATTCTTTATAACGTTGTAAAATACCTTGTACACCACGAGCAATATCATAATGTTCTTGGCCAACAACAAGTGGATCTCAACTGACGTGAAGTTGAATCTAATGGGTCAACCGCAGGGTAAATACCCTAAAAGATGCAATTTGACGACTCAATACAACGGTTGAGTCTAAGTGTGCAAAAGGTTGTTGCCGGAGATGGGTCAGTTAAGTCATCCGCAGGTACGTATACCGCTTGTACAGAGGTAATAGAACCTGTTTTGGTTGAAGTAATACGTTCTTGTAATACACCCATTTCTTCTGCTAAGGTTGGTTGGTAACCTACAGCTGATGGCATACGACCTAATAACGCAGATACTTCGGTACCAGCAAGGGTATAACGATAGATATTATCCACGAAGAATAATACATCACGACCTTCATCACGGAATTTTTTTCTGCCATGGTTAAACCAGTTAAAGCAACACGTAAACGGTTACCTGGTGGCTCATTCATCTGACCATAAACCAAAGATACTTTATCTAATACGTTAGAATCTTTCATTTCATGATAGAAGTCGTTACCTTCACGAGTACGTTCACCTACACCCGCAAATACAGAGTAACCAGAGTGCTCGATCGCAATGTTACGGATTAATTCCATCATGTTAACGGTTTTACCTACACCCGCACCACCGAATAAACCAACTTTACCACCTTTAGCAAATGGACAAATTAAGTCGATAACTTTGATACCAGTTTCTAATAATTCCGTACTGTTTGATTGTTCTTCATAGCTTGGTGCAGAACGGTGGATAGCCCAACGCTCTTCTTCACCGATTGGACCTTGTTCGTCAATTGGTTCACCCAATACATTCATAATACGACCATAGGGTTTTTGTGCCCTACTGGTACTTGAATCGGCTCATTCGTGTTTTCTACTTTTAAACCACGTTTTAAACCGTCAGAAGCACCTAATGCGATACAACGTACCACACCGCCACCTAATTGTTGTTGCACCTCAAGTGTTAAACCTGATTCAACTTTTTAATGCATCGTAAACTTTTTGGCACTGCATCTTGTGGAAATTCAACGTCAATCACCGCACCGATGATTTGTACAATTTTTTTCCTGCTGACATTACTGTTCCTCTTTTTCTTAAATCGCTGCCGCACTGGCTACGATTTCATTCAATTCATTTGTGATACTTGCTTGACGAGCTTTGTTATACACCAACCGCAGATCATTAATTAAATTACCTGCATTATCAGTTGCTGCTTTCATTGCTACCATTCGAGCCGCTTGTTCTGAAGCTAAATTATCTACAACTGCTTGATAAATTTGGGATTCTAAATAACGAACTAAAAAGGCTATCTAATAGTACTTTTTGGTTCTGGTTCATAAAGATAATCCCAAGTCTGTTGTCTTTCATTTAAATGATCGTCTTTAGATTCTGGTAAAGGAACTAATTGTTGTACAACAGGTTTTTTTGCGACATCGTATTAACAAATTTATTGTATGCAATATAAACTGCATCAATTTCACCATTACGATAAGCATCAAACATTGTATTTGCGACACCAATTAATTCTTCTAGAGCGGGCGTATCGCCTAAACCAGAAAGTTGACCTTTGATATTAAATCCAAAGGAACGGAAAAAACTAATCCCTTTTGAACCTATTAAGCCCAAATCTGTAGAGATATTTTGTTCTTTCCAATTTTTGATTTGGTTAAGTGTGGTTTTGAATAAATTAACATTTAAACCCACCACACATACCACGATCTGTTGAAATAACCAAGATACCGATTTTTTTCACTTCACGCTCAACTAAGAACGGATGTTTATAACCGATACTTGCTTTAGACACATGACTAATAACGCTACGGATAGTTTCAGAATACGGACGAGATGCAGCCATACGATCTTGCGTTTTACGCATTTTCGAGGTCGCCACCATTTCCATTGCCTTAGTAATTTTTTGTGTACTTTGTACACTGGCAATTTTGGTTTTTATCTCTTTTGCACCTGCCATCTTATCTCTCCGTTACTACCAAGCACTATTCGCTTTAAAAACTATCTAAAAATACCTTTTTAATGTATCTTTGATTTCGTCATTATAGTTACCGGTTTTAGTAAGCTCTTGCATAAACTCAGCGTGATTACGGTTAGAATAATCTAAAAAGTGCGGTCTCAAAACTTGCAATTTTTTTGATAATTCCACGTCATCCAAATAACCAAATTCAACAGCAAACAATACAACCGCTTGTTCTGCAACAGATAATGGAGCAAATTGTTTTTGTTTTAATAATTCAGTTACTTTTTTTCACCGTGAGAAAGTTGCTTACGAGTCGCATCATCTAGATCTGATGCAAACTGTGCAAACGCTGCTAATTCACGATATTGAGCTAGCGCGGTACGAATACCACCCGCTAACTTCTTAATAACTTTAGTTTGCGCTGAACCACCAACACGAGATACCGAAATACCTGGGTTTTACTGCAGGACGAATACCTGAGTTAAACAAGTTAGATTCTAAGAAGATCTGACCATCGGTAATAGAAATTACGTTAGTTGGAACAAACGCAGATACGTCACCAGCTTGGGTTTTCAATAATCGGAAGTGCGGTTAAAGAACCTGTTTTTTTCCTTTCACTTCACCTTTAGTGAATTTTTCTACGTAATCTTCGTTTACACGAGAAGCACGTTCTAGTAAACGAGAATGTAAATAGAACACATCACCAGGATAGGCTTCACGACCTGGTGGACGACGTAATAATAATGAAATTTGACGATAAGCTACGGCTTGTTTTTGATAAATCATCATAAACAATTAACGCATCTTCACCGCGATCACGGAAATATTCACCCATCGCACAACCAGCATAAGGTGCTAAATATTGTAACGCAGCTGATTCAGATGCAGATGCGGCCACCACGATAGTATTTGCAAGCGCACCATGTTCTTCTAATTTACGCACGACGTTTGCAATAGTAGAGGCTTTTTGACCAATCGCAACATAGATACATTTAATACCAGAATTACGTTGGTTAATAATAGCGTCAATTGCTAACGCTGTTTTACCCGTTTGGCGGTCACCGATGATTAATTCACGTTGACCACGACCGATTGGCACCATTGAGTCAACGGCTTTATAACCGGTTTGAACAGGTTGATCAACAGAACGACGATCGATAACGCCTGGTGCAATCACTTCTACTGGTGAGAAACCATCATTTTCAATTTCGCCTTTACCATCGATTGGTTGACCAAGCGTATTTACTACACGACCTAATAAACCACGACCAACTGGTACTTCAAGAATACGACCTGTACATTGAACTTCCATACCTTCCGCTAAATCTGCGTAAGGTCCCATAACTACAGCACCAACAGAATCGCGTTCAAGGTTAAGTGCCATCGCATAACGATTACCTGGTAAGGCGATCATTTCACCTTGCATCACATCGCTTAAAACCGTGGATGCGAATAATACCATCGCTTACAGAAACAATTGTCCCTGTATTACGCGCTTCACTGACCACGTCGAATTGAGCGATGCGTTTTTTTAATCAATTCACTAATTTCAGTTGAATTTAGTTGCATCTTGTATTCCTCTTATAATTGCAACTCGTTTGCGAGACGAGTAAGTTGCCCACGGCTACTTCCGTCAATCACAAAAGCCTTCAGTACGAATAATCACACCAGCAATAAGTGCATTATCCACGTTGCAATTTAATTTCACTTTGCGAGCTAATCTTTTTTCCATTGCAGCTGCAATTTTTTTCGATTTGTGTTGCATTCAATGGTTGCGCAGACGTTACTTCAACTTCTGCAATAGCTTGGTGCTCTCTACGTGATGTTTAAATTCTTCAAACACCGCAGGAATAGCACTCAAACGCTTATTTTCAGCCATTAACCGAATAAGATTTTGCCCATATTGATCCAATTGTTCGCCACAAATAGAAATTACTGTATCAGCTAATTTCTGTGCAGAAAGAGAACTACTTAAGTAAGCTTTTTACCGTTTCATCTTCAGCTACGGCTGCAGCAAAACCTAACATTTCAGTCCATTTTTTTCGACCGCACTTTGTTCAATGGCAAAGTCGAATGCAGCTTTTGCATAAGGGCGAGCTATTGTAGTTAATTCTGACATAAGCTAAGCCTCTTATAACTCTGCAACTAATTTATCAATAATGTCATTGTTTGCCGCTTCATCAATAGAACGACCCACAATTTTTCTCAGCACCAGCCACTGCCAATGAAGCCACTTTAAGACGTAATTCTTCCTGAACACGTTTACGTTCTGCTTCTACTTCTGCATAACCTTGAGCAATAATTTTTGCTTTTTAGTTCTTCGGCTTCTGCCTTCACTTCGTCTAATACTTCATTGCGACGTTTATTCGCTGCATCTAAAAATGTCTTGAGCTTGTACTTTTGCAGCTGAAAGTTCTTGTTCAACAAGATTTTTTTCGTATCTGCTTGCTCTTTTTTAGCTGCTTCAGCTGACGCTAAAGCGTTCGCAATTTGGCTTTGACGTGTTTCAATCGCATTAATAATTGGTGGCCAAACAAACTTCATGCAAAACCACACAAAAAGTGCGAATGCGATAAGCTGACCAATCAATGTTGCATTTAAATTCACAACGTCCTCCTTACTATGCTTGTTTTACGTTGATAAGCAAATAAGGTGATTAGTGTAATAAACCGATGAATGGGTTTGCGAAAATGAAAAGTAATGAAATACCAACAGCAATCATTGCAATCGCATCTAAAAGACCAGCCACGATAAACATTTTAGTTTGTAAGCTAGATGCTAATTCTGGTTGGCGAGCTGATGATTCTAAGAATTTACCACCTAGAATAGCAAAGCCAATTGCAGTACCTAATGCAGCAAATGCAAGAAGAATTGATGCACCGATGATTGTAGCTGTAATTACAGTTTCCATAATTTTCTCCAATAGAAGTTAAGTTTTAGCCCCTAGAGCCGGTTAATAAAAAAATGATTAATGATCTGCTTTTATTATAAGCAATACTTAAAGTAAACCACCGTTAACATCATAAAGATGAATGCTTGTAACGTAATAACCAAAAATATGGAAAAATCGCCCAAGCGAGGTGTAATGGAATTCCCTAATACCGCGATGGCTGCATTTGCGGAGTACATCACAGCAATAAGAATAAAGATTAGCTCCCCAGCATACATATTACCGAATAAAACGGAATGCAAGAGAAATAGGTTTAGCTAATAAGGTTACGGTTTCAAGAATAAAGTTAACAGGAATAAATGCCCAATGGTTAAATGGGTGGAGAGTATATTCTTTTACTAATCCTTTAAACCCTTTTGATTTTACAGTATAAAAAAGAATTAAAAAAAGAAAAACGCAAATGGACATACCCAAAGTTGCAGCTAATATCTGCTGTAGGTACAGCACGAAGATAATGGATGCCAAATAAACCTGAAAAATTGAGGTAAGAAATCAACAGGAATTAAGTCGATAGCATTCATGATGAATACCCAACAAAAAAATAGTTAATGCAAGCGGCGCAACTACGTTACGTGGACCATGAAAAATTTTTCTTTCACGATACCATTAACCCATTCCACAACAATTTCAACTAAGCATTGCATTTTTTTCCTGGAACGCCAGTTGTTGCTTTTTTTCCCTACTCGAGAAAAACAAATAGGAAAAATAACCGCAGCAAGAATAGAAAAAGAGCAACGTATCTATATGAACATTCCAAAAATCCATCCCCTGTTTTGAGAAAGGATAAATGGTGGCTAATGTATTCCGATGTTGTTTGTCCAGACATAATAAACCCTTAGTACAAGTATAAAAAATCAAATTCGGCGAAGCAAAAAAATGGAACTAAATTATTCAACATTAATGCAATAAAAACCACTAAAAAAATAATAAAAATTTGTAACCGAAAAAGTATTTAAATGAAATACTAATAAAAAAACAATGGTTAGAACAAATTTTTATTGCTTCTCCTTTATAAAGTGCGGTCAATTTTGTGGCTAAATGTTGTTTTCTATAAAAAAACCACATACACAAAAAAACACCGAAAAGGAATTAATGCCGAAAGAAATCCGAATAAAAAAATCAAGCGCACTTTTCATTTGCCATAAAGCAAAAACAAGCCAATAGCAGCATAATGACTATTTCAATAAAAATAGCTTTTTGATACTGAACTTTCGCTTGTTGTACAATTCTCGACATTTTTAAAAACCTTAAAACGTTCTAATTATACATTTGATCAAATTAGATTCAACTTAAAAAAGCACTGAAAAAAACGTTAACTAAATCACACTTTTTAGAAAAATTTTTACAAAATTGTAACTATTTAACGCAAAAACGATTAAATGTCGCTCACCTATAAGTTCTGGAACATGTAATTCAATCACTTCTTGAATAGTATATTTTTTTCATTCAATTCATTAATTTCATCTTCCTGATAAATACCTTTTAATGCATAAAAAAATATCCATTTTCTTTTGGTAAATGATGACACCAATCTGTCATATCTTTTAACGAAGCAAAAGCACGACTTAATACACCATCAAATTTTATCTTCAGGTTGATATTCTTCTACTCGACTTAAAAACAGGGATTACATTAGTTAGTCCAAGCTCACGTATAGCATTTCTAATAAAACTAATACGCTTGCCTAAGCTATCAAGGAGGACAAATTGTTTGGAAGGATTAATAATTGCCAAAGGTAAACCAGGCAAGCCAGGGCCAGTACCGACATCAATAAAACGATCACCCTGTAAATAAGGACTTACTACAAGACTATCTAAAAATATGTTTGACTAACATTTCTTGTGGATCACGTACAGAGGTTAAATTATAAGCTTTTATTCCATTTATTGAGTAAATTGACCAGATCAATAAGCTGCTGAATTTGTTGATCACTTATTTTTATATTTGCTTGCGCAAGTAAACTGACTAATTTAGCTTTCATATTTATCTATCTCTTTGGAAAATTGCGCTATTTTACTTAAAAGTGCGGTAGATTTCCTTAATGTTTTTTTGTTGCGGCCAAAAATTCCTGTTAAATTTGTTTCCAACCAATCCACCAACTCAAACATCTTATTAGAAGCCTCTGCTCCAAATTCTGTTAATGTGTAATCCACTTGCGGTGGCACGGTATTATAGGATTTACGAATTAACATGCCATCAGCCTCCAATTCCTGCAGGGTTTTAGTCAACATACGTTCGCTTACGCCATCAATAGCACGGCGAAGTTCACTAAAACGCTTGGTGCCAGAATGTAAACTCACTAACACTAATGCTCCCCAACGACTGGTTAAATGTTGCAAAAATTTGGCGAGATGGACAAGCTGAAGCTAATACATTGCCCCGATCATAAAATTTTTTTCCATTTTTAATTCCTTATAAAATCAATTAATTAAAAAAATTATTTTTTTAAAAATTCTAAAAACTTACGTTTATGTAAGTACTTCCTCAAAAAAAGTAAGTTTTAAAAATATAATACGCCACATCAAGCGAACAATCAAATGTTCAAATATCATTTCAACTTAACGAGAAAGGAAAAACATCATGACAACTAAAACTATCGCAATTACTGGTGCAACAGGTCAATTTGGCGCAATCGCATTAGACTTATTAAAAAGCAAAAACAAGCAAACGTCATTGCGCTTGTACGCTCTCCAGAAAAAAATTTTCAGGTGTAGAAGCCCGCAAATTTGATTATTCAAAAAAACAGAAGGACAAGTAGAAGCATTACAAGGCGTAGATACGTTAATTTTTGGTGTCAAGCAATGAAATCGGTCAGCGTTTTGTACAGCACAACAACGTGATTGAAGCGACGAAAAAAAGCAGGCGTGAAACATATTATCTATACCAGCTTTACTCGGCGCCACTAAACGACAATACGGTAAAATCCCTTGCCGGTGAACACGTTGAAACCGAAGTCGCATTAAAAAGCTCGGGTATCATTTACACCATTTTACGCAATGGTTGGTACACCGAGAAACTATACAGCGTCAATTCCCAGCAGCGTTGGCAAACAATGCTTTCTACGGTTCAGCAAAAAATGGAAAAATTTCATCTGTACTCCGTTCAGAACTTGCTGAAGCAGCAGTAAACGTCGCATTAGGTGAAGGCCATGAAAAACCAAACTTACGAACTCGCCGGATCAACCAGCTGGACATTAGCTGATCTTGCCGCAGAAATCAGCAAACAAACAGGTAAAGATATCCCTTACGTGGATATTCCTGCAGCAGATTATGCCGCAGCACTTGTACAAGCAGGATTAGATGAAGGCTTTGCAGGCTTAATTGCACAATGGGATGTGGATGCGTCAAACGGTGCATTATTCTCAGAAGACAAAACCCTTGAGAAATTGCTTGGCCGTCCAACAGCAGGATTGGATGTAGCAGTGAAACAAGCTCTCGCCCATTAATTATAGTTCTTTTAAATTAGTCTATAAAAAAAGTGCGGTTAGAAATTCACCGCACTTTTTACTTTCAAACATAGAAACACTTATTCGCCCACGTTTTAGCATGCCTTGTTTTTTCAAATTCACCAGAATAATTGAAATTGCCGCAGGAGTAATGCCTGAAATTCGGCTCGCTTGACCAATTGAAACTGGACGATGCTGTTCCAACTTCGCACGTACTTCATTAGATAAACCAGACACTTTGCTGTAATCAAAGTTAGCCGGGATAGCTGTATTTTCATGGCGTTTTTGTTTTTCAATTTCTTCTTGTTGATGCTCAATATAGCCTTGATACTTAATGGTAATTTCCACTTGTTCTACGGCTTCTCTATCTTCCATTGCTGGTTTTGTATGGCGTTAAAGAAGTCAAAAATATCGTAGGTCATTTCCGGACGGCGCAATAAATCTTCACCGCTGGCTTCACGCACAAGTGGGCTGCCAAGCACTTTATTGGCTTCTTCTAAATATTCAGAACGCGGATGCAACCAAATGCTGCGTAAGCGTTGGCGTTCTTGTTCAATATTTTCCATTTTTTGATTAAAGCGCGCCCAGCGAGCCTCATCAATCAAACCTAATTCATGGGCAATTGGCGTTAAACGAATGTCTGCATTGTCTTCACGTAATAACAAACGGTATTCTGCACGAGAAGTGAATACACGATATGGTTCTTTGGTACCAAGCGTGCAAAGGTCATCCACCAATACGCCAGTATAGGATTGATCGCGACGTGGATACCATGCCTCTTTATCTTGTACGTAAAGACCTGCGTTAATCCCCGCCAATAAGCCTTGTGCCGCCGCTTCTTCATAACCAGTTGTACCGTTAATTTGACCCGCAAAGAATAAACCCGAAATCGATTTAGTTTCTAACGTTGGTTTTAAGTCACGTGGATCAAAATAATCATATTCAATGGCATAACCCTGGTTTAATGATGCGAGCTTTTTCCAAACCTTTCATAGAATTCACAATGCCCATTTGCACGTCAAACGGCAAACTGGTAGAGATCCCGTTTGGATACACTTCATTACTGGTTAAGCCTTCTGGTTCCAAATAGATTTGATGTGAATTACGATCCGCAAAACGCATCACTTTATCTTCAATGGATGGACAATAACGAGGACCGATCCCTTCAATCACACCGGTATACATTGGACTGCGATCCAAATTATTACGGATCACTTCATGAGTTTGTTCATTAGTGTGGGTTATATAACAAGGAATTTGTTGTGGATGATCATCCACCAATCCCATAAAAGAGAATACAGGCAACACCGCATCACCATGCTGTTTAGCTAAAATATCAAAATTGATAGTACGCGCATCAATACGTGGTGGTGTACCTGTTTTAAGGCGATCTACACGTAATCCGAGATCTCTTAATCGATGTGAAAGATTTACAGAAGCAGGATCCCCTGCACGGCCACCTTCATAATTTTCCAAACCAATATGAATTTTTGCCCGCTAAGAAAGTACCAGCAGTTAAATATCACTGATTTAGCACGAAAAGTTTAAGTCCCATTTTTGGTGCTACACGCACTGTAACTCGATCTTGCTCAATTAGAAATATCAGTGGCTTCTTGTTGGAAAAATATCTAAATTTGGGTTGATTTTTCTAATGCGATACGAACAGCTTGACGATATAAAACTCTATCAGCTTGAGCACGAGTAGCACGCACTGCAGGGCCTTTGCTGCTATTTAAAGTACGAAATTGGATCCCTGCTTTATCTGCAGCATGAGCCATTAAGCCACCCATCGCATCGACTTCTTTTACTAAATGACCTTTACCAATCCCACCAATTGCTGGGTTACAAGACATTTGCCCTAAAGTATCTACATTATGTGTTAATAAAAGGGTTTTTAATCCCATTCGAGCTGGTGCAAGCGCAGCTTCTGTACCCGCATGACCACCACCGATCACAATCACATCATAAGTTTCAGTGTAAAAACATATCTATCTCTATTTATTCGGATCAAAAAAATTGGCGCTATTTTTACAGAAAATTTAAAACACCTGACAAAAAAAGAATGGATCTATTGATCCTTTGAAAGATCACTTTTGTATTAGTAAATAAGATCTCTTTTTATATATAAAGATCTTATTATTGTTACTATTAAGATCCTTTGTGATTGTGAGTAACCTTATTCGATCCTTATAGAAACTGGTGTTATAGGATCTAAAGATCTTGTGAAAATGCGATCATTTTTCTTTAAAAAATCTTGTGTGTAAAAATGGAAAGTTATTAACAATTTTATTTTTCTCAAAGTTATCAAGTGAGTAAAAACAGTTTTTATGACAGATTATTTATTAGTTATCCACAGGGTGTTTTTATTTGATTCTATTTTTGAATATCCCTAAATGTTTTTAGTGAGAAATTTAGGGGATTTTATAAGGAACTGAGTGCTATTATTTCAAACCTTTTTTTAATTAAATCGTCATAACCACCATGGTTAGTAACGTTAGTGTAACCAGCTTTTTTTCAACTCATTTAATGCAACTTCTGCACGTCGACCACTACGGCAATAAAGATTGATAGGGGCATTTTTATCTGAGCTAACAGCTTTAATTCCTTCAATAATTTGATCGTGTGGAATATTAATCGCATTTTGCAAATGACCACTATTAAATTCTTCTGCAGAACGTACATCAATCCAAATTCCTTTTGCTTTTTCTGGTTGTACCGCACTTTGTTCTACTTTATCCGTAGTATTTGCAGATGTTGTTAAAGGGAAAAAGAATGGCTGTAGCAGAAAGGATAGTGGTTAATAATTTTTTTCATTATTTAATCTCCTTGTATAAAAAGTAATGGGTTTGAATTATGAATTTAGGAATGTGATTAGTTGCTATATTATCCGTAAACATAAAGAGAATGAATTAAAAAATTAAGCAAAAAAATACTTAAAAATTTGACTGCACTTTGGAAGAAAAAAATGCCGCCTAAATTTTGATATTCAGACGGCATTTTATTTTTCTAATTATTATTTAGATAAATCAATTTGATATACAGCAAATCCAACTTCATCTGTACCCACTTGTTTCATTGGATACTGTGCTTTTTTTCTTTGATGAATTGAGCTGCTTGTTCACTTGGTGAGGTTTCAAAACGGACATCTAATTTATCGTTACCTGTGATAGGCACAAAACGCCAGTTTTTATCCGCACTAGGGTTTTACAGAACCTTCTTTTTCACTAGTTACTTTAATGTAATCAGCTAAAAATTTGACGGTTTTCATCTGGTGATGCGTAAACAATATGTTGATCGCCAGTGCCTGGGAATTTATTGCCGTAAGCACGATAGTTATTCGTTGCAATCAAAAAAATTCTGCTTTTGGATCAACCGGTTTGCCTTGATAAGTGAGGTTCATTACACGATGCGATTCTGGGTTAATTAATTTACATTCGCCATCGTAACGAGCAGGTTTTGGTTAGATCGTATTCATAATTAACACCATCAATCACATCAAAGTTATAAGTGCGGAAATCTTCCCAGTCGATTAATGATTGTGGTTTATCACTTGTAGGGTCAATTTGTTTAAACATACCAGCACTACATTCTAACCATTCTTTTAATTGTTCGCCTGTGGCTTTTACAACCACTAATGTATTTGGATAGAGATATAAGTCCGCAGCGTTACGGAAAGTTAATTCACCTTTATTTACTTCGGTATAACCTGTTGGGTCATTTTTACGACCACCCGCTTTAAATGGTGCGCCTGCACTTAAAATAGGTAAGCCAGCCATTGCTGCAACACTTGGTGCAACTTTTTCTACATAGGCTTTTTGTGCTTGGTTCACAATTTGAATGGTTGGATCATCTTGCACTAATGCAAGATAACTGTACATATTATCTGTTGCTTTACCAATAGGTTGAGAAACAAATTTACGTGTCGCTTCATGAACTGGTTTTAAAAAGTGCGGTAATTTCTGGGTCATTTTCTGCAAGCGCTTTTTTTATTTTCTGCATCATAGATTGGACGAAGAACCGCTTTTCCAGAGGTGACAATCCATTTGCCTTTGTGCTCTGTTAATCCTAAATCCACCACGCTGATATTATTTGCCCAGTAACCGGCCATACTTTCTGGTACTCCTTTTACTGTACCATTTACGATGTCTGCATTTGGTGATTTCGCAAATTCTTTATTTGGGAATAAACGGTGTGAGTGACCAAAAATGACGGCATCAATATGTGGAACATCAGCTAGATAGAATGCTGAGTTTTCGGCACCTTCTTGATAAGGTTCATCTGATGGGCCTGTGTGAGCTAATGCAACGACAATATCTGCCCCTTTTTCTTCATTTCAGGTACATATTTTTTTGTGCTGTTTTTACAATATCACGGGTTTTCAACTTTTGCCTTGAAGGTTCGCTTTTATCCCAAACTATAATTTGCGGTGGCACGAAACCGATATAACCAATTTTTTTAATTTATGTGTTTTACCTTGATTATCAACAACTGATTTTTTTCTTGAATGACATAAGGTGTGAAATAAGGTTCTTCAGTTCCGACTTTTACTACGTTGGCATTTACAATTGGGAATTTAGCTTGTTTGATACAGTCAGCTAAATAATCTAAACCATAGTTAAATTCGTGATTACCTAACGTTCCTACTTCATAGTGCATTGCATTTAAGCAATCAACTGCAGGGTTAGATTTGCCTTCTTTATAGCCTTGTGCAGCTTGATAATCAGCAATAGGGTTACCTTGAATTAAATCCCCGTTATCAACTAATACGCTATTTTTACTTCGGCACGTGCTTGACGAATAAGGCTGGCTGCACGAGTAAAAACCGAATTTCTCGGTTGGGGCGTCTTTATAATAATCAAAGTCTGTTAAAAAAACTATGAACGTCAGTAGTAGCAACAATACGTAAATCTACATCATGTTTACCTTTTTGCTGTCGCAAAAACGGCTTGCACTTAATGCAAGAATACTGCTTGCACCGATTTGAATAAAATGACGTCTATTAATCATTGAGTTTTCCTTATAAGGTGGGTAGATATTGCCTTTATTCTAAGAAAAAAATAGAGGATTCTTAAAAAGAAAGGAGTAAAAAAATATTTTTATTTAATTAAGCTAATAATCTTTGAATTAAAGAAGTATAAATATTAACCCCAGTAAGCAATTGATTTTCATCAAAATCAAATTCAGCTTCATGATGACCTGCTGTGCGATCTGCACCAAGAATGAAGTAAATAGCTTTGCCCCCCATGTTCTTGTACACGTCTACCTAAAAATAGTCGCATCTTCACTTGCATTGAAAGCATAATCTGAATTTACGTTATTTATTTGTGGTTGTTCAAGGGATATTTCTTCAATGAGTTTTATAAGTTCAACATCGTTATTCATATCCACGGCTTCACCTACAATTTTCAATTTCATATGCGACATCAAAACTTATGGAGATACCTTTTGGCTATTTGCATGACTTGTTCAGTCATGTATTCATTGATTGCTTTATTTTCTCCCCGCACTTCTAATTGTAATTCAGCAGAGGATGGAATGACATTTCGTCCTTCACCCGCTTTTTAGCACACCCACATTAATTCTTGTCATGCCTTCACCATGGCGTGCAATACCATGAAGTTGAGTGACTGTATGCGCTGCAGCTAATAAAGCATTACGACCTAAATGGGGGGCAGCACCTGCATGTGCAGGTTTACCTTTATAGCGAATATCAATTTTTGTAGTGGAAAGAAAATTTCTTGGATTAGCAATAACTGTGCCTGTATTCGCGCAAAAAACTAATGTGTGAAGAGGCAAAAATAATCTGCATCATCAATTATGCCACTTTGTGCAATGGCTGCTGCACCTCGAACACCTTCTTCTGCTGGTTGGAATACAATTTTTACTTTTCCAGTGAGTTTATCTTTGTTCTGAGCGATCCATAATGCAATACCTAAACCTATTGTAATATGTGAATCATGCCCACAAGCATGCATAAAACCATCGTTAATTGAGGCAAAACCTTCTTTATTTGGAATATGCTCGGATGAGCGAGTTTCCGTTACATTCACACAGTCGATATCAAAACGTAACGCGATGGTTTTTCCTGGTTTACCTGAATCAAATAATGCCACACAACCAGTGTACCCTTCCATTTTTTCGAGCCATTTTTCATTAGCTCCATAGGCTTTTTGCATTAGCTAAACCTTTATCTACTACGGCTTGTTTTCGTCCACGAACAAAGTCCGGATTTATAATTTGTTTGCCAAGAAAAATTTCAAAACAACCTAAGCCTTCCAAGTAATCCGCAATGCGAGAAGTTGTCCAAAATTCACTCCAGCCAATTTCTGGAAAACGATGAAATTCACGACGCCATTTAACAAGTTGATTTAAATCTAAGTTCATTTTTTTCTCCTTTAAACGTCTATAAAAACAGACCGCACCTAAATAAAGCGCGGTCAATTTTTTACTATTTCTACAACATAAATAATGCTAAGAATAAAACAGCAAGTATCATGCCTGGTGCGGTACGTTTTACCATTTCTACCGGGCTTACCATCGCAAGGCCTGCACAAACAATGGTTACACCTGCAATTGGTGAAGCTGTACGACCGATTGCACCAGCAATAGCTGCTGCCATACCAAGATTTACGTGAGTGTAGCCGAGTTCTACAGCATGTGGCGTGACGGCAGTGTTAAAGGCAATCGCTGCTGCATCGCCAGAGCCTGTAATTAAGCCCATTAAGAATGGTCCAATTGTTGCGCCCCAACGTACAAATTCGTTGGATTCTTTTAAGAAAGAAATTGCAGCATCAACTGCGCCCGTAGATTTTAATCCTGCTACAAATACGCTGGCTGCAATGATGATACCAAGTACGTTTGCATAAGAATTTCCCATACCATTGAAAAAAATTCTTCAGTGATTTTTTTACTGGGGAAATGCGAGTTACTATAATGCCGTAAATTGCACCAATAATCATCGCTTGAGGAACGCCCATTTTTAGTCCATTCAAGACCCGGTACTTGTTGTAATGACGTTCCACCAATTACTAAAATAACTAATGGTATTAATGGTGCAAGGGCATAAAGTACATTGACGCCTTCAACAACTTTAATTTCACTTTCTTTTTGTTCTGCAAGATAAGTTTGGCGATGTTGTTCACCATAATCTTTAAAAACAAGCGCAAGAATTGTTAAAACAACAGCACCTATTGCTCCCGCAATCATATTATATGGCGCATGAGAAAGGTTTACTTGAGCGATAGTTAAGCCTGACATTTCACTAATCATTGCTGAGTGAGAAGAACCCGGGCTCATCATTGATCCAAAAGTCCCTGCTAAAATAGCTGCCCCAGCAGTGGCTGGTCGAACACCCGCACTTTTTAAAACAGGAATTAATGTTGCTCCAACCGCAGCAGCACAACCAGCAGCAGAAGGAATAGCAATATTGATGAAAAAGGTGATGACGGTTGCAATCGGAATTAAGAAGAATTTTAATCCGCTTAATGGTTTGGTAAGTAAATGCACCAGATGAGTATCACATTGAGTGTATTTCATTACATAAGCAAAACCCATACTGGAACAGATAGCCATAATTAATCCGCCAGAAGTCATGCTTTTTGGCAAAAAGCATCTAATGCGCCCATTGGGTTAAGTGTCAGAATGGACATTATTAAACCGACACCAATCAAAACAGTTCGGGTTTCGGCTTTTTAATCAGAAAAATAAATTGTGGCAATAATGCCAATCACTGCAACGATGGATTTAAATAATTCCATTATATGTTCCTTTTTAAGTTAATAAGAAAAAGTTGTATTGATGTCAAATGTGCCACATTCCATATTTTTCACTGAAGCACAAAAATAGGATTTTCGCTCAACACAGTTGCCATTTCATTTTGTATATGAAGCGCAGAACCTTCAGGTAAGGCATATACAAATGCAGTTGGATTAACGAGTAAAAATTCTGCCAAACGTTCTTCTCGGCTTTCACCATTGTGGCCTTGCATTTTACCTGAAATAAAGTGCGGATTAATTTGATGAGGAAAAAGCTGTAATGCTTGAAATGAAGGAGGATAAGTAATTGGCATATCATTAGTTGTCATAATAGATGCGCCAGCTACATTGGCTCCAGCACTCCAACCAAAATAAGGTGTACCGTTATTTACTTTTTCACGAATGATATCAATCAAATTGTGTTCATAAAGCTGTTTTAACAAACAAAATGTATTCCCGCCGCCAATAGCAATGACATCTGCTTGTTCAATGATATCTCGATGCTGTTTACCATGATGAACGGAAACAATATTCATCCCTAAATCAGAAAGTGCATTTTTGCACAGTTTTTCATATTCATCAAAAGTGCGGCGTACCCCAGCATAAGGCACAAAAAGCAATTGTTTTACCACGATAATCAGTCAGGAAATTTTGTAACCAAGGTATGGTGTGTTCAAGATAACCTGTGTTCTTGTATTTTGAGCTACTGAGCAGTAACATGTTTTTCATATTTATAATCCTTTTTAGGGATGAAAAGTTATTGCTATTATGCCGAAGCTAAAAACAAAAATCCAGCATAAAAGCTGGATTTTTATAAAAGGCAATTCAGTTGTTGACTTAACCGTTTTTAGTGTTACTTTTTGATTTTAAGGTTTTAATGCCAAGCCTAGAATTGAGATAGGTGTTTTTGATGTAATTAAATTGATCAAGATCGGATACATTGAGTTTCAATAAGAAATCAAAGCTGCCAGCCATAAAATGGCATTCGGTAATTTGAGGGATTAATTTCACTTCAAAAATAAACCGCTCTTTTAATTCAGGGTCTTCTTCAAAGAAAGAACCTAATGCATAAACGATGAGATTACAGTTTACTTTTTAGGATTTAATAAGGCTACATAGTTATCAATTACGCCGCTTTCTTCTAAGTGATTCACTCGACGTAAACAAGCTGAATTGGAGAGTCCTATTTCGTTAGCTAATTCATTATTTTTGTAATCGACCATTTCGTTGTAATGCTTTTAAGAATACGAGTATCGATATTATCGAAATATTTTTTTAAGCATAGTAAATCCTTTTATGCTAACAAAAAGATAACTTATTATAAAAGAAACCGCCTAGAAAAAACTGTGATCTCAGGCGGCAATTTGACTAATTAGTTAAACACTATATAAAGATACTTGTACTACCAATAAAAATGGAGCCAATTAGCAATAAGCATCCAATCATTGGCATCACGAATTTAACCCATCTATCAAATGGAATGTGCAACATTTGGAGTGTCACTAATACTAATCCTGTTGGTGCTAAGAATAGCATTGCATATTGTCCCCAGTTGTAAGCGGAAACCACGATGTCGCGTGGAATACCCACTGAGTCAGCAAGTGGCGCCATAATTGGCATTGAAAGTACAGCTAAACCAGAAGAAGACGGTACGATTAAACCTAGGAAAAATAAATACGACTAATTGACCTAAGATAAATACGCTACCTGGCATACCACTAACTACATTAGACATATAATCAAGGATAGTGTCAGAAATCATACCTTGTTCGAGCACTAAGTTCACGCCACGAGCAAGACCAATGATTAAGGACACACCTACTAATTCTGATGCACCTTCTGTGAAGGATTCCACAATATCTTTTTTTCAGACAAGCCACTGATAAACATAATGATGATAGTAATGGCAAGGAAAGATGCAGCCATTTGAGGGAACCACCATCCGCCAACCATTACACCCCCAAATCATAATAGGGAATGCGATGCAGAAAAGCGTTAAGATTAATTTGCGACGAGCTGAGAATTCGATAGTTGTGGTTTTGGATCAAAGTTTTTCATATAACGTTGACGGAATTCTTCGCGATCGTCGTAAGTATAAGAAAAACTTGGGTCAGCTTTTGATTTTTTTACAGTACCAATAAAGATATGCTATTACGCAAGTTGCCCCTAAAAACTAAACCTAGAGCACGGAAACCAATACCTTCAGTAAATTGAATACCTGCCGCATTTGATGCGATAACAACGGAGAATGGGTTAATTGTAGAGAATGCAGTTCCCATAGATGAAGCAAGGAATATAGCCCCTACGCAGACTATCGCATCGTATCCCAGAGCTAAGAATACTGGCACCAGAATCGGATAGAATGCTACTGCTTCTTCTTCAATACTGCATGTTGTGCCGCCTAACACCATTAAGACGGATACGCTGAATACAATAAAAAAACTCGTTACCTTTGGTTTTTTTCGCTAGAGCCATCAAACCAGCATTAAAAAGAACCAGTTCGGTTAATAACACCAATCATACCCCCCAATACGAAGATAAAGACCATGACATCAACGGCTTCGATAGTTCCTTCCACCATACTTTTGGTGATATCTTCAATGCCTTTGTGGTGTTGTTCTACACGTTGATAGGTGCCTGGAATAGCGATTGGTTTTTGATCACGCCTTCGGTGAAGTTGGAGAGTTTAATTTTGATATTGAGATTATCAAGAGTGTCTGTTGTGGCGGGATAAGTTTTATCATCAACACCGTAAGCTTTGACCACAAAAACATTATCAGTGGAGTTATATGTTAATTTTGAATATGAACCAGATGGAATAACCCAGGTCAATCCAACAGCGAGAATTAAGATTGCAAAATAAAATAGTAAACGCTGATGGGAAATTAAACGTTTTCTTCTTTTTGGACGCATCCATAGCGAGCTCCTTATGTGTAACGTTTAAAGTGCGGTTGGTAAAAAACATCGGTTAAACTGACTGCACTTTTTACTTTGAGAATGACTTCTCAAAGTTCTTTTATTATTTAAGCATAATAGGATATGCCTTCAGCTTTTTTTCGTAATACGAGTACCAGCTTTTCCTTTCACAATGTCCACAATATCAGATAAAGAGCCTATTACTGCATCTTTTCCTGTTTGTTTCGCAAAGTTGATCGCGGCTTGTACTTTCGGCCCCATGGAACCCTGCAGCGAAACCAAGTTCTGAAATGGATTCAGGTGATGCGACAGAAATTGCTTTTTGAGTTGGTTTACCCCAATCTACGAAAGTTGCAGAAACGTCAGTTGCGATGATAAATAAATCAGCGTCAAGATTTTCTGCAAGTAAAGCTGAACATAAATCTTTGTCGATAACAGCTTCAACACCTTGTAAATTATGATGTTCATCATAATAGGTTGGAATGCCACCGCCACCTGCACAAATGACGATACTGCCTTTTTCAAGCAACCATTTGACTGGACGAATTTCAAAAATACGTTTTGGCAATGGACTTGGCACAACACGACGATATTTATCACCATCTTGTGCGATAGACCAATTTTTTTCTTTTGCCAAACGTTCAGCTTCTTCTTTCGTATAAACAGGGCCAATTGGTTTAGTTGGATTTTTAAAAGCTGGGTCGTTGATATCAACTTCTACTTGAGATAATAAAGTTGCAAATGGCACTTCAAATGGAACTAAATTACCGAGTTCTTGTTGAATCATATAACCAATCATTCCTACTGATTCTGCACCTAATACATCTAAAGGATAGGTTGGTACATCAGTATAGGCAGCGCCTTGTAAGGCGAGTAAACCCACTTGTGGGCCATTACCGTGCGCAATTACTAATTCATTATTTGGCCAAATCTTAGCAATTTGCTCACAAGCAATGCGAACATTTTGTCGTTGATTTTCGGCTGTCAGCGGCTCTCCGCGTCGTAATAACGCATTACCGCCTAATGCAATTACTATTCTCATACGTTCTCCTTATGCCAAACTTGCAACCATTACTGCTTTAATTGTGTGCATACGGTTTTCTGCTTGTTCAAATGCAATGTTCATTGGAGATTCAAATACGTCTTCAGTTACTTCAATACCATTAGCTAATTCAGGATATTTTTCAGCAATTTGACGACCAACTTTGGTTTCACTGTTATGGAAGGCTGGTAAGCAGTGCATAAATTTCACTTTTGGATTACCAGTGCGTTTCATTAATTCTGGTGTTACTTGATAAGGAAGTAATAATTTAATGCGTTCGCCCCAAGTTTCTAATGGTTCACCCATTGAAACCCACACATCAGTATGGACAAAATCTACACCTTTCACCGCTTTGTCGATATCTTCAGTTACAGTTATACGAGCGCCACTTTCTTTCGCAAATTTTTCGCACATTTCCACAAGACTTGCTTCTGGTAATAATGCTTTAGGTCCACAAATACGAACATCCATACCTAATTTTGCGCCAATTAATAAAAGTGAATTACCCATGTTATTGCGAGCATCTCCAATATATACATAGCTAATTTCGCTTAATGGTTTGTCGCAATGTTCAATCATGGTAAGTACGTCGGCAAGCATTTGTGTTGGGTGGAATTCATCGGTTAAACCATTGAATACTGGCACACCAGCATAATCAGCAAGTTCTTGAACGATACTTTGTTTAAAGCCACGATATTCAATGCCATCATACATTCTGCCTAATACGCGGGCGGTATCTTTCATACTTTCTTTGTGGCCAATTTGTGAGGAGTTAGGATCGATGTAGGTGACTTGAGCGCCTTGGTCATGAGCAGCGACTTCGAATGCACAGCGTGTGCGGGTGGAGGTTTTTTCAAAGATGAGCGCGATATTTTTGCCTTTTTAATTTTTGTTGTTCTGTGCCTGCATATTTGGCTCGTTTCAAATCTCGGAGAGATCTAAGAGATATTTAATTTCACGTTCTGTGTGATGAACAAGACTAAGTAAATGTCTGTTTTTTTCATATTGAAAGCCATAATAATCTCCTTGTGTTTTGACTATCCATTGGGGAATAAACATACATCATTCGAGATACTACTTGTCGTTCGAACAGTTGCATTATAAGAGAAATAAAATGAAATTTGTTATCGTTTTTTTCAACTGGTAATGCCAATATATAGAACTTTTATTGCGTGGTTTTTTTAGTATTGTTAGAATTTATTTTCTTCTAAATAAAAAAATAGATTAACTCGTTATTGGTATTTTAATCTAGATCAAACAAATTCTAATTAATCAAAATTTCCTTTTGTATCTGCTAGAAAAAAAGGTTTTATCATTTTTATAAATCTGAGTGGTTTTATCGGGTTTATAACGAAACTTTCTATTCTAATCAAAAGGACTCTAATTATGTACTGCGTACAATGCGAACAAACAATGCGCACACCTGTGGGTAACGGTTGTAGTTACTCTCAAGGAATGTGCGGTAAAAAACTGCGGAAACTTCTGATTTACAAGATCTTCTTATTGCAACTCTGCAAAGCTTATCTGCTTGGACTATTCAAGCGAGAGATTTAGCTATTATCGATAATGAAATTGATGCTTTTACGGCACAAGCATTTTTCTCTACCTTGACTAATGTAAACTTTGATTCTCAACGTATAGTTGAATATGCGCAACAAGCCATCGCTTATCGCGATAATTTAATGAAACGTTGCCGCACACTAAATCCAAGTATTGATATAAACCATCCGTTAGCTCATTTACAGCTTGAAGGTGCAACGATTTCTGATTTAACAAAAACAAGCTGCGAATTTTGCTCTAAATTCTGACCGCACTTTTGATTGGGGAAGAAGTACATGGCGTGCGTATGCTTTGTTTATACGGTTTTAAAAAGGTGCGGCTGCTTATATGGAACATGCCCATGTTTTTAGGTAAATTTGATAATGAGGTATATCGTCAATTCCATGAGTTTATAGCGTGGCTAGAACAAATCCAAGCGATCTAAAATGAATTGTTAGAAAAAGGCTCTTGGCGTCGGTAATATGAATTTTTCAAGTAATGAGTTTATTAGATGCGGGTGAAACAGAAGCATTTGGTCATCCTGTTCCAGCAACGGTAAATGTGAAGCCTGTAGCAGGAAAAATGTATTTTAATTTCTGGTCATGATTTAAAAAGATTTAAAAGCACTTTTTAGAACAAACGGAAGGAACAGGGATAAATATTTATACTCATGGTGAAATGTTACCTGCGCATGGTTATCCAGAATTGAAAAAAATACAATCATTTGGTTGGTAACTATGGAAGTGGTTGGCAAAAATCAGCAGAAAAGAATTTGCTAAATTCCTGGTCCTGTAATTATGACCTCTAACTGTATTATTGATCCTAATGTTGGTAATTACGCAGATCGAATTTATACACGCAGTATTGTAGGATGGCCTGGTGTAACGCACATTGAAGATCGTGATTTCAGTCAAGTTATCGCGAAAGCACAAGAAATGGCTGGCTTCCCTTATGATGAATTAGAACACAAAATTACCGTTGGGTTTGGTCGTCAAACTTTATTAGATGCTTCAGATGCGGTGATTAATCTTGTTGCTGGTGGAAAATTACGTCATGTTTTCTTAGTGGGCGGTTGTGATGGTAGCAAAGGTGAACGTAGCTATTACACTGATTTTTGCTCGTCAAGTACCGGAAGATTGTGCGATTTTAACTTTAGGTTGTGGTAAATATCGTTTTTAATAAATTAGATTTTGGCGCTATTGATGGGTTACCTCGCTTGTTAGATGTTGGGCAATGTAATGATGCGTATTCTGCGATAATGCTTGCTGTAAATCTTTCACAAAAACTGGGTATTGGCGTTAACGAATTGCCATTAACACTTGTGCTTTCTTGGTTTGAGCAAAAAGCTATTGTTATTTTGCTTACCTTATTGGCGTTAGGTGTTAAAAATATCTATACAGGGCCTACTGCTCCAGCGTTTTTAAATGATAATGTGATGACATTATTAGATGAAAAATTCGGTTTGCGCGGTTTGACTACGCCTGAACAAGATATGGCAGAAGCTTTTAGCTAAATAACATTTCATAGAAAAAGTGCGGTCGATTTTTAATTTGTAGTATTAGTTTTATAAACATTTTAAAAATCCACCGCATTTTTCTATGTTCAAAAGAGAAAATTCTATGTCAAATAATCAGAATCCGTTGTGTTATAACGAAATGCAGGGTGCATTCTATTCATCAGAAACTGATGATGTTTTATACAATTGAATTAATAGCACAAGATTTTTTTACCCTTATGAGCCTGGCCAGTATGCTTTAGTAAGTATTCGTAATACACCAAATATTGTGCGAGCTTATACGCTATCGTCTACGCCAGGAATGAGCCGTTTTGTTACTTTAACCGTTCGCCGTATTAAAAAAATGGAGTTGGTTCTAATTGGATTACATCCGAAATTAAAGAAGGTGATCAAATTTGGCTATCCGATCCAATGGGTAAGTTTACCTGTACCCGCATTGTAAGTGATCGATATTTGCTTGTGGCTGGTGGATGTGGCGTTACGCCAATCATGTCTATGACTCGCTGGTTATTAAAAATAAACCGGGTGTAGATGTGGTTGTATTCTATAGTGTCCATTCGCCTAAAGATGTTATTTTTAAACGAGAATGGGCATTACTGAAAGAACAATTCCCACAGTTAAAATTATTTATTAATGCTTCTGTTGATGCGGATGATGGCTTTATATCTGGACGTTTAAATAGTCAAATGTTATCTGACCTTGTACCGAATATAGCTGATTATACAGTGCTGACTTGTGGCCCTGAAAGTTATATGCGTGATTTACGTGCGATGACAGAATCCCTTGGTATCCCATCTGAGCGTTTCTTTTTAGAGCAATTTCATTCTTCAGCAGAAAAATTGTATGTTAGATAATAGTAAACAAGTGACGCTTTCTATTACTAATCCAGTACCTCAAACTTTTTCTGTACCTGTTGGAAAAACATTGTTAGCTGCTTTGGAAGAACATAAAAGCACTCGATTATTGCTGCCTGTAGAGAAGGTATTTGTGGTTCTTGTAAAACTTTAGTGGTGAGTGGTGATTATGAAGTGAGTTCAAACGGACCGCTAACAGAAGACGAAATTAAACAAGGTTATGTTTTAGCGTGCTGCTGTCAAATGAAAGGAAATATATCAGTTGATTTAATGCCTTAATCCTTAATAAAGTGCGGTTATTTTTATTACGGTTTTTATACATTGATCTTAGACAAGGGCAATTTGTATATTTAGTGATATGATAACCGCAAATTATTTTTTGAGGTTTTTATGAATTTACCTTTTCGAGCAATGGTGTCTGATTTAGATGGCACGCTTTTAACTCCAGAACATTTAGTCGGTGATCTTACCGTTGATACGCTGAGAGCACTAGAGCAAAACGGTGTGGATATCATTTTTGGCAACGGGGCGTAACCATACCGATGTGTCATCCATTCTAGGAAAAATTGGTGCGGAACGTGCGGTTATGATTACATCAAATGGTGCTCGAGTACGGGATTTACAGGGTAATTTGCTTTATAGCAACAGCTTGCCTGAAGAATTAGTTCTCGAGCTTTACAAAAACGCCATTTGATACGTCCAAAGTATGCATGAATAGCTATCAAGATGAAGGTTGGTTTACTAATAAAAGATATTCCTGCAATGCGTCAGTTCCACAAAAGAATCTGGATTCGATTATAACGTAGTTGATTTTTCCAAACATCATGGACGTGAGGCAGAAAAAGTCTTTTTTATTGGTAAAACTCCTGAGGATTTAGTTGAAGTAGAAACTTATTTACGAGATAAGTTTGGTGACGTAGCGACAATTGTTTATTCAGCATTAGCCTGTTTGGAAGTGATGAATAAGAATGTTTCAAAAAGGCGATGCATTAAAATATTTACTCGAATCACGGGAGTATGAGTTAAAAGACTGTATTGCTTTTTGGTGATGGAATGAATGATGTAGAAATGCTTTCTTGGTCTGGTAAAGGCTGTATCATGCAAGATGCAGATATTCGTTTAAAAAGCTTGTCCAGAGTTAGAAGTTATTGGCTCAAATAAAGAAGAATCAGTCGCTCATTATTTGCGAACCCAATTTGGATTAGATTATTAATGCAGGTATTATTATTCATAAGTTGTGGTGCAATATTAGGCGCGTCATTGCGTTGGACTATAGGATTGTTATTTAATCCTTTATTTTTCCTCATTTGCTTTTTGGGACTTTAATCGCTAATTTGCTAGGTTGTTTAATTATTGGTGTATTACTTGGGCTTTTTTTGGCAATTTCCACAAATTAGTTCTGAATGGCGGTTATTTTTAATTACTGGTTTTTTTAGGATCGCTAACCACATTTTCTTCTTTTTCTTCCGAAGTTGTGGAATTATTTTTATGATAAATGGTTAAATGGATTTAGTGTACTGGCTATGCATTTATTCGGATGTTTAGCTATGACGGTGTTGGGAATTTGGATATATAAAATTTGTTCTCAACTTTTTATCTTAATCCCATTCACTTTTGGTTTTGCCCAATTAAATCAGCAAATTCATCGCTACGAAATCCATGTGATAGCATATATTGCCAAATTTTTTGTTTCATTTTAGGCGTTTGTTGTTCGTTGTAATTTGGGAATTTTTTACGTAACAAGTTCTCAGCCATTTCATACCAATCAATTTCTGATTCCATTAAAACTTCATCAATAATATCAGAAGACACACTTTTAATTGGAGTAATTCTTGTCGAATTCTTCCTACACCATAACCTTTTTGTGCGCGTGAATTTAGATAATTTTTCTGAAAAAACGACGATCACTTTTGCCAATTTTTTTGCCTGGCATAAAGATAATGCATGATCAATTTCTTCTTCCGAAAAAAATTCTTTTCCTGCATTTTATTTCGAGCTCGAATTCACTATATTCTCTGCGAGAAAGAAGATTAACTATGTAATTAAAAAGCAAGAGATGACAAGGAATGATTCCTTTTATTTTTATTGAGTTGATATAAAGTGCGGTTAAAAATGACCGCACTTTTTAGTGTTGATGATTTGATTTATTCAAAATCACTTTCTGATTCTGAACTATTTTCAGATTGTTCAATGTCAGCCATTAAAGCTTGTTCTGGATTAGCCACTAATTCTGCTCGTAAATGAGCTTCTAATTCATCTGCTTTTTCTGGATTTTCATTGAGCCATTTCATTGAGTTAGTTTTTACCTTGGCCAATTTTTCTCCATTATAGGCATACCATGCACCTGATTTCTCTACAAGCTTGTGTTTTACACCAAGTTCTAATAATTCCCCTGCTTTTTGAAATACCTTCGCCATAAAGAATTTGGAAATCTACTTGACGGAATGGTGCTGCTAGTTTGTTTTTACTACTTTTACGCGTGTTTCATTTCCAATAATATTTTCGCCATCTTTTACAGAACCTGTGCGACGAATATCTAAGCGAACAGAAGAATAGAATTTTAATGCATTACCGCCAGTGGTGGTTTCAGGGTTACCAAACATCACACCTATTTTCATTCGGATTTGGTTAATAAATACAACTAAACAGTTTGCATTTTTAATTTGGCCAGTAAGTTTACGCAAAGCTTGTGACATTAAACGAGCCTGTAGCCCCATATGGGAATCACCCATATCTCCTTCAATTTCAGCTTTTTGGTGTCAGAGCGGCAACGGAGTCCACTATGATTACATCAATTGCGCCAGAGCGAACTAATGCATCACAGATTTCAAGTGCTTGTTCACCATTATCAGGTTGAGAAACAAAAAGTTCTTTTACATCCACCCCAAGTTTTTGCTGCATAAATAGGATCAGGGGCGTGTTCTGCATCAATAAATGCACAGGTTTTTTTCCTGCTTTTTGCGCTTGAGCAATGACAGAAAAGAGTTAATGTTGTTTTACCTGATGATTCTGGTCCGAAAATTTCTACAATTCGTCCCATAGGTAAACCACCGATTCCTAGTGCAACATCTAAGCCAAGTGATCCGGTGAAATAGATTCTACATCCAACGTTTTGGTATCTCCTAGCTTCATAATTGAGCCTTTACCAAATTGTTTTTCGATTTGTCCTAATGCTGCAGCTAGTGCTTTTTGTTTTTCTTCTTTAGTCGCCATAAGTGAATTCCTGTTTGAATGTTCAAGTTTTTTTGTGATTATATCTGTATTGATGTACAGGTCAAGAAAAATTCATATTTGGAAAAATATGGGATCTGTATTCCAAAAAGCAGATCTAAACCTTAAAAATGAGTGGGGAATAAAAAGCTTGCTAATTGAATTGTTAGGTTGAATTATATACAAAAACATCATAATGGTAAGAAAATTTTTAAATATAGTATATTTATATATAAACCAATTGTTTACATAAAAATAAATTTCAAATTTACGATCAGCTTCACAAATCTGAAATTTATTCTTAGTCAGATTAAAAAAACTTCATGATATAAAACCAAATCAGAAGTACTTCTACTGACCATCTTTAAAAATTGTTATTCATAGGAGATTTATATGAATATAAAAGACGAGCATATAGATAATGTTTGCTCTATATTAGATCAGTTAGTAGGAAATGTAACCTTTAAAAATCTTTTTACAGGTTACGGTTTGTTTTCACAAGGAAGAGACAATGTTTGCCATTTTGGCAGAATAAAAACTTTATCTACGTGGTGAGGATGAACTTGCAATTCAATTAAGTAAATTAGGGTTGTGAACCATTTACAACAAATGAGTTGAATAAGAGATTTGTACTTTCTCAATATTATGCACTTTCAGAGCAGGTGATGCGTAATAATATGTTGTGTAGAAAGTTGATTATTCTTTCTATTCAGCAAATTCGCAATCGAAGTTGATCGTACTTTAAGAAAGCTAAATAGATTAAAGGATTTACCCAATTTAACAATCAAGCACGAAAGAGCGCTAATAAAAGCTGGCATTACTGATGTTGCAATGTTAAGAGAAATTGGTGCAGAAAATGCATTAGTGGAATTAAAGAAAAGCGGAAGTGGAGCAACTTTAGATTTTTTTATTGGAAGTTAGTATGTGCTTTGCAAAAATAAAAAATAGTCAATTTTTAAGTCAATCAGAAAAAGAGCGTTTATTGAAGAAGTTAAACGAAGTTTTGAGAAAGAATGGCTTAAAAGGTTATAGAAAAATTAGATGACGAATAAAAATTTGTTCATTTAAATAATTTTTACAAAAGTACTTGCAAAGGGATTTGAAAATCCCTATAATGCACCGCACACAACGACGCACTGTTGTGAAATATTTAAGTTTACAAGTGCGTCGTTGTTTTTTGCTCTTTAACAATATATCAGACAATCTGTGTGGGCACTTGTTGATTGACTTGTTTTAAAAAAATATTTTTTTAATTTTGAAGTCTTAATAGGTGCTAACTAGAAATTCATTATACTTTTTAAGTAGTGACATTTTATGTCAGCAGTATTGAGCGATTGAACTTGAATTGAAGAGTTTGATCATGGCTCAGATTGAACGCTGGCGGCAGGCTTAACACATGCAAGTCGAACGGTAGCAGGAGAAAGCTTGCTTTCTTGCTGACGAGTGGCGGACGGGTGAGTAATGCTTGGGAATCTGGCTTATGGAGGGGGATAACTACGGGAAACTGTAGCTAATACCGCGTAATATCGAAAGATTAAAGTGCGGGACCGCAAGGCCGCATGCCATAAGATGAGCCCAAGTGGGATTAGGTAGTTGGTGGGGTAAAGGCCTACCAAGCCGACGATCTCTAGCTGGTCTGAGAGGATGACCAGCCACACTGGAACTGAGACACGGTCCAGACTCCTACGGGAGGCAGCAGTGGGGAATATTGCGCAATGGGGGGAACCCTGACGCAGCCATGCCGCGTGAATGAAGAAGGCCTTCGGGTTGTAAAGTTCTTTCGGTATTGAGGAAGGGATGTGTGCTAACAGTACACGTCATTGACGTTAAATACAGAAGAAGCACCGGCTAACTCCGTGCCAGCAGCCGCGGTAATACGGAGGGTGCGAGCGTTAATCGGAATAACTGGGCGTAAAGGGCACGCAGGCGGTTATTTAAGTGAGGTGTGAAAGCCCCGGGCTTAACCTGGGAATTGCATTTCAGACTGGGTAACTAGAGTACTTTAGGGAGGGGTAGAATTCCACGTGTAGCGGTGAAATGCGTAGAGATGTGGAGGAATACCGAAGGCGAAGGCAGCCCTTGGGGAATGTACTGACGCTCATGTGCGAAAGCGTGGGGAGCAAACAGGATTAGATACCCTGGTAGTCCACGCTGTAAACGCTGTCGATTTGGGGATTGGGCTTTAAGCTTGGTGCCCGTAGCTAACGTGATAAATCGACCGCCTGGGGAGTACGGCCGCAAGGTTAAAACTCAAATGAATTGACGGGGGCCCGCACAAGCGGTGGAGCATGTGGTTTAATTCGATGCAACGCGAAGAACCTTACCTACTCTTGACATCCATGGAATCCTGTAGAGATACGGGAGTGCCTTTCGGGAACCATGAGACAGGTGCTGCATGGCTGTCGTCAGCTCGTGTTGTGAAATGTTGGGTTAAGTCCCGCAACGAGCGCAACCCTTATCCTTTGTTGCCAGCGATTTGGTCGGGAACTCAAAGGAGACTGCCAGTGATAAACTGGAGGAAGGTGGGGATGACGTCAAGTCATCATGGCCCTTACGAGTAGGGGCTACACGTGCTACAATGGCGTATACAGAGGGTGGCGAAACTGCGAGGTGGAGCGAATCTCAGAAAGTACGTCTAAGTCCGGATTGGAGTCTGCAACTCGACTCCATGAAGTCGGAATCGCTAGTAATCGCGAATCAGAATGTCGCGGTGAATACGTTCCCGGGCCTTGTACACACCGCCCGTCACACCATGGGAGTGGGTTGTACCAGAAGTAGATAGCTTAACCTTCGGGAGGGCGTTTACCACGGTATGATTCATGACTGGGGTGAAGTCGTAACAAGGTAACCGTAGGGGGAACCTGCGGTTGGATCACCTCCTTACCAAAGACGAGAGACAGCGAGTGCTCACACAGATTGGCTGATAGTTATAGACAAGATTGAAAAACTAAGCGAAAGCAACGTTGAAAGATAAAAGAAGATAGAGTATCTTTAATTGATGTCCCCATCGTCTAGAGGCCCTAGGGACATCGCCCTTTCACGGCGGTAACCGGGGTTCGAATCCCTCGTGGGGACGCCAATTAAAGATAATTTTGTTAGATTATCTTACTGTTCTTTAAAAAAATTGGAAACAAGCTGAAAACAAGAGATTTTCGAGAGAAAGTCTGAGTAGGCAAGGCAGTAAACAGTAAACTGAAAAGAAAAACTGAAATAAAACTGTTTTGTATAAAATCTTGATTGAACAAAAAGCAATCAAGTGTTTAGTTGAATGAAGATACGCATCAAATTGACCGCACTTTCAAGTGAAAACTTAAAAGTAGTTGAAAGCTTATTGAGGGTTGTATAGTTAAGTGACTAAGCGTACAAGGTGGATGCCTTGGCAATCAGAGGCGAAGAAGGACGTGCTAATCTGCGAAAAGCTTGGATGAGTCGATAAGAGGCGTTTAATCCAAGATATCCGAATGGGGAAACCCAGTAGATGAAGAATCTACTATTACTTACTGAATCCATAGGTAAGTGAGGCAAACCGGGAGAACTGAAACATCTAAGTACCCCGAGGAAAAAGAAATCAACCGAGATTTCGTTAGTAGCGGCGAGCGAACGCGAAGGAGCCTGTTAATGATAACAGCAGAGATAGAGGAATAAGCTGGGAAGCTTAGCGACACAGGGTGATAGCCCCGTACTCAAAATCCAAGCTGTGGTACTAAGTTAACGAGAAGTAGGGCGGGACACGTGATATCCTGTTTGAAGATGGGGGACCATCCTCCAAGGCTAAATACTCCTGATTGACCGATAGTGAACCAGTACTGTGAAGGAAAGGCGAAAAAGAACCCCGGTGAGGGGAGTGAAATAGAACCTGAAACCTTGTACGTACAAGCAGTGGGGAGCCTGAAAGGGTGACTGCGTACCTTTTGTATAATGGGTCAGCGACTTATATTTTGTAGCGAGGTTAACCGAATAGGGGAGCCGAAGGGAAACCGAGTCTTAACTGGGCGTCTAGTTGCAAGGTATAGACCCGAAACCCGGTGATTCAGCCATGGGCAGGTTGAAGGTTGGGTAACACTAACTGGAGGACCGAACCGACTAATGTTGAAAAATTAGCGGATGACTTGTGGCTGGGGGTGAAAGGCCAATCAAACCGGGAGATAGCTGGTTCTCCCCGAAATCTATTTAGGTAGAGCCTTGAGCGGACACCTTCGGGGGTAGAGCACTGTTTCGGCTAGGGGTCCATCCCGATTACCAACCCGATGCAAACTACGAATACCAAAGAGTGATACTCAGGAGACACACGGCGGGTGCTAACGTCCGTCGTGGAGAGGGAAACAACCCAGACCGCCAGCTAAGGTCCCAAAGTCTATATTAAGTGGGAAACGAAGTGGGAAGGCTTAGACAGCTAGGATGTTGGCTTAGAAGCAGCCATCATTTAAAGAAAGCGTAATAGCTCACTAGTCGAGTCGGCCTGCGCGGAAGATGTAACGGGGCTCAAATATAGCACCGAAGCTGCGGCATCAGACGTAAGTCTGTTGGGTAGGGGAGCGTTCTGTAAGCGGATGAAGGTGAATCGAGAGGTTTGCTGGACGTATCAGAAGTGCGAATGCTGACATAAGTAACGATAAAACGGGTGAAAAACCCGTTCGCCGGAAGACCAAGGGTTCCTGTCCAACGTTAATCGGGGCAGGGTGAGTCGGCCCCTAAGGCGAGGCTGAAAAGCGTAGTCGATGGGAAACAGGTTAATATTCCTGTACTTGGATAAACTGCGATGTGGGGACGGAGTAGGTTAGGTTATCGCACTGTTGGATATGTGCGTTTAAGTTGGTAGGTGGGAAGTTTAGGCAAATCCGGACTTCTATTAAACACTGAGAGATGATGACGAGGCTCTACGGAGCTGAAGTAACCGATACCACACTTCCAGGAAAAGCCACTAAGCTTCAGGTTTATCTAAACCGTACTGAAAACCGACACAGGTGGTCAGGTAGAGAATACTCAGGCGCTTGAGAGAACTCGGGTGAAGGAACTAGGCAAAATAGCACCGTAACTTCGGGAGAAGGTGCGCCGGCGTAGATTGTAAGGGCTTGCCCCTGAAGGTTGAACCGGTCGAAGATACCAGCTGGCTGCAACTGTTTATTAAAAACACAGCACTCTGCAAACACGAAAGTGGACGTATAGGGTGTGATGCCTGCCCGGTGCTGGAAGGTTAATTGATGGTGTAATCGAAAGAGAAGCTCCTGATCGAAGCCCCAGTAAACGGCGGCCGTAACTATAACGGTCCTAAGGTAGCGAAATTCCTTGTCGGGTAAGTTCCGACCTGCACGAATGGCATAATGATGGCCAGGCTGTCTCCACCCGAGACTCAGTGAAATTGAAATCGCCGTGAAGATGCGGTGTACCCGCGGCTAGACGGAAAGACCCCGTGAACCTTTACTATAGCTTGACACTGAACATTGAATTTTGATGTGTAGGATAGGTGGGAGACTTTGAAGTAGGAACGCCAGTTTCTATGGAGTCGTCCTTGAAATACCACCCTTTAACGTTTGATGTTCTAACGAAGATTGCGGAACGCGGTCTCGGACAGTGTCTGGTGGGTAGTTTGACTGGGGCGGTCTCCTCCCAAAAGAGTAACGGAGGAGCACGAAGGTTTGCTAATCACGGTCGGACATCGTGAGGTTAGTGCAATGGTATAAGCAAGCTTAACTGCGAGACAGACAAGTCGAGCAGGTACGAAAGTAGGTCATAGTGATCCGGTGGTTCTGAATGGAAGGGCCATCGCTCAACGGATAAAAGGTACTCCGGGGATAACAGGCTGATACCGCCCAAGAGTTCATATCGACGGCGGTGTTTGGCACCTCGATGTCGGCTCATCACATCCTGGGGCTGAAGTAGGTCCCAAGGGTATGGCTGTTCGCCATTTAAAGTGGTACGCGAGCTGGGTTTAGAACGTCGTGAGACAGTTCGGTCCCCTATTCGCCGTGGGCGTTGGAGAATTGGTTGGGGCTGCTCCTAGTACGAGAGGACCGGAGTGGACGCACCACTGGTGTTCCGGGTTGTGTCGCCAGACGCATTGCCGGGTAGCTAAGTGCGGAAGAGATAAGTGCTGAAAGCATCTAAGCACGAAACTTGCCAAGAGATGAGTTCTCCCAGATTATAAATCTGTAAGGGTTGTTTAAGACTAAGACGTAGATAGGTGTGGTGTGTAAGTGTAGTGATACATTGAGCTAACGCATACTAATTGCCCGAGAGGCTTAACTATACAACGCTCAAGTGTTTTTGGAAAAAGCGCGAAAGAGAAGAGTAAAAAGAAAAGCAACTATAGAAGACTCAATAGAAAAGAAAAATCGGATTCAGCTTGTGGCCAATGAAGAACATAGATAGAATTTAAAATAAACGTTATCAAAGAATTATCCTGGCGGCGATAGTGCGGTGGAACCACCTGACACCATACCGAACTCAGAAGTGAAACGCTGTAATGCCGATGGTAGTGTGGGGCTTCCCCATGTGAGTAGGGGCACCGCCAGGTTACCAAATACATAAATAGAATAAAGCAGAGTAGAATAAAATAAAAGATAAGAACCCCAGTTGAAAAGCTGGGGTTTTTTGTTTTTAGAAGTTAATACTTTAACAAAAATAAGTTTAGATAAAGTTTGTGTTTGTTAGTGAGAAAAAATACGCACTAGTGATACAATCCGCAAAAATTTTTTTAGAAGGATACCTTATGGCTCGTAAGAAAAAAACACGTCGAATTAGCGATATTATGCCAATTCGAAAAGCAGATAAAAAAATAGATATAACAAAAAGCACGCCCAGGTAAAAAGCTTACACGCTATGAATTGGATGCTAAAGCTCGTGAAGATAAGAAAAACGTAAGCATAAAGGTTTAGCTTCAGGATCTCGTCATAGTGCGGTTGAAGAAAAAGCGAATAAACTTCAAAAATGAAATTAAAAGATCCAAAAATCGGTAGTAAGAAAAAAAGGTTCCGTTGGTTGTTGAATTTATTAACAAACCTGAAAAAGGTCAATTGATTCCTGTAATAAAACAGGTGAAAAAACCAGTGAAAAAACAAGATCCAATGAAAGAGCTGGAAAATCTGGAAAATAATGAAATTCTTAATGAATTATTGGATGCGTTAGATGAAGGTAAAACTATTAGTAAAAGCAGAGCAACAATTTGTAGATGAATACTTGAGATCGAATTTCTGAATTAATGGAAGAACTTGGTATTGAAGACGAAGATGAAAGTGAAGATGATTTATACCGCACTTTCGAGCGTATCGATATTAACCAATTTAGATAAGTTATGATTTGGCTATTTATTGTCATTGCACTTTTTCTTTGTAACTGGATTGAGTTTATATGCAATTCATTTATTAAAGCAGTTAAAAGTTCAAAAGGAATTGATTACTAAAAGCCAAGCATGAGCGCACTATACGATTAAAAGAAAGCATTGATGTTATTGCTCGAGCAATGCAATCTGGGGAATGTAATATTTCAGAAGGAGTAATCCGTCTTATAATGCTATTAAGGCCTTTTTGGTAAGAATTTATCTACTTATCCTGCGATGGCTAACTTATATGAAGTTGTGCGTGATATGCCCTACACATGATGCTCGTAAATTGCTTGATAAAAGAGAAAGAATGAGTCTCGATTTAGATCGAGAAAGTGCAGAAGTACAATTTGAACAAGATATTAAAAAAGAATTGTATATATTATTAGAAGATATTAAATCTATTGAATTAATGTAAATATTGTTACTGTAAAAGAAAAAAATGCGCTAAGTTTATCCTAGCGCATTTTTTTATGATTATTTTTGTTAACGATTTTGTTCAAAAAAATAATACCGTTGCGGCAACACGAGAATGTACATTTAATTTGCGCAATAAATTACGGATATGTACTTTCACGGTTTCTTCTGAAATAAACAGTTGTGCTGCAATTTGTTTATTTGATAGACCTGTCGCAATTTGGCGAAGTACGCCCATTTCACGATCCGTTAGGCTGTTTAATGGGTTTTCTTCATGGGTACGTTCTAACAATAAATTTTTAATAGAATCACTCAGAATAACTTCACCTTGTGCAATGCGCTTTATTTGGTCTAGCAAAGTATCTGGTTCCGTATCTTTTAGCAAAGTAACCATCTGCACCTGCATCAATCAAAGTATAAATATCATTTTTTTGCATCAGACACTGTTAAAATTAAGATTCTCGCATCAACGCCTTCTGCGCGTAATCCTTTGAGTGTATCTAACCCAGAAAGTCCTTTCATGTTTAGATCTAAAATGATCACATCAGGTGATGTTTGTAATGCCACAGAAATCCCTTCTGTGCCGCTACCTACGTCAGCCACCACTTCAAAGTTATCGTCTAATTCTACAAGTTGTTTAATGCCACGACGCATTAACGGATGGTCGTCAATCAATAAAACCTTTTAGTTTTTCTTGCATAATTTCCCCTTTAGTGGCAAAAGTCCACTTTAAAAACACAATATTCTATAAAGAATTCCATTCTATGCCAATCTAGAATAGAAAAAAATTTGATTTATCTCACAAACTTATTGTTTGAGGTAGGCTGATTGATGGACAGAAAAAGAGCGGTAGAAAAAAATAGATAATTTTTACCGCTCTTTTTAGAATAAGAAAGATTAAATAGTCGACTCTAATGCCCAAAGTTCCTGTAAGGTTTCTCGACGACGAATTAAATAGGATTGATCGCCATCTACTAAAACTTCTGCAGTACGGGGTCTTGAATTATAGTTTGATGACATGCTTTGCTCCATAGGCGCCTGCTGAGCATTGAGCTATATAATCACCTTCGGCAATAGAAAGTTCCCGTTGTTTGCCTAAGAAATCAGACGTTTCGCAAACAGGCCCTACAACATCATAAATGGCTTTTCTCTTGCTAAAAGTGCGGTCAATTTCTACGATATTCATATAAGCCTCATACAATGCAGGACGGATCATATCGTTCATTCCTGTGTCGGTAATCGCGAAATTACGACTTTCATTATTTTTAGGTATTGCACTTTGGCCACTAGAATTCCCTGCATTTGCAGAAATTGCTCTACCTGGTTCAAGAATAATTTCAAGTTCAGGATAATTTTTAGTTTTTTTCTAACAATGCATTCGCGTAATCGATTGGGTGAGGTGGTGTTTCATCCGTATAAGTCACGCCTAAAACCACCGCCCAGATCGAGATGTTTTAATGTAATTCCATCCTCTTTTAATTGTTCCATTAGGGACAATTAAGCGATCTGTTGCATCTAAGAATGGTTGTAATTCAGTGAGCTGCGAGCCCTATGTGGCAATCCATCCCTGTTATTTTTTTATGTTTGGCAGCGTTGAGGCTAATTTATACACTTCTCTAGCTTCATTTACGCTTACACCAAATTTATTTTCTTTTAATCCTGTTGAGATATAAGGGTGCGTATGCGCATCAACATCTGGATTCACTCGTAAAAGAAATTGGTGCTATTTTCCCCATCTCGCCTGCGATCTGGTTAATGTGTTTGAGTTCAGAAACTGATTCCACATTAAAAGCAACGAATTCCAACTTCTAGTGCACGAATAATTTCTTCTCGGGATTTAGCAACGCCAGAAAAAAACAACTTTTGATGCATCGCCACCCGCTGCAAGTACACGCTCAAGTTCGCCTTGCGAGACAATATCGAAACCTGAACCTAGTTTTGCCATGATGTTTAATACGCCTATATTTGAGCAAGATTTTACAGCAAAGCAAATTAAGTGAGGACGATTACCGAAGGCTGAGTCAAAAGCATGCCAATGGCGTTCAAGTGTTGCGCGAGAATATACATAAAGAGGTGTACCGAATTGTTCAGCAAGTTGTTGAACCGGAATATCTTCAGCATAAAGCTTATTATTTTTTTATATTGGAAGAAATTCATGTTGTGTTCCTGTTTTTATTTTGGGGTTGTAATTGGATAATCGCTTATTTGGTTTGTTGTGCTTGTTCTTTTTCTGGGAAATATAAAGGACCTTTTACACCGCATCCTGTTGTCACAATGCAAATTGTACTAAGCACTAAAATTGATAGTAGTTTTTTCATTTTTCTCTCTCTTACTTATCGGTAAATCCGCCTTTCACAAGCTTAAGAAAGGCTTTATAATTTGCCGCATTCTATCAGATTTAAACAGGAACATTTTATGAATATTGCAGAATTTCACCAAAAATATTGAACAAGTTTGGCAAAAATTGAAGAAGAATTAGAAGAGCAAGGTACGGATGTAGATTGTGAAACGCAAGGTTCAGTATTTACAATCACTTTTGATAATCGCACACAAATAGTGATTAACAAGCAAGAACCATTACTTGAGCTTTGGATTGCAAGTAAATTAGGTGGTTTTCATTTTGCTTTTAAAAATGGCGACTGGGTTTCTAATGACGGAAAACGTTTTTGGGATTGTTTAGTAGAAGCTTGTGCTGCACATGGCGAGAACGTGCAGTTCTAAGATGCTTTGATTCTCTTTATCATCAAAAATAATAGGAAAACCGACCGCACTTTCTGTTTTTGAAATCGGTTTTCGGTTATCAATCTTTCCGTAAAGGACAGGAAGAAGTCATCAATGCCACGTTAAACGGACAAGATGCGTTGGTGGTAATGGCAACAGGGAATGGCAAATCACTTTGTTACCAAATTCCCGCACTTTGTTTTGAGGGTTTAACTTTAGTGATTTCTCCGCTGATTTCCTTTGATGAAAGATCAAGTAGATCAGCTTCAAGCTAATGGAGTTGAGGCGGATTTTCTTAATTCTAGTCAGACTTTAGAACAGCAGCAACAAGTACAAAAATAAGCTTTATTTCTGGGCAACTTAAACTGCTTTTTATGTGTCTCCAGAAAAGTGATGACGAACAGTTTCTTTCAACTTATTTCTTATAGTAAAGTCAGCTTTATTGCGATTGATGAAGCACATTGCATTTCTCAATGGGGGCATGATTTTCGCCCTGAATATACCCAGCTTGGCGGTTTAAAAAGCGAGTTTCCCTCATGCGCCGATTATGGCGCTCACCGCGACAGCCGATTATGCAACCTCGCCAAGATATTTTGACTCACCTCAGTCTAGAAAAATCCACATAGATATATTGGTAGTTTTGATCGACCAAACATTCGTTATACTTTGGAAGAAAAATATAAACCAATGGAGCAACTGACACGTTTTGTGTTGGCTCAAAAGGGCAAGAGTGGGATTATTTATTGCAACAGCAGAAATAAGGTTGAGCGAATTGCGGAAAGTTTACGCAATAAAGGCGTCTCCGCTGCAGCTTATCATGCGGGAATGGAAACGGCACTGCGTGAGCGAGTGCAACAGGATTTTCAGCGTGATAATGTTCAAGTAGTCGTCGCAACCATTGCTTTTGGAATGGGGATTAATAAATCCAATGTGCGGTTTGTTGCCCATTTTGATTTACCTCGCAGCATTGAATCTTACTATCAGGAAACAGGGCGAGCAGGACGTGATTATTTACCAGCTGAGGCCGTTTTGTTTTATGATCCGGCGGATTATGCTTGGTTACAAAAAATTCTTTTAGAAAAACCAGAAACGTCACAACGTCAGATTGAGCAGCATAAATTAGAAGCTATAGGTGAATTTGCGGAAAGCCAGACTTGTCGCCGTTTAGTTCTTCTCAATTATTTTGGTGAGCATCGACAAACACCATGCAATAACTGTGATATTTGCCTTGATCCTCCTAAAAAATATGATGGATTAGTCGATGCGCAAAAAGTAATGTCTACTATTTATCGAGTGGGGCAATGTTTCGGTGCACATTATGTGATTGCGGTGTTGCGTGGCATGCACAATCAAAAAATTATTGAACGCCAGCACGATAAACTTTCAGTGTATGGCATTGGAAAAGATAAAAGCAAAGAGCATTGGCAGTCTGTCATTCGTCAGCTTATTCATTTGGGTTTTGTGCAACAGGTTATTAGTGAATTAAATCCTACGTTGCAACTTACTGAAAGTGCAAAAGCAATTCTGAAAGGTGAAGAACCATTAGAACTGGCAATGCCTCGTATTTCTGCAATCAGTAAGATTGCCCATAATCCACAACGTCAAAGTGTTGTAAATTACGATAAGGATTTATTTGCACGCTTGCGTTTCTTACGCAAACAAATTGCCGATAAAGAAAATATTCCGCCGTACATTGTCTTTAATGATGCGACGTTGCAAGAAATAGCACAATATATGCCAACAAGCAATATTGAAATGTTGCAAATTAATGGCGTGGGCTCTATCAAATTAGAACGGTTTGGCCAGCCTTTTATGGCATTGATTCAGGAACATAAAAGCAATTTTGGCGAAAGCGCAAAATAATGAGTAAGTATCGAAAGTGCGGTTAAAAATCACCGTACTTTTTGTTATACTTGCGCCAATTTTTTTCAGTTCTTAGAATCTAAGGTTAAACAATGCGTACAAGTCAATATTTATTCTCCACCCTTAAAGAAACGCCAAATGATGCTCAGGTAGTGAGCCACCAATTAATGTTGCGTGCAGGTATGATTCGCCCAATGGCATCAGGTTTATATAACTGGCTACCGACGGGTATTCGCGTATTGAAAAAAAGTAGAAAAGATTATTCGCGAAGAGATGAATAAAGGTGGTGCCATTGAGGTATTAATGCCTGTTGTGCAACCTGCGGAATTATGGGAAGAGTCTGGTCGTTGGGAGCAATATGGCCCTGAACTCCTTCGTTTTGAAGATCGCGGAAACCGTAACTTTGTACTTGGGCCAACTCACGAAGAAGTGATTACTGATTTAGTGCGCCGAGAAGTTTCTTCATACAAACAACTTCCACTTAACTTTATATCAAATTCAAACTAAATTCCGTGATGAAGTGCGCCCTCGTTTTTGGTGTAATGCGTTCGCGTGAATTTATTATGAAAGATGCGTACTCATTTCACACGACACAAGAAAGTTTACAAGAAACCCTATGATGTGATGTATCAAGTGTACAGTAACATTTTTTTAACCGCTTAGGCTTAGATTTCCGTGCAGTGCAAGCGGATACAGGGTCTATTGGTGGTTCTGCTTCTCATGAATTCCAAGTGTTGGCTTCCAGCGGTGAAGATGATGTGGTGTTCTCTACTGAATCAGATTTTGCTGCGAACATTGAGCTTGCTGAAGCGGTAGCTGTCGGTGAGCGTCAAGCTCAACCGCAGAAATGACATTGGTTGATACGCCAAATGCGAAAAACTATTAATGAACTTGTAGAACAATTTAATCAACCAATCACTAAAACTGTGAAAACGTTGATTGTAAAAGGTGCTGATGAAAATCAACCACTTGTTGCGTTGATTATTCGTGGTGATCATGAATTAAATGAAATCAAAGTACAAAAACACCCATTAGTGGCAGATCCGCTTGAGTTTGCAGAGGAAGCAGAAATCAAAGCGAAAAATTGGTGCGGGTGTTGGTTCTTTAGGACCTGTGAGTTTAAATATTCCAGTAATTATTGACCGCACTGTAGCGTTAATGTCTGATTTTAGCTGTGGCGCGAATATCGATGGAAAACATTACTTCAATGTGAACTGGGAACGCGATGTAGCAATGCCTGAAGTATTTGATTTACGTAATGTTGTTGAAGGCGATCCAAGTCCGGATGGTAAAGGCACTCTTCAAATCAAACGTGGTATTGAAGTTGGGCATATTTTTCCAACTGGGTAAAAAAATATTCTGAAGCAATGAAAGCGACCGTTCAAGGCGAAGATGGTAAACCTCTTGTGATGACAATGGGTTGCTACGGCATCGGCGTAACTCGTGTGGTGGCTTCGGCGATTGAGCAGCATCATGATGATCGCGGTATTATTTGGCCTTCAGATGAAATTGCACCATTCACTGTGGCGATTGTGCCAATGAACATGCACAAATCTGAAGCCGTGCAAAAATACGCTGAAGAACTTTACCGCACTTTACAATCACAAGGCGTAGATGTGATTTTTGATGATCGTAAAGAGCGCCCAGGCGTGATGTTCGCCGATATGGAACTTATCGGTGTACCGCATATGGTGGTAATCGGTGAGAAAAACCTAGAGAACGGCGAAATTGAATATAAGAACCGTCGTACCGGTGAAAAAGAAATGATTAGTAAAGATCAGTTGCTCAATTTTTGAAAGAAAAATTGGGTAAAAGCTTAATAAGTAAAAATTAATTAGAGTTTTGAACTGATCCTAAAAACTAGCTTATTCACTTAAGGACTGACGACGATATTATATTGTCGTTAGTCCTTTTATTTCAGTTAAATTCATCGATGATTACAATAATCCAAATAATCTCTTACTGTATCAAGTATCTCTTCTCTACTGTATAAAATATACTATCCAAAAGAAATACGCCATTTACTAATTATCTAGGACAGACCCTAAATTTTTCCATATGTGGCATTATATTATGTATTCATCTGATAAAAAGTTAAACAATAAAAAAATTATTCTCATTATGCTCTATATTTAAATGCGCTTGTTCTCTATAATGCAAAGCCATCGATTGTTCATGTTAGAAAGCATGCGCAATCGTTTTAAATTTCACTATTAAATGAAAAGTGCGCATTGATTGCGTACTTCTTTTTTAGGAGCAATCATTATGATGATAGATAAACGCCTAATTAACACGGTGGCCGACAGTAAAAAATGGATTGGCATTACGGTGTTGTGGAATTGGGTGGCGTTAGTTGGCGGGATTATTAGTGCCGTCGTGTTTTCTTATATTTTTACAAGCCGCTTATTTTTAAAGAGTTGACGATGTCAAGTGCGGTGGGTTTAGGTGTGATTTTAATTGCGGCATTGGCACTGCGTGCTTTTGCGGGTAAAAAAATCAGTGCAGGCGTCTTATTTTGCCAGCACAAAAAGTAAAGCATGAATTGCGTAGCCTTATCTACCGTAAATTGGCTTCTATGCCGCTTAACCAAGTGAACCAACAATCCACTTCAAGCATTATTCAAGTGGCATCAGAAGGTGTAGAGCAGCTTGAAATCTACTTTGGGCGTTATTTGCCACAGCTTTTTTTATAGCTTGCTTGCACCGCTTACACTCTTTGCTTTCCTGATCTTTTTCAGCTTTTAAAACAGCCATTATTTTATTAATTTGCGTGCCGCTTATTCCGATGTCGATTATTGCGGTGAATAAAATTGCGAAAAAAACTCTTGGCAAAATATTGGTCGATTTATGTGGGATTAGGCAGCAGCTTTTTAGATAACCTACAAGGTTTAATCACGTTAAAAATCTATCAAGATGATGCTTATAAAGCGAAAGAGATGGATAAAGAGGCTGAGCATTTCGCAAAATTACCATGAAAGTGCTTACTATGCAGCTTAACTCAGTTTCTCTTATGGATTTACTCGCTTATGGTGGCGCAGCAATCAGGGATTTTAACCGCACTATTGCAATTCCAAGATGCACAACTCAGCGTGTTAGGCGTGATTTTATTTATTCTCCTTTCCTCCGAGTTCTTTATTCCACTTCGTTTGCTCGGTTCATTCTTCCATGTGGCGATGAATGGTAAAGCGGCTTCAGATAAGATCTTCACATTACTTGATACGCCAGTGGAAAACCCAACAAAGTGCGGTGGATTTTGAAGCCAAAAATAACGTTCAAGTGGAAATTAAAGATTTACATTTTGCGTATTCTGCAGAAAAACCGGCCATTCAGGGTTTAACTTTAACTATTCAACCAAATCAACTTTCAGTGTTTGTGGGTAAAAGTGGTTGCGGTAAATCAACCTTAGTTTCCTTGTTGATGGGCTTTAATAAAGCGCAACAAGGTGAGATTTTGTTTAATGGACAAAACGCCTCAGAAATAGACCGCACTTCTTTCTATCAAAAAGTATCGTTGGTGAGCCATAGTAGCTACGTGTTTAAAGGCACACTGCGTGAAAAATATGACGATGGCGAAAAATTGATGCCACAGACGAGCAAATTTATGCTTGTTTTAGAACAAGTGAATCTTTGCCCAATTTGTACGCGAAAATGGCGGATTAGATATGCAATTATTAAGCCGTGGTGCGAATTTATCGGGCGGTCAAATTCAACGTTTAGCTTTAGCGCGTGCTTTATTACACAATGCCGAGCTTTTATATTTTTGATGAAGCGACCAGTAATATTGATGTGGAAAGCGAAGAAATTATTTTGCAGTTCATTCAGCAATTTAAACAACAAAAAAACCATTGTGATGATTTCTCACCGCTTGGCAAATGCGGTAAATGCCGACTGTATTAACGTACTTGACCAGGGCAAATTGATTGAGCAAGGCACACACGAAACCTTAATGGCAAAAACAAGGTGCGTATACTGAAATGTTCCAACAACAAAAAAAGATTTAGAACAAATTAGAGAGGTGGCAAATGCGTAAAAAAATGGTTTTGTTGTAATGGGGCATTTGTTGAAATTAGTGACTCCACTGGCGCACATTATGGCGTTCACCATTACTATGGGTACGCTCGGTTTCCTGGCGGCCATCTTTATTATGGTGCTGGGTGCGATGGGGTTAGTGAATCTTCTTAACTTTGACACCCATTTAAGTTTCTCTGGAATTTTGACCGCACTTATCGTATTGGCGGTGGCTCGTGGTGCATTGCGTTATTTAGAGCAAATGTCTGGGCACTATATTGCTTTTAAATTACTCGCATTATTGCGTGACAAAGTGTTTTCTTCTTTGCGCCGTTTGGCTTTTTGTTAGTTGCAAGATAAACAAGCAGGGCAATTAGTGTCATTAGTAACCAATGATATTGAATTACTCGAAGTGTTCTATGCACATACCATTGCACCAATTATGATTACGTTCTTTACCTCTGCGATTTTATTGTTGGTCTTTGCGCATCTTTCTGGTTGGTTTGTACTTGTGGCATTGGCTGCTTATTTAACAGTAGGCGTGATTTTACCAATTATCACCACCAAATTGGCGCGTGAAGATGGCAGACGTTATCGTGAATTAGTGGGCGAAATGAATGACTTCTTCCTCGATAGCGTGCGTGGTATGAAAGAAATTCAGCTTTTCGGCTATGCGAAACAACGTTTAGATGAAATTCAACAACGCAGCCAAAAAAATTGATACGGCTTTTGAGCGCATTAAAGACCAAGAAGCGAAAGTCCGTGTTTATACTGAAGTGGCGGTATCTGTTTTCAACATCATTATGCTATTTACCGGATTAATTTTATTTAGCTTAGATAAAATTGATTTTTCTGCCTTTTTAATTGGCGTGATTTTATTGATGTCGAGTTATGGTCCAGTTATCGCTTTTAAGTAACCTTTCAAGCAACTTATTACAAACCTTGGCTTCAGGTGAGCGTGTATTGAGCTTGCTAGCAGAAGAGCCAGAATTAAAAAGATGTAGAAAGTGCGGTCGATTTAAAAGATGTTTCTCGCATTGATGTAGAGAACGTAAACTTCGCTTACGGCGAAGAACAAATTTTATCGGATGTCAGCTTATCTGTGAAAAAGGTGAAATCTTAGGGATTCACGGCAGAAGCGGAAGCGGTAAAAGTACCTTGTTGAAATTGCTGATGCGTTTTTACGATCCAAAAATCAGGCAGCATTAAAATTAATGGCGAAACTTTACCGAATATCAACACTCGTAGTTTGCGTGACAATATGGCATACATTACTCAGCAAACCTATATTTTCAACGAAACCATTGAGGAAAAATATCCGTCTTGCTCGCCGTGATTCAACGTTAGAAGAAATTATGGAAGCCGCGAAGAAAGCTTCAATTCATGATTTCATTTTAAGCTTACCACAAGGTTATCAAACAAAAATGACGGAATTGGGTGGCAACCTCTCCGACGGTGAAAAACAACGTATCGGTATTGCCCGAGCATTCTTGCATAATGCACCGATTATCTTGCTTGATGAGCCAACCAGCAATTTGGATAGCTTAAACGAAGCAATGATTTTTGAAATCATTGTTGAACGTGAAAGCAGAAAAAAATTGATTATTCTCGTGAGCCATCGCCAATCGACTATGGCAATTTGTGATCAGGGTGATTGGTATAGAAAACGGCAGAATGTCCTAAATTAATATAACAAAAAAATCGCACTATTAAAGGTGCGATTTTTTGTTATAGCGAGCTAGAGTCCGACAATAAAACTATATACTAGAATTTTAGATGATATAACTACATACTCAACGGAAAAAGTCTTTGGATATTAATCCTGGGGGAGGTATTTCCGCTTAATTTCATCAAATTTCTTAAGTATCTTTTTGTAAACCAATCAATTTAAACTAAATGCTCGAATATAAGGTAGTTTTCCTTTTTCTAGCATTTCTTGAATACCGCTTTTGATGGTCATTGGTGCCTAAACCTCTTAATTCTAAGGTTACGCCAATGCTATTATCGTAAACGACCTCATTATGCTTTTGATTTTGGTGGCTTGTGACGTAGCGTCTAGCTCCGACACCTGCAGCCCAACAACAGCTGTTATACTGGACGCCAATATATTGTTCTACTGGTTTTTGTAAGGCGAGATCTTGATAATAGCGCCCTACCACAGCCCAATTATTCACAATTTCCCAGCCTACAACCAATCCCACTTGTTGGATATCTTGTTGATATGCGTTAACTGATTTACCTAAGTTTTGGTCAATATATTCCTGGTTAGCGTATCTATAATTTAACTGAATTAAATTATTTTTTTCAGGATTATATTCTAGCGATGTATTTGCTAATGATGTTGAATTGGTATGAGTATCAAATTGATAACTACCACGCCAATGCCATTTATCACTCATTTTCCAATTAGATTCTAATGCCCAAGCTGATGATGAAGTCGGTGTTTTTATTTGCAGGGTTTTCATCAATACGAGAATTATTTAAGTAATAAATTTGACCTGCAGATAAATTAAAGCGTTCTTCACCACCAATATCATAAAAACGCGTTGTGCCACCCAAGGTAACTTGATTCGCCGATGAAATTCGGTCTAAACCACTATAACGGCGATCACGGAATAGCGAATAGTAATCTTGCTGTACTAATGCTGAATCGTAACCAAATCCTAAATATTCATTATTAAGTTTTGAACCAATATTGCTTTTGATTTCGGTAAGGACGATATAAATACTGCACGTGTGGTTCGAAGGTTTGTGTATAGTCTTTTAAGAACGTTGTATCGCGTGCTAATACGCTTTGTAAATCAACTTTAAATTGTGGAATAACTCGATTTACCGTTTTTTGCACGTCCTCTGCATTTTTTCCTGAACCTTTCGATCGTAACGAGTAGCATAAAGTTTAGTTTCAATATTCAAACTGCCGTATTTATTTGACATTAAAGAATTGAGGCTAGGCTCTGCATGGAAACGCCATGCAGTTGGCATTAATTCACTATCATTATCAAAACGAACAGCTTGTGAATGTAATTTGAAATTTAACCATCCATTAGCCAAATTATGTTTGTAGTAATTGAAATCTAATTGTGGCATTGCACGATAAGGGCCGATGTCCACTTCATCGAAAATCTGGAACTGATGTGCAGAAAGAGAAAAATTATAATTTGGTTGATAATAAGCTACGCGAGCATATTGGTTTGCGTAGCCATCAGTACTGCGACCATAGACGGACTCAAAATCACTGAAATAACGTTTATCGCTTACTCGGGTATAATCAATATTTAAGCGCCAATTTTGCAAAAAGCTAGAACTGTGATTCCAATAGAACAAATGACGTTTTCGATTATCACTAGAATATTCAGAGTAGCGATCCTTACCTAAATATTCTCCTGCAACTTTACCTTCGCCAATGGGGGTTAGATAGCGAAATTCCCCATTTGCTTGCCAACCACGGCGAGACATATATTTTGGGGTAAAAAGTAAGATCGTAATTAGGTGCGATATTCCAATAAATTGGTTGTGCATACCAAAGACCATCTCGGCTAGATGTTCCCGCACTTGGAATCAATAATCCAGAACGACGACGATCTCCAATGGGTAATTGTAAGTAAGGGGTATAAAAGACGGGAACGCCATGCACTTTGAAACGAGCATGCCACATTTCAGCATATTCTTCTTTCACGTATTGACGAATTTCTGACGCATCTACGGACCAAGCATTATCACCTTGCAAACATGAAGTAAAGGTGGCGTTTTTCATTACGCGATAGTTATTACTTAATGTTATATCATGGGCCTTACCGCGACCTTGACGACCGACAAATTCATATTCTGAATTTGTTAAATTTCCATCATGACTATCTAAATTAAACTCAGCATCTTTACCCAACATATTGATCTGATTATCTTTATAATCAAATCCATTGCGGACATAAGCCATGCGTAAAGGCGTTGGCTGGTTTCCTGATTGTTTTACCTGCACGGATTGTGCTAACAAATGACGATTGCCTTGTTTCAAATCTACATTACCTTTGATAGGTCGCATCATTTGGTTGATTAATTTCTGCATTATCCGCTTCAATATATACAGGCAGAGAATTCACATCACCCGTCACGACTTCACCGCTAAATTTTTGGCACGCCCATTAAACATTGTTCATGCAAATCTGCCAAACTTTGTTGGCTATAAAGTGCAGTCAAAAATAGCAAGTGAAATTAAAGTGTGTTTTTATTCATCGTCTTGTTTTAATTTGTCAGAAAAAATTGGTCAGATTATACTGGAAAAAAAGGTCAAGGCTAGTAATATTTTTCAATAAACTGTTGATGGGATGTATCTAGGATTTTCTATAACTTTACGTGCATAAAATTAAAAAAACTCAGCAAAAGCCGAGTTTTTATTTTACAACGTTAAATGTCAACGGAGCATAAACAATCTTACCTATTTGAACTTAGATTGTATATTGGCCTCAAGGATCCTTTTCTCAAATTTCCAGCTATTAACCACCTTTTACCTAAATCAGTTGGGGGCTACAGATTTATCACAGGTTGAAAGATAAAAGTGTTAGTTGTGGTTATTTTGGAACATCGGACGTTGTAAATACAGATCTATGTATAAAGAAAGTTCGGCGAATATTAATGATTTTTCATTATTTAAATAAAAGTATGAATGATTAAAATTTACGGTGTTTTTAGGAATCGTTAAATCTATTGTACCACCAGTACGCCAATGCATCCTATATCTTCTAGCATTAAATTCGATACACCAAATAAGAATGGGTAGTTGCCAGAAGATGGTTGATCAAATTTCACTAAAATTTGAGTTTTGTTTTTTACCCAAACTGTATCTTTCCAAGCTAATTCTTCAGCTTGGAATTGATGTTCTCCTTGGCTTTCCACCACAAATTTGGCACCTTGAATAGTAAATCCAACAGGTAAACTTGCATTTAAAATCCAGCGTTCAATTGTTCCTTTCCGGCTATACATCAACTTTTCGTGGGTCAAAAGCGTCTTTGGTTAATTAAACCGTTTGTGACATCAATATTAAATTCTCGAGTTTGTGCAACGGCTTGTTGTAACAGCGCTGGCGCATCCGTTTCGAAAAGTGAGGTTTGGTTGTTTATTAAATGCTGACATTTCTCCCTGGCTCGCAATTCAAGGACGGTGTTATCAGCGAGCTCATCGCTTGAGATCAACATATTTTTCATTTTGTCGTACAAGCCACGTTTACTTTCCGCTAATGAGAGATACGTTGTCAATTTCATTCATATTAACGAGTATTTCTGCACGTTCTCCTGGCGAGAGAACTAAAGATTTGACCGATTTAGCTTTTGGTAAGAAACCCAAATCTTGTGCAATAAGTAGCATTTCTTGATCATTATTCAAGCGTAAATCATAAGCACGAGCTAATGAGGCATTGAGCAAACGTAAACGAACCCAACCCCGTGCAACATCTAAATATGGTGCTTCAATACCATTTACTAATAAGCGATTGCCTACAAAGTGCGGTTGATTTTGTTTGAATAATTGAGACCATCATTGTTAAATTCCATGTCTTGTAAAATCAATGGAATGTCATCAACACCGTATTTATTGGGAAGATTTGCTTTTAGGCTTTGGTCATCTTCAATCAACCACATTCCAGCTAAGCCACGATAGGTTTGATAGGCTGAGTTAGCTAATGTCGCGGAATGATACCAACAGCTTGCTGCAGGTTGTTCAATAGGCACGATGGGTGCCCAAGACTCGCCTTTTTTTAGTATTCTAGCTGCGCCACCAAACAGTTCACCTGATGCTTGTAAGCCTTGAATAGATAAGGCAACGGATTGTGGCAAATTGTTATGATAATTAAGTTTGGCAAAGTTACCTGATTTGATTTTAATGGTTGGGCCAAGATAATTACCGTTGAATCCCCATACTGTCACATTGTGTGAGCCATCTAGGGGATAATTCATTTCCTGCATTGTTAATACAATCGGGCGACCTCGGCGAACTTCAATTAGTGGCGGCACAACTAATTTTTCACGGCTTGCCGCTAACAATGGTGCGGGCACAGCGGAAAGTGCGGTAGAAATCGCAGCTGTTTTTAATAATTGACGGCGGGAAAGGCGTGGCATGTTAGTTTCCTTTTGCTATCTCTTCATCAAGTTCGGCAATGCGTTTTTCCATTAGATCATGACAATAGGCCGCAAGATCTCGAACATTGTCTTTGGTATAGCCTGAAACATCAATTGGCTCCATTATTTCGCAAATTACTTTACCATTATCCCAACGATTTAAATTAATTTTATTATGAGTGGTTGAGCAAACCACAGGAATAATCGGTACACCTGCTGAAATCGCCGCATGGAATGCACCCGTTTTAAAGGGTAATAAACCACGCCCACGGCTACGAGTGCCTTCTGGGAACATCCAAATAGATAAATTATCTTCATTAATTCGTCGTGAGAGCTGCGACATCGTACTGTGTGCTTTTGTGCGGTTTTCTCTATCCAAGAAAATATTGCCCGTTACCCAATACAGAATGTCGAAGAAGGGAATCCAAATTAAACTTTTTACCCACACTTACTGTACGAGGTTGCACCATATAAGAGATTGTCACCATATCATAATTGTTTTGGTGATTACCGATATAAATCGCACGTCCAATCTGCTCTTGATTTTGAGGAACACGATGTTCTACTTTTAAGCCAAAAAAGTGGATATAAACGCCCAAACCAACGTGCAACAATGCCGACGTTGCTTGGATTTTTAAAGCGTATAAAAGAATAAATTGTGCCCAGTACACAAATTAGAATACAGCAGATTAATACGAGGAAAAATTCGAAGTAGTTTTTAACATGAGGATGTCCTATACAAAAATTTCGTTAAAGTATAGCAAATTCAATATCAATATGTGCTAATCTAAAACAAAAATCGTGGAATTTTTATGAAACATAGCTATTTTATTTCTGATTTGCATCTAAGCGAAAAATCGGCCTGAATTGACTGCACTTTTTGTCGATTTTATGCAGAATCTTGCCCCACAGGCTGAACGGCTTTTACATTTTAGGTGATCTTTTGATTTTTGGATTGGTGATGACGAGCAATCCGCATTGATTCAACAAGTTAAAGATTTAATTAAGTCTGTAAGCGAGCAAGGTGTGCAATGTTATTTTCAGCACGGCAACCGTGATTTCTTGATTGGCGAACGTTTTTCAAAAGAAACGGGAGCTCAGCTTTTACCTGATTATCAATTAATCACACTTTATGATAAAAAAATCTTACTTTGTCATGGTGATACGCTTTGCATTGATGATGAGGCTTATCAACAATTTCGCCGTAGAGTTCATCAAAAATGGCTGCAGCATTTGTTTTTGTGCTTGCCATTAAAAGTGCGGGTGAAAATTGCGGAGAAAATTCGGGCAAAGAGTAATCAAGATAAACAAGCCAAATCACAGGAAATCATGGATGTAAATCAAGCCTTTACGACAGAAAAATACAAGAGTTTGGTGTAAATTTATTAATTCATGGGCATACACACCGTGAGGCAATTCATCAACAAGAAGGATTTACCCGAATTGTATTAGGGGATTGGAGAAAAAATTACGCGTCAATTTTAAAAATGGATGAAAGCGGAGAATTTGGTTTTATTAAAGATTAGAAGTGCGGTGAAAAATCACCGCACTTTTGATGTTAAGAGTTGGCTCGAGCAAACGCCGCAGCTTCAGCGATTAATTCATCGCTTGGGCGTTGATGTGTATAAAGTTCAAATTGTTCTACAGCCTCGAAGTACAATCACTTCTGCGCCAGAAATGGTTTGTTTTTCCTTGTGCTTGAGCATAATGAATAAAAAGGTGTTTCAGCAGGCATAGCCACTACATCGAACGCGACACTAGCATTATCAATGAGCGCTTTGGAAAGGCTAAATCCATTTCTTCCTTTGCCTCCTTTCATGCCGATTGGCGTAACATTGACTAAAAATGTCAGCCTTTTTGCTCTTCTAAAGAATCAATGTATTCGTAGCCATAAAGTGCGGCGAGATATTGACCTGTTTTTACGTTGCGTGCGTAAATTTTTAACTTCTCAAAACCTGAATTTTTAAAGGCAGCCACAACGGCTTTTGCCATACCACCACTGCCATGAACAATGACTTTAGCATTTTTATTTAAGTGACATTTTTCAATTAATTTTACAATAGCAATGTAATCAGTGTTATATGCATGCAAAAAGCCATTATCGTTCACGATGGTGTTTACGGATTCAATGGGCTTTACGTTGACGGATGAATTTCATCTAAAAATGGCATACAAGTTTCTTTTAAATGGCATTGAAACTGCACAACCACGGATTCCTAATGCGCGAACGCCTTTAATAGCGTGCTCAATATCTTGCGTGGTGAAGGCTTTATAAATGAAATTCAATCCTAGTTTGTTGTACAAATAATTGTGAAAGGTTGTACCGAAATTTCCCGGACGACCTGATAAAGATATGCAGAGTTGGGTATCTTTGTTGATCATGGTGTTTCCTTTATATGTTTAAATTCATTCCATCATCAATGCCGATAAAATATTGGTTCATATCAAAAGCAGGTTTTTGCCGCTTTATCTTGACTCACAATGCGAGCAGGTACACCTGCTGCTGTGGCATATTCCGCACAGGGTGAAGCACAACAGAATTTGCCCCAATTTTGGCGTATTTACCCACTTCAATATTGCCGAGAATTTTTGCTCCCGCCCCAATCATGACTCCCTCGCGTACTTTGGGATGACGATTGCCTGATTCTTTTTCCTGTACCGCCAAGCTGTTACCCCTTGTAAAATTGAGACATCATTTTCGATTACAGATGTTTCACCCACAACAATACCCAGCTGCACGGTCGAACATGATGCCGTGACCAATTTTTCGTTGCAGGATGAATATCGACATCGAAAGCTACTGAAATTTGATTTTGTAAATAAAGGGCAAGGGATTTACGATTTTGATTCCATAAATAATGGGTGATTCGATAACTTTGAATCGCATGGAAACCTTTCAAATAAAGTAATGGAGTGGACCATAACTCCACAGCGGGATCTCGGTGGCGAACAGCTTGAATATCGCAGGCCGCACAATCAATAATCGAAGGATTAGCTTGATAGGCTTCCTCAATAATTTCTCGGAGAGAAATGGCGGGCATAATAGGGATTGGCTAATTTGTTCGCCAATAAATAACTTAGCGCACCGCCCAGATTTTGATGTTTTAAAAATCGTAGAATGAAAAACTGGCAAGCATAGGTTCGTTTTCGGCAAGTTCTTTGGCTTCTTGGCGAATATGTTGCCACACATCTAATGTCATTTTTTTCCTCCTGTTGCCTGCGTTCAGACTACGCGTTGATATATGCTAATCATAGCTGAATTTGTGTATGTACGGAAAGATCTATTAAAAACAAAAGTGAAACAGGCCAAAAATAATTTCTAATGAGGATATTACTTATTCATTAGTGGAATTTAAACGGACAATGGATATGCCATTTTTCCCATTTTTAGTTGATAAAATTGAGGGTAGTTAAAATTACGTTGAACAATATTGTAAGGATTTTTATCGCCTTCCTGTTTAGCATTTTGATAAAGTTGATTAATCTCCCGCACTTTTTCATCTTTTTCACCATCGCAGCGGCGATAGATTTCGAGACGATTAGATTCATCTAAAATGTAAACATTGAAGCTGTCATCGGAATTATCTTCAAAAAGAATTGTAGGAATCCTTCACTTGCGAAGGCATCCATTTCTGGTGGATAGCGACGACTTTCTTGGTTTGTCTCGCCATCTTCAATTGGCGTTTGTAAAACTTCGTCAAAATCCACCGCACTTTCAGCTTCATTACAGACAGATTCATTTCCTATTTCTTGTAAGCTAATCCCGCGATCTTCAAAAATAATTGCTAGTTTTTACCCGCCACGCGTAAGCGTGATGTTTGGCAAAGGTTGTTGAATATCGCCGACTTGGATGCTAACGCATCGATTGACTAATCCCATCACTAATTGGCGTAAATCTTGGCGATAACGTTCGCTATAACAATATACTTGATGGAATCTGGGCGATTAACGCCACGATAAATTTTGTTAGAAAGCACTTTTAATGCAAGCAAAATAGCATTTTGCCCTTCAAAATGGAGCGTTCGGATTTCGTTCCATATGTTGCGATAAGTAAAATCGATACTGCCTACAAGGCTTTGTTCGAGCGAACCAAAACTAAATAAATCTCGCGATGAAATACCCGTTAACACTTCTTCTACTTTGGATGTTGGATCGGTGGTGAGATTTATGGCAATAAATAAGCTACGAATTTCGCATTGATTCAATAAATCACTGTTTTTAGGTTGTTTAGCGATTGTACTTGAAAAGACTGACGCAAAGTTAGTGACAAAGCGTTGTAATGTGCTTAAAGTCACGTTCTTGCTAAAAATGGCAAGCCCTGTTTTTTTCCGTGAGTAGATGATTAAAAATATGCCCAAGAGACTAATTTATTTAGACTTTCCCCGTATTCAATGACCCGTTCTTTGGAGAACATGATATGGTGCGTTGGTTGATTGATAAGGTACCAGCCATCTTTAAAATGTTTATTGCCTCTAACTTCCACAAAAGTCAGGTGCGCTTCTGATAAATTGTGAGATATCTGTGTGTTGAGTAAGGACACTTTGCCTGGAAGTTCTTCAAAAAGCAGTATAAAGTTTACGAGAAAGAATGTTGATATCTTGTGGCACGACGCTCGAGTGAATGTGATGCTTTCGCGCAAATTCCACTAAATTGCGATAGCTCAACATTAAAAATTTCATTATGTTATCGTGGTTTTCTTTTACATCCTTAATTTTCCAAAATGGACGCTTATTTAGGTGTTTCACCGTTTCTGCAGACCATCCCCATTCTTGCGCAAGGATTTTCATATGACGAATACGCCAATTATTGGCTTGGTAACGCGCGGATCTTCTGTTGCTTTCACATAGAAACAACGGCGCACAAAATCCAAACGTTTAAATTCAGAAAGTGCGGTTAAATATTGGGTTACTTTTTACAAGAATGGCAATGTAAGGATCAAAATGGTGATCCGGATTGGTATTGCCTGCAAGTAAATCTCGCTTAAAAGTGCGGGCAATTAAGCAAGTGTTTGGGTATTCCTTGGAATAGGCTTCCAACAATAGAATTTTGAGCACAGATTTATAAGGCGAATCAATCCCTTTATAAAGATGCCATAAGCTAGCACCGAAATATTCGTTTGCAGAAAAATTGTCCTAAACCGCCAAAATCCACCCAATCATTTGGATCTATTTCCCCTTCCGTAATTAAACGAGCCACCTCTTTTTCATAGTCTTTTTCATTTTCCACCCATAAATGCAACCAAAGTAGAGGTTTACCCGCTAAGCGTACGGCGGAGCGATAGAACTCATCAAGCAATAACATATATTGCGCAGAGCCGCTATTTTCAATAGTCAGTGGGTCAGCATAATGTTCATTGCGGAAACGTTGTTGATCCATCAAAATAAAAATTAATTTCACATTAAATTGCATTGCCCATTCACTAATCCGTTTAGTTTTTGGATAAGAAGAGCGTGTTCATCAGGAGTTAAGTCGTCTCGGACGCAAACCAAGTATCGAGATCTCGAAGAAGAGGTTTGACTTATTGAGCCAAAACTACCCATTAAATAAACGCCTAGAATTGGTGGTAAAACCTCACGAAAAATTTTACCGCACTTTTTGAGTGTTGAAGGCTTATGATCGGCATAGTGAATACCGTATTCATTGGTGAGCCACTTTTTGATAATCAGATGCGAGGAAACTTGCAATACCTAAGGGGCGTGAATAATATAGCCTGGAAGTTGCGGATGGTTTAGATGTAAAAAGTAAAGGAACAACCGCTAAAAACGTGTTGGAATGCATCGCCGGAACTCTTGTAATGCACGCTCAAAACGGCGTTGATCCAATGCGCTAACCCATTGTTTTGCTTGTGCTAGATTGTATTCCACGCGGTGTCCCTACCAGAACAACAAAAATTGAGTGAACAATTTACCACTTAGGGAGTATAAATGCAAAAATTGTGATGCAAATCACTGTTTTTGAAGCATCAGAGACTTTAAAATGATCAGAAAGCAAAAATTTTAATTCAATTTCTCATATCTGAGGTGTTTCTTATATCAACAATCAAAAATGACTTTTTAACCTAAGAGTGATAGGATAACCTTCAATTTCATTGCGTAAATTACTTAATTTCACTAATGTAAAGATTTACATTTCTTTACAGTTTGTGGAAGAATCGCTCCGTATTTTTCTTGTCAAAGCGAACGCATTACAGATTTTAAAAATAAGCCTAAGGGAAAAATATTGTGATTTTCCTAAAGGGCAATAATTTGAATTTATTGAATACCTACTCAATCTGACTTATTAAGGAATTGATATGGCAAAAGATCAATCTAATGACATCACTGAAAAAGTCGGTGATACGCCGGAAACGGTGGTTGCAAAAACTGAAACGATGCAGCCAGTTACACAAACTATTGTGAAAAACGGGCACAGCATTGAGTTTATTGGCAATTTCATTATACTAGGTGTGGGGGCTGGTTATTATTTTGGTCAGCAACAAGTAGCTGAAATTCAGCAAAAATTAACCGCACTTGAAAGCCGTAAGTGGTGTAGCTGTTTCTACCCCTGTGTCTGATAATAGTGGACAGGTTACACAATTAGAACAAGGCTTAAAAACCGCAAAAGATAAAGTCGAGCAACTTGAGCAATTAGTTGCAGGCAAAACAAGCGAAATTGCTGCACCACAAGCCCAAGTAAAACAAGTTAGTCAACTGGCTGGTGCACAACAACCGAGTGACTGGTTATTTTCCGAAGCAGATTTCTTGTTAAATAACGCCTTGCGTAAACTTGTTTTAGATAACGATGTTGATACAGCTATTTCTTTATTAAAATTCATCTGATGAAACACTCGTTAAGGTAAACAATTCACAAGCGAATGCGATTCGTACTGCAATCAATCAAGATTTAAAAACAACTTCTTTCACTTTCAAGTGTAGACCAAAATGCAGTAATGCAAAAACTTTCACAGCTTGCCAATACTGTGGATGAGTTACAAGCGCTGAATGTGAATTTTGATGAAATGCCAGAAAAGAGCGGTAAATTATCTGATGATATTGCAGATTGGCAGCAAAAATGTGGAAAAGAGCGCAACTTCTTTCTTAAATCACTTCATCTCGTATTTCGTCAAAACAAACTGCTGGATAAAAAGAATTGCTTGCACCAAAACCAAGATATTTATTCGTGAGAACATTCGTTACGTTTACAACTTGCTATTATGGCTGTGCCACGCCAGCAAGATGAACTTTATAAACAATCTTTAGATGCGGTTGCTTCTTGCGTCGTAGCTATTTTTGATACGAGTGCAGAAGTGACGCAAAATTTCTTAAAAATCAGTAGATGAGCTGGCAGATTCTTCGATTTATGTCGATGTGCCAGAGCAATTACAAAGTTTGACCTTGCTTTGATAAATATCTCAATCGTGCGCCGTTAGATGTCTCAAAAAGTGGAAATTGAAGCGGATAAAGCCATTGAAACTATGCCCTAAAGCTGAAGGTGCGGCAACAGAAGCATCTGCAACAGAAAAACAAGAACCTCAACCGCAAAAGCTGAGCCACAAAAATAAGGATAGCCTATGTTTAGAGTGCTTTTTAATGCTAGCATTGCTTGCTGGGTTGATTGCAGGACCTTATCTTTCTGGTCAGCAAGGCTATGTTCGTATTGAAACAACAAATAATATCGTTGAAATGTCGATTACGACATTAGTGATTTTCTTCGTAATTGCTTTTAGCGATTATTTATGGTTTGAATGGATCGTAACGCGTTTTTACGTTTAAGCCGCGGCTCTTATAATTGGTTTTTCTAGCCGTAAACGTGAGAGGCTCAGAAACAAACCCTTGAAGGTTTGATGAAGATGAATGAGGGGGATTACGCCAAAGCAGAAAAAAATTGATTGGTAAGAATGCCAAACATTCTGCTGAGCCAGTGTTAAACCTCATCAAAGCAGCTGAAGCAGCACAACAACGAGGTGATGAATTTAGCGCAAATCGCTATTTGATTGAAGCCACTGAATTAGCTGGTTCAGATAATTTGCTGGTGAAATTGCTCGCACGCGTATTTTATTGCAACAAAACAAATTGCCCGCAGCGCGCAGCTCTGTGGATAGCTACAGAAATGGCTGGCCGCAATAAAGAAGTGTTAAACTGGCGGTGAAATTTATCTTCGTTCTAAAGCTTATCAAGCCCTCGATAAGATTCTAGATGGAGTTGAAAAATAGTGGTTTATTCAGTGCTGAAGAGTTCAAAGATCTTCGTTCTCAAACAGAAAATGGTTTGTTTGATGAGAAAATGAATGAAGAAGGCGTAGATGGTTTGCTTGAATGGTGGGATGCTCAGTCTCGTAGTCGTCGTAATAATATTGATCTCAAAGTTGGTTTAATTCAGCGTTTAATTGATTGTAATGATCGTGAGTCAGCATCAGAATTTACTGTTGAAGTATTGAAGAAAATTGGTGATAACACTAGCATTAGTAAAGAACTTTGTACTCAAATTACACGTTTACAACCAGAAGATAATAGTAAACTTCTCAAGCTAATCGAAAAACGTGCAAAAACGTGCAGATGAGAAACAAAATGCTGTATCAATCGTGCTTTTGGGTTATTTATATGTTCGTAATAATGAATTTGCTAAAGCAGCAGATGTATTCAAAAACGTGATAGCTTGCCCTGAACAGTTAGAGTCAAATGATTTGATGATGGCATCTTATGTATTTGAACAAGCGGGTGATAAAGCATTAGCTGAGCAGTTCATGAAGAGAATTTGAAAATCAGTGATGGCAATTCAAGATGTCGTCTCAGAAAGTGCGGAAGAAAAATAGAAGAAAAATTCAACCGCACTTTTTAGAAAGCAAATCTGAGTAACTCAATCTTAAAGATAAAACGCACTTCAACTGAAGTGCGTTTTTGTTGCTTTGAATCTAAAACTATATATTTTTCAGTTTATTAGAATATAACACCAAACAGAGTGCGATTACCATAATCAAAATTGCGCCTGCAAATAAGATGGTATCCACCGAGCTTTCATGATTAACAATGATTAAACGCAACATCGCGGTGATCCCTGCATAAATAAAATAGCGCAAAGGGAAGTGATAGCCGCTTAAAATACTGCACAATCAAGCCAATAAACCCGAAATATAAGAAAAACATCACTGCTTGTTCAGCTACATCATAAGGCACGATAGTAGAAGTATTGAGCACCATCATCGCTAAAGTATAAGTGATTTTTTTCCAAGGGCAATGATGAGTACAATCGCCAACGCAATCAATGCCGTGCAAAGTACGATTTTCAATACACTAGTAATAATTCGTGGTAATTTTTCTAATTCTGGAGATTCTTCCATTTTTATTCCTTACAGCAAAAATCAAAGGCTCATATTCTAATGCAAGATTGTAAAGTTGGTCAAAGTCATTTGGAAAAATAAAGTGTGGTGGAATTAGAAAAAGTCTATTGTTTTTAGGATTTCAATTTCTTTTCTTTTTCATCTTTGGCTTCACTATTTTCGATGTTTGAAGGGTTGTATAAGGAGATTTCACACCATCAAGCCCTCTTTCTCGAAAATGTCTTTAGACAATAAATGACGAGAGCGTGGGAAATTTTATGAAGTTTCGTCACCTCACGGATACCATAATCCTGTTCGGTGACGAGTTTGATAATTTTCAAATGAAATTGATAAGAGTAGGACATAATCTGCACTCTCAAATTAGGTGTCCAGGTTTTGGGGTGCAGATCACTTGATCTGCCCCCTAAAAAGTTGGACAGGTTAGTTAAGTTAAATATTGAGCTCGGTATTGCACTGGGCTCAACTTTTTAAACCAAGTTTAATTCGTTTTTGGTTGTAATACACCAAATATTCTTCAATTTCAGCCTGTAATTCAGCAATTGAATGATAAGTCCGAGAGTAAAAGCACTCTGATTTTAATATGGCAAAAAGCTTTCAATCACCGCATTATCATAGCAATTTCCTCGGCGACTCATACTTTGCACCGCTTTTACCCTCCAACATCTTTTCCCCATTCCGCTGAGCCATACAATACGCCTTGGTCGCTATGAATAATCGGGCATTCTGTCGGTTTAATCCTACTAAGCCCTTGTTCTAACATCTTTTTACCAATGAAAAACTTCGGGCGTGTCGCAAAAGTTATAGGCAATCACTTTCGGTTAGCCAAGTCCATCAACGGTGAAAAATAAAGCTTTTTCTTTGCCCAACCTGAAATTCCGTTACATCCGTTACCCATTTTTGATTGAGTGCCGTTGCTGTAAAAATCACGATTCAGTAAATTCGGGGCAATATGCGATGTTTTTCCACGTTTCCCTATGTCTTTTTTGCGTAAAATGGAATGAATCCTCAACTCATTCATCAGCTTTAACACCGTTTTATGATTCAAATTAAAACCCCTTTGGCGTAATTTAAACGTCATGGGGCGATAACCATCTCGTTTTCTGTTCTTTTTATACAGCGATAAGATAGCCTCTTTTACCTCGTGATAATTTCAGCTTAATCTCTTTATAGTAAAAGCTTGAATGAGGCATTTTAGCCACACGAAGTAAATCATTTAATGCGTGGTCTGGCTTCAATCTTTCAATAATTTTTTCTTTTTCTGTCGCTGTTTTGACGGTCGAGCTCTCCAACTCCTTTTAGATAAGCAATCTCGCACGAGCCAAAGCGAGCTCTCGCTGCAGCTTTTTAAACGCTTTAGGTGAAAAGTCTGTGGTTTCTGGAATTTCAATATCTTTCTTTTTCATCTTTGGCTTCACTATTTTCGGGGTTTGAAGGTTTGTATAAGGCGATTTTTACGCCATCAAGCCCTCTTTCCCGAAAATGCTTTTAGCCAATAAAATGACGAGAGCGTGGGAAATTTTTATGAAGTTTAGCCACCTCACGGATACCATAATCCTGTTCAGTGACGAGTTTGATAATTTTCAAACGAAATTGATAAGAGTAGGATATAATCTGCACCTCAAATTAGGTGTCCAGGTTTTGGGGTGTAGATCAAAGAGCGGTCAAAAATTTGCTGTAATTTCTGACCGCTCTTTTTACTAAAAATCAATGTCAATTTTTGGAAAATATATATTAGGAGCTATTTCCCACAGACGGAAGATAAATATATGATTGAGGCGCTCTTTATACCAAAAATCACTTAATTTTTAGGTATGGGGTATTTATGAACTTTACCTATTCTTATAGCATAAGCCGTATTTTTACCACTAAAAATAACTAAAATAGTCGTTCCTAGAAATACAAATTTTATCTTCAAATTGTTCAAAAATACTTACTGGGCTTCCAATTATAATGTCGTCTATCTCAACTTCCCTATAATCATACTTATTGGACTAGATGAGTAAATAACAATAGAAGTTACCTTCTTCTGGAAAAATTTTTCCTTAATTCATATAGTTTTTCACCTGTAAATATTTTATTAGCATACTTTTGGTTTAATTGACATTAAAAACCTTCATTTAAAGATACCATTATAAATATATTCAACTTTATCCTTTCTATATAAATCCTGAATTTCATCCTTCTTTTCAAAAACTATACTTATTAAAAAATTTTTGAAAAACACCTTCTCAGATTCTTCTGGAACCGTAATCAATGGTTTTTCTGTTTCCAAAAAGTCAAATGCTTTCTGAATAAGTTCAGAGCCAATACCTTTTCTTTGATAATTGTCTTTCACTCTCAATGTGCAAATCTCATCACATGTTTTCTTTAATATCATTAAACCTGAGATAGATAATAAATTTTTCTCATTAGATAAACAAATAAACATTTCTCTACTTTTTGGGTAATTATTTATTTCCTTAATAACTTTTTGGTACCAAATATCAATTTTAGGGTATGCTAGCTCTCGCAAAAAAGACTCAACCTGAGATCTTCCTGAATAATCGAGGTATCTTCTAAATATTCTAATGATAATGATTGAAACACCTCTTTCAAACTTTCTGGATTTATATCAGAATATCGAATTATTTCATAATTCATAGTTAACCTCCACAAAGAGTTCTAGATAAAAAACCATAAATAAAAATTAGAAACCACTGAAATTACAATAATAGCTAAAATATAACAAAAATCCTTTTTCTGGAACATTTAAAGGATATTTAAATCTTGAAAGATTCGTAAAGGAAGATATATATTTTTATATAACTTTCCTCTGAAACTTCCTTAAAATGATATGCAATTACGTCATTTTTATTTAGTTCTATGTAATCCTTCCAAACTTCTCTTTCTAGAAGTCGACTTTTTATACTTATCAGAACTTGAAACGAATTCATCCGTTGAGCTTCTCATTATTAAATAATGAATACTTTTTATATTAAATGTATTTAATCTAAAGACCCTCTTTTATATCTTCTGTTATAGATCTAAAATCATTAATCCTAAAAATCTACAATTTCAGTTGTTCTTAATAATGAATCCTGTATCGGGATTATACCTTCATTTTCTCGTTTTAATATATAAAAATAGGTTCATTAGTTTTCGGAGATATTCTTATCCTAAAAATAATAAGTATTAATTCCATTTATATTAGTCAAACTATCTTCATTTTTCAGCTAAAATATTTTCTACATTAATTTCTACTCGCCCATATTCATTTTGGTCACTAAAACTAATCAATGATTCATTTAATTTATATAGCATAAACTCTGTCTTATTAGAGTCAGAAGGTTTAAAAACCATCTCCCTTTTTAGTAATTTTTGATTCTATTAGGATGAATCCTTGACGAAACTTCGCAATCTTCATTAAAGATGGCTTCAATAAGATCTGTTTTTGAAATAACTTGCATCCTAAGTCTTTAACATCACCTATATGAAATGGACAATACATGATAATACGGCTAACACTTTTAATATTCTTGACCATAAAACCGAAATCAAAAACCATAACGGGAGCATTTTCAGATCTTTGAGCATTTACACCCCACAAATTGATGTGAATATCAATTTCAGTATCCTCAGAACTACTTTCCTATACTCTAATAAAAACTACGCACAAGTTTGCCTTTGCTCATCTATAACTCAACTAAGAGGTAGTTTAATCTACTTAGAATCTAACGTCTAATAATTTTTAAAAACAATTCATAAGAAAAACTAATAAAATAATACCATTTCACTACAGGATCACCTTCACATTTTAAAAATTCTCATCTAAGCAATATTTCCAATCTATCAACAGAATACCCTCGTTTCTTACCATATTGGCTCATGCTCGAGAAGGAATCTCATCGCTACAATTAGCTTTTTGAATGTTATTAAGCTCTTATATTTTAATAACAAAAAGCTTGCCGTTTATCTCAGCAAGCCTTTTTAAAAATAACGCAATTAAGCAAATTGCTTTTTATTCTCTAAATAACGTTTCGCACATTCTGCTGCAGCAACTAAGCCGCCTGCCATCATAATAATATCTTTAATCACGAGTCGGCCAGCACCTGAGAGATATGGGAAGCTATAATTAGGTGTTGGGAAGTCCCCACCCAAATTCGGCACCCAGGTTTCTGGCGTAAATATCAGGAACGATAGCGTGACTATCGACATACCAAAGGTGAGTAAGCCTCCAAATAGCTCCAAGTGTTGGCGACCAAATGCCTGCTAATACTAAAATACCAATTGTCACAATGATTGCGCCAATAATATAAGAAGCTGTGTAGGTGCCGTTAGCTTTTATGCCAGTCTGATATTTTTTGCGACCATTTTTGCCTTCAGGGTTTTTATATAAGGTATATTCTTTCACTAAAACACCCTTTATCATTTGTCACTTCATTTGCACCTGTTTTTGTAAAGGAAGCTAAGAAAAGGACTATTTGACACAAAGTGTGCGATACCATCTGCCTCATATTGGCAAACTTTTAAACCTCCAATCCAAAACCATCACTACACAAATCGCAATGCGGATAAAGTTAATAAATTGACGTTGCAATGGCGCAAACAATATTAGCTAGCAATGTAACTAATGCACTCATGTAGAACTCCTCATATAGTTCAATTGATATTACGGACATAATGTCCAAGAATTTTAATATAAAATATTTATATAAATCATTTACAATATTACTCGCTAATATTGTTGGCATTTTTATTACTCAGGTTATGTATCAGAGATACCAATTTCTTAGTATCTCTTATTTTGTATTAATTTACTGTGAGCAATCTCACATTATTTGAAATTTATTCTCGCGTTTCTAAAAATTCGCATCCAAGCGCCATCTTCAGACCAATCTTCTGGATACCATGAGTTGCTCACAGCACGGAATACACGTTCTGGGTGTGGCATCATCGCGGCAATACGGCCATCGACGTTAGAAATGGCGGTAATCCCTAATGCCGAACCATTTGGGTTGGCTGGATAAGTTTCAGTCACATTCAAATGGCTGTCGATATATTGTGCCACAATCAAGTTTTGCGCTTGAAGTGCGGTCAAGTTTTCTGGTGTTTTGAATTCTACGCGGCCTTCACCGTGAGAAACGGCAATCGGCATATGTGAACCAGCCATGCCTTTAAACCACAATGAGTTGGTGTCGTTGATTTTCACCATCGCAGCACGCGCTTCAAAGCGTTCTGATTTATTACGCACGAAACGTGGCCAATTTTCTGCACCAGGAATGATTTCCGCCAGGGTGGAGATAAATTGACAGCCGTTACATACACCTAATGAGAGGGTGTTTTCATTGGCGAAGAATTGGCTGAATTGATCGCGTAATTGTGGGTTAAATAAAATGGATTTCGCCCAGCCACCACCTGCACCTAATACGTCACCGTAAGAGAAACCACCACAGGCCACCATCGCATTGAAGTCGTTTTGCTATAACGACCCGCCATTAAATCGCTCATGCGGAACATCAATCGCCGCAAAGCCTGCACGGTCAAAAGCCGCTGCCATTTCAACGTGGCTGTTTACGCCTTGTTCACGCAATACGGCTACTTTTGGTTTCACGCCTTTGCTGATGTACGGCGCAGCAATATCTTCATTCACATCATAAGTTAAGTGAGCGGATAAACCTTTTATTGTCTGTTGCTTTTTCGCTTCAAATTCTTGGTCAGCACATTCTGGGTTATCACGTAAGCGTTGCATTTGGTGAGTGAGTTCTGCCCAAATACCACGTAATTCAGAACGTTTTTCGCTTAATAGTTTTTTTGCTACCGCGCGTGATTTCAAAACGATCTTCTGAGCTTACAGAACCAAGTTCATAAGTTAAAACCAAGCAAAGTCATGGGCTTTTAATACCTCACGCACGGCGCTTAATTCACTTTCTCTGACACTTGGATTACCGCACCTAATTCTTCATTGAATAACACGGCTAAATCATTGTCGCCTAATGCAGAAATATCAACATCCACGCCACAGTTACCCGCAAACGCCATTTCTGCAAGGGTGGTAATTAAACCACCGTCTGAACGGTCGTGGTAAGCCAATAATTTACGCTCTGCCACCAATGCTTGCATTGCATCGAAGAAGTTCTTCAGTTTGGCTACGTTCACCACATCGGCTGGTTTGTCACCTAATTGTTTATACACTTGCGCAAGTGCGGTCGCGCTTGCGCGATCTTTCGCCTAAATCAACCAATAATAAACGGCTTGCACCTTTATCTGTGCGTAATTGAGGTGTCACGGTTTTGCGGACATCTTCCACGCGCGCAAAAGATGAAATCACTAAAGAAAGCGGAGCGGTGACAGATTTTTTCTCGCCATTTTCTTCCCAAGTGGTTTTCATCGACATGGAGTCTTTTACCCACTGGAATAGTAATGCCTAATGCAGGACAAAAGTTCTTCACCGACTGCTTTTCACCGCTTCATATAAACCAGCATCTTCGCCACTATGACCCGCTGCAGACATCCAGTTTGCAGAAAGTTTGATGCGTTTAATATCGCCAATGTTGGTGCACGCAATAGTTGGTAATAGATTCAGCCACCGCTAAACGTGCAGATGCCCCAAAGTCTAATAATGCTACTGGTGCACGCTCGCCCATTGCCATGGCTTCACCGTGATAGCTGCTCTAATGATGCAGTTGTGACCGCCACATCAGACACCGGAATTTGCCATGGTCCCACCATTTGATCACGTGCCACCATACCGTTACCGAACGGTCACCAATGGTGATTAAGAGAGTTTTTTCTGCCACCACCGGTAAGCGTAATACGCGATGGAAAGCTTCTTTTTAATTGAATATTTTTCCGTTGCAAGCGGTCGATTTTTCGACAGTTTTTGACAAAACCTCGCGCGTCATTTTCGGCGTTTTGCCTAATAACACATTCATTGGCAAATCAATTGGGTTATTGTTGAAATGACTATCGTGCAAGGTTAAATGTTTCTCTTCCGTTGCCTCACCAATAACCGCAAACGGCGCACGCTCACGTTCACAAAGTGCGGTAAATAATTCGAGTTTTTCTGGCGCAACGGCTAAGACATAACGTTCTTGCGATTCGTTACACCAAATTTCCAATGGCGACATCCCTTTTTCATCGCAAAGAATAGAGCGTAAATCAAATTTACCGCCACGTTCGCCATCGTGCACCAATTCAGGCATCGCGTTGGATAAACCACCCGCGCCCACATCGTGAATAAAGAGAATTGGGTTTTCATCACCTAATTGCCAGCAGCGGTCAATCACCTCTTGGCAGCGGCGTTCCATTTCTGGGTTTTCACGTTGAACAGAGGCAAAATCTAAATCTTCTTTTGATTTACCGCTGTCCATCGAAGACGCTGCCCCACCGCCTCAAACCAATGTTCATAGCAGGGCCACCTAATACGATCAATTTCGCGCCGACTGGAATTTCACCTTTTTGAACGTGTTCGCCACGAATATTACCGATACCACCGGCTAACATAATCGGTTTGTGATAACCGCGCACTTCTTCGCCATTGAAGCTGTTGACTTTTCTTCATAGGGTACGGAAATAACCCAATAAGGCAGGACGACCAAACTCGTTGTTAAATGCTGCACCACCTAATGGGCCTTCAATCATAATATCTAAGGCTGAAGCAATACGGTTTGGTTTGGAAAGTGGATTTTCCCAAGGTTGTTCAAAGTTAGGGATGATAAGGTTTGATACAGAGAAACCGGTTAAACCTGCTTTTGGGTTTTGCACCACGACCGTTGCACCTTCATCACGAATCTCACCGCCCGAACCTGTTGCCGCTCCTGGGAATGGCGAAATCGCCGTTGGATGGTTGTGGGTCTCCACTTTCATTAAGATATGTGCATCTTCATTGTGATAGCGATATTGCCCATCTTGATCCGCAAAGAAACGGCCGACTTTTGAGCCTTCCATTACTGCAGCATTATCTTTATAGGCTGAAAGCACAAAATCAGGGGTTTTCTCAAAGGTATTTTTAATCATCTTAAACAGGGATTTATCCTGTTTTTACCATCGATAATCCAATCCGCATTAAAGATTTTATGGCGGCAGTGCTCAGAGTTGGCTTTCGTGCAAACATGTAAAGTTCAATATCGTGTGGATTACGACCTAATTGAGTGAAGTTTTCTACCAAATAATCAATTTCATCTTCTGCCAGTGCCAAACCTAATTCTACGTTGGCTGTCACTAAGGCTTCACGTCCACCTTTTAAAATATCCACAGTTTTAAACGGTTTCGGATCTTGATGACGGAATAAGATCTCTGCATCTTCAGGACAACGCACCACCGTTTCCATCATTCTGTCGTGTAAAAAGTGCGGTCAATTTTTTTCAGTTGTTTTTCATCAAGCGGTTGGCTTAACTCAAAAATAATACGCCAAACCACGCTCAATACGTTCTACTTCACTTAAACCGCAGTTATGCGCAATATCTGTCGCTTAGAAGACCAAGAAGAAATCGTGCCAACGCGTGGAATCACGATAAAAAGTTTCGCCTTTGGCTCATGCTCTGTCAGGGTTGGACCGTAATGTAACAACGCTTTTAATTTTGCTTCCTGCTCGCTAACAAGCGGTCGATTTATTCCACAAAAATGCAAATATTCCGCGTAAACCGATTTCACTGGTAATTGATTTTGTTGGAATTTTTGCATTAAGCCTTGAATACGGAATTCAGAAAGGGCGGGTGAGCCACTGAAAAAGTTTGAAACATAAGGGGGTCCTTTATGAGGATAGGAATGAAAATCTAGGTGTATTATAAAGGATATTTCTAGAAACGAAAACGTTTGCGTTAGTGAGGGATAAAATCCCCATCTTTAAGAATTTGATGGGGATAAGAAGATTAAAGGGTTATAAAACCGTCATATACATGGGTCGCTTCGCCAGTCATATAAAGTGGATAACCAACGCCATCCCATTCAATGATTAATGAACTGCCTGGCAAATCGACTTGAACTCGATTATTCAATAAACCTTGCATTATTCCAACTGCAACAGCTGCACAAGCTCCACTGCCACAGGCTTGCGTTTCTCCAGCACCACGTTCATAAACTCTAAGTTTATATGCTCTTTATTGATGATTTGCATAAAACCAGCATTGACCCGTTCGGGGAAAGCGTTCGTGGCTTTTCTAGCAAAGGACCGTTGTTCAACATTTGCGGTTTGAATATCATCTACTTGTACAACACAATGAGGATTGCTCATTGAAACGGCACCACATAAGACGGTTTTGAATGTCTGTACGTAGAATGTAATTTTTCTCGAATTTATTTGCGGTAAATGGAATTTTTGCTGGCTCCCTCAAATTGGTTCACCCATATTCACATCGAATTTGGTTATCGTCTTTTACCGTTAGAACCATATTGCCTTTTTGTAAAGCTAACCGCAATGTCTTTTTGTTAGTTAGCCCTTTTAATGTCACAAAACGAGCAAAACAGCGGGCGCCATTTCGCATTGCGAAACTTCACTTCCATCGGCATTGAAAAATGCGATAATGAAAGTCGAGTTCAGGATCATAAGGTGGCTCAACAAGCAAAAAGCTGATCAAACCCAATTCCACGGTGGCGATCAGCTAAGCGTTGAATGGTTTCTGACGTGAAAAACATTTTGAGTAACACCATCAACCACAACAAAAAATCGTTGCCTAATCTGCATTTTGGAAAACTGCATTTTTCCATCCTTTATTTAAATTCAAGATTGATTGCATTATAGAGAGCGGTAAAAAAAGAATGGCAAATTCAGAATTTTAGATTAAGAAAAGTGCGGTAAAAACACAGGAAATTTTTACCGCACTTTTATTCGCTGATTTACTCAGATTACATCCAAGCATTATTACGAATGATCCCTACTGCAATGCCTTCAATCTCAAAGTTTTCTTGTTCTTCAAGATTTACTACGATTGATCAAATTCTTCATTTTCTGCGTGTAAATAAATGATAGAACCTTTTTTCTCAAGGCGTTTTTACCGTCACTTCATCTTCAATACGGGCAACGACAATTTGTCCATTGCGTACATCCTGGTGCTATGTACAGCTAATAAATCACCATCTAAGATACCTATGTCTTTCATGGATTGACCATAAACTTTGAGTAAGAAATCTGCTTGTGGTTTAAACATATCGGCATCTACGCGATAAGTTGCTTCGATATGTTGTTCTGCAAGAATAGGTTCTCCAGCTGCTACGCGACCAACGAGTGGCAAACCATCAAATTCTTCATTTGCGCTATTGTCTAAAAATGCGGATGCCGCGAGATGCGCCTGAATGATTTCAATCGCACCTTTGCGTGAAAGCGCTTTTAAAATGTTCTTCTGCAGCATTGGGTGATTTAAAGCCCAATTCTCGAGAGATCTCGGCTCGTGTTGGTGGCATGCCTGTTGTTTCTAAAATGACGTTTTTAATAAATCCAACACTTCTTGTTGGCGTGCTGTTAATGGTCTCATATACACTCCTGTTTTTAAATACAGATAACTGGTATTGTATACAGATTGCATGAAGTTGCAGTAGTTAGTTTTTTAAAATCTGTGTATTAGGGTCACATTCTTCCACCAAATTTTTTTAAAAGCGGTTGAGATCGGATGTGTTAAAATATTTCAAATTTACAACAAAGAGAAAATTTATCATGGCAAATTTTGTAAATATGTATCGTCAATTATTGAGCTTGCTCTGTCAGTATTAGTGAAAAATAATCCAATTCCAGCCAATCCGATAGAAGAGCTTTCCCTCAATATTCACCAACCAGTTGTTTATGTTTTGCCTTATACCTCTCAAACCGATTTTCGTTATTTTCGTCGAAATTGTTTGCGCTAGGTTTGCCTGATCCTGCTGATAAAAATGAAATTGCAGGTGAAGTTGCCTCGTTATGTGTATTTAGATGAGGGACGCCGTATTTTTAAATCGAAAGGTGCGAAAGATGAAAAGCCACCACGATTTTCAATAAATACCTCGAATTACACCGCACTTCGAGAGTTTAGATGTGCAACTTATTCCAGTTTCTGTTCTTTGGGGGCGTTCTCCTGGGCATGAAGATAAATCCGGTTTGCCTAACTTGCGCTTGTTAAATGGCATGCAAAAACTTTTGCTGCTATTTGGTTTGGACGTATACTTTTTGTACGTTTTTCTCAAGCTGTTTCATTACGTTATATGGTGAATGAGCATGGCTCTCGATGAAAAATTGCGCAGAAGCTGGCTCGAGTTGCAAAAATGCATTTTTGCTAAACAGCGCATTTCTGCCACAGGCCCGCGTTTACCGAATCGCCAAGCTATGTTTAATAAATTATTGCAATCGTAGCGATTCAACATGCGATTGAAGATGAAGCAAAAATCGAAAAATATCAGTATTGAAAAAGCCCAAAAGAAGCGCATAAGATTTTTGGATGAAATTGTTGCTGATGTAAGTCATTCAAGTTTGCGAGCCGCTGATCGTTTTTACGTTGGCTTTGGAATAAACTTTTATTCTGGTATTGATGTGCAAAAATGCAGATCGTGTACGTAAGTTAGCACTTGAAGGTCATGAGATTGTTTATGTGCTTTTGCCACCGTAGTCATATCGACTACTTATTACTTTCTTATGTGCTTTATCATCAAGGGCTTGTTCCACCGCATATCGCAGCAGGAATTAATTTAAACTTCTGGCCTGTGGGTCGAATGTTCCGCAGTTGGGGGCATTCTTTTATTCGCCGCACTTTTAAAGGAAACAGATTATATTCTGCCATTTTCCGCGAATATTTATCAGAGTTATTCCATCGTGGTTATTCAGTAGAATATTTTATTGAGGGTGGTCGTTCGCGCACAGGTCGTTTACTTGCGCCAAAAACAGGCATGATGTCGATGACACTTCAAGCGTTGCAACATAATCAAACCTCGCCCAATTTCTGTTGTTCCAGTTTATGTGGGCTATGAGCACGTATTAGAAGTAGATACTACGCAAAAGAATTACGTGGCGCGGCGAAAGAAAAAGAAAATGCAGGTTTGGTTATTCGAGTAATAAAAATTACGCAATCTTGGTCAAGGTTTTGTGAATTTTGGTGAGCCAATTACGCTTTCAAACTACTTGAGTCAACACTTCCCTGATTGGAAAGAGCAAAATCACGAAGAAAAACCACAATGGTTTGCTCCTGCTGTTGATTCTGTATCAAAACAGGTGATGGTAAACATTAATAAAGCCGCCGCAGTGAATGCAATGAATTTAGTTGGGACAGCATTATTGTCTTCTCGTCAGCGTGCACTTTCTCGTGAGCAACTTTTAGAACAACTGGCGAGTTATCAACAATTACTACAAAACGTGCCTTATTCGGCAGATGTTGTATTGCCAACGGCTACGCCTGAAATGATGTTAAACCATGTATTAACGCTTGATCGTGTTGGCGTGTTAGTCGAAAAAGATAACTTTGGGGAAATTGTGCGTTTGAACGTGCGTCGGCCGTGTTGATGACTTACTACCGCAATAACATTCAACACTTATTTGTATTGCCATCTTTAGTTGCAAGCATTATTTTTGCATTATGAGGCGATTCAAAAAGATTTATTAGTCGAAGCTGTCGGCAAGATTTATCCATTCTTAAAAAGGCGAGTTATTCTTGCACTTTTTAGTGAAGAAGAGTTAAAAACTCAAATTCACCAAATTATTGATGAATTTGCGCGCCAACAGGGGATTAACTCTAATGATAATTTCTTATCTATCAATAAATCGAAAGTACGTATTTTTACAACTTTGGTCTGCGGAATGCGTGAAATCTTGCAACGTTACTACATTACGGTGACAATTTTTGCAAAAACAACCAGATATTTCACGTGCAGAGCTGGAAAAGAAAAGTCAACTTGTTGCACAACGTTTATCTGTATTGCATGGTATTAACGCGCCGGAGTTCTTTGATAAAGCGGTCTTTTCCATGTTCATTGCGAATTTGAAAGAGCAGGGGTATTTTTGATGAATCTGGCAATGGCAATCTTGAAAAATAGAATATTTGGCTTCAACGCTTTCTCATTTGATTTCAACGGAAATTTGTTTGACTGTCAAAGAACGGTTGAAAAAGCAGAAGAGCACGCTTAAGTTAGGTTTGAATTTTAGGAGCATCATTTGATGCTCCTTTTTATATTAGCTATATAAGAAGTGCGGTGAATTTAATAGTCCAAAGAAACTTTATGTCATATATCTAAGAAATTCCTTTTTCTTGACATACTTTGAATACCGCCATTTTCAGTAATGAAATCGACAATATGCCTCCATCTGATAGAAAAATGATACCATTAGCTTTGTTTTATTATAAATACTAGTAGCTTCTTAATACTCATTTTTTTCTATTAAGAATAGATTGGAGAACCTGTAATTTAAATTTGATTGTGTAGTGTTTTACCCATAAAAAAATCTGCACCTCAATTGTTGGTTTGGTTAGTCCAACTTTTGGGGTGCAGATCAAATTTCACCGCACTTTTTGTTTTTCTAAATTTAGAAATTAATTGGTTTTTAATTTGCTCCAATATTTTTTCATAAATATCGACAGCTTCACCAACATCACCTTGCATAATCCCTTTTTCTATTTCTGATGCTGGTGGAAATAGTTTAGGATCATTGGCAACTTCTGGGCTGAGTAATGCTTTTGACTCCTTCATTTGGCATAGAAAAGCCCATGCGTTCTACTACAACTTTGGCATTTTCTGGACGAAGTAAGAAGTCAATGAACTTATGCGCGCCTTCAACATTTTTGCTGTAGTTGGAATCGCATAGTTATCCATCCAGAAAAATTGCGCCTTCTTTTGGATACACAAATTGAAGAGATGGATTTTCTTTATGTGCTAAATAAGCAGAACCATTCCAAATCATACCAATTGCAGCTTCACCTTGTACGTAAGGGACTTCTGGAGAGTCAGAGTTAAAGGTTGCTACATTTGGTAAAAGTTTTTCTAAACGCTCATAAGCTGTTTTGATGTCTTCTTCATTGGTGGTATTTGGCGATTTACCATCAAGTAGTAATGCTACATGGAACACTTCACGCGCATCACTGGTCATGAGAACTTTGCCTTTTAAATTCAGGTTTTCCATAAATTTGCCCAGCTAGTGATAGTTTTAGGATCAATCTCATCCGCATTAACTTCAATACCTGTTAAGCCGTAAAACATAAGGTAATGAATATTTATTTTCTGGGTCGAATTCTTTGTTTAATAAATGTTTAGGAATTTGATGAATATTGGTCAATTTACTTTTGAACAATCGGTTGAAGCATCTTTTCCTTAATCATTTTATTTACGTAGTAACTTGATGGAAACACCAAATCATAGCCAGAGCCAGTATTCTGAGTAAGTTTGAGTTTCGCATACATTTCTTCGTTGCTTTCAAAGGTAGAATAAATCACCTCGATGCCGGTTTCTTTAGAGAACTGTGCGACTAAATCAGAAGGTACATAGTCTGTCCAGTTATAAACGTAAAGTTTGTTATTGGCAAAAGCGGAAACCGCGAAAAAGTGCGGTGGTGGAAAGGAAAAGATTTTTGAGTGAGTGAGCAAAGAATTTTTTCAATTTATTGACCTCCGAGGGTTATCGTTCATCATAAAACGCACAAATTTTGCGCGTGCGCAGTATAGCATTTTTTTCGTAAAAGGTTTGACATATTTCCCTTTCGGGGTAAGATTTTGCCAGTTTTTCCTAAGAGATTTTTTTATGCTTAATTTTGCCTATCAAGAACACGTTCGCTCTTATTATTTCGACCTCGTAACCAAGATTTTTCAATTCCGCCGCTCACTCAAATTGAACATGCTGATGTGTGTGTGATCGGGGCTGGATTTTTGGTTTTATCTGCGGCATTAGAACTGGCGGAGAAAGGAAAAAAAGTCATTGTATTAGAGGGCGCTCGAGTAGGCTTTGGTGCTTCTGGTCGTAGTGGTGGGCAGGCAATTAATGGCTTTGAAGAAGGCATTGATGAATACGTTAAACAAGTTGGCGAAGATAAAGCGCATAAACTTTGGAATATGTCATTAGAGGCCATTGATATTATTGATGAACGTATTGAAAAATATGGTATTCAATGCGACTGGAAAAAGGCTATGCAACATTGGCATTAAATAGAACGCCGAATGGATGACTTAATTGAAATGGAAAAAGAAAGTCATGAGAATTTTGGCTATCAGAATATGCAACTTTGGGATAAGGCTAAATTAAAACAGCACTTAGGCAGTGATATTTATGTGGGCGGCTTATTTGATAGTAACTCAGGGCATTTACATCCACTTAATTATTGCTTAGGTTTAGCGAAAGCTTGTGTTGATCTTGGTGTTCAGATTTTTGAACAATCTCCCGTAGTGGATATGGTTGAGAAAAATGGTTGCGTTGAGGTTAAAACAGCTAAAAGTGCGGTGATTTCTCAAGATGTTATTTTAGCCACCAATGCTTATATTGATGCTCTCCCGAAATCTATTCATCACGGAATTAATCGTAAAATATTACCTGTAGAAAGTTTTATTATCGCCACAGAGCCGCTAAGCCAAGCAGTTGCTGATTCTGTTATTAATAATGGCATGTCGGTGTGCGATAACAATTTATTATTAGACTATTATCGTTTGAGTGCTGACAATCGCTTGCTCTTTGGTAGTGATTCTAGCTCAGAAAAAAGATATGGTCGCGATTATGCGGAAAAATATGTTGCGCGTATTCCCGCAACTTGAAAATGTAAAAATAGATTATGGCTGGGCTGGCCCGATTGATATGACTTTAAATTCAACGCCACATTTTGGTCGTATTTCTCCGCACATTTATTTTGCTCATGGTTATTCTGGTCACGGTGTTGCTTTTGACTGGTCTTGCGGGGCGAATTGTAGCGGAGGCGATTTTGGGAGACGATGAACGTTTATCTATTTTTGAAGGCCTGAAAGTCCCTTCTGTTTATGGTGGTCGAATTATCAAAGATCTTGCGACAAAGATTGGTGTTCAATATTACAAATTTCTAGATAAATATCGTTAAGATATCAAAATGACCTAGTTTAAAAGCTAGGTCATTTTTTTATAAGTGGGCTTATTTATCACCACATGCTTTAATTGTTTCTGCTCAAGAACCAAAAGAATGAATGTTCGCTAAAAAAATAAGTTTGTTCTGCTTCAGGAATGGAAAACGGCATCAACTTGAGCAAATCTTGATGGATGGCTAAAAACTTGTGGAAAAATGACCGCACTTTGAATTTCTTCGAGCATTTCTGGATAAAGTGGTGAAACGCAACCTCCTCGTTCTATTCGACCTAAGCTGCAAGCAATGTGCAGCAGCATAAAAATCTACTTGAGGGCGTATTCACATCAGCTTGCCAGTAATGAGCTAATCGATCTCGTAAACGAAATATCATATCAATAATAGATTGATTTATTTGCCTGCGAATTTTCCAACGTTCTAGTTGCTTAAATAACCGCATTTCTTTTTATTAGTTCAAAAATTTGCTCACTAATTTACCGCACTTTACTGAAATAAAAACAGTGCACAGATCACAGTTTTGTAGCAAAATGGTAAAAATTTGTAAGGATGTAATAATGTTAGATTATGAGATGTTCAATCCATATGAAGGATTGATTTTTGATATGGATGGAACTTTTAATCGATACAATGCCCGTGCATGCACAGGCTTGGACGATGGTGGGAGAGCGATTTGGCTATGAATTTGATTGCCAAATTATGTATAACTTCGGCGGTGCGACGGTTCGAACTATTGCTGGGGAAATGATGAAAGCGGCGAATATGCCACTTGATCGAATTGAGGATGTGTTGGCTGCAAAACGTGAGTTGTCTTATCAACTTATTCCGACTCAATCAAAGTTATTGCCAACCTTTGAGATTGTTAAATCTTTTTCATCAGAAAAAGCCGATTGCTCTAGGTTCTGGCTCACACCGTAAAAATTATTGATATGTTGATGGATAAACTGGCTATTGCACCTTACTTTAATGCCATTGTCAGTGCAGATGATGTAAAAAGAACATAAACCACATCCAGAAACTTTTTACGCTGTGCGGAGTTAATTCAAGCAAATCCAAGTCGTTGTATTGTATTTGAAGATGCGGATTTAGGCGTGCAAGCGGGATTAAATGCGGGAATGGACGTGTTTGATGTGCGTACACGAGAAATCATTTCGCCAAGATAATGGATATTTTTTTCATTTTTAGCGCTGATTTTTGGCAAACTCATGCGTTATGCCTTATGTTTGTCAGTGCATTCTTGAGTGCAACGGTATTACCAGGTAATTCAGAAGTGGTGTTTGTTGCTCTTGCAGTCCCTAAATTGGCGCTGGGATCTTTTATCTAGTACAGATATATTGGAACTCGTTTTTCGCCACGCTTGGCAATGGATTGGGGAGTTTAACTACTTACGGGATTGGGCGATGGATGCCAAAAATTCGATCCTAAAAAATCACCGCACTTTATGGGCAATAAATCAGCTACGGCGTTATGGGGCGATTACTTTACTTTTAAGCTGGTTGCCTATCATTGGTGATTTATTTTGTGCCATAGCAGGTTGGTTAAGGTTAAATTTTGTGGCAAGTAGCGTCTTTATCTTTCTTGGAAAAACTGGTTCGTTATGTTGCGTTATTGTTTTTTTAGTGCACCATTCTTATTATAAAATGTGCAGAAAAAAAGCCCCACAATGAATGCAGGGGCAAATAACCTAAGGAACCAATTTTATTAAAACAACTGCAAGTTGCTTGTCCTATGAGACTAGCACTTTATAAGAAAGTTCAAATTTTTCTGAAAATTTTTTTAAATAAAAATTTGGGATAAAAAGCCCCACAATGAATGTGGGGCAAATAACCTAAGGAACCAATTTTATTAAAAACAACTGCAAGTTGCTTGTTACATAAGACAATGAGCCTTGCCATAAAGTTCATTAGCATTTGCAAAAATGAACATTTATTCAAATTTATTTTTTTAATCTACTGATTTATAAGGAAAAACTTTATGCCATTACTTGATAGTTTTAAAGTGGATCATACCAAAATGAATGCACCAGCTGTACGTGTTGCAAAAAAACGATGCGCACGCCAAAAGGTGACGATATTACCATTTTTGATTTACGTTTCTGTATTCCAAATAAAGAAATTCTTCCTCCAAAAGGTATTCATACGCTTGAACATTTGTTTGCGGGTTTCATGCGTGATCATTTAAATAGCGATCACGTTGAAATTATTGATATTTCTCCGATGGGATGTCGCACGGGATTCTATATGTCCTTGATTGGTACGCCAAATGAACAGCAAGTAGCACAAGCTTGGTTAGCTTCAATGCAGGATATTTTAGGTGTACAAGATCAAACAACTATCCCTGAATTAAATATCTATCAATGCGGTACTTATACGGAACATTCTTTGGAAGAAGCACACGAAATTGCAAAAATGTTATCGCACGCGGTGTAGGCGTGAATAAAAAAATGAAGATTTGGCACTCGATGATTCGTTATTAAAATAGGAGAAATCATGGCAACACTTGGCACAGCATTAACCCCTAATGCAACCAAAGTAATGATGTTGGGTTCTGGTGAACTGGGTAAAGAAGTAGTGATTGAATTGCAACGTTTAGGCGTTGAAGTTATTGCAGTCGATCGCTATGAAAATGCCCCCAGCACAACAAGTGGCACATCGTGCATACACCATTTCTATGTTAGATGGTGAGGCATTAAAGGCACTTGTGGAGAAAGAAAAGCCTGACTATATTGTTCCTGAAGTTGAAGCTATTTCGACTGCTACTTTGGTTGAATTAGAACAAGCCGGCTTTAATGTTGTGCCGACTGCAAAAGCAACTCAACTTACGATGAATCGTGAAGGATTCGTCGTCTAGCTTCAGAAGAGTTAGGGCTACCAACTTCGCCTTACCAATTTGTGGATAATTTTTCGGACTTTCAAAGTGCGGTCGAAAAAAATTGGTATTCCTTGCGTGGTGAAACCAATTATGTCTTCTTCTGGACATGGGCAAAGCATTTTAAAGTCTAAAGATGACATTCAAAAAGCTTGGGATTACGCGCAAGAAGGTGGGCGTGCGGGGGCAGGTCGAGTAATTGTTGAAGGTTTTGTCAAATTTGATTATGAAATCACGTTACTGACAGTTCGTCATATCAATGGTACAAGTTTCCTTGCGCCAATAGGTCATCGTCAAGAAGATGGTGATTATCGGGAATCTTGGCAGCCTCAGACTATGTCTGATATTGCATTATCAAAAGCGCAATCGATTGCTGAGAAGATTACTGGTGCATTGGGTGGATTCGGTATTTTCGGTGTAGAGATGTTTGTGTGTGGCGATGAGGTAATTTTCAATGAAGTATCGCCTCGTCCTCATGATACAGGAATGGTAACGCTGATTTCTCAAGAGCTTTCTGAATTCGCTTTACATGCTCGTGCGATCTTAGGTTTTACCAATCCCAGACATTATGTTGATTAGCCCATCTGCGTCTAAAGCTATTGTTGTGGAAGGTAAATCACAAAATGTGCAATTTGGTGGAATCGAAAAAGCACTGGCACAACCTCATACTAATATTCGATTATTTGGTAAAGGTGAAGTGAATGGTCATCGACGCTTAGGCGTTTTACTTGCGCGTGATGTATCCGTTGAAAAAGCATTGGAAAAAGTAAAAACAAGCTTATGAACAGCTAGAAATTAGTTTATAAAAAAATCTAAAGTGCGGTAAAAATTGATCTGACTCCAAAAAGTTAGACTGTGATTTAAAGGATTGTTTTTGATATTGTATCAGACTCAGTCCTTTTAATTTTAGTTGAGTCCATAGATGATTATAGTAATCCAAATGCTCTCTGACTGCATCAACAACCTCCCCTCTACTGTTGAATTTCCGACCATAAAAACATTCCGTTTTTAATCGCTCAAAGAAACTTTCCATCGCGGCATTGTCCAGGCAATTCCCTTTTTCTCGACATACTTTGAATGATGCTATTTTCTGCCAAGATTCGACGATAGGTTCAAGCTGTAAAATTCTTAAACGCAAGCGGTTTTCTTACGTTTTTAGGTGGAGGATGCATTTTTAGCATGGTGAGGCTTAATAGATGGTTGTCCTAATAGTTTATGAGAAATTAGCCCATTTATGCCATTTTTTTCAACGAGTTTCAGTAGGTTACCACTAAAGTGACTGAAGGAATATTGTAAAAATGAGTTGCTTTAGGATTATCAAGATTAAGCCCTCAAAGCCAAGCTGTTTGTAGCGTTTAATCCACTTATCTGCTGTTTGATGGCTAATATTAAACTGCTGACATAGTTCAATTTTTAGTATAGCGTTGGCTTAACTATGCTTTTAAAAAGTACACATTGCTGCATCGAATCGGTCTCTATCCAAGGCATCATCAATCTCCAGTGGATTTGGTATTTTGATGATAAGTTTACGAGATGATTGGGCAAATGGCGACAAAGACTTATTCGCCTGGCGTGAAGCTACAGGTAAAACCGCCTTTGAAAATGCACCAAAAATATGATGGCAAAATTAGCGAACAAGAATACTTTGATAACGGCGTATTAATGATCGCAATGGTAAAAGCGGGCGTAGAATTAGCTTTTGAAGCAATGGTTGCAAGCGGTATTTATGAAGAATCAGCTTACTATGAATCACTTCACGAATTACCATTAATTGCGAACACCATCGCACGTAAACGCTTATACGAAATGAACGTGGTAATTTCTGATACTGCAGAATATGGTAACTACTTATTCTCTAACGTAGCGACCCCAATTCTTGCAAAAGAAATTATCCCTAACCTTCAAAAAGGTGACTTGGGCGAGCCAACTCCAGCAGTGGAAATCGATAACATCACCTTACGCGATGTAAACGATGCAATTCGTAACCACCCTGTTGAATTAATCGGTCAAGAATTACGTGGTTATATGACAGATATGAAACGTATCGCAGTTGCGGGTTAATTATTAAACCAGTAAAATTCAAGCCAACTTATTCAATAAGTTGGCTTTTTTTATAATCCAAAGGAATTAATATGAAAAAAACAATAAAAATTTTTAACCGCACTTTTAAAGTGAGTTTGGTAGCTGTGGTGTTAGGATTAGTTAATTCGGCATGGGCAACAGATCTCACTTGCTCAAACTCAACAGGATGTCAGTATTCTTGGGGTGCATCACCTAATTGGACTTTCAACAAAAACCAACAAACATCAATTAGTGATGCAATTAATGTAACTATTACACCAGGAAACTACCAAAATATCGCTAAAACCGATGTTGGAACTCGCATAGATGGAGGAAAACCACTAGCCTCTAGCGATTCACTATTTGGTATTTTTGACCTTACTGATAGAAATAATCAACTTACTCTTAAATCTGGTGTAAATGCCACACTTAAAGAAGACTACCCTTCAAGTTCACTTTTAGATATATCGGGGGCAGTTGCTACTTTAGAAAAAGGCTCAAAACTCATTGTTGAGAAAAATTACGCACAAATTCACAATATAACTGATGCTTATGGTGATTCAAGTGGCAACTCAGCGATTGAATCTCGTGGTGGCAAAATTAATACAGAAGCTGATATTGAAATAAATAACGATGGTTCTAGCGCAATTGAATCTCAAAAGACCTCTGTTATCAATTCATCCAATCATAGTATCAAAATGAATGGAAAGAATAATATTGCCTATGCAATATTCGGTAATGATGTGGTCAATATTGATAATGTACAAATTACAGGAAATCAAGATATGCAATTTGTTTTCAATATTGGTACTGATGATGAACTTCAAACCATTAAAGCTAATAAATTAAAAAGCGACTCTTAATGATAAAAAGTGGTTTATTCACTACATCAGATGGAGGATCGCAAACAATAACACTAACCAATTCTGAAAGTAACGCTGGTTATGGTTTACTCGCATTCCCATTGGGCGATGAGCAGTTAGTTAAAATTAATTTAGAAAATACAACATTAAATGCTACTCAAGCATTAATCTCGCTTAATGATAAAAAAACTTCCCTCTTGAAGCAGAAGATGAGGATGATGCATCTAATTCTACACCAGCTGGAGTCTATCATCTAAACTTTACTGCAAGTAAAAACTCCAAAACTAACTGGCGCAATTCTTGAAAAATCCAGATTGGCCAGTTAAGAATGAAAATCAATTTATCTATGTCTAATAGTCAATGGAGTTTCAATAAATCAAGCACATTGAATAACTTAGATGCTAACAGTTCTGACATTACATTTACTCCAACTTCTGAATATAAAACATTAACAATTAAAGATAACCTCACAGGTTCTAGCACATTTAACCTCAATACCAATATTGCTGAAAATAAAAGAGATAAAATCGTTGTTAAAGGTACTGCCGAAGGTAATCATAAAAATTGGTGTAACCAACCAAGGCGCGAATGTTGCTAACGGAAAAGTGACACTTGTCGAAACTAATGGCGGTAATGCTGCATTTAGCTTAACGAACCAGAATAATCGTGTAGATTTAGGAGCTTATCAATATTTCCTAACCAAAGAGGGAAATAATTGGGTATTAGCGAATTCTAAAAATGCAGTCACCCTCAACTCCACCTGTTGCACCAGTTACACCAAGTAAACCTGTAGTGACTCCAAGTAAACCTGTGGTGACTCCAAGCAAACCTGTGGTGACTCCAAGTAATCCAGTGGTGACTCCAAAGCAAACCTGTGGTGACTCCAAGCAAGCCTGTGGTGACTCCAAGTAAGCCTGTGGTGACTCCAAGTAATCCAGTGGTGACTCCAAGCAAACCTGTGGTAACGCCTAGCACCCCAGTAGTAACCCCAAGTAATCCAGTAGTACCACCTGCAGTTCTACCAAGCGCACCGTTACTTTCAGACTTAGCAAATGCACAAGTTTCTCTTCGTCAAGCACAATTGCTTTTTAGTGGAAGATGATTTAAGTGGCATCCATCAACGTCTAGGTGAAGTGAAAAAAATGGTGAAAAAAAGGCAATGTGTGGGTTCGTAATGTGAATTCTCGTCAAAAATTAGCCGCACTTTCGACAGGGTGAGAGTGAAACTTCTGGCTTTAAAACAAAAACGTACATAGCTTACAAGTGGGGCGCTGATGCTGCTGTAACAGATAATCTCCGTGTTGGTGGGGTTTGTTGGTCGTAGCCAAGCAAACGTTGATTTCAATGGTTATTACGGTGATGGCAAAGTAAGAAGCAACAGCGTGGGCTTATATGCAGCTTACCTTGCAGATAACGGTATTTATGTAGATAACATCGTGAAATACAGCCGTTTACACGCTAACTCAGATCACACTGAAAAACGCCATTACAACGCTTATACTATTTCGAGTGAATTAGGTAAACGCTTTTAGCCTTGCGAATGATTGGACAATCACTCCGCAAGCACAATTAGCGTGGACACATATTTCATCACAAGAGAATGAAGATAGCTTATCTTCTGTTTATTCTCGAATTGGTTTACGTGTAGCCAAAGGCTTTGCATTAAGTAATGGTTGGAATTTACAACCTTATGCAGAAGTCAATGCGATTACTAGCAAAAAACCATAGCAGCAAAATTCATTACACAAACAGCGCGCTTGATGTCGCAAGCAGCCGCGGACGTTTTGAAAGTACGGTCGGTTTAAATGCGGGATTTGCAAATCATCGTTTTTGGTTTAGAAGTAAGCCGTGCAGATGGTAAAAAAACTTCGATAAACCTTATGCAATTCAAGCGGTTTATCATTATAGCTGGTAGTATCTTGCTAAACATACCTTTTTAAAAAGTGCGGTGAAAATTCACCGCACTTTTGTTTGTCCCAACTAAATATTCAAAAATCTTATAAATTTCAGAATCTTTTACGATCTCAGATAATGGATGGATTGGATTTTACGAATTGTGCGAGATTTTTCCACGAATTAAAAATTGTTTCAGTGCTGGCTAAATTGCCCCTTTTCTAGAGATACCTTTAAGCAAATCGCCATTGGTGATACCTGTTGCAGTAAACACTAGATTGTCATCATGCACAAGATCTTCAAGTTTTAACACTTCATTGATTTTTTTACGCCTAATGCTTCACAACGCTGAATTTCATCGGCAGCAATTTTTATTTTCTTCGGTATCACCTTTTACTTCGTTACGAGGAAGCAAACGAGCTTGCATATCGCCACCTAATGCACGAATTGCCGCTGCAGCAGCCACACCTTCTGGTGCGCCACCGATTCCGTAAAGAAGATCGACTTTGGCATCAGGTAAACAGCACAATACGGAACCTGCCACATCACCATCAGGAATTGCCATTACTCTCACGCCCAAGTTATGCATTTGTTTAATTACCGCATCATGGCGTGGTTTTGCCAATACCATTACGGTGAGATCAGAAAGGGATTTTCCTAGCTTAGATGCGACACGGCGAAGATTTTGTTCTAGTGGTAAAGTTAAATCAATCATGCCTTTAACATCGGGGCCAACCACCAATTTTTTTCCATATACATATCTGGTGCCTTTAAAAAGGTATTTCTACCGCCGGCAGCCAAGACAGAAATAGCATTAGACTGACCCATTGCGGTCATACGCGTGCCATCAATAGGATCAACGGCGATAGAAACCAATTCTCCCATGCCAGAACCGACTTTTTCACCAATATAAAGCATTGGTGCTTCATCAATTTCCCCTTCACCAATCACGATTTCAGCATCCATATGAATTAAGTTCAGCATATAACGCATGGCTTTCACTGCTGCATTATCAGCTGCATTTTTATCTCCTCGACCAAGCCACATATGAGCCGCTAACGCAGCTGCCTCAGTCACACGTGAAAAATTCAATAGCCAATGCACGATTCATCATTATTCTCCTTCTGCTTACTTTTCTGAGATCATGGCAAAATGCCGTTATTTTATCATCGCGTAATCGTTTGCATAATAATTTTTTCTCCAACGCTTTAAAAAGGAAAATTTACTGGGTAAAATACTCTCAAACTTACCCATATTTACAAGGAAATCATTATGTCTTTAGAAATTTTAGACCAGCTTGAAGAAAAAATTAAACAAGCGGTAGAAACTATCCAATTACTTCAATTAGAAGTTGAAGAATTAAAAGAGAAAAACGCAGAATCTCACAGAAATATCGAAAGTTTACAAACTGAAAATGAACAACTGAAAAATGAACACCGCAACTGGCAAGAACATATTCGTTCATTGCTTGGCAAATTCGATAACGTTTAATCGTAATAAAAAGGCTTAGAAAATCTAAGCCTTTTTTTATTTTAATTATTTCAAAAATATTCTTTTTACTTTTTCCCTGTGTTAGGGAATAAAAAAATAAATACAGGATAATCAAATGCACATTTGCATTCTCTCGGGCAGTACTTTTAGGTGGCGCAGAATATGTTGCCGAACATTTAAACGATATTTTAGAAACTCAAGGTTTTTCTACCGCTCTTTTTCACGGACCAAGTTTATCCGATATCGAAAATGAAAAATTTGGCTTGCTGTGACTTCAACTCATGGTGCGGGCGAGTTGCCAGATAATTTAAAACCTCTATTTGATGAATTAGCTAAAAAGTCAAAGCGATTTTTTTCAGATGTTCGCTTTGCGGTTGTTGGATTAGGTAATTCTGATTATGATACTTTTTGCTATGCAGCGGATAAAGTTGAGCAAACTCTCCAAGAAAAAAAGTGCGGTAAAAAAATTTGCGAGACTTTAAAAATTGACGTGCTAAACGTGGATGATCAAGAAGGCTATGCCGAAGCATGGTTACCGAGCTTTTATCGAGGGATTAAAAATGATTGCTTTAATTCAGCGTGTGTCTCAAGCGAAAGTTGATGTAAACGGTGAAACAATAGGACAAATTGGCAAAGGTTTACTAGTTTTGCTTGGTGTAGAAAAAGAAGATAATCAAGAGAAAGCGGATAAACTTGCTGAAAAAGTGCTTAATTATCGAATTTTCAGTGATGAAAATGACAAAATGAACTTAAATGTTCAACAAGCACAAGGGGAATTACTTATTGTTTCTCAATTTACATTAGCAGCGGATACACAAAAAGGTTTGCGGCCAAGTTTTTTTCAAAAGGTGCGCCCCCAGCATTAGCTAATGAATTATATGAATACTTTATCCAAAAGTGCGGTGAGAAATTACCAGTTTCAACAGGGAAATTTGCAGCGGATATGCAAGTAAGTTTAACAAACGATGGCCCTGTTACGTTTTGGTTAAACGTATAAATAAGAACGGTTAAGTTAGTAATAAGATTCTTAAGACTTTTAGAAAATTAAGCACGCTAAATAGCTTAACTAATGGAATATCTGCGTTAAACGTACATATTCCATTAGTCAACGTCAACTAACAACATAGTACCCTAACAACAAGGTTGGTGAGCAAAAAGGCGAACTGAAGCCCTCCATTGCTCCCTCGTCCATAAATGGACGTTTCCTCTCACCAATGGCCACTTATAATAACAAAGGGTGAATTATCACCGTTGCTATTTCACTGATTAGGGATAATCGGGAATGTCAGACAACAGCCCGCCAAACCCAATAGGCAAAGTGCACAGCGCAATGCCAAATGGCACAAACATCCATTCTTGCGCCTAAATCTTTTCATTTATAGTCTGTGTTATCAGCTACAAACTCACTGTACAGGAATATGGTATGCCTTTTTCCTAGGTTAAAACTGTGATCTAGATCACAAAAATAAAAAAATGCGGTGAAATTCTTTTAAAAATTTCACCGCACTTTTAAGGATAAATGATTATTGTCGGATTAAAAGGGGCAACAGCTTCACAAGCGATCCCTTCTTGTCTTCCTGTAAAGCCTAGTTTTTCAGTAGTCGTTGCTTTCACATTGACTTGCTCAATATCGCATTGTAGGTCTTCAGCTATTTTTGGCACGCATGGCATCAATATGTGGACGCATTTTAGGGTGCTTGTGCAATGATAGTGACATCGACATTACCAATTTTATATCCCTTTTCTTGCACTTGACGAAATGCTTCACGCAATAGCCCACGACTATCAGCATTTTTTTATATTGCATATCGGTATCAGGAAAAAGCTTTCCGATATCACCTAAAAGCCGCGGCGCCCAAGATTGCATCGGTTAAGGCATGTAATGCCACATCGCCATCTGAGTGCGAAATAAACCCAGTATGATAAGGCACTTCTACACCGCCAATAATTAATGGGCGATGTTCACCAAAAGGCATGAACATCAAAACCATGTCCAATTCTGATCATAATTTATTCCTTGTTAAATAAAATTCTGCTAATGCTAAATCTTCTGGACGAGTCACTTTTAAATTATCGCTACGCCCAGCTACCAAGTGCGGTTGAAATCCTGCGAGTTCCATTGCCGATGCTTCATCCGTTATATTCGCACCTTGTTGAATCCCTGTGGAAAGTACATTTCTTAATATATCTACTGGGAAAAAAACTGTGGTGTCATCGCTTGCCAAAGTTGGCGACGATCTTCTGTTTTTCACAATACATTGCTTATTATCCGCCCGTTTAATCGTATCCGTCGCTGGAATTGCCAAAATGCCCCCATGTTCATCTTCAATGGCTAGCAATTTATCAATGTCGGCGTGTTGTAAACAAGGACGAGCTGCATCATGAACAAGCACCCACGCATCTTTTTTTCCTCAATCGTGTTTAAACCATTTAATACGGATTCAGCTCGTGTTGCGCCACCTTCTACTAACTGAATTTTACTAGAGAGTGATAGCTTAGCAATATAAGGATCATCTTTGCTCACCGCCAAAATAATTTTTAGATACGGCAGGATGAGAAAGCATAACATCAAGTGTGTGTTCGAGCAGTGTTTTGCCAAGTAGCGTTAAATATTGTTTCGGTTTATCCGCTTGCATTCTCGAGCCCACGCCAGCAGCTGGCAATACCGCAATAATTGAACGAGCCATTATTTATTCTCTTTCACAATGTGATAAAACACTTCGTTTTCTTTTACCATACCATGCTGCATTCGCGCACGTTCTTCAATGGCCTCAAAACCTTTGGTTAGTCCTTGAATCTCCGCATTAATACGCTGGTTGCGTTGAGACAGTTTTTTTCATTTTCCGCTTGGTTTTCTACAATCTTTGCAGCAGTGTCGCGGTAATCGAAGAAACCATTACGGCCAAACCATAAGTCATATTGAAACAAAGCTAATACGGCAAAAAGAATGAGAATAAGAAGTCGCATAAAAATGTTGGTGATGAATAAAATTGCGGTTAGTTTACCGTGAAAAGGGGGGAAAGGCGATAGGATAAAAAAGAAAGTGCGGTAAGTTTTACATCTAAATCTCGCGTTAAAAAAATGTGACGAACATCACAAATTTAATAGAATTACCAAGAAAGCGCCCCAAAAAAATAAAAAGGCTTGCTATACTCTCCCTCGTTTTTACTAACCCTAAAGTTAAAAAGGAATATAACATGAAAAACAACGTTAAAAATGACCGCACTTGCAGCACTTTCTGCTCTTGTTTTTATCTGGCTGTGGCGCACACAAAATGAAGTCAGAAGAACACGCAAATATGCAATTACAACAACAAGCTGTTCTTGGCTTAAACTGGATGCAAGATTCCGGTGAATATAAAGCATTAGCTTATCAAGCCTACAATGCGGCAAAAAGTAGCATTTGATCACGCAAAAGTGGCAAAAGGTAAGAAAAAGCAGTTGTGGTTGATTTAGATGAAACCATGTTAGATAACAGCCCTTATGCTGGTTGGCAAGTTCAAAAATAATAAACCATTCGATGGTAAAGATTGGACTCGTTGGGTAGACGCGCGTCAATCTCGTGCAGTTCCTGGTGCGGTAGAATTTAACAATTACGTAAACAGCCACAAAGGTAAAATGTTCTACGTAACAAACCGCAAAGATAGCTCTGAAAAAGCAGGCACTATCGATGATATGAAACGTTTAGGGTTTCAATGGCGTGGAAGAATCTGCATTTTATTTGAAAAAGACAAATCAGCTAAAGCGGCTCGTTTTGCAGAAATTGAAAAACAAGGCTATGAAATCGTACTTTATGTAGGCGATAACTTAGATGACTTTGGTGATACCGTATATGGTAAATTAAACGCTGACCGCCGTGCATTCGTTGATCAAAAACCAAGGCAAATTTGGTAAAACTTTCATCATGTTACCTAACGCAAACTACGGTGGCTGGGAAGGTGGCTTTAGCCGGTGGATATTTCAAAAAAAGATACACAAGGCAAAAATCAAAAGCTCGTTTAGATGCAGTACAAGCTTGGGATGGTAAATAATTTTCCATTAAAAAATCGATTTAAATATTGATTATAAAAAAATTTAGTTGGGGGCTAAGCTCAGTTTTTTTACTGGCTTAGCCTTTTTAGTTTCTTTGAGATTAACTAAAGTAATCATCATTACTACATGCTTAAGTTTTGTTATGATGTTGCAAAATCTTTCAAAAATAGAAATCTAATTCAATGAAGAAGAATTTTTCGGCAGGAAAAATTGCCCGTCTAAAGGAAAAAGTGCGGTTAATTTTCACCGCACTTTTTAAGTCAAAAATCAAAACCTCAAACGCTGTCATTGGATGAAACCAAAGTTGTGTTATTCAATAAACCTTTTGATGTTCTCACTCAATTTACCGACGAACAAGGACGCACCACTTTAAAAAGATTTTATCTCAATTCCAAATGTTTATGCGGCAGGTCGATTAGATAGAGACAGTGAAGGATTACTGATTTTAACCAATAATGGCGAATTACAACATCGTTTGGCCGATCCCAAATTTAAAACAGAAAAAACCTATTGGGTGCAAGTGGAAGGCATCCCTGAAGAAACCGATTTAGCACAACTCAGAACAGGTGTAGAACTCAAAGATGGCATGACAAAAATCCGCTCAAGTGCGGTTAATTTCAGAGCCAAATTTATGGGAACGCAATCCACCTATCCGAGAGCGAAAAAATATTCCCACAAGCTGGTTAGAAATTAAGATTAGTGAAGGGCGTAACCGCCAAGTGCGAAGAATGACTGCGCATATTGGTTTCCCCACTTTACGATTAGTAAGAGTGAGTATGGGCTCATTATCTATTGATGGATTAGCAAATGGCTCATTTAAATTATTATCATTGGATGAAATAAAAGCGTTATTTCAGACCGTCAAATTATAAAAGATAGGGCAAGTATTTAGCTTGCCCTAAATTTTTCGCTCATAAACATTAAGCAGAAAAACGGTTAATAAAAACTAAACTGCTTTCAAACTCTTTCAGAAGATTACTTTCAGCTCGCAATTCATTCCAAATTAACGGGTTACGGTCTAAGTATCCGCTTTCAAAAATTCAATGTCCAATCATTCAAAGTGCGGTGCGTTTCAAGGATGAAATTTTTGCAGTTTCTGTTGCTTGACGAGACTTATTAAGAATAACCGCAAGACGAAGCAATCGCATTAAAGCTCATCACATCTTGCTCGCCATAACGTGCAAATTTAAAAAAATTCAGCAGGTTTAAGCGTGCCGATATGCCAACGCACTAACGCGGTAAGCAAACGTTGCTGTTCGCGATCAAACCCAGGTAGTTCCATATTTTGTAAGATATAAGCCGAATGTTTTTGTAAACCTTTGTGATTAATCACAATGCCAACTTCATGCAAGCGCGCTGCCCAAAGCAGGATTTCGCGCATTTCTTCAATAAACTCTGTCGATTGCCAATCTTGATATTGTGCACTGAGTAAATTAGCACTATCCGCAACACGGTGAGCTTGAGCTTGGTCAATATTGAATTGTTCGCTTAATCCCCAAGCTGTGCGCGCTCTAATATCTGCAACTTGAAAGTTTTTCTCTAGGCTATAAATTACGCCTTCGCGCAATGCACCGTCAGAATAGCGCATTTGTTGAATATGAAAAACTTCAAACACCGCACTTAAAATCGCTAAACCGGGTACAAAAACATCCACGCGGTCTTGGTTTAAACCGTTAATATTTAGCTCGGTAAAGTGTTTAGCTTGTAGCGTTTGCTCAATTAAAGCATTTAATCGCTCGGCTGTAATGGTTCCATTTGGATCAAGATTAGTCGCAATGACTTGCGCTACAGTTTTAATCGTGCCCGATGATCCGAGCACAGATTGCCAACCTAATTTGCGATATTCAAATCCTAAATCTTCGATTTTATTTACCGCACTTTGGCGCGCTCGTTGAAAGTTTTTCTAGAGAAATGACACCATCGGTAAAAAAATTGAGTCGCAAAAACTCACATCACCCCATGTGGCGGCTTTTCAGCCACAAGCGGCGTGAAATCATCACCGATGATCATTTCTGTCGAGCCACCACCAATATCCACAACGAGCTTGCGGCCTTTTTTTCTGGTTGCGTGTGGCATACGCCTGCGTAGATAGTTTTAGCTTCAGTTTGCCCACTAATAATATTAATGGGATAGGGGAAAACTTTGGCTGCTTGACGTAAAAAAATTCGTCATTATTCACCGCTCTTCGTAACGTATAAGTACCAACTACATTGACATTTTCAACAGGAAATCCTTTGTAAACGTTCGGCAAATAAGGCTAAGCAATTTACACCACGCGTGATGGCCTCTTGATTAAGCACCGCATTTTCATCTAAGCCTTCCGCGAGTTTCACTTTTTGTTTTAAGCGAGAAAGTACTTGGATTGAGCCGTTCACAATACGCGCAACAATCATGTGGAAGCTGTTTGACCCTGAGATCAATCGCCGCGATTTCACGTACATCGCTGCGGTGCTGGGGTTCTAAAAATAGGGTGATTCATAAAAATTCTAAAAATTCAAATTGATAAAGTAAGTCAAACACCTGGTTTGTACTAGAAACGGATTGAAAATAAAGTTGTGGCATTAAGCGGTAACGTAAGGTTACTTCTGCTAAGCCATCAAATAAGCCTACACCATATTTTTATTTGTAAGCGGTTAGTGAGATTTCCGCTGACGGTCACTTTGGATTTATCACCCACACCCGATGTGCCAAGGTTTAAATCTTGGATACCAAAAAGCCTCGCCAATACTTCCCACTAATTTACCGCTCTTTGAAAGCCCTAGACCAAGTAACGCAGCCCCCACGGATCCACTGGATCCCGCCTCACCACTATTTTCTAATGAACGACCCGTTAACAAATAGGAAAGTGCTTGATCTTGTGGTTTACTTGGTTCGCTAAAGATGGTGACATCAGGTCTATCAGCCGTACCTATTACTCTAACACCAGCAGTAATTTTTGCTGTCTTCCATTGCTTCTGGATTGCGAATTGCCTCTATATTCAACGTAGGTTGTGTCGCTTGACCTGAAAAAGTTAATTTGTCCTTTTCGAATTAATAAATCTTGTCCAAAAGATGCATAGCGTCCTTTAGTTAAATTAATCTGACCAAATAAACCTAAATTGCCTTTTATCTTGTTTCACGGAAAGTAAACCATCAAGATTGGTTTTCAAACCATAGGCATCAAGGCTGACGTCTTTACCAATATTGATGCGTAAATCAGAACGAATATCCATGCCTGATTTTGTTTTTTTGCCGCAAATTCACGTTTAATCAGTTCTTCTTTTGCTCTTATGAGGACCATTTAAAAATAACTTCATCTTCACTCACTGGTTCAGCAGTATCTGGTAAGCTATCAATTCTAATTCGCGCCCAAGGAATATCCACCGTTCCGCTTAAATTCAATTCTTTCGGATTCGCTTTTTACCGTGATATTTGGACTGAAACGTAGTTTCGCCATAGAAGGAATATCCACGTTAAAATTATTTGCCTGAGCATTTTAATTCTGTTGTCCAATGTTCGATATTCGCCCAGTTTGCTCGGCCAGTTAAATTCAAACGGCTATCGCTAGTTTCAATTTTGCCCTGTAAAGTGGAATTATTACCGTGGAAATGTACGGCAATATCGCCATCAGTAATATTGACTGGCATAGATTTTTAAGTTGGTACGAATATTACGAATATTAAAGTTGCCATTTAATAATGGTTTCTCTAAATTCCCGCCGAAACTTAACTTCGAGACTACCTCACCATTTACTGATTCCCCGCTAGTAAGTAGCTGATTTGCGATAGACAGGCTTAATCTTTCTATTGCAAGAGTTCCGCTAAGTTGACGATTTTTTTAGCCAGGTCATTTAAATGAATATCGCCTACAATTCTGCCTTGATTATGTACATTGATGTCTGTTTTTAAAACCAAATTGTTATTTTGAATGTCGGCGTTAAGGGTTAATTTTGGAATATCCAATTTAAACGTACGGTAATCCAATTTTTGAGAGAAGGCTAAATGATTGCCATCTACTTTGGCAGTAAATTGGAATGGTTTATCCGTAAACCAAGCAACGTTACCTTGCGCTTGCAAGTTTCCTTTGAGGCTATCTTGTTCGATAAGTTTATTGACTAAATCCAAATTAACACGTTTGAATTGGAAAGGAATATTCCCTTGCTTGCCCACATTGAATGCTTGGGGAAAACATAATTCTACATCTGTATTTTGCCAGCAATGTGCGGCAATATTGGCTTGTGTTTGTTTGTGATCGTAAGACACCGCAATAGCTTGGTTAGATTTTACATCGCCAATAGGTGTATCGAATTTTGCTTGGGAAAGTGTGCCTTTCCATTGCTCCAAAGTGCGGTCAAAATGACCGTTAATTTGTAAATTTGCAGCAACAGGCTCACCTTCGGATTTAAGCGTTAACAGATGATTTTGTTCATCGCCAGATAAAGCGAGATCAAGTAAACGGAGTTTAACACTTTCACCATAATGAAGTTGCTCTGCCTTAATATTGAATTGTCCTTTAGCTAAAGGATTGCTTTTTGATATTCCCTTTCGCGCTCGCTTTTAGATAATTGGAAACCTTGCAAGTGTAAATTAGACGAAGTTAAGTCAAGATCAAGATTTGGACTGGTGAACTGACCAGAAATAGCCGCATGCCCTTTCACATTTCCGCTTAAATCAGACCATAAACCACGCAAATTCGGTGCATCAACATCTAATACAAAAATCAGAATGGTCATCTAATACACCTCTTGCGTTAAGATGATTTTTCACCATATCTCACCTGCAAATCAGGTACTGTTAGAAGTACATTTTGATTAAGTGTTGCGGAGCCTTTTAAACTAATGGGTTTTGAAGACAGCGTCCCATTTAAATCAGCTACAGGCAGTTCCACTTGCCAGCCTTGAGAGCCTGCAAAGCCACGAGAATGCAATTTGCCAGATAGTGTTGCAGGCATGACAGGTACATAAAAACCGATATTCATTTTTTTCTAAATCGGCTTGTACATCCCAGTTTGCTCCCTCTTTCCAGTTTGCAGTCCCCACAAATTCACTTTTACCGTCTAACGAAGCTATCCCCAATTTATTGACGGTTACTTCATAAAGTTTGCCATCGGCATTAAGGTCCACTTTAGATGCGGGAATATAATCCATTCCATCTACGCCACCCTTAAGTTCAGCATGATAATTCAGTAAATCCCCCGTGAGCTTAAGTGTCACATCATTAATTTTAAGTGGCGCCATTGTGTTTACAAAAGCATATTGTCCTTTTGCCACATTTAATGTGAGGTTTAGGGGCATTTTTGTCTTGTGCTAATTGCACTTCGCCATTCAGTTCAGCATCTAATACGCCTTTTTGTTTTTAAAGAAAGTGCGGTGGATTTTTTTCAATGATCCCGAAAGCGTAAGATCGATATCACTCGCTGGTAAAATTTCTTTTCCTGCGGATTCCAACGGCTCCAAATGGGATTTTAAAGTTAAATCTAGTGGCATATCGCCATCAAGTTGTAATTTACCTTGCGAATACAGATTACCCAACGAGCTTTCTACCGTTAATTTTTTTGTAATTGCAGTTGGTTATCGACGGTATCCGCCTGTGCAATCAGGCTTGGGACTTCAATAGATTGAAGTGTTTCACCTTTTTTTCATTCACCGCTTGATAATGCCAGTTTTTTTGCCTTTAATCGCGGGGATGTGTAAATCAAAAAGGAAGAATTATTTCTGATACATTGCCTAAAAAAAGCAGGCGTTAAAGATTGCTCAATCGCATCCCAATCTACAGGCTTATTCGGCTGTTCGGCTTTTTGGCTCTGATTTAACTTCAGGCAATTTTTTTGAAATCACTGAAATATCGTTAATTTCAGTCGGCGCAAGAGTTAAGTCTTTTTCATTATTTAAACTTACCGCACTTTTTAAAATGACTGAGAGTAAGATGAGTCTGATCAACATTTACGGATAAATCTTGCACTACCAAATTTTCTGCATTAATACCAATTGGCAAGGAAATACGCTTCATTGGGCCAGACTTTTGAATCATCAGGCGTTGATGGAGGCAGTAATGCGGTATTAATCGCAATCGTCGGTTTATTAAGGGTGAAATCGCGTAAACAAACCTCACGTGAAAGCAAACAACCGAAAATCAAGCTGTAAACGTGCTTGTGCAATATGAGTATCAATCCCAGCGGTTTGATAACGAACATTATTTAGCACCAAGCCATTTTTGTAGTCCGCCTTCAATTTGCTCAACGGAAAAACTATCAAGCATTTTATCGGCGAGTTGAATTAAACCTCTTTGCCCCGCATCGAAAGAAAGTGCCCCAGCAACACCTAAAAACAGGCACCAAAAATGACCGCACTTCCGATACAAACAGCCTTGCGCACCCAATGTTTTTTTATTAGGCTGCTCAGGTGATTTTTGGTGAAGTTTCTGATGGTTGTATTTGTTCTGTCATAAATTCACCTTAAATTTCTGTACCAAGTCCGATGTAAAATTGAATATTTTTTTGCTGTTATCTTTATCACGAATCGGGGTGGCAATATCAAATTTAATTGCGCCCACTGGTGATGCCCAACGGACACCAACGCCTGCGCCATAACGCAATTCTTTTAGTCGTGTAATCATTAGCTGCTAATCCGCTATCTGCGAAGGTCGCAGCCCACCAATTCGGATAAACTTGATATTGATATTCTAAAGAACCTGCAAGTAATCGCGAGCCACCAACCAATTTTTCCGTTTTTATTTTTTTAGGCGCAATTTTTATAGCCGTAACCGCGCACACTGCGATCGCCACCAGCAAAAGAAACGAAGTGCGGGTGGAATTTTTTTCAATATCCTTTGTATGTAAATACCCAACTTCAGCACGAGCAACGATACGGTGATTTTCCGCATAAGTACGAATCCATGCGCTAGAGGCTTGCACTTTTACGAAAGACGCTTCCGATAACCAAACTTTGTTACCCACATCAAACGTGATTTTTTTGTACGTCGCCCCAAGTTGCAAAAGAACCGCCACGTAATCGGGTGCGAGTAAATCCGACCGTTGGATAAAGGAGGAATGTTTTATCGGTTATATCGGCTTGTGTAAAACTGTCGTATCGCGCACGAAGTCCGCCAAAAATATTGCCAGCCATGTGCGTTGTTCCAATAACGTAACGCGGACAATGTAAGCGCTCTCGTATTGGTATCATTCTCTTTTTCACCTTCCCAACCGACAGAGTAATCATAGTAATAATTTAATGGATTTTTTTAAGTAGAGGCATTCGATAAGTTGCCTCTAGAGTTTGTTTTGGTGCTGAGAGATAAAAGATTGGTACGGAAACTATGTCCACGGCTATTAATCCACGGTTTTGTCCAACCAATTTGAGTGTGCACGCCACCATCAGTTGAAAAAGCCCACCCCCAGTTCCATCGCATTTTTTTACGTGGATAAAGAATAATCTCCACATCCACAGTTTTGCTTTTTATGATTAACATTAGGTTGAACTAATACTGAGCTAAACCAATTTGAAGATGAAAAAAATCGCTGGTTAAATCCGATAAGTTATTCATTAAATACGGATCACCAGATTTGATGTTAAGAATATTATTTAAGTAATCATCCCGAATTTGTGAATGGCTAAAAAGTAATATTGCCATAATGATAACGAACACCGCTATCAAATAACATTCGCCACCATGCTTGATGGGTTTCAGGGCTGATTTCTAAACGTGAAATCTTAAATTCCCCATCAAAATATCCACGATTTAATGCTAAACGTGAGATCGCTGTTTTGTAATCATCGTAAGTTTGGTGTTCAACCAAAACGCCTTCTTTTTGGCAAGTTTTTACGTAACTCATCAAAAATTTTCATCTTGTGCGGCTTCCCCTTCAATTTGCACATCAGTGCCTGCAATTTTTTTGTTGGCTCGCCAGGTGTAACATGAACAATCAATAAATCACGTTTGCCTTGACGCTGTTTTCGTTCAAAACGCACGGAAGATTCATAATAACCAAACACCCGCAAACCACGATCCACAGCTTGAGTGACTAAATGTTGATAGCGTTCGGAGCCGTCCATTTCTTCTTTATTAATCAAATGAACATTGAGATCCGTATTACGAACAGCACGGAAACCACGGATACCTTGAACTTCAATATCAACGGTTTGTTCCGCAAATGCAGGAACGCAACTTAATGCTAAAAAAAGTGCGGTGAGTTTTAGCGATATTTTTCATTTTGAGGGCTAAAATTTTTTTGAGTGAATTGCGCTATAGTCTACCGAGAAGTTCATTAGGATCCAATATTTTCAGCGCATTTTGTCGGTTTTTTTCATAAAAAAATACCGCACTTCATTGCTAAAGTGCGGTAATGTTTTCGGCTGTTTTTAATTAATGACCGCCGCAGCCACAGCTACCGTGACCATGTCCATGCCCGTGACCACCGCCGCAGCATCCACTGTGCTCGTGATCGCGATCATGGTCGTGATGGTGGTGATGACCGCCACAGCCACAACCGTGACCTTCTTCGTCATCATCATGGTGGTGACTATGCGCACCGTGAACGTGGCCGTGTGCGATTTCTTCTAACGTTGCTTCACGAGTTGCGACAACTTCAACGGTGAAGTGTAATTCTTGACCCGCTAACATGTGATTTCCATCAACCACAACTTCATCGCCATCGATTTCAGTAATCACCACTGGAACTGGACCAATGTCAGTATCCGCTAAGAAACGCATGCCGACTTCAAGTTCATCAACACCTTGGAATACATCTTTTGGTACACGTTGAACCATATTTTTCGCTGTATGCACCGTAACCTTCTTCAGGTTGTACACGTACTTCAAATTTGTCGCCTACTTCTTTACCTTCAAGCGCTTTTTCAAGACCGATCACTAAATTATTGTGGCCTTGTAAATATTCTAGTGGTTGATTCGCTGGAGCTTCATCTACCAATACGCCATCTTGTGTGCGAACTTGGTAAGCAATGCTCACCACTACATTTTTTTGCTACTTTCATTATGTTTTCCTTATAAAAAAATCGGTTAAAAAAAGTCGTACCATTGTAGCGAAAAATTATTCCGCGCGCATGCAATTCGCGCACTAATGCGCGCTTTTTATTTTCTCTTTACCATTTTCCAGATAAGCATCGCTAGAAGAATCCACCGCACTCATATCGGCAGATTTTTGCCATCGCCATCATATAAGGTCGTGGGCTCATGGTTTTGTTCATTCACGGAAGACACATCTAAATCTAAAATTTGATAGCCTTTCATATTCAACGAATTTTTGAATTAATGTGGCTTTGCTTTTTAAATTTATCCAACGCTGCTTGAGTTAATTCATTTTTCTAAACTCATTAATTTTTTTCTGATGAAATAAGTGCATTCGTACTTTCCACCGCCATGACGCCATCAAGCTCGCTGATCACTTTGGAGATGGATTGAAATCTTTGCTTTCTAATACAAGTTCTACACGGTCAATCCAACCAGATTGCTTGCCTTGATTGTTATAACGCACACTGGTATGACGAAAATGATCTTTAATTTCTACCGCACTTTCGTTTTTCGCGATAGAAAGTGCTTTGCTTAATTTCTCATTGATCGTTTTATTTAAGGTTGAAAGAGAAGTGCCTTCCGCTTGATAAAAAAGCGTAACCTGTAACAAATCTCGTGAAACTTCTTTTTCGACTTCAGCATTAAAAGAAACAATATTATTTTGCACCGCACTTTGTGGATTATCCGCCAAGGCAGGCACAGCAAAAAGGCAGCGCCAATAATGCCAAGGAAAGCGATTTTAATTTCATATTGAAACTCCTAAAAATAACCGCACTTATCAAGTGCGGTTAAAAAGAATGATTAATGCACACGAGGCTCTTCGACATCCTCGTCATCAAAAAATTCCCCATCATCACCGTATTCATCTTCATCGGCATTCGGATCTTCAAAATAGGTGCCCCAACCATCATAAATGCCTTTATGTTTTTTTCTAATAACGGAAGGATTTCTTTTTGTTGTGCATCAATAATTTCCGCTTTTTAATTTACTTCACTGATAATGTCAAAACAGAAAAATTGGTTTGCCATCATCATCTTCAAATTCTTCCGCTTCGGACACTTCATAACCGGCTTTAAAAGCATCTACGGCGATTTTTCTAACAAATCAAAAATCGTGATGTGCAATGTGATGCTCAATAATGTAAAGTGCATCCGGGTCACTACCATCGTTAAGTAAGTCAGTGATAATTTCACGGGTTTCTGCTTGTAACTCAGCCAATTTTGACATAATAAAAATCCTTCAACAAGAACAAAAAGTGCGGTTATTTTAGTGGATAAATCACCAAAAGTCGCATAAAAATTTCGCGCAATTATTTTCTATAAAAAAAGAACCCTTAATCATGCTCGAACAACTCCCTTTATTTGGCATTAAAAACACTGCCGAAAAACCACCGCACTTTTTAAAGGCTGAATGTGCGGATTTTATTGTAAAAGAGCATTTAGGCTATGAAATGTCAGGCGAAGGGGAGTTTGTTGCCTTGTATGTACGCAAAAACAGATTGCAATACCTTATTTGTTGGTGAAAAAAATTAGCTAAATTTGCCGGTGTTTCTGAACGCAATATGGGATATGCGGGGTTGAAAGATCGTCGAGCAGTAACAGAACAATGGTTTTGTTTACAAATGCCAGGAATCGAAACGCCCGATTTCAGTCAATTTGAATTAGATGGTGTAGAGATTTTTAACAGTTACTCGACATAACCGAAAAAAATTCGCACGGGTAGCCTTGAGGGAAATTATTTCGATATTTTATTACGCGGTGCAGAAGAATCTGATGAGCTTAAAGCGCGGTTGGATTTTGTGGCAAATTTTGGTTTCCCCAATTATTTTACGGAACAACGTTTTGGTCGGGATGGTCATAACCTCACGCAAGCATTGCGTTGGGCGCAAGGGGAAATCAAAGTAAAAGATCGTAAAAAAACGCAGTTTTTTTATCTTTCCGCCGCGCGCAGCGAGATTTTTTTAATCTGGTTGTGGCTGCGCGTATTGCAAAGGGCGCAACAAATCAAGTTTTACCAAATGATATTGTGCAATTAGCCGGTTCGCACAGTTGGTTCAAAGCGGATGAAAAAGAGGACTTAAATGCCTTGCAAGTGAGGTTAGAAAAATCAAGATATTTTACTCACCGCCCCTTTAATTGGCGAAGATGTGTTGGCCGCAAGCGATATTGAAAAATGAAATTGTGAGCCAGCATTCAGTTTTCGATCCTTTTAATGAAACAAGAAAGAATGAAGGCAGCACGTCGCCCATTATTGATGAAAGCAAAAGTGTTTTTCTTGGGTATTTGAGCCTGAGGGCTTGCGTTTGAAATTTTATTTGCCTGCGGGCAGTTATGCCACGGCGTTAGTTCGTGAGTTAGTAAATTATACAGAAGCATAAGGAAGTACAATGCGAATTTTAGTCAGTAATGATGACGGTTTTTCACGCGGAAGGCATTCAAGTTTTAGCAACAGAATTAAGAAAAATTGCAGAAGTCATTGTTGTTGCCCCGATCGTAATCGAAGTGCAGCATCAAGCTCGCTTACATTAGTGGAGCCACTGCGCCCACGCCATTTAGACAATGGCGATTATTGTGTGAATGGTACACCAGCAGATTGTGTACATTTAGCGTTAAACGGATTTTTATCTGGCCAAGTGGATTTAGTGGTATCGGGTATTAATGCGGGTTTGTACATGGGCGATGATACGATTTATTCAGGCACACTGGCAGCCGCCCTTGAAGGGGCGCCATTTAGGGCTTTGCCTGCTATTGCGGTTTCGTTAGATGGTTGTCAACATTATGAAACCGCAGCACGAGTCGTGTGTGATCTCATTCCAAAATTACATCATCAATTATTAAATCTTCGTGAAATTATTAATATCAATGTGCCAGATTTGCCTTTTGAAGAATTAAAGGGTTACAAGGTGTGTCGCTTGGGTTACCGTTCCTCGTCTGCAGAAGTTATTAAACAAAGGGATCCTCGTGATGAAACCATTTATTGGATTGGCCCTTCAGCATTACCTGAGGATGAAAGTGAGGGAACAGATTTCCATGCAGTGAAAAATGGTTATGTATCTATCACGCCAATTCAGGCAGATCTTACTGCACATCATTCACTTTCGGCTTTACAAGATTGGTTAGAGCAGGAATAATGGCGCGTTTTACCAAATAGAGAAGAAATATGAAAAATTTTTCGGTACGATGTACGATAAAACTATGCAATGGTCAACGCACCGATTTGCGACTTTCTGGCTCTCTTTTGTTAGTTTTATCGAGGCGATATTTTTTCCCATTCCACCTGATGTGATGTTGATCCCAATGTCTATGTCAAAGCCCAAAAAGTGTGGTGAAATTTGCATTTTATACGGCAATTGCTTCTGTCATCGGTGGGGTGATTGGTTACGCAATTGGTTATTATGCAACTGACTGGGTGGAAAAATATTGTACAACAATGGGGATATGGTGCGCATTGGGCAAAAGCCATAAATTGGTTTGAGCAATGGGGCGTATTAGTTGTGTTTGTAGCGGGTTTTAGCCCAATTCCTTACAAGGTGTTTACACTCTGCTCTGGCGTAATGCAAAATGGCATTTTTCCCTTTTTGTTATCACCGCATTTGTTTCACGTTTAGTGCGTTTCTTGCTGGTGGCAAAATTAGCCGCATGGGGCGGTGAAAAAAATTCGCAGCAAAATTGCGAAAAATCTATTGAAATTATTGGTTGGTCAGTGGTGGCACTGGCTGTCATAGCTTACTTTTATATTGAAAAAAACTAGGATAAAAAGAATGAATAAATTAGGTCTTATTTTTAATGACTGGATCCGTATTAGTTGGATGTGCATCAGAACCAGTTAAAGATCCAGATGCATTACCAAACGGCATCATGCAACCAGTAGAAGGCACAGGCGCTGTTGCTGGCGGTAGCTTTATGCCAGAAATTCAAAAATACAATGCCAGCGCAAATGAAATAATAAAGGAACAATAAGGAATTACTATGAAAAAAATCGTTTCTCTTACTCCCTTTAAGTATTATTGTATTATCAGCTTGTACCTCTAATTCTCCTGCGCCAATTACCAATGCAGATAACACGCTTTCACCTGGTATTATGCAACCTGTAAATGGCGAGAGCACGGGCGGTTCTTGGCAACCTGAAATTCAAAAAAACACAGTACCTGCGATGAGCTGGTGTACCAACAGGTGTGCAAACGCCACAACCAAATTTTCAGCCGACTTTATCAACCGCCAGCATTTCAGCCGGCTCAAAAACCAGTAGCGCCAACACCAGCCCCAGCGCCAGCTGTGCAAACAAAAACCATCACTAAAACTGTTTCTGATTGCGTAGGTTCGCAACATATTAATGTTCCACGCAATCCAAATACCAATGCACCAGATTATAGCCAAATTGAAAAAGGCTCTTACAAAGGCAATACCTATAAAGTGAACAAAGGCGATACCATGTTCTTAATCGCTTACTTGGCGGGGATTGATGTAAAAAGAATTAGCTGCCTTGAACAACATGACTGAGCCTTTATAGTTTGAGTCTAGGACAAACTTTAAAAATCTCTAATTGTGGTACAAAAACAGTGACAACAACGGTTCCTGTAAAACAACCTGTAGCAACAACGACAACAACTACTGCGGCTGCACCGGCAGCGCCAGCAGAACCAGCAATCACCTATACGCCAGGTGCAAATGGTACACAAATGGGATCTGATGGCACAATCATTGGACCAATTAAATCTGGCGCAGGTGTAACGAATAGCGCACCAGCAATGGTACAGGTTGCAACTGCACCAGTTGCCCCTGCGACAACAACACCAGTAGAGAACACCAATAGCACACCGATTAATGCCAATGTTGTTGCACCAATCGCATCAAATGTTGCATGGCAATGGCCGACTTCAGGTAATATCATTCAAGGTTTCTCCAATACTGATGGTGGCAATAAGGGGATTGATATTAGTGGTTCTCGTGGACAGGCTGTAAAAAGCAGCTGCATCAGGGTCGCGTCGTGTATGCAGGCAATGCTTTACGTGGTTACGGTAATTTAATCATCATCAAACATAATGATGATTTCTTAAGTGCTTATGCGCATAACGACAAAATTCTTGTAACTGATCAACAAGAAGTCAAAGCTGGTCAAGAAATCGCAAAAAAATGGGTAGCTCTGGTACAAATAACGTGAAACTCCACTTTGAAATTCGCTACAAAGGTAAATCAGTGGATCCAGTACGTTACCTTCCAAGACGTTAATATTCCTCTAAAAAGAGCGGTGAAAAATCTCAACAAATTTTCACCGCTCTTTTTTTTATCTGGCTTTTTCCCCTTTCGGCACCTAAAATAGCCGCCACAAAACCTATCTTTATTTAGTTTCAAAGCAGGTAATTAGATGATTTCCGAAGAAAATTTCCAACAACATACGCCAATGATGCAACAATATCTAAAACTCAAAGCAGAGAATCCAGATATTTTGTTGTTTTATCGCATGGGGGATTTTTACGAGTTGTTTTATGACGATGCGAAAAAAGCGGCAGCATTGTTGGATATTTCTTTGACGAAACGGGGTCAATCTGCTGGGCAACCAATTCCAATGGCTGGGGTGCCTTATCATGCGGTGGAAGGTTATTTAGCAAAAATTGGTTCAGTTGGGTGAGCCAGTGGCGATTTGCGAACAGATTGGCGATCCTGCTACAAGCAAAGGGGCCAGTGGAGCGCCAAATTGTGCGAATTGTTACACCAGGTACGGTAAGTGATGAGGCACTTTTGCCTGAGCGCCAAGATAATCTGATTGCTGCGGTATATCAAGAAAAAAAGAAAAAATTTGGATTAGCCACTTTAGATATGACCTCTGGCCGTTTTTCAGCTTTGTGAACCTGCAGATAAAGAAACATTGCGTGCAGAATTGCAACGTATTGCACCTGTGGAATTGCTGTATTGTGAAGAATTTAATAAAATGGCAGCCATAGAACATTGCAAGGGATTGCGCCGTCGCCCGATTTGGGAATTTGAACTTAGCACTGCCATTACGTTACTGAATCGCCAATTTGGCACAAAAGATTTACGTGCCTTTGGTGTAGAAAAAAATCCCTCTAGGCTTAAGTGCGGCAGGTTGTTTATTGCAATATGCAAAAGAAACGCAACGTACTGCATTGCCACATATTCAAAGTATTAGCTTAATTCAAAAATCAAGACTGCATTCAGTTAGATGCCGCCACGCGCAGAAATCTTGAATTGACGCAAAATCTTGCAGGTGGCACAGAAAAATACGCTAGCGTCTGTCTTGGATAAATGCGTTACGCCAATGGGCAGTCGCTTGCTGAAACGTTGGATTCACCAGCCTGTTCGTCATGTGGAAAAATTAAAACAACGCCAACAAGCGATTGCGGAAATTCTGAATTTTGATTTGGTCGATGAACTTCAGCCTTATTTGCAATTAGTTGGCGATATGGAGCGTATTTTTAGCTCGTGTGGCGCTACGTTCAGCGCGTCCACGCGATCTCACTCCGCTTGCGCACGGCGTTAGAACAAATTCCAGAGCTACGCGCGATTGTGCAACAAAAAACACCGCCATTTTTAACCGCACTTTTCAGCCAAATTGCCGATTTCAGCGAGCAATGCGATTTATTGCAACGCGCATTGATTGAAACGCCTCCGCTTTTAATTCGGGATGGTGGTGTAATTGCTGAAGGTTACCATACGGAGTTAGACGAATGGCGTATGCTGTCTGATGGTGCAACGCAATATTTGGAAAACCTCGAAAAACGGGAGCGTGAAAGCACAGGCATTGACACCCTAAAAATCGGTTTTAATGCAGTGCATGGTTATTACATTCAAATTAGCCAAGGCCAAGCGCATAAAGCACCTATTCATTATGTACGCCGCCAAACCCTGAAAAATGCAGAGCGTTACATTATTCCTGAACTCAAAGAATATGAAGACAAAGTACTGAAATCAAAAGGCGCAGCGTTAGCATTAGAAAAGCAGCTTTATGATGAATTGTTTGATTTATTATTACCGCACTTAGGTTCGTTACAACTGGCGAGCCTCGCACTTTCTGAATTGGATGTATTGGTCAATCTTGCGGAGCGCGCAGACACCCTCAATTACGTGATGCCAACATTCTGTGATGAAGTGAGCGTGAAAAATTGAAAATGGTCGCCATCCTGTCGTGGAACAAGTACTGAAAGATCCTTTCATCGCCAACCCAGTGGAGTTAAATCACAACCGTCACTTGTTAGTTATCACTGGGCCAAATATGGGTGGTAAAAGTACTTATATGCGCCAAACCGCATTAATTACATTGCTGGCGTATATCGGCAGCTTTGTGCCGACAGACAGCGCGCGAATTGGGCCGATTGATCGTATTTTCACTCGAATTGGTGCGTCTGATGATTTAGCCTCAGGACGTTCAACCTTTATGGTGGAAATGACAGAAATGGCAAATATTCTTCATCAAGCCACTGCGCAAAGTCTCGTGCTTATTGATGAAATCGGTCGTGGCACATCCACTTATGATGGTTTATCTTTAGCTTGGGCTTGTGCAGAATGGTTAGCCAAAAATCCGCTCGCTTACATTATTTGCCACCCATTATTTTGAATTAACCGCATTGCCAGAACAGCTAGAAGGCATTGCCAATATTCATTTAGATGCCCTTGAGCATAACAACACTATCGCCTTTATGCACGCAGTACAAGATGGTGCAGCAAGTAAAAGTTATGGTTTGGCTGTTGCGGCTTTGGCTGGCGTGCCGCAATCCGTTATTAAACTGGCAAAACAGAAATTAACACAATTAGAAAAACATCAGGCCATTCAGCTGATCAGCAAATTCAGGCATTGCGTGAAGCCAATTACACTCAAGGTGAATTATTGTTTGAACAAGAAACGGATGCACTAAGAGAGGCAATTGAAAAACTGGATCCCGATGATTTAAGCCCTAAACAAGCCTTGGCGTATTTGTATCAGTTAAAGAAAATGGTGGGGTAACATCAAAAAATGCGGTGAAATTTTGATCTAGTAAAAATAGACTATTTACTTAAGGACTGATGATGACATAGCATCGAATCAGTCTTTTAATTTCAGTTTTATTCGTTGCTGATTATAGTAATCCAAATAATCCTTACAGCTTTGGTCTGAATGTAAAATGTTTCGCTTTATTTAAGTTGTTTTGTTCTTTTGCTGGCTCTTGTACTATCCATTTTGTCAAAAAAATAGGGAGCCTATCTATTTTTATAGGTGAATATTATTTTGAGGGGCTGACGTAGATTAGCAAGAGTGCTAGTCTACGTCAGCCCCCTAATTTTTAATGAAAGAATATGTAGCTCCTTTTAAGGGGGAATCAGGGACAGGGATTGTCAGTTTTCCACAAGCCCCAAGAGAGGCTTGTGAAGTATAGTCCCTTATAGGGGGCTAAAAACCTCGTGTTTTACGTACGAATTGTCATTTAGTAAAGTACTCGCGCACGAATTGTGCCATCGATTTCCTTCAATTTCGTCAGTAATGGCGATGCATCATTCGTTTCTACATCAACGACAACATAACCAATTTTCGGATCAGTTTGTAAATATTGCGCGGCAATATTGAGGTTGGCTTCGACGAAGATTTGGTTCAGTTTGTTCAATATACCAGGACGATTTTCGTGAATATGCACTAAGCGTTTTGTTCCTTCATGTTCTGGTAAAGATACTTCAGGGAAGTTGACGGAAGAAAGCGTAGAACCATTGTCTGAATATTTAACAAATTTGCCTGCCACTTCAAAACCGATATTTTCCTGTGCTTCTGCTGTTGAACCGCCAATATGTGGCGTTAAAATCACATTATCAAATTCGCGTAACGGTGAGACAAATTCTTCATTAATTGACGCAGGTTCAATTGGGAATACATCAATTGCAGCACCGTGAATTTTACCGTCTTTTAAGGCTTGAGCGAGAGCATCAATATCTACCACTGTACCACGCGCAGCATTGATCAAAATTGCACCTTGTTTTTAATTGTGCGATACGCTCAGCATTCATTAAGTTTTTGGTAGATGGCAGTTCTGGCACATGTAATGAAACCACATCGCAAGAACTGAGTAATTCTTCAAGGCTTCGAACCTGTTTGGCATTACCGAGCGGAAGTTTATTTTCGATATCGTAGAAATGTACATCCATGCCTAATGATTCCGCAATAATACTTAATTGTGAACCAATGTGGCCGTAACCAATAATTCCTAATTTTTTTACCCCGCACTTCATGAGATCCCGTCGCTGATTTATTCCAGATACCACGATGTACTTCGGCATTAGCCTGTGGCACATTGCGCATAAGTAATAAAATCTCACCTAATACAAGTTCTGCGACGGAACGAGTGTTTGAGAATGGGGCATTAAATACAGGAATTCCACGCGCTTTTGCTGCATTTAAATCCACTTGGTTGGTGCCAATACAGAAACATCCCACTGCGATTAATTTGGGTGCTGCCTCAATCATTTCTGCCGTTAAATGGGTGCGAGAACGCAAACCGATAAAGTGTGCATCTTTAATAGCTTCTTTTAATTCATTACCATCTAGTGCTTTTTTATAGTAATCAATATTGGTATAGCCTGCCTCATGGAGCGTATCAAGTGCGCTTTGATGCACACCTTCAAATAATACAAATTTGATTTTTGATTTGTCTAGAGACTTTGTTTGTCATGTTTGCTTCCTTATGATTTTTTTATTATGAATTAGTCAATAATTTTTGACGCCTTCAGGTGTACCGACGATCACAACGTCTGCGCCACGTAACGCGAATATCCCATTAGTGACGACACCCGCAACGTTGTTTAATTCTTTTTCCATTTCTACTGGATTTAAAAATAGTGAAGTTGTGTACATCTAAAATCACATTGCCGTTGTCTGTCACCACGCCTTCACGATATTCAGGTGCGCCACCAAGTGCGGCTAATTTTCTGCCTACTTGTGAACGAGCCATTGAATAACTTCAACTGGTAATGGGAAGGTCGAACCCTAACACATCCACTTGTTTACTCGAATCCACAATACAAATAAATTTTTGGCTAATGCAGCGACGATTTTTTTCACGAGTGAGCGCTGCGCCGCCGCCTTTAATCATCATTTTTTGTGGATTGATTTCATCCGCACCATCCACATAAATATCTAAGCTAGAGACATCATTTGCATTAAATACTTCAATACCTTGTTTACGTAATAATTCTTCTGATGCTTTTGAAGCTGCAACTGCGCCTTGAATTTTATCTTTGATTGTACCTAAAGCCTCAATAAAAGCAGTTGACCGTGGAGCTGCTTCCCTACGCCAACAATTGTGTCAGCTTTTACATATTGTAATGCGGATTGTGCGGCGAGTTTTTCATTTCTAATTGATTCATTTCTTTTCCTTATTTTAATAAGTGAACGATTGCTTTACTTTTATTACGAGAGTATTTAATAAACAAGTGTAATTTTTCCGAGCAGATGTTTTTTTCGCAAGCAGTGCCATTTCATGTTTTGGCTACTCTTCTATTAAAAAAATAATTCTAAGAGTTCATTAAGAAATAATTTGCCATGCTCAGTGATTTTGCCAAGAATCAGCGTTTTTCCACAATATAGTTTTTGTTGAATGGCAAAAATCAATTTGATTTTTCACCGCACTTTGCGATAAACCCGTGTAATCTTCAAATTCTTGTTTGGGTACCGCTTCTAACAAACGGAAAGCGATTCATAAAAAAACTCAAAAGGGCGGTCAATTTCTGGTACGTTTTTCTTCGTAAAGATATTCGCCACGCAAATAACCTTTCAGGTGCTTGGTTTTAGAAAAAGCGGGTAATCTCACCATTCGGAAACGTCAATTTCCCATGTGCGCCACAGCCAATGGCTAAATAATCCCCAAACCGCCAATAATTCAAATTATGTTTGCATTGAAAACCCGCTTTTTGCGTAAGCAGACGTTTCATATTGCTGATATCCTGCTTCGGTTAAAAGTTGGTGACCTTGCTCAAAAAAATATCCCAAAGTTCATCGTCATCTGGCAATTTAGGGTGGGCGGTAAGCAAACATCGTATTTGGTTCAATAGTGAGCTGATACCAAGAAAGGTGAGGAGGAGATAATTCAATTGCTTGGCGAAGATCATCTAAGGCTTCTTCCAACGTTTGGTTTGGCAAACCGTGCATTAAATCCAAATTGAAACTTTTTAGTCCAGAAACTTTCGCTAAATTGACCGCACTTTTTGCTTCTGCTGCATTATGAATCCTTCCAAGACGCTGTAATTTATCATCATTGAAACTTTGAATTCCCATAGAAATTCGCGTAATGCCTGCAGATACATAACCTTTAAAGCGTTCAGCTTCTACCGTGCCAGGATTAGCCTCTAATGTGATTTCAATATTATCTTCAAAAATCAATCTGCGTTTTTATTTCTTTTTAAGAGATATGCAATGCTTTCTGCTGAGAATAAACTTGGCGTACCGCCACCAATAAAAATTGAATAGAGTTTTCGTTGTTGAATAGAATCTTTTAAAGCGCTGTAAATCAGTTTGTAGAATCTTTTAGAAGATGATGAATATAGTCTTGTTCTGGTATATCGCCTTTTTTTGTGCGTGCGAATTAAAAATCACAATAAGGGCATTTTTGAACGCACCATGGAATATGTACATAAAGGGAAAGTGGAGGAAGTTTGAGCATGCTGTTATTAACAAGTTTTAAATGTGAGAACAGTTGAAAAAGTACAAATTAACGTTGTGTCAATATGAAATCTTAGCTGACGCTGTGAATGTTGATAAAAAGGGCCTGTTTTCACAAGCCCTAAAAACATTCAATTAATTGACAGCTCTTGTTGCCTTAGTGGTCGCTTTACGGCGTGGTGATTTTTGCCGCTTTAGCTTCAACTTTGACAAACTCAATGCCTTCAGGCGGATTTTCCAACGCAAGACCAAGTACTTCATCAATGGTCTCCACCGCATGAATCGCAAGATGTTGTTTTACGTTTTCTGGAATTTCTTCGAGATCTTTAACGTTTTCTTTTTGGAATTAATACGGTTTTAATTCCGCCACGATGTGCAGCAAGAAGTTTTTTTCTTTTAATCCACCGATTGGTAATACTTTACCGCGTAAACTGATTTCACCTGTCATCGCTACATCAGCACGCACAGGATTACCTGTTAAACAAGAAACTAATGCAGTGCACATTGCAATACCTGCACTCGGACCATCTTTTGGTGTTGCACCATCTGGTACATGAATGTGAATATCGCGTTTCTCATGGAATTCAGAATTGATACCCAATTTTTCAGCACGTGCGCGTACAACAGTCATGGCTGCTTGGATGGATTCTTTCATCACATCACCTAATGAACCGGTAAATGTGAGTTTTCCTTTACCAACAACGGAGGCGGTTTCAATAGTAAGTAAATCGCCGCCCACTTCTGTCCAAGCTAGGCCTGTTACTTCACCAATACGGTTTTTGTGTGTCGGCTTTGCCAAATTCGAAGCGTTTGACACCAAGATAATCGTGCAGATTATCTGAATTTACCGTGATAGATTTAAGTTTTGGATTTACCAATAAATTTTTCACTGCTTTTACGGCAGATTTTTGAAATTTCACGTTCTAATCCACGAACGCCCGCTTCACGTGTGTAATAGCGGATAATATCTAAAAATTGCGCTTTCTTCGACGGTAAGTTCGCCTTTCTTTTAAACCATTACGTTCAATTTGTTTCGCTAACAAATGACGCATCGCGATATTAAGTTTTTCATCTTCTGTATAACCAGAAAGACGAATAACTTCCATACGATCCAATAATGGGCCTGGAATGTTCATAGAGTTTGATGTTGCAACAAACATTACATCAGAAAGATCATAATCCACTTCTAAATAGTGATCGTTAAACGTGGTGTTTTGCTCAGGGTCGAGTACCTCAAGTAATGCTGAGGCTGGATCGCCTCGCATATCGGATGCCATTTTGTCGATTTCATCAAGCAAGAATAATGGATTTTTCACCCCCACTTTTGCCATTTTTTGAATTAATTTACCTGGCAATGCACCAATATAGGTTTTACGGTGACCACGGATTTCTGCCTCATCGCGAACACCGCCTAATGCCATACGTACATATTTACGACCAGTAGCATTAGCAATAGACTGACCAAGAGAGGTTTTTACCTCACGCCTGGAGGGCCAACTAAGCAAAGAATTGGCCCTTTCACTTTGTTTAAACGTGCTTGTACTGCAAGATATTCAAGAATACGTTCTTTTCACTCGTTCTAAGCCATAGTGATCGGCATCTAATACTTGTTGTGCTTTTGAAATGTCTTTTTCACTTTAGAACGTTGATGCCAAGGCACTTGGATCATCCATTCAATGTAGCTACGAACAACGGTCGCTTCAGAAGACATGGCTGACATCATTTTTGAGTTTTTTTGTAGCTCATTTTTCCACTTTATCGCGTACGTCCGCAGGCATGCCTGCTGCTTCTACTTTTGACGAAGTTGTTCAACTTCATCAATCGTATCTTCATTTTCGCCATTATCCATTTCTTTTGCGAATGGCTTTAATTTGCTCGCTTAGGTAATAGTTACGTTGGCTTTTCTCCATTTGTTTTTACGCGGCCGCGAATACGTTTTTCAACTTGGAGAATGTCCGCTTCTGATTCCATCATACCAAGCAGATATTCTAAGCGGTCTTGCACGTTAGCAAGTTCCAAGATGCTTTTGTTTATGGCGAACACTTTCACCGGTAAATGAGCAGCCATTGTGTCTGATAAACGATCTGCATCACCAAGACGATGAAGTGCATTTAATACATCTGCAGGGATTTTTTATTTAAAGTGAGATAATTTTTCGAATTCAGAAAGTACCGCTTTTTCGCAACATCTAACTCTTTTTCATCACCATAAGTGGTTTCGATAGGGGTAATTTTTGGCAGAAAAGCACTTTTCGCCATCTTCAAGGCTGTTAATTTTTCGCGCGATTTTGACCTTCAACTAGCACTTTCACTGTGCCATCAGGTAATTTTAGTAACTGAATAATATTAGCAATGGTACCCACATCAAATAAATCTTCAGGGGTTGGCTCTTCCAAATCTGCTTCTCTTTGAGATACCAAAAGAAGTTGCTTATCATCGTTCATCGCTTCTTCAAGGGCATTAATTGATTTTGCACGCCCTACAAAAAAAGTGGCATCACCATATAAGGGAAAAACGACGACATCGCGTAATGGCAATACGGGCATCGTACGTTGGGTATTCTTCGCCATAATTTATCTCTCTTAATTCTTTTCTGATAATTTGGGTAAATATTGGGGTAGGGAAAAAGGAATTCAAGGAAAAAGATTATAACAAAATCTGAGTTATAAAGTGGGTTTTAAACAAAAAAAGAATTTTTGGCAAATGAAGTGATAATCGCTAAAAATGGCTTTTTAATTTTTATTAAATTTCACAAAAATATTGAGTTATGTCCACGAAAAAAATAATTTTATTTTTCCCCACTTACGTTCAAATGTATCCTTATTCCAAGGAGCGTCCTTTTTCTCAAACAAGTGCGGGAAAAATTACGCTATTATGGCTATAAATGGTTGTATCAAAAGCAATGTAACCAATTAGTGGATTTTCTTAATACAGAAACTCAATGGCAGCCTTTATTTACACAAGATTATTATCGTATCAATACAGTTCTGACTACTTTTTGCGATAAACGCTTTTTCTGCGTCAGAACGTTTAACGGCGATTACGGAGAATTTACGTTTGGCAGAAGAAAAAAATGGGACATTCGCTTTTGCCAACAATTATTAGAACAACAAAATATCGTGTTAACACAATTAACTGATGATTTGCGTTTATCTTTGAGTATCAACCATATCGATCCCTTCGAAGGGTATTTTTTTCTATTAATATTCGTAATCAACATAATGAGCGAGTATACGATGCTTCTTTCACTTTTTGAGCCCGAATAAATTACTTATCGCCTCGATTCAAGGCCCTTCAAGTGACAATGCTCAAGAACTTGTAAAACAGGCTACGAAAGCATTGCACGGTATGCGTCCAATGTTTCTGTTGGTTAATGCATTCAAAATGCTTGCTGAAAAATGGCAATGTGAGTTAGTGGGTATTCCCCCACAAAGCGCAAGGAAAATATCGTCTTTCTGCGCGCAGTAAGATTTTGTTTAATTATGATGAATTCTGGCAAGAGAACCTTGGAGAATACCGCAATAATTATTGGCAATTACCTTTGGATATTGAACGCAAACAGTTAGAAGATATTGCAAGTAAAAAACGTTCTATGTATCGTAAGCGTTATGAAATGTTAGACCAAATGGCATTGGATATTCAGCAACTTTAACGAAGAAAGTGCGGTAAAAATGAGAGAAATTTTTTTACCGCACTTCTCAATTAGTTTTCTTGTTTTTTTCACTTCATCCCACAACAAATCTAACTCAATAAGTGGCACATCATTAACTTGCTTACCTTGTTGTTGAACCGCTTGTTCTACTGCTCGAAAACGACGTTCAAATTTTTAAATTCGCTTTCCGTAATGCATCTTCAGGATCACATTTTTAAGTGGCGAGCAAGATTAACAGTTGCGAACAATAAATCGCCGATTTCCTCTTCCACTTTATTTTGCTCAATCGAAGTGCGGTTAATTTCAGCTTGAACTTCTTCTAATTCTTCCCGAACTTTGTCAAATACGGGTGAAATTTCTTCCCAATCAAAACCTACTTTTTGAACAACGTTTTTGTAATTTTTGCTGCTCGCGTAAGAGAAGGTAAAGCACGAGGCACATTATCTAAAAATAGAGGTTTCTTCACTTTTTACCTTGTTTTTCTTTGGCTTTCATTTCGTTCCAACGGGAAAGGGCTTCTGTTTCGTCCCCCGCTTTTGCATTACCAAACACGTGAGGATGACGGCGCACAATTTTTTTCAGCGATATCTTGCAATACATCGTAAAAAGTAAAGTATTTATCTTCTGTTGCAAAGCTGGCTGAAGAAAAACGACTTGTAACAATAAATCCCCTAATTCTTCGCGTAAATTTGGAATGTCTTTTTTTCTCAATTGCTTCGATTACTTCGTAAGTTTCTTCCGTTAAGCAAGGAATCATCGATTCATAATTTTGTTTTAAATCCCAAGGGCATCCGCCATTTGGATTACGAAGTTGGGCAATGAGTTGAATAAAATCTTGAATAGAGTAGCGCATAATTTTATTTCCTTTGATGGAATGTTTTTGGATAGTATAACGAACAAGAAAAAAATGGTGCAAATACCGTCGCTTTTTAGGCGTATTTTCTTTATACTTTGCGCATTGAAATACTATTGATAAAGCTGGGAAAAAAATGGAAAAAAATTATTATTGACCACGATCGTTTTCTTCGCACGATTTCGCGTATTTCTCACGAAATTATTGAAAAACATCAAACGTTAGATGATCTTGTGATTGTTGGGATTAAACGCCGTGGCGCGGAAATTGCAGAATTATTACAACGTCGAGTTGAAGAATTAAGTGGTATAAATTTACCCTCAATGGAACTGGATATCACCTTTTATCGCGATGATTTAACTTTTGGTTGATCAGGAAGATAAAATGCCAGTTTATAGTGGTTCATCACAATATTTGAATATTCAAGATAAAAACTGTCATTTTGGTTGATGATGTATTGTTTACTGGTCGAACCATTCGAGCTGCAATGGATGCACTCACCGATTTTTGGTCGTGCTGCAAAAAAATTGAATTAGTGATTTTTTTGTTGATCGTGGCCATCGTGAATTACCAATTCGCGCTGATTACGTAGGTAAAAAAATGTACCAACAAGCCGTGATGAACTTGTACAAGTTCGAACTGAAAAAAACAAGATGGCTGTTACGAAGTTGCTATCTTAGGGAAATAAATCTTATCTATTGTGAACCTTCAATAGAATTGTTACTCTAACCAACGTTATGGACTCTTTTTGATGAGATGAAAAATGAAAAAAATTTATTCTAAAAATCTTTTTATGGGCTACTTTAGGTTGTGTTGCTTTTTACTTCTATGGCTCAAGCAGGAGAACGCGTTGTCGCAACAGTAGATGGTATTCCTATTTTAGAAAGCCAAGTTCGTGCAAATATGGGTAAAAAAGGCGATCGCCAAAGTGCACTTGATAAAATTATTGATGATCTTTTAGTACAAAAAGCGATTCAAGAATCTGGTGTGAAAATTGATCCGCGCGAAATCGATCGTGTTGTGGAAGATACTGCGGCAAGAAATGGTTTAACTTATGGTCAATTTTTGGATGCGTTAGATTATCAAGGCATTTCATTAAATACATTTCGTCAACAAATTGCCAATCAAATGATGATGGGGGCAGTGCGTAATAAAAGCGATCAATGAAAGCGTTGCGGTGACGCGTGAAGAAGTCGTTGCGCTTGGTCAAAAAAATGTTGGATGAAGCAAAATCGCAAGGTACTGCACAAAAAGTAACGGGTAAAGAATACGAAGTACGCCATATTTTATTAAAACTTAACCCGATGTTAAATGATGCACAAGCCAAAGCAGAGTTAACAAGAATTCGCTCTGATATTATTGCGGGTAAAATGACTTTTTGCAGAAGCGGCTTTAAAATATTCTAAAGACTATTTATCTGGAGCAAATGGCGGTAGTTTAGGCTATGCGTTCCCAGAAAGTTACGCACCACAATTTGCACAGACTGTTGCGCAAAGTAAACAAGGTGTAATTTCTGCGCCATTTAAAACCGAGTTCGGTTGGCATATTTTTGGAAGTGACAGGAACTCGTAATGGTGACCGCACGGCAGATGCTTATACGCAAAAAAGCTTATGAACATTTGGTGAACAGCCAGTTACAAGATGCAAATAAAGATTGGGTAAAAAGCATTACGTAAAACTGCGGATATTCAATATTTTAATAAATGATTTAATGTTTAAAAGAAAGGGGCTTAATTGCCCCTTTTGTTGTTTTTTTATTTTCTCTTTCTTATAGCTTATGAAGAAATTTTTTTAATTGCGATTTTACTTTTTAATTTTGATTTTAGCGGGCGCGACGAGTTTTTGGTTATTACAAAATTACTGAATTTGTAAAAAAACACCGGTAAATGTGCAGGCAGATCAACTTTTTAACTATTGAACGTGGCACAACAGGTTCAAAAATTAGCCGCACTTTTTGAGGAAGAAAAAGTTAATTGATGATGGGAAATTATTACCTTATTTGCTGAAGTTGAAACCTGAGCTAAATAAAATAAAAGCTGGGACTTATTCTCTTGAGAATGTTAAAACCGTGCAAGATTTACTGGATTTGCTTAATTCAGGTAAGGAAGTGCAGTTCAATGTAAAATGGATTGAAGGAAAAACCTTCAAGGATTGGCGAAAAAGATCTTGAAAAATGCACCGCACTTGGTGCAAACCTTGAAATATAAGAGTAACGAAGATATTTTCACATTACTTGATTTGCCAGATGTCGGTCAAAAATCTTGAACTAAAAATGTGGAAGGTTGGCTTTATCCTGATACTTATAACTATACGCCTAAATCGACAGACTTAGAGCTACTGAAGCGAGCGGCTGAGCGAATGAAAAAGGCGTTAAATAAGGCTTGGAACGAGCGTGATGAGGATTTACCTTTAGCAAATCCTTATGAAATGTTGATTCTGGCTTCTATCGTGGAAAAAGAAACGGGCGTGGCTGCTGAGCGAGTAAAAAGTAGCCTCTGTATTTATCAACCGCTTAAAAACAAAAATGAAATTACAAACGGATCCAACGGTAATTTATGGTATGGGTGAGAATTACAGCGGTAATATTCGTAAAAAGATTTAGAAATGTCAACACCTTATAATACGTATATGATTGATGGATTGCCGCCAACGCCTATTGCTATGCCAAGCGAAAGTTCGTTACAAGCTGTTGCAAAACCTGAAAAACAGATTTTTATTATTTTTGTGGCAGATGGTTCTGGTGGGCATAAATTTACCCTGAAATTTGAATGAACATAATAAAAGCTGTACAAGAATATTTACGTTGGTATCGCAGCCAGAAAAAATGCCAAATAAAAGTGCGGAAGAAAATATGAAAGGAAAAATTTATTGTCATTGAAGGTTTGGAAGGCGCGGGGAAAAGTTCTGCTCATCAGTCTGTTGTGCGAGTTTTGCATGAACTTGGTATTCAAGATGTCGTGTTTACGCGCGAACCTGGTGGAACCCCGTTGGCAGAGAAATTACGCCATCTCATCAAACATGAAACCGAAGAACCCGTGACAGATAAAGCAGAGTTATTAATGCTTTTATGCTGCGCGTATTCAATTGGTGGAAAATGTGATTAAACCTGCGTTAATGCAAGGAAAAATGGGTGGTAGGTGATCGCCACGATATGTCATCTCAGGCATATCAAGGTGGTGGACGTCAATTAGACCCTCATTTTATGCTGACTTTGAAAGAAACGGTATTAGGCAATTTTGAGCCAGATCTCACGATTTATTTGGATATGAGATCCGAGCGTCGGTTTAGCGCGAGCTCGTGGACGTGGCGAGTTAGACCGTATTGAGCAAATGGATTTAGATTTTTCATCGTACTCGAGCACGCTATTTAGAGTTAGTAAAAGATAATCCAAAAAGCAGTGGTGATTAATGCAGAGCAAAGTATTCAATTTGTTCAAGCTGATATCGAAAGCGCGGTAAAAATTGGTGGAAATCAAACGAAAAATGACCGCACTTTACCCTTGGTTAATGCCAATTTATCATCAAATTGCTCAAACCTTTGACGAAGGTTTGGGGCATCATGCTGTGCTGATTAAAGCGGATTCTGGTTTAGGTGTAGAAAGCTTATTTAATGCAGTTGCACAGAAAATAATGTGTGTGGCTCAAGGTGATAAACCTTGTGGTCAATGCCATTCTTGTCATTTAATGCAAGCCCATAGCCATCCAGATTATCATGAATTGAGCCCGATTGACGGTAAGGATATTGGCGTTGATCAAGTACGCGACATTAATGAAATTGTTGCGCAGCACTGCACAACAAAAACGGCAATAAAGTGGTGTATGTGCAAGGAGCGGAACGTTTAACGGAAGCAGCTGCCAATGCGTTATTGAAAAACATTGGAAGAACCTCGTCCAAATACTTATTTTTTACTTCAGACGGATAGTTCAGCAAGTTTATTAGCAACCATTTACAGTCGATGCCAAGTCTGGAATCTGTCCGTGCCGAATGAACAAATGGCTGTTGATTGGTTGAAATCAGAAAGTGCGGCAGAAAAATCAGGCAATTTTGACCGCACTTGCGATGAATCTTGGGCGTCCGCTTTTAGCATTAGAAACGTTACAACAAGGGATGATTGAACAGCGTAAAAACTTCTTACGGCAATTTTTGGGTGTTCTATCGCCGACGTTCACCATTGGAATTGCTTCCGTTGTTTGATAAAGAACGCTATGTTCAGCAAGTAGATTGGATTTTGGCTTTTCTTTCCGATTGTTTTAAAAACAGAAACTTGAAATTGATAGTCATCGACAAGTTGCCGATCTTGGCCGTGGCATCGAACAATTCAGCGATGAGCAAACCGCTCTTGGTTTATTACAAGCAATCAAAATTATGCAAAAAGTGCGGTCAGATTTGCTTACAATTAATGGTGTGAATGTTGAATTGATGCTATTAGATGGTTTGACGCGATTAGTCACAGAAGTATTTGAAACGCAATAAATTAAAGATATATCGCCTATGGCGTTCAAGCCTTAGGCATAAGGAAAAAAATAATTATGTTCATTGTTGATTCCCACTGTCATTTAGATGCGTTGGATTATGAAAAATTTACATAAAAAATATCGCAGATGTGGTGGAAAAAAGCGCGCGCGCGTGATGTGAAAACATTTGCTCGCGATTGGTGTAACCTTTAAGCCGTTTTGAGCAGGCTTATGACTCTTTACGTGAATTTAATAATGTCTCACTTGCTTGCGGTGTTCACCCACTGGATTTTGAAGAAGAACCTTATGACGCAGAACGCTTATTACGTTTAGCGCAAGATCCAAAAGTGATTGCTATTGGCGAAATTGGATTAGATTATTATTACAGCGCGGACAATAAAGCGGAGCAACAAGCGGTGTTTGGTAGCCAAATCAATATTGCAAATCAATTAGATAAGCCTGTGATTATTCATACACGTTCTGCAGGTGATGACACCATTGCAATATTACGCCAACACCATGCTGAGAAGTGCGGTGGCGTTATTCATTGTTTTACGGAAACTATGGAATTTGCGAAAAAGCGTTGGATTTAGGGTTTTTACATTTCTTGTTCTGGCATTGTCACCTTTAAAAATGCCGAAGCGATTCGTGAGGTTATTCGTTATGTGCCAACGGATCGCTTATTGGTTGAAACGGATTCGCCTTTATCTTGCGCCAGTGCCTTATCGTGGAAAAAGAAAACCAACCGCTATACGAGAGAAGTATGTGAATATGTGGCAACCTTAAAGGGTGTTTCTGCTGAGGCTTTTGCTAGAATCACCACGCAAAATTTCGAGCGTTTATTTAAAAATTCGTGTAGAATAAATGCACAGTTCTGACAAGGGAAAAAGTATGCGAAAGTTTTTTTAAATATTTCTTATTTATTGTTGTGTTTTTATTCCACGGTTTTATGTTTTCCGTAGTGAATTATGTATTTCCTCATTACGATGTGACGCGTGTTACTGGCGTAGAAGTGAAACGTGTTGATAAAGATGGGCCAATCACAAAAATCGAATCCAGCTGATGGCCCAACACGTGATGTGTATTACATCAATACCCAAAACGACGATGGCAAAATTATGGTGTATCGCAATGAAGATACACGTTGGGGTTTTCCATTCTACTTCAAATTTGGCTCAGCCAATTTACAGGCTGAAGCGCAGGCTTTGGGTAATGACAACAAACTTGTGCAAATTAAATACTATGGTTGGCGTATTACGATGATGGATGAATATCGCAATGCAACCTCAATTAAAGAAATTACTGCTGATGACACACAAGTCATCCAATCGTTTCTTGGATTTTCTATGCATTCCTGTTAGCTACTTTTATTCTTGTCTATTCAATTTGTTCGCGGCTGGTTTGACAGCGAAGAGTAATATCCTGAACGGCCGCAAAGTGCGGTCGTTTTCTTTCATATTTTTGAGTAATGATTATGGAATTATTTCATACTATTTTTGGCGATTATTGCCTTAATTCTAATTAGTGCAGTTGTTTCTTCTGCGGAAATTTCACTGGCGGGTTCGCGTAAATTGAAATTACAAACCCTTGCGAATGAAGGGGATGTGCGTGCGCTTCAAGTGCTTAGTGCAAAGAGCACCCAGGTCGTTTTATTACCGTGGTTCAAATCGGTTTGAATATGGTGGCGATTCTTGGTGGGGGAATTGGTGAAAGCGCACTAAGCCCTTATATTGCGGAAATTTTTAAGTCGTTCTTTTGTGGGAGATTGGATTGAACCAACCGCTTCTACAATCGCGTTTGTATTGGTTACTTGTTTCTTTATCTTATTTGCTGATCTTATTCCAAAACGTATTGCCATTACTTATCCTGAAATGGTGGCGTTGCGCGTTGTCGGCATTATGAATTTCAGTATGTTTGTGTTTAAGCCACTTGTATGGTTTTTTGATACGCTTGCTAATGTATTTTTCCGCTTACTTCGTATTTCCACTGTGCGTGAAGATGGCATGACGTCTGAAGATATTTTCGCCGTAGTAGAAGCGGGCGCAGAGGCTGGTGTATTGAAAACTCAAGAGCATTATCTCATCGAAAATATTTTCGATATGCAATCCCGTACAGTGACTTCCACCATGACAACCCGTGAAAATATCGTGTATTTAGATCGCACTTTTTCTCGTCAAGAAGTCATGGATACGCTTTCTCGTGATTCTCATTCTAAAATCGTGATTTGTGACAATAGCCTCGACAAAATCTTAGGTTATGTCGAATCCCATACGTTGCTCACCATGTATTTGCAGAATGAAAATGTGGTGCTCACAGATCCTAAACTACTCCGTAAAGCATTATTTGTGCCGGATACGCTTTCTCTTTACGAGGTGTTGGAATTGTTTAAATCGACTGGTGAAGATTTTGCGATTATTGTGAATGAATATGCTCTTGTCGTGGGTATTGTTACGCTAAATGATGTAATGAGTATTGTTATGGGGGAATTGGTTTCTAACGAAGAAGAATATATTGTGAGTCGTGATGAAAATTCGTGGCTTATTGATGGCGCAACGCCATTAGAAGATGTGACACGAGTGTTAGATATTGAATCTTTCCCAGATGAAGAAAATCTACGAAACCATCAGTGGCTTTATGATGTATATGTTACGTAAAATCCCGAAAAACCGATTCTGTGGTTTACGGAAAATACAAGTTTGAAGTGATTGATACGGAAAAACTTTAAAAATCGATCAGATTTTTGGTGTCTTTAGTAAAAGAGGCGGAATAATTACCGCCCTTTCTTTAATCCCCTTCAGCCAGTATAATGGCGGCGTTTTATTAACTTTAATCAGGTATGACTATGTTTAAAAAAATCTCTGTTTTATTTTTTACGTTAATGTTGGCAGGTTGTTCTTCTTGGTCATCGGTTACCAACTATATTCCATTTATGGGGAACGATAAAAAAAGTGATTGATTTAGATAAGGATAAAATCGATCAGAAATCTTATGCGGCTGCTTATGAAGCGACTGTGGCGACATATAAAGGTCGCGTGAATGAAAAATTTCTTTGTAGATAATTTTGCAAGTGGGGCGAATGACTGGTATTTAGGCCGTATTTTTAGTTCCTGTGAAACAAATTCAAGATAAACTTTACACTGGCGGTCATGATTCTGATGTATATGCTTATTATAGCGGCGTGTTACATGCGGAAAGCCTTGCAAGCTAATATTAAACGTTTGAACGCAAATTGTTGGGAAAAAGTAGATTCGCAAAGCATGACTCAAGGTATTTATGATGCGATGCGTGATTTGCAAAAAGGCAAAGAGCGTGGTGAAAATGATGAATATATTGCGCAAGGTAGTGAAGCGCTGCTGAAAAGCCTGTACATCTAAATAATTGTTTTTTTCAACAAGCTGCTGGTCGATTTATTTCACCAGCAGCTTTATTTTTAAATTATTAAGGAGCAAGAATGTTAGAACTTTCGGAAAGCAACATTCATTTAAATGCTAACGCAGCTGATAAACAACAAGCGATTGAAATGGCAGCGTCCGCATTAGTTCAAGCAGACAATGTGGAAAAATGGTTACTTACAAGGAATGCTAGCGCGCGAACAGCAAACTTCAACCTTTTTTAGGCAATGGTATCGCTATTCCTCATGGCACCTTGGATACTCGTTTGATGGTAAAGAAAACGGGCGTGCAAGTGTTTCAATTTCCTCAAGGCATAGAATGGGGAGAAGGAAATATTGCTTATGTCGTGATTGGTATTGCGGCGCGATCTGATGAGCATTTGTCCTTATTACGTCAACTTACTCACGTTTTGAGTGATGAAGATACCGCAGCGAAATTAGCAAAAAAATAACGGATGTTACTGAATTTCGTGCGATTTTAATGGGCGAGGCAATTGAGCCATTTGAAATTCCTGCTGCCAATATCAGTTTAGATGTAGATACCCAAAGTTTATTAACTTTAGTCGCGATTAATGCGGGAGCAATTACAGGTGCAAAGTGCGGTAGAAAATCGCTTTATTTCCGAGGTGATTAATAATGCGGCATTACCGCTTGGCAAAGGGTTATGGGTAACGGATTCTGTCGTAGGAAATGTGAAAAAAATGCCTTGGCATTTAGTCGTGCCAAAAACGATTTTTTTAGCCACAATGGCAAAGCCGTAAAAGGCGTGATAACTGTTGCAGCCGTCAGTGATCAAATTAATCCAACTTTTAGTGCGTTTATTAGATGACGATGTCCAAACAACCTTGCTCAATGGTAATTCAACAGAAATTTTGACCGCACTTTTTGGGTTCAGAGAATGAGGTTGAAAGCTCAATCTGTAGAAGGTGCTGTTGTAGGAACTTTTACGGTTCGTAATGAACACGGTTTACATGCGCGTCCAAGTGCCAATTTGGTTAATGAAGTGAAAAATTCACTTCGAAAAATTACCGTGCAAAATCTTACTCGTGAAAGTGAAGTCGTCAGTGCAAAAAGCTTGATAAAAATTGTTGCGCTTGGTGTAACACAAGGGTCATCGTTTATGTTTTGTGGCAGAAGGGGAAGATGCAAAAACAAGCTATTGAAGCATTGGGCAAAGCGATTGCTGATGGTTTGGGCGAGAATGTTTCTGCAGTGCCACCATCTGAACCAGATACCATTGAGATTATGGGCGAACAAATTCACGCACCAGCGGTAAGCGAAGATAATAACTTGCCTGCAAATGCCATTGAAGCAGTGTTTGTGATTAAGAATGAACACGGTTTGCACGCTCGCCCAAGTGCAGTGTTGGTAAACGAAGTGAAAAAAATATAATGCCTCTGTGGCGGTTCAAAAATCTTGATCGTAATTCTCAATTAGTAAGCGCTAAAAGCTTGATGAAAATAGTGGCATTAGGCGTAGTGAAAGGGACTCGTTTACGTTTTGTTGCGACGGGCGATGAAGCGCAACAAGCTATTGACGGAATCGGTGCTGTGATTGAGTCTGGTTTAGGTGAATAGTATGGCAAGCGTCGTAACAATTACCTTAAATGCCGCCTATGATTTAGTCGGACGTTTAAATCGTATCCAACTTGGTGAAGTAAATACGGTAGAAACCCTTGGCTTATTTCCTGCAGGGAAAGGCATTAATGTTGCAAAAGTACTAAAAGATTTAGGCGTTGATGTTGCAGTAGGCGGTTTCTTGGGCAAGGATAATTCAGCTGATTTCGAGCAAATGTTTAATAAGCATGGTTTGGAAGATAAATTCCACCGTGTGGATGGTAAAACGCGCATCAATGTAAAAATTACTGAAACTGAAGCTGATGTGACAGATTTAAATTTCTTGGGATATCAAATAAGCCCACAAGTTTGGCAACAATTTGTGACGGATTCTTTAGCTTATTGTTTAGATTATGACATTGTCGCTGTTTGTGGCAGTTTACCTCGAGGTGTATCTCCTGAATTATTTGCTGATTGGTTGAATCAGCTTCACCAAGCTGGCGTAAAAGTTGTGCTTGATAGTAGCAATGCTGCGCTCACTGCTGGATTAAAAGCGAAACCTTGGCTAGTAAAAACCTAATCATCGAGAACTTGAGGCTTGGGTTGGTCATCCATTAAATCGTCTTGAAGAAATTATTGTAGCCGCACAGCAACTCAAAGCGGAAGGCATTGAAAATGTGATTATTTCAATGGGCGCAAAAGGTTCTTTATGGATTAATAATGAAAGCGTGCTCAAAGCCGAACCACCAAAATGTGAAAATGTAGTGAGTACCGTTGGAGCAGGGGATTCAATGGTAGCAGGTTTAATCTATGGTTTTGAAAAAGGGTTATCGAAAGCAGAAACCTTAGCTTTTGCTACGGCTGTGTCCGCTTTTACTGTGTCTCAAAGTAATGTTGGTGTGAGTGATTTGAGTTTACTTTGACCCCATTTTTAGAAAAAGTACAAATAACGATGATTGAAGGATAGTATGAAGTTATTTTTAACCCAATCAGATAATGTAGGTGAGGCGAAAGCCTATTTATTACATGAAGTTTTTCGAGCGGCTGCGCAAAAAGCGAATGTTTCTATTGTAGAAATACCAGCCGAAGCAGATCTTGTTCTCATATTTGGTTCTGTATTACCAAATAACCCCGCTTTAGCCGGGTAAAAAAAGTTTTTATTATCGGCGAAGCTATCGCCATGATTTCTCCTGAAGTAACATTGGCAAATGCCTTAGCGAATGGAGCTGATTATGTTGCACCGAAAAGTGCGGTAAGTTTTACGGGTATTTCTGGTGTAAAAAAATATTGTTGCGGTAACTGCTTGTCCAACTGGGCGTTGCACATACGTTTATGTCAGCCGAAGCAATTGAAGCCTATGCGAAAAAACAAGGTTGGAATATAAAAGTTGAAACCCGAGGTCAAGTTGGGGCGGGCAATGAAATTACTGCAGAAGAAGTTGCCGCGGCTGATTTGGTATTTGTTGCAGCAGATATTGATGTGCCCTTAGATAAATTTAAAGGTAAACCAATGTACCGCACTTCAACAGGATTAGCCTTGAAGAAAAACCGAGCAAGAATTTGATAAAGCATTTAAAGAAGCCAAAAATTTTTGATGGTGGAAATAATTCGGAATCGAAAGAAGAAAGCCGTGAGAAAAAAAGGTGTGTACAAACACTTAATGACTGGCGTTTCTCATATGTTACCGTTAGTGGTTGCGGGTGGGTTGTTGATCGCGATTTCCTTTTATGTTCAGTTTTAATGTAATTGAAAAATACAGGAGTTTTACAGGATCTTCCAAATATGTTGATGAATATCGGTAGTGGCGTGGCGTTCAAGTTAATGATTGCCGTGTTTGCCGGTTACGTTGCATTTTCTATCGCTGATCGTCCAGGACTTGCAGTTGGTTTGATTGCTGGGATGCTGGCAAGTGAAGCGGGCTCAGGGATTCTTGGCGGTATTATTGCAGGTTTCTTAGCAGGCTATGTGGTGAAAGGGTTGAATGTGGTTATTCGATTGCCAGCAAGCCTGACTTCATTAAAACCGATTTTAATTTTACCGCTCTTAGGTTCGATGATTGTTGGTTTGACGATGATTTACCTCATCAATCCACCAGTGTCTGAAATTATGAAAGAGCTAAGTAATTGGCTTACTTCAATGGGCGAAGTGAATGCGATTGTTTTAGGCGCAATTATCGGTGCAATGATGTGTATAGATATGGGCGGACCGGTAACATAAAGCAGCGTACACCTTTTCTGTTGGATTGATTGCATCCCAAGTTTATACGCCAATGGCTGCTGCAATGGCCGCGGGTATGGTTCCACCAATTGGTATGACAGTTGCGACTTGGATTGCTCGCAAATAAATTCACAGTTAGCCAACGCGATGCGGGGAAAGCGTCATTTGTTCTTGGTTTATGTTTTATTTCTGAAGGTGCATTACCATTTGTGGCAGCAGATCCAATTCGAGTCATTATTAGCTCAGTGATTGGTGGTGCGGTGGCTGGTGCGATTTCAATGGGATTAAATATTACATTACAAGCTCCACACGGCGGATTATTTGTCATTCCATTTGTATCTGAGCCATTGAAATATCTTGGGTACAATTACGATTGGTGCTTTATCAACAGGTGTGGTTTACGCCATTATTAAATCGAAAAACAATGCGGAATAATACCGCACTTTGAATAAAAAAGCCGATTCAAGTGAATCGGCTTTTGTTTAGAATAGATTTATTTTTCACGATCGTCAATCGTTTTGTAGCAAATAATTTCCCTCTGCATCAGCAAGACTACGGAAACCTACATTCGTGATTTTGTAGGGATACTTTGTTCGATAAGTAAAGTTTTTCGTGATGATGTCCATGGAATACTTGCTTCACCCCCATCTTCATTGCCAAATCATTGATTACTTGGAAACCCATCGGATGTGGTTTAGGGGCTTCGTGACAAATCAACACATCCGCTTGTTGGTTTTCTAAGATTTCAATATCTGATGGGAAAATTGACGTGCGATGACGTAAAGGCACACCGCCTCGCCAGATTTTCTCTTGTGGACTATATTGACAATAATGAATAGGATCAAAAAACATTGGGCGATTTGGTGGCATCCAGATTTGCCCGCGGAATACACCACCTAATCCCGCAATGCGGGTTCCTTGAATATCAACTACGCGATTGTGTAAATTTCGTGATTGCCATTCAGAGCCCCAAATTGCATCAAAAAGCACTAATTGTTTTGCTATCATGATTTCCATGAATAAACCAAATATCACAATGTTGAGCAAGTTTATCCAATTCATCTGTTGTGGTGAGCTGTAAATCGCCTAAAAATTATAAGTGCGACATTCTCCTGTTCTCTCACAAAAGGGTAAATATGATCGTAGCTTCCGTGTGGATCACCGGCAAATAAGATCATTGATGTTTTCCTTTTATAACAAATGGACTATTTTGCAATTCACTGATTTCTTCTTCATTTAACACTTTCTCAATGACTGCTTTAACTTGGTTATAGCGATCAAGATAACTTAGCGATTCAATCTCTATATAAAGGGACTTTATATTTATCTAACAGTTTTTGAGTAGTTGTTGAAATTGTTGGCGTTGTTTTTGTGAGCCCAAGCTGCGCAAGCCATCATCCACCCACTCAGTATTATTTTTAAGCAAAATAGTGACATCGAAGGGATATTCTTTAATCATCGAGTCTAAAAAATGGATGTGCTTTTTCCTTCGTATTGAATGCAGAACTGCTTGGGTGGTGATGAAATCCGTATCAATAAATGCAATTTTATGTGCATGGCGCACTGCATAATCAATGTATCGTTGATGACCAAAGAGCCATTTGCGGATAGTCAGAATATTGCATGGCCTGCTCATTGCCACCCAACTTTTCAAATACAAATTCACGTCCGTATTCCCATGCAGAAGTGGTATTAAATACGGCAGCTAACTTATTAACCAGCACGCTTTTACCACTGCTTTCTCCACCTAAAAATCGCCACAGTTTTGGCAAAGAAAGGACGAACTTCTTTCGGAATAAATTTCCAATATTGGAATGGTGTGGTACGAATTTTTAGTCACTGACACATTAAAGAAAGTGCGGTCAGGATCGACTAACGAAACTTCTAAACCTAAGTATTTCTCATAAGGTGCTTTTGTCTTGAGGTTCGCTACTAAATACGATTGAAGGTTCAAAATGTTTTTCATTAAATAGGGTTTTAACCGCTTCACTCCAAGATTGCCAGCCATTTGGATAACTCGGAATACCGTCTTCAACCAAATGATGAATAAAAAAATCTGATTTTTGATATTTGAAAAATTTGTTGCATCCAACGCAAACGATCCTGCACGGTCGGCATACGTTTCATTTTACTATCGTAAAAATAATTTTAAATCGCGCTCCGTATCACTACACACGATAACGTGTAGTTCATCTACTTTACTGAACGCTTCATAAATCATATTTATGTGGCCTGTGTGTACAGGGATAAAAATTTTCCCGAAAATGACACCGACTTTTTTTCTTTTTGCTTTTTGACATAATCCGCTCTTGATAGCGTAAGAATTGAGTGCGTTTATTGTAGGCTAAATGAAAATATTTTTCACGTTCTGATTTAGTGACTAGGTATTTTTGCGCTATACTTAACGCGCATTCTCAGGGCAGGGTGAAATTCCCTACCGGTGGTAAAAGCCCACGAGCGTTTAAAAAGTGCGGTCAATTTTTGGCAAATTTTTCCAGCTAAATTGTCCTGATTTTCACTTTTAAAGTCAGCAGATTTGGTGAAATTCCAAAGCCGACAGTAAAGTCTGGATGAAAGAGAATAAAACGAGTTGGGTTCCCAAATCGTTCATTTTATTTGCATTTCTCAGCCCTGATTCTGGTATTTAATTGAAATCTCAAATTAGGGAAATTACTATGAATCAGTCAATTTTATCTCCATTCGGCAATACCGCTGAAGAACGCGTACTTAACGCAATTAATGCCTTCAAAAATGGAAATGGCGTATTAGTTTTAGATGATGAAGATCGTGAAAATGAAGGCGATTTAATTTTCCCAGCAGAAACAATCACGCCAGAACAAATGGCAAAAATTAATTCGTTATGGAAGTGGTATAGTTTGTTTGTGCATTACCGATGAACGTTGCCAACAACTCGATTTACCGCCAATGGTAGAACACAATAATAGCGTAAACAAAACCGCTTTTACTGTGACGATTGAAGCCGCGAAAGGTGTGTCTACAGGCGTATCTGCCACAGATCGAGTCACAACCATTAAAACTGCGATTGCTGATAATGCAGTTCCAACAGATTTACATCGTCCAGGCCATGTCTTCCCACTTCGTGCAGCAAATGGTGGCGTACTTACCCGTCGCGGACACTACTGAGGCTTCCGTTGATTTAGCTCGTTTAGCAGGATTTAAACATGCAGGTGTGATTTGTGAAATCACGAATGACGACGGCACAATGGCTCGCGCCCTGAGATTGTAGAGTTTGCGAAAAAATTTGGTTATTCTGTGCTTACCATTGAAGATTTGGTTGAATATCGTTTAGCACATAATATTTAAAATGAAAGAAGTGCGGTGAAAATTTCTATGATTTTTCACCGCACTTTTTATCTTATACCATTCCACATCTTATTTATTTGGGTAACTTTTATGCACAGCACAGCACAGCACAATTATGTCATTAGTTTAACTACTGAACAAAAACGCCGAAAACATATTACAGAAGAATTTGGTAAGCAGAATATTCCTTTTCGCATTTTTTTGATGCTATCACGCCTGACCTTATTGAAGAAACTGCTAAAAATTTAATATTACATTAGATCGTTCTCCTCAAAGCCAAGTTATCAGATGGAGAAATTGGTTGTGCATTAAAGTCATATTGTCTTGTGGAATTTAGCCTTAGAGAACAATTTAAAACTATATCAATATTTTTGAAGATGACATTCATCTGGGAGAAAATGCTAAAGAATTATTAGAAATTGATTATATTTCTGATGATATTCATGTTTTAAAATTAGAAGCAAATGGCAAGATGTTCTTTAAAAAACCACAATCTGTAAAATGTGATAGAAATATTTATCCTATTACGGTAAAGCAATCTGGAACTGCTGGATATACTGTTACAGCGAAAGGGGCTAAATATTTACTTGAATTAGTAAAAACAAACCACTTGATGTTGCGGTTGATTCTCTTGTTTTTCGAGGATTTTTACATTTTCAAGAATTATAAAATAGTACAACTTTCACGGTATTTGTGTTCAAGATTTTGTTTTTGAATCCAAGCAATCCTTTTTGAAAGTAGCTTAAAAGAGGGGCGAGATAGAGTGCATGAAAGTCAACGTAAGTCTTCTGTTTTAGAAAAAAATAAAAATGAATTTGGCCGAGTGAAAAATAAAAAAATGTTTCGGAAAAACAAGTCCCTATTTAAATAACAAAAGAGCGGTTAAAAATCTCATTTAATTTTTAACCGCTCTTTTTCGTTTATTTTACTTCTGGTAAATTTACTGCACCTTCATAGCCTAATTGTCGCCACGCTTCGCAAACCGTTACTGCGACAGAATTAGACAAGTTCATGCTGCGACTATTGGCTGTCATTGGAATACGGATTTTTTGTTCCATCGGCATTTCATTTAAAATTGACATCGGAATGCCGCGAGTTTCGGGACCAAACATTAAATAATCACCAAGTTCAAACTTTACCTGGCTATGTGCTGGACTACCTTTTGTTGTGAGTGCAAATATACGTTTGGGTTTCTCGCTTTCAAAAAGGCTTCAAAAGTCTTGTGACGTTTGATTTCGGCAAATTCGTGATAATCTAAACCTGAGCGGCGTAAGCGTTTATCATCCCAAGTGAAACCTAGCGGTTCAATTAAGTGCAAGCGAAATCCTGTATTGGCACAAAGGCGAATAATGTTACCGGTATTTTGTGGGATCTCTGGTTCATATAAAACAATATCTAACATAATTTTTCCCTAATTCTGATATAAACGATAACTCACCATTCCTGTCGTTTTTCTTTCAATAACGTCCAGTTTTCAGGGAGGGATGAGCGATTTGTCTTTCTCTGTTTCTACGTAAATTAACGCATTGGGTTTTAGCTAATTATTTTCACAAAGCAAGTTAATTGCTTTGTTCTGCCAAATTAAAATTAAAGGGTGGATCTAAAAAACACCACATCAAAGTGCGGCTGATTTTGTGGCTGTTTTAGAAAATCCAAACTATTTTGATTAATTACTTCAGCCTGTTCTGATGAGCATTTGAGCGTTTGTAAATTCTTTTTAATTGATTGGCGACGGTTTTATCTAATTCTAAAAAGTCACTTTTTTTCGCTTGGCGAGAAAGTGCCTCAAAACCCTAATGAACCACTCCCCGCAAAGCCATCTAAACATTCAGACTGATGGATATAAGGCATTAACCAATTAAAAAGCGTTTCTTTCACTCTATCGCCAGTTGGGCGTAAGCCTTCAGAATTTAATACTGGAAGTTTTCGCCCTCGCCATAGCCCTGCAATAATGCGAACCTCGCCCTTTGCATTTGGCGTTTGTATTTTTCATAAAGATTCGATTTTTATTGAAAATTGTGCTTAGTTTAGACGATTTTTGCTAGAATGAACAACATTTTTTTATCGGATTACAGTTAAGAGAGCATTTTATGGCTGAAGAAAATAAAAAAAGGCGGATTTTTGGGCATCGTTATTTGGGCGTAATAAAAAGCAAGATGAACCTAAAATTGAGCCGAAAATTGAAGAAGAAAAAGATTAAAGATGTCGAACCATCTATTGAAAAACTTGAAACTCATGATTTAGTTGAAGAACCGTCTGAATTAGAGGCAGTAAAAAGTGCGGTGGATTCTGAGCCGTTTTTGGTAGAAAGCTATTGAAACGAATGAAATCGTTGAAGAAGAAAAAGTACAGGAAATTTCAACCGCATTTGAGCCAGTCGAAGAAATTATCGAATTAAAAATTTAGAAGATGATCTTCCGATTACAGAAACAGTGGTTGAATCTGAAATTGTTGAAGATATTAAAGATGAGCTTCAGCCTGTTGTTGAAATTGAAACTCGCGAAAAAGCCAAGTGAAGGGGCTTTTTAGTCGTTTAGTTAAGGGATTACTGAAAAACCAAACAAAATATTGGCGCAGGTTTTTCGTAGTTTTTTTCTTAGGAAAGAAAATTGATGATGAGTTGTTTGAAGAATTAGAAGAACAACTTTTTGATTGCGGATATTGGCGTGCCGACAACAAGTAAAATCATCAAAAATTTGACTGAACATGCAAGTCGCAAAGAATTACAAGATGCTGAGCTTTTATATCAGCAATTAAAAGTGGAAATGGCAGATATTCTTGAGCCAGTAGCACAACCGTTAGAGATTGATAGCACGAAAAAACCTTATGTGATTTTAATGGTGGGTGTAAATGGTGTGGGTAAAACGACGACAATTGGTAAGCTTGCACGTAAATTTCAGGCTGAAGGAAAATCAGTGATGCTTGCGGCGGGTGATACTTTCCGCGCGGCGGCCGTTGATCAGCTTCAAGTTTGGGGCGAGCGCAATCATATTCCAGTTGTTGCGCAAAGCACCGGATCTGATTCTGCATCGGTAATTTTTGATGCGATGCAATCAGCGGCTGCGCGCAATATTGATATTCTTATTGCGGATACGGCGGGTCGTTTACAAAATAAAAAAATAACTTAATGGACGAACTGATCGTTCGTGTTATGAAAAAAATATGATGAAACTGCGCCACATGAAATTATGCTTACGCTGGATGCTGGAACGGGACAAAATGCTATTAGCCAGCGAAGTTATTTAATGAGGCTGTGGGTTTAACAGGGATCTCTCTAACTAAATTAGATGGCACGGCAAAAAGGCGGTGTTATTTTTGCCATAGCCGATCAGTTTAAGTTGCCTATTCGCTATATCGGTGTAGGCGAGAAAATTGAAGATTTACGTGAGTTTAATGCGAAAAGAATTTATTGAGGCATTATTCGTTCATGAAGAAGAATAAAAAGAATAAGGAAAAATTGTGATTAAGTTCTCAAATGTTTCTAAAGCCTATCATGGTGCAACGCAGCCAGCGTTACAAGGCTTGAATTTTCATCTTCCAGTGGGAAGTATTACTTACTTAGTTGGACATTCAGGCGCAGGGAAAAAGTACATTACTCAAGCTTATTATGGGGATGGAAAAAGCCAACGCGGGTCAAATTTGGTTTAATGGACACGATATTACTCGCTTGTCAAAATATGAAATTCCATTTTTGCGTCGCCAAATTGGTATGGTTCACCAAGATTATCGTTTATTAACAGATCGTACAGTGGCGGAAAAATGTGGCATTGCCATTGATTGTGCAGGTATGCATCCAAAAAGATGCGCATACTCGAGCAATGGCATCTTTAGATCGTGTAGGGATTGCGTAATAAAGCCCACTATTTGCCACCACAAATTTCTGGAGGGAGCAACAACGTGTTGATATTGCTCGTGCGATTGTGCATAAACCTCAGCTCTTACTAGCAGATGAACCAACGGGTAATTTAGACGATGAACTTTCTTTAGGCATTTTTAATTTGTTTGAAGAATTTAATCGTCTCGGAATGACTGTGTTAATTGCTACTCACGACATTAATTTAATTCAACAAAAACCAAAACCTTGTCTTGTACTTGAACAAGGTTATTTTACGTTGATTAAGGAATAATCATGAGTCGACCAACGGATGCATCCTTTTTGTTCAAACAGCCTATACTTTTGCGTGCAGTATGGGCGGATTTATGGCAACGTAAATTTGGCACGCTGCTCACAATTTTTGGTGATTGCTGTATCTCTGACGATCCCAACCGTGAGTTATTTAATGTGGAAAAAAATTTACATTTAGCGACCACGCAATTTTATCCTGAAAGTGAGTTGACGATTTATCTTCATAAGAATTTAAGTGAAGAAGACGCGAATTTAGTGGTAGAGAAAATCCGTCAACAAGATGGGGGTGGAATCACTGAATTATGTCTCTCGCCAAGAAAGTTTAAAGGAATTTAAAAAGCTGGTCTGGCTTTGGCGAAGAATTAGAAATTTTAGATGATAATCCATTGCCTGCGGTCGTTATGGTAAAACCAACGAGCGAATTTAATGTTTCAGAAAAAACGTGATGAGTTACGTACGAATTTAAATAAAAATTAAAGGCGTGCAAGAAGTTCGCTTGGATAACGACTGGATGGAAAAAAATTAACTGCACTTTCATGGTTGATTGCCCATGTGGCAATTTTCTGCACTGTATTAATGACGATAGCGGTATTTTTAGTTATTGGTAACAGTATTCGCTCTGATGTGTATAGTAGCCGATCAAGTATTGATGTGATGAAATTGCTTGGTGCAACAGATCAATTTATCCTTCGCCCTTATCTTTATACAGGGGTGATTTATGCCGTGTTAGGTGGGTTAGTTGCAGCAATTTTTAGTAGCTTTATTATCAGCTATTTTACTTCTGCAGTGAAATATGTAACGGATATTTTTGCTGTCCAATTCAGTTTGAATGGATTAGGCGTTGGCGAATTTGTATTTTTATTAGTGTGTTGCTTAATTATGGGATATGTTGGTGCGTGGATTGTAGCAAAACGACATATTACGCTATTAGATAACCATCAATAATTTTAATGTGCTAGGTGCGGTGATTTTTTTCTAGGTATTTTTTTGATGAGAAAAATACGGTGATAAATGATCGCACTTTTTATTTGCTTTGAATAAATCCCTTGCAATTTGTTTAACTTTTGTGTAGTATTTGCAAGCTTTCAATATGAAAGCCGTTTAATGTAATCATTTATTAAACGAGCATGACGATATGTCACGCTAAACAATGTTTCCGATTTGGAGACTATATAACAGGTAACTTGCGCCTCCTTTTCTATTTTTGAAGTTAGAATTGTGATTGGTGTTAGTTTTTATTAGCTAAATTTTTATTGGAGCTCTGGTCTAATGCAGAACCAAAGAATCCGTATCCGCTTAAAAAGCTTTCGATCACCGTTTGATCGATCAATCTACTGCGGAGATCGTAGAAACAGCTAAACGTACTGGTGCACAAGTTCGTGGTCCAATTCCTTTACCAACTCGTAAAGAGCGTTTTTACCGTGTTGATTTCTCCACACGTAAACAAAGACGCACGTGACCAATACGAAATTCGTACTCACAAACGTTTAGTAGATATCGTAGAGCCAACAGAAAAAAACTGTTGATGCATTAATGCGTTTAGATTTGGCTGCCGGCGTGGACGTGCAGATCAGCCTAGGTTAATTAAGAGGTTATTACAATGATTGGTTTAGTCGGTCGTAAAGTTGGTATGACCCGTATCTTCAATGAAGACGGTGTTTCTGTACCAGTTACCGTTATCGAAATCGAAGCCAACCGCGTAACTCAAGTTAAAACTCTTGAAAACGATGGCTATACTGCAGTTCAAGTTACTACTGGTTCTAAAAAGCGAATCGTGTAACTAAACCTGAAGCAGGCCATTTCGTGAAAGCAGGTGTTGAAGCTGGTCGCGGTTTATGGAATTTCGTACTGAAGGTGAAGAATTCACTTTAGGTCAAGAAATCAATGTTGACATCTTTGCAGATGTTAAAAAAGTAGATGTTACTGGTACTTCTAAAGGGTAAAGGTTTCCAAGGTGGTGTTAAACGTTGGAACTTCCGTACTCAAGATGCGACTCATGGTAACTCTTTATCACATCGTGTACTTGGTTCTATTGGTCAAAACCAAACTCCAGGTCGTGTGTTTAAAAGGTAAAAAATGGCAGGACATTTAGGTGCTGAGCGTGTAACCGTTCAATCACTTGAAGTTGTTCGTGTAGATGCTGAGCGTAAATTGCTATTAGTAAAAGGTTCTGTACCTGGTGCTATCAATGGCGATGTTATCGTTAAGCCAGCAGTTAAAGCATAAGTCTAGGAGATAGAGATGGAATTACGTTGTAGGTGCAAACGCACTAACTGTTTCTGAAACCACCTCGGACGTGAGTTTAACGAAGCGTTGATCCACCCAGTTGTTGTTGCTTATGCAGCAGGTGCGCGTCAAGGTACTCGTGCGCAAAAAAACTCGTGCTGAAGTGTCTGGTTCAGGTAAAAAACCTTGGCGTCAAAAAGGTACAGGTCGTGCTCGTGCTGGTGATATCAAATCACCAATCTGGCGTTCTGGTGGTATAACCTTCGCGGCTAAACCACAAGATCACAGCCAAAAAGTGAACAAGAAAATGTACCGTGGTGCTATCAAAAGCATTCTTTCTGAATTAGTTCGTCAAGACCGTTTGGTTGTTGTTGAAAAATTCGAATTAGATGCACCAAAAACTAAAGTTTTTAGTACAAAAATTAAAAAGATTTAGCAGTTGAAGATGCATTAATTATCACAGCAAGTTTAGATGAAAATCTATTCTTAGCAGCGCGTAACTTATACAAAGTTGATGTACGTGATGTTCAAGGTATCGATCCAGTTAGCTTAATCGCTTTCGATAAAGTGATTGTTACTGTTGACGCTGTGAAACAAATTGAGGAGATCCTAGCATGAGTCAAGAACGTTTGCTAAGCGTGCTACGTGCACCGCACATCTCTGAAAAAGCAACCAACAATGCTGAAAAAAATCTAACACTGTTGTACTTAAAGTTGCTTTAGATGCGAACAAAGCTGAAATTGCTGCTGCTGTTGCTCAATTATTTGAAGTAAAAGTTGACTCTGTTCGTACCGTGGTTGTTAAAGGTAAAACCAAACGCCGTGGTAGCAAAAATGGGTCGTCGCAGCGACTGGAAAAAGCTTATGTAACTTTTTAGCCGAAGGCCAAAACTTGGACTTCGTGGACAGTGCAGAGTAATCGGAGGAAATTAGAGAATGGCTATCGTTAAATGTAAGCCGACCTCCGCTGGTCGTCGTCACGTTGTTAAAATCGTGAACCCTGAATTACACAAGGGTAAACCTTACGCACCTCTTCTAGATACTAAATCTAAAACTGGTGGTCGTAACAACTATGGTCGTATTACTACTCGTCACATTGGTGGCGGTCACAAACAACACTACCGTTTAATCGATTTCAAACGTAACAAGTTAGACATCCCAGCGGTTGTTGAGCGTTTAGAATATGATCCAAAACCGTTCTGCTAACATTGCTTTTAGTGCTTTTATAAAGATGGTGAACGCCGTTATATCTTAGCACCTAAAGGTCTGTCAGTAGGCGATCAAATCCAAGCTGGCGTAAACTCACCAATTAAAGTGGGTAACTCATTACCAATGCGTAATATCCCAGTTGGTTCAACAGTACATAACGTTGAATTAAAACCAGGTAAAGGCGGTCAAATCGCTCGTTCTGCTGGTGCTTATGTACAAATCATCGCACGTGAAGGCAACTATGTAACTTTACGTTTACGTTCTGGCGAAATGCGTAAAAGTATTAGCTGAATGTGTTGCAAACAATCGGTGAAGTTGGTAACTCAGAACATATGCTTCGCGTATTGGGTAAAGCTGGTGCTAACCGCTGAGAGGCATTCGCCCCTACAGTTCGTGGTACCGCAATGAACCCAGTAGATCACCCACACGGCGGTGGTGAAGGTCGTAACTTTGGTAAACACCCAGTAACTCCTTGGGGCGTTCAAACCAAAGGTAAGAAAAACTCGTCACAACAAACGTACTGATAAATATATCGTACGTCGTCGTGGCAAATAATAGATTAAATTAAAGAGGATTAGCCATGCCACGTTCTCTCAAGAAGGGTCCTTTCCTTGACCTACACTTGTTGAAGAAGGTAGAGAAGGCGGTGGAAAGCGGGGATAAAAAAACCAATCAAAAACTTGGTCCCGTCGTTCAATGATCATTCCATCAATGATCGGATTGACCATCGCAGTCCATAATGGTCAGTCAGCACGTTCCTGTTTATGTATCTGATGAAATGATCGGTCATAAGCTTGGTGAATTTGCACCGACTTCGTACATACCGCGGTCACGCGGCAGATAAGAAAGCTAAGAAATAAGAGGTAAATAGATGGAAACTATCGCAAAACATCGTTACGCTCGCACTTCTGCCCAAAAAGCTCGCTTAGTTGCCGATTTAATTCGTGGTAAAAAAAGTTGCGCAAGCACTAGAAATCTTAACTTTCACTAACAAAAAAAGCAGCAGCTTTAGTGAAGAAAGTTTTAGAATCAGCTATTGCAAAACGCAGAGCACAAATGACGGTGCAGACATCGATGATCTTAAAGTTGCTAAAAATCTTCGTTGATGAAGGTCCTAGCATGAAACGTGTTATGCCACGTGCTAAAGGTCGTGCAGATCGTATTTTAAAACGTACTAGCCACATTACTGTGGTTGTGTCAGATCGTTAATAAGTAGAGGAATAGCAATGGGTCAAAAAGTACATCCACATGGTATTCGCCTAGGTATTGTTAAACCTTGGAGCTCTACTTGGTTCTGCGAATACACAAGACTTCGCTGACAATCTTGAAGGCGATTTCAAAGTACGCAAAATTCTTAAATAAAGAATTAGCAAATGCTTCAGTTTCACGTATTACTATTGAGCGTCCAGCTAAAAAGTATTCGTGTAACTATTCACACAGCTCGTCCTGGTATCGTAATCGGTAAAAAAAGGCGAAGATGTTGAAAAAAATTACGTAACGCAGTGTCTAAAAATCGCTGGCGTTCCTGCTCAAATCAACATTGCTGAAGTGAAAAACCTGAATTAGATGCGAAATTAGTTGCAGATAGCATCGCTTCTCAATTAGAACGTCGTGTAATGTTCCGTCGCGCAATGAAACGTGCGGTACAAAGCGCAATGCGTTTAGGTGCTAAAGGTATCAAAGTTGAGGTTAGCGGTCGTTTAGGTGGTGCAGAAATCGCACGTTCAGAATGGTATCGTGAAGGTCGCGTACCTCTACATACTCTTCGTGCGGACATCGATTATAACACTGCAGAAGCTCACACAACTTACGGCGTAATCGGCGTTAAAGTGTGGATCTTCAAAGGTGAAATTCTTGGTGGAATGGCTGCCGTTGCGCAATCAGAACAACAACCTGCCGATAAGCCTAAAAAGGCTCCTCGCGGTAAAGGTCGTAAGTAAGGAGAAACGCTAAATGTTGCAAACCAAAAACGTACAAAAATTCCGTAAAGTTCACAAAGGCCGCAACCGTGGTATCGCGGGCGGTACTGAAGTTGGTTTCGGTACTTACGGTTTAAAAGCAGTTGGTCGTTGTCGTTTAACCGCTCGTCAAATCGAAGCGGCACGTCGTGCAATGTCACGTGCAGTAAAACGTCAAGGTAAAATCTGGATTCGTGTATTCCCAGATAAACCAATTACTGAAAAACCATTAGAAGTCCGTATGGGTAAAGGTAAAGGTAACGTTGAGTACTGGGCAGCCTTTAATCCAACCGGGTAAAGTGCTTTATGAAATGGATGGTGTGTCTGAAGAAGTAGCAAGAAACGCATTTGCATTAGCAGCTGCTAAATTGCCAGTTAAGACCACTTTCGTAACTAAGACGGTGATGTAATGAAAGCTCAAGATTTACGTACAAAAAGTGTTGAAGAGCTGAATGCTGAATTAGTAAACCTTTTAGGTGAACAATTCAAGTTGCGTATGCAGACAGCCACCGGTCAGCTTCAACAAACCCATCAGGCTAAGCAAGTGCGTCGTGATATTGCACGTGTAAAAACTGTATTAACCGAAAAGGCGGGTGAGTAATGACTGATAAAAATTCGTAGCGTACAAGGTAAAGTTGTTAGCGACAAAATGGAAAAATCTTTCGTTGTTGCTATTGAACGTAAGGTAAAACACCCTTTATATGGTAAATTTATCCGTCGTACAACTAAATTACACGTACACGATGAGAACAATGAAGCCAAAGTTGGTGATACCGTAGAGATTCGCGAATGTCGCCCTCTATCAAAAACCAAATCTTGGACTTTAGTTCGTGTTGTTGAAAAAGCGGTAATCGCTTAATTCATAATATAAAAAGCCCTTTAACAGTAGTGTTAGAGGGCTTTTTATACCTGATTTTCAACAGAAGTATACTTCTGTTTAGTTATTATTGACATAACAACTAAAATAATACTGATTAACTAAATTTGTAAGGTGAATTTATGTCAAGTAGTTTTTAAAAATAGTCCAGAATATGATGATTGGATTGAATCAGGTGGTCGTGATGAAGATTATGAATACTACTATAATAAATGGTTTCGTAGAACTCATGGATAATTGAGAAGAAGTCAGATAGTTTATTGATGAATTAGTTGGCTTTTTATTTTGAGTTTAACTAGAATTTAATGACTAAAAGCCCTTTACATTACTGTAAAGGGCTTTTATCAATATTAGAACGCCTAATTTAAGAAATCATAGACTGGGAAAGATCAGCGCATTTATCCTATGATGAATATAAGAGCATATGGAGGCAGATTTTAATAGATTTTCAAAAACTCACGATTGAAGAGTTTGATGAAACAAATCCCTGCAAGTAGAACACAATTGTATCTTAGAGATTGCATATATCAAGAAATTGAAGAAAGGAAAAGTATAATTCAGTATAACTTGTTGCATCAAAAGCTAGAAGAGATTGATTTATTCAAAATTTTTATCGTTAGAGCTAGTGCATCAAGATGCACCCTACAGGAAAAATGAAGTCAATTTTTCACCGCACTTTCCATTCTAAATCTCCAGTTAATAATTTCAAATTATCGTTGTTTTTTTCTTCTTCTTTTGCTAAAATCCGCCACCTATCCGCCATTCTATCTGAGTAGTGCGGATGGGTTCGTCCCGAAAGGGTGTTTTTTTAATCTTAACGGAGCACTAATATGATCCAAGAACAGACTATGCTGGATGTTGCTGATAATTCAGGCGCTCGCAGCGTAATGTGTATCAAGGTTCTAGGGTGGATCGCACCGTCGTTATGCTGCGATTGGTGACATCATCAAAATTACTGTAAAAGAAGCAATTCCACGCGGTAAAGTAAAAAAAGGTGATGTATTAAAAGCAGTTGTTGTGCGCACCAAGAAGGGTGTTCGTCGCCCAGATGGCTCAGTTATTCGTTTCGATGGTAACGCTTGTGTAATTTTAAATAATAACACTGAGCAACCAATCGGTACTCGTATTTTTGGACCGGTGACTCGTGAACTTCGTTCTGAGAAATTCATGAAGATCATTTCTTTTAGCTCCAGAAGTACTGTAAGGGGAATGTAATGGCTGCTAAAATCCGTCAAAAATGATGAAGTAATTGTTCTTACTGGTAAAGATAAGGGCAAACGTGGCAAGGTAACTAAAAGTGTTACCAAACGGTAAAGTGTTTGTTGAAGGTATCAACATTATTACTAAACATGAAAAACCAGTTCCTGCATTAGGAAAAGCTGGTGGTTTAGTGAAAAAAAGAAGCTGCAATTGACGCTTCAAATGTTGCGATTTTCAATCCTAAAAACAAATAAAGCTGACCGTGTAGGTTTTAGATTCGAAGACGGCAAAAAGTACGTTTCTTCAAATCTAACAATGAAATTATCTAACAAACTGGAGTAATGCGATGGCGAAACTGCATGATTACTACAGAGATCAAGTAGTAAGCGAATTAAAAATAAATTCGGCTACAAATCTGTCATGCAAGTCCCACGAATCGAAAAAGATTACCCTGAATATGGGTGTGGGTGAAGCATTGACCGACAAAAATTGCTAGACAACGCAGTAGCGGACTTTAGCAGCAATCAGCGGTCAAAAACCCTTTAGTAACTAAAAGCTCGTAAATCTGTTGCTGGCTTTAAAATCCGTCAGGGATATCCAATCGGTTGTAAAAGTAACACTACGCGGTGAGCGTATGTGGGAGTTCTTTGAACGTTTAATTACAATTGCTGTTCCACGTATTCGTGACTTCCGCGGTTTAAGCGCGAAATCATTCGATGGTCGTGGTAACTATAGCATGGGTGTGCGTGAACAAATCATCTTCCCTGAAATCGATTACGATAAAGTGAGATCGTGTACGTGGTTTTAGATATCACTATCACAACTACTGCTAAGAATGATGAAGAAGGTCAAGCACTACTTGCTGCCTTTAATTTCCCATTCCGTAAATAAGGCAGGTTATAATGGCTAAACAATCAATGAAAGCACGCGATGTAAAACGCGTTAAATTGGCTGAAAAATTCTACGCAAAACGTGTTGAATTAAAGAAAATCATTTCTGATGTCAATGCCTCTGATGAAGATCGTTGGGATGCTGTGTTAAAGTTACAAAACTTTACCACGTGATTCTAGCCCATCTCGTCAACGTAACCGTTGCCGCCAAACTGGACGTCCTCATGGCGTTTTACGTAAGTTTGGTTTAAGCCGAATTAAGGTTCGTGAAGCTGCAATGCGCGGTGAAATCCCAGGCCTTAAAAAAGCGAGCTGGTAATATACCACTTTATTTTGGAATCGGAGAAAAAAGTACAATGAGTATGCAAGATCCAATCGCAGATATGCTGACCCGTATTCGTAACGGTCAAGCTGCGAACAAAGTTGCAATCAATATGCCTTCTTCCAAGCTAAAAGTGGCAATTGCCAACGTATTAGCTGCTGAAGGTTATATCGAAAGCGTAAAAGTTTTAGAAGGTGCTAAAACCTGAATTGGAAATTACTTTAAAAATATTTCCAAGGCAAACCAGTTGTAGAAAGCATCCAACGTGTAAGCCGTCCTGGTCTTCGTATTTACAAACGTAAAGATGAATTACCAAAAGTTATGGGCGGTTTAGGTGTTGCAGTTATTTCTACATCTAAAGGTGTTATGACTGACCGCGCTGCTCGTCAAGCAGGTTTAGGCGGTGAGATCATCTGTTATGTAGCTTAATAGAGAGGTAGGAAAATGTCTCGTGTTGCAAAGGCACCTGTTAATATTCCTGCCGGCGTTGAAGTTAAACTCGACGGTCAGCTATTAACAGTAAAAGGTAAAAATGGCGAGTTATCTCGCAAAATTCATGAATCAGTTGAAGTAAAACAAGATAACGGACGGTTTACGTTCACTCCACGTGAAGGCTTTTGTTGAAGCAAATGCTCAATCGGGTACTGCGCGTGCATTAGTTAATGCAATGGTTATCGGTGTTACTGAAGGTTTCACTAAAAATTGGTATTGGTGGGTGTAGGTTACAGAGCTCAACTTAAAGGCAACGCAATTGCATTAAGTTTGAGGCTATTCTCACCCAGTGAGAGCACACTTTTGCCGGCAGGTATTACTGCAGAATGTCCATCTCAAACCGAAATCGTGTTGAAAGGTGCAGACAAACAGTTGATCGGTCAAGTTGCAGCAGATATTCGTGCTTATCGCCGTCCTGAACCTTATAAAGGTAAAGGGGTACGTTACGCTGATGAAGTGGTACGTATCAAAGAGGCTAAGAAGAAATAATTAAGGTAACACTATGGATAAGAAATCAGCTCGTATCCGTCGTGCAGCTCGTGCACGTCATATGATGAGAGAGCAAGGTGTAACTCGTTTAGTTATTCACCGCACTCCACGTCATATTTATGCACGTTGATTGCACCAAACGGTTCAGAAGTGCTTGCCGCTGCTTCAACTGTTGAGAAAGCAATTCGTGAGCAAAGTAAAATACACCGGTAATAAAGATGCTGCAGCTGCAGTAGGTAAGGCTGTTGCAGAACGTGCATTAGCAAAAGGCGTTCAAGCTGTTGCTTTTGATCGTTCCGGTTTTAAATATCATGGTCGTGTCCAAACTTTAGCGGACGCTGCACGTGAAGCTGGTCTACAGTTCTAATGAGGTAAATTGAGATGTCAAACATCGAAAAACAAGTTGGTGAACTGCAAGAGAAGCTAATCGCAGTAAACCGTGTATCAAAAACTGTAAAAGGTGGTCGTATTATGAGTTTCACTGCATTAACTGTGGTGGGCGATGGTAATGGCCGAGTAGGTTTTGGTTATGGTAAAGCACGCGAAGTTCCAGCAGCGATCCAAAAGGCAATGGAAAAAGCACGTCGTAATATGATTAACGTTGCTTTGAATGAAGGTACATTACAGCATCCAGTTAAAGGTGTTCATACTGGTTCACGTGTATTTATGCAACCTGCAAGCGAAGGTACAGGTATCATCGCTGGTGGTGCAATGCGTGCAGTATTGGAAGTTGCAGGTGTACGTAACGTTCTTTCTAAAGCGTATGGTTCTACCAACCCAATTAACGTTGTTCAGTGCAACTATTGATGCATTAGCAAACATGAAATCACCAGAAATGGTTGCTGCAAAACGCGGTAAAACTGTTGATGAAATCTTGGGGTAATGAATAATGGCTAAAACTATTAAAGTAACACAAGTTCGTAGCTCAATTGCTCGTTTACCGAAGCATAAAGCTACCTTGCGTGGTCTTGGTCTTCGCCATATGCACCACACTGTTGAGTTAATTGATACGCCTGCAGTACGTGGTATGATTAACCAAGTTTCATACATGGTTAAAGTGGAGGGAGTAAGAGATGCGTTTAAATACTCTATCTCCGGCTGAAGGTACAAAGCATAGCGCTAAACGCCTCGGCCGTGGTATTGGTTCAGGTTTAGGCAAGACTGGTGGCCGTGGTCATAAAGGTCAAAAATCTCGTACTGGTGGCGGTGTTCGTCGCGGTTTCGAAGGTGGTCAAATGCCGTTATACCGTCGTTTACCAAAAATTTGGTTTTACTTCAATGAAAGCTACAGTAACTGCAGAAGTTCGTTTGAATGAGTTAACCAAAGTTGAAGGTAATGTAGTAACCTTAGAAACATTAAAAGCAGCAAATATCTTAACTAAAGATATCCAATTCGCTAAAGTAGTTTTAGCGGGTGAAGTGAAATCTGCAGTAACAGTTCGTGGTTTGCGTGTAACTAAGGGTGCAAAAGCAGCAATTGAAGCTGCTGGCGGTTCAGTTGAGGAATAATTAGCAAATGGCTAAACAACCAGGTTATCAAGCAAGAAGTACTAATAGTGGTAAAGGTGAATTAAAAAGCCGATTACTTTTCGTTTTAGGTGCGCTTATCGTTTACCGAATTGGTTCTTTCATTCCGGTTCCTGGTATTGATGCGGCCGTGCTAGCTCAATTAGTTGAACAACAAAAAGGCACCATCATTGACATGTTTAACATGTTCTCTGGTGGTGCATTAAGCCGTGCATCTATCTTAGCATTAGGGTATTATGCCGTATATCTCGGCATCTATTGTAATTCAGTTGCTTGCAACGGTTTCTCCTGCTTTAGCAGAATTAAAGAAAGAAGGTGCTGCTGGTCAACGTAAAATTTCTAAGTATACTCGGTATGCGACAGTTGTTTTTGCAACCATTCAGGCAGTAGCTATTTCAACAGGTTTACCAAATATGTTACCTGGCTTAGTGCCAAATGTTGGATTTGGTTTTTACTTCACTTCAGTTGTTAGCTTAGTAACTGGAACTATGTTCCTCATGTGGTTAGGTGAACAAATTACTGAAAGAGGTATTGGTAACGGTATTTCAATTCTTGTTTTTGGCGGTATCGTAGCTGGTTTACCATCAGCTATACTTCAAACTATTGAGCAGGCTCGTCAAGGACAGATGCATCCATTAGTGCTTCTTCTGATCGCAGCTATTGTATTTTGCAGTAACTTATTTCGTTGTTTTTTTGTTGAAAGAGGACAGCGTAGAATTCAGCGTTGAATATGCAAAGCGTCAACAAGGTCGTCAAATTTTAGGTGGTCATTCGACACATTTACCATTGAAAGTAAATATGGCAAACGTAATGCCGGCAATTTTTGCCTCAAGTATTATTTTATTTCCAGCTACCTTAACTCAATGGTTTGGACAAAATGATAAGTTTGAGTGGTTAAATAACTTATCTATGTTGTTGAATCCTGGTCAGCCTCTTTATTTACTTGTTTATGCTGTAGCAATTATTTTCTTTAGCTTCTTTTTACACTGCAATGCAGTATAATCCGCGAGATACAGCAGATAATCTAAAAATCTGGTGCATTTATTCCAGGAATTAGACCAGGGGAACAAACCTCTCGTTATATTGATAAAGTTATGACTCGTCTTACACTGATTGGCGGTCTTTATGTAACGTTTGTGTGTTTAGTTCCTTATATTATGACATCGGCTTGGGATGTTAAATTTTACTTCAGTGGAACATCTCTTTTAATTGTAGTCGTTGTAATTATGGATTTCATCGTGCAGGTTCAGAGTCACTAATGTCGTCTCAATATGAATCTGCGTTGAAAAAAGCAAACCTTAAAGGTTTTGGACAATAATTGTTCATTTAGTAGAAAAGGATAAGCAATGAAAGTTCGTGCTTCCGTAAAGAAAATGTGTCGTAACTGTAAAATTGTTAAACGTGAAGGTGTTGTACGTGTATTGTGCAGCGATCCTAAACATAAACAACGTCAAGGTTAATTCATATTTTTCTTGCAAAGAACCAGTTGAGCAGTTATACTGCTCAACTCATTTATGTCCTTGGTATTCTGTTTGAGTATCCTGAAAACGGGCTTTTCAAGATCAGAATACCAAATTAGTTAAAATAATAGGAGTGCATAGTGGCCCGTATTGCAGGCATTAACATTCCTGATCATAAACACGCCGTAATCGCTTTAACTGCAATTTACGGTATTGGTAAGACTCGTTCAAAAGCTATTTGTGCTGCAGCGGGTATTGCTGAAGATGTTAAGATCAGAGAATTGTCTGAAGAGCAGATTGACAAACTGCGTGACGAAGTTGGTAAATTTACCGTTGAAGGTGATTTACGTCGTGAAGTAACACTAAACATCAAACGTCTTTTTAGACTTAGGTTGTTATCGTGGTTTACGTCACCGTCGTAGTTTACCGGTACGTGGTCAACGTACTAAAACTAATGCGCGTACCCGTAAGGGTCCACGTAAGCCGATCAAAAAAATAGTCAGGGGTAAATAAAGAATGGCTAAAAACACCAGTTCGTGCACGTAAACGTGTACAAGTCGTAGATGGCGTAGCACATATTCACGCATCTTTCAATAATACAATCGTTACTATTACTGACCGTCAAGGTAACGCTCTAGCATGGGCGACTGCAGGTGGTTCAGGTTTCCGTGGTTCTCGTAAATCTACCCCGTTCGCTGCGCAAGTTGCTGCTGAACGTTGTGCTGAAATTGTTAAAAAATTCGGCTTAAAGAACTTGGAAGTTATGGTTAAAGGTCCGGGTCCAGGTCGTGAATCTACAATTCGCGCGTTAAACGCAGCGGGTTTCCGTATCACGAATATTACTGATGTGACTCCGATTCCTCGATAACGGTTGTCGTCCACCGAAAAAAACGTCGCGTTTAAGACGTATATAGGATAGTTGGAGAAAGAAAAATGGCAAGATATTTGGGTCCAAAACTCAAGCTCAGCTGTCGTGAAGGTACTGATTTATTTCTTAAATCAGGCGTGCGTGCGATTGATTCAAAATGTAAAATTGATACAGCACCTGGTCAACATGGTGCTCGTAAACTCGCGTTTGTCTGACTATGGTAGTCAATTACGTGAAAAACAAAAAAAGTTCGTCGTATCTATGGTATTTTAGAACGTCAATTCCGTAACTACTATAAAGAAGCAAAACCGTTTAAAAGGTAACACTGGTGAAAAATTTATTAGTGTTATTAGAAGGTAGATTGGATAACGTTGTTTATCGCATGGGATTTGCTGCAACTCGTGCAGAAGCTCGCCAATTAGTGAGCCATAAAGCGATTGTTGTAAATGGTCGTGTTGTTAACATTCCATCTTTCCAAGTTTCTGTAAATGATGTTGTTGCTGTTCGTGAGAAATCTAAAAAACAAGCACGTATTAAAGCGTCATTAGAATTAGCAGAACAAAGAGAAAAACCAACATGGTTAGAAGTTGATTCTGCAAAAATGGAAGGTGTGTTCAAACGTGTTCCTGAACGTTCTGATTTATCAGCAGATATTAACGAACATCTGATCGTTGAGCTTTTACTCTAAATAATAGTTAAGCTTAAAAAGCAAAGAGAGGATAAAAATGCAGGGTTCTGTTACAGAATTTTTTTAAAAACCACGTTTAGTAGATATTGAACAAATTAGTTCAACTCATGCTAAAGTGATCTTAGAGCCGTTAGAGCGTGGTTTTGGCCATACTCTAGGTAATGCATTACGTCGTATCCTTCTGTCTTCAATGCCAGGTTGTGCTGTAACTGAAGTGGAAATTGATGGCGTATTGCACGAATATAGTAGTAAGGAAGGTGTTCAAGAAGATATTCTTGAAGTTCTTTTAAACCTTAAAGGTCTAGCGGTTAAAGTACAGAATAAAGATGATGTTATTCTGACACTAAATAAATCTGGAATTGGCCCTGTTGTTGCAGCGGATATCACCCATGATGGTGATGTTGAAATTGTGAATCCGAATCATGTAATCTGTCACTTAACTGACGAAAATGCATCAATCAGTATGCGTATTCGAGTTCAGCGTGGTAGAGGATATGTTCCAGCTTCGGCTCGCACTCATAGTCAAGCAGAGGAGCGTCCAATTGGTCGCTTACTTGTTGATGCTTGTTACAGCCCAGTTGATCGCATTGCATATAATGTTGAAGCAGCTCGTGTTGAACAACGTACTGACCTAGATAAACTTGTTATTGAGTTAGAAACTAATGGTACGCTTGAGCCCGAAGAAGCAATTCGTCGTGCTGCAACAATCTTAGCAGAGCAACTCGATGCATTCGTTGATTTGCGTGATGTTCGTCAACCTGAGATTAAGGAAGAAAAACCGGAATTTGATCCGATTTTATTACGTCCTGTAGATGATTTAGAGTTGACAGTTCGTTCTGCTAACTGTTTGAAAGCAGAAACAATTCATTATATCGGTGATTTAGTACAACGTACAGAAGTTGAATTATTAAAAACACCTAATCTTGGTAAGAAATCTCTTACTGAAATTAAGGATGTGCTCGCTTCACGTGGCTTGTCACTTGGTATGCGCCTTGAAAATTGGCCACCAGCAAGTATTGCTGAAGACTAGTTTGGTCATAGGTTAAGATTTTTCTGAGAAGGATAAGATCATGCGCCATCGTAAGAGTGGTCGTCAACTAAACCGTAATAGCAGCCATCGCCAAGCGATGTTTCGTAACTTAGCAAGTGCTTTAGTTAGTCATGAAATCATTAAGACTACTTTGCCTAAAGCTAAAGAATTACGCCGTGTAGTTGAACCGTTAATTACATTAGCAAAAGTAGATAGCGTTGCAAACCGTCGTTTAGCATTCGCTCGTACTCGCAACGTTGAAACTGTTGCAAAAATTATTTAATGAATTAGGGTCCACGTTTTGTTCAACGTGCAGGTGGTTACACTCGCATTTTGAAATGTGGTTTCCGTGCAGGCGATAATGCACCAATGGCATACATTGAGTTAGTTGATCGCCCAGAAGTTGCTGAAGCAGCTATTGAGGAATAAAAATCAATTCAAGGAAAAAGCTCACTTTTTAGTGAGCTTTTTATTTTATATGTAAGTAAAAAGTGCTTTTATTTACTGAAATATTATTTAGATAGATAGTTCAAAAACATAATCTTGAATTTAAGAGCAGATTCGTAAATGTCTTGTATTTTTTTGTCTAGAATTCCTTGTTTCTTTAATTCTTGACTAATACGAATAGCAGTTTCTGTTTCACATCCACAAAAATTCAGCTACTTCTCGGTAGGTCCAAGGATAATCGGATAACTTTCAGTTAGATTTTCAATTGCATCAATTATACGCTCGTAGCTTCGTTTATAGGCTGTACTACTTACTCGGTGTTCTGCGTCATATAATTCATTAGAAAGTTGTTTCATAAGATAGCAGGAAAAATCAGGATTATTTGCGATAAAAGTAGTATGATTTCCAGGAAATATACGAATAATATCTGCTTCTAGTAATACCTTTTGCACTACAATGATAAGTTGTTTCACTAAAGATTGTTCTAAACCCAAAATATTCGTTAGCATGATAAAAGTCGAATCAAGGTTTCTTTACCATTTTCTAAGCTATGATAAAGCTCGACAAGCCCTCGTTTTAAAAATAAAAATTCTTTAGGTTTTTCACCTTGAGTATAAATTAAGCTGTTTTTCCCTAGTGTTTTATTTTCAGAAATAATGCATTGCTGTAAGTTTTGAGGTAAATAAGGTGATGAGCTTGACATAAATATCCTTTTATTACATAAACAACTTTCAGGTTACTATACAAATTTCTGTTTTTATCTGCTATAAGCAAGTTTTTAAAAGTGTTAACTTGGTAACAAAAATTTTTATTTTAAATGAATAATGTTATTTTGCTTTTACCAAAGCATTTTGCAAATTCTTTCAAATAGGGTTCCATGTGAGAGAGAGCTGTATAATAGGCTTCACAGAGTTGATTATGTGGTTCTCCAAATCCTTGAACAGTTCGATGTTTTGGGCAACTTCCATGACAGGCAAAACGAAATTTACAGCTTTTGCATCGTTCGGAAAAGAAAAGATTTCGTTGGACCAAAATGTTTTTGTTTTTTATGTTATCAACCAATGTTACTAGTGGTGTTTCTATGAGGTTTCCTAACTTGTACTTAGGGTAAACATAATGATCGCAACTATAAATATCTCCATTTTGTTCAATAACTAATTGATCACCGTAGGTTTTACGAAAAATATATAAATCAGGTTGTAATCCAAGATAGGCCATAAACCATTGTTCAATAAACTGAATCCCAATTTTTCCTACATCATTAGCGTACCATTCATCAAAAATATTAACTAGAAACTGTCCATAATCCTTTGCAGAGGCTTGTTGCTTATAATCTCCCATTAGTCGAATAAATTGCATATATGGCGATCCAATTCGTTTTAGAAAATGATAGATTTCTTTGCCATGTAGAACATTTAGATTATGCACTACTGTGAGAGTATTAAAAGATACTTGATAGTTATGTAGTAAATCTAGTGCATCTATTACTTGTTGAAATGTGCCTTTGCCATTTTTAGTTAAACGATAGGCATCATGTAAGTGTTCTGGACCATCTATAGAAAGCCCAACAAGAAAATTATGATCATGTAGAAAACGGCACCAATCGGCATTAAGTAATACACCATTGGTTTGTAGAGAATTTTCAATTTGTTTCCCATTAGCATATTTATGCTGAAAATCGACCGCTCTTTTATAGAAATCAAGGCCTGCCATAGTTGGCTCACCGCCTTGCCAGAGGAAAGTTACTTGTTGTTGAGGGGCTGTTTCTATGTAAGATTTGATATAGGTTTCTAATACCTCATCACTCATGGCTCGTTGATTTAAATGAGGTTTTTCCAAGTAAAAGCAATACTGGCAATCTAAATTACAAATTGAGCCAGTAGGTTTTGCCATTAATTGAAATGCCTTTCATACATCATATCCTTTCTATTTTTCATCATAACAGAATATTTTTAAGTGTATATGATACTGATCATAAGATATGCTCATCCCCTTACGCCACAATTAGAATATATTATTAAATTGATTTTCTTGATAGGAGTAGCAATGGCAATTAGTACAATTTTTTTATTTTACTGATTTGCGGTATTTGTACCAATATGGTTTCTGCTATTTTTGATATTGGCGGTAGGGGTATTGATGGTGCCAATTTTACGTACATTATTTTCCGAATTGCCGATTCAAGTTATTTCAGCTACGTCACTCACCATTGTGATGTGTACCGCATTGATTAATTTATTATTTTTCCATAAGCAAAAAAATTAAAAATTGATCATATCAATATGATTTTATGGTCTATTGCAATGGTGATTGGCGTGCAAATTGGCTTTTGAATTAAGTTTTTATTTTTCTACAGCGATAATTAGTTTAATTTTTTACAGTCAGTTTGAGTGCACTATGCGATTAAAAAACATTTTTAAACAGATCGAGGAACACAAATAGAAGAGTTTAATATGTCTCCTATAGAACGAGCTAAAAGGTAGTATTAGTTGCTGTGGAGGGGCTTGATTGCGGGTATTACAGGTATTGGAGGCGGCTCTATCCTTGCCCCCGCTTGTTGGCCAATTAAAAGGGGTAAAAACACAGCAAATTGCCGTTTATACGAACTACATGATGATTATTGGTGGTATTGGTAATTTATATGGATATCTCACAAGGGCCTTCCCTTATGATGTCAGTCTAAGTGGCCAATTAGGATATGTAAAATTTTCTTGTAGTTGGTTTCGTTACCTTGGGTTCATTTTGGGAATGAGTTTCTTCTCAATGAAATTGCGTGGATTAATGAATCTGGCTTTAACGAGAAAAATTATTGACGATTATTTTATTTTGTATTGCAGCCTATATGTGCATTTTGGAATTTGTATTCCATTAAATCGAATAAACTAGACCTAGTTATTCTAGGTCTATTCCCTCAATTAGCGTTTTTCGCAACTCTCTTGCTTGCGTATCAATTTCGAGTACATCATCAATATTTTGAATGGTATAAGGCGAAATTTTTCTCAATTGTTTTCGAATTAATTTTTGCAATATCCATAAAAGCTAATTTGACGATTCAAAAAATGCTTGTACAGCAATTTCATTAGCTGCATTCATTGCTGTTGTCGCATATTGACCCGCAGCAAAGGCATCAATAGCCAGTTTTAAATTTGGATAGCGATTAAAAATCAGGTTCAATAAAGGTCAGTTCTTTGACTTTAAAGAAATCGAGTGGTTCTACTCCCAGCAAAAAGTGCGGTGAGGATATGCCATAGTTTCTGCAATTGGTGTACGCATATCTGGATTTCCCATTTGAGCAATGACTGAGCCATCAACATAACGCACCATAGAATGAATAATCGATTGTGGATGAATAATGACTTCCATTTCTTCCACACTTGCGTTGAAAAAGCCAGCGAGCCTCAATGTATTCCAAGCCCTTATTCATCATTGTAGCTGAATCGACAGAGATTTTTTACCCATAGACCAATTAGGGATGCGCAACCGCTTGTTCTGGTGTGATGCTGGCGAACTGTTCGAGTGGTGTGTAACGGAATGGCCCGCCAGAACCGGTGAGTATAATTTTACTTACACCTAATTCAGAAAGTGGGCAAAAACCGATTTTTTTCTTGTGCTTCTGGCGGTAACGATTGAAAGATCGCATTATGTTCACTATCTACTGGTAAAAAGCTTCGCGCCATAGTTTTTTTACAGCATCAATAAAAAGCTGTCCGCAGGTTACCAATGATTCTTTATTTGCCAGTAATACCCGTTTACCCGCTTTAACCGCTGAAAGAGTCGGTAACAATCCAGCAGCACCAACAATCGATGCCATTATCTGATCGGCATCTGACGTGCTGCGAGTTCGCAAATAGCTCGTTGTCCTGCTATACTTCCGTTGGAATATGATGTGCAATTAATTTCTCACGTAAAAATTTTAGCCGCATTTACATCATCAAGAGCCGCAAAGTGCGGTCGGAATTTGATACATTGTTCAAACATTGCTTCTACATTTTTTTCCGCCTACGAGTGCAAATGCATGATATTTCTGAGGGTTTGTTTTCGATAACAGAAAGGGTACTCTTACCGATTGATCCCTGTTGAGCCAAGAATGACAATGTTTTGTTTTTGCATAGAATCTTTACCGCACTTTTTGTTGATTATATTTTCATTGGTACGTCTAAATTGCATACCTATTAAAATAAAAGGCAGACAAAACTGTCTGCCTTTTTCGCATTTTTATGGTTAGAAATCCATTAATTCTTTTTCTTTATCCGCTAATACTTCATCTACTTTTTAATGTAAATATCTGTGATTTTCTGGATTTCTTCTTCTGCTTTATGTTGTTCGTTTTCGCTAATTTCTTTGTCTTTTAATAATGCTTTGATTTTATCATTCGCATCACGACGCACGTTGCGAACCGCAACTTTACCTTGTTCACCTTCGCCTTTTACAATTTTGATTAAATCACGACGACGTTCTTCTGTTAATGGAGGAAGCGGAACACGGATTGTGGTACCCGCTGAAGATGGGTTTAAACCTAAATCTGAGGTTAAAATTGCTTTTTTTCTACCGCAGAGATTAAAGAACGATCAAAAACAGTTACAGCTAAAGTACGCGCATCTTCTGCTACTACGTTTGCTAATTGGCGAAGTGGAGTCGCAGCACCATAATATTCAACTTGAATTGCATCAAGTAAACTCGGTTGTGCACGACCAGTACGGATTTTTGAAATATGGCCTTTTAATGCTTCAAGGCTTTTTTCCATACGATCTTGAGCATCTTTTTTAATTTGGTTAAGCATTGCATTGTCCTTTTAATTGACGAAAGTTAAAACTCGGTGATTTTACCGATTTTTGTAAATTTTTGAATACATTTATCAGCTTGAAAAACAGATAAAAATGACCGCACTTTAGTCACCCAAAGTGCGGTTAATATTTTTAGTATTTTTTTAATTAAGCTTTAGGACCAGCTGCAATTAAAGCTTTGCCTTCTTCGTTAGTTGCATATTTAACAAAGTTTTTTCACAAAAGCGGCCTGCTAAGTCTTCAGCTTTTTGATTGCCATTGTGCTTTATCTGCGTAAGTATCGCGAGGATCTAAGATTGCAGAATCTACACCTGGTAATGCTTTTAGGAATTGCTAAGTTGAAGATTGGTAATTCACCCATTTCAGCTTTTTTTCAATTGAGCCATCTAAGATTGCATCAATGATTCCACGAGTATCTTTGATTGAGATACGTTTGCCTGTGCCATTCCAACCAGTATTCACTAAGTAAGCTTCAGCACCTGCTGCTTGCATACGTTTTGACTAACACTTCAGCATATTGAGTTGGATGAAGCGTTAAGAACGCAGCTCCGAAAACATGCTGAGAAAGTTGGAGTTGGTTCAGTAATACCACGTTCAGTACCTGCTAATTTTGCAGTGAAACCCTGATAAGAAGTAGTATTTAGTTTGTTCTGGTGTCAATTTAGATACTGGTGGTAATACGCCAAATGCATCTGCAGTTAAGAAAATAACTTTAGTTGCGTGACCAGCACGAGAAACTGGTTTTACAATGTTATCGATGTGATAAATTGGGTAAGACACGCGAGTGTTTTTCTGTTTTTGAACCATCATCAAAATCAACAGAACCATCTGCACGAACAACCACGTTTTCTAATAATGCATCGCGACGGATAGCGCGGTAAATATCTGGTTCATTTTCTTCTGAAAGGTGAATGGTTTTCGCGTAGCAAACCACCTTCAAAGTTAAAGATACCAACATCATCCCAACCGTGTTCATCGTCACCGATTAATTCACGTTTTGGATCGGTTGAGAGGGTTGTTTTACCTGTGCCAGATAAGCCGAAGAAGATTGCCACATCGCCATCTTTACCAACGTTAGCTGAGCAGTGCATTGCACCCACACCTTTAAGTGGTAGGAAGTAGTTCATCATTGAGAACATACCTTTTTCATTTCACCGCCGTACCAAGTACCACCGATTAATTGAATGCGCTCAGTTAAGTTGAAAGCAACGAAAGTTTTCTGAATTTAAACCTTGTTCTTTCCAATTTGGATTGATTACTTTAGAACCGTTCATTACAACGAAATCTGGTTCAAAAATTTTTGAGTTGTTCTTCAGTTGGGCGAATAAACATGTTTTTTACAAAATGTGCTTGCCATGCAACTTCAGTTACAATACGTACTGCAATACGGTCGTGTTCGCTAGCGCCACAGAAACCATCAACCACAAATAAGCGTTTACGAGAAAGTTGGTTAGTTACCAAGTCTTTTAAGCTTTGCCATGTCGCTTGGTTCATTGGTTTGTTGTCATTTTTCGCTGCTTCAGATGTCCACCAAACCGTATCTTTGGTTTTTCATCTAATACGATATATTTATCTTTTTGGTGAACGGCCAGTGAAGATACCCTGTATCTACAGCTACTGCACCAGTCGTAGTTAAAGTACCTTTTTCAAAGCCTTCTAAACCGGGGTTGGTTTCTTCTTCGAACAATTGCTCGTAGCTTGGATTGTAGACAACTTCTTTTACGTCATAAATACCTAGCGCTTCAAGTTCTTTACTACTTTGTTTAAGTCTGTCATAAGTCACCTCTAATATTTAAGATTAAAATTTAACTGTTGCCTATTCTAAAGAATGTCAATGTAAAAATGTTAACTAGATCTCATTTTTAAAAATTATAGCTCTTCATTACCTATTTTTAGGTGTATTGATGATGTAGATCAAAAATCCCTGACATGGCGTCGGGATTGTTTTTAAAGGTTTTGTTGATTTTAATTTTTTTCAATCGCTTCTTTATTAAAGAAGTAGTGTGTACCACAGCACTCACTATTGCATATCAATGCTGCCTTTATGTTCGGCTAGTATTTCATCAATTTCTTCATCGGAGATGAGCAGTAATGCAGAACCAGAACGCTCTGCAGAGCAGCCACAGAAAAATTGTACATCTTGTGCTGGATAAAGATTGACGGTTTCTTCGTGATATAAACGATAGAGTAACTCTTCTGCAGGGAGACCAAATAATTCTTCATCTTTTTACTGTTGCTGCGAGCGTAGTTAAATGCTCAAAATCTTCTGATGTACCAGAACCATCAGGCATAATTTGTAATAACATACCCTGCTGCCACCGGCTTTCCTTCATATTCTCCAGTACGAATAATTAATTGAGTTTGAAGCTGTTCTGAGCGTACAAAATAATCTTCTAAGCATTCTGTGATCGTCGGTTTATCCAAGCTAATTACACCTTGATAGCGTTCGCCTTCTTTTTGGTGCAATAGTAATGACCAATACGCCTTTGCCAATCATATTATGCAGACTCATATTTTCAGTGATGTTCCCATCCACTCGAGCAAGGGCGCGGATTTGTTGTTGATCATTGCCATTTACTAATGCTAAGCGTACGACCATCGCCTTGAATTTGTACAGTGATATTGCCGTCAAATTTTAGTGTGGCAGTAAGCAAATTAGTCGCCACCATCATTTCACCCAATAAATCCTGTACTACTTTAGGATAGTGATGGGGTATTTAATGTATCAGTGAATGTTTTATTTAAGCGAACCCATTCCCCACAGAACCGAACGATTTTGGAAAAGATAACGGTAAAAGCTTGTCATTGTCTTGAGTATAGTCTTGTTGATTAGTCATTGATCATTCCTAATTGAAATAAAAAAGTGCGGTAGTTTTTTTCCCCGCACTTTTTGTTTTTATCATCTTATTTAAGTGTTGCTACTCATAATTGGGGCTATTCAGTGGATTGCAAGGGAGCCTTTGTGAAATCCAATTGTGATATGCGTGTTAAAATATGATTAAGCAAATCTTGTTTTGGCTTCTGCAATAGCTTCGGCAACACGCAATGGCGATACACCTCCTTTGCACAACGTTTGTCTAAACAAGATTGAGGGAAAGAATCTCGTAAACATCATCTCCACTACTTCACTAAATTGGCGGAATTCAGGGATAGTAAGATCTTCTAATCCTTTTACCTTTCTCGATTGCATAAAACAACCGTTTCACCGACGATATGATGGGAATCTCGGAAAGGTACGCCCTTAGAAACCAAATAATCCGCTAATTCAGTTGCGTTTGAATAGCCTTTTAACGCGGCTTCACGAGTACGTTCAATATTTACTTTCAATTCATCTAATACGAACGTTGCCATATCCACACAGTTTTGCTAAGTATCTAAGGCATCAAAAATGCCCTCTTTGTCTTCTTGCATATCTTTATTATACGCAAGTGGCAAGCCTTTTAAGGTAATTAACATGCCTGTTAATGAGCCGATCACTCTGCCGGCTTTGCCTCGAATTAACTCACACGCATCAGGATTTTTCTTTTGTGGCATTAATGATGAGCCAGAAGTCACTCGGTCGGATAGTTCTACGAAATTTGCCTCTCCGCTGTTAAAGATAATCATATCTTCAGCAAAGCGAGAAAGATGCGCCATACTGAGGGATGCGATGGAAAGTAACTCTACGATATGATCGCGATCAGAGACGCTATCTAGCTATTTCTAGTCGCGAAAGCAAAACCAAGATCGTGCGCAAGTGAATCACGATCTCACTGCATAAGCCGTACCAGCCAGGGCACCACTACCAAGTGGACAGGTATTCATACGATTATACGCATCTGTTAAACGTGAATAATCTCGGTCAAACATTTCTACATATGCCATACACCAATGCGCAAAAAGTGATTGGTTGAGCTCGTTGTAAATGGGTATAGCCAGGCATTACTGCTTGTTGTGTGTTTTCTGCGGTTTGAACTAAGTGGCGTTGCAAATTACGTACTGATTCTTGTAATTCAACCACGCGTTGTTTGCACCATAGTTTTATATCTACTGCCACTTGATCGTTACGGCTACGACCAGTATGTAATTTTTACCAAGGTTGCCTACTTTATCGATTAGCTTACTTTCAACCCAACTATGAATATCTTCAGCATCATCTTGTAAAATTGCTTTGTGGATTTGACCGCACTTCAATAAGTAATTCATTTAGTGCTTGTTCGTTGATGCTGTTCTTCGATAGTTAATACATTGACTTTCACTAAGGCTTTGGACCAACCAATCGAGCCTTGAATATCCTGTTCTGCCAAACGATAATCAAAAACGTAACGAGTCATTAAAATCTTTAAAACGCTTATCCGTTGCCTGCGTAAAACGCCCACCCCAAAGTGCCATAATCTTCCTTTTCTATTTAATTAATTATTCTATTATTGTGAATATTTATGCGTAAAGCAATATTCTATATTAATATTGAAACAAAATGGACAAAAATCTTTCATTTTGTCCATTTTATCTGTATTAGTGCTATTTATAGTGTTTTTGCTAAATTTTTGATAAAGGTTTTGAATTCTTTACCTAATTTTTCGTGACGAATACCGTATTCTACGAAAGCTTCCATATAGCCAATTTTATCACCACAGTCGAATGTTTTACCTGTCATATGAAATGCTTCAACAGTTTCTTTTTCAATGAGCATATCAATAGCATCAGTTAATTGAATTTCATCACCAACACCAATTGGCGTCTTTTCCAACAAGTCCCAAATTGCTGCTGAGAAAAACGTAACGACCAACTACAGCAAGATTTGATGGTGCATCTTCAATAGAGGGTTTTTCAACAATGCTATTAATTTTTGCACTTTCACCGCCGTTAAGATTTGCACCACCACAATCTGCAACACCATAGCTACTCACATTTTCTTGTGGAACAGGCGTTACCATAATTTGGCTTGCACCAGTTTCATTAAAAGCGTTTAATCATTGCAGAAAGATTTTCTTTTTTCTGGTCTGCACTGAAATTGGCTAACAATACGTCAGGTAATACAACAGCAAATGATTCATTGCCTACAAGTGGGCGACCGCACAGCACGGCGTGACCAAGTCCTTTTGCATTACCTTAGCGAACATGCATACTAGTTACATCTTTTTGGACAGATAGAACGGACTTCTTCTAGAAGTTGACGTTTAACGCGTTTTTCTAGCATCGTTTCTAGTTCAAAAGAGGTATCAAAATGGTTTTCTATAGCATTTTTTGATGAATGCGTGACAAGCACAATTTCTTTTATGCCGGCTGCAACACATTCATTTACCACGTATTGAATCAATGGTTTATCAACCAAAGTAAGCATTTCCTTCGGAATTGCCTTCGTGGCAGGCAACATACGAGTACCAAGACCGCTACAGGAATAATTGCTTTCATAATATTAAATCCATTATTTACGATTATGATGAACCGTCTAATTGTTCATCTTTCATCTGTTTAATTCGTTGGTAAATTTTTCCTCGGTGAACGGATACTTTCTTTAGGCGCTTTCCACACCGAGTTTAACTTGGTTTCCACGTACACTCAAAATCGTGATAGAAATATCATCTCAATGAGTACACTTTCGCCAACTTTACGAGTCAAGATTAACATCTTTTATCTCCTTAGTTTGCATTTATTAGATATCCCTATCAATCAAGGAAGGGTTGGCATCCCACCAACCGGCTTGTACTACAGATTTTTCGTTTAACCAGTCCTGCGCCACTTTAACTGCTTGTGCCACATTTTCTGGTTGGGAGCCTCCTGCCATTGCCATATCTGGACGACCACCGCCTTTTACCACCGACCTGTTGAGCCATTAAATTCAACGAGCTCACCAGCTTTTACTTTAGTAGTTAAATCGTTTGTTACACCAACGACGAGATTGACTTTTTCATCTAAGATCGATGCAAATGCGATTACGCCTGAGCCGAGTTGATTTTTAAATCATCGACCATTACACGTAATGATTTTTGTTTCTATGCCATCTAATTGTTGCGCGATAACAGAAACGCCGTTGATTTTTCACCGCACTTTTTACAAAATCAGATCCCTGCTTGCATTGCAGTTTTTCTCTTTTAGACCTTGCAGTTCTTTTTCCACTTTCTTCGCTTTGTCTTGAAGTTGCTGGATTTTTTCCGCTAAGGTATTTACGTCTGATTTTAAATAAGTCTGCGCTTTGGGTCAGAATACGTTGTTGATTATGTAACCACTCAATCGCATTTTTCACCCGTTACAGCTTCAATACGACGAACACCTGCTGCCACTGCGCTTTCAGTAATAATTTTAAATAGACCAATATCCCCAGTGCGTTTTGCGTGAATACCACCACAAAGCTCAATTGAGAAATCGCCCATGGTTAATACGCGAACCTTATCAGCCATATTTTCTCGCCAAAGAGCGCCATTGCCCCTTTTGCTTTTTCGCTGAATCAATGTCCATAATATCCGTTTGAACAGGGAAGTTAGAACGGATTTTTTGGTTTACTAATGTTTCAATTTGAGTTAATTGTTCTTTTGTAATTGCTTCTGGTTGTGCAAAGTCAAAACGCAAGGCTTTATCTGAAACAAGTGAGCCTTTTTGCACAACATGTTGACCTAAAAACTTGACGTAAGGCCGCGTGTAATAAGTGTGTTGCGGAGTGATTGAGTGATGTGTGATGACGACGTTCTGCATCCACAACAGCATTCACTGATTGGCCACTTAAACTTCCTTGCGTTAATTCTCCAATGTGTCCAAATACTTGCCCATATTTTTGGGTGTCTTTAACATTAAAAGTCACGCCTTGTGCGCTTAAACATCCGCTATCGCCAATCTGACCGCCTGATTCTGCATAAAATGGTGTATTTTTCTAAAAATAACGACCGCACTTTGACCCGCTTCGATACTTTCTACTGATTTACCATCATGAAAAAGTGCGGTGATTTTTGCTTGAGATTCGACTTCAGTATAGCCTTCAAACTTAGTTTCGCCATCTACACGAATAATGCTGTTGTAGTCTACACCAAACTGGCTCGCTGCCTGTGCACGAGTGCGTTGAGCTTCCATTTCACGATCAAACGCTTGTTCATCAATAGTAATGTTACGCTCACGACATACATCAGCAGTTAAATCCAATGGGAAACCATAGGTATCATAAAGTTTGAATGCAACTTCACCTGAAAGAACGCCATCTTTCACTTGAGCTAGGGCTTCATCTAATAAGTTCAAGCCACGTTCTAGAGTACGAGCAAATTGTTCTTCTTCTAAACGTAATAGTTTTTCAACATTTACTTGTTTTTGCTTTTTACATCTTTTTCCAGCTTCTGCCATTACTTCAATTAGAGTTGGCACGAGTTTATAGAAAAAGGCTTCTTTTGGCACCCTAATAAGTGACCGTGACGAACTGCGCGGCGAATAATACGACGTAAGACATAACCACGACCTTCGTTTGATGGAATAACGCCATCTGCGATTAAATATGCACAAGAACGAATATGGTCAGCGATAACACGTAATGATTTATTACTTAAATCTGTTGTGCCTACAACTTCAGCCGTTTTTGCGATTAATGTTTTGAAAATATCAATCTCGTAGTTTGAGTTCACATGTTGCAATACAGCAGAAATACGCTCTAATCCCATACCTGTGTCAACTGATGGACGTGGTAATTTTTTTCCATTGTGCCATCGGCTAAACGGTTGAAATCTGCATGAACACAACGTTCCAGATTTCAATATAACGGTCGCCATCTTCTTCTGGTGAGCCTGGAGGTCCGCCCCAAATATGATCACCGTGATCGTAGAAAATTTCAGTACAAGGACCGCAAGGACCTGTGTCGCCCATTGCCCAGAAATTGTCTGATGCGTAAGGTGCGCCTTTGTTGTCACCAATGCGAATAATACGTTCAGCAGGTACACCGACTTCTTTATTCCAGATATCGTAGGCTTCGTCGTCGGTTTCATACACGGTTACCCATAGTTTTTCTTTTTAGGTAAACCAAGCCATTGTGGAGAAGTTAAATATTCCCAAGCAAAATTAATCGCATCATGTTTAAAGTAATCACCAAAACTAAAGTTACCGAGCATTTCAAAGAAAGTATGATGACGCGCGGTATAACCAACATTTTCTAAGTCATTATGTTTACCACCAGCACGTACGCAACGTTGCGCTGTGGTGGCTCAGAATAAGGGCGTTTATCCATTCCAAGGAATACATCCTTTAAATTGGTTCATCCCAGCATTCGTGAAAAAGCAAAGTCGGATCATTTTTCCGCACAAGTGAGACTACTCTCAACTACTTGATGACCTTTGCTATGGAAAAATCAAGGAATGATTGTCTTATTTCTGCTGTTGTTTTCATTAAAAAGAATCCTTGTTACCCATAATAAAAATAAAAACTAAATCGCTCTATTCTGCATATTTTTTGAAATTTATAAAAAGGCTTTTTTTGCCAAAACCCCTAAATAAAAACCGCACTTCACGACGCTATTTGAGAAGTGCGGTTAAAATTTACGTTATTTCAGATTATTCAAAAACAATTTCTGTTAATTATTCATCTCTAAGCGGAACAACCAACATATCAATTTTTAATCGTATTCATCACTTGACGTGTTGAAGACATTAACTTACTCCAGAAAAATCTTGGTGATGACCCGTCACTAATAAATCTCACATCATACTGTTCGATGGCATCACTTAGAACCTGTCCTAAATCACCACTACCACTCAATTTTTTTCTGAAATTGGATAATCCGCACTTTCAGCTAAATCTAATAGGGCTTTTTGTGTTTCTGTGGAAATTCTGTCTTGCATTGAAGACATATTCACATCAATCAATCCAGTGTAAAGATCCGAGAAGTTCACATCAACGTGGATGATAGAAAGTTTTGCTTCGTGGCGTTTTGCACTCCAACTGCTTTTTGAGTAAAACTGACTCTCTTCAGAAAGATCTCACCGCCACTAAAAACGTGTTTGTACATAATCGACTCCTTAACTGATTGGTCTGGCTTTTAACTGGTTCTAATGCTAACATTTTGAGCACAGAAAAACTGTGTACTAGATCACAAATTTAAAGACATTTTTATTAAAAAAATTTCATTAAATTTTCAATGTCTGCAATTTCTTTTAGGAGCAGCTAGTGTTAGGATTTTATTACCATATTCAGTCATGAGTAAATTGTCCTCAATGCGCACGCCAATACCTTTTGTATTGCGCTCGGCACATCAGCATCTTCTGAAATATAAATACCTGGCTCAACGGTAATCACCATGCTGATTTCGAGTATCCGTTGTTTATCCTCACCATAGCTACCCAACATCATGCACATCTCAAACCCAGCCAGTGTCCTAATCCATGCATATAAAATTGGCGATAAGCTTTGTTGTTCAATCAGCTGTATCGACATCCCCTTTCAAGATGCCTAAATCCACCAATCCTTGGGTTTTTAATACGAATGACTTCATCATTGGCTTGTTTAATGGAATTTGCTGGCACTAAGTAACTCAATCGCACGTTTTTGCGCTTTTAAACACTAACTCGTAAATCTCACGTTGAGTCTCGGCTAAATTTTACCATTTACAGGAAAAGTGCGTGTGATATCGCCTGCATACATGGCAAACTCACAGCCAGCATCAATCAACACAAGATCCCCATCATTTAATGGGTTGATCATTTTCGGTGTAGTGCAAAATACAGAGCGTTATTTGCCTCCAGCAACAATGGAATTGTAAGAAGGAAATCTGGCGCAATGGCGATTAAATTCATGCAAAAATTTCGCTTTCAATTTCATATTCAAAAGCGATTTGGACGTGTTGCTTTGCATTGCTTTAATATGTCCAGACGCCGTAATTTGTCCCGCTTGTTGCATTAATCGAATTTCATTTAGGCGATTTTATAAGGCGCATTTCGCTGAGCATTGGTCGCCAATCTAAAAATCTCGTTAAAACTCACCGCACTTTCTGCTACTAATTTATCGCCCCAAGTATGACGATTCTGCACATAGTAAAGTGCGGTCAATTTTTCAGTTATTTTTGGCAGTACAGTAGCGAAATCTTCAATAGAATAGGCTTCATCAACATTGAGTTGTTGTGGTGCACGCTCAACGCCCAATCGGCGACCATTCCAAGTCTCAAGCAACGGATCCGCGGACGAAGAAAAATACCGGCTTTTTTTCTGCTTGTTCCGTTTTAGTCAATAACAGTGCAGCATTCTGGCTCATTAAAAGCCTGTTACATACCAAAAAGTAGCTATCTTGACGGAAAAGGATAGGTCACAGTCATTATTACGGCGTTTTTTTCGATTTCAGAAAAATGCAACATGCAGAATTAGGTTGCATTTGAGCGAACACTCGTGAGCGACGTTCTGCAAAATTCTTCTTTAGGCAATCAGCCATGTATGCGAGATCCATTCGAGATCTCCTTTAATGTAATACAGGTTTGCTTCAATTTCTCCTCATCATTGAAATGAGAATAGAACAACATAGCAATGGTGCGAACATATTCAATGATTTCTTCTAGAGCTTCCGCAAGTTCTTCTTCGTTATCGTCTTCATCATAACCAAGCTGGCAAATATCTGTAGATCATCTACCGCTTCGCCAACTTTCGCCTTTTTCCTTATGCTAATTCAGGTTGTGCTGAACAAGACCTACCCAGTAAGAACTGGTTTGCCCAGTCAGATAGGGACTATCCGCTCGGTGCAAACACATTTTCATCTTCGGTTAAACCAAGTTCAAAAGGTCAAACCTTCAACATCTCGATAAGGTTTTGACTCAATTTTGTTCATAAAGTTCTGTAACTGGGTTGAACTAATGCGGTTGGGATAAGCGTGATTATCATTGCTGAATTGATATAAAGAGCGGTAGCCAACTTTGATCTTTTAAGCCCACCACAAATTAAACCGCTTAAAAACCCGTGTAATTCTGTTGCATTAATGCGATACCAGCAGATTTGAGTTGTTGATTAAGGTCAGAATGGGGAAATGAGTCATAATAGTGTACCTGAGTAAAATCATCGAAAACCGTTAGTGTAGCACCATTTGAATAAAAATGCGATCGCTTTTCCTATATAGAAAACGACCGCACTTTCTTTCGCATATGGGAAGAATTACATCATTCCGCCCATGCCTCCCATACCGCCCATTCCGGCAGACCCTAAATCGGCTTTTATCATCTTTTGGAAGATCGGTAACCATACATTCTGTAGTGATCATTAAGCCCGCTACAGAAGCCGCGAATTGTAACGCAGAACGAGTTACTTTAGTTGGGTCTAAAAATACCCATTTCGATCATATCACCGTACTGTTCAGTACCCTGCGTTATAACCAAAGTTTCCTTCGCCATTTTTTTAACCGCACTTGCTACAACTGATGCTTCTTCACCTGCGTTAGTGACGATTTGACGAAGTGGTGCTTCCATTGCACGTAATGCAAGTTTGATACCCACATTTTTGTTCTTCGTTATCACCTTTTTAAGGTTGCTGCTACTTTTGCTTGCTGCGCGAACCAATGCTACACCACCACCTGCAACGATACCTTCTTCAACCGCTGCACGAGTTGCGTGTAACGCATCATCCACACGATCTTTTTCTCTTTCATTTCGACTTCAGTTGCTGCGCAACTTTGATTACAGCCACACCGCCGGCAAGTTTAGCCACGCGTTCTTGAAGTTTTTTTCTTTTGTCATAATCAGACGTTGATTCTTCGATTTGTTGACGAATTTGAGCTACGCGACCTTTGATTTGAGCTTCATCACCCACACCATCGATGATCGTGGTGTTGTCTTTGTTGATGACTACACGTTTTGCTTGGCCTAAATCTTCTAATGTCGCTTTTTCAAGTTCCATACCGATTTCTTCAGAAATCACAGTACCCGCTAGTTAAGATCGCAATATCTTGTAACATTGCTTTACGACGATCGCCAAAACCTGGCGCTTTTACTGCCGCCACTTTTACGATACCGCGCATAGTGTTCACCACTAAAGTTGCAAGCGCTTCACCTTCGATGTCTTCAGCGATGATTAATAATGGTTTACCCGCTTTTTGCGACACCTTCTAATACTGGAAGTAATTCACGGATATTTGATACTTTTTATCCACTAAAAAGAATGATATGGGTTATCTAATTCAACAGTTGCCGTTTCTGGTTTGTTGATGAAATAAGGTGATAAGTAACCACGATCAAATTGCATCCCTTCCACAACCGCTAATTCATCGTCAAGACCCTGTACCATCCTCTACAGTAATCACGCCTTCTTTACCCACTTTTTTTCCATTGCTTGAGCAATTAATTGACCCACAATGCTGTCAGAGTTAGCAGAAATTGTCCCTACTTGCTCAATTTCTTTAGAAGTTTCACAAGGTTTAGATAAATTTTTAAGCTCAGAAACAACCGCACTTACTGCTTTATCAATACCGCGTTTTAAATCCATTGGGATTCATGCCCTGCAGCCACAGCTTTTAAACCTTCATTTACGATAGCTTGAGCAAGAACTGTCGCAGTCGTTGTACCGTCACCCTGCTGCATCATTGGCTTTAGAGGCAACCTCTTTCACCATTTGTGCACCCATGTTTTTCAAATTTATCTTCTAATTCAATTTCACGTGCAACAGATACACCATCTTTAGTGATGGTTGGTGCACCAAATGATTTATCTAAAATTACATTACGACCTTTTTAGGGCCAAGGGTAACTTTTACCGCATCTGCTAGTACATTCACACCTTTAAGCATTTTTTTACGCGTGCATCGTTACCAAATTTTACGTCTTTTTGCTGCCATTTTCTTTTTCCTTAATTTAAATTATTCCACAATCGCCAAAAATATCGTTTTCAGAAATGATTAACACTTCTTCACCGTCGATTTTTTTCACTTTTTCACGCTATAGCCATCATTGAAAAATGACTGTATCACCAACTTTTTACATCTAAAGGTTGAACAGTACCATTTTCCAAAAATACGACCTTTACCCACTGCTAATACTTTTGCACGGGTTGATTTAGTCGCTCGCTGAACCGGTTAATACAATACCGCCAGCTGAAAGGGGTTTCTACTTCTTCACGTTTAATGATTACACGATCGTGTAAAGGACGAATATTCATGATTAATTTCCTTCTTAAAAATTTGTAAGTTCGTACCCTATATAAGGAAGATTTTTATGATTTCAAGGGCTGTTATTAAAAAATTTATGACAAAAATGTTTTTTTCCTATTTAGCCATTTTTTTACGTAAAATTCAGCTCGTCTTGCATAATAAAACAAAAACAAGGAATAACAATATGCACTTAACATCAAGAGAACAAGAGAAATTGATGCTTTTTAGCCGGTGAGCTTGCGGCAAAACGCAAAGCGCGTGGCATAAAATTAAACTATCCTGAGGCAATCGCGTATATTGCTAGCCATTTACAAGAAGCGCGAGAGATGGTATGAGTGTGGCGGAAGTCATGCAATATGGCTCAACACTTTCTAACCGTTGATGATGTCATGGAGAGTGTCGCTGAAATGGTTCATGAAGTTCAGATTGAAGCGACGTTTCCCAGATGGTACAAAACTTGTTACTGTGCATAATCCGATTAGATAAAAAGATAGAAAGGATTTAAAATACTATGATTCCAGGTGAATACCAATTAGCTGAAGGCGATATTATTGCCAATGTTGGCAGAAAAACCGTCACAATCGAAGTAACCAATTCAGGCGACCGCCCAATTCAAGTCGGTTCCCATTACCATTTCTTTGAAACCAATAATGCGCTTAAATTTGACCGCACTTTGGCACGCGGTATGCGTTTAAACGTGCCATCAGGCAATGCGGTGCGTTTTGAACCCGGTGAAGTGAAATCAGTCGAGTTAGTGGCTTTTGGTGGCTCGCAAACTATTTACGGCTTCCATAATCAAATTGATGGCAAATTATAAGGTAGGGCAAGATGGCATTAACAATTTCAAGAGCGCAATATGTCGCAACTTATGGCCCAACCGTTGGCGATAAAGTCCGTTTAGGCGATACTAATTTATGGGCAACCATTGAACAAGATTTATTAACCAAAGGTGATGAGTGTAAATTTGGTGGCGGTAAAAGTGTGCGTGATGGCATGGCACAAAGCGGTACGGCAACTCGAGATAATCCAAATGTATTGGATTTAGTGATCACTAATGTGATGATCATTGATGCTAAATTAGGCATTATCAAAGCTGATATTGGTATTCGCGATGGGCGTATTGTCGGCATCGGACAAGCGGGTAACCCTGACACTATGGATAACGTTACGCCAAATATGATTATCGGTGCTAGCACGGAAGTGCATAACGGTGCACATTTAATTGCGACTGCTGGCGGTATTGATACGCACATTCACTTTATTTGTCCTCAACAAGCACAACATGCGATTGAAAGTGGGGTTACGACGTTTAATTGGTGGCGGAACAGGCCCTGCTGATGGTACACACGCAACCACTTGTACACCTGGTGCATGGTATATGGAACGTATGTTCCAAGCGGCAGAAGCTTTACCAGTCAACGTAGGATTTTTTGGTAAAGGCAACTGCTCAACCTTTAGATCCGCTACGCGAACAAATTGAAGCAGGCGCATTAGGGCTTTAAAAATCCACGAAGACTGGGGCGCAACGCCTGCAGTAATTGATTCTGCCTTTAAAAGTGGCTGATGAAAATGGATATTCAGCGGCCATTCACACCGACACGCTAAATGAAAGTGGCTTTTTAGAAGATACCATGAAAGCGATTGATGGACGTGTGATTCACACCTTCCACACGGAAGGTGCAGGTGGTGACCATGCGCCAGATATCATTAAAGCAGCGATGTATCCAAACGTATTACCCGCTTCAACCAACCCGACTCGTCCGTTTACAAAAAAACACCATTGATGAACATTTAGATATGTTGATGGTTTGCCATCACTTAGATAAACGCGTACCGGAAGACGTAGCTTTTGCCGATAGCCGTATCCGTCCTGAAACCATTGCCGCGGAAGATATTTTGCATGATATGGGCGTCTTCTCAATTATGAGTTCAGACTCTCAAGCAATGGGACGCATTGGCGAAGTCGTTATTCGTACATGGCAAACCGCAGATAAAATGAAAATGCAACGTGGTGAGCTAGGCAATGAAGGAAACGATAACTTCCGCATTAAACGCTACATCGCGAAATACACTATCAACCCAGCGATTGCACACGGTATTGCGGATCATATTGGCTCGTTAGAAGTGGGCAAAATTGCAGATATCGTGTTATGGAAACCGATGTTCTTTGGGGTAAAACCAGAGGTGGTAATTAAAAAAGGCTTTATTAGCTACGCGAAAATGGGCGACCCTAATGCCTCAATTCCAACACCGCAACCCGTGTTCTATCGCCCAATGTATGGCGCACAAGGCTTAGCAACAGCACAAACTGCAGTGTTCTTCGTTTCACAAGCCGCTGAAAAAGCCGATATTCGTGCTAAATTCGGCTTGCACAAAGAAACCATTGCCGTGAAAGGCTGCCGAAGCGTGGGTAAAAAAGATCTCGTTCACAACAATGCTACGCCTGAAATCACAGTGGATCCAGAACGCTATGAAGTACGTGTAGATGGAGAACTAATTATCTGCGAACCCGTGGATACGGTGCCATTAGGGCAACGATATTTTATGTTCTAAGCAGAAAAGAGCGGTCAAATTTCAAGGAGAATTTACAATGAAACTTTGGTACTCCACCACCAGCCCGTATGTACGTAAAGTGCTGGTAACGTTGAAATATCAACAACTCTTAGACAAAAACAGAACTGATTAAAATTGGTTCATCATTTGATGCAAGCTCTCCGCATAATCAGGCAAATCCATCTAGGTAGAGTGCCTGCGTTAGAACGTAATTGTGGTAATTGGCTTTATGGCAGTTTGCTCATTTGCGAATATCTCGACCAAAAAAAGGCAAGGTAGAGCCTAAACTCATTCCAGAAAGTGGCAAGCCTCGTTGGGCAGCGCTCGCGTTGCATAACTTAGCTGATGGCATTATGGAAAACACCGTGCCGATGATGGCTGAAAAAATGCTTCGCCCTGAAAGTGAATGGTGGACAGCTCGCCATCAACAACTAATCGAACGCAATCGTCAAAGTTTTGCAAGACTTGAGCAAGATTTAAAACCGTTTGGCACGGAATTAAACATTGGCACGTTAACGGCGGTTGCAGTCATTGATTGGTTCTTGTTTAGAGCAGAGAAAAATTGGATTAGATCTTGCAAAAGAATTTCCAAATTTAACCGCTTGGGCAGCTGAGATGAATGAAAAATATGAGGTTTTAAGAGAAACAAAGCCTACGTTGTAACCATTTTTTGGCGTTATGAAATTGGTCTAAATAACCTAATTTCTCTGTTTTTTCTTCTGCCAAATCTCCCCTACCCCTCTTTTGCTAAAGAGGGGAAAAGAACGAGCGAGATTTTTACATCATTGTTCTACTTTGATATGGCAAATATAAATGAGTCAGATGACAGCAAATTTATGAAGAAAAATCCCTCTTTAGCAAAGAGGGGTAGGGGAGATTTGGCTACCTCAATTAACCGAAGAAAATTAAACAATATAAAAATATGAAAATCCTCAACCCCATTCTGCCTATTATGGATACCATTTTAGGCGATTTAACTAGTCTTCAGTTGAAGGCAAAGATTACACATCAAACCATTGAACGCGTGGCATTGCAGTGGTATGAAAGTGAGCGCAATATTTCTGCGTAAAACCACAAATACGGGGCGCGAAGTTGCTTTCGCTTGCTAAAAGAAGGGCAACGTTTAAAACACGATGATGTTGTGTTTATCAGCGATGAATTAGTGATTGCGATTGAAATTTTACCGAGTGAAGTCATTGTGCTATCTCCGAAAAACCTTGCCAGAAATGGCTCGCGCTTGTTATGAAATCGGCAACAAACATTCGCCGCTGCTTTTTTAGATGGCGATGAAGTGACATTGCCTTACGATAAGCCGATGTTTCGAATGGTTACAAGCGGCGGGATTTCATCCGCAAAAAGCGGAACGCCGTTTAAGCCAGCGTTAAGAGCGAACTCCGCACAAGGGCACGGGCATTCGCATAGTCATTCGCACGATCATCACGGCTATCACCATCATGGAGACGGCAATTGGCACCAACATTAAACCGAAGCCTGGCAGATTTAGGCGCCTTTGTTGCACTTGGTTGACCCCGACTTTGCCAATCGGGGGCTTTAACCATTCAAACGGTTTAGAAACCTTTGTTCAACAAGGTGTTGTTTCGACGAAACCAAAGCCTAGAAGAATATGTGCAAACTCAGCTTTTTGCAAAACTGGGTGTATAACGATGGCGCTTATCTTTCGCTCGCATTTGAAGCCATGGCTACGCTAATGATTTTTGACCGCTTTGTGCGAATTAGACCATTCGTTATCTGCGACCAAAATTGCGCGAGAAAGTCGTGAAGGCAGTTTTTAAACTCGGCGTGCGGTTATTAAAAAAATTTTTATCCGCCATGAACAACACCCAATGCTGAGCCAATTTCAGCAAGCGATTCAGAATAAAAACCGTACAAGGCTATTTCCCGATTGTGTTTGCTATGGTGGCGCAAGCGATGGGGCTCAGCAAAGCGGATACCCTTGTATGCGTTTTTACTACAATGCAGCAGTTGGCACCATTACCAATGGCGTGAAAACTCATTCCGCTCAGCCAAATGGACGGGCAAGATATTCTGTTTGATTTGCGTAGTGCGCTCTTGCAAGCTGTCGAATTAAGCCTTGAGCCCAAATCTTGATTGGCTAGGGTGCAGCAACTCTCGCAAATGACATCCGTTCCATGCAGCACGAAGTCTTTATACGCAGGCTTTATATGTCGTAAGAGCGGTCATTTTTTTATTGAATTTTTTTACATATCGCAGAGGGTTATAAGAATGAGCCTCTACGGTAATCAACAAAAGGAACATTATGCGTAACTACATTAAAAATTGGCGTAGCAGGCCCTGTTGGAGCAGGCAAAACCGCATTAATTGAAAAAAACTGACTCGTGAAATAGCAAGCCGTTATAGCGTGGCGGTGATTACCAACGATATTTATACCCAAGAAGATGCGGAATTTTTAACGAAAAAAATAGCCTACTTCCGCCTGAGCGAATTATGGGCGTGAAACGGGCGGTTGCCCGCACACGGCAATTCGTGAAGATGCGTCAATGAATTTAGAAGCGGTTGATGAAATGGTGGCACGTTTTCCCGATGTAGAAATCGTGTTTATTGAATCTGGTGGTGATAACTTATCCGCGACTTTTCAGCCCCTGATTTAGCGGACGTGACAATTTTTCGTGATCGACGTGGCTCAAGGCGAGAAAAATCCCACGCAAAGGTGGACCAGGGTATTACGCGTTCAGATTTGTTAGTGATTAACAAAACTGACCTTGCGCCATTTCGTTGGTGCTGACTTTAAGCATCATGGAACGCGATGCTCGTCGTATGCGTAACGGTCAACCATTTATCTTTACCAACTTAATGAAGAAAGAAAATTTAGATGGTGTAATTGGCTGGATTGAAAAATATGCATTTATTGAAAAAAATGTAGAAGAACCTAAAAGCCTTAGTGAGATAAAGCACTATCCCTCTTCTTTTTGAGGAGGGGATTTTACAAATTTAATCGATTATGAACAGTACGCTCAAACTTTCAACCAAACTTTCCTCAAGCGGTAAAACTCAACTTGATGAATACTTTGTGACGCCACCTTTTAAAGTCATGACGTTATCTGTTTACGCGGATTCTTGGGACAATGGACTTAGTGCAATGCAGATGTCTTCTTCACCAGGGCTCTTATCTGGGGGATCGTATTGATATTCAAATAACGCTCGAAAGAAATCGACCGCACTTTCTTTAAATACGCAGGCATTTTACTCGAGTTCAGGCAATGAATGAGGGAGATTTTTGCTGAACAAAATACGTTTGATTCAGCTTGCAGTGAAATAGTCGTTTATTTTATTTACCTCATCCCATTGGTTTTGCATAAGGATTCTGCATTTAAACAAAAAAACATTAATCAATATGCAACCTGAGAGTACGCTGATTTATGGTGAAATTGTAGCTATTGGGCGAGTGGCAAATGATGAACGTTTTTGAATTTCGTCAATTTTTCTTCTCATCTGAAAGTTCAGCTTGTGCAAGAAAATGGGAAAACTAAACCCGCTTGATGTTTGGATTGTATTCAGTGGTCACCGTCTACAAAATGAAATTTGACCGCTTTAAGCCAAATGGAAGGTTTTTTTCACATCAAGGGATCATTAGCTTATCTTAACTTTACAGAAAAACATCTGCAGAAAGTTAAGCAGATAGTCGCAACAGCTTCAACTGCAGGAAAGCAGATAAAATCGCTACTTATTGGTATATCTCAGTTGAAATGAAGGTGGACTTGATTGTGAGAGTGTTAGGGACATCGAGCAGAGCACATTCAGAAACTGTTTGAGAAAAATAGGTGAGCAACTAAAATCTGCATAAAGATTGATATAGCTAACTTATTTTCCCCTAAAAAAACTAATCCGAAAAATGAAAATATGTCTTGAGAGCATTTCTTGAAAATGTGATCTTAGTCAAAGTTTTTTTTCCATGTAAAATTTCTATAATGGCGTTTCAAATTAACTAACAACCAGAAAAAGGTGATTCAAAATGACTCAATACAGAAAAAGAAGTAGATTTACTAGGCGAACGTGATGTACCAGCAGATGCATACTGGGGTATTCATACCTTAAGAGCGGTTGAAAAACTTTCAATATTTCTAATGTAACCATTTCTGATGTACCGGAATTTGTACGTGGCATGGTAATGGTGAAAAAAGCAACGGCTTTAGCCAATGGTGAATTAGGTGCAATTCCAAGTGATATTGCAAAAAGCGATTGTAGCAGCTTGTGATGAAATTCTTACCACGGGGAAATGCTTAGATCAATTCCCATCAGACGTATATCAAGGTGGTGCAGGCACTTCTGTCAATATGAATACCAACGAAGTGGTTGCTAACCTTGCCCTTGAAAAAAATTGGTCATAAAAAGGCGAATATAACGTGATTAACCCGATGGACCACGTTAATGCAAGCCAATCAACCAATGATGCGTATCCCTACTGGTTTCCGTATTGCGGTGTATAACAGCATCTTAAAAATTGATTGATAAAATTCAATATTTACACGACGGTTTTGATAATAAAGCAAAAAGAGTTTGCGAACATCTTAAAAATGGGACGTACCCAATTGCAAGATGCCGTGCCAATGACTGTAGGCCAAGAATTCAAAGCTTTCGCCGTATTACTTGAAGAAGAAGTGCGTAACTTAAAACGTACTGCAGATTTACTCCTTGAAGTAAACCTTGGTGCGACTGCAATCGGTACTGGTTTAAATACTCCACAAGGCTATACAGAATTAGTTGTAAAACACCTTGCTGAAGTAACTGGATTAGCTTGCGTACCAGCAGAAAAACTTAATTGAGGCAACATCTGACTGTGGTGCTTATGTCATGGTTCACGGTGCATTAAAAACGTACTGCAGTGAAAACTTTCTAAAGTATGTAACGACTTACGTTTACTTTCTTCTGGTCCACGTGCTGGTATTAAAGAAATTAACTTACCTGAATTACAAGCTGGTTCTTCTATCATGCCTGCAAAAAGTAAACCCAGTTGTTCCTGAAGTAGTGAACCAAGTATGCTTTTAAAGTAATAGGTAACGATACCACTGTGACTTTCGCATCTGAAGCAGGTCAATTACAATTAAACGTAATGGAACCAGTGATTGGTCAAGCAATGTTTGAATCTATTGATATCTTAACGAATGCTTGTGTGAACTTACGCGATAAATGCGTGGATGGCATCACTGTAAACAAAGAAATTTGTGAAAACTACGTATTTAACTCAATCGGTATCGTGACTTACTTGAATCCATTTATCGGTCACCACAACGGCGACTTAGTGGGTAAAATCTGTGCGCAAACAGGTAAAGGCGTACGTGAAGTTGTGTTAGAAAAAGGTTTATTAACAGAAGAACAATTAGATGACATTCTTTCTGTAGAAAACTTAATGAATCCAACTTACAAAGCGAAATTAAACAAATAGGTCTGAATTATTTATTCAGTCTCTGAATAAATAACCGCACGTTGATTACTCAAAAAGTGCGGTTATTTTTATATTGAATTTATGGATTAAAGTTTTGCTGAAAGCATGCTTTCCAATTTTTTTCTTGGTCAACAGCAAATTTACGAATACCATCTGCTAATTTTTTTCAACAGCCATAGCATCGCTGTTATGTTGCCAGTAGAACTCAGCTTCTGTTAATGGTTGTGGTTTCGCTTTTTACTTCGCCTTTGTATTCTAGTTTGCGTACAAGTGCGGTTGAATTTTCTTGTAATTCTTTCAGTAATGCCGGTGCAATGGTTAAACGATCGCAACCTGCAAGTTCAGTAATCTCGCCTACATTACGGAAGCTTGCGCCCATCACAACGGTATTGTAGCCATATTCTTTGTAGTAATTATAGATTTTGGTAACAGAAATAACGCCTGGGTCTTCTGCTGGCGCATATTCTTTTTGTCGGAGTTTGCTTTGTACCAATCTAAAAATACGACCTACAAATGGCGAAATTAAGTAAACGCCTGCTTCTGCACAAGCGCGAGCTTGGGCTTCAGAGAATAATAAGGTTAAGTTACAGTTAATGCCTTCTTTTCAAGGATTTCTGCAGCTCGGATACCTTGCCATGTCGAAGCGATTTTTAATCAAAAATACGGTCATTTGAAATGCCTGCTGCATTATAAAGTGCGATTAATTTACGCGCTTTTTTTCAACCGTTGCTTGTGTGTTGTAAGAAAGACGTGCATCCACTTCAGTAGAAATACGCCCCGGAACGATTTTTAAAATTTCTAAACCAATATTTACCGCTAATTTATCTTCTGCATCAATAAGTTGCTGTGCTTTATCATTGCTTTGAGCTTTTGCATACGCTACCGCTTCATCAATTAATGGCGCATATTGTGGAAGTGCCGATGCGCTTAGGATTAATGATGGGTTAGTAGTCGCATCTTGTGGTTGATATTTTTTTAATCGCGTCGATATCGCCGGTGTCTGCGACCACAACGGTCATTTGACGAAGTGAATCTAATTGAGTTGTCATTTGTATCTCCTATTCGAGTGAAATGGAATGAATAATGTGGGTTACGATAGCATAAATTTAATCTTAAAAGGAAAAAAATTTTTTTCGATAGAAAAAATAGGCGCAGGCGTTGATCTGCGCCATTGTTTTAAAGTTTGAGGGTGTCTTTTTATAGTGAGGGTTATTTCATCTAACATGGCATAGCGTTTACGATACATGGAACGTTTTTACTTGGAATATCATCCAGATTTCTATCCATTTCTAAAAGGCAATTCCAGTAATCTTTTAACTCTCCGCCCGATTCACCAAAAATTGCATCATAGTCTACAGTGTATTGTTTGCTTTGGATGAAACGAGATTTATTTTGGTATTTTTGTGGAATGCCAAGCAATTTATCGTAGCCTAGTATTTTTGTGAGCGATTTCATGGTTTCAACCATTAAATAGGCGGGGCGCAAACCGTGGCATGATTTGGTGAGTTGTTTCACCATTTCTTTTGAACCTTCAAAATTTGGCCCTTGCACAACAGCAATAAGTAGCGCATCGCCCAATTTGGCAAAAAGTAAGCAAATAGACTAATTCATTTCTTGGTTTATGCCATAGCTCCAATACCCAATATCCTTCCATCGGTTGATGAGTTGTCATGCTTAATGTCATTTCAAAAATCAGGAATGACTTCGCAAAACTTAATGGTTTTTCCCATAACGGCGTAGAAAGTGCGGTAAGTTTTTTTGGGTAAAAATAAAAGGTTATCACAAACAGCATCAAAACGTTGTGATGCATTGAAACGTTTATCCAGAAAAACGACAAGCAACGGGATAACTATAATCCAAATGCGTATTAAAAATATCGATGAGAAAAAGGATGCTGATTGATAAATTGTTCAAAGCGACGAATTGAACCACGATTTAAAAAGCTACGTAAGTTATAACGCCAATGTTTTGGTGCATCAAAAACGCCCTGGTCGATATGGATAAATATCCTTAGATTGAGGCCATTGGTAAGTTGTTTTTTGTTGTCATCTAGATTGCCACGAATTGGTTATAATTTTGGGGCGAATTTTGACATAATTTCAGGAAATTTTCCATTTATGCTATTCTAAGCGCAATTTTAAAAGGAATCCTTATGTCTGAAATTAAACTTAATTACCATAAAACTCACTTTTTAACGAGTGCGCTGAATATTCGTTCCATTTCTGAAGATACCGGCATTGAAATTGCGTTTGCAGGGGCGTTCAAATGCAGGGAAAATCGACCGCACTTAATGCATTAACCAATCAAAAAAAGCTTGGCTCGCACCTCAAAAACACCAGGGCGTACTCAACTAATCAACTTATTTGAAGTGGAACCAAATTGTAAATTGGTAGATTTACCGGGCTATGGTTATGCTGCCGTGCCAGAGCAAATGAAAATCCAATGGCAAAAATCCTTAGGCGAATATTTGCAAAAAAACGAGAATGTTTGGCGGGATTGGTTGTGTTGATGGATATTCGCCACCCTCTTAAAGATCTTGACCAACAAATGATTGAATGGGCGGTTTCTGCAGATCTACCAGTACTTTTATTGCTTACTAAAGCCGATAAATTGAGCCAAAGCGCACGTAGTAAACAAGTAAAAATGGTGCGCGAAGCGATTCTTCCATTCCAAGGCGATATTCAAGTAGAAGCCTTTTCTGCACAAAATAAAATTGGTATTGATAAACTTGCAGCGAAATTAGATTTTTGGTTTTCGCCACTTTTTGCGGAATAAAATATAAATTTTGCGATCTAGATCGCAAAAAAAGCACATGATGAATGATTTCATTATGTGCTTTTTTTATAGTGCAAAAACTATCTTCATTTTTACCGCACTTTAAGGATTATCATGTCCCTTGCTATTGTTTACAGCCGTGCTCTATGGGTGTGCAAGCGCCGCTTGTCACCATTGAGGTGCATTTAAGCAACGGAAAACCAGGATTTACACTTGTTGGTTTGCCCGAAAAAAACAGTGAAAGAGGCGCAAGATCGGGTGCGTAGTGCATTGATGAATGCACAATTTAAATACCCAGCCAAACGCATTACCCTGAATCTCGCACCTGCAGATTTTACCGAAAGAAGGTGGACGATTTGATTTGCCTATTGCCATCGGAATTTTAGCCGCATCGGATCAGCTTGATGCGAGTCGATTAAAAGCAATTTGAATTTGTGGCGGAGCTTGCGCTGACGGGGCAATTACGTGGGGTTCATGGTGTAATTCCCGCTATTCTTGCTGCGCAAAAAGTCAAAACGAGAGTTAATTATCGCGAAGCAAAATGCGAATGAAGCCTCGCTCGTGTCTGATCAAAATACTTATTTTGCGCAAACGCTTTTAGACGTGGTGCAATTTCTTAATGGTCAAGAAAAATTACCCCTTGCCACTGAAATTGTGAAAAGAAAGTGCGGTAAATTTTCGGGCAAAAATATGTTAGATTTAACGGATATTATCGGACAACAACACGCCAAACGAGCATTGACCATTGCCGCAGCAGGGCAGCATAATTTGCTCTTTCTTGGTCCGCCAGGTACAGGGAAAACCATGCTAGCTAGCCGTTTGACGGGGCTTTTACCTGAAATGACAGATTCTAGAAGCGATAGAAACGGCATCTGTAACGAGTTTAGTTCAAAATGAGTTAAATTTTTCATAATTGGAAACAACGTCCTTTTCGCGCACCACATCATAGTGCATCAATGCCAGCTTTAGTTGGCGGTGGGACGATCCTCAAAACCTGGTGAAATATCCTTAGCAACAAATGGTGTACTTTTTTCTTGATGAACTTCCAGAGTTTGAACGAAAAGTATTGGACGCGCTACGTCAGCCTTTGGAAAGTGGTGAGATTATTATTTCTCGTGCTAATGCCAAAAATCCAATTCCCGGCTCGTTTTCAATTAGTGGCAGCGATGAATCCAAGCCCGACAGGCCATTATACTGGGACACATAACCGCACTTCACCCCAGCAAATTATGCGTTATTTGAATAGACTTTCAGGGCCTTTTTAGATCGTTTTGATTTATCTATTGAAGTACCTTTACTGCCACAAGGCAGCTTACAAAAATACAGGTGATCGTGGTGAAAACCAGTGCTCAAATTCGTGAGAAAGTGTTAAAAAGTGCGTGAGATTCAAATGGAAAGAGCTGGGAAAAATTAACGCGTATTTGAACAGTAAAGAGATTGAACGTGATTGCAAGTTAAGTGATAAAGATGCCTTTTTTTCCTTGAAAAATGCGCTGAATAAACTGGGGCTTTCTGTACGGGCTTACCATCGTATTTTGAAAGTTTCTCGAACCATTGCTGATCTCACAAGGAGAACAACAAATTTCTCAACCGCACTTAGCGGAAGCTTTGGGGTATCGAGCAATGGATCGTTTGTTGCAGAAATTGTCTAATATAGTAAAAACGCGTGGTGAGAATACCACGCGTGAAAGGATTAGTAAGTGCTTTGAGTGTCTTGCGTACCGCTAATAATTGCAATGCCTGCACTTGCACCAATGCGTAGTTGCACCCGCTTTAATCATTACAAGTGCTGTTTCAGTATCACGTACACCACCTGATGCTTTAACACCAATATTGCCGACCGTTTGTTTCATCAATGCAACATCTTCTACAGTTGCACCACCTTTGTTAAAGCCTGTTGATGTTTTAACAAAAGCCACACCGATTTCTTTACAAATTTCACAGGCTTTCACTATTTCATCTTTAGTGAGCAAACAAGTTTCTAAAATCACTTTTTAATGGCGTGCCATCACAAGCATCAAATACAGCTTGAATATCTTGTTTTACTGCATCCCATTTTTGCGATTTTATCCAACCTACATTAATCACCATATCAATCTCATTTGCACCCGCTTTAATAGATTCTTGGGTTTCAAATGCTTTTGACTGAGGTTAAATTGGCACCTAAAGGGAAAGCCAACTACGGTACAAATTTTTACATTTGAGCCAGCAAGTTTTTTTCTTTAGCGAGTGGAATATAACCAGAATTGATACATACAGAATAAAAATCGTGTTCAATCGCTTCATGACAGAGTGTCAAAATATCTTGTTCATTTTTCTGCGGTAAGTGCGGTGTGATCGATATATTGAGCAAGTTGATTCGGTGTCATTATTTTCCTCCTTTATTTATGTTTTTACCTATTGTAGCAAAAATCCCTTTGTTTTTGACTGTGCTTTTATGCTTGATTACAATCATCTCAATGCGATAAGGAATAAAGAAAATGAAGATTAAAAAATTACTTAAGAATGGATTATCCCTCTTTTTAACTTTTTTTATTGTGATGAGTAGCATACTGGATTTTGTTCGTCGCCCCTGTAGTGCCAGAGGAAATAAAACAAAAATCACGTTACAAGATCTTCAAGGAATACGTTCTCTCTTGAAAGTCTCGATCCAAAATAAACCTACGCTGCTTTATTTTTGGGGAACCTGGTGTGTTATTGTCGCTATACTTCGCCAGCAATTAATTCTTTAGCAAAACGAAGGCTATCGTTGTATCGGTGGCGTTACGTTCAGGCAATGAGTCGGCAGTAAATGATTATTTAAGTAAAAATGACTACCACTTCACTACAGTTAACGATCCTAAAAGGGGAATTTGCAGAACGATGGCAAATTAATGTGACGCCCACAATTGTGCTGTTGAGTAAAGGCAAAATGGATCTTGTTACGACCGGCCTCACGAGTTATTGGGGATTAAAAGTGCGGTTGTTTTTCGCAGAGTTTTTGGCTAAGCGGTAGAAAATCTATTACAATACGCAGACTTATTTTAAAGAGGACAGAATTATGATTATCGTAACAGGCGGCGCAGGTTTTTGATTGGCAGCAATATTGTCAAAGCATTAAATGATTTAGGGCGCAAAGATATTTTAGTGGTAGATAACTTAAAAGATGGCACAGAAATTTGCAAATTTAGTTGATTTAGACATTGCAGATTATTGTGATAAAGAAGATTTCATTGCTTCTATTATTGCAGGCGACGAATTTGGCGATATTGATGCGGTATTCCACGAGGGGGCATGTTCTGCGACTACGGAATGGGATGGTAACACATTATGCACAACAACTACGAATATTCTAAAGAGTTGTTGCATTATTGCCTTGACCGTGAAATTCCTTTCTTTTATGCCTCAAGCGCAGCAACTTATGGTGATACCAAAGTATTCCGTGAAGAACGTGAATTTGAAGGTCCGTTAAATGTTTATGGCTATTCTAAATTCTTATTCGACCAATATGTACGCAACATTTTGCCAGAAGCAAAATCGCCAGTATGTGGTTTCCGTTATTTCAATGTTTACGGGCCGCGTGAAAATCATAAAGGTTCTATGGCGAGCGTAGCATTCCACTTGAATAACCAAATCTTAAAAGGTGAAAATCCAAAATTATTTGCAGGCAGCGAACATTTCCGCCGTGATTTTGTTTATGTGGGCGATGTTGCTGCAGTGAATATTTGGTGTTGGCAAAATGGTATTTCAGGTATTTACAACCTTGGTACAGGAAATGCAGAAAGCTTTCCGTGCGGTGGCTGATGCAGTAGTGAAATTCCACGGTAAAGGCGAGATTGAAACCATTCCATTCCCAGAACATTTAAAATCTCGTTATCAAGAATATACTCAAGCAGATTTTAACTAAACTTCGTTTAACAGGCTACGATAAATCATTCAAAAACAGTTGCGGAAGGCGTGGCAGAATATATGGCGTGGTTGAACAGAAAAAATAAACCGTAGGTTTGCCTACTTCCCATCAACAGAGTGCGGTTAAAAATCTCGGTATTTTTGACCGCACCTTTATCTGAAAGACAGAAAATGAATATTCTAATTATTGGCCCTTCTTGGGTTGGCGATATGATGATGTCGCACAGTCTGTACCAGCAACTGAAAATTCAATATCCAAACTGCAATATTGATGTGATGGCACCGAATTGGTGTAAGCCTTTGCTTGCGCGAATGCCAGAGGTGCGTAAGGCGATTGAAATGCCATTAGGGCACGGGGCCTTTGAATTGGGAACGCGTTATCGTTTAGGAAAGTCTTTGCGTGAACAATATGATATGGCGATTGTTTTACCTAATTCATTGAAATCTGCGTTTGTTCCTTTTCTTCGCAAAAATTGCTCATTGTCGGGGTTGGAAAGGCGAAAGCCGTTATATTTTATTGAATGATTTACGAGCCAATAAAAAAAGATTATCCAATGATGGTGCAGCGTTATGTTGCATTGGCTTTTTGAAAAAGATGCTGTACCAAAAAGCTGATGATATTCCTGTCTTGAAACCCTATTTGACGGTTGAGCCAGCACAACAAGCTGAAACCTTAAAAAATTTGAAAAAAACAAACCGCACTTTTTAGGCGAACGTCCAATTATTGGTTTTTGTCCTGGTGCAGAATTTGGCCCAGCAAAACGTTGGCCGCATTATCATTATGCTAAAATTGGCAGAAATGCTCATTGAAAAAGGCTATGCGGTAGAATTATTTGGTTCACCAAAAGATGTGGAAGCAGGTGAGCAAATTCGCAATGTATTGCCAGCAGAACTGCAACCATTCTGTTTGAATTTGCAGGGCAAACGAATCTTAAATCAAGCGGTGGATTTAATTGCCAACTGTACGGCAGTAGTGAGCAATGACAGCGGCTTAATGCATATTGCCGCTGCGACAGATCGTCCATTGGTTGCACTTTATGGTCCAACGAGCCCAACTTATACGCCACCATTATCAGATAAAGCCGTGATTATTCGTTTAATTGAAGGCGATTTAATTAAGGTGCGTAAAAAGTACAGATAGCTCGGAAGGGTATCATCAAAGCTTTGATTGATATTAAACCCGAAAAAGTGGCAGAAAAACTGACCGCACTTTTAGACGTTTAAGAAAGAGAGAATATAAAATGGAAATAACCTATCAATCCGTATTAGATAAAAATAATGCCAAAGCAGCCCGTAAAATTAGTCGTGAAATTTATAAGCATAATAAATTTCGTAAGATGATGAGGCTTGGCGATTTTTTATTATATTTATTCTTCTTCCTGCCAAGTATTTTTCTTGCTTTTGAACTGATGGATTGGGAGAGTATTTGTATGATTGCTATGAAAATATCTTAGCCAATTATGCAGGACATATATTATTGCTCATCTCAGTATGTTGTTTTTTCTATGCTATTTTTCTACGACCTTATTTAAATACCAAAAGCTTTTCAAAGCCAAGTATTTGAGGGCGCTAATAAAAGTACAACCGTACAAATTCAAGAAAATGGTTTATGCACGAAAATAGATTCCTCGCTAAGTCTTGCATAATTATCGCTACATTCATCATATCGAAAATCATTATGGATACCTAACGATTAGAATTGGTGGTGGACAGTTTTTATCTATTCCTTATTCAGCCTTTCAAGATGATGCTCATCGAGAAGCATTTGAAGCCGCTTTACGAGAAAAAATAAAAGCTTACCAAGCAGAGCCTTTAAGTAAATAGAAAAGGCCCTAATAGGATATGTTAATGATATGAATCCTCTCGTATACACTTACAATTAATCGGAATGGCCATTTTATAGGGGCGCCTCTTGGCCTTGGGGACGAGTGGTTGCCCAGCTATGCCGACATTTATTGCTTCAAGCGTGCGCTCGCCATTATTCCACTCATTATTTGGCTATATGCGGCGAATCGTTTCAAATATGCTAAAACAACTGCGACCTAATCAATGGGTGGGGTTATTGTTAACTGCTTTGCTTGGGATCTTTGGTTATTCGACTTTCTTTTTATTTGGGGTTTGAAATATGTTCCAGCAGGGCAAGGAACGATGGTCGTTGCCTCTAATCCCGTCTTTACGATGTTTTTGCTATTTTATTATTTAAAGAAAAGTGGAATCGCTGGGTTGTATTAGGGATGATTATTGCCATTAGCGGTTCTTTTGTTAGCCATGACAAAAGGGAATCCAACTAACCTCTTACAAAATTTTGGATTCGGTCAAATGTTATTGCTTTGTGCTTTAGTTTGCTGGGTTGCTTATACTTTATTGGCTCGTAAAGTATTAATCGGAATTGATTCTCTCACCGCTACCACGATTTCTTCTACTTTTGGTTTTTTCATGCTGACGTTGGCAACATTATGGACGGAAAGTGCGGAAGATTGGGGTAACCGTATTTCAATTAAATGGATCGCAATGGTTTAGTTTACTTGGTCTTGCATTTGGCTCAACGGTATTGGCTTATGCATGGTATTTTTGATGGAGTGAAACACTTAGGGGCAGGCAATGCCTCGGCTTACATTATTCTTGTGCCGATTTTAGGTATTTTATTTTCAGCCGTTTGGTTGAATGAACAGGTGGATTCCTCCTTAATTATTGGGGGCATTTTAGCCGTATCTGGGCTTGGAATTATGCATTGGGGAAGAAGGTTAATTAAATGAAAGTATGTGTGATTAAAACTTCCTCTATGGGGGATGTTATCCACACTTTGCCTGCCTTGACTGATGCACAAAAAGGCGATTCCTAGTTTAAGTATTGATTGGGTGGTGGAAGAAAACTTTGCAGAAATTCCACGTTGGCATTCTACCGTAAATCGCGTGATTCTTATTGCTTTGCGCCGTTGGCGTAAATCACCTTTTTCCATTCAAACAAGAAATGAGTGGAAAAATTACCGCACTTTGTTGCAGGCTGAAAATTATGATGCGGTAATTGATGCGCAAGGGCTCATTAAAAGTGCATTATTTGCAACTCGTTTTGCCCAAGGTATGAAACATGGCTATGATCGTCAAAGTATCCGAGAGCCGTTAGCGTCTTTTTTCTACGATAAAAATATTCTATTCCTATCAACAGCATGCGGTGGAACGAATTCGTCAGCTTTTTGCCCAGAGTTTAGGTTATAAATTACCTCAGGTTCAGGGTGACTATGGTATTGCTCGCCATTTTCTTCATCAAACTTCAGAAAAAAACTATGTGGTATTCATTCATTCTACAACTCGGGCAGATAAGCATTGGGAAGAATCAGAATGGCAAAAATTGATTGAAAAATTACCGCACTTTCTGATTACGAAATTCGCTTGCCTTTGGGGAAATAAACAGGAAAAAGCGCGAGCAGAGCGTTTTGGCTCAAGTTGATTCTAAAGTGATTGTATTGCCGAAATTAACTTTAACGGAGCTTGCAAAACAGCTTGCGAATGCAAAAGCCGTTGTGTCGGTGGATACAGGCTTGGCGCATTTAACTGCCGCTTTGGATAAGCCCAATATTACGCTTTATGGCGCAACGGATCCTAAATTGATTGGCTGTTATGGTAAAAATCAGCATTACTTATCGGCAAGTTCAATGAAAGAAATTTCAGCTGAACAAGTATCCTCACAATTGCTTACTTTTATTTCATAAAAAATGCTCGCACTTGGCGAGCATTTTTATCTTTTATATTTTCTTAGTCTAAGGCTTTACCTTTTAATTCAGGGATTAAGAAAAATTGTCGCTAACATATCAATTACGTAGATAATCGCAAGTAGAGCGATGGCCGTTTGGAAAGAGTAGGCGAGTACAACAGCGCCCACAACCACAGGTCCAAATCCACCTACGGCACGACCAATATTGAAAAGTACGTTTTGTGCCGTTGCTCGAGCTTCTGTTGGATAGGCTTCGCCATTAATGCACCGTAACCTCCCATCATTCCGTTCACAAACATACCTAAAAATGCCCCAGCAAGAAGCATGATGTCAGGATCTGGTAAGTTGTGAGTAAACCACGATACTTATCACCGCGCCTAATTGGAAAAGTAAGAAACTTGGTTTTCGTCCTATTCGGTCGGCGAGTTGTCCGAAAATCCAAATCCCAGCCATCATGCCGCAGACGGTAACGGCTGTCCAAAGTCCAGATTTAGTTAAACTGAATCCAAGTTGTTTTGATAAGAAATTAGGTAACCAAATCATAATGCCGTAATAACCGAAGTTTTGTACGGAGGTGAGTACGATGATACCAAGGCTAATTTTGTTCGTGGCTTTATCTTTTAATAAGAAGCTGGAATGAACGTAATTTATCAGTAAAACTGGATTGAGTTGAAAGTGCGGTTTGTTTTTGAGTGAAAATTTTCGGGTTCGTGCAGATGAGAACGTAAGAACCAAGCGACAAAATGCAGGGAAGATACCCACCAAGAACATTCCACGCCAGCCAATATGCGGGAGCAATAATGGTGTAAGTAATGCGGCACCTAATACACCAGCTTGCCAACCCAATGCAACATAAGATGCTGCTTTCGCTCGGTGGCGTGCGGGCCATGCTTCTGCTGCTAGAGCCATCCCAATTCCAAATTCACCGCCTAAGCCAATGCCAGCAATTGTGCGATAAATCAGTAAATCCCAATAACCTTGCGCAATCGCACATAACCCAGTAAATACCGCAAAGAGAAGAATGGTCCAAGTCAGTACGCGAACACGACCGTATTTATCACTTAATGCGCCAAATAAAATACCGCCAAATACGGCACCAATCAGAGTCCAGTTACGAGCGATCCGCCTTGGGCTGGTGTTAGATTTAAGTCTGCGGAAATTGCGCTAAGCATGAAAACCTAAAATGAGAAGATCGAAACCGTCCATTGCATAGCCGACGGCAGAGCTAATTAAGGCTTTTCCAGCCATAACTGTTTACTTTGTTTGTCATGATGTGTCCTTTTTGTTACTCGCAGGTAACATTTAAAAGTGAAAAGAGAGGTGATTAAAAATCGGTGGCTAGTTTACTGCATTGATGAAAAAAATTCAATGAACAGAATACGAAAAGAAGAATAAAAATTGATTTTTGAATAAGATGAAAAGGAGAAAAAATAAGGGGATTAAAATTAGATGGCGGTGAGAAAGGGATTCGAACCCTTGATGCAGTTTCCACATACACGCTTTCCAGGCGTGCTCCTTCAACCACTCGGACATCTCACTGTAAAAGGTGCGCAAACCATAAAGATTTGTCTCTAGTTTAGTCAAGTTTTTTTGCGCTAGAACATAAAAACTTTTAAAAAGTTTCGCCAGAATAACCGCACTTTATTTATCGTTTGTAGTTTTTTTATGCATATTAAAGCGTTATTTTCTAAAATGTTTTTAGCCGTAAAACCCTTTAGCGCGCTGAAAGATTCCTTTCGTTTAGGTTATTCAAAAATCGCTGATTCGCGACATTATTTCAGGGTTGACCGTAGGTGTGATTGCGATTCCGCTTTCCATGGCTTTTGGCTATTGCGAGTGGTGTGCCGCCGCAACATGGTCTTTACACGGCAATTATTGCGGGTATCGTTATTGCGCTGACAGGTGGTTCTCGCTTTAATATATCTGGGCCTACAGCAGCTTTTTGTTGTGATTCTGTACCCTGTTACTCAACAATTTGGGCTATGGTCTTTTTGATGGCAACGTTGCTTTCTGGGCTCATTTTTGGTTTTTGATGGCGTTATTTCGTCTAGGACGTTTAATTGAATATATTCCCTTGCCTGTGACCCTAGGCTTTACTTGCGGGATTGGTATTACTATTGGTACTTTGCAGATTAAGGATTTTTGGGGCTTTCCATAGAAAAAAATGCCGGCGCATTATCTTGAAAAATCCAAACAATTTTTACCGCACTTCCTACTATAAATTGGGCGAATGCAGCAGTTGGTGTGGTAACACTATTAGTCCTGACTCAATGGCATAAATTGCGTTTGGCAGTGCCAGGGCATCTACCTGCCGTGATTATTGGTACAATTTTAGCTATAGCATTACAGCATTTTGATTTTGAGGTGGCGACGATTGGATCTGCATTCCAATATACTTTGCTCTGATGGTTCCATTGGTCATGGGATTCCTAATGTATTGCCAGATTTTTCTGCCGTGGAATATTCCTGATGCGCAAGGTCAATTAATTCATTGGGATTTTAATAGCTTACAAGCTTTCAAGCTTTGTTACCTGCTGCTTTTTCAATGGCAGTATTGGGCGCAATTGAATCACTTCTTTGCGCAGTGATTTTAGATAATATGACAGATACTAAACATCACTCTAATAACGAGTTATTAGCACAAGGCTTGGGGAATATCATTTCTCCGTTTTTGGAGGAATCACGGCAACAGCTGCGATTGCTCGTTCTGCGGCTAATGTGAAATCAGGGGCGGTATCGCCAATATCAAGTGTTGTGCACGCACTACTTGTTTTATTCGCTTTACTTTTTGTTTTTCGCAAGCCCTTTCTTATTTGCCTTTGTCATCGATGGCTGCTTTGTTGTTAGTGGTGGCGTGGAATATGGCAAGTGTGCACGATATTATTCATCTTGCTCGCCGTTCAGGCAAAAATGAAATGGCAGTGTTGCCGACTTGTCTTATTTTGACCGTATTGTTTGATATGGTGATTGCGATTAGTGTTGGGGTGTTGCTTGCAAGTCTCTTGTTTATTCGAACCATTGCTGAGATGACAAAAAAGCCATTGAACACAATGCGCCTGAAGATTTAGATGATGTGTTGGTTTACCGAATTAGTGGTCCACTTTTTCTTTGCTGCTGCGGATAAATTATTTGCGGATTTGCATGATAGAACGGTTCATACCGATCATGAAATCCGACATATTGTGCTGCAATGTGATGCAGTGACAGTGCTTGATGCTGGTGGAATACATGCGCTTACTCGATTTGTTCAACACATGTTGCCCCATCAACAACTTTACTTGTGTAATATGCAATTCCAGCCGTTGAGAATGTTAGTTAAATCTAATTCTTCTGCAGATATTCAAAAATTAATTTTGCGGCAGATTTAAAACGAAACTTTCCATAAAAATTCGTGACTTTGAAAAAACTACCCAATAATGAAAAACTAAAGCGTGCTAGAATAGTGCGCTTTTTATTACATCGTTCTAAAACCATATCAAGGAATAATTATGCGTCCAAATAATCGAGAAAATAATCAACCCCGCCAAATTAAAATTACCTGTAACTACACCAAGCACGCTGAAGGTTCTGTGCTTGTTGAATTTGGTGATACCAAAGTGCTTTTGTACTGCAACAGTGGAAGATGCTGTTCCTCGTTTCTTAAAAGGACAAGGGCAAGGCTGGGTCACGGCTGAATATGGAATGTTGCCACGTTCAACACATAGTCGTATGCAACGTGAGGCGGCTAAAGGTAAACAAGGCGGACGCACAATGGAAATTCAACGCTTAATTGCTCGCTCTTTGCGCGCAATGGTGGATCTTAAAGCACTTGGTGAACGTGCGATTACTTTAGATTGCGATGTTATTCAAGCGGATGGTGGCACACGAACTGCATCCATTACTGGTGCAGCAGTCGCATTATGTGATGCGATCAATGGTTTAATTGAGAATGGCACGTTAAAAACTAATCCAATTAAAGGTCTAGTTTCGGCGATTTCTGTGGGGATTGTTGAGGGGCAAGCTGTTTGTGATTTGGAATATGTGGAAGATTCTGCAGCGGAAAACCGACATGAATGTTGTGATGATGGAAGATGGTCGAATGATTGAGGTGCAAGGCACCGCAGAAGGAGAGCCATTTAGTCATGAAGAATTATTAACATTATTAGATTTAGCGAAACAAGGTTGTAATCAAATTTTTCATCGCTCAACGCGAAGCGCTAGGCTTATAAACATAGTTTATAGGGATTAAAAATGGAACAATATAAAACGTGATTTTTATCGAATTTGCTTTTAAGCAGAAATGTATTGAAATTCGGAGAGTTTACTTTGAAATCGGGGCGTAAAAGTCCGTATTTCTTCAATGCGGGTTTGTTTAATACGGGGGCAGATTTAGCGCGTTTAGGGTGAGTTTTATGCTGCGGCAATTCAGGCAAGTGCGGTAGATTTTGATGTTGTTTTTGGCCCTGCTTACAAAGGTATTCCAATTGGCACTTCAGTTCTCTGGTGGCGCTATTTAATCGTTATGGTATTGATAAACCCGTGTGTTTTAATCGCAAAGAAATAAAAAGATCACGGAGAGGGCGGCAATTTAATTGGTAGCCCATTGCAAGGAAAAAAATTTTGCTTGTGGATGACGTGATTACGGCTGGCACTGCGATCCGTGAATCTATGGAATTAATCAGTGCAACAAGGCAGAGCTTGCGGCGGTATTGATCGCTCTAAACCGTAAAGAACGAGGAAAAAGCGAGCTTTCAGCAATTCAAGAAGTTGAACGATTATCAATGCCAAGTGTTATCAATCATTGATTTAGATGATTTGATGCAATTTATCGAACAAGATCCTCGATACAGTAGCCATTTGCCAGAAATGCGTGCTTATCGTGCTGAATTTGGCGTATAAAACTTGAGAAATAAATTTTTGTCATCATTATAAATAACATTATAAAAAATAACCGCACTTTGACTTAACAGGGAAAGAATGGGATTTATTGGAAAAATTATAGGCGTATTTTTTTAGGTTGGAAAGTTGGTGGGTTTTTGGTGCGATAGCTGGGCTCATTTTAGGTTCTATTGCAGATAAAAATTGTATGAGCTTGGCTCGGTAAGTTCTAGTTTCTTTAAAAAGAAAACAACACGTCAAGACTTGTTTATGCAAACCACCTTTGCGGTGTTAGGGCATTTAAGCAAATCGAAAGGGCGTGTAACAGAAGAAGATATTCAATTAGCTAATCAATTAATGATTCAGCTTAAGCTGGATGATGCGGGGCGTAAATTAGCGCAAGATGCGTTTCGTCGTGGTAAAGAATCTGATTTCCCTATTCGCCAAGTTATCCGTGAATTTCGCATTGGTTGTGGGCAACGTGCTGATTTATTGCGAATGTTCTTACAAGTGCAAGTTCAAGCAGCTTTTGCCGATTCAGAACTTCACGAAAATGAGAAAGAAGTGCTTTATGTAATTGCTGAAGAACTTGGTCTTTCTCGTATGCAATTTGAACAAATGATTGCGATGGAAATGGCTGCTAGAGCTTTTACTCAAGGCGGTTTTTATCAGCAATATCAACAAGGTGCCTATCAAGGTGGCTACCAATATCAGCAACAAAATAGTGGTGGTTACCAACATGCTTCTGGCCCAACTTTAAATGATGCCTATAAAGTATTGGGTGTGACTGAGTCTGACGAGCAAAACACGGTTAAGCGAGCTTATCGTCGTTTAATGAATGAACACCATCCAGATAAACTCGTGGCGAAAGGTTTACCGCCAGAAATGATGGAAATGGCAAAAGAAAAAAACTCAACAGATTCAAGCTGCTTACGATTTAATTTGTAAAGCAAAAAGGCTGGAAATAGTGCGTGTTATTCTTGCGCCTATGCAAGGGGTTCTAGATCCCTTTGTGCGGCAACTTCTCACCGAAGTGAATGACTACGATTTATGTATAACAGAATTTGTTCGCGTAGTTGATCAACTTCTCCCTGAAAAAGTATTTTATCGTTTATGCCCTGAATTAAAAATCAGGGCTTTACTTCTTCTGGCACGCCTGTGCGAGTGCAGTTGCTTGGGCAGCATCCAGAATGCCTTGCTGAAAATGCTATTCGTGCGATCGAGCTTGGCTCTCATGGCGTTGATTTAAATTGTGGTTGCCCTCTAAAACTGTGAATGGCAGCAATGGCGGTGCGGCATTATTGAAACAGCCTGAATTAATTTATCGTGCAACTCAAGCCTTACGCAGAGCCGTGCCAAGTGAATTCCCCGTTAGTGTAAAAGTGCGGTTAGGCTGGGATGATATTTCACAAGCTTTTGAAATTGCAGATGCGGTAGAGCAAGGCGGCGCAACCGAAATTACAGTTCATGGACGAACAAAAGCTGATGGTTATCGTGCAGATCGAATTAATTGGAAAAAAATTGGCGAAGTCCGAGAGCGTTTATCCATTCCTGTTATTGCTAACGGAGAAATTTGGCATTGGCAATATGGGCAAGATTGCTTATCTCAAACAGGTTGTCAGGATTTAATGGTGGGACGAGGTGCGTTGAATATTCCGAACTTAAGCCATGTTCTGAAATCAAATGCAGAAAAATGCCTTGGGTGAGATTCAAAAAAATCTTGCAAAAAAATATGCTAATGTTGAGAATGAATATGACAGCGGTTTTTACCATGTGGCACTGAATTAAAACAATGGTTACGTTATTTTGAATAAGGAATATGATGAGGCGAACCAAGTGTTTGATAAGATTAAGACTTGCCAAACTGCTGAAGATTTGAAATTACGTTTAAATGATAATAAAAACCTGCTAATCAGCAGGTTTTCTTTTTTTCTAAATTATTTAAAAACTCACCGCACTTTTTTTAATTTTTCAGTGCATTAGTTTCTAATTGACGGATACGTTCTGCAGATACATTATATTTTGCAGCCAAGTCGTGCAATGTAGCTTTGTTATCATCTAACCAACGAGCTTTGATAATATCCTGGCTACGTGCATCTAGACTTTGTAACGCTGCACCTAATTGCTCGGTTGCTTGGCTTTCAAAAGTTTTTCATTTTCAAGCTCTGCTGCGAAATTAGAACTTTTATCTTCCAAATAAAGGGCTGGAGAATAGGTCTCTGTTTCTGCATCATCAGTAGGGTAAATCAAAACCTACATCGGCACCGCTCATACGAGATTCCATTTCGATCACATCTTCTTTTGGAAACACCCAATTCATTTGCCACGATATCAACTTCATTTTTCATTAAACCAGCCTAAACGTTGTTTAGTTTTGCGTAGGTTGAAAAATAATTTGCGTTGAGCCTTCGTGGTTGCTACTTTTTACAATACGCCAGTTACGAAGAACATATTCGTGGATCTCAGCTTTAATCCAATGCACGGCGAATGACACTAAACGTACACCAACTTCAGGGTTAAAACGTTTAACAGCTTTCATTAGCCGATATTGCCTTCTTGGATTAAGTCAGCTTGTAGGCAGACCATAGCCAGAATAGCCACGCGCAACATGGATCACGAAACGAAGATGCGACAAAAATGAGCTTTTTCGCTGCATCTAAATCCTCGTGATAATACAAACGTTCTGCTAATTCTTTTTCTTCCTCAGCGGTCAGCATCGGATATTCATTTGCCGCACGAATATAACCTTCGATACTGCCTTGAGGAACTAACATCATTTGTGTTTCTTTATCCATCGTTTCCCTTCTTTATTTTGGCTTTTTGCCAATCAATGTACTTAGTTATAGCACAATAAGCTATCTTATTGAACCAATTTATTAATAAGACAGGTTTTATCAATCAAAAAGTTCAATTATTCTAAATAATTCTGATTAATTAGCAAAGTGGAATGAGGGTTAAATTAAGATTTTCATTAATCACTTTAAATAGTAAATCAATGTTAGGATGCTTGCCTAGATTCGCTTTTTGCATCTTCGACGTGTTCTGCAAACCATTCAACACCTTGTTGTGCGGAAGTGCGGTTTAATTTCCCGTTAAATTTTTCAGCCAACGCATTATAAAGGCGAAGAGAACCCTAATTTACCTGGTATGGCAGGAATATTGTGGATAATCGTTTTCACTCATCCATCACATTTAAACCGGTTAAATGCTCGATTGTGGGTAAGGTTTCTAAAAATTTCTTTAAAACTCATGATTTATTTCCTTAATCTATATAAATTATGCGATAGTTTGCTCGCTATTTACTTCGCCAGTTGTACCAATAAAGCGGACTTCAGGTTGTAAATATACACCAAATTTTTCTGCAACAGTTTTGGCGAACGTGATGGGCGAGTTTGACTACGTCTTGTCCTGTTGCTCCGCTTTTTGTTAATTAATACTAATGCTTGTTTTTTTCGTGAACGGCTGCACCGCCAATTTGAAAACCTTTTAAGATTGCATTGATCAATCAGCCAGCCTGCCGCTAATTTCACTGAATCATCTGCTTGTGGAAAGTGCGGTAGATTTTCGTGATGTTTTTTTGATTTCCTCAAAATGTTCCGAACTGACAACGGGATTTTTAAAGAAGCTGCCCGCATTACCGAATTCATTTGGATTAGGTAATTTACTTTGACGAATATGACAGACTTCATCAAAAAAATTTGTTTAGCGGTGACCGTTTTTGGATCGAATTCTACAAGCTGAGCCATATTTTAGAATAGGCTGCCAATTTTTTTGTGAGCTTTAATCCAACCGCTGTAATCGCATAACCTTGTTGATAACGATGTTTGAAAATACTTTCACGATAACCAAATTCACATTGTTCTGTGTCGAGTCGGAAGGTTTCATTTGTGTTTAAATTAAGCACATCCACATAATCGCATACGTCTTTAAATTCAATACCGTATGCAGCCGATATTTTTGAATTGGTGCAGAACCTGCACAGCCAGGAATCAGAGCTAGATTTTTCTAATCCATAAATACCATTATTGATAGACCACTCCACCAATTCATGCCAATTTTCACCGCCATTCACATGCAGGTAGTGAAAATCAGAATCTTGTTGGTGAGTAATGCCCATTAAACGATTTAAAATCACCACACCATTAAAATCATCTAGAAATAGCATATTACTGCCTTTGACCTAGAAAAAGTGCGGGTAAATTTTCCGCTTTTGAATGAGCCCATGCTTGTTGTAGTTGTTCAATGCTATGTGCTTTCGATAATTTCACGAGCATTAGCATGAATATGGAAAGTGTGAAAAGGTTGTAAATTTTGCATTTAAAAATACCATTGTCGAGAGCATAAAAATTTATCTTTTATACCAGCTGTTATGAATAATTATATCCACCGTAATCAACATAATGCGTGTGGAAGCGTGATTTTCACCTGTGTACCGCCTTGTTCACGACGGATGATGTTAAATTCTGCGTTAAGTTGGCGACTACGTTCAGTCATAATATTTAACCCATAATGACCTTCAGGCTCTTCAAGGTCTTGAATACCGATACCATTATCTTCAACTAAAAATTTCGTATTCGCCTTCTGCATTAATTTTTGGCGCTAATTTCAATTGCTGTGCCTTGAGAATGTTTGATCGCATTGGTGGTGGCTTCACGTACAATTTGTAGCACATGAACCAGTTGTTGTGGATTCAAACTTTTGTGATGGTAATTGGCAATTAACGTTCATTTGCATCGTTGTTTGTGAACGTAATGAATCAATCACTTGCTCTAGAGCAAGCTGTAAATTGGCTTCTTGTATAGTTAAACGGAAAGTGGCTAAAAGTTCGCGTAATTGTGCATATCCACTTGAAAGAGCCTGTTCAAAATCACGAATAATGACCAAACTTTGTTCTTTGGATGAATCGTCTTCTTTCTTCAAGTTATGTTTAAGTAATGTAGTTGGATCTGTAAAAACGATAGCACTTGAGCCAATGAGTCATGCAATTCTCGCGCGATAATTGACCGCTCTTCCATCAATAAGAGCTGTTCTTGTTGGCGTAAACTTTTTGGAAATAAAGGGCTCGCCCAAGCATTTGAGCAAGGTTTTGCATCATTCTCGGATCGGGGCAAGGCAATCCTGCTTGCCAAGAGAGCGCACCGAATTCTTCGTTATCGACTGAAAGTATCTCAGTTTGTAAAGAGCAGTCTAAATCTTGAGTACCAAAAGCAATATCCCAATGCTCTGCACCCATAACTTCAACTTTAATATATTTTCAAATTCTCGCTGACCAGAATGTGGTCAAGCACTTGGCTTAATACTTTATCGTTGAGCGTGTTGGCATTAAGAATTTGAGAACTTTGATAAAGTGTCGTCAAAGAGCGGTTGGTTTGGCGTAACTTTTTGTGTTTTTCGTTTACTGCTTTCTTCCAAACGTGAATAAAGCTGCCCAAGCTCCGTGGACATTTGTGTGAAGATTCGCGCCAATGTACCGAGCTCATTTTTGTTTCGTTGTATCAAGCGGGATGTGATTGAATTGACGCATTTGCACTTGCATACTGGCTTTTCGTCATTAAGTGCAATGGTTTTACGACTTCCCGCTGTGTGTACCAAATCACATAAGACACCATGAGTAAAATTAACCACATCGCGAAAAAGAGCACTGATACGCCCAAAATCCATTTTTTTGTTCACTGAAACGTTGTAGCTCAAACACAAAAATAATCAACATCTGCTACATAGTCAGTGAGTTGATTACTATAATTTTTACATCGTGTTGGCGGGCATATTTTTCCATGTTCGTCCAACGTTGCAAAATGTTTTGATAGGAATGTTTTAATATATTCGGTGTAAAAATTGATTTTGAATTTCCAATAAAGCGGATGAATGAAGGCTTATATGATAACGACGCAAGTTTGTTTCCACGCTTTCTGGTTGTTCTTGCATTTCATAGAGCAGGCGATAACTTTGCATCCGCAAAGAACCTGAAATATTATGGCTTCTGCGTCATATTTATTACTGCTCATAATTGCCAAACTTAGCGAGCTAATTACGCCAGCAACGATGAGAATGATGAATAAATATTTAGCAATACGAGTGGAAACTGAACGTTTAGTATGCACAGGAAACTCCAGTGGAAATTTAGAAAAGTGCGGTGAATTTTTATTTCTTTTTAAATTTAGCCCAAACTTTATCTTCTTGACCGCGCCATAAACGTTGAACATTATCGTGATGACGATAAATTAATAGGCAACACACCAGTGCAACGGGAAAAAGTAAATTCAGGTTTGAACCACCACATAAAAAAAGGCACAAGTACGCTGAAATAACCGCACTTAATGAAGAATAACCGCTGATAAGAAAAACGAAGACCCAAGTTCCTAATGTAGAACCAGCTACAGCCCAAGAAATTGGTGCAATCGCACCGAAAGCGGTTGCAACGCCTTTGCCGCCTTTGAATTGGAAGAAAATGGGGAAAAATGTGCCCCAAGCAAGCGCCTAGAGCTACCATGCCCAATTCAAATTGTGTGAGCCCCAAATAGTAACCAACCCATACTGGCGTCATGCCTTTAAAATATCAATAATCAGTACGGCGAGAACAGACCAACGGCCTCCGATACGAAGCACATTTGTTGCCCCTGGATTGTTTGATCCATTTTGACGAGGATCAGGCAAGCCTGCAACGCGACAAATTAGAATAGCACTGGAAATAGAGCCTAAAAAGATAGGCACAAAGCATATAAAAAGGGGCAAAAAGGCTCATTTTGTACTCCAGCAAGAAAAAAATTATTCGTTATTCTACCCAAAGTTGATAGCATACGCCTACAATAATTTTAGAGGAAATCTTATGGATCGTGTTTTTATTGAAGAATTGACTGTTTTTGCACAAATCGGTGTATATGATTGGGAACAGCAAATTAAGCAAAAAACTTGTGTTTGATTTAGAAATGGCTTGGGATTGTAAGCAAGCGGCAGAAACGGATGATGTTGTATATTGTTTTGAATTATGCTGAAGTGAGCCAAGCGATTATTGATTATGTGGAAAGTAAACCTTTCTTGTTGATTGAGCGAGTGGCTTATGAAGTGGCGGATTTGCTTGAGTCACGTTATCAACTTCAAGGATTAAAAAAATTAAACTGAGTAAACCTAAAAGCTGTCGCACAAGCTCGAAATGTTGGCGTATTGATTGTACGTGGATGTTTAAAAATAATGTGAAAATTTTCGTAAAAAACTTGTCGGCTTTTTTTAAACAAAATTGACTAAAATAGTCATGAGTTTTTACTGCAATAAAGGAGATTGCAATGAATATGAAAACCTTATTAGCACTAGTGGTTAGTGCGGTATGTTCAGTTGGTGTTGCGCAAGCACATGAGCATAATCATGATCACAATATGGCACCCAAAGGTGCTTCTATTGAAGTGAAAGTGCAACAACTTGATCCAGTAAACGGTAACAAAGATGTAGGTACAGTGACTATTACTGAATCTAACTATGGCCTTGTGTTTACCCCCTAATTTACAAGGATTAAGCTGAAGGCTTACATGGTTTCCACATCCATGAAAACCCAAGCTGTGAGCCAAAAAGAAAAAAAGAGGGTAAATTGACAGCCGTTTTAGGCGCAGGCGGTCACTGGGATCCTAAAGGTGCAAAACAACACGGTTACCCATGGCAAGATGACGCACACTTAGGTGATTTACCTGCATTAACTGTATTACATGATGGCACTGCAACTAATCCCTGTTTTAGCACCACGTCTTAAACATTTAGATGATGTTCGTGGTCATTCTATTATGATCCACGCGGGTGGTGATAATCACTCTGATCATCCAGCTCCACTTGGCGGTGGTGGCCCACGTATGGCATGTGGCGTGATTAAATAATTTGATTGTTCGAAACGAAAAGTGCGGTGAATTTTTCACCGCACTTTTTTTGCTAGATATTTAGCATTTAATTCACGACTTCAGCAGTATATTTCAGCTTGTGAATCGCATCGAATAATTGTTGGTTTGTGACTTTGGGATCTTCCACAACCGTCACTAAACCATCTTTACTAGATGCTTTTTGTTGAAATAACACCATCGATATTGCGCAATTCTTTATTGACTAAGTAAGCGCAAAGCTGGCAATTCATTTCTTTTTACTTTTTAGCATAATTTGTTTGGTTTCATTCGCATGAGCGAAAGAAATTGCAAACAACGAAAAGCAAAAAGTGCGATACATAATTTCTTCATTTTTTTATTCCTAATTAGCTAATTCTAAAAATCCAAGGCAAAATTGTTGGATAGGTTAAGAAAAATCATCACGATAAATACAATCCAATATAAAAATGATGAGTTTTTTTACGGGAAATATATTTGCTACAAAATGATTTTTGGAAAAACATCAACAGCCAAAAACTATAGGCAAAGGCGCATAATGAAATAATGAGCATTGGAATACGCAAATAATCATATTCGCCTAAGCCAATCAACCAAGTAGATGATACGCCGAACACTAAATAGATTAATGGTGCGATGCAGCACAAAGTTGATGCCACCGCGGCGCTAAGTGCGGTGGCTATGGCAACCCAAAAGGATTTATTAGAGTTTTTAGAGACGTAGTCATATTTTAAATTCTTTTTGGATCAAAGGAATTTAACGGATCGCCACCTACTTCTGCATATGGATAGCCGAAGTTATTGATCGGAGCTAGTTCTGGTTGTGGATATAAATCGAAGTCACGGGCATGATTAAATCCAACCCAGTTTGCTTCCCAGTTACCAAACAAATATTTTGCTACGGCTTGTGTATCTTTATCTTCAACAGATTTTTTCTCTGCTAAACGCATTTTGGCAACGTCTGCGGAATCAACTGGTACCCAACCAAAACCTGCAAGGTAGAATTCAGCTCGACAGTGTTGGCCACCACTTACGTTTGCGATGCCTTGTTCATTTGCACTACCGAAAGCACCTTTTGGAATATTTTGCCCATTTTCTCTGCCGCACCTAAGCGAATACCAAAAATTTCACGAGCTGGGATGCCTGCCGCACGAGCAAGTGCCACAAATACAGAATTAATATCGGTACATTTACCTTTTTAATACGCCAGTGGTAAGAATTTTTCACATCGCCGTCGCCACAACCTAATACAGAATTATCACGTTCCATATTGTTGACGATCCATTGGTGAATCAACTCAGCTTTTTTTCAATGGATTAGTTTCTTTTACCTACGATTTTGTCAGCAAATTCTTTCACAATGCCATCAGTTTTAATATGTTGGGTCGCTTTTTAAGTACTCTTTGTACATCCACGGAATACTGAATATCTTTTTGGCGGAGTATAATTTTCTAAAGCACCTTTTCACCATCGGTTCTCGGTCTTTTGTTTCAATGACCATAGTGACTTTTTAAAATCACGTTTTTGTGCATCTTTATCCCAAGTGGCAACTAATGTTTTCGCACCGTATTTATTGTTTTCTGTTACATAGGCATTCATGTAATTACCTTCAAAGTGAATCGATTTCACTTGTTGGTATTCTCCATTAAATGGCAATGGAACCCATAAATTGGTTTGTCCTTGCGAGCCTTTTTGGTGCAACTAAATCGTAGGTTTGCGTGAATTCATACAGATGAGAATCGGTATTGTAGTTTGGAATGTCGGTATTGGCGTAAGCCATGGAACATGCGGAGAGCACCGCAGTGGCGATAAGTTTCTTCATGAAAAGATCCTCCTAGTTAGTTAACAGTTAAAACTTAACACATTAGATAAACTAATACGCCACTATGCTAACGGATTTTTGAGCAATAATTCAACCATTTTGCATAAACTTTTTATTTTTTTCTTATATAAAAATATTTTATTTTCCAACCGCACTTTCCTTCTAACATTTGACACCCCTAGCCCTTACACCTATTATTTCCTCGTTATTTATTAAGATTTACGGAACAAAAATAATTATGGTGAATAAAAACCGCTCAACTTAAACAAGCTCTAGAAAAATCGTATTCTCATTTTAGACGGTGCGATGGGGACGATGATCCAAAAAAATATAAACTGACAGAAGCCGATTTTAGAGGCGAGAAGTTTAAGGAAAGTGCGGTCGATTTACGCGGTAATAATGACTTACTGACATTGACTCAGCCACTGCTAATTTCCGCTATTCATGAGAAATATTTGCAGCGGGTGCCGATATTATTGAAACCAATACTTTTAGTTCAACTACGATTGTCTCAAGCGGATTACGACTTGCAATCTATCGCTTATGAACTCAATTTTGTTGGCGCAAAATTAGCTCGTTTGGCTGCCGATAAATATAGCACGCCAGAAAAACCTCGCTTTGTCGCGGGCGTTTTAGGGCCAACAAACCGTACAGCTTCCATTTCACCCGATGTAAATGATCCCGGTTTCCGAAATGTGACGTTTATGGAGTTGGTGGATGCTTATGCCCAAGCAACAAAAAGGTTTAATCGAAGGTGGGGCGGATTTAATTATGATCGAAACCATTTTTGACACCCTTAACGCTAAAGCAGCCGTTTTCGCCATTGAAAGTGTATTCGAAGAATTAGGCGTAGAATTGCCAATCATGATTTCCGGCACCATTACTGATGCTTCAGGGCGAACTCTTTCAGGGCAGACCACCGAGGCTTTCTATAACTCCCTCCGTCACGCAAAACCGCTCACTTTCGGTTTGAACTGCGCGTTAGGTCCGAAAAGAATTACGTCAATATGTAGAACAGCTTTCAAAAATCAGTGAAACCTATGTTTCTGTGCATCCGAACGCGGGATTGCCAAATGCTTTTGGTGGTTAGTGATTTAGGGGCAGAAGAGATGGCGGCTCACTTAAAAGAGTGGGCAGAAAGTGGTTTTTGTGAACATTATCGGCGGTTGTTGCGGCACCACACCGGAACACATTAAAGCCTTTGCTGAAGCGGTAGAAAATATCCCACCACGCAAATTACCACAAATCAAAACCGCAATGCGTTTATCGGGTTTAGAACCGCTCAATATTGATGATGAAAGCCTGTTTGTGAACGTGGGCGAGCGTAATAACGTGACGGGTTCTGCAAAATTTAAAACGCTTAATTAAAGAAGATAAATTTGCCGAAGCCATTGAAATTGCTATCGATCAAGTAGAAAACGGCGCACAAGTCATCGACGTGAACATGGATGAAGCCTTGCTCGACGGCAAAAAATGCATGACCCGTTTCCTCAACATTATGGCGACGGAACCCGATGCAGCCAGAGTACCGGTGATGATCGACTCTTCCAAATGGGAAGTGATTGAGGCAGGTTTACAGTCGGTGCAAGGTAAACCGATTGTGAACTCTATTTCCTTAAAAAGAGGGCGAGGAAAAATTTATCCATCAGGCTAAACTGGTGAGTAAATATGGTGCCGCCGTGGTGGTAATGGCATTTGATGAAGTGGGGCAAGCTGATACCGAAGAGCGTAAAGTGGAAATCTGTACCCGTGCCTATAACATCTTAGTCAACCAACTTGGCTTCCCGCCGGAAGACATTATTTTCGACCCGAATATTTTTGCCATCGGCACTGGGATTGAAGAACACAACAATTACGGCGTGGATTTCATTAACGCCACAGGTCGCATTAAACGCTCGTTACCACACGCGAAAAATCTCGGGCGGTGTGTCGAATGTGTCTTTCTCATTCCGTGGTAACAACGTGATGCGTGAAGCCATTCACGCCGTCTTCCTCTACCATGCTATCAAACAAGGCATGGATATGGGGATTGTGAATGCAGGACAACTTGCGATTTATGACGATCTCGATCCTGAATTGCGCAATGTGATTGAAGACGCTGTCTTAAACCGCACGTCTGATGGCACAGAGCGTTTATTAGATATTGCGGAAAAATATCGCAACCAAGGCAATGATGAAAGTGCGGTGGATTCTGTGGCTGAATGGCGCACTTGGCCGGTGGAAGAACGCTTGAAACACGCCCTGTGAAAGGCATTACTACGCACATCATCGAAGACACCGAAGAGGCTCGCCAGAAATTGCCAACGCCGTTAGAGGTAATCGAAGGTCCACTCATGGCAGGCATGGACGTGGTGGGCGATTTGTTCGGCGACGGCAAAATGTTCCTCCCGCAAGTGGTGAAATCCGCACGCGTGATGAAACAATCCGTGGCTTATTTAGAGCCGTTTATCAACGCCACCAAACAAAAAAAGGCTCCAGCAACGGCAAAGTGGTGATCGCCACCGTGAAAGGCGATGTGCATGACATCGGCAAAAAAATATCGTGAGCGTGGTGTTGCAATGTAATAACTTTGAAGTGATTGACTTAGGCGTCATGGTGCCGGGCGGACAAAATCATTCAAACGGCGATTGATGAAAAAGCAGATATTATCGGCCTGAGCGGTTTGATTACGCCATCCCTTGATGAAATGGAATACTTCCTCGGCGAAATGACGCGTTTAGGGTTGAACTTGCCGGTGTTGATCGGCGGTGCTACCACGTCCAAAGAACATACTGCGATTAAACTTTATCCAAAAATACAAACAACACGGTGTGTTCTATACCTCAAATGCATCAAGAGCGGTAACGGTTTGTGCAACTTTAATGAACCCGGAAAGCCGTGTAGCATTGTGGGAACAATTCAAGAAAGATTACGAAAAAAATCCAACAATCCTTCTCCAACCGCAAAACCACTGCGTAAACAGCTTAGCATTGAAGAAGCGCGTGCCAACCATTTTGACGGCTTTAGCGGTGAATGGGCGGATTATGTTCCACCAACGCCAAAAACAAACGGGCATTGTGGAATTCAAAAACGTGCCGATTGCCGAACTGCGTAAATTTATCGATTGGTCGCCATTCTTCCGTATTTGGGGCTTGATGGGTGGCTACCCTGATGCCTTTGATTATCCCGAGGGTGGCGAAGAAGCCCGTAAAGTATGGAACGATGCACAAGTGGTATTGGATGAATTAGAGCAAAATCACAAGCTCAACCCAAGCGGTATTTTAGGCATCTTCCCTGCGGAACGTGTGGGCGATGATGTGGTGCTATTTTCTGATGAAGAACGCATACAAACCATTGGCACAGCTTACGGCTTACGCCAACAAACGGAACGCGGCAAAAACAGCAAAAGCCCATTTAACTTCTGCTTAAGCGACTTTATCGCCGATCGCGAAAGCGGTAAAAAAAGACTGGTTCGGCATGTTCGCCGTGTGTGCCGGAATTGAAGAAATGGATTTAGTGGAAGGCTACAAAGCGGCAGGCGACGACTACAACGCCATCTTGCTACAAGCTGTGGGCGATCGCCTCGCCGAAGCCATGGCGGAATATCTGCACTTCGAGCTTCGTACCCGCATTTGGGGCTACACACAAGAGGAATTCGATAACTGCAGGGTTAATCAATGAAAACTACGTCGGCATCCGCCCAGCACCGGGCTATCCAAGCTGCCCCTGAGCATACCGAAAAAAAGCCTTGATTTGGGATTTATTAGAAGTAGAACAACGCATTGGCATGAAACTCACCGAAAGCTACGCCATGTGGCCGCAGCTTCCGTCTGCGGTTGGTACTTCACCCACCCGCAAGTAACTATTTCACTCTAGGTCGCATTGATGAAGACCAAGCTCAAGATTATGCCAAACGTAAAAGGCTGGGATGAGAGAGAGATGATGAAATGGTTGGGTGTGGCGATGATAAAAACTTATTGAAAATTAACTGCTTGTAGGGTGGGATTTATCCCACTGTTTAATTTAAGATAATCTTTCTATATGAAAAATACAGGTAAAGAATACGAATTATTTGTTAGAGATGTACAACAAATTCTACTAAATATGGAGGGTAGGGAAACCGTCACGGTAGAACAAAAATAAGATTCTTCATGACCGAATGGGAAATAAAAGGCAATTCGATGTTTATTGGGAATTTAGAGTTGGTGGACATTTATATAAAAATGTTATCGAATGCAAAGATTATTCATCACCTATTTCCATTGATAAAATTGATGCTTTTGTTTCTAAAATCTTAGATATACCAGGATTAAAAAGGTATTTTTGCAACAAAGGTGGGTTATCAACAAGGAGCAAAAAAATAAAGCTGAGTATAATAATATTGGATTATTCACTATCCGAGAGCCTCAAAACGATGATTGGACTCTAGATGATGGAACGCCTCTTTTAAGAGAAATTAATATTCAAGGCACTGCTCATCTACCTTGCAGGATAATTAACTTTATACCCAAGATAACTGAAAAAAACAGATGAACTTCAATTTAGTGCACTGACAAATGAAATTTTTATTATTGAAAATGATAAAAAGATATCTTTATATGATTTAATAGAAAGCCTACCTAGAGGATTAGATAAAATTGTTTCTGAAGATATCTCTTGAAAATGGTTTTATTGAAATTAAAGGAAAACGTTTAAAATCTAGTGGATATTATTTAGAATATCAGTCTTTTAAGGATCTTATCATGCCTCCTATCATAATAGATTCTCAGGAGCATACAAAAAGCCTATATTGAAGATCATATCGAAAAAGAAAAAGACAATTATTGAAAAATGATGGATCGATTGTAGATTTAGGCTAAAAATCCCCTTTTTAAAAGGGGATTTTTAAATTACACTACAAGGGGTATTTCTTGAGAATTCTCTTTTTGATCCAGAATTAATGCTTTAGTTTGTGAAGCCTTAATAGGTGATTTAGTTTTACAATCATTGTAAAGTTGACCTAGCATCTTTACTTCTGTTGCTGTGTATGTTATACCTGTTGCGCTATTTTTTTAGACATTTGAAGTGCAATTACGTCCGGATCAACGTCATTTTCCAACATCATTGCAACTCTATGCACTGTATGACCAGCACGACTTGTAGGAGTCTGTACTTTATCTAATGCACCTTCAATAACATCTACAGTTTTTAAAGTTTGGTTCATAAAAAAATCTCCATGTATAAATAAGGATCTTAAATATTGAGGCTCACTTAATTAAATTCAAGCCCTTTATGCTATTATACTCTAAATTTATTTAATCCCCCTCGATGGCGCAAGCGTCTTCGCTTGTGCTTCTCAGCTAAAAGTGCGGTCAAAAAATCCAAAAGAATTTTTGAACATTGGTTCTGCCAACGGCTTATGGGTAAAAATTCTCAATGTTTTGATTAAGCAGCATCAGCGTGGACGCTGGCGCTATCTTTCCTTATTAGCACAATCTATTGCGCACACTTCCCAACTTTTTCCTAATTTCACTAAAAACTTCAAAAACTGACCGTACTTTATTTACTTTCTAGGATGAAATACTCAATCAGTAATAATCAACATAAAAAGGACCTGTAATTCATTTTTCTATTTCTTTAATAAAAAAAGATAGTTTTTTTACTCTTTTCTTCATATTTAGATTCTTGATTAGAGTATTTTCTAGATAATAATATCTCATTAGATAATTTATCTACTTCAGACCAATATACACTAGAAATAAGTTCATTTTCTCTAGTAACTGAAAAATGTATAACCAAATGAATCACCATATCTCCTAACAGGAAAAATATCTTTTGCTATGAAATTCAATTTATCATCATTAGTAGCTAAAAAATGATCTTTTATAAAAAAATCATTACCAATATGTTCTTTTTATCACAAACCAAATGCTATCGCTCTTAGCCAAAAACTATCCATTGCAGCATTTATACAAAAATTGTTTACACTTTACAAAAACTTGATTGTTCTTTTGTAAAAATTTTTTTCCGAATAAATTTTCTTCTTTCTCTAATTGAATCAGGCAGTTGCATTATTTCCTTATCAGTCAAATCCCAAAATGCATATTTTGCAATCTCCAACTCAAATGCAGAGATCATATCTAAATAATAAATTATTCCATGTAAATAATATTCAAACTTCACTTTAGGAGATTTATTCTTATACTTTTTAAGAATGTTTTGAATAAGCAAGAATGGAAGATAAAAATAATCCTATAACTTGCTGACTATTTTCTACTAAATTACTGAATTCAACTTTTTTTCTCTAAGTCATTAAAAATCTCTATAGATGGCATCAGGAGTATTTTCGACTATTCTCCCAAAATTTTTTACAAAAATAATTCATAGGAATAATTTGCATAAGACACTTTACTACCTGGCATTTCAATAGTTCCTAAAGATGCTAATAATACATTAGGGCATTCATTAAGAATTCTATATAAAGGATATAATCCTACTTCATCTACGTCATCTAAAGTAGAGTTTTCAGTAAGACTTTCCATCCGTTGAATAGTACAGTTATCTAGACTAATTTGAACACATTCTTTTAATGGAACCTTACTTTTTATATAGGCTATTAAAAGATCCAAATCATCCGTATTTATTTCTGGATGATAAAAAAATTAACCTCATTTCTTTTCATAAAAAAATTTCTCCTTGGATAAAGCAAGTTTATTATCATATACCCATTTTTCCCTAAAAACACTTCAAAACTCACCGCACTTTAATTTCTAGGATCGCGTTAGGAAAGGTGCACCAACGAGATCATTAATCACCAAAAGTGCGGTCAAAATTTCTAGCGTTTTTATATTTACTGCAACAACCAATCCACCACATACATCACTTCAATCCCATCAATCTCTTTTTGTTCGTAATATTTTCCCGTAATTAAGATCTTTTGTAGTTATCCTAATATGCAAAAGATTATCTGTTTCGTGGGTATTTTCAGGAGAAATGCCCTGCTGTTGCAAGTAATCACGGTATTGCATGAATAGCACTGATTTACCAGAATGACGAACACCAGAGATCACTTTGATAAAATCGGTATCTTTTAAATTGAATCAGTTGCTGTAAATAATTTTCACGAGAGATCATAGTTTTACTCATTGGAAGTTAATTTCCATATTTTATTTTTTTGTGTGTATTTGGAATTACATTTCCAGTTTTTGTTTCGGTTTTTAGTCTCATTCCAATCCCTTGCACAATCCCCCAATTTCCGCTATCATACGCGCTTTCTTATTTCTCGAATTTTGTATTTATGAATAAATTAAAGATGGCGTTGTTTGTGGGTGTCCTTGTGAGTTTATTTGCTTGTACCACAACACATCAGCCAAAAGAAGACGGTTAAATCTCGATTTTTAAAGAATAATATTAGCCAAGCTGAGTTAAATAATTCAGTTAATTACATGTCATATCATTATCGTTGTAATAATAAAAGAAACTGGGGGATTTCTATTTGACGACTTATTTCCTCGTCGCGTGAAAGCCGTATGAAAGATAACTTCGGGTTTTATTTCCAGCTAGATAATGGCAAGGCGGTGCCTTTTTGATCATTCATACACGCTGACATTGAATGCGCGTGGTACAAAAATTTGAAGTGGTTTATCGTTCGTATGATCCGATTCAAGGAAGTTATGTGGATTTAATCGCGCGATCTCAAAGTTCAATTTACTACAAGAATCAACAAGGCAAGCAAGTTCCTTGGTTGATTTGTAAGGGCGGTTGATTTTTCTCGAAAATAACTTTTACTTTCACCGAAATGAGAAATTGGAATTAGTTTTCCAATTTCTCTATTCCATAAATCTCTCTTCTTTCTACATCAAATTTCACGCTTATATCAAAGGCTTTTTGCAAGATTTGCTGAATTTAGCACCGCTTGTGTTTTGCCTGTCGCAATGATTTTTACCTTTGTCGAGCAAAAATCACTTCATCACAGTATTTATATGCAAGGGATAAATGATGGATCGCTACAACGCAAGTATGCTGTGGCGTGAGTGATTTTAATTGTTCCATCATATCTATTTGATAATAGGGATCGAGTGGTGCGATTGGTTCATCGGCAAGCAATAGCGGCGCATTTTTGATACAACAACGAGCAAGTTGTACACGGGCTTTTTCTCCGCCTGATAGTTTCTGAAAGGATTTATTAAGCAAATGTGCTATCGAAAATTTTTGTGAAATCTCTGTGATTTTTGACCGCTCTTTTACCGATGATAATGGTGAATTTAAGCCGAGCGCAATGACATCATAAACCGATAAATCCCTAATGGATATTGGTATCTTGCGCCAGATAAGCGAATTGCTTGCTTTTTCCGTTGTACTCATTTTTGCTTAACGGCTATTCCCAAAAAATAAATTTCACCTTTTGTAATAGGGTAAAATTCCTGCAATTGTTTTGAGCAAAGTTGATTTGCCGGCACCGTTTGCGCCCATAATGCCGATAAGTTTTCCTTTAGGAAGTGTGCAGCTGATGTTGTTTTAAGCTCATAAGGCTGGGAAAGATTTTCGATTCTAATCATTATCTTGCCAACTTGCGTTGTCTCGCAATTAAAAATCCAAATTAAGCAAGGTGCGCCAATGATTGCGATGAGCGTGCCAATATAAATATGTGAGAAGATTGAACATATTGCACGCAAAGATCCGCAATAAGTAGCAATAATGCGCCAAGTAATGCACTGGTGATGTAAAGTTGTGAAGGGCGTTTTTTTAGCAAGATGCGAGCAAAGTGCGGTGCGATTAAGCCAACAAAAACCGATAGTGCCTGTTTGCGGAATCGTTGCACCAACTAATACTGCCACGCCAAAGGTCGTGATGAAAAAAGCTACGCTTAGGATTCACTCCCATGGTGCTCGCGGTTTCTTCACCAAAGGTGAGCAAGTCAATATAGCGGCGTTCACGATACAAACAGAACAATCCGAATAATATGATTGGAAATGAAATGAGTAGCGTATCAAGTTTTGCCCACACAAGAGAACCTTGTAGCCAGCGGTAGAGTTCAGCTAACGCCCACGGGCTTTCAGCATTAGAAAGTAGCAATGCGACGGCAGCCGAGAGCAACATATTGACGGCTAAACCACTTAAAATCATCGCCGTTGTACCGTGGTTTTTAGCGATTAAATAAACCAATAAAAACTAGATAATGCGCCAGCTACACCGCCAATTAACAATAGACTTAAGGGTACGGAAAAATAGTAAAGCAAAAAGACACTGGTGGTGGTTGCACCGGCACTACTTCCCAATAACCCAGGGCTTGCCAGCGGATTTTGAAATATCCCTTGCATTGCATTGCCCGCTAAGGCAAGACTTGCGCCAGTTAAAAATGGCTAATCCGATGCGCGGTAGGCGAATATCAAGCAATACGAGCGAGCGCATATCGGTGAGCACACCATCGACATTTTTGAGATGAGCAAAATCGCTGAGCTGATGATAAATCGCAAAGCCGCTAATTAACAGCAATGCGAAGAAAAGTGCGGTATTTAATTTTAGTGTTTTGGTCAATGATCAATTTCCTATGTAATCCAAATATCATTTTAACTGTTGATAAATCTTCTCTGCCCCTTGCCACACGCCGTGATCAAAGCAATAAGTATATTTCATTTGGAATACGAAAGTGCGGTCGATTTTTAAAAAGATTTTGTAGAAGCGGATGTTTAAGCAATTCCGCTTGCTCGTTATAACTTTGTTGGTCGCTGATTTCAATCAACACGTTGGGTTCAGCTCGTAACACTTTTTCGAGAGAGAAATTTTGTGCCGTAAGCGGTGTTTTTAGCGGGGTTAAGCCTAGTAAATTAAGTAAAGTGGGATACTGTGGCGTATAAGTTTCTACAATGCCTGTATCTGAAAGTATTAATGTGTCAGTGAGTGATAGATTGAGGCGAGAATCTTGTAATTTAAGTTTATCGATTAAAAGATTTCACATGCGTTTCGTTGCCCGTAAGTTTGCCCAAGTGCAATATTAGCGCAAATAATTCTTCTGCTGTTTGTGGCGTGTCATTAATTGGTTCAATTTTTGCCCCTAGTTTTTAAATCTACTACAAGTTGTGGATAAAAAGGTTTTCATTGATCAGAAACGTTTTTATCGAGATAGAGCAATAATGCGGTGAGCTTGGGCTCAAGTGTTAGCTTATCCACATTGAGTTTATCCAACATCATCAAGGGATTTTTAGAATAAGGAGACTGTGCTGCAATTTGCTCAGGGCGTGCAATTTCCGACAAAAGACGATCGCTACAAAGCGTAAGCGAAACGAATTGCTCCGACGCATACGAAGTCAATGGCAAGAAAAGTGCGGTTAAAAATTAAACGAGTTTTTGCATATAGATAATGATACGCTACGCCATCAAGAATGTAAAAAGGCGTGCTAAGCACGCCCTTATATGTGGATAATAATTAGAACGATCCTTTTCAACCCAACGTAAACATTACGTCCTTCTTGGCCATAGCCAAGTACGTTTTCATATTTTTTTATTGAATACGTTGTTAAGATTTGCATAAATCGTCAAGCTATCCGCCACTTTATAGTTCACGCCTAAGTTTGCCAAGGTGTAAGATGGCAATTTCACTTTATGCGTGCTGTAGGTCGGTGAATAGTAGGTATCCATGCGTTTGCCTGTGTAAGATACATTGGCATCTGTACCCAATTTTTCAGTGATTTGGTATGCTAAGCCCGCGTTCGCCAAATGTTTTGGACGACGTGCTAATTCAGCGCCTTTGCTATCTCGGGTTTGCGTGTAGGTGTAGTTAACATAAGCAGTTAATGCATCGGTGATTTTACCGTTGTAAGCCACTTCAACACCTTTCACTTTGCTTTTACCTTCAAGGTTTACTGCACGGCTTGCATAAGTGGTAAAGTTGATTACTTCGCTGCTAATCGCGTTTTTCACGTTGCGAGCGAAAATAAGTCACATCAAAGCTGTGACGGTTGTCATTGCTTTCAAAATAAGAAACCGACATCACCGCCTAAACTTTTCTCTGGTTGCAAATTAGGGTTGCCGATATAGCGCGCGTTGTAACCGTAATATTCAGTGATCGTCGGGTTTTGAATCGCTGAACCGAAACTTGCGTGTGCTTTCACGTTATTGTGTAAACGGTAAGCGCCTGCGATACGGCCAGTCCATGAGTTTTCGTATTCAGAGCTGTCAGTGTAACGGCCGCTAATATTTAAGCTGTGATCTGCATCGTGTAATAGACGATATTCAGCTGCTAAGCTTTTCTCAATAAGTTTTTTATTGCCTGCATTATTGAAATAAGACGAATTGAAATCTGTTTTTTGATAGTCAGTTAAGAAACTTAAACCTTGTGTGAGAGTGCCTTCACGATCGAAATTGACATCTAATTGATAGTTTGCATTGAGTTTTTTTCGCATCGTAAGCCGATGTGTAGCCAACGGTATCGCTGTCAGTTTTGAGATGGCTTACACCAACCTTGTGTTTAAGCAATTGATCATCATTACCTAAGAAGCCACTTTAATTTGAATAAGGTGTCACGTGTGCGGGTGTAGTGGCCTTTTTCATCCGTTGCGCTGTTATCAAAGTTAGCGGTTTGGCTGCTGTGAGACGTTAAGAAATCAAAACCTTTTTGATTATCGTCATAACCGAAACGAAGAGAAGCATTATCACGGTGGAATTTGTCGCGTTCGGTTGAACCACCAGTACTCACTGCTGTGCCATCTTGCGCAGTGTAGTTAAAGCGGTTGTTGCTAAGTGCTGAAATGCCTTTAGTGTGGTGGCTGTCACCGTGTAAAGCATAATAGAAACTGTTGTTTGAACCTGAAAGGGTTAATGAACCATCTACCGTACGATTAGAGCCTGTACCGAAATCGTAATCAACGTTGAATGTTTTGCCTTTTTCTAGGCCTTTTTTCGTGGTGATATAAATCACACCACCCATCGCATCACTTCCCCAAAGGGCAGATTGTTCGCCGCGTAATACTTCGATGCGGTCAATGTTACTTAATGCTAATCCACCGAAATCAAAGCCATAACCAGAAACAGGATTCACTTTCACACCATCAATAATCACTGCAGAGTGATTTGCATCCGCGCCACGTAAAAATACGTTGGTCAATGTGCCACGACCACCAGAGGCACTCACAGCTAGGCTTGGCACAGTTTTTAATACATCACTTACATAAGTCGCATTACGTGCTGCAAAATCTTTTTCTGTTAATACGGTAACAGACGACGCTGTTTGGTGAAGGCTGATAGGGGTGGCGGATGCTGAATACACATTGATCGGTTCAAGCTCGGTTTTGGTTTCAGCTTGTACAAAAGCTGATGCACTTAATAAAAGTGCGGTAGTAATTAAGTTAGTTTTCATTAAGTTGGTTCCTCTTTTTAAAAAAGTGCGCTATTTTTGGCACAATAGAAATTCATTTCCTAGTTGAGAATTTTCATTTACTTTACAAATTCTGTTCATTTTGTAAAAAAATTCGTTTTTTTAACCGCACTTTTTCGCCTTTATCCGCCTTGCGCTTTCAAGTATAATGCGGGCATTTTTTTAATCACATTAGATCAACGATTATGAGCACAAAAATTTAACGTAAAAACATTCCAGGGTATGATTTTAGCCCTGCAAGAATATTGGGCAAACCAAGGCTGCACTATTGTGCAACCTTTTGATATGGAAGTAGGCGCAGGTACCTCTCACCCAATGACCGCATTACGTGCCTTAGGCCCTGAGCCAATGGCATTTGCTTATGTGCAACCTTCACGTCGTCCGACCGATGGTCGCTATGGCGAAAAACCCAAACCGTTTACAGCATTACTATCAATTCCAAGTGGTAATCAAACCTTCTCCAGATAACATTCAAGAGCTTTATTTAGGCTCGCTTGAAATGCTTGGTTTTCGATCCGACCAAAAAAACGATATCCGTTTTGTGGAAGATAACTGGGAAAAACCCAACTTTAGGTGCTTGGGGCTTAGGGCTGGGAAGTATGGTTAAACGGTATGGAAGTGACCCAGTTTACCTATTTCCAACAAGTGGGTGGCTTAGAATGTAAACCTGTAACGGGCGAGGTGACTTACGGTTTAGAGCGTTTGGCCATGTACATTCAAGGCGTAGATTCTGTGTATGACCTAGTTTGGTCTGACGGCCCATTAGGCAAAAACCACTTATGGCGATGTTTTTCCATCAAAATGAAGTTGAGCAATCAACCTATAACTTTGAACACGCAAACACAGATTTCTTATTTTACTGCTTCGATCAATACGAAAAAGAGGCACAAGAGTTATTAGCCTTAGAAAAACCGTTACCATTGCCTGCTTATGAACGTATTTTTGAAAGCAGCACACAGCTTCAACTTGTTAGATGCACGTAAAGCAATTTCGGTAACAGAACGCCAACGCTATATTTTTACGGATTCGTGCCTTAACCAAAAGGGGTGGCGGAAGCCTATTATGCAAGCCGTGAAGCCTTAGGTTTCCCTGGTTGTAAAAATAAGGCTTAAACAAATTCACAAAAGTGCGGTGAAATTTGATCGCACTTTAGGAGAGCAAAATGAACAAACCTATTCTTTTTTTATGCAGAAACATGCCCAGATACCGCACCATTTGTCGCGGAGTTGGATCGCTTAGGCGTGGATTACGATGAAGTAGAAATTATGACTTCATTACCTAATCTCAAGCAGTTTATTCGTTTACGCGATAGCAGAGCAGAATTTGATAACTCGAAAGCAAATGGCTATTTAGGCATTCCAGCGTTGTTATTACCAAATGGCGATGTTGTTTTTAGATGAATCCAAATTAAAAGAAATTTTCTAAAAGTGATAAAAACGTTAGCTCTTGCAACTTCTACCATGATTTTTGACCGCTTGTAGCAATGCTCAACCGCAAGCTGAAAATGCCAACTGTGGGCGGTGAAACAGATGCTCACGGTTGCTTACCAAGTGCAGGGACAGTCTTATTCTTATTTGAAAAAGCCTGTGTACAAGTGTTTGATGTGGCGGATATTAAGCTAGACGATCCTGCGAATAAAAACCCAAGCGGTTTACGGCATTCTTTCGGAAGATAAACAACAGGTTGAAGTGTTTGCGTCTGATTTACCAGAAAAATACGGTTTTTAGATGTGGTAAAAAGGCGGCTATATCTCAAAAAGATGGCAAAGTGCGTTTAATGAAAACCAAGACAAGTTGGAAGATTAGTAAGTAATGAAGAAGGTCAGTTTTTACAATTTTTATTTAGAATTGGCGATGACTATTTAATGTTTCTACGAAATTTAACGCCTGCAGTGTTATTTTTTTATCACTGGCATTATTTATGTTTTCTGAGCTGGATTGGGTACATTGGGGGTGGAGTGATGTACCAGTGCTGTTTTTATGCCTCGCTTCTGGATTTATTGCACTCAGCGTCATGGCAATAAATACTGTCGCTTTTGTACGCGAGATGCTGAAAACCTTAAGAACGCTAAGCGGAGAGAGCGAACTTGATGAAAATATTGGTACGCTCGCATTATTTAAAATGCTCTGGGTGGAGAGCAACAGTAAACAACTAATCTTTTTTGCGGTAGTCAATATTGTTGCAGTATTTATGGTGTTAGTTTACGGCACCAAATATGCCTTGAATTTTTATAGCTCAATTTCAACATTAAATGATTAGGGTATCGAATATGAAAAAAATAACCCTAAAATTCACCGCACTTTTGCTTGGCTCAGCTTTAGCAAGTAGTGCGTTTGCAACAGAAAATGGCCCAAATTCCTCAAGTTCTGATTATGAATTAGAAAAAGTATTGATTTTCAGCCGACACGGATTGCGTTCACCAGTGGAAAAAGATCCGCAAGAAATGGCAAAATATTCCCCGTATGAATGGGCAAAATGGAATGTACCATCAGGCTATCTCACGGCAAAAGGGACGGTGCTAGAAACTTATTTTGGACAGTATTTAGGTCAATGGCTTGCAGATAAAGGGTTATTAACGACAGAACGTTGTGCATCGGGTGAAGGCATTTTTCGCTTATGCCAATGGAGTGCAACGCACCATTGCAACAGGGCAAGCGATTGTTTCTGGTGCATTTGCAGGCTGTAATGTTCAACTTCAACATCATGGTAAAATTGGTTCAGAAAAAGATCCGATTTTTAACACGCAGGCGCATAATCCAAGTAAAGCCTTGATTGAATCTGCAAAAAATAACGTTGATTTAACCGCTTTACAGCAAAAATTAGCGCCAAATTATGCACTATTGAGTGAAATCATTGATTACAAAAACTCACCAAATTGCTTACAAAAAGGCGAGTGTGATTTAGGTGGAAAAGTCGGTGAATACAGTATTAAAGACGGCAAGTCAGTCAAAATTACTGGCTCTATCAGCAAAGGAAAGAAAATTGTCAGTGCATTATTGCTCGCTCATTATGTGGGTAAGCCTGATTCAGAAATCGCAAACGGCCGCGTGGATAGCCAAGAAAAATGGCGTGCGATTAACGAAATTAAAAACGAATATTACCGCACGTTATTTAAAAACAACGAAGCGCTGGCACAAAATGCATCATACCCGTTATTGGCATTTATTCAGCAACAGCTAAATAGTGAAAACAAAATTAACTTATTGGTTGGACACGATTCTAATATCGTCGCTCTGCTTGCAGCACTTGGTGTTGAGCCTTATGAGTTGGATGATTCATTAGAAAATATCCCAATCGGCGGCAAGTTGCTATTTGAAGTGTGGAAGCACAAACCAAGTGGCAAGCTCAAATTTAAGTTGGATTATGTATATCAGAGTACTGAACAGCTGATTAATATCACGCCATTAAGTTTAGCGACACCACCAAACCAAACAGCATTAACCCTCAAAGGTTGTGAAAAAGATGAACATGGTTTTTGTGATTACGAGCGTTTTTCAACAGGTATTAAGGGAGAGTATTGAAAACGGTAAGAAATAGTTTTCATGCAACCTTATGAAAAATACTTAAAAGAGAATTCGCAGAAATTGCGAGTGGATCAAACGGATGCGGAAAGAAAATTATGGCAACGCATCAATCGAGATCAATTATTAGGATTTCGATTTAATCGACAAAAGCCACTTTTAAGTTATATCGTTGATTTCTATTGTGCGAAAGCAAAGCTGATTATTGAGTTAGACGGTAGTCAGCATTATGAACCTGATTATCAGGAAAAAGACGCATTGCGAGATGCAGAGTTAAATTCACTTGGTTTTTACGGTGATGCGATTTTAGCAATGATGAAGTAATACGTGAAATTGAAGCAGTAGTAGAGCAGATTTATTTGTTTTTAGAGAATATAAGGGCTGATTGAGTATGAGGTCGGATTAATTTCTGCCAAATCTCCCCTACCCCTCTTTGCTAAAGAGGGGAATTCTTGAGTAAATTGACAGTAGCGGGCTATTTATATTTTAGAATATAAGGGATTATTGAGTATGAGGTTGGATTAACCTCTGCTAAATCTTCTCCTCCCCTCTTTGGTAAAGAGGGGAATTCTTGAGTAAATTGATAGTAACTGGCTCATTTACATTTTAATTTCAATATAGATTAAATTATCTGCTTTCAAAAAGTTAAAGTAGAACATAAATATTTAACTCTCCAAAAGATCCAATCCCTCTTTAGCAAAGAGGGGTAGGGGAGATTTGGCAGAAGTGATAACGAAGAAAAATAATCAAATAGGACATGAGTTTCTCAATTTACACACGCCATAAGAGATAACTGAAAAATATAATGAAGCAACATACTTATCAAACTACCGTAGAGTGGGTTGGAAATTCAGGGCGAGGCATTTCTTCTTATACCGCGTATGAGCGGGATTTTATTGCTTCGGCATTGAATAAACCTGATATTTTAGGTTCTGCTGATCCAGCTTTTCGTGGTGATAAAACACGTTGGAATCCAGAAGATATGTTATTAACCTCCATTTCTGCCTGTCATAAATTGTGGTATTTACATTTTTTTGTGCCGTTAATAACATTATTGTGCAAGAATACCGTGATGAGGCTATCGCAATTATGGATGAAGGCAGTTCTGAACGAGCAGGACGTTTTATTTCAGCAACATTAAAAACCTCGTGTGAGAATTTCAAGCGAGTCGGATTCCGTTAAGGCATTGGCATTACATGAAAATGCTCATCAGGCGTGTTTTATCGCAAATTCACTTAATTTTCCGTGAAATGTGAAGCACTGATTGAAAAAGATTGAATTAAAATAAAATGGTGCGCAAGTTGCACCTTACCAGAGAAAACAAAATGACAACCCAAAACTTCCTAGTAGAAATCGGCACGGAAGAGCTGCCACCAAAAAGCTCTCAAAACATTAGCGACCCTTTTGCGGATAACGTTGAAGCGGAATTAAACCAAGCAGGCTTATCATTCGATAAAAATCGAATGGTTTGCGGCGCCGCGTCGTTTGGCGGTGAAGGTGTTGAACTTAGCCACACAACAACCGAGCAAAGAAATCGAAAAACGTGGTCCAGCAGTGTCAGCTGCCTTTGATGCAGAAGGTAAACCAACTAAAGCGGCAGAAGGCTGGGCGCGTGGTTGTGGCATTACCGTTGAGCAAGCAGAACGTATTGCAGCCGATAAAGGCGAATGGCTCGTTCACCGTGCGAAAAATTGAAGGTCAGCCGACCAAAAACTTGCTTAATGGTATTGTGGCAAAACGCCTTGGCAAAATTGCCAATTCCAAAACCAATGCGTTAGGGCAGATAAAACCGTGCAATTTATCCGTCCGGTTCACACGGTAACTATGTTATTAGGCGATGGGTTAATCGAAGGCGAAATTTTAGGTGTGGCAAGTGCGCGCACCATTCGCGGCCACCGTTTCTTAGGGCGAGAAAGAATTTGAAATTCAACATTCCGACCAATATCCACAATTATTACGTGAAAAAGGTTCTGTGGTGGCGGACTTCAATGAGCGTAAAGCAGAAATTCTTGCAAAAATCTCAAGCAAAAAGCGACCGCACTTGGCGGTGTGGCTGACATTGAAGAAAGCTTGCTTGAGGAAGTCACTTCATTGGTGGAATATCCAAACGTATTAGCGGCAAAAATTCGAAGAACGTTTCTTAGCCGTGCCTGCGGAAGCCTTTGGTTTACACCATGAAAGGTGACCAAAAAAATATTTCCCGATTTATGACAAAGACGGCAAATTATTACCGCACTTTATTTTCGTCTCAAACATCAATCCAGAAGATCCAACCGCGATTATCGAAGGGAACGAAAAAGTGGTTCGCCCACGTTTAACCGATGCGGAATTCTTCTTCAAAACCGACTTAAAACAAAAACTCGTTGATCGTTTACCACGTTTAGAAACGGTGTTGTTCCAACAACAACTGGGTACATTGAAAGACAAAACTGACCGCATTGAGCAACTGGCTGGCGAAATTGCAAAAACAAATCGGTGCAGATGAAGCGAAAGCAAAACGTGCGGGTTTACTATCAAAATGTGACTTAATGACCAACATGGTATTTGAATTCACCGATACGCAAGGCGTAATGGGCATGCACTATGCTCGTCATGATGGTGAAGATGAAGAAGTAGCAGTTGCCTTAAACGAACAATATATGCCACGCTTTGCGGGTGATGAGTTACCAAAATCGTTGGTGGCAAGTGCGGTTGCTTTAGCCGATAAATTTGACACTCTAACAGGTATTTTCGGCATCGGCCAAGCACCAAAAGGCAGCGCAGACCCATTTGCACTTCGTCGTGCAGCATTAGGTGCATTACGTATTATCGTTGAGAAAAAAACTTACCACTTGATCTCAGAAGATTTAGTGAAAAAAATCAGCTGCACTTTTCGGTGATAAACTCACGAATCAAAATGTGGTTGCCGATGTGGTGGATTTCATGCTTGGTCGTTTCCGTGCATGGTATCAAGATGAAGGCATTGCGGTGGATGTAATTCAAGCGGTATTGGCACGTCGTCCAACTCGCCCGGCTGATTTTTGATGCGCGCGTGCGTGCGGTTTCACACTTCCGTACTTTAGATTCAGCAGAAGCGTTAGCGGCAGCAAATAAACGTGTAAGTAACATCTTAGCGAAAGCGGATGCCGCAATTGGCGAGATCAATTTGACTGCTTGCGTAGAGCCAGCAGAAAAAGGCCCTTGCTGAAGCCGTACTTGCATTACGCACTGAAGTTCAACCGCTTATCGCACAAAGCGATTACACGGCAGTATTAGATAAATTAGCGAACTTACGCGCACCAGTAGACAGTTTCTTTGATAACGTAATGGTAAATGCTGAAGATCCAGCATTGCGCCAAAACCGCTTAGCGATTTTAAACACTTTTACAAGGGTTATTCTTACAAGTTGCTGATATTTCAGTGCTTCAATAATGATAAAAAGGATGATTGATTTTTCATCAATCATCCCTTTATTTTTATAGACTTCAGTGATTATTTCTCTATAATCACCGCACTTTCCCCTTAGCTCAGTCGGTTAGAGCAGGCGACTCATAATCGCTTGGTCGCTGGTTCAAGTCCGGCAGGGGGACCATTCGACTTGTCAAATAACGTCTTTTTCTGTCAAAAAAACATCATAAAAACACCATTTTATAATCAACCTTATTGTTTGTCATTGTTCGTTTTTATTGTTCCTTTAAATGTTCCCTCTTTATGAAGGAACAAAAACGAGGGAACAGAAGAACGGTAAATTTTTATTTATTAGGGCTTGAACAATGGCTAGAGACTTTTCAAAAAAATTCACTGATTCTTATATTCATGGAATTAAACCAACTGATAAAGAGCAACTATTTTTCTGATAGGGATAATCTGTATTTGTTAGTTAAACCAACTGGGGCCAAAAATATGGCGATTCATTTACACTCACCCAATAACCAAAAACGCATTAAAAAAATCTTTTTGGAATTATCCATCAATTCCACTTTGCTTTTCGCTAGAGATAAGGCTCGTATATGGTGCGGGCTATTGGCACAAGGTATAGAATCAATCGTATTGTTATCATCTCCGCAAACCCATTTGTTTAGATTACCAACATATAAAAACTATGATTTTTCAATGGGATAGATTTTATCCTCCTATTAATTTCGCAATTTAATACAAAATAACGAGGATATTCTGATAGAATAGCTACTCAAAACGGAGCGATAGGATGTCGTTTTTTTCACTTCACCAACAAGGGGGTGTTATGGTTGCTGTTCGTGGTTCTCATTTGTTAAATCCGCAGGATTTTGTGATTGAACAATGGTGCGCTGGCTTAAAACTGGCAGAACAAACAGAAAAAAAGTTTGATCGATGCGTGGTATTACGCACGTGACTTAATGAGCACCCATCCCGATGAAAATGAATAATGCGACTTTGATGCTCCAGTCTGGCGTGGAAATGGTAGAAATTTTGCACGAACTTAATATGGATGCGGAAACATTGCTTACTGCAATGTTGTTTCCTGTGGTTGCAAATAAATTAACCGATTGGGAAAGCCTAAAAAGAAAAAAATTTGGTGCGAAAATCACTAAATTGCTCAAAAGGCGTGTTGGAAATGGATAACATCCGTCAACTCAATGCCAGCCATTCCGCTAACGCATTACAAGTGGATAATGTTCGCCGTATGTTGTTAGCGATGGTGGACGATTTCCGCTGCGTAATCATTAAACTTGCCGAACGTATTACTTTCTTGCGTGATGCAGAGCATCGTTGCGCCGAAGAAGATAAAGTCCTTGCCGCCAAAGAATGTTCTTACATTTATGCTCCTCTTGCCAATCGTCTTGGGAATAGGTCAGTTGAAATGGGAGTTAGAAGATTACTGCTTCCGTTATCTCCATCCTGAACAATATCGCGCTATTGCTAAATTATTGCAGGAACGTCGTCTTGATCGTGAACATTACATTGCTGATTTCGTTAGTGAGTTGAGCGGTTATTTACGCGAAAAATATCGAGCAAGTGGAAGTCTATGGGCGTCCGAAACATATTTATAGCATTTGGCGCAAAATGCAGAAAAAAAGCATCTTGAGTTTAGCGGTTTATATGATGTAAGAGCGGTCAGAATTATCGTGCAAAAATTGCAAGATTGTTATACCGCACTTGGGATTGTTCATACTCAATTTAAACACTTACCCAAAGAATTTGACGATTATGTCGCGAACCCTAAACCGAACGGTTATCAATCTATTCATACTGTTGTTTTTAGGTAAAGGCGGCAAGCCAATTGAAGTGCAAATTCGAACCCAACAAATGCATGATGATGCAGAGTTAGGTGTGGCGGCTCACTGGAAATACAAGGAAGGCAATACGGGCAGTATGTCTGCCTATGAAGAAAAAAATTGCATGGTTGCGCAAATTGTTAGCTTGGCAAGATGATATTACGGATTCTGGCGAAGTGATGGCAGAGTTGCGCAGCCAAGTATTTGACGATCGCGTGTATGTGTTTACGCCAAAAGGTGAGGTGGTAGATTTGCCAACGGGATCTACACCATTAGATTTTGCTTATGCAATTCATAGTGAAATTGGCCATCGCTGCATCGGGGCAAAAAGTGGCAGGGCGTATTGTTCCATTTACCTATCAGCTACAAATGGGTGATCAAATTGATATTATTACCCAGAAAAATCCGAACCCGAGCCGCGACTGGCTAAAACCCAAATTTAGGATTTACTCACACTGCAAAAATCTCGAGCCAAAATTCAAGCGTGGTTTAAAAAAACAAGATCGCGATAAAAAAATATTCCAGCGGGTAAAGAATTACTCGATAATGAACTTGTGCGTTTAAATTTAAGTATTAAGCAAGTGGAACCTTATGCGTTACCACGCTATAACTTGAAAAAAATTTGGACGATCTTTATGCGGGTATTGGTAGTGGCGATATTCGTTTAAATAATTTAATCAATTTCTTGCAAAGTAAATTGATTAAAGTGACCGCTGAAGAAGCTGATCAAGAAATTTTTACGTCATGTTGCTAATAAAAGTGCGGTGAATTCTCAGCAGAAATCTGAGAAAAAATGGCTACGTGATTGTGGAAGGTGTGGGTAACCTTATGCATCATATTGCGCGTTGCTGCCAGCCTATTCCTGGTGATGCGATTGTTGGTTATATCACAATGGGGCGTGGAATTTCTATTCATCGAGCGGATTGTGAACAATTCTTAGATTTACAAGCGGCTCACCCGGAGCGCGTGGTGGAATCAATTTGGGGGCGAAAATTACGCAAGTGGGTTTCATATTAATATCCGTATTGTGGCAGGCGATCGCAATGGCTTATTGCGGGATATTACGACGGTTCTGGCAAATGAAAAATTAGCGTGTTAGGGGTGTCAAGCCGTGCTGATACCAAAAAACAGCTTGCTACTATTGATATGGAAATTGAACTCCATAATGTTGAAAGTTTAAGTAAAATATTGGCTAGATTAGCAAAATTAGATGATGTTATCGAAGCGAAACGTTTATAAAAATAGGAAAAATTTATGTATAAAACAACGGGGCTAACCCATTTAATCAATTCCACTAAATATTCATTACAAGGCTTAAAAAGTGCGTTTACAAATGAAACGGCTTTTCGCCACGAATGTTTTTAGCCTGCATTTTAATTCCTCTTGCTTTCTTTTTTTAGGCAAAACAAAAATTGAAATTATCTTGATGATTTCTTCTGTTTTGCTTGTGATGGCGTTAGAGCTTTTAAACAGTGCGGTGGAAGCTGTAGTTGATCGCATTGGTACAGAACGCCACGAGCTTTCAGGGCGTGCAAAAGATCAAGGTTCTGCATCGGTATTTATTGCCCTTTGTATTGTCGGTATCGTTTGGGGCGGAATCTTATTCTTCTAGTCCTTCAAAAGTGCGGTAAATTTTTACCGCATTTTTGATTTATCCAATCACGTCAAGATTATTTATAAAAAAATAAGGAAAAAAATATGACCGCACTTTTAAAACATTGGTCTGGTGTCTGTTTCAGATCGCGCATCAGCAGGTGTATATCAAGATCAAGGTATCCCAGAATTACAAGCTTGGTTAGAACAAGCGCTTGTCGATCCTTTTCCATTTGGAAACAAGATTAATCCCCGATGAACAGCCGATTATTGAACAAACATTAAAAGAGCTGGTGGATGAACAAGGTTGCCATTTAGTGCTGACAACCGGTGGAACAGGGCCAGCAAAACGCGATATAACGCCTGATGCTACCCTTGCGGTAGCAGATCGAGAAATGCCGGGTTTTGGCGAACAAATGCGTCAAGTAAGTTTGCATTTTGTGCCTACCGCAATTTTATCGCGCCAAGTAGGTGTGATTCGTAAGGAAAGCCTAATTTTAAATCTTCCGGGTCAGCCTAAAGCGATTAAAGAAACCTTGGAAGGTGTGAAAGATAAAGAGGGAAATGTGCTTGTAAAAGGCATTTTTAGTGCAGTGCCTTATTGTTTGCAACTGATTAACGGCTTATATATTGATACCAAGCCTGAAATCATCGAAAGTTTCCGTCCTAAATCAGCAAGACGTGCTGGAGAAATAGCATGAAAAATCGAAGCAATGATCAAACCGTTTAAATTAGACGATGTGCGCGAAAGTCTTTCAGATATTGGTATTTCAGGTATGACAATCACGGAAGTACGTGGATTTGGTCGCCAAAAAAAGGTCATACAGAACTTTATCGTGGTGCGGAATATATGGTGGATTTTCTGCCGAAAGTGAAATTGGAAGTGGTAGTTCCTGATGATCTTGTGGATCAATGTATTGAAGCGATTATTGAAACGGCACAAACAGGCAAAATTGGTGACGGCAAAATTTTTGTTTATAACGTTGAGCGAGCGATCCGAATTCGCACAGGCGAAGAAAAACGAGGATGCGATTTAGTGCAAAAATAATTTAAATTTACACCGCACTTTGCTTGGCATTGCTTCGGTGATTATTATCTTAGCTGGCGTAAAATTGGCGGCAGAAATTGTGGTACCATTCTTACTATCGCTATTTATCGCGATAATTTGCTCGCCGATGATTAAGGCGATGACGCAACGCCGAATTCCTCATTGGTTAGCCATTACTTTACTTTTCGTCTTGATTTCTTTGGTGTTTTTCTTCTTAGTCGGGTTGATTAACAGCACGGCAAGAGAATTTACCCAATCTATTCCACAATATAAAGTTTTGCTTTCACAACGCGTGAGTGATTTAACTGGATTGTTGCAACGTTTCAATCTGCCTTTCACGCTTTCGCGTGAAACCATTCAAGAAAAATTTTGACCCAAGCATCATTATGAATTTTGTGAGCCGAGTATTGCTGAATTTCTCTGGTATGGTGAGTAATGTGTTTGTTTTTAGTGTTGGTCGTGATTTTTATGCTTGTTGAAGCGCCAACGATGAAACATAAATTTGCGATGGTGATTAGTTCAACCCCTCATGATGCCGCCAAAGAAGAACGCCATATTGACCGAGTTTTGCAAGGCGTAATTGGTTATCTCGGCATTAAAAAGTATCACGAGTTTGCTTACTAGCGTTGGTATTTTTTTATTTTTGTTGGAAGCTTGTGGGGTTCAATATGTCATTTTGTGGGCAACCTTGAGTTTCTTACTGAATTATATTCCGAATATTGGTTCTATCATTGCGGCTATTCCGATTATTGTTCAAGCCTTATTACTGAATGGTTTTGGTGTTGGCTTTGGCGTGGCAATCGGTGTTATTGCGATCAATATGGTTGTCGGTAACATTATCGAGCCTAAAATGATGGGGCAACGATTAGGGCTTTCAACCTTAGTGGTGTTTCTTTCATTATTGTTTTGGGGATGGTTACTTGGAACCGTGGGAATGCTACTTTCTGTTCCTTTGACGATGGCATTAAAAAAATTGCCTTGAGTCTCAGTCCCAATACGGCGAAATATGCCTGTCTATTGGGTGATGTCGAAGATTTCAAATAGATTTTATAGAGAAAGTGCGGTGAATTTTCACCGCATTTTTTTATGATAAGTCTTGCGGATCGACGTCCAAAATTAACCGCACTTGGATGTTTTTTTCAAGTTCGGCTTGTTGATATTCTCTCAATGCTTTTTGCAACGTCATTCTTGACGGATGTTGCAATAATAACTGCCAGCGATATTGCCCAGCTTTTTTTGCTGAACGGTGCAGGCATTGGGCCAAGCATTTGTAATCCCGCAATTTGCTTAGATTGAAAAAAATCTGCAACCTGGCTTAAGCAATTTTCTGCAAGCTCAGAATGTCTAGCCTGTGCTTTGAATAACGCCTGGAAAGTGAAAGGCGGCAATCCCATTAAATGGCGTAATTGTAAGGTTTCTTTTTGCAAAAAGCTTGGTAGCCATTCGCTAATAACGTAGTAAGCAAAGGATGATCTGGATAATGTGTTTGTAGCATCACTTCGCCTTGTTTATCGGTACGTCCAGCTCGTCCAGCAACTTGAATATAAAGTTGAGCTAAACGTTCTTCTGCACGAAAAATCTAGTGAAAAATAATGCACTATCTACATTCACTAAGGCAACGAGAGTAACATTCGGAAAATGATGTCCTTTCGCAAGCATTTGTGTGCCAATCAAAATTTGACTTTTGCCTTGTTGAATATCTTCTAAATAACCTTCCAATTTTCCTTTACGCGCAGTGCTATCGCGGTCGATTCGCGTTACAGAATAATGAGGAAATAGCGTTTTCAAGGTTTCTTCTAATTGTTCCGTGCCGAGACCTGTAGTGACTAAATGAGTCGAGCCACAATCACCACATTGTCGAGGAATAGTTTTCTGTGCACCACAATGATGACAACGCAATACATTTTGATGCTGATGATAGGTATAAGGTTTTTCACAATGAGGGCATTGTGCGATCCAACCACATTCGTGGCAAAGCAATACGGGCGCAAAGCCACGACGATTCAAGAAAAGTAACACTTGATTGCCTTTCTCTAGGTGAGCTTTCATTCGTTCCAATAAAGGGTTTTGAAAGCCCGTTTTGTATGTTTTGATTTTTTTCAAATCAATAACAAAATGACGAAGTGCGGTGGAATTTCCCCGCTCTTTTTGACAAAACTAAATGTTGGTATTTGCCGTTTTGTACATTATTAATACTTTCTAAACTTGGCGTAGCAGAACCCATTAATACAGCAATATTTAGTTTTTGAGCCAGCACAATCGCCAAGTCTCGCGCGTGGTAACGCCAGCTGTCTTGCTGTTTGTAAGACGCGTCGTGTTCTTCGTCCAAAAATAATTGCACCAAGATTAGAAAAATTGCGTGAACAACGCGGATCTCGTGCCAATCACAATGGCACTTTGTCCCAGAGCGGGCGCGATCCCATACATGAAGTCGTTGCGTATCGGTTAAATTAGAATGAAGAACATCAATTTCTACGTTGAAACGTGCTTTGAAACGGTGCACAGTTTGTGGTGTTAGCTCGATTTCAGGGTACAAGCACTAATACTTGCTTACCTGATTTTTAAAATTTCTTCAATATATTGCAGATAAATTTCTGTTTTTCCAGAACCTGTCACTCCCATCGAGCAGCCATACATTGAAACCAGAATGAAAGAGCAGTTGACTGAAGGCTAAGGCTTGCTGCTTATTTAAGGTTAAAGCGATTTTCAGCATTGACAATTGGGTTATTGCCTAAGCTTTGTTGCCAGCTTAGGGAGCTTTGTTTGGATAGTAATTTCCTCAATAAACCCTTTGGCTTTTTAAGGCTGACCAAAATCGCAGAGGAAAAATCATTATTGCCTTTTTTTCAAGATCAGTTTCAGATAAGCATTGTAGGGCTTCAGCTTGCTTTTTCGAGCGTTTTAACAGGCCTTGTTCAAGGGCATTTTTTTCCCCTACATCCGTGATTCGCCAAAAAAAGTGCGGTCATTTTTCACCGCACTTTCGCTGTTACGCAATTTTACAGGCAAGGCTTGAAATAACACATCGCCTAATCCCGCTTGATAATAATTTGCTGCCCAATGAAGCCAATCCCAATAAATTGGGCGTAAAAAAGTGGAGTTAAATCCAATGGTTGAAGAATGGCTTTAAGTTTATCCTCTGGCACGTCTGATTTTGTTGGGAAATCAGTCACAATCGCTACGCGTTTTTGCGTACCAAAAGGCACAAGAACACGTGTACCGATTTGTAATGAAACATCATCGGGGACGAGATAATCAAATAAACGAGGAAGCGGCACAGCCAGTGCCACTCGGACAATTTTCATAATCAACCTTGGGAAAAAATTTGCCCTATTATACGAGAAAAAACGTGTATAATCGCCGCCAATTTTTCACGAACAAGATTTTTATGACACAAACTTTTGCTGATCAAAAAACGTAAAACCGTTGAAACTGCAGAATTTACCGAAGATGGTCGCTATAAACGCAAAAGTCCGTAGTTTTGTGCTCCGCACTGGTCGTTTGAGCGAATTTCAGAAAAACATGATGAATGATAACTGAGGGAACACTTGGTTTTAGATTATCAAACGGAACCTTTTGATTTTGCGAAGATTTATGGCAATGATAATCCAGTTGTATTAGAAATTGGCTTTGGAATGGGAAAAATCACTCGTGGATATGGCTTTTGCTAATCCAGACAAAAAAATTACCTTGGGCATTGAAGTTCATACTCCTGGCGTTGGTGCTTGTATTGCTTATGCAGTGGAAAAAAGGCGTAACGAATTTACGGGTGATCTGTCATGATGCAACGGAAATTTTACGAGACAGTATTGCAGATAGTGCGCTTGGCGGTTTGCAATTATTTTTCCCTGATCCTTGGCATAAAGCAAAGCATCATAAACGCCGTATTGTTCAACCGCACTTTGTGGCACAAGTTGTACAAAAATTAGGTGGAAATGGTTTTTATCCATATGGCAACAGACTGGGAAAAATTATGCAGAGCAAATGCTAGAAGTATTAAGCACGAATACCGATTTAGTGAATACCTCGAAAAAGTGGTGATTATATTCCAAGACCAGATTTTAGACCTTTAACTAAATTTGAAGCCAGAGGCCATAGACTTGGTCATGGTGTTTGGGATTTATACTTTGTGAAGAAATAAGCCTATTTGGGGCAAATTAACTTTTGAGTGAAGATTGATGTTTAGGAAATCCGATGCCAAATTCACGAATTTAATATAGAATACTGATTTGAATACGACCTTAATAGGAGAAATACCATGTCTAAATCTTACAATCAACGTCAACGCAAAAAAACTTCACCTCGCTGAATTCCAAGAACTTGGTTTTCTTGTAAATTTCCAATTTGCAGAAGGTACTGCGATTGAAACTGTAGACGAAATCGTTGATCGTTTTATTAACGAAGTGATTCAACCAAATGGCCTAGCTTATGAAGGTAGCGGGTATTTACATTGGGAAGGTTTAGTTTGCCTAGAAAAAAATTGGTAAATGTGATGAAAGCCACCGTGAAACTGTGAAAAAAATGGTTAGAAACAAAATGGTTTTGCAACAAATTGAAGTAAGCGAATTATTTGATATTTGGTGGGAATATCCAACAAAAAGCAGAGTAATTTGATTTAAAAACAGCATGGCATAAATCGCTGTGCTGTTTTATTAAAAATATTAGCAAAATTCACCGCACTTTAGATTTTTTTGATCTATCACAAATAAAGTTCAATAATTTAACAATCTACCCATTTTAGGTAGTTCATATTGTAACTGTTGCGTCGCATAATTCTACGCCTTAAAAAAGCATTTGTTTATTTATTCACAAAAAGGCACGCTCGATGACCGTTGAAAAACTTACCCCGCAGACAGTTTTTACGAGGTAAATTCTTAACGTCTTTACATTCAGAAAAATGAGCAAAAACAAGGCTTTGATGGAATTCGCCCACCTTGGGCTGTTGATAATTCTATTTTTTTGTAGAGCAATGTACGCGCTGTGGCGATTGTCTTTCAGTCTGTGAAACTAATATTTTGGTGAAAGGCGATGGAGGTTTTTCCTGAAGTTCGTTTCTGATAATGGTGAATGTACTTTTTGTGGAAAAATGCGTAGATGTGTGTAAACAACCTATTTTTCCATCCTTGCGATGAAAAAGCCTTGGTTACACAAAATCGAAATTGGCATGGCTTGTTTAAGCCAACATCGCATTGAGTGCCGTTCTTGCCAAGACAGTTGCCCGATGAGAGCAATTAGTTTTTGTCTGCAAATGGGTGGAGTGGCGCAGCCTTTAGTGAATACGGATGTTTGTAACGGCTGTGGGGCTTGTTTACAGGGGCTGTCCGGTGAATGCGATTAAAATTAGTTATCTAAAAACAAAATGAGTAATACAAATTTATCTTCGGAAAGCGCAAAAAGATTGGCATGTTGTTGGGCTAATTGTTCAAGGTAATCCGGAAAAAAATTTGCGGCAATTAGAACCGCACTTTTTAGCGATTGAGCATACTGAAATTCCAACTTTTGATGAAAAAAATTTGGGAAGATGGTCGTAGTGATGCAATCGCATGATCAACATATTCTGCTAGATAATATGGAAAGCGTGAAAGACATTGATGGTGTTATTAATGTGTCATTGGTGTATCACGAGCAAGACGAGCAGAAGAAATAAATTACTATAACAATACCGTAATTCTCTTGTAAGCAAGGGAAATGCTTAAAAAGATAAAAAGAAAAGTTGTTTGTCTTTTATCGCAAGGCTCTGCCTTAATTGGTGTGTAAAAAAAGTTTACATTTAATAATAAATCAGTGTTTAACGTGGGGAAACGCGATGAGTTTAAGTCGTCGAGACTTTATGAAAAGCCAACGCAGCTGTAGCTGCGGCAACGGCTGCGGGGCTAACCATCCCAGTCAAAAAAATGTGGTTGCGGCTGAATCCGAAATTAAATGGGACAAAGCAGTATGTCGTTTCTGTGGTACCGGTTGTGCAGTATTAGTTGGTACTAAAGATGGACGCGTTGTGGCATCTCAAGGGTGATCCGGATGCAGAAGTAAACCGTGGTTTAAACTGTATTAAAGGTTACTTCTTACCGAAAAATTATGTACGGTAAAGACCGTGTAACTCAGCCACTTTTTACGTATGACAAACGGAAAATTTGATAAGAACGGCGATTTTACGCCTGTTTCTTGGGATTTTGCGTTTAAAACAATGGCTGAAAAAAATTCAAAGAAGCTTTCAAAAAAGAACGGTCAAAAATGCAGTAGGTATGTTCAGTTCTGGTCAGTCTACCATTTGGGAAGGCTACGCGAAGAACAAACTTTGGAAAGCTGGTTTCCGTTCTAACAACGTAGACCCGAATGCGCGTCACTGTATGGCGTCGGCGGCAGTTGCGTTTATGCGTACCTTCGGTATGGATGAACCTATGGGTTGTTATAACGACATTGAACATGCAGATGCTTTCGTTCTTTGGGGCTCAAATATGGCGGAAATGCACCCAATTTTGTGGTCTCGTATTACTGATCGCCGTATTTCTAATCCTGATGTTCGTGTAACTGTACTTTCTACTTACGAGCATCGTAGTTTCGAACTTGCTGATCACGGTTTGGTATTTACACCACAAACCGACTTGGCGATCATGAACTACATCATCAATTATTTAATTCAGAATAATGCTGTAAACCACGATTTTGTGAACAAACACACTAAATTCAAACGTGGTGAAACCAATATTGGCTACGGTTTACGTCCTGAAAATCCCATTAGAAAAAAAGATACTAACCGTAAAACTGCGGGCAAAATGTATGATTCTTCTTTCGAAGAATTAAAACAAATTGTGTCTGAATATACACTTGAAAAAGTATCTGAAATGTCTGGTGTGGATAAGACTCAGCTTGAAACTTTAGCAAAACTTTATGCTGATCCAAGCAAAAAAAGTGGTGTCTTTCTGGACAATGGGCTTCAACCAACACACTCGTGGTGTGTGGGCAAACCAACTAATTTATAACATCCACTTATTAACTGGGAAAATCTCACTTCCAGGTTGTGGACCATTTTCATTAACAGGTCAACCTTCTGCTTGTGGTACAGCGCGTGAAGTAGGTTCATTCCCTCATCGTTTGCCGGCAGACTTAGTGGTAACTAATCCTAAACACCGTGAAACAGCGGAACGTATTTGGAAATTACCAAAAGGTACGGTTTCTGAAAAAGTTGGTTTGGACACAATTGCACAAGACCGTGCAATGAACGATGGCAAAATGAATGTGCTATGGCAAATGTGTAACAACAATATGCAAGCTGGTCCAAACATTAATCAAGATCGTTTACCAGGCTGGCGTAAAGAAGGCAACTTCGTTGTTGTATCTGATCCTTACCCAACTGTATCCGCACTTTCTGCTGACTTAATTCTCCCAACTGCAATGTGGGTAGAAAAAGAAGGTGCTTACGGTAATGCAGAACGTCGTACTCAATTCTGGCGTCAACAAGTAAAAGCACCAGGTGAAGCAAAATCAGACTTATGGCAATTAATGGAGTTTGCAAAATACTTCACGACTGATGAAATGTGGACAGAAGAATTACTTGCTCAAATGCCTGAATATAGAGGTAAAAACTTTATATGATGTGCTCTTCAAAAATGGTCAAGTAGATAAATTCCCATTAAGCGAACTTGCTGAAGGTCAATTAAACGACGAATCAGAACACTTTGGTTATTATGTACACAAAGGTTTATTCGAAGAATACGCTGAATTTGGTCGCGGTCATGGTCATGACTTGGCTCCATTTGAAATGTATCACAAAGCGCGTGGTTTACGCTGGCCGGTTGTAGAAGGTAAAGAAACCTTATGGCGTTACCGTGAAGGCTATGATCCGTACGTTAAAGAAGGGTGAAGGTGTGGCATTCTACGGTTATCCAGACAAGAAAGCGATTATTCTTGCGGTACCTTATGAGCCTGCAGCTGAGTCTCCAGATAAAGAATATGACTTTATGGTTATCTACTGGTCGTGTTCTAGAGCATTGGCATACTGGTACTATGACTCGTCGTGTGCCTGAATTACACCGTGCTATGCCGAATAACCTTGTTTGGATGCACCCATTAGATGCTGAAGCTCGTGGTTTACGCCATGGCGATAAAATTAAGATTTCATCTCGTCGAGGCGAAATGATTTCTTATTTAGATACTCGCGGACGTAATAAACCACCTCGTGGCTTAGTATTTACCACTTTCTTTTGATGCTGGTCAGCTGGCAAATAACTTAACGTTAGATGCGACAGACCCAATCTCAAAAAGAAACCGACTTCAAAAAAATGTGCGGTAAAAGTGGAAAAGGCTGCGTAAAAACCATGTAGAAAATCAACCGCACTTTATTTTCCTCTATCAATAAAAATAGGAAGATGAAAGTGCGGTTAAAAATCTAAAAAGAAAATGAAGAAACCAGCACTCAATCCTGAACGTAGAAAATTTCTCAAAGAAGCAACTCGTACTGCGGGTGGTTTAGCTGGTGTTGGGATTTTGTTGGGATTGCAGCAAAAATCAAAGTCTTGCTCGCGAAGGTGTGCCATTACGCCCGCCGTTTGCTTTGCAAGATGCGAAAGCGTTTTCTGCCGCTTGTATTCGTTGTGGACAATGTGTTCAAGCCTGTCCTTATGACATGCTGCATTTAGCGTCTTTGTTATCGCCAGTAGAAGCGGGAACACCTTATTTTATTGCGCGTGATAAACCTTGCGAAATGTGCCCTGACATTCCTTTGTGCTCATGCTTGCCCAACAGGGCGCTTTGATCGCAATGCGACAGATATTAAATGAGTCGCGTATGGGGCTGTCAGTACTGTTAGACCATGAAACGTGCTTGAACTGGCAAGGATTGCGTTGCGATGTTTGTTATCGGGTTTGTCCATTAATCGATAAAGCGATTACATTGGAAAAACAACATAATCAACGTTCTGATAAGCATGCGTTATTTATTCCAACAGTACATTCTGATGCCTGTACCGGATGTGGGAAATGTGAGCAAGCTTGTGTGTTAGAAGAAGCTGCGATTAAGGTTTTACCAATGGATCTTGCAAAAGGTATGTTAGGTAAACATTATCGTTTGGGCTGGGAAGAAAAAGCGAAAGCTGGCCATTCTCTTGCGCCTAAAGATATGATTTCGTTGCCAACTCGCACGCCAGAAGGAACAACTGTAATTCCTGAACCGGCAGAACCCGTGCTTGCACCTATTTTTAGGGAGTGGCAAATAATGGCAAATACACCAAAATTTGCAGGTAAAGAGTCGCGAGAAAACATGGGGCTGGTGGTATGCAAACCGCTTTTTTTGTTTTGGCGTCGATTAAGCCAACTTAGCATTCTTGCGATGTTTTTAAGTGGTCCCTTATTTTTGGCGTGTGGATTTTAAAAAGGCAATTATAGTGGAAGCTATTGCTCGATACTATTCCATTAAGCGACCCTTTAATTACAGCAGAAAGCTTGGCTGCAAGACATTTACCTGATGCTCTCACCTTAATTGGTGCAGCAATTATTGTGTTATTTTACGCCGTACTTGGTAGTAAAGTATTTTGTGGTTGGGTATGTCCGCTAAATGTTGTGACGGACTGTGCTGCGTGGCTACGCCGTAAGTTAGGCATTCGCCAAACAGCAAAAATTTCGCGTGGTTTACGTTATGGCATCCTTGCACTTATTTTTACTAGGCAGTTGCGTAAGCGGAATGTTGCTTTGGGAGTGGGTTAATCCAGTGGCTGCACTTGGCCGAGCCTTTATATTTGGCTTTTGGTGCAACAGGCTGGCTATTGCTTGTTATTTTTCTTTTTGATTTATTGATTGCAGAACATGGTTGGTGTGGACACCTTTGCCCAATTGGTGCTGCTTATGGTGTGATTGGTGCAAAAAGTTTAATCCGTATCAAAGTGATTGATCGTGCAAAATGCGATAATTGTATGGATTGTTACAATGTTTGTCCCGAAGCCCAAGTGTTACGTTCACCTTTACATGGAAAAAAAGACGAAAGCCTACTTGTGCTTTCCAAAGATTGCATCAGCTGCGGACGTTGTATTGACGTTTGCGCTGAAAAAGTTTTTAAATTTTCGACCAGATTCGATCATTCAGGGAGTGATTAATATGACTAAACAGGTATCTAAAATTTTTAGCGGGATTATTTACCGCGCTTTTTTTGCTGGCTCACTGATGGCATCTGATGCACCAGCAGTGGGAAAAGATTTAACTCAAGCGGCAGAAAAATATTGCTCCAGCATTTCATAATGCACCGCGTCAAGGTGAATTACCAGCATTAAACTATGTAAACCAACCTCCAATGGTTCCACATAGTGTTGCAAATTATCAAGTGACAAAAAATGCGAACCAATGTTTAAATTGCCACAGTCCAGAAAATTCTCGTTTGAGTGGTGCAACTCGAATCAGCCCAACTCACTTTATGGATCGTGATGGTAAAGTGGGGTCAAGCTCATCACCACGTCGTTATTTCTGTTTACAATGTCACGTTTCTCAATCAAACGTAGATCCAATTGTTCCAAATGATTTCAAACCGATGAAAGGTTACGGAAACTAATTTAAGAGGTCTATATGTCTGAGAAAAAACCAAATATCTTAAAGCGTTTCTGGCAATGGTTTAGAAAACCAAGCCGTATGGCGATAGGTACAATTATTATCTTTATCAGCTATTGGTGGTATTCTTTCTTGGGTTGGGTTTTAACTATGGTCTAGAGAAAACTAACACTGAGCAGTTCTGTGCGAGTTGTCATACTCAAGATGCTTATCCAGAATATTTGCATAGCGTGCATTATCAAACTCGTACAGGTGTAGGCGCAAGTTGTCCAGATTGCCATGTTCCGCATGAATTTGGTCCTAAAAATGAAACGTAAAATTGTTGCGGCGAAAGAGGTATTTGCTCACTATACTGGAAAAAGTGGATACCTTAGAAAAATTCAACGCACATCGTTTAGAAATGGCTGAAAAACGAATGGGCTCGAATGAAAGCTAACGATTCTAAAGAATGCCGTAACTGTCATAAAGTAGATCGTATGAACTTCAACGATCAACGTTCTGTGGCTGCACGTATGCATGAAAAATGAAAGACTGAAGGTAAAACTTGTATCGATTGTCACAAAGGTATTGCACACCAATTACCTGATATGAGTGGCGTTGAGTCAGGATTCAAAGACGAGAAATAATTTTTCTCAAAAATATTATAAAAAATACCGTGCTTAGCTAATAAGTGCGGTATTTTTATTTTGTGTTTATACACGAGAATCTATTGATGTTAGTCTTTATTTAAAGCCTATTTTTTTCAGTAAACTTAGCAAGTTTTGTTGAAATTATTTAAAATATTACTTAAAATTTAGGAATTTATTGTGGCTCACAGAGATTTTTGCCGCACGTCGCGGTTCAAATAATAAGAAAAAAACAAAAAAAGAATAAGAATATTCTGATCATCCTCGCTTTAGTTATTGTGTTGGCTTTTGGTGTAGGGCTTTATTTGTTGAAAAAAATAAAAAAATAGCGAAACTGTAGTGCAACAGGTTGCGACACAACAAGAAAAAAACTCAACCTAAAAAGTGTCTTACCTAATCGCCCAGAGGAGGTTTGGAGTTATATCAAGGCGTTAGAAACGCGAACTGTTCCTGTTGATAATAAACCTACAAGCGTAGAGCAAAATATGCGCTTAACCGAAGAACAACGCCAAGTTTTAGTGCAAATGGAAAAAGAACAACAAGTAGCAGAAGAGGCGCGTAAATTAGCGGAGCAACAACGCGCGGTAGAAACAGCGAAAGCTCAACAAGTGCAGGCAGCGCCAAAAGTAGAGCAAGCGAAAAAGCCTGAGGCAGTAAAAACAGAAACAGTGAAACCTGAATCTACACAAAAACAAGAACAGCCTAAAAATTGATACTGCTAAAAAAGGTTGAACAACCTAAAACAACAGATAATTTTGAACGGTGGTAAAAAATTCGGTTTACAATGTGGGGCTTTCAAAAATAGAGCGCAAGCTGAAAAATTTGCAAGGGACGTTTATCAATGAGTGGGTTTAAATGCACAAGTTCAAGTGAATGGTGAATGGAACCGTGTTCGTGTAGGTGGCTTTGCTAGTCGAGATGCAGCAGTGCAAGCGCAAAGTAAAGCCAAAAGTGTGGCAGATTGCGTTGTGATTGGTATGTAATGCTAATCTAACATTGTTGAGTTATCTTGATACGTAAAATCTCAATCATTGAATAAAAAAATCCCAACCAAAAGTGCGGTGCAATTAGTTGGGATTTTTCATTAAGGATTATTACAAAATAATCATATCATCACGATGCATTGCCACCGCACCGTATTCATAGCCTAAAACATTTTTCAATTTCTGCTGATTTTTCGGCCCCTTAATTAATTGTAAGGGCATCGCTGTTATAGCGTGGCATACCTAGCGCAATGTCTTTACCCGATTGAGTGCGTATTTTGACTACTTCACCACGCGAAAAACGTCCTTCCACGTTAACAATGCCAGCGGGTAATAAGGATTTATTTTGTTCAAGAATGGCGTTTTGCGCCCCTTCATCAACAGTGATGATGCCTGCAGATGGCGCAGCGAAAAGCCATTGTTTGCGACTTTCTAATCGATCAGATTGATGGGCAAAAATTTTGTACCAATATTTTTTTCATAAGCAAGATCAGCGATCACATTTGGGCGATTACCTGGTGCAATAATTGTTTCAATTCCAGAGCGAGTTGCAACATCGGCAGCAATGATTTTTGTCATCATTCCTCCAGTGCCAAGATTAGTCCCACTGCCACCTGCGATTGAGCGAATGTGCTCCGTGATTTGTTCTACAACTGGAATTAATTTTGCTCCAGGATTTTTTTACGCGGATCACTATCAAATAAACCTTGTTGATCAGTCAATAAATAAAGTTGTTCTGCTTGAACAAGAATAGCGACTAATGCAGATAAATTGTCATTATCGCCAACTTTAATTTCTGCGGTCGCCACCGCATCATTTTCATTAATTACAGGAATTATGTGATTATCTAAAAAGTGCGTGTAAAGTATCTCGCGCATTTAAAAACGTTCGCGATCTTCAATATCGGCACGAGTTAATAAAAGTTGTCCGATATGAATATCATAAATAGCAAATAATTTTTCCCAAGTCTGAATTAATTGGCTCTGGCCAACCGCTGCAAGCAGTTGCTTTGATGCAATAGTCGGTGGTAATTGAGGATGATTCAGATAATGGCGACCCGCTGCAATAGCGCCAGAAGTAACGATTACTATACGAAACCCATCATGATGCAGTTTTGCAATTTGACGAACGATTTCCATCATGTGCGGTGAATTCAGTTTTTGTGACCCCTGTGTTAGGGTACTTGTACCAAATTTCACTACGATTGTTTTTTTATTCATAGTCGTTTCCAAATTTCTTAAAATTGACATTAACGTTATCACTAAATCAATGAAAAATCACCTAATATCAGGTATAGTAACAGCAAATTTTAGGGGGATTTATGACATTTAGTTTAATTGTGGCGACGACATTAAATAGCGTGATTGGTAAAGATAACGAAATGCCTTGGCACCTGCCGGCAGATTTAACATGGTTTCGTCATAACACCACTGGCAAACCTGTTATCATGGGGACGTAAAACGTTTGAAAGTATTGGTCGCCCGCTACCTAAACGCATTAATATTGTACTTTCTCGTCAGCCCTTTGAACGAGAAGGCGTGGTATGGAAAGATAGCCTTGAAAGTGCGGTCGATTTTGTCAGAGATTTTGATGAAATTATGTTGATTGGTGGGGGAGAGTTATTCAAACAGTATTTTGCCACAAGCAGATAAGTTATACCTTAGTCAAATTCAGGCAGAACTAGATGGTGATACTTTTTTTCCCTCAATTGAATTGGGATGAGTGGAAAATTGAATTGGATGAATATCGTAAGGCGGATGAACAAAATTGCTATGATTGTCGATTTTTGATTCTTACACGAAAAATAAATCAAATTAATGAAACCATATCTTTATTTAGAGCATTCATTAATCTAGAAAATAAAGAGATGATGATTTCCCTTGAGTTCCCCTTTTTAAAGTTTCATAATGACCCTTCATTTTTTTATTTTTTTGATAGTTTTAAAGGTTATCTCAAATATCTCATTTTTTTAAACATTATCCCAACTTAGGGAAGGCATTATGACGCAAACTGCAACTGAAAACCCCATCAACTAAATCTGTATCAAATAAAACTAACCGTAAAAAAAGGCTTAAGCATTTTTATTCTTGTCCTGATTATTATTGGTATTGCTTGTGCTTTGTATTGGTTTTTTTCTTCTTGAAAGATTTTTGAAGAAACAGAAGATGCTTATGTGGGTGGAAATCAAGTGATGGTGTCATCACAAGTTGCGGGCAATGTAGCGAAGATTAATGCTGACAATATGGATAAAGTCCATGCGGGTGATATTCTAGTTGAATTGGATGATACGAATGCAAAAACTTAGTTTCGAGCAGGCCAAAAGCAATCTAGCCAATGCTGTGCGTCAGGTAGAACAACTCGGTTTTTACTGTGCAACAATTACAATCAGCTAGTGCACGCTAATGAAATTTCTTTAGCTCAAGCACAAGGCAATTTGGCGCGCCGAGTTCAACTTGAAAAAATGGGTGCGATTGATAAAGAATCTTTCCAACACGCAAAAGAAGCTGTTGAGCTTTCCAAAGCAAATTTAAATTCTTCTAGAAATCAATTAGCGGCTAATCAGGCTTTATTGAGTAACGTTCCATTACGTCAACAACCGCAAATACAGAATGCAATGAGTTCGCTCAAACAGGCTTGGTTGAATTTACAACGTACAAAAATTAGAAGCCCAATTGATGGCTATGTGGCGCGTCGTAATGCTCAAGTTGGGCAAGCCGTTTCAGTGGGCGGCGCGTTAATGGCGGTGGTATCTAATGAGCAAATGTGGTTAGAAGCTAACTTCAAAGAAACTCAATTAACGAATATGCGCATCGGTCAGCCGGTGAAAATTCATTTTGATTTATACGGTAAAAAAATAAAGAATTTGATGGCGTGATAAATGGTATTGAAATGGGGACTGGCAATGCGTTTTCTCTTTTACCTTCGCAAAACGCTACTGGTAACTGGATTAAAGTGGTGCAACGTGTACCTGTACGAATTAAATTAGATCCACAACAATTTGTTGAAACGCCATTACGAATTGGTCTTTCTGCAACAGCAAAAGTAAGAATTGCAGATTCATCTGGCCCAATGTTGCGAGAAAAAATCAGAACCGAAAACTTTATTTGCTACTGATACACTTAAGTATGATGAAAGTGCGGTAGAAGATTTGATTGAATCTATCATTCTGCAAAACAGCCATTAAGGCGGCGTTATGGACAATTCCGCAAAAAAATTCCCGCCTATTCAAGGTGGTGCCTTGGTTTTATTAACGCTAGCTTTATCTCTCGCCACCTTTATGCAAGTATTAGATTCTACGATTGCAAATGTGGCGATTCCTACTATTGCGGGCGATCTTGGCGCATCTTTTTAGTCAAGGTACGTGGGTAATTACTTCTTTTGGTGTGGCAAATGCGATTTCTATTCCAATAACGGGTTGGTTAGCAAAAACGTTTTTGGCGAAGTGCGGTTATTTTTAGTCTCAACTTTTTTTATTCGTTGTTTCTTCTTGGCTTTGTGGGAATTGCAGATAGTCTTGAGGCTTTAATTATTTTTTTCGCGTCATTCAAGGCGCTGTAGCAGGCCCTGTGATTCCTCTTTCGCAAAAGTTTATTATTAAATAATTACCCGCCAGAAAAAAACGTGGAATGGCATTGGCATTTTGGTCAATGACTATTGTGGTTGCGCCTATTTTTGGTCCAATTTTAGGCGGATGGATTAGTGATAATATCCACTGGGGATGGATATTCTTTATTAATGTTCCAATTGGTTTGCTAGTTGTGCTAATCAGTTGGAAGATTTTGGGTAGCCGAGAAAGTGAAATTGTTCATCAACCTATTGATAAAGTCGGTTTAGTTTTACTTGTCTTAGGCGTAGGATGTTTGCAATTAATGCTTGATCAGGGGCGTGAGCAAGATTGGTTTAATTCTAATGAAATCATTATATTAGCCGTTGTTGCTGTCGTTTGTCTGATTGCCTTGGTTATTTGGGAATTGACAGATGATAATCCTGTAGTAGATATTTCGCTTTTTCCATTCTCGTAATTTTAGTGTAGGGTGTTTATGTACTAGTTTAGCCTTTTTGATTTATTTAGGTTCTGTGGTATTAATTCCGCTCTTGCTACAACAAGTCTTCCATTACACCGCGACGTGGGCTGGGCTTGCGGCTTCCCCAGTTGGATTATTCCCAATTTTGCTTTCACCGATTATTGGGCGTTTCGGTTATAAGATCGATATGCGAGTTTTAGTGACAATAAGTTTTATTGTATATGCAATAACATTTTATTGGCGAGCGGTGACTTTCGAGCCATCAATGACATTTGCTGATGTGACTTTTACCACAATTAGTGCAAGGTTTGGCGGTGGCCTGTTTTCTTTTATGCCACTTACCACTATAACACTGTCTGGCTTGCCTGCGCATAGAATGGCTTCAGCCTCTAGCTTATTTAACTTCTTGAGAACTTTAGCGGGTTCTGTCGGAACGTCTTTGACCACATTTATGTGGTATAACCGTGAAGCTGTTCACCATACTCAATTAACAGAACACATTAATCCTTATAACCCAATTTCCCAAAGTTTTTACCATCAAATGAATCAATTTGGTTTAAGTGATGCCCAAACTTCAGCTTACCTCGCTCAACAAATAACATCGCAAGGATTTATTATTGGAGCAAATGAAATATTTTTGGCTATCAGCTATGGGATTCTTAGGATTGTTTATTGTGATTTGGTTTTGCAAAAACCACCTTTTTGGCGGGCGGCATTAGTAGCATATTATTTAAAATATGAATGATTCAATCTCAAAAATTTATCAATGTAAACATGGTTGAATTAAAGGAGGATTAGGAGTAGATTAGGCCAAATAATAATCATAAATATAAGGGATTATTTTTATGTTTACTAAACCTTTCTACTACGCCCATTCTGCGCAAGACAAACTCGGCAATCTCTTGCCTTACGAACACTGGCAAACCTTACAAAGCCATTCGGTCAATGTTGGGGAAATGGCGGCGGAGTTTGCTCAGGTGTTTGGTGCGCAGGAAATTGCCTGCCAGACGGGACAGCTTCATGACTTAGGGAAATATTCGGAACCCTTTAATCACCGATTGCATGGCGGTCCTTCAGTTGATCATGCCACCGCCGGAGCAAAAATTGCGGTAGAACACTGGGGAAATGTTATCGGCAAACTGATGGCGTTTTGCATTGCGGGGCATCATGCCGGGTTGGCAAATGGCAATGGTGAAGGGGATAACCGCCGCACGTTAAAACAGCGTTTAGCGTTGCACTCGGCGCAGATATTCCCGCCCTCGATAATCTGTGGCAACAAGAAATCAAACTCCTCAAAACCTTTCCGCACCGCCACCAAACCCGACGCGCATCATCCTTTTTTTCTCCTACGCCTTCTTCACCCGAATGCTCTATTCCTGCTTGGGGGATGCCGATTATCTCGACACCGAAGCCTTTTATTCAAACCTAGAAAACGAAGCCGTCGAGCGCGGCGGTTATCCTGATTTAAACGCCTTACAACACAATTTCAATCAATTTATCAACGATTTCAGACGACGTATCGCCCAAGCTTCAGAGCAAACTGAAGCCGAAAAACGCAATGCCGCTTTTAAAATCGCCTGCGCAGCAAAAATTCTCGATCATGCCGTAGAACAAGCGGCACAACCGCAAGGGCTGTTTACGCTCACCGTGCCGACCGGAGGCGGTAAAACCTTCACTTCCATGGCATTCGCGCTGAACACGCCAAACAGCATGGCATGCGGCGTGTGATTTACGTCATCCCGTTCACCAGCATCATCGAACAAAATGCCGCTGAATTTCGCAAAGTCTTTGGCGAATTGGGCGAACAATCCGTGTTGGAACATCACAGCACCTTCGACGACGGCAAACTGCAAAAATGAAGCTACCAAAGACAAATTGCGCCTTGCCTCGAAAAACTGGGACGCGCCGATTGTCGTGACCACCGCCGTGCAATTCTTCGAATCCCTCTTTGCTGACCGCTCCTCGCGCTGCCGTAAGCTGCACAACATCGCAGGCTCCGTCATCATCCTCGACGAAGCGCAAATGCTGCCGCTCAATCTTTTGCTGCCCATCATGCAAGCCATCAAAGAATTGGCGCAAAACTATCATTGCTCTGTCGTCATGTGCACCGCCACCCAGCCTGCCGTGCAAGCCGAAAACGGCTTCTATCGTGGCTTTGAAAATGTGCGCGAAATAGCTCCAAAACCGACCGCACTTTTCGACAAACTGCGCCGCACCACCGTGCAACACATCGGCACACAAAACCGACGCCGACCTGCTCACCAAATTTGGTGAACACCCACAAATGCTCGTTATCGTCAACAACCGCCGCCATGCCCGCAGCCTGTACGACCAAGCCAAACACCTTGACGGCACGTTTCACCTGACCACCTTAATGTGCGCCAAACACCGCAGCCAAAAGCTCGATGAAATCCGAGGCCGTCTGAAAAACGGCGAACCCTGCCGCGTTATCGCTACCTCCTTAATCGAAGCCGGTGTGGATGTGGATTTTCCGCTGGTAATGCGCGCCGAAGCAGGTTTAGACAGCGTTGCGCAAGCCGCTGGACGTTGCAATCGCGAAGGCAAAAGGCCGTCTGAAAACAGCTTTGTCTGGATATTCGCGCCCGAAGACAAATGGAAAGCCCCGCCTGAACTTGCCACCCAAACCGCCGTTATGCGCCTGACCGCCGATGAGTTTTTCAGACGACCTCTTATCCACCCAAGCCGTCGCCGCCTATTTTGCCGAACTTTATCAATTAAAAAGGCAGCGAACTGGACAATAAAAATCCTGAAAATGCACAACGATACAGGGCAAAGCCTTGATTTCCCATTCCAAACCATCGCCGATAAGTTCCGCATGATAGAAAGCCACATGCAGCCGCTGATTATTCCGTTCGATGTTGATGCCGAAAACCCTCATCAGCAGCCCACACCACGCCGACCACATTGGTGGACTCTTACGCAAACTACAACCCTACACCGTCCAAATCCCCGAAAAAGCCCTTGCCGCTTTATATAAGGCAGGGCGCATCGAACCGATTAACGAGAAAAACTTCGGCAAACAGTTTTATACTCTGATCGGACTGGATTTGTATGATGACGTGGCGGGTTTTAGTTGGGAGGATATGGCGTTTTTGAAGGGGGAGAGTTTGGTGTTTTAACTCAATCTCTATTTTTAATCTAAGAAAAGGAAACCGTTATGTTTATAAAAAGTATTTGTTTATCTAATTTTAAAGGGTTTATCGGTGATAACCATCAGATTACCTTTAAGACTCCTGATGGCACTACGCCAGGTAGTGGTTTAAATATTTTCATCGGAGAAAACAATTCAGGAAATCTTCTATTTTTGAAGCTATTAACTTTTTAAGAAATGGTATTAAAGAAGATGATACACATAGAATTAAAAAGTAAATTATCTAATGGCTCACAATCTAATGACGCATGTGTTGAATTAGCTTTTTGTGGAAATATTCATAATGTAATTAGTTCCTTTGCTCCAGATAACAAACAAGCATCCTTTAACAATGCTATTGATGATGAACAAAAATTAAAAAGCTAAACGAAATACAGCATCTTGTAAGAAATTAGAACTATGGGACAACAATTGCAGGGGTATTCAAACCCAAACGGTATAGATGTCTTTTAAGACTCTTTTTGAAACAAATTTTATTTGGGCTGACACAAACCCTAATGATGAGGCAGCTTTTGGCTCAACAACTCTTTGTGGATTGCTACTAAAAAGAAATTGCTCAGGCACACATTAATTCACCTGAATATCAAACATTTCGTGATAGTTTCAACCAAGTATTTAATTCACCTAATTCGAATTTACGTCAGCAAATCGCGACTATTGAACAGAAAGTTCAAAGTATTTTTACTGAACAATTTGGTCAAGCTGATATTCATTTTAAATTTGATGAGTTAAAGATTGATTCATTTTTTTAAAAATACTTCTATTTTTATCAATGATGGTGTGGATATTCCAATGTCTCGAAAAGGGTAATGGAATGCAGCGTTCAGTCGCATTGGCTTTACTTCAAGTTTATGCAGAAGAATTAGCACATGATGAAGAGCGAGATCAAACTAAGCCATTTTTATTTGTTTATTGATGAACCTGAACTTTGCTTACATCCAAAAAGGGCAAACTAAATTACTTTGAAGCATTATTAGAAATTTCAAAAAAACGAAACAAGTATTTTTAACCACGCATTCGCCATATTTTTTTGGTTACGCCACACTTAAGCAATGTTGGCCTGTTTATTTTTAGAAAAGAAGGAATTAGCAATATCGTAGAAGATGCTTCATTGGAGAAAAATGTTTCCTTTGGAGTCCAACATGGGGAGAAATTAATTTCGCTATGTATAAATTACCTACGGTGGAACTACATAATGAATTATACGGAAGATTACAAGATAAGAATGGAAAATTTAGTGAGAGAGATTTTTTGAAACAATGGATTAATGCTCAAGGAATCCAATTCAGTAAACATTGGACTAGAGTAAATAGTGATGGCACGGTTAGACAACCATATCCCGTAAGCTTGCAAAACCTTTATCCGCAACCATATTCATCATCCCGAAAAATAGACAAAATACACTTTATACAGAAGATGAACTTAAAACAATCTATTGAGGAAATGATTAGATTGTTATAGTTGAAGGAGTAAAAAGTGCGGTCAATTCTCCCAACGTTTTTCAAAACGTCGTCTGAAACCGCACTTTCCAAACCAAAAAGGAGAACCAAATGAACCAAATCCGCCTACATATTTGGGGGCGATTATGCCTGTTTTACCCGTCCGGAGATGAAGGTGGAGCGGGTGTCTTATGATGTCATCACGCCATCGGCGGCGCGCGGAATTTTTGGCGGCGGTGCATTGGAAGCCAGCGATTCGGTGGGTGATTGACCGGATTTATGTGTTGAAGCCGATTCGGTTTGAGTCGGTGCGGCGCAATGAGTTGGGCGGCAAGATTTCGGCGGGCAAGGTCAGCGGCGCGATGAAGCGCAAGAGCGTTGCCGATTTATATACGCTGATTGAAGACGACCGCCAGCAGCGCGCAGCGACGGTGCTTAAAGACGTGGCTTATGTGATTGAAGCCCATGCGGTGCTGACGGTAAAAGCGGGGACGGATGAGACCGTTACCAAGCATATTGAGATGTTCAAACGCCGTGCGAAAAGGGGCAATGCTTTCAGCAGCCTTGTTTGGGCGTGCGTGAATTCCCTCGCCGATTTTGCGTTGATTGACGAAGGCGAGCCGCCGCCACCGTCAGCATTATCGGAAAAGCGAGGCAAACCGTGATTTAGGCTGGATGCTGCACGATATTGATTTTGACCACGGCAACACGCCGCATTTTTTCCGTGCACAAATGAAAGACGGCATGATTGATGTGCCGCCCTTTTACGCCGAGGAGGTGAAAGCATGATTCTTGCGTCCCCTTGCCCGCTATTACCGCCGTTTGGCAGCGGAAACCGATGAAATGGGCAACCCGAAAAGTGCCGCCTTATGGTTTTAGTGAAGAGAAAAATCGGCTGGATTTTGGTGTTGGATAAAGAAGGCCGTCTGAAAACTGTTGTGCCAAATCTGACTGCTGATAAAAAGCCGCAGCCGAAGCTGATGAGTGCCGCGTCCTGAAAAACGCACGTCGGGCATCGCCGAATTTTTGTGGGATAAAACCGCTTACGCGCTTGGCGTGGAAGCCAATAAAAACAAAAGCCGAAGCGAAAGAAAACCATTTACGTCGTCTGAAAAAACCTTTTGAAGCCTTCAAGCAATACCATCTCGATTTACTGCAAAACAGCGAAGACGAAGGTTTGACAAGCCTTATGCCGTTTTCGCAAAACTGGCAGCCTGAACATTTCATAACTGAAAATCTTCCTGCCGAAATGCTAGATGCCAATATTGCATTTTCTTTTGAAAAAAACGACCGCTTGTATTCATAAACGAGAAGCAGCACAGGCTATATGGGCTAACAGTCTGAAAAGTGATGAGGCTGAAGAAGACTTGTGCCTGATTAGTGGCGATACCGCCCCGATTGCGCGGCTGCATCCCGCGATTAAAGGCGTGTTTGGCGGGCAAAGCTCCGGCGGTTCGATTATTTCGTTCAACAAAGAAGCCTTTGCCTCGTTCGGTAAAGAGCAAGGTGCAAATGCGCCCGTTTCGAACAATCCGCGTTTGCCTACACCACCGCGCTGAACTATTTATTGCGCCGTGAAAACAATCACTGCTTGACCATCGGCGATGCCAGCACGGTCTTTTTGGGCGGAAGCGGATGATAACGCGACCGCACAAGCTGCCGAAGGCTTCTTCGCACATGTGTTCACGCCGCTGGATGACGAACAAGAAAGCGCTAAAGTTTTCAACGTATTGGAGCAAATTGGCAAAGGTCGTCCGCTGCAAAGAAATTGCGCCCGAACTCTCTCCCAATACCCGTTTTTTTATATCTTAGGGCTTGCCCCTAATGCCGCTCGGATTTCTGTTCGGTTTTGGCTGGATACCACCTTTGGGCAGTTGGCGGAAAAATTTGGCGCAGCATTGGCAAGATTTAGCCCTTGAGCCTTGCGCGTGGAAAACGCCGCCTTCTGTTTGGCGTTTGCTGTTGCAGACGGCGGTTTTAGGCAAAAGCGAAAACATCTCGCCCGTGTTGGCAGGCGAAATGACCCGTGCCGTGATTTTGCGGCACGCCATATCCCTTTAAGTTTGCTGTCGCAACTGATTACCTGAATCCGCGCCGACGGCGATGTGAACGGCCTGCGCGTAGCAATGATGAAAGCCGTATTGCAGCGGCGTTTTAGAAAAAGATTTTATCGAAGAAGGAGTTCCTATGAGTTTGAACAATGAAAGCCCGAATCGCGCCTATCTTTTTAGGGCGGCTGTTTGCCGTGTTGGAGCGCATTCAATATCAGGCGTTGGGCGAATTAAACGCCGGCATTGCCGACCGCTATTACGGCTCTGCATCCGCCGTGCCGTTTTCGGTTTTTCCGCGTCTTTTGTCGGGGGCAAAACACCATTTGTCGCGCTTGCGTAAAGACAAAACCGGTATGGCAGTGAATTTGGATAAAGATTTGGGCGAAATCATTGCCAAACTGCCCGAAACCTTTCCGCGCCATTTTGAGCATTGACGAGCAAGGCCGCTTCGCCATCGGCTATTACCACCAAAAAAACAAAGCTATTTTGCTAAAAAAAGAAACCGCTGAAACCATTGAAAACTAAGGAGCCAGAAAAATGTCTGCCATTCAAAAACCGCTATGAATTTGTTTACTTTTTGACGTAACCAACGGCAACCCCAACGGCGATCCCTGATGCAGGCAATATGCCGCGTCTTGACCCCGAATCTAGCAAAGGCTTGGTAACCGATGTTTGCCTGAAAACGCAAAATTCGTAATTTTGTGGAAATCAGTAGCGAAAAACGAAGCCGGTTACGAAATCTACGTCAAAGAAAAAAAGCGTGTTAAACCTGCAAAAACAAACGCGCTTATGAAGCGCTCGGCATTGAATCTGAAGCCAAAAACTGCCCAAAGACGAAGCCAAAGCCCGCGATATTACCGCTTGGATGTGCAAAAATTTCTTCGATATCCGCACCTTCGGCGCCGTGATGACCACCGAAGTCAACAGCGGACAAGTGCGCGGCCCGTACAACTGGCGTTTGCCCAATCCATCGACCCGATTGTGCCGCTGGAAGTTTCCATCACTCGCATGGCGGTAACCAACGAAAAAAAGACTTGGAAAAAGAACGCACCATGGGGCGCAAATACATCGTCCCTTACGCGCTCTACCGCGTGCACGGCTTTATCTCCGCCAACCTTGCCGCCAAAACCGGTTTTTCCGATGACGACTTAGCCAAACTCTGGCAAGCCCTGACGCTGATGTTTGAACACGACCGCTCCGCCGCCCGTGGCGAAAATGGCGGCACGCAAACCGATTGTTTTCAAACACGACAGCGCGCTCGGCAGCCAGCCTGCACATAAACTGTTTGACGCTGTGAAAGTCGAACGCATAAACGGCGAATCAGGTACGCCGGCAAGCGGTTTTGGCGATTACAAAATCAGCGTGGTTTCAGACGGCCTAAATGGCGTGAGCGTGGAAGAATTGCTTTAAAAAACATTTGAAAAGATACTCATAAATCACTTATGTGATTTATTCGCTCCTTCGGAGCCGTTGGCATAGCCAACGTTCAAAAAACGGAGTTTTTTGTGACCACACTTTTAACCGAAACCCAAGGGGGAAATCAGGACACGCGCCTGATTCCCCTTTCCGCCTTGCAACACTACGCCTTCTGTCCGCGCCAATGTGCGTTGATTCATAACGAGCAGGCGTGGGCGGAGAACTATTTGACCGCGCAGGGCAAGGCGCTGCATGAACGGGTGGATTCGGGCGAACCGGAAACTCGCAAGGGCGTGCGTTTTGAGCGGACGGTGCATGTGTCGGCGGAAAAACTGGGCATCAGCGGCGTGTTGGATTTAGTGGAAGTGGAAACGAAAACAGGTCGTCTGAAACCCGTGGAATATAAACGTGGCAAGCCCAAACCCGACCCAATGGACGAAATCCAGCTTTGCGCCCAAGGCTTGTGCTTGGAAGAAATGACGGGGCAAACCGTCTCTGAGGGCGCGCTGTGGTATATGCAAATCTGCCACCGCGTCCCCGTCGTGTTTTCAGACGACCTGCGCGCCCAAACCCTCGCCACCATCGCCGCCGTGCGCGAACTCTAAACAGCGGACAAAACCCCATCGCCCAACTACGGCAAACGCTGCAAAAGCCTGCTCGCTGATGGAGATTTGTCAGCCGGAGTTGCTGGGAAAAACGGGATAGGGAGTGTGGGGTATGTGGAGGGTTGTTTGGGGAGTGGGGCAAAAATTTAAGTAATTATAAATAATTAATATCTCTAGAATGGACCGAATATGAAAGTATCGAAAGTAACTATAAAAGATTTTAAAAAGATTTAAGGATTTAACTTTTAGATTTAGGTGAGAACCGCAAAAATAATCGCATTGGTTGGCACTAATGGATGTGGTAAAAGTAGTGTTTTAGATGCTTTTTATTGCATGTGGAAAAATTATAGGGGGCACGTATTGGGAATGGTTATACACCAGAAATATTTTATAGAACAGACAATAGAAATGCAGGTCAACTAATATCAATTGATTATTTAGATAATGATGGCAATACTATTGATAACAATAATTTATATTTTAATCATGAATTTTATAAAAAATAATAGGGAAGTTATTTTTTTCATTTAGAAGCCCATATCGTTATAACACTGAGCTGAATATTACAGAAACTAAGGCAACAAAGCCTATTGAAAAGAATTTAGATGGAGCTGGTTGCTCACTGAATTTGGATAGTAAAGTGGAGAATAATTATAGAAGATTACTGGGATTTTTATAACCAAGTCATGGAAGAAAAAGATATCAAAACCATCTGAAGCTAGAATCAAAGTTATAGGTTTATTAAATCAATCTATAAGAAAACTGTTTAGACTTGGAAATTGTTAATTTAGGAAATGTGGAACGTAATAATGGGACACTAAGTTTTAAAAATCAGATTCAGATATAACATTCTCATTTGATAGTCTCTCTGCCGGAGAAAAAGGAGGTTGTTGATATTTTATTAGATTTATTTTTAAGAAGAGAGAAATATGAAAAACTCTATCTTCCTATTGGATGAGCCTGAATTGCATATCAATACAGCAGTTCAAAGAAAAATTAATAATTGAGATAGATAAATTAATAGGTGATGGAGGACAAATTTGGATTGCGACTCACAGTATTGGTTTTTACGGGCATTTCAAGAAGAGTTATCTGGAAAATGTCAAGTTATTCACTTTGAAAAATGATATGAAATTTTGCTTCAGAAGCAATAACATTAACCCCTGTTGCAAATAATAGAACAACATGGAAAATCTATTTTCAGTACAGCTCTAGATGACTTAACTGGATTAATAGCTCCTAATAGAATTATTTATTGCGAAGGACGAGATGAACCTAGAAGGGATGGTTCTGAAAGAGGGCTTGATGCTCAAGTCTTGAATAATATTTTTAATGCGGAATATCCAGATACTGTTTTTGTCTCTAGCGGTGGAAATACAGAATTGGATCAAAGAAGCAGTATTGCATTAGCAATATGAGTAAGGTATTTCCTAATATGGAAATTTGGGTTTTTAAAGATAGGGATATGGCTTCAGGAAGACTGGTATCAGAATCAGCTAGAACGGAATATTTGGCTAATCAAGATGAAAGATTTAGAGTAATGAAAAAGGTGGGAAATTGAAAACTATTTATTTGATGAGGACGTGCTGAGAAAAATATTGTGTATTAAATGAAAAAGAATTTGATGAAGCTAAATACAAACAAAACTTTACGGATTTAATAGATTCAGATGTTAAATCGAAATTTTCATTAATCAAAAAGCATTTGCTCGATTTCAACACCTATAAACTCCGATAATTTTAAAAATAAATTTATCAAAAACTAATAACTTCAGATATGAGTGTTTATCAAGAATTAAGGTCCTGTATATTTGATAGAAAAATAGTTATTTATTGGTTACAACATTCCGCTAATCTGCTGATAAGATTTAAGGTAATCTAACTACGCCTTCCCAAAAAGTGCGGTCAAAATCCAGGAGTTTTTTTCCCCATGCGCAACTGCAAAACACGCTCTACATCACCACCCAAGGCAGCTATCTGCATAAGGAGCGGGAGACGCTGGTGGTGGAGCAGGAGCGTAAGAAGGTGGCGCAGTTGCCGTGCATTCCATCGGGCATATTTTCTGTTTTGGGCAATGTGCTGGTGTCGCCGTTTTTGTTGGGATTTTTGCGGTGAAAAATAATGTGAATTTGGCGTTTTTTACGGAAAACGGACGTTTCTTGGGGCGGCTTCAGGGACGACAGAGCGGTAATGTGCTGCTGCGTCGGACGCAGTATCGGGTGTCGGAACAAAATCCTGTGCCGATTGCGCGCAATATTATCGCGGCGAAGATTCAGGCGAGTAAGCGGGTGCTTCAGCGGCAGATTCGCAATTACGGCGAGAATGCGGCGATTCAAAGTGCGGTCGATTCTTTGAACATTTCGCTGCGGCAGTTGAAGGGGCGCGGCGGAGCCGAACGTAGTGCGCGGTGTTGAGGGTGATGCGGCGGCGCGTTATTTCGGTGTGTTCGGGCAGCTTTTAAGCGAAAAAGCGGCTTTTCTTTTGACGGGCGCAACCGCCGTCCGCCCAGAGACGGGGTGAATGCGCTGTTGTCGTTTGTGTACAGTCTGTTGGGCAAAGACATCAGCGGCGCGCTGCAAGGCGTGGGACTGGATCCGCAGGTGGGCTTTTTGCACGCCGACCGGCCGGGGCGCGACAGTTTGGCACAGGATATTTTGGAAGAATTCCGTGCGTGGTGGGCGGACAGGCTGGTGTTGTCGCTGATTAACCGCGGGCAAATCAAACCGCAGGGATTTTCATTACTCGAAGCAAGTGGCGCGGTAAGCTTGAAAAGCCGATGCGCGTAAGCTCTTGTTCCAAGCCTTGCAGGCGAAAAAGCAGGAGAAAATCGTGCATCCGTTTTTGGGTGAAGAAGTGGAAATCGGATTGCTGCCGTATATTCAGGCCATGCTGTTGGCACGGCACTTGCGTGGGGATTTGGCGGAATATCCGCCGTTTTTTGATGAGATAAACTATGTTAATGCTGATTACTTACGACATTTCTTTGATGATCCAAATGGGCAAGCGCGATTGCGCCGTATCGCAAAAACATTGCTTAGATTACGGCGTTCGGGCGCAATATTCGGTATTTGAATGCGATGTCAAGCCTGACCAGTGGGTTATGTTGAAAAACAAACTGTTGGAAACCCACGATCCCACATGTGACAGTCTGCGTTTTTATCATTTAGGCAGTAAATGGCGTAATAAAGTGGAACATCATGGGACAAAAACCAGCAATAGATGTATTTAAAGACGTACTTGTCATTTAGTTCGCTAACCTGTTGTTCTCATTAAAACCCTAATGGGATAGCGATCCTTATTTTCTTTAACAATTTGAATAAGTTAATCTATTTGTATAACGGCGGTATGACCGTTATACTTATTAAACTCCTTATCATAAAATAAGTTAGCGAAATACAGTGTTTAATACGCTGATTTTTCTTGCTTTTTAGGTAGGGAGCAGCCGCCTCCGCGCGGTTGTGTGTTGAAACTTAATTTCAAAGAACCAATAGAATCTATTGAATAGCAGCCGCCTCCGCGCGGTTGTGTGTTGAAACTACGATGAAATTCGCAAGAAAAACAGCTCTAGTCTAGCAGCCGCCTCCGCGCGGTTGTGTGTTGAAACATTTGAGGTGCAGTCTAATGGTGGTTTTAGACTTGGCAGCCGCCTCCGCGCGGTTGTGTGTTGAAACCTTCAAGCGGATTCAAAACTGGCGATTGCGTCTGCAGCCGCCTCCGCGCGGTTGTGTGTTGAAACTTGCGAGAAATGATGCTGTCTTTTTAAGAGATCTAACCGCAGCCACCTCCGCGCGGTTGTGTGTTGAAACATTTTATGACAATCAAGAACATCAACGATTTGAAGCAGCCGCCTCCGCGCGGTTGTGTGTTGAAACAGTTTGCTTATGACGGCTTAAAACATCGCGTAAGCAGCCGCCTCCGCGCGGCTGTGTGTTGAAACCACGGTGACAGATTTGTTTTTATTTTGCTTGTGCAGCCGCCTCCGCGCAGCTGTGTGTTGAAACTACTAGTTGTTGAATACCTTTACTGATTTTTGTTATGCAGCCGCCTCCGCGCTGCTGTGTGTTGAAACATCAATATTGATGCACGAGGGATATTGTCTGTTTGGCAGCCGCCTCCGCGCGGTTGTGTGTTGAAACCGCGATTTAAAACTCGCTCACATACTGTTACTGCAGCTGCCTCCGGAGCGGCTGTGTGTTGAAACACCAAAGACCAATATTCTCACTGCGAGATTGCCAGCGGCCACCTCTGCGCGGCTGCGTGTTGAAACTGTAATCACAATCGTTACCGTCATTAATATGGGCAGCTGCGTATTTAAGTAAGGATGAAAGAAGATAAAAACGACTATGTCAGTAAATGGATAACTTAACATTTAAATACAAAAGAGCGGTCAAAAATATAATGATTTTTGGGTCGCTCTTGTTTATACGATTTGAATTCAACTAATTTAAAAGATTAACCTGCTCTAAAAAAATTCTTCTTCTGTTAATACTGTAATATTTAGTTCCTGTGCTTTTGGTGAGCTTTAGAGCCAGCAGCGTCGCCTGCGATGACAAAAGTCCGTTTTACTGGACACAGAACCACTTACTTTTGCGCCTAGCTGTTGTAGTAATGCTTTTGCTTCGTTGCGACCCATTTGAGTGAGGGTGCCGTGAGAACGACGGTTTTTATCTTTGAATAAGTTTTCACTGGCTTCTTTTACTTCCACAGTTTCCCAATGTACACCTTGTGCGATTAAATCCTCAACAACGGCAACATTATGCGCTTCACGCCAGAATACAAAAATTCTGTTTGCTACAACTTCACCCACATCAGGCACTTGTTGAAGTTGCTCAAGATCAGCGGCTTTAAGGGCATCTAAAGTTTTGAAGTGATTCGCAAGATTTAATGCAGTGGCCTCACCTACTTCACGTATACCTAAAGCAAAAATAAAGCGAGCAAGGGTCGTGCTTTTGGCTTTCTCAAGACTATTGAGAGCGTTTTCTGCAGATTTTGCGCCCATTCTTTCTAAGCGAGTGAGCGTAGTTAAATCAAGTTTAAATAAGTCTGCTGGTGTATGAATCAGTTCTCTATCGACTAATTGTTCTATTAATTTTCCGCCTATACCATCAATATCCATGGCTTTACGAGAGACGAAATGCTTTAACGCCTCTTTGCGTTGTGCCGCACAGAATAATCCTCCCGTACAGCGAGCCACCGCTTCGCCTTCAATACGAATAATTTGAGAGTCGCACACAGGGCAATTTGTTGGGAAAATAATTGGTTCAGCATTATCAGGGCGGCGTTCACGTAATACACCGATAATTTGTGGAATCACATCGCCTGCTCGGCGAATGACAACAGTATCGCCAATGGCAATATTTAAGCGTTCAATTTCATCGCCATTGTGTAAGGTGGCATTACTTACTGTAACACCTGCAACAAACACTGGTTCTAATTTAGCGACTGGTGTGATTGCACCAGTTCGACCTACTTGGAATTCAACATCATTTAGCACCGTTAATTCTTCTTGAGCGGGGAACTTATAAGCAATCGCCCAACGAGGTGCTTTAGAAATAAATCCTAGCTCATTTTGTAAGGCTACATCATTGATTTTTAATACTGTTCCATCAATGTCATAACCTAGCGAGCTTCGTTTATTTTGAATATCTCGGTAAAAATCTAAAACTTCATTCGTACCATTACATAAACGAATTTCTGGATTCACTGGAATACCGATAGATTTTTAGCCATTGCAAACGAGCATAATGAGTGTTTGGCAGTTCGATGCCTTCAGCAATCCCAATACCATAAGCATTTAATACCAGTGGGCGTTTACTTGTAATATTAGGGATCAGTTGACGCAAGGATCCTGCCGCCGCATTACGAGGGTTGGCAAAGGTCTTTTCACCATGTTCTAGCGCATATTCATTTAAACGCTCAAATCCTGAGTGTGGCATAAAAACTTCGCCTCGCACTTCTAAACGTGCTGGAGGATTGTCTGTTAGAAGTTGTAATGGAATATTACGAATAGTACGGATATTGGCTGTAATATCTTCGCCTGTAGTGCCATCGCCACGAGTGGCAGCTTGGGTGAGAATGCCATTTACATACAAAATACTCACCGCCAAACCATCAAGTTTAGGCTCACAACAGAATGTAAGTGGTTTAGGCAATACGATTAAACGATCTTCAATGCGTTTTACAAAGGCATAGAATTCTTCATCGGAAAAAGGCATTATCTAAAGAGAGCATGGGAATTTCATGACGAATTTGGCTAAACCCAGAAAGTGGTTTTGCACCAACGCGTTGAGTTGGGGAATCTGAAGTAAGAAATTCAGGATGTTCTAGCTCTAACGCTTTTAGCTGATGAAAGAGACGATCATATTCACTATCAGGTACTGTTGGATTATCTAGAACGTGATATTCATATTCATATTGGCGCAAGGTTTTTGCGTAGATTGTCTATTTGAGTTTGAATATTTGTCATAAAAATTCTCGGGGAAAAATAACCGCACTTTTTGTATGTTTAGAGTGAAAATAGACAGGCATAAAGCCTGTCTCAATAAAGATAAAAGTGCGGTAAATTTAAGGTATGCATTTACACGCGAGCAAGATATGTTTGCTCTGCATTTTCATCAAAGATTTCTTGTTCTTCAGTTAGCACGATGCCTTGTAAATCTTCGGCTAATGTATGTGCAGAGCGGATCATCATTCGTAAATTAGCGAGATTATTACCTGGTGATGGCAGTTGCATAAAGAATACAATTCCCATCGTGCTGAAATCGACTAAGTTATAAGCATCGAATGTTCCTGGTTGCTCTAACTTTGCCACGCTAAAGAGAACTGGACTTGCCACACTTAAATCTAAGTGGCGGTGATACATTTCATCCTCACCCAAGATAAACCCTAAGTTTTCAAGTGCTTGTACTAATTTTGCACCATTGAAATTGGTCGCTAGATTTTGGAATAAGATAAAGTTGAATATAGCCAGTTGTTTTGTTTCGGTTTAGCTGTTGTTTCTGCTTTTGGTTCATTAAAAAGATACATTGTAGTCCACTTGATGTTCTTCGTGAGCTAATTCCGCAAGTTGCGCTCTTAATTCTGGTGATGATGAATTAATTCCATCGAAACTAGCATTTTGGCTTTGTTCTTCAATTTGTTCCAATGTCATATTCGCAACGCTATTTGATGTCGGCATATCATATTGTGGTTGAGTCGGCTTTAACGGCTCAGAACGATGATTTCCCATATCATAAATAGGTTGAACATTTGGAATCGAAATCTTAATGTCATCGACGCTTTTTTTCACTTTGTCTATAATCAACAGGTTCTTGAGTTACTGCAGCATTAGGCATGACTTGATGACGGATTGGAGCATTTGCTTGCGCTGTAGTGACGTGAGACAAATTAGCATTTGTTGGTTGTGTTTCTTCTTGCGTATGGGATCTTTGTACATGAGAAGTGCGGTCAAATTTATTGGCTTTATCAAAATATTTTTGATTTCTCACGACGATTTGACCATAATCCGTGCACGATTAAGGCAACAAGTGCCAAAATGCCCACAATAATCAAAATTGTATTTAAATCCATCTTTATTCCTTACGCGTGCTAGTCTCTGCGAGAATGCTATTAATGGCGCTAATCCTACCATATTTCAGTAGGTGAAAAATACTTCAATGCGTGGAATTTTAATGGAAAAGAGCGGTCTGTTTTAGGCGTATTTTTATTGAAAGGAAAGAAAAATGTTGAATCCCCTAATGAATTAAAAATCTGGTTTCCATTATTTTGTAATGGGCTGGCATTACATCACAAAAAAGGTTTTACGTCGGTTTGTTATTATTCCAATTTTGCTCAATACTGTTTTGCTTTTGTGGTTTATTTTGGCTTTTTTTATTAGCCAAATCACCAGTGCGATTGATTGGGATGATGAATTTTATTCCAGACTGGCTGAGTTTTTCTCAGTGTAATTTTTGCTAACACTGTCAGTTTTAATGATTTTATTGCTCTTTTATTTTACCTTTCACCACACTTTCTGGCTTTATTGCCGCACCCATTTTAATGGCTTGCTAGCGGAAAAAGTAGAAAAAAATGCTGACAGGTGAAAATATTAATGATGATAGTCTCGTGGATGTAATGAGGGATGTGCCTCGTATGCTTTGCTCGAGAATGGCAAAAATTACGTTATAGTCTCACCAAAAATTATCGCCTTGTTTTTTTACTGAGTTTTTATTCCTTTTGGTTGGGCAAACCATCGTACCTGTACTTACTTTCTTGTTCACTTGTTGGATGATGGCAATTCAATATTGTGATTATCCTTTTTGATAATCATAAAGTCTCTTTTGATATCATGAAAAATGCGCTTGGCAATCAACGAACTCAAAGTTTAACTTTTTGGTGGATTAGTAACTTGTTGCACGTTTGTGCCTGTGATTAATTTATTAATTATGCCTGTTGCAGTATGTGGTGCGACGGTGATGTGGGTAGAAAATTATCGTAATGGCTTACGCTTTTAATATGAATAGACCTTCCTCCGCTCAAACAGGGCTTGAAGTTCGTTCAGAAAATACAGGGATTGTTAAATAGCTTGCGGTTATAAAATAGATCAAATAACTATTTTTTTAATCAAAAAGTGCGGTGCTATAAATAAACTAACACTAACGAAGTCCAACAAAAGGGAAATATTATGACAATTTATGCAGACAATTCTTATTCTATCGGAAATACGCCACTTGTGCGTTTAAAACACTTTGGCCATAACGGCAATGTGGTTGTGAAAAATTGAAGGTCGTAATCCAAGCTACAGCGTAAAATGCCGCATTGGAGCGAATATGGTGTGGCAAGCAGAAAAAGATGGCACGCTCACGAAAGGAAAAGAAATTGTAGATGCAACGAGCGGTAATACAGGTATCGCTTTTGGCCTATGTTGCAGCCGCTAGAGGTTATAAAAATCACGCTCACCATGCCAGAAACAATGAGTCTTGAAAGAAAACGTTTATTGCGTGGATTGGGCGTGAATTTAGTGCTTACCGAAGGCGCAAAAAGGAATGAAAGGCGCGATTGCGAAAGCGGAAGAAATTGTTGCTTCTGATCCAAAGCCGCTATGTCATGCTTAAACAGTTTGAAAATCCAGCCAACCCACAAATTCATCGAGAAACAACAGGCCCTGAAATTTGGAAAGATACGGATGGTAAAAGTCGATGTTGTTGTTGCATGGCGTAGGAACAGGTGGCACGATTACGGGGGATTTCTCGCTCGATTAAATTAGATTTTGGTAAACAAATCACTTCTGTTGCGGTTGAGCCAGTGGAATCTCCCGTCATTACTCAAACTTTAGCGGGTGAAGAAGCAAAACCAGGCCCACACAAAAATTCAAGGCATCGGTGCTGGTTTTATTCCTAAAAATTTAGATTTATCTATTATTGATCGCGTAGAAACTGTTGATAGCGATACCGCACTTGCCACAGCTCGTCGCCTAATGGCGGAAGAAGGCATTCTTGCAGGTATTTCATCTGGTGCAGCTGTCGCAGCTGCAGATCGTTTAGCTAAATTACCAGAATTTGCTGATAAACTCATTGTCGTTATTTTGCCTTCGGCTTCAGAGCGCTATTTAAGCACAGCATTGTTTGAAGGGATTGAGGGATAAACAAAAAAGAACAAAGTGCGGTGAATTTTCACCGCATTGTTGTATTTGGCATATCTGAAATCAAAAAAGCCTAGCGTTTGCTAGGCTTCTTCAATATTGATTATTTTGCGCAGTTGCAGTGTGCTGTTTTTGTTCAAAACGTTCTGCAACGAAATCCCAGTTTACCACGTTCCAGAATTCTTTAATGTAGTCTGGACGACGGTTTTGGAATTTTAAGTAGTAAGCGTGTTCCCAAACGTCTAAACCTAAAAGTGGGAAACCTTCACAACCTGCCACTCTTTACCCATTAATGGGTTATCTTGGTTTGCTGTTGATACTACTGCCAATTTACCTTCATCAGTTAATACTAACCACGCCCAACCTGAACCGAAACGAGTTGCTGCCGCTTTTTCAAATTCTGCTTTAAATGCATCTACAGAACCGAAATCACGTTCGATAGCATCTTTTAATGCGCCCCTGTAAGGTTGTACCTTTTTCAAACCTTTTCCAGAAATAAAGCTGTGGTTGGCATGACCGCCTGCGTTATTGCGTAATACGCCACGTTTTTCTGCAGGGATTTTGTCAAGGTTAGAAACTAATTGACCTGGGCACATTTCCACTAATTCAGCGGGTAAACCTTCTAATGCAGCGTTTGCATTGTTTACATAAGCTTGGTGGTGTTTGCTGTGGTGGATTTCCATTGTTTGCGCATCGAAATGTGGTTCTAGTGCATCGTAGGCGTAGCCTAATTCAGGTAGAGTGTAAGCCATAATTTATTCCTTCTATGTAATAAAGACAAATTTCGTTGAGGGTTTTTGGTCTATAACCAAAAAGTGAGCAAATAATAGCAAAAAATTTTTGATTTAGATCATTAAATGTTTTTCCTTTTACATTAATAGACGAATTTATTAAACCTTGTTTTAAATCAATAAACCTATCGATCTACTACCTAAAGAGTTATCTGTTTTCGGGGCTAAAATCTCGTCAAATATTTCTCTTGTGATAGAATACCGCCACTTTTTATTTTCCCTTTGCAATTATGTTTGAACCACACAAGTTATCTCTGCAAAATTTATCCTGCCAACGTGGTGAGCGCGTACTTTTTCGTGCTTTGACTTGTGATTTTAATAGCGGTGATTTTGTTCAAAATTGAAGGGCATAACGGCATAGGTAAAACCAGTTTATTACGTATTCTTGCGGGTTTAGCCCAACCTTTAGAAGGCGAAGTGCGGTGGGATTCTGAAGCAATTTCTAAACAACGTGAACAGTATCATCAGAATTTGCTTTATTTAGGTCATCTTTCGGGCGTAAAACCAGAATTAACTGCATGGGAAAAATTTGCAGTTTTATCAACGAATTAGTCAAGCTGAACAAAAATACTGATATTTTGTGGGATTTGCTTGAGAAAGTGGGATTGTTAGGCCGTGAAGATTTGCCTGCCGCACAACTTTCTGCTGGGCAACAAAAACGTATCGCATTAGGGTCGTTTATGGCTATCTCAAGCACCCTTTATGGATTTTAGATGAGCCGTTTACTGCGATTGATAAAAAAAGGCGTGGAAATTCTAACCGCACTTTTTTTGATGAGCATGCTCAAACGAGGTGGTATCGTATTGTTAACCAGCCACCAAGAAGTGCCAAGTTCTCATCTGCAAAAAAATTGAATTTAGCGGCTTATAAAGCGGAATAACTTAATGATTTTTAGAAATAATTAAACGAGAACTTCAAATTGCGATGCGCAAAAATGCGGAAATTTTAAATCCGCTATGGTTCTTTTGCTTGTGATTACTTTGTTTCCGCTTGTTATTGGACCGGATCCTAAATTACTTTCTCGTATCGCACCGGTATTGCATGGGTAGCCGCATTACTTTCAGCATTGCTTTTCTTTTTGAACGTTTGTTTCGTGATGATTTTTATTGATGGTTCTCTTGAACAATTAATGTTAACCGCACAGCCTTTGCCGATGACGGCTCTGGCTAAAGTCGTTGCACATTGGTTGCTCACCGGTTTACCGCTTATTTTGCTATCACCGATTGCTGCTTTATTGCTTTCTCTTGAGGTCAATATTTGGTGGGCATTGGTTTTGACATTGTTACTGGGCACTCCTGTATTGAGTTGTATCGGTGCAATTGGCGTGGCTTTAACGGTGGGATTGCGAAAAAGGTGGCGTGTTGTTGAGTTTGCTTGTTGTTCCGTTGTTTATTCCAGTTTTAATTTTTGCATCATCAATATTAGAGGCAGCTGGATTAAATGTACCTTATGGGGGACAATTGGCGATTTTAGGTGCCATGATGGTTGGCGCATTAACGCTTTCGCCTTTTGCCATCGCTGCGGCACTACGAATTAGTTTGGATAATTAATTTCATTCTACCGTATAAAAAGTGCGGTGGTTTTTTTCTCTTTAATTTTTAAGGATTTTTTTATGTGGAAGTGGTTACATCCTTATGCAAAACCAGAAACTCAATATCGTATTTGCGGTAAATTGAGTCCGTTATTTGCATTTTTAACGCTTATTTTTACTCGGTGTTGGCATTGTATGGGGGTTAGCGTTCGCACCCGCAGATTATCAACAAGGGTAATAGTTTCCGAATTATGTATGTGCATGTGCCGACAGCGATTTGGTCAATGGGTGTGTACGGTTCAATGGCGATTGCTGCTGTGGTTGCCCTTGTATGGCAAATTCAGCAAGCCCACCTCGCAATGATTGCAATGGCGCCAATTGGTGCATTGTTTACTTTCTTATCGCTTGTTACAGGGCGCAATTTGGGGTAAAACCAATGTGGGGCACTTGGTGGGTGTGGGATGCTCGCTTAACTGCAGAATTGATTTTATTCTTTCTTTATCTTGGGATTTTAGCGCTTTATTCTGCTTTTTCAGATCGTAACGTAGGGAGCAAAAAGCGGCTGGGATTTTTATGCATTACAACGGTCGTGATTTTTACCGATAATTCATTTTTTCTGTGGAATGGTGGAACACGCTACATCAAGGTGCGAGTATCACGAAACTGGAAAAACCATCCATTGCAATTCCAATGTTGGTTCCATTAATTTTGTGTATCTTCGGTTTTTAACCTTGTATATTTGGCTTTACTTTAGTGCGTTATCGCGTGGAATTATTGAAAGAAGATGCGAAACGTCCTTGGGTTAAAGCATTGGCTCAAACACTGAAATAAAGTGCGGTTAGTTTTTTTAGCGATTTTTTTATAAGGAATATTTTATGTTTTTTTCCAAACCTGGAGTGATTTTTAATATGGGTGGCTACGGTTTTTAGCGTATGGTTATCCTATGCAGTAAGTTTAGTGGCAGTTATTGCCTTAATTGTTCAAAGTGTAAAACAACGCAAGACAGTCTTACAAAATGTATTGCGTGAGCAACAACGCGAAGAACGTTTACAACAAGCAAATAAAGGGAACACACTATGAATCCAAGACGTAAATCCAGATTTAAATTAGTTATTTTTGTTGTGCTCGGCATTGCTATTGCAAGTGGATTGATGCTGTATGCGTTACGTCAAAAATATCGACTTGTTTTTATACGCCATCTGAAGTGATCCAAGGTAAGGATAATAACCCGAATCAAAAACCAGAAGTAGGGGCAACGTATTCGTGTTGGCGGTATGGTGGTTGAAGGCACAGTAGTGCGTGATCCAAAAAGCTTAAAAGTGCGGTTCGATTTAAATGATATTGGTCCTGCGATCACTGTTGAATATGAAGGAATTTTTGCCGGATCTTTTCCGTGAAGGACAAGGTATTGTGGCTCAAGGGGTATTAACTCAGCCAACCGTTTTAACTGCGACAGAAGTATTGGCTAAACACGATGAAAATTATGTGCCACCAGAATTAGGGTGAAAAATGCAAAAAGTGCATAAAACCAATGGGGTATCGGTGATGCAGATTTAAAAGGCGAAAGCACACGTGATCGTCAAGAAAAAGAAGGCGCAAAATGATTGCTGAATTAGGAAATTATGCGCTGGCTTTAAGTTTAGCTGTATCGCTTATGCTGGCGATTTTCCCTTTGTGGGGGCAGAAAAGGGCAATGCACAATTAATGGCATTAGCTCGCCCAATGACTTATGGTTTATTTGTAAGTTTAAGTATCGCTTTTGCTGCATTATTTTATTTATTTGCAGTAAATGATTTTAGTGTGCAGTATGTGGTGAATAACTCTAATACGGCTTTACCTATTTATTATCGTTTGTCTGCCGTATGGGGTTCTCACGAAGGTTCTTTATTACTGTGGATTTGGTTACTGGCTGTTTGGTCATCTGCCGTTGCTTTATTGAGTAAACATTTACCCTCAAGAAGCGGTTGCTCGCGTGCTTTGGTATTATGGGGATTATTAGCGTAGGTTTTGTATTGTTCGTCTTGTTCACTTCAAATCCTTTTACTCGTACTTTCCCGGATTTCCCAGTGGACGGAAAAAGAGCTCAATCCAATGTTGCAAGATGTAGGCTTGATTTTCCATCCGCCATTGCTTTATATGGGCTATGTTGGTTTTTTTCTGTGGCATTTGCGTTTGCGATTGCATCCTTAATGACTGGAAAATTAGATTCAGCTTGGGCTCGTTGGTCACGTCCTTGGACACTTGCTGCTTGGGTGTTTTTTTAACTTTAGGTATCGTTCTCGGTTCTTGGTGGGCTTATTATGAGCTTGGCTGGGGGCTGGTGGTTCTGGGATCCTGTGGAAAACTCCTCGTTTATGCCTTGGCTTTGCTGGTACAGCATTGATTCACTCCCTTTCTGTGACAGAAAAAACGTGGTTCTTTCAAAAGCTTGGACGGTATTACTTGCGATTTTAGCCTTTTCACTTTGTCTGCTCGGCACGTTCTTAGTTCGTTCTGGTATCTTAGTTTCAGTTCACGCATTTGCATCGGATCCAACTCGTGGTTTGTATATTTTGGCTTACCTCGTTGTGGTGATTGGTGGTTCGCTAGCGCTCTATGCGTATAAAGGCAGTCAAATTCGCTCTCGTGATAATGCAGAACGCTATTCACGTGAAAGTATGTTGTTATTAAATAATATCTTATTAATGACCGCACTTTGCGTTGTATTCTTAGGGACGTTGTTACCACTCGTTCACAAACAACTTGGTTTAGGTTCTATTTCTATTGGTGCGCCATTCTTTGATCAAATGTTCTTAATTATTATGACACCATTTGCATTATTGCTTGGTATTGGACCTTTGGTGAAATGGCGTAGAGACCAATTTTTCTGCAATTCGTACGCCTGTTGTTATTAGCGTATTTGTTATGGTGATTGCAGGTTTTGCGTTACCTTACTTCTTGCAAGATAAAATTACCGTGAGTTCGGTGCTTGGTTCAATGATGACCGTGATTATCGCTTTGCTTGCGCTTTATGAATTGCAAACAACGAGCGACGCACCGTGAACCATTCTTTGTGGGTGTACGCAAACTATCTCGTTCTCATTGGGGAATGATGTTAGCTCACTTAGGTGTAGCAATGACCGTATGGGGAATTGCATTTAGCCAAAAACTTTAGCGTAGAACGTGATGTTAGAATGAAAGTCGGCGAGAGCGCACAAATTGGTCGTTACGATTTTTAAATTTTGCCGGAGTGACGGATGAGAATGGTCCAAACTATATTGGTGGAAAAAGCTCAAATTGATATTTCGAAAAGATGGGCAACCAGAGGCAAGTTTATTTGCAGAAAAAAACGTTTTTACACAGTAAGTCGGATGTCTATGACGGAAGCCGCGATTGCTGGTGGTTTAACTCGTGACCTTTATGGCACTTGGTGAAAAAAACTTGAGGATAATTCTTGGGCATTACGCTTATATTACAAGCCATTTATTCGCTGGATTTGGATTGGTGGCTTGTTTATGGCGTTAGGTGGATTGTTGTGTATGTTCGATCGACGCTATCGATTTAACGCTTTATTGAAAAATAATATGACGGCGCATCTTGATTAAGGTGTGCCTTTAACTTTTAATTAGCTTGCGTGAATAATGCGAGCTTTCAGGAAAGCCAACTTTGGTTTTTTATATTTAAAGTGCGGTAAAAATGAAAAAATTACTCATTCCTCTTATTCTCTTTTTATTGACAATAATTGCATTTTTAGTGCCATTAAAAACGCAGAGGCGCAAGGTGAAGATATTAAAAGCATTAGAGTCTGCTTTGATTGGAAAGCCCATGCCAGCAAAACAATTTTACGGAGTTGTTTGAAAATAAAGCTTATACGAACAAATTGTTTCAACAAGGCAAGCCAGTTTTTGCTTAATGTATGGGCGACTTGGTGTCCCGACTTGTTATGCAGAACATCAATATTTAAATAAACTTGCTAAAGATGGTGTGCGAATTATCGGTTTAGATTATAAAGATGAATCACCTAAAAGCAATGAAGTGGTTAAAAGATCTTGGTAATCCTTATCAAGTTGTTTTAAAAGATGAAAAAAAGGTTCTTTCGGTTTGGATTTAGGGGTATATGGTGCGCCAGAAACGTTCATTGTAGATGGAAAAGGCGGGATTCATTATCGTTATGCTGGAGATGTAAACGAGAAAAGTTTGGACTCAGATTTTAAAAACCAATTTATGACAAACTTTCGAGCAACAATAATGAAAAAATATGGCTATTTTTGACTGCACTTTTGTTTAGCTCAGTGGCATTTTTCAGCCATTGATGCACTTAATTTTAGTTCTCCACAGCAAGAGAGTGATTACCACCAATTAACACAATCTTTGCGTTGCCCTCAATGTCAAAAATAACAATATTGCGGATTCCAACGCAACTATCGCTGTGGATATGCGTGGCAAAGTATTTGAGCTTTTACAAGAAGGCAAATCGAAAAAAATGACGTAGTGGATTATATGGTGGCGCGTTACGGCAATTTTGTAACTTACGATCCACCCTATGACAGCGAGTACATTAGTGCTATGGATTGCGCCCATTATTGCTTGTGTTGTTAGGCGTGGTATTTTTATTAAGACGTAAACCAAAAAGCTCAAAGTGCGGTGAAATCCCAGAGATGTTTTAACTGATGAAGATAATGCGCGTTTGGCAGAATTATTAAACAAGGATAAATAGATGAATTTTGCATTAATTTTTTTATATTAAGCACTTTTAGTTGTGGCGTTAATTTGTTTTTATCCTTTATTGCGTCAATTCAAAGCGAAACATGGGCAAAAACGTGATGATTTAAATAAAGGCGTTATATTTCTCACGCTTGGAAGAAATTGAACAAGATAATTCCCAAGGTTTAGTTGAAAATGTTGAGCAACTCAAACAAGAATTACAGAAAAACCTTACTTGATGATGTGCCGAGCAAGGTTCAAGAGAATGTGGATTATTCTGGCAAATCTTATGGAAAAAGTGTGGTTTGTGTCTGGCGTGTTGGCGCTAGGAATTATCGCGGGCTCTTCTTATTTTATGGTTGGTTCTTGGCAAGCTGAATCGATGTTAGAGCAAACTTATGCGAAATTGCCCTATTTCTTTGAACGAATGAAAGATGAAGATAAAAAAATCCATTTTCTGATGCAGAAATGCAGCAATTTTCTACCGCACTTCGAATTGATTTGCAGAAAAAATCCAACTGATGCAAAAATGGTGGATGCTTGGTCAAATTGGGATGAATTTAGGTGATGCATCGTTTGGCATTCTGATAGCTATCAAAAAGGCTAACAAACTTGAACCAGATAATGTGCAATATAAATTAGGCTATGCTCGTGTATTGATGTTCTCTGAAGATGCGACTGATAAACTTAAAGGTGGCGATTTATTGCGTGAAGTGATTCGTCAAGATCACACTAACATTGAAGCATTGAGTTTACTCGCATTCCGTTATTTTGAAACGGAAGACTATAAAATGGCGGCAGTGACTTGAGCGATGATGCTACGCTTTAATGCCGAAAGATGATGAGCGTGTTCCATTAATTGAAAAAGTATTCGTGCCGCACGTGATGCTTTAGAAACTCAAAAACGAAGAAAAAATCAAAAAGTATTACGCCTGAAAAAAATAACCTAGTAGTTTATACTCCTTTTTGATATAGTGAGGCAATGTTATTAACTGATAAGTTGTAGTTAGTATTTTATGTAGAAATATCACTTTAAAGAAAATGTTAAGGCAAAATTTGGAAATGAATTATAAAAATTACTATTTTCTTTTATTCTGTTGCATGCTGGTTAGCTTGTTTATACCACGCTTGTCAATTGCTGAAGGCAAATGTCTAATTCAGTGACTTATGTGGATGAAACAGATAAAAAAAGCCTTTTAGTTCAGATGTCTCTGATAATGATGTTCGACATCTTGCTCAAAGTATTGAATTGAAAAGGTTTATAAAATTGATGAAATGAGCTCATCAGAGAGTATTTATGAATCTCCAGCAGGAATTTGTCGAGGGCTTTAAAATTAAAAGAGGTGTGGATTACACAAATTCAACTCACAATTATCTTTCCCAAAGTAATAGAAGTGAATATTACGGTGGAGTAACTGGAGCGACAATTTATAGTCAGAAAAGGATCCTCTGAAATGTAAGTTATGTGCCATGTTTACTCAATTACAGACAAAAACTTGTCTAAACGCATTCAGTTACAAGAAAATAAGACATTAAAAGGAAAAAAGCAGTTAATCATGTTTCCGAAGGCAGAGCAGTATTAACTGACGTAATTTGTAAATAGGATGGACTAAATGAGAAAAATAGTTTTTGTTAGTTGTGCAATTTTAGGTTTAGCTGCATGTTCATCTCAACCAGAACAAACTGGTGGTGTTTATGATATGAAGGCTGTGCAAGAGTATAATGCTCGTGTAACAAGTGGTAATACGGTTACTCAGGCACAGAAAGATAGAGTTGCAAGTCAAGTTGATACTAACTTAAAATTGAATGCGAGTGATAATAAGGTTAAAACTCGAGTGAGAAGTTCGCTACCAGTTATCCCTGTAGTTCCAAGTGTTGGGTATCATTATAATTACCATCATTTTTGATAGAAAAACTAAAGCCTTGATAATTCAGCAACGACAAAAAGGTTGGATTGTTAAATCAAGGCTAAGTTATGTGAGCCATAGGGCTTAGTTCTCTTAGTTTAAATTGAATACGCTCATGATTGTAATAATGAATGTACTTATGAATCGTTTTTCGAGTTGCTCAAAAGCATCAAATTATTTTCTATCGTAAACCCCATTTTTACCATCCAAAGAAGCTATTTATCATCTTATTATCTCAGACAATTTCTTTTTCTTGACATACTTTTCAAATACTATTTTTTCAACAGGATTTCTTGATAACTTCTATTTGATATTGCAACCCTTGGGCAAAAATGTAAAATAGGGTTTTGCCCTCAAGCCTTGCTACCATTTTCTACATATTTAAATTCACTTAGGTCTATAACCCACCTTTCATTAGTTCAACTCAGTCAGAATTTGTACGATTTATTGATTATATGGTCGATGATTTAGTTAAATTCTCACTATCAAAACTCTATGAGTTATTCAGTTTAGAGCAGTTTTAAACTCACTTTAAAACAATTAGTTAAGAGGAATTTAAGTTAGTTATCTAGGATAGCTCAAAATTGTTTAATCCGGTCTCTCAAGATTGTGTCAGTAAAATGAAAATATTTCTTTGTGAGAAAAGGGATTTTTACTGTGTCGAAGATAAAAATCGATCACTTGTTGTTTTGACTGATTGGGTATATTTAATCATATCTGCACCTTAATCAGTTAGTTGTTTTCGTCCAACTTTTGGGGTGCAGATTATAAGGATTTATTCTTTCAATTAAAAGATATTAACTTAACAACGCCTGCAGCTGCGATCACAACAGACACAGCTTTTTCTTCTGTTTGTTTCATTGTTGTTTCATTTGAATTTCTTGTTGAGTGCGGTTTACAATCACGCCCTGCAACCATCCCTGCACGCAAACCTAATACGCTACACATGGTAAACAATGTTGATGATTCCATTTCGTAGTTCATCACATTCAAATCTTGCCATTGTTTAAGCAGACCTTGGTAATCACGATATACTTTACCGCTATAGGTATCATAACGTTCTTGGCCTGGATAGAATGTATCAGATGATGCTGTTACGCCTACATAAGGCTCGATACCCTTTTTGCTTTCGCTGCATTATAAAGTGCGGTTGTACATTCAAAGTTTGCCACAGCTGGATATTCTAATGGTGCGAAATGACGGCTTGCACCATCTAAGCGAACAGAAGCGGTTGTGATAAGAACATCACCTACATTAATATGTGGTTGAATTGCGCCCGTTGTACCAATACGCAAGAAAGTGCGAACGCCAAGTTGAGCAAGTTCTTCCACACAAATTGATGTTGATGGCCCACCAATACCCGTAGAACATACAACAACAGGTTGTCCATTGAGGTAGCCTAACCATGAAGTAAATTCACGCGTGCTAGCCAGAAACTCTGGATTATCAAGTTGTTTAGCAATACGCTCACTACGCGCAGGATCGCCAGGAACAATAGCGAGTGTTGCCCCTTTCAATTGGGATTTTGTGAGGTTTAGGGTGGAATACGTCTGACATAATAAATCTCCTTATTGCCATTTAACGTGATGATTTCACCCTGAGGTGAAATCAGATTTTTGAATAAATAAAAAGCACGCAAGTATTTTCGAAAAATACAACTTTATCTCTTAAAGCGCGCCCATAATGCCTCTCATAATTTGCTTGGTAATTTGATTTCGGAATATTTCGCCCTACAGACTGTGCAACACTATTTACTATTTGCTCAGTTGGCGATAATTTTTCACCGCGCTTTTGCGTACCAAAAATCATTCGGCTCAAAACTACCTAAGAAGCCGTTTTTCTTCTTCCGCTTGGGCTTGCTCTGCTTGTTTTTGTTGTACCGCAGCTAAATCCGCTTGAGCAGTTAATACTTCAAAGGCAGATTCATTATCTACATATTCTTTATAATACGCATAAAGATCATCATCTTTCACCCAAGCATTACGTTCGTCTGTCGTTAATGGTGAAAGCTGACTTTTTGGCGGATAGATATAGGCAACCTCAACTGGCGTAGGCATGCCTTTTTCATCTAAAAAATGATACCAATGCTTGGCCCACTCCAAGGGTTGAAATAGTCTCAACGACATTCACTGAAGGGTTTTGCTCGGAAAGTTTCTGCAGCCGATTTTACGGTTTTTGATCGCGCGGAGTAAATGCACGAAGAGCGTGTTGAACACGATTACCTAACTGGCCTAATACTGTATCTGGCAAATCTAGTGGGTTTTGCGTGACAAAATAGATTCCCACACCTTTAGAACGAATCAAACGCACAACTTGTTCTACTTTTTCCACTAGTACGCTCGGTGCACCATCAAACAATAGTGTGCCTCATCAAAAACATCACAAATTTAGGTTTATCAGGATCCCTACTCTGGCAGTTGTTCAAAGAGTTCTGCCATCAACCATAATAGAAATGCACTATACATTCTTGGGGAATTAATCAATTTTTCAGAATTGAGGACATTCAATCACCCCTCGCCCATCGCGAGTTTGCATCCAATCATCTAGATTCAATGCGGGCTCACCAAATAAATTTGTGGCACCTTCATTTTTCAAGTGTCAGCAATGCCTGTTGATTGCACCAACACTTGCGGTCGAAACATTGCCATACTCAACTTGGAAGGTTTTCGCATTCTCTGCAACATATTTCAGAATTGCACGAAGATCTTTTAAATCAATGAGCAATAAACCTTTATCATCTGCCACACGAAATACGAGGGTTTAATAATCCTTCTTGCGTCGCATTTAGATTCAATAAAACGAGAAAGCAACAACGGGCCCATTTCAGAAATGGTTGTTCGAAGGGGAATGCCCGTTTGACCAAAAACATCCCAAAAAGAGACAGGATAGCCATTGAGATAACTTTCATCGCCTAACTTGAACTTCTCAATTCGTTCTGCAATTTTGCCCTGAAATTGACCGCTCTTTACTAAGCCAGAAAGATCGCCTTTCACGTCCACTAAAAATACCGCTACTCCCATCATCACTGAAGGCTTCTGCCATTTTACGTAATGTAACAGTTTTACCCGTACCTGTTGCGCCAGCAATAAGGCCATGTCGGTTAGCCATTTTGGCTGTGATGCCTAGGATTTTACCTTGTTCTGTGCAAGAGAGATCGTATTGCATAAATGAATATCCTTTTTGTTTTTGTTGTAACGAATAATAAGTAAAAAGAAGTGCAGTCAAAAAGTTAAACGTTTTCGGTTATAATTCCACGAAAATTTTTTTCTAGAACAATAAAAAGCAAAAATGGATGCAAAAATTTTAGTCATAAAAAGTGGGACAAGTTCAAACCCTAACCTTTTTCAGATGGAAGCACATACGAAAGCGCAATTCGTAAGAAAACCGTACCATCGGTAAAAATTCATTCTCTTGGTGCAGAAGGAAACGATGTGGGTTTAAAAACATCATGGTGGTGTGAGATAAATCTCTCTTTTTATGTCGGCAGATTCTTTTAATGAATTAAATGCTTTATTAAATAAAAATTTTTTCTTACATGGAAACCGCCACTTACGGAGAAAAATTTTGTCGTGTCAGGCTTGAATGAAGACAATGTCTGTATTGGTGATCGCTATCAAATTGGCTCAACCATTTTAGAAGTATCTCAGCCACGTAAACCTTGTGAGCGTTTATCCAAAAATACGGAAAAACGAAGAGACTCAGCGATATTGTTTATCAAACTGGGCTCAGTGGATGGTATGTTCGCGTCATTGAAACGGGAGAAATTAGACAAGGTGATGAACTAAAAATTGCTCACCTCGTCCCTATCCGCGTAACAATTCGCCATTTAAATCGCTTGTTATCCGCACCCGAAAAATGAAGCTGAACTAGAAGTAGCATTAGATATTGAAGTATTAGCTGAAGCCTTTAAACGCTCAATTCGATCGCAAGTATCGAAATTCAAACAATAGAGATAAATATGTCAGAAATTTCAACCGTACTTTCAGAAGACTGTCCATGTCAATCTGGTCATCATTACGCAGATTGTTGTGGAAAAATTTCATTTGAGACAAGCGTTTCCCGAAACGGCAGAACAAACTCATGCGTTCACGTTATACGGCTTATGTTTTTAAAAAATATACCTTATATTGTTGCAACAACTGTGCCAAAGCCAACAAACTTTATTAGAGACTCATCTATTGCAAGAATGGGCTGACAACACGGCATGGCTAGGATTAGAAATCCTAAAAACAGAAAACCTCACAAAAACTCAAAGTGCGGTGGAATTTAAAGCTATTTTTCAAGGCGAAGGGGAAGAACTAACTCCATCAAGAGCGGTCAATTTTTGTGAAAATTGAAAACCGTTGGTATTTTGTGGATCCGACCGTATCCTTGCCTACAATGAAACAACCTTGTGTATGTGGTTCTGGTAAAAATTTAAACATTGCTGTGGGGATTTTTATGATTTCATTGAAAACAATTTAGCCAGCTCTTTTTGGGAAAACGTTTTTCAGAAAATAAACTCAACCAAGCTGCTGGTGCGCTAACTTACAGCACGATGCTTGCTATCGTGCCAATGGTAATGCGGTAATTTTCTCTATATTCTCTGCCTTTCCTGTATTCAATGAAGTCACAGGAGGGAATTGAAAAGAAATGATTTTCACCAATTTTTGCGCCATCAGCGAGTGATATGGTGGGCGAATATCGATCAATTCATATCAAACTCAAAGAAAAATGAGTGCGGTGGGAATTGTGAGGTTTAATTACCGTCGCCTTGATGCTAATTAATAATATCGACCGAACTCTCAACAGCATTTGGCATGATACAAGTATTCGCCCTATTTTTACCTCTTTCGCGATTTACTGGATGATTCTGACTTTTGGACCTCTCGTTATAGGTATAAGTATAGGGATTAGCTCTTATATAAAAAGTGATGTTCGAACAATCAGAAACACTTTCACTCGGCTTAAAACTGCTAAGTTTACTCCCATTCTTTTTCACATGGTTTATTTTTCTACATTGATTTATACCATCGTGCCAAATAAGAAAGTAGATATCAGATATTCTGCTTGTGGTGCGCTTATTGCTGCTATTTTCTTTTACACTAGGTAAAACAAGCCTTTACTCGGTACATCACCACATTCCCTTCTTATCAACTAATCTATGGCGCAATGGCAACATTGCCGATTGTCGCTATTGTGGATTCAGATTAGCTGGCTAGTTGTGTTGGTCAGGGGCACAATTATCTGAAGTATTAGGCGAGTTAAAAGAATAAAAATGGAAAGACCGATTTATCAACATCGGTCTTTTTATTTAACTATTTTGCAATCTTTAAGGTTTGATAGAGGTAATGACGATAGTCATTCTAAATACAGGATTAGAAGAATCTTCCAATTTTTCCGTTACTTGGTTTACATTGCCATATTCGCTTTCATAAATTCATCTTCTGCTGATAATCCAGCTACATTCATCAAGACGCATCCGGCAAAAGCGAGATCTAAAAATATTGTTCTTGCTTAAATTGATTCGCACAATTACTTCTTACAACAAATTGGGTTACATAATCGGGCTGAGCATAATCCCCTTTTCTTCGGAGGGATAACATTATCAAATGCCACTTGATGATCACCGAAAATAACTCTAGAACAAAAAGGCTTTTACGTTCATGTAAATAGTTATTCATTCCTTCAATCGCATCATTCAATGCGACAATACGTTGAGTATAGTCATTCAATGCTGAAATACTTTTAGCCCCTAAATTAGGCATTTGAAGATTAAATGTATTTTCCATGCCCAATTCATATGGACCATGTTCTCGCATAGTCAACACATAAACAAACATCGGCTGATCTACATTTTCTAACGCAGGGATGCTGCTTTTCCAAAATCATTCGGGTGTACTGCATCATTTCTTCACTACTAATATCCCAAAGATTTTTACTAATAGGGGCAGGATAACCAAGATCTTGCGGCTGTAACATCAAATCAAACCCGAAATGATCATAAGCGGATTTTCGCATTGTAATTACCTTTTGTAAAAAGGCGACAAGGCAACACAAAAATATCCTTGTGCTTTTTAGATTTTTCACTAAACCTGATTGCAAGTGCGGTACAACAGAATAAAAACGCCACTTGCTAACGCGCCAAAAATCGGTCGAAGGCACCCGGCTAAAAAGCAAATTCTGATTTCCACGTTGCGCCAGCAAAAGTATGTACACAGCAACGGCGAAACAAATACCGTATCATTTTGGGGGTTCAAACATGGAAAGCGGTGGAATAGATTGCTGACTAAAAAGCAAATTGATGAGGGTTCAGCGTGGATTCCATTAATGTCACAAAGCAATATCGGGTTTTGTTTCAGGTACGTTGTTTGTATCAGATGAAAGTGCGGTCATTTTTCAATAAAATTTTGGCTATTGCCATCAAAATTAGAGCACCTTGATACCACGGCAAGACATTGGTAAATTCAAAAACACATCGCGACCATCATCGGGCAAAGAATCTAACCACACTTGCACCGCGCTTGGCTTTTTAGAATAATGCCACATCAAGCTAAAGCTAACGATAAACAATAACGCCCCAATGCTGTTACCTAATAGCCCTAAAGACTCGACATCATTAAAACCAAAAATTGCATAACCTAATAACGCAATTAGCCCAATAACGCCAAACAATGCACCTTTATAATGAATTAAGGTTTCCCAATTTCCTAATCCACCACAAGAAAGAAATCTGAAATTAACAAAGGCTGTTTGTAATAATGAATTTTTAAACGGTGAAATAACATCAGCACTACAAAAAGCACAGATGAAAAATTTAAAGCACGTTGCCATTGGCCAGAAACCATAAGCATGCCGCCAAATAAAAAAGTAAAAAGCGTAATAGCAAAGAAATAAGTCCAACGATAATGGGAGTTTACGATAAAAATCACTGCCGCAATCGTGAATAAAAGCTAAGAAAATATAAGCAATCATGAATTTTTCCTATGATGCATAACAGACTAAAATGAGGACATGACAATGTCTCGCGCACTTTATCACGTAAACGTAATAGATTGAACAGGGAAAAAGAAAAATTATTTGGATAATTTGAAAAATAAAGTGGTGAGCGATACGGTCTCGAACCAGTGACCCCCTCCTTGTAAGGGAGGTGCTCTCCCAACTGAGCTAATCGCCCGATAATATTAAGGTAAACCCTAAATTTTCAGTTTATTTAAACACTTTTAAGTGGTGGGCGATACCGGTCTCGAACCAGTGACCCCCTCCTTGTGAGGGAGGTGCTCTCCCAACTGAGCTAATCGCCCACTAGAAGAGAGTTTAAGATAAAGGAAAGCTTTTGAGCGGAAAGGACACTTTTAGAAAAAGTGGTGGGCGATACCGGTCTCGAACCAGTGACCCCCTCCTTGTAAGGGGAGGTGCTCTCCCCAACTGAGCTAATCGCCCGCTAGGTCAAACTTAGTAACACTAAGAAACACTGAGAAGTGGTGGGCGATACCGGTCTCGAACCAGTGACCCCTCCTTGTAAGGAGGTGCTCTCCCCAACTAGAGCTAATCGCCCTTAATGTTGTGGGTTGGCATTATAGGGAGAATGCATTTTTCAGTCAATACCTTTTTATTAAATTTTGTTTAATTGTCGTAAAAATAAGCATAAAAATCCGCTTTTTATTTAGAAGTCAAACAAGTCGTAGTAGAATAACGACTAATATTTTTATGAAGATAGGTTATAAAAATGAAACTAGATGCTCCTTTTAATTTGAGATCAAAATGTAAAAAGTGCGTACTCGTTTTGCTCCTAGCTACAGGTTATTTATATGTAGGTGGCGCACGTACTGCACTTATTCTTGGTTATACGCAAAACATAATAACGGCGAATTTTGTATTACGAATTGAAGACACTGATTTAGAGCGTTCAACACCAGAAGCAACGGCTGCCATTATTGAAGGCATGGAATGGTTAAATCTTCCGTGGGAGCATGGTCCTTATTACCAAACTAAACGCTTTGATCGTTACAACCAAGTAATTGATGAAATGATTGAGCAAGGCTTAGTATATCGTTGTTATTGTACTAAAGATCGCTTAGAAGAACTTCGTCATACTCAAGAACAAAATAAAGAAAAACCACGTTATGACCGTCACCGCTTACACGATCACAACCATTCACCTGATGAACCCCTACGTTGTACGTTTTTAAAAATCCAACTGAAGGCTCAGTAGTATTTGATGATGCAGTGCGTGGCCGTATTGAAATCAGCAACAGTGAGCTTGATGATCTAATTATTCGTCGCACAGACGGTTCACCAACTTATAACTTCTGCGTAGTCGTGGATGACTGGGACATGGGCATCACTCATGTAGTACGTGGCGAAGATCATATCAACAACACGCCACGTCAAATTAACATTTTAAAAAGCAATTGGTGCACCAATTCCAACCTATGCGCACGTTTCTATGATTAATGGAGATGATGGTCAAAAGATTATCTAAACGACATGGTGCAGTGAGCGTAATGCAATATCGTGATGATGGTTACTACCAGAAGCTTTTAATCAACTCCATCTTGTTCGTTTAGGCTGGGGACATGGTGACCAAGAAATTTTCAGTCGCGAAGAAATGATCAACTATTTCCGAATTAGATCACGTTAGCAAATCAGCTAGCGCATTCAATACTGAAAAATTACAATGGTTGAATCAACATTATATCCGCGAATTACCGCCAGAATATGGCTAAACATCTTGAATGGCATTACAGAGATCAAGGCATTGATACAACCAATGGTCCTGCATTAACTGAAATTGTCTCCATGCTTGCGGAACGTTGCAAAACTTTAAAAAGAAATGGCTAGTTCAAGCCGCTACTTCTTTGAAGAATTTGAAACCTTTGATGAAGCCGCAGCAAAAACATTTCAAAAGGCAATGCTGCTGAAGCGCTTGCAAAAGTGGAAAAGAAAAATTAACCGCACTTTCTAGCTGGGATTTACATTCTACTCACGAAGCGATTGAACAAACGGCTGCTGAACTAGAAGTGGGCATGGGTAAGATTGGCATGCCATTACGTGTCGCTGTGACAGGTTCTGGCCAATCTCCATCAATGGATGTGACCCTAGTCGGTATCGGCAGAGATCGCGTACTTGCGCGTATTCAGCGCGCTATTGATTTTATTAATGCGCAAAACGCTTAATATTTAATCGGATAACAAACGTATAATAAAATCGTATTGACAGCCACATAGTCAAATTTTATCATGTCGCTGTCTTTCATGGGGATATAGCTCAGTTGGGAGAGCGCTTGAATGGCATTCAAGAGGTCGTCGGTTCGATCCGATTATCTCCACCAAATTCTAATTCTATATAGTATGATATAGTCCGATAAAGCCTTGTATATATAATGTATCAAGGCTTTTTGTTATTCTAATAAAGTCCGATAGAAACTGACCAAATCTACAAATTTTAGTAACACTAATAGTAACACCATGGTATGATAGACTCATATAGTGTTACCAAATCACTTATAACTCAATGATTTATAAAATAAATTTCTAATATTTTAGTGTTACTTCATTTTGGAGGTATCTAATGGCAAGAAGAACAACCCACTCAGTTTATAAGAAAGCCTTGGAATTTTTAAATTTCAAGGCTTTTTATTGCATTTAAAACCAATTAAAAATACATCCAATCTCAAAAACCTTGTTACCTTGCATAGTTTTTGATTGATTTGATAGATTTCAATCGTTAAAAACCTTTTTGTATGATATTCACGAAATTTATTTCAACCCTACTTATTTTATACATACAAGGAGTTAATAATGAGTTCTCAATGCCCTTTTTCGCATTTATCGTCTACTAACCTAACTATGGGAAATGGCGCGCCTGTAGCGGACAATCAAAAACAGTTTAACTGCGGGTCCGCGTGGTCCATTACTTTCACAAGATTTATGGCTTAACGAAAAATTAGCTGATTTCGTACGTGAAGTCATTCCAGAGCGTCGTATGCACGCAAAAGGTTCTGGTGCATTTGGTACCTTTTACTGTCACAAACGATATTACTAAATATACTCGTGCAAAAATTTTTCAGTGAAGTGGGTAAAAACAGAAATGTTCGCACGCTTTACCACTGTTGCGGGTGAACGTGGTGCCGCTGATGCAGAACGTGATATTCGTGGTTTTGCATTAAAATTCTATACCGAAGAAGGTAACTGGGACTTAGTGGGTAACAACACCCCTGTGTTCTTCTTACGTGATCCACGTAAATTCCCTAGATTTAAACAAAGCGGTAAAACGTGATCCTCGCACTAATATGCGTTCAGCAACAAACAACTGGGATTTCTGGACATTATTACCTGAAGCATTACACCAAGTAACCGTTGTAATGAGTGATCGTGGTATTCCTGCAAGCTACCGTCATATGCACGGTTACGGTTCCATACTTACAGTTTCTGGAATGAAGCTGGTGAACGTTTCTGGGTAAAATTCCACTTTCCATACTCAACAAGGTATTAAAAACTTAACTGATGCAGAAGCGGCTGAAGTGATCGCAAATGATCGTGAAAGCCATCAACGTGATTTATATGAAGCAATCGAACGTGGTGATTTCCCTAAATGGACATTATATGTACAAATTATGCCTGAAGCAGATGCGGAAAAAGTACCTTATCATCCATTCGACTTAACCAAAGTATGGCCGAAAAAGATTATCCATTAATTGAAGTGGGTGAATTTGAATTGAACCGCAACCCAGAAAACTTCTTTGCTGACGTAGAGCAATCTGCATTTGCACCAAGCAACTTGGTTCCAGGTATCGGTGCAAGCCCAGATAAAATGTTACAAGCTCGTTTATTCAACTATGCGGATGCACAGCGTTACCGTTTAGGCGTGAACTATCGTCAAATTCCAGTAAACCGTCCACGTTGTCCCGGTTCATAGCAACCAACGCGATGGCCAAGGCCGTGTAGATGGCAACTACGGTAGCTTACCGCACTACAGAGCCAAACAGTTTTCAGCCAATGGCAACAACAACCAGACTTTGCTGAACCACCACTTCGTATCAACGGAGATGCAGCACACTGGGATTTCCGTAATGATGATAATGATTACTTCAGCCAACCGCGTGCATTATTTAACTTAATGAATCCAGAGCAAAAACAAGCGTTATTCAACAACACTGCAGCTGCAATGGGCGATGCACCTGAGTTTCATCAAATATCGTCATATCCGTAACTGTCATTGGTGTGATCCTGCATATGGTGAAGGCGTTGCAAAAGCATTAGGATTAACAGTCGAAGATGCATTAAAAGCACGTGAAACTGACCCAGCATTAGGTCAAGGCGGATTGTTATAATCTCTAGGCTGTAGCCAAACAAAAAACGGTAGGAATTTTTCCTACCGTTTTACTTTCAACATTCACTAACAAATAGTGGTGCCTTCCTCGGTGCCTGTCACTACTTGACGTAATGCACCAGGTTTACCCATATTGAATACTCGAATCGGCATGCCATGATCGCGAGCTAAAGTAAACGCCGCTAAGTCCATCACTTGTAATTCTTTATCGATTACTTCTGTATAACTTAAATTTTTTATAAAGTTTTGCATCAGGATTTTTCGCTGGATCACAATCATACACACCATCAACTTTAGTCGCTTTCAACACAACATCAGCTTCAATTTCAATACCACGCAAACAAGCAGCAGAATCAGTCGTAAAGAATGGACTTCCAGTTCCCGCAGAGAAAATGACTACGCGTTTCTCGCGTAACATTTTTGATAGCTTCAGACCAGTTATAAGTATCGCAAATACCATTTAATTGGAAAGCGGACATTAATTTAGCATTCACATCAGCACGGAATAAAGAATCACGCATTGCCAAACCATTCATCACAGTAGCAAAGCATTCCCATATGGTCTCCCACCACGCGATTCATCCCCGCTTTTGCTAGTTTTGCGCCACGGAATAAGTTGCCACCACCAAGAACAACACCGACTTCCACGCCCATCTCCACTAATTCTTTAATTTTCAACAGCCATACGATCGAGAATCGCAGGATCGATACCAAAACCATCTTCTCCTTGTAATGCTTCACCGCTTAATTTCAATAAAATACGTTTATAAATTGGTTGGCTCATTGTTTTTCCCTCTGGCTTAAAAATTGGCTTATTCTATAGAAAATAACCGCTCAGAGTGAAGAAGTTAAATATGGAAATTCTGGAGTGAAAAGGTGGATAATAGCAACATTTTCTTTTCAGGGAAGACAATTATGAACACGAAAAACAAACCAAATTTTGCCCACACTTTTTGCGGTGATTTGTGCCGCATTAGCAGGTTATTTTATTTTAATCGGTTCTGGAATGTTTACAGAACCAAGTGTGGCTCTCATTCTACTTGCGACAACAACTATTCTCTTATTAAGCAGCAGTAAAAAAATCTTTCTATTTTTATTTTGCTACCGCTTGCATTACTGCATGCTTTTTATACGCCTACAGGGGCTAAATTTTTGGTCCTCAAGCTACCAATATATCGCCTCGCTTTTCGCGACAGATATGTTAGAAACGAAGAAATTTCTATTGCAAATCCCTGTGAGTAGTTGTAATCGCTTTCGCCATTCCTATTTTTGATTTTTCTGCAGCTACAAAAGTGCGGTGAAATTTGGCATAAAATTTTTATCGTAATAAAACATTTATTGCCTTAGCGACACTGCTCTTTAGCTACAACATGCCGCTTGCTAGAACCGATTAAAAAACCGTAAGTTCCACATTAAAAATTGTCAGATGAAGTGCAAAAACTAAAACAAATGTCCCAATCTGATAACTGGGGAAAAATCAACATTAGAAAATTCACGCTATGATGATTATGTGATTGTTCTTGGTGAAAGTGCGCGTAAAGATTATCACCATGCATATGGTTATCCAATTGAAAAACACGCCATTTATGTCTAGCGTTAAAGGCACGTTGATTGATGGTTTTCGTTCAGCAGGGAACCAATACCGTCGCCTCACTTCGACTCATGTTAACCCTTCCTAACAAAGAAAAAAATGGGAACCCAATTACAGCTTGAGTTTAGTTGATCTCATCAAATCTGCAGGTGTGAAAACTTATTGGCTTTCTAATCAAGGTATGCTCGGTGAATTCGATACGCCAGTTTCATCCCTTGCCTCAAAAATCTAATGAAACCTTTTTTTCTTGAAAAAAAGGCGGGAGCTTTAATTCGACTAACTTTAGTGATTTTTGATTTATTACCAAAATTCGCCCAAGTACTAGAAGATCCTGTTCAAGGAAAACGTTTCATCGTGTTACATATTTATGGCTCACATCAATGGCTTTGCGACCGTGTTGAAGATTATCCAAAAATCTTTGATGATAAAGATCTTAATCCGAAATATGGTTATTTAAATTGCTATGTGTCGTCTATTAAGAAAAACTGATGAATTTTTAAAAACGATGTATATGAAGAGCTTGCAGAAAACGCGAAGAAAAAATCACCGCACTTTCTCAATGATTTTATTTCTCAGATCACGGCTTATGCCACCAACAAGATGACAATATACTTTTTGTTTAATCAAAACTGTTTCAGCCGAGAACACCATAATATTCCGTTATTCAAAATTTCATCAGATGATACCGAACGCAAAGAATATAAGGTGTTTTAAATCGGGTTTGAACTTCTTAGAAGGGATCGCAAATTGGATAGGGAATCAAAAATCCTCAATTAACGCAAACAGAAGATTTATTTTTCTAACGAATCGGATAAAAATGACTTTGGATTGCAAAAACGAATTGATGAAAAAAATATCGTAAAGATGACGATCCTGCCATTGATATTCGTCCTAAACACTAAGCTATATTGAGTGCGTTTTATTTTTAGCCGTAAATATCGTATAATCCGAGAGATTTTTATTTGTTTATTTTTTTGTAAAAGGTGTCAACGTGTCAGAACAACAACCAAGAGTGATCGAATCAAAAGAAATTATGACTTTATTACCACATCGCTATCCATTTTTATTAGTGGACCGCGTATTGGATTTTTAAAAGAAGGCGAATGGTTAAAAGCGATTAAAAATATCAGCGTCAATGAGCCTTGTTTCACGAGTCACTTCCCTGGCGAACCTATTTTACCAGGTGTTTTAATTTTTAGAAGCTTTGGCACAGGCTATGGGCATTTTAGCCTTTTAAAACTCACGAATTAAAAGGCGGTGAATTATTCTATTTCGCTGGTATTGATGAAGCGCGCTTTTAAACGTCCCAGTGTTACCTGGAGATCAAATGGAATTAAACGTTCAAGTGATTAAAGAACGCCGTGGCATCACTGCATTTACTGGAGTAGCAACCGTAAATGGTGAAATTGCTTGTGAAGCAAAACTAATGTGCGCTCGTCGTTAATTAAGGGGATAAATATGATCCACCCAAATGCAAAAATCCATCCTACAGCCTTAGTTGAGAAGAAGGCGCAGTTATTGGTGAAGGTGTTGTTATCGGACCTTTCTGTATTGTTGAAGGCACTGTTGAAATTAAAGCTCGCACTGTATTGAAATCTCACGTTGTTGTACGTGGCGATACGGTTATTGGCGAAGATAACGAAATCTATCAATTCGCTAGCATTGGTGAAGTGAACCAAGATTTAAAAATATAACGGCAGAGGCAACCAAAACGATTATTGGTAATGGCAACCGAATCCGTGAACACGTGACAATCCATCGTGGCACTATCAAGGCGGTGGCGTAACCTCTATTGGCAATAACAATTTATTAATGGTGAATGTTCACGTTGCACACGATTGCCAAATTAAAAACAACTGTATTTTTGGCAAACAATGCAACGCTTGCAGGTCATGTAGAGTAGATGATTTCGTGATTGTTGGTGGCATGTCAGCAATTCACCAATTTGTAATCGTTGGCGCACACGTCATGTTAGGCGGCGGTTCTATGGTAAGCCAAGATGTACCTCCTTACGTTATGGCACAAGGTAACCATGCCCGTCCATTCGGCGTAAACTTAGAAGGTTTAAAACGTCGTGGTTTTGATAAACCAACTCATGCATGCAATCCGTAACGTTTATAAAATGATCTATCGTAGTGGTAAAACGCTCGAAGAAGTGTTACCAGAAATTGAGCAAATTGCGGAAACCGATTCTGCGATCGGTTTCTTTGTTGAATTTTTCAAACGTTCAACTCGCGGTATTATTCGTTAATAATATTTTTCATCCACTATTCATGATGTTATAGTTATGTTATTAAATCTCAATAGTAAGTTTAAATTTTTCTTGCTATAACTCTTTTTATCATCTTCTCATAACATATTAGCTACGCCTCTATCAGTTTTGATTGATGATAAAAATCGCCTATTTATGAATCATTAATAATTAAAGATGTTATTTCTATTGGTGCCGTTCCTTTCAAAGTAATAAGAACAGAGCTTCCTCCTGAGTTTAATGGTGCCGTTAATGGTATTCCAGAAGTCGCAGCCGAATCTCCAGAGTTTACTGGGGGTAAATAGCATGGATCCACCAATTCATGAAATATCCAGAATATACAGGTTGTATGATTAACTGTGACGATGGTTCGTCAGTTCAATCGACTAGTTATGGTGATATATCAATTACTCCCCGCCCCTCGATGCCCTTCATATCCCCGGTACTAAGGTTGAGATTCCTGAGATTCCTAAGATTCCTAATGAGGAAGAATCTCTAAATATTCCATATATGAAAGGCCCGCCTGAGATACATTCAAAAATCGAATTTACAGGTTCAGTTAATGGCATTCTGACATTGCAGAACCTGTTGATTTTGAAGGTGGCGTTAATGGCGATAAGGATGGTGAAGCTGATTTTCAAGATAGATTACCAGTAGTTACATATGTTTCAATTACAGCTGTGCCATCTAATGCGCCAATAATGGATAAACCTGAATATATTGGCGTTGTCCCTAGTGATGCGCCAATAATAGATAAACCAGAATATATTGGCGTTGTCCCTAGTGATGCGCCAGTAATAGATAAACCTGAATATATTGGTGTTAACTCCGAGGATTTACCAGTAACAAATAAAACGAAATATGTTGAGCCTCGCCAATCACTATTGAAACTAAAATTAGAAGAAAACAATGGTATATTGTTAAAAGCATCAATTTAATAAATTACGTTCCTTACAAACCTATTGTATAGCTAATAAAAAAATGAGTTTTGTTATGGCATTCGACATCATTATATGAGCTAAAAATAATATATATGATAATTTACTTGGCCTACGTTTGAGGGTACGGAATAACAAATAAGTTAACTTTTAGGAGTAAACATAGGGAGCGTTCATTGAAAATCATTTATCAAACAACTATCGTACACTTCATAATAATGTTGGAATAGAGCTTTCGCACATTATAAATTGCCTTCTAATTTATATATTGCAGCTAGTATTGGAAAAAGATAGTAATTCTTATCCAAAAGACATCCCCTGTTTTAACAACAGCGTTATCAGATGTAAAGGGAGAGTCATGGAATTTAACATTAGGGTCAAGACTTGAGTACTATCAAATAAAAACTCTTTTAGGTTGGTATTTATCTTACCGAGATACATCAGATTAAACAAAATGGGTATGATGTACCTGCTTCTCAGTTTTTAATGAAAATACAATAATATAAAATGGAGAGAGCATTCACTGCATCGGTATAAACAAAATGGAATTATTCAATAACTCAAAATTAACATGGTTAAATACTATAGAAATTGAACATCAAATTAGTAATATACACACGCTCGCTTTTACAAATAGGAAACTTTAAATACAGACTATTATCCTAATATTCACAAAAACCCGTTGAGATTATTAGCTCTGGATTGAGATTACCAATTTTCTCCAAAATTTAGTATATCCTTTACACCTTTATAAAAATGGACTTAGTGGTAGTAAACAATGGGAACCTATCTATCATTAGAAAGGTAAATTCTAGAATGGTAGTTCTGGGATGTTTTATATCATGTTAAATTAAAAAATCACGATTAGGGCGTACTTATACAAACGCCCTTTGCAGATTTTTATTGTTTTAATTTTATTCAAGGATAACGTTTATGAATAGGATAAGTCCAACTATAGCTCTTGTTGCAGGGAGAAGTATCTGGTGATATTCTCGGGTGCTGGTTTAATTCGCCAGCTCAAAGCTCATTATCCTAATGCTCGCTTTATTGGCATTGCTGGCCCAGAATGTTGGCTGAAGGCTGTGAGACGCTCGTTGATATGGAAGAACTTTCAGTCATGGGCTTAGCTGAAATTTTTGAAACATATTCCTCGTCTGTTGAAAGATTCAAAAAATGTCATTCAAACAATGTTTGCAAGAAAAAACCTGATGTTTACATCGGCATTGATGCGCCTGATTTTTAATTTGGATGTAGAACTCAAAGCTCAAAGCAAACGGAATTAAAACTATTCATTACGTGAGCCCCTCTGTATGGGCATGGCGTCAAAATCGCATTCTACAAAATTGCCAAAAGCGACTCATCAAGTTCTTGCCTTTTTGCCTTTTGAGAAAAGCCTTTTACGATAAATTTAATGTGCCTTGTCGTTTTTATTGGACACACTAATGCAGATGCTATTCCGCTCAAACCAAACCGTGCTGAAAGCATGCCAAATGCTCAGATTGATCCACACAACGCTATTTAGCTATCCTAGTTGGAAGCCGTGGTTCAGAAGTGGAATTTCTGGCTGAGCCTTTCTTGAAAACTGCTTTATTGTTAAAAGAACAATTTCCTGACTTACAATTCCTCGTTCCTTTGGTGAACGAAAAAAACGACGAAAATTCAATTTGAAGCCATTAAAGCTAAAATTGCGCCAAATCTGAGACCTGCATTTAATTGATGGCAGTGCACGACAGGGCAATGATCGCAGCTGATGCAACACTGCTTGCTTCAGGAACAGCTGCGCTTGAAGCAATGCTTTGTAAATCACCCATGGTGGTTGGCTATCGCATGAAACCACTGACCTATTTCTTAGCAAAACATTTAGTGAAAACTGATTATATTTCTTTACCAAACTTGCTTGCTAATGAAATGCTCGTTCCTGAAATGATTCAAGAAGAATGCACGCCAAAATTGCTCGCTGAAAAACTATATGCTTATCTTTCTGATGATGAAAGTGCGGTAAAAATCGCCATGTTTTTAATTCAGCACTTCACGGTTTACACCAAAAATTCAATGCAATGCCGATAAGCAAGCAGCTCAAGCAGTCATTGATTTATTAGAAGGAAAAGAAAAATGTTTGAATATCACAAGGCTATGAATTGATTGCTGGCGTTGATGAAGTTGGGCGAGGCCCTCTGGTTGGGGCTGTTGTAACGGCTGCCGTCATTTTTGAGATCCCTAACTATCCCAATTGAAGGCCTCGATGATTCTAAAAACTTTCTGAGAAAAACGTTTAGCCCTTGCTGAAGAAATCAAAGAAAAAGCCCTTGCGTGGGCATTAGGGTCGAGCTGAAGCTAACGAAATTGACGAGATAAATATCCTGCAAGCCTCCTTGCTGGCAATGACTCGAGCAGTAAAATCTTTAAAAATTCAACCGCACTTTGTGTTGGTTGATGGCAATAAGATCCCAAAAGACTTTAGATATTTCAGCAGCAAGCCGTCGTAAAAAGGCGATAGCCTTGTGGCGGAAATCAGTGCAACCTCTATTTTTGGCAAAAGTAGCACGAGACCAAGAAATGGAAGAATTAGACAAGCAATATCCAGAATACGCTTTTGCCCAGCATAAAGGGCTATCCGACCAAATTACATTTGGAAAAAAATTAGCTGAACTTGGCGCGTTACCGCAACATCGTCGTAGCTTTTGCCCCAGTGAAAAAGTGCTAGAAAATCGATTAGAATTTTCAAATCACAAAAATGCTTTTTATTTTTGTTGAGGCAGTCAAATATCGATAAAAACAAAGGGGTATTAAAAACACTCCCTTTCCTTTAATCAACTTAACTTTATGGAATAACGGTTAATTAACCTTTCTGTACGTTATATGCTTCAATGCACGTAAAGAATAAGTATAAGCAGCGCCTGCATTTAATGCGATAGACATTGCTAATGCTGCAGCCACTTCAGCTTCGCTTGCACCAGCTTTTACAGCTTCTTCTGCGTGTACGCTAATGCAGCTTTCGCAACGAGTTGTTACAGCAACGGCTAATGCGATAAGTTCACGAGTTTTAGCGTCAAGCACATTGCCTTCTGCCGCTGCCGCGCCCTAGTGCTTGGTAAGCTTGTAACATTTTTGGATATTGTTTACCTAACGCACCAAATGATTTTTAACGTGTGATGTTTCTTCTTTCCAATCTGCAAACATAATGTTCTCCTAAATATATTGAATTAATAACGAACTGGTGTGGCAAATTATAGGCAGATTGGATTATGATGCTTGCTTATTTATCTCAATTTTTATCGCTAACATCTCATTATGGATTATTTAGATAAACTCACCCATTTAGCACAAGTGCGTGGGAAATTAATATTCAGCTGTGAATTTCAAGGTGAATGGCAAGTTGCCCATCAAAGAAAAGATGCAGGGAAAAAGGCGTATTCCATCTTATTGAAACAAGGCGAATGCTGGCTTACCTTGGGTGAAAAAGCAATTTCATTTAAAGGAAGGTGATATCTTTTTCCTTCCCCAAAAATCAACGCACTTTATGCGTCATTCATCCAACCAAACAAAAGGACGCATTATTGAAAGCTGGCAAGGTGCATTTGAATTGTATCAAGTAGGGCAAGGCACGCCTGATTTAAAAATGTTCTGCGGGGCATTTTATTATCAGCAAGATGCACTCCTTACAGCTTCTATGCCTGAATATTTGCATCTCAATTTATGTGATACATCGATTCATCCTTTGGTTCAACTTTTTCTACAAGAAGCACACGATGCAGGTACGAAATCAGTCGTCGATGCACTTTCGAATGTGCTTTTTAATTTATATTTTTACGCCATGCGATTCAAGAGAACTTAATTACAGGCGGTGTGCTACTCGCGTTTGCAAGACAAGCGATTAAATGCGGTGCTAGGGTGCAATATTACAACGCCCCCAAGAAGATTGGCGAATTGAGCAATTAGCCGATCTTTCAGCAATGTCTCGTGCAAACTTTTATTCGTGTTTTTCAACAACAACTTGGTATGTCGCCAGGGCGTTTTATTACTCAAGTGCGGTTACAATCGGCAGCGTTTTTATTAAAACAATCCCAACAATCCGTGCTTGCCATTGCTTTAGAAGTGGGGTATCAATCGGAGGCGCATTTTAGTAAAGCCTTTAAGATTACTACCAACTTTCGCCAAGCCAATACAGAAAAATCTGCCAGCCTATAAATTGGAGAATTTTTTTGCGCTATAATCGGCAAGGTTTTTTGAAAGGCAACGTCTGTTGCCTTTTCTTTTTAAGGAAAAGATATGTTTAACAAAAATTTTTCGTGGTTTGAAAACCGTTTAAATCCTTATCCAGAAGGTAATCCAACAACACCTAAAAAAAGGCTTATTGCGCTTTTATTTGGTCTAGCATTGAAGGAATGAAAAGGCTGGATTCTCTTACTGACAGTGCTAACGGTTGGTACTGGTGTAATGGAAAGCCATATTATTCCAATTTATGGGAACGCTTGTAGATTGGTTAGGGACATTTACGCCTGAGACATTATATGGCAAGAAAAGGCCATTTATTAATTGGCATGGCCGCCCTATTACTTGTGAGCATCGTGTGGGGATTTTTTTAGCCTCTACCGTACGTTTACAAACCTTACAAGGCGTATTTCCAATGCGATTACGTTGGAATTTCCATCGTTTAATGCTTGGACAAAGTTTGAGTTTTTATCAAGATGAATTTGCTGGCAGAGTGTCTGCCAAAGTAATACAAACCGCACTTGCTGTTCGTGATACAGTGCTCACACTAGCGGATATGTTTGTATATGTCATCGTATATTTTATTACATCGGGCTTGGTTCTAGCCGCATTAGATTCTTGGTTCTTACTGCCATTTATTGCTTGGATTACGATTTTTATTTTTATCCTACGAACCCTCATTCCTAAATTATCAAAAACTGCTCAACGACAAGCTGACGCTCGTTCTTTAATGACAGGACATATACAGATGCTTATTCAATATTGCCACAGTAAAAATTATTCTCTCATGGTTCGCGCGAGGCCGCTTATGCCAAACGTTCTATGGAAGATTTTATGGTCACAGTGCACGCCCAAATGCGCTTAGCAACATCACTGGACACGCTCACCTACGCAGCTAATATTTTACTTACACTAAGCACCGCCGTACTCGGAATTATTTTATGGAAAAATGGTCAAGTTGGCGTGGGTGCAATAGCAACAGCAACGGCAATGGCATTACGCGTAAATGGGACTTTCTCGCTGGATTATGTGGGAGTCTGCGCGTTTGTTTGAGAATATCGGCACTGTAAACGACGGAATGAATACTTTAACCAAACCTCACACTATTGTGGATAAACCACAAGCATCGCCGTTACAAGTGACACAAGGGGAAATTAAGTTTAACGATATTACCTTTGCTTATGATCCGACAAAACCATTGCTCAATCATTTTCAATCTCACCATCAAACCAGGTGAAAAAGTCGGACTAATCGGCCGTTCTGGTGCAGGAAAAATCTACGATTGTAAACTTATTGCTTCGCTTCTATGAAGCACAACAAGGCTCGATTACTATTGATGGGCAAAATGTACTAGATGTGCAACAAGAAAGCCTACGCCGCCAAATCGGTTTAGTGACTCAAGACACTTCTCTGCTACATCGCTCTGTGCGTGACAATATTATTTATGGACGCCCTAATGCCACAGATGAAGAAATGGTTTTAGCTGCTGAACGAGCGGAAGCTGCTGATTTCATTCCATTTCTCACTGATGCTCAAGGCAGAAAAGGCTATGACGCCCATGTGGGTGAACGAGGTGTAAAACTTTCAGGTGGTCAGCGTCAGCGCATTGCTATTGCTCGTGTCATGTTAAAAGATGCGCCAATTCTGTTAGATGAAGCCACAAGTGCACTGGATTCTGAAGTAGAAGTGGCAATACAAGAAAGTCTCGATAAGATGATGGAAAATAAAACAGTGATTGCCATTGCCCATCGTTTATCCACCATCGCAGCAATGGATCGCCTGATTGTGCTTGATAAAGGACAAAATTGTCGAACAAAGCACCCTATGCAGAATTACTGGAGCGCAATGGTCTGTACGCAAACTTTGGAATCATCAAAGTGGCGGATTTTTAAGTGACATGCTGAATAATATTACTTTTTCCGCTATAGATAAAATCCATATAAAAGGCACGCATATAAAAAATATGCGTGCCTTTTTATCGATAATAATTTAACTGGATTTATAACTTACTTTTTAATACCCTTAAGTGCTCTTGCTCGATGAAATTTTTCTTCTCAACGGTTTCTAATTCAGCAAATGTGCAACCTTGTTCTGGGACTAAAGAATAAACTGTCATAACCAAAAACCATTTTCGCCTTTTTCTTCAAAACCAATCACACCATGACACTCGCCTTCGGCAATAATTGGTGATGGATCCGTTGAATGCTGTAAAAACACGATACAACTCACAAATTTGGCTTGGCGCTTGATCTTGTGCAACATGGGCAAGCTCTGCCAATAATTTCTCACGGTTTTTAGCATCATTGCCTTCTTCACCAGCATAACGTGCAGAATACAGTCCTGGCGCGCCATTAAGTGCGGAAACCACCAAGCCTGAATCATCCGCAATAGCAGGTAAACCTGATTTTTCTGATGCATAGCGCGCTTTTAATAACGCATTCTCAACGAAAAGTTAAGCCTGTTTCTTCTGGGCTTTCAATGCCTAAATCTGTTTGCGCAATCACTTTAAAACCAAAAATCAGATAGGACATCAGCCATTTCTTTTACTTTGCCTTTATTGCCTGTAGCAAGTACGATTTTTGTTTCATAATCAGTCCTTTTTATTGATGATAAGCTGCTGTTAAATCAGCCCAGTTTTTGCTCGGTAAATTGAATATTCATTCGTACAACTTTCTTTTTCGAAGGAACGTTTTAAACGATTCAGATTTTGCACTTTCCAAAAAATCTCCTGATTTTTCACCGCACTTATCAAAAATCGAGTAACCAACATTTTTGCTCTTGTTCAGCTCTGTTGAAGCAAAATATTGTGTGCATTCAAGTCCGTATGGCAAATCTGTAAATCATGTAGTTTTCGAATCAAACGACCAATTTGCACTCCAAGTTTTCTTTTGGCAATGTTTGTGTTTTGTAAAAGTGCAGTTAAATCCTGCGCGTTTTCGATTTTTTTCCGTCAAAATATCCGCTTGATAGCAAATACCTAACTTGCCTTTTTGAATACGTGCGGCAATGGGTTTAGGCACAGGGTAAACCCTGCTTCATACAAACGTTGCAACAAATGAAATTCAGCAAAAACTACGGGTAGTTTCAAAGAGCAGAAAAACGATAACGATCTTTGTTCAGTTTACCCCAAAAAGTCCCACCTCGATAATAATGACGCAACGCACAATTTACACCAAACCAATCTTCAGTTTGCAAGAAATAAGTGATGCCTCGACCTTTTTGCACTTCCTATCAGTCGGTCTTGTTTTTGCCAAAAATTCCGCTTGGAAAAAACTCGGTTGCTTGCTCAAAAGTGCGGTCAAAAATTAAAGATAAAATATTGGTTATCTTGTTGGAATTGGTGCATGTAGAATGTTGTTATGAATAGAAAATGGACTCATTCTACTTTAAAATAGGCGCAAGTTAAATGAGAAAGGAATGTCAATGCCACTTTTTACCGAAGCTCCAAAATCCCTTTGTATTCTCCGATTATCAGCTGTGGGCGATGTCTGTCATGCCTTAGCTGTGGTTCAGCACATTCAGGCATATTATCCCCAAACAGAAATTACTTGGATTGTAGGAAAAACCGAAATAAGTTTGCTTTCTGGCATTCCTAATGTCACGCTCATTCCTTACGATAAAAAAAGAGGATGGAAAGGTGTATTGTCTATCTGTGAAACAACTGAAAAATAAACAATTTGATGCGCTATTAAATATGCAAACAGCATTTCGTGCATCAATCCTTTCTTTAGGAATTAAACGCTAAAATACAAAATTGGATTTGGAGAAAAACGTTCTCGCGAAGGACAATGGCTAGTTTGTAAATCGTCGTATCATGCAGATCCCTCATCGCCCCACGTATTAGATGGATTTATGGCTTTTCGCTGAATATATTGGCGTACCGAAAGCAGAACCGAAATGGGAATTAGCTATCTCAGAAGATGATTATAAATTTTCCGATCAATTTATTGATTTTTTTCTCGTAAAATTTATTGATTTCCCCTTGCTCTAGCAAAGCCGAAAAAGATTGGCTAATCGAACGTTATGCAGAGGTTGCCAATATTGCCCATCAGCATAATATAAATGTAATTTTCTGCAGTTCGCCAGCTAAACGTGAATTAGAAATAGTCGAAAAATTACCGCACTTTGCCACTTTCACGCCAACCAATATTGCAGGAAAAACAAACCTAAAAACAGCTTACTGCTTTAATTTCTAAGGTTGATTTGGTGCTTTCATGCAGATTCTGGCCCTGCCCATATTGCGACAACACAAGGTACACCCGTTATTGGCTTGTATGCGTATCACAATCCTTTGCGTACCGCACCCTTATAACAATTTAGATAACGTGGTATCTGTATATGAAGAAAAATACCAAAAAGAATTTGGCAAACCCTCTTCTGAACTACCTTGGGCAGCAAACTAAAAGGGAAAAAAATTTGATGGCAGAGATTCAAGTCGAACTCGTCATTGAACAAATGAAAAATTAGGATTATTCTAAAGAAAAAGCTCAGCTAATGCTGAGCTTTTTATTTCATCTTGCAATCAAGTTACTAGTTGCTTGGTAAATTCTCGTGGCTGAATCGCCGGGACAATGCCTTGCCTTTTTCATCAGAAATGACAACGGAGCTTTGTCTGCCATGATCAGAAATTTGCATTTGATAAGTACCGTTTTCAAGTTCTGGAAGTTCAGTTCCCATGCGTAACCAATCTTCTTTTTTTAATGCTGAATATTTTAATTCCGATAACCTTTACCTGCAGTTTCAGATTTGATCGCAAAACCCACTTTAGGGTAAAGCACTACCTAGTTTTTTCCCATGCCTGTCAAAATTAACATTCATCGCTAATGCAGTTTGGCCATTCAAATCCTGAATAATTTGCGGAAGCAACCGCGCCTACAGAAGCACTAGATAAATCTTGTTGCTGTTTTTTGTAAGCAGAAGTTAATGCAGACACAATGCGGTTTAAGCGTTCAGACGTATAACGTTGCTTGTCAGATACACTTGGAGTGAAAATCACGCCATCATGACGCATTTGCAAAACAGATACTGCTAGTGCACTCGCATCTTGAGCCATAACTTGTTCTACTTGATATTTTAATCTCAGTGCCCGATTTATCGCCAATTCTTCCTGTTAGGCGCCCAGTCAGTCGTTAAAATCGCACCATTCGTCGTTGATGAAATACCGTCTTCTTTTAATAAGCGTTCAACTTGTTGGAGGTTATACACACTCGCTTGCTGTTCTGGATACACGATTAATGCACGTTCACCATCGAATTGAGTTAATGAATTTTCAATAATCGCTAATGGTGTTGATGGAGGACGAATATCAATATTTTCTCCCTTTTTCACAGCAATATTAGGTAACGCATAAGTATCGTCTGCTTTTTGGTAGCATTACTCCCCCGCTCGCCAATGGTGAGAATCAGGGATAGAAGCCTCTGATTTTTGAAAAGAATCATTAGCAGTCTTTTAATGCTTCAGGATCAGACGAACAGCCAGTCAATACGATAACTGCGGCTAAACTCAACATTATTTTTCATATTTGAACCTTAACTAAATTGAAAACTTTGATGAATTTCTGACCGCACTTCGACAGCTCTATAATGCTAAAAGTTTAGGGGATAATGACTTACCCCTGATTTTTATAATAATCCTGCGATTTTTCAATGCTTCTTCTACTTTTGGTTGAAAGCTCTTCACTAACTACCGTCAATGGCAAGCGTAAATGTGCTGACTTAATTAAGCCTAAACGATAAGCCGCCCATTTTACAGGGAATTGGATTCGATTCAATAAAGAGATCATGGTGTAAACGCATTAAGTGAGCATTAATTTCTTCTGCTTTAGCAAAAATCCCCGCAAGAGCATAGCGACACATATCAGCCATATCTTTTTGGCGCTAAGTTATTCGTTACAGAAATCACACCCTCTGCGCCGAGTTTCATTGCATCCAAAACTCGTTGCATCATCACCACTTAAAACGATGAAAATCCTTGCCTGCGAGCTCTTTAATTTTGGTGACTACGACTGATATCTCCAGTTGCTTCTTTAATACCAACAATATTGTTGATTTTTGCTAAACGAGCAACAGTTTCTGGTTTCATATCGCTACCAGTACGACCTGGTACGTTATAAAAGAATTTGCGGTAAATCTGTACATTCAGCAATGGCTTTAAAATGCTGGAAGATTCCTTCTTGGGTTGGTTTATTGTAGTAAGGTACAACGGATAGACAACCCGCAACTCCCTGTATCGCGTAATAATTTTTGTCATTGTAATTGCTTCGCTCGTCGCATTTGCGCCTGCGCCAGCAATCACAGGAATACGACCTTTGGCAAATTCAACCGTCTTCTCAATAACCTTTTACATTTTCTTCAATACTTAATGTTGCTGATTCACCTGTTGTCCCACAGAAACAAGCGCATTAGAGCCTGCCTCAACGTGATATTCCTACCAATTTTTCTAAACAAGCGAAATCTACTTCGCCGTAATTATTCATAGGTGTAACAAGTGCAACAATACTGCCTGAAAAATAAAAGGGATTTTTGTGCTGACATAGAACCTCCGTTGGTTTTTAATTTTATTATTTGGTATAGCTCATTATAGTCGCTAAAATGACTTGAATTTGCAAATATTTTTTCATCAAAAGGAGCTTTTTATGAATCCATTATCCGTTGGTAATCAAGCACCCATTTTTACGTTATTAAATCAACAAGAACAACCCGTTTCTTTAAATGATTTTCGCGGTAAAAAGTGTTGATCTATTTTTACCCAAAAGCACTCACGCCTGGCTGCACAACGCAAGCATGTGGATTGCGTGATAGTAAATCAGAATTAGATGAATTAGGTTTAGTTGTACTTGGCATTAGCCCGATACACCGAAAAATTAGCTCAGTTTTATTGAGAAAAAACCTTAATTTCACACTGCTTTCCGATCCTGATCACAAAATTGCAGAACAATTTGGCGTATGGGGTGAGAAAAATTCATGGGGAAAACTTTACGATGGTATTCACCGAATTAGTTTTTAATTGATGAAAACGGAAAAATTATTCACGTATTTGATAAATTCAAAACAACAGAACACCATCAAGTTATCGTTGATTATCTTCGATCCTATAACCCTTCAAAAAATTACCGCACTTTTCTATATAAAAGTGCGGTAAAAAATCATTATTTTTTTCAGTTCGATATTTACGCGTTATTCAGCCTTTGCTAGAATTTATCTTGATTGAAATTAATTCTCAATTATATTCCCAAGATATTTCTCAAATAATAAGGACAGAAAAATGATGCAGCTTTTTTGATTTTTACAACAGTACAGTGACTACTTTTATCATCGGTTTATTATTACTGATGAGCATTATTATGCTAGCCATGGTAATTGAACGCTATCTTTTCTTAAGAAAGGTAAACGTCGCACATCTATTCCACCATTCACGCATTAGATATCGATTTAAATCGTAATATGACCGTGATTTCTACTATCGGCGCAAATGCACCATTATGTTGGTTTGCTTGGTACAGTTATCGGGATTTTTATTAACGTTTTCTATCAAATCGGTCATGGCGGTGGCGAAATCGATGCTGGCGTGATTATGATGCACCTTATCTTTAGCATTAAAAGCGACAGCATTAGGTATTCTTGTGGCTATTCCATCGATGGAAATGTTTTTATAACGGTTTTAGGTCGTAAAGTTGAAGTTAATCGTTTGAAATGGAAAGTGTTAAACGAACAAAAAGATAAGGAATAGTCTGTGAAAAATTTCGATGAAATCAACATTATCCCTTTCATTGATATTATGTTGGTGTTGCTTGCTGTAGTACTGATCACTGCGTCTTTTATCTCTCAAGGTAAAATTCAAGTTAATGTACCTAAAGCCAGTACAGCCGTTGCATTTAAAGCTGATGAGCTTGTTAAATTATTAACTGTGACAGCGGATAAACAACTCTATTTCAATGATAGACCTATTACGCAAGAAGCCCTAGAAGCAGAAATTGCCCAATGGAATAAAGATCAAAAAGTCACATTAAAAATTGATGCTGAAGCCTCTTTCCAAGACTTTGTTACCATTACAGATATGCTCTCTAAAAATGAGATCAAAAATGTAGCTATTGTTTCTATGAAAGATAAGGGGTAAAAAGTGCGGGTAAAAATCCTCAAGAATCTGCACCCGCTCAATCTGTGCCAACTACGCCTTAAGGAATAATTATGCAGCAAACAAAAACGTTCGCTATTAGGGTTTGCTTATTTCTTTGATCGTGCACAGCATTGTTGTAGGAGTTAATCTTATGGAGTTGAATAAGCCAAGTGATAGCGCCAATAGCGCACCAGGCGATATATCCACAAGTATTTCCATGGAAATGGTGCAAGGCATGGTGATGGAAGAACCAGCTCCTGAGCCAGAAAAATGTACAAAAAGAGCCAGAACCAGAAAAACAAGAGGTTGTGGAAGATCAACGGTGAAAACCTGAACCACAAAAATCAAAGAACCAGAAAAAGAAAAGCCAAAAGCCCAAAAGAAAAACCTAAAGAAAAGCCAAAAGGATAAACCGAAAAAAGACGTTAAACCACAGGAAAAACCAATCAATAAAGATCTAGCAAAAGGTGATAAAAATATTGATTCAAGTGCAAACGTGAATGCTAAAGCGACCACAACTGGCGCCACCAATAGCAATGCACAGGTAGCAGGGTAGTCGGAACAGACACGAGCGAAATGGCAGCCTATCGCTCCGCAATTCGTCGTGAAATTGAACGTCATAAACGTTACCCTACTCGCGCAAAAATGATGCGTAAGCAAGGTAAAGTCAGCGTGTCCTTCAATGTAGGCCCTGATGGCTCACTAAGTGGTGCTCGCGTCACTCAATCATCAGGTGATGAAAGCCTAGATAATGCAGCATTAGAAGCAGTTAACAGCGCAAGACCTGTCGGTGCAAGACCTTCAGGATTCCCTTCAGGGTTAAATGTGCCAATCAGTTTTACGCTTCAATGAAAAAAGTGCGGTTAATTCTCTTTGAGTTTAACCGCACTTTTATTTGGCTAGATTTAATTAAGCTACTCGATTACCCTAAGGTACCATCATCAATCGCTTCTTTCGAGTACCTACCACTCAGCAATTTTGTCCCCGTTCTTAAAAATACAAACCACCATTTTCCATTTTCGTCCAATTTTCATTTTTGGTTAATGGAAAGGTTGTAATGATATTCACTTTATCGCCTTCCTTTGCATAATCACTAAAATCAATGACACCATCATCATCAATTCTGTGCGCTTTACCAAGCGCTTTGTCGCATATGACATAATGTAAATTCGTTGAACAATGGGCTATCATCCATTCGCCATTAGAAAGAATAAAATTAAATGTGCCGTGTTGAGCAAGCTCTTTTTGTTACTTTTTGAATAGCCTCAAAAATTTCCATTTCACTCGGTTTTTTACGAAAAGTATTTTTGAGATATTCCGCCATATAACAAAAAGCAGCTTCAGAATCTGTAGAACCTATTGGTTGCAAAAATGTTCTGTCATGTCTGGTAAGTTTTTCAGATTACCATTATGCGCAAAAACCCAGTTTTGCCCCCAAATTTCACGAATAAATGGGTGAGTATTTTCTATATTCACTTCACCCTGAGTCGCCTTACGAATATGCGCAATAACATTCAAAGACTTGATCTTATATTGCTTCACACAATCAGCGATGGAGCGAAAGGCTAGCAGCTTGATTATCGCGAAAAATACGCACTCCACGCCCGTTTCAAAAAGCAGTTCCAAAGCCATCTGAATGACAATCAGTTAAACCAGCACGACGACGAAAACCTTCAAAAGAAAAGACAATATCCGTCGGCGTATTACAATTCATTCCGAGTAATTGACACATAATTTAAATAAGATATAACCTCACAATATGTGAGTGATTTAACACTATTATGAAGGGAATATCAAGAGAGATTCTATGGATTTTTCATGTCCATGTAGGTATTAGAATCTCCGAAATAATTCTTTTAGTTAACACAGTATTTTCTAGAAATCATTACCGATTATTTCTAATGAGAGTTATTCAAAGAAATAGGTTTGAAAATTAAAGTAATAAATATTGATAAAAAGAAATGGGTCTGACGTGAGATTAGCGCTAAATACCGAACTATTTTTGCAATGTTTTTGTTGTTCTTTTTGGAGCTTCAAAGTTAAACCGAAATTTACATTCCTTTTAAGAATAAAGGAAGTTTTTCGGTCAATTCCATATATTTTTCTGAGTATTTTCTTCACCTGACTCCAGAAATTTTCTATTCCATTTATGTGGTTTTGTTTCACCGCAAATAGTTCGGAATGATTGATTCGTTCGTGGTGAAATTTGCTCACATTAAAAATCTCATCTGCTTCAAGGGATAAATGATAGCTAATGATTTTTAGGCATTTTTCGGAAAAACAAAATCGCTGAATTGACGTGGATACCAAGTAAATAAGCCGTTGCTCAGGCTGTGACTTCTAATACAAAAATTCAAGTAGCTTATTTTGTATAGATTTATTTAATTTACAATGAGTTATCTTTCATTTTTATAGACTAGCGCACTTGCTAATTTGATGTCAGCCCTTATTTAAACGAAGAAAAAAAGGCGTATTTATTAATACGCCTTTCTTATCTACATAATTCTGATTTATGCTCACTGTTAACTTTGTCCCGCATATAAAACAAAGAAACGTAAACAGAATACCCCAATTAAGTCAAAAATTGACACTAAGATAATAAAAGTTACGGCTGTATTTTAAACGGTCATTCACAAACATATTGGCGATTAATGGGATCAAGATACCAATAAAGAATACCCCAATCCAGAATACAGCTTTCCCCAGAAACCAGATAATGCATTATGTAACGCAACTGTTTTTGGCCGCCACCAAAATGTAAGCCAACGAAAGAAACACAAAGCAAACCAAGCTCTGTCACCATAATTGGTACTTCAAATTTATGGATGAAGTGCGATTCGTGAGAATCACCTTTTAATTTTCCCGCAATTAAGATAATTAAGAAGGTTGCAGCAATACCAGATGATGTACCAGAAGCTAAGAATAATGCTGGTAATACAGGGTTATTCAACATTGGATAGCTGATCAATGCAGAAAGTAAGAACCCTGTGTATGCACCAAGCACTGCAGCCAATACGAAAAGAACAACTTCGACTGGACTTGCAAGACGTTCTGCAATACCGATGAGTTTCATCACAAATTGCAGTTTTGGCATAAAGCGATTAATTAATGCTTCGATTTCTTTTTTGAAAATCACCACTCCCCAAATCACTAAAAACAACATATAGATTTGGAATAGCATGACACCCCATCGACATTACGGAATTAAATTGATAGTTAAACATCAATTTCCAGAATGTCCAAAGGTCGACCAAGTGGAAAATTAATAGCGTTAAACCAATTAATGTTGGTACAGAGCCCTAAAATTACCCCAGATCGAATAATCCAGTTTTTGGCTTAGATTTTCTATTTTATTGCTGCGTTTATACGCAATTGCTAACTGTACCGCACCAGATGAGATCCCCAATAAGAACAAGTGAATCGCAATGGTAGAATCCCACACTAGATTAGGCGTATGAAATGGAACTGGATAATCTAATGTCATCTTCTAGGCTCCCCATGTTGGAATGGAATATGGTACAAGTTTGGTTGTGTACCCTAATTCCACTTTAGTGCGATAAACCGGTTTTTCTTTCACTTTACGTGAAACTGCACTCATCGGATCATTCATATCCCCAAAGGTTAATGCTTTGGTTGGGACACGCTTCCACACAAGCCGGTTGTTTACCATTAGCTAAATTTGTATCGCGGCAGAAGTTACATTTATCTGCGGTACGATGTACTGGATGAATAAAACGTACACGATGTGGGCAAACTGCTATACAGTATTGGCAGCCTACGCATAAATCTTTATGTACATCTACAATGCCAGTCTCTTTATCAATAAAAGATGCACCAGTTGGACAAACTGCTACGCAAAGGTGCATTTGTACAATGTTGGCAAGATTGACGGAAGAACTCATATTCCTGATTTGGAAATTCACCGTAAGGTTCACTGCGTAGAATCTCTAAGCGAGAAAACGCCTTCTGGCACTTGGTTTATCACGGCATGCATCCATACAGGCTGTACAGCCATGATACACGAGTTTTCATCGTGTACCATTGCGTAACGTTTAGGGTTTATCCGCCTTGTCTTCTTTCGCAAAAGAAGGTAAAAGATGTTCCCGTCATAAGGGATCACTGCCCCATGCCGGAAACAAAGTTTTCGGCGTGAGCGAGGCTGTCATTGTTTATCCTTTTGTTCGGTTGGTTTATCTTGTTCTGCTTTACGTTTTTGTTGTTCACCATGGCAATCTACGCAAAGTTTAACGCGTTGTTTTGGTTGAATACCTTTCATTGCGTCTTCTTTAGGGGTGAAGCGTATGGCAACTTGCACAAGGTAATTTCATTGCGTGTACATCATGCGCCCATAGTTTTTCACGAAGTTTGTCAGGTTGGTGACAAAGCAAAACAAACTTGGTTTTTGTTCTTGAACTGAATACATCGGTTTTTATTACCGAAAATATCCCCTTCAAAAACGCATGACATCTTTAGCACCACGACGGTGATTTTCAGAAACGTTACCATGACAGCTTACACAAGTAATTGCTTTACCGTTATTTGGATTTTTCTTATCTAAGTGTGCGCCATGGGAATTTACCAAAGTGGAGTTCGCCGCCAGACTGATCTACAGTTTGGTTTTTATCTACTTTGTCAATTTATGGCATTTAGCACAATATTGATTTAGGATCGCGTTGGTTATCTAATTGCGGTTCATAAAGTAAAATGATCCGCGGTTTTTGTGCATCATCAGCATGAGCCAAAAATGGCGTTGCTACAAATGCCGCCTTAACGCTAACGCTTTTTTGCAGAGTTGTTGATTAAAGTTAAATTCATTTGGGTTACCTCAAATTTGACCTTGAAAATCACCGCACTTTTCCAGTTTGCACTAAAAAGTGCGGTGGGTTTTTCATTTATTTTTGTGCTGGTGGATCAACTAATAAGCCTTTTTCTTTAGCTTGTTGTTCCCATTGTGGTACCACAGTTTTTAAGAATTCTTCTTTAGCTTTTGCGTTCTTTTCAATATCAATACCCATTACTTTCCACGCTTTATCAGCTGTTGAAATATCTGGGATTTGAACTGGAGTTTTTCACACCGTGTTTGAGTTAAGATAGCTGCAAGTTTGGTACGAGCATCCAGCCGCTTTATCTAAAGCCAGATCCTATACACGAAGCATTACCAGGTGCGTGCATATGAGCCAGCCGTGGCTTGCTGCAGCATATCCCAACGCCATTGAGCATGACGAATATCCATTAATGCTGCTTCCATTTCTTCTTTAGTTGCACCTGCATCCCAAGCTGCTTTCGCTTCAAAGTGAGCTTTAACAACTTGCTCTTCTAAACGACCCATTACATCTTTCACTTCTTTTTTACGTGAAGTGACGATATCGCGTAATTTTTCTTTGCTTTGATCGTGACAGTTTGCAGTGGGTGCGGTCAAATGCATCGAATGGATTTTGGATTTGGTGATCAGTATAAACTTTACCGTCTTTACCTTGTACTTTTGGCATGTGACAGTCTACACAAGTTACACCGTTTTTACCGTGCATACCTAAAGACCAAATTTCAAAATCAGGATGTTGCGCTTTTAACATTGGCGCTTTAGAAAGACTATGAGTCCAGTCGCTGAAGCCGATTTCATCGTAATATTTTTCAATATCATCAACGGTTTGACCTTTATCCCAAGGGAAGGTGACTTGTTTGATATCGCCTGCGAAGTAATATTCAACGTGACAGTTTGCACAAACTTCAGCGCGTTTTTCAGTACGAGCAGCAGTATTGAAGCTTAGATTGTTATGTGGGCGACCTTCCGCTTTATCTTTTTCAGCAGTTGCTTTTTCTAAAGCGTCAAGCGCGCGTAATACGTGTGGACGAGCAATACGTAATGCTGGTTTTCCTTCAGCAAAAATCTTTAGAGGTCGTATCGTGACAGTCAGCACAACCGATTGAGTTCACGATTTCTGGACCACCTTTTGCCCATTTCGCGTTGAAATAATCTTTTTCGCCCCATTCCGCAATTAAACGCGGAACATCAGGGCCTTTACATGTCCAACATGCCATTGGTTGTGGACCATCATTTGCAGTTTTTGGTGCGCCTGTGCGTAGAATGTTACGAACGTCAGTCACCGCATAAAAGTGACCGCGTGTCGCATTGTATTCTTTTGCAAATGCATAACCGCCCCAAAGAACGATTAAGCGAGGATTTTTCTTCATCTAGCATAAATAATTTTTCACCGTTGCCGTTTGCAGTTGAACGTCAGCTGTTATATTGATTTGGATATTTTTCTGCAAATTTTTCATTTACAGATTCAATTTTCAAATCTGGTTTTACTGGTTCAACAGGTTGTTCTAATGGCTTATAAACCATATCAGCTACCGCTGAGTTAAATAAGCCTAAACTCGCGAAAAGACGCTGCCACAATGAGGGCTTTTTGAATGCGTTCACGATAATCACTCCATTTGTTGTAATAAAAAGGTTAGGTTAAATAGAAAGTTGAGAATTATTCTTAATGCCACACAAAATATGTGGATATAGATTCACTCGCCCGTAAGATATCAAAAGAAAAAAAGTTTTTCCCACTCGCATAACTAAAAATGTGAGATTGATCAAACTTATTTTCTCAAAAAATACTTACAAAGAGGTATTTGGTTGTTTTGAATAAATGTAAGGCGGTTTATACTGCATTAATTTTGAGTATTATTATCATAATATTGACTGATAATATTTGCTATCCTTTTATCCGATATTTGATATTTTGTTCCTCAGCTGTTGAGCAAAATAAACTGACTCGTAATTTTTCTATCACGTATTAAATTTATCTGTTAGAGGATTAAATTACGCCAAGAGTAGCAAATCACCCAAAAAGGTTTAGCAGAAAACGGCATCGACCAAAGTGCTATTAGCCGTATTGAGTCAGGTAACCACAACCCGTCACTTGCCTCTCAAACGTATTGCAGAAAGATTGGGGAAGAAGGTTTATGTGGAGTTTAGATAAAAAGTGCGGTAGATTTTGAAAGTGTTTTTTGAGATTGAAAAACGTTTGAAAAATGAAATGATGCAGTTTTAAAAACGAAGCGATGGTTTAAGCTGTCCTCACTTGACTGCTAGCACAAGCATGGACGCTTGCTCTATCATGGGGGCTCATTATTATAAGGAAACGTTTAGTATCTAGAAATCATTTATAATAATTTTTCAATAAAAATTTAGTATTTCTTAATAGTTTCCCTATTTTTGTTATGCGACTTTGAAAGCTATGACACAAAAGTGTTTATCTGTTAAACCAATAAATTTTTAAAAACTTGAATTAATAATATCAGTTCTAATAATGAGCTTAATGCGATTAATTTCTTCGCCCTCATCTATGTTTGTCTTTTTCATTGATGGATCATAATGAGTATAATAATTTCGATATCTAACTATATCACTAACAAACTTTTCCAAATTATCCGAAAAATCAAGTTTTATTGAGTGATAATCGTATGAGTGATTATTTAATGTATTCCTTGTATCATCCAGCAAGTCAGTTAATCTCGCTTTTAAAACTTATTTCATTACCATACTTTAGTCTTGGTTCTAACCAGGTCAGATACTCTTTAGGACAACAAGCCCTTAGCTCATTACACATCGTCTCAATCAACCTCCTGGATATTCCTTACGATCATTTATTCGTCTCATGTAACGCTTCTACGCTTTGAGCCATCCATAAAAATTAATTTCAGAATATTTACTATTAATTATTTTATAAGTTCCATATAACTCAATACTAGGAGCAATTCTTCTCAAATCTAGTCATCCAATTTGAGAAAAAGTTTAACTTCTCATTTAGTTTAATTACATCATTTAGACTAAAAATTAATATCATGCCAACTTAAAGAAACCTGCTCTTTTAATAGTAAATCTCCTTGAAAAATAAAACGAGAATAACTACGTTTTTCCTTATTAAGATGTATTGCATTCATTGAATTGATACATGTTTCTTCACCCAATAAGAGTGTCATTAATGATAAAAATCTGTGTAAATAGCTCCATAACTCATCTATGCTAAATATGCCTACTTTTTATTTATTTCTATATAAGGAGATTCTGATACTTTAGCACTTTTACAATCACAGGCCAACCTGTCCAACTATAAGAAAATACAACTGAAATAATTACAATATCGCTCTTGATATAAAATAATATCATTCCGCATATTACAAATTATAGAAACTTTTATTACTCTCACATTGTTCTATGTTAAAAATATCGTTATTGATTACCCATAAATCAAGATTATCAATGCCAAAACGAATTCCATTAATTGCTATATCCTTTCCGCTTTGTAAGGCTTTTTATCTCATTATCAAAAATATCATCGTTTAATTTCAATAAAGAGTAATTAAAAACTATGCTACATCTCCATAACTAAATCCAGGCTGTGAAACAATAAAAACAATCAGTAAAAATACATTATTATTTGTATGAAGATTTTCCAATCAGATTAAATTGTTCTCCCTAAGTTGCAAGGCAATAACGAAGGATTAACCATAGAGAGAATAATTTTTCCTTTCTCCATTAAGAATCTCTAGCTGACCAAAGAAATCTGAAGATAGACCATCTTTAGTTATAAATCTAAATCTGCCAGATTCTGTAATTTCTTCTAATCTCATTGCTTTATCTCACCCCAATTGTGAAATCAAATTCAAAACCCGTTTATCCGACACCTGATACTTCGTGCCTAATTGTTGTGCAAATAAGCTCACTCGCAATTCCTCAATCATATAGCGAATTTCTGCAATTTCATCGGAAATCGGTTTAGATTTTGGCAGTTTAGCCAGTAATTGTTGGTAAGCCTGTTGCACCTGTTCCACGCGTAGCATCGCCGCACGATCGCGATTTACATCTTGAGCCAGTTTATCAATACGTTTATCAACGGCTTGCAGATAACGCTGTAAATCCGGTAGGCGATCATAACCGCTCTTTTGCACAAAACCTGGATAAATCAGCCCGCTTAATTGCGCCTTAATATCAGAAAAGGCAAAGGCCATCGTGAAATCCATTTTGCCTTTTAAACGTTGGTTTAAGGCATGGTTAAGGGAGAGAATTTGCTCCACTTTCTGTGCAATATCCACGGTCACTTCGTTAAGGTTTTCTCGCACGAAAATCACGCAATTTTTCAAAGCCTGCTTCATCCCAAACAAATCCGCCAAAATCGGCAATCAGTTTATCCACGGCACAAGCGATACAGTCATCGATCAAATCCAACACGCGACCAAACGGGGTAAAATACAGCCCCAATTTAGCTTTATTCGGCAATTTTTCATGCAGATATTTAATCGGTGACGGGTACATTGAGCAGCAACAAAGCGACGCAGACCTTGTTGCATTGCCACCGCTTGCTCAAACTCTGTTTCAAACAGTTTGATACCTACCGCATCTTTTTCATCTACAATGGCCGGAAACGCTTTGACGCTAAAGCCACGTTGTTTTTGTTCGTAACATTGTGGTAAATCTGCAAAGCTCCAAATATGCAGCCCGCTTTGCTCAATGCCATCATCTGCCACAGCAGAAATACTTTCCTGCACACGATCTTTTTAAGTTGAATTTCAGCTCGTCCAAATTCATGGATTCGGCAATTTTTCTTGCCGTTTTCATCCACCACACGGAACGTCATTTTTCAAATGGCTTGGGAATTTGTTCCCAATTCCAATGTTCCGCTTCTACGGTGACGCCCGTCATACGACGCAATTCATAAATCAGCGTATCTAATAACGGTTTTTCCAACGGCACTGCTCGACTTAAAAAAGCTTGGGCATAATTAGGTGCTGGCACGAAGTTACGACGATAAGATTTCGGCAGAGATTTAATCAGCGCAATCACCAATTCTTCACGCAAGCCTGGAATTTGCCAGTCAAAGCCTGTCATTTCCACTTGGTTGAGCAATGGCAACGGAATATGCACGGTCACACCGTCCGCATCGGTACCCGGTTCAAATTGATACGTCAGTTTGAGTTTCAAATTACCTTGATGCCAGAAATTCGGGAAATCCAGCTTGCTCACTTGTTCCGCATCATCATTAATCAAGAATGAACGTTCAAAATTAAGCAATTCAGGATCTTTTTGCTGCGCCTTTTTCCACCAGGTATCAAAATGTTTTTGAGAAACCACTTCCGTGCCAATACGCTGATCGTAAAATTCAAAAAGCGTGCGATCATCCACCAAAATATCGCGGCGGCGGCTTTTGTGTTCCAACTCCTCTACTTCTCGAACGAGTCGTTGATTTTCTTTGAAGAATTTATGTTTGGTATTCCAATCCCCTTCCACTAAGGCAGATTGAATAAAGATCTCGCGGCTCACCGTTGGATCAATAGAACCGTAATTCACTGGTCGCGCAGCCACAATCGGCACACCGTAAAGCGTGACTTTTTCATCTGCAATCACGGCGCCACGAGATTTTCGACCAACGCGGTTCGGAATAGGATTTTTTTAATTAAATGCTCGGCAAGTGGCTCGATCCATTCTGGCTCGATTTCCGCCACCATACGCCCCCCAAAGTTTGGAGGTTTCCACTAACTCTGCCGCCATCACCCATTTCGGTTGTTTTTTTGAAAAGCACAGAATTGGGGAAAAATTGCAAAATGGGCATTACGTGCGCCAAGATATTGTTGTTTTCTCCGCTTCTTTTTAAACCGATATGAGAAAGCAAGCCGCTTAAAAGTGCGGTATGAATTTGCTGATATTCTGCTTTTTCAGAATTAATCGGCAAGCCCATTTCACGCACGGTTAAACGAATTTGATGATAAATATCCTGCCATTCGCGAATGCGTAAATAATTTAAGAAATCCTTTTTGGCATTGACGACGGAATTGGTTTTTACTCAATTCTTTTTGTTGTTCTTGTAGATAACGCCAAAGATTGAGGAAAGCCAAGAAATCTGATTTTTTATCGGCAAAACGACGATGTTTTTCATCGGAAGCTTGTTGTTTTTCTTGTGGACGCTCGCGAGGATCTTGAATGGATAACGCGGCAACAATAATCATCACTTCATGCAACGCACCTTGTGAGACAGCGGTCAGCAACATCTTTCGCTAAACGTGGATCCACAGGGAGTTGAGCTAATTGACGGCCTACTGCCGTTAATTGACGTTTCTCGCCCTGCTTTGGTGCGAACCATTTCAAACGCACCTAATTCTTCCAACAGTTTTATACCATCTTGAATATGGCGTTTATCTGGCGCATCCACAAATGGGAAGGCTTCAATATCATCCAAACCCAATGCCGTCATTTGCAAAATAACGGAGGCTAAATTGGTGCGCAGAATTTCAGGATCGGTAAACTCCGGACGAGAATTAAAATCCTCTTCCGAATATAAACGAATACAAATCCCTTCGCTCACACGACCACAACGACCTTTACGCTGATTCGCAGAAGCCTGTGAGATAGGTTCAATCGGTAAACGTTGTACTTTGGTGCGATAGCTATAACGGGAAATGCGCGCAGTACCTGGGTCAATCACATATTTAATGCCCGGCACGGTCAATGAAGTTTCCGCGACGTTGGTCGCCAACACAATGCGATTTAATCCGCTCGGATGGAAAATTTTATTCTGTTCTTGCGCAGACAAGCGAGCAAAGAGCGGTAGAATTTCCGTGTGTTTTAGATTTTGTTTTTGTAAAGCTTCGGCGGTATCGCGAATTTCACGCTCACCGTTCATAAAGATCAAGATATCGCCCCGACCTTCCGCTTGCAGTTCATCCACCGCATTAAGAATGCCTTGTAGCTGATCTTGATCGTCTTCTTCCACTACGGGACGATAACGCACTTCAACAGGGATAGGTTCTGCCTGAGACTTCGATAATCGGGGCATTGTTGAAATGTTTGGAAAAACGTTCCACATCAATGGTCGCAGAAGTGATGATAAGTTTTAAATCACGACGACGTGGTAAAAGCTGTTTCAGATAACCGAGAATAAAATCGTTGTTCAGGCTACGTTCGTGCGCTTCATCGATAATCAAACAAGAATATTGATTGAGGAAAACGATCGTTTTGAATTTCTGCTAACAGGATCCCGTCAGTCATCAACTTGATTTGCGTATCATCACTGATTTGATCGTTAAAACGAACCTTATAACCAACTAAACCGCCAAGCTCTGTTTCCAGTTCTTCCGCAATACGTGCCGCCACCGAACGAGCGGCAATACGGCGAGGCTGAGTATGACCAATCATTCCCCAGATTGCCGAAACCCTAATTCCAAACACATTTTTCGGCAATTGGGTGGTTTTACCTGAACCGGTTTCCCCTGCCACCACGATGACCTGATGCTCAGAAAGCAGTTTTTGAATTTCAGCTTTACGTTGGCTAACGGGCAAACTCTCTGGAAAAACAATGGGATTTTTGCACCGCACTTTTTACGATTTTCTACACGTAATTGAGCCTGTTCAATCTGCAGCTGGATTTCAGCGGCAACAGCTTGTTGAGCCTCTTGGCTTTTAATTTTTCCAATACCATGAATACGGGCGGATAAGCGACGTTGATCCACCAGCATGATGTCATTTAATTGAGAAAAAAGAGATTGTTGTAAAGGGCTTAATGCGTGTTTTTGCCGATCTGTTTTTCATAGCGATTTACTTTTTGAAACTTCCGTAAGCTAAGCTCAATCCATCCGATTAAAAAATAAAGTTCCGCCAATAGGCGTAATCCACACTATTGTATTGCTTGCTCCGAAAGCGAGTGCGTATAAACTTCCACTAAATAATAAGGTTCCAATTAACCAAGAAGCCATGGATAATCGGGCGAATTTGTTGTCACTTAAAGCAGATAATGCAACGGCAAGTACTGCAATAGTATGGAACATTTGATATTTTAAACCCGTATCAATCCATGATAATGCTTTGGCTTCTAATACATGGCTTAAGCCATGAGCGGCAAATGCGCCTAATGCGACACAGAAGAAACCGCTTAAAGCAGCAAGAGTAAGGTATTTGTTTTTCATTTAAATTTTTCCTAAAAGTAAAGCTAATATACCTGCAGCAATAAGTGGACCAACAGGGAATTCCACCTAAAAATGCTACACCAATAATTGTGCCGATAAGCAAACAGTGACTAAAATCGGTTGTTCGCCCATTAAAGGCACACCTTTGCCAGCAAGCCATGCCACAAGCACACCAACGAAAATGGAAAGTGCCATTTTCCAACTAAGAAAACCTGATAAATCAGGCAACTGAATTTTCCCTGAAACTAAGGGGCTTAAAAACACCCAATGGTTAAAATAATGATACCAATTTTAACGCCATATTTTTTTCGAGCAAAGGAATGTGTGAAGATAAAAAAAGTTTGCTGCATGATAAAGTAATACGGCAGCAGAAATGGTAATTGCGCTGTTATGACTGAGTAACCGAGAATAATTAAAAATCACCAGCAATAAGGCGATTATATTGAATTGTAACGACATACTTGAAAAAGTGCGGTGAGAAAAATTTTTAAGCAGCATTCTATCATGAAAATACATGGAATGACTGTACACGCCATTTATTTAGAAAATTGTATTTAGAGCCAACAAATGTTAATAGTTTTTCATTTATTTTTTTGTGTTTTATCATAGCTGCTGGTTTTTATTGAAATTCATTGTTAATGAGGCATCATGTAGTCAGTATGATTTCAATGAAAGCGTTAGTCTATATCTTTATATTTAAAGGAAAAAGTTATGAAACCAACGTTAAAAACAACCGCATTAGCGATGTGTATTGCACTAAGTTTGACTGCTTGTAAATCTACTTCAAATTCTGGAGATGCTCGTCCAATACCAGTTCAACCAGAAGCAGCTAAAGAAGAAGCAGCTAAAGCAGAAGCAGCAGCTAAAGCAGCAGCTAAAGCAGAAAGCAGCTAAAGCAGAAGCAGCTAAAGTAGAGAAGCAGCTAAAGCAGAAGCAGCTAAAAGCAGAAGCAGCTAAAGCAGAAGCAGCTAAAGCAGAAGCAGCTAAAGCAGAAGCAGCTAAAGCAGAAGCAGCAGCTAAAGCAGAAGCAGCAGCTAAAGAAGCAGCTAAAGCAGAAGCAGCAGCTAAAGAAGAAGCAGCTAAAAGCAGAAACAGCAGCTAAAGCAGAAGCAGCAAAGTAGACGCAGCTAAAGAGGAAGCAGTAAAGAAGCAGCTAAAGCGGAAGCAGCTAAAGCAGAAGAAGCAGCTAAAAGCAGAAGCAGCTAAAAGCAGAAGCAGCTAAAGCAGAAGCGGCTAAAGAGAAGAAGAAGCAGCTAAAGCAGAAGAGACAGCTAAAGCAGAAGCTGCTAAAGCAGAAGAAGCAGCTAAAAGCAGAAGCAGCTAAAGCAGAAGCAGCTAAAGCAGAAGCAGCTAAAGCAGAAAGCAGCTAAAGCAGAAGCAGCTAAAGCAGAAAGCAGCTAAAAGCAGAAAGCGAGCTAAAAGCAGAAGCAGCTAAAGCAGAAGCAGCAGCTAAACCAGCGGCATCTTCATACGACGATCTTAAAACGCTGTTTACTCAACCTGTAGTAGCTGCATCTAGCGATTTAGTTAATGCAACTTATAACGGTAAAGTATTTGCAAAAGTTGCTTTAGTAACTCTGACGAGGAACGCTACGCACGAACGACGACAGGTGAAGACGGTGATGTTACACTCTAATGTTCAAAAATTCTTCTGATAAATTTAAAATGTCGGGGAACTATCGATAGTACAACCGTAGGTAGAGTTACGTTGGGAGAAAAGAGATTACAGAAAATAAAAGTGAATAATGGTCATGTAGATTTTGGGGATGAGGCTACAGGTAGTTATTCTGCTACTATTTCAAAAGATGGTAGCGACATAGTTGGACGTGTGAACTATATTTTTTGATCCAGATTCTGGTATGTATCCAACCGTTGCAGGCAAAGATGGTGCAATAAAATATCTTTTTGACTATGAAGCCTTTTTGATGCAACCAAACAACCTCAACTAAATAATCGTTATAAAAACAATATTTGGCGGATTTTTGTCCGCCATTTTTCAACTTATTATTTGTTTATAAATATTTATTTAAAGTTACTCATTTTTATGAAAAATATTGCTCTCTTTTTACTGCACTTTTTCCCCTGCTCTTGCTTTAGCAGAAACAACGGCACTAGATATTCGTCAAACACCAATTAAAACCGAGACTTGAACCACAAATTAATGTCGCTAAACTTGAAAAACGCGAACAAAATTTACCGCCCTTAGGCTACAGAGCAAGTCGAACAAATTCAAATTCACCCTTGAGCAACTTAAACAAAATCCCGCTTTAACCCAGAATTATTAAGCCGTGCCATTTACGCACGCAATCCAGAAATGATAAAAAATTGCTGAAATTTACCGCACTTTTTCCAAATCGTGACCCTGATTATGGAACGCTTTGCGGAAGGAAAATTGGCTGCGATAACGGAAAAACTATACTGTAGCTATTGATAAATATCGCGAAATTTTAGCCAAAAATCCAAATTTAAACCCTGTACGAATTGAACTGGCTATCGCTTTATTCAATCAAAAACAAGACGGTGCTGCTAAAGACCAATTTGAAAAGCACAAACCGCAGAGATTTACCGCCTCAAGTTAAGCGTTTAATGGATGCTTATTTAGAGGCTTTAAAAAGAACGTGATAGCTGGAATGTGGACTTTTTCTTTTAATTATGTACGTGATACCAATGTCAACAATGTCGGCGAGGGAAAAACGGTCGCATTAAATAATGGTGGTACCTTCACGTTCCGAATCGATGATGCCACAAAACAGCACACGGTTTTGGCGTATTCACTCGATATTTCGAGAGATTTTAATTTATGGAGCTCTAATTACCTCACAGTGGGCAATGAGTTTGGGGAAAGAGCTACTGGGATAATCATAAATTTGATGATATTTCCAACCGCACTTTTTGTTGGATATGCACATAAAACCGCAAAGCAAAATTTCCGTATTAAACCCTTTTATGAAAAAACATTGGAATGGCGGCGAAAATGTCTACCGTTGGTCTAATAGGGGGGTGGAATTTTCTCGCTGGTTAAGTCCAAACTGGCAACTTTTACGGCGGGAGAGTTTTCAAAACAACGTTATTTAGACAGTACATCACAAAACGGTAATAACAAACTGATTTCCGCAACCTTACTGTGGGCAGAACACCGAAACAGTTTTTCTACCTCGGTTCTGATTTTTATGGCAGAAAGAACGAAGGTTCGTCAATATGGTTCAGACAGTAAAAGCTTACGTTTAGGTTGAGGACAAGAATGGAATTGAGCATTTCCTCACGTCTCGGCTTATCCATAATGAAACGTGAATTTAAAGATATTGCCAAACTTGGTAATCTCAAATTTGTTTTCTTTTGGAAAACGTCGAGAAGATAAAATTTACGGCATAAATTTATCCCTATGGAAACGCGATTGGCATATTTGGGGAATTACACCAAAACTCCAATTAAGCTGGCGTAAACAAGATAGCAATATCCCAGAAATGTATTCTTATACACAGAAGAATGTGAATATGTTGTTTGAAAAGACATTCTGAGTTAATTAATTGAACTTAGGTTTATCCATTTCTAAAGTGAGCAATATGAGATATGCTACTTTTTATTTAAAGGAAACTAGTTAGAATACAAATTATATTCCATTTCATCATTGGAGCTATTAATGTCCCCATCTTGCCGATTCAGATCTGATTAAAACCGTAATTTTGCTTGCGTCAGGCGTGACTATTGTACTGTTATTTAAACGCCTAGGGCTTGGTAGTGAGCTAGGGTATTTTAGTGGCAGGGCTGTATGATTGGTCCTTCAGTGTTCGGTGTTATTCAAGAACCGCTTCGAGTCGTGCATTTGGCTGAATTGGGTGTCAGTGATGTTCTTGTTCATTATTGGGACTTGAAATGCACCCTGAACGGCTTTTGGTCTATGAAAAAGCAATTTTTGGTCGGAGCTTGTTACAGGTTGGGAGGGTGTGGTGTATTGCTTACTTTTGCGGGGATTTATTTACTTGATTATCGAAAGAAGTTGCATTTTATAGCCGGCATGGGATTTACACTTTTCTTCAACCGCCATTGTGATGCAAACTCTGAGAAGAGCGTTGCATTACCAGCACATCTAAAAGGTCAGCGAATTATTTCGACTTTAATTTTTGAAGATATTGCTATTGTGCCATTATTGGCATCAGTGGCGTTTCTTGCGCCTCATTCTGAAGAGCACTCATACCGATTGGATGTCAATCGGCATCGCATTAGGGGCAGTAATCGGCTTGATTATGTTGCGGGCAATGGCTAATGAATCCGTTATTCCGATTAATTTCTAAAGCACATATTCGCGAGATGATGACAGCGGCTGCTTTATTAGTTGTACTTGGCGCAGCATTAGCCATGGAAATAGAGTGGACTTTCAATGGCAGTGGGGGCATTTGTGGCAGGAGTCATGCTGTCAGAGTCTTCGTTCCGCCATCAATTAGAAGCGGATATCGAGCCATTTCGAGGCCTATTGCTTTGGCCTATTTTTATGGGCGTGGGCATGTCATTGGATTTGAGCAGTGTTTAATCACTGGTTATTACTACTCGAATTGTATTTCCTTTATATTATTGGCAAAAGGACTTCTGTGTATGTCGTTGCTCAGACTACTCGCTTAGAAACATAGGGAAGCAGTGGGAAGAATGTCACTCTTGGCGCACGGTGGTGAATTTGCTTTCGTACTTTTCTCTGCCGCAACAACAGCAGGCGTACTGAGCAACCATGAAAAATGCCACTTTACTGCCGCAGTAATTATTTCCATGTTGTTTTCTCCATTTATTACCAAATTACTCGCTAAAATTAGCGCAATCTGAGAGAGAAAATCAGCTGAATCAACCAGATACGAGCGATCTCTCCCTATTGATGATTTAGAAGATAACGTGCTTGTAATTGGTTTTGGGCGTTTTAGCCAGATCGTATGTCAAACATTATTAATCCGTGGCATCAGCGTTTCAGTGATTGATCGTAATATAGAAAATATCCGTGCTGCGGCAAAAATTTGGTTTTAAAGTCTATTATGGTGATGGTATTCGTTTGGATGTACTTTGACGCCGCGGGAATTGAAAAAGCTAAATGTGTGGTGATTGGTATTAATGATACAGATCGCATTGAAACGATTGTGAGCCAAACTAAAGGGGGCTTATCCAAACTTGCCGATTTTAACCTCGCACTATGATAGAAAAACGACCGTGAGCCTAATTAGCAAGATGTGGATTTTATTGTGCGTGAAACTTTTGAATCCGCCATTGCACTTAGCCAAGCAACATTGATGAAACTTGGTATTGATAAGATTGAGGGCCGATGAAGTCATTAAAGAAGTTTCGAGCATTGGATCAAGAACGTCTAAACGAGGAAGTTCTGCATGGTTTTCTAATGAAATCTTGAAAAATACTGGACGCCAAAACCATTCATTAAACCTCATGTCGATGCTCAGGCATTAAATGATGAAACAGCAGGAATATTGATTGAGGAATCTGAAGAAACATCAAATAATAATTCTTAAAATTCTTTCAATACATTTTCAACTAAAAAGGAAGCAAATTGCTTCCTTTTTGTTTTGAGTCCATTTGAATTAGAGGGAATATCGTCATCGAAATCCGTCCATTGGTGGCTCAGCCTGTGGTACAGCTTGTTGTGCGCTGGGCGAGATGATTGATAACTTCCACTATTGTTAGTTTGACGAGCTTGGTAAGAGGGTTGTGGTGAGCTCCCATATCACTAGGGTAGCCACCAGCTTGATTACGAGCACCAAGCATTTGCATTACATCACCTTGAATTTCCGGTGGTGTAACGATCTTGACCATTTTGATCTTGCCATTTACGCGTTTCTTTAAACGACCTTCCACATATACTTGAGAGCCTTTGCGTAAATATTCACCGACAAATCTCCGCTTGACGACGATAGAATACAATGCGGTGCCATTCCGTTACTTCACGGCGCTCGCCAGTATTGCGATCAGTCCAGCTTTCACTAGTCGCTACGCTAATATTTGCTACAGCATCGCCATTTGGCATGGTACGAATTTCAGGATCATTGCCTAGATGACCCACAATAATCGACTTTATTAACTCCAGCCATAAAAACCTCATTTTTATCTTAAAAAGTGCGGTTATTTTGCCTGAAATTTTTCAAAAGATCTATATTTTAACTGGATATTTTGCACAGATATTAAAATATGCGATAATGATCGCAGAATTTAAACTTATTTCATCCTTTTGAGTTATTTTATGGAAAAATATCGATATTCGCGGGGCGCTAGAACCCATAACCTGAAAAATATTAATTTAACTATTCCACGCAATAAACTTGTGGTGATTACTGGGCTTTCAGGTTCGGGAAAATCCTCTTTAGCGTTTGATACACTTTAGTGCGGAAGGGCAGCGCCGCTATGTTGAATCTCTTCGGCATATGCACGTCAGCTTTTATCTTTAATGGAAAAAGCCTGATGTGGGATTCTATTGAGGGACTTTCCCTGCGATTTCGATTGAACAAAATCTACCTCACAATCCACGCTCTACGGTGGAACAATTACGGAAATTTACGATTATTTACGTTTATTGTTTGCTGAGTAGGTGAACCGCGTATGTCCAGATCAGCGATGTTCCATTAACAGCACAAACGATTAGTCAAATGGTGGATAAAGTATTAAGTTTGCCAGAAGACAGCAAGATGATGTTACTTTGCGCCAGTTGTCAAAAATCGAAAAAGGTGAACATCGTTAAGATTTTTAGAAAATATTGCTGCGCAGGTTATATTCGAGCACGTATTGATGGCGAAATTTGTGATTTATCTGATCCGCCCAAATTAGAGTTACAGAAAAACATACTATTGAAGTAGTGGTTGATCGCTTTAAAGTGCGGTCAGATTTAGCAACACGTTTAGCGGAGTCTTTTGAAAACCGCATTAGAGCTTCGTGGCACCGCGATTGTGGCAGATATGGATAATCCGAAAGCGGAAGAATTAGTTTTTTTCGGCAAATTTTGCTGTCCGCATTGTGGTTATTCTGTGCCAGAATTAGAACCTCGTTTGTTTTCCTTTAATAATCCCTGCTGGAGCTTGTCCTACTTGTGATGGTTTGGGGATGCAACAATATTTTTGATGAAAGATCGTGTGGTGCAAAATCCAACTATTTCCCTTGCCGGTGGTGCGGTGAAAGGTTGGGATCGTCGTAATTTCTATTATTATCAAATGCTCACCTCATTGGCGAAACATTATAATTTTGATGTTGAAGCCCCTTATGAATCTTTGCCAAAGAAAATTCAACACATCATTATGCATGGCTCAGGTAAAGAGGAAATTGAATTCCAATATATGAATGATCATGGCGATGTGGTTATTCGCAAGCATCCTTTTTGAAGAGCATTTTGAATAATATGGCTCGCCGATATAAAGAAACGGAATCAATGTCGGTGCGAGAAGAATTAGCGAAAAAATATTAGTAATCGACCTTGTGCAGACTGTGGCGGATCTCGTTTACGACCAGAAGCGCGTAATGTGTATATCGGAAAAACGAATTTACCGATGATCGCGGAAAAAAGTATTGGTGAAACGCTCGAATTTTTCACCGCACTTTCTTTAACAGGTCAAAAGCGCAAATTGCGGAAAAATTCTTAAAAGAAATCCGCGAGCGTTTGCAGTTCTTAGTGAATGTAGGGTTTGAATTATCTTTCCTTTCTCGTTCTGCTGAAACTCTTTCAGGCGGTGAAGCACAACTATTCGCCTTAGCTAGCCAAATTGGTGCCGGGCTTGTTGGTGTGATGTACGTATTAGATGAACCTTCTATTGGCTTGCACCAACGTGATAATGAACGTACTTAACACGTTAATTCATTTGCGTAATCTTGGTAATACGGTAATTGTTGTGGAACACGATGAAGACGCGATCCGTGCGGCTGACCATATTATTGATATCGGCCCTGGTGCTGGCGTACATGGAGGGCAGAGTTATTGCGCAAGGAAATGCTGATGAAATTATGCTGAATCCAAATTCCATCACAGGAAAATTCTTATCGGGCGCAGATAAAATCGACATTCCTAAAAACGCACCGCACTTGATAAGAAAAATGGCTCAAACTTAAGGTGCATCAGGTAATAATTTGAAAAATGTGAATTTAGATATTCCGTCGGTTTGTTTACTTGCAAGTTACTGGTGTATCGAGGCTCAGGAAAATCAACACTCATTAATGATACTTTTATTTCCACTTGCTCAAATGCATTAAATCGAGCCGAAAAGACGGATTATGCACCTATCAGTCTATCGAGGATTAGAGCATTTCGATAAAGTTATTGATATTAACAAAGCCCGATTGGACGCACGCCACGTTCAAATCCAGCTACTTATACAGGCTTATTTACCCTGATTCGTGAACTTTTTGCAGGCGTGCCAGAGGCGCGTGCGCGTGGTTATAATCCAGGACGCTTTAGCTTTAACGTACGTGGTGGACGCTGTGAGGCGCTTGTCAAGGCGACGGTGTACTCAAAGTTGAAATGCACTTTTACCCGATGTTTATGTGTCCTTGCGACCAATGTAAAGGTAAACGCCATAATCGTGAAACCTAGAAATTCGTTACAAAGGCAAACGATTCATCAGGTTTTTAGATATGACGGTAGAAGAGGCTCGCGAGTTTTTGATGCGATTCCAATGATTGCAGAAAATTACAAACCTTTGATGGATGTGGGGATTATCCTATATTCGATTAGGCCAATCTTCCACAACACTTTTCAGGCGGTGAAGCGCAGCGCGTTCAGCTAACTACGGAGCTTTCTAAAACGCGATACGGGCAAAAACCTTGTATATTCTAGATGAACCGACAACTGGTTTGCATTTTCGCTGACATTAAACAATTACTTGAAGTGCTGCAACCGATTACGCGACCAAGGAAATACTATCGTCGTCATGGAACACAATCTTGATGTGATTAAAACGGCAGACTGGATTGTCGATCTTGGTCTGAAGGGGAAACGGTGGCGGACAAATTATTGCTACTGGCACGCCTGAAGATGTGGTTGTCGAAGGATCGTATGATGCTAGATTCCTTAAACCAATTTTGAAAACGTTGTACTACTGCACTTTTAGTATAAAAGTCAAAATGACAATAGATTGAAGTTTTAAGTGTTATTAGATTTTGGATTTAACATTGGGGAACTCTTTATTTTAATTAAACGTATCTAAGGAAGGCAGCCTCAGATTGGGCTTAATTAAGAGGATTTAATAATGAACTTTACTAAAGTTTTACTGCAAATTGCCGCCGCTGCTGTATTATCTGCATGTGCAAAAGAAGCCAGTAATGGTGCCATCGAATGGCTGCTCAAACTGGCGTCAACTATTACCGACAAAACAGTATAGTTTATTCTTGCACAAAACTGTGACTGCTGTGTATCAATTCTGAAACCAAGACAAATATGCAATGTCAGTTTTAGGTAATAAAATTATTATGAAAGATTTTGCTCGTATAAATCAATACAAAACGATTTTACAAGTTTCCACTCTGGTGACTATGTTTGAACAGATAGTGGTTCAATTCCCCACAAATTTGATTCTGTTGTGCCTGTAAATTCTGTTCAAAAAGGCAAAAACTAAAGGATAAGATCATTATCATTAAAACAGTGATGTAAACGCAAAAGCAACTAAAAAAAAGAATTTATAATTTATATCAAAATGGCTAGCGTAATTGTTAAAATATTACTTCCTTTATCTCAAACAGTTCCTTA